>Ga0255363_100001_pt1 | contig 783020 bp, 731 predicted proteins | sample GFST100metaG_FD_186007 | JGI IMG/M metagenome (GOLD analysis project Ga0255363, IMG submission 186007) | Peat soil microbial communities from Stordalen Mire, Sweden - G.F.S.T100 | ecosystem: Environmental > Terrestrial > Soil > Wetlands > Peat | place: Sweden: Norrbotten County, Stordalen Mire... | reverse complement strand
CGGCGGCAAGTGAGACACATGACGCGAGACATCAGCGCCATATCACCTGAGACACATGTCCTGAAACCAAACACCCTCAGCTCCACTTTGTGATGTCTCGACGCATGTGTCTCAGATGCGTCGAGACATCGGCTTAGTTACGGGAGCTTGGGCATCGCGTGTCAGGCGCGACGCGCCGGTGCAGGATGGCCTCCGGCGATCACGCCTCGCTTCCGTGAGCGTTCAGCCAGCTGGTGAAGTCGCTCGCAACGATGCGTTCGTCGTGGACGCCTGTCGCGGCTGAGGAGGCTAGCCAGACGATTGGCGGGCCCATGACCGAGGGGTCAAGCAAGCGTGCACGGACCTCCTCGCCGACGTCGTCGGGAATCATTCCGGTTGCGGTCGCACCGCCCGGCAGCAGGATGTTGGCGGTGACCGGCGTGCCGGCAAGGTCGGCGGCCATCACCCTTGCCAGCGCCTCGACCGCGGCCCCAGACGGCCCGTAGGGAACAAAGCCACGGCGTGTCATCGTCGACTCGTTCATCGAGATCGTGATGACCCGCCCTGAGCCAGCCTCGAGCATCCGCGGCACCACCGCGCGGCTGACGAGAAACGTGCCCGTCGCCTTCGTCGTGAGCACATCGCGAAAACCGGTCTCGGGAACCTCCCAGAACGGCTGTGGATCAGTCATGAAGTGCGGATTGACGGTCCGCATCCCGATGCCCGCGTTGTTCACCAGCACCTCGAGGCCACCGAGCTCCTCATAGACGACGTCAACCGCCGCCGACACCGACCCGGCGTCCCGCACATCCAAAGCAACACCCAACGCCCCGCCACCAAGCTCAGCAGCGACCGCGCGTGCCCGCCGCTCATCCCGGCTGGACACCGCGACGCGAGCGCCCGCCGTGGCCAAAGCTCGCGCCATCGCACGCCCAAGACCGCTCGAACCCCCGCTCACCAACACACGCACACCCTCAAGCTGCGTGCCAGAGATAGCTGTCGTCATCCACTAATAGTGCCGCCACTCCGCCGCCAACCCCGCACGTCGGCGTTCGCGCTCCGCAGCGGCGGCCAGAAAGGTCTGCCCCGGCCGGAGCGTTCTGCCATCCGCCCGGCGGCCGCGCCGCCGCCACGAGAAGCGAGACAATCGAGGAACCGACATCAACCTATCCCGGAGGCGAGCGGGGTCATGAACTGGGACGAGTATCTGCGACGGGTGCCGAAGGTCGAGCTCCACTGCCACTTCGAGGGCACCATACGAGCGGCGACGTTCGCCGACCTCGCTGGTAAGCACGGTGTCCAGCTGGCGAAAGACGACCCGGACCAGCTCTACGACTACAGCTCGATCTATGAGTTCCTGGAGATTTTCGGTCAGGTCTCCTCGACGCTGATCGACCGCGAGGACTTCGCCCGCACCGCGTTCGAGTCGATCGAGGACGGCGTCAAGCTGGGCAACCTGAAGTACCGAGAGATGTTCTTCAACCCGACGTTGCACACGAAGCGCGGAATCCCGTACACCACGGTCGTTGACGGCTTGATCGACGGGCTGCGCCGGGCGGAGTCCGAACTCGGCGTGCGTTGCCGGCTGATCGCGGACGTCTACCGGCAGGACAGCGCCGACGAGGCGGCCGACATGGTGCGCGAGGTACTGGAGCACCGGCGCGACGAGGTGATCGGTCTGGGCATGGATGGCGCCGAGGCGCCCGACCCGCCGGAGAAGTTCACCGAGGCCTATCGGCTCGCAAAGCGAGGTGGCCTACGGCTCACCGCGCACGCCTGCGAGGATGCTCCCGCGAAGAACATCACGACCTGCCTCGATGTCCTCGGCTGCGAGCGGCTCGACCACGGCTATCACGTGCTCGGTGACCCGGAGGTCGTTAAGCGAGTCGTCGCCGACGGCATTGTGTTCACCACCTGTCCCACGGCCACCGCGGTCTGCTACTTCGATCCTGACGATCTGACAAAGCATCCGATCATCGAGATGGAGCATCAGGGCCTGCGGTTGACGCTGAACTCCGACGATCCCTCGATGTTCCACACCGACGTCGGTGAGGAGTTTGCGCGCATGGTTCCAGCCGCTGGCTGGGACGCAGCGACCGTGCGGCAGCTGTGCCTGAACGCCGTCGATGCGTCCTGGCTGCCGACCGACGAACAGCGGGCGATGCGCAGCACCGTCGAGCAGGAGCTCGACGCGCTCGATGCCCAGCTGGTGCTCTGAGCGGAGTCGGCACGGTCATGCAGATCCGCTTCCTCGGTGATCACTTCCCAGCTGGGCGTGCACTCCTGAGAGAGCTGCTGCCCGACGACGAGATTGGCACGTGGAACCCAGACGAGGGCATCCAGGCCGATGTGATCGTCCCGGTGATGGGCCGCGTCGACGCGGCACTGATGGACCGCGCCCACCCACGGCTGATCCAACAGTTCGGTGCCGGCCTCGAAGGCGTCGACTTCGAGGCCGCCGCCGCGCGCGGGATCCCCGTCGCCAACGTTCCGGCCGGGCTCACGGGCAACGCAAACGGCGTCGCTGAGCTCGTGATCATGGACCTGCTGGCACTGCTGCGCGACCTCGACGGGGCCCGCGGATCCGTGCGGGAACGCCGGCTCGGCGAGCCGATCGGCCGCGCCCTGGAGGGGCTGAGCGTGACGGTGCTCGGCGTCGGCGCGATCGGTGCGCGACTGGCGCACCTGCTCAGCGCCTTCGGAGCGACGGTCATCGGTGTCGGCCGTAGGACCGCGGCCGACCTCGACCCCGATGTCGCCGCCACCCTCAGCGAGTACCACGAGACGGGCGAGCTGACGCTCGCCCTCTCACGCAGCGATGCGCTCGTCGTCTGCATCCCGCTGAACGGGGAGACCCGTGGGCTCGTGGGCGAGCGGGAGCTGCGTACCCTGCACCGTGGCGCGATCTTCGTGAACGTCGGCCGCGGCGGCCTCGTCGACCACGACGCGCTGGTCGCAACGCTCGACGACGGTCAGCTAGGCGGCGCGGGCCTCGACGTCTACTGGAGCGAGCCCCCGGATCCGGGCGATCCGATCTTCAGCCGCAACGTCATTGCGACCCCCCACATTGGCGGCGTCACCGAAATGTCCTACCGCGCCACCGCGCGGGAGATAGCCGCGAACGTCGAACGCCTGCGGCACGGCCAGCCGCTGCGATATCTAGTGAGCTGAAAAGGCGCACATATGGAACGCGTGTTTGTTTTACACGCGCCTCTACTCGGTCGAGCCTCCGTGACGCGCCAACACCGGTCGTTCCCGGTTGAGCACGGCGAGCTGCTCATGGCAACTGACCGCCTCTCCGCCCGGCCGCGGGATTCTTACCTCGTCAGCCCTGGTTGACGCCCTGAGATCCATCTCGCGTCAAGCGAACGCTTTCATTCGACCCGCGCGCACGTCGCACCTTCGCGGCGTATCTCACCGCGCCCGTATAACGCCCGCGCCGCGCACCGCTCTCATTAACGGGCTGGTCGCTCCCGACCGTGACGGAGACGGAACCCAAAGAACACGAAAGCCAGCAGCAACACGATGATGCCGATGAACAGCAAGAACAGCAGTCCCTTGATCAACGCCCCGACGACGCCGAGGACGACCGCGATCAGGATAAGTAATAGGAACACTGCCATTACGATCTGCCTCCCTTCGCCGCCTAACGGCGAGCTAAGCGGCGTTCACCGCTTGCTCCCGGTTGATAGGTCAGCCCGTAGTGCTCGAATAACGCCGGCTCCTCTTCGGCCACCAACTCACCGTCAGTGTCGATCTGCAGCGCATCCTTAACGAGTTTCTTCGGATAGGCCACACGCAGATAGGACGGCCCAACGGTTGCGTGGTCCAATGGCACGAATGTCAGCCGATGCCGACCAATCATCCCTATTTCGAGGGCGGCAAACGCCGGCTCGTCGGTAGCTGTGTCGACATAAATCGACTCCAGCTTGCCGATCTTGTCCCCGTCGGGGTCGATGACGTCATGCTCACGCCAGTCACGAATCTCGTCCGCCTCAAACATCACCGCCGCTCCCGGTCGCCCATGATCCAGCGTCCAAGGCAAGCAATCAACGGCTAGTTGTCTTTGCCCTTGTTCTTATGCAGCAGGTTGATGACCTTCTCCCTGGCTCCCTCAACGGCGTCCTTCGCCTTCCCGGACGCCTGATCAACCTTGCCTTCTCGCTTGAGATCCTTGTCGCCGCTGAGCGTGCCCGCGGCTTCCTTGACTCTGCCCTTTGCCTCATCTGGTTGACTCATCGGTATTACCTTTCCGTCCGATTGGCCTATGGGCTTTTACCAAGCTGTGAACAGTTTGTACCCATGCTTTTCATGTCCGAAACTGCCTGCCAACCCGCAGGCTTGGCGACGCCATTGGGTCACGCCCTCCGTCGGCGCTGCCGCGGCAGCGCCGATCAGCTCGGAGTTTCCTTCTGCGGAATTGACTTCCATCGCGGCCCCCGTCGCGATCACGGCCGGAAGCAATAATTGTCGGCGATTCGGCCCATAGAATGGAGTTCGTCATTAGGATCAGCGAGCGAAGAGGTGAATGATGGGCATCCTTGACGAGGCCTTCACATTGGCTAACGGCGTCGCGATTCCCAAGGTGGGATTCGGCACCTGGCAGACTCCAACCGGCGAGGTCGCCTACCAGGCAGTCGCCACGGCGCTTGAGGTCGGCTTCCGCCACGTCGACACCGCTTTCGCCTACGGCAATGAGGCGAGCGTCGGCCAGGCCGTGCGGGACTCGGGCCTGCCTCGCGAGCAGATCTTCGTCACCTCGAAGCTGCCGGCCGAGGTCAAGAGCGCCGACGATGCGCTGCGGCACTTCGAGCAGACGAACGCCAACCTCGGTCTCGGCTACGTCGACCTCTACCTGATCCACGCCCCCTGGCCGTGGAGTCGCATTGGTCACAGCGATGACGAGGGCAACCTGGCTGCGTGGCAGGCGCTTGAGGAGATCTACGCGAGCGGCCACGCGCGAGCGATCGGCATCTCGAACTTCGACGTGCATGACATGCAGAACCTCTTGGAGCGGGCGGACACCGCGCCAATGGTCAACCAGATCCAGTACTACGTCGGCTTCACGGAACCGAAGATCACGACGTTCGCCCGCGAGCATGGCATGCTGGTAGAGGCCTACTCACCGCTCGCAACCGGGGACATCCTGGACAGCGAGCCAGTCCGGAAAGTAGCGGCAGCGCACGGTGTGAGCGTGGCCCAAGTGGCAATCCAGTTCTGTGTGCAGAACGGCGTGCTGCCGTTGCCCAAGGCGATCGCCGCCGATCACATCCGCACCGACGCCGCACTGGACTTCACGCTCAGTGATGACGAGCTGCAGACGCTGAACGCGCTGCCGGACGCGGCACCGGCCCATTCCGCCTACCACAACGCGACGCAGGGCTGATACCGGGGCAGACACACGGGCGGGATCGCCACCAGTTGGGCGATCCCGTTGGGAGTGAAACCCCGCTTCAGTCGTTCTGGGAGTGAGCGACCATCGTCTGTAGCAACGAAGCCGCCTCGCCAATGGATTTCTTGGCGTCGGGCTCGACGTCCGACAGCGCCAGGATGCGGTCGAAGGCCGTCCTGTCATTCTGGACGAGCTCACAGCGCCCGCACACCGCCCAAACGGGCACGTCGGCGGCGCGAGCAAGACGACGCACGGCAGCAGGAGCCTTACCCAGCAATGTCTGGCGGTCGATCCTGCCCTCACCAGTGACAACCAGGCGAGCAGACGCAATCTCCTCGGCAGCTCGCGACCAACCCAAGACGACCCCAGCCCCCTCCCGATAGTGGGCGCCGAGGCACATCAGCGCCCAACCGATACCTCCGGCCGCACCAGCGCCCGGGTCGTCGCGATGACGCACCTTCAACGCTGGCTCGATGGCGTCCGCGAGCCTCCGGATCGCGCCATCAGCCAAGTCAACCCCTTGACTGTCCAGTCCTTTCTGCGGCCCGAAAACCGCGGCAGCTCCGTTCGGTCCAAGCAATGGGCTGGTCACGTCACAAGCGACCGTTAGACGTACATCTGCAAGTCGCGGATTCAGCCCGCTGAGATCCACCTGACCGAGCTGCGTCAAGCCGGCGGCACCGAGCCCGACCGGCCTCGACTCGCGATCCTGGAGATGTGCCCCCAAGCCAACCAGCATCCCAGCCCCGCCATCCGTGCTAGCAGAACCACCGATGCCGATCGTGATCGAACTCACGCCGGCATCGAGGACCGCCGTGATCACCTCGCCAAGGCCGAGGCTGGACGCCTGCAAGCCACGCTCACGGGTCGGAGCACCCGCAACTCTGTCTGCCCGCTCCGAGCCACAGCACGCCGCCAGCTCGATTACGGCCTCGTCCCCACGTTTGCCCCAGTAGACCTCGCCGAGATCGCCAGTAGCCCCATGACAGCAGGTCCGCACCCGCCCGAAGCCCGCGGCTACGGCTGCATCTAGCGTTCCTTCGCCACCATCGGCCACCGGCACCGACACAATCGACCGCACACCCGCCTGCTCGAGCCCTGCCGTGACCGCCAAGCATGCTTCCCGACTCGTCAACGAACCCTTGAACGAGTCCACAGCGACCACGACCGCGCGCCCGTCAGCCTCGCGATGTGTCCGGCTTGTAGCCGACTCCGCACCATTCCGCATTCCCGCCACCCTACTCCTCGCAAACTGCTATCAACCTCGAGACCAGAACCGGACGGAGGAGCGACATCGATGAAGACAGTTGACGTCCCGCTCCACCGTACCTGCCAGCACACTGCAACTGCCGCCCCTCCGTCCATCGATCTAACGACAACGCATCAGCTTGTAGCCTCGGACCCCATTCTGCCGGGACGGACGAAGATCAATGTCAGTACAGCCTGGATTATAAGCAGTAACGCCAGCAACAAGTAGCCTACCGACGCGTGATTCGTAGCGTCCGTCAACCAACCGACCGCGAAGGGACCAACAAAGCCACCGACATTGATCAGTGCATTGATCAGCCCAAGTGCCCCAGCCAAGATCTCAATCCGCAGCATACCTCCCGGGATCGCCCAAAAGGGGCCATATGGCGCGTATACGCCCATGCCGACCACAACGAGCAGGATGATGTTGATAACAGGGTCATGGATAACCTGGCCAACGATCAGGGCTGCAGCAGCAACCAGGGCAGGGAACGCCACCGCATAGCGCCGATTTCTAGTCTTATCGCTCAGGTAAGAGATTATCATCATTGCCGCAATTGCAAACACATACGGAATGGCAGTCAGCCAACCCACGAGGGATGACGAACCCGATGTAAGATTCTTGATCACAGTCGGCAGCCACATCGTGTAGCCATAGAACCCGGCCATCCAGCAAAAGCCGATGGAGATAAGAAGCCACACACGGCCGTTGCGGAAGGCGGAAAGATATCCTGCACCCTCGCCGCTGTTCGGTTTGTTGACCTCATCTGCTGCGAGCTCCCCTTCAATATAGGTTCGCTCCTCTGGCGAGATCCACTTTGCCTGCCGCGGATGGTCCGCCGCCAGCAGCAGCCAAATCGGTACCCAGATGAGCGGCGGAACTCCCTCGATGAGGAACACGATGCGCCATGAGACCGCGTGCAGCAGCGCCCCCGTAATAGGCGAGATTATGGCCGACGAGAGCGGCAGCGCGCACATCCACAGCTGGTTAGCCCTTGCACGCTCCTTCAGTGGGAACCAACTTGCCAGCATCACGAGCACCGACGGCCACACGCCACCTTCGAACACACCCAGCAGGAATCGCGCCGCGTAGAACTCGGTATTCGTCTGCGCCAGTGAGCAGGCCATCGCGGCCAGACCCCACATGACCATCAGTATCGAGACGGTTTTCTTCGCGCTCCATCGCGCGGCCAGAATGGCGGCAGGGATCTGCAGAAACATGTAGCCGATAAAGAAAATGCCACTCGCGAAACCTTTGCTTGAAGCATCAACAGCAATCCTGCCGCCCGTCTCGGCGCTCACGTAGGGCAGCACCATCGCGGTATTCGTGCGATCGAAGTAGGCCAGCATATACATGACTACAGCGATCGGGATGACATACACCCATCGTAGTGATGGTGCCTTGTGTTTTGGATCCGGCGCTAGTCGAGTTCCTTCAGTCCGTGGCCCAACTTTTAATGACGACATACTCCCCTCCCTCGATACTTCTATCGCACGATCTAACTGCCGCGGTCAGCTAAACACACAAGTCGACCGCCAACGCAGAAAGGTGTCGACATCTAATCTTGTCTCCTTAAGCAATCTATAGGCGTGTAGCCGTACCCTCGGTAACGGGGGGATAATTCCGCCGAATCGTCGGTACGAATTTGGCGAAGTCGGCTGCTACCGCCAATGCCGACTCCATCGTCTTCGCAGACGCCTTTCCACTACCGGCGATGTCGAATGCGGTACCGTGATCGACCGACGTACGTAGGATCGGTAGGCCTGCTGTGACTGAGACCGTGCCGTCGAAGTCCAGTGTCTTCGATGCGATGTGGCCCTGGTCGTGGTAAAGGGAGAGGACTCCGTCGTACACGCCTCCAACGCCCTGGTGAAAGACGGCGTCGGCGGGCACTGGACCAACGACGTCGAGGCCGTTGGCCGCGGCAGCTTCTACCGCCGGTCGCAAAACGTCGATCTCCTCATGCCCGAAGTGACCCCCCTCACCCCCGTGCGGGTTGAGAGCCGCCACCGCCAGCCGTGCGCGCTCCGAACCGAACGTCCGAAGTGCTGTGACAGCTCGCGTGATCGCCGCATCGATCAAGTCGCGATCGATCGAGGCGACGGCCTGCTGCAGTGACATATGACGGGTGGCGAAGAAGATCTTCAGGCCGCGGACGACGAACATCGTGTCGGTCGACTGCGCATGGCAAAGGCTCTCCAGCATCTCCGTATGGCCAAGGAACTCCGATCCGGTCTTCCAGATGGCCTCCTTGTTGATCGGAGCCGTCACGATGCCATCGATCTCACCAGCGAGCGCGGCAGCGGTAGCTCTCTCGATTGCGGTCACGGCCGCTCGCCCTGCCAGCTCCTGAACCTTGCCCCACTCGACGTCTTCCGCCGCGCGCACGGTGCCCGTGTCGACGACGTTGATCACATGCCGGGAGAAGTCGGCGTCAGCGGCGCGCGAGATGGACTTAACCTCGGCGTCTGGCGCGACTATGTCTGCGGCCCTCTGGATCACGCACGGGTCGCCGTAGACGACGACGTTGCGATCGGCCTTGTTTTCGGTCTCAGAGAGCGCCTTAACCGTTATCTCCGGACCTATCCCCGCGGGATCGCCTTGAGTGACTCCTAGCGTGGGTACATTAGTCATAATTTCGTCCATTTCACTGGCTTGATGAAGATCTGTTGCCGAGCGTTTCAGGTCCAATCGCTTCCGGCATTCCGTGCCGGTCCTTCAGCGCGTTAATACATTCCACGGCGGCGGTTTCATCACCGATCAGACCCCCCTTTGTCGCGAACCCCAGGCCGTCGTACAAACCTCCCACTATGGCGCCGCATACTGCAAGTGGAAGTACCTCCGTCTCAACGGCATAACCAACGGCGCCAAGCGATTTGAGTACCGCTACTCCGACGTCGCCACCGGATGCATACACCCCGGAAAACTTCCCCCGTGCGACGCATTCACGCGTAAGCTCGACGATGAAGTGCAGGATCTGCTCGGCTTTCGCCGAGTCCGAACCGGAGCTGTTTCTCCCGGTTGTCCTCACCCCGACTACAGGGCATCCAGCTTCGATATGCCTCTGCAACTCCCGCCAAACTGACTCAACGTCGATGGCGTCGGCAACCTGGACCAAGAACGCGCCCGTCGTGTCTTCGAGCTGATTGGCTTGGAGTCGTGATTGTTCAGTGGGCGAGCCGATCATCGCTAGCACCGGGGCCGTGACCACGTGAGCGCCGGAAACACCGAGCGCGCGAACATACGCTGCCCCGAATGGCCCGGTGTCGAAAATCGTCCACTCGAGCTTGGGACCCCTAGTCATCGCCGCCGCCTCCGCGATCGCGGACTGGTGGGCCCCGGTCACGCTGTCGACGACGACTAGATCGACGCCATCCGGAAGTGACGCAAGGATGCGCCGGAGCGCATCACGCCCCTCCATGACGCTGTCAAGACCGATCTCGACGACATTGAGCGACGTTTGCTGGGCAACGATCTTCCGTACACTCGAGCGGCTCACAGGCGTGAAGGGATCGAAGGCTGCGGGGCCCATGGAGATCGGCAGGCCGTTGAACAGCTGGTAGCCGCCGACAGTCGATCGCTGCGCCGCTGGAAACGCCGGAACAATCAAACCGACGACGTGAGTCTCGGGATGTAATTCGCGGGCGCCGCCAAGGCAGGCAGCTATCTCTGCTCCGATGTTGCCCCTGAGCGTGGTATCGAACCGTTTTACGATCGTCTGGCTACGACACCCGAAGTGCTTGACCGCCGCTGTAACCCTTTCGGCAGCCTGACGCGGGGAAAGATGCCTTGAGTCAGTCGAGCAGGCGATCACCTGCACGTCTGGCGGTATCGAGCTCGGCTGCATCTCCCCGAGAGCGGTGACTGCCTTGAGACCGTTGCGCGTGTAGATGGCCGCAGCAGCGTTCGTTCCCGTGAGATCGTCACCGATGAGGAGCACTCGCGGCGTGGACCGCGTTCCGTCCCCATCCCAGCAGGGCGGGGTCATGAGTGACCACGTTCCCTCCTATTTGCGAACGTCCACATCGCCTGCCCTCCAGCTCTCACCTCAGTGCACCGCACCGATGCCTGGCAGGAAAAGTCACTTTCCCTGCTTCAACATGCGGGACAATACCACCTTTGCGGTTCATCATGAAAAAATCTGTCAAGTTGTCTTTGCCTTCCTTCGGGCTGCCCGGCCGCGGGCGTTCAGCCACCGCCTCCTCACGACGTATGGCTTTCCCCCCGGCTTCGAGGTGAGCACGCCGGCCCCGACCGGACCAACCGGCCCGGTGAACCCGCGTGAGACGCAACCAGCGGCCTTCCAACTCGAGGCGAACCAGCCATGCCACAAGCGTCGGGAACCACCACAGCGCGCGTCGTTGCGCGTTGCGCCTCCACGACACCGGGTGCAAAGATCGCGCTCACAGCGGCACCGCTCCCCCGGCTCGGCCAGGCGTTCTACGACGACCCGCCGGCGCCGCCTCAGTCGGGAGGACTCTGAGCTCGGTCGGCTAGCGACCGAAGGCTCGGTCAGCTGCTGACGGCACGCGCGTCGTGACGGTGAACCGTGCCGTCAGCTGCGACATGGACGGCTCTCACCTCATGCGCGTGAGCATGCAGCACTTCGAGACGTCCGCGAGCCTCGGCCGCCGTCGGCACCACAGTCAGGACCCCGGCGCCCTCCGCCATTGGTGCCCAAAATGGCTCCCGCGGCTCGCCCGTCAATTTCGACTCGTCGACCATCACCCATGTCTTGCGCGAACGCTTCATCGCGAGACTCTTAAATGCTGCCGAGTCCATCTCAGGGCAATTCAGCCCGTCTTCCTGGCTGAGGTAGTCGCAGCCGATGAACGCGACATCCGGAGTCATATCTTCCAAAGCTGCAACAGCCAAGGGCCCCAGAAAACTCGCGCTTGGGCGACGAAGGCGCCCTCCCAGGACGATGACCTCCGACCTCGACTCAGACAACAACTCCAGCGAGGTAAGACCTGCGACAACGATTGTCAGGTCACTGCGATCCGCTAGGCATTGTGCGAGGGAACCAGCCGACGTACCGGAGTCGAGCAGCACGACGTCGCCATGACTGACCAGATACTTCGCGGCATAGCGGGCCATGGCCGTTTTCGCTTCTAAGTGCTGATGTTCCTTCTCGTGCCAAGTTGGCTCGGGACTCCGCACCGTCACCGAGCCGCCGGCGATCTTCCAGACCAGCCCTTCGCTGGCAAGCACATCGATGTCGCGCCTGAGAGTCGACTCAGAAACTCCGAAGTGCGAGCAGAGTTCCTCGATCGTCTGCGACCGCTCCAGTGACTTCAAGCGATCCATCACCGAGGATCTGCGCGTTGCAGTCGCGGAACGTGGCTGAGGGCGCCGCTTATCGGGCATCAGATGGCATCCAGGTCGGTCACAACCTGACCAGCTTAGGTTACCGACAGGCCTGGAGCGCGCCGCCGAGCAGCAGCTCGCCCTGCTAGCTAAGACTGCCGGGAGTGCAACCCGCTGCCGGCCCGCGATGGCATCCTCGTGAACGTCGAACGCGGTCCGCTAGCATCGCCGCTGCCCGCGGGCGGCCGTGACCCGCGTCCATCCGACCGCTACTTGTCGCTGTCTTTGTCCTTATGCAGCAGACCGGTGACCTTCTCCTTGACTCCGTCGACGGCGTCCTTCGCCTTCCCGGCTGCCTGGTCGACTTTGCCTTCGCGCTTTAGCTGCTTGTCGCCGCTCAGCGTTCCCGCGGCTTCCTTCACCCTGCCTTTTGCCTCGTCTAGCTGACTCATCGTCAACATCCTCTCAGCGGCCCAGCCGCCCGATTGGCTTTTATCCAAACTCCGAGTCATTAAATACCCGCGAGCTTCGGCCGCGAAACTGGACGCCGCCCGCCGGGACCAGCTGCTCCCACACCCGGCTAGCCGCGACGCACGCACGGGCGCGTGCGTGCGTCGCGCGCGCCCCGGCTCTATTGAGCCTGTGTGAACATTTGTTGAGCGTTACGCTCGTGGTCTCACTATTACCGCTCGCCGTGATATGACAATTGGCACCGGGTTGTGTGCTGCACCCGGGAGGATGAGTGCCACGCAGGTATTGGCATGTTGCGAGGGCGGTGGCGGCAATGCTTGTCGCCACCGCCGTATGCGTGGTATCGGTGGCCGGCTCGCCGGCCCCGGCTATGCGTATGCGCGCTCGTACTGAATCGGCCGGTAGGACAGCTCGTAGCCGAGCTCCTCCGCCGCACGGATCGGGAAGCGCGGATCGCGCAACGCCTCGCGACCGACGAGGACGACGTCCGCCTGGCCAAGCGACACGATCTGCTCGGCCTGCAGCGGCGAGTTGATGAGCCCGACCACGGCGACCGGCAGCCCAGTCGTCTGCTTGATCGCGGTACCGAACGGGACCTGGTAGCCCGGACCCACCGGAATCGACGCGTTCGCCTCGTTACCACCAGTGGAGACCGAGATCAGGTCGACGCCGTGCTCGCCGAGCCAGCGGCAGAGTTGCTCGGTCTGCTCGAGGTCCCAGCCACCCTCGATCCAGTCGGTCGCCGACAGCCGCACGAGGAGCGGCGTCTGCTCGCCGATCTCGGCCCGCACAGCGTCGACCACCTCAAGTAGCAGGCGTGCGCGGTTCTCCAGCGAGCCGCCGTACTGATCGGTGCGCTGGTTCGAGCGCGGCGAGAGGAACTGATGCATCAGATAGCCGTGAGCGCCGTGGATCTCGACGAGGTCGAAGCCGGCCTCGACTGCGCGTCGCGCCGCATCTGCGAAGCCGCGCACGATCTTGGCGATGCCATCGGCCGCGAGCTCCTGCGGCTCCGCAAGACCCGGGAACGCGATCGGCGACGGGCCAACCGGCTGCCAGCCACCGCGCTCGGGCGGCACGGTGCCGTCGGGCTGCTCGCCCCAACCCCGCCACGTCGACGCCTTGCGACCGGCATGCTGCAGCTGGATGTTCGCCTTCGCTCCCTCCGCGTGCATCACTGCCACGATCCGCTCGAAGGCGTCGCGCTGCTGGTCGTTCCAGAGGCCGAGGTCCTTCGGGGTGATCCGACCTTCCGGCAGCACGCCGGTCGCCTCCACGGTGACCACGCCGGCGCCGCCCTGGGCAAGCTCACCAAGGTGCATCAGGTGCCAGTCACCAGGCACCCCGTTCTCGGCTTCGATCATGTACTGGCACATCGGCGGGATCCAGATTCGGTTGCGGACTTCGAGCCCGCGGAGAGTGATCGGCTCGAACAGAGCGTGCGTCATGGGGGTCCTTTCAGCTACGAGTTGAGTTGCAGCAGTTGTCGTGCGTTGTCAGCCAGATGCCGTCAGCCGGCGAGGCGGGCGATGAGGGCGCCGGCCAGCGGGCCGGCGGAAGCGGGGTTCTGTCCCGTCAGGAGGTTGCGGTCCACCTCGACGTGCGGACCGAACGGCGCCGCCGCCTTCACGTTCAGACCGGCCTCGGCAAGCCGAGTCTGTAACAGCCAGGGCACCTTGTCGCCAAGTCCGGAGAGCCGTTCCTCCTCATCGGTGAAAGCGGCAATCGTGTAGCCGGCAAAGGCGTTGCGGCCATCGGCGTCAGTCGCCGCGAGCAGCGCCGCCGGCCCGTGGCAGACGAGCGCGACCGGCTTGCCCAAGCTCAGCGTCTGCGTGAGGACGCGGCCCGCGTCTGGATCGGTCGCCAGATCCTGCATCGGCCCGTGACCGCCGGGGAAGAACACCGCGTCGTAGGCAGTGGGATCGACGCTGGCAAGGTCGAGCGGCTGGGCGAGCTCCAGCGATCCGTCAATCGCCGCCCGTAGCTGCTCCGCGCCGGCGGCGCTACCGGCGCCATCGGGCGTCAAGCTCGCGGCATCCACAGGCGGAACGGCACCGCCCGGCGTGGCCACCTGCACCTCGTGCCCGGCGGCCTTCAGAGTTTGAAGCGGGATCACCGCCTCATCGGCCCAGAACCCGGTCGGGTGCCGGGAGCCGTCAACCAGCGCAAGGTGGTTCGCGCCAGTCATTACGAAAAGAACTTTCGCCACCAGCCCCTCCGTTCACGATGATCAGGCCACATCAAGATTCAAATATATACCGCGACATATGCCATTGATATATCTATCGCTCGGCGGGTAGCCTGATACCTATGCCAGGTCCCGTGACATCCGCTTCGTCCGCTGCTGGCGTGCCCACTGTGGACTTGAACCTGCTGCGTACGTTCGTGATCGTCTACAGGGTCCGCTCGTTTACGGCCGCCGCCCACAGCCTCGGGCTCTCGCAGCCCACCGTGACCGCGCAGATCCGTTCGCTTGAGCAGCACACCGGCCGCCAGCTCTTCACCCGCCTTGCCCGCGGGGTCGAACCAACTGCGTTCGGTCACGAGCTCGCCGGACGCGTCGCCGCGCCGCTCGACACGCTGGCCGCCATCGACAGCAGCGAGGCGCTGGGTGGACGGGCAGCCCCGGTGCGGCTGGCCGGGCCGTCGGCACTGCTCGGCGCACGCGTGCTGCCGGCGCTTGCCGCTCTGGTCGCCGACGGCGTCCAGTTGCGTGTCGACCAGGGCGCGACCGACACGCTTCTGGAGGAGCTGCACGCCGGCGAGCAGGACCTCGTGATCACGACCCGCCGGCCGCGCGGCCATGCCTGCGCACCGGTTCCTCTGGCCGGCGAGCAGTACATCCTGGTCGCCGCGCCCGCCTGGGCGCAGACGGTCAGCGGCTCGGTCGACGGCGAGCTGTGCACGGCGCTGCGGCGCGTGCCGATGGTCGGCTGCGCCGAGGATGCGCCACTCGTGCGCCGTTACTGGCGCACCGTCTTCGGCCGGCAGATGCCGCCGGCACCGCCGGCCCTGACCGTGCCGGGCCTGCACGCGGTTGTGGCGGCCGTGGTTGCCGGCGCCGGCTACAGCGTCGTCCCGCGTTCGCTGTGTGAGCAGCAGCTCGCGGATGGGCGCCTGGCCTGCCTCGGCAGCGGCGATGAGCCTTCGCTGAGCGAGTTGTTCCTCAGCCAGCGCCCCGGCGCCGACGCCAATCCTGACGTCGTCCGCGTCCGCGACACGCTGGTTGCGGCAGCTCGCGCCTGGCAGTGATCGGCGGACGGTGACGGTCCTGACGGCCTGGGCCCGCCTGTATACGTACGTTGTAAACAGCATCTACAACGTAAACACGGGGCCATGACTCCAGCCGCAGGCGACCCTCGTAGGTTCCGCGAGCCCCCGTTGTTCGCCATCGTTGCGGCGCTACGGTTCCGAGTCGACGATGCCAAGCAGAGCGACGAATAGCGAGCAGCCGAAGCTTCCTCAGCGCCCGCTGCGACTGACGCTGGACCGCGACTTCATCCTCCGGTCCGCGCTCGCCCTGATCGACCGCGACGGCCTCGATCGGCTGACGATGCGCCGGCTGAGCGGTGAGCTCGACGTCACGCCGATGGCGCTCTACCGCCACGTCCCGAACAAGGCGGCGCTGCTCGACGGCGTCTCCGAGCTGATCTGGCGGACAGCGATCAGGCCGGCTCGCGCCAAGCATGGCGGCGACTACCGGCAGCAGTTGGAGCGTGCGATGGTGCGGCTCCGCACTGAGCTGCTGCGGCACCCCAACGCGGTGTCGCTGCTCGCAACGCACCCGCTTGTCACCGGCGGGCAACTCGAGCTGGTCGGCGTCGCGATCGACCTCCTCAAGACCAGCGGCATGCCGGTCACGACGACCACGCTCTACCGGCTGAATAACCTCGCGGTCTTCACCTTCGGCCATGTGCTCGCCGAGGTGGCAGAGCCGGTCGGCGACGCCGATGGCGAAGTCGATCTCGCGATCCGCGACGAGGTGGTTGCCGCGCACCCGGCGCTGCGAGAGGTACTCATGCCGCTGATCGAGACGCGACGCACGACTTCGGGCTACAAAGTCGATCACCAGTTTCACCTCGGCCTGCAAGCGCTGCTGGCAGGTTGGCCGGACGCCGGCTGAAAGCCGTCCGCAGCCGCTGGCGGGAGGACCTTGCGCGTGCCCGCCACAGACGAATATCTTCTGATGGATGTTCCGCCTGCTTGCACTCGCAGCTGCCGTGCCTTCGGGACAGGGGCTCAAGCAGTTCGGTGAGCTCGCGCTTGCCTTCGCGCTCTCATCGCTGATCGGCCTCGAACGGGAGTGGCGGCAGAAGTCGGCCGGACTGCGAACCCACACGTTGGTCGGCACCGGCGCCGCCCTGTTTCTGATCGTCAGCAAATACGGCTTCACCGACGTGCTCGGCCACTCGGTCGTGCTTGACCCCTCACGTGTGGCGGCACAGGTCGTCTCTGGCATCGGCTTCATCGGCGGCGGCTTGATCTTCGTGCGGGGCGACGTTGTCCGCGGCCTAACCACGGCCGCGATCGTCTGGGTGACGGCCGCGATCGGCATGGCCTGCGGCGCCGGATTGCCGCTGCTGGCGCTCGCGGTGACGGCAGCGCACTTCATCGTGGTCTTCGTGTACCCGCGTTTGGCGGCGGCGTTGCCGCGGTCGCGTTATCTCGGCTACGGCGTCCGCGTCGTCTACGAGGACGGCCGTGGAGTCCTGCGCGAGATCCTCAGCGACACCACCGGCTCTGGCTTCGCGATCGCGCGGGTCAGCGCGGCGAAGCTCGAGCACAGCGTCGGCGACCGCGCGGCGGTGGCGGTCACTCTCGAAGTCCGCGGCCAGCCGGTCGTGCACTCTCTCTCGACGGCGCTGAGCGAGATCGACGGCGTCCTGGAGGTCACCACGACCGACCTCGAGCGCGGCGCCGAGTAGATGAGTCCCAGTGCCCGGCAGCGTTCTTTGGCACTACGAGTATCAGGTGAGTACTCGTAGTGCCAAAGAACGGAACCGAGGCAAGCCAGCGCTGGCAGGCCGCGCCGGCCGGCGAAAGTCGCTCGACGCTGATCGACAGGTGACCTGCGCATTAAGATAGTGAAATGCAGTTTCGTGAACCGTTAGGACGCCAGCACTTGCCAGCGCCTAGCGACGCGGAGCCGCGCTCGGCGATCGATCTGCTGCTGGCGCGGGCCGCCAGTGGCAGCACACGCGGCAATCGCACCGACGGGCGCGTGCTGGCGCTGGCGATCGAGGGCGGCGGCCTGGCGGGCGTGGTCTCCGGTGGGATGTGTGTCGCCCTGGAGGCGCTCGGCCTGATCGACGCGATCGACGCGATCTACGGCACCTCCGCCGGGGCGCTGAACGGCTTGTTCACCGCCACCGGCCAGGCGGCCAAGGGCGCCACCAACTACGAGGACACGACCGGCCGCTGGTTCGCGAACCCGGCGAGGCTGCTCGCCGGCAAGCCGGCGGTCGACCTCGAGTACCTGTTCGAGGAGATCATTCGCAAGCGCAAGCCCCTCAACCCGGTCGCGCTCGCGTTTGGACCCGCATTCTTCGCGCTTGCCACCGATATCGCCAGCGGGGCCCCGGTCTCGCTCGGTAGCTTCGACAACATTGACAAGGTCATGCGCGCGGCTTGGATCAGCTGCTCGATCCCGTATCTGTCGGGGCCGCCGATGCTCTGGGACGGCCGACCAATGGCGGACGGCAGCCTGGCAGAGTCGATGCCCTATCGCGCCGCCCAGCGGGGCGGCGCGACCGATGTCATCGTGCTGCGCTCGCGTCCGAGCTCGCGGCGAAAGGCGCCGTACCCAAAGCGGGTCCTCACAGTGCTGCGCAAGCGGGCCTATCCCGGGCTTGCCGACCTGGTCGAGGCCCGGACGGCGAAGTACAACGCCGACGCGGAGGAGCTCGCCCAGCTTACCGCCGAGCGTGGCCACATCATGCAGATCGCCCCACCCGCTGACTCCGTGCACGTCAGACAGCTTGAGCGCTCGCGGGCGAAGATCCGGGCCGGATTCGCCGCCGGGGCGCACGCGGCAACCGCCGCGATCGGCGTCCCCCACGCCGACATCCTCTGGACGCCGCGCGCCTACGTCACGGTCGACGTCTAGCTGGCGAGCGGCGTCCGGCCCGCCGAGCGCTGCGGCTGGCCGCCCCGACTTGGCCGGACCCCGGCGCCGCTAGCCGGCGTCGGTCGGCTCCAGCACGACGACCAGCTCGCCGCTCTCGATGCGCTGGCCGGCGCGGGTGCTCACCCGCATGATCCGGGCCGGGCGCGGCGACATGATCGTCGACTCCATCTTCATCGCCTCGAGCGTCGCGATCGGGTGACCTTCCTCAACCCACTCCCCCTCCTCGACGAAGATGGTGAGGATGCCCGCCAGCGGCGCCGCAATCTCGTTCGGATCGTCGGGATCGGCGCGGACGATCGAGCGAACCGACTCGCTGAAGGCCTCATCTTGCACCCGCAACAGCCGCAGCTCACCGTTGACCTGCATCATCACGTTGCGATCGCCAGCCTCATCGGGATCGCCGACGGCATCCAAGCGCACATCGAAGCGCACGCCAGGCTCAAGCGCAAGCTCCTCGTCGTGACCCTGGTGCAGGCCGTAGAAGAACAGGCGGCTCGGCAACACCGAGACATCGCCATAGAGGTCGCGACTGGCGACGAACTCTTCGTAGGGGCCCGGGAACATCAGCCTCGCCAACGCCGCCCGGCGCTCGTCGGGGTCATCGGGCAGGTCCTCCGGCAGATGACGCAGCGCCGGGGGCATGCCCGACTCGCGCGAGCGCAGCGCCCGCTCCGCGAACGGCTGCGGAATCCCGGCCGCCGGCTGACCGAGATCACCACGCAAATACGCCAGCACCGAATCCGGCAAATCAAACCTCTCCGGATGCTCCACCAGCTCGTCCCAATCGATCCGGCCGGAGACGGCGAACAGCGCCAGGTCGCCGACGACCTTGCTCGACGGGGTCACCTTGACGATGTTCCCCAGCACGAGGTTGGCGCGCTCGTAGGCGTCCTCGACCTCCTCGAACCGGTCCCCGAGGCCGACCGCAATCGCCTGCTGGCGCAGGTTCGAGATCTGGCCGCCTGGCATCTCGTGCCGGTAGACGCGGCCGGTCGGCGCCCGCACGCCGCTCTCGAACGGTGCGTAGACCGAGCGGACCTCCTCCCAGTAGGGCTCGAGCTCGAGCAACGCGTCGAGCGATACATCGGTTGCCCGGTCGGTGTAGGCGGTCGCCGCCACGATCGCCGAGATCGCGGGCTGGCTGGTCATGCCCGCCAGCGGCGCCGCGGCACCGTCAACGGCGTCGACGCCAGCCTCGATCGCTGCCAGGTAGGTTGCGAGCTGGCCACCGGCGGTGTCATGACTGTGCAGGTGCACCGGCAGGTCGAACTCGGCGCGGAGCCGGCTGATGAGCGTCCGTGCCGCTGGAGCTCGCAACAAGCCGGCCATGTCCTTGATCGCGAGGATGTGGGCGCCCGCCCGCACGAGCTGCTCGGCCAGGCGCACGTAGTAGTCGATCGTGTAGATCTTCTCGTCCGGGTTCGACAGGTCCCCCGTGTAGCAGAGACAGGCCTCGGCGATCGTGCCACAGCCGGCCGCCGCCTCGATCGCGGCCCGCATCGGATCGACGTTGTTCAGGGCGTCGAAGATCCGGAAGATGTCGATGCCGGTATCCGCCGCCTGCAGCACGAAGGTGCGCACGGCACGGTCGTCGTAGGGCTCGTAGCCGAGCAGGTTGCGTCCGCGCAGCAGCATCTGCAGACAGATGTTCGGGATCAGCTCGCGCAGCCGCTCCAGGCGGTCCCAGGGGTCCTCGCCGAGGAAGCGCAGGGCGACGTCGAAGGTCGCCCCGCCCCACACCTCGAGCGAGAGCAGCTCCGGCGTCGTCTGCGCGACCGCCGGCGCCACCGCGAGGATGTCGAAGCTGCGCATCCGCGTCGCCAGCAGCGACTGATGCGCATCGCGGAACGTCGTGTCGGTGAGCTGGACCGTCTGCTGCGCTCGCAGCCAGCGCGCAAACCCTTCCGGGCCGAGTTCCTGCAGGCGCTGGCGTGATCCGGCCGGCGGTGGCACGGTCGAGTCGAGGCGCGGCAGCTTCACGGCTGGGTCAGTATCGATCCTCGTGGTGCCGAACGGCTGGTTCACCGTCACTTCCGCCATCCGCTGCAGAAGCTTGCTAACGCGGTCGCGCGAGCCCCGCGAGGTGGCGAGCCAGGGGCGTTCGTCGACGAACGTGGTGAACGTGTGACCGGCCCGGAACTCGGGATCGTCGAGCACCGCCTGCAGGAAGCCTTGGTTGGTCGCGACACCGCGGATCCGGACCTCACTGACGGCCCGGCGGGCGCGCGAGATCGCGTGCTCGAAGGTATCCGCCCGCGCGATCAGCTTCAGCAGTAGCGAGTCGTAGTAGGGGCTGATCTCGGCGCCGACGTAGACCGAGCCCTCGTCGACGCGGATACCGGGGCCGCCCGGCGCGCGGTAGGCCGCGATCCGGCCGGTGTCGGGGCGAAACCCCTGCGCCGGGTTCTCGGTGGTGATCCGGCACTGCAGCGCGTAGCCACGTTGCCCGATCCGATCTTGAGTCAGGCCCAGCTCGGGCAGCGTCGCGCCCGCCGCGATCTGAAGCTGCGAGCGAACGAGGTCGACGCCGGTCGTCTCCTCAGTGACGGTGTGCTCGACCTGGATGCGCGTGTTCATCTCCATGAACACGTAGCTGCCGCGGCGCTCGTCGACGAGGAACTCGATGGTGCCGGCGTTGACATAGTCGATTGCCTGCGCGAAGCGCACGGCATCGCGACAGAGCGCGTCGCGTAGATCACGCGGCAGTCCCGGCGCCGGCGCCAGCTCGATCAGCTTCTGCTGGCGGCGCTGAATCGAGCAGTCGCGCTCGAACAGGTGCACGGCGTTGCCGGCAGCATCGCAGAGGACCTGAACCTCGATGTGGCGGGCGTGCACGATCGCCTGCTCGAGGTAAACCGACGGATCACCGAAGGCGCTGTCGGCTTCGCGCATCGCGCTGGCGACAGCGTCGGTCAGGTGGGCGGGGTCCTCGACCAGGCGGATGCCACGGCCGCCACCGCCGGCGGCAGCCTTGACGAACAGCGGGAACTGCATCTGCGCGGCGGCGGCCTGCACCGCTTCGGGATCGTGCAGGACCCCCGAGGCGGCGAGCACCGGCACGCCGGCAGCCATCGCCGACTCGCGGGCGGCTACTTTATTGCCCGCGGCTGCCATCACATCCGCCGGCGGCCCCACGAAGACCAGGCCGTTTGCGACGCAGGCGCGGGCCAGCTCGGGGTTCTCGGCCAGGAAGCCGTATCCCGGATAGATCGCCTCGGCCTTGATCGACTTGGCCAGCGCGATGATCGGCTCGATGTCCAGATAAGCACGGACAGGATGGCCACTGTCGCCGATCTCGTAGGCCTCGTCGGCCTTGATCCGATGGCTCGAGGCGCGATCCTCACGCGCAAATATCGCGGCGGTGCGGATGCCGAGTTCGTTCGCGGCGCGAAACGCCCGGATCGCAATCTCGCCGCGGTTGGCTACCAACAACTTCCTGAACATAGGGTCCTCGTCTGTCCTGGGACTTGCCCGACACTCCCGAGACGGCGCTGGTCCACGCGCGCCGCGATTCGCTTGCACCAACCATCTACCCGCCGGTCGCCGCCCGGGAACGGCTGCCGAGCCTCCCGGCGCTCGCGCACGGCACGGCCGCCTTCGTGATTGAGCAGCAAACGCCCGCGTCAAGCGGGGGCGACATTGATGTAGCTGTTACAAACTCGCGTCCGGAACCGTCGAGCTTGTAAAAAATGCAACATGGGAACGCTTGTACAGAATGCAACATGCTCGACGTTGTACCAACTGCGACAATCGGTCAAGCACAAACGCTAGCTACTAACTTGCGCGATCGCCTCGAGCCGAGGTACAGTGCGTTACGAAAGGTTGCTGCGACGCCCGCTGCGGCGCTGGTCAGTGGCTGCGGGGGCGTCTCAGCCACCGCTTGTTGAATCGAGAGGGGTTGGAACAATGGCAGGTCTATCGCGACGTGGCGATGAGCTCGTGCTCTCGCTGTCCGACGCCGAGCAGGTTGAAGCACTGCATGGTGATCTGCGCGTGCCGGTCGCCTCGGTCAGGTCGGTGCAGGTCCTCGACGACGCCCGCCAGGCAGTTAACGGGATGCGTGCCCCCGGCACCGGTCTCCCGGGCCTTCTGTCGATCGGCACCTTCCACCGCGATGGGCACCAGGCGTTCGTAGTCGTTCACCACGCCCGTCCGCGCGGCCTCCGCGTGACGCTCAGCGGCGCCGGGCTCGACTACGACGAGCTGATCGTCGGGCTCGACGACCCGGAGGCGGTTGCCGCGAGCCTGGGCGTCTGATCGCCCTGTCAGCCTGACGGTTCCGAAACGTTGACTATCAAGTTGCCGTGCCCGGCCCGTGGTCGTGCACGGCAACCTGCAACGTCCGCTCACAGGCCCGAACCCCAGCGAGAAAGGGGTCTGGGAACGCAGACGGCGTGCTGATCGCGGATAATCGCTCGATTGTGTCACCTGTATATGTTGCCGGACACCGGAATCCAGACACCGACGCGATCGGCTCGGCGATCGGCTATGCCGAGCTGAAATCGCGACTTGACCCTGAAAACGAATACGTGCCCGTCCGCCTTGGCGGGCTCAACCCACAGACGAAGTGGGTCCTCGAGCAAGCCGGGCTGGCGGAGCCAATGCTCCTCGAGCACGTGAAGCTGCGCGTGCTCGACCTGATGCAGACCACGTTCCCCGTGATGCGGGAGGACAGCCCACTGCGCGAGGCGGGCATCGCCGTCGTGCACGAACCCTACGAGATGGTGCCGGTGGTGGACCAGGACGGCGTCCTCACCGGCGTCGTGACCGCCCACCAGCTTGCGACCCGTTATGTGCGCGAGTGGCAGGGCCGCGCCGAGGTCAACGAGCCGACTGCCCTATCGATGATCGTGAAGGTGCTCGGGGGCAAGCTCGTTTGCGGCGAGGACCGACAGGTGCTCGGCAAGATCTGGGTCCACGCGGTCGCCACCGCTGCCGACCGCGGTATCCAGCCGGGCGACATCGCTCTGGTCGGCGACCGTCACGACGCCCAGCTCGAGCTGCTTGCCCAGGGTGTCGCGCTGATGGTCGTCACGAACGGCTGCGAACCGGACCCGGACGTGATCGACATCGCGCGCCGTCAGGACACGGCCGTGATCGTCTCGCCGCTCGACACGTACGTATCGGCGCGGATGGTCACGCTCGCGGCGCCGTGCGGCAGCACCGCCGAGACCGATCCGCTGATCGCGGCTGGCGACGAGCTGGTCGACGACATCGCCGACCAGATCAAGGGCGATCACCACGGCGTCGCGATCGTCGTCGACGACGCCAGCCGACCGATCGGGCTGCTGTCGCGTTCGGATCTGGTCTCGCCGGTCCGCCGCCGCGTGCTGCTGGTCGACCACGCCGAGCAGGCGCAGAGCGTCCCGGGGATCGAGGAGGCGGAGATCGTCGAGATCCTCGACCACCACCACATCGGCTCGATCGAGACACGGGTGCCGGTGGCGGCGACCTTCGATCCGGTCGGCTCGACCGCGACGCTGGTGGTGGAGCGCTTCCGCCGGGCCGGTATGGAGCCCAGCCAGCCGGTTGCCAAGCTCCTGCTCGGCGCCGTGCTCTCCGACACCGTGATCCTCAACTCACCGACCACAACCGAGCGGGACACCGCGGTCGTCGACTACCTCGGCCGCCTGCTCGGCTTCGACCCGCGCGAGTTCGGGCGACGGATGTTCGAAGCAACCGCCGACGTCTCCAGCACGCCCGCCGCGGAGCTCGTTCGCCGCGACGCCAAGAGCTACCTGGCCGCGAGCGGCACCCCGTTCCTGATCGCCCAGGTCGAGGTCATCGGCGACTCGCTCTCCGACCGCAAGCAGGAGCTGTTCGACGCGATGCACGCGGAACGCGAGCGCCAGGGCGTCCAGCTCTTCGCGCTGATGGTCACCGACGTGCTCGACAAGGAGACAGAGCTGCTCGTCGATGGCGACATCGCCCCCTTGGCGCGCGCGTTCGGGATCGACCCCGAGGACCACTCGCTGCGGCTGCCGGGCGTGATGAGCCGTAAGAAGCAAGTCGCGCCGAAGCTGCTCTCGGTGGTCTGAAAGGTCGGTGCGATTCGGGCCCGGTACGAGACGGGCTCATTCATTGCACGTTTGGCTAACGCATGCTTAGTCAAACGTGCAAAGAAAGCATCCGGCAGTCGGTTCGCGGCCGGCCATTGCCCTCCGGGGCGGCGACTCAGGCCGCGGCCGGCCACTGCTCTCGTTGCCAGTGGCTCAGGCTGCGGCCGACTCGGCCTCGAAGCGCTCGGCGGGCGCCTCGCCCCAGAGCTGCTCAAGCCGGTAGTACTCACGCAGCTCCGGTGTGAAGACCTGCACGATCACGTCGCCGTAGTCCATCAGCACCCAGTCGCACCGAGTCAAGCCCTCGATCCGAGTCGGCGCTATCCCGTGCTGCTCCTTCATGCCCTGCTGGATCGCGTCGTGGATACCGCGCACCTGGCGGTCGCTCCGACCTGAGCAGATCACGAAGTAATCGGTGAAGGACGCAAGCCCGCGCAGATCGAGCAGGCTGATGTCGACAGCCTTGCGGTCTGAGGCCAGCTCCGCGATTGCGTGAGCCAGCTCGGTGGCGTTCATGAGTATGTGGAACCTCCGTAGAGATGATGCTTGTCGATGTAGTTCGCTACCGCGTCGGGGACGAGGTAGCTGATTGGTTGCTGTTCCTTTACCCGGCGACGGATCTCAGTTGACGAAATGCCGATCCACGGCATCTCGAAGTGCACCGCGCGCTCGCCACCCGGCAACGACCTGAGCGCCTGATCGACGTCCGAGCGGCTCGTGCCGCGCCGCTCTGCGACGGCGATCGTCGCCAGCTCGAGCACACGCTCCGGTTCATGCCAGCTCGGCAATCCCGCCGCAACGTCGCCGCCGACGATCAGGTACAGCTCGCTATCAGGCATCAGGGAATGCAGTCTTTCAAGCGTATCGACCGTGTAGGACGGCCCTGCGTGTCCGATCTCGAGGTCCGAGACCTCGATGCCCGGGCCCTTCCCGACTGCGGCGCGGCAGAGCGCCAGCCTGTGCTCCTGGCCGGCATTGTCGGGCTCGTCGAGCTTAAACGGCGGGTTGCCGGCGGGGACCATCAGCACCCGGTCCAAGCCAAGGCGCAGCCGCGCCTCCTGCGCGCAGATCAGATGCCCGATATGAGGCGGGTTGAAGGTCCCGCCAAGGATCCCGATTCGCGTGCTCGGCACGACCCCTACAGGCTCGCCACAGGCTCGGACGCGAAGCTGCCGCATCCACTCACGGCCGCGGCAGCGCCACGGTCCCGCTCAGCCACGGACATGCCCGGAACCTTCGATCAGGTACTTGTAGGTGCAGAGCTCGCGCAGGCCAATCGGGCCGCGGACGTGCAGCTTCTGGGTGGAGTTGCCGATCTCGGCTCCCATCCCAAACTCGCCCCCGTCGGTGAAGCGGGTCGAGGCGTTGACATAGACGCAAGCCGCGTCGACGCGCTGCTGGAAGCGCCGCGCCGCCGCGATCTCGTCCGTGACGATCGCCTCGGAGTGGCCGGAGCCGTGAGCGTTGATGTGCGCGATTGCCGCGTCGAGATCATCGACGATGCCGACCGCCATCTCGAGCGCCAGGTACTCGGTGTCCCAGTCACCTGCAGTCGCTGGAATCAGCGCGATCTCCGGGGCAAGCTCGGCCGCCAGTGCGCGCGTCCGCTCGTCGGCGTGCAGCCGCACACCGGATGCGGCCAAATCACGCAGCACCGCCGGCAGCACGCGCGGCGCGGCCTCGGCGTGGACGAGCAGCTTCTCGGCGGCGTTGCAAACCCCCGGACGCTGCACCTTCGCGTTGTGCACGATCGCGCGCGCACGTTCGCTGCCGGCACTGGCGTCCAGGTAGACGTGGCAATTGCCCGCGGCGGCGTAGATCACCGGCACGGTCGCGACCTCCATCAGCGCGGCCTTGAGACCCTCGCCGCCGCGCGGGATCAGGAGGTCGACAAGACCGTTCTGCGTGGCAAGCTCGGCAAGTTGCTCGTGGCCGCCACCGCTGAGTAGCGATAGCGCGCCGGCCGGGATGCCGGTGCCGTCGAGTGCCTCGCGCGCGACCTTCAGCAGCGCGGCGTTCGACTCCGTCGCCGCCCGCGAGCCGCGCAGGACCACGGCGTTGCCGGACTTCAGGCACAGCGCCGCGGCGTCGATCGTGACGTTCGGGCGCGCCTCGTAAACCACGGCAACGACGCCCAGCGGCACCCGCACCTTCCGCAACTCGAGCCCATTCGGCAGCTGTCGACCCTCGACTACCTCGCCGACCGGGTCGGGCAGCGCCGCGATCTGACGGGTTGAGGCGGCCATTGCCGCAAGGCGCCGCTCGTCCAGGGAAAGCCGGTCGATCAGCGCCGGTTCGAGACCCGCCGCGCGGCCGGCCTCGAGATCATGCGCGTTCGCGGCGAGGATCTGCTCGCTGTGCGCCTCAAGCGCATCCGCGATCGTCACGAGCGCCGCGCTGCGCACGGTACCCGGCAGCTCCGCTAGCTCGACCGCCGCACGTCGCGCGCTGGCGCAGACCTCGGCGACCGTGGGGATTGTGATGATCGTTGACTCCATCCGCTCCAAAGACTACGACGACAGGCAGCGACCCTGGCGCGCCTACGCCAGCACGAAGTAATCGCGATGGACCGCTTCCTCGCTGAGGCCCGGCAGCAGCCGCTGGATCTCAGCGCTGCGCAGCCCGCGGACCTGCGACAGATCCTGGGCTGAGTAGTTGCTGATGCCCTTCCCGACGATGCCGTCCGCAGCGACGATCTCGACCGCGTCGCCGGCGTCGAACTCGCCCTCGACCGCGACCACGCCAACCGGCAAAAGGCTCGTGCCCGCGTCCCGCAGCGCCTGAGCGGCGCCGGCATCGACACGGATCTGGCCGCGTGCGACCTTCGCGTAGCGCAGCCACAGCTTGAAACTCGAGTCGCGCTCGGCCTGGGCGACGAACTCGGTGCCCACCGGCTCGCCGTGGGCTGCCGCGACGATCGTCCCCGCACGACGCCCGTTCACGATCGAGACCGCGATGCCGGCGGCGGTACCCATCTCGGCAGCCAGCACCTTCGAGCGCATGCCACCGGTTCCAAGCGGCGAGGTCGTCGACTCGACCTGGAGCGCCGCCAGCTGGGCGAAGTCCGTGACCCGCCGCACCAGCTGCGCATCCGGGTCGAGGCGGGGATCCGAGCTGTAGAGCCCATCGACGCTGGTCAACAGCAGCAGCCGCTCGGCACCGAGCAGGATTGCGACCTGCGCCGCGAGGAAGTCGTTATCGCCGAAGGAGATCTCGTCCGTGGTGGTCGTGTCGTTCTCGTTGATGATCGGCACGATCTCCCACTGCAGCAGCCGCTCGAGCGTGCGACGCGCGTTCAGGTAGTGCGCCCGGACGCTGACGTCATAAGAGGTCAAGAGGACCTGGGCGGCGCGCAAGCCGCGTGCCGCCAGCGGCTCCGCGTAAGCGTGTAGTAACTGTGTCTGGCCGACCGCGCTGGCGGCTTGCAGACCGTCGATGTCGTGCGGCCGGTCAACCCCGAGCGCGCTGAGACCGAGTGCGATCGCACCGCTCGAGACGATCACAGGCTGGTAGCCGCCGTGGCGCAGCGCCGCGACCTCGTCGCAGACGCTATCGAGCACCGAGCGACGCAGGCTTCCTCCAGCGTCGGCGACGACGCTGGAGCCCAGCTTGATGACGATCACCCCGCCCATCTCGCGGTTCAGCTTAAAGGCTCAGGGCTCCAGATCGAACACGACGCCGCCGATCTCGACGTCGTCGCCTGGCTGGAAGCCGGCCTCCTCCAGCGCGCGAATCACACCCGCGGCCTTCAGCCGCCGCTCGAGGTAGGCAAGCGCCTCCTCGTTCTCGAGGTCGTAGCGGCCGACAAGCTGCGTCGCCACCTCCCCCTCGACCACGAACTGGCCTGGTCCCACGCGCCGGGCAGTCACCTCGCGGCGCGCGGCGGGACGGAAGACGCGATGCTCCTCGAGCGTGAGGCTGCCGCCGCCGGCCCGCTGGCCGGCGGTCTTCTCGTCGCTCGCGGTCAGCGGCACCCGCCGCAGCAACTCGCTGCGCAGCTCGTCGAGGCCGCTGCGCGTCACCGCCGAGGTCGTGATCACCGGCACCTCGTCCCCCAGCCGTTGCTGCCACCGCGCACGGGCCGCCTCTACCTCTTCCGGACTGACGAGGTCGGCCTTCGAAAGGACAAGGATCCGCGGCAGCGTCACCAAGCGCTCGTCGTAGGAGGAAAGCTCGTGCTCGATCGTCTCGTAGTTCGCCCCCGGGTCCGAGCCGTCGAGCGGCGCCAGGTCGAGCACATGCACGAGCAGTCGCGTTCGCTCGACGTGCGCGAGGAAGTCGTGGCCAAGCCCGGCCCCCTCTGAGGCGCCTTCGATCAAGCCCGGGATGTCAGCGATCACGAGCTGGCGCTCGCCACCGTCGAGCGTCCCGAGGATCGGCGTAATCGTCGTGAACGGGTAGCCGGCGACTTTCGGCGCCGCGCGCGTGAGCCGCGCCAGCAGCGACGACTTACCGGCGTTCGGCAAGCCGACGAGGCCGACGTCGGCGAGCAGCTTCAATTGCAGCGTCAGCCAGCTCTCCGCGCCGGGCAGGCCGCGCTCGGAGAAGCGCGGCGTCCGGTGCGTCGCAGAGACGAAGCGATGGTTGCCGCGGCCGCCGAAGCCGCCACGGGCGACCTCGGCGCGCTGACCGGGCCGCACCAGATCGTGCACGGTACCGTCGCCCTCGACCAGCACCTCGGTGCCAGGCGGCACCGGAATCTCCAGGTCTGGCCCGTCCGCGCCGTGGCGGTCGGAGCCTTCACCGTGGCCACCACGCTTCGCCTTGAAGTGGGGCTTGCGGCGGAAGTGCTCGAGGTCGCGGTAAGAGTCGTCGCAGACGAGCACGACCGAGCCGCCATGGCCGCCGTCACCGCCGTCGGGCCCGCCTCGGGGCACCCATGCCTCGTGGCGGAAGCTCAGGCAGCCGTCACCGCCGGCTCCAGCCTGGACGTAAATGCGCGCGTGATCCTTCATGCCAGTGGGTAGCTTGCCGGCGTCAGGCCGATGCGAGCGATTCTCTCAGAGTTCAAGCAGTTTTTGCTGAAGGGCGATTTGATCTCGATCGCAGTCGCGTTCGTGATGGCGACCGCTTTCGCGGCGCTGGTGAAGGCGCTCATCACCGATCTGATCACGCCGATCATCGCAGCGATCGCGGGCAAGCCCAATTTCGGCAACCTTGCATTCACGATCAACCACAGCGAGTTCATGTACGGCGGCTTCCTCAATGCGCTGATCACATTCGTGTCGGTCGGCGCAGCGGTGTTCTTCTTCATCGCCAAGCCCTACGAGGCATACCAGGCGCGCCATGCCAGCACCGAGCCGATTACCAAGACCTGCCCCGAGTGCGCCTCGAAGATCCCGCTGGCGGCGAAGCGCTGCCCTCAATGTACGGCGCTGCTCAGCGATGGCTAGAAGAGCGCACCGCGCTGCTCAGCAGCGGCTGAGCAGCGCACTGGGAGGCCTACTCGCTGTCGTGCGGCGTGATCGAGATCACACGACCGCGGCGACCGCGATTGAACTGCACCGTGCCGGCTGACTTCGCGAAAATCGTGTCATCCTTACCGATGCCGGCGCCGTCGCCGGGCTTGAAGACGGTCCCGCGCTGGCGCACGATGATCTCGCCGCCGGTCACGTTCTGCCCGGCGAAGAGCTTCACGCCGAGGTACTTCGGCTTGGAGTCACGGCCGTTGCGCGAGGAGCCGAGGCCCTTCTTATGAGCCATTAGTTGGCCTCCAGGGAGATGTTCGAGATCTCGATCCGGGTCAGGTCCTGGCGATAGCCGGTACGACGCTTGAAGCCGTGCTTCGAGCGGAAGTGGACTACGCGCAGCTTCGGACCACGCTCCTGGCCGAGCACCTTCGCGGCCACATTGATGTTGGCGACCGCTTCACCGTCGACGACCTTGTCGCCGTCAACGTAGAGCAGTGGGACGAGCGACACGCTGTCGCCGTCCTCGGCCTCGAGCCGCTCGATGAGCAGCCGCTGGCCCTCTTGGACGCGGTATTGCTTGCCGCCTGTCTTGACGATTGCGTACATGTTCACTCTGAGGAAGGTTCAGTGGCGGAAGGGACTGTCGCGGCATCGGCCGTGGTGCGCCGTCGCCCGCCACGCCGGCCATTACGCCGCCGGACGGTTGATTGTAGTTGATCTGTGCTCGCTTGCGGCTGCTCGCCGCCGCGACCACCGTCGCCGCCGGTTTTACCGCCGTTGTTCGGTTCATCGATCAAGTGGGCCTTGGCCTCGGTGCGGCCGACCTCGTCGATGCGGACGAGCCGACGCTTGCCGACCGTCTTCACCGCGCCCCGGATGTCGATGATGTAGCCGCCGACCTTGGCGACAGCGTCATCGGCGTTGTACATGTGCGGCTCGACGACCTCGACGTAGACCTCCTCGCCCTCGTGGAACGGCAGCGCTCGCTCGAGCACGGTATCGCGATCGGCTTCCAGCACGACCTCGAAGTGGTCGAGTGGCAAGCCCTCTGAGCCCTCGAAGTGGAACCACTTGCCCGTGTCGGACTCGATTCCAGCGAGGGCACGCGCACCGTTCCCGGTGAACTGCACGCTGACACGGGGGTTCATCCGCACCAGCAGTGCCTCTTCCTTGGTGCTCGCCGCCAGGTCGCGCAGACGCCGGGCAAACTCGATCGCGAGCGTCTCTTCGGACTTGATCACGCCCTCGCCCTCGCAGGTCGGGCAGGGACGGGTCATGATCTCGCGGACGCCCTCGGTGACGTTCTGGCGGGTCATCTCCACCAGCCCGAGCGGCGAGATCTCGACCACGAAGGTCTTGGTGCGGTCCTCGTCGAGGGCCTTGCGCAGCGTCTTCAGCACAGCGTCGCGGTTACGGGCGCGAGCCATGTCGATGAAGTCGATGACGACGATGCCGCCGATATCGCGCAGCCGCAGCTGGCGCACGACCTCGTCGGCAGCCTCGAGGTTGGTGGTGGTGATCGTGTCCTCGAGCCGGCCGCTCTTCCCGCGACCCGTGAACGAGCCGGAGTTCACGTCGATCACCGTCATCGCCTCGGTGTAGTCGATCACCAGGTAGCCGCCGGACGGCAGGTCGACACGCCGGCTCAGCGTCGACTCCAGCGCCGTATCGACGCCGTATGCCTCGAACAGCGGGCGCGGTTCGTTCCACAGCTCGACGTGCTCGACGAGGTCGGGTGCGGTGCGGTTGAAGAACGACTGCAGGCGGTGGTGCTGCTGCTCGTCGTCGACGATCGCGCGCTCGAACTCGGCTGAGTAGATGTCGCGCACGACTCGCACCGAGAGGTCGGCCTCCTGGAAGACCAGCGCCGGCGCGCGGCTCTCGGAGACGCGGCGCTGCAGCACCTCGTTCAGCTTCAAGAGGTAGCGCAGCTCGCGCTCCAGGTCCTCGTAGGTCGCTCCCTGCGCGGCGGTGCGGATGATCGCCCCGGACTTGCCGAGATCGAGCTTCGCGGCCTGCTTGCGCAGCCGGTCGCGCTCCTTGTCCTCCAACCGACGCGAGACGCCGACACCTTCGCCGAACGGCGCGTAGACCATGTAGCGGCCCGCGATCGTAAGGTCCATCGTCAGCCGCGCGCCCTTCGTCTTGAGCGGGTCCTTGATGACCTGGACGACGATTTCCTGACCGGGCTTGAGCAGGTCCGTGATCTGGCGCGCGTCGCGCCCGGAGCCGCGCCCGCGGCGTGGCGCCTCCACACCTGGCATGACGATCTCGTCGACGTGCAAAAAGCCGTTCTTCTCGAGCCCAATGTCGACGAAAGCGGCCTCGAGGCCGCCCAGCACCGTGTCGACCTTCCCGAGGTAGATGTTGCCGACCAGCGAGCGGCTGCGACGGCGTTCGAGGTAAAGCTCGGCAACCTTGTAGCCGGCAGCCGGATTCACCCTGCGCCGGCGTCTTGTGCTCGAGGTGGGCTTGCGTACCCCCACCTCCCCGCTCGCTTCAAGCAGCGCCACGCGGGTTTCACCGCGGTCGACGCTGACCAATACTTGTTTTTTCACTTTCCTTCAAGTCCTTTATACGATTTGCACCCTCGTCTTGCCTGCATTCGTGAGCCGCGCTTGGACGTGGACCGATTGCACAAGGCCGAGGGACATCAAGGTCACGATTACCGATGAGCCGCCATAGCTGAGCAGCGGCAGAGGTACGCCGGTCACCGGCATGATTCCGGTTACGCTGCCGATGTTCAGGAAGACCTGGAATATCAGCATTGCCAGCACGCCACCGGCGATCAGCGTGCCGAAAAGGTTCTTCGCCATGGCCACGACCCTCAGCACGCGCCACACGAGTAGCGCGTAGAGCGCGAGGATCACAGCCGCACCGGCGAAGCCATAGGTCTCGCCGATGACGGCGAAGATGAAGTCGTTCTGCTCCTCGGGCAAGAAGTCGAGCTGCGTCTGCGTCGCGCCCGCAACCCCGCGTCCGACCTTACCGCCAGAGCCAATCGCGGTCAGCGATTGCTGGAGCTGATAGCAGGTGTGGTCGCCCGAGGAACAGCTGCTCGAGGGGTTGATCAGCGTCTCCAGACGCTGCTCTTGATAAGTCTTGAGGACGTGGACGCCAATCGCCGGCGCCACCACCATCACCAGCGTCGCCGCGACCACGAACAGGGCCAAGAGGCCCGCAAAGTACTTCCAGCCGACGCCGGCGAAGAACAGGATCGCGACGGCGATGACGATGTAGACGATGCCGGTGCCGAGATCGGGCTGCTTGATCACCAGCATCGCCGGTACCAGCGCCAGCAGCATTAGCTGCACCAGCAGACGTCGCTGCGACAGCGAGCGAGCGCGTTCGACCGCGAACGCCGCCAGCACCAGCACCATCAGCACCTTCCCGAACTCGGACGGCTGCAGCTGGAAGAACGGCAGCGGGATCCAGCGTGTCGCCCCGTTCGCGCCATGGAACGCGAACACAACGATGTTCAGCAGCAGCGTCAGGCCGTACAGCGGGTAGCGCAGATGGCGCAGGATCGTGTAGTCGAAGCTCGAGAGGATGACCGCGAGGACCAGCCCCAGGGCCGCGTAGACGAGCTGCCGGTTGGCGTAGGAGCCGTTCCCGGACCCGTGCAGCGTCACGTACGAGCAGACGATCAGGCCGATCGCTGCGAGGAAGATCAGCGGATCGAACGCCAGCGCGATGCTGGAGCGCGGTCCGCCGGTGTCCTGCGGTCGCTGGATTGCCGTGGCGCTCATTGGTCAGGCCGTCCCGCCCACAGACGCGCTGCCAGCGACGTAGGGGCCGGCCTTGCCATAGAACCACTGCGAAAGGATCTGCCGGGCAACCGGCGCAGCGGCAACGGCACCGAAGCCGCCGCCGGTCACGGTTGTGATCACCACGATCGGCTTGCTGGTCGCAGTCGAGGGCACGAAGCACGCATACCAGGCGTTGTCTGGATTGCTCTGCGCCTGTAATGTCGTTTCGCCGGTCTCGGCGGTACCGGTCTTGCCATAGACCGTCTTCCCGAAGCCACTCATGACCGCTCCTGAGGTACCGCTGGAGGAGTGTGCGGCATCGTAGAGCCCTTGCCAGATCGATTGCAGGTAGAACGGATCGATGTCGAGCTTGCGCTTCGCCGAGGGATCGATGCGATCGAGGATCGAGCCGCTTGAGGACTCGACGTTCATACCGACGTGCGGCGTCACGATCGTGCCCTTGTTTGCGAGCGCGGAGTAGACGACGGCCATTTGCAGCGGCGTGATCTCGTCCATACCCTGGCCCACGCCCATCTCGACGTTCTGCCCGACGGTCCAGGTCGCGCCTTGCTCGGCGATCCCACAGGATGCATGTTTGGGATCGCCCTTGTACGGGCCCGTCGCCGTTTCGCACTCGTGCTCGAGCTTGAGCTGCTTCGTAACCCACTCCGGACTCGGCCGGACGCCACTTACCTCGCCAGGCAGATCGACGCCAGTCTTCTCACCGATCCCGAACTCCTTCGCCCACTTCTGTAGTGCACCACCTTCGGGGTTAGCCGAGTTCATGAGATAGCCGAGGTGATAGAAGTAGACGTCGTCGGAGACCTCGAGCGCCGGAATCAGGCTGATCTCACCGCTGCTGGAACCTCCCGAGTTCTGGAGGCACGTGGTCGTTCCCGGGTAGCAAAAGTGACCGGTGTCATCGAAGGGCGAATCAACCGTCGTGGCCCCACTCTCAAGCGCGGCCGTCGCAGTTATGACTTTGAATGTCGAACCAACTGCCCCGGCCGACTGAGTTGCGCGGCTGACAAGCGGGTCGCCGCTGCCCGTGCCGAACTCCTGCTGATACGCCTTCGTCGAGATCGGCTTGGTGAAGATCGTCGGGTTGTAGGTCGGCTCGGAGCCCATCGCATAGATCTGGCCGTTCTCGGGGTCCATCGCGACAAAGGCACCACCGGTGCCGCCGTTCTCTTCGATGGACTTATGCAGCGACTCTTGGCCGACGCGCTGCAGGTTCGCATCAAGCGAGAGCTGCAGGCTGTCACCCTGGGTCGCGGCCTTGCCCGTCTCGTAGCCCTCGAACGTGCCAGCCGCGTTGACCTTGACCTTCTCGTAGCCGTCGTGACCCTGGAGGTACTGGTTGTACTCGAGCTCCAGACCAGACTGACCGACCGAGTCGGTCTCAGGGATGCCCGGGAAATCCTTGTCTTTCACCTCGGCTGCCGTGATCGGCTCGACCGTGCCGAAGAGCTGCGCGGCCAGCGTGGTCTCCGGATAGGAGCGGGTGTAGACCTCGGTCGAGACGACGCCGGGATACTGGGCCTGGCGCTCGGCCAGGTATGCCTGCACGTCGGTCGAGACGTTGGTCTTGATCGTGGCGTTGGCGAACGGCGACTGCGCCACGTCCTGGGCGACCGTGCAGGCCACCGGCGTCAGCCGCGCATGCTCGGTGCGCTCCTTCGGGCCGATCCAGAGCTTGTAGGTGCAGCGCTTCGACCGGTTCGAGATCCCCAGCAGCTTCGAGACCTTGTCGTAGATCGCCTGGTCCGCGGCCGGCGGCGTCGAGAGCTGGTCCTTGTAGGCGGCGATCTTCACCGGCAAGCTGTCCGGCGAGATCTGGATCGCCGGGCTCTGCTTGGAGCCGACAAGGACCGTGCCGTTGCGGTCGATGATCTGACCACGTGGCGCCTGAACTGCGATCTCGCGAGAGGACACGGCCGCGGCCTCGCGCACGTACTGGTTGCCGGTCAGCACCTGCAACACCCAGAGCCGGAAGAAGATGATCGCGAACAGCACCAGCGTCAGGCCGCCGATGATCGCGACGCGCAGCGCCAGCTGCGGGTTCATCGGCCCGAGCCGACCCGGCCCCATGCCGCCGTCACCGGGGCTGATCATCGCACCGTCCTCCGGAGCCGCGAACGCTGCGAAGGCTGCGAGAGCGGGCTGAGGCCGCCGGTCGTGTAGGAGTGGTGACGCCGGTGTCGCGAGTCATCGGGCAACGTGCGGTAGAGGATCCAGCGCACGATCTCGTAGACGGGCAGGGAGATCAGGGTGTTGATCAGGACCTGAAGGACGATCTGCTCGACCAGCATCACGCTGATCGGCGCATCGACGCCGAGCAGGAACTGCAGCAGCATCATGCCGATGCCCGCGGCGGCGGTCGCCCCGGCGCCGGTCGCAATCGGGATCAGCCCGTGCGAGAGGTCGCTGATCTCGCGCAGCCGGCCCGACCAGTAGCCGATGACGATGAACAGCAGCGAGGTGATGCCGAGCGTCTGAACCATTGCGAGGTCGACGAGCAGGCCGATCGCGAAGCCGGCGACCGCACCCGGCAGCGAGCCGCAGAGCAGTCCGATCGACATCACCACCAGCGGCGTGATGTCGGCATAGGAGTCGAAGATCGAGATCTGGGAGATCACCGTCTCCTGGAGCAGGACGGCGACGAACGCGACGATCGCGATCCTCAACGTCAGCTTGGCTGCACGCTCGCGGGTCACGGCAGGGACGCGGAAACGGTCGAGGCTTGCGGACGGGTCAACACCTGGACGACCGAGAGGTGCTGCAGGTCGGCGACCGGGGTCACCGAGAGCTGCTGGCTGTCCGCCAGGGCGTCGGTCGTGTTCTGAGTGGACACCGTCCCGATCGGGATGCCAGCGGGGCAATACGACCGGATCGCCGTGTCGCCGATCTCCTTGAAGCCGCTGCAGACGACGTTCGAGTTGGAGCTGATCGTGGCGTTGGCGGGCAGGTCGGTGAGCACGAGCTGCTGCGGGTTGCCGACCTTCGGCTCGATGATGCCGCTGTAGCTCGTGCCGTTGGACAGGGCCATCGCGCCGACAGCGAACTTCTCGTCGCCCAGCAGCCGCACATACGAGACCGAGCCGTAGACCTCAGAGATGTTCCCGATGAGCGCACCGTTACCGACGACCGGGTCGTACTCGGCTACGCCCTCGTTGGAGCCAACGCCGATCTCGACCGACGTGTACCAGAGCGATGAGTCCTTGGCGATGACGGTGGTGTTGACCGGATCGAAGTTAGAGATGTTGTCGGAGGCGTCGAGCTTCAGCGCCTTCTGATCTGCTTTGAACTGCGCCTGGTCGGTCAGCGCCTGGTCGAGCTGCGAACGCAACGTCTCGTTCGTGCGCTTCAGCTCCGAGTTCTGCGACTTCGCATGGACCGTCGAGGAGATGAAGCCGAAGACGTCGCGCACTGGCGAGAGCACCTTCGAGGCGCCCTTCTGGATCGGCGACAGCACGGCAACCGCATCATTCTGCACGGAGTGCAGCGCGTTGTCGTCCGAGGTGCTGTAGTAGACCGTCAGCAGGATCAGGGATACGACGACGAGCAGTGCGAGAACCGCACGTCGCCGGCGAATCTTCTTATCAGGCACGAACTGTTCAACTCCAGGCTCCCGGCACCGGCTGCGCGTCAGCGCCGGCGCCGGCTAGATGAACTCCGATTGGAACGGTGGATCGCCTCGAACTCCTCCAGCGAGCGGCCGGAGCCGACGGCGACGCAGGTGAGCGGCGAGTCCGCGAGGTGCGCCGGCATCTGCGTCTCGTGACGCAGGCGCTCGTCCAGCCCTTGCAGCAACGAACCTCCGCCGGCCAGCATGATGCCGCGATCCATGATGTCCGAGGACAGCTCCGGCGGCGTGCGGTCGAGCGTCTCCTTGACTGCCTCGATGATCTGCGCGACCGGCTCCTCGAGGGCGCCACGGATCTCCTCGCTGGTCAGCGCCACGGTCTTCGGCAAGCCCGAGACCATGTCGCGCCCGCGGATCTCCGCCTGGACCTCCTCCCCCGTGGGGTAGGCGGAGCCGATCTCGAGCTTCACTTCCTCGGCCGTCTGCTGGCCGATCAACAGCTTGTACTCGCGCTTCACGTAGTTGATGATGGCATCGTCGAACTCGTCGCCGGCGATTCTTACCGACTGGGAGACCACGATGCCGCCCAGCGAGATCACCGCGACTTCGCTGGTGCCGCCACCGATGTCGACGATCATCGACCCGGTCGGCTCGCCGACCGGGAGGCCGGCGCCGATCGCAGCGGCCATCGGCTCCTCGATCAGGTACGCCTGGCGCGCGCCGGCGCTCACTGTCGCCTCCTCGACCGCGCGCTTCTCGACGCCGGTGACGCCGGAGGGCACGCAGACCACGACCCGCGGGTGCGCCCAGCGATTCTGGTGCACCTTCTGGATGAAGTGGCGCAGCATCTCCTCGGTGATCTCGAAGTCCGCGATCACCCCGTCCTTCAGCGGCCGGATCGCCGAGATCGTGCCCGGCGTGCGCCCGAGCATTCGCTTCGCCTCGATGCCGACCGCATGGACCTCACCGGTCCGCGAGTCAACCGCGACGACACTTGGTTCGGACAGCACGATGCCACGTCCGCGGACGTAGACGAGCGTGTTGGCTGTGCCTAGATCGACGGCCATGTCGCGGCCACCGAATCCCGTTAGATACGTGAAGAAGCCCATAGTTGGAGGGAGAGGGTCGAGTGAGGACAAGAGGCTGCGAAGGCATGGCCTGCCACAGGGAGCCTGCCCTCACCCATCGCAGTCGAGTGTACCGAACAGGCTAAAGCAGGTTGTAAGCGTCTGCTCGGAGTCAATTTCCAGCTCCCGTGACATCCCACAGAAGCTGCGGCGCAAGCGTCAGCAACGCGCTGACCGGAAGGCCGACGACGTTCAGGTAGTCGCCGTCAACTGACTCTACCAGCGCTGCACCACGGCGCTGGATCGCGTAGCCGCCGGCGCGGCCGCGCCATTCGCCAGTGGCGAGGTACCAGTCGAGCATCGGCTCGCTGAGCGAGCGGAAGCGGACGGTCGTGATCGCCACGACACTCTGCCGCGCCGTGCCGCCAATCAAGCAGAGCCCGGAGAGCACGCGATGCTCGCACCCCGAGAGGCGCCGCAGCATCCGCCGCGCTGCGCTCTCGTCCGCCGGCTTGCCGTAGAGCTCGTCGCCGACGGCCACGGCCGTGTCAACGCCGAGCACCAAATTCGCGTCGGGTCGCTGGCCAGCCACCGTCTGCGCCTTGCGCTCGGCGTTTTCGCGCACGACCTCCGCGGGCTCTCCGGCCACGCCCTCGGCGATCTCCGGTACCACGACCTCGAAGCCGATGCCAAGTTGGGTGAGGATCGCTTGCCGCTGGGGCGAGCTCGACGCGAGGATCAAAGCTCTGGGAAGAAGATGCCGATCTCGCGGGCGGCCGACTCGGGCGAGTCGGAGCCGTGGACCATGTTCTTCGTCGTCTCGGTGCCGAAGTCGCCGCGGATCGAGCCGGGCGCGGCCTCAAGTGGGTTCGTCGACCCGATCAGCTGGCGTGAGGCCTTGACCGCGTCGTTGCCTTCGAGCACCATCGCCACGAGCGGACCGGAGGTGATGAAGTCGACCAGCTCCCCGAAGAACGACTTGCCGACGTGCTCCGCGTAATGGCGCTCGGCGGTCTCGCGGCTCAGCGTCTCGAGCTTCAGGGCGACGAGCCTGAGCCCTTTACGCTCGAAGCGGGCGATGATCTCGCCGCTCAGGTTGCGGGCGAAGGCGTCAGGCTTGACGAGGACGAGCGTGCGCTCCATGGCGTGGGTGCTCCTTGCTATCGGTTCTGATCGTGTCGTGAACTGCGACCCCGCGCGGACGAGACGCACGGACGCACCCCGCACTGGGCTTCCATACGCAGCATGGCACTTCGGCTGTCCGGGAGCTGCATGCGCCCGCCCACGCCCCCGACCCCGAGCGCCAGCACCGCATTAGATCAGGTCGGAATCGTCGCGCGAGGAGAGTCTGGTGCTGCGACGGCGCGGTGCGACACGGCTGCTGGGGCTTTCACGCGGCGTAACACGGCTGCTGGGGCTCTCGCGCGGGGTGGGACCACTGCCCGGGCCCTCACGCGGCGGCGGCATCTCGCTGGGGCCCGCCGAACTCGCAGGACGCTGCGGCGCAGAGCGCCGACCACGTCTCGATTGGGCTGGCGCCGCAGCCACACGCTGCTCGCAATAGGGACAGATCTGCCAGCTCGGATCGAGCGGGCGCCCGCAGTTCGCGCACGGTTCCTTCAGCTTGTGCAGGCAGTGGGGGCAGCGCACGAAGTCGCGCTCGACCTCGCGGTCGCAGTAGGGACAAGTCAGTATTCCGGTGCCCGCAATCTGCGCCTCAGAGGCCTGGATCGCAAGGTCACGTTCGCGCACGTCGTCGATGTACTCAGGCGGCCGGATGATCGCGTAGATCGCGGTGCCCAGGAACGGGACGATCGCCACTACCGTCGCACAAGCCACCAGCAGCGGATCGTCGACGCGGCGCCGGGCATCGGCGAAGGTCCAATAGATCAGCGTCAGCCAGATGATCACCAGCAGGATCACGAGCAGCGTCACCGCCAGTGAGAGGCCGCCGTTGTGGATACCGAAGATTCCCGCTAACTGGAGCATCGAGCGAAGGAGTCTAGCCGCCGTAGCTGAAATTCGACAACCGTAAAAGCCGCTTGGCCGTACTCTTGCGCACCGCCCACGTTACGTACCGCTTACAGGACGATCCGACCGAACAGGTAGCCGATCCCGAAGAACACGAGGATCGTGATCGCCACGCCGGCGACGACGAGGCCAACCATCCCGGCGAAGTTCGGCTGACTACCGCGCTGGGGGCTCATATCCAGGAGCCACCCTTCGCGGCGTTCTCCGGGTCCGCGAGCAGATCCGCGACCAGGTAGATCGAGCCGGTTGCGAGCACCCCGCCGCCGGGACCCGCACTCTCGCGGGCACGCGCGAGCGCCGCATGCGGCTCAGCGACGATCTCAACTGGCAAGTTCGAGCGCGCCTCGCCAGCGAGCCGTGCGAGCTCCGCTGGCGCCAGCGCCCGCGGGTTGTGACTGGCGGTGATGATCATCGCCGCGCAAGCCGGGGCGAGTTGCGCGAGCATCGCGGCCGCGTTCTTATCGTCGAGCACCGACACGACCGCCACGAGCGGCTTGCCTCGGAAGATCTCGGGCAGCGAGCGCATGACCGCAGCGATCCCGTCGGGGTTGTGGCCGCCATCGAGGACCGTCAGCGGACGCTCGCCGACGATCTGCATGCGTCCCGGCACGCGCACCTTGACCGCCGCCGCGGCGGCGGCCGACTCGTCGAAGTCGGCGCCGAGCAGCACCCGGGTGGCGGTTATCGCAGTCGCGAAGTTCCGCTGCTGGAACTCGCCTTTCGCAGCAAGCTCAAGGCCCGTGTCGGCCGGGGCGGTGATGATGCGGGCATTCTGCTCGCCCGCGCGTTCGCGGGCGACCGCGATCGCATCGGGGTGCATGCCGGCACCGAGCACGAGCGTCTTCCCGGGCCGGACAACGTCGAGCTTCTCGCGTGCGATCGCCTCGATCGTCGGACCGAGCCAGCGCGTGTGCTCGAGCCCCACCCCGGTCAGCACCTGGACCTCGGAGTCGATCACGTTGGTCGCGTCGTAGCGGCCGCCGAGACCGGCTTCGATCACCCCCACGTCCACCCCCTGCTCCGCCATCTCGAGGAAGCCGATCACGGTCAGCAGCTCGAACTGGGTGGCATGGTCGTCCGGGGCCGCCTGCTTGTCGAGCTCGGCGGCGAGCGCCAGTACGCGGCTGGCCACCGACGCAAACCTGGCTGGCGAGATTGGCTGCTCGTCGATCTCGATGCGCTCGCGGTAAGTGGAGAGGTGCGGTGAGAGGTAGGCGCCCGTGTGCAGGCCGTGGGCCTGCAGGATCGCCGCGATCATTCGCGTCGTCGAGGACTTGCCGTTGGTGCCGACAATATGGACGGTTCGCAGCCGCCGCTGCGGGTTGCCGAAGCGAGCCAGCAGCCGGTGGATGCGCTCCAGCCCGAAGTGCATGCCGGAGAATTCGCGTGCGAGCAGGCGCTGCTCGGCCTGGTCCGCCGTCAGCGCCGGCACAGCCAGCTCATCGCTGCTCGCTGGCTCTGTCGCGGTGCCGGACATCACATCCACACGCTACCCATCAGGCAGGTCGTCAGCGCACCGTTACCGTTAGAGCGCTGCCAGCTCCGACCGCAGGCGCGCGAGCTTCTCGCGCTCGCCGTCGACAACCGTCGCCGGTGCCTTTGCGACGAAGCCGGCGTTCGCCAGCTTCCGCTCGGCCCGCTCGATCTCCTGCTGGAGCTTCCGCCGGCGACGCTCGCGCTTCTCGGTGGCCGCCGACGGATCGAGCTCCGGGCTCGGCAGGATCTCGATCACGCCACCGGGAACCACCACGGTTGCCGCGGCCTGCACCCCGTCGTCGTCGCTCAGCTCGACGCGCGCCAGCCGCACCAGCTGCGCGGTAACCGCCTCGTAGCCGTCGGCACGCAACCGGACGCCCAGTAGCGCCGACTGCTTCAGGCCGGCGCTGTCGCGCCAGGTACGCAGTGCCTGCACGCCACCGATCAGCCGCTCGACCACCGACTCGGACCCAGGGTCGACCGTGCCGACCTGCGACGGCGCGGTCCGCGCCGCCAGCATGCCCTCGGCACCGGGGATGTAGCTGTAGATCTCCTCGGTGACGAACGGAATCAGCGGGTGCGCGAGCGTGACCGTCTCGGTCAGCACGTGCAGCAACGTGGCCGCGGTGGCGCCGTCGCCGTCGTAGAGACGCGGCTTGACCAGCTCGAGATACCAGTCGCAGAGCTCACCGTAGACGAAGTCGTAAAGCTCAAGCGCCGCGCGCGCGAACTCGTAGCTCGCGATCGCACCGTCGATCGAGCTGCGGGCGCGCTGCAGGCGCGAGAGGATCCAGCGGTCTTCGACCGCCACCGGTTTGACCTGCGCACGAGCCTCGGGAGGAACCCGCAGCAGCACCAGCCGCGCGGCGTTCCAGAGCTTGTTGGTGAGCTGCAGCGCCTGGGAGACCTTCTCCTCGTTGAAGCGCACGTCCTGGCCCGACGACATCGCCAGAAGGCCCCAACGGACGGCATCGGCGCCGTAGGCGGGAAACTCGCCGGGATCCGAGCCGTCCGGCGCGAACACCGGTGGCCGGGGGCCGCCGTTCACCAGGTCGAGCGGGTCGATGCCGGTGCCGAGCGACTTGGACATGCGGCGGCCGTCGGGCGCCTGGATGATCGCGTGGATGTGGACGTGCTCGAACGGTATCCGGCCCGTGAACTCGAGCCCCATCATCACCATCCGCGCCACCCAGAGGAAGATGATGTCGCGGCTGGTGACCAGCACGTCGGTTGGATAGAAGGCCTTCAGCTCCGGGGTCCGCTCGGGCCAGCCGAGCGTCACGAACGGCCATAGCGCACTCGAGAACCACGTGTCGAGCACGTCAGGGTCACGGGTCCAGCCGTCGCCCTCCGGCGGCTGCGTGCCGACGTAGGTCTCCTCGCCGCGATACCAGACCGGGATCTGATGGCCCCACCAGAGCTGGCGGGAGATGCACCACGGGCGGATGTTCTCCATCCAGTCCATGTAGACCTTCGCCCAACGATCCGGGTGGAACTGGATGCGGCCGGAACGCACGGCGTCGATCGCCGGCGCCGCCAGCTCGTCCATCCGCATGAACCACTGCAACGAGATCAGCGGCTCGACGCGCACGCCCGAGCGCTGGCTGAACGGGACGGTGTGGGTGTAGGACTCGGTCCGCGCCAGCAGGCCGGCCTCGCGCAGCTCGGCCACCACGGCGGCCTGGGCATCGGCCACGGTCAGGCCGAGGAAGCGCTCCGGTGCCGAACCGCTGATCGTCCCGTCCTCGCCGATCACGCTCGGCTGGTCGAGGCCATGGCGCAGACCGATCTCGAAGTCGTTGGGATCGTGAGCCGGCGTGATCTTCAGGGCGCCGGTACCGAACTCGGGCTTCACGTACTCGTCGGCGATGATCTCGAGCTCTCTGCCGACGAGCGGCAGCCGCACCTTCTGCCCGACCAGGTGGCGGTAGCGGTCATCATCGGGATGCACCGCGACGGCAACGTCGGCCAGCATCGTCTCCGGCCGCACGGTCGCGACGGTGATCGCGCCCTCGCCCGAGACCAGCGGGTAGTCGACGTAGTAGAGCGTGTCGGTGACCTCGCGGTCCTCCACCTCGAGGTCGGAGATGGCCGAGCGGCTGCCCGGATCCCAGTTCACGAGGTAGCGGTCGCGGTAGATGTAGCCCTTCTCGTACAGCGCCACGAAGACCTTCTGCACGACCTGCGCGTAGTGCGGGTCGAGCGTGAAGTGCTCATCGTCGAAGTCGCCGGAGGCACCGATCCGCTTGAGCTGTTCGATGATCGTGCCGCCGTAGGACGCGCGCCAATCCCAGACGCGCTGCTGGAAGGCCTCACGGCCGACCTCTTCGCGCGTCAGACCCTCGTCGCGCAGCTGCTGCTCGACCTTCGTCTGCGTCGCGATACCGGCGTGGTCGGTGCCGATGATCCACTTCGTCCGCTCGCCACGCATCCGGTGCGAGCGGACCAGGGTGTCCATGATCGCGTCCTGGAATGCGTGCCCCATGTGCAGGACGCCGGTGACGTTGGGCGGCGGGATCGCGATCGAGTAGTTCTCGCTCGCGTCCCCTTCCGACTTTGGTGAGAACAGCCCCGACGTGAGCCAGCGCTGGACGATGCGAGGCTCGGCCTCGCTTGGGTTGTAACGGGTTCTAGCCTCGAGATCCGACATGCGAGGAGCGAGTTTACGCAACGCCCCACCACAGCCGCCGGGCCGCCAGGCTGCGATATCCTCCCCCGTCAGCGCCAGAGGGCACTCAGGCGGCTTCTTCGCCCGGGGGAGCGACCGTCACCAGTGTCGGGCTGATGCCACGCTCGATCGTTTCGCTCGTTACGACGCATTTGGCGACGTCACTGCGCGAGGGCAGCTCGAACTGCACGTCGAGCAGCGCCTCCTCGATGATCGAGCGTAGGCCGCGGGCACCGGTCTCGCGCTCCAGCGCCTTGGTTGCGATCGCCTCGAGCGCATCCTCGCCGAACACGAGCTCGACGCCGTCGAACTGGAAGAAGCGCTGGAACTGCTTGGCAAGGGCGTTACGTGGCTCGACCAGGATCTGGACGAGCTCGGCCTGCGAAAGCTGGTGCACCGACGTCATCACGGGCAGACGGCCGATGAACTCGGGGATCAGGCCGTACTCGACGAGGTCTTCGGGCAAGCACTGGTCGAACAGCTCGCCGAGGTCGCGGTGCTCCTTGGTCTGGATCTCGGCGCCGAAGCCGACCCCCTGATGGCCGACGCGCCGCTCGATCACACGGTCGAGGTTCGCGAAGGCGCCGCCGCAGATGAAGAGGATGTTCGTCGTGTCGATCGACAAGAACTCCTGGTGCGGGTGCTTGCGGCCGCCCTGCGGCGGGACCGAGGCGACCGTGCCCTCGAGGATCTTCAGCAACGCCTGTTGGACACCTTCGCCGGAGACATCGCGCGTGATCGACGGGTTGTCGGCCTTGCGCGCGATCTTGTCGACCTCATCGATGTAGATGATGCCGGTCTCGGCCTTGCGGACGTCGAAGTCGGCGGCCTGGATCAGCTTCAGGAGGATGTTCTCGACGTCCTCGCCGACGTAGCCAGCCTCGGTCAGCGCCGTTGCGTCGGCGATCGCGAACGGCACGTTCAGGATCCGGGCTAGTGTCTGCGCCAACAGTGTCTTACCGCAGCCGGTCGGGCCAACCAGGAGGATGTTCGACTTCTGCAGCTCGACCTCGTGGTCGCCGGACTGCATCATCTGAACGCGCTTGTAATGGTTGTAGACCGCGACCGAGAGTGTGCGCTTGGCCTGCTCCTGGCCGATCACGTACTCGCGCAGGACGTCGTAGATCTCACGTGGCTTCGGCAGGTGCTCGACGTTGAAGCGCGGCACCGTCGTGAGCTCCTCGTCGATGATCTCGTTGCAGAGGTCGATGCACTCGTCGCAGATGTAGACACCCGGACCGGCGATCAGCTTCTTCACCTGGCGCTGTGAGCGGCCACAGAAGGAGCAGAGCAGCTGCTCGTTGGAATCGGTCGGGCGTGCCATTTGGTCCTCTCTCGATCTGACTACCAGGCGACAGGCGGTCTGCAACCCGGCACTAGTGACGTATTCGCCTTCTCGCGGCCGGCACCTTTAGCACGGCCGCGACTGGCATAACACTAGTGCTGCGTGATCACGCTGTCGATGATGCCGTAGTCCTTCGCCTCTTCCGGGCTCATGAAGTGGTCGCGCTCGGTGTCCTTGCGGACCTGGTCGACCGACTTGCCGGCGTGCTTGGCGATGATCTCGTCGAGGCGCGTGCGGAGGTCGATGATCTCCCGAGCGTGGATCTCGATGTCCGTCGCCTGGCCTTCGAACCCGGCCGACACCTGGTGGATCAGGATCTTCGAGTTTGGTAGCGCCATTCGCTTGCCCGCAGCACCGCCGGCGAGCAGCAGCGCACCCATCGACATCGCCATGCCGAAGCAGATCGTCTGCACGTCGGGTTTGATGAACTGCATCGTGTCGTAGATCGCGAGGCCGGAGTAGACCGAGCCACCGGGCGAGTTGATGTAGAGCGAGATGTCCTTCTCGGGATCCTCGGACTCGAGGTGCAGGAGCTGCGCCACGATCAGGTTTGCGACCTCATCGTCGACCGGCGTGCCCAGAAAGACAATCCGCTCGTTCAGCAGCCGGCTGTAGATGTCGAAGGCACGCTCCCCACGGGAGGACTGCTCGACGACCATCGGTACCAGTGGACTCATATCACTCGCTTCGATCGCATCCAGGAGACTGAAATCAGCAGTGGAACAACGGGCTCGACTCTAGCAAGCGGCGCTCCTGGCCCAGCCCGGACGAACCGGCCGGCGACCGGGCAAAGGTCGCAGGTCAGCACCACGGTCGCTGGGGAAGCTGGGAGGGAAACCGGGCCTGGAGCCCGGTTTCCCTCCCAGCTTCATCGGCGCGGCCCGGGCGAGCAGCTCACGGCAGCCGTTCGCGCCCGGCAGCCGAACGCATACGGCAGTCGAACGCGCCCGGCAACCGGGCGCGAACAGAAACGGTCCCGGCCAGCGGGCCGGGACCGGCACTACTGACTGGATGCAGAGTCTTGCGCCTAATCGGCGGCGGGCTCGCCCGCCCCTTCGGCGGCCGGCTCCGCGGCAGGCTCGGACTCCGCGGCAGGCTCAGGCTCATCGGCCTTTGCCACCGGCTTGGCACTGTCGACCAGCAGCTTCAGCGCCAGCTCGGCAGCAACGTCCTCACGGGCGCGCTCGAGCTGATCGCTCGACCGCAGCTGCTCGAGCAACGCCGCTGGCGTGGTCTGCCCGCGCTCGGCGGTTCCCGCCAACGACTCGAGCACGTCGTCGTCGGTCGGCTCGATCGCTTCGGCCTCGACCACCGCGGCGAGGACCGCCTCGCGGCGCAACGTCCGCGCGGCTTCCTCCGTGCCTTCGCTGGCGAGCTCTTCCTCGGTCTTGCCGACGATCCGCAGGTAGGTCTCGCGGTCGATCCCCTGCGCCGAGAGATTGTTGATGCTGTCGGATACCAGCTCGCGAGCGCGTGCGGTGACGAGCGAGTCGGGCAACTCAATCTCCGACCGCTCCGCGACCGCATCGAGCACATCGCGCTCGAACTCGTGGCCGATCTCATGCTCGGCCTGCTCGCGCAGCCGCTTCTCGATGTCCTCGCGCAGCTCTGCCAGCGTGTCGAAGCCGGCGGCGTCGGCGGCGAACTCATCGTCGAACTCCGGCAGGTTCTTCGCCTTGATCTCGCTCACGTGGACGTCGAAGGTGGCCTCCTTGCCGGCCAACTCCGCTGAGCCGTAGTCCTCGGGGAAGGTGACCGTCACGGTCCGGTCCTCGCCGGCACTGGCGCCAACCAGCTGATCCTCGAAGCCCGGGATCAGACGCCCGGCACCAAGCTCGATCACCTGGTCGCGAGCCTCGCCGCCGGCGAACGGAACACCATCCACCTTGCCGACGTAGTCGACCACGGCGAAGTCACCGTCGGCTGCCGCGCGCTCCACGGTGTCCAGCGTCGCAAGCCGCTCGCGCAGCCCGGAAAGCTCGGACTCAACAGCCGCCTCGTCGATCTTCGCCTCGCGGCGGCCAACCTCGAGCCCGTGGTACTCGCCGAGCTTCGCCGACGGACGGACGCCGACCTCGATCGAGAAGGCCAGTGGCTGACCGTCCGCCGGGGTATCCCCGACGTTGATCTCCGGCTCTCCCACGACCGCGACCTCAGCCGTCTGGATCGCATCCGTGTACCAGCCACCCAGCGAGTCACGCACCGCCTCGTCGACCACGTAGGCACGGCCGAGGCGCGTGATGACGACCTGGGCCGGGACCTTGCCCTTGCGGAAGCCGGGAACTCTGAGATTGCTGCCGAGCTTGCGCGCGGCCTTCTGTACGCTGCGCGCGACCTCGCTCGCAGCTACCTCTGCCTCGACGCGGACGCGCGACTCCGGCAGCTCGGTGATCGTGGTTGTGACTGATGAAGACATGTCCAGCAGAAGATACCTTGGTGGCCGCCACTCTGCGGCCGGCAGCAGCGCGGGACCGGTGTGATGATCGCGCCGCCGCCGCTGCGGCAGCGCTCAGGCCCGCGCGATCAGCGAGCCGCGAGCCTGCTTCAGCGCCGCCAGTCCAGTGCGCAGCACCCAGCCGGTCACCACCAGCCCGGCGATCGCTACGCCGATGCCACCGAGTAGCCCCAGCGCCGGCAGGCTCAGACCGGCCAGCAGCAGGAAGACGGTCGTGCCGGGCATCGCGATCAGCGCGCCGCGCGCCAGCTCGGTCGCGGCCGCCGCGCCGCTGCCACGATGCACGGACGGCATCATCACGCCCAGGATCACGGGCAGCGATGAGAGGAGCCCGCCAACCAACGGACCGAGAATCTGCGTCGCGAGCGTTGCGACGAGCACCGTCACACCGGTCAGCAGCATCCGCACCGGAGTCTCGATCCGGCTCGGAGCAACGACCGTAGCCGGCTTCGCCGTGGCAGGCCAGAGCATCAAAGCCCCAACGGTGACAATCAGCGTCAACGCAGTCCAGACCCACAGCGACGGCCAGAGGAGCGTGAGCACTCCGATGAGCAACGAGCAGCCGATCGCCGCCACCCAGCTATGCAGAGGCCGCCAACGCTGGGCAAGCAAGCTATAGAGCAGGCAGTAGCTGACGACCGTCAAGCCGCCGATCACGCAGCCCAGGGCCGCAGCAGCACCACGACCGATTCCCGCGCTGAGACAGATCAGGATGACGAAGGGGCCGGTCGTCGTGGGCGCGCCGATCAGCTGGCCAGCCCAGCGGGGGCCGAGGCGGCGCGCACAGACGGATGCGATGAGGACGACAAGGGGTGTCAGCAGGAAGCGCGAGAAAGAGATGATCACATATCTCATTCTTGCGAAATATCAGCCGATTTTCTGTCGATATATTGCCTAATCCGCTTGTTTCGGCCGTGGTTTCCTCGGCAATATTGCATTCACGCCGAGGATCGCTAACCTGCCGCATATGGATGTCATCGACCACCGGCTGCTGGCGCTACTGGTGCGCGACGGGCGCGCCAGCTACCAGCAGCTTGCCCGCGAGGTCAACCTCTCCGCGAACACCGTCGCCGAGCGCGTCCGGCGCCTCGAGCGCGACGGCGTGATCCGTGGCTACCACGCCGAGCTGAACCTCGAGCCACTCGGGCGCGAGTTGCAGATGGTCAGCGACGTCCGCCTTGGCGACCACGTCGATCCTCAGGACTTTGAGCAGCGGTTGCACGAGATCCCGGAGGTCATCGGTGCGATGCGTCTGACCGGCGATTACGATTTCCAGCTCCGCATGGCCTGCGGCGATCGCCATGAGTTCGAGCATCTGATCGACCGTCTGAAGGAGGAGCTCGGTGTGCGTGAGCTGCTCAGCCGGCTACTCCTGCACGAGGTCTCGTTCGACCCGACCAGGATGCTGGGAGGCTGAGGGGACCGCACGGTCTTGCGGCCGGAGGCAACCGGTCCGGCTGCGGCCACCGGTCGCAGCCTCGACTCTGCAGCGGTCAGCACATTGAGCCTGCGGCCGTTGCCGATCTTATTCCATATATGTACAAAATCGGCGACGGCCGACCGCGAGAGGGTGAGTGGTGGGACTCGGACCCACGACCGCCTGGACCACAACCGCGCTCGCTGACCCCGTTGACGGTCACGAAACCTGCCGATTAGCAGGCAATTTGACGTCCGGCCGAGGCCCCAAGGGCGGCACGGATGCATGCGGATTGGCGGCGATGACCGCACGTTCAGGCACTTCTGGTGGTCAGCGCCTGAAAGCCGGCTCGGGCAGCACCGGCCTCTAGTGTTGCGCAGGTGGTACGCTCTGGCTGTGACTTCTACGCAACACCAGACCAGCGGTGAGCGACCCGCACCATCGATCCCAACTCTTGATGCGAGCCTACATGAGCGCCGTCGCGCGCAGCGGCTGCGCGATCCCGAATACCGCGCAGCCTACGAGCGCGCGCGCCGCGAAATTGAGCAGACGGACCAAGTAATCCGCCAGCTCGACACCTTGCGCGTCGAGCTGGGGATCTCCAAAGCTGAACTCGCCCGCCGGATCGGTCGCAACGCGTCAAGCATCCGGCGACTGTTTACCACCGGCACCGCTCGGCCGGAGCTGCCGCTGGTGGCGGCAATCGCCGACGCTGTCGGCGCCGAGGTAAAAGTCGTGCCGAAGGACACGCCCAACCAGCCCTCACGCCAGCAGCCGAATCGGCAGCGCGAGCGCGCGGTCGCGTAAGCGCAGCGGGCGACGACGAAGGGCTGACCCGTGCCTGGCAGCAAAGGCGGTGCATCAGCGTCAGGCACCGGGCACATCGACCGCAGACCGCCATGGGCGATCGTCTACTACCAGGCGCCCGACGGTTCGATACCTGCGCTTGATTTCCTGAATTCATGCCCCGGCAAGATCGACGCGGAGCTGACCGCGGTCCTTGACGCGGTCGCCGCCGCGCCGCCGCCACAGTTCTCAGGCGGCGGCAAGTGGGAGGCCATGCACGGTTCCATGACCGGCTGGCATGAGGTGCGTCTCACCGGTCCTGGCCGTGAGCAATTCCGTCTCTTCTGTCTACTCGAGAACGCTGACGACCAAGAGCTCTTACGCCGCGGCCTGCAGCGGCCGGCGATTGCCGTAATCACCGGCCTACGTAAGCCATGGCGAACCACCTTCTCAGAACGCGACTACCGTCACGTGAGCCAGCTCGGAGACGAGCACCAACAAAACCGTCCACGACGGATCGCCACGTGATGTCTAGCCGCAGATCCCCTATTTACCGCCTGACAGTGAAGTAGGGATGCGAACTGCCAGCCTCCTAGAGTGTCGCTCAAGCGCGGCAAGCGTCAGGCGGTGCGGTGCTTGTCGCCGAGTTCGTGTTCGACGAGGCGCCGTAGCCACTTCGAGACGCTCATCCCCTCGGCAGCGGCACGCTCCCTCACGCGGTTATGGACGTCACGTGGGAGCACCGTGGTGACCTTCGGGGAGTGAGTGCCATCACCGGAGAGCGAGTGCCCGCCACGGGAGAGGCCGCGGGTGCGGGCCTCAATCCGGTCGGCGATGCGCTCGGCGTCAGACTCGGTGATGCGTCGGCCACCACGGTGGATGATCTCCTGGTCGAGGTCGATGCCATCAGACGGGACATCTGGGGTGTAGCGGTAACGGTCGAGGTCGCTCATCGGATCCTCCTATCGGCCCCGAAACGCCGTGGGCATGACGTGGATGATGATCACGAGGCCGGGGCCCTCGTCTGCAACGAACCCAGTGAGCTCAAGCTCGATACCACGATCGTCGAGGCCAGCCCAGTGCAATAGCGTCGCAGCGGCGTCGTCGCGCACCGCAGCCGGCACACACCGGCGTTGGCCAGGGCAGCAAGAGCATGCGCACGACCGAACCTATGCTTGCGGCTAGATCGCGAGAACCTGGATCTCACATAGCGGGTATATCCAACATACCCGCAGTCTGGCGCTGAGAACGCATACCCATTAACGCTGCTGAGACGGGCACAAGCCACGAGCAATCCCAGCATCGAGCCCGCCAACAACCAGAAACCCGACTCCGCCGGAGCCAGGACAGACCACAACCTCCGTCAATCTCAGGCCATCCCGGCCCTGCCGACCGCCGCCTGGATCAACAAATCACAGGAGATTACTCCCTAAAAACCCAAACCAAGCGTCTCAAACTACTTGACAGGTTCCGCGGTAGGCGCCAACGCAGACGTGCCAGCGTCCGGGCGGTCCCGTGAGTGGTTTGCTGGCCGGTGGCCGCGGGTCTTGCGCTGGCAGGGACCGGACGCCGATTCGGTGCTGGCGGCCGGTGCGCTCCAGAACCTCGCCCGCCAGCTCCCCGGCGAGCGCTTTGGTAAGCCGGCTCCTGCCGGGCAGCCGCATGTCCGTCTCGCCGAGGTCGAGCGTCCCTCGATCGCGGTACTCGGCCATTGTCTAAGCGGCGACGAGCGGCGGGAGTTTGGGGATCTCACCCTTCTGCGCCTGCGCGAGGTCATAGGCGGTCTGCATCTCCATCCACATGCGGGCCGTGCTCACGCCGGCGGCTTCCAAACGCAGCGCGAGGTTCGCGCTCACGGCCGCGTGACCGTTCACTACGCGGCTGAGCGCAACGCGGGACACGCCAAGCCGTCGGGCGGTCTCGGCGACGGTCAGGCCGGCCGCGGCGATCACGTCCTCGCGGATGATCTCGCCCGGTGCTACTGGATCGAACATCGGCATCTTCAAGCCTCCTCAGTGGTAGTCCTCGTAGTCGACCAGCTCTACGTTCTGGTCGTCGGTGAATCGGAATGTGATCCGCCAGTTCCCGGTCACGGTGATCGACCAGTCACCGGCACGGTCGCCCTTTAGGTCGTGGACGCGCCACCCGGCGGGGCCTTGGAGATCTTCGGGAGCTCTGGCACGGTCGAGCACCGTCAAGATCCGCCGCAGCTTCGGAACCTGCTGGGCTGGAACGCCGCGCCTCGAACCGCGCTCGTACAGATCTCTGAGGCCTTTATGGGAGAAGCTGACGATCACAACGCTCAGTGTATCGCGTCAAGCATCACGATACGTCGTGCAGGCGTCCGGGTAACGACCGGATCACGGACCACCACCGGCGGCCAAGCGGACCCGTTCGGGGTGAGTGATGGGTTGGGCGTCGGCAAGTACTCGTATTGGTCAGGCAGCGCAAGCTGTCGTTCGTCGCGTAGGCAGCCCGAGATGGCCTGGGATCCCAGGGCAGCTCACTCCGGATCTGACCTCCGCGGGCCGCGGCCCGCCACATCGCCACCAACCCAAGTGGGGAATTTCCGTGATCAACACCGAGGAGAAAACCGCGATCACGCACACTACGCCAACGAATAGTAAGTGACCTGCCGACGCGCATTGAGGCAGGCCCTGAGACGCCTGGCGAGCTGTGGGAGATCGGCCGTGCGTTCGACGATATAAACGACCGCATCCAAGCGGAGCAGCGGCGGCTCGCGACGGCGCTGCTACGACAGATTCAAGATGAGCACCCCGGCACGCCGGAGCTGTTTGAGCGTTTCACGCGGGGCCTGTTCGAGATGCTACTGGCAAGGCCGCCTAGGTTCGAGCGCTGGAAGCCGAAGATGGCGGACGACCCTGCGGAGAGCGAAGATTTGGAGTAATCAATCGCTTCGCCGGCTCGTGCCCTGTCGCCGAGCGATCTCCGATCAACTTGAAGGACTGCCCAGCATGACCTTGGCTCAATGTCGTCAGCTGGATAGCTGCAAGGGCGCGCGAACGCATAGGCCCACTCATGTGGCGTTGTTACGACGCAGTTGCGCCAAACGCCCGAGGATGTTCTGGGACAACCTCGATTAGGTTGGCTAGTGCCCAACCGATGTTGTCGAGAGCCGCAGCCGACATCAAGACGTCATATTGGGCGGCCTCTTCAACCAATCTCCGAGCAGGATCAGCTCTCCTAGGCTGCACACGAAGCAAACCGTGAGACACAGCGTCAAGGTAAGCCACCGCCTCTCGTGGCCCGTTTCCTGGGTCCAGGGATATCGAGAACGAACTGATAAGCCCTGTCAAACATGTACGCGCTTTGTTGGCCACGACAGGCGCTGGCTCGGTTGGCTTACGAAACAGAACGAACACATCTTTAGCCACCATTGCGTTGTTATCGATGTAACCGTTCTGTGCGCGGTGCTGAATAGCCTTGTTCCTAACGGTTCCCAGCCACTTGAGCAGTTGCAGCTCGCGGCGACGCGCACGCAACTCGGGCGCGATCGGATGATTCGTTTTCTCTGCGTTGTCAACCACAGATTGAAGCCCACCTACGGGAAGTGGCGGAGTCGCGGTTGTCGCAATCAGGTGCGCCACGCTTTCGGACAGCGAGTGTGTGTGCTGATACACCGACTCGGCGCCAGTGATGAGCGCTTGCAGTGTTTCCAGGGGCCGCGCATTGTAGGCCACTTGATAGTCAGGTACTCGGAATAGCGCGCCTGCGGTGCGAAGGCTTCCAATGCCGAACAGCAGGCTCTTCGCTTCGTCGGCGGTCGTCATCTTGTCCGCACGCTTAACAGCCAACGCAACCGCACGGTCGAAGCTGTCCGCCGGCTGTGTCTGGGGCATCGCTCGAATCACACTACACGGAGTAGACGGCTTGATCAAGATCGCCAAGCGGCTGCATGGCATAGGTTTGCAGTAGCCACAGCAGCGCCAGCAGGCACCCGCGTCCGTGCGTCACCACCTTTGCCTTGACCGGAGGCTTGAGCGGACGGCTGCTAGGCGACCAAGCGCTCATGCGGCGGTGCTGGGGTCGCGCGATTCCCTCCTCCCCCTCTCCCCCGCGATTCCGATCGTCGGCAGCCCGTTGCCACGGACCAACACCTCGACGAAGAACTACTCACCAAATACATAGGCGCATATGTCACGCGAATCGTGCATGTTCTTCGCGAAGGCAGGTTGGCGACGGTCTGCCTTCACCGGTCAAGCGGCGCCCCGTGACAGGTAGTGTTGAGGCTATGGTGGCCGCAATACCGGCGTTCTCACTCGGTTCTGACCTGCAAAGGCCTGTCACAAAACTCGCATCGGCTCTCGGCACCCCATATCGTCTGCTGACGCTGGCCCCGAAGTCAGGAGGGCATCCCGGGAACGCTGTGGCCATTAGCCCAGCCATCATCCTGACGACGATCGCCGCGTTCGAAGGGTTTGCCGAGGATTTCCTCGCCACGGTGTTGGCTATTCAGGGCTATGGACTTGCGCAAATCGCCCAAGAGGTTGGGAAGTGGAACAACCCGACCGTGAAGGAGCTAGATAACGCTGCCAGCAAACTGATCTCGCCGGAAGCCAGAGCGACACTCGCCGCTGGGCCAGCACAGAAGATCATCGTCAATCACCAAACCGCTCAAGGGAATTGGTCCGCGCGCGGAAAAATTTGGGCGGACATCCTTGACGACTCAGAGGCATGGATGCAAGTGCGTCACCTGCTGGCTCATGGCCTCGCAACGGGCTGGCGTGCAGAGGTATGGCCGCTTCCGTTGAAGAAAAATACCAAGCCGGCGGCTTCGGTGCTGAGACCCAAGGCTGCCGGTAAGGCAAGCCTTGAGCGCTCGTGTGCAACGTCGTGTGCCCGGATTTACTCACTCGGCGCCAAACACATTGCCGATACGGTGGCGAGCGATCTTGGCGTAGCGCTCGATTGGTCAGAGCTGCCTCGGTTCGTCTAGGCGTATGAAGGCCTCGTTCGCGCCGATGGGAGAGAGCAGCGAGTTTGCGGCAGACGTGACAGTGAACATTGAAGCTGATAAGGCTGATCCGCTGAAAGTTCGTGACGGCTCCAGTCGTCAGAGGTCTCAGTTGTCTCGCGTTTGCCGAGGCCAAGACCGAGCCGCAGGAACGTTTTTGGTGGCCACAGCGCTCGTGCACGTGGGCCGCTGGCATCGGCGGGAGCGATCACGCCGACGCCCATCGCCTCGGTCTAGTCGCGCGGCGATTCGCTTGGCGGGATACACCACAGTGCGTCCGTGTATCGCCGAAGTGCTCGCGAGTCCAGGACCGGTCCGAAAAGTGAACCCAAGCTGCTGCCCTCGGGGAGATCGGCCTCGTTCAAGTGCCGCGAGACGTTCACGCTCACGACCGGTCGACGCGACACCATCTAGTCATGGATGAGGTCGAACCTGAGATGAGCGTTGGCTCGCAGGCACTGCATGACACTCTCCGAGCTATATACGTCGCGTTCCAGGAGTACGGCCAATGGCCGACCTTTCTTTACCTGAGCAGCACGCTTTGGCGGACGATCGACGTAGATCCGCGCGTGAGCTATTACGCGCTGAGTGATGATGGGCTAGTTCAGCCCCCGATCTCGCGTGCAAGAGGAGCTGAGCTTCGGGAAAACACGCGTGTGGGCCTCACGCTCCGCGGATTGACGCTTGTGACGGAGGCAGCAGACGATGTCATCCGATTCGTGAAGACGATCCGTGGTATAGGCGAGCGCGCGGCATCTTTCCGTCCGTCGTCAGCAAGTGCGTTAGAGACTCTCCAGGTCTCTAGTGCCTCACTCGGCGATACCTCGCAGGAGGATGCAACCGGCGTAGGCCGGCGTCAGGGTGTCCTAGTTCGCGATCTTGGGTGGATGCTCTGGACGTCGTTTCACGATCAGAGCGATGACGGCGACTGGAATATCGCCGTGAATGTTGAAAGAGCACGATTATTCCGCGACGTGCAAACGATGCCCGACATCATCGATGTGATCGAGGCGGTACGCAGTCAGGACGCGCCAGCACCATGGGCCCCGATCGGCGACAAGCTTCCCGAGAATGTCGACGCGGGCTCGGACTCCGCTGTGCAGCAGGTCGAGCCATCCGCGACGAAGAGGTCCCAAGCCGTTCATATCGCAAGAGCCAAACCGGGTCTCACCCGCCTAAGGAAGCTGAGTCGAACGGCTCGAACGCTTCTCACAGTCACGGCAGCGATCGCGACTATCGTCGGAGCGTGGTTCGGTTACGTGGCCGTCCGTGACGCGACCAGAAACAACGCGATCCAGGCTGCCAAGGTCCAGTCGGCGCAAGCTCGCCTGGTGTCAGCGTCGCTGACACCAGGACAGGACGGCATCGGGGTCAGTGAATCCCACGGTCAGCTCGTTTCAACGATCGATCTGTTCAACAACTCGACGGCGCCGGTGTATCACGTGGTCGTCTCCCTTGTCTTGGTGCAAGGCGCCGGCCCCTACGACGGTCAACAGCTCTCCAGACTAGAAGGCGCCGTGGATCCTTACCAACGAGATCTGTCGGAGCTGCCTCCCGGCCACTACGAAGTCGATGTCAGTGGTAACTGGGAAGGGATGATGGCGAGAGCAGGCGTAGAGGTGGCATTCACGGATGCCGCAGGTCTGAACTGGCTCCGATACGCGAATGGGGAGCTGCGTAGCATCGCCGGACCAGCAGCCAGCTACTACAGGCTCCAAGAACCGCGCAACTGGATCACTCCAACAAAAGCAGACAGCTAAGATCTTCGTGCGTCGCGCGGCTTCGCCCCGGTAGCAGGGCAATACGCGTCCCACCTGAAGGACCGCAAGCGCTTCATCGATCCAGGTATGCGCCAAACGGTTCTCTCCGCTTGGCGCAGATAGTTCCATGTAACGTATCCCCGTACTGCGGCCCTAACCCGTGCTGCTGGGCGCTGACCGAAACGATCGCCTCTCACCCCCGGACCACGTGGAGCTGACGATCGCGATAGCCGCCACCGGTTGGTTCGGAGTACTGGGCTCTGATGATTCGATCGTGGCAGAACCGATCACGAAGCTTGGGGTGAACTTGCGGAGGGTGTAGCCAGGCTGCTTGCGCTGCGTTCGCAGCGCATTGAGCTGCCCTGACTTTGACGGAGACTTTGATCTGCCCTTGTTTCCGTGGAGTCGGTTTGCTGAACTCGGTCGGCTTGGTTGTTGTTTTTCTTGGTTGTTAGGAAGGGTTTGAGGCTAGGGATTTTGCCGCCGGCTGTCCCTGGAACTCGCCGGAGGCGAGTGGAAGGGACAGCCAGCGGGCGCCGTCCCCAGAGGCCCATGCCTCTTCGATCTCAGTCGGCGTTCGCATCCCGAGCGCGGAGTGCCGGCGGCGAGTGTTGTGCCAAAGCTCGATGTAATCGTGGATCGCGGAGGCGAGCTCAATCCGGGTCCTCCATTTGCGGCGGTCCAGCAGCTCGACTTGCATCCGCGCCCAGAAGCTCTCCATCAGCGCGTCCTCATAAGCGGAGCCAACAGCCCCCATCGAGGGTGAGATCCCGGCCTGGCGGAGCTGCTGGCTGAAGGCCCAAGACGTGAGCTGGGCGGATTCAACTGGTCGTCGCAACGCTTACCGATGGAGGGTTGCGATGGGCAGGCCGGCTGGTTGGATGAGGGAGTTGACGGGCCGCGATCCGATGCGGTCACCGGGACGGCCCGGGGTTGCGTCGCGAACGGATCGGGTGGTGTTCTGGTTGGCGATCGCCGACGGGTTCACGACGACGGTCGCGGCAGAGTTGGCCGGAGTGTCGGAGCCGGTCGGCGTCCGGTGGTTCCGCAACGGTGGCGGGATGCCAGATGTCACGTTCGCCCCGCTGTTGGGGCGCTATTTGTCGTTTGAGGAGCGGGAGGAGATTGCGCTGCTCAGAGCGCAGGGGATCGGGATTAGGGCGATCGCGCGTCGGCTGGGTCGTTCGCCGTCGACGGTCTCCCGGGAGCTGCGCCGGAATGTGGCCACGCGTGGCGGCAAGCTTGAGTACCGGCCGTCGGTCGCGCAGTGGAAGGCGGAGATGCTGGCGCGGCGTCCGAAGACCGCGAAGCTCGCCGCCGATCCGCGGTTGCGTGAGTATGTGCAGGCGCGGCTCTCGGGCGAGGTGCGGCGGCCTGACGGGACTGTCGCTGGGCCACAGACGCCGGCGTGGAAGGGGCGGAACAAGCCTCGCCGCAAGGACCGGCGCTGGGCTGTGGCGTGGAGTCCGGAGCAGATCTCTAACCGGCTGAAGGTCGACTTCCCCGATGATGAGTCGATGCGGATCAGCCACGAGGCGATCTATCAGGCGCTGTTCATCCAGAGCCGCGGCGCGCTGAAGCGTGAGCTGGTCGCGTGTCTGCGCACGGGGCGGGCCCTTCGGGTTCCCAGGGCGCGTGTCGGTGCCCGTGGCAAGCAGTTCGTGACCGAAGCGGTGATGATCAGCGAGCGGCCCGCGGAGGCTGGGGACCGGGCCGTTCCCGGCCACTGGGAAGGCGACCTGATCCTCGGTCTTGGCCATTCGGCGATCGGCACGCTGGTGGAGCGCTCGAGCCGCTTTACGATGTTGTTGCACCTCCCGCCACCCGAGGACCGTCAGCCACGGGTCAAGAACGGCCCACCGGTCTCAGGTCATGGGGCCGAGCAGGTGCGTGACGCGATCGTTGAGCAGATAACGACCCTGCCGGAGCAACTGCGCCGGTCCTTGGTGTGGGACCAGGGCGCGGAGATGTCCCAGCACGCCGAACTGCGGATCGAGACCGGCTTGCCGGTGTATTTCTGTGACCCGCAGAGCCCGTGGCAGCGCGGGACCAACGAGAACACCAACGGGCTGCTGCGACAGTACTTCCCTAGAGGCACCGATCTTCACCGTCACAGCGCCGAGGACCTCGAGGCGGTTGCCGCGGCACTCAACAGCCGTCCACGCAAGACACTCGGATGGAAGACACCCGCCGAGGTTCTGGACGAGTACCTAGCGGCCGCCGAATGAGGGCTCAGACCGCGCATACGCGGCTATCGCCGCTACGGCGCTCGCTCCGCTCGCGCCTCCGCGACGACAGCCGCGTTACTGTCCCCACACTTGCACACTGTTGCGAGGACCGGTTGAGCCCAAGCTGACCCCGCGGTCGCTGTGCATCACGAGGCCATCGCGAAAAGGACGGCGCTGGGTTGCCATCCCCAAAGCGTTCAGCACGAGCTTCGTCGTCTGGACCCGGGTCGATCGCCCAACCCACGACCTTGCGGCTGAACGTGTCCAAAACGACGCAGCAGAACACCTTTCCCTCCCGCGTCGGATGCTCGGTAATGTCGGTGAACCAGAGCTCGTTCGGACCCCTGCGCTTGAACTCCCGATGCACGAGATCCAACGACGTGACCGCGCGGAGCTTCGCACCGCGCGGCAACCGGCGCGTCGGCAGCCCCTTGAGGCCGAGCTGGTGCATGATGTCCTCAACGGCGTTGTGGCCCGCGACGATGTGCCTGCCGTAACGGAGCTCCGCAGTCACCCGCAGCGCACCATAGGTGCCGCCCGACTGCTTGTGGATGTCGGCGATCTCCCCAGCCAACCAGATCCGCCGAAGCGTTCTGGGCGGGTCTGGCCGACCCCGCCAGGCGTAATAGCCAGACTCCGACACCTCGAGCGTCCGGCAGGCTTGCTGCACATTAATGCCCTGCCCGGTCAGAGCCGCGATCACCGGGAAGAGCCTTCTGGGCTGATGCCCTCCCGCAGAAACACCTCGTTGACCTTGCGAGCCACAGCCAGCTCAGTCTCAAGCTGCTTAATTCGGCGCTTCGCGGCCGCGAGCTCAAGCTGCTGTGAGGTAGTCGCACCCTCAGCCTCACCACGATCGATCCGATCCTGCCGCAGCCAGTTATAGATCGTGACCTCCGACATCTGGAAGGTCTGCGCAAACTGCCTGACCTTCGTCCCAGACCGAGCCAGCACAGGTGACCTGACGACGAAACTCAGCGGGATACCTCCGGGGCATCTGAAGCGTCCTCTCTGCCGACGCACTTCAGTATCCCAACTCCAATTTCCCCGGGGCAGATCAACATGTCCTCAGATCGCGGGCCGGTGTCATGATGCCACTTCCACCTCGGGTGAGAATTTGGCACTGTCGAAACTGCTCTAGCTGTGCGTTTGTGAGTGAGCCAAATCCGCCAGTGCCCCTCCTGAAACGTTGGTGATGCTCGCAGCCACCGCTGCCGCAGTAACGACGAATAATCCAGCGTACGGGTGTCCCGGCGACAGCACTCCAATGAGCGCAAGGAACTCGGTTGACGTTAATAGAACGATCGAGGTCCTCAACGACAGAACGAGCTGATGCACTCGCTTGCCGTACTCGCGATTCGCAAGGTAGGTGACTTGGTTTAGTACGCGCCTGAGCACAATTTCGTGATGGGCGTCGTGCAGTCGCTTCAGTTCCGACTTGACAAGCTGGTTACCGATAATCCCTTCCCGGAACTCCCGGTCCGCACGTAGGGCTGCATGCGCAGCCAACATCCGGATTGCCGGTCCTGCCTCACGGCGAAGCACCGATTCGCGCATGGCCCTAAACGCAGTTGAGGAATCGATGAACTCTCCCGGTGGATCAAAATAGCTGGGATCCTCGGCTTGAAGACCAAACTCATCATGCAGTTGATCCCGGAACACGGACCAGAACATTGGATCGTCGTCCCAATTCCCCACCACAGCCGTTTTCGCAATATCGATCGGCTCAACCGGAATGCCGCGCATGCCCGCGTCATTAACGTTGACGCCATCCGTACGATCAAGAAGTGCAAGCTCAATCGTGTGGAGGACGCCCCCGTCAAATCCGCGCGGACTGTAGCTGTCAACGGTTTCATCACGCCTCACACGAGCGAAATCGGCCTTGGTGCCTAAGGTTCCTAAGAGAGAACGTTCCACGGCAACAGCAACGAGGAATGCGGGCATGATCCCGGCAGCAATTTCGTAGAACTTAGACGGCTGATGGATTGGTCCAACCAGTAGAAACCCTACGGCTGTGATGGCGGCAGCAGCGATAACTGACCACATGCCGACGGGGACCGACGTAAGCCGCGCCCGTCGCTTGTTCCTCAAGGAGCATCGGCTCGTTTGAGGCATACCAAACCGAGCTTCGCGTCTAGTAATGTAATTGCGAATTGGCATCTCAAGCATTCTGGCACTTACGCCATCGACATGCCACCACTGCTGCGACCATGAGTGGGATTCCAGCCAGCCACATTCCTGACTTGTGAAGCCAGGCGTTGGCGCGAAAGGACATTGTCTCAAGCCAGTAGTCGGCGAGCGTATGCGTCAATCTTCGGATATCGGATCGGACCCGCCCCACCACGCTGTCTCGATGGCCGGCGAAACAACCCAGGAAAGCACTCCCGGAGGTTGATGATGTTTACACTGGCGCCTTTCTGTTCGATAGATACGAATATTCGCGTTTCAAAGCTGTTGAATCTGCTTGCAAGTAGGTCGCGAGTCGCGAGTGACCGATTCAGAGCCCACGCGAACGATGCTCACGTGCCTTAGGTGCGATGGTTCGGGACCACCGGAGCACAGCTTGCAAATCCAGTCCGTGAGGTCTGTGGCAAGATACGCCCGTTCCCTGATCAACTGCCATTTCCGCATAGCTTCGGCATCAGTTCACCATCTCGGCTTAAGCTCTGCGATGGGTCGATTGGCTCGGTGTTATAAGGTCGCGACGTATCGTTTCCAGCGACCGCTGATAGATGGTCGGGTATTCGTCTGGCTCGAGCAAATGGGGAAGTGTTAGAGCCATCAGCGCGACATGAACGGCATCACTTACTCTGTTGAAATACTGGCAGATGACGCTCGCGGAGAGGAGCAGCTCGGCGGTGATCCCGTGGCCGACGACGACCTGGCGTACCTCGGGACCCCGGCTTCCGTCTAAGGCCTACTTTGGAGTCATGGATAACGTCAGCGACGAGCATCGCTGGAAGGTAGCAAGCAGCACAACCGCACCTAGGAGATCAGCACTGTCGGGCGTGATGGCCTCGCTGTGAACCCAGGCGATCGAGGATGAGCCCATAGAGTTTGTCGATCTCCGCTGGGCATTCAGTCATGGCGGCAACGTGACGACCTAGCCGAGGCTTGCTCTTACCAACGACTGCCGCGGCAGCTGTCAATTGGCCCGGGACGGCGGCTTCGACGTATGCCTCGAATGCTTCCCCCGGAGGATCCCAAGTGCTCGCGACTGTGAACACGCCGTGGCGCGCGCCGATGTCGCGCACGTCCGCGAAGCTCAGATCATCAGTCACACCACAAACGACTGACCGCAGTTCGTCGTCGTGAGCATCGGCTTTCAGGATCTGTTCGAAGATCTGCGGTTTGGCAGTGCCGAACCTGAGTATCGCTCCATCACACACTATTGCCCATGGAATATCGAGGACGTGCAGGTAGCGGACGAAGGCGCCAAAGCCCGCATCTCCGTCGACTGAGAAGATCACCGTGTTCAACGCTTCAGGCGTTCCTCTTCTCTTTGCGGTTTGGCTCTTCCCAAACCACTCGGGCAGCGCGCCATGCTCGGTGTTGCCTTCTACAAGCACGACACCATGGGCAAATAGGAGGGCGCGTGCGTCGGCTGACTCTCCGAGCGCCTTCTGTAGGCGCCCGTCACCAGTGGACCTCGGAAGGAAATGAGCCCGGCTAACCCCGCCACGCAACGCAAGACGACAGATCGCGCCATCTGAATCGCTGCTAATCGGCACGAGGTAGGGCGAGTGCGTCGCAACGACGAACTGACCCGCCGCGCCGCGCAACTCTTCGAGCAACCGCCGTTGCAATGTCGGGTGGAGATTCCGCGCCGGCTCGTCAAGCACGACGACCCTACCTGCCGAGCCGCAAAGGGTCGCACTAAGCAGCAGCGCCTCCCACATCCCGGCTCCCGCGAATTCAATCGATAGATCTTGCCCCGACCGCAGAATGACTGGCGAGATCCTGAGGCTAGCTTCAGGATCTGTCGGTGCTAGCGCGTCCTGGGCCAGTTGAACGTCGAACTGCTCCCCGGTTAGACGCGCGAACAATTCTTGGATCGCTGCAAAATGAACTCGGTCTATGGAGTTTCCATTCTTCAACCGAAACAATCGCAGCGGGACGCGGCTCCCATCGGTTGGAGCAGGATCAAACCCAGCCTCGTCTACCGCATAGGCGATCTGCGGCGGCATGCGAAGGTCACCGAGTAACACAATTCCGTGCTCGAGAAGCACACGCAGCACCCAAGGCATCCCGTAATCGCGACGCTGCGCCTCATCTGCAGCAATTCCCGCAGCGGACGCCCAGGCTCGTATGGGGTCCTCGGTGGCCAGCGAGCCGGACTCGATGACGAACGTGCGTCCTTCCCCAAGTGGAGGGAGCAGGTCGCTCAGCGAGAAGGGGCTTACCGGCACACGACCTTCGTCCAGTGCAAGCCCGTGGACGAGGGAGGAGACCAGCACGCTGCGATTCGCATCTTCCGCATGAACGATCGTATCCGCCGGACTCGAGGAATCCAGAGCGAGCCGAAAGCGTTCGCCATCCACCTCGAATTCGTAGCCGACACGCCACTGGCCGGTGGCCGGATCAGCGAGGTCGGTCACGATACGGCCTGTGGTGAACGGGACGACATCGCATGCATGGATGCTGCCCACCCACTCCAGTACGCCACTTTTGTCGAAGTCGCTTGGCGCGTCGTGGAGCAGACCCGTGAACAATGCCGCGCGCACAAACCTAACGATCAGATCGCTCTCCCACTCTTCGGTGCAAGCAACGCCTAACCCCAGTCCAGACACGCGGCCCGGCGCGGCCTCAAGTCGGCGTCCAGACGAAAACTGGACCAAGCGTGCGTAGGATTCGTTCGAGAACGTCGCGCATCGCTCGATCGCTGTCATAACGAGCTCAATGAGACGCGACATGTTTGTCTTTCCGGAGCCGTTAGGACCAACAACAACAAGCGCTCGCTTCGGCAGCTCATCAAGCGAGAGCTCATCGAACGAGAAAAGCTCGGCAGCGTAGAGGTCTACTAAACGCATGGGGCAAAGATACCGCGCGCGGGCACACCCTAAGCCTCCGTTCTCGAGGCGTCGAGGCTGATCTGTCTTCCCGACAGATCAACCGCGACAAGCGTTTGCACGTCAGCACTTCCTGCGCGCGAGCGAACGCTTTGGCGGCATAGTGAGCGTCTGCGTCGCCAACGTTAGACGAGCGCATTGCGATCTGTGCTGCGCAAGCACTGGCTCGTCGGCACACTCTCCGACGAACGATTTGCCGCAGCCATCGAAGGTCTCGGAGACCTCGAACTCGATCGCTACCCCGCTCTGCCGCTGATACGCCGTGCCTACGAACTGCGCGCCAACGTCATCGGAATTCGCTGCCCAATCCGACTCCTCTCGTCGGAGCAGTCCTAGCCGCGCTCACATCAAGCTTGCAATGCCTGGCTGTTCAGACAGCACCGTTGACCCATGTAATCGTGTTATCCAGCGAAGAGATCCTGCCCCAGAGAGAAGACTGGCGAACACGATCCCGTGGCTACTCCGGGCCCCGCAGGTCAGCGGCTAGCTGCGGCTCGCGCAGCGCCGCCCGAAGCAGTCGCTTGGTCATAAGTCGTATCCAGTCGTCCAGCGCTGGCCAGCCTATGGCGTCGAAGGGGGCTTTCTTGAAGATGCCCATGTACGCGGAGCCATGAGCTATGGCACTCCGGTACTGATACAGCCGCGCAATGATGCGGTCGAGCTTCATGTCAGGAGCCCATGACCGATCGATCGGGTCCTCCCCGGCGGCAATCAGACGATGCTCTAAGAGCGGGATACAGCGGCGAAGTTGCCGGCCGAGTGAGTCCTGTGGGTCATTCGGATCCGGATTGTGGGTCAGCAGAGCCTCCCACACGATGAAGTGACCGAGCACCCATAGTGGCGTGAAGTTCGGCACAAAGTCTAGATCCGCGAAGAGGTCCACAGCGTGCTTGATGGGCGCGAATTCATTGGCGTCAAGCGCTAGCATCTGGCCAACGAGTGTTCTGGCTTGGCCGACCTCAGCGTTTGTCAGACGCACCGTTCGATCACTGACAGTAAGGTCCCGTAGAAAGGCCGCCTCGTATGTGCAGCTTACGTGAGAAGTGACGTGGGGCGGGTCGAAGTGGGTGACCAAGCCAAGCGGGAGTTCAATGTCCATCAAGCGCAGTGCGTTTCGGGCGCGATAGAAGAGTTCCATTGGTTCGGGACTACCAGGATCACACAGCATCGCCATGTAGCGGAACTCTGATGGGTCCAAGACATCGAATGTGATGTGATGACCACTCGGGGTTGGACGCATCACAGCCTCGAACGGTGTCTTCGGTCCCTCGTTTGTATGCGCGAGACAGTCCAGGCGCTCCAATTCCCTTCGCGCGATAGCCAGCATGTCGTCCGGCATTCGAACGAGGCTGACTTCTGAGGTCAGCTCGATTGGCAGCGATGAGTCGGCCAATATAGGTCGGAGGATCAGTGCCAAGTTGGGATTTCCAAGTGGGGAGATAATCACGGCCCAACGCTCCCCGAGCTTCCACTGCTCTGCTCCTCGTCGGGTAGCGCGAACGGACACGCCAACTGAGACGGCGAGATCGCATAGGCGAAACCGTTGCTGAAGCTCAGCGAGAAGCTTCGCGCGACGTTTGGCGCTTGCGAGAAAACACCACCATGGCGATACGATGCCCGCTCCGTGTCAAACACAAGCCGGGCCGTACCCAAGCCGGGAAGAGCTTGACGACCGTCTAGCCTCACGCGAGCGGGCGTCGTACCCGAGATATGCTGCTGTTGCATCGTGTATCAATGGTAATCGCGCCCATTGGTCTGCCGCAGTAATCGGCCGATATGCCGATCGAGCTGGCGCAGGCACGGACCGAGTTCATGACCTCCGTGCTGGCGTTGCCCCCGTTCGCAGTGGCTTGCGCGCAAGCGATCCGCGACGGATAGCTCGGTGAAATCCCGCAAAGACGGGCGAAGGGGTCATCCGGGAAGACGCTGGCGGTCGCTTTCATCGATCCGAGCCGTCGCGGGTTCAGATACACAATGGCGACCCACATCACGCAGTCGTGCGAAGACAGCTAACCGACGGGAGGTTGACCGGCCTCCTTGATCTGGTGCACCTATGCATTCTCAAGGCAAGCCTCCAAGCCGCGGTACTGAAGCGCTCGAAGTAGTCTCCGCGTCATATGAGGCGCAGGCCAGGCAGGACGCAGCCAGGTGCGCCGATACGGGGTTCGTCGAGTTAGTCGTTCGGGCCACGGACCCGCCGCTCGTGGCCCAAACCCCCGATAATCCGCAGGAAACCAAGGGCAACTCAGTCTCGGCTGCGGCTAGGAAAGACCAAGCATCCACGGCGGATCGTCCCCGCACTCGGGGGCCACTGAAAATCGTGGTGTCCCCGTTCGAGCCCGGACCTTCGACGAGGCAACCTGACGCACGTCACAGCCGGACTAGCCATCGGTCCGCGGTCACTGCGCATATCTCAGCAACACCGCCCGGCAGGTCCGAACCGATAAATCCGAGATGCGCTTTGCACGCCGCCCGCACAAAACGAAACCACGATGGAACTACCGCACAGAAGAAAAACGTCGGATCGCGCGTGTTTGCAGGCGATCCAGCGTATCAGGGCGCCCAGATTGGAAGTGGGGACCTCACCGACCCGAACGGGACGCGCTGCCAGGCTGCGCCACGCCTAACCCGTCGACAACAAACCGAGCCTAATCGCCCGCAATCCCCGGTCATCGTCGGCAATCCCACCATTTTCAGGCACTAGTGCCTGAAAATGAGCACCGCAAATCGCCGCTCGGAGGCACCCCAGACGCCCAGAAGCCCTGCATTTGCAGGGCTTCTCAGAGAGGTGAGTGGTGGGACTCGAACCCACGACCGCCTGGACCACAACCAGGAGCTCTACCAGCTGAGCTACACCCACCAAGGCGGGTAAGACTGTACCAGTGCAACGGCTACCGGTGCACTGGACGTGTGGCCACGGGCCGGGGCGCTGCGCGGCTTCCGGCAGCGGCAGGCGCCGCCGCACGTCCGGCAGGCGGCGCTTAGCCGACCTTCAGCGCGGTGCGGCTGACACTGACCGGAAGCTCAGCCGTTGCGTGACCGGGTGACTGGACCGGATAGCGGTCCGAGACATAATCCGCAGCCGCTTGGGCCACTGCCGCCTCAGGCCGGCTCGTGCCGTGCGGCGATATCGCCGCACGTGGCCGCAGATGCGCCACGCCCGATTCCCACCAGGCCAACAGGGTCTCGCCGCTGACGGTGGACAGCACGATCCCGACGACGACGACCGACGCGCCAAGCAGTTGCGCTACGCCGGCCGGATCGCTGAACGCCACCCAGCCGAGCATCGCCCCGACCAGCGGCTCGATGTTCACGAGGCCGCCGGCAAGCTCGGGCGCGACCCGCGCCTGGCCGTAGGCGAACAGCCAGAACGGCAGTGCCGTGCAGACCAGCGCCAGCACCACGAAGGCCACCACCGGACCGGCATGGGTCGGCACCTCAGGAGCGCCGTGTCCGAGCAGCGCAAACGGCAAAGAGGTCAACGCACCGGCAAGGAACTCAACGGCCGTTACGGCGGTCACATTGCGTCCCCGCAGTACCGCCGGTTGCATCATCATGAAGAACCCGGTGCCGACGACCGAAACGAGCATCAGCAGGTCGCCACCCGACGCGGCGCCACCGCCTTTGCCACCGGCCACCAAGGCGATGCCGAGGCCGCCGATCACGTAGCCCACCCAAGCGAGCCGCGTGGGCCGTCCGCGGCGCAGGACCACGCTCAGCACGGCAATCACGGCCGGCAGCGCGCCGACGATGATCGCGGCATGCGCAACGGAGGTGTGCTCCACCCCTTCGTTCTGCAGCAGCATCGACACGCCGTAGCCCAGCGCGCCGGCGGCGATCACCCTCGGCGTCAGCGCGGCCCGCAGCTCGTGCCGCGCGACCAGCGCCAGCAGCGGCACCGCCAGACCGAACCGCAGCACCGCCAGCCAGCTTGGGTCGAGCCACGTCAGAGCCACCTTCGACAAAGCGACGGTGGTGCCCCAGATGACGCAGGCGACGAAGATGGCGGTAAATGCGGCGCGGTTTCTCACAAAGAGGATTATCGGTCGCCGTTGGGGTCCAAATCGGGTCATAGTTGTTATTCACACCACAATCCGATTGAATATCTCGCAGAATGGCAATTCAGCTGGATTTAATCGATCTGAAGCTGCTGACGGCCCTGCAGCTCGACGCCGATCGTTCGAACGTCGAGCTCTCCCGGCTCGTCGGCCTCTCCCCGACCGCCACGCTCAACCGCATCAGGCGGCTCAAGCAGTCGGGCATCATCAGGGCGATCGTCGCCCGGCTCGATCCCTCCGTTGCCGGCTTCGCCCTGCACACCTACATAATGGTCACGCTGCAGCAGCATGACGATCGCTCGAACCGGCGCTTCGAGCGAGCCGTGCGCGCGATGCCCGAGGTGCTCTCCGCCGACTGGGTCAGCGGCGAGACCGATGCGATCCTCGTCGTCGTCGCCCGTGAGGTCGCCGAGCTCCAGCGCGTGCTCGTACGCCTGTCCACCCGCGGCGGCGCCTCGCGCGTAATGACACTGTTACGGCTCGAGGAGATCAAGCAGCCTTCCCCGCTGCCGCTGGGCGAGGAATGAACAAGCTGCGTCGCTAGGCTCCTGACAATGAGTGAAGAACCCGCACCGGCGCCCTCCGCAAGGCAGTTCTGGGAACAGCGCTACGGCGAGCGCCATCGCATCTGGTCGGGACGCGCCAATGCCGCCCTGGTCGCCAACGTCGCGGCGCTGGCACCCGGTCACGCGCTCGACCTTGGCTGTGGCGAGGGCGCTGACAGCGTCTGGCTGGCTGCACAAGGCTGGCAGGTCACCGGCGTCGACATCTCCGCCACGGCGCTGGCGCGTGCCCGCGAGCATGCCCGCGACTCCGGCATCCCCGACGCACAGCTCGAGCTACAGCAGGCCGACCTCGCCAGCTGGCAGCCGACCAAGGCCTACGACCTGGTCAGCGCCTGCTTCCTGCACTCGCCGGTCGAGTTTCCACGAGCCGCCGTCTTACGGACGGCGGCCGACGCTGTCGCCCCAGGCGGCCATCTGCTCATCGTCGGCCACGCCGCGCCGCCGCCATGGTCGAAGCACGCCCGGCACGACTCGGGGGAGTTTCCGACCCCCGAGCGCCAACTGGAGGAGTTGCTCCTCAGCTCCGATCAGTGGGATACGGTGCTTGCGCGCACGCAGTCACGCGAGGCGACCGGCCCCGACGGCCAGCAAGCTGTGCTCGAGGACACGATTCTCTTCGTTCGCCGGCGCTAGCAGCTGCGCGCGGGCCCCTGCACGGACTGCGCGCGGGCTTCTGCACGAGTTCGAGCAGCGCGCGACTTCGCTCAGTGGCTTGTTCCGCCGCCGGCCAGCGGGCCGGCGGCGCCACGCGTAGAGTCGAGAGCATGGTGAGCGAGGCAAGGTCGTGACAAGCACAGAGCTGCACATTCCCGGGCTGGTCATCGTCGAGCACGAGTTCTCGGTGCCGCTCGACCACGCGCGGCCGGACGGGCAGCAGATCACCGTGTTCGCCCGCGAGGTCGCCGACCCCGACGGCCGCGACCGTCCGTACCTGCTGTACTTGCAAGGCGGCCCCGGCACCGAGGCGAACCGCCCGACGACCTTCCCGAGCACGCCGAGCTGGCTGCCGCGTGCGCTTCAGGACTACCGGGTGCTGCTGCTCGACCAGCGCGGCACCGGACGTTCCACGCCAATCGGAGCGCTGCCGGGCATGACGCCGCAACAGCAGGCCGAGTACCTGACGCACTTCCGTGCCGACGCGATCGTGCGCGACGCGGAGCTGATCCGTGAGCAGCTTGGCGTCAAGCGCTGGAGCATCCTCGGTCAGAGCTTCGGCGGCTTCACGTCGATGGTGTATCTCTCGATCGCCCCGGAGGGGCTTGCCGAGGCGTTCCTGACCGGCGGCCTAGCCCCAATCGGACGGCACGTCGACGAGATCTACGCCGCCACCTACGAGATCGTGCTGGAGCGCAGCCGCCGCTATTACCGGCGCTATCCCGATGATCTCAAGCGGGTACGGGAGATCCAGCGCCGACTCGCCGCGGAGGAGATCCTGTTGCCGAACGGCGACCGCCTCACCGCACGGCGCTTCCGCCAGCTCGGCCTGATGCTGGGCATGAGCGACGGCGCCGAGCATTTGCACTACATCATCGAGCTGCCGGTCGGCTCGCCGGCGTTCGCACACGACGTCGCGAGCGGTGTCTCGTTCGAGCGCAACCCGCTCTACGCGATCCTCCACGAGTCCTCGTATGCCGATGGCTGCGTCACGGGCTGGTCGGCCCAACGCCTGCAGCCGGAGGAATACGAGCGCCACGCCGAGTACTTCACCGGCGAGCACGTCTTCCCGTGGATGTTCGAGGAGTACGGCGGCCTCGCGCCGCTGCGCGAGGCCGCGGACATCGTCGCCGCGTACCAGTGGCCGCGGATGTTCGATCCGCAGCAACTTGCCGCGAACGAGGTGCCGGCTGCGGCCGCGATCTACGACGAGGACATGTACGTCGTCCGCGATTTCTCACGCGAGTCGGCTGCTGCGATTAAGGGCCTGCACACCTGGGTCACCAGCGAGTACCAGCACAACGGGCTGCGCGCCGACGGCGCACGCGTGCTCGGACATCTGATCGACCTCGCGCGCGGGCGCGCGTAGAGCAGCGCGGCCGGGTCCTCGGGTCCGCGCCTGGGTCTGGGTCCCCGGGCTTGGGTCCTGCCTGGGCTTGAGTCCATGCCCGCGACAGCGGGCATCTACTGAGTCGCGTATCGCAGTCCCTACGGACTGCGTCGCGGGCATCTACTGCCCCTTGGCCAAAGGGCCCAAAAGAGCACCCCGATCGGCCGTTGACACCACCGATTCCACCGGTTACTCTCTCCGGCCATAGCCGAGCTAATGGTCACCATTAGCAATGCGAATTGATGGATGCCAGCCGTAGAAATGGCCCGAACGCGGGCGTAGATCGGAGAACATCTATGACAGAAGTGCAAGGAGCCACCATCACCGGCGGACCGGCAGGGTTGGAGACAGGCCAGCCGCAAGGTGGGCGAGTTCTCAAACGGGAGATCGGCCTGATCGGCCTGACTTGGGCTTCAGTCGGCTCGATCATTGGCTCCGGCTGGCTGTTCGGTGCCTGGAAGGGCATCCACGCAGCCGGCCCGGCGGCAATCATCGCCTGGTGCATTGGCGGTGTCGCCGTCCTGGTGCTCGGCCTGGTCCACGCCGAGCTGGGTGGCATGTATCCGGTCTCGGGCGGCACCGCACGCTTCCCGCACTACGCCTTCGGCGGCATCGCCGGCGCGAGCTTCGGCTGGTTCTCGTGGCTCCAAGCCGCCACGGTCGCCCCGATCGAAGTGATGGCAGCAATCCAGTACGCCCAGCACTACCACTTCGCATCGAGCTGGATGAATGCCGCCGGGGACCTACGAAGTTGGGGCCTGCTGGTCGCGATCGCCTTCATGGCTGTCCTGGTCGCCATCAACTTCCTTGGCATCAGGCACCTGGCCAACACAAACTCCGTGATGACCTGGTGGAAGGTCGGTATCCCACTGCTGACGATCTTCGTGGTTGCAATCGCCAATTTCCACGGCAGCCGCTTCACCGCCCTCGACGGCTTCGCTCCCTACGGCGCCAAGGGCGTCCTCTCAGCCGTGTCGACCAGCGGCATCGTCTTCGCATTCCTCGGCTTCGAGCAGGCCGACCAGTTGGCTGGCGAGGCCAAGAACCCGCAGCGTAATCTGCCCCGCGCGGTGATCGCCTCGGTGATTATCGGCATCGTCATTTACGTGGTCTTGCAGGTTGTCTTCATCGGTGCTTTGCCGAGCTCGGTGATGCACGGAACTTGGTCGACCGTCGCGGGAGCCTTCACCAGCCCGTGGGCGCAGGTCGCCAGCCTCGGCTCGCTTGGCTGGCTCGCGGTCATCCTCTACATCGACGCGGTCATCTCCCCGAGCGGCACCGGCTTGATCTACGCGACCTCGACTTCACGCGTGTCGTTCGGCCTGTCCCGGAACGGCTACTTCCCGCGGATCTTCGAGAGCCTCGATTCTCGCGGCGTGCCGTGGTTCGGACTGATCATCTCGTTCGTGATCGGCGCGGTCTGCTTTCTGCCGTTCCCGAGCTGGAGCTCGCTGGTCGGCATCATCACCAGTGCCAGCGTCCTGATGTATGCCGGTGCACCACTCTCGCTCGGCGTCTTCCGCAAGCGCTTGCCGAACGCGAACCGTCCTTATCGTCTCGGTGGAGCCTCGGTGATAAGCCCGGTCGCTTTCATCCTGTCGAACTTCATCATCATGTGGTCTGGCTGGATCACCGACTACAAGCTCGGACTGGCGATCATCCTCGGCATCATCATCATCGGGGCCAACTACATCTTCAAGGGCAACCCGATCAAACCGGACTGGAACCTCAAGGCGGCTAGCTGGGTGCTCCCGTACCTGCTCGGCGTGGGCCTCTTGACCTATGGCAGCGCCTGGGGTCATGCCGACGGCGCGCACGCCTGGTTCGGCGCGGACGCGATGTGGTGGGACCTCGCGATCATGGCCGTCTTCAGCCTGGTGATCTACTACTGGGCACGGACAGTTTCGCTCTCGGGCGAGGAGATCCAGGCGACGATCGACAAGGTCGTCGTCCCCGAGGAGACAGTGCTCACCGTCGGCGAGTGAACGCTGCGGACAACTGTCTTCGGAATCGCGACTGAGAACAGACTGCCGCCGCCGGAGAGCAGCATGACGTTGGGCCGGCTCCCGCTGGAGCCGGCCCGGTGCTGGCGTCAGTAGAGGCTGCAACCGGATGATGCTTACGTTCACGCCATGACATCCATGGCATCTGCAACCGACGATCTGCCGGTTGCGCTGATCACCGGGGCGACGCGCGGTATCGGCAAGGCGATCGCCGCAGCGCTCGCACCCGACCACCGACTGCTGATCGGCGGTCGCGACCCGGAGGCGACAGCTCGCGCCGCCGCGCGCTATCCCAGCGCCACCCCGTTCACCGCGGACCTGGCCGATGAGCGCGCCACGCGCGAGGCGGTGGCGGCACTCCAGCTCGATCGCCTTGACGTACTGGTGCATTCGGCCGGCATCGCGACGATGGGACCCCTCGCGCTGACGGACCGGGAGACGTGGCGCTCGGTCCTCGAGCTCGACGTGATCGCGGTGGCCGACCTCACGCGCCTGCTGCTGCCGGCACTGCGGGCAGCGGGCGGACTCGTGATCACGATCAACTCCGGCGCCGGTTTCCACGCCGCGCAGGTCGGCGAGGGCCTCTACGCCGCCGCGAAGTTCGCTCTGCGCGCCTACACCGACGGCCTACGCGAAGAACTGCGTGGCGAGGTGCGCGTGAGTTCGATCCATCCTGGCCGCGTCGCCACCGACATGCAGGTGGAGCGGCAGCGCCAGCTCGGCCGGCCCTGGAACGAGGATGAACATCTAGCCCCCGCGGACGTCGCTGCGGCCGTACGCCTCGCCGTCACCCTGCCGCACTCCGCGAACGTCGACGAGCTGCAGATCCGTCCTGCTTGACGACCCGGATTTAGCGAATCGTGATCGGCGTGCCGGCTCCGGCGCGCGCGGCGAGCCATGTGATCTTGCTGTTCGCCAAGCGGATGCAGCCATGCGATTCGGCGGTTCCGAGCCGTCCACCGAGCTGCTCGAGCCCGTGGATGGCAACTTCCCCGGGGCCACCGTCGAACTCCCGGAGCGCCTTGGAGCGATCGCTGGTGGCAAGCGCGAACGGCCCACCGGATTGGCCATGGGACAGTGCCACGTCCTCCTCGACGAAGTATTGACCCGGCGGCGTTGGCGTTGAGGGCTTCCCGACGATCGCCGGAAAGCGCTGCAACAGGCGTCCAGCTTTGTAAACGAAGACCCGACGGGCCTTGAGGTCGACGACGATGTGCCAGGGCGTGTCGTGGAGGCGCGTGTCCGAAGCGCGGATCCAACCCGCCGGCGGCGGACTGGATCCGTTCGTGCGACCGGGGAGTCGCACCCGCAGCCAGAGTTGGCCGTTGTGGTCCACCCTCCGGGTGAGCACTGGCAGGACTGTGCGCTCCTCGGTGATCGGCCTGCGGTCTCTGAGGGTCGCGACCCGTCTCCCGCCGGGGCTGGCGCTGACGGGATGGTCCTTGAATATCACGGCAACGAGCTGCTGCGGGGCGACCCGCGCACTGGCGGCTGCCGGCACCGCCAGTGCGTCAAGGATCACCAGGCAAGCGAGGGTTAGGTGTGCTCGCTTCATTTCAGGACCGAGTCATGGCATTCTCGATTCGGTTCACCCGTCAGCCGGTGAATCCGATCGGCCTGACTGGCGCGGCGCTGAGCTTCGCCGCAGCGCATGCTCTGAACCGAAGGCGACGCGTCACGGCGCGCGTGGTACCGGTGAAGGTGACGCGAGCGGAGACGACGCGGATCTTACCGACGGCTCGCACCGTCGCCCGGAACGGTGCCTTGTTCCGTCGCGCAATTACACGGTGACCCAGCGAGAACACCACCCGGCGGATGGCGTGCCCCGTCACCTGGACTCGGAACGGTCCGCGCACGCAACGGCGGGTGCCGTAGCGACTGATCTTCTTGCCCACCGAGCTTGGGATCGTCTTGAGAGTCGCGGTACCAGCCGTGGTGACGGTTCCAGTCGCTCCTGTGGTGGCGCCGCCGGTTGGCCCGGTAGTGCCGCCGCCCGGAGCAGCCGCGCACGCACTCGGGGTGATGGCGTCGTCGTCCAGCGTGACCGCGCCGTTGCGGGCGAGCGCGCGTCCTTGCAAGGTGACGCCAGTATTCAACGTGATCGAGGCGTTGGCGAGGATATTGCCGATGAAAGTGGATGTCGTTCCGAGGGTCGCGGAGCTGCCGACCTGCCAGAAGACGTTGCACGCTTGCGCACCATTGATTAGCGTGATGTCGCTCGCAGACGCGGTGGTGAGCGTCGAGCCGGCCTGGAAGATGAACACTGCATCCGGGTCGCCCGCGGCATTAAGCGTCAAGTTCCCGGTTAGCCCGAGTGAAGATGTGGAGTTGTAGACGCCCGGCGTGAGCGTCTGTCCGCCGAGGTCGCCGGACACCGCCACGGGTGGCGTCCGCCCCGCCGCATCGTTATAGGCGGTCGTTAGGTCCGTCTGCCCCTGACCGGCGACGGCGTCGGCTGCGTGAATCGTGCCGTTCACCAGCCCGGGCGGAAAACCGGTCACGGCTGTCCCGGGGCTGACCCCGAGGTCGCCGTTCACGACCGACGGACCGGTATTCGTCACGGTCGAACCGGCTAAGACCGCAAAGCTGCTGTCTGTGCCCAGTCCAACCGGTGATTGTGCTGCCATCGCGTCAGCGGCGGGCCATGCGACCGCCGCGAACGCAATCACCGCCACGAGCCCGGCCAGGCGCCTGCTGTTTCTGGTCCGAGTCGCGGGATGCGACCGATTGTGTGTGTTGGAAAACATTACGTGAACTCCTTTGAGCGGTGCAAGAGGGCACTCGTCGCCTTCTCACAAAAGTTGGCGGGACAGCGATCGGAACGGATCGGACCGGCCCGAGATGCTATTTCCCTTCCCTTAAACTAGTTATGACATAATAGGTATGGCGTAGCAGAATTTAGCGAGCTTGATAAGCCTCGCCGCCAACATCACCGGAATCGGCAGCTTTTCGCTGACTCAGACAGTCATTGAGAGATCCCATCCAAACGCAACCCTCAGTTCAATTCAGCGCCTGCGCGGGCGATGAGTTCTGCGGCGGTTTCGTCGTCGCGTAGCGTCGCGAAACCGGTCCGGATTCCGCGGGCATCTGGTCGAGCGGCGAGCGCACTCCCGACCGTGCTGAAGCGCTCGCGTACGTTCACTTCGGCCACGTTGGGCATCGCGCAGAGAAACTCGGCGCCGCCGATGCGGACGATCAGATCGTAGGTACGCAGATGTGCTCTAAGCAGCGCGGCGACCTCGCGAATCAGCTCGTCGCCGGCCGCGTGCCCGAGTGTGCCGTTGAGCTCATCCAGGCCGACGACATTGACGTCGGCAACCACCAGCGCACCACCGGTTCGCCGGCAACGGTCGACTTCGCGGTCGAGGTCGGTCAAGCCGCCTACGCGTGTGCGCGCGCCGGTCAAGGGGTCGGTTTCAGTCATCGCCAGCTCGGCCGCGAGGCTTTCGCGATCCGCTTGCGCCGCCAGTCGTTCGCTCGCGGCTTGCTCGCGATCCTGGGCGGCGGCACGTCGATCCTCAGCGGCTAGTTCGCGTTGCTTCGCAGCGACGACACGGTACTCGGCGGCGCGCCGACGCTGCTCGGCGGCGCGCAAGATGATCTCCGCACCGAAATCGGCTCGACCCCCGGCCTGCTGGCTCGCGGCGTCGCTTCGCTCCATCGCCAGGTCGCGGGCGTCGGCGGCGTGGTCCCTTGCGCGCGCCGCAAGATCACGCGTATAGGCGACAGCGTCGCGCTCGCTAGCGGCGGCCAGCCGCGCTTGGCCGGTCAGCTGACGTTGTTCAGTGTTGCGCTGGCGGATGTCGCGAGTGATCTCATGCTCTTGCGGGTCCACCCCAGCCGCAAGGTCGCGGTCGCTCGCCGCCTGATCGCGGTCTGCGGCGACCTGATCGCTATCCGCGCTCGTCTGATCACTTTCTGAGCTCGTCTGATCGGCATCCGACAGCGTTTGATCGCTCTCGGCCACCGTCTGATCGCTCTCTCCGAGCAGCCGCTCGCCGTTTTCGATGGCGATGAGATCGGAGTCTGCGTGGTCTACCTGATCGAATCCGCGTCCGTCCGCGGATTGGTCAGCGGGAATGGTTGGCTCTTTGCGCTGCTTCGACACGGGGCCCTCCGATAGCCGTGTGTGTCTTCCCATGCTAGGAACCGGTCGGCTTTACGTAAGTTTGGGACCTCGGCGAGGGCCTAGACCGGGAGAACCGGCCGCCCACGACACATGCGAGGAACAGCACGCCCAGCAGCACATGGCCCATCAAAAGAAAGATCACCGGGGGCAGCGCGGACAGCGCATACAGGAGGTTGCGGTTATGCAGGCTGTGCGTGATCCTGGTCATAGCGTCTGGTCCTCGAGCACGGTGCTCGAATCGAGTTGGTCAGTCGGCGCGTTCAGACTGCTCGTCCGAGGCTCGGTCCTGGGGACGAGCTCGGCTACCTCATTCTTCGACGCCTGACCCCCACCGAGCGGAATTCCGGCTGGTACAGACTGCTTTGACGAGAACATCATCACCCAGCTCCTGAGAAGGTTGTGAGGCGCGTCCAAACAACTCATCGCACCCACCGGCCAAACGTTGGAGCCGGAAACAGCGCCCGCCGAGAGTTAAGGCGAAGCGACCGCCTAGTATACCAGCCCCCTAGAGCGAGTCGACCAGGCCTCACAGCTGCCGTTCGGCCGAAGTAACCTGCCAACCCACGACGCCCGCACGACACTCCGCGCCGTTGACGTTAGGCGTGTCTGGTTCTCACCTGGCCGCGGCTCATTGAAGGTTTCATGGGTGCTTACACTGGAGACGAGGGTCGCATTATGGAGCGCACCATTCAACAACGCGAAGCCGACCATCTTCGGGTCCTGATTGCCAACGAACGTAAGGACCGTCTGAGGGTCGTGGCAGCAGTGGTCGCCACGCTCGGTCATGAGGTGATCGCAAGAGAGATCGAGGTCCAGGACGTCGGCGCCGTCACCGCGAGAGAACGACCCGACGTTGCGATCGTCGGGCTCGGCGACAGTTCGGAACACGCGCTTGAGCTCATCGACAAGATCGTTCGCGAAGCAGCGTGCCCCGTGATCGCGCTGCTGCACGCGCCCGATCCCGCATTCCTGAGAGAAGCCTCCAAGCGAGGCGTGTTCGCCTACATCTCAGACACCGACGTCGACGATTGGCAGATCTCGATCGACATCGTTCTACGTCGGTTCGCCGAATACCACGACCTCCAGGGCGCGTTCGGGCGCCGAGCGACGATCGAACGCGCCAAGGGGATCCTGATGGAACGCCACGCAATCGACGAGGACGCAGCCTTTGAGATGCTGCGCGAACGATCGCGCATCGACAACCGCAAACTGATCGACCTTGCCACCGCTGTCGTCGATGGCTACCGCCTGCTACCCAAGCATCCGCACACTCAATAGCCCCCGTTTGTCAGGGCTGGCAACCAGCGGACGATCGCACGACCGGGTGCCCGCCCGTGATTGTCATCCGGCCGGGCGAATGCAGCGCTTCGCGTGGGGTCGTCGTCGGGGATCATCGGGCTGAGAGGCACTTCGCTTGGGTTGCCGTTCATCGTGATCCGGATCCTCTCGTGGTCGGCGTTCGCCGTGGCTCGACGACTGCCCGCACTTCGTCCCGCAAAGGAGCCGGCGCCCGCTTGGCCCATGACGACGACATGGCTGCCGGCCTCGGTCTCGCACCCGTCAGCGAATGGCGACGACTCAGAGGCATCGCGGGCAGCCGGCGCTCCCAGCGCTGAGCGGATTCACCAAGCGCGCCACCAGGGTGAGCGGCGAGGTGTGAGCGGATAAAGTCACCCGCCTGGCTGAGGGCTGCGCCGGCTTCATCAAGCACCGAAGCGAACCCTTGGAACACATGCGGGACCTGCGGCGTGACCTGTAGCGTCACGGCGACGTCGGCGGCTGCCGCTCGGGCTGCAATCCTGACGGCATCGTCGAGGAGGATCTCGTGTGAGCCGGCCTGCACGAGCAGCGGCGGGAGTCCGGCCAGGTGGGCGAAGACGGGGCTGACAAGCTCGTCAGCCGGATCGGCCGCACCGATGTAGTCACGAGCACGACGCTTGAGTCCGTCAAGCGTGAGCACGGGGTCAAGCGCAGCCTTTTCGCGGATGCTGTCCCCCGACAGGGTCAGGTCGACCCACGGAGACAGCAACACCGCGGCGGAAGGCTGCGGTAGTCCCTCGCGCTTCAACACCACAAGGGTTGCAGCGACGAGCCCGGCGCCGGCGGACTCGCCCGCGATCGCGATCGCCGACGGTGACAATCCGTCGGCAAGCAGACCTCGGTAGGCGGCAACGGCATCCTCAAGGGCAGCGGGATAAGGGTGTTCAGGCGCTAGCCGGTAGTCAACCGACACCAATCGCGCCCTCGCCCGACGGCCGAGATCGGCTGCAAGACCGACCGCCGAGGCTGCCGTTCCAATCGTGTACGCCCCGCCGTGGAGATAGAGGATCACCCGCCCTGGCTCAGCGCCATCCAGGCCGATCTTCACGACAGGGACTCCACCGAGGCTCCCATGCGATATGGCGGCATCGGCAGGAACCGGGGCCGCCCTGATCATCTCCTCGAAGATGACCCGTTGCTCTTCGACGTCGCCGCCGAGCTCAAGCGGACCGGCGCGCAGCAGTTTGTCGAGGGCGTTGCGTTGCTGTTGGCTCATGATTCCCTCGGTCGCTCCTGGTTTTGCGTTAGCGCTGACCGATCAGATCAGCGCTCTTACTTGCGCGGCCAAGAGCTGGAGCCGGAACTTCGTGTCCGCCGGATGTTGAAGCGAGGCACTTCTACCTTACAGCCGGGCCGAACATATTCACAGAGCAGCGCGAGTCCGGCTCTAAGATGCGTCACCAATAGGGCAAATAAGGCCAACGAGGAGGTCGACTATGGCCGAGAGTCAGGAAGATGCCAGTTGGAACATCGCGGAGTGGCACGGCAGGATGTTGGTTGATCGCGATGGCAACAAAATCGGCAAGTTGCAGGATGTCTACGTCGACGTGGAGAACGATGAGCCGCAGTTCGCGACCGTCAAGGAGGGCTTCATCGGCCGCCATTTGACCTTCGTTCCCCTGGGGGGTATCACGGTCGGCCCCGACGAGCTGCAGGTCGCGGTCAGTAAGGAGCAGGTCGAGTCCGCGCCGGATATCGAACAGCATGGCGAGGAGCTCTCTCAAGCCGACGAATCGGCTCTGTATCACCACTTCGAGCTCAACTACACGCCACCTGAAACCGAGAGTGGACGGCGACTCGCCCGCCGTTAACGCGGTGCGACACAGATGGGGCGGCGCGCTCTTCCGCCGGGGCCTGAGCAATTTTCGCCAAGCATGACTGGATTTTGCGCACAGCATGAATGGATCTTGCGCAGAAAAACTCGATACGCGCGCGCCGGAGCACCTTGCGGTCCGAAAGCACGTACAGGACCGATCCGAAGCCTGCCTCGATAATATTGCTGAAACGCACACCTAGCCCAAATAAACCGAGTGTGCATATGGCATAAAATCAGTTTCCGTCATCCGCTGTCGTCCTAACTTCGCCGAGCAAAACACGATCCGCTCAAGTATCTGCGCTGCGGTGACTATCATGGTAATTACAACCTGAGTAGGACTTCCTACAAACGCACCCCCGTCGTGAGGCGGGTCCGCAAAGCTACGGGACTCCGCCGGAGTCAGCCGAGCTGCCCCCGGCGTCAGAGCATCATCCGCAGTGCTGGCATCACCGCCGAAGTTGATCTACTCGCAGATGGAGGATGACCTTATGTTGAAAATTATGAGTTCGCGAACTTCGCGTCTCGCTGCTGGCCTCGTCGTCGCATCCGCATTCGCCGCCGTCGCAGTGCCAGTCGCTGCGCAGGCCGCGACCACTGACGCGGACGGCACTTTGACCGCCGGTGCACTGTCGAACACCGCGCCCGTTATCACGCCATTTACCACGACCCTAACTGGTGCTAACCAGACTGTGAACACCGCGGTCGGCGCATGGGATGTAGACGATGCTACCGGTAGTGACGCCGGTTACAGCGTTACAGTCGCCGCGAGCGCTCCGACGGTCGCTGGCTCAGCGGCCGATGCGGGTACTGGCGGTTCGATTACGCTAACCCCGACCGCAGCGGTCGCCGGGCCTGATAACCCGGCTGCGACCGGACCGGTCGCCGAGGCCGCCCAGGTACTAACCCCGACGGCGTCCACAATCGATAACGCCGCCGCCGGAACCGGCCAGGGCGACTGGGATTATGCCGCTGATAACGGCACTACCGCGAATAATCTCGCGGTCGTCATTCCTGGTGACGCCAGCGCCGGTGCTTATAGCAGCACGTTGACGTTTACAACCGCGACACCGGTCGCGTAATTCTCATGGCCAAGCGCCCCCCACTGATGATGAGCAGTTCGCGTCTTCACGCGGGGGCGTTGGCCCTGCTGGCATCGCTGGCGCTCGCCGCAATCGCGGCGACACCGGCGCTCGCCAGCACATCAAGTAGCGCCACTACATCAGCCACCACGTCAAGTGCCACCACGTCGAGTCCGGCGCCGGTGGCATTCGCGCTGCGGCCGGTCGGCGCCACCAGCTCCATACTGCTGGACACCACTTCCGGCCGTGTCATACACGACCAAGTCAGCGTTCGCAACCTGTCGGGTCATTCGATCACCGTGTTGTTAGCGCCCGCCAATATCGTGAACGCCAGCAACGGCAATGCCGACTACGTCACGACTCCACTCAAAGCCACCGGTCGTTGGTTGCAATTGAGTACAAAGACCGTACACCTGACGGCACACGCCGTGCAACGAGTTGCGTTGACCATCACGGTGCCCAAGGGAGCGACCGGCGCGTCGCACTATGCCGGGGTCGTCGCGATCAACGCCGCGGACCTCTCCACCGTAGCCGCTCACCGCAAGGTCAAGGGTCGAGAGTTCAGCTTCTACCACATCAACCGCCAAGCACTCCCGATCACGATCCGCCTACCCGGGCAGCTGACTCGTAGCTTCGCGTTGCGCTCGGTGAAACTCAGCGTTCAGTCGGCAGGTGCCGGACTTGTGCTCGGGCTGCTGCCCGGCGGTAGCGAGCTAATCGAGCAAACAGGAGTCAAGCTGCGCGTCAGCCGCGGCGGACACACCGTCCTCACGTACAAATCGACGCTCGGTCAGCTCTTCCCCGGCCATATCCTCAACTTTCGCATTCCCTGGACGACAGGACGCCCCACCCCCGGCACCTACGACGTGCAGGGCACCATTAGCCCCCAGGGCGTCAAGCCCATCGCCATCAACCGCACCGTCACGTTCACTGCCGCCAAGGCCAAGCAGCTGACCAAACAGACTCCTTCGGTCGCGGGAACGTCGTCGGGCACACCAGCCTGGGTCTGGATCGTGCTCGCCGCCGCCGCGGCGCTCCTCGTCGCGCTCTCGCTCACCATTTGGAAGCTCGCCCGCCGCTCCGGTAAAAGCGCCGCCTGACACGTCAGCGCCGGCAGCCTCGCCGCCGGTACCCCATTGTCACAGGCTGGACCAGGCGGACCTCAGCGCGGACCGAACTGACGGTCGCCGGCATCGCCGAGGCCGGGCACGATGTAGGCGTGCTCGTCGAGACGCTGATCGATCGCCGCGGTGAACAGCTTCGCGGCGAGGCCGCTGGCCTCGATCGCCGCCACGCCCTCGGGCGCAGCCAGCACGCAGACCACGGTAACGTCGTCCGCGCCACGCGCAGCGAGCAGGCCCAGGCAGTGTAAGAGCGACCCGCCGGTCGCCACCATCGGGTCGAGCACGAACACCGGACGACCTGCCAGCGACTCCGGGAGCGACGCCATGTAGGGGCGCGGCTCGAACGTCTGCTCGTCGCGGGCCAAGCCCACAAAGCCCATCTGCGACTCAGGCAGGAGGTTGAACGCAGCCTCGGCCATACCGAGCCCGGCGCGTAGGACCGCCACTAACAGCGGCGAGCTGGCCAGCTCGCCGCCGCTGGTTGGCGCGATCGGCGTGGTGATCGCACGCGACCGCAGGGTCAGTCCGCGCGCAGCCTCGTAGACGAGCATCGTCGCCAGCTCCTGCAGCGCCAGCCGGAAGTCCGCGTTGGAGCTGCCCTGGTCACGCATCACCGTCAGCCGGGTCTGCACGATGGGATGGTCGACAACGGTGGTTTGCACGGCCGTACAGGCTACAGCGCCGGACCATCACATCAGCCTCAGGGATATTCATCTGTCTCTCGGTCCGAGGAGCGCAACGCTCGTGATGCCCGGAATCGATAAGTGAGCTTGCTCTCCACGCGAGCTGCTTGACCCGCGTCCCGGACCGCGCCAACTCGATAACCCGGCGACGCAACTCCGTCGGATACCTACGTGGCATCAAAAAGTCCTCTCTACCGAAGGACTTCAGTATCCCAACACCACATTCCCCGGGTCAGATCACAGCCTCCGCCAATCCCAGGCCAGCCCATCGGTGCCGTTGCCGATGTCGGTCGGACTGACAGTCACGGCCTCTCCACGCGGAATCGTCGCGTCGACCACGGCAATGTGACCGGCGCTGAGCGGAAGCGGCGCAAGCGCCTGGGCAAAGAGTGCCCGGTGTGACTCATACACGTCGCGAGCGTGGACAGAGGCGAACGCGAAGTGAGAGAAGGTGATCCGAACCCGGGTCGGACCGGAGGCGCTCGCGCACCATTCCTGCACCGTCTCGGTCACCTTGGTAGGAAACGACCGGTGAGGTGAGAACCTCCAGGCTCCGATGCACGGTGCTCGTGAACTTCAGGTACAGCCACTTGCCATGCCCCGCGCTTGACCCCGCCGCTGTCGCCTGCGCGATCCGGTCAAGCTGCCTGGCCTGTGCAACGGGCAGCTGCACTGACGGCGTCACTCGACATGGACTCGTCCTCTGTGACGCCGCGAGCGGCGCGCTCTAGAGCGGCGCCTTCACGACCGAGTTCTGGACGCACTCGCGGTTCTGGCCGGGAGCGCCGGCACAACCCATCAGTTGCGTAGAAACTCGAAAACCGTCGCCGTGGCCGCCGCCGTGCGAACTTCTACGGCCTATGGCCGACAAAGTCTGCACGGCGGCGCGGCGTGGGACAGGATGCGGACTTCGACGGGTTCGGGGCGGGGTGTGGCGGGTGCTTTGCGGGTTCCGTCCCTCGGCAGCGGACGAAGCGTGCCCGGCGACGCGATCCTAAGAGGATGCGTACTGCGTTCCAACCCGCGACGGGCCCGCGCCCGAGCCACGGACGGTCCGCGACAGGCTTCCGATAGGCCCGTGTCGGGCCCTGCTGCCCATCCGGCAAGCTGACCCTCTGCCACGCCAGCCGGACACACCGCCCCAGCGTCGCCCACACTCTCCAACCCGCCCTCGCCAACGACCGCCAAGTCCCCGTCACCGGCATGACCACCGGAGATCCTCTCCACCCGCCTGATCGAGCCTAACAAGAGCTGCTGACGCAACCAGAACAAAGAGACAGACCGCCGGCCTGGCTCTAAAAAATGAGACACACGTCCCGACTCGGCTGCGACCTATGTCCCGACTCAGCACGGAACGCCCCCGGCAGGATTCGAACCTGCGACCTACGGATTAGAAGTCCGTTGCTCTATCCAACTGAGCTACGAGGGCAAGTGTGAAGCTCATTTTGGCCCACACCCGAGTTCAGCGCACGCCAGCAGCCTGTAGCCGTCGCCGACAGGAGCCCAGCGCGCCGGCTAGGCGTGGCTGACGCAGCCAAGCGACTGCGCCTGGGAGTCGACTCTGGCAAGCAGCCGGCGGAAGGCCGCTCGCTCGCTGACGCCGAGCTCGCCGAGTAGCTCGGCGTCCAGCGCCGACAGCGAGCCGTAGACGCCGCGCATAACCGTCTCCCCCTTCGTCGAAAGGCGGACGAGCGCACGGCGGCGGTCGTTGCGATCGCGCTCGCGCACGATCAAGCCGGAGTTCTCAAGCTCGTTGAGCAGGCCGACGATGCTGCTCGCGTCCATGCAGAGGCTGTCGGCCAGCGTCCGCTGGGCGGTTGGTCCGTGACCGTTCAGATAGCTGAGCGCGACGAGCTCCCGTGACCGCAGCCCCATCGGAGCCAAGGCCTGCTCGAGCCGTTGGCGCACGAGCCTTCCGACACGTGCGATCAGCACGGCCGCATGGACCAGAGCAGGATCAGAAAAGTCGCCGTTGCCAATTCCCATCAGAACAGCCTTCCACGCACGGTAGCGCGCTCGACAAGTGAATTAAGGGTAATACGATTTCACATTGGCAAAAGATTTTTGAACCACCAACCTTCAACCGGGGAGTCATCGATGATTGCCTTGCGCACTCACACCGCACAAAAGGCCCATAGCGGACGGTTCTTGCGTCGCCGTCTACAGGTGGTCGTGCTCGCCATGGCCGGGGCGCTCTCGCTCGCCTCCTGTGGTGGCTCGTCGAGCCCCACGGCCGATGCGCACGAAGCGACCACAGTCACCGCGACGTCGGGAAGCACCGGGCCGATCAAGGTCAGCGTCTCGGCTAAAAGCCACAAGGAGTACGCCAACCGCGTCCTCGACCTGAACGTGTCGGCGACGCAGAGCGGCAAGCCAGCCACCGGCAAGGCCTACTACCAGTTCCTCTGGCACGGCCACGCAGTCCACACCTCGCCGACGCAGACGCTCGCGAACGGCAAGACGACGTTCGCCTTGAAGTCGAGCAAGTTCGAGGCCCTCGAGGGGGGTGGCCACACCTTCATCGCGCGGGTCATGGTCAAGAACGACGCGGGCAGCGGCAGCGGCAGCTGGCCGGTCGAGGTCCAGCGCTGAGTACCGCGGGTGGGCTGCTCGGCGCCGCCTCGGCGGCGCCGAGCAGCCCACCCGTCCTTTGGACAGCGCATACTATTGTTGGTTCCACAACCACTTATGAAGTTCTCATCTTCTTACGAGGAGGCTCAAATGCCCGCATTGCGTCAACGCTTCACGCGGCTGACCGCTACTAGTCGTTTCGTCCGTCACCTTCCGGCGCTGGCATTGGTCGCCGGTGCGCTGCTGGTGCCGTCCACCGCGCTCGCCGCTAACCACGTGAAGGTGAACCTCACAGCTCCGAGCCATAACATCGTGCCCGGCAAGGCGCTCCGCGTCACGGTCAAGTCGACGTTTGGCGGCCACGCCACGACCGGCAAGGCCTACTACCTGTTCCACATCGCCGGCCTCCCGGGTCAGTTCGGGCCGAAGGCCAACCAGACCACGCAGAAGCTGAAGAACGGCAAGACCGTCTTCTCGATCGGGCTTCCTAAGGGCAAGACCGGGACCGAGGAGCTGGACGAAGCCCTCAACGGTCAGAAGAGCGGCCTGAAGTTCTCCCTCCGGATCACCGTCAAGACCCCGCACGGCACCACCACCGCGACGTTCCCGGTGAAGTTCATCAAGTAGCTTGGATCGTCCCGAGCACGGATCAGATTGAGCTGGACTCTGATTAGGCCGGAGGTATCAGCGGACGATGCCAGGCGCAGAGGTAGTGGTCGAGCACGTCTCGCGTATGCGCGGCGGCAACCGGATCCTCGATGACATCTCGCTGACGCTCGAGCCGGGCGAGCTCGTTGCACTGACGGGCCCGTCCGGTTCGGGCAAGACCACGCTGCTGCAATTGATCGGCAGCCTCGACCGACCCACGTCGGGGTCGATCCGCGTCGGCGGCATCGCCGTCGACCAGCTCCGTAACCCGGTGCACTTCCGCCGCACCGTGGTTGGCTTCGTCTTTCAGCTCCATCACCTGCTGCGCGACCTGAACGTCCAGGAGAACGTCGAGCTGACGCTGGTCGCGAACCGAGTCGCACGCCGTGAGCGCGAGCGCCGGGCCCGCTCGCTGATCGCCGAGGTCGGCCTCGCCGGCCGCGAGCACGCGAGACCAGCCGAGCTCTCCGGTGGCGAGCGCCAGCGCGTCGCGATCGCACGTGCGATCGCTGGCGAGCCGCAGCTGCTGCTGGCAGACGAGCCCACCGGGGCACTCGACCTCGACGCCAGCCGCCACGTTTGGGAGCTGCTGCGCGAGGTGCGCCAGCGGTACGGCACGACAATCTTCGTCGCCTCCCACGACCCCAGCCTGCAGGAGCATGTCGACCGGGGCCTCGCCATCGCCGCCGGGCGCCTCGTGGATAGCGCCTCCGGCTCCGCCGAGACCGAACCAGCGGACGTGAACTCGTGAGCCTGCTGCGGCAAAGCTTCCTGGTCGTTTGGCGCCGGCCGCTGCGCACCTTCCTGACCGCGCTCGGCATCGCCTTCGGCATCGCCACCATCGTGGCGCTGCTGGCGGTCTCCCAGGGCGCTCAGCAGAGCGCCAGCAAGTTCTTCAAGCTGGGCCCATCCGACCTCGGCCTGTTCCAGGCCAACGCAGCCGACCCGACAACCTCGGTGCTGCCGACGAGCATGGCCGCACAGCTCGATCGTACCCCCGGTGTCGCCGCCTCAACACCGCTGATCCTGCTGCTCGGCGACATCCCGAAGCACGCCGGCGCGATCGCCTTCGGCGCCGACCCCAACGGCTTCCTGCTGCAGCGCCTCGTCTTCCTGAAGGGACGCATCTTCAACGCGCCCGACGAGGCCGTCGTCGGCTCCGACTTCGCCGCCTCGAGCCACCTCGGCGTTGGTTCGACACTGACGGTCGCACGGCATCACCTGCGGATCGTCGGCGTCTACCACATCGGCGTGGTGTACCAGGATCAAGGCGCTTTCATTCCACTCGCGGTTGCGCAGAAGATCTCCAACCGACCCAGTGAGGCGACGACGATCGCCGTCAAGCTCGGCGCCGGCGCCAAGCCCGCGGCGGCCACACGTGCGCTTCATCGGCGCTTCGGCGGCCTGGAGATCATCTCCGGCTCGATCCAGGGCGAGAGCATCCGTTCCGGCATCAACGCGCAGCTGCTGTCGAAAATGGCACTGGTGATCGTCGTGCTGGCGATGGTGATCGGCGGCATCGGCGTCGTCAACACGATGCTGATCTCGGTCAGTGAGCGGCGCACCGAGTTCGCGCTGCTCTCGGCGGTCGGCTGGAGCAGCACGCAGATCGCGACGCGCGTGCTGTTCGAGGGCATCCTCACTACCCTCGGCGGCGCAATCCTCGGCCTGATCCTCGGCGTCTTCGGCGCACAGGCGCTGGTGCACCTGCTCAGCGCCGGCGAGTACACCTCCCCTGTCATCACTGCCTGGGTGCTCGGCCGCGGTCTGCTCGTCGGTGTCCTGGTGGGCGTGCTCGGCGGCTTGCTGCCGGCTTGGCGCGCGACCCGTGTCTCGCCCGCACGCGCGCTCGCGCAGCAGTGACGCAGCGGCCGTCATCGTCAAGGATTTTCGTCGCATAGCGGTGAAAATCCGCGACCGCCGACCTCGCCCCGAGGCGGTCTATGCGACGAGCTGGCGCAGCTGTGCCAGCGCCTCAAGCATCAGTCGTTCGAGCGCGTCCGGGTCGCTCTGGGCGATCCAGCGACCGAATGCAACATGGAAGACGCGAACACCGGTCTCAGCGGCCAGCACCGCCTCCGCGTCCGCGACCCCGCGCTCGCGCAGGGCGCCGGCGAGCGCTACGACCATGGTGTCCAGCTTGATCAGCTCGCGCTCCTGCAACTCCGGGTTGGCGGCGATGACCCGCGCCCGAACCCTCGCGAACGGCAGGCGCCGAGCGAACAGCTGTCCCACCGGCGCGAAGGCAGCGCTGACCGCATCGATCGGGCCTGCGGTTTGAGGCGCGCCGACGACCGCGTCCAAGAACAGCTGCTGCAGCTCGGACGAGCCGCTGAACAGCACCTCGCGCTTATTCGCGAAGTGGCGGAAGAAGGTGCGCTTGGTCAGCCCGGCGGCAGCGGCGATCTCGTCGACCGTCGTGGCGGCGTAGCCCTGCTCATCGAACAGAGTGAGTGCCGCCTTGGCGAGGCGGCCGGCAGCGTCTGGTTGCCAGCGTGACATCACCTTTGAGCTTAATCGATGGCACCAAGTGCCATGGAGCTGCTACGGTGATGACACCAAGTGCCATCCGATCGCTGCGCCCGCTGGCGCAGCGACACTCCACGGAACCGGAGGTTCCCAATGCGCGTATTCATCACCGGCGCTTCGGGCCACATCGCGTCCGCCGTCATCCCTGAACTACTACGGGCGGGCCATCAGGTCGTCGGCCTCGCCCGCTCCGATGCCGCCGCCGCGACCGTCGCCGGTCTCGGCGCCGAGGTCAGGCGGGGCGACCTCGACGACCTCGACGGCCTGCGCGAGGCCGCGGCCGGCGCCGAGGGCGTGATCCACCTCGCCTTCAAGCACGAGCAGATGCGCTCCGGCCAGTTCATGTTGGCGGTCGACAGCGACTTCGCGGCGCTGAAGGCCATCGGCGAGACGCTGGCGGGCACCGGCAAGCCGCTTGTCGGCACCAGCGGCACGCTGATGGTCGCCGGCCTCGGACGCGTCGCCACCGAGGATGACTTCCAGGAGGCCGGCCCGCGGGTCGACGCCGAGAACTACGTGATCGGCCTGGGCAGGCAGGGTGTGCGCTCCTCCGTCGTGCGGCTCGCGCCGATGGTCCACAGCGATCTCGACCACCATGGCTTCACCGACGCGCTGATCAGCTTCGCCCGCGAGAATGGCTTCGCCGCCTACATCGGCGACGGCGCCAACCGCTGGCCGGCGGCGAACAGCTACGACATCGGCGTCCTCTACCGACTGGCCCTGGAGCAGGCGCCCGCAGGCTCGCGCCTCCACGGGGTCGGCGACACCGGCATCCCGTTTACGACGATCGCGGCGACGATCGCCGGCAAGCTCGGCGTCGAGACGAGGAGCGTCAGCCAGGACGAGGCCGTACAGTACCTCGGCTTCCTCGCGGCCTTCGCGGGTGCCGACGACCCTGTCTCGAACACGAAAACTCGTAGCTTGCTGGGCTGGGAGCCGACGCACGCGGGCTGGGTCGAAGACGTCGAGCACGGTCACTACTTCGCCTGAGCGACCGGGTGGTGCTGCCGAACTCGGCGGCACCACATCACACCGTGGTGTTGCCGGTTCGCGCTCGGCCAGTCTGACCGGCCGAGCGCGAATCCTTAAATAGAGAGCGCCCCAAGTCGGCGGTAATGAGGCCGAACCCCGGGGCGCGCTCTGAGGGAGGAGAGGGTGCTGCGGCACTGATAGTGCCCCCATCGGCCCATCCTGTCCAATACTTGATCCAACAAAGAGCTATAAGCTGCGACAATGAAACGGCACTCGCGATAACCGAACGACCTATAAGCTGAAGGTATGGAACTTCGCCAGCTTCGCTACCTTGTCGCCCTGGCCGATGAGCGCAGCTTCACGCGTGCCGCGGAGCGCGAACACATCGCCCAGCCGGCCTTGTCGCAGCAGATCAGGCGGCTGGAGCAGGAGGTCGGGGTCCCACTGGTCGAGCGCACCACCCGGCGCGTGGCAATCACCGACGCCGGCCAGATGCTCGTTTCGCGCGCCCGACGGATGATGGGCGAGCTCGACGCCGCCACCAACGAGCTCAACAACTTCAAGGGCGTCCAGACCGGCCACCTCTCGATCGGCGCCATGCACACAACCGGCCCGATCGACATCTCGCTGCCGATCTCGATCTTCCACAAGCGCCACCCCCAGGTCGATCTGACGATCCGGGAAGGCTACAGCGAGCGCCTGGCCGAGCGGCTGCGGGACGACGCGATCGACCTTGCGTTCCTGTCGGTCACCGAGCGCATCGAGAGCCACGGGCTCGGGCTGCACCTGCTGCTGACCGAGGAGCTGGTGCTGGCGCTCGAGCCGGACCACCCGCTCGCGCGTCGCGGCGGTCCGGTACGGATCGCAGAGCTTTCAGGCGAGCGCTTCATCGCCTACCGCCGCGGCGCGCGCCTGCGCGAGGTGCTTGAGGAGGCGTCGCGCGCGGCCGGCTTCGAGGCGCTGATCGCGGTCGAGTCAAACGAGAACCCGCGCATCCTCGCGCTCGTGCGGCGCGGCTTCGGAGTGGCGATTCTGCCACGTTCCGACGTCCTGGCCGCCGTCCCCCACGTCGCCTGGGTGCCACTGATCGAGCCCAAGCTGACACGTGACGTAACCCTCGCCTGGCGCGCGAGCCGGCACCAGCCGCCGGCCGTGGTCGAGTTCCGAACGATCGCGCTTGAGACCTTCTCGCCCGAGCTGGTCGCAAAGCTGGTGCAGGAGCGGGAACAGTAGAGGCGGGAACAGCAAGGGGCGCGCCAGCGGGCGCGCCCCTCATCACAGCAGTTGCCGGTGTGGCTGCCCCCGCGACCGTGACCGCTGGCGCGTCCCCGGTCGCTTGGGCAACCTTCCGAGCACCTCAGGCGATGGTAATTCCGTCCGAGAGGTAGACGTCCTGGATCGAGTGCAGGAGCTTGACGCCCTCCGCCATCGGCCGCTGGAAGGACTTACGGCCGCTGATCAGGCCCGTGCCACCCGCGCGCTTGTTGATCACCGCGGTGCGGACCGCCTCGGCGAAGTCCGACTCACCGCTGGAGGCGCCGCCCGAGTTGATCAGCGGTGCACGGCCGGCGTAGCAGTTGAGCAGCTGATAGCGGGCCAGGTCGATCGGATGATCGCTGGTCAGCTTCTCGTAGACAAGCGGCGAGGTCTTGCCGTAGCTGACGCCGCCCTTGTTCATGGCCAGGAAGCCGCCGTTGTTCTCGGGCAGCTTCTGCTTGATGATGTCGGCCTCGATCGTGACGCCGATGTGGTTGGCCTGGCCCGTCAGGTCGGCCGACACGTGGTAGTCCTTGTCCTGCTTGAATGCCGGGTTGCGCAGGTAGCACCACAGCACCGTGAACATCCCGAGGCTGTGGGCCTCCTCGAACGCCTCGCTGATCTCGCGAAGCTGACGGGTTGCGTTCTCGGAGCCGAAGTAGATCGTCGCGCCGATGCCGGTCGCGCCCATCTCCCAAGCACGCTGGACCGAGCCGAACGGAACCTGGTCGAACACGTTCGGGTAGGTCAGCAGCTCGTTGTGGTTGATCTTGACGATGAACGGGATGCGGTGCGCGTACTTACGTGCGACGGCGCCGAGCACGCCGAAGGTCGAGGCCACGGCATTGCAGCCGCCCTCGATCGCAAGCTTGACGATATTCTCGGGGTCGAAGTACTGCGGGTTCGGCGCGAAGCTCGCGGCCGCCGAGTGCTCAATCCCCTGGTCTACCGGCAGGATGCTGAGATATCCGGTGCCGGCCAAGCGGCCATGCTCGAACACCTCGCGCAGGCTGCGCAGCGTTGCCGTGCTGCGATCGCTGTCGAGCAGCACACGGTCGATGAAGTCCGGCCCCGGAAGGTGCAACGTCTCCTTGGCGACCGTCTCGCAATGGTGTGACAGTAGCGAGTCGGCTTCTGAGCCGAGCAGCTTGGTGATCTCCTCCAGCGACGCATTCGCTGTTTCAGCCATACCAAACCTCCGTCGGTTTTCTGGTTATCACATGAACCGTATCGGGTCGGGGGTGACAGCGGCCTAGTCATCTGATCGAAAGTTCAAGTCGGCATACAGCGACTGAGCTGGCTGAGCTGGCTGAGCTTTCCGCACTGTCGCCCCGCGGCCCGACGACGAGCTCCTCGGTGTCTCCCGGCTCAATCGGTGGAGAAGCCGGGAAGCATACGGTCGAGCCAGCGGGGAATGTGCCAAGTGGCGACCCCGGTCAGGTGGGTGACCGCAGGGACGAGCAAGCTGCGGATCATTAACACGTCGACGAGGACCGCGAAGCCGAGGCCAAATCCGAACTCCCTGAGCACGTACTCCTTGGTGAGCAGGAAGGAGGCGAAGACGAGGATCATGATGCCCGCGGCAGCGGCGATGACAGGTTCGCTGCTTGCCTGCCCGAGCACGACCGCATGGTGATGCCGGGCCGCCCGGCTGGCGAGCCCGATATGGGCGGGCTGTTCGATCGCGGCCGGGCGCAGCCACTCTTCTCGGATGCGCGAGAGCAGGTAGACCTCGTAGTCCATCGAGAGTCCGAACAGGATCGAGAAGATGACGACGGGAATGAACACGTCGACTGGCCCGGTCCCCGACAGGCCCAGGAACGAGCCCGCCCAGCCCCAGTTGAACACAGCGGCCATTGCGGCCATTGCCGCGCCGAAGGAGAGCAGATTCATGGTCGACCCGACGAGCGCGATCAGCGGGCTGCGAAATACCACCGTGAGCAGCACGAAGGCCAGCAGGACCACCATCACGATGAACACGGGCAGCTTGCTGGTCAGGATGTGAACGAAGTCGACGTTGGTAGCTGTGAAGCCACCGACATGAACGGTCAGAGTAGTACCGTGTTCGACGCGCGGAATCAGATGGTCGCGTAACGTCGATAGCAGTGCCTGCGTCCGCATCGCATGGGGTCCAGCGGCAGGGTATAGGGTTGCGATTGCGACTCTCCGGTTCGGTGAGACTACGGTGGGCGTCACCGAAGCGACCCCCGATGTACGACTGGCAACCGTCAGGAGGCGGCCGAACGCGGCGACATCCCCGTGTGACGCGAGCTTGCCAACCAATTCGAATGGCCCGTTGGACCCGGGGCCGAAGCCACGAGCCAGCGCCACGTATGCCTGACGACTCGTGTAGCTTGTCGGCGCAGTGCTGTCGTCCGAAGAGCCGAGCTGCAGCGCGAAGATCGGCAGTGCGAGGGCGATGACGACCGCCAGCGACGCCAGGGCCACGATCAGCTGGTGAGCGTCTATGGCCCTCGCCCACCGCAACCAGATGCCTGGCTTGTGAACTAGTTCACGTCCTTCGGCTAGGGCGGCGCGTTCGCGACGGGAAAGAGCCCTGGGACCGACGAGCGCCAACATCGCCGGCAGGAACGTCAGCGATCCGACAATCGTCAGGGCGACCGTGACGGCGCAGCATGCAGACACCGCGTTCAGATAGCTGACACCGAGTGCGAACAGGCCGAGCAGCGCGACACAGACTGTGACGCCAGCGAATAAGACCGTCCGTCCCGACGTGCGAATGGCCTCGGTGGCAGCCGCCTCATAGGACGCGCCGCGCTTGATAGCGCCGCGGTAACGACTGATGATGAAAAGTCCGTAGTCCACCCCGACACCGAGGCCGATCAGCACCGCCAGGTCGCTCGCGTCGCTCGACACGCCGAACAGATGCGTCCACAGGCCGATGATCGACGTCGCGGTCAGCAGCGCCACAGCAGCCGTCAGCAGCGGTAGCAGGGAGGCCAGCAGCGCCCCTCCGAAGACGATCAGCAGAATCGCGAGCGCCGCGACGACGGCCACCGCAACCGAAAGCCCCACCCCGGAACTCTCCGAGTTATCGATCGCGTTGCCGGCAAGCGAGACGTGGAGGTGCGTGCTATCCGCCGACTCGGCCGCCGCAATCAGCTTCATCGCCTTGGCCTTGGTGACGTTAGCCGTAGCCGTGTCCCAGGTCACGGTCGCGAATGCGACCGTCCCGTCACGACTGATCTGACCCGCTCCGCTCCGGGTATAGGGGCTGATCACGGACTCCACGCCATCCACCCTTGCGACCTTCGTGAGCGCCGCGACCACGCGACGCCGCACCGTCGGAGAACGGATCGATGCCCCGTGCTGGGCCTCCACGACGATCTGATCACTCTCGTTGGAGGCAGCGGGGAAATTTGCTCCGAGCAACGTAACCGCAGCCTGCGAGTCGGTGTGCGGCAGGCTGAAGGTCTCGTTGAATTTGCTGCCGAGAGCCTGGCTAGCCCCCACCGCGACGATCAGCGCGATCAGCCACGCGCCGAGCACCGTACGGCGGTGCCTAAAGCACCAAAGCGCAACGCGGATCATGAGCTTTCGCGGACGGTGGTTGCCAGCAACTGCCCGTAGCGCTTCGTCGATAGATCGACGCCGACTACGCTCATCGTCCCAGCCCGCTTGCTTCGGTGCCGATCAATGTGCCATCCCTTCGCCGTTGAATTACCGCTTAACAGCGTGCGCTAGCGGCTGCACATTGTCATCGGCGCCTGGTTAGAACTTCATGGGCCACTAAATCTCTAACCATGGTTAGAGTGATTTCCACCCATGGTTAGACGTCGCCTGACCAACCCGGAGCTGATATCGACAGGAAGTTGGTCGTCGTACTGTGTATAAGGTGAGCATCACTCAGGCGACCGCCACGGCCTTGGCCAGCCTCCGCCGGTCACGAGCGCAGCAACAGGCGTTTGTGAGACGGCTCCTCGGCCTGCTGCTGCCACTGCTGATCGCAGTATTCGTCGCGGCCGTCGCGGAGACCCATCCCGGATTCGGGCTGAGCGGCAGCCGGCTCGTCGTGTCAGCCGCCGCAAGCGCGTTCGTGCTTGGCGCCATTGCCGTGAGCGTCACGATCGGTCGCGTCCTGAGCTCGGGCTCGCTCAGCGCGGACGAGCCCAGCCGCCCAGCCGGACGTGCCTACCCGGTTGCGTGCTCAGCCATGCTGCTGGGCGCTCTGGTGCTCCTCTGCGCGCAGCCGAGCGGACCCGGCGCCGACGGCATGTTTTGCGGCGTGCTGCTCTTCGCTTGGCTACTGCCAAGTCGGACCGCGCTTCCCGTCTTGGTGACGGCCTTCGTCATCCTGGCGCTCTTCATCGGGCTCAGCAGTCAAGGGATCGCGGGCTTCGCGGCCTTTATCGCTCTGGCTGCCTTTTGCGCGGCCATGTTCCTCGCCGACCGGCTGCGCCGAGCCAACGTGCAGGCCGAACGGCTGCTGGTCGAGTTGGAACGGAGCCGAGCGGCAGAGGCGCGGGCTACCGTCCTGGCTGAACGCCAGCGGCTCGCCAGGGAGATGCACGATGTGCTTGCCCACTCCCTGTCCGGCCTGCTGCTCCAGCTCGAGGGGGCCAGGATGCTGGCTGTCGAGGACCCCGGCGACCCGCGACTTCCTGAGGCGATTGACCGTGCTCATCACCTCGGCAAATCTGGCCTGGAAGAGGCTCGCCAAGCGATCGGGATGCTCCGTGACGACGAGCTCCCAGGACCCGGACGCCTTGCCGACCTGGCCGCACAGTTCCAAGCGGACCGAGGCATCCCCTGTAAGCTGCTCCTCACTGGCGATCAGCACGAGCTTGATCCAGAGGCCGGCTTGGCGCTCTACAGGGTCGCGGAGGAGGCGCTGACGAACATCATTAAGCACGCCCATCCAGAAGCCGTCGATATACATCTCGACTACCGGCCGAACTCCACGCAACTGACCGTGGAAGACCATGCCACGACCGCCCACGGGGCTGCGCCAGCATCGCCCGGCGGCGGCTACGGACTGACCGGCATGCGCGAGCGGGCCGAGCTCCTGGGCGGCACGCTCACCGCTGAGGCGACCGCCAACGGGTTCCGCGTCGAACTGGACGTGCCTTCATGACTCAGCCGATCCGCGTGCTGATCGCCGATGACCAGCGTGTCGTCCGCGAAGGGCTGACGATGGTGCTCGGGCTGATGCGCGAAGTCGAGGTCGTCGGAGCGGCCGCCGATGGCATCGAAGCCGTTGCCCTCACGGCGAATCTTCACCCTGACGTCGTGCTCATGGACCTACGCATGCCCCGTTGCGACGGCGTCGAGGCGACCCGCTTGCTCCACGAAAGCCAACCCGAGACCAAGGTCGTCGTGCTCACGACCTACGCCGACAACGACTCCGTCATCGATGCGCTGCGCGCCGGCGCCCGCGGCTACCTCACTAAAGAGGCGGGAGCCAGCGAGATCCGCGAAGCCATTCAGCGCGTCTTCGACGACCACGCCGCAATCGACCCCGCCGTCCAGCATCATCTCGTCGACACCATCGCGACCACCCCGCCAAAACGGCGGGCATCGCCTTCGGCGCTGCCCGATGGCCTCACCGCTCGCGAGGCCGAGGTGCTCTCGGTGATCGCCGAAGGCCTGTCGAACAGCGAGATCGCCGAGCGCCTCGTCGTTACCGAAGGCACCGTGAAGAGCCACATCAATCATCTGCTCACGAAGATCGGCGCCCGCAACCGCGCCCAAGCCATCGTCTACGCCTACCACCACGGACTCGCATGACTGCGGTTACCTTCCCAAGGCTCGTCCGCGGCGGCGGCGGCTGTTAGCAGCTGGTGTGTGGTGGCCGGCTGATCGGTCCGGCCACCACCCCACGAGCAGCGACTCAGCTATTGCTCACCGAACGCTCGAGCGATGAAGGCGATCGCCTGAGCGATCGCCGCGCCTGCGGCATTCGATGGCCGCAGCGGGTTGAGCATCACGAAGTCATGGATCATGCCGCCATAGCGGGTCTGCGTGACGTCGACCCCAGCCTCGCGGAGCTTGCGCGCATAGGCCTCGCCCTCATCGCGCAGCACATCCGCCTCACCGTTGATCACGAGCGCCTGCGGCAGCCCGCTCAGCTGCTCGAGCGTCGCGCGCAGCGGTGAGGCCGTGATCTCGGCACGCTGGGCGGGGTCGGTCGTGTACTGATCCCAGAACCACTTCATGCCATCGAGGCTGAGGAAGTAGCCGTTCGCGAACTCGCGATAGCTGTCGGTGTCGAACGCGGCATTGGTGACCGGGTAGAACAGGACCTGGGCGTCGATCTTGACGCCGGCGCGCTGCTTGGCCATCAGCGTCAGCACCGCGGCCATGTTGCCGCCGACCGAGTCACCGGCCGCGACAAACCTTGACGGATCGAGGTCGCGCTCGGCACCGTGCTCGAACACCCACCTTGCAACCGTCCAGTTTTCCTCGATCGCGTTCGGGTACTGCGACTCGGGCGAGAGATGGAACTCGGGGAAGACGACGGCAGCGCGCGCGCCGTACGCGAGCTCACGCACGAGCCGATCGTGGGTGAGCCTGTTCCCGAACACCCAGCCGGCGCCGTGGATGTAGAAGATCACGGGCAACGGCCCGCTGACGCCGACAGGCCGCGTGATCCGAACCGGAATCTCGCCGAGCGGGCCGCCGGGCACGGTGAAGTCGACGTGCTCGGTCAGTGACGGATCGAAGTAGCCAGGCTGGCCGGGCTGAGGATCGGCTTGAACCTCGTCCACGGTCCTACGCCCGTCCTCGGGCGCAAGCTCATATAGGTAGGGCGGCTTCGCGGTTGCCTCGGCGAACGCCTTCGCGGCCGGCTCCAGAATGACTGACATTGCAACTCCTTTGCTGTGGTTGACGCTGGGTGGTTCTGCAGTTGATGCGGAGTGGTCCGATCCCGTGCCAAGAAAGATAGCGCACAATCAAATCATGCACAACTAAATTGCTATCGAGTCAATTGCGTTACGCTCTAGGTGTGTCCAATAGCAGGCGACAGAGCAAGGAACCAGCGAACCGGGGCAAGCCACAAGCTCGAGGCGGCGCACCAGCGCTGCTGGCCGATCAGGTCTGCTTCGCGCTCTACTCCGCCTCGCACGCGGTGACCGGCTACTACCGGCCGATGCTCGACGAGCTCGGTCTCACCTATCCCCAGTACCTGGTGATGCTGGCGCTATGGCAGCAGGACGGCCTGACGCTGAAGGAGCTCGGCACGATGCTGTACCTGGACTCGGGCACGCTGTCGCCGTTGCTCAAGCGCCTCGAGCAGCGGGAGCTGGTGCGACGTACACGCAGCGCCGAGGACGAGCGCTCCGTGATCGTTACGCTCACCGATGCCGGCGACGGGTTACGCAGGCGGGCAACCGGCGTGCCCGCCGTGATCCAGACCGCGATGGACCTCGACGACGATCAGCTGGAGGCGCTGCGCGCGCAGCTGCGCGCGCTCGCTGACTCGGTTCGCTCGGCGCCCACGACGCGGCTACCCTGAGCAGGCGCGTGGCGAGCAGGCGCGTGGCGGCGCCCACATCGACGCTCGCCCTCGTTCAGTGCACGTTTCCTTAGCCTATGTGTAAGGCAACTTACAAAGAAAGGCGCAGGCCGCGGGCAATGAACAGCACCCAAGCGCGACTCCCAGATGCCGGCCGCGTCAACAACGATCACGATCCGGCCTGCGCTTGCCGCTACGACGCGTCGGCGATCATCCGCTGCAGCTCCGCACCTGTGTAACCCTGCCGGCGCGCGATCTGGATCAGCTCCGCCACCTTACCGCGGAGCTCGCTCTCCGCCGGCGTCCCGACGACCCGGATGCCCCGGCGCGGGCGCATCTCGAGTAGGCCCTCGTCGCGCAACCCGCGCAGTGCCCGCAGCACCGTGTTGACGTTGACGCCCATCACGGCCGCAAGATGGCGAGCCGGCGGCAGGCGCTCACCCGGCTTGGCCTCACCGTCCGCGATGGCGCGGCGGATCTCCGCGGCCACCTGCTCGTGGAGGTGAGCGGGGTCGTTGCGATCGATGTTGACATCCAACAATGTGCTATTTACATTATCACATTTGTATGACAGTGAAAGCGCCACAACAGCTGCCGGCTCCCGCGCCAGTTCCCAAGCCATCCGAGCTCGACGCGGAGATCGAGGCCGGAGTGATCAAAGAGACTCGCGCCCGCCAGCGGCGCCACCGCCTGATCGGCGCGGCACTGATCGTGGCGGCAGCGGGCGCCGCCGCGCTGATCCTCGGCTTCGCGGGCGGCGGCGGATCGGGCGCGCGACACCACCGCCACGCGCAGCCGCCCCGACCGGTGGCGGCGACTCCCGCCTCACCGGTGACGCTGGTCCACGGCGCCGTGCCGCCGTCGCTTGCCCAGGTGGGCATCCTCGCGCCAGGCGTCGGCTGGGGCGTGAACGGCGGTGGCTACTTCATCACGCGCGACGACGGGCGCAGCTGGAAAGCTCTGAAGATCCCGGGGTGTCACTCAACATCAGCTATGCGGCGGGAGGCTCCGGCAGCTCGACGCCGGTGATCTCCGCGCAAACGCGGAGCAGCTTCGCCTGCACGCCCGCGTCTCGGGCCGCTGGGTTCGGGCGCTCCTCCCGTTGGTGGTAGAAGTAGCTGCCGCTCACTTGCGCCGCCGGTTCGTCACTGACGGCCAGCCATGCCTGGGTCACTGAGCCAAGCTCGAGGTCGTCGGGAGCATCGGTGCCACCCATCCGTGTCGGCACCCAGCCGGGCGTCATCGTATTGACCAGGACGTGAGGCCAGCGGCGCGCCACCGCGAACGCCAGTGCGGCGACGTAGAGCTTGGTCTCGCCGTACGACTCCGAGCCGTCCCAGCGGCGCTGCGTCCACTGCAGATCGTCGAACCGCGGCTCCGCGTAGAACTGCATCGCCGAGCTGAGGTACACAAGCCTCGCAGGCGGCGTGACCAGCGCCGTCAGCAGATAGGGCGCAACGACGTTGACCTGGAAGGTCTCGCACAGTCCATCGGATGTCTCGATCCTCCGTGGGGCCCGGAAGCCGACACCGGCGTTGTGGATGATCGCGTCGAGGTGTCCGAGTGCGTTGATCTGCTCCGCCAGCGCCCGGGTCTCCTGCAAGCTCGACAGGTCGCCAGTGACGACGGCCGCGACGCCGGGCAGCTCCTGGCGTACGTCGTCGGCACGCCCGTCGTTGCGCGCGTGCAGCACGACACGGTGGCCGGCAGCCAGCAACCTCTCCGCCGCCATCAGGCCCAACCCGCTGCTGGATCCGGTAATCAAAACGGTCGCCATGAGCTGTCTCCTCTCAACTCAATCTCCCGGGGATTAGTCTTCCCCACGGCTGTGCCGGCCAACTCCTCGCGGCCGGCACGGGCTGGAGAATTGAACCACGGCCCTCAGTTGAGTTAATCGGGGTGGCCGGATTCGAACCGGCGATCTTCCGGCCCCAAACCGGACGCGTTACCAGACTACGCCACACCCCGCTACTGGGCGGAGTCTAGCCGCCAGTCTGCGTGAATGCGGTCCATCCAGGCCTGCAGGCGGCATCTGGATTGCGTGTCGTGGAGCCACACCGAGAGGACGCCATGCTCGGACCGCCACGTCCGGCCACGCAGCCGATGACTGTTCGACTGCGCTGCAAGCGGATCGCGGACGGGTCCACGCCGACAGTTGTCGCCCAAAATGCGCAAAGTACCTCCAGATCCTGGTCGGCGTGATATTGGACGCTGAACTGGCACGACTGAGCTGAAAGCCGGCGAAACCAGCTCACACATACTGCGATCACACGCGGGTCGGAATTTGCGACCACCGCGCGGTTGCGGCCGCGTTTATCGCCCTCGGCGATGTCCAGCGCCACGAAATCCCGGAAGGTCGGGAGTGGCTCGAGCTGCTCGTACTTCGCAAGGCCCTTGGCGTAGGCTGCCTCGCGCAGCAGCCGGTGCTTCTCGCTCGTCGCCTGCGCGGCGCGCTGCTGCCCCACAGTCCAATTCGGCGATCGCTTCAGCGGCAGATCCCGTACCCAGTAGTAGACCGTGGTCCGCGGCAGCGCCAGGTGCTCGGCGATCTCATCGATGCTCATTTTCCGATCGGTGCGCAGCCGCACGGCTCGCTGACGGATGTAATCGGGGTACGCCATGATCGAACATATGTTCGTGTACATGTCGGATGGAACCGCAGCGGCAAGGACGGACGCCCCGGCGGACAGGAGCGTCCGATAACCAGGCGCCCTGGGCGCGGAGACCCGCGCAGGCCGGAATCGTGCGACGGGCAGGCGTGTACAGGCACCGGCGACTGGCACGCGCCCACCGGGGCCGGTAGGCTGACGGCCATATGACCCAGGTTCAGCCGCTGCTTGCCCTGCACTACAACCTCCAGCGCACCGGAGGGTTGCAACCCGTCGTCGCTCCGCCGTACGACATCATCGACGCCGAGCAGCGGACGCGCCTGCTCGCCCGCTCGCCGTACAACGTCGTCGAGATCGACCTGCCGGAGGCGCCGGCCGGCGGGGACCGCTACCGGCACGCCGGCGAGGTGCTCGCCGACTGGCAGCGACAGGGGATCCTGCTACGTGACACGGAGCCGGCGGTCTGGCCGCTCGAGCAGGACTACACCGGTCCGGACGGCCGCACCCGGACGCGTCGCGGGTTTCTCGCGCGCGTGCGCGTGGAGGACTACGGTCCCGGCCGGATCCGCCCACACGAGCGCACCCATCCGGGCCCGAAGGCCGACCGACTGCGGCTGATGGAGGCGACCCGAGCGAACCTCTCGCCGATCTTCTCGCTCTACTCGGATCCAGGCCAGCGCGCCTGGGGGGCGCTCGCGGCGGCAGTCGCTCAGCAGCCGCAGCCATTTGGGGAGACGCTCGACGATGACGGCACCGTCAGCCGCATCTGGCGCGTCAGCGACCCGGCGGCGATCGCCGCGGTCCAGGCCGTCACCGCGCCGGCCGAGCTGCTGATCGCCGACGGGCACCACCGCTACGAGACCTCTCGCACCTATGCCGACGAGGTCGGCGGCGAAGGCGAGCACCGTTACGTGCTGATGTGCCTGGTCGCGCTCGAGGATCCGGGGCTGACCGTCTTCCCCACCCATCGCCTGCTCTACAACCTCTCCGACGAGCAGTTCGCGCGCCTCGACGCCGCGATCGAGCGCGATTTCGACCGCGAGGAGCTGAATGACCCGCAGGAGCTGCCGCCGGTCGCGAGCGACCGTGTGACGCTCGGCTACATCGACGCGCGCAGCCAGCAGCCGTTCCGTCTGACGCTGAAGGACCAAGGCATCGCCGACGCCGCGCTCAGCGGCCACTCGGCGCCCTACCGCCACCTCGACACCGCCGTCACCGAGGCGCTGCTCCTGAAAGGCGCGCTGGGGCTGAGCGGCAGCCAGATCGACGAGCTCGACGGCCTCTTCTACGCGCGCGATGACCAGGAGGCGATCACGGCGGTCCGCTCGGGCCGCTACCAGGCCGCCCTGTTCATGGCTCCGGCGCCGGTGACGCTGGTACAGGCCGTGGCCGCCAGCGGCGAGAGCATGCCGCCGAAGTCGACCTATTTCTTCCCGAAGGTCCCGACCGGACTACTGTTTAACCCACTCGCCTAGAAGCTCGCGCCCGTCACCGGGGCTCGCGCCCGCCACCATCCAGCAGCGATTCGGCTCGTCGGGATTGCTGCGGGAGCCAGGTTGTGGTTCTCTGTGCCGTGAGGGGTAACAGAGAGGCATCCATAAAGTTGGAGAGACGGCCTGTGATCGGGCTCCGATAAACACGACGAGCCGGGGCAGATCACTGAAATGCCGTCGATCGCGAGTACAAGAGGATCCAAGGAACGCTATGAAGGCCATCGCGCGCCGCTCTGACCCGGGCTCGTACCGACATCACGTCACAGTCGGCGACCACGAAATCGAAACCGACGAGCCGCGCCAGAACGGCGGTGAAGACGCAGGTCCATCACCGCAGGAGCTGCTTGCGGCCAGCTTGGCTGGCTGTACCGCCACGACGATGGAGATGTACGCCAAGCGCAAAGGCTGGGATATCGGCAACATCGGCGTAGCCGTCGAGTACACCCCCGCTGACCGTGGCTGCCCGACACGGTTCAAGCTCGATCTGGAGCTTCCCGCGAACTGCACCGACGAGCAGCGCGAGCGGCTGCAGGTGATCGCCGCGAAATGTCCGATCCACCGCGCGCTGGAGGGCGAGGTCATGTTCGATGAGCACGTGACCCTCGTCGAGCCGTCGGGCGATGAGCCTGAACCCGCCCCGAAACGCGGGGCAACCTGGCGGCGGCGTCCACTGAGTCGTATTTGATACCGAGCTCGCAGGATCTCGAGAGCGTTCTACTCGACCCCGCGTCGGTGGTTCCGGTGGCCACCGACGCGGTGGCCGCAGCCGTGCTCGTGGGGATCTACCAGCGCGGCGACGACCTCTATCTGGTGCTGACCAAGCGCCAGCAGAGCCTGCAACAACATCCCGGTGAGATCTCCTTCCCCGGCGGTCGCCGTGAGCCACCCGAGACGCTGGCGCAGACGGCGCTGCGCGAGGCGGAGGAGGAGATCGGCCTGCCTCGCAGCGACGTCAAGCTGGTCGGTGCGTTGCCGCCGGTTGACACCCAGGCCACCGGCTACACGATCTACCCGTTCGTCGGCCTGATCGGCGATACGCCGCCGTGGCGGCTCAGCCCCACCGAGGTCGAACGGGTCATCGCGCCGCTGCTCGACGACGTGCGGCGCGGCTACGGGGTCCGCAAGCTGAAGCTGCGCGGACTCACGCTCGCCACCGAGACCTACCTTGTTGACGGCGACCTCATCTGGGGCGCGACGGCGCGGATAGTGACCGCGCTGCTCGCGCGCTGGCGGCGCGCGAGCAGGAAGACCGAGTCCCGCCTGCGCAGCGGAGCTGTTTGAGGGTGACCGCTGGCGGCACCGTCGCCGCCCGCAGGCCCGCGGTCACGGACGCTGGTCAGACGGAGGCGAACTTACCGTCGGCGTCGAGCTTCGGCGCTGGCGTGTCGCGCAGGTAGCGGTCGGCGTCGATTGCCGCGCGGCAACCGGAGCCGGCGGCGGTGATCGCCTGGCGATAGCTGTGGTCAACGAGATCACCGGCCGCGAACACCCCCGGCAAGCTGGTCCGTGTGCTCTCGCCCTCGGTGAGCACGTAGCCGTGCTCGTCAAGGTCGACCTGACCGACCACGAGCTCGGACTGCGGCTCATGACCGACGGCAACGAAGACGCCGGCGATCGGCAGCTCCCGCACGGAGCCGTCGACGGCGTTGCGCAAGGCCGCCGTCGCCAGCGAGCCGTTCTCGCCGGCACGCAGCTCCTCGACCACGTACGGGGTCAGGAACTCGATGTTCTCGGTCGCGCGTGCACGCTCGAGCATGATCTCCGAGGCACGGAACTCGTCGCGGCGATTCACGATCACGACGTTGCGCGCAAACTTCGCGAGGAAGATCGCATCCTCCATCGCCGAGTCGCCGCCACCGACGACGATCGTCGGCACGTCGCGGAAGAAGGCGGCATCGCAAGTGGCGCAATAGCTGACGCCGCGGCCGGCCAGCGACTCCTCGCCGGGGACGCCGAGCTTACGGTGCTGGGCACCCATCGCCAGCACGACCGAGCGGGTCAGGAACTCGTCGTCGCCGACGTGGACACGATGGAGGCCGCCGTCGCGCGCGAGTTCGACGCTCGTCACCTCATCGGTCACGAGCTCGGCGCCGAAGCGCTCCGCCTGGTCGCGCATGCGCTGCATCAGCTCCGGCCCGAGCACGGCATCGGGGAAGCCGGGGAAGTTCTCGACGTCGGTCGTCTGCTGTAGGAGGCCGCCCCAGGCGTACCCCTCGACCACAAGCGGCTTCAGGTTGGCACGGGCGGTGTAGACGGCAGCGGTGTAGCCGGCAGGGCCGCTGCCGACGATCACCACGTCTCTGTAGGAGCTTTCAGTAGTAGCCACACTACTCAGTATATGAGTCGGCGATCGCCGCCTCGGGAGCGCTCGGCGCGCCCGCCTCCTCTTGGCGCCAGCGCGCCACCGTGTGCCGCAGCTGCAGGTAGGCGACACCGCCCGGCAGCGTCGGCAGCCAGAACGAGAACATGCGGTAGGCGAGTACCGCGACGACGGCGCTCTGGACGTTCACGCCGAACGCGCTGAAGGCGCCGATCAGGCCGCCCTCGACACCGCCGACGCCACCGGGCAGCGGCAGCGTGTTGCCGAGCCAGCCGACGAAGTACGCCATGATCACCACCGCAACTGGCGGCGCCGCGCCGAACGCGTGGAAGCTGGCCCAGAGCGTGGCGACGTCGAAGCCCCACCAAGCGGGCGCGCCCAGCAGACCGACCTTGCGCTCGCGCACGAGCGCAAGCGCGTCACGGACGCCGCTGGCAGCGGCGCGGGGAATCGACGCGATCCGGCTGGCGATCCGGCTCACGACGCCCGGATGCGACCGCAGCCGCTCGACGAGCCGATCGAAGTCACCTGGCAACAGCGAGATCGAGAGCACGATCGCGATCACGAGGGCGCCGAACAGCGCCGGAATGAGCGTGATCGCCGCCGGGCGCGGACCCGGGAAAAGGCCGACGAAGAGGCCGAGGCCGCCGATCAGGAGCGCTGCCATGTAGCAGCCGTAGAGGATGGTTATGAAGGCCACCATCCGCGTTGCCACGCGGTGCGCCTCGACACCGGCCCGCCGCAGCGACCACGCCACCAGCGCGAGGCCGCCGGCCCCGGCGGCAGCGAACAGCCGTGTGGCCGCCAGCCCGGCCATCGTGATCTGATAGCTGACGGACCAGTTGATGCGCGGACTGTCAGGCGCATGGACCGCCCGCAGCAGCATGATGTAGCCGCCGAACGACGCCAGCTCAAAGATCGCGGCGACGATCAGCCAGCGAGCCTCGCCGTGCTCGAGCTCATGCAGCGAGTGCCCGAAGCCGACGAGCTTCGGCAGCCCGAAGTAGAGGAAGGCAACGATCGCGACAAGGAACAGAGCCGACACCAGCAGACGCCCACGGGTGATTCTCACCCGTGGCATCTGCTCGTCGGCTGCACCGGCCCCCTGCGGCGGTCGCGACGACTGCGGTCGCGTTGGCTCAGTCACCGTCCAACATCATTGCGCTTCGCCGAGACGTCGAAGCGCGTCGAGGGTGTCTGCAAAGCGCCGGGCGTAGAGGCTGACGGGCCGCGACGCGAGCTGTACGCCACTGGCCAGAGCCGCGCCGGCAATCAGATCGGTGACGTAGTGCTCGCCGAGGTAGACGAGCGCAAAGCCCAGCGTGCCCGCGTAGGCGAAGCCGACCGCTCCGGCCACCGGGTCGATCTCGGAGAGCACCCTCGCCGCCATCAGCGAGGTCGCGAAGTGCAAGGACGGGAACGCGGCCAGCGGATTGCCGCCGAGGAAGCCGAACAGACGTGTCCAGTGGTTGCCCCAGAACTTCTCGCCGTACTCGTACATCATGCGCCGGAGGGGAAGTTGCCCGTCCGAGTCGGGAAGGTCAAGGGCGCCCTGCTCGGCCGCCCACCACGGCGGCGCGGTCGGCACCAGCCAGTAGAGCATCGCACCGATGTCGAAGACGGCGTAGACGCGAGCGGCTGCGGAGGCCAGCTGCGAGCGCCGCCGCAACCATACGTAGAACAGCGCCGTGTGCGGCACAGTGAACCAGACCCAGTGGCTCCAGACCAGCACGCGCTCCGGCTTGCGGATGTCCCCCTTCGAGGCGAGCGCGTTCTGCAGCCGCTCGCTCGGGATCTTGCCGAGGCCGAGAACCCGATCGATGTTGATCGGGAACGTCACGTGGACGCGCTCGCGCAGCTTCTCAGGGTCGTCGTTTGGCATCTCGTAGGCCGCGAGATACGCCCACATCTGCAGCGCACAGACGCTGACGTCGCGCAGCGGGGTCTTAGGGCGCACCACACATAGCGCGGCCGGCGCGGCCGCTGCCGCGCCAATGACGACGGATCGGGACAACTTCACCCGGCGGCGGATCAGCGGCGCCGCAGCGCCGGCGATGACCGCTCCCCACCCGACAGTTTTGATTATTTTGGAAACGCGCAAGCGGATGGCGAGTATAGGTTGGCCGGGTGGCCTGCCGCCGCCTGCCATGCGGCAAGCCGGTTTCCGATAAGACACGGGGTAGGATTTACCGAGCGATGGTGTATAGGCGCGATCAGGGACTCAAGACTCAGATTCCGGCCCCCGCTGACGGCATTGGGGATCAGGCCCACCGGCCGGCTCGGACGCAACGCCGTGTTGTCGCCGGTATCGCCGGTTTGGCAGCCGTGATCGCGCTCGCCGGTTGCGGCGGTGGTGGCGCCGTGAACAGCTCCACCGACGGCGCACCGCCCCTGACCGTGCCGAGCGGCGATGTCTCGACCGTCACCAGTAACAACGCCACGACCACGTCCACCGGCATCACGACCACCTCCACCGGCACAGACGCCGGCAGCTCCGCATCCGACGGCAGCGACTCCTCGGCAGACTCTGATTCGTCGGACTCGACCGGCACGACCGACAGTGGCGGCGTAGCGGTCGACGGCGGCAGCACGCCGTCAGACTCCGACTCGACGACGACCACCCCCAGCTCACCGAGCTCGGGCGGGTCGGGACTGAGCAACTCCAGCTCGTCGTCCAGCTCCAGTGGCAGCGGCTCCAGTAGCAGCGGCTCCGGCGGCAGCGGCCTTCCCTGATCGGCCCCGACCGGCTCGCCGTTCATCGCCACCCGGTCGCGCTCATCATTGATCGCCCGCAACCGCGGATGTCACACCGCTACGACGCACTGAGCTGCTCGGTCGCCGAGTACTCGACACGCGTGCCCGTATAGGTGCACCCGTAGAGCGCCTGGTTGCCGAGGCGAGACTGCGCGTAGCTCGCCTTCGGCACGGCCGTGCAGTTGCTGCTGCGTGACTGGCGGTAGGCGTACTTCGTGGCGGAGAGCTTGATCGACAACACTGGCGCCCAGGTCGGGACCGTCAGCGCCAGCACCTCGCCACGCACAACCGGCAGCGGCGTCGGCAGCTTAAAGCTGACGATCTTCCCAAGGTCGGTGGTCAGGTTGTGCACGGAGGACCGCTCCACCACCCGGTAGCGCTCCGCAGCCGGATTACCGATCGGCCGAAGCACGGTCAGCCGAACCTCGGGCGCACCGCCGTAGCTGGCGTTCAAGCCGGCCAGATAGCTGCTCTGCAGCTTCGCGTTCGAGCTCAGCTGGGAGACGCCGACCTTAAACGAGGTGATCGTTCCCGACGCGGTGATCGTCGTCGGGTTCGCCGTGGCGTTGCGCTCGATCGCGAAAGCGGTCACCTTCGGCAAGATGATCGTGCAGGCCGAGCCGCTGGCGCCCGTAGGGCAGCTCGGCGCAACCAGGTCCACCCCGTCGACGCCGACCTGGGTCGTCTTGACGGCAGCCGCCGCTGCCGCGACGGCTGTCCCGCTGAGCGTGAGTACCGCGACCACCGCGGCGACGATCCGTTTCATACGTTTATTGAACACCAGTTCGCCGCCGCAGTTGCGGATTCAGCGCAGCCGCGCGGCAAGCTCCGCGAGCGCCGCGGGGTCAGCCGGCCGGGGCTTCCAGGGCGACCGTAGCTGGTCGTCGACGTAGCGCGGGATCACGTGGACGTGAAGGTGGAACACCGTCTGCCAGCCGGCGGGCCGGCAGGAGTTGATGACGTTCAACCCATCGGGATCGAGCCGCTCTCGCAGCCGCAGCGACAGCCGCCTGACCGTCTCCATCACGGCCGCGAATTCATGCGGCTCGATCTCCCAGATGTCTGCCGCGTGGCGCTTCGGGATCACCAGCACGTGCCCCGGCGTCGACGGTGCGACGTCGAGGAACGAGATCGTCCACTGATCCTCGTCGATGACATGCGCGCGCGCCTTACCGGCGGCGATCGCGCAGAAAACGCAGCCCTCAGCCATGGCCCAGAGACTACCTTTCGGTCGCCGGCTTGTCCTGCCGGTCAAGCCACTCCCGCGCGTAGGCCACCAGCGCCTGCCGATCACCAGCGGCGATCTGGCCGGCATAGGCGGCTGCGGTCAGCTCGGCCAGCAGCGGGCCGAGCACCGGTCCCGGTGGCACTCCGAGCGCCGCCGCCAACTCGTCGCCGCGGATCGGCGCCTGCGGGGGCATCTCGGCGTAGTCGAGCGCCGGCCCGATCATCGCCGCCGCGAGATCGAGATGGGCGGCGATCGCCGACTCCGCTCCCTTCCCGCCGGTGGCGACCCGATCGGCGATCCCGAGCACCGTGACATCGACGCCGACCGGCTCGCAGACGTGTAGGTAGTCATAGACCTGACGCCGTGAGAGCGGCCGCTCATGGACCAGGAAGCCGAGTCGCAGATGATGTCGGGCCAACGCCGCGACGTGGCTCGTCAGCTTCGCCGCAGCCCGCAGTCGCGTGAGGATCGAGGTGACCAACGCCGCACCCTCGCGATCGTGCGCGAAGAACGTGACCCGACCCTCCGCCGCTACGCCGCGAGTCAGCGGCTTGGCGATGTCGTGCAGCAGCACCCCCAGCCGCAGCGCCTGCGCGCGGGTCAGCTCATTTGCCAGCGGTTGCGCCAGAAAGCGCCCAAGCCGGTCGGCGCTGGCACCGAAGACTGAGGCAAGATCGCGCTCGAGGTCGATCGCATGCTGCAGCGCCGCCAGCGTGTGGTCGTAGACATCGAGGTTGTGGTAGACGCTCTGCGCCAAGCCACGCTCGGCGACCAGCTCTGGCAGCACCACCGCCAGCGCGTCGAGCTCCCGCAGTCGCTCGATGCCGGCCACAGCCGCGTCACTGCAGAGCAGCCGGAGCAGCTCCGTCAGGATCCGCTCGGGCGCGACGCCGTCGAGCCCAGGCGCAGCCGCCTGCGCGAGCGCGACAGCCCCCGGCTCAGGCACAAACCCGCCGCCGAGCTCGGCCTCGAGCCGCGCCAGGCGCAGCACGCGCAGCGGATCGACGGCGAAGGATTGGTCCGAGACCGCGCGCAGGCGCTTCGCGCGCAGGTCCGCGACCCCACCGAAGGGATCGATCAGCGTCTCCGCACCGACGCTCATGCCCAGCCGTAGCGGCTGCGCGATCGCGTTGATCGTCAGATCACGCCGGCGCAGGTCGCCCGCCAGGTCCGGCGCCGTCAGCGGCGTCAGATCGAGCTGCCAGCTGCGGTCGCGGGCGCTGACCCGCCACGAGCCCCAGGCGTCCGAGAGCGCGAAGACGAAGCCGCGGCCGGCACGCGCGAGCGCTCGTGCCAGTCGCTCGGCGTCGCCCCTGACCGCCACGTCGTAGTCGGGGTGAGGACGCCCCAGCAGCGCATCGCGGATCGCGCCGCCGACCAGCCAGGCGAGGTCGCCGTCGAGGAGACCGGCAAGCTGCTCCAGTGGCGCTGCCGCCGCTTTCGAGCCAATCCCCGCCATCAGCGCGCGACAGCCGCCGGCGTCTCGACGCGGTCGACCGTCACCGGAACGCCGTCGCGGTGATAGACGCGCGGCACGCGCGCCGAAATCCAGCACAGCACCTCGTAGCCGATCGTGCCGAGTCGGTGGGCAAGGTCCTCGGCGGTCTGACGCTCACTGCCGTCAGCTCCGATCAGGGTCACCGGGTCGCCGATCGCGACGGCGCTGCCGGGCCCGACATCGACCGTGATGTTGTCCATCGACACGGCGCCCACCAGCGGGTAGCGGCGGCCGCCAATCAGCACATCGCAGTTGTTCATCAGCGCCCGCGACAGCCCGTCACCGTAGCCGATCGGCGCGGTCGCGATCACGGTCTCCCGCTCGGCGATGAAGTGCCGGCCGTAGCCGGTGCTCTCGCCCGGTCGGGCGACCTTCAGGGCCGCCACATAGGAGCGCAGCGCGAGTACCGGCTCCAGCTCGTAGCGGTCGGGACCGACATCCATCGGATCGACGCCGTAGAGCATGATGCCTGCACGCACCATGTCGAACTGCGCTTCCGGGAAGCGCAGAATCGCGGCGCTGGCGGCGGCATGCACCACCAGCTTCTCACCGCCGGGCAGCCGCCTGACGGCTTTCACCACCGGCGTGAACGCGGCCAGCTGCGCGGCCACGAACCGCTCATCGCCATCGGCCGTCGCGAAATGGGTCATCAGACCCGCGAGCCGCAGCTCCGGTGTCTGCGCGACCAGCTCCGCGGTGGCGACCGCCTCGTCGCGATCGCGCGTCCCGAGCCGCCCGAGGCCGCTGTCGAGCTTCACGTGCACCGGCACGACGGTTCCGTGTGCCCGCGCCGCCGCCGCCGCCCGTTGCGCCAGCGTGGCGTTCCAGACCACGATCGCCGCGCCGGACTCGATCGCGAGCCCGAGCTCCTCGTCGCCGAGCGCACCGAGAATCAGAATCGGTGCCTGCACACCGCCTCGCCGCAGCTCGGCGGCTTCGGGTGCTGTCACGACTGCGAGCTGCGTCGCTCCGCCCGCCAGGGCCGCCCGCGCCGCCGGTACCGCACCGTGCCCGTAGGCGTTGGCCTTCACAACCGCGCAGAGCGCGACCCCGGAGCGCAACCGCGCGCGCACGCGCTCCGCGTTCCGCTCGATCGCGGCGAGATTCACCTCGGCAACCGCCCTCAGCACCCTAGATCACCCTCTAGTCAACGGTTAGTGTATGTCCTGTCGGGGTTTGCTCCCCGGTCCCATCTTGCCGCGCAACAGCCAGCGCCGCCGGCAACGCAGCGATCACGTCGCTCGCGATCACACCGTCCGGCCCAACCCGCCGGGCAGCCTCCTGACCGGCGCGAACGTGTGTCAGGACTCCCGCGCAGGCAGCGTCGAACGGGCTCAGCCGCTTCGCGAGCAGCGCCCCGATCACGCCCGCCAGTACATCACCGGTGCCGGCGGTGGCAAGCGCCGGCGCGCCGCCCGGGCTAACAGCCACGCGACCGTCCGGTGCCGCGATAAGCGTGTCGTCGCCTTTCAGCACGACAACCGCACCGCTGCGCCTTGCGGCTGCACGAGCCTGTTCCAGACGCCGTGCCTCGATCGAGCGACTGTCGGTGTCCAGTAGCCGCGCGAGTTCGCCGACATGCGGCGTCAGCACGGTGCCCCGCCCAGCACGCCGCTGCAACTGTTCAAGTCCCGAGGTCGCCGCCGCGTGTGCATTGAGCCCGTCGGCATCAAGCACGAGCGGCACCGGCGCGCTCGCGGCGAGCTCACGCGCGAACTGCTGGGTCCTCTCTGCCCGGCCAAGTCCAGGACCCAGCACCAGGGCATCGGCGCGAGCGAGCGCCGTGCTCGCCGCTGCCAGCGCGTCCGGCGCCAGCTGGCCTTCTCGCTCCGGCAGCCCCTTGCACATCACCTCAAGCAGCTTGACCTGCATCAGGGCGACCAGCGAGTCGGGCACGACCACGGTCACGTAGCCGGCACCGGCCCGAGCAGCGCTACCGGCAGCCATCGCCGGCGCGCCGGTGAAGCTGCGCGAGCCGCCGCAGATCACGACGTTGCCGACCGTGAACTTGGTGGAGGCCGTGCCGCGACGCGGGATCTCAGCCAATACACGGTCAGTTATCAGGCCGATCTCAGGCTCCACCTCAGCCTTAGTGTGCTCGTATGGAATGCCGATGTCGACGATGGTCAGTTCACCGGCCAGATGCTTGCCGGGAGCGATCCAATGGCCGGGCTTGGCAGCGTGCATCGTGACCGTCGCATCCGCCGCGACGGCCTCTCCCTGGACCTCGCCGGTTGAAGCGTCGACACCGCTGGGCACGTCGCAGGCGACCACGCACAGCGCACCGGAGCTCGCCCGACGTGCCGCGTTGATCCCGGCGATCGCTCCCGCCGCGGGCTCGTGCGCCGCGCCAGCGAAGCCGGTGCCGAGGATCGCGTCGATAATGCCGGCGGCGTCGGCAAGCTCGCCGGCCGCGAATGGCACCGGCTGAGGCCCCGGCAGCCGCTCGAAATTCGCCGCCGCCTCGCCGCGCAGCCGGGCCGGATCGGTGGTCATCAGCACCGTCACCTCACGACCCTGGAGACGCAGGATCCGGGCGGCGACGAGCCCGTCGCCACCGTTGTTGCCGCCACCGCAGACCGCAACGATCGTTCCCGCCGGCACGAGTTGCGCACAGCGTCGCGCCAACGCCGTACCGGCGGTCTCCATCAGCTCCCGGCCGGGGATCCCCAGTCCGTCGATCGCCCAGCTGTCGAGCGTGCGCTGCTGCGCTGCATCGAACAGCGGATCGAGGTAGGTGGCCAGCATCGTCGAGCTCCGCACCGCCGCCGCTACTCGACGGTGACGGTCTTCGCCAGGTTACGGGGCTGGTCGATGTTCAGCCCTCGCTTCGAGGCGATGAAGTAGGCAAACAGCTGCAGCGGGATCACGGCCAGCGCCGGCGCCAGCATCCAGGGCGTTACCGGCACGCGCACGACCTCGTCGGCATGCGCGTCGATGCGGTGGTCGCCCTCGGTGGCGATCGCGATCACGCGGGCCCCGCGGGCCCGCACCTCCTGGACGTTCGAGATGAGCTTCTCGAGCACCGGCGAGTCGGTCGCGACGACCACCACCGGCGTGCTCTCGTCGAGCAGCGCGATCGGCCCGTGCTTCATTTCTCCGGCCGCATAGGAGTCGGTCGCGGTGTAGGAGATCTCCTTTAGCTTCAGCGCCCCCTCGAGCGCGATCGGCAGGCCGATGTGCCGTCCGAGGTACATGAAGAACTCAGCGTCAGCGACGCTGTCCGCGATTGTGTGCACCGGCTCGGTCACGCTGGCCAGCAGCTCGCCGATCAGTCGCGGCAGTTGCTTGAGGCCGTCGATCAGGGTCCGCAGGTCGGATGGCGCGATCGTTCCGCGCAGCTCGGCAAGGTGCAGCGCCAGCAGGTACATCGCCACCACCTGGGCGACGAACGTCTTGGTTGCCGCGACGCCGATCTCGATGCCGGCGCGGGTGTAGAGCACGCCGTCGCTCTCGCGTGTGATCAGCGAGCCCATCACGTTCGTGACCGCCAAGATCTTCGCACCCTCCGCGCGGGCACCGCGCAACGCGGCCAGCGTATCGGCCGTCTCACCGGACTGCGAGATCCCGATCACGAGGTCGTCCGGACCGACGATCGGGTTGCGGTAGCGGTACTCGGACGCGACCTCCACCTCGACCGGCATCCGCGCCCACTCCTCGATCGCGTAGCGACCGATCAGGCCGGCATGATACGCGGTGCCGCAGGCGACGATCACGACTCTGCGCACCTTCCGCAGCAGCTCGGCGTCGATGGCCCCAAGATCACCGAGATCGATCGTCTCCCCGCTCGCGATCCGCTCGCCGAGGGTGTCGGCGACGGCATCATCCTGCTCGTTGATCTCCTTCAGCATGAAGGTCTCGTAGCCGCCGCGCTCAGCCGTGTCGATGTCCCAGTCGACATGCGTGATCTCGCGCTCGAGCGGCGTGCCGTCGATCGTCAGGAACTGCACCGAATCGGGCCGCAGCACCGCCAGCTCGTCGTTGTTCATGTACTGCACGTCGCGCGTCTCGCTCAGGAACGCCGGCACCGCCGAGCCGATGAACTGCTCGCCGTCGCCGCGTCCGACGAGCAGCGGGCACTCCTTGCGGACGCCGACGAGCAGGCCGGGGTGCTCAGAGCCCATCGCGACGAACGCGTAGTGGCCCTCGAGCCTCAGGTAGGCTTTGCGCACGGCCTCGACGAAGTCACCGGCGTCGTACTTCGCGATCAGGTGGGCGATCACCTCGGCGTCGGTGTCGGAGCTGAAGACGTCGCCGGCGGCGGCCAGCTCCTCCTTCAGCACCACGTAGTTCTCGACGATCCCGTTCATGACAATGTGGGCACGACCCAGGTGGTCGCAGTGCGGGTGGGCATTGGCGACGGTCACGCGGCCGTGGGTTGCCCAGCGCGTGTGGCCGAGACCGGTGTGCGGAGCCGTCTCCGCGACGGCGCCGGCGGTCTGAGCGCCATCGGCGCCAGTACCTGCCGCTCCCGTCGCGTCATCGGCAACGACAGCGGCGCGCAGCGCGGCGAGGTTGCCGATCGCCCGCACGGTATGCACCCCAGCGCCGTTCATCACCGCGATCCCGGCCGAGTCGTACCCGCGATACTCGAGCATCTGCAGCCCGGATAGCAGCAGCGGTCGCGCCTCACGGGATCCTACGTAACCGACGATGCCGCACATGTGGAAGCTCCTGTCTCCGGTCAGTCAAGCGACGAGACGTTCATCGAGCCGCGGCTGTGCGACCCGCGCCCATGCCCGCCGTCCAAGGTCAATTCGACAGCGGTGGGCGAAACCCTGATTTTATCGCCCGCGTTCCCAGCCGGTTACGGCCACGCTGGCGGCAAGGAGATGACACCAGCGAGATGATGCCCGCACTCAGGTGGAGGCTTGGCTCGCAGCCTGCTGCTCAAGCGCAACCGTGATCGCCACCACCACGGACTTGCAGACCTCATCGGTCTCGCTTTGAGTCGGCGCCTCCACCATCACGCGGATCAGCGGCTCGGTCCCCGACGGGCGCACGAGCACGCGGCCGCGGCCGTCCAGCCGCTCCGAGCCCGCAGTGATCGCCGCCTGCGCCAGCTCGCTCGCCAGCGCCCGACGAACATGCTCCCGGTCCGAGGCGGGGACGTTGACCAATTGCTGGGGTAACTTGCGCATCGCGTCACGTTCGGAGAGATCGCGGCCGCCGAGCGCCTCAAGCGTCAGCAGCGCGCTCGCCATGCCGTCACCAGTCAACCCGAAGCCCAGGTCAATGATGTGGCCGGACTGTTCGCCGCCCAGGTTCCAGCCGCGCCGCAGCAGCTCCTCCAGCACGTAGCGATCGCCAACGGCGGTGGTCGCGACTTTGATCGCAGCGCTTGCCATCGCCGAGTGGAAGCCGAAGTTCGTCATGACCGTGACCGCGACGCCCTTGTCATCAAGCAGCCCGGCACGCTGCTGATGACCGGCGATCAGCGCAATCAGCTCGTCGCCGTCGGCGACGCTGCCGTTGCGGTCGACCGCCAACACCCGGTCGCCGTCGCCGTCGAACGCGAAGCCGATGTCGTAGCGGCTGGGCTTCATCGCCTCCGCAAGGAAGTCGATGTGGGTCGAGCCACAGCCGTCGTTGATGTTGCGGCCACTGGGCTCGTCGGCAAGAACCCGGACATGCGCGCCGAGACGCCGGAACAGCTCCGGGGCGACCCGGTATGTCGCTCCGTTCGCGCAGTCCAGCAGGATCCGCCGCCCGTGCAGGTCGAGGTCTGCGAAGCGCCTCAGCAGCTGCGAAAGGTAGTCCTCCGGGGCGTCAGCGAAGCGCTGGACCCGACCGATCCGGATCGCCGCTCCGAACGGCTCACGCATGCGGTCCTCGATCTGGCTCTCGGTCTCGTCGTCGAGCTTGAAGCCCGAGGAGGCGAACAGCTTGATCCCGTTGTCGGCATACGGGTTATGCGACGCCGAGATCACCACGGCCAGCGCGAAGCGATGCTGGCGCACGAGCAACGGCGCCGCGGGCGTCGGCAGCACGCCGGCCAGCAGCGCGTCGCCACCCGCGGCGGTGATGCCCGCCGCCATCGCCGCCTCCAGCATCTGACCCGACTCGCGCGTGTCACGCACGATCAGGACGCGTAGGCGGCGCTCGTCAATGCCCTGGCGATTGACCACCGGCGTAATCGCGTCGCCGCGATTGCCACCGGCCGAGCCGCCGCCGATCACGGCGACGGCTGCCTGTGCAAGCGATAACGCCAGCTCAGCGGTCAACACACCCCCGGGGCCGGCTTGACCACGGACACCGTCAGTACCGAACAGCTTCCGTGACATCGGAGTGGACCGCGCCCCGCGGGCGGATCAGCGCTTGGAGAACTGCGGGCGCTTACGCGCCTTCTTGAGACCGGCCTTCTTGCGCTCCTTGACGCGTGGGTCACGTGTCAAGAAGCCACGGCGCTTCAGCTCACCGCGCAGATCCGGGGCTGCCTCGAGCAGAGCACGTGAGATGCCGTGCCGCAGCGCACCTGCCTGAGCAGCGCTGCCGCCGCCATCCATCCGAGCAACGACGTCCATCTTCGACTCGTAGCCGACAGTCTCAAGTGGCTGGCAGATGATCCGCTGCAGCGCCTTGCGCGGGAAGAACTCAGTCAGCGACTTGCCGTTGATCACGTACTCGCCCGTGCCGGGCTTGAGGATCACGCGAGCGATCGCAGTCTTGCGCTTGCCCGTGGCCGTGTAGCGGGCGCCGGACGCCAGGTCAATCGTGGCGTTGGCGATCGGCTGCGCGCTCAGGTCGGCGTCGGCCTCAGCTTCGGCGGCCTTCCGGGCAGCCGCCTCCTCGGCCTCGGCCTCGGCGGCGGCGCGCGCCTCGGCGTCCATGAAGTGCTCTTCCCCGGTCACGATGTCGGGGACGAGATCAGCGCCGGGGATCGCCGGCTTCGCGCGCGGCGTCGCCTCGACGGACTCGCCCGCGGCGCCAGCGGCCGCCGGGGAAGGCTCCGTCGCGGTGGCCTCGGCCGGCGTGGCAGGCGCCGCAGCGGCAGCCGGTGCGTCGGCTGCAGTCGGTGCGTCGGCTGCAGTCGGTGCGTCAGCGGCAGCGGCAGCCGGTGCGTCGGCTGCAGCCGGTGCGTCAGCGGCAGCGGCAGTCGGTGCGTCAGCGGCAGCCGATGGCGCCGTCTCGGCGGTGGGCTCAGACCCAGCCTCGGGCTCGGGCGTGGCCGCAACCGGCGCAGCCGGCTGCTCGGTGTCGGCAGCTGGGGTCACAGGCGTCGTCTGCTCGTTGGCGAGGTCCGGCGAATCCTGGCTCTCGTTCTGCTTATCGGTCACGACTTGATCTCCATCGGTTGCGGCTGCTGCGCTGCATGCGGGTGCTCCGCACCCGCATAGATCTTCAGCTTCGTGAGCTGTTTGCGGGCAAGCCGATTACGGGGAAGCATCCCCTTCACCGCAATCCGGAGAACCTCCTCCGGCCGACGCTCCAACATCTCGCTCAGCGTCCGCGAACGCAGACCGCCCGGATAGCCGGAGTGACGGTAGTACTGCTTCTGTGCAAGCTTGTTGCCCGTAACCGAGATCTTCTCGGCATTGACCACGACGACGAAGTCGCCGGTGTCGATGTGCGGTGTGTAGGTGGGCTTACGCTTGCCGCGCAGGGCGTCGGCGATCTGTGTCGCTAACCGGCCAAGCGTCTGGCCGGTTGCGTCCACGATCAGCCAATTGCGCTCGCGGTCGGTTGGTTTTGCTACATAGGTCTTCATGGCACGCAAAAGGCCGCGCTCGAGCGCGGCTTGGTCGATGTTAGCTACTCCCACTCTATTGTGCCGGGCGGTTTGCTCGTGATATCGAGCACAACTCGTCCGACCGAGCGGATCTCATTGATCATCCGTGAGGCGATCTCCTCCAGCAGATCGTAGGGCAGTCGCGCCCAGTCCGCAGTCATCGCGTCGTCACTGGTGACAGCGCGGATGGCGACGACGTTCCCGTAGGTGCGCGCATCGCCCTCGACACCCACTGCGTGGATGTCCGGCAGTACGCAGAACGACTGCCACAGCTCGCGGTAGAGCCCCGCCTTGCGAATCTCGTCCTGGAGGATCGCGTCGGCGTCCCGTAGGACGTCGAGCTTCGCCTTGGTGACCTCACCACCGACGATGCGGATCGCGAGCCCGGGACCCGGGAACGGCTGGCGCCAAACCATCCGCTCCGGCAGTCCGAGCTCAGCGCCGATCGCACGGACCTCGTCCTTAAAGAGGTCGCGCAGCGGCTCGATCAGCTTGAACCGCAAATCATCTGGGAGGCCACCGACGTTGTGGTGAGACTTGATCGTGGCGGCGCCAGTGCCACCGCCCGACTCGATCACGTCCGAGTAAAGGGTGCCCTGGACGAGGAAGCCGATCCCCTGAAGCCTGGCGGCCTCTTCCTCGAAGACGCGGATGAACTCACCGCCGATGATCTTGCGCTTGCGCTCCGGGTCGGTGACGCCGGCGAGCTTCGCCAGGAAGCGCTCCTCGCCGTCGATCGCGATCAGCGGCACATGGAAGTGGTCGCGGAAGGTGGCGACCACCTGATCGCCCTCGTTCTTCCGCATGAGCCCGTGATCGACGAACACACAGGTCAATCGCTCACCGATCGCGCGGTAGACGAGCAGCGCGGCAACGCTCGAGTCGACCCCGCCGGAGAGTGCACAGATCGCGCGGTTCTCCCCGACCGTCTCCCGAATCAGGTGGATCTGTTCCTCGATCACCGACTTCGCGCTCCAGGCACCGTCGGCGCCGCAGATATCGAGCAGGAAGTTCTGCAGGATCTGCTGGCCGAACGGCGTGTGCACGACTTCCGGGTGGAACTGGATCCCGTAGATGTCGCGGCTGGTCGACTCCAGCGCCGCCACCGGCGACGCCGTCGACGACGCGAGCGCCTGGAACCCCGCTGGTGCCCGTCTCACCGTGTCCCGGTGCGACATCCAGCAAGCCTGGTCATCCGGGGTGTTCGCGAGCAGCCGACCGTGCTCGGCCACGCTCAGCTGAGAGCGTCCGAACTCACCGATCTCCGCTGCCTCGACCACCCCGCCAAGGTCCTGCGCGATCAGCTGCATGCCGTAGCAGATGCCGAGCACCGGGACGCCGAGTGCGAGCAGCGCCGGATCCAGTGCCGGCGCCTGCGAGTCGTAGACAGAGGCCGGACCACCCGAGAGGATCAATCCAATCGGGTGGCGCTCCTCGATTCTCTCGAGACCGACGTCATACGGCAGGAGTGTCGAGAAAACCCCACACTCGCGCACGCGGCGGGCGATCAGTTGCGCGTATTGGCCGCCATAGTCGAGGACGACGATGCCGCCGTTCGACCGCTCAGTCACCGCCGCCGCGGGCTCCCATGCCGACACGCTGGCTGCGTTGGAGCTGCTTGCCCTCGGTCTGTAGCGCCGGTGCGACCATCAGCTCCGCGCGGTTGAACTCCGCGATGTCGTGGTAGCCGGTCGTCGCCATCGATGTCTGCAACGCTCCCATCAGATTGAACGTGCCGTCGTTCTCGTGGGCCGGGCCCTTCACGATCTCCTCGAGGGTGGCCTTCGGCGGGGTGCTCACGCGGGTGCCGCGCGGCAGCGTCGGATGGAACGTCGACATGCCCCAGCTGTAGCCGCGGCCGGGGGCCTCCTCGGCCTTGGCCAGCGCCGAGCCGAGCATCACGGCATCGGCGCCGCAGGCGATCGCCTTCGAGATGTCGCCGCCGTTTCGCATGCCGCCGTCGGCGATCACGCGTACGTACTCACCGGTCTCAAGCATGTGCTGGGCACGCGCCGCGGCAACGTCCGCGATCGCCGTCGCCTGCGGCACCCCGAGCCCAAGCACGCCGCGCGTCGTGCAGATCGCGCCCGGGCCGACGCCGACGAGCACGCCGGCCGCGCCGGTGCGCATCAGGTGCAGACCCGTGTCGTAGGAGGCGCAGCTGCCGACAATGACAGGGATCGAGATCTCGTGGATGAACTCCTTGAGGTTCAGCGGCGGCCGCGACTCATCGCTGGAGACGTGCTCGGCCGAGACGACCGTGCCCTGGATCGCGAGGATGTCGAGGCCTGCCTCAAGCGCGACCTCGTAGTACTTCCGCACGTGCTGCGGCGTCAGCGCGGCGGCGGCTACGACGCCTTGCTCCTTGACCTCGCGGATCCGCTGCGCGACCAGCTCCGGCTTGATCGGCTCCGCGTAGATCTTCTGCATCTCACGCGTCGCGATCTCCTTCGGGAAAGAGGCGATCCGCTCGAGCTGCGCGTCGGCATCCTCATAACGGGTCTGGATGCCTTCCAGGTGCAGGACTGCAAGACCACCGAGCTTGCCGATGATGCCTGCCGTCCGCGGCGATACCGCAGCGTCGAGCGCCGCGCCGAGGAGCGGCAGATCGAAGCGGTAGGGCCCTAGTGTCCAGCTGATGTCGACATCGTCAGGGTCGCGGGTTCGCCGCGACGGCACGATGGCCACATCATCGAATCCATAGGCCCTGCGGGCCTTCTTTCCACGACCGATTTCAACTTCCATCAGTCGAGCTTAATCGATGGGTTGGACGGCACGGTGAACCCCACTTTCGCCGAGTACGAGAACATGACCCCCGCGAATCGCCCTGCGGCGACTGCGCCAGTCATTCGACATTAGCAGCGGGCCCGCCCGACCGTGGCGGGCATCGTCCCGCGCCGGCGACCGCCGTCACTCGCCATTCGAGGGCAACGGCAGCTGCTGCACCTCAACGCTGTCAAGCAGCCGATCGACCTTCGCCGGGTCAACGATCCCGGCACCGACATGCTGGGTCGACTCGGCCCCGCAGGCGACGCCGTAACGCAACGACCGGACCTGGCTCTCACCGACGTAGCGGGCGCCGAGGTAGCCGGCCAGGAAGGCATCGCCGGAGCCGATCGGCGAAAGCGCCTCGAGCGGCGGGATCGACGCCCGGTAGAGCACATTGGGCTGGCCGCTGCCGCTACCGACGGCCGGTCGCAGATAGGCGTAGCAGCCATCAGGAACGGTCATGATCGCCTCGGCGGGACCGTCGTGGACGATGTCGAGCACTGCCTGGCAGTGCTCGTCGTCGTCATTGAACTCGTTGCCGACGAGCTCCTCGGCCTCCAGCTGATTCGGCGAAACGAGGTCCGGCTCCGCGCGTACCGCCAGTCGCATCGCCTCGCCATCGGCATCGACGACCGTGGTGACGCCGCATTTGCGGACGGCGCGCACCAACCGCGCGTAGGTGTCGGGCTCAAGACCGCGAGGCAGGCTACCGGCGAACACACAGATCTTGGCGCCGCGGGCGAGGTAGACGAGCCGCTCCTCGAACACATCGAGCTCGTGCGGGCTGACCGCCGGCCCACGCTCGTTGATCTCGCTGTGGATGCCGGTGGTCGGGTCGATCACCGCCGTGTTCGTCCGCGAGTCTTCGCGAATACGCGTGAACGAGTTCACGACATTCGCCTTGTTCAGCGCCTCGATGATCCGCTCACCGGTGGGACCGCCGCAGAGCCCGGTGACGATCACGGGGTAGCCGAGCTGCGCCAGCACGCGGGCGACGTTGATCCCTTTGCCGCCGGGTAGGGTCCGCTGGTCCACCGTACGGTGGCGACGCCCCGGGGTGAAGCTCGGCACCTCCAGCGTCTGGTCCAGTGCGGGGTTCAGGGTTACGGAAATGATCAACGCTTCTGCAACCTTCTGCGACGGGTGCGCTGTTCCTGCCGCTGAAAAGCCGTGGTACAGACCGCGACCAGCGCCAACGCGATCACCTGGAGACTACAGCGTGCCGAACAGCTCGGCTGACGGGTTCGACACCGCCCTGCTCGGGCGTCCCATGGTGGTCGCTGCTCATGCGGCGACCACTGCGGTCAGTGCGAGAGCTCCCAGGTCAGCTCCCGTAAGCGTGCCGCCTCGCGCCGGGCCGCGGCCGCTCCCGGCTGCTCGCCGGCGAAGACAATACCCCGTGAGGCGGCGATCAGACCGGCCGCCGGCCCGGGTGTGAAGACGTCCGCGAGGTCTTCCACGCGTCCGCCCTGCGCGCCGACGCCGGGCAGCAGGAAGACGGTGGTCGGCATCAGCTCCCGCAGCCGCCGGATCCGCTCCGGGGCGGTCGCACCGACGACGGCGCCGACATCCGACAGGCCACTGGCGCCGACGACGTCGCGACCGACGCGCTCGATCAGCCCGGCCGCAGCCTCACTGACCCGGCCACCCGCAGCAAGCGGCAGATCCTGCAGATCGGCCGCGCCCGGATTCGAGGTCCGAGCGAGCACGAACAGGCCGCCGCCGACGGCCCTGGCGCTGTCCACCAGCGGCGCGAGCGCGTCCGCACCCATATACGGGTTGACCGTCAGCGCGTCGACCCCCAGCGACGGCAGCACGCCGAATGGCGTCTCGTATGCGCCGAAGAAGCTGCGGCCGTAGGCGGCGGCAGTGATCCCGATGTCGCCGCGCTTGGCATCGGCGATCACGAGCAGACCGGCCTCATGACCTACATCGACCAGGACGCGCAGCGCATCCCAGCCCGGGGTGCCAAGCGCCTCGAAGCAAGCGACCTGCGGCTTGACCGCGACGCATTCACTCGCGACCGCACGGATCACCGCACGGCCATGGGCGATAACCGCCGCCGCTGCCCGGGCAGCGGGTGAAGCGGATTCAGCGCCCGCCCCACCCGCATGCGATTCAGCTTCAGGCCAGAGCCTGCAAGGATCGGGATCAAGTCCGAGCACGATCTGCGACTCGCGCCGCAGCACGTGCTCGGCCAGCCGGTCCCCGAACGGTTTCAGTTGACCGCCTTCTTGAGGCCCGCACCAGCGCTGAACTTCGGGACCCGCGAGGCGGCGATCTGAATCTTGTCGCCGGTCGCCGGGTTACGACCCTCACGCGCGGCACGATCGGAGACGCTGAACTTCCCGAAGCCGGCGAAGTTCACGTCACTGCCGCGCTTCAGCGCGTCCTGGATCGTCGTGAGGAACGCGTCGACGGCGGAGCCAGCATCTTTCTTGCTCAGACCCGCGCGCTCGGCGACCTCGTCGATGAACTCGGTTTTAGTCACTGAAACTTCCCCCTTGAAGGTTGTTTGAGTTCTCGAAGCTAACACGGATCGCGGACATACACACACTTGCGTTCCGGGCGATTGCCAGCGCACCCTACTCCCTCACGCGCCCCGCTCAAAACCGGGCTCCATGTCATGCTTACGAGACGGCCGAAGCCGACAACCGGTAAGCCTACAGGTCAGAGCAGTTTACGACCGCTAATTCTGGATAGAAAAGTGAGCGAAACCCCTCGCGGGCACAACGAAGAGCAGCCAGCCGCGGCGGCCGAGACGGAGCTGGCGACTGAATCGGGCCGCAGCCTGGCGCGGTTCTCGTGGTCGCTGACCACGGCCGTGTGTCTGGTCGCTGCAGTGATAGCGCTGATCGAGGGCTATCGAGGCTACGCCTTGGTGGCGTTCGCGGTAGCGGCCTCAGCCGCGATCAACCTGCGCTGAGGTACCGCTGGCACTGAGCTACCGCTGGCGATCGGGCACTGAGCTGCCGCCAGCGATCAGCTACCACTGCCGATCAGCCATGTCGCGAACGCTCGCAACGCGCGGCCACGGTGGCTGATGCTGTCCTTCTCCTCTGCGCTGAGCTCGGCGATCGTGCGGCTACCAGGGATGTCGTCCGGCAGGAACGCAGGATCGTAGCCGAAGCCGCCGCTCCCCTGCGGCGCGGCTGCCAGGCGGCCGCGGCAGCGACCGTAGAAGACCCGGTGCTCACCGCCCCCGGTGGCGTAGACGAGCACGCACACGTAGGTCAGGACGCTGCCCGCAGGCGCCAGCGACAGCAGCTTCTCGAGGTTCTCCGCATCGGTGGCGTGCTCGCCGGCGAACCGCGCGGAGCGGACGCCGGGACGGCCACCGAGCGCCAGCGCGTCGATCCCGGAGTCGTCGGCGAGGACGGGCCGCTTCAGCACCGTGGCCGCGGTCAGCGCTTTGCCGCGCGCGTTGCTCTCGAAGGTCTCGCCCATCTCCGGCCCGAGCATCACGGTCTTCGGCAACGGCCGCACGGCGATCCCGAAGGGCGCGAGGATGCGCTGGACCTCGATCAGCTTGTGCTGGTTGCGCGTCGCAAGCGTCAGCTCCTGCGGCATTGGCGGCCTCCCCGCATCTCAGCTCGCCAGCGCCTCTCGCTGGACTTTCCGGAGCTGCGCGATGCCGGCGGCGGCAAGCGCCAGCAGCCGGCCCAGATGCGCCTCCGAGAGTGGCGTGCGCTCAGCCGTCGCCTGGACCTCGATCAGCGCGCCGGCACCGGTCATCACGACGTTCGCGTCGACGTCGGCGACGGAGTCCTCGCTGTAGTCGAGGTCGAGCAATGGCGTCCCGTCGACGACTCCAGCCGAGATCGCCGCGACCGTGCCGGTCAGCGGCGAAGCCTTCAGCGCGCCTTTCGCCTCGAGGCGCGCCAACGCCTGCGAGAGCGCAACCATTGAGCCGGTGATCGCCGCGCAACGTGTGCCGCCGTCCGCCTGCAGCACGTCGCAGTCGATGTAGACGGTGCGCTCGCCGAGCGCGGCGAAGTCGACAACGCCGCGCAGCGAGCGGCCGATCAGCCGCTGGATCTCGACGGCACGGCCGTCCTGTTTGCCGCGCGCGATGTCGCGCGGCTTGCGCTGACCGGTGGACGCCGGCAGCATCCCGTACTCGGCCGTGACCCACCCACGTCCGTCGCCTGCCATCCAACGCGGCACGCTCTCCTGCACCGAGGCGGTGCAGATCACACGCGTCTCGCCGATGCTGATCAGGGCCGAGCCGTCGGCGCTGCGGACGAAGCCGGGCTCGATCGTGACGGGGCGTAGCTGGTCCACGGCGCGCTCGTAGCTGCGAGTGCGCGGGTTCATCCGATTGTCAATTGCGGCCATAGCCGTGTCAGTCTTGCAGCCGCGTCGGTCGCAAGCCGCGCTGATGGGCAGCTCGCCAACGGCTCCCGGGCCGGTCCCGAGCCGGGTGCGCCACGCAGCGCTTCCATCGTGCCGATCACGCAGCGGGCGAGCGTCGCCGGCTCGTAGCCGCCCTCCAGCACGACCCCGAGCGGCGCGTCGAGTCGGTAGGCAAGGTCGCGCCAGATCGCCGCCATCGTGGCGAAGCCCGCTTCGCTGACAACGCAATCCGCGAGAAAGTCGTTGCGGTGAGCGTCGAAGCCGGCGGAGAGCAGCAGCAGCTGCGGCTCGTAGGCGAGCGCCAGCGGAACCGTGACGTCGCGTACCAGCGAGACGAAAGTCGTGTCTCCCGAGCCAGGCGGCACCGGCAGGTTGACGGTGTGCCCGTGGCCGTCAGCGGTGCCGATCTCGCTGCTGCGGCCAGTGCCTGGGTAGAGCGGCCATTGGTGGATCGAGACGAACAGAACACGGTCCGTGCCCCAGAAGATGTCCTGGGTGCCGTTGCCGTGATGCACATCCCAGTCGAGGATCATGACGCGCTGCACCGCGAGCTCGTCGAGCGCGTACTGGGCGGCGACCGCAACGTTGTTGAACATGCAGAAGCCGGCCGCGCGGTTACCGGTGGCGTGGTGACCGGGCGGACGATGAGCGCTGAAGCCAAGCGCGCCGCCACCGCCGTGCTCGACGATGCGCCTCACCATCTCGACCGCACCGCCGGCTGCGTGCAATGCCGCGACGAACGAGCCGACGCTCATCACGGTGTCCTCGTCGAGCTCGCCGCCACCGCGCCGGGCGATGCGCTGGAGCGCGTCGATGTAGGCAGCCGCGTGGACGCGCTCCAGCACGGCCCGCGGGACCGCCGGCGAGCTGACCGGCTCCCAGCCGAGGTAGTCACGCTGCTCCAACGCCGCGATCAGCCTGATCATGCGCCCGATGCCCTCGGGACGACCGCCGGTGTCATGTTCCAGGGAGGACGGGTGCACGAAGAACAATGGACGCGAGTCCATGTCGACACCGTACCGCGCAACCGGCGTTTCGCCGGCAGTCAGCCGTGCACCCCGGGACAGGTCCTAACCTCGCGGTATGCAGATCGCATTCTTAGGACTTGGAATCATGGGCTCGCGGATGGCCGCGAACCTCTCCGGCGGCGGCTTCAGCGTGACCGTCTGGAACCGGACCGCGGCCAGGGCTGAGGCGTTCGCCAGCGAGCACCCCAATGTCATCGCCGCGAGCACGCCGGCGGCAGCGGCCGCCGGCGCCGATGTCATCTTCACGATGATCGTCGACGGCGACAGCGTGCGTGAGGTGCTGCTCGGGGACCAGGGCGCCGCCGCGGGTGCCGCGCCGGGCACGCTGTTCATCGACTGCACGACGATCGGGATCGCCGCCGCCCGAGAGATCGCCACGGAGATGACAGATCGTGGCTTCCGCTTCCTCGACGCTCCCGTCACCGGCTCCGCGTCGGGCGCGGAGGACGGCACGCTGACGTTCATGGTCGGCGGCGAGCAAGCTGACATGGATGCCGCCGCGCCGGTGCTGAAGGCGATGGGCACGACGCTCGTCTACGCGGGCGCCTCCGGCCAGGGTCAGGCCGTGAAGGTCATTAACAACGCCGTTGCCGCCGTCAACGCGACGACGGTGGCCGACGCGCTGGTGCTTGCCGGCAAGCTCGGCGCCGACCTCGACGCACTCAGCGCCGTGCTGCACAGCGGCAGCGGTGGCTCGGCGATGGCTGAGCTGAAGCTGCCGCTGATGCGCGAGCACGACTTCGCGCCGAAGTTCAAGCTCGACCACATGTTGAAGGACATCCGCCTGTGCCTCGCCGCCGCCGAGTCGGTCGACGTCGAGTTCCCGTTTGCGCGTGTGACCGAGCACATCTTCGCGGCCGAGTCGGCACTGGGACGCGGGGCGGACGACTTTGCCGCGATCATCGAGCAGTCCGAGGCGCGCACGGGCACACAGGCCTAGTCGCCACCGCCGCGACGCGTGGACATCACGCTTACACGGCGATGGAATCGCGTCGTGCCCGTCCGGGCGGTGTCCGCCTGGGAAGTGACGGGCACGACAGATTTCCTTGCAATTTCGCGTATCTCACCTATGATCAATAGGCGTTTGGCGCCTGCTTCTGTACCCGCGCGCCGAACAATCTCTTCTCAATCATTGATTCCGCGAATCGAGAAAAATGCCGATTGCTTTCAAAGAGTGGGCGGTGACCGTCCGTGCGCTTGCAGAGGGAGAGCAACTGCTGACGTTTTGTCGGGCGTCCATGCGCAACCCCAATCCCGACTTCCAGCTCGATTATGAGCGCTTTTTCCTCTATCCCACGTTCGACCATCAGCGTGGTGACCTGGTGCGTGAGTCGCACCGGCCAGAGCTGACTCGCGCCCTCGAAGAGGGCGTCTGGAATGATGGTGACCCCACTCCGACGATGATGCGCAATGGCGAGCTTGGCCAGCCCGAGCGAGTTCGCATTCGTGCGTGGGCCGAGGTAGCCGCCATCTTCACCGTTACTGACCGGCGCGCGGTCGACGCGCTGTCGCCTTACTACGTATGGGGCAGCGACTACGCCGAGCGTCAGCTCGAGTGGCATCACCGCCAGCCGCTGCACGTTGTGCTGCTGCGTACCTACCGCATTCCCCGCCCGGTCACGGTGAAGGTCCGTGACGAGCTCGGGTCGCGCACCTGGGTGGAGATCACCCGCGATCTGCCGTTCGAGGGCACGCCGGTGCTCGCCGACGACGAGTTCGAGCGCGCCACCGATGAGATCGCCGCGATTGCGGCGCCTCACGACCGGCGGCCGGCACTCGTCTGAGACGCTGGCGCGGCGGGTGGCACGGGGGTCCACCCGCCTGTTGTTGGCCGTCTGAACGGCCGATCCTCAACCCCACCCGGCCGCCGTCATCACCGGCGGCCGCGACGAATTGGCCGCCGCGCCCCCGGCGGCCGCTTTCGTCGGTGAGCTGCCAGCGCACGACGAGCCTTCAGCGCACGACCAGCGGTTCTTCTCGTACTTGCCCGTCGACGATCCGGTAGGCCCGGACATCGGCCTCCGGGCCCGTCGCCAGCCCGATGATGATGTAGACGGCGCCGGGGTAGAACGCGAGGTTGATGTCGGTCTGCGACGGATAGGGCGCGCTGCGCGTATGCGAGTGGTAGATCCCGCCGAGCTCGAGGTCGGCGGCATCGAGCGCCTTCTGGATGCGTAGCTGGTCCCGGCTCGAGAGCTCGTAGCGCAACGGCGTATGCGCTGTGTTCTCGGCCTCATAGAGGCTGACCGCGACCGCACCGCGCGTCCCGATCATGCCGCAGCATTCGTCGGGCGCCTCGGCGCGCGCATGGGTGACCATCCGGTCGTAGAGAGCTTGGGGGATCTCCATAGACGAGGTATATCGACCGCCCTAGCGGTCGCCACCAGCCATCGCCGGCAGGATCACAAGCGTGTCCTTTTCGCCGACCGCGGTGTCGAGACCGCGGAGGACACGCACGTCCTCGTCGTTCACGTAGACGTTGACGTAGCGGTTGAGGTCACCGCCGGGCCCGAAGATCTGATCCCGCGTGTCCGGGTAGGTCGACGTAACGACGTTGAGCAGCTCACCGACGTTGGCGCCCTCGATCGTCAGTTCGCGCGCGCCGCCAACGGCGTTGCGGAGCACGGCTGGGATGCGAATCGTGGCCATCGAACCTTCCTCTTCACTCGATCTCTCGTTGGAGCCGGCGGGTGTGCCAGCGGGCACGCCCGCAGCGGAGCACGCGTGGCGCAGCCGCGACTCTTTCAGTGGACGCCTGCGCAGAACGCCTCGTAGTCGGGAAATACCCCCATCTCCTCGTCCGTGATCTCCTCCGGATCACGCGAGCAGACCGGGCAGTTCGGGTCGCGCCTGACCTTGACCTCGGTCAGCGTCGCCGCCAGCGCGTCATACATCAGCAGTCGGCCGATCGCCGGCTCGCCGATGCCGAGGATCAGCTTGATGGCCTCGGTCGCCTGCAAGAGGCCCATCGTCCCAGGCAGCACGCCGACGACGCCGTTCGTGCCGCACGATGGCGCCAGCTCCGCGGGCGGCGGCACTGGGAACAGGCAGCGGTAGCACGGCCCGTCGTACGGCTTGAACACGGAGAGCTGGCCGTCGAAGCCGAGGATCGCCGCTGAGACCACCGGGACCTTGAGCCGGACCGAGGCGTCGTTCACCAGGTAGCGGCTGGGGAAGTTATCGAGCCCATCGACGATCACGTCGTAGCCGCTGATGATCTCCATGACGTTCTCGGGCCCGAGCCGCACCTGATGCGTGATGACATCCACGTCCGGGTTGAGCGCCGCGATCGTCGCCTTTGCCGACTCGACCTTCGGCTCCCCCACCCGTTCGGTGTTGTGAAGCACCTGCCGCTGGAGGTTCGAAACCTCGACCACGTCGCTGTCGACGATCCCGAGCGTGCCGACGCCGGCCGCCGCCAGATAGAGCGCGGCTGGCGAGCCGAGGCCGCCGGCACCGAGCAGCAACACCTTCGCGTCGAGCAAGCGTTGCTGGCCTGCGACCCCAACCTCCGGCAGCAGCAGGTGCCGCGAGTAGCGGTCACGCTGCTCGGCGGTCATGGAGCGCGGCACCTCGACCTCGTAGTCGCGGTCCTTCCAGAGCTTGAAGCCGCCAGCCATCGACGACACACGCTGGTAGCCGAAGTCCTCGGTCAGCGTCCTTGTCGCCCAGGCGGAGCGGACGCCGGACGCGCAGTAGAGGATCACACGCTGATCGCGATCCGGCGCGGTCAGCTCGATCCGCCCCTCAAGGTGGCTCTTCGGGACGTGAACAGCGCCGGGGATGTGACCGATCGCCCATTCCTCGTCCTCGCGCACGTCGATCACGACCGCGTCCGAGTCAAGCGCGGCGCGAACCTCCGCCGGGTCGATTTCGTCGATCCGGCTCTTAATCTGACGTAGGACTTCGGCTCCGGAAGGGCTCATGCTCAAATAGCTCCTAATTCGACTCGAGCTTTACCGGTTTCAAAAGTATAGCTTCGGCCAAGCCGCGAGTGCGGTCGTCCGAGGCGGCCCCTGCACGTCCGCGACAAGCCGGTGACGCAGTCCTCGCGAGCGTGTGCTCGCACTGGCCAAGACCACCCGCCAGGCGCCCGCGAGAGCGCCTACTTGGCGTCCAGCAGGTTCACAAGCCGGGGCGCACCGGTCGCATCGATCTGCACCGCGAACCCGGGGCGATAGGGGCTGCCATCACGCTCGGAGTCGCCGATCAGGCTCTCGTTGACCCAGGAACCGGAGTTCATCATGCGCACGCCCGCTGGCGTGCGCCACTCCTCGGCGTCGTCCGTCGGCAACGGACCGGCGCGGTGCGTATGGCCGAAGATCGCGTAGTGCGGGGTCAGCTTCAGCGCCTCAAGCGTCTGCGTGAAGCCGGTCAGTCCGCCGCGTGTGAGGTGCGCCTGCGAGAGGTCGCCGCTCAGCGATCCCAGCCCGATCGCGCCAACGGTGGCGAACGCCGCCCGCAAGCCGAAGTCGAGGGCCAGCGCGGCCGGCCCGTGCACGGCCCGCAGCCAGTTGAGCACCCGCATCGACGCCCCGGCTTCGGCGGAGTCGACTTCGCCGTCGCCACCCTGCGTGACGGCGTACATCCAGGCGTAGATCGGCGTCAGGATCCGCTCATGCTCGTCCACGTCGTCGATCTCGTTCAGCGGCAGCTTCAGCGCTCGTGACATCGCGCCCGCAGCGAGCCGTTCGAAGCTCGGCGTGGTCGTGTGCACGTCGAGGTAGTGACCGTGGTGCGCGTAGATGTCCTCGCGCAGCCAGATGCCCGGATAGCGGCCGCGGACCGTTGCGCCGCTGCTGCCGAGCAGCCGCGCCAGCTGCGCCAGCGGCTCGCCCGGCACCCAGTCGACCTCCTCCTCAAGCGTCATCGGCACCGGTGGCGCGCTGGCTGCGCGCCGCATGAAGTACGGTGCCAGCAGCTGATGGTCGTGATTGCCTTGCAGGATCACGATCTCGGCGTCTGAGCTGAGGCCCGCGACGAGCGCCGGCAGGACGCGCGAAGCGGCGGCGAGCGCGTCCCGGAGCGGCAGCTCGCGCATCTCCACGACGTCGCCGAGCAGGACGAGCCGGTCAGCCTCGGCGATCGCCGCAGCCAGTGCTTCGACCACCTGCGGATCGTCGAGCGTGGCGCGGCCCGAGCCAGCGCCGATGTGTAGATCCGAGATCAGGAGAGTTCGCATAGTTTTGGTCGACGCCCAGCTCGCGATCGCCTATTGCGCCTGGCGGATCGTCTTCGGCAGCATGAAGCGGACGTCCTCCTGGACGACCTTAAGCTCTTCGATGTCGGTGGTGCCCCGCGCCTTGAAGAAGTCGACCAGCCGCGCGACCAGCTCGTCGGGCGCACTGGCGCCGGAGGTGATGCCGGCGACCCTGACGCCGTCGAGCCACTCCTCGTTCACGCCGGACTCGTTGTCGATCAGGTGCGCCTGAGCACCGTGCTCACGTGCAACCTCGACCAGACGGTTCGAGTTCGATGAGTTGCGTGAGCCGATCACCAGCACGAGGTCGCAGTGCTCGGCGAGCTGCTTGACGGCAGCCTGGCGGTTCGTGGTTGCGTAGCAGATGTCATCGCGGCGAGGACCGATGATCTCCGGGAAACGTTCGCGCAGGCGCGCGATGATCGCGCTGGTCTCGTCGACCGATAGCGTCGTCTGCGAGATGTACGCCACCTTCGCCGGGTTCGGGACCTCGAGCGTGTCAACGTCCTGCTCGTTCTCCACCAGGACGATGTGTCCGGGCGCCTCGCCCATCGTGCCCTCGACCTCTTCGTGGCCGGCGTGGCCGATCATCACGATCGTGTAGTCCTCGGCGGCGAACTTGATTGCCTCGCGGTGAACCTTCGTCACCAGCGGGCAGGTCGCGTCGATCACGTTCAGCTTGCGCAAGGCCGCGTTTGCGTGGACACTCGGAGCAACGCCGTGCGCCGAGAAGACCGTGGTCGCCCCCTCCGGAATCTCCCGAACCGACTCCACGAACACCGCGCCGCGGTCGCGCAACTGAGCGACGACGTGCTTATTGTGGACGATTTCCTTGCGCACGTAGACCGGGGCACCGTAAAGCTCGAGTGCGCGCTGCACGGTCTGGACGGCGCGATCGACACCAGCACAGTAGCCGCGCGGAGCAGCCAGGAGGAGCTTTTCCGGGGTTGTCATCTTCGCCTCGCAGTCTACTGGGACGCCCGTGGCCGAAGGTGGCGATTCGGTGAGCGAGCTTGCCCGACCCAGCCGGGGCAAGCGGCGCGGTTGCGCGGATGCCACGGGGTGAGGCCGGTCGGGGCTCCGCGCTTGGCGCCGGTCCGAACCACAGTTGGCGGGAAGCTGGGAGGGAAACCGGGCGTGAGGCCCGGTTTCCCTCCCAGCTTCCGTGGCGAGGGCAGCTTCAACGCGCCGCGGGCAGAACCGGAAGCCGGCCCGAGCTAGAGCGCGCCGGAAAGCGAGGCTGCTGGGCGCCGCCTAGAAGCCGAGCGTCAAGCTGCTGAGCACCGGCCTAAAAGCCGAGTGCGAACTTCGCGTCCTCGCTCATCCGGTCCAGGCCCCACGGCGGCGCGAATACGAGCTCCGACTCGACCTTCGTGACGCCTTCGATCTCGCCAACGAACCGTTCGATCTGGCCACCGACCTGGGGGCCGATCGGGCAGCCCGGGGTCGTCAGCGTGTAGACGATCTTCACGACGCCTTCGGGGTTGACGTCGATACCGTAGATCAGCCCGAGCTCGACGAAATCGAGACCGAGCTCGGGATCGATCAGCTCACGCAGCGCGTCTTGGACTTGTTCGACTTTGACCACGTGAATGAGTTTATCCAGCCCCGGATCGGTCCCGAAAATGGCGTCCGGGTCGCTGTCCACACTGCTGCCGCCAACGGATGTCCGATCCCTCGGTGAGCATATGTACAAGTGGCGGGATTAACGCAAATTGCAGCAAGTTCTCGCTTGAGTCAGACTGCACATGGGTCTAGCGTTCGTAGATCGTTGCCTATATCGATAACCCGCCGAGGCTCTGCTGCAGCGGCGATGAGGACAGGTCGACCCAGGGCGCGCGACGGCGTTCTCTGGTCTGCGCCTCGAGGGCAGGCTGCGACGTCGTGGTCGAGCTGCACGAGCTGCTGTTCGCGGACACCTCCCTGGTGGTCGACCTGGCGGCCCTGTCACGGCGGTTGCGTCGTCACGGGGCGAAGCTGCGGCTGCGCGGCGCCTCGCCGCAGGTCCTGGCGCTGATGGGCTGGACGGGGCTCTGCCACCTGCCGGGCGTGGAGCTCGAACCGACCGGCGTCGCTCGCATCTGACGGTGCGGCCCGCGAACAGCGGACGGTGTGGCCTGCGAGCAGCGGGCGCCGGTGGCGACCGGTAGTAGCCTTCAAGTTAAGATGATGTGGCTCCTTGTCCTCGTGCTCTGGCCGCTCGCCGAGCTGTTTGTGATCGTCAAGGTCGCTGAGTGGATCGGCTTCTTCTGGATGCTGGTGCTGCTCGTCGCGAGCTGGCCGCTCGGCACTTGGCTGCTGCGAGCCCAGGGGCGCACGGCGATGCGCCGATTCCGCGACGCGGTCGCCGGTGGCCGGGTGCCCGCTGCCGAAGCGGCCGACGGCGCGCTCACGCTATGCGGCGGCTTGCTGCTGCTGGTACCAGGGTTCATCACCGACGTGCTTGGCCTGCTGCTACTGGTGCCGCCGCTGCGCCGGCTCGCCGGTAAGCTCGTCTCCGGTCGCCTCGCGGGCAGCCGCCTCGGCCGTCTGCTCGCCTTCGGCCCGCGCGGCGGGAACCGGTCCGGCGGTCACCGACCCGGCGGTCGTGACTACGACGTCGAGTCGACGGCCTACGACGCCGACGATCTGCAATTGCGTCCACATCATTCATGAATCTGACATGTCCAGTCGCGAGACCTGCTCGATAACGCTCTGCTGCGAGCCTTCCGGACAGCTTTGGGGGTTCACGTCCACGCTCGTCGCGCCGGCGCTTGCCGACGCCGACGGCGAGCAGCTCCCTCTGCACGGCACGCCGCGGCGCCGCGAGCCGGCGACGCGGGCGAGCAGTTCACTTGCGGCCAGCGCGCATGCCACCGATGCGCTCAGCGTCGCCGAGCTCGAAACCGAGCTTGCCCGAGACGGTCGCGGCCGGCGTCTGCGCCTGCCGGCCTTCACCTACACAGGCGCCGTGCCGGGCGGCCGTGACTCGCTGCGCGTACTCGCCACCTGGTTCCCGAAGGGGCGCAGCCTCGTCCTCGCCGCCGAGCGCAAGAAGGGCCACAGCCACGACCGCGACGCAATCGCCGTCGTCGGCACCGGCGAGCCGCAGCCGCTCTACCTGGAGCCGCGGCTCTCGGGTACCTATGGCGGCGACGGCGCGCTGCGCAACTTCGGACTCGAGCTCTGGCTCACCGAGGACGGGGACGACGACAGCGACGAGTATCTGCGCCGCTGGTTCGGCGTCGCGACCGGTGCCCGGCTGCAGACCGTGGGCGACACGCATGCGCTGCGCGCTTGCGCGCTGCGCTGCACCAACAGCCGCGGCGACCAGGGTGTCGGCGTGTTCGCGCTGCTCGAACCCCGACCGGTCGCCTAGCAACCCGCCCGCTCAGCGCAGGCTGGGCCGCACTCGGCGCCGACCGATCGCGCCGCGTTCGTTCTCGGTGCCGAGAACCGCGTTAGTTCTCGGTGCCGAGACGGTCCCAGCAGTAGAGCTCGAGGCAGTCATTGACGAGCTCGGCGCAGCGCTCGTCGGACACCCACGGGAGCACGGCCTCGATCGCGAGCTCATCGCTCATCCCCTGGTCGACGTTGTCCTCGCCGCGGAAGCCGGCGGCGATCAGCAGCGCCTCGCGCCGGTATTCGCCCAGCGACGGGAACACGCCGACGAGAAATTCCTTCGTCGGGATCGGATGCACGCCGCCTTCGAGCGTCGCGTGCCAGGCCGCGAGCAACGAAAGGTCGTGCTCGTCGAGCTCGGCCAGCGCCTTTGCGTACTGCATCTGCAGCTGCGACTCCGGGACCTCATCCACCCACGCGCGGACGATCTCGCCAAGGATTTGGCGGCGTGCCTCGCGACCGACGGAATCGGCGATCACGCGAACGGCATCGTGCGGGTCAATGAAGCAGAGAGACATACGGACTCGATCGAGAAGGTGGAAGCGACTGTAGGGATCGGGTCGGACAGACTGGCCGAGGCGCGACCGCGAACGGGGTCGCCACCGCGGGCGGGGGCTAGAGCCTGAGCGCTGCGCGGACGCGCGCCAGCACGTCCGCATCGGGCTCCAGCTCCACCTCGACACCCACACCGAGGCGCCGGCCGCTACCCCAGTTCTGCAGCGCCAGGTCGAGCGCACCGAGCGGCACCTCACAGGCGTCGGCAAGCTCCGCCGCACGCCGTTCCAGCAGCATCGGATCGCCGATCCCGAGCACCCGCTTCGCCGCCCACGTGGCCTCGTTCTCGCCACCGAGCTCGAGCCGGCCGGCGGCGATCGGGTAGACGCCGGCGGCACCGAGTCCGCTCAGCAGCTCGAAGCGCGTGTCGCGGCCGAGGCCGCCGAGCGCCAGGCGCTCGAAGCAGCGCTCGAAGCGCCGCTCGGGCGTCCACGAAGGCTCACCCGTGAACGCGCGGGCCTGCGAGCCCGCGCGCTCTACCCAGGCGCGGTAGGCGGCGACCGTCACCGCCGCACTACCCGGCTGCAGACCGCCGCGCGAGCCTGGCACGACATCCGTCAGCGCCGGCGTCTCCCCTGCCGCAATCGTCGCCCACGGCAGCCGCGCCGCGGCAATCGAGGCCCACGGATCACTTTCCTCGAGCGGACCGATGTACGCGATCAGGAACGCCAGCCAAGTCCGCTCCTCGATATCGCCGGTCCCCGCGACCTCTGCCCAGAGGCCGCTCTCCGGCGTCCCCAGCCGCTCCAGCCGCGCCGCCGCGAATGCGATCTCGGCGGCGAGCCGCTCGGCATCATCGCTCGATTTCAGTCCCGGGACGATGATGGCGTGGAAGCCGTCGTCAGCGCCGCGGGCGAGCTTGTGGACGCGCAAGTTGCCCGGGGTCTTCGGGTTAGGCCGACGCCCGCGCGCGCCGGCCTGCGGGCGGCGCTGCCGTCCGGGCTTGGCAGCAGCGGCCGCGTCCCCGGTCGCAGCATTGCCGTCACCCGTGTCGCCGCCCGTTGACGTTCCGACCTCCTGCTCGGTGCGCGTACCGCCGGAGATCAGTGGACGCATCGCCACGCCCTGCTCACGGGTACAGATCGGGCAATTCGTGAGCAGGCGGCCGTGGCGGCAGAATGTGGGCATATGCCTATCGTGCCATGTGGCGCCTGTCGACGCCGGTCCGAAGCCGCGCAGACAACGACCGCACGATTGGCCTCGACGTCGGACGCCACCTGAAAGTAGCCGGGGAGACCCAGCTTCGCTGGATCTCCCCCTCAGAGTCGGGGAAGTGGGGGCGCAATTCCCCGACCGACGAGCGCAAGTGTAACACCCGCTACATTCGCGGAATCAAAAGAATGCATAAAGCAATCGTCTTCACGCGGGCTCCGTTCACTCCCGTGGCTTGCCCGGTCCGGTGAAGAACTGGTCCCCCGGACGCAGCGTCCCGGCGGCCTCCGCCTCATGCCGCAGGGTCCGGTCTTCCTCGCCGCTCCAGGCGCCGACCGCGAGCAGCTCGCGGTCCTGATCCATCGGCGTACCGCCGAGCTCCTGGTTGACGACGCGGGCGCACTTACGCCCCTCGGAGATCGCGGTCACGACCAGCGACTGACCGATGCGAGCGTCGCCGCAGGCGAATACGCTCGGTGTCGTCGTGCGGTAGGTCTGCTCGGTGCGGATGTTGCCGCGCCGGTCGAGGTCGAGCTCGAGGTCCGAGACGATGCCCTCGTGCTCCGGGTGCTCGAAGCCGATCGCGATCAGCACGAGGTCCGCCTCGACGACAAACTCGCTGCCAGGCACGACCGTCAGCTCGCGCGAGGACTTGCCCATGACCTTCCGTGCGTAGACCCGAGTCACGTGACCGTCCTCGCCGCCGAAGCCAGTCACCTCGACGCCCCAGCGGCGCTTGCCGCCCTCGTCGAGTGCGTAGGTGCTCAGTGTGCGCTTCGGTGGCAGCGGCCATGGGTAACGGGGGTCATCGACCTGCAGCTCCTCATAGACGTCGAGGATCTGGGCACTGAGCGCGCCCTCGCGATTGGCGTTCGAGACGCAGTCCATGCCGGTGTCACCGCCACCGATCACGATCACGCGCTTACCGGCTGCGGTGATCCGGCGCTCCTCCGGCGTCGGCCGGAAGCGTCGGCCCTCCTGCTCGGCGACCCAGCGTCCCCGCTGGTACAGGTAGTCCATCGCCGGATGCACGCCTTCGAGCTCGCGGCCGGGCACAGGCAGCTCGCGTGGCACGCGCGAGCCGGTCGCGATCACGACCGCGTCGAACTGCGCCTGCAGGTCGGCGATCGTCGGGTCCGAACCCACTTCGATGTCGTATTTGAAGGTGATGCCCTCCTGCTCCAGCAGCCGTACGCGCCGGTCGATGATCTGCTTGGGGAGCTTCGCGTCGGGGACGCCGAAGCGCATCAGGCCGCCCGGTGCCTCGTCGCGCTCGAAAACAGTCACGAGGTGCCCTGCGCGGTTCAGCTCGGCGGCAGCCGCGAGGCCGGCCGGGCCGGAGCCGATCACCGCCGCCGTCTTACCCGAACGCCGCGCCGGCGGCTCCGCCACCACCCAGCCCTCGTCGAAGGCACGCTCGACGATCGCCAGCTCGACCTGCTCGATCGCCACCGACTCGTCGGCGATCGCGAGCACGCAGGCGGACTCGCATGGCGCCGGGCAGATGCGGCCGGTGAACTCCGGGAAGTTGTTCGTGGCATGGAGCTGGTCGATCGCATCGCGCCACTTGCCGCGGTAGACGAGATCGTTCCAGTCCGGGATCAGGTTGCCGAGTGGGCAGCCCTCGTGGCAGAACGGGATGCCGCAGTCCATGCAGCGCGCCGCCTGCCGGCGGATCTCCGGCTCCGGCTGCAGCCCGAAGTACGGCTTGTAGTCGCGCACGCGCTCGCTCGGCTCTCGCTTGTCGAAGCCGACGCGATGGATCTTCAGAAAGCCGCCCAGCTCGCCCATCAGACACCCGCCTTCATCGCAACTTGCGCCTGCTCCCGCAGCACCCGCTTGTAGTCCCTCGGCATCACCTTCACGAACCGTTCGACCGCGCCCCGATCCCACCTTGCCAGCAGGTTGCGAGCCACCAGCGAGCCGGTCCGCATCGCGTGCTCGGCGATCAGCGCGCGCAGCTCCTCCGTGTCCTCGTCGCCGACGGGGTCGAGGTCGACGAGCTCGGTGTTGCAGCGGGTCTCGAAGCGGCTGTCGACGTCGTAGACGTAGGCGACGCCACCGCTCATGCCGGCCGCGAAGTTGCGGCCGGTCGGACCGAGCACGACGACGCGTCCGCCGGTCATGTACTCGCAGCCGTGGTCACCAACGCCCTCGACGACCGCGCGCACGCCCGAGTTGCGCACCGCGAAGCGCTCACCGGCCAGCCCGCGGAAGAACGCGCGGCCGGCCGTGGCCCCGTAGAGCACCGTGTTGCCGACAATCATGTTCTCCTCGGCCCGGAACAGCGCCTTCTCGGGCGGCCTGACGACCAGCAGCCCACCGGAGAGCCCCTTGCCTGCGTAGTCGTTGGTCTCACCACGCAGTGACAGCGTCAGCCCCGGCGCAAGCCATGCGCCGAAGCTCTGCCCGGCCGAGCCCTGCAGGTTGATCTCGATCGTGCCCTCGGGCAGCCCCTCGGCGCCGCGACGGCGCGTCAGCTCGCCTGACAGGATCCCGCCGACGGCACGGTCGACGTTGCGGATCGGCACGCTGTTGAGCCGCACCGGCTTGCCGTCGGCGAGCGCCGGTTCGCACTGCCGCAGCAGCGCCCAGTCGAGCGCACCAGTCAGCACCGGATCGGCTGGCCGCAGCCGCCGACGCGGGCTGTCGGCAGGCACGTCGGGCGCCTGCAGGACCGCCGAGAGATCAACCTTCCGCGCCTTCCAGTGGTCGATCGCCGGGTCCATGTCGATCAGCTCGCTGTGGCCGATCAGCTCGTCCAGATGGCGGGCACCGAGCTTCGCCATCAGCCGGCGCACGTCCTCGGCGACCAACGTCAGATAGGTGATCACGTGCTCAGGCTGGCCGCTGAAGCGCTTGCGCAGAACCGGGTCCTGGGTGGCGATGCCGACCGGACAGGTGTTGAGGTGACAGACCCGCATCATCACGCAGCCCAGCGCGATCAGCGGCGCCGTCGAGAAGCCGAAGGCGTCGGCGCCAAGCAAGGCGCCGACAATGACGTCGCGACCAGTCTTGAGCTGACCGTCGACCTCGACCGTGATGCGACTGCGCAGGCCGTTCAGCATCAGCGTCTGCTGCGTCTCGGAGAGGCCGATCTCCCACGGGATGCCGGCGCTGTGGATCGAGGACTGCGGCGCGGCGCCGGTACCGCCGTCGCCGCCGGAGACCGTGACGTAGTCGGCACCGGCCTTCGCGACGCCGGCAGCGACCGTGCCGACCCCGACCTCGCTGACGAGCTTCACCGACACGCTCGCCTGGGGGTTGGCCGCGCGCAGATCGTAGATCAGCTGCTTGAGATCCTCGATCGAGTAGATGTCGTGGTGAGGCGGCGGCGAGATTAGGCCGACGCCGGGCGTCGAGCTGCGGATCTGCGCGATGTAGGCATCGACCTTCTGGCCGGCCAGCTGACCGCCCTCGCCGGGCTTCGCGCCCTGCGCCATCTTGATCTGAAGCTGGTCGGCGTTGACCAGATAGTTGATCGTGACACCGAAGCGGCCGGAGGCGATCTGCTTGATCGCCGAGCGGCGGTTGTCTTCGAAGCGGACCGGGTCCTCGCCGCCCTCCCCGGTGTTGGAGCGACCGCCAAGCGTGTTCATCGCGATCGCCAGCGTCTCGTGGGCCTCGCGGCTGAGCGCACCGAGCGACATGGCGCCGGTGGAGAAGCGCTTGACGATCTCCGCGGCAGGCTCGACCTCGTCGAGCGGGATCGGCTCCGGCGCGAACCGCAGCCGCATCAGCCCGCGCAGCTCCGAGCGCCGCGCCGACTGTTCGAACGAGATCCGCGCGAACTCCTCGTAGGTCGCGAAGCGCCGGCTCTCGGGGCCACGGACGGCGTGCTGCAAGCGCGCAATCGTATCCGGGTTCCAGTTGTGGACCTCGCCGTTGCGGCGCCACTGCATGATGCCGCCGACCGGCAGCAGCTCGCGCTCCGTCCGCGGATAGGCGCGGAAGTGCCGTTCGAGAGCCTCAGCCGCGAGATCCTCGATCCCAACGCCACCGATGCGTGAGGCGGTGCCGGTGAAGTGCTTGTCGACGAGCTTCTGGTCGAGTCCGACGGCCTCGAAGATCTGCGCCCCGCAGTAGGAGTGGATCGTCGAGATCCCCATCTTCGAGATCGTCTTCAGAAGGCCCTTGCCGATCGCCTTGACGATCCGTTGCTCGGCCTCCTCGCGCGTCAGGTCCGCCGGCAGCAGCGAGCGCGCCGCCAGCTCGTCGAGCGACTCGAACATCACGTACGGGTTGATCGCCGAGGCGCCGAAGGCGATCAGCGTCGCCATGTCGTGGATCTGGCGCGGCTCACCGGACTCGATCACCAACCCGGCGCGCAGGCGCGTGCCCGCCCGCACAAGGTGCTGGTGCACAGCTCCGACCGCCAGCAGCGACGGAATCGCGACACGCTCGGGCCCGAGGTTGCGGTCGGAGAGGATCAGGATCGTCGCGCCGTTATCGACGTAGCGTGCCGACTCGGCGCAGATCTCGTCGAGCCGGCGGTCGAGCCCGGCAACGCCGGCCTCGATCGGCCAGGTGATGTCGACGGTGGCGGCGTCGAAGATCTCATGCGGAACCTGCCGCAGCTTCTCGAGCTCGGCGTTGCGCAGGATCGGCTGACTCATGACGAGCTGGTGCGCCTGCTCCGGGTGCTCGGCCAGCAGGTTCACCTCGCCGCCAATGCCAACCTGCAGGCTCATCACGATCGCTTCGCGGATCGGGTCGATCGGTGGGTTGGTGACCTGCGCGAACAACTGCCGGAAGTAGCTGAACAGCGACGGCTGCCGGTCCGAGAGCACCGCCAGCGCCTCGTCGGAGCCCATCGAGTTGACCGGCTCCTCGCCGTTCGTGGCCATCGGCGCGATCACCTGGCGCAGATCCTCCTGGGAGTAGCCGAAGGCAAGCTGCCTGGCGCGCAGCGGCTCGACGCGCGGCACCCGCGGCTGCCGCTCGGGCAGGTCCTCGATGTGCACGGCGGCGTCCTGGTACCAGTTGCCGTACGGCTTCTGGCGGGCGACCCGACGCTTTGCCTCGCTGTCGTCGACGACCCGCCCTTGCTCGAGGTCGAGCAGGAACATCTTCCCTGGCGCCAGACGACCCTTGCGCTGGACGTGCTCTGGTGCGACCGTGATCACACCGGTTTCGGAAGCAAGGACGACGTAGCCCTCGGTGTCCTGGAGCCAACGACCCGGCCGTAGGCCGTTGCGGTCGAGCAAGGCGCCGACCAGGCGGCCGTCGGTGAAGACGATCGCGGCCGGTCCGTCCCACGGCTCGAGCAGGCAGTCGTGGAAGTCGTAGAAGCCCTTCAGATCCGGCTCGATGTCGGTCCGGGTCCGGTATGCCTCCGGGATCATCATCATCATTGCGTGCGGGACCGAACGGCCGCTGAGCGTCAGCAGCTCGAGCACGTTGTCGAAGACGGCGGAGTCCGAGCCGCCCTCCTGGATCACCGGCATCACCTTCTGCAACTCGTCGCCGAAGAGATCCGACCGGAGCTGCGACTCGCGCGCCCGCATCCAGTTGATGTTGCCGCGCAGCGTGTTGATCTCACCGTTGTGGGCGAGCATCCGGAACGGCTGCGCGAGTGTCCAACTCGGGAACGTGTTGGTCGAGAAGCGCGAATGCACGATCGCCAGCCGCGAGGTCATCCGCGGATCGCGCAGGTCGGGATAGAAGCGCGGCAGCTGCGGCGCGGTCAGCATTCCCTTGTAGACGATCGTTCGCGACGAGAGGCTCGGGATAGCGAGATCGTCCCCCGCGCGCTTCTCGATCAGCCGCCGGATCACGTAGAGCTTGCGCTCGAACGCCAGCTGGTCAGCGACCTCCGGTGCGGCGGCAACCAGCACCTGGCGCACGAACGGCTGCGAGGCGCGCGCAATCTCGCCGCAGTAACGGTCGTCGACGGGTACGTCACGCCACCAGACCACGCGCTGGCCCTCCTCGCGGACGACATCTTCGACGAGCTGCTCGAGCTCCGCGCGACGCTCCGCGTCAGTCGGCAGAAAGCACATGCCAACGCCGTAACGGCCGGCCGGTGGCAGCTCGACCCCGGCCGCCACCGCCCGCAGAAAGGCATCTGGGATCAACAGCAGGATGCCGGCGCCGTCGCCGGTGTTGGGATCGGCGCCGGCAGCACCGCGATGTTCGAGGTTCCCGAGCGCCTCCAGGCCTTTCTCGACGACGGCGTGGTTTGCCTCGCCCCAGAGCTTGGCGACGAGTGCCACACCACAGGCGTCGTGTTCGTTAGCTGGGTCGTAGAGGCCAGCCGGCCTCATGCTGCCGGTTACTTGGTTCATCGAGGAGACCCCTTGAGAAGAGGACACACCCGGCTCGCACAGGCCGGATCGGGAAAGGCTATGGAGGCGTCGGCGCACCTTCCATCACAAACGGTACTGGACTCCATCAGCAACGGCAAGGTTCGAGCCGACCACGCGGGCGCACATCTCACAAAGCCGCCGACGGGCTCGTTAACTGTAGTGACGATGTCGCTGCCGCCATTCCAGCTCCTGCTCGATCGCCACGGCCACGCGCTGCGGCGGCTGTTGCTCGCCGCGGTCGGGCCCGATGATGCCGAGGACTGCTACCAGGAGACCTGGCTGGCGGCGCTGCGCGCCTACCCGGAGCTGCGCGAGCCGGCCAACCTCGAGGCCTGGCTGGCTCAAATCGCCCGTCACAAGGCGATCGACTGCCTGCGCCGGCGCACCCGATCGCAGGCCGTGGGCGGCGCAGCCGAGCTGGAGCTGCTCGCTGGCGCCAGCGCCGGCATCGACGCCGACGCTCCCAGAAGCGATGCTGACCACGGGTTCGCCGGCCTGGCCACCATCGATGCTCGCGACGACGGCCCGCTGGCCGCCGTCGCGCGGCTGCCACACAAGCAGCGGGCCGCCGTGACTCTGCGTGTGCTGCTCGAGCTCAGCTACGCCCAGGTCGCGGCGACGATGGCAACCAGCGAGGCGGCGGCCCGGCACAACGTTCACGCCGGCCTCAAGCGACTACGCGAGGAGTACGACGATGGCTGATCTGTCAGACACAATTACGGACGACAGGGACGGTCTGCGGCCGGAGTCGCCGCCAGACCTGACCACCGCGGCGGCCGCCGCCGGCCTGCTCGATGTTGCCTACACGACGATCGACTCGCCGCTCGGCGAGCTGCTGCTGGCTCGCACGGAGCAGGGACTGGTGCGCGTCGGCTACCTGAGCGAGAGCGGCGAGCAGCAACCCGACGAGCAGCAACTCCTGCAGGAGCTGGCCGATCGCATCTCGCCGCGTGTGCTGCGGGCACCCCGGGCGCTCGACCCGGTTCGGCGCCAGCTCGATGAGTTCTTCGACGGTCGCCGCCGCCATTTCGAGCTGCCGCTCGACTGGCGCCTGATTCGCGGCTTCGGTGTCGCCGTCCTGCGGGCCGCCGCGGCGATCCCGTTCGGCGCGGTCGCAAGCTACGGGCAGCTTGCCGCCGAGGCCGGCAACCCGCGGGCAGCGCGCGCCGTCGGCACGGCGCTTGGCCACAACCCGATGCCGATTGTGATCCCCTGCCATCGCGTGCTCCGTGCCGGCGGCGCGCTCGGCGGCTACACCGGTGGCATCTGGCGTAAGCAGCGGCTGCTCGAGCTGGAAAGCGCCACCAGGCGGTGACCGGAGCCGCGGGCGGTCAACGGAGCCGCACACGGTGACCGGAGCCGCTCGGTACCAACCGTGCCCGACCGCCGTCGCGGATTTTCGCCCATATGGGCACAAAATCCGCGACGGCCAGCAGGGTTCCGCCCGCCGTCGCCGAGCGGATCCGACGGCCGGCAGGTGGACAAGCCGCTACGCGTCGGGCGGAGATCGGGTATGACAAGGGTGATGGATCTGCTCGCGCCGGTGAAGGCCGTCGACCGCTTCCAACAGCGGCACGTCCCGCTGGCGGTCCTGTCCGCCACGATCAAGAAGTTCAACGAGGACCGGGCGGGACAGCTGGTCGCGGTGCTGTCCTATTACGCGTTCCTGTCGGTGTTCCCGCTGCTGCTGGTGTTCGTGACGATCCTCGGCTACCTGCTGTCCGGCAGCCCCCATCTGCTGCATGAGATCGACAGCTCGGTGCTGGGACGGTTCCCCGTCATCGGCACCTCGATTAAGACGGGCCGTCTACGCGGCAGCGTCTTCGCGCTGGTCATCGGCGTGGCGCTGTCGCTCTACTCGGGCCTTGGCGTCACGCAGTCGGCGCACCAGGCCTTCGACCGCATCTGGGAGGTCCAGCAGGGCGAGCGGCCGAACGCCCTGATCGGCAGGCTCCGCGGGGTGGTGACGCTGATCGTCTTCGGCACCGTGTTCATCGTCGCCTCGGCCGGCTCCGGGCTGGTCGCCGGCGGCCTCGGCGGCGCCCGCACGTTCCTGGCGCTGCCGGCGTCGCTGGTGCTGAACCTGCTGCTGCTCGGCGCCGCCTACCGTGTGCTCTGCAGCGTCCGCTTCGCGTTCGGCACGCTCGCCCCCGGGGTCGTCATCGGCGCGTTGATCTGGCTTGGGCTGCAGTACCTCGGCGGCGACTACATCAGCCACATCCAGCACAGCTCCGACACCTACGGCGCCTTTGCGCTGGTGATCGGCGTGATCGCCTGGCTGCACATCGGCGCCCTCGCCACCCTCTACTGCAACGAGCTGAACGTCGTCCTGGCGCGGAGACGCTGGCCCCGCAGCCTGATCGGGCCCGATAACCAGGTCGTACCGCGCCGTGACGGCCTCGACGAGCGCGCGGTCGACGCCGCCCGGAAGTCCAGCGTCGTCTGAGCCGACGCCGCTGGAGATTGACGGCCGGCGACTGACGCCCCCTTTTCTTTGATATCCATGGAAAAGGGGGCGTCAGTGGCGCAAGAAGCGAGTTCCTCCCAACCGGTGGCCACGGTCGAGAAGTTGATGTCGCTCGGTGGGAAAACCGCTCAGCGCCGCGTCAGCTCACGCGGGTAGGGGCAGAGGCCGCCGGCGGCGGGGCAACCGTCGCAGCGGCGATAGCCGGGGCTGTCCGTCACCGGGTAGCGACCGGCCTCAAGTGGCGCAAGCCGGTGCTCAAGCGCCGTTCGCAGCTGCTCGCTCTGCGCGGTGTCGTAGCGCGCGATCACCGGACGCTTCGGCGCCCGCAGGAAAAGGTGCTCCACCTCGACCCGCGCCGCGCCGCTCAGCAACGCCGCCAGCGCGTAGATCAGCTGCTGGCTGCTGTAGCGGTCCGTCACCAGTGCCTCCGGATCGTCGCCGGCGGCGAGCCGGTCGGTCTTGTAATCGGCGATGAGCCAGGTGCCGCCATCCTCGATCGCGACCGCGTCGAAGACACCGCTGACCAGGATGCCCGAGACGAGGAACGTGAACGGCTGCTCGCGCCGCAGCCGCGGTGCCGCCGCAAGCCGCGCCGCAAGCTCGGTCGTCACGAAGGCGCGCGCCAGAGCCAGCGCCTCGTCAGACAGACCGGCGTCAGCGAGGCCGCGCTCGGGGTCCGCCAGGTCGAGCTTGCGCAGCAGATCGTGCACGGCGATGCCGGTGTCGGCCGCGGGGCTGGTCTCGCGGTAGCCAAGCTGCAGCATGCGCTCAAGGTAGAAGCGGTAGCCGCAGCGCTCGTAGGCCGCAAGCGCGCTGTAGCTGAGCCGGGCCGGCGCCGGCCCGCTGGCCGGCGCCGAGGATGAAGACGGGAACGGAGATGAAGACGGGAACGGAGATGAGGACGGAAGCGGAGATGAGGACGGGAACGGAGATGAGGACGGAAGCGGAGATGAAGATGGGGACGGGCTGCCAGGCGCGGTCACGATCGGAGCCGACGGCGCCAGCTCGGTGGGTGTTGCACTGGCGGCCGGAGTCTCGGACGGAGTCGCAGTCGCCGGCAACTCGGCGGGCACCGCCGACGCTGTCGCGACAGCTCCGTCCTCCCCCGCCGCCGACACGAAGCTCACCCGCACGCCGCCTGAGAGCAACGCCGGCTCCGGGCTGTCAGGGCCAAGCTCGGCGATTCCCGGTACCAACGCCGGCGCCAACCAGCTGACCGGCGCGAGACGGTTACGCTGCGCGAAGTCGCCGCCGATGAGCGCCGCCCCCGAGAGGATCAGGCGCTCGCGGGCACGCGTCATCGCCACGTAGAACAGCCGCCGCTCCTCCGCTGCCTCACGCTCGCGCTGCTCGGCACCGAGCGCCTCGTAGTCGAGCGCATCGAGCAGCTCGCCTGAGCCGGCCCGGCCCAGCTTCAGCCCGAGCCGCCGCCCGTCGCGGCCGACGCGGATCAGCGGCCCGGCGCCACCGGGTGTGCCGCGCCCAAGGTCGACGACGCAGACGACCGGGAACTCGAGGCCCTTGGCGGCATGGATCGTCATCAGCCGCACCGCATCGCCGGCAGCAGCCGCGACCGAAGCCTCCGCCTCGCGGACCCCGTCGTCGGTGCTGGCACGCAACTCCAGCGCGCTCAGCAGCGCCCGCAGACCGCCACCCTGGCCAAGCTCCCAGTCGCGGGCGATGCGCTGGAGCTTGCGCACGTTTGCGAGCCGTCGATCGCCGTCGACCGCCGTCGCGATCTGCTGCAGGTAGCCATTGCGGGCAAGTGCGCGATCGAGCAACAGTTCGGCGCTGCCGCGAACCGCCGCTCGCCGTTCGCCGGCGAACCACTGCTCGAAGTCGTCGAGCCGTGCCGCGTCGAACTCTTCGAGCTGCTCGCGGGCGCCCGCCCGCAGCAGCAGCGCCCCGTCCAGCGAGAGTCCGCATGGCGGCGAAAGCAATGTCGCGTAGTAGGCCGGCTCGTCGAGCGGGTTGGCGAGCGCTCGCAGGTAGGCGACCAGCGCTGCCACTTGGGGGTGTTCCCAGAAGCCGCGGCCAGCCAGCAGCTGTGTCGACAGACCTCGCTCGGCCAGGGCGCGCTCGTAGGCTCCGAGGTCGGTGCTGGCGCGAGCGAGCAGCACCACGTCCTGCGGTGCAGCCGCACCGGATGCGACCAGCTCCGCGACTCGCGCCGCGAGCGCTCGCGCCTCCGCCAGACGCCAGGCGGGAACACCGAGCTGCGCATCGGCGTCCGCGATTTCGGCGGCGGCCTCGGCGGCGGCGTTCCGGCGCGCCGCGAGGTCCAGGCGCTCGGCGAGGATCAGCTCAACACGCGGGCCGGGCGGGGTCCGAGGCTCCGCCTCGGACCCCGACCGGCCCGCCTCGAGCGCCATGAACTCATCCCCGAGCTCGCCCTCAAAGCAGCGGTTCACGACCTCCAGCAGCTCCGGCGCAGAGCGGAAGTTTGTGCGCAGCGAGGCGCTGGCGCCACGGCGTGCGAGTTCGCGGCCGTGGCTGCGAAACAGCTCGACGTCGGCGTGGCGGAATCCGTAGATCGACTGCTGCGCGTCTCCCACCATGAACAGGTGGTCGGCCGCGACCAGCTCGATCAGCTCAAGCTGCACCGCGTTTGTGTCCTGCATCTCGTCAACCATCACGGCCCGGAAGCGCTGCTGGTATTGCGCAGCGATCGCCGGCTGACGCAGCAGCGCCAGCGCCCGCAGCTCAAGGTCCTCGAAGTCGACGGCGGAGCGGTCCCGCTTGGCCTGCGCGTAGCGCTCGCCGAAGTCCCGCAGCAGCGCGTCGAGCCCATCGCGAGCGCCGGTGGCAAGCCGCGCCAGCGTGGCGCCGCGCAGGCTCGTCCAGGCCATCCGGTAGCGCTCACAGGTCTCACTCTGGAGAGCCTTGGCGCCGGTGCCGAGCTTGATCGCGTCAAGCTCCCCGGGCCAGTCCACACCACCGGCGAGCCGGTCGGGGACGGTCTCGAGCAGCGCCATCGCGGCGGTCACGCGCTTCGCCGCCTTCGGCACGGCCGCCAGCTCCCGCAGCGCCGCCCCAGCGGCCGCAATCAGGTCCTGTATCGCCGCCGCCTCCCCGGGCGCGGACGACTCGCCGGGCCCGACGGGCACCGCAACCTCCCCGGGCGCGGACGAGCCGCCGGGCCCGACGGGCACCGCAACCTCCCCGGGCGCGGACGAGCCGCCGGGGCCGGCGAGCACCACCGGCAGCCGCGGCTGCTCTTGGCCCTGCGAGCGCAGCGTCAGGAAGACGCCAATGATCGCGCGGCGTAGGCGCGCCGGTCCGTAGGCGGCGATCAGCTCGCGCCCGGCGTCGGTCCGCGCGGCCGTGCGCAACGCGGCCGCGAACGCGTCATGCCGCAACTGCAACGCCGCGTCGGGCTCAAGCACCGCAAACTGCGGGTCGAGCCCGGCGGCCAGCGCGTGCTCGCGCAGGATCCGCGCGCAGAAGCCGTGGATCGTCGAGATCCAGGCGCTCTCGGCGGCGTGCGCGAGGTCGGTCCGCTGCGCCCCGCGCAACGCCGCCCGGATCCGCTCGCCCAGCTCCCCAGCGGCTTTCTCGGTGAACGTGATCGCCAGGATCTCGGGCACGGTGAGCCCGTCGTCGAGCAGCAGCCGCACGAACCGCTCGACCACGACGGAGGTCTTGCCGCTGCCGGCCCCGGCCGCCAGCAGCAGCGAGCCATCGCGAGTCGCGATCGCGTACTGCTGCTCGTCGGTGAAGGTCGTGGCAGTCACGCCCGCGCCCAGCAGATCGACGGGTAAGCGCAGCCGTCACTGCCGCAGGTCTGCGGGCACGGCTGTAGCTCACCGGCCCGCAAGCGGGCCGCCAGCTCCAGCGCCCGCGCCTCCACCGCATCCAGCAGTTCACTGAGGTCCCGGGCTTCGAGCGCGTCATTGCGAGCGCTGTCGCCGGCGGCGGGGACAGCCGCGAGGTAGGCGCCACGCGCCTGCAGCTTGCCGCCGCTGAGCGGCTGGTAGAAGCCGCCGACCGGATCGAGCCCGAGCAGCCGCTGTGCGGCCAGCATGTAGAGACCGACCTGCAGGTGGTCGTTGGCGAGCCACGCGGTGCCGCCCCAATCGGACCGGTGCCGGCCGCTCTTATAGTCGCGGACGATCGCCCGCCGGCCGCCCGCCTCGACATCGACGCGGTCGATTCGGCCGGCCAGCTCAACGCTGTCGCCATCGTCGTCGCCGAGCTGCAGCGGCGGTGCCCCGTCCTCATCGCCGGCACCGAAGCGCAGCTCGAGCTGGGCTGCCGGCCAGCCGTTGCCGGTTTCGGCCTCGTGGCGGATGAAGCGGCGCAGATCCGCCTCGATCCCGCGCACCAGCGCCGCCCGCACCTCAGGGGGGCTGCCCGGCGACGGATCGTCATCGGACTCGGCCAGCGCGGCGGTCAACTCCGTCTCCGCGTTCGCGAAGTTGCGAAGCGTGATCGCGCCGCCGACGCCGCGCAGCACCCGTTCAAGCACGGCGTGGATGAAGCTGCCACGGGCCAGAGCCTCCGGATCGGGCTCGAGGTCGTGCAGGCGCAGCTGCTGCTCGACGAGCCAGCGCACCGGGCAGCGTGCGTAGGCCTCCAGGGCGCTGGCGGAGAGCAGACGCCCACCCTGCACGCTGGCGAGCGCAGCGACCGCCAGCGTCCGCATTCGCTCCGCCGTCGCGGCAGACGGATCGGCCGTCGCGACTCGCGGATCGGCGGTCACCCCAACCGCCGCGTCGTGCGCGGTTACCCTGATCGCTGCCTCGTCCGCGGTCACCCCAACCGCTGCGTCGTGCGCGGTCACCCTGATCGCTGCGTCGTCAGCGGTCACCCCAATCGCCGCGTGGTCCACTGCCGGCCGCGCCGGTATGAAGCGCGCGGCCGTGACCTGCTCGCGGCGCTCGCGCCACTCGCCACCGAGCACGGCCTCGAGGTCGTCGAGGAACGGCGACGGTGACAGCGCCGCCCCCTCCTCATCGCAGCTCCGGTAGCTGATCGTAATCCGCTCGGTGGCGCGCGAGAGGACCGCGTACAGCAGGTAGCGCTCGCGCGCCAGGCGATCCTCGGCGCCCGCCAGCACCACGCCCGCGTCCTGCGCGAGCTCCCGCCGACGATCGTCGCCGAGGATCGCGCCATCGCCGCCGGCAAGGCTCGGAAACTCGCCCTCGTTCAGGCCGCTGACGATCACGTGCCGGAAGCGCCGGGCGCGGATCGCGAGCGGCTCCGCGATCAGCACGCGTCCCGCGGCCGGCGGCTCGCCGACGGCGACCATGACGCCGTCCAGCAGGTCGAGCAGGTCGGCGAGCGTCCGCTCGATCCCGTCGCCGGCGCGCGACGCCGCCAGCGTCGCCGCGGCCGCCTGTGCGTCCTCACGCTCGCCGGCGACGAATAGCCCGGCGTCGTGCCGGTGTGTCGCGGCGAGCAAGCGCGTGACCGTGAAGGCGAGGGTGCGGACGAGCGAGCCCGGCTCGCGCAGCCGCATGATCTCGTGCCGCAGCTCCCCCAGGCCGGCGCCGCGCGCCGGGGAGAGGTCGTCGAGCGCCAGGGTGCTGATGCCACGCCGGCGCAGCGAGACCTCGAGCCGGTCCACGTCAGCGCGCGACGCCGACGTGACCGGGCTGCGCAGGTAGCCGAGCACGTCAACCACCGACAGCTCCCGGCCAGCGCCAGCCAGGCGCAGCAGCGCCATGAGACCACGCCCGAAGGCAAGCTGGCGGAGTGCCACCCTTCGGCCGCTGCTGACCGCGACGCCGCGACGCGCCAGGGCATGTTCGAGCAGCGCCCCGGAGCGGCTGAGCGAGCGACAGACCACGACGATCTCCTCCGCTGGCAGGCCACTCGCGAGGCGGCCGGCGACCAGCTCGGCGATCGCATCGGCTTCGGTGCGCTCGCCGGCCGCCTCAATCAGCGCGATGGCGGCGTCCGGGTCGCGAACCGGCGCCTCGGGCTCGAAGATCGTCCGCTCCAGATGGTGCAGCGCCGCGCGCGAACCAGCGTCGTAGTACTCGTCGCGCGCCGGCAGGACCTGCTCGTCGCTGACATGCTCGCGCAGGTCTTCGACCACGCCGGCGCGCGCGGCCAGCGCCAGCCGCCCCGCCTCATAGGTCAGCGAGACGTTGACGTCCGTGCCGACATGCTCCGCGAGCGTCGTGATCGCGTCGAGCTCAAGCGCCGTGAAGTCGTCGAAGCCGTAGAGGAAGACCGGGCTGCGACCGAAGCGCCCTGGTGCCTCGCGCAGGCGCGTGAGGACGTTCCAGCCGAACTCCTCGCCGTCGAGCAGCCCACGACCCGAGAGCATCGCGTCGTAGCGACGGTAGAGGCCGGCGAGCTCACGCAGCGGCCCGTCCTCGCGCTGCCGTTGCTCGGCGACGGTGCCGACCGCCCGCGAGAGGCGGGCCGGCGCCACCCGCGCCTGCCGCAGATCACCGATCAGCCGTCCGAGCGCACGTACGAAGCCGGGTGCACCGGCAACGGGGGCAAGCTCGTGTAGCTCGGAGTCAGCGAGCATGCGGCGCAGCAGCCGCTCACGCTGGGTCGCAGTCACCGCGGTCGCACTGTAGCCGGCGCGCAACGCCATCTCCTCGAACAGGCTCGCGAAGGTCAGCGCGCGACCCGCAAGCGGGCCGTCAGCGCACAGCTCACGCTCATAGTGGGTTGCGTCGGCGGCTGTCGGCACGACCAGTAACGCGCCGCGCGACGCCGCGTCGCGGTATGCAGTGAGGATTACACCGGCCTTGCCGGCGCCGGCCGGGCCGAGCACGAGCTTGAGCGCCATCCGTCGATGATCGCGCGTCGCGACGACGGAGCGCCGCAGGCCGCATCCCAATCGCCGGCCCCGGTCGCGCTCGGCTCGCCGGCTCAGACCGCGCGCTAGTCGCTGGCTTCGCTGGTCTCGAGTTGCAGCGCGACCGAATCGAGCGGCGCGGGCGCGCCAGCCCGTAGCAGCAGCCCGCAGACGATCGCGCCGCCGGCGCTGATCGCCGCCGCAACCCAGAACGCGGTGGTGTAACCGTGCACCGAGGCTTGCACCAACAGCTGCGCGCTTGGCGCCGGCCGGCCATGCACCAGGTGCAGCAGGCTCGCCGCCTGCGGGTTCGTCATCGCGCTGGCCAGCTTCCCGTGCACGAAGCTCGTCGTTGCCGTGGTGGCAATCGTTGACAGCAGCGTCGTGCCGATCGAGCCGCCGATCTGCTGGCAGGTGTTGACCATCGCCGAGGCCGCGCCAGCGTGCTGCTCCGTGACGCCACGCGTGGCGGTGTTCATCGCCGGCGCGAACACCAGGCCGACACCGAGACCGGCGACCAGCAGCCCCGGAAGCACCACGCTCGCATAGTGCGAACCGACGTTGACCTGAGCGAAGATCACCAGCGCGACCGTGGCAACGGCCATGCCGGTGCCGATCAGCAGCCGCGGCCCGAACCGGGGCAGCAGCTTCGTCTGCGCAAGCACAGCGGTCGACATCAGCACCGCGACCATCGGCAGGAACGACACACCAGCGATGGTCGGGCTCATCCGCAGCGTGTCCTGCAGGTAGTAGGTCAAGAACAGGAACACGCCGAACAGCACCAGGCCGTTGATGAGGATGGCCAGGTAGGAGCCGCCGCGGTTGCGATCGACCACCACGGGCAACGGCAGCAGCGGCTCATCGCGCCGGCGCTCCCACAGCGTGAAGGCGGTCAGCAGCACGGCTGACGCGATCAGGAAGCTGAGCGTGATCGTCGCCGTCCAGCCGTCGGCCTGGGCCCGGTCAAGGCCAAAGACGAGGCAGAAAAGGCCAGAGCAGGCCAGCAAAGTTCCGAGCAGATCGATCCGGACCGAGCTGTAGGCGCGCACGTTGCTCACCAGCCCGACTGCCGTGAGCGCCGTCGGCACCGCGATCACGAGGTTCACGTAGAGGCACCAGCGCCACGAGAGGTACTGGGTCAGCACCCCGCCCAGCAGCAGCCCGACGGCGCCGCCGGCGCCGGCAATCCCGCCGTAGATCGCGAACGCGATGCGGCGCTCGCGATCGACCATGAAGGTCGTGTTCAGCAATGACAGGGCGGCCGGCGCAAGCAGCGCCGCGAAGCCGCCTTGCACGGCGCGCGCCGCAACCAGCACGCCGAAGCTCGGCGCAGCGCCGCCCACCGCCGAGACCGCGGCGAAGCCGAGCAACCCGCCGACGAAGGTCCACTTGCGCCCGAACATGTCGGAGACGCGGCCGCCGACGAGCAGCAGGCTGCCGAAGCTGAGCGCGTACGCGGTGATCACCCACTGGCGGTTGGCGGCTGAGAAGTTCAGTGCCTGCTGGGCGGATGGCAGCGCGATGTTGACGATCGTCACGTCGAGCACGACCATAAGCTGGGCAAGGCCGAGCAGAGCGAGGATGCGCCAGCGGTTGGCGAAGTTGCGCTTGGCAGCCGCTGGCTGGTTGCGTTCATCGGCGTTAGCTGGCGTCATGGCATGCGCTTCCTTCTCCACGTGAACCCGGGTACGCAGACAACCTAGCATAAATGAGAACTAGAATTCCACTTACGGGGTACCACGACAAGATGCCTGAGTCAGACGAGCACGCATCATCTGGGCGACCAGCCTCATCGCCGCCGGCCGAACCGCTTTCCCGTCCGGTACCTGCTCCCGACCCGTGCTGCCGGCCGCTGCGGGCCGACGCCGAACGCAACCGTCAGGCGCTGCTCAGCGCCGCGCTCGAGCTGTTCGCGGTTCGCGGGCTGGATATCAGCCTCAGCGAGATCGCCCGCCACGCCGGCGTCGGCGTCGCGACCGCCTACCGCCGTTACCCCGACAAATCAGAGCTGGTTCGCGAGCTGGTTCGCACCCGCGGCAAAGAGCTGATCGAGATCGCCGAGCAGGAGGCGCAGCGCGAGGACCCGGTTGAGGCGCTGGAGGGGATGCTCGAACGGATGCTCGAGCTGCAAGCGCGTAACCGCGGATTGCGTCAGCTGGCCTTCGGCGGCTCCGAGCACGGCCACTACAGCAGCTACCTGCGTCGGCGCTTGGCGCCGCTGATCGTCGATCTCGTCACGCGCGGTCAGACGAGCGGCCAGCTGCGCGACGACATCGTCCCCTCGGACGTACCAGTCGCGATGCTGATGGTCGCGGCACTGGCCGAGCTCGACACCCCGGCGGGCGACCAGCTCTGGCGCCGGCAGCTGCGCATCGTCCTCGACGGGTTGCGCACGCCGGCCCCGAGGCCGCTACCGGGCCGCCCGCTCAACCACGAGGAGTTCAGTGCACTGCTCGCCGCGCCGCTCCAGCAACGGCCAGCCGCCGCGGACGCGGCGGGAGACGACGCGGCCTGGCCCGAGGTCACGCCGGCCGAAGCGCGGCCGGCGTGCGAATCCGACGATCAGTGACCCGGCGTCAGCTCGCCGAACGCCTGAAGCATCGCGGCCACCGCGTCGATGCCGAGCGGGATGAACTTCGCCAGCAGGTTCTCGTTGGGAGCGTGGATGTTCGAGTCCGGCAGGAAGAAGCCGGTCACGATGGCCGGAATTCCACGCCGCGAGAAAGTCCCGACGATCGGGACCGAGCCGCCGGACCTTGCCAGGATCGGTCGCTTGCCGAAGATGCGCTCGAATGCGTCCTGAGCAAGGCGGATGGCGTCCACGTTGGCGTCGACGACGGCGGCGTCGGAAGCGGAGCTGATTTCGAGCTCTAGGGCCGCGCCAGCGGGCGCGGCCTCGCGCAGCAGACGCTCAAGCGTCGCAGCGATCTTCTGGGAATCCTGGCCGGGCACGAGTCGGACCGAGAGGTTGGCGTCCGCACGGACCGGCAGCACGGTCTTCTGGGCAAACGGCGAGCCGCTCTGGATGCCGTTGACGTCCAGCGACGGCTCGGTGCCGATGCGTCGGTAGAACTCCTCGCCGGCCTTTGGATCGGCGGGCGTGGCGCCCCGCTCGGCAAGCTCCTCCGCCCCGTTCGGCAGCTGCGCCCAGCCCGCGACCTCATCGGCGGCCGGCGGGATGATGCCGGCACGCAGCGGCTCGACCAGGCGACCGTCGCGCGCGATCAGCGCGTCGAGCGTGCGGATCAGCGCGTGCGCGGCGTTCAGTGCCACACCGCCGTACTCGCCGGAGTGCAAATCGCCCTTGCCGGTGCGCAGAGTCACGTGGCAGTAGACCATGCCGCGGGTGACGAAGTTGAAGGCCGGCACGTCGGCCGCGAGCCAGCCGCCGTCGAGCACGATCGCGGCGTCGCCACCGCGCTCGTCGGCCTCGATCAGCTGCAGGATCGAGTCGCCGCCGGTCTCCTCCTCGCCCTCGAACGTGAAGCGGACGTTGACCGGCAGCTCGCCGGCCTGCGCCAACCGCCGCGTACCCGCGAGCAGCATGTAGACCGAGCCCTTGTCGTCGGCGATGCCGCGCGCGAAGAGACGGTCGTCGCGCAGCTCCGGTGCGAACGGGTCGGTCTTCCACAGCTCGAGCGGATCGGGCGGCTGCACGTCGTAGTGGCCGTAGGCAATGACGGTCGGCGCCGTCTCGGCGTCCTTGCTTGCACGGACCTCGCCAATGACCAGGGGCTGCCCGTGCCAGTCCACCACGTCGGCCTCGCCGCCGATCGTACGGATGAAGTCGCGCGTCCACTCGGCAGCGCGCATGACATCGGCTGCGTGCTCAGGCTCCGCACTGATCGACGGAATCCGCAACAGCTCGCTCAACTCTTCGAACCACTCGCTCATGGCACATCAGCCTACGCCCCGGCGCCTGCTGGGGACACGCGGTGGAGGCGCCTGTTGAAGGGGTCTCGCGGCCAGACGACCGGCGCGGCACCCCACGCGCCAGGTCCGCCGCGTTCTTTGGCACTCCACATACGCATCTGACAGGTGGAGTGCCACAGAACGCAAGACAGGCGCCTCGCCGGCGAGGACTACGGCGTTCGCAGGCGCAGCGCCATCACCGGGCAGGCCGCGACCGCGCGGCGCGCGTGCTCGAGCAGCTCGCCCTCGACCGGGCGCCCGTCGACGATCGGGTAGCCCCAGTCGTCGAGCGTGATCAGCTCCGGCGCCAGCTCGGCGCAGAGGCCATGGGCATCGCAGACAGTCGGGTCGAGCACCAGCCTCGCCGGCTTGCGGGCGCGCCCGCTGGCGCGCCCTCCCTCTGGCCTGGCAGCAGGCATCGCGGCCCTCATCGCCAGCCCGCCATCATTGCCCACCGAGCGCGATCGCATCGGTTCCCGCCGCGTCGACGAGACTGCTCGCTGACGACGGCCGGCTCGGCAGCAGCACACTCGGCTGGTCGCAGCGCTCACAGCGCCCGTAGCGAGCGTGATCCGCAACCTCGCCGGCGAACACCGTCAGGGCGCTGGCAGCGAAGCGCGCAACCCCGTCCGGGTGCGCGCAGGCGCCGCGACCGCTGACCATCGTCGCCCAACGCCTGATCTGCTGCGGCTCGTCGCCGCGAGGATCGTCCGCACAGAGATCCTGCAACGCCCCGGCGATCGCCTCAAGCCCGAAGCGACAGGGACCGCACTGGCCAGCGCTCTCGCCTGCCATAAAGCGCACCACAGCCGCAACCTCCGCTACCGGGCAAGCCGAGGCCGGCAGCGCGAACACCAGGCCCGGGCCCAGCGTCAGGCCAGTCGCGCGTAAGCGCACCTCGTCCAGTTCGAGCGCAGCCGGGTCGACCCGCGTCCAGGTGCCGCCGTAGCCGCCGAGCAGCAGAGCGGCAACCGGCTCACTCAGGCCACCGGCGGCCACCAGGACCTCCGCTGCGCGCACGCCGCCGGGAACCTCGACCACGCCCGGGGAGGCGACCGCGCCACCGACTGTCACGAGGCGCGAGCCTGGCGCTTGCTCAGTGCCGACCGCGCGATACCAGGCGGCGCCGTAGCGGGCGATCAGCGCGATCTGCGCGTACGTCTCGATGTTCGAGACGAAGGTGGGCACGCGGCCAAGGCCACGCTCGAACGGGTACGGCGGCGTGAACGCGGGAACCGCGCGGCGGCCGTTCAACGCCGCCACCAGCGCGGTCTCCTGGCCGCTCAAGTAGCCGTCCGGGACCGCTTGCACCGTCAGATCCGGAGCGCCGCGAACGGCCAGCTCGGGACGGCTTGCCGCCGCCGCGCGCAACCGCCCGCCCACGCCCAGGTGCAGCCGATCGTGAGCGAGCACGATCCGCCGCGCGCCGAGCGCCGCGGCCACGGTCAGCGCGCCGTCGAGCACAAGGTGCGGAGCCCGTGTCGCCAGCAGCCGGTCCTTGCGGCTGAGGGGCTCGCCCTCGGTGGCGGTGACCACCACCGCCGGGGTACCGCCACGGTCGGCTACGGCACGTAGCTTGCGCGCCGTCGGGAAGGAACCACCGCCCTTACCGGTGAGCCCAGCCCGCCCGATCTCCGCGATCAGTTGCTCCCGGGCGCGCGACAGCGTCCGACGTGTGATCGGCAACGTGTCGCCGAAGATCGCCCGGTGCGCGTCCAGGTCGAGTGGCTTCGCGCCGGCGGCGAGGCCGGCGAGCAGCCGCGGCAGCTCTGCCGCGTCAAGCGTCATCACGGATCACCCCGACCGGCTTGCGGGCACGTCCTTGCAGCCGGGTGGCCACGCGCACGGCCACCGCCGTCAGCACGGCCACCACGCAGATCGCGGTGACGATCAGTAGCCAGCCGGTGCTTGCGTCGGTGCCGATCCCGAGCGTGTGCGCGACCGCGACCGGCCAGCTCGCGTAGGCGAGCCAGTGGATCGCGCGCCAGGCGCGGTAGCCCACCCGCGCCCGCAGCAGGCTCGAGACCATCACCGCCAGCAACAGGTCGAGCGCCAGCGCCCCGAGGCCCAGCCACACCGGGCGGTAGGAGCCGACGAACGGAACGACCACATCAAGCCACGAGATCGCGACGAAGGGGTCGAGGACCACTGTGGCGATGTGGATGACGAGGAACACAAGCGCCAGGGCCGCCAGCCGCTGATGCGCCGCGTCGATCAGGAAGCGCGGGTAGCGCGCCGTGGCCACCCGCCTGACGTCGAGAATCCCAAGGACCGTGACCGCGCTGAGCAGCAACAGCGCGGTCACGCCGGTGCCCCGGGTCAGGTACCAGAGCGCCTGGTCGCCGCTGCTGCCGGACAGCGCCGCAAACGCGCTCATCATGCCTCCTGCGGCCAGCCGCAGGTGTAGCTGACGGCGCCGCCGGCCGCCACCAGTCGGGCCGCGATGCCAGCCTCGGTGAGCCAAGCGGCCGCCGCCTCGCCGAGGACGATCGCAGCCGTGGTCGCGATGTTCGCGTCCACGCAGCTGCCGGCGGTGGCGCTTACCGTCCGCCAGCGACCGGTCGCCGGTCGACCCGTGCGCGGATCGATGATGTGATGCTGCACGCGGCCGTCATGCAGCCAACGCCTGACCGTCGTGCTCGAGGTCGCCAGTGCACCGCTGCCGATCGTCAGCCGCTGCCCAGGCCCGCGCGACGCGCGATGGTCGTCGCCGACGTGGATCGGCCAACCGCCCGCGAGCGGCTGGCCGGCTGTGGCGATGTCGCCGCCCAGCGAGACCAACACGCCGCCGCCGGTTGCCTGAGCGATCGAGCTCGCCGCGCGGTCGGCCGCGTATGCCTTCGCGGTCGCGCCCAGGTCCAGGCGCATGCCGGGCGGCAGGCAGACCGTGCCCATCGCGCGATCGAGCTCGATCGCGCGCCAGTCCTGGCGGGACGCGGCGATCTGCGACAGCAGCGCGACACGACCGGAGTCAAACCGGTGTTCACGGTCTCCGCCACCGACCGGCGCCAACTTGGCGGCGGCGGCGTGATGACCGGCGATGGCGTGGCCGTCGGCGGCGGCAGGGTCGGCGGCAGCGACCTGGTCGTCGGCGGCGGCGAGCTCCTCGAAGTCGCGGTCGTAGCCGGCTCGCACCAGCGCCCAGCCAAGTGCCGGGCTGACGATCCCGTCAGTTATCCGGGCTGCGCGCAGGCCCTGCGCGATCAGCTCTACCAGCAACGGGCTGACCGGCACACGGGTACCGGATCGGCGCTGCATCTCGCTGATCTCGGAATCGGCGCGGAAGCGGCTCGCGGCAAGGTCCAGCTCACGCAGCTGCCGGTCGAGGATCGCCGCCGCGGACCCCAGTGCACCAGGGTCCGTGACGCGAACCAGCGCCGTCGTGCCGAGCCGCCTGAAGGCGGCAGTCGCCGGCTTCAGCAGCAGTAAGGGCTCCGTAGCCTGGTTCATCTCAGGACCCTCCTGATTGGGTGGTGGAGCCGCCGGCGGACGAGGATCTCGGCGCCGGCGCCGGCGACAGCGAGTCGGAGCTGCCGGCCGACGAGCCGGTGCCGCTCCCGTTCGCGCTGCGCGACGCAGCCTGCGAGCGGTTGCCGCTACCCCCGGTCGATGACGTCCCGCTGGTAGCGATCGGCGTGCTGCGCTGATGAGCGCTCGAGCCATGAGCCGCAAGGGCACTGAAGACGCCCGCCAGCAGCACCGATCCGACCGCGAACAGCCGGTTCACGCGGGTGCTCCGCCGCAGCGCCGCGTCGCGGAGTGCAGCCATCCGCGACGGCGGGCCTGCTTTCGGCGGCTGGCTCCGGTCGCTCTGATCGGGTCTCATGCCGATCAGGCTTCCCAGGGCTCGTAAAAGCCTCTACAAGTCTCTATAAGAGTTGCTTCAAAGATTGGAGCAAGCGCGGCCTCGAACGACGGACCGGTTCAGGCTGCGGTGTCCCGCACCATGGCTCAGGCGGCAGCGGCGTCGGTCCGCTGCTCGGCGCCGTCAGTGGCCACCGCCGCGGTGGTCGTCGCGGCGGACTCGTCCTCGACGACCGGGGGCTTCGCGCCCTCCTTCGCCCAAGGCTCGTCGAACTCGACCCGCCAACGGCCCTCTTCGGTCTGGAGCAGCGCCAGACGGGCGCGGAAGTTGCGCCCGGCGCGGCTCTTAAAGCCGGTCACCGGCCGCTCCGTGCGGCCCTTCGTGATGAGCTCACGCACAACCGGGGCGGTCAGGGTCTTTCCGGCCTTCGCCTTCCAGATCACGAAGCCGCAGCCGGGATCGTTGCGCGACCAGCACGAGTAGCCCTTGCGGTTCTCGACGATGTCGTGACCACAGACCGGGCAGGGACCGAGGTTCGCCCGGGGGATCCGGACGTCCTTCAGGGTCGTGTCGAGCTGTTCGACGGTGTCCCTCGCGAACTTGACGATGTCGCCCATGAACGCCTTACGCGTGTCCTCGCCCGTCTCGATCTTCGCCAGTCGGTGCTCCCACTCGCCGGTCAGGCTCGGCGAGGTCAGGGCGTGGTTGGCCAGCAACCGGATCACGTTGAGGCCTTTCTCGGTCACGACCAGCGCTCGCGCGTCGCGCTCGACGTAGCCGACCTGGATCAGCCGCTCGATGATCGCTGAGCGCGTCGCCGGCGTGCCGATCCCGGACTCCTTCATCGCCTCACGCAACTCGTCGTCATCGACGAGCTTGCCGGCGGTCTCCATCGCCTCCAGCAGCGAGCCGTCGGAGTAACGCCGCGGCGGCTTCGTCTGCTTGGCGTCGAAGCGGATCCGGTGGACCTGCGCGTCCTCGCCCTGGATAAGCCGCGGGAGCTGTTGCTCGGCGCCCTCGTCGTCATCCTCGGCGCCGGCCCCTTCGCCTGCCGCGGTCTCGCCGTAGACGCCACGCCAGCCGGGGACCAGCAGCAGCTTGCCACGGGTGCGGAAGACGTGTTCGGCAACCGTGGTCTCGACCCGCGTGTTCTCGAACACCGCGTCGGGATGGAAGACCGCGAGGAAACGGCGCACGACGAGGTCGTAGATCCGGCGCTCATCGTCGCTCATCTTCGCGACCGGATGACTCTCGGCCAGCGTGGGGATGATCGCGTGATGATCCGAGACCTTGGCGTTGTTGACCACCCGGCCGAGCGGCAGCACGTCGAGCGCGAGAACGTACTTGGCTCCCACCGAGTACTCGGAGCGCTCGCCGACGAGGCGCGCGATCGGCTTGATGTCGGCGATCATGTCGGTGGTGATGTAGCGCGAGCTCGTCCGCGGGTAGGTGAGCGCCTTGTGCTCCTCGTAGAGAGACTGCGCCGCCGAGAGCGTGCGCCTCGCGGTGAAGCCGAAGCGGCGCGACGCGTCGCGCTGCAACGAGGTCAGGTCGTAGAGCAGCGGCGTGCGCTCGTGCCGCTCGGTCTTACTGACCTTCGTGATCGTGCCGGTCTGCCCCTCGCAGGCCGCAACAACCGCGGCAGCCGCCTGCTCACTCGTCAAGCGCGGGTTCGCTCCCAGGTGGTAGCGACCATCGTAGGCGCGGCGCGGATCGGTCGGCAGCGCCAGGAAGCGCGCGTCGACGACCCAGTAGGGCTCGGGCTTGAAGTCCCGGATCTCCTGCTCGCGCCGGGCGAGGATCGCGAGCGTCGGCGTCTGCACGCGGCCCAGCGAGACGGCGCCGTCGAACGAGGAACGCAGGCGGATGGTCGCCGCTCGCGTGGCGTTCATGCCGACGATCCAGTCGGCCTCCGAGCGCGAGCGCGCGGCCTGCTCCAGCAGCTCCAGCTCATCGGCCGAGCGCAGCGACGCGAACGCCTCGCGGATCGCCTGACTCGTCATCGAGTTCAACCACAGCCGCTTGACCGGCAGCTTGCCGCCGAGCTTCTCGTACAGGTAGGCGAAGATGAGCTCGCCCTCACGACCGGCGTCGCAGGCGTTGATCACAAGGTCGATGTCATCGCGGCCGAGCAGCTGCTTGATGACATGAACCTGCTTCTGCGAGCGCTCGTCGCGAACCACGAGCTTGAACTTCTTCGGCACGATCGGCAGATCCGCCATCCGCCACTTCGCGAACTTCGCGTCGTAGTCGTCCGGGTCGGACAACTGCACCAGGTGGCCGATCGCCCAGGTGATGACATGCTCGGGCCCTTCGAGGAAGGTCGTGCCACGCCCAGGCTTCGTAAACGTGCCGGGCAGCACCTTCACGAGGTCCGCGCCGACCGACGGCTTCTCCGCTATTACCAGAATCTTGCCCACGGCGTATGCAGAGTAGCGGCCCGGCGCGACTGATGTGCAGATCAGCTTCAATTGGATGTGAGATCGACCTTCGGAGGGGACATGACAGCTCAGGGCAGCGCCGGCGCCGGCACGCCGGTTAGGACGGTCAATTGGGGGATCCTCGGGGCGGCCAGAATCGCGCATCGCTCGTTCCTCCCCGGGCTACGGGAGACGGGCAGCGGCCGCGCGCTCATGGTTGCCACGCGTGACCGTGAGCGCGGTCAGGTCTTCGCCGACGCGGAGGGGATCGACGAGGTTGCGCCGAGCTACGAGGCCCTGCTCGCCGATCAGCGCGTCGACGCCGTCTACATCCCGCTGCCGAACTCGCTGCACGCCGAATGGACCGAGCGCGCGCTCGCGGCCGGTAAGGCGGTGCTCTGCGAGAAGCCGCTGGGCGCGACGCTGAGCGCAACCGAAACGATCATCGCCGCCGCCGAGCAGCATCCCGAGGCGCCGCTCTGGGAGGCGTTCGTCTTCCCCTTCCAGGACCAGCACCTGCGCGTGCTGCAGCTGCTCGCGGACGGCGCGATCGGCGAGCTGCGCGAGGTCCAGAGCGACTTTCACTTCCTGCTCGACAACGCCAGCGATTTCCGTCTCTCCGAGGCGTTGGGCGGCGGCGCGCTGGCCGATGTCGGCTGCTACCCGGTCCGCCTGGCCCACGAGCTGCTGGGGCCGACCCGCGGCGCGGTGTACGCGATCGGCGACCGCCAGGCCGGGGTCGACGTCGAGGCGGTCGGGATCGTCGCCCACGGCGAGCGACGGTTGCTGCTGAGCTGCGGCTTCCATCGTGGCGATGACACCCGTTCGCGGCTGCTCGGCAGCGCCGGCGCGATCGAGCTGACCAACGCGTTCCACCCCACGCCCGCCGACACGATCACGATCGCGACCGACGGCCGCACGGTCATCGAGCATCCGACGACGGACACGAACTCGTTCACAGCGGCGTTGCGTCACATCCACGCCGTCGTGGCCGAGCAGGAAGCACCGCGGCAGCTCGCGGTCGAGTCGGCGCTGAGCACTGCGCGGACCCTGGACGCGCTGCGGCGCGCGCTGCGCTGAGATCAGGGCACGCGGCCGATCATGCCACGCAGCCTTCGGTGCTGACCGGCGCCGTGTGCGAGCGCGCCTTGGCGAGCTCGCTGGCCAGCACCGAGCCTGGGACGGCGAAGCCCTCCTGCTCGCCACGCGGGGCGTCCGTCACCTCGGCGAAGACCTCGGCCAGAACGCGTCCGTGCACGTCCACCACCGGACCGCCCGAGTCGCCCGGGCGGATCAATCCGCGCACCGAGCTGATCAGGCGCAGCGTCGGCTTGCCGTAGGTGTTCTCGGTCGGCACGAGCTCGGTACCGCCGAGGCGCCCGGCCCAGACGCGGTAGGGGCCATCTTCGGGGTAGCCGAGGATCGCCGCGGCGGTCCCTGTGGCAGCGCTCGGGTCGAGGTTGAGCGGTGCCAGATCGAGGCTCGGGACACGCAGGACCGCGATGTCGTTATGCGAGTCGAACAGCACCGTCTGCGCGCGCATGCTCGGTCCGTTGCCCTGGCCGAGCTGCACGTACGTGGCGCGCTCGCCGGCGACCACATGCGCGGCGGTCAGGATCAGGTCGGGCGCCGCCACCCAGCCTGTGCCCTCGACGCCGAGGCCACAGGCATCGCCAACGACCCTCACCACTGAGAGACCGGCGGCCCGTACCGGCGTCATCGCCACCGTCCGCGGATCGGGCTTAGCGACGTGCGCCTCCGGTCCGGTCATCGTCGGCAGCGGGTCGACCCGCGCCAACGCGTCAAGGACCGAGCCCGACGGCGGCAGCTGCCGATCCAGGTAGCCGAGGATCGATGAGCGCTCGAGGTCGCTACGGACGCCGGATGAGAGCCGCAGCGGCCCGGCGGCCTGCAGCAGCGCAGCGCCGGCCACCCAGGCCGCGACGACCGCCATCGAACCGGTCAGCAGCGCCCCGGCGATGCCGTCGACCATGTGCAGCCCCGACCAGCGCAGGTGCCGGCCGGCCCGCGCTGCGACACCCTCGGCGATCCGCGAGAGGATCCCACCGCCGATCAGCGCCCCCGCCAGCGCCAGCATCGCCGCGTACGGCGAGCGCGAGCCAGACGCCAGTAGCGACGGTGCCAGCCGCGACCCGGCGACGGCGCCGCCAGCGAAGCCGAGGAGCGACGCGGCGCCAATCAGGAAGCCGCGCTTATAGCCGTAGACCGCCAGCACGACCGTCGCCAGCGCGATCAGCCAGTCAACCGTCGTCATCGTCGCAGTCCGGCTTCATCGTCAAATGTCACCGCTCACCCAAAACGCACGTATAACTCATCAATCATGCCCGGGACCGGCAGACGCGCCACACGATGGATCACAGAGGCCTTCACCAACCGGACACGTTGTAGCCGGCTTTTCTACCGCGCTCTGCCGATGCTGCTGCTGGCGGTCGCCGCGTTCCTCGCCGGAGTCTACGTCGCCGATTCCGGCCCGCGGATGCAGCGCCAGGCGGCATTACGCTATGTCAGGGCATGGCAGCGGGACGACTACGCGAAGATGTACGCGCTGCTGACGCCCGCTGCCCGCAGATCGCTGTCGCAGCCCCGGTTCGAGGCGAAGCTAGCGGCCGCGGCCGCCACCGCGACGTTGCAATCGCTGCGCGCGGGCACACGGGTCAGCTCCAGCGACGGGCAGCTCATGATCCCCTTCACGGTCAGGACGCGGGCGTTCGGCAGCTTCCGCGCGACGCTGGCGCTGACACCGGTCGGCGACGGCTCCGGGACGCATTTTCGCTTTGACGACGCCCTGCTGCTGCCGGGGATGCGCGCCGGCAAGCAACTGCGCCGCAGCACCCTGCTGGGCCCGCGCGGCAGCCTGCTGGCCGCGAACGGCGCCGTGCTCGCCCAAGGCTCGTCGCTGGCGACGAGGCTGCCGAAGGTCGCGAACGCGATCGCCGGCACGCTCGGGCCGATCCCCGTCGCCCAGCGCACCCACTACCGGCGGCTTGGCTACCCGGCTAGCGCGAAGATCGGCAGCGACGGGCTCGAGGCGATCTTCGAGGAGCAGCTCGCCGGTCAGCCGGGTGGCGAGCTGCGTGCGGGCAACAGGGTGCTGGCACGAGCGCAGCCGATCGCCGGCAGCGACGTCCGCACCACGATCGTTCCGAAGCTGGAGCTGACGGCGCTCGCGGCGATCGGCACCGGGTACGCCGGCATCACCGCGATCGACCCGCGTACCGGCGCCGTCGAGGCGGCCGCCGGGCTCGCGTTCGACGCAGTCCAGCCGCCGGGCTCGACGTTTAAGATCGTGACCGCTGCCGCGGCTCTCAGCGCGGGTCTCGCTACGCCCGCCACCACCTACGCCTACGAGACGCACGTGAGCATCGACGGCTTCAGCCTGCAGAACGCCGGTGGCGAGAGTTGCGGTGGCACGCTGCTCTACGCGTTCGCCCAGTCGTGCGACACCGTCTTCGCGCCGCTCGGGGTCCGCACCGGCGCCGCGCGCCTGGTTGCGATGGCTGAGCGCTTCGGCTTCGACGAGCCATCCCCCTACGGCTCGGTGCTGGAAAGCACGGTCCCGCGTGCATCCGCGATCGGCGGTCCGGTTGCCGTCGGCGCGACCGCGATCGGACAGGGGGAGGTCCAGGCGACGACCCTCGAGATGGCCGATGTCGCGGCGACGATCGCGAACGGCGGTCGGCGCCCGCTGCCCACCTTCCTGGCCGGCGCGAGGCCACGCTACGTCCGTGCGATCGACGCTGACGTCGCGCACGAGATCGAGCAGATGATGATCGCAGTGGTCACCGAGGGAACCGGCGAGACCGCTCAGATCCAGGGGATCCCGGTCGCCGGGAAGACCGGCACCGCCGAGCTGCGCAACACCAGCGGCAAGACCAACGACACGAAGGGCACCGATGCCTGGTTCGTCGGCTTCGCACCGGCAAGTCGGCCCCGGCTTGCGGTCTGCGCCCTCTACCCCGAAGCCGGCTACGGTGAGACCGCCGCAGCGCCTGCGGTCCGCGAGGTGCTGATGGCGGCGCTCGGCTTGCGCTAGCGCAAGCCAGCTATCGTCGGCCTGGTGCCGCGGTTGCGCTCGTGCTCGACGATGCCCTTGAGCCGGTGCAGGCTGCGGCGCGACTTGCGCTTCAGCCAGCCGTGGCCGATCGCCAGCTCCCAGATCCGGTCGGACGGGAGCTTCGGCTCGGTCCGCAGGCGGTACTCGACGCGGGTGCCGCCGTCACGCTCGCTGAGCTCGTAGCTGGCACTGATGGGCACACGGTTGAACTTGCCACCGGCGCCGCGACCGACGATGCGCTCGGGCTCCGCGACCTCCGCGTAGCCGATATCGGCCCAAGCAAAACGGTTCAACGGCGCTTTCGCCCGGAAGCGAACCCCCGCCCCAAGGCCGTGGCTGTCAGCACGGGTCAAGTGCCAGTCTGCCAAGTAGTAGTCGTGGAACTCGGCGAGGTTCGCAATGTCCGCGAGGTAGGCGAAAACCTCCTCGCGCGGGCGATCGATATCAATTGAAAGGCTGATCTGCGTCACGCGACGCACAGTTTACGCGGCCTGAGCCGACGACCGTCGCTCGACGATGCGAATCGCGCGACCGAACGCCGGACTGTGAACGACGTGAACGGATATGGCCTCGCCGCCGCGCTGTGCCCGGCAGAGCTGGCAGCAGTGCGCGCCCGACTCAAACTCGTAGACGCGCTCGCCCAGCAGCAAGCGCCGACCGCAATCGTCACAGAGCTCACTATCGTTTGCCAGCTCCGGCAGGCTCCGGCGCATCAGCGCCAGATGCAGGCCCGCGGTGCCCTCGACTTCAGGCTGATCTTCCGTGTCATCCATGCGCTTCGGAGTTCGGCGCCGGCACGGGCGTTCCTGCAACGACCGCCCAAACTTCGTTCTCACACCTACGATGCACTATTGTGATCGGACCCCGTCTGGGGCCGCATCGTGCGATTCCCGGGCGAGGCCAGAGAATTGGGCCTTTTACAGCGACCTTTACAGGAACGATATGCTTTGGGCGTGTGCCCTCTCGGCACGCTCTCACTCTCTTCGAGACGGAGGAGCTGATGATGGAGGCTTTGTCGAACAAGGATGGGACCGGGGCTGGCACCGTTCGCTGCGCGACTTGCGGACGGGAGCTACCCGTCGGTGCGGATGGGATCCCGCTGGATTGCCCGGATTGCGCGAAGCGCGAATTTACTCAGTCCTCTTCGCTGCGTACCGCGCAGACGTCGGTCATCGAGATCCCCGGTGAGGAGCCGGTCAGCGACTGGCTCACGGAGCTTCACGACGAGCTCACCGAGGCTGGCCAGTACTTGGCCTACAGGACGCCCGCCGGCGAAGTCAAGTGCTTCCAGCTGCAGCGCGAGTGGACTCGCATCGGCCGCAGCCTGGCCGCAGACGTGCGCTTCGACGACCCCACGGTCTCGCGCCGGCATGCGCTGATCGTGCGCCAGGCCGACGGCCTGCGCGTGCTTGACGACCGCAGCTTGAACGGCGTGTTCGTGAACGGCGAGCGCGTCGAATGGAGCACGCTGGCCGACGGTGACGAGATCGTGATCGGCCGTCACCACTTGCACTTCCTCGAGATCCCGGTGGTCTCGGGCATGCGTCCAGCCGCCGTCTCCGGCACCGAGTAGCAGGACAACCTACCTGGCAAGCAGGACACCTTCAGGCCGACGGGCCACCTGCGGAGGGCGACCCGCCGGGCCTGAGCCTGCGCAGAGCCGGGTGGGGCGGCAGGCCAGGGCGACGCCGCGTAACTGACGCGCGCGTTCACTGCGCGTTTGGCTAACGCATCGTTAGCTTGACTTGCAGAGAACGTCGGCGGCGCTGGTGCGCACGCCAAGGAAGGCGTGCCCGAACAGCTCAGACCCGGGTGACGCGAGCCCCATCGGGCTCGAACGGGACGCGGCAGACCTGCGCCCAGTCGCGCACCCGTGCTCGCAGCGCTTCGGCCACCGCGGCAGCAGTGTCACGCCGTGACCAGAACAGCACCGTCGGCCCCGCCCCGGAGATCGTGGCGCCGAGCGCTCCGAACGCGCGTGCCTGGGCCAGCAGCGCCGCCGACCGCGGATAGAGGCGCGCCCGGTAGGGCTCGTGCAGACGGTCGCGCAGACCCGCCGCGATCAGCTCGAAGTCGCCCTGTACGAGTCCGAGCGTCAGCTCGGCGATCGCCGAGAGGTTCGCGACCGCGTCCAGCAGCGGCACCTGCTCCGGCAGCAGCTTGCGCGCCTGGGAGGTGCGGACCGGCGCCGCCGGTACCACCACCACCCCCTCGAGCTCCGCGGGCGGGTCGAAGCGATGGACCGTGTCGCCGTCGCAGATCACGACGCCGCCGTGCAGGGACGCACCGACGTTATCGGGATGTCCCTCCATCGCCGTTGCCAGGGCGAAGACGTCGGCACCTGACCCGAACAGCTCGTTGGCGGCCAGCAGGCCGCCAACGGAGGCGGCGGCACTCGAACCGAGCCCACCACTGAGCGGAATCGTCGAGCTGATACGGAACTCGAAGCCGTCGGCTGGGTGCAGCAGCTCGAAGGCACGGACGACGAGGTTCTCACGGGTCCGGTCGACGTCGAGGTCCGTGACCACGGCGAAGTGCCCTGTCTCGACCACCTCGACGTTCAGGTGCAGGCCCAGCGCCGCAGCCAGGACATCGAAGCCTGGGCCAAGGTTTCCGGACGACGCGGGAACACGCACCCGCACTTGGCGACAGGCACTGGCGGGGCTGTCCGGAGCCTCGCTCACCCTCTCACCCGAGGACCACGCGTGTGACGGCATCCAGCTCCGCCGCGCACGAGATCACGCCGCCAACCTGCGAGATCGCGGTGTCCGGGTCCTTCAGGCCATGGCCGGTCAGCACGCAGGCGACGCGCTCGGCGTCACCGGGCCCGTAGGTGAGCAGCCCGGCGACCCCTGCGGCCGAGGCGGGCTCGCAGAAGACGCCCTCCTGAGTGGCCAGGAAACGGTACGCCTCGAGGATCTGCTCGTCGGTGACCGCGCGCACCGCGCCGCCCGAGGAGCTCATCGCGTCCATTGCCTGCTCCCAGCGTGCCGGGTTGCCGATCCGAATCGCGGAGGCAATCGTCTCCGGCTCCTCGATCGGATGCCCGGCCACCAGCGGCGCCGCACCGGCCGCCTGGAAGCCGAGCATGCGCGGCGTCATCTGCAGTTCGCGGAAGCCGCGCCAGTAGGCGGTGATGTTGCCGGCGTTGCCAACCGGGAGGCAAAGCGCGTCGAGCTCGCCGCCGAGATCCTCGGCGATCTCGAAGGCCGCGGTCTTCTGACCCTCGATGCGGAACTCGTTGACCGAGTTCACGAGCGTGATCGGCTGCTCCTGCGCCAGCTGGCGCACAATTTTCAGAGCCTGGTCGAAGTTGCCGTGGATCGCGATCACCTGGGCGCCGGCGATCAACGCCTGCGCGAGCTTGCCGAGGGCGATCTTCCCCTCCGGGATGACCACGACGCCGCGAATGCCGGCACGGGCGGCGTAGGCGGCAAGCGACGCCGCCGTATTCCCGGTCGACGCGCAGACGACGGCCTGCGAGCCGTCGCGCACAGCGGCGCTGACGGCACAGGTCATCCCCCGGTCCTTAAACGAGCCGGTGGGGTTGCACCCCTCGAGCTTCAGATAGACCTCGGCGCCGACCCGCTGTGAGAGCCGTGGCGCCAGCAGCAGCGGCGTCGCCCCCTCGTTCAGCGAGATCACGGGGTCGCCCTCGGCGAACGGCAGATGGTCGCGGTAACGCTCGATCAGTCCTGACATATCGAATCCAGAATGCCAGAGCCGCCGCGAAGCGGTAGCCACGTCTGCGGCAGGACCCGGTGACTGCAGGCGCGGGGGCCGCCAGCGCCCCGGAGCCGATAGCCGTGACGGTCGTGAAGGCGCGGTGCCAGCGGGCACCGCGCCAACCGCAGCCTCAGGCGATCTCGAGCACGACCTTACCGACGGCCCGGCGCTCTTCCAGCAGCGTCAGGGCCTGCGCCGCGCTCTCCAGCGGGAAGCTCGCGCCCACGATCGGGCGGATCTGATCCGCCTGTGCCAGCTCCCCGAGCCGCGCCGCGGTCTCGGCGATGTAATCGGGCCGGCCAAGCGCGTAGTTGCCCCAGCTGACGCCGATCACCGCGAGGTTGCGCAGCAGCAGCCGGTTGACGCGGACCTCGGGAATCGAGCCCTCGCTGAAGCCGACCACGAGCAGCCGGCCGCCGTCGTTCAGCGACCGGAGCGAGTCGGTGAAGCGGTCGCCGCCGACAGGGTCGACGACGAGGTCGACGCCGCCGAGCGCGCGCACCTGGTCCTTCCACGGACCGTCGGCACGCAGCACCTCGTCGGCACCGGCCGCGGTCGCGATGCGCGCCTTCGCCTCGGAGGAGACGACCGCGATCGTCCGGGCGCCATGGGCCTTCGCAAGTTGCAGCGCAGCGGTGCCGATGCCGCCGGCCGCACCGTGCACGAGCACGTTCTCCCCGGGCTCGAGGCCACCGCGCGTGTGCAGCGCGAAGTACGCCGTGTGGTAGTTCAGCAGCATCGCCGCGCCCTCGCGGAACTCCCAGCCCTCGGGCAGTGGGAAGACGAAGCCGACCGGTGCGACGGCGACCTCGGCGAAGCCACCACCCTGGGTGTAGGCGATCACTCGATCGCCCGCACGCACCGGGCCACCCGCCGGCGCGCTACGGACGACACCGGCGATCTCGGCGCCGGGTACGTACGGCAGCGGCGGCTTCCACTGGTAGAGCCCACGCGTCTGCAGAAGCTCCGGGAAGGCAACTCCGGCGGCACGGACGTCGATGAGGATGCCCTCGCCCGGGGTCAGCGGATGCGACGGATCAGGCTCCGGCACCTCGACGAGCTTCAGCGCCGTCTCCGGGCCGGTGTACTCGGTGATCTGGATCGCGCGCATCATTGGAATTCCTCCTCTATCACTCTGATCGCGCGTGGCGGCGCCCGCAGCACGTGCAACTGTGCGATCTCCTCGAGCGCCGCGTAGAACTGGGACTCGAGCACCGGGTGGACGATCATCACCAGGTGCGCCTGGTCGCTGGTGCCGCGTTGCAGCACCGACTTCACCGACACCTGGTGACCGGCCAGCAGCTTCGCGACGGTTGCCAGTACGCCCGGCTCGTCGGCGACTTCAAGGTGCAGGTAGAAGGCCGCCGTCGTGTCGGCGCAGATCGCGACCGGCGCGGGCGTCGAGAACGTGCTTGCCGGCGGGATCATCGCGCTGATCACGTCACCGAGTACGGCCGTGGCGGTCTGCGGGCCACCGGCACCCGGACCGGACATGGTGATCTCGGTGAAGTCGGGCGACTCGACGGTGATCGCGTTGAACGAACCGCCGACCGAGGCCAGCGGGTGGCCGGCGTAGAGGAAGACCGGGTGGACCCAGATGGCGAGCCCGTCCTCGCGTAGATCGGCGGCACCGATCAGCTTCAGCGAGAGCCCGAACTCACGCGCGTAAGCGAGGTCGTACGGCGTGATCTCGCGGATGCCCTCGTAGCTGACCTGATCGAGCGAGACCGCGACCCCGAACGCCAGCCGGGCGATGATCGCCATCTTTGCCGCGGCGTCGCGGCCATCGACGTCGTCGGACGGGTCGGCCTCGGCATAGCCGAGCCGCTGGGCATCGCTCAGCGCCTCGGCGAAGGTCAGACCACGCGCTGCCATCTCGCTGAGGATGTAGTTCGTGGTGCCGTTGACGATGCCATGGACGCGCGTGATCCGGGCCCCCGCGAGCGACTCGTTGACGACCCGGACAACCGGGACCGCCCCGGCCACGGCGCCCTCGAAGCGCAGCTGAACGTTGCCGTCGTCCGCGGCTCGGTAGAGCTCCTCGCCGTGCAGGGAGATGAGCTGCTTGTTCGCGCTGACCACGTGCTTGCCGGCCGCCAGCGCTTTCAGCACATACGTGCGCGCCGGCTCGATGCCACCGATCAGCTCGACGATCAGATCGCTCGCGGCGAGGATCCGGTCGAAGTCGCCCTCCGTGCTCTCGCGCGAGAGCACACCGACGATCTCCGGCTTCATGCCGGTGATGTGCTGCACCTTCTGTGACTGGGCGTGCACCATCTCGACAAACGCGGCGCCGACGGTACCGCGCCCGAGCACGCCGATCCGAAATAGATCAGACATCGCGAGTGAACATGTCGTCGTAGGTCTCGCGGCGCACCACCACGCGGGCATCGCCGCCTCTGCAGAAGATCACCGGTGGCCGCGGCACGCCGTTGTAGTTGTTGGCCATCGCATAGCCGTAGGCGCCGGTCACCGGCGTCACGACGAGGTCGCCCGCGGTCGGGTCGGCGAGCCTGACGTTGCGCACGAGCACGTCGCCGGACTCGCAGTGCTTGCCCGCAAGCTGGCAGATCTCGCCGCTGCCGCACGCCGCCATGCGGGAGGCGATCGCCGCCTCGTAGCGAGCGCCGTAGAGCATCGGCCGGAGGTTGTCCGACATGCCCCCGTCGACCGCCACCCAGGTCGAGACGTTGTGCTTCACGGTTTGCACTGTGTACAGCGTCACGGTCGAGTTGGCAACCAGCGAGCGCCCAGGCTCGATCGCCAGCGCGGGCCCAGGACCGAGCTCGCGGTCGGCCGCCGCGAGCAGCGTCTGCACGTAGGAGGCGATCGAGGGCGGCTCTTGCTCGGACTGGTAGGGGACGCCGAGCCCCCCGCCGAAGTCGTAGAAGTCGAAGCTGCCGAGCCCGCCGAGCACCTCGAGCGTTCGCGCGAACGGCTCCAGCTCCATGAGCTGCGAACCGATGTGGCTGTGCAGCCCGCGCAGGTTCAGATGCTGCGAGCTCTCGACGCGCTCAACCGCGGCCGGCACCTCGTCGATCGCGAAGCCGAACTTCGAGTCCGCCTGGCCGGTCGAGATCGCCTGGTGAGTGTGACCGCTGACGCCCGGGGTGACGCGCAACAGCACGTCCTGCACGTGTCCACGCTCGGCCGCGACCAGATCCAAGCGCGCGATGTCGTCGAACGAGTCAAGGACGATCTGCCCCACCTTCGAGCTCAGTGCGAGACTCAGCTCCGCCTCGGACTTGGCGTTGCCGTGCAGGAAGATCAGCGCCGGGTCGAAGCCTGCCCGCAGCGCTGCCGTCAGCTCGCCGCCGGAGGCGACGTCGCAGCCCAGCCCCTCCTCGGCGAACACGCGCAGCACCGCGGTGCACGGGAATGCCTTGGTCGCGAACAGCACCCGGCCGCCCGCGGCACGACCAGCGAGACCGTCCCGGTACGCCCGCGCGCGCTCCCGCAGGTCATCCTCCGAGACGATGTAAGCGGGGGTCCCGAACTCGGACGCCAGCTCGACTGCATCGCAGCCGCCGACCTCCAGATGACCGTGTGCGTTGACCGAGCTGTTGCGTGGATATACGTGTGAGAGCGCAGACACCTCTAACGATCTTGCCAGGAAATCGGCCCGACCGAGTTGGCGTCGACTCCGAGCCGATCGCGCTTGGAGTCGACGAGCGGCAAGCCGCGGGCGAGCCGGCGTCAGCTGGGCAGAAGCCCCTCGCCGGAGAACTCGGACCGGGCTTCCTCCAGCGTCACGTCAGCCGGTGGCAAGATCACATCGGAGCCTTCGAGCTCGTCCTCGTTCAGCGCCCGGCCGCCGCGTGTGAAGGCAAGCAAAGCGGCGTAGGCGGCGTGGAAGCGCACCTCGTCACCGCTGTCAATCGCTTCGGCGGCAGCGTTGTCGAGCCGGTTCAGCGCTTCTACATCGGTGATCTCGTACTGGCCCTCGGACGAGATCCGAACGATCATTGCCCCGGCCCCTGCGGCGGCTTCGCGCCGGAATCCTCGATCTGCGGCTGCACCGCGTTGCCGGCGGCACCCTGGTCGCCGGCGCCAAGCTCGCCCGAGGACGGCTTCCCGCCGCCAAGCTCCGCCTTCATCCGCTCGAGCTCGGAATCGACCTCGCTCGTTGCCGACAGCTGCCGGAGCTGGCGGTCGATGTCATCCTCGCCGGAGCTGAGGGTCGTCACGTCGTCGAAGGTGCCGGACGCTTCGAGCTCCTGAACGGCTCCCGCCCGCGCCTGCATCTGCTCGGTCTTATCGACCGCACGCTGCATCGCGAGGCCGACATCCGCCATCTCCTCGCCCACGCCGGTCGCAGCCTCGGAGATCTTGACCTGCGCCTCGGCAGCGGAGTACTGCGCCTTGATGACTTCCTTCTTGGTGCGGAACTGCTCGATCTTTGCGCGCAGGCGCTGCTCGGACTGGGTCAGCTGATCCTGCTGGCCCTCAAGTTGCGTGACCTGCCCGTCGATTGACTGCAGCTCGGTCTGCAGCACGTTCTTCCGCTCCAGCGCCGCACGCGCGAGATCCTCACTGCCGGCCGCCAGCGCCTGGCGTGCCTGGGTGTCGAGCTTCACCAGCTGCTGCTGCATCTGCTGCTCTTGCAGCTGCAGCCGCTTCTTCGCGGTGACGACGTCGGCAATCCCTTTCTTTACGTTCTGCAACTGCTCGAGCTGCTTCTCATAGGAGTAGTCAAGCGTCTCGGCCGGGTCTTCGGCCCGATCGAGCAACTTCGAGATCTTCGCTTTGACGACGGTCGACATGCGACCGGAGAGACCCGGCATCGCATCCTCCTTCGGTTTTCACGGGGCACTGCAAGCGTATCGTCGGATTCTGACGATCGAGCAAAAAGCTCGCTAGCCTTGGCAGACGATGAGTGAGTTCGAGAATCCACGCCGGACCGCTCCGGGTTACGAGCCGACGGTCGAGGACATCCACGCGCTGACGGCTGCCGCAACTCCGCACTTCGCCGGGCAGCTCAGCATCCGTGTACGCCGCCTGATCGAGGGACTGCCCGCGAACAGTCCGGTTCGCGCCGAAGGTGAACGCGCGCTGGCGGTGCTGCACGACATTTCCTTCGGTGGCGAGACCCGCGGTCACGCTCCGGCGCAGGGACAGCCGACGCTCTCAAGCGTCAGCGAACAGACCACCTCTGACGAGCAGATCTAGCTCGCGTCCTGGTTGAGGGACGCTGTGACCCGTGGCCGCAGATACGGCTGCCCGGGCGGGGTTGCCCGGGGCTGCACAGCTACCAGGTCGTGTGCCACGGACTGAGAGCTTGGCCGTTGCCGGTTACGGGCCGTTGCCGGTTACGGGCCGTTGCCGATTGCCGGCGATGGGGCCCGAGATGGCCACCCGTGGGCTTACCGAGGATCCGCTGAGGGCAATCTGTCGGCGTCGCCATGGTCGCTGTGGCGGCCCATCGGCAACATTCTCTAAAAAAATCCCTAACTGAACTTTAATCTGCTTTGATGTAGAGGCAGCATCCTAAGGATGCGACGTACCTCATAGCAGTACCTCCTCCCCATAAAGCGCGGTGCCGGCCCGTTCATTCGTGAGCGGGCCGGCGTCGTTCCCGGGGGCCGTGGGTCGCCTCTCCACCCCTCGTTCTTTGGCACTGGGAGTATCGGATGTGCACCTGGAGTGCCAAAGAACGACCAGCTGGAGGGTTGGCCGGTCGACTATGCGTGCTCCGCCGGCGCCGGCTGGCTGCCGTCCGAGGGTGATTGCTCCTTCTTTCCCGATCCAAGTATGAAATAGCTACTTTTGCCCGGAAAGAACGAAGGCCGCAGCCACCGGGCCTCAGTGGATCGGGGTCTCGGACGGGGCGCAGCCACCGGACCCGAGCGGCTCCGCTTCGCAGACGATCCGGCCGAGCCGGGGCGGGACGGCGGGTCGACCAGGTGGGACAGCGGGTTGACCAGGTGGGCCGGCGGTTCGAGCCAAGGCGGACCGAGCGGCCGCTTAAAGAACTAGAGCCGGCCCTTGCCCGGGCCGGCTCCGATTCCTCTCTCCTCAACCGCCATCAAGCGCGATGTCGCGCCCCTCAGAGCGACTTCCAATTTCCAGCGACTGGGCGATTGTAACGATTGCCGCCACTGAGAGAAGTGTGACTTATGTCACATATCGTGAATCCGTCTGGATTTTCTGTTCGTGAAGTTATGAGTCAGCAGATCCCGGCTTACTCCACGGGCTCTTCCGGTGGCTTCGGCGGCTCGCGGAACTTGATCCTGACGGCCTCGATCCGGTTCTCGCGGACCGACTCGACGCGGATCTGATAGCCGTCGAGCTGAATCGAGTCACCGTGGTGCGGCAGCCGGCCAAGCTCGCTGAACACGAGGCCGCCGATCGAGTTGTAGGCGTCCGTGTCGACCGGCAGCTTCAGGTCGTAGTCCTCGAGGTCCGCAATCGGCACGTGCCCGCGCACGAACCACTCGCCGTTGGCAAGGCGGCGGATCGCGCCGGCGGCTGGATCGGTCTCGTCGGTGATCTCACCGACGACTTCCTCGACGATGTCCTCGGTGGTGACGATTCCGGCGGTACGTCCGTACTCGTCGATGATGATCGCCAGCTCGGTCCGCTCGTGCTGCAGCTCGGCCAGAAGGTCATCGAGCGGCTTGGTCTCCGGCACGATCGGCGCCGCGTGGACGCGACTGGCGAAGTGTGCGTCCGGCCCTTGCTCGAGCAGCACCTTGACAAGCTGGTTCACGTGGACCGTGCCCCTCACCCGGTCCTCGTCATCGTCCTCGATCACCACGAGGCGCGAGTGGCCGGCCGCGATCGCCTGCCGCAGCGCCTGCTCGGCGGTGTCATCGACGCCGACAGTGACGATCGCCGGGATCGGTGTCATCACCTGGCGCGCCTCCTGCTCGTGCAGGTGGAAGACGCCGGTGAGCATCTCGGCCTCGTCAACGTCGATTTGGCCACTGCTCGAGGAGTCGGCGATCAGCCGCTTCAGGTCCTCGGTGGTGCCGTGCGAGGTATCGGCGTTGGGATCGGTCCCGAGTCGCCGCAGGATCCACGCCGAGCTCACGTTCAACGCGACGATGAACGGCCGGAAGACGATCATGAACACGCGCATCACCGGCGCGATGTGGCGTGCCATGCCCTCCGCGTGCTGGATCGTGTAGAGCTTCGGAACGATCTCGCCGACGGTGCTTTGGACGAAGGTGATCAGCAGGTAGGCGACGACCACCGCCACAATCACGGCAACCTCGGGCACGGGGCTGCCGACGATGTGCTCAAGGAGGTGGCTGATCGCCGGCTCGCCGAGCGCGCCGATGCCGATCGAGACCATCGTGACCCCGACCTGGCAGGCGGACAGGTAATCGCCGACCTGGTCGAACATCGCGAGCGCCAAGCCGGCACCGCGCTGTTTCTCTTCGACCATCAGCTCGAGCCGGGGGCGACTCGACCGCACAAGCGCATACTCCGCGACCACGAAGAACGCATTGATCAGTACGAGCAGCACTGATATTGCGATCAGCACACCGTTCATTGGTGTGCCATCCGGTCGCTTGAGTGCAAGTGGTAACTACTTCGGTAAGGGTCGTCGTTCATCGTTGGCGACTTATCCACGGTATCAGTCAGGACAGCTGGCTGTCGAGCCCGCCACGACCTGGGCCCGGGGCCGCCAGCCGCGGTGGCCGCCGCCAGCCGCCGCTACCGGCGGCGGCGTCAGGAGCGGCGGCGTCAGGGGCGTCGCCCTCGCGGGGGCGTCGAGGCGCCTCTCCCCGCTATATCGTTCACTAGCGGACCATGCGAATTGTCAGCCTCAGCCCCGCCGCCACCGAGATCCTGTTTGCGCTCGAGATCGGTGACGACATCCTCGGTGCCACGCATGCCTGCGACTATCCCCCGCCCGCGCTCGAGATACCACGCGTGACCGTTTACGGCGACAACACAACGGTGGCGGACCGCCGGCGCACCGGCACGACGATCAACCGACCAGCCAGCCGCAGACCGCTGAACTACTCCCTGCTGGCCGAGATCAAGCCCGACCTGGTTGTCACTGACGCGGTCTCGCTCGTGCACGACCTCTCGCCCGAGGAGGTACAGGCCGCGGCGGCCGAGCTCGACACGCAGCCACTGGTGCTCGTGCTCGACCCGCGTACCCTGGGCGAGGTGATCAGCGATGTGCGTACGCTGGCCCAGGCAACGGACCGCAAGGACGAGGCCGTCGACCTCGTGCGCGAGTACTCGGACCGGATCGACCGCGTGCGCCTGAAGGTCCGTCGCGCGAACCGGCCGCGCGTGCTGGCCCTCGAGTCGCTCGAGCCCCCGCGCGTAGCCGGCTACTGGTTGCCGCAGATGATCGACTACGCCGGCGGCGAGGACGTTCTCGGCTTTCCCGGCGAGGCGAGCGAGGAGTTCAGCTGGGATGTGCTGGCCCAGACCGAGCCCGACATCGTGCTGGTGATGCCGGGGCAGCTCGATGCGGAGATCGCCTACCGCGAGGCCGAGATGCACCATCCACAGCTGTCCGGGCTCGGGGCGGGCGAGATCGTTGCCCTGGAGGCGGGTTACTTCTCGCGGCCCGGCCCGCGACTGATCGACGGCCTCGAGATCCTCGCGAACATCATCCACCCGGATCTGGTGCCCGAGCATCCCGACCACGCCGGCATGGCGCTGACGGTCGAGCTATAGGCAGGCGCCGGCCCGCTGGCCGGCGCTACCACGTCCAGCGGGCCGGATGGACGGCACGCCGGCCACGCCCCCGGGGCAGCTCAGATGACGCTGCCGCCAGGCAGCAGGCCCCTGGAGCCGGCAAGCGCGATCGCGCCGACGATCGCCAGCACCGACAGCGCGCCGCAGACGCCGAGCACGACCACGCGTGAGCGCCGTTGACCGTACTTCACGACCACCCAACCAGTGATCAGGCCGCCGATCAGGCCACCGGCGTGAGCCCCGATCGAGACGCCCGGCACCGCCAGCGTGAAGATCAGGTTGAAGATCAGCACCGGTAGGAGGCCCGAACGCCAGAGCGGTATCCGCCGGGCCTGCGCGAACACGATCAGCGCCCCGAAGATCCCGAAGATCGCGCCAGAGGCGCCCAGCGAAGGCTCCGCCGGCGTCACCAACATCACACCGAGCGAGCCGATCAGCAACGACGTGAAGTAGACGGCGATGAAGTTCAGCTTGCCGATCGCCGGCTCCAGCACCCGGCCGACGAACCACAGCGACAGCATGTTGACGGCGATGTGGATGATGCTCTCGTGGATGAAGCCGGAGGTCAGAAGGCGCCAGTACTGGTGCATCCCGTCGGTCATGTACGGGCCGAACAGCACCCCGTGCATCCAAACTGAGGACCGCAGGTAGTTATCGCCGCCGAGCGTCAGCCCAGTTGCAATCTCGGCCACGAAGACGATGCAGTTGATCGCGATCAGGATCCCGGTCACCGACCACGTCGCGGGGTTGTCCCAGCGGAGCCCGGCGCCGCCCATCCGATGGGCACGAGGCGCCTGCCGCACACGCGTGGTCTGGCCGGCGCACTCCGGACAGCGCATCCCGACCGACGTCGGGGTCATGCACTCAGGGCAGATTGGACGCCCGCAGTTCGAACAGGAAACGCCGGTCTCGCGCGAGGGGTGGCGGTAGCAGTACGCCACTAGCGGTCTGGCGTCGCACGCGGCGGACGCGCGCTGCCGCTGCCGTGCAGTACCGGCAGCGCCCCGCGCGTACGGCTGACGAACTCGCGCGCGGCGTGGGCCGGCTGCAGCCGATGGCTGCCGCTGACCTTCGGGATCTCGCCGGCGTGTGCGGGCAACACCGGCTGGGTGCTCTCACCGAGCTTGCGCACAGCGTGCTCGGGGATCACGCGCCGCGCCTCGTGGGCAAGGTCGCGCACCGCCCAGCTCGCGAGTCCGCGCAGGTGGGCGGCCCCGGGTAGATGCACCGAGCCGGGCAGGTGCGCGGCACCCGGCAGGTGCCGCGGCTCGCCGACGGCGGCGCGGTGCTTATGCCGCGCGTGCACACGGACCACGACCAGAGCGCTGCCGGCAGCGGTCACGACGACCGCCGCCGCGACCGGGCGAACCCAGTTACGCGGGTTGCGCATCGCGGAGAGCTCCCAGCTCTCTAGCTCCTCCTGGGCGCTCTCGGTGAGCGCCTGCAGGCGCGACTCCATGTTGCCGGAGATATGAGTCGGCGGCTCGACCGGTACGAGCGCCTCCGCCAGTAGATTTTCAACTTTTGCGGTCATCGCTCTGCCCTCAATCGTCATCCTCGTCGGGGTCCTTGACGATTTCCTTTAGTTGGCGGATTGCACGGTGTAGCAGCACCTTCGTAGCCCCGTCCGTGCGCCCGAGGGCGCGCGCAATCTCCCGGTTGTCCATCCCCAGCGCGAACCGCATGATCAGCGCCTCGCGCCGGTCACCCGGCAGCTGCTGGACGCCGGCGAGGATGCCAGCAAGTTCCTCGCGCCCCTCGACCAGCGACTCGGTCGTGTGGATGTCGGAGATCATATCGGCATCCTCGATCGACGCCTCGCGCTGCCGCGAGCGCCCGCGGTAGTAATTGGCTGCCAGGTTATGGGCGATGCGAATGAGCCATGGCCGCAGCGGCCGGCCGTTCGACTCGCGCAACGCCCGTTCGAGATGCCGGTAGGCCTGCAGGAAGGTCTGCTCGGTGAGGTCCTCGGCATCGTGGTGGTTACCGACGCGGTAATAGCTGTAGGAATAGATGTCGCGCACGTGCGCGCGATAGAGCTCGCTGAACGCGGCGTCCAGCTTGGCCTTGTCACTTGGCACTGGAGCTTTCGACACGTCATGCAGGCTACCTCCACACCATCAGGCATCGCTCGCGGGTCTCCGAACGGGGCCGTAGCCCAGCGGATGCTGGTCGCCGCCGCGCTGGCGCTCGGACTGCGACCCGGACTGCGGCTCGTGCTCGAACTGCGCCTCAGACTGCGACTCGCGCTGGGGCCGGGGCTCGTCCAGGGACGCGGTCTGGCTGGGCGTCGCCGCCCACGGCTTACCAGCAGCCGCCGGCGCACCGCCGAGCCACTCCCACTGACGGTTCACCTCTCGCCAGATCGCGTCGGCCGCGGTATTGATCTGGTCCCGGTCGGGGTGCTCGACGCGCGGGAACGGCAGCGGTGAGCCGGCGATTGCACGAACCTTATGCGGACGGATGCGCCAGCCGTTGCGGACTGCTTCGGTGCCGTTGATCGCAACCGGGATCACCGGGACGCCGCATTCGAGCGCCAGCATGGCACAACCGCGCCGGGGCTTGCCCAGGGGGCCCGGGCGACGGCGCGTGCCTTCGGGGAAGATCAGCACGACCTCACCACGATTCAGGAGCTGCTTGGCGGTCTCCATCATCTCCGTGTCGCCGTAGCCGCGAGACACCGGGAAAGCGCCAACCGAGCTCATCAGCCAGGCGATCACCGGGTGCATCTCGAAGATCTCGCGCTTGGCGACGTAGTACATCTGTCGCGGCGCCATCGTCCCGACCACGAACGGGTCGAGGAAGCTGCGGTGGTTCGAAGCGACGATCGCCGCCCCGTGCTGAGGGATCTGCCAACGGCCCATGCGACGCATGCGGAAGTAGGCGTAGCAGAAGGCCTGGATCGTCAGCCGGATCGGCCAGTAGACCCAGGGCCGAGCGCCATGTTGGCGCGTTCGCTCGTGCAGCTTCGCAAGGTCCATCGTTTGGTGTACCCGCGCGAATCGGCCCTGTTACAGCAATCCGGCTTGACCGACGACTTTGGCGACGATCTGCATGCATTTTAGACTGAACAGTCAGTACAATTTTGATCGCAATGGACGCACAAGCTCGTAACCACCCCACCGACGATTCCCCTGCCCCGAGCCGCATCTACGTTGCTCGCCATGACCCCGGAACCACCGCCCGCAAGCCTCACGGCACAGACGCCGCGCCCGCACGGATCGAGCTGCACGAGACGTTCCTGAAGGGCCCGCGCGGACCGGTCTACGGTCCTCTCAGCGGCACGTTGCGGACGCCGGTTAGCTTCGTCCTCGGCCCGCATGGCAGCGGCCGCACATCGCTGCTGCTGACGCTCGGCGGCCGCATGCGGCCGAGCTCCGGCAGCGCTACCGTCGACGGCCTCGACGTGCACGCGAGCGCCCGCGCCCTGCGCCGCCACAGCGGCATCGCCGGCTTCATCGGGATCGACGAGCTCGAGGATGCCGCCCGGGTCGACGAGGCAATCCGCGAGCGCCTGATCTGGGCAAGCCCGTGGTACGCGCGCGTGCCGCGCCCGAGCGCACGGCTGGTGGCGAGCGTGCTCGCGCCGGTCTTCGGGCCGGAGATCCCGGTGCCGAGTGCGAGCACGCTCGTGCGCGAGCTGACCGACGCCCAGGATCTGCTGCTGCGGATCGCGCTCGCGCTGGCCGAGGGGCCGCAGCTGCTGTTCATCGACGACCTCGATGCCGTCTCGTCACCCGACTGGCGGGCGCAGGTCTTGCAGCGGCTCAAGGCGCTGACCGATCAGGGCGTGCGTTTCGTCGCAGGCACCGCCGACGCTCGTGACGTCACGATGCTGGCGGAGGCGGCACCGGACGTGCTGCGGCTCGCACACCCCGCCGCCGTGCTGGCCGACGACCCCAAGGTCGCAGCGCACGCAGCGCCGTTCGGCACGCCGGTCGCGGAGGAGATCTGAGATGCCACTGCTGACGACCGGCACCGAGCTCAAGCGCTTCCGCCGGAGCCTGCTGCCGAAGATCTCCCTTGCCGTGCTGCTGGTCATTCCACTGGTCTATGGCGCGCTGTACCTCTGGGCGTTCTGGAACCCCACCAACCACATGAACCGCCTGTCGGTGGCGCTGGTCAACAAAGATCAACCGGCGATGAGCGACAATGGCCTGGTCCGTGCCGGCGCGAGCCTCGAGCAGGAGCTGCTGAGGCGCCAGAACCTCGGTTGGCACACGGTCTCGGCCAAGCAGGCCGAGACCGGGATCAAGGACGGCAAGTACTACTTCATGGTGACGATCCCAGCCGACTTCTCAGCGCGGATCGCACAGGCCGCGTCGACCACCGCCAGCCCCGCCCGGATCGACGTCACCTACAACGACACGAACTCGTTCCTCGCGACCACGCTCGGCAACGAGGTCATGCTGCAGATCCGCAGCACCGTTTCGCAGTCGACCTCGCGGCAGCTCACCCAAGCACTGTTGACCGGCACGCGGCAGCTGAGCCAGGGCATTCGCCAGGCTGCCGGAGCGAGCCAGAAACTGCACGCCGGCGCGGGCACTTTGAACGCATCGACTGGAACGCTGAGCTCTGGCCTCGGCGAGCTTGCCGCGGGTGCGGTCAGCCTGCACTCCGGTGACTCGAAGGTGAGTAGCGGGGCCAGTGAGCTTGCGAGCTCACTGGCCCCGGCCACGGCAAGCAGCAGCACACTTGCCCATGGCGCGAAGTCGGTTGCCGCCGGCAGCTCACAGCTCGCCAGCGGCGCCAACAGTGCCAGCAGCGGTGCCAGCACGATCAGCAGCGGCACGCGCGCGCTCAGTAGCGGCATCGCGTCGCTGTCAAGCGGGATCACCAGCGCGGCTAGCGGTGCGGGTTCGCTGAACACCGGGCTGGCCAGCCTGAAGAGTGGCTCAAGCTCACTGGAAAGCGGCCTGGCGACGCTGAAGTCGGGTACCGCCAACCTCAATGCCTCGACCTCGCAGCTCAGCTCGGGTGCCAGTGGCGTCGCTCAAATCCTGGCTGCGATCAAGACCCTCGATTCGCAGAGCAACGGCACGATGACGCTCGCCCAGGTTGACGCCGCACTCTCGCAGTACGGCGGCATCAGTGGCGCTGCAGGCGATGCCAGCAGCGTCGCCGGCGGCGCCGAGGAGCTGGCCAGCAGCTCGCCGACATTGACCGCCGGGATCAGCAGCGCCTACAGCGGCTCGGAGCAACTGGCGAGCGGGATCGGCAGTGCGGCTGGCGGCGCCACCAGCCTCGCCTCGGGGCTCAAAGCGCTGGAGGGCGGTGCCGGCAGCGCCCAGAGCGGCGCGGCGTCCTTGAAGTCGGCAACCGCGTCTCTCGCCGGCGGCCTGCACACGCTCGCCAGCGGCGCGAGCTCGCTGAAGTCCGGCTCCGGCCAGGTCGCCGCCGGCACCTCCTCCCTCGCCACCGGCGTCGCTGCCGCCAGCAGCGCAGCGGGGCAGCTCGCCAGCGGCAGCGGTCAGACGAGCAGTGGCAGCGCCGAGCTCGCCAATAGCGCGGAATCCGCCGCCAGCGGCGCGCGCGAGCTGCATGCCGGCACCGGCAAGCTCGCCGGTAAGCTCGGCGAGTTCGCCACCACCGCCACCCATGGCGCGAAGAGCGCACCGAGGTTCACGGCCGCGCAGACACGCCGGGTCGCCGACGTCGTCGCAACGCCGGTGCGGCTTCAGGCGCGGACCCTGCACTACGTGAGCTCGTGGGGCGCCGGCTTCGCGCCGTTCTTCATCGCACTTGCCACCTTCGTCGGGGCGCTGATCACGTGGCTGATCCTGCATCCGCTACCGACCCGCCCGCTCGGCTCGAACGTCTCCGGGCTGCGGCACGCGCTGATGGGGTTCGTGCCGGCGGCGCTGGTTGCCGTCGGCCAGGTGATCGTGATGCTCCTGGTGCTGCGCTTCGGAATCGGCCTGCGACCGCTGCACTGGCTCGCGATGGGCTTGTTCGTGCTGCTCGTGACGCTGGCCTTCCTGGCGCTGCAGCAGATGCTCGTGGTGCTGCTCGGCAGCGCGCCGGGGCGTGTCGTGGCGCTGGTGCTGCTGATGCTGCAGCTGTCCTCCTGCGGTGGCACCTATCCGGTGCAGACCTCGCCAGGCTTCTTCAACGCGATCCATCCGTTCATGCCGGCCACTTATGCCGTCAACGCCCTGCGACCGCTGATCGGCGGCGGTGTGAACTCCCACTTCTGGGTGGGCCTCGCCGTCTTCGTCGGCCTGCTGTTGGTGTCCCTGGCAATCACCGCCGTTTCCGCCGGGCGCCAGAAGGTGTGGACGATCACGCGCCTGCATCCAGAGCTGACCGTGTGAGCGGGAGAGCCTCCAGGGAAGAACCACATCTACGATCAGGCCTGATGGAACGCCTTCAGATGGATCGCGAGCAGTCGTTGAAAGCACCGAAGACCACGCCCAGAGGCAGTCAAACCCGGGCGCGGATCCTGGCGGCCGCGGTGAGGGTCGCCGCCGACCACGGCGTCTCCGGCGCCTCAGTCGACGAGATCGCGGCCGTCGCCGCTGTCGCGAAGGGCAGCCTCTACTACAACTTCGGGTCCAAGGACGCGATCTTCGAGGCGTTGCTGCGTGACGGCTTCGATGCTGCGGGCTCGGCGATCAGGGCGGCGACCGAGGGGCTCGAGCCACAAGCCGCGCTGAGCGCTGCGGCGCTTGCGACCCTACGCTTTCTCCGCGACAACATCGATCTCACCCGGGTCATAGCCACCGAGGTCTTCCGGGTCGACCGTCCCTGGGAGCAGGCGCTCGAGCCCGCGCGCCTGGCGGTCACCGTACGGCTCACGCAGCTGATCAGAGCCGCGCACCCGGACAAGCTCCCCGTGAGCGAGATCGCGGGAGCCTCGCTGTTCGGCGCGCTACTGGGCGCTGCGCTGCACTGGTTGCAGCACTCCCCCGACGAGCCGGCCGAGCAGGTCATCGCCCAGCTTGAGCGCCTGATCGAGTAACCGCCGCCGGCCGCGAGCTGAGCGCTGACTCACGTGGCACGGAGCCGGCCGCGGTAACACGGAGCAGGCCGCCGCAGGGTGGTCGGCGAGTTTGTTGCTCATTCGTTGACAAACTCGCCGACCACCCTGCGGCGTCAGTACCAGCGAGCCCCCGATGGGCCGGGGCATGCCGCCCCGCCCACCGCAGTTACTCCTCCTGCTGGTGCACGAGCTCCTGCTCACGGTCGAACTCCTGCTCGCGCTCGAACTCGCGGTCGAGCGCGACGACCGCGCCGCTCTCCGTCAGCGACGGGCCGTAGCGGGACTCCCGATCCTCGAAGAAGGCGGGCATCCGCCAGCGGCATACGAGCATCGCAACAACCCCGGCCAGCGCCGTGACCACCGAGATGAAGAAGACCGCGCCCACATGCCATGGCCCGATCCGGAACGTGGTGAAGCTCTCCGAGGGATCTGCGTAGAAGTAGATGCTGTAGCCGAGCAGCACGAATAGGAACACGCCGCCGAGGCCCGGCGCCAGGAACTTCGAGACGAAGTCGCGCACGCCGTGACGGAAGGCGTGACGGAAGTGCCAAGCGCTGGCGAAGCCGCTGATCCCCAGGTACATCGCCACGAAGAACGTCACCGAGGTGACCGAGTCGGCCAGCACGTTGCCGTGGGAGACGAAGTTGATCGAGGCGTAGAAGATCACCGACGCGACCGCGAGGCTGACGGTCGAGACCGTCGGCGTCTGGAAGCGCGGGTGGATGCGCCCGAAGACCTTTGGCAACGCCTTGTGGAACGCCATCGAGAACATCGTGCGCGCGTTCGGCAGAATCGTCGTCTGGGTGGTGGCTGCGCTCGAGGTGAGGATCATGAAGATCAGGAGCTTCGCGAGCACCAGCCCGAGTGTGCCGTGGCCGAACACGGCCGAGCCCATGACCGACAGCACGTCGTTCGCGTTGTGCGGGTTGCCGAGGCCGATGCCCTTCGTGCCGATGCCGGCGAACGCCTGGACGGCGACCGTGACCAGCAGGTAGGTGCCGAGCAGCAGGAAGGTCGAGACGACGCCAGCCTTACCAGGCGTCGAGCCGGGATCGGCGGTCTCCTCATTGATCGAGGTCGTGGTGTCCCAGCCCCAGTAGATGAAGACCATCAGCATCATGCCCTGCATGAACGCACCCGGCGATGACATCTTCAGCGGGTCCAGCCAGCTCCAGCTCGGATCCAGATGACCGATCGGCGCGGTGCCGTCGCCGACCTTGATCAGGGCGACGATCGCCATCAGCAGCAGGATCGCGACCTCGACGACGATCAGCACCACCTGGAGGCGGACCGAGATCTCGATGCCGAGGTAACAGATCCAGGTCAGCGCCAGGATCCAGAGGATGCCGACCAGCAGCACCCAGACGCTCGACGCGTTCGCGCCGATCGAGGTGACGCCGAACAGCAGGAAGAGGTACTGCCCGGCGATCTGCGCCTGGCTCGCCATCGCCAGGAGGTCCGCGGCAATCGTGCCCCAGCCGCCGGCGAACCAGCCGGTCTTCGGCCCGAGCGCACGCCATGACCACGTGAACGATGTGCCGCAGTCAGGATCGACCGAATTCATCACCTTGATCGCCCAGGCCGCGAGGAACATCGGGATGAAGGCCAGCACCACGAGCAGCGGGGTCTGCAGACCGACCGCGACGACGACCCAGCCGAGCGTGGAGGCGAGACTGAACGCAGGCGCGGTCGAGGCCATCCCGACCGCGGTGCTTTGCACAAACGATATGGCGCCTCCCTTGAGGCCCTTGTACGCGACTTCGTAGCTGATTACCTGGCTCATTCACTCACCTCCTAGGCGGGTCGAAGGAAAGGCTCCGACGCCGCCAAGATGAGCGTCGCGCCCCGGTTAGTAGCTGGACTTCAGGTCACGGCGAGCGAGCCTGACCGGCTCGCTATCGTGCCCTGATCCCGGGCCGGCAGCGGCCGGCCCGCACTGTCTATACCTGCGCCTTGCTACACGCCGTTGCACCGGCATCAGCGCGCGCGTGCACGACTGTGCGACGCGATGGCGCGGACGGCGGCAAACTGGCAGGTAGAAGCTGGCCGCAGGCGGCGCAAAACGCGCAGCCACGACCGGAGCGGCAGTAGTCATCCGGAGCAGACTATCGCATGAGCGCGGGATGGCAGCCGGTCATGACGACTGTCGAGATCGCCGGCCAGAGCGGACGCTGCAGCAGGTCACGAGCCCGCCGGAATCGCGCACCGGAGCCCACGCGAGGCTGGCTCCGCAACGCACACCAGAAGCTGCACGGAAGCAGGCTCCGCAACGCACCCCAGAAGCCACAGGCAGGCTCCGCAACGCACACCGCAGCCCGCACCGAGGCAGGCTCCCCGGCATCCCGGGACGCTCGCGTGGGGACTCACTGTCGAAATCCATGGTGGTAGGCTCGGAATTACAGTTAACCGGCTTACCCATCGTGCGGTTAAGCACTAGCTCACACGACCGTGTTACCGAACCCGGTACTCGGTAACCACTCCAGGCTCACTGCGACGGACACTCACACATGCGGCAAGTCACGGATGATCCCCTCGAGGCGCCCTCGCCCCGAGGCCGAGTTGGCGGCGGCTGTCAGCCAGAGGTGATAGATCGCTCGGTGAGCGATCCGCCGGCCGTGCCCGCGGGCACGGCCACCCGCCGGCGACCCAGGCACATGCTGGCCTTGAGCTTGCTCGCCGTCTGGGGTCCGGGGTTGATCGTGATGCTGGCCGACACCGACGCCGGCTCGCTGTTCACCGCAGCGCAGTCCGGCTCGCGGTTCGGCTACGCGATGGTGCTGCCATCGATCATGCTGATCCCGATCCTTTACATGGTGCAGGAGATGACCGTCCGGCTCGGCGTCGTCACCGGCAAAGGTCACGGCGAATTGATTCGCACGTACTTCGGCACGCGTTGGGCGATGCTCTCGGCACTGACGTTGATGCTCGCGGCGGTTGGCGCGCTGCTGACCGAGTTCGCAGGTATGGCCGGCGTGGGCCAGCTCTTCGGCATCTCCAAATGGGTGACGGTTCCTACCGCGACCATGATTCTGGTCCTCGTCGCGCTGTTCTACCGCTACCGGCGGGTCGAGCGAGTCGGCATGGTCTTCGGCCTGGCCGAGCTGGCCTTCGTGCCGGCAATGGTCCTCGCCCATCCCCGGGTAGGCACGTTGCTGCACGGACTTGGCAGCTTGCCGCTGCACAACACCAGCTACGTGACGCTGCTCGCCGCGAACGTCGGCGCGGTGGTCATGCCGTGGATGATCTTCTACCAGCAGGGCGCCGTGATCGATAAGGGCCTCGGGCCAGCGGACTTGCGGAAGGAGCGCCACGACACCGCCGTCGGCAGCATCATCACGCAGTTGGTGATGATCGTCGTGATCGTGACGATGGCGGCGACCGTCTACCACACCCACCGCGGCGCCGCGCTGGACACGGTCAGCCAGATCGCCGGCGCACTGTCGGCTGCGATCGGATCGGACACCGCGAAGATCCTCGTCGGCGTCACGTTCCTCGGCGCCGCCGTCGTCGCCGCCCTGGTCGTCTCGCTGGCCGGCGCCTGGGGCATGTCCGAGGTGATGGGCTGGCGTCACAGCCTCAACGAGCCGTTGAACCGCGGCAATGCCCGCTTTTACGGGCTCTACGCAGTTGGACTGATCGCTGGCGCGGCGCTGGTGCTGACCTCGGTCAACCTGGTCGGCCTATCGATCGACGTCGAGATCATGAACGCGCTGCTGCTGCCGATCGTGCTCGGCTTCTTGGTGGCGCTCGAAGCGCGCGTGCTGCCGCCAGAGCACCGCATGCACGGCACCTACCGCGTGGTCGTGACGACCGTCTGCTTCGCACTGATGGCCTTCGGGCTCTACATGATCCCAAGCGCACTCGGGCTGTAGGGCACCCGAGCGCCGACATCGGTGGCAGACGTAGGCACCGGCCGGCCGCGGGCGTGCGGCGCTACCCGCGCGGTCGGCCGTCGCGGATTTTCCCCGGATACGGGGGAAAATCCGCCACGATGGCCGGCGGAGCCACTTGATCAGATGGCCGGCAGCGCTACTTGACCAGACCGCGAACGGCCTGGGGAACCGTGATCTTGTTTGCGGAGACCGCGGCGGTCATCTCCGCAAGCTCCTTCTGGAAGCCAGGATGCTCCTTGAACCGCCGGAGGATCGCCTCGTCGAGCAGCCGCCGGAACCACCGCAGACGCTGCTCGGAGCGGCGCTCAAGGAGCTGACCGCTCTGCTCGAGCACGGCGCGGTGACCTTCAACCGAGCTCCAGAGCTTGTCGAGACCGATGTCCGCGCGGGCGCTGATGTTCAGCACCGGCGTCTTCCAACCCGGCGTCGACGGCGGCAGCATCCGCAGCGCGTGCCGGTAGTCCGCGGCCGCACGCTTGGCGGCCGGCTCGAGGTCGCCGTCGGACTTGTTCACCGCCATGATGTCGGCGAGCTCGACCACGCCGCGCTTGATGCCCTGCAGCTCGTCACCGCCGCCCGGTGCGAGCACCAGGCAGAACGTGTCGACCAGCTCGGCAAGCTCGCCCTCCGACTGCCCAACACCGACCGACTCGACGATCACGACGTCGAAGCCGGCGGCCTCGCACAGCATCATCGTCTCGCGCGTACGCCAGGCAACGCCGCCGAGCGTCCCGGCCGTCGGTGAAGGCCGGATGTAAGCGTTCTGAGCCACGGCGAGCTGAGGCATGCGCGTCTTATCGCCGAGAATCGAGCCACCGGTACGGGCACTCGACGGGTCGATCACGAGGACCGCCACGTGATGCCCCTGGTTCACCAGCCAGACGCCGATGCTCTCGATCAGCGTGCTCTTACCGGCACCGGGGACGCCGCTCAGACCAAGCCGGATCGCCTTGCCGGTGTGCGAGGCGATCCGCACCTGCAGCTCCTGCGCCGCGTCCTGATCCTGCGGCCGCCGACTCTCCGCGAGCGTGATCGCCCGCGAGAGCATCGAACGGTCTCTCGCCAGCACGCCCTGCTCGAGCTGCTCGAGCGTCGGGCGCTTTGCGACTGTGAACTTCACGCCCCGCGTACGGCCGGCTTCGCTGATGACCGCGCCTTCTGCGGGCAGGCCCCCCGTCGAGTCCGATGCCGGCTGGATCGGACCGAGTGGGTCCGACGGCTTGCCGTCGGACCCACTCTTACCAGCTGTCCGCTGCTGGCTCATCCCTGCGCGACTTCGGCGGTGTGCCCGAGACGCTCCATCAGCATCTCGACGATCTCCTCTGCCGCCTCACCGAGATCGGTGCCCGGCGGGTAGATCGCGGCGGCGCCGTCGGCGCGCAGCTCCGCGAAGTCATCGGGCGGGATCACGCCGCCGACGACGACCACGATGTCCGAGCGGTTCAGGTCGGCGAGCGCCTTGCGCAGCGCCGGCACCAGCGTCAGGTGGCCGGCGGCCAGCGAGCTGACACCGACAACGTGGACGTCCGCGTCGATCGCCTGCTGGGCGACCTCCTCAGGCGTCTGGAACATCGGACCAACGTCGACGTCGAAGCCGGCGTCGGCAAAGGCGGTCGAGATCACCTTTTGTCCACGGTCATGGCCGTCCTGGCCCATCTTCGCGACGAGGATGCGCGGACGACGACCTTCGAGCTCCGCAAACTTCTCGACCAGCTCGTGAGCCTTCTCGAATGTGCTGCTGCCCTGTCCCACTTCGCGCTTATACACTCCCGAAATCAGCTGGATCTCAGCCTGGTGGCGACCCCAGACCTTCTCGAGTGCGTCCGAGATCTCACCAACGGTAGCGGATGCCCGAGCCGCCTCAACGGCAAGCCCCAGCAAGTTCTCACTCCTGTTGCCGGCCGCCTCGGTGAGGTGCTCCAGCGCCGCCTGGCACGCGGACTCGTCGCGCTCGGCACGCAGCTGGCGCAGCTTCTCGAGCTGCTCGGTGCGGACGGCGGAGTTGTCGACCTTCAGCACGCGAATAGGCGTCTCATGCTCGGGCTTGTGCCGGTTGACGCCGACCACCGTCTGACGGCCGGAGTCGATGCGGGCCTGCACCCGCGCGGCCGACTCCTCGATCCGCAGCTTCGGCGTGCCCTTCTCGATCGCCGCAGCCATGCCGCCCATCGCCTCGACCTCGTCGATGTGCTGCTGGGCGCGGCGGATCAGCCCGTTGGTCAGGCTCTCGATGTAGTAGCTGCCGCCCCACGGGTCGATCACGCGGCAGGTCCCGCTCTCCTGCTGGAGGAACAGCTGCGTGTTACGGGCGATGCGAGCCGAGAAGTCGGTCGGTAGGCCCAGCGCCTCGTCCAGCGCGTTGGTGTGCAGCGACTGGGTGTGGCCCTGGCTGGCCGCCATCGCCTCGACGCAGGTACGAACGACGTTGTTATACACGTCCTGCGCGGTCAGGCTCCAGCCGGAGGTCTGGGAGTGCGTCCGCAACGACAGCGACTTCGGGTTCTGCGGATTGAACTGTCGCATCAGCTTCGCCCACAGCAGCCGCGCGGCGCGCAGCTTCGCGACTTCCATGAAGAAGTTCATCGAGATGCCCCAGAAGAACGACACCCGCGGCGCGAAGCTATCGACCGGCAGGCCGGCCGCGATGCCCGCACGGATGTACTCGATGCCGTCGGCCAGCGTGTAGGCCATCTCCAGGTCGGCGGTCGCCCCGGCCTCCTGCATGTGGTAGCCGGAGATCGAGATCGAGTTGAACTTCGGCATCTCCTTCGAGACGTAGCCGAAGATGTCGGAGATGATCCGCATCGACGGGGTCGGCGGGTAGATGTAGGTGTTGCGCACCATGAACTCTTTGAGGATGTCGTTCTGGATCGTCCCCTGGAGCTGCTTGTGCTCGAGCCCCTGCTCCTCACCGGCGACGATGTAGAGCGCCAGGATCGGCAGCACCGCGCCGTTCATCGTCATCGAGACGGACATCTGACCGAGCGGGATCCCCGCGAACAGCTGACGCATGTCGAGGATCGAGTCGATCGCCACGCCGGCCATGCCGACGTCACCGGTCACCCGCGGATTATCGGAGTCATAACCACGGTGGGTCGGAAGGTCGAACGCAACCGACAGGCCCTTCTGGCCAGCCGCCAGGTTGCGGCGGTAGAAGGCGTTCGACTCGGTTGCGGTGGAGAAGCCGGCGTATTGGCGCACGGTCCACGGCCGCTCGGCGTACATCGTCGGGTACGGCCCACGCAGGTACGGTGGCTGACCCGGCACGGTTGCCAGGAAGTCGAAATCGGCGATATCGGCGGCGGTGTAGAACGGCTTGGCGTCAATCCCCTCAGGGGTCTCCCAGGTTGCGTTCTCAGCGCCTGCCGGTACTGCGAGCGGGTCCGCGTCAGTGCGCAGACCCTTCAGGTCTAGCTTGCTGAAATCCGGTACACGCGCGCTCATCACGCATCCCTCCCAGTATCTGCAGCGGCAGTGCCGCTGCTCGTCTCGAGGTGATCGAGCAGGTTGCCGAGCACGGCGACCATGTCGACGCCTTGGCGTACGCCGAGATCGGCGCCCTGGGCCTTCGCCTTCTCATCGTCGGCGCCAGCCAGGTAGATCAGCTTCGCGCCGGCCCCACGCAGGGCCGCGATCAGGCTCGCGATCTGCTCGGGCTCGGTCCCCCGACCCGGGCACACGGCAACCGCGTCGAGCTCATGCTCGCTCAGCAGCGCCGCCTGATGTGCATCATCCGGCTGCGGACCGCTGGCAATGGTGGCAATGCCGCCGGCCTCGAAGAAGTTCTTGCCCCACTGCGCGATCGCGACATGCGACGCCAGCGACCCGGTGCAGGAGAGCAGGATCTGCGGCTCGTGCCCGGCTGTGGCCATTGCCTTCGCCCGGAGACGCAGATGCTCGAACTGGGCCCCGTCGCGGGCGAACTTCAGCGCCGTCTCGGTCGCCTTGGCGGTGTCCCAGACGCTGGGCCCGTCGTCGACAGCCTCGTGACTGACGCCGTCGTCGCCAAGCAGCGGGAACTCGTTGACACCTGTCTTATTCAGCTTGCGATGCGCCAGCTTCGCCTGACGCTCGGCGGTTGCCTGGGCAAGCTGCTCGGTGAGCTTGCCAGAGGCGATCAGGGCGCCGATGCCGCCATCACGCTCGATCTCCTGGACGCGCTTCCACGCCTTCTGGGCAAGCTCGTCGGTCAGCGACTCGACGTACCAGGAGCCGCCGGCGGGGTCGGAGACGCGTCCCAGCGATGACTCTTCCATCGTCACGAGCTGGGTCGTGCGTGCAAGCCGGCGGGCCGCAGGCCCCGGCTCGCCGAAGCTCTCGCCCTCGGGCTCATCGAACGGCAGCACCGTGATCCCGTCGGCACCACCGACAGCGGCCGCGAAGTTCGCGATCGTGTTACGCAGGATGTTGACCCACGGGTCGACGGAGGAGACCATCCGGCGGCTGGTGCGCGCGTAAGTTGGCGCGTAGCGCTGCTCGGCGGCCACGCCACTGTACTCAAGCACCGTCGCGATCAGCCGGCGCAGCGCGCGCAGCTTCGCGATCTCGGTGAACTGGTCGGTACCGACGCTCACCCGGAACTCGAGCGTCGCCGCGACGTCCTCGGGGCTGATGCCCGCGGCTTCGGCCGCGCGCAGGTAAGCAATCGCGGTCGCGATAGCAACCGCCAGCTCCTCCACGGGACCGGCGCCGGCGTCGACGTAGGGAGCTGTATCGATCGCGAGCACCCGCGCCTGCGGGAACTCGGTATGGACTTCGCCGAGCAGCTTGACGGCATCGCCGATTGCCCGCTCCAGCGCATCCGCGCTGGCCCCGGTGCGCGCGGCGGTGCTGACCGGGTCGAGTCCGAGCGAGCCGGCGACCGTGGCGGCCTCCGTCGCGTGACGACGCCACAGCTCGCACAGCAGGCGAGCTGTGGCGCTAGCCGCTGTGCCAGCCTGCAAAGCCACCGGCACATGATCGAGGTCGACACCGTGCAGGACGAGCTCGAGGTCATCGATCTTGGCGATCGGCAGACCGCCGGCGCCGTCGGCCGCGACCCGCAGCAACACTTCGTCGCCGCCGTCGGCCAGATCATCGGTGATCTGCTCCAACGCATCGTTCAGATTGGCAGTGCCGTACTCCTGACGGATTGCCCACTTGCCGCCGACTCTGGCGCCACGCACGAACGGTGCCGTCCCTGGCAGGCCGCCGGGATCGGCGCCGAGTGCATCGGCGGGCGTGTATAACCACCGGGTGGTTACGCCCTCTTCCAGCTCATTGAGAAGCGGCGCGTCGCTGCCTCGCTTCTCTTGGATCTGCGCCGCCCATTGTTCGGGCGACACAGGCTCGAACTCTGCGGCGAGTGAATCACTCATTAACGCGCTCCGTTTAGGTTTTCCTGGCTGAGCAATCTGACCGCCAACGCTCACGCCACAACCGCGGCAGCTCCCCACTGCTCAGTTCCACAATAGCTCAGAGCCACGCCCCGCCGGGACCTGCAAGGCCACGAGCCAACTCCCAGTGCCGGACAGTGATTATCCCTGCTTGCAAGTGCTTTTTCGCACTTCCACTGAGAGCGGCGTCGCGACAGGTCGTCGGCAGGCCCCCTCACCCCGTATATCTCACCGACTCAATAAGATATATTGCAGGCATGGCAATCACCAAGCGCCTGGTCGCGATCGACGACGACACACTGAAGGCAGCGCAGGCTGAACTCGGCACGCGGACGTTGAAGGACACAGTCAACACCGCCCTAAAGCGGGTGTCCGACGAACGCCATGAGGTCATCGAGCGGCGTCTGCAGGTGTTGGCCAGCATCCCGCTGGCCGATCGTGAAGACGCATGGCGCTGACCTACCTGGCCGACACCAGCGTTCTGACGCGCTTACGCGAGCGGAGTGTTCGCGATGCGATCACGCCGCTGCTCGAAGCCGGAGCATTGGCCAGGAGCACAATGACGGACCTCGAGATCGGGTCCTCTGCTCGCAACGCCGAGGAGTGGCATGCGCTCTCCGACGCACTCGGTATCTGCATGCGACTTGATGTCGAGGCCCAGCAATTCGACCGCGCACTCGAGGTACAGCGGGCACTCGCCGGCGCCGGCCATCGCGGCCGCAAGGTCCCGGACTTGCTCATCGCCGCCGTAGCTGAGCGCCACCACCTGACGGTCCTCCACTACGACACCGACTACGACCTGATTGCCGCGGTGACAGGTCAGTCCGTCCAGTGGGTCGTTTCCGCCGGATCGATCAGCTAGCGCCTCGCCGGCACCACCCGGCAAACGGGGCCGGCGTTTGCCGATGACTGCCGTTCTGCTGGTCGCTGCAGGCCTTCAGGCGTTCTCGCGCCAGAAGGCACGGGTGCCGAAGTAGAGGCAGACGGCACACAGCGCGATCGCCCAGAGGCTGCCCCAGACGACGGTCATGCCGAAGTGGCCGACGAACGCCGCGCGGATGGCGGTGACGATGTGGCTGGTCGGCACGATGTCGGAGAGGTGCTGCAGCCACTTGGGGCCGAGCGATATCGGCAGTAGGATGCCGGACAGCAGCATCACCGGCAACGCGATCGAATTGAGCGTCGGCGCCAGCACCTCCTCGCTCTTCGTCAAAAGGCCGATCATGTCCGAGAGCGCGGCGCAAGAGGTTCCCAGCAGCAGCATCAGCGCCAGGCCGAACAGCATCCCGCCGAATGAGGCGCGCAGCCCGAAGGCGTACGCGAGCGCGATCAGCACGATGCCCTGGACGAAGAGCTCGAGCACGTCGCGCAGGACCCGTCCCAGCAGCAGCGCCGTGCGGCTGGCGGGCGTCACCCGCTGCGCCTCGATCACACCCGCACGCCACTCGGCGACCAGCTCGAAGCCGGTGAACAGCGCACCGAACAGCCCGAGCTGGATCAGCAGCCCCGGCACGAAGACCGCGTAGGCGTTGCTCGTGCCGAGCTGCTTCGAGAGCGGCTTCAGCAGCGGCCCGAAGAGCACGAGGTAGAGGACCGGCTGCAGCAGCCCGATGATGATCCAGGCGGGATTACGCAGCCCCAGCCGCAGCTGACGCCGAAAGATGATCATGGTGTCGTGGACGGCGCTCATGACTGATCCCCCCTTCCCAATCCGCACTTGCTGACGATGGCGCTCGCTCATGTTGGCTGCTCCGCGTCCTCGCCCGTCTCGCCCTCCTCGCGGAGGCTGCGACCGGTCAGCGAGAGGAAGACGTCGTCGAGCGTCGGCCGGCGGACCTCGACGCCGGTGAGCTCGATGCCCGCGGCGTCCAGGTCACGCAAGGCGCGGCCGAGCGTCCGCCCTGCCTCGCGCACGCGTGCGCGCACGGCTAACTCGTCACTCTCGACCTCCGTGCCGAGCTCGGCGAGCGCCGCCGCGACGGTCTGCAGGTGCTTGCCGTCGACAACCTGCAGCTCGACGAGGTCGCCGGCGACCTGGCGCTTCAGCGCATCCGGCGTGTCAGCCGCGACGATCCGTCCGTGGTCGATGATGAGGATGCGGTCGCAGAGCGCGTCGGCTTCGTCGAGGTAGTGGGTCGTCAGGAAGATCGTCGCGCCGCGCTCGTTGCGCAGCGTCGTGATGTGCCGCCAGAGGTTCGCCCGCGCCTGCGGGTCGAGCCCGGTCGTCGGCTCGTCGAGGAAGACCAGGTTCGGATCGTGGATCAGACCCATCGCGATGTCGAGACGGCGCCGCTGGCCGCCGCTCATCGCCCGCGGCTTGCGCTCCCAGAGACCCTCGAGATCGAGCTGGCTGAACAGCTCGAGGCCGCGTCTTCTCGCCTGCTCGCGGCTGATGCCGTAGAGCATGCCGTGGTCGACGACCTCCTCCCCGGCCCTTGCCTCAGGGCTGGTCGAGCCGCTCTGCGAGACGTAGCCGATGGAGCGACGCACGCCGACCGGGTCGCTGGCAAGGTCGTGGCCGGCGATCGTTGCGGTCCCCGCAGTCGGCCGCAGCAAGGTCGTCAGCATCCGCAACGTCGTTGTCTTGCCGGCGCCGTTGGGTCCGAGGAAGCCGACGATCTCACCCTCGGCGACGTCGATGTCGACGGCGTCGACCGCTACGAGCTCTGTGTGCTCGCGGCCCTTACGGGTGGTGAAGGTGCGGGTCAGCCCGCGTGCCTGGATCATCGCTTCCATCGCTGCACCGCGGCGGAGCGTAGCGGGCTGGGCAGACCCTGGCGCCGCGCAGGCCCTGGTGGCTTGATGTGAGTCGGGCTCAATGGACGACGGGCTCGTTCAGTGCACGTTTAGCTAACACATGCGGAGTCAAACTTACAAAGAAACCGTCCGGCGCTCGGCAGGGGGTCAAGCCGGGAGTGGCCGGCCCCGCTGGGCCGGCCAAGCGGCGTCAGCCGGCGGTGGAAACGACGATGTCCGCTCGCGCGCGCGTGGATTCGATCAGCAGCGCGTTGGCACCGTCGACCCGTTGCGCCCACTCGCGCGCGTCCGCCTCGCTGCGGCCGAAGCGCACGTGCCGCTCAACCAGGCGCTGCAGCCGCACGGCCTCCGGCGCGTCGCAGAACCAGCACTCGTCGAGCAGCGTCGGAATCTGGCTCCACGGATCGGCCTCGGCCAGCAGGTAGTTCCCCTCCGAGACCACGATCCGGACCTCCGGGCCGACCTCGATGCTGGCCGCGACCGGCTCCTCGAGGTTGCGGTCGAAGCCGGGGGCATAGACCGGGTTAGCGGTCTCCTTGCGCAGCCGCCTGAGCAGCGCGACGTAGCCCCAGCCGTCGAACGTGTCGATCGCGCCCTTCCGCTCGGCGCGCCCGAGCCGCTGCAGCGTCGCGTTCGCGAGGTGGTAGCCGTCCATCGGCACTTGCGCCGCGATCCCAGGCATGGCGGCGTTCAGATCCGCCACCAGCCGCTCGGCCAGCACCGTCTTCCCGACGCCGGGACTGCCGATGACGCCAAGCAGGACGCGGCTGCCGTCATTCACCTGCGCCACCAGGTTCTGCGCGCGCTCCAGCGCCTGCGCGTACTCGATCATCCTCTGCTCCATGAAGACCATTTTCCACGGATTCGGCGTTTGTGCGGTCTTCCTGCGGACGGCCGGCCCTAAGGAGGGCGTGGCTTGACGGACGGACCGTCACTCCGCCAGCGCCCACAAATCGAGCGCCCTCAGAATCAGCTCAGGCATCGATCGCCCCCGGCGATCAGGCGCCTGTCACCGCACTCGGTCGCTGCCGTGCACAGAGGATGTGTTGTCCGGCCCCTGATCTTTTTTGACGGTGGGTCCTGGGGCATTTTGTCGCCACCGTTTCAGAGCTTCGGTGCGGCGCTGTGCGAGCTGGTGAGAGAGCTGCGGCAGCCGCGTCTCAAGGTGCGCGGCCGGTAGCCGCCGGTCATGGAGGACGGCGCGCTCGATGTCGATGCCGTTCTCGAGGTAGAGCTGCATCGCTTGGTAGCCGGCCGTGTTGCTCTGATCGAACGCGAGCCGGTAGACCTGCTCGTTGATGCGCATGACGTCGCGCTGGCGGGTGGGGTCATCGAGGGCGTGCGAGCCGTAGAGCGGCAGCAGCTCGATCGCCGCCTGCACCTGGGCGTGCGCATGCTCGATCGGCCGGTCGAGGGGGCGTTATTGGCGACACGGCTTTGCAGGCAGTGGAAGGGATGCATCACCCAGAGGCGCAGCGGCTCCTGGCCGGGCACCGGCAGGTCGAGGGGAATCGCGCGCTCGATGACCTCGTCGGCGGTGAGACCGTAGGGCTCCTGCTGGAAGTCGGCGGTGCGGTGGTAGCCGTCGCTGGCTAAGAACGTCACCGCCCCGGTCTGCGCGGTGTGGTGCCGAGTCGGGGTCAGCAGTTGGTAGTCGCCGCCGAGGATATGGGCTGCGGCGCGGACTTCGGGATGGTCGCCGAGAAAGTCGAAGTCGCGGGTACCGAGGACGTCAAGCTCGTGGCCACCGCGGAGGATGGCGTTCCACAAGGACACCGCAGAGCCTCCGATCACGACGACCGAGCGGCTGGCGAGCAGGGAGCGTAACTGCGTGAGGACGCGAAGCGTCTGCGCATGTGTTAGCGGCGGCGGTTTAGGTTGCGCCGCCACCGCCTATGCCCGGTTGCCGATGAGGTCGAAGCGGATCACGAAGTCCTCAGGGCCGAAGCTCGCGAACGGATCGTGCGCGAGTACCACGGCGCGGCGGGCCTCGGGGTCGTCGCCGGCCGCCTTGAGCTGCGCGAGCGCCTGGCGCCGCAAGGCGTTCTTCCACTCGACGAGCTCGTCGAGTGTGCGCGGCGGTGTCGGCTCGTCGTAAAGGGGATCCATACCATCATGATATCCGTGGTCAACTATGCCCTCAACCTACTGGTCTCTCCAGACTGACCGCGCGGCCTGACGCCAGCAATATGACCAGCGCTCACAGTCGCCGGCAACGCGTGACACCTACGCTGCGCTCTCCGTTGGAGAGAACGATCCTGAGCGCCACGAAACCACGTTCTCAGCTGCTTGATACCGGCCATCACGATCAGCGTTTGGCCAAGCACTTAGCCGAGGATCCTGAGTTTGAGCGCCAGCAGCACGCGATTGCGGCAATTGATCAGATCGTCGGGCAGCTCGATGAGCTGCGTGCCGGGCATGGCTACACAAAGGCTCAATTGGCGCGGATGATCGACAAGCACCCGGCCAGTGTGCGGCGGCTGCTAACCGCAGCCGGCAACCCAGAGCTCGCAACGGTCGTTACGATGGCTGACGCGCTGGACGCTGACGTTGTCGTCGTTCCCCGCCAGCGAGACACGCACGCTCAACGTGGCAGCCGAGGCGTCGCCGCTTAGCCTGCCCGACAACGGGACCCCAGAAGAGTTTGCCGCGCTCGGCTTCGACCGGTCCCAGATCGCCGTCATCAACGGGATGGTCAAGCCGAACGCCGCTTTGTTCACCGACAACCAGTACCGCAGGCACGTCCGCGAGTTCGTGGACGGCTACCTCACAAGTCGTCCGCGACGGATCACCTCATCCTGATTCTCATTCACTTCTAAAGCCGTCCAGGCGATGGGGCGAGGAGTTCACGGTCACGCGTCGTGGCACGCCGGTCGCGCGGATCGTCCCCTACCAGGACACGGCCACGGGGCTCAGGCCGGCACGACGACCACCCGTGTTCTCAACGGCCGAGCTTGTGCACTCGCAGACCACGTCCGAGCAGGTGCTGGCGGAACTGCATGACAAGCGTTGAGTCCCTTGAACGCCTGGTACCTGGACACCTCGGCGGCGCTCAAGCTCCTTCTGGCAGAGCCAGAATCGGCTGCTCTGATCGATGCGATCAACCGCGAACGTCCGACACTCGTCGCCTCATACCTGCTGGAGACGGAGCTGCGCGGGGCCGCACACCGCGTGCCCGAGATCACGCAGCGACAGGTGACGGAGCTACTGGACCGCATCGACCTCTACGAAGCGGCGACGGCGACGTTCACCCAAGCAGGGCTGCTGCCCGGCGAGCACCTCCGGCCGCAGGACGCGCTGCATCTCGCTTCCGCGATCGCCATTAGCGTCGAGCGACTCCTCACCTACGACGCTCGGATGGCAGACGCCGCACGCGACAGCGGCCTTATGGTCGCCGCGCCGGGACGTAACGACCAGCCCGCTGGCATCGGCCAGGCTGCACAAGCGCAGTAGCCGGGGCACTGGGTTGTTTGTGGGTTGGGGACATGACCGGAATCCCCGTCGCAGAGCACGGCAAGCTCTACTTGTAGACCGTGATCGATCCCTATTCCCGACGGCTGCTGGTTGCCGCGGTCAGCCAGCACCCGCACCGGTCCCTCACATGCAGCGCGATCAATATCGCCGTCGTGGCCGCATCATGAGGACGACTGGCGCGGGGTAAGCCGACGGCCGAAGACCCACGTCGTAAGCATCGCGATCATGATCGCCCCTCCGGCGACGATCGCTAGCTGGACAGCCGGCACCGCGACTGGCGCGCCGGGGATACGAGCTGTATAGATCCCGAATGAGATGCCACCAACAAGTAGTCCTCCGAGCAGGCCAATGACCGTCAGGGTGAGACTCTGGAGAGCCAGCGCGCGGCGTGCCCAAGAGCCGCGCACCCCAATCGCGACTAAGCTGCGGCTTTCCTTGCGCAGGCTACGCGCGGTCGAACCGATCGCGATCGTCATCACGACCGCCAGCAGCAGCAGGATGCCGTAGCGCCCGTAGACCAGAGCCGGCGGTTCGGATGCCGCTTGGAAAGCTGAAGGCTGCAGAAGCACCTGGGGCGGGAGTCCGGCCGCCGCCATGATCTTCGTGAGCTTCCGGCTCTCGGCAGAGCTGATGTGGGTGAACGCGTCGTAATACGTGTACATAGGCAGGCGCAGCCGCCGGGCGGTTGACGCAAGAACGAACCCGGTACCCTGCTCTGCCCAGCCGTGATCGTTTTCAATGGAGGCAACCGCTTTGGGAGCGGTAAGGCGGCGGAGTGCCACTCCCTGGTTCGCCTCCTGCACTATTCCGATCGGCGCGCGTGCAGGCGCCGGCCCGAACTGCAGCACACCCCCACCGGCAGCCACCGCAGCAGCCCGAGGTGTCAGCCGCGTCCCCAAGAGCTGTCGCAGCGCCGCGAGACTGTTGACTGCCAGCAGAGATTGCCCCTGCTGTGGCGCGCGGCCGTCTGGCGCAAGCATCGCGTACCGCGGATTGACCGCGTAATAGGGACTTGAACTGAGCTCCATGACCTGAATTGGCTGCTGCCCCGTGGCATGCTGAACAAGCTTCGAGGCTTGCTGATCGACCAGGTGGCTCTTGCCCCCAGGAGGTGACCCGACCGCCACTTGCCCAAGCGGAATTTGATAGTCCCAACTGGCACGCTGAAACGCTTGGTTGGCGGTGTTCTCACTGCTCAACGCGACAAATGGCCCCAGACCGACGACCAAGGTCGCGCAGACCGCGCAGCTCTTGGCAACGTCGATCATCAGCCGGCTGCTGACGAGCCGCCAACGCACCCCGCGGCCGCGAGACGCGCGGCGTATCACTTGCAACAAGTCCGGGATCGCGAGACAGGCCGCCACCGCCAACATGACGCTGGCCTGCGTGTTGTTCGTACCCGACTCGCCGGTGCTCGCAAAGAAGCTCACCGCGCACACCGCGAGCAGAATCACGATCCATCTAGCACCCGTTACCAGCCGCGCCGGCGGACGCCGCACCAGCATCTCCCGGACGCTGCGCAGACGCTGCTGGGAACTCATCGCAACACTGGCCGCCAAGGTAACAGCGATAGCAACCGCCGCGAACCGGACCGACTCCGCCAGCACCGATGCGGGCGGGCTCAATGGTTCGTTGCCGACTTGATTAACCAGCGGACGTACCAGCAGGCCGAGCACTTCACCGAGGATCGCGCCTACCGGAACCGCCACCAGGACCAGCAGAGCCGACCCTCCCATAACCGCCACGTCCGCGCTAACGGTGCGCACGCCGGTCGCGCGCAGTATCCCGGTCCACCGCCGAGCGCGGCGCCCGCGCAGCCCGAGCAGCAGCAGCGGGCAAAGTGCCGCGAGCGCGGTCGCAGGCACGCGATACAGCAGAGGCTCACTCTGCACGAACGACTCCGGAGGGTTGGCTGCCACCAGAGCGCGATTGTTGACTGTCTCGAAATCTGATCCGCCGCCCCCCCGGTTGCTGGCTTGGTAACGCGCGGAGAGCACTGCTAGGCGATCCCAGCTATGAAAGTTTCCTAAGATCTGCGCGGTGGGGTCAACGCTAAACCCGCCGCGGTTCAACCGGCGCCAGTCAAAGGAGGCCCACGTCCCCGGAGCCGCGAGCACGTCACTGCTTACGCGGCTAAACCGATCACTGATCACGCCAACGATCCTGAGCCTGGCGTGACTGGACACCGCAGTCACGACGCGCCCAAGCGGCTTGCTGACTAGGCCACGGGCCACGGCGATCTCACCGGCGCGCCGCGGCATTCGCCCTGCCAGAACAGTGAACTCCTGTCCGAATGGCTGCCGCGCCCAATCGGCTTCGATGTAATTCGTACCCGTAAAGGCGGGCATGCCCGCGAAGGTAACGTCGTAGGAGCTCACGACCAGAGCCGACTGCCCAGCCGGCGCGTAAGCTGCAAACTCGCGGACGACACTTTCTGGAGGTAAGTGGGAAGACGTCTTAGGGGTGCCGCCAAGCTCAACCAACCCCGCGAAGCGCCCGAACTTGGAGGCCGAGTATTGCGATGGCGACAACGTGAGGGAGCTGACGGTCATGAACAGCGTCAGAAGTATCGCCATCGGAATCGCAACGACCGCAAGTGCTTGCAGCAGGTCTCGCCTGGTCAGCAGCCGCCACCCAAGCCGGAGTGCTCCCCTGCTCATAGGGCCTGCAGGGTTAGAGAGCCGTCGCCGGCCGCTTCGCCGCGCGGAAACAGCCGTCCATCGGCCATCTCATACACAGCGTCTGCATAGTTCACGGCCGTCACGTCATGCGTCACGACGATCGCGGTCATTCCCTGGGAGCACATCTGCCCGATCTGCTCGAACAGTGCTTGAGTGTTGTGGCTATCCAAGGCCCCGGTCGGTTCATCGGCCAGCAGCAGCCGCCGCTGTCCTACGACCGCCCGAGCGATGCCAACCCGCTGGCGTTGGCCGCCGGACAAGTCCGCCGGCAACCGGTGACCGAGGTCAGCCAGCCCGCTGCGCGCGAGTGCGTCCTGCGCTTGCATGGCAGCCTCGTGGGGGCGCGCTCCACCTGCCTCCAACGGGAGCGCAACGTTCTCGAGCGCGGTCAGCTCGTCAATGAGGTTGTTGTCCTGAAAGACGATCCCGATCGACGATAGGCGCAGGTCGGCGCGCTCATCCTCGTCGAGCGTGCCGATCTCGCGTCCGAGCACCGATACCGTCCCGCACGTTGGCGTGTCAAGGCCTCCGATGAGCCCGAGCAGCGTGCTCTTGCCAGACCCGGAAGCTCCGACCAGACAGACAAAACTGCCAGCTTGCGCGATCAAAGAGACATCACGAACGGCCCACACTTCATCCGGTCCCGCCACGAACTGCCGCCCAAGGCCATGCGTCTCAACGACACGGGACCCAGCAGGCATACGATCGGGTGGGCCGCTCGTGAGCCCCTGACTCATCAGCAGGCGCCGTTAGTCGCCCAGCTACTTAGCTCGTTCGGGAACTCTGCCGTCGAGTGACCGGTGTTATGTGGCATGTTGTAGCATGAGCCGCGGCCGTCGGCGTTTACGTACCACCTAGCGTCCTCGGTGGTGCGATTTTGCCACGACTTCATTTTGTCGTTCGCCGCCGAGCTAACATTCGTTATCCCATTCCCCGGGCCAAGCCACCCCAGCTCACCACTAAACGCGGTCTGGTTAAAGATGCAGACCTGGTTGACGCTGCAAAGGCCGCCTCCGGCCTGAGCCGTCTGCGTTGCTGCCCCACCCGCGATCGCACCGACAACCGCGAGCGCCGCGAGCCCCCCAACTATCTGTGGCCGCCTGATGCGCAACATGCCCGTCTCCTCACAATCTGAGTTTGGAAGTGATTGACGTCGCTAACTGAACCTTAACCAGCGAGCCTATAGCCGAAGGGTTCTATCTGTCAACTGGGCGCGATCACGGTTTTCTCCCTGCTGTTGATCACAAGACGGAACCTGTCAAGCTGTTTGAGACGCTTGGTTTGTGTTTTTTTGGGGGGGGACCTCCTGTGGTTTGTTGATCCAGATGGCGGTTGGTAGCGCCGGCGGGACGGGTGGCGGACGAACCTGTCGGGGGCTTCGGTGGTAGACGGCGGTCAGGACCTGGGCGCGGGCGGCATACATCTTCTCGGCTTGGTGGTAGTGAACGGCGGCGGGGGCCATCAGGCCAGCCCCGCTGTGGCGGTGACGCCGGTCCTCGCGCGGTGCGCCGCATGCAGCCAATGCTTATCGGTCGTGACCAACTAGTACCCGAGACCGCATGGCGAAGCATGTGATCGAGATGACTTTGACGGCGGCGGCGCACAGAGACGGCACGATCGCATAGCTCGCCACCACAACAGCTGCGACTTCAGTTGGTCGTTCATTCCTCTTAGCTACAACCTCTACGACCATAGAAGGACCGCACTCGCCATTTTTGGGGGTGGAGATGTAGCTGCCGCCGTTCCAGCCTGCCCTCGGAAAGGCCTCCGCGGCGGCAGCTGCGTCTCCACCCCAGACGCGTTCGGGACCTAGTAGCTAGCCAGGGCTGGGAATTAGCTCATCAAGCGTGAACGACGCTCCACAATGAGGGCATAGGAACAGCCGTGCGCCATCCTGAGTCACTTGCCGGTCACCGTTATCAGCGCGGTTTTCATCCGGCTCTGGGGACTGATCGACTCGCCGAGCGAGTCGTACCTTGGTCCGCAGTTGGCGAACGCTCAGCTTCTGCGCAATTGCAAGGTCGAGCCAGCGATCCTGCTCATCGTCTGACATCGCAGCAAGCTCGGCATGATGGCTCCAGGAGAGGTTCTCCCGACGTTGGGAGACTGGGAAATTCTTGGCGATGTAAGCCATGTTCATCAGCGTCTGCTCGTCGTAGCCAGTGACCCGGCATATCTGGTCATACCGCCGATCAAGGTAATGCAGGCCGAAGCGAACCCAGTCTCCTAACCACCAGTTCGTGCTCTTCGATAGCGACCCAAGCCGCGTCCCGTATGTCTGCCACTCTTCGACGGTGAGCGTGGCACGACCGAGCCAGGCGACGGCCGTCGTCTTGGCTTTCGGGGTGCCCGCAGCATGGACGTGCTCCCGCTCAACGCCTCGCGCCCGCGTCGGAATACTCGTTTGGCGTGTAAGAGCTCGCACCCGGCGCACCTCGTCTGTTCGCTCAGTCATCGCTGCCGCTTCCCGAACCTTGCTGAGACGTCTGCCCAGCGGGCTTCTCGATCGGGATCTCGTAGCCGTTGGGCTCCGGAGCAACGCAGCTAGGCGCTGCGCCGGTTACGCGCCCGATTGCCATCTCGGCCGTGTTCGATCCGGTTATCTGCGCAGCGATCACAGCCGTGTATCCGGATGGGATCGTATTGGGCGTCAGACTGATGGTCGCTGGCTGTTGCGTGGCCTTGAGGTAGGTCAAGTCAACGTGTGACTTGCACCCGGCCTGGATTGGCACTACGCGGATCGGTGCGCCGAACTCGCGTAGGCGCTGGTTGGCGCCGCTGACGCCCGCTAGGTCACGAATAGTGACAAGAATCGAGTCGTTAGGGCCGTTGGTGACAGCGAAGGACGGAGCCGTCGTCGTGCCACCTAACAGGATCGCCACTCCTGCGAGTGCGGCCAAAGCTGAGGTGGACAGAGCCAGTAACCGGCGGCGAGGACCACGACTCACGCGCAGTCGCAGTGTCCGCCGCGCCGGACGGCGGCCCAGCGCCGAAACGAATTCGGTGAGTCGCGGGCTCGGCTCGATGTCCTTGACCAGCTCTTCCAGCGCGTCGCAGATGCCGACGCGAAACTCCTCGTCACTCAGCATTCATTCAGCTCCGCTTGCGGTGGTCGCAGCTCCTCGTGGAGCCGCTTGGCTCCACGGGACGCAGCGGATTTGACAGTTCCCTCAGGGATCTCGAGCAGTTCAGCAACCTGTTCGATGGAGAGATCGAAGAAGAAGCGAAGCGTCAGAACATCACGCTGGCGCTCAGGCAGCGCCTGAAGCGCCCGCACGATGGCATCGTGCTCAGCCACCTCGTCCGTGAACGATCTGACCTGGCCTCCGATCTCGCTTTCAGTGGCCTGTGCCTCTCGCAGCCCCAGCCGCAGCTCATGCAGGCCAGGGTCCCGCCGGCGCCAATAATCTCGGCAGACGTTGATCAGGGTCTTGCGGCTGTATGCCTCGGGCGCGGCGCGAGCGTTCTCCCAATGCATGAACACCCGCAACATCGTGCCTTGGACTACGTCCTCCGCGAGGTCGATGTCGTGGAGCAGGAGGTACGCGCCCTTCAGCAGCGTCGGCAAGAAGCGCGACGCAAATCGTCGGAACTCATCGTCCCGATCGAGGGGCCCACTTGCGGACTGGCCGCTGCTGCGAAACAGTGCCACTACATCCTTTTAACGCGAAACTGGGTCGCCAGGTTCCCGAAGGCGAGATCTTTTTACAAAAGAGCCCTCAGCCCGGCGTCATGCCAACGTCGCCGCGACCTCACACAATGCGCTGCTCGTGCTCGTGAACGCCGATCCGCGCACCGTCCCATGTTCGTCGACGGCGACCGCGAACGGCGTACCTGGCACGCCCCACCCGGAGCTCAGCTCTTGCCGCGCCGCGAGAACCGCTGCGGCGGGCAGATTCGCGAAGTCATCGACGTCATCCTCTTCCGTGACGAGGACCAGCGCCGTATCTCGCAGCTCGGTCATAAGCCGGTCTCTGGCGCTCGCATCATCAAGCTCACGAGCGAGCCGCCGGCAGGCGCGACACGAGTCACCGACGAACAGCATCAGTCGCTTGCGGTCGCGCAGTGCGGCCGTCGTCGAGAACGTCTCGTAGGCAGGTATCGGCGGCAGCTGGCTTCCCACAGCCGGGCCACCACTGATAGCAGCCCCGTCGACGACAGGCTCGGGATCGTAACCGCCGGCGAAGCCCATTCGCTCGAGGCGGCTGAGCCTGCGGATCAGCCCCAATACGATGACTGAGAGCAGGATCACGACCACCCAGAGCACGATGACCAGCGCCATCCAGGTGCCCGGCATCAGGCGACCGTCCATCTGGATCGCTTGTCTGTAGATCTGGTCGCTTGGAGCCGGCGGTCAACGACGACGATGCGCGCGAACACGACGATCAGGATGGTCAGGAGGGGCACGGGCAGCAGCGTCCCCGCCGATGCGGAAACGTGGCCTGCTCCCCAGCCGGCCCAGATCGCGAGACCCGCGCTCGGCCCAGCTGCCACCATGACCGCCGCCACGCAGAGGGCCAAGTCGCGCGCCACGATGATCCAGCTGATCGTCTCGTCGTCACCGCATCCGCACCTGAACTGATGTCCGCGCGAGAGGTGCCAGGCGATCACGACCGTGAACCCGCCAAGCAACGCGCCTGCGCATACAGACGCGGGAACAAGCAGGATCCCCAGCGCCAGGCAGAGCCCTGTTGCCACCTCTACCCAGGGCAGCGTGATGGCGGCAGAGCGAAGCATCGAATCCGGCAGAACCCGGTAGTTCGCCATATCGGCCGCCAGCTGGTCGATGCCGCCGGTCAGGAGCTTCCGACCACCGAATGTGACGAGCACGGCTGCCAGCAGCCAGCGGAACCCCAGCAGCAGGTAGATCATGCGCGGCTTGCTCTCGGGATGCCGATTCTGCTCAGCAGCCGGATTTGAAGTTCCCCTCCGCGCAACTGACGTTGATACACGTGATCTCGTTGATCCCGCAGCCGCTGCTCGTGACGTGATAACAGCACCAGCCGCTGCCGCACTTCGGCGAGCAGTGACCCTCGTCACGTGTATAGGTGATGCAGCACCCTGCCGCGATTGCCTGCTTCAGCGCAGCCGACGCGTCATCAGACAGCGAGTTGAGGACCATCGATCCGGGGATGCTCCGTAGCTTCGACTCGGCCGCGTGAGCAGTCGTCACGCCTGTGAGGTCGGCGAGTCCCGCCCCGATCGTTGCGACGAGCCCCGTCGACATCATGCGCTTGATGACATCACGCCGAGTCCGGCCTCGGGAATCGTCAGCCTGTGTGCTTTGCAAAGCCCTTCCTCTCTTGGCTTGGCACGGACGATGAATCCGCAAGCCTTCGGCTTCGACGAACACCTGCAATCTTGATCTAACCCCACTCCTGTGGCTTCGTCAAGGACCGACAGCGGGATCGCCATAGGAAATGCGTAGGCCCGAGCGAGAGACGAGCACAGCGGATGATGCGTCGAACATGGCTGAAGGGCAACCGCACGCACGATCGCGGTGCTCAAGTCGTTTCGGGCAGTAGCCCCGGTGATTGAATATGCTATTCCATATCTGCGCAGAATGAAATCCAAATCAACGCAATTCTAATTCCGGTTCAACGCAAGCAAGGATCCCAATTGACGCCAGATACACGGCACTCGACTGCGATCATGTACCCACGATTCGTTCGTTCACTCGTCGCTGAGTCGCTCAGCGATTCGCGGATCGTCTTCATCGCAGGAGCGCGCCAGGTCGGCAAGACGACTCTTGCCAGCAAGGTCATCGCTGACGAGCATCCAATGACGTTCTACACACTGGATGACAAAGTCACGCGAGACGCCGCCCTCGCTGACCCGACCGGCTTTGTCGCCGGTCTGGTCGGCCCGGCGTTCATCGACGAGATTCAGCGCGCCCCGGATCTCCTACTGGCACTCAAGCAAGTCGTAGATAAGGATCCAGTCCCGGGTCGCTTCCTCATCACCGGATCGGCCAACGTCCTCGCCTCCCGCAAGATCCGAGACGCTCTGCCCGGGCGGATCGACCGCGTGCGCATGTGGCCCCTAGCTCGCACCGAGATCGAAGGTGGAAATCTCAACGTCGCTGAGGAATTGCTTGCCGGCCGCGCGCCGCAGGTGACCGACGCACCGCTAGGTCACGCTGCTTTTAGTTCGATCGTCTGCGAAGGAGGCTACCCGGAAGCCCGCCGGCGCCCTGCGGGTCGATCCCGCACACGCTGGTTTTCCAACTACATCGACACCACGCTGGAACGTGACCTCTTCGAGTTGGCAGAAGCCCGTCGAGTCGAGGACATCGGGCAGTTGCTACGTCTTCTGGCTACTCAGTCGGCCAATCTCGCGAACTACAGCACCATCGCCCAACGTCTGAATATGGATCCTAAGACCGTGAAAGCCTATATCGGCTTGCTGGAGCAGATGTTCCTCGTCCAGCGTCTGCCAGCGTGGCGTCCCGGGCTTGGCGCCCGCGAAGCGACCACGCCTAAGGTGTACATCTGCGACTCGGGGCTACTGGCGTATCTGCTGGGCGCAGACGAGAAACGTGTCGAGAGTGACGACCGGATAACCGGCAAGATCTGCGAAACGTTCGTGGCTGCAGAGATCATGAAGCACATTAGCTGGGCACAAGACGAGGTCCGTCTCTACCACTATCAGCGCGACCGCGAAGACGTTGACCTGATCCTGGAGAACCGGCGTGGAGAGATCGCCGCCATTGAGGTCAAAGCTCACGCGACCGTGCGCCAGAACGATCTGCATTGGTTACGCAAGCTGCGAGATACTCGCGGCACACAGTTCAAGGCTGGCATCGTCATCTACTCCGGCGCGCAGACAACCCCGCTGGGAGATCAGCTCTGGGCAGTACCGTATGCCGGCCTTTGGGCCTGACCGAGCGTCGAAGGGCCGGACTGTGCAGACACGGTGGAGACGCATGCAGTCCTGATCTAACCCCGTTGGCACCGCTACGTCAAGGCTCGACAAACTTCACGGCGCCTCGAACAGCTCCCGAGTACAGTGAGCGTATGAGACGGCGTGGCGCACCATTCCTGGTCGTCTTCGCGGCATTGATCTTGGTGGGCATCGGCGTACTCATCGGTGTGTCGCTGCGGACCAGTAACGCGCCGACTACCGCCGGCGTCGCGAACCAGAGCTTCAGCTCCGCCTCTCTCGTCGGCTCACACGGGATGCAGCTGTCTACATCAGCGAACTCAGCGTCCATCACTTGCTCGCCTGTGACGGCTTCTCGTCGACACGTCGAAGTCAAAAAGCTGGAAGCCGGCAACGGCGCCACCGCCGCCTGCGCCTCCGGTGGCGCTGACATGGTCGCCGATCTGCATGCCATGGGCGCCAGCCAAGCGGCGATCCACCAGATGACATCCGCCGTCGCCACTCAGCCGTCAGAGCACCGGTGACACAAGCCCGCCAGCGGGCGGGCTGCAGGTAGGATCGAAGTCATGGAAAAAGAAATTCGCGCTGAGGATTTGCAGCTCCTCCGGAAGGACTTCGCCGCGAACCCCGCCTACAGGCTCGCCCAGAACGCGGTGACCACAACCATCGTGGACGACGTGGCACTCGACCGCGGCATCGTCAACTCCATCGACGACTCCGTATCAGTGCTGCTCGACGACTGGAAGGTCACGAACCAGCGGCAGAGCGGCCGTTGCTGGCTGTTCTCCGGGCTCAACCTGCTGCGGACCGGCGCGAAGCGGAAGCTGAACCTCAAGGAGTTCGAGTTCTCTCAGAACTGGGCGATGTTCTGGGACAAGTTCGAGCGCGCCAACTACTTCCTCGAGGCGATGATCGAGACCGCCGATCGCGACATCGACGACCGGACGGTGGCGTTTCTGCTCGAGTCGGTCGCGGGCGACGGCGGCCAGTGGAACATGTTCGTGGCGATCGTCCGTAAGCACGGCCTGGTGCCGCAGGACGCGATGCCGGAGACGCAGAGTTCCTCGAGCACCGCACGGATGAACCACAACCTGCAGACGCTGCTACGCCAGGGCGCGCAGACGCTGCGCGCGGCGGCGGCCCGTTCGATCGATCAGGCTCGTGCCGAGAAGGCCGAGATCCTCAAGGTCATCTGGCGCCTGCTCTGCATCCATCTCGGCACGCCGCCCGAGCACTTCAACTGGCAGTGGACCGATAAGGACCGTGAGTTCCACCGCGACGGCGAGCTGACGCCGCTGGAGTTCGCCGCCCGCTACGTCGAGCTGCCGCTCGACGATTACGTCTGCCTGGTGCACGATCCGCGCCCGGCCAGCAAGCCGGGCAAGACCTACACCGTCGAGTATCTCGGCAACGTCCTTGGCGCGCCGCAGGTCGTCTACCTGAACGTCGAGCTGCCGATGATCAAGCAGCTGACGGTCAAGGCCTTGCTGAGCGGCGAGCCGGTCTGGTTCGGCTGCGACGTGCGGCCGATGATGAGCCGTGATCGCGGCATCTGGGACGCGCACCTGTTCGACTTCCCGACCCTCTATGACACGCCGTTCACGCTGACGAAGGCGGAGCGGCTGCTGGTCCACGAGAGCGCGATGACGCACGCGATGCTGTTCACCGGCGTCGACCTTGCCGACGGCGTGCCGCGCAAGTGGCGCGTCGAGAACAGCTGGGGCGACAAGGTCGGTAAGGACGGCTTCTTCACGATGAACGACTCGTGGTTCGACGAGTACCTGTTCGAGATCGCCGCCCGCCGCAGCGCCCTACCGCCGGAGCTGCAGGCCGCCCTCGACACGAAGCCCGAGGTCCTGCCGGCCTGGGACCCGATGGGCTCACTCGCGGGCTGAATCAGTTTCTGTCTGGTCGCGCGGCCCGCTGGCCGCGCGACTGCACGGATCGCCTGTCTGCCGGGATAAGCGTGAGTGCTGGATCGTGCGGCAGACCGCTGCCATCCGAACGCGGTGGTTCGCTCAGCGTGGTGCCGAAAGTAACCGCCGATGACACAGCCGGGAATCAGCAGGCCCCGCATCGGCGCTGGCGTGACTACCACACGGCTTCTGGACGCCGCCCGGTAGCGGAGTTCATCGATTCGCTCTCCGATGGCGATGCCGCCGCCGTGCTTGCGGCAATGGTCGAGGTTCGCGAGCTCGGCCTCCGTGCGGCGCGCCACCTCGATGATGAGATCTGGGAGGTCCGCGCCGACGGGGATCGAGTCATCTACCGAGTCGTCTTCGCGCAAGAGGGAACGCGAGGCCGCATCCTGCTCGCGCTTGAGGGGATCAAGAAGAAAACCCAGAAGACACCGCCGGTCACGATTGACCTTGCTAAGCAACGACTCGCGGACTGGCGGAGCAGAGGGTCACAGATGTCTCGTCGCACCGGCAGAGCGTGAATCCAACTCGCGAATATACCGTCCATGAGATATCCTTAGCGATATAGGCAATCATCGTTACTGCCCTCACACCACCCACAGAGACCAATGGCTGAGCACGACTTCCTCGATCAGATGATCGCCAAGCGCACCGCGCGCAATCCCGAGTTTCCCAGGCTCCTGGATGCGGCCCAACGCCGCCGCGAGTTGTTGCGTGCGCTGGCGAACAACCGCGAGCAGCAGCACCGCACCCAGACTCAAGTCGCGGCCGCGATGGAGACCTCACAATCATTTGTCGCCCGTCTGGAGAGCAGCGCTGCGGACGCGAAGATCTCCACCGTCGAGCATTATGCCGGCTCGCTTGGCTACGTCGTCCAGTACCACCTCATCCCCCAAAATGAGTCCAGTGACGCGCCTGCGGTGGTCGTGCACTGACCGTCCTTTGTCCGTCGCGTCGATTCATTGAGACTTGGCAATATCGCGTTGGCAGCAAACGGCCCTGCCGCCAGAGCTGCAGGCCGCCCTCGACACGGAGCCCGAGGTCCTGCCAGATGGGCGAAGACGGCTAGCGGCCGTGCCGCGCGAGAAACTCGGCCTCCTGCCGTCCCTGCTCCGTCGCCGCTGGCTCGCCGTGCAGGTATTCCGCCGCGATCGCGCCCCAGTCGGCGCCGGCGCGGAGGTTGTTGAGCGCACTTGCAACAAGGCCGTGCATCCGCCGGATCAGGATCGCCTCGGGAGGAACGGCGAACTGGTTGGCTTGGTCTTTGATCGTTGCGGCCTGGTCACGGTCGGGCCTTTCGCGGTTGCGTTCGCGCGCGTGATCGCCGTCCGAGAAGCGGCGGTCTCCGGGCACCGCATACCACTCGACCGCCGGCCGCATCAGCCTCAGCACCAAGTCCGCGTCGACCGAGCCGGCCCGCTCCTCCGGCAAATATCCACCGTGGATCAGTGCAGCTTGCAGCTTGGCCGAGTCCTGTTCCCGGACCGCGAGCGCGATCGCCGCCTCCGCGGCCACACGCGTGGCATCGATCTCGCGCAGCAACCCGAAGTCAAGGAAAGCGACGCGCCCGTCGGGAAGTTGCAGGTAGTTCCCGGGATGAGGATCCCCCAGCGCGATCCGGTCGCGGTACGCGAGCCCGAAGAAGAACCGGAACACCGTCTCCGCGTAGCGGTCGCGCTGCTGCTCGTCAGCTTGGCGTACGACTTCGAAGCGGTCGCCCTCGACGTACTCGGTAACGAGCACACGCCGGGTCGAAAGGTCTGTGTGGACGCGCGGTATGTAGATGTGGGGATGCCCTCGCATCAGGCGCCCGATGTGTAGCTGGTTCTGCGCCTCGAGCTCGTAGTCGAGCTCCTCCCCGATCCGCTCGCGCAGCTCCGAGCCGAGCGCCCTTGCGTCCAGCCCGGGCGCCAGACGCTTGATCAGGGGCACCAGCAACATCGCGTTGCGCAGGTCGGTCTCGACGGCCTCGGCGACACCCGGGTACTGCACCTTCACGGCGACATCGTCTCCGTCAAGGGTTCTCGCGCGGTGGACCTGCCCGATCGAAGCGGCCGCGAAGGCCTGCTCATCGAAGTCGGAGAAGACGCTCGCGAGCGGTGCGCCGAGCTCCGCCCTGAGCAGCTTCTCCAAGCGCCTGAACGGCAACGGCGGGACGTCATCCCGGAGCGTGGCGAGCTTCTCCTGAAGCTCGCGTTGCTGACCGTCCGGCAGGTCGCCGAACTCGACCATCGAGATCATCTGGCCGACCTTCATCGCAGCGCCACGCATTTGTCCGAGCTGATCGACAAGCTCGCCGATCAGCGCCGCGGTGCGGTCCTGCTCGGCGGCCGCGGCCCGCTCAGGCGTCCGCACACGATTCGCTGCTTGCGTCGCGGCCCAACGCACGCCCTGTCCCGCCACCAGCCTGCCGACGCGAGCGGTCCTGCCAACGCGACCGGTCGGAAGCTTCTTCGCCTCGTTCGGGGGCTCATCCGGGGGTGCTCCCACAACCCGAGGTTAGCGTCGCGATCCGTGAATTCCCGCCCGCGAGCACACGGAAACCAGGTTGTAACCACCGTGAAACCGCTCGCGCCTACTTTCACTGCGATGCCAAGTCACGAATGCCGCCCGCGCCTAGGGGATGGCCAGCGCAGTCTCCGGCGCCGCTTGACAGCTCTCCGCTAACGATATATCTTTGATATATCTAGATAGTAAGGTGAACGACATGAACAGATTCAATCTCGACGACAAGGAACGAGCCATTGGCAGCTAAATGGGCGGTAGAAGCCGAGGGTCTGGTGAAGACGTTCGGCGACTTTCGCGCCGTCGACAACGTCGATCTCCAGGTCCCTCAGGGACAGATCTTCGGCGTCTTAGGCCCGAACGGCGCCGGCAAGACAACGATGCTGCAGATGCTCGCGACGCTGCTGCGGATCGATCAGGGTCGGGCACGTGTGTTCGGCATCGACGTCGACCGCCAGCCGCACCGGGTGCGACAGCTGATCGGCATGACCGGTCAGTACGCGTCCGTCGACGAGCTGCTGACCGCGACCGAGAACCTGTGGCTGTTCGGGCGCTTGCAGGGGATCAGCTCGGCGCGGGCCCGCAAGATCGCGCTTGAGCTGCTCGAGCAGTTTGGCCTGGAGGCCGCCGCCGACCGTCCGCTCTCGAAGTTCTCCGGAGGCATGCGCCGGCGTCTCGATCTTGCGGCGAGCCTGATCACGCGTCCGCCGCTGATCTTCCTGGACGAACCGACCACCGGCCTCGATCCGCGCACGCGCGGGCAGATGTGGGATACGATCCGCAACCTCGTCGCCGACGGCTGCACGCTGCTGCTGACGACGCAGTACCTGGACGAGGCCGATCAGCTCGCCGACCGGATCGCCGTCATCGACCACGGCCGGAAGATCGCCGAGGGCACCCCGGACGAGCTGAAGGCTTCGGTCGGCAATTCGACGCTGCAGCTGGAGCTGGAGTCCGGCAGCGACCTCGAGCTGGCACGCCAGGTCGTGCACCGGGTGATTGAGGATGGCTCCGTCGTGACCCCCGAGGCGGGCAGGCTGCAGGTGCCACTCGATCAGGCCGACCGCGCTGCCGACGTGCTGATCGCGTTGCGCCAAGCCGAGATCGGTGTTGCTTCGGTCAGCGTCACACGCCCGACGCTGGACGAGGTGTTCTTCGCGATCACCGGTCACGACGCGACCCAGACAGAGCCTGCTGACACTCACAACGACGGACTGGCACTGGAGGCCAAATGAGCGCCACCACGATCGATCCGGGCCGGCCCGCTGGCCGGCCCTCCCGTCCCTTGGTAGACCCGGCCGAGGCGGTGGCCCGCACCCGGCCGCGCTCGAGCCCGCGCGAGACCGTGAGCCAAACGCTGCTGATGACGTGGCGGGCACTCAAGCTGATGCGCCACAACCCCGAGCAGTTCTTCGACGTCACGTTCCAGCCGCTGCTGTTCACGGCGATGTTCGCCTACATCTTCGGTGGCGCGATCGCCGGCTCCGTCCAGAAGTACCTGCCGACGCTGATCCCGGGGATCGTCGCGCAGACGGTGCTGACCTGCTGCATGGCCACCGGTACGCAGATGCGCGAGGACCTCGATAAGGGCGTCTTCAATCGCTTCAAGTCGCTGCCGATCGCACGGATCGCCCCGCTTGGCGGGCCGATGCTCGCTGACGCGGTGCGCTATCTGATCGCCGCGACCCTGACCTTCGCGACCGGGATCGCGATCGGCTACCGGCCGCATGGCGGCGTGCTCGGCGTCGCCGGCGCGATCGTCTTGGCGATCTTCGTCGGCTGGTCGCTGGCCTGGATCTTCACCTGGTTCGGGACGGTCGCCCGCAGCGCCCAGGCGGTCCAGGGCATCTCGATGCTGATCCTGTTCCCTCTGACCTTCCTCTCCAACGCGTTTGTGTCGGTAAGCACGTTGCCGAGCTGGCTGCGGGCGTTCGTGAAGATCAACCCGGTCTCGCACCTGGTCTCGGCAGCGCGCTCGCTGGCGAACAACGGTGCTCTCACCACCCAGCTGCTTTGGACCCTGCTGGCCTGCGCCGTGGTGGTCGCCGTGTTCTGCCCGCTGTCAGTGATCGCCTACAAGCGCAAGCTGTAGCGGGTGGGCTTCGGGCCGAGGCGTAGATGAGTCGTAGATGAGTGGTTCCACGGGCCGTGGAGTCCAGGCACGGGGTTGACCGTGGAGTCGAGGCATGGGGTTGACCGTGGACGTGGGACCCGAGTACGGGTTGAGCACGGCTGGGGAACCCAAGCAGGGGGTTGACCAGGGACGTGGAGCCCGAGCAGGGCCGCTGGGGGCGCGGAATCCGTAAAACTCCGAAAACCGTTTTGATCACCGGCGCGTTTCGGAGTTTGCCGTGATATGGCCGTAAAAGTCCGAAAACCGGCGGCACGACAAACGGTTTTCGGAGTTTTACGGGTCGACAGCGCCCCAGCCGCGGGGCTTGCCGACCGCGGCCGACCGGCGGCGCCCCAACCGACGAGCCAAGCCCCGACAAGAAACCCAGCCGCGGAACTGCGCATCTAGGGTCTAAGGTGCGGGGCTGAGGGCCTACCTCGGTGGAGATAGGCCCTCATGCGGAAGCTGTTCGACGACTCGCCGGACCTCGCCGAGCAGCTCCCGCGGCGGACGGTCGCCGTAGCTTTCGCGCAAGCCCTCAAGCAGCCCCGGGGCGTCGGCTTCGACCAAAGGCGCGATCCACTCCCAGCTCAGCGAGGGAATCGCGCGGTTATAGGCGAAGCGATCGGCAAGCACGAGCAGACGCGCCGCCAGCTCCACCGGCACCGCCTCGTGCCGCTGCGCCCACGCGCCCAGCGCGAACAGAAACAGGCCGGCGACTGGATAGTCGCGCCGCACACCTTCGCCACCGAGCATCGCGAGGGTGTGCTCGCGAGTGGCCGTGAACAGCGCGCGACCCTCCGCAAGCTCGGCGATGTCGCTCGCGTGCTTGGCGTGAGCGGCAAGCGCCGTCGCCTCCGCAACCACGACCCACGGCTCGAGCCGGGTTCGCGGAAATCCCGGGAACTCAACGTCCTGAGCCGTCTGCACGGACTGGCGATACAGCGCCAGCCCCGCCTCGTGCTCGCCGCGCGCCAGCAGCAGCTCGGCGCGGCCAATCTGCTGCTGCAGCATCCCGAGCAGCCCGGTTCCGGTCGCGGCGAGCCGGTCGATCTCGGTGAACTCGGCCTCCGCCACCTCTAGCCGGCCGTCGGCGAACGCGCATGCTGCCAACACCGTGTGCAGCTGGATCGCGTCGTCGACTGCGCCGATTCGCTGCATCACTGGCAGCGCCGCACGCGCCTGCTCGCTTGCGAGTTGACGGTCACCGATCTGCACCAGGAGCTGTGCCAGCTCACCGCGCAGGGCCGCCTCCTGCCAGGGGCCGTCTCCGTCGTCGACCAGCTGCAGCGCACGCCGGATCGCCGCGATCGCCCCGTGTGGGTCACCGCCGTTCTCGAGAAAGTGGCTCAGCCATTGGTTTGCGGCAACCGCGGTGAAGCGGTCCGAGTCGCGAGCCAGTGTTGCGAGCACCCGGTGCGACGCCTCCGGCTCGGCCCCGTCAACGGCGAGCGCAACCCTGACCATCCCCGCCAGGCGCGCGTCGTCGCCGCTCCCGGGGCCGAGCCGCGCAAGCAGCTCGCGCAGCAGCAGCGTCTGCCGGTCGCTGACGATCATCCCGTTGGCAACGACAACCGCCAGCGCCGCCCGGGTCGTGTTCTCCAGCTCAGGCGGGGGTGTCCAGTCACCGACCGCCTGCGCCAGCGCGCCGGCGAGCGTCGCCAGACGGACGTGCTCACCGCGGATCGACCAGAAAGATCCGAGTGGGGCAAGCAGCGCGACGGCGTTCCCAACATCCCCGTCGGCGATCGTGGCACGTAGCTCGTCGGCGAGGTTCACCTCCTCGGCGACGAGCGCGTCAATCGCCGCCAGTTGGTCTGGCCCGGCAAGCCGCCCGAACTGGCCCGACGCATAACCGGTCGCCCAGGCGCGCCGCGCGGCCAGCGCCTCGACGTCTTCCCCGGCGTCGATCAGCTGCATCCGGCCGAACTCGCGGACCGTCTCGAGCATCCGGTAGCGGAGTCCGCTCGGCCGTTCCACGACGCTCAGCAGTGACTGGTTGACGAGCGCCTGGACGGCCGCGAGCGCGCCGTCGCCGAGCGCCGCGTCGGCGGCCTGCAGCGTGAAGCCGTCGTTGAACGGGGAGAGACGCCGCAGGGCGCGGCGGGCTTCTGGGTCCAGCAGGTTCCAGGACCAGTCGATCACGGCCAGCAACGTCTGGTGGCGGTCCGGCGCGCTGCGGTCGCCGCCGCGCAGCAGGGCGAAGCGGTTCTCGAGCCGGCGGTCGATCTCGGAGACGGACATGACCCGGACCTTCGCGGCCGCGAGCTCGATCGCGAGCGGCAGCCCGTCGAGCCGCGCGACGATGCTGGTGACCGCCTTGTCTTCAAGCTGAACATCCGGGCGGGCGGCGACCGCGCGCTCCCTGAATAGCGCGACCGCGTCGGTGCTCTGCAGCTGGCCAAGGAGGTAGACATGCTCGGCGGCGATCGCGAGCGGCGCCCGAGAGGTCGTCAACACCCTGAGGTCGGGAACGCTCGCGACCAAGAAGGCGACAAGCCCGGCGACGGCCTCGATCAGATGCTCGCAGTTGTCCAACACCAGCAGACTCGGGGCCTGCCCAAGCTGCTGGGCGATGCGGGCGCGGACGTCGGCGCGCTGCGCCGGGGTCAGGGCACGGCGGACGTTGACCGAGTCCCGCACGCCAAGCGCTGAGCCAACCTCGCCGACGAGGTCTTCCGCGGCGCTGACGCCGGCGAGCTCGACGACGTGAACGACCGGCAGCGTCGTATCGCGGGCCAGTACGTTCGCGAGCCGCGTCTTACCGAGGCCGCCGGGCCCGACGATCGACACCACCCGCGCGGAGACAAGCAGGCCGCGCAATGCCTCGAGGTCACCGTCGCGGCCGAACAGCGTCGTTGCGTCGTAACGCAAGCCGCCCCTCACCGGCTGATCGAGTGCGAGCAGCTCCCGCTGCACTCGCTGCAGTCCGTCACCTGGGTTGGTGCCAAGCCGCTCGCGGAGCTCGCGCCGGTAGCGCTCGTAGCGCTCCAGGGCCGTTGCCGGTCCATGGACCGCCGCCTCGCTGCGCAGCAGGTCCGCGAGCAGCGCATCGTCGGCGGGCTGTTGACCGAAGGCATCGATCAGCAGTGGGAGCGCCTCGGCGTGCTTGCCGGTCCTGCTCAGCGCGCGGGCCAGGATGACGGCCGCTTCGGCTGCATCGGCTCGCGCCGCGTCTCGCAGCTCAGACAGGGGTCGTGGGTCCCGCTGCGCCGGGTCTTCCCGCTGCGCTGTGCCGGCGCGCTGCGCAGCGCTGTCCTGCGCCTGTGGCGCCGCGCCCGGCAGCCCGGCAGCGAGCGCGATTGCCTCGCGGGCGAGGTCCGCCGCCGCGACCGCATCGAGATCGATCGCCGCACGCGCTTCCCGGACGAGCTCGCCGAGCCGGACGCTGTCGACCTCGGCGGGTTTCAGTCCAAGCCGGTAGCCGATCGGCACGTGGACGATCGCCTGCTCGCCGCAGACGCTGCGGGTCCGCGAGACGAGCACCTGGAGGCTCTTCGTCGCATTCGCGGGGGTCTCATCACCCCAGATGTGCTCGATCAGCACTTCGGTCCGGACAGGACGCCCCTGGCTGCCGGCTAGCGTCGCGAGCAGCGCCCGTGGGCGATCTCCGGCAACGGTGCTCCCGTGCCAGCGAACGTCGCCCAGCAGCTCGAGCACGATACTCACGCGGTCAGTCTAATGCGCCTGCCGAGCGCGCCCGGTCTGTGATCGGCTGGTCACGCGACCCGGAACATCCCAGTCATCAACACATGCATTTCAGCAGCAGCGCTGCTAGTCTGGCAGTCATGGGCGTATCTATGACCATCCGGGACGTTCCCGCCGAGGTCCGCGATGAGATGGCCTCGCGTGCGGCGCGTGCTGGCCAGTCATTGCAGGAGTATCTCCGCTCTCTCCTGATCGACACAGCAGCGCGTCCGACGGCGGCTGATGTCATTGCGCGCGCCCGGGCGCGGGTCAGCGCAACCGGTAGCGTGGTCGATGCCGAGTCGATCCTCGCGGCCCGTGACGCTGACCGTCGATGAGCCAGGCAGCACAACCGTGAGCCAGACTCTGGTGTGCGACGCCTCGGCGATCGTCGCCGTGCTCCTGGACAACGGCGTGGGCGGACAATGGGCGACGCGAACGCTGGTCGGCGCCAATCTCGCGGCGCCTGCCCTGTTGGGATTCGAGGTCGACAACATCATCCGTCGCCATGAGCGTGCTGGCCTGATCAGCGCCGACCAGGCAGCCCAGGCTCACGCTGACCTGCTTGCGCTCCCGGTCGAGTTCTGGCCTCACGCGGTGCTCGCCGGGAGAAGCTGGCAGCTCCGTGCGAACCTGACGGCCTACGACGCAGCCTACGTCGCGCTCGCCGAACTACTGGACAGCCCGCTGGTAACGCTTGACGCTCGCCTCGCCGTCGCGCCGGGACGACGCTGCGAAGTTCTCGTTCCCTGACCTTGGAGAATCGCTGAGTCTGCGTGGGCGCGTAGGTAAGCTGTCCGCCGTGAACGAGGCATTCGTTCGAAGCGTTCAGCTTCCACCCGCCGAAGCGGGAGTCGAACGGACCGGCTATCCCTGGGATCTCCCGCCAGTGCGGGCGCTCGAGCGCGGACTGACGCTGCGCCCCAAGGTCACCTACCTGATCGGCGAGAACGGCAGCGGTAAGTCGACGCTGCTCGAGGCGATCGCGGTTGCCGCCGGGATGAACCCGGAAGGCGGCGGCTCGAACTTCGCCTTCGCGACCCGCGAATCGCACTCGGCGCTCTCCGACGCGATCCGCCTCGTCCGCGGAGCCGCGCGACCGCGTACCGACTTCTTCCTGCGGGCCGAGAGCCTCTTCACCACGGCAACCTACCTCGAGCAACTCGGACCGGCCGACCAGGCACTGAGCTCCTATGGCGGCCGGTCGCTGCACGAGCAGTCACATGGCGAGTCGTTCCTGGCGGTTCTGCTGAATCGTCTCGGCCCGGGCGGCCTCTACGTGATGGACGAGCCCGAGGCCGCGCTGTCGGTGCAGAACTGCCTCACCTGCTTACGTCGTATACACGAGCTTGTCGTTGGCGGCTCGCAATTCGTGATTGCCACCCACTCCCCGATCGTTCTCGCCTACCCCGAGGCCACGATCTACAACTGCTCCAGCAACGAGCTGGTCGAGGTGGACTACGAGGACGCCGAGCCGGTGCAGCTGATGCGGGCATTCCTCGAGAACCACCACGGCTTCATTCGCGAGCTACTCGGGGACTAAGACACCCGTATACCTGGCTGCCCCGGCGGCCCCACCCCGCCGGTTCCGCTACAGCCCGCGTCCGGCCGGGTAGCAGGCGAGCAGCAGAAGGCCGCCAGCCTATTCACTTACGGCGGCTAACCGCATAGATGGCAGACCAGCTATGCGGTTAGGCCACGAGCGCAGCAGCGCACCGGCGCCGTGCGTTGATGTCATCCGGCCACGCGGTGCCTCAGCTCCGCGGAAAGATGAGCGCCCCGATCTCGGGCAGGCGCTGCGCGTCGATCGCGTCAAAGGTGGAGTACTCGGGACTGTCCAGGTCGAGCACACCGAAGAACTCGCCCTCCGGCGTGAACAGTGGGATGACCGCCTCGGAGCGAGAACGCTCGTCGCAGGCGATGTGCCCAGGGAACTGGTGGACATCGGGGACGATTTCGGGCTCTCGGGTTTGCACTACCTTGCCGCAGACACCCTGACCGGGAGCGATGTGCACACAGGCGACACGGCCTTGGAACGGCCCCAACAGGAGTTCGCCCTCCACCCAGCGATAGAAGAACACGCCGTTGAGCGCGGGCAAGGTCTCGTAGATGAGCGCGCTCAAGTTGCTCATGTTGGCGACCAGGTCGTGCTCGCCGGCCAGCAGGCTGCGGGCCGCCACCAGCAGCTCGTCGTAGCGGGCTACTTTGGTCTGATGCTCATCGCTGGTTACGGTCACGTTCACCAGCCTACTCGGGGAACCATGGCCGACCTGAACCCGGCTCTCCGAAGCTAGCGAGGATTCGGCTCGGGAAATGCGTTTCACGGGAATCAGGCCATCCACCCGCGACTGACGCCCCTTTCCCGTTGGTATCCATGGGAAAGGGGTCGTCAGTCGCGAGCCGGACTCCCAAGACTGAGACCGAGGACACGACTCACCCGAAGCCCGTGTCCCGGCCCATCACACACAAGCCCGCTCAGGGACTCGAACCCTGAACCCCTTCATTACAAGTGAAGTGCGCTGCCAATTGCGCCAAGCGGGCACGGCCATCAGTTTGACAGGCGCGGCGTCCGTGAGTCGGGATCGGACCGCGATGCGCGAGGCGCCGCACCTTCTGACCTTCGGTCGCCCGGATGCCCTACTCGAACAAGGCCTCCCCGATGTAGCCGCCACGGCGTGGGGCCGGCGGGATCGCGAAGATGCCCGAGCCGATGTGCTGGATGTACTCGTTCAAGAGGTCGGAGGCGCCAAGCTTCGTCTGCAGCTGGATGAAGTGCTGGGGGTCGTCCATGTAGGCGATGAACAGCAAGCCGGCGTCGAGCAGGCCGTCCGAGTTCAGACCGTCCGTGTAGTTGTAGGAGCGGCGCAGGATGCGGACACCGCCGTTGTTCTCGTGCGCGGCCAGCGCGATGTGGGCACGCGGGTCGATCACCGGCTGTCCGGAACTGCCCAGCTTCTTGAAGTTCGGGGTGTCGAACTCCTTGGTGCCGGTCAGCGGGGCGCCCGCCACCTTCGAGCGGCCGAACACGTTCTCCTGGTCGGAGATCCGGTCGCTGTCCCAGTTCTCGATGATCATCCGGATCTTCCGCACCACCTGGTAGGTGCCGCCGGTCATCCAGCCCTGGTCCCGCAGCCAGACGAACTGCTTGAACTCCGCCGGCGTCTTCAGGTTGCGGGTGCCGTCCTTAAAGCCGAGCAAGTTGCGCGGGGTCTGCTGATGCGCGCCGGCGCTGGCACGGCCAAAGCCCATCACCACCCAGCGGGTGTGGGCGGTGGTCTCGGTCATCCGTGCCAGGTTCCGCACCGCGTGGTAGGCGACCTGGGGATCGTCGGCGCACGCCTGGATCGAGAGGTCGCCATCGCTCTGCGCCGGGTCGAGGTAGTCGCCCGGCAGCGCCGGTAGCTTCGTCAGCAGCGGCGGTCGCTTCGCCGCAAGTCCGAAGCGCGTGTCGAAGACGCCCGGGCCGAGGCCGACGGTCACCGTCAGCGAGGCCGGCGCGAGGTTGTCCGCCTCCCCCGTGTCAAGTCCGGTCGAGCTGTTCCCGGCCGGCGCGATCGGGCCAATCGGCCGGCCCTGCGCCATCTGCCCGATCGCCGCCGTCCAGAGCGCAAGCAGGCTGCGCAGCTGGTCGACCGTCGCACCATCGGCCAGGTCGAACGTCATGAACACCGTGTAGCGCTGCGGCTCGGTCTCGATCCCCGCCGGATGCGGCTGATCGTAGAAGGCAACCGTGCGGCTCAGGTCAACCTCGTCGTCGTCAGTGGAGGCGCCGGCGCCGTGCCCGAAGCCGGCTCGGACCGCCGCACTGCCGCCGGCGCCGGCCAGTATGCCGGCCGCCGCACCGCCGGCCGCGACGGCGAGTAGCTGCCGGCGCGAGATGCCGCGCTGCTCGTCCGTCTCGTCTGTCTCGGCACGCTGCTCGTCCGGCTCTGTGGTCGTGTCCTTATCCTGCTCCTCGTCGCTCATTCCGCCGTCGCCACCTTCTCGGCGATCTGCTGCAGCGGCTGCTGCAGGGCAAGCACGGTCTGACTGAGCCCCTTCGCGTCCTTGCGCCGGTTCGTGGGCGTCCAGGGGATGTAGCCACCGGGCGCGTTCGCGTCGCGATACACGTTCAGCGCGTTGCGCACCTGCGTGAACTCATCAGCCACGGTCTTGGTCAGCGTCGGGTCGATCTTCTCGAGCCCGGGCTGCAGGTCGGCAAAGGCCTGCTGTGCGCCCTCGATGTTCGCCGACATGTCGACCAGGTCGATGTGGCTGAAGTCCTCCTCCTCGCCGGTCACCTTCGTCGACTGCACCTCCTCGAGCAGATCGGCGGCGCCGTTGCCGAGATCCTCGGGCTTGTAGGTGAGTCCCTTGACCACGTGCACCAGCTCGTTCACGTGGGTCTTGAGCATGTTCGCGTAGCCCTTCGTCTGAGCCGTGATCGCGTCACGCTGGTAGAGGTCGCGCTCGACCGCGTGGAAGCCCGTCCAGCCGACCTTCGGGTCGAGGTTCGAGGCCCGCATGTCGATCAGGTAGTCGAGGTTGCCGTGATTGTCGTCGGCTTTGAAGCCCGGCAGGATGAAGCCGTCGACGTCGGACTCGATCTTCTCGTAGAAGGGACGCGCCAGCACGTAGTCCTTCCTGGCGGCGATCATGTTGCCGGTGTCAACTGCGTGGTCGAGCTGGTCGACCGCCGACTGCATCGCCTGCGCCTGGGAGAGCACCCAGCTTGCGTAGCTCTTCGTGCCGGATGCCAGCAGCTGGGCCGCGTCGCCGCCCTGCGAGGCGGCCGCCTGACCGGAGACGGTGAAGGTTTGGTTCTCGGGGTTGGCGCCCGGGCAATAGACGGTGTAGTGGCCGCCGTCGAGCGTGACCGTGAAGCTCGAGGTTGGCAGTCCCGGCGCGAGGTTCTCGCGCTCACCGACGATCCGCAGACTCTGCTGCAGCTCCACCTCCGTGATCGCGGTCGAGCTGACGTTCGTGATCGCGAAGGTGACCGGACCGGCCTTCGCCTGCTTGTGGTTCAGCGTGCACTTGTCCCCGCTACTGTCAGTGAGCTTCACGCTCACTTGGGCGGCGCCGTGTGACACCGGTGCAAGTCCCCCGACCGAGGCCGTGGCTGGTCCGGGATCGGTGCCGGGACCGGAGCCGGAGGACGACCCGCACGCGGCAAGCGCGACGGCTGTAAGGACCGCCGCGCTGGCGGCGATCAGTGGTCGGAGGGAATGTATCGGCATCGAATCTCCTTCTAGACGTGGGATGGATCGGGGGTCGTATGGGTCGGGGGTGCAAAGGGATCGGAGGGACTTCATTGCCTGGTCGGCTCAGCCGGGCCAGCAGGCTCAGCCCGTTCAGGGGGCTCAGCCCGTTCAGGGGGCTCAGTGGGACCAGCCGGTCCGGTGGGCTCGGCGAGGCGCTCCGTGGCGGGCACGGGTTTCACGGCACGCAAGGCGTGGGCGACTCGCGCCGTCAAGGCGAGCAAGACCAGCGCCGCGACGGCAAGCACGATCGGCACGGTCCGGCCCCAGAACCGCCGCTCGACCTCCGCGGCGGTCTGCGCGCTCACCGCTGCCGCGACACGTTGCACATGACGTGAGACCACCGCCAGCGAGCCGCCGTCGATGACAGCCCCACCGGGCACCTTGCCGCCGACGGCCAGCGACCGGGACGTCTCCAAGCCGCCGCCAGTGAGCGTCACAGCGGTCACGTCGCGCTGGCTGAAGTCGAGCACCTCACCGTCGACCAGCCAGAGCTGGCGCTCGCCGCTACGCGTCCAACTTGCTTTGAACGGCCCCGGTGACTGCTGGGGGTCGACACCGACCGGCGCGCGCCCGCCGCTGAGCGCGACCAGCTGCTGCAGTGACAGCGTTCGCGGCAGCCCAGCCGCCGGACGGTCGAGCTGCTCGGTGTAGACGCGAGCGCCGTTGACGCCTTCGTGCGAGCCAGTCTGGCCGCCGCCCAGCGTCATCGCCGCCCGTGTCGAGCCGGAGTCGATCACCGCCTTGTCACCGGCGGTCCGGACGCTGCCGACCGCCTTGCCACTCGCGTTCACGAGCCTGGCGGGACCCAGCGCCGGGAGCCTCGCCGGCGCCACCAACAGTGCGAGGACCGTTGCGCTCACCAGCAAAGTCGCGGCGACGCCGACTCGCAGCCGCAAAGCCACGGCCGTGCCCGGACGGTGACGCGCGGGCCAGAACAGGTAGAGCGCCATTGGGACCAGGTAGGTGAACCAGCCGAGCACCTGAATCAGGACCGGCTGGGCGGGGATGCCGAGCACGCCAGTGAACAGCGCGCCGCGGATCGAGCCCGGCGGCGACAGCCACGAGAGGTCGACGGTTCGCTGCTGGCCGGCGTTCAGCCAGCCGGCCTCGTGGGCCGTGCCCAGCGCGGTGACCACGAGCCCGGCCGCGACCAGTACGAGGAAGCCGGCGGTGAAAGTGAAGAAGCGGCTGAGGTTCAGCCGGACGCCGCCGCTGTACAGGGCGTAGCCGAGCAGCACCGCACAGACGATCCCGAGCGCCGCGCCGCTCGCCGCCAGCGTCGCGGAGCCGGCGGCCGAGAACGTCGCCAGCAGGAAGACCGCGGTTTCGAAGCCCTCCTTCAGCACCGCCAGGAACGCCATGCCCGCCAGCGCCCGGTTCGAGCCGCTACCGAGCGCCTGCTGCGCCTCGCTCTCGAGCTCGCGCCGCATCCCGCGCGCGTGAGTGCTCATCCAGAGCACCATGCCGCTGACGAAGAACACCGCGATCGCCCCGATCACGGTCTCCATCCCCTCCTGGGCCGCCTGCGGCAAGTTCGTCTCAACCAGCCAGAGGGCGATCCCGACCGCGAGGCTCAGCAGCACCGCCGCCACAACGCCAGCCATCAGCGGCACCAGCGAGCTGCCGTTGCGCCGCAGGAAGGTGGCGATGATCGACACGATCAGTGCCGCTTCGAGGCCCTCCCGGAGCCCGATTATGAAAGTCGCGAGCATGCGATCCCGAGCCGGCTTCGCCGTCTACGTACTGCGGGGTGCCGGCCGCCGGTCAGGCGATGATCGACACGACCGACTGGGTCGGCGGCTCGGTCGCGATCGACGCGGCTTGCAAGCCGCGTTTACGCGGACGCCAGACGCGAACGTACTGGGCGCCGAGGTAGGAGCCGACCACGATCGCGACCGCCAAGACCTGCGCGACGATCGTCTCGACGTTCGGGAAGATCGAGAACCACTGGCCGAGCCAGCCCGGCAGCGAGAAGCCGATGCTCGTGGTGCCGATCCAGCCGGCAAGCTGCATCTCGTTGATCTCCTCGCCGACCATGACCAGCAGCACGACCAACAACATCACGCCGGTGATGATCAGCATCCGCTTATAGGGGAGCTTCGAATGCAGCTTGAAGGTCATCACGCCGACCGCGCCGGTGAACAGCAGGCCCAGCACGACCCCCTCGAGCACGACGCTGGTGCCGAAGGTCAGTCGCAAATTCTGCAGAAACAGCACGACCTCGAACCCCTCGCGGTAGATCGAGGTGAAGCCGAGGACCGCCAGGCCGAACAGCAGCCGGCGCGCGTGCGTACCGGAGTCGTCACTCATCAGGCTCTGCCGGCGACGGTTATGGAGCTTGATCCAGCCGGTCCAGTAGACCCGATGGAAGAACCAATTCATCACCAGCAGCAGCACGATGATCGCCGGGATCCCGGTGGCGGCCTGCAGTGTGTTGCCGCTTGAGCCGAACAGAGACAGGATCCAGGTGAACAGGAACCAGGTGCCGACCGCGGCAGCGAAGCCCACTGTGCCGCCGATCGTCACCGGGCGCCGGTAGCTCTCGTTGGCGCCGCGCAGGCTCGCGGTGATCGCCGACAGCACGAGGATCGTCTCAAGTCCCTCGCGGAAGACCAAGATGCCGCTATTCAGCACCGCCGTCGAGCGGCTCATCTGCACCCCGGGCACGCTCGGATCGGTGGTGCCGCCGGCAGCGCTCCAACCGTAGATCACGGCCAGACAGGCGACCGCGAGCACGGCCCCGATCCAGACGTAGAACCATCGTTGCGATCGCTTCTGCGTCGGGTTGAGCCGGGCCGATCCAGAGGTTGTCGCGCGCTCCATCACCTACTCCGATCGTGTGGTCTGTAATTCCTAGCGGGCCAGTCGGATTGCAATATCCGAGCAGCGTACCATGAATTAGCCGCCGCGTCGCGCCGAGCCGTTACGAAGGTCCGAATGCCGCCTGGGCCTGGCAAAGTCGGTATCGGGCCTGAACTGGCTGCCGCTCGTGGCCAGGCGAACTGGCGCCTGATGTCCGCGCGCGTCGCTAGATTCCGGCGCGATGGATACGGCACCAACCTTCGATCTTCAGAGCCACTCGGCCCATTCGGATGGCGAGCTGGCACCTGCCGCTGTCGTGGCCGCCGCCGCTGCGGCGGCCGTGCGCGTCATGGCACTGACCGACCACGACAGCGTCGCCGGCGTCGCCGAGGCGAAGGCTGCTGCCGCCACTTACCCCGACGTGCGGCTCGTGCCGGCCGTCGAGCTCTCGATCAAGGATCCCGCTGCCAACGACCTGCATCTCTGTGGCTACTTGATCGACGTCGGGAACGCCGAGTTGCTGGCGCACCTGCAGACGGCGCAAAACGAGCGCCACCAACGCGCGATGCGGATGGCGCGGGCACTGCTCGACCTTGGCTTCAAGCTCGACCAGTCCGAGCTCGACAGTCGGATCGCCGCCGGGAAGAGCATCGGCCGCCCGCACCTGGCGATGGCGGTGCTGAACGAGCCGGCAAACGCAGAGCGACTCGCTGCCGCCGGCCTCGACAACGTCTCATCGTTCATCAAGGCGTACTTGATCGAGGGACGCCCCGCCTTCCGCGAGCGGGAGGCGCCATCGGTCGCCCAAGCGATCGAGCTCGTCCACGGCGCCGGCGGGCTTGCAATCTGGGCACATCCGTACTGGGATCTCGCCAGCGACGGAGCGGTCGCCGACGCGCTCACCCGGTTTGCGGCGCTCGGCCTCGACGGCGTCGAGGCCTTCTACATCACCCACAGCGAGCGACAGACGCGCTTCGCGGTGCGCCTCTGCCACCAGCTTGGCTTGCTGACTACCGGCTCGGCTGACTTCCACGGGCCACATCACCCGCAGTTCAACCGCTTCCGAGCTTTCTCGACGTTCGGACTCGAGCCCGACCTCGGTCCGCTTGCGCCCGCCTGATGGCGGTCAGCCTGAAATCCTCAGCCACGCCCGCTTGAGCGCGGGCTCAGTTGTGGCCGCCGTCGTCAGGCGGGAACTGCCCGCAGCGCCATGTGCTGGCCGAGCTTGCGCTTGACGCGCTGCAGCGCGTTGTCGACGGTCTTCGACTCGCAACCGAGGCGACCGCCGATCTCCTCGTAGGAGCGCCCGTCGAGGTAGAGCGAGAGCACGCCCGACTCGAGATCGGAAAGCGAGGTCGAGATGCAGTTCACCAACGACCGCAGCTCCTCGGAGCTGATCACCTGGTTCACAGGGTCGTTGACGGGTGAGCCGGCGATCATCTCGTCAAGCGTCGCGTCCGCCTCGTCGCCGCCGCCGGGGCTGGACGAGAACGAGATGTACTGGTTGAGCGGGATGTGCTTGTTGCGCGTCGCCGTCTTCACCGCGGTGATGATCTGGCGCGTGATGCAGAGCTCGGCGAAGTTCCGGAAGCTCGACTCGCGATCGGTGCGGTAGTCCCGGATCGCCTTGAACAGGCCGATCAGTCCCTCCTGCACGAGGTCGTCGGAGTCGCCGCCGGCCAGGAAGTAGGAGGACGCCTTCATCCGCACGAACCCGCGATAACGCCGGACCAGCCGATCGTAGGCATCGGGGCTGCCCTGTTTAGCTAGCGCGAGGAGATAAGCATCCTCAACTTCAACTCTAGCTTTAGGCTTGTTTGAGACTAGTGCCACGGGAATCCTCTCGCCGTCAGGCCGACAACGCTCGAACGAACGTATAGGGCCAATTCGGGTCTGTGTGGCGCATCACTCCCATGGCGCCGCATCTTCTTCACTTGTCTACCCGGCCGGCTCTTCCGAGCACAGCCAGGGCCCTACTCCTACCTACAACCGTCAACAATAGCTGAAGCTTGCTAGATGGTTACCTTAGGCGCGCAGCGTGCCATAACAAAGCACGACTGTCAAGGCCTTGTCCAGAAACGGGCACAGTCTTTCAACAGGTCACGCCGGCGTCGCGAGCCGGCCGACGGCACTGCCCGGCGCTGGCGATCGCGAGCCGGTTGACGGCACTGCCCGGCGCTGGCGACCGCGGACCAGCCGACGGCGCCGAGAGGCGCCGGCTCGACGGCTGCGGGCGATCCGTCAGTGCTCCCGGCTGCCAGCCGCCGCGTAGAGCAGCACAGCCGCCGCGTTCGCGACGCTGAGCGACTCGATGCGACCACGCAGCGGCAGCGAGATCAGCGCATCGCACGTGTCCGCGACGCGCGGACGCAGGCCACTCCCCTCCGAGCCCATGACCAGCACCACCGACCCGGAGAAGTCGACCTCGCGGTAGTCCATCGCGCCGGAGGCGGCGGCGCCGTAGCACCAGGCGCCGCCTGACTTGGCAGCAGCAAGGAAGTCGGCGAGGTTCCGCACCTGCGCGATCGGGAGGTGCTCGACAGCACCGGCCGACGCCTTGCAGACAGCCGCCGTCACGGTGGCAGCGCGCCGCTCGGGGATGATCACCCCGCTCGCGCCAGCGCATTCGGCGGTGCGGCAGATCGAGCCTAGGTTCTGCGGGTCCTGCACCTGATCGAGCGCGATCAGGAACGCGTCCGGCTGCGCCAGCAACCCACCGGCATCGGCGTAGACGAACTCGGAGACGTCGGCACAGACGCCCTGATGCCCGTCCGAGCCGGCCTGCCGCTCGATCTCGGCGGTCGTGTGAACCTTCGTCGGCACGCCGGAATGCTGCAGCCAGTCCTCACGCAGCGCGTGACTCGTTGCCCAGATCTCCCGGACCCGGCGCGAGCCGCGCAGCGCCTCGTGCACGGCATTGCGGCCGTAGATGATCATGCCAGCGGCACAAGCTCGGGCCCGGCGGCGCCATCACGCACCTCGAAGCCCAGTTGCCGGAGCTGCTCGCGCAGCGCATCGGCACGCTCGAAGTCGCGCTCGCCGCGGGCCGCCTCACGCGCGGCAAGGAGATCTTGTGCCTCACTCGGAATCTCGACGGGTTCGACGTCCAGCAGGTTCTCGAGCGCGAAGACGTCGAGCATCTCGCGCAGATCGGCGCCGCCGACCTCGCCGCGCTCCCGGTTCGCGCGTCTGACCCAGTCGAAGGCGGTCGCAAGCGCCGTCGGCGTGTTGAAGTCGTCGGCCAGCGCGGCGAAGAACCGCCCACGCAGCGCCGCGGACCAGTCGGGCGACGGCCCGGGTCTCAGTCGCCGAGCGACCTCGCGGAAGCGCTTAACGCTTTCCGCCGCGACCTCGAGTCGCTCGTCGTCGAACTCGATCGGCTGGCGGTAGTGGCCGGTGCAGAAGTAGGCGATCAGCGCGTCGCGGCCGTAGCGGTCCAGCGCCGCATGCAGCAGGAAGGTATTGCCGATCGACTTCGACATCTTCTGGCGCGCGAGGCGCACCATGCCGTTGTGCACCCAGAGCCGCGCCAGCGATTGCCCGCGCGCAGCGCCGGTCTGCGCCGCCTCGTTCTCATGGTGCGGGAAGACGAGATCGGAGCCGCCGCCGTGGATCTCGAAACCGAGGCCGAGGATCGCCTCCGACATCGCCGAGCACTCGATGTGCCAGCCGGGCCGCCCCTTGCCCCAAGGCGCCTGCCAGGCGGTGTCCTCGCCACGCTTCTGTGCCTTCCACAGCGCGAAGTCGACGGGGTCGCGCTTACGGTCGCGCCCATCGCCGCCCTCGCCCTGGTCGAGGTCGTCGAGCCGGCGATGGGAAAGTTCGCCGTAGCGGTCGTAGCTGCGAACCGCGAAGTAGACGTCGCCGTCGACGGCGTAGGCGTGGCCGGAGTCGATCAGCGCCTGAATCAGATCGATGATCGAGCCGATCTGCTCGCTCGCGAGCGGCTCGCTGTCGGGACGCCCAAGGCCAAGCCGGCTGGTGTCGTCGATGTAGTGCGCGGTCATCTCGGCGGCGAGCTGCTCGCTGCCGACGCCGGCGGCACTGGCGGCGGCGTAGATCTTGTCGTTGACGTCGGTCACATTCATCGCGAGCGTGACGTCATAGCCCTCGTGAACGAGGAAGCGCTTCAGCAGCTGGAAGACGACGAAGGGTCGTGCGTTCCCGATGTGGACGCGACCGTAGACCGTCGGACCGCAGACGTAGATCCCGACGCGTCCGGGCTCGCGGGTCTCGAGCTTCCGGACCTTACCGGTGAGCGTGTCATGGAGCTTGATCGTTCGCACTATCTCGAACCCTAACGAACTGGCGCCACAACTAGTCCCCAAGGCCGGGCGAGCTCCCCGGCCGCCTACTCCGCCCGGCTGATCGTCGCGATCGCAAGCGCCGAAGCGCCCTCGCCGTGGCCGATGAAGCCCATGCCCTCGCCGCGGGTCGCCTTCACGCTGAGCCGCTGCAGCGGCACCGCCAGCGCCTCGGCCAGCCGTGCACGGATCTGTTCGCGGTAGGGACCGAGCTTCGGCGCCTCGATGATCACGGTGGCGTCGACATGCTCGATCGTCGCCGGCAACGCGCTCAGCAGGGCGACCGTGTCGCGCAACAGTGACAGCGAGTCGGCGTCGCGGTAGCGCTCGTCGGTATCGGGGAAGTGCTGGCCGATGTCGCCAAGCGCCGCGGCGCCGAGCAGCGCGTCGATGACCGCGTGCGTCAGCACGTCGGCGTCGGAATGGCCGAGCAGGCCATGCGTGTGCTCGATCTGAACCCCGCCGATCATGAGCCGGCGGCCGACCACGAGTCGGTGGCAGTCGTAGCCGATGCCGGTCGCGATCCTCACCGCGGCGCCTCGGTCCCAACCCCGGCGCCGGCCGGGCAGCGCCGGGCCAGCAGCAGCTCGGCCAGCTGCAGGTCGAGCGGCGTCGTGATCTTCAGGTTCTCGCGTGGGGCCGGCACGATCCGCACGGTGCCGCCTTGACGCTCGACGAGTGAGGCGTCGTCGGTGGCCGCCGCCAGCACCTCGGCCGGTGCCGACAGCGCCCGCGCAAGCGCCGCACGACGGAACACCTGCGGCGTCTGGACCGCCCAGAGGCGCGAGCGCTCCAGCGTCCGCTCGACCACGGGTGCCGCTGCACCCGCGTCCTTGACCGCGACCTCCTTCACCGTGTCGGTGACCGGCGTCGCGGCGACGACGGCGTCGGCGCCCGAGCGCTCGAGCGCGCCGATCGCCGCCGTGAACAGCGCCGGCTCGGTCAGCGCACGGGCGGCGTCATGAACGAGCACGATCTCATCGTCGGGCGCTGCGGCAAGCGCCAGCCGCACGGACTCCGAACGGCTCTCGCCGCCAGCGACGGCGATCACGCCCGCCGGCGCGACATCGAGACACTCCGGTGGCAGCGCGACAACCACGGCAACAATCGCCTCCACCTGGCGGATCGCGTCCAAGCACCGGTCGAGCATCGACCGACCCGCAACCTCGATCAGAGCCTTAGGCTTGCCTGCCCCAAGCCGCTCCCCACGGCCGGCCGCGACGATCAGGGCGACCGCCATCAGCCTCTCACACTCGTCGACGTCGCCGCCAAAGCACTGCCCAGCCGGGTTCTCAGGCCTGCAGGTAGCGGTCGACCAGGTTGATCTCCTGCTGGCGACGCAGGCCCTCGCGGATGTCCTTGGCGCGGATCTCGCCAACGCCTTCGACCGTCTCGAGCTCGCCGTCACTGGCAGCCAAGAGCTCCTCGAAGCCGCCGAACTCGTCGATGATCCGACTGACCACGAGCTTCGGCAGCCGCGGGATGTGACCCAGAATCCGCTGCCCGCGCGGTGAGACCGGATAGTCGAGGGTGTTGATCTTCCGGTCGTAGCCGAGCAGCTCGGCGAGCCGACCGAAGTCGAGCAAACTCTGATGCGGAAGCCGCACGAGCTGGTCGAAGGCCTCCGCGAACTCATCGTCGGAGTCCGAGATCAGGTAGTCGTGGATCAGCGCGACCTTATCGGCGGCGACCCCGACCATCGTCTCGTCGAGCTGCATCTCGATCAGCCGGCCCTCGGAGCCGAGCTCGACGATGTAGCGCTCGATCTCAACCGCCATGCGCGTCACCAGCTCGGCACGCTGCAGCACGGTGAGCACGTCGTGCAGCGTCGCGCCGCCCTCGAACTCGAGCGCGGTCAGCCTCGTCGAGACCTGATCGAGACGGCTGCGGTATTTGTCGAGCGTCGCGAGGCCCTGGTTCGCCTTGGCGAGCACCACCGGGATGTCGGAGAGGATGTACTTGACGCCGTCGACGTAGAGCGAGATGACGTGCCGGTGCTCCGAGATCGCGACCACCAGTGCATCGGTCTGCTTGGAGACGCGCTCGGCGGTGCGGTGGCGGGTACCGGTCTCAGCGGTGTGGATCGTGGGGTCCGGCGTCAGTTGGACGTTCGCGTACGCAAGCTTCGTGGCGTTCGAGGAGAGGATGATCGCGCCGTCCATCTTCGCGAGCTCGTACAGCAGCGCCGGGCTGTAATCGAGATCGAGCTTGATGCCGCCGGAGAACAGGAACGCGAGGTCATCGGCATCGCCGATGACGACCATGCCGCCAGTCTGAGCGTGGAGGATGTTGTCGATCCCTTCGCGCAACGCCGTGCCCGGCGCGACCATCTCAAGCACCCGCACCATGCGCGAGCCGTGACGCGGTTCCAGTCCATCCCGAGACTCTTCGCCGGATTTCGCCATCATCAGATTCCTTAGTTTACGTTGCGCAAATAGCCGTCGCGGAACGATTGACCAGTTTTCCACACCGGTCCTAACGTGTTTCTAACCCTGCGCGGTCTGGCGCTCAGCGGCGCCGGGCCCGATCGCGCGGCCACAGCCACTGGATCCACCAGTCACGGCGGTGCGTGGCAGACGCCGCGCGGCGCGGCAGGCCGGCTCGCTACGCCGCATATGGCCGCCGGCGCGGCAGCGCGGCGCCAACCGCTTGCCGTAGCGTCGGGAAGCGCTCGGGGTCGATCACCGGCGTCAGACCGAAACGCTTCGCCTCCGCGAGTCGCCGCTCGGCGTGGCCGACCGGCCGCAGCTCACCGGTCAGGCCGAGTTCGCCGAAACAAGCCAGCGGTAGCGCCACGTGCGAGCCGTCGCCGTCATCGTCGACCGCCTGCGGCCGCCGATCGCCATCGCCAGCGACGCGAGCGGCGCTGAGCGGGATCCCCTTGGCGGCGCTGGCCACTGCCAGCGCCACGGCAAGGTCCGCGCCCGGCTCGTCAACGCGCACGCCGCCGACCACGTTCACGAACACGTCGGCGTTGCCGAGGCCGATCCCCACATGGCGTGCCAACACCGCGAGCACCAGCGCCAGCCGATTGCGATCGATCCCCGCGACCACCCGTCGCGGCGGCTCCAGCTCGGAGGGGTTGACGAGCGCCTGCACCTCGACCAGCAGCGGCCGCGAGCCCTCCATCGCGCAGAGCACGACGCTGCCGGGCGCACGGGTGGCGCTGGCAACGAACCTCGCCGAGGCGTCGAGCACCTCGACCAGGCCATCGTCGCGCATCTCGAAAACGCCCGCCTCGCTGGTCGATCCGAAGCGATTCTTCACCGCTCGCACGGTTCGGTAGGTGCGCTCGCGCTCGCCCTCGAACTGCAGCACGCAGTCGACCAGATGCTCAAGCACACGCGGCCCGGCCAGCGACCCCTCCTTCGTGACGTGGCCGACGAGCAGCACTGCGATCGAGTGCGTCTTCGCCACGCGCATGATCTCGGACGTGACCTCGCGGACCTGGGCAACCGACCCGGCGATGCTGGTCAACTCGGAGCTGTGCATCGTCTGCACCGAGTCGATCACGCACACCTCCGGGCGCTCGTGCTCAAGCGTCGCCACGATCGTCGTAAGGTCGGTCTCCGCCACCACCGGGATCGCCAGCGGATCGCCAGCCGCGAGCCGCTGTGCCCGCAGCCGGATCTGTGCCGCCGACTCCTCGCCGGAGACGTAGAGGGTGCTGTGCCCCGCCGCCACCAGGTGGGCGAGCGCCATCGTCGTGAGCGTCGACTTCCCGACTCCCGGAGCCCCGCCGATCAGCACCAGCGAGCCGGGCACCAGACCGCCGCCGAGGACGTTGTCGAGCTCGCCGATGCCGGTCGATAGCCGCCGGTGCTCGACCGCGACCACCTGCGAAAGCGGCACCGGGGTGACCGCCGTGCCGCCGGCCCGCTGGCCGACGGCTCGCCCACGGGCCGGGGCGCTCGCACGGATCTCTTCAGCGAGCGTGTTCCACTCGCCGCAAGCGGCACACTGCCCGGTCCAGCGCAGTGCCTCGGCACCGCAGGCCGAGCAGACGTAGATGGTGCGCGAAGATGGCATCTCCGGCGGAGGTTACGCGATGGCGCGGCGGTCCCGGAACGCAAGGAGGAGGCGCGGCCCGCTGCGCGAGCCGCGCCTCCTCCACTGCAACCGCTTGTCAGTCCTGCTCGGGGCTCTCGCCCTGCGGGCCGGCTTCCGCCGGCTGCTGCGGGGTCTCGGAGACCGTCTCCTCGCCCTCGCTCGTGGCACCGACGCCAACCGGCACCGGCTCGGCGACCGTCAGCTTGACACCGTCCGGGGAGTCCGGATCGGCGTCGATCAGGATCGTCACACCTTCGGCAACGTGCTCGCGGAGGACGAAGTCGGCCAGCGGATCCTCGATGTAGCGCTGGATCGCACGCCGCAGCGGGCGGGCGCCCATCGCCGGATCCCAACCCTTCTCGACCAGCAGCTCCCGCGTCGCGTCGGTCAGCTCAAGCTGCAACTCGCGTGCCGCCAGCGACTCGCGGACCCTCAGCATCAGGAGGTCGACGATCTGCTTGATCTCGTCCCTCGCCAGCTTGTGGAAGACGATGACGTCATCGATACGGTTGATGAACTCGGGACGGAAGACGCGCTTCAGCTCGCCCATGATCCGGCCCTTCATGTCGTCGTAGCTGATCCCCGTCTCGTCCTCGCTGACGGCGAACCCGACCGGCGTCGTGCGCGCGATCTCGGCAGCGCCGATGTTCGAGGTCATGATCACGATCGTGTGACGGAAGTCGACGGTGCGGCCCTGGGAGTCGGTCAGGCGGCCGTCCTCGAGGATCTGCAACAGGATGTTGAAGACGTCGGGGTGGGCTTTCTCGATCTCGTCGAGCAGCAGCACGCTGTACGGCTTGCGGCGGATCGCCTCGGTCAGCTGCCCGCCCTCGTCGTAGCCGACGTAGCCGGGCGGTGAGCCGACCAGCCGGCTGACCGCATGCTTCTCCATGTACTCGGACATGTCGATGCGAATCATCGTGTCCTCGTCACCGAACAGGAACTCCGCCAACGTCCGGGCAAGCTCCGTCTTACCGACGCCGCTCGGCCCCAGGAAGATGAACGAGCCGGTCGGCCGCTTCGGATCCTTCAGGCCGGCACGCGAACGCCTGATCGCCTTTGAGATCACCTCCACCGCAGGCTGCTGCCCGATGACGCGCTTATGCAGCTCGTCCTCCATCCGCACCAACTTCGCGGTTTCGGTCTCGGTCAGCTTGAACACGGGGATGCCAGTCCACATCGCGACGATTTCGGCGATCTCCTCCTCGCCGATCGACGGACGCTCGCTTGCCTCACCGGCCTCCCACTGCTCGGCCAGCTCGCGCTTGCGCTGAGTCAGACGGCGCTCCTGATCGCGCAGGTTCGCAGCCTTCTCGAACTCCTGCGCCTCGATCGCGGCTTCCTTCGCACGACGCGTCTCGGTGATCTCGTCCTCGAGGTCGCGGTAGACCGGCGGCGAGGTCATCGACTTGATCCGCATCCGCGATGCGGCCTCGTCGATCAGGTCGATCGCCTTGTCCGGAAGGAAGCGGTCCGCAATGTAACGGGACGACAGATCGGCGGCAGCACTCAGCGCCTCGTCCGTGATCTGCACCTTATGGTGCTGCTCGTAGCGGTCGCGCAGACCCTTCAAGATCTGGACGGTCTCATCGACCGACGGCTGCTCCACGACGATCTTCTGGAAGCGACGCTCGAGCGCCGAGTCACGCTCCAGGTACTTGCGGTACTCCTCGAGCGTGGTCGCGCCGACCGTCTGCAGCTCACCGCGAGCAAGCGCCGGCTTCAGGATCGAGGCAGCGTCGATCGCACCCTCGGCGGCACCAGCGCCCACGAGGTTATGGATCTCGTCGATGAAGAGGATGATGTCGCCGCGCTGGCTGATCTCCTTCATGACCTTCTTCAGGCGCTCCTCGAACTCACCGCGGTACTTGGAGCCTGCGACCAGAGCGGCCAGATCCAGCGTGTAGATCTGCTTGCCCTTCAGCAGCTCAGGCACGTCGGAGTTGGTGATCCGCTGCGCGAGCCCCTCGACCACGGCGGTCTTACCGACGCCGGGCTCACCCACGAGCACCGGGTTGTTCTTCGTGCGGCGACTGAGGATCTGCATGATCCGCTCGATCTCGAGCCCGCGCCCGACGACCGGGTCGAGCTTGCCTTCCTCGGCCAGCTTCGTCAGGTTGCGCCCGAACTGGTCAAGCAGCTTCGAAGACTTCTTGCCCTCGCCCTGTGAGCCACCGCCAGTCGCGGCACCGGCCGAGCCGGTGCGCTGGCGACCGCCGGGACCGGACAGCATACGGATGACCTCACTGCGGATCTTCTCGGAATCGGCGTCGAAGTCGAGCAGAATCCGGGCAGCGACGCCCTCGTTCTCACGCACCAGCCCGAGCAGGATGTGCTCGGTGCCGATGTAGTTGTGGCCAAGGCTCAGGGCCTCGCGCAGCGCCAGCTCCAGCACCTTCTTCGCGCGAGGCGTGAATGGTATCTGGCCGGAGGTGACCTCCTCACCGGAGCCGACGATGCGCACGACCTGGGCACGGACACGCTCAGTCGTAATCTCCAACGACTCGAGCACGCGGGCTGCGAGTCCCTCCTCTTCACGCAGGAGGCCCAGCAGGATGTGCTCGGTGCCGATGTAGTTGTGCTTGAGCGTCCGGGCCTCCTCTTGGGCCAACACCACCACTTGGCGGGCACGCTCTGTGAATCGCTCGAACATTTTAGGTCTCTCTCGTCGCGGTGCGCGGATGCTGTTGGTCGCGTAATTGTCCGGACTTACGGCTTGCTTCTCATTCTAGTAATCGACCCCCGGGCCGCTGCCCGGGGGAGCGGGCGGTGGAGCATGATGCCGGCGTTCAGACCGCCGCCAGTCCACGGCACACGGGGCCGGACGGGCCCGCACACCAGGGCCCCGCCAGGGGTCATGGCGGGGCCGGCGATGCGCGATCGCTCAGTCGCGCATCGCCGGGAACAGAACGACTTCCCGGACCGAATGCTGCCCGGTCAGGAGCATCACGAGCCGGTCGATGCCGATCCCGATGCCGCCGGTCGGGGGCATCCCATGCTCCAGGGCCTGGACGAAGACCTCGTCGTAGGGCTGGGTCTCGTCGTCGCCGGCGGCCGCAAACCGCTTCTGCTGCTCGAACCGCCGGCGCTGGTCGTCGGGGTCGTTGAGCTCGGTGAACGCGTTGGCGAGCTCGACGCCGTCGACGAACGCCTCGAAGCGCTCGACCATGCCAGGCAGTGAGCGGTGGCGCTTCGCGAGCGGCGAGAGCTCAAGCGGGTAGTCGAGCAGCAGCGTCGGCTGCTTCAGCGTCGGCTCGACCTGCTTCGAGAGCAGCTCGTCGACAAGCTTCGCCCAGGTGTCGTCCGGAGCCGCGTCGATCCCGCGCGAGGCCATCGCCGCGGCGAGGGTCTCGCGCTCACGCAGCTCGCTGATGTCGATCCCGGTCCGCTCCCGGATCGCGCCGGTCAGGCTCTCACGTTGCCACGGCGAGGTCAGGTCGAACGGCCCGTCGTAGCCGACGCTGGTGGCGACGAAGGCGATCAGCTCCTCGAAGCGATCCGCGACGGCCAGATAGTCGGCGTACGCCTCGTAGTACTCGATCGTCGTGAACTCCGGGTTGTGCGTCGTGTCGACGCCCTCGTTGCGGAACTGCTTGCCGATCTCGTAGACGCGCTCGAGACCGCCGACCAGCAGGCGCTTCAGATACAGCTCCGTGGCGATCCGCAGGTAGAGATCGCGATCGAGCGTGTTGTGGTGCGTGATGAACGGCCGTGCCGAGGCGCCGCCGTAGAGCGACTGCAGGATCGGGGTCTCCACCTCGATGAAGCCGTGCTCGTCGAGGTAGCGCCGGACCGCCGAGATCACGCGCGCGCGCCGCATGAACAGCTCGCGCGCCTCGCTCGAGGACATCAGGTCGAGCTCGCGGTAGCGGTAGCGGGTCTCGACGTCGGCCAAGCCGGAGTGTTTGTCCGGCGCCGGCCGCAACGACTTCGCAAGCAGCGTGAAGTCGCTGAGACGCAGCGTCAGCTCACCCCGCCGCGAGCAGAAGATCGTGCCGTCGACCCCGATCAGGTCACCGAGGTCGAGGTCGAGCAGTGCCGCCATCCGCTCCTCGCCGAGCTCGTTGATGCGCGCCTGCAGCTGGATCTGCCCGGAGCGGTCGACGAGGTCGAGAAAGGCCATCTTCCCCTGCCCGCGGCGCGCGTGCAGCCGGCCGGCGAGCCGGTGCTCGGCAGTGGTCTCCGCGCCAGCCGCAAGGTCGCCATGCAGGGTCCGCACGTCCGCGATCGGCTCGACGCCCGGGAACACGTGCGGGAACGGCTCGATGCCGTCACGACGCAGCGCGTCGAGCTTCGCTCGACGCGCTGCGAACACGTCCGGCGGCTGCCGGTCGTCTGCTGAGAGATGCTCGTCTGCCACCGGCAGACGCTGCTCAGGCGCCAACTTCGATCTTCTCGATCTTCAGGGTGCGCTCACCCCGCGGAGTCGAGAAGACCACCTCGTCGCCCCGGCGACGGCCGAGCAGTGCCCGACCGACCGGCGACTGGTTGGACAGCTTCAGAGCTGCAGGCTGCGCTTCCGCCGAACCGACGATCGTGTAAGTGCGGGGAGCACCGTCCCCATCGACGACATGTACGACGCTACCGACGCGTACCGTGTCGTTGTCGAGCTCGGATGAGTCGACTACCGTGGCCGATCGCACGCGCTCTTCGAGCTGCGCGATCCGTGCTTCGATCATCGCCTGCTCGTTCTTCGCGTCGTCATACTCGGCATTTTCGGTGATATCGCCGAAATCACGTGCCTCTTTGATACGTGCTGCCACCTCGCGGCGGCGCACAGTCGACAAACTATCGAGCTCAGCCTTCAGCTTGGCTAGCCCGTCGGGTGTGAGAATGACTTCACTTGGCATACGGTCTGATCCGGTTGGACGCAAGAAAAAGCCCGCGGTCGCGGGTCTTAGGCGGCCGCGTGCTGCGGCCTGAGCGGGGAATTATATTCCGCCGCGCAGACGTAGCCGGGCACTGTATCGAAGCTGCCGCTACGCAGCGATCTCGCGGCCTTGTCGGCCGCCCGCCGGCCGCCGCAGCGGCTCAGCTCAGTGGCAGCACGGGCGGCGGTTCATACCTGGCCAGCAGCGAACGTACCTCGCCCGTGTCCGCGGCCTGCTGCACCTCTGATTGCAGCCGCTTCTGCTGTGCTCGCACGCCGCCGAGACGCTCGATGTACCAGGGATAGAACTTGCGCAGGTAGCGGTTGGCACGTGCAGCGCCGAGGTGCTCGGTCGCCCGCTCGATCAGCCAGTCCAGCTCCCCCAGGATCTCCTCGCGAGTCGGCTGCTCCTCGCGGTCGCGCAGCAGCTCGTCGAACAGCCAGGGGTTGCCGAACGTGCCACGCGCCAGCAGCACCGCCGTCGCGCCGCTGCGCGCGAACGCGTCGCGCACGTGGGCGGCGTCGCGCAGACCACCGGAGAGCAGCACCGGGACCGGCAGCCGCGCCGCCATCTCCGCCACCAGCTCGTAGTCGGGCTTGCCGGTATGCCGCTGGGTCGCGTTGCGGGGGTGCACGCAGAGCGCCGCGACCGGGGAGCGCTCCGCCAGCTCGTAGGCGAGCCGCACTCCCTTCCCATCACCGGCCCGCAGGCCGGTGCGCAGCTTCGCCGTCACCGGCAGGCCGCTGGCGCGCGCGGCGGCGTCGACGATCGCGACCGCACGGTCGGGGTCGTCGAGCAGAGCCGCGCCGGCGCCGGTCTTACAGACCTTCGGCACCGGGCAGCCCATGTTGATGTCGATCAGGTCGGCGCCGACGGCGGCGACACGCTCGGCGGCCGAGGCAATCACGTCCGGGTCGGCGCCGAACAGCTGAACCGAGACGGGATGCTCGTCGGGATGGATCCGCAGCAGCTCCGTACAGGTGCGCTGGTTCTCGTAGTGCACCGCGTAGCTCGAGACCATCTCCGAGACCACGAGCCCGGCGCCGTGACGGCGCGCCTGCAAGCGCACGAACCAGTTGCCGATGCCGGCGAGCGGCGCCAGGCCGACGCGGTTCGGGATCGTGATGCCGGCCAGGCTCCAGGACTCGCGCAGGGCCGCATCGGTCGCCGCATCGGCGCCCGCTGCCGAGCCAGCCAGACCCCCGGTCGTGGCATCCAACCCGGGGCTCTCAATCGTCGCCTGCTCGCTGCTCATCGCCGACTCATGGTAGGAATACGGCATGGATCTCGACACGGTGACCAGGCCCTGGTTCGACGCGGTCCGCCGGCAAGCCGGCTGCCCCAAGCTGTTCGACGCACACACGCACCTCGGTCACAACGACCCCGATGGCTTCAAGCAGGCGCCGGCCGAGCTCGAGGCGGTGCTGGACGCCGCCGGGGCGATCGGCTGCTTCGTGTTCCCGATGCACGAGCCCGATGGTTACCCCGAGGCGAACGACCGCGTGCTGGCAATCGCCGCTGCCGCCGGTCCGCGCTTCGTCCCGTTCTGCCGTGTGAATCCCTTCGCGGACGCGCCCGCGGAGGCGCGTCGCGCGCTTGCGGCGGGCGCGCGCGGCATCAAGCTGCATCCCCGGGCCGAGGGCTTCACGCTCGACCACCCGGCACTGCGGGAGGTCTTCGCCATCGCCGACGAGCAGCGGGTTCCAATCCTGATCCACGCCGGTCGCGGGATTCCAGCCCTTGGGGTCCACGCGGTCGCGCTTGCGCGCGAGTTCCCGAACGCGCGGGTGATCCTCGCCCATGCCGGCGTCAGCGATCTCGCGTGGCTGTGGCAGGTGGCGCGGGAGCTGCCGAACCTGCTGTTCGACTCCGCCTGGTGGATGCCGGCGGATCTGCTGACGCTGTTCGCGCTGGTGCCGCCGGGCCAGATCGTCTTTGCCTCCGACGCCCCCTACGGCAGCACGATGCTCGCCGCGACCGGGCAGCTCCGACTGGCGCTGCAGGTCGGCCTCACGGCCGAGCAGATCCGGATCATCACCTCGGAGCAGTCGCTGCGGATCGCCGCCCGCGAGCCGCTGCTCGACGGTGGTCCCGCCGTCGGCGAGCAGGAGCGAGACCAGCACCTGCTGCTCGACCGCCTTGCCGAGCTGTTGCAGATGGCCGCCCAGCTCAGCTTCCGCGGTGCCCCCGAGGCCGGTGCCGAGATGCTCGCGCTCGCCCGGCAGGCGTGTGCCGTGCCCGATGACATCGAGGACGCGCCGATCTTCGCGGCGATCGTGCGGCTGCTCGACTCCTACGAGCGCCTGGCGGCGGAGTCACCGGACGATCACGGCCTGCGCTCGCTGCTGACCCTGGCCGCGACGGTCGCGAAGACCCCCGACGTGCCGGTGCCCGATCTCGAGACAGCCCCCGCAGACTAGTTGCTCAAGCAGCCGCTAGCGGGGCTGGCTCGAGCTCGTCGAGGGGCAGCTCGAAGTCCAATGCATCCGGGTCGCTTCCGTCACCGAGGCGCACCCGCACGATGTTCACACCGTGGAATACACCGCGATTCTCTATCAACACCGCAGGCGTCAAGCGACCCCCGAAGCGGACGAGGACTTTCGTGCCGGGAGTGGGGGTTATCTTCGTGGCCATGACCTCTAGATACTTCACCAGGGAGCCGTTCCCATCAGGCTCTGCAAATGTGCCGTCAGGACGCGATCGAACGTGCCAGCCAGCCCGTCGCACGCGCTACGCCAGCTTTTTACGTGCCGTAGAGTCGGCGAAGTACCGGCAAGCAGTCGCCGTTGCTCGCCGCTGAACGTGAAGTCCTGATGGGCAATCGGGTTACGCCACGTGTTGAGCTGCCCCAGACGGTCCCGCTGCAAAGGCACACGCCGCGAAAAGGCAACGCTCCGTTCCCAGATGTCCAGGTCGAAGCGCCCGAAGCCCTCATGGATCGTCTCTTGACGAGCGTTGCCTCTGTCCAGCTGCCGTCGTGAGGTCAACGCAATCCGGAGAACCTGCCGGTAGCGCTCGGGGGCGGCAAACGCAAGCGCGTTGGTGGCCTCCGTATGGAGATCGCGGCAGAACAGCTGAAAGTGGGCGGCGATCTGCAGCACGAGCGATGCGTTGAGCTGATCAGTCGCGTACCTACGCCCTGGCTTCGTGCCGCCAACGAGGGTGTGCGCCGCGATTAGCTCATCGAGCTTCTCGGCGCTTTCTCCACGCCAAACAGCGAGCGCATGCGACGGCATGCTACGACTCTACGCCTGCACCCCCGCGGAATCGCGCCGTTCCAAGGACGACCGCTGACTCGGCCGGTCCCGCTGGACCGGGCCGGCGGCAACCGCTGACTCGGCCCGGTCCAGCGGGACCGGGCCGGCGGCAACCGCTCAGGGGCGGTTGCGCTCCCAGATCAGGCGTAGGCCCTTCAGGGTGAGCAGGTCGTCGAAGATGTCGATCACGCCATCCAGGAACGGCGCCATCGGCCCGGAGAGCCCACCGGTCGCAAGGATCTTCGTGTCGGCGCCAAGCTGCGCGTGCAAGCGCCGAACGATGCCCTCGACCTGGCCGGCGAAGCCGTAGGCGATGCCACTACGGATGGCCTCGACCGTCGACTTGCCGATCAGCGCCTTCGGCGGCGCGAACTCGACGCGCGAAAGCGCCGCAGCTCGCTCGGCCAGGGCGTCGAGCGAGATCTCGACGCCGGGGCTGATGATCCCACCGACATACTCACCGGTGGCGGAGACGACGTCGTAGTTGATCGCGGTGCCGAAATCGACCACCACGCAGGCATCCTTCACCCTCTCATAGGCGGCGATCGCGTTGACGAGGCGGTCGGGGCCCACTTCGCGCGGGTTGTCGATCCGGATCGGCATCCCGGTGTGCAGGCTCGGACCAACCTGCAGCATTCCGTCGTCAAGGTACCGGTCCGCCATCTGCAGCCACTGGTCGGACAGCTGCGGAACCGTCGAGGAGACGATCGAGCCGTCGATCTCGCTCATCGTGAAGCCGCGCAGCTCAAGCAGATCGTTCAGCGCGCTTGCCAGCTCATCGCGCGTCGACACCCTGACAGTTGCGAAGCGCCATTGCTCGACGATGTCGTCGACGGCCGGCCGGAAGAGGCCGAAATGCGTCTGCGTGTTGCCAACGTCGACAACCAGCAGCAGATCCCCTTGTCTTGTCATCGCCAGCGACTATACGGATAGCGGCTCGCCGGCCAGCCGCACCGCCTGGCCGGGGCCGAGGCCGGCAAGCGCGTCCGCCAGCCGCTCGCCGCCCGGCAGAGCGACGTCCGGGTCGAGCTCCAGCAGCGGCACCAGCACGAAGCGCCGGCGGGCCAGCTCGGCGTGCGGAATCGTCAGCGCCGGCGAGCTGTAGCACTCGTCGCCCAGCAGGAGGATGTCCACGTCGATCGCCCGCGGCCCGTGGCGGACCGTCGGCACCCGCCCAAGATCGCGCTCGAGGCGCTTGCAGAAGACCAGCAGCGCTTCCGGCTCAAGGTCGGTCTCGATCGCGAGGCAGGCATTGAGGAATTGCGGCTGGTCGAGCACCAAGCCAACCGGTTCGGTGTCGTAGACGTGCGAACTTGCCGTGACGCGCACGCCGGCAGCCACGGCAAGCGCCGTCGCCGCCGCCTGCAGCTGCCAGCGGCGGTCGCCGAGGTTCGACCCCAGCTCCAGGTACCCCTGACGGCGGCTCGCCGCGGCTTCGCCACCTACCGCAGCGTCGCCGCCCTCGCTCACGCTCGTAGCCCCGCCGCTCACGCTTCGCGCCAGACCTCGACCGAGACCTCGCTGAGTTGCAGCGGGATCGGGGGCTCCGGCTTTGCCGCCTTGACCCATGCCGCATGCAGGTCGTAGCGCTCGATCAGCCGGTCGGCAATCGTCGCGCAGAGGCGCTCGAGCGTTCGGTACTCGTGCTGCTGGGCGATCAGCGCCACGAACTCGCAGACCTCGCCGTAGTCAACGGTGTCCTCGATCCGGTCGGTCACGGTCGCGTCGGTCTCGCCGACATCGAGCCGCAGATCGATCAGCAGCCGCTGGCCGACCTGGCGCTCGGCGTCCGCGACACCCGTGTGCGTATAGAGGGAGAGGCCGCTGACCTCGATCGTGACCTCCGGCTCGGGATGGGCGTCGTCGTCGAGGTCGTAGAGACCCTCCTCATCTTCGTCGTCGTCACTATCGTCGCCATCGTCCTCGTCGCCGTCGGATGCGTCCTCGTCGTCGTCCTCGGGGTCGTCATCTTCGGCATCCTCGGCGTCGGGTTCCTCGGCGTCACCGTCGGGCTGATCCCCAGGGGGCACGTTCTCGCGCTCCGGGTCGTCGCCGCGAGGATCGTCATCGCGGGGCTCGCCCTGCTGCGGATCCTCGCCGGCGTTGCGTTCATCGTCCATAGCGTGTGAATCTAGTGCGCCGAGCGAAGGTTCGCCAGCGCGCTCCGGGCCGCAGACCTGGAGCGTCGGACGGCAGGCAGCTAGCGTGCCTGGCGCAGTGTGGCGGTGGTGACCTTCAGCGCGTCGACCAGCGGGGCGACCTCGTGCACCCGGAAGACGCGGGCGCCATGCTCGTAGGCCAGGATGTTCGACGCTAGCGTCCCAGCCAGGCGCCCGGACGTATCGCGCCCAGTGATGCGACCGATAAAGCTCTTCCGGCTCGTGCCGATCAGGATCGGTCGGCCCAGCGCCAGCAGCTCGTCGAGCCGGGCAATCAGCGCCAGGTTGTGCTCGACCGTCTTCCCGAAGCCGATCCCCGGGTCGAGCAGCACCCGTTCCTCGGGCACGCCGTGGTCGGTGGCGAAGCGCAGCTGCTGTTCAAGGAAGCGCTTGACCTCGGCGACGACGTCGTCGTAGTGCGGGTCGCGCTGCATCGTCCGCGGGTCCCCCGACATGTGCATCAGGCACAGGTCGGCGCCGGAGCTCGCGACCAGCTCGGCGATCTCAGGGGCATAGCGCAGCGCCGCCTGGTCGTTGACCAGACTCGCGCCCGCCGCAAGCGCGGCCGCCGCGACCTGCGCTTTCGAGGTGTCGATCGAGATCTGCACGCCAGCGGCTGCCGCCTCCGGACCCAGCGCCTCGAGCACCGGCTGCGTACGTCGTAGCTCCTCCGCGGGGCTGACCGGCGGCGCACCGGGCCGCGTCGACTCACCGCCGACGTCGATGATCCGTGCGCCCTCGGCGATCAGCTCACGTCCGTGGGCGATCGCGGCACTCGGCTCCTCGTAGGCGCCGCCGTCGGAGAACGAATCCGGGGTGACGTTGAGGATCCCCATCACCGCGAAGTCGAAATCGCCGCTGGCCGCGCGCAGAACGTGCGCCGCTGACGATGATGAATCCGTCAACGGCGCTAGCTCTCCCGCGATGAACGTTTGCCCTGAACGGGCACTACGACTCAGCGAAGCCCGGGCGCGGAATCGGCTTCGGCACGGTCTCGTCGCGGGTGCGACCAACCGGCGACGGCGGTGCCGGCAGCGACGGCGGCGGCGGCGTCTCAGCGCCGAACACCTCATCCTCGCTACCACCCTGCAGCAGCGCCTCGAACTCATCCGCCTCGAGCGTCTCGCGCTTGAGCAGGATCTCCGCGAGCCGTTCCAGGATCTCGCGATGCTCGCTGAGGACGTCCTTCGCGACCATGTGGGCCGACTCGACGATGCGCCGGATCTCGAGGTCGATCTCACGGGCGATCTCATCGGAGTAGTCGGGCTCGGCGCTGAACTCGCGGCCGAGGAACGGCTGGCCCTGGTCGTGCCCGAAGACGCGGGGGCCGAGCTTCTCGGACATGCCGAAGCGCATCACCATCTGCTTGGCGGTCGCTGTGACCTTCTCGAGGTCGTTCGAGGCTCCGGTCGTGATCTCGCCGAACACCAACTCTTCCGCGGTGCGACCGCCGAGCGACATCGCCATCGTGTCGAACAGCTCCGCGCGCGTCGTCATGAACTTGTCCTCGCCAGGCAGCGAGATCGTGTAGCCGAGCGCCTGGCCACGGGAGATCACCGAGATCTTGTGGATCGGATCGCTGTGCGGCAGGAAGTGCCCGACGATCGCGTGACCCATCTCGTGGTAGGCGGTGATCTTGCGTTCGTGCGCGTTCATGACCCGGGTCTTCTTCTCGGGTCCGGCAACGACGCGCATGATCCCCTCTTCCAGCTCCACCTGAGTGATCTCGCGCTTACCGCTGCGTGCGGCCAGCAATGCGGCCTCGTTCACGAGGTTCGCCAAGTCGGCACCGGTGAAGCCAGGGGTCTGGCCTGCCAGCGCGTCGATGTCGATCTCGCGCGCCAGTGGCTTGCCGCGGGTGTGGACCTCGAGGATCTTCTCGCGCCCGATGCGATCAGGCCGATCGACGACGATCTGACGGTCGAAGCGACCCGGGCGCAGCAGCGCCGGGTCGAGGATGTCGGGCCGGTTCGTGGCCGCGATCAAGATGATGTTGTCCTTCATCTCGAAGCCGTCCATCTCGACCAGCAGCTGGTTCAGCGTCTGCTCACGCTCATCGTGGCCGCCGCCGAGGCCGGCACCGCGGTGCCGGCCGACCGCGTCGATTTCGTCCATGAAGATGATGCACGGCGAGTTCTGCTTCGCCTGGTCGAACAGGTCACGCACGCGGGAGGCGCCGACACCGACGAACATCTCGACGAAGTCCGAGCCGGAGATCGAGAAGAAAGGCACGCCTGCCTCGCCCGCGACCGCGCGCGCCAGCAGCGTCTTACCGGTGCCAGGCGGGCCGTAGAGCAGCACGCCCTTCGGGATCCGGGCGCCGAGCGCCTGGAACTTCTTCGGGTTCTCGAGGAACTCCTTGATCTCATGCAGCTCCTCGATCGCCTCGTCGACGCCGGCGACGTCGCGGAAGCTGATCTTCGGCGAGTCGACGGACATCCGCTTAGCCCGTGACTTGCCGAACGACATCACCTTCGAGCCACCGCCTTGCATCTGGTTCATCAGGAAGAGCCAGAAGCCGAGGAACAGGACGAACGGGATCAGATAGGTCAGCAGCGAGACCCAGGCGCTGGAGGACTGCGGCGGCACGCTGATCGCCTTGGCGCCCACGTTGGTGCTCACCTCGTTGGCGATCGTCGTTCCGTCGCCCTCCGGGTAGCCCGTCGTGTACTTGTCGCCACCGCTGGTCACCACGGTCGCCTTCAGGTCCTTCGTGTCAAGGCTGACCGAGCGCACCTGACCCTTCTGGATCTGCTGCATCATCTGGCCGTACGTGTAGCTCTGGCTGTGCGTGGTGCCGCCAACGAGCTTCGACGCGAAAAACGCGAGCACGAGCACGATCAGGATTGGAAACGCTGCGCCTTTGAAGAAACGGCTCATCTATGGATCCTCATTCGCTCCCGGCTGCCCCTAGAAATAGGCAATGGGGGGACGATTTAGCGTAGCAGCAGAAGCAAACGCTCACGGCTGCCGAAGCGTGGCCACGAACGGAAGGTTACGGTAGCGCTCGGCGTGGTCGAGCCCATAGCCGATCACGAAGCTGTCGGGAATCTCGAACCCGACGTAGCGCGGGTCAACCCCGGTGCGCTGCGCATCCGGCTTCACCAGCAGCGCGCAGACCTCAAGCGAGGCCGGCTCGCGATGACGCAGGCTCCGCAGCAGGTAGCGGAGCGTGAGCCCTGAATCGATGATGTCCTCGACGATCAGCACGTGCCGACCCTCGATCGACGCATCAAGGTCCTTCAAGATCCGCACGACGCCCGAAGACCTCGTCGCGGAGCCGTAGGAGGAGATCGCCATGAAGTCGACCTCGCAGTGGATCTCGAGCGCGCGCATCAGGTCGGCAATGAAGAAGACCGCGCCCTTCAGCACCCCGACCAGAATCGGATCGCGGTCTTCGTAGTCGGCCGAGATCTTCGTCGCGAGCTCCTTAACCTTGGCTGCCAGCGCCTCTTGCGAAACGAGGACCTCACCAATGGCAGCGTCGTCTTCGAGCCTCATCGCCGCATATGTTACGGATTGGTGTCGTTAGCGCGGTGTGAAGGTCAGCGCGGCTGGGGTGCCGGCGTGGCCTTTGCGTCAGCGGACGCAGCGGTCGGCGTCCATCTGGCGTCAGCGCGGCTGGGGTGCCGGCGGACATCTGGCGTCAGCGGACGCGCCGTGGCCGGCGCCCGTGCGGCGGTGTGCGGCCGAAGCTGAGGACGCCGTCGTGGACGCTGGCGCGGACACCGTGCGGCAGATCGAGGGCGGCACGGCCGCGGTCGCTCAGCGCCAGGATCTCTTCGAGGCGCCGGGCGGCGCCCGGCGCCGGAGCACCCAGCACCCCGTCGGCGAGGCGCTGCACCACCAGCCGGCCGACGCCGGCCGGCAGCGCCCTGAGCGCCACCAGCGGGATCGTGTCCGCCCCCGCCAGCGCCTGCTCGACAAGCTCGTCGAGCACCTCGGCCTCGTCCCGTAGCGTGGCCGCCAGCGCCAGCACGTTCGCCGTCGCGCCCGGATGGACCGCCTGCAGCGCCGGCAGCAACTGGTGCCGCACCCGGTTACGCGCGAACTGCGGCGAGAGGTTGCTCTCGTCGTCACGCCAGGCCAAGCCGCGCTCGCGGCAGTACCGCGTCGTCTGCTCGCGCGTAAACCCCAGCAGCGGCCGTACCACCGTGCCACTGCGCGCACGCATCCCCAGCAGCGCCCGCCGACTCGGGGACGAGGCCAGCCGGTAGAGGATCGTCTCGACCTGGTCGGAAGCCGTGTGGGCGACGGCGATGTCGACCTCGGTGCCGGCCCGCGCCTTTGCTGCCTCGTAGCGAAGCTCGCGTGCCCATGCTTCGAGGTTGCCGCTGGACGGCGTCGCCGGCGCGTGAAAGACGTCGAGGTTGACCCCGAGCTCAGCGCACAGCTGCTCGCAGTGACGCTCCTCGTCGCCCGCTGCGGGTCGCAGTGCGTAGTTCACGTGCAGTGCCGCCACCGCGCCGGCGCCGGCAACGGCCACCGCGGCATCGAGCAGACAGGTCGAGTCGCGGCCGCCGGAGAGCAGCACCAGCACGGGCTTGCCCACCTGCAGCAACCCCTCGTCGCGGACGCCCGCTCGGATCAGCGCAACCGTGTCCATCGCTGGTCGTCAAGTCTAAGTTTCCCGGAGGCCGATCCTGGCAGCGCCTCCGCGCCCCGGTCCCGGTCGCGCCTCCCGGGGGTCGTTCTCGGCACCGTCGTCTGCGGACCGATGCCGGCAGCACGTTTGCAAGACTCAGGCGAAGATGCGCGAACTCCCCCATATTCACCAGACGGCGCCGGTGGCGGAGCGCGTGCTGCTGCCCGGCGATCCCGGCCGCGCGCGGCGGCTCGCCGGCGAGCTACTGCACGAGCCCGAGCTGCTGAACGAGCATCGCGGCTTGCTGGGCTACAGCGGCGCGGCGATCGCCGACGGGCTGCCGCTCACGATCCAATGCACGGGCATGGGCGGCCCCAGCGCAGCGATCGTCGCCAGCGAGCTGATCGAGCTCGGTGCCCGGCGGCTGCTGCGGATCGGCACTTGCGGAGCGTTGCTGTCGACGCTTCAGCTCGGCACGCTGGTGATCGCCACGGCGGCGATCGGCGACGACGGCACCAGCCGCGCACTTGGGGCGGACGTGGAGATCGAGCCATCGACGGAGATGTTGGACGGCCTTCGGCAGGCCGCCGCAGCGGCGGCGGCCACAGCTGACGACGCTGGTGCCCCCACTTCCGAGCACGAACCCGTGCCCGAACCCGAACCCGCGTTCGGCCCGGTGCTCTCGACCGACCTCTTCTACGACGCCGAGCCGCTGATCGCCGGCTGGCGGCGGCGCGGCGCGATCGCGGTCGAGATGGAGGCCGCGACGATCTTCGCGCTTGCTGCCCGGCGCCAGGTGCAAGCCGCCTGCGTGCTGCTGGCCGTCAACTCGCTGGTCGACCCGGGAGTGCCAGCGCTTGGCGCCGACCCGGAGCGGTTGCACGCTCGCGAGGTCGCACTGGGCCGGCTGGCGGTCGCGGCGCTGGCCGCCTGAAGGCCCACGCGAAACGCGCAAGCCGCGCCGACGGGCGCACGAAATGCCCTGAGACGTGAAACCCACGGCCGCGCTGACTAGCCTTCGCGCTCTGTCCTCGACATCGGGACGGACCGTGAATCGCAGTCGTCTGCGCGCCGACTTCACAATCCGTCCCGGGCCAGTCGGAACGCCAGCAGAGCCGTAAAAGCGCGAAACGCGGAGGCAAGCCCGCCGGCTTACGTCGTTTTGCGGGTCCGAAGCTGCCGGTGACGGGTTCGTAAGAGGTCGAGCTCAGTGGTGTCCATGTTCTCGGCCCAGACGTCGCGGCGAGTTAGCGTCGCCGTGGCGCCAGCGGGCGCCACGGCCCCCGCAGACTCATGGACCAGCGCTTGCAGAAGCGGGGCCGGCTACTCGACGTCGGTAGGCGGGTCCTTGGCCGGCGCGCCGTCCTCAGAGGCGCCGTCCTCAGATAAGTCCGAGTCCGCGGCGCCCGCTGGCGCCGCGTCAGTCGCGGCTGACGGCTCCTCGCCGGGTTCCGCCGGGTCATCACCGAGCTGAGCCGCCCCTGGCGCGTCGGCCCCGATCACGGCCGCCTGCAAATCGCGCAGACCTTGCTCAATGGCGTTCAGCCGCGCATCTAGCGCCGCGCCCGAGCCGACATCCTCGAGTCGCTGGATGATGCGGTCGAGACCATCCTCGATGCCCTCGACGCGTTGCGAGACCGAGCGCGTACGGCGTGTCAGTCGCTCGAGGTCGGCTGCCGACGGCAAGTTCAGAGCGTTCATCACCAGCGTCTGCAACTGGCTGACGCGATCGCGCGCAGCGAACAAAGCGCCGAGCGTCGCGTGCGTCGTGGGATGGCCCAGAAGCTCCTGCGCGAGCTTGCCGAGCGCGTCCTCACCCTGCCCCGCGACCCAATCTTTCAGCGAACCCTCACGTTCACTCATGACGGGAAGGCTAGCGGGCACCTATGGGCGTGGCAAGCGATGATCGATTGGCCGGGCGGCGGCGCGCCAGCGAGGCCGCGACGCTCTTCGCCCTGCTCGTCCCGTCTGCTGCCCGTCAGTTACCAATACTTATAGTTGGCACCCCTTAGTGAACAGATTATTTTCCTGCTCCTAAAGAAACGCTCACAATCGCGCGCTAGTGGGTATGTTTTCGGCGCAAGTGCGAATTGCTCGTCTGTGGGGGCACGAGCATCGCACGCAAATGAAGGGAGAGAAGTATGCACCACGCAGGCATTAGCGCTGCGGCTAGGAGGTTGTGCACCTTCTTAGCGGCATCGGCGCTGACACTTGGCGCGGGCGCGGCCCTATGCGCGCCGAGCTTTGCCAAGGCCAAGAAGCCAAAAGTCACCACCGCTGGCGAGGTGGCCAGCAGGAACTGGGGCACGGTCCCGGCCAACGCCGCGACCAACGCCCAGGGCACTGCCGGCCAGACGGTCAAGCTCTATACGCTGAGCAACCACAAGCGGATGTCGGTCCAGATCATCACGTACGGCGCCGACGTCCATGCGATCAGCGTGCCCGATAGGAGCCGCAAGATCAAGAACGTCGTCCTCGGCTTCCCGAACCTGACCAGCTACGTCGACGACTTCACCCAGGGCGCAGTCGGCGTCCTGACCGGCGATCCGTCGTTCGCCTGGCCGGCGCCCGGCGGCGCCGGTGACGTCTACTTCGGCGGCCTGATTGGTCGCTACGCGAACCGCATCGCCGATCACTCGTTCACGATGACGTGCAGCGGCTGCGATAACAATGGCCGGACCTACACGCTCGACGCGAACAACGACACCACCGACACGCTGCATGGCGGCTATCTGGGCTGGAACACAGCGATCTGGAACGCCACCACCAAGGTTACGAAGAGCAATGTCGAAGTGGCCATGTCGCACACGTTCCCCGCCGGGGAGGGCTGCGTCGTCCTCAGCTCCACCTGCACCGGGTTCCCGGCAGCGGTGACCGTGACGGTGACCTATACGCTCTCGCGATCGAGCGCGTTCGGGATCCACTACAGCATCCACAACGACTCGGCCCCGGGCGGTGACGCGACCGTCGTGAACGTCACCAGCCACGACTACTTCAACCTCGGCGGCCAGGCCTCCGGGCCGGTCTACAACCAGGAGCTGGCAATCAACTCCAACACGTATCAGCCGGCCAACGCCGCTCAGATCCCGACCGGGTTCGTCCCGGTGAAGGGCACGCCGTTCGACTTCCGCACGTTGCATCAGATCGGCAAGCACCTGACCAACTCGAACCTGCCGGATCACGGCGGTCAGAGCCTGACGCAATTGCAGCTGGCGCATGGCTATGACTTCAACTGGGTGCTACGCGGCAAGGCAAGCGCCAGGAAGCTGGCGGCGCTGGCGTTCGACCCGGCCACCGGCATCTCGCTGAAGGCCTACACCAACCAGCCGGGCATCCAGGTCTACACCAGCAACTACCTTGACGGCGACCTTGCTGGGGTCGGCGGGACCCTCTACCGCCAGGGCGCGGCGTTCACGCTCGAGACCCAGCACTATCCGGATGCCCCGCATCACGTCGGTCAGTCAGGCTGGCCGTCGGTGGTGTTGGAGCCGGCGACGACCTTCAACACGAGCACCACGTTCCAGTTCGGCGTCGCCAAGAAGAGCTGGAACAGCAAGACCCGCTTCTAGAAACCCCTATCCACAAGCAAGCGGTCGGCACTCCGGAGCCGGCCATGACGGCCCCGCCCGCTGGCGGGGCCGTCGTCATCTGGGGTAAGCCGGCATCTGGTCTGCCGACCCCACGGTCTGTTCCGGCGCATTCGCAAGGGTGGTCGGCGAGTTTGTTGCGCATAGGTTGACAAACTCGCCGACCACCCCGCCGGCCGCCCCCGTTCCACGCCCGGTCCGTCGATCGCCCTTGACAGATGGTCACTAACGATATATCTTTGACCTATCTCGATAGTAAGGAGGTCGAAAATGGAAAGTTTCGATCGACATCAGCATTCCCAACACGCTCGCCACCATGACCCGCGCGGGCATGGCCAGGACCCGGACGAGTTCGGCTACGGCCCCGGCGGAGAGTTCGGAGGCGAGGGCTTCGGTCCCCGTGGCCATGGCCATCCGGGCGGCCACGGCGGCGGTTGCCATGGCGGCGGCCGCTGGGACGTCCCCGGCGAGGGCCACGGTCACCACGGCGATCCCGAGGGCTTCGACGGACCGTGGGGCATGCGTTTCGCGCGCGGCTTCGGTGGACGCCGTCGTCGCGGCGACGTCAGCCTGGCGCTGCTGCTGGTCCTCGCCGATGAGGGCCCCCGCAACGGCTACCAGCTGATCCAGTCGCTCGAGGAGCGCAGTCAGGGCGCCTGGCACCCGAGCCCCGGCTCGGTCTACCCCGCGCTCTCACAGCTCGAGGATCGGGGTCTCGTCACCTCGCAGACGCTGCCAGACCAATCCGGCCACACCTACGAGCTGACCGACGAGGGTCGTAAGAGCGTCGAGGAGCGTGCGGACGAGCCCGCCCCTTGGGAGCCTCAGAACGGTCGTGACAGCGCTCGGCGTGAGCTGCACCGGACGGCAGCGCTGACGGTGATGGCGCTGCGCCAGCTGGCCCACGACGGCGACGAGCAGCAGATCGCGAAGGCGACCGAGCTGTTCGCCGAGCTGCGGCGCCAGCTCTACCGCATCCTCGCGGGCGACCTGGACTGACCGCACCAGTGGGGTGCGTCTGCCCGTGGCCGCGACCGGCCACGGGAGGTAGGCGGCCCGCATACGGCTGAGCGCGAGCGGGGTGCCGTGTCGACGACGCGGCACCCCACTCCCCGTTATTCTCGCTACGGGGCGGAAGACCACTGTTACCTGTAGCCGGCATGACCACTGACGACGAGCCTGAAGCATCCGTATTAGCCAGGCTTGACGAGACCAAGCTGAATCGCTTTCAGCTGAAGATCATGTTCATCTCGGGCATGGGCTTCTTCACTGATGCCTACGACCTGTTCGTAATCGGGATCGCGGTCGCGATCCTGAAGACCCAGTGGCATCTATCGACCACCGAGGTCTCGCTGCTGTCCTCCACGACGCTGGCTGCATCCGCCTTCGGCGCCGTGATCTTCGGCCGCATCGCCGACATCTTCGGACGTAAGAAGCTGTATGGCGTCGAGGTGCTGATCCTCGCCGCCGGTGCGATTGCCACAGCCTTCGCGCCGAGCATCGGCTGGCTGATCGCGTTCCGGGTTGTGCTCGGCATCGGCATCGGCGGCGACTACCCGGTCAGCTCCACGATCATGAGTGAGTACGCCGGCAAGCGCAGCCGGGGCCAGCTCGTCAGCCTCGTGTTCGCGATGCAGGCGGCCGGGCTCGTGGTCGGCCCGTTGATCGCGGTGGTGCTGCTGGCCAGCGGCATCTCCCACGACATGACCTGGCGGATCCTGCTGGGGCTCGGCGCGATCCCCGGGATCGCGGTCTTCCACCTGCGTCGCCGGATCCACGAGACCCCTCGCTTCGCGCTTGCGGGCGGTGCGACCGACGAGGCGGCGGCGGCCGTGGCCCGAGCGACCGGTCAGGAGCAGGGCGAGCTACCGCACGGCACGAGCGTCCATGTGAAGCAGAGCATCTCCTCCGGCTGGCGCACGCTGCTTGGTAACCGGATGCTGCGCAAATGGCTGATCGGCACCTCGATGGCCTGGTTCATGATGGACTTCGCCTACTACGGCAACACGATCGCGAGCCCGCAGATCGTCAGCCTGCTGCAGCCGACCGCATCGCTGATCGATAAGACCTTGATCACGCTGGCGATCTTCGCGGTGTTCGCCGTCCCCGGCTACATCGTCGCGATCCTGACGATCGAGCGACTCGGACGCAAGCGCATCCAATGGGCCGGGTTCGTGATGATGGCGCTCACGTTCGGCGTGATCGCCGTCATCCCCGCCGCGACCAACGTCGTGCTCGCCTTCCTGATCATCTTCGGAATCAGCTACTTCTTCACGCAATTCGGGCCCAACACGACGACCTTCGTCTATCCCGCCGAGCTATTCCCGGTGAAGGTCCGCACCAGCGGCAACGGCATCGCCGTGGCACTCGGGAAGCTCGGCGGCTTCGCCGGCACCTACCTCTTCCCGGTGATGCTCACCTCCTGGGGCATTCGCGGCGCCGAGGGCATCGCCGCCGGCGCCGCTGTGTGCGGGCTGCTGTTCACCGTCGCTCTGCTGCCCGAGCCGAAGGGGAAGAGCCTCGAGGAGCTGACCGCGATGGCCGATCTCCCCGTTGGCAACCCGGAGTCGGCGGAGCCTGCCGAGTCGGCGGCACCCACAGAGTCGGCGGCGCTGCCGGTCGAGGTCTGAGGTGCCCTCGTAGAGCTGCAGCGTCTTCGCGCGCGCTTGGCTTACTTGGCCCGGGCCTTCGCCTGGGCGGCTTTGGCCTTCGTGCGCTTCGTTTGGACGGCCTTCGCCCGAGCGGCCTTGGCCTTCGCGGCCTTCGCCCGGGCGGCCGTGGCGGACGGCTTGGCCGGGCGGCTGTGCGTCTGCGGGGCAAACGGGCTCGAGCCGAGCACCTCGTCGAGGATCGGCGAGACTTCCCGCTCGAACTGGCTGAACGGAGCGAGCGTGGTCGGCGCGACGATCTGCTGTGGCTCGTTGACGTCGCTGTACACGGTCGAGAGCGTCACCGCCGCCGACTTCACCGAGGCGAAGCTGCCGTTGAGCTGCAGATGGAAGCTGAGCAGGGTCCGGCGCAACACGTGGTCCTTCTTCCCCGCCCAGATCTCGAAGCTGGGGGTCCCGACCTCAGCGGCGATGCGCGCGATCTCGGCGTCCGACAGGTCGCGAACCGACTCCAGCCGCGCCCGCTCGGCAGCGCCGAGCTTGCGCCGCTTCGCAAGCTTGCGCAGGTCCCGTAACAGCGTCGTGACGTCGAGCCGCCCGGCGATGTGGTCGCTGCGGACTCCATTCACGCTCTCACTGTCGACCACACGCGGATCGAGCAGCCAGCTGCGCCACTCCCGCGCAAGGTCGCTGTCGATCTGGGCTGGCGGGCTCGTGGCCGCGGTCGCCAGCCCGCTCGCCGGGACCATTGCACTCGCGGCCAGACCGTCCCGGAGCTGAGCGAACTCCTTCGCCGGCAGCTTGTAGCTCCTGTCTGCCAGCGACACGTAGCCGGCGGTGCCGGTCGTGATGAAGCGCATCGAGCCGCCCATCGAGAGGCCGGCGAACTTCGCCGTGAGGTCCAAGGCCGGCACCGAGCTGCCGGCGCTGTCGTCGAATGGGCCGGCGATTGTCAGCGTGAGCGGCGTGTTGATGATCGCCGAGCCGGACGGCTTCGCGGTGATTGTCGTATTGATCACGCCGCTACCGATCCGATGGGCGCCGCCGAAGGTTTGTTGCAGTAGCGCCGCGGCGTTCTCCGTCTCCGTCTCGGCCGTGCTGGAATCAGAGCCGCAGCCGGCGAGCGGCAGGGCCAGCGCGCCAAGCAGCAGCGACAGTGCGATCAGCGGCCAACGCCGCTGGCGCGCACCCTGTGAATGTGATGTCAGAGCCACTGCCCGACCGCCACTGTCATAACCATGTCAGATTATCGCCCAGTTTCCTTGAGCCCGCTCGATCCGGACCTACGAACACCTACGATTGGCAAGCGATGCGTCTGAAGCGCCTTTCACTGAGCGTCCTACTGGCTTGCTCGCTCGCTTCCGCGATCGCTGTCGGCCCGGCGGCGGCAAAGAGCCGGCACAAGGCGAAGCCCAAGCCGGTCACGGTCGCGACGGTGCTGACGCGCCTCGAGCAGAGGCACACGATCACGGTGGCGCAGAAGAACACCTATACGCACCAGTGGCACGTCGCGCTGAGCGAGGAGCAGAAGCTGCACGGTGCCCGACGCAGCCGCCTGACCGACGTCGTGAACCTGATGAACCAGATCGCCCGGTCCGGCGCCTTCACCCGTGCAAGGCTGCCCGTGCTGTTCCTGACCCTCGCGCGCAACGTTCAGTGGTGGCCGCACGGCCGCTTGCTCGTCTACGGCGACCGCGTCGAGTTCCCGGGCTCGCAGATTGTCTGGCAGTACTACCCAGGTGCCGGCCTGCAGCTGCAGGTGCTGGGGACCTTCGGAAACGCCGACGGCTTCTACGAGTCGGGCCGTCAGAACTGGCCGAAGCTGCTCGAATTGCTCGGCGAGATGCGCGCGGTGGCGGTGCCGCGCGCCGGCGGCACCGCCTGGGAGTACTACTTCAACTGGGAGGGCGGCGCGCCCCCGTGGGTCAGCGCGATGGCCCAGGCGACCGGGCTGATTGCCATGACCAACGGCTACCTGGCCAGCGGCGATAAGAGCTACCTGACGACCGCCCACCGGATGCTGCCGCTGCTGGAGCAGGCCCCGCCCGCCGGCACCGCGGTGCGCACGAAGCTCGGGCTGCGGTTCCTGCAGTACTCGTTCACACCGAAGACTGACATCATCAACGCCTTCCTGCAGACGTTGATCGGACTCGACTACTACTACCAGGTCAGCCACGACCCAACCGCCCTGTCGCTGTTCAATCGCGGCAACGCCCAGGCTAAGGCGGAGCTGCCGCAGTTCGTGGTCGGTGGTTGGTCGCTCTACGACCCCAACGAAGTCGATCCCCTCAGCTACCACGAGCTCGTGACCGGCTTCGCCCAGAGCTTGTGCAAGCTGACCGCGGCTCCGGTCTATTGCAACACCGCGACGGCGTTCCAGACTGACCTCACCAGCAAGCCGGTGCTCAAGCAGATCACCACCAGCGTGCGCAGCGGCCACAGCATCAAGCTGCAGTTCAAGGTCTCGAAGCTCGCCAACGTCGGCGTCGTCATGACCCGCAACGGCCGCCGCTACCTCTACACGAAGGCGTTGGTGCACGCCGGCGAGAGCAGCTTCAAGACGAGCAAGCTGCCGGCCGGCACCTACCAGGTGCGGATCGCCGCCACCGACATGGCCGGGAACTACACGGCGATCACCGGCTCGCTGCAGGCCCACCGCTAACGCGGGGCCAATGGTTGGAGCGGCGGCGGATCCGTGCGTAGACTGAGGGCGCAATGACCCCGCGCATGATCCTTTACACCGGGAAGGGCGGCGTCGGCAAGACGTCGGTGGCCGCCGCCACGGCGCGCGCCTGCGCGCTGGCCGGCAAACGCACGCTGATCATCTCGACCGATCCGGCCCACAGCCTCTCGGAGTCGCTGCAGGTGGCGCTCGGCGGCGATGCGCCGGTACCGGTGCCGCTGGAATCGGGCGCTGAGCTGCTCTACGGCCTCGAGATCGACGCACACACCGAGCTCGAGCGCCGCTGGCACTCGGCCCAGAGCTGGCTCTCGGGCTTGCTCAGTGACCGTGGCATCGACCGCATCAGCGCCCAGGAGCTGACCGTGCCGCCCGGCATGGACGAGCTGTTCTCGCTGTTGCGTCTGCAGGAGCTGGCTGGCGAGGGATGGGACGTGATCATCGTCGACTGCGCCCCGACCGGCGAGACTCTGCGGCTGCTGTCGTTCCCTGAGGCGGCCCGCTGGTGGCTCGCGAAGATCTTCCCGATGGAGCGGACGCTGCTCGCGGCAGCGGCGCCGATCGCGCGAGGCATGCTCGACATCTCGCTGCCCGACGCCGAGGCAATGGCGGACGTGCACCGCCTCAGCCAGAGCCTCTTGGCGATGGACGCGATCCTACGCGACCACGAGCACACGTCGGTGCGACTGGTGATGACCCCGGACCGGATGGTGGTCGGCGAGGCGATGCGTAGCTTCACCTATTTGAACCTCTACGACTACCTGACCGACGCGGTGGTTGTGAACCGCGTCTTCCCGGCCGCCAGCGGCGATTACTTCGCGGCTTGGCGCAAGCAGCAGGAGCAGAGCCTGGCGCTGGTCAATAGCGCCTTTGCGCCGCTGCCGGTGCTGCGCGCCCCGTTCTTCGACACCGAGGTCAGGGGCCCGGAGACGCTCGACCGGCTCGGCGCTGCCATCTTCGGCGACGGCGACCGAATGGCCGACGGCAACGGCAACGGCAACGGCAACGGCAACGGCAACGGCAACGGCAACGGCAACGGCAACGGCAACGGCAAGCCTGAGCCGTGGGGGCTCCTTCACGAGACGATCACGCAGCAGCTCGAAGCCGATGCGGACGGGGCGCGGCTGCGGATCGCGATCCCGTTCGTGCACAAGGAAGAGATCACGCTCAGGCAAGTCGGCGACGAGCTGCTGATCATCACCCCCAGCCTGCGCCGCACGATCATCCTGCCGACCTCGGTCGCGGCGCTCAGCGCCAGTGGCGCCAGCTACGAGGACGGCGCTTTGGAGGTGAGGTTCACCGATGACTGAAGCGGATGCGTTCGGCGGCCCCGCTGGGCCGCCGCCAGCCGACGACGGCGAGCCGCAGCACGACGACGAGCCGCAGCACGACGACGAGCCGCAGCGGGATCAGCCGCCGCCCGCGAACGGTTGGGAGATTCCGCAGCCGGACGCCGAGCCAGATCCGTTCGCGGCGTTCGGGCGAGCGGTGCTCGGGGCGATTCCGCTAGAGCTGATCCGCGCCGTTGCGCAGGCTGTGAAAGACTTCCTCGCAGCGTTCCGGGCGCTGCTGGAGTGGCTGATCGACCGCCTGAGCAGGCCGCGGAATGGTGGCGAACCGCCGACGGTGCACGACATCCCGATCGAGTGAGCGGCACCGGTCATCTGAGCGACGCCAGGCACCTCAGCGACGTCCGCGATCTGGACGAAGCCGTTGCCGATGTTCTCCCGTATGTGTACAAAATCGGCCACGGCCGACTCGGGCGTAGTGGCAGCCGGCGCTGGTAGCAGTGTCGCTGCCAGCCGTGGCCGCACCCGCCGGCCAGCGGGCCGGCGGCCACCACTTTTATAGTTGCTGTATGGCGCCTGAACCGTCGAGCTACCTCGAAAGCCCCCAAGCGCTCGCCGATGGCCTGCTTGCGGCAGGCTATCTCGCCGACGACTCCGCGGCGCTGGTGAGCTACCTCGCGGCGCGGCTCGAGAAGCCCGTGCTCGTCGAAGGCCCCGCCGGGGTCGGGAAGACCGAGCTTGCCAAGGCGCTGGCGACGTCACTCGGACGCCGGCTCGTGCGCTTGCAATGCTACGAGGGCCTCGACGAGGCAAAGGCGTTGTACGAGTGGAACTACCGCAAGCAGCTGCTGCGGATCCAAGCCGACGCGGAGGAGTCGGGCTGGGATCGTGTGCGCGACGACATCTTCGGCCGCGAGTTCCTGCTGACGCGGCCGCTGCTCGAGGCGATCTCCTCGCCGGAGCCGGTGGTCCTCCTGATCGACGAGATCGATAAGACCGACCAGGAGTTCGAGGCGATGCTGCTGGAGCTGCTCTCGGACTTCCAGATCACGATCCCCGAGCTCGGCCGGATCGAAGCGCGCACGCATCCAGTCGTGCTGCTGACCTCGAACAACAGCCGCGAGCTGACGGAGGCGCTGAAGCGCCGCTGCCTCTATCTCTGGATCGACTACCCGGCACCTGAGCGCGAGCTCGAGATCATCAAGCTGCACACGCCGGAGCTGGCGGACGCCATTGCCCGCAAGCTGGTCTCGGTGGTCCAAGCGGTCCGCGAGCTTGACCTGAAGAAGCCGCCCAGCATCGCCGAGTCGATCGACTGGGCAAGGACGTTGCTGCTGCTCGGCGCCGAGGACATCGACGCGCGCGTCCTGCGGCAGACACTGAGCGTGATCGTCAAGCACCGAACCGACCTCGACCTCGTCGCGGCACGGGCCGGCGTGGTGCTCGGCGAGGAGCCGGCTAGCGTTTAGAGCGTGACGCCGGCAAGCGGACAGCGCACCGCGCAGTGAGCCGCGAATGGCTGAAGAAAAGGTGACAGCGGAAGACGGCAGCGCACCCGCCGCGGGCTTCGCGGCGCGGCTCGTGCGCCTCGCCGACGAGCTGCGCGGCGCCGGCCTCGCGATCGGCAGCTCGGAGCTGCTCGACGCGTTCGCGGCGCTCGAGCTGGTGCAGTGGCCCGATCCCGAGCAGTTCCAGGAGGCGCTGGCCGCGACGCTCGCCAAGTCGCCCGAGGATCGACGCGTGTTCGACGCGATCTTCGAGCGTTTCTGCTTCAGCGCCGCCGAGGTGCAGGCGATCGCCGTGGAGCCGGACAAGCGGTCGTCAGCGCGGACACCGGGCTCAGCCGCCGGCAAGCTCGACCTCGAGAAGCTGCGGCGCCGGATCGCGCAGGCGCTCGCGAGCGGCGACGAGTCGCAGCTGCGCGACCTTGCGCGGCTGGCGGTCGCCGCGCTCGGCAAGGTGAAGGGCTCGGGCGTCCTCGCCGTCGACGCGCAGCGCATCGTCCGCGCGCTCGGCCTGCGCGTGGGGCGGCAGGGCGATGAGCTGGCGCAGGAGCTCGACATCACCGACTTCACGCGCGAGGAGCTGCGCGACTTCGAACACCGCATCCGCGACGAGCTCGAGCGCGCGCAGATCGCTCGCGAGCTCAAGTTGCCGGCGAAGCGTCCGCTGTCGGAGCTCGCGCGCACCTTGCCGACGACCCCGGTGCAGGATCTGGCCGCGGTCCATCGCGTGGTCGCGCAACTGCGGCGCCGGCTTGCCAGCCAGGGCCATGAGCTGCGTGGCATGCGTCGCCACGCCCACGTCGACGTGCGCGCGACGATGCGCGAGTCGCTGCAGACCGGTGGCGTGCCGATCGTGCTGCGTTACCGGCCGATGCGGCCACGCCGCCCCGAGATCTTCGTGCTCTGTGATGTCTCAACGTCGGTGACGAGCGCCTCGACCTTCTTCTTGAGCGTGCTGCACGCGCTGCACGACTCGTTCCGGAAGCTGCGCTCGTTCGCGTTCATCGAGCGCGTTTCCGAGGTCACGCCGATCTTCCAGACCGAGCGCGACTTCGAGGCCGTCGCGGCGAAGATCACGACCGACGCCGGCGTGGCCGACGTCAGCGGCTACACCGACTACGGCCGGGTCTGGCGCGACTTCCTTGGACAGGTGGAGGGCGAGCTGGGTCCGCGGGCGACGGTGATCGTGCTCGGCGACGCCCGTACGAACGGCCGCGACCCCGGCGTCGAGGCGTTCGCGGCGGTGACGGCACTCGCCGGTCGCAGCTTCTGGCTCAACCCCGAGCCGCGGCTCTACTGGAATTACGGGGACAGCATGATCTCCGCCTATGAGCCGTATTGCGAGGTCTTCGAATGCTCGCGCGCCGACCAGCTCGAGCAGTTCGTGAAGGCGCTGACGCGGCCACGAGTCGTCTAGTGCCTCCCACAAGCCCATTCAAACCCGTCCGTTTAAGCGTCCCGACTGAAGCGCGGGATGCCGTCGCAACGGCGTCAGCGGTAGAAGTCGCCTGGGCAGCGACTTTATGCGCTGTCATTGCGCTGGTACACCGTTGGTCTCCCCCTGCCGCCCCGCTGGATTGCCATCCCTCTCTGAGCGAGTCCCCGGAGCGCCTTACGCACAGTTGGCGGCTTCAGCCCCGTCGCTGCCGCAAGCTCGGCGGCAGACTGAGACCCGCGCACCAGTGCTATGTAGACAGCACGTTGGCTATCACTAAGGTCAGCGATGTCCGCGGCACCGGTGTCTGATAGTACGGTGCTGAGAACGGCAGTAAAGCGCAGGCCGTTGTCGTGGAATCGGGGAGCCGGTAGATCGCTCGCCTTCATGAGGTCGATAATTCTTGGTATGCCTGACGCTAAGGCCTCAACTACTCGTGCCCCGCCACTGGCGCGCGCATAGCGGCACAGCTCGATGAGGCGAGCATTGCGAGCTGACGTAGTGCCACGAACGCCAAGACGGTCCAGGGTAATGCCATACAAGCCGCCGGGGTTGGTGACTCGCAGAGAGGTTGGCGCCAGACGAACCTCGACCGCTTCTCCACGTGACCACTGATCGAGGTCGCGATGGACAAGAGCGTTGCTGACCAGCTCGCGGAATGCCTCAGGGGGATATTCCCAACGGTCGCGCACGGAGCCGCTTGGATCGGTGGCGGTGTAGCGACTGAACACTTTGCGCGCCCAGCTGAGAGCGCCATCGAGCATGATTGGAATCGGACCGGTGAGCGTTGTCGTCTCAGCCGCTCGGATACCGGAATTTTCCCGTGCTTCGACGCTCATGTTGATGACGAAGCGAGGGAGGAATTGCTGAGGGTGTTTACCAAGCGTGAGCAGACCGGCAGTCGAGAGACGCCCGCCATCGACAACTATGCCAGCACGAAACAGCAGCTCATCACCGGTGAAGCGTCCCAGCCCCATAGGATCAAGCGCCTTGACTGTGTCCGCCCAAAGGTCCAGCAACGCGGGGTCTAGGTCCGATTTGCGTGAGTCCGCCACCGGATGTTGATCGAAGTCCGGATGAGATCGCTGCGCCAGGAAAGCTTGCTCTTCCAGGCTAGACATCGAAAAGTCTCCATCCCAGGCGCGCGTCCATGCCTGTCCTGTCGATCGCACCCGGCATGGTTTGGCCGATGCCGCCGTAGCCGCAACCTTCGCAATGACGACTGGCTTACCATCGACTTGCGCGTCAAGGAAAGTCATCTGCACCGGCGGAAGACATGCTCGTGCCCTGGCTGCAAGTCCTTGCTTCAGCGCTGCCACATCGGGCAAGTCAACCGGCAAGAATCCTGCCCTCTCATCGAGACCGAGGACGATCCACCCACCTTCGGGCAGGTTGGAGATACCGCATATGCTTTGGACCAATGACGGTGACAGGCCCCCCGCAGCCGCTTTCACCTCAATGTCATCGGTGTCGCCTCCAGCGGAACGTAGACGTTCGAGCAGATAGTTCAGGGTCTCGGACTCGTCCCACATGAGCCAAATGTAACAGAGCCGCGTTACATTTAGTTGCATTTGACTGATACGGCGCCACGCGGCGAATCCCAACCACCGGGGTCCAGGCCAGGGTCCTGCATGGTGGACGGTTCCGCGTCGGGCTCAGGATTCTTAGGATCCACAAGATGCTGCATGCTGGAAGCCATGTTGAGCTCGCAGGAGACAGGCCAACCGCCAGCCGCCGCCGTCACCCTCAGCGAGGTCGCGCGCGTTTACCGGACGCGGCCACGGTCGCGACGACGAAGCTCCGAGCTGCGTGCGCTGGACGGCGTCTCGCTGACCGTGGCCGGCGGCGAGGTGGTCGCGATCATCGGCCCCAGCGGCTGCGGCAAGACCACGCTGCTGGAGCTGGTGTGCGGACTCCAGCAGGCTGACGCCGGCGTGCTGCAGGCCGAGCCGGCAGCGCTGATGCCGCAGCGCGACGTGCTGCTGCCGTGGTCCTCGGCACTTGACAACGCAACGCTCGCCCTCCGCGTCCAGGGTTGCTCGCGGGCCGTTGCCCGCGAGCTTGCAACGCCGTGGTTCCAGCGCCTCGGCTTGGGTGGCTTCGAGCACTCGGACATCCAGGCAATGTCCGGTGGCATGCGCCAGCGCGTTTCGTTCCTGCGCACCCTGCTTGCCGGCAAGCCGGTGCTCTGCCTCGACGAGCCATTCGGTGCGCTCGACGCGATCACCCGGGTGCAGATGCAGGAGTGGCTGGCGCAGGCGCTCGCGGCCGAGGACATCCGCACCCACGCCGTGCTGCTGGTGACGCACGACGTCGAGGAGGCAGTGCTGCTGGCCGACCGCGTCGTCGTGCTCTCGGCGCGCCCCGGCACGGTCGTCGCGACTCTCCCCGTCGAGCTGCAGCGCCCGCGCCGCCGCACCGACCCGGCGTTCGTGGCGCTGCGAGCGCGGGCGCTGGCAGCCTTGGGGATGGTCGCATGAGCGAGATTGCCCGCGTCAGTGGTGGTGGGCGCGCCGACGATGGCGGCAGCGACGGCAACGGGCGTCGCGGTCGGAGCGGACTGCCGCTCTCGCGCTGGGCACCACCGCTGGTGGCGGCGCTGGCGCTGATCGCCGCCTGGCAGCTCTACATCGATCTCGCCAGTGTCAGCCCCCTGGTGCTGCCGTCGCCGCACGCGGTCGCGCTGGCGCTCTGGCACGACCGCGGCACGCTCGCGCACAACCTGCTGCGAACCGGCTCGGAGATCGTCCTGGGCATCCTGCTGGCGACGGCCGCGGCCGGGGCGATCGCGATCCTCGTCCACTTCTCGCAGCTTGCAGCTCGTGCGCTCTACCCGCTGGTGGTCGCCTCGCAGGCGCTGCCGGTCGTGATCATCGCGCCGATCCTCGTGCTTTGGCTCGGCTTCGGGCTGCTGCCGAAGCTGATCGTGATCGCACTTGTCTGCTTCTTCCCGATCGTGGTGACGACGCTGGCGGGGCTCGAGTCGGTCGACCCGGCGCTGCTTTCGCTGATGCGCAGCTTCGGCGCCAGCCGCACCCAGACTTTCCGGCTGATCGAGCTGCCGACGGCGCTGCCAGGCCTGTTCACTGGCCTGAAGCTGGCGGCGGTGTTCTCGGTGATCGGCGCCGTGTTCGCCGAGCAGGCCGGTGCAAACGCCGGGCTTGGTTACCTACTCACGGTCACGATCTCGAACTTGCAGATGGCGGAGGCGTTCGCCGCCGTGGTCGTGTTGTGCGCATTTGCGATCGTGCTGTTTATGCTGCTGAGCGTGATCGAGCGACAAGTGCTGCCGTGGGCATACAGCAGCGAGGCGGTCCGTAACCGATACAGCAGCGCGGCGGTTCGCGGCCGATGAGCCGGCACTCGCTGCTCATCGGGGCGCTTGCGACCACCGTGGCGCTGAGTCTCGCCGGTTGCGGCCAGGTCGCCAACACGATCAAGGCGCCAACCGGCACGGCACAGACGCTGGTCCTGGCACTACCGGAGCAGCCGAACGCGAGCTACGCCGGCATCTACGTCGCGCAGGGGCTCGGCTACTTCCGCCAGGCCGGCATCAGCCTACAGATCGAGCTGCCGTCGGGCACGGGCGCCGTCGACCGGCTGCCGGAGCTCGTCGACGGCGACTTCGACGTAACGCTGTCGTCGGCGCCGGCGGTCGTGCAGCTCCAGCGCGAGGGCTCGCCGATCGTCGCGGTCGGCGCTCTCGCTCAGGGGCAGCTCTGGCGCACCGAGCCGCAGTACGCCAAGGCCAAGGCGGCGAAGACCATCACCACGACGACCGGCACTAGCTCGCACGGCGCCGACGCCGGCACAGCGACGTCGAAGCGCAAGGTCACCGGCTACAAGTTCGCGACCGACGACTCGCTGCTGCCCGCTGCGATCCGGGCTGCCCAAGGCAGCCCCACCTATCCTGGCCTGGTGATGGTCGTCCGCGAAGGCACGCTACAGGCCGAGAGTGGCGTACTGCGCCGCTTCGTGCAAGCTGTCGGCCGCGGCTACCGGCAACTGCATGGCGACCCGACGAAGTACGCGCAGGTCGCCGCCGTGGCAATGGGTGCGCCGAAGTCGGCCGCGGCGCTGCAGGCCGGCGTCGAGCACGAGCTGCCCGGCCTGTTCCCGGGCGACGGGGAGCCGTGGGGCTGGCAGGACCCCAACACCATCGCGGCGCTCACGGACTGGCTGGTCAAGCAGCATCTGGTCGCAAGCAGCGGGCCGGCTCAGAGCGCGTTCACGAACCGGCTGCTGCCCGGGCAGGGGCTGTAAGGTTCAAGCGCTATCTGGCCACCGGTAGCGGCCCCGAGCCCAGTAGCTCCCGGGCCTGCCAGCGGCAGGCTCTTTAGAAGCTGGATCGAAAGTCTGCTCGGGGCCGCGTCGCTCCGCATGGCCGACTTCGACCTGCCACGCCGGTAGCCCAACTCCGGATTAGGGACGCTCCTTCTCCGACTCGTAGGAGCGGATTGCAGCAACCTTCGGCGCGGAGCGCGACGAGGGGTCGAACGTGTAATTGAAGAACTCCTTGGCTAGACGCCGCGCCAGTTCACGACCAATAACCCGCTCGCCCAGGCAAAGGACCTGTGCATCGTTCGACAGAACCAGACGCTCCACGGAGTAGGAGTCGTGGGCCGTACCAGCACGAATTCCCTTGACCTTGTTGGCCGACATCGCCACGCCTAATCCTGTCCCGCACAAGAAGACGCCGCGGTCGGCCTTACCGTCAGCAATGATTCGTGCACCTTTGACGGCGACATGTGGGTAGTCGATGTCTTCACCACTACGCACACCCACGTCAATGACCTTGTCGATGCGCGGATCCTGCTCCAAGTCCTGCTTGATGATCTCCTTGTACTCGTAGCCAGCGATGTCCGCGGCCACAACCACACGCAATCCCATGTGAATCTCCTTTATCTACTTGGCGTCGGCACCGGTCGCGTAGCTCTGTGCACCAGTCGCAGCGGTCAAGCACACTCGGACGCGAGCGCGTCAGCGACTCCGGTCATCAGCAGTGCGAACGAGGTGGCACCCGGATCCGGATGGCCGATCGAAGCCTTCCCGTGCGTCCGTGCACGGCCCTTGCGGGCGATTAACTTGGTTGTTTTCTCGGCGGCATCAGTTGCGACCTTCGCTGCTGCCGACCACGCGGTGGCCAACGTCGCACCGGACTTGATCTGCGCTTCGAGCTCATCGGCGAATGGATGCGTTGCGTCGACCATGGTCTTATCGCCTGGCTTCGCACCCCCAACAGACTCGACTGCGCGCGCGGCAGCCACGCCAGCGAGTCCAAGCTCTTCAGGCGACGCCGCTGACTCATTCGACAGAGCCTTGCCGAAGGCCGTGATCGCGGCACCCCATGCGACACCTGAGGTCCCGCCAGCGCCTTCCGCCCATGCGTCCCCAGCGTGTGTGAAGAGTGTCGCCACCCCAGCCCCTGCTTCGACGGCCTCCCTGGCAGCTGACACGGCAGCCAACGAGCCGAGCACCAGGCCTCGTCCGTGATCACCATCACCAGCAATGGAGTCGAGCTTGCCGAGCTCTTCCTCCTTAGTTGCAGCGACATCGGCAAGCACCTCAATGAAGCGCAGTGCCACATGCGCCTGCTCGGAGGAAGCGGGAGAGCCGCTTTCGACAGCCTGCGCCTGTAACTGCGAGACCTGCTTACGGTGAGCACCATGCTCGACCGAGCCTGTTTTATACGCCGGGGAATCGGCAGGCGCGAGCCACAGCCGCTCAAGCTCTTCGTCCAAGAACATGATCGACAGCGAAACGCCCGCCATGTCCAAAGACGTCACCTGCTCGCCCACTACCGGGTGTACCACCGTAAGGTTCCTCTCGGTCAGGATGTCGGAGACGGTCGAGTACAGGACAAACAGCTCCTCGTACTTCGTTGCACCCAGCCCGTTGACCAGCACCGCGATATGACCGCCATAGCCATCCTGGCCGCGTGTTGGCTCCTCCACCAGAACCCTCTGGGTGAGTAAGGCGGCAAGCTCTGAAGCCGCTCCCATCGGGTGAGTCGAGATGCCCGGCTCGCCGTGGATACCCAAGCCAAGTGCATACTCACCTTTGGCGACAGTGAACAGTGGCTCCTCAGCCCCCGGCATGGTGCAGCCAGTAAATGCCACGCCGAGCGACCGCGATCTAGCGTTGGCCTTCCGAGCGACTCGCTCGACCACATCCAGACTCATTCCGGCCGTCGCTGCCGCACAGGCGACCTTCACTACAAACAGGTCTCCAGCGATGCCGCGACGATCATCATGTTTATCCGGGGTGTTTGACGCGATGTCATCGGAGATCGTCACGATCCGTGTGTCTATGCCGTCAGCCCGCAGCTTGTCCGCGGCTGCGCCGAAGCTCAGACAGTCACCCGCGTAGTTCCCGAACAGGAGGAGCGCGCCCCCACCATTCTCAGCCGCGCGGACGACCGACTCAGCCTGGGAAGCCGAGGGCGACGCGAAGATATTGCCGCACACGGCGCCATCGGCCATCCCAGGTCCCACCCATCCCGCGAACGCCGGGTAGTGCCCCGTCCCGCCGCCGACAACGACGCTGACTTGACCTTTCGGGCTTTCAGTCGACCTGACAACACCGCCATGCACAGACTGCATGTAGTCGCCGTTGGCGGCGACCATTCCCCTCAGACTCTCAGCAGGAAACCGCTTCGGATCATTAGCCAAATACGTCATCGCGTCACGCTCCCTCGTCAGGCCAATACGTATCCTATCAGCCGGAAAACGTCAACCCGCACCGAACTTGAGCCGACGCTCACTGGCGAACCACAGTGCTTTTACGGCCGCCTCCTCGCCATTACACATCCTTACATCGCCAGCTCCATCTGACTGTTCTGTGAGAACCGGATCTCTGCCTCCATGACTTGAGCAGAATAGTACAAATAACCGCTAGCAACTCGATAATTGCTAGCAGGCGCATTTCATCATTCTGTTCCGGCTTCGCGCCCTGGCAGAATAGGGCGACCAGAGCGGCACAACTGGAACCGTGTCGATGTCGTAAGGGGGGACATTGTCGAAGTGTACATGGTGTTGCGTGCGGATCGCTAGATCCGCACGCAACACTGCTTTCATACACCCAGAATCATCGCATTGGGATTAAGTTGCGTACTTCCAGTTTTGGTCCACTTCGTACGCTGGAGTGAGTGTGTGCCACGAGGTTATAGCACCGCCAAGTGTAGGGCGTACATAAGGTAGGTCGCAATGACGGAGCCGACAATCGGACCGACGATCGGCACCCACGCGTAACCCCAATCTGCAGTGCCTTTGCCCTTCATCGGGATGAGCGAATAGAGAATGCGCGGGCTTAGGTCACGGGCAGCATTAAGCGCCCATCCGGTAGGACCACCAAGCGACAAGCCGATCGCGGTGATCACCATCGCAAACGGGATTGCCCCAGTCTGAGTGGGAGTGCCACCGGAAACGCAGACGAATGCGATCAGCACGAAGGTTGCAACGATCTCCGTGAGAAGGGCGGAGGGAAACTTACGGATTTCCGGCTGAGTGACAAAGCAGCCACGCTTGACGTAATCACTCTCGGGACCGTTGAACTGGTTGCGGAACACAAGCCAGCCAAGTCCAGCGCCAACGAACGCCCCAGCGAACTGTCCAAGTATGTACATGAGGACGTGCACGAAGGTAACGCTTATCCCACCATCACCGACGACCTTACCGTTAAGCGTGACGTTGGAATGCAACGAGTGCGCGATCACCTTCGAGATCGTCACAGATGGATTCAAATGGCCGCCAGTCTTATAGGCGACGTAAATACCGGCCCAAACTGCAAGGCCCCATAGAAACTGAGTACCGAAGTAACCGAGACCCTTACCTTTGGACCCCGTTAGACTAGCGCAGGCGCATCCGGTGACGCCAAGCAGCATCAGAACACCTGTACCCATGAACTCCGATATGAACATCGACCCGTCAGACGGATACCGGGCTATGCCCGGAGAATGAGCTATGCCCGCAGTCAAGGCCGCAAGAACAAGGTGCATCTACCTCTCCTCCCCAGTGTTGAAATTGCGTAATGAGTTTTATCGGCTGCAGTGTTAGTGGCTATGCACTCTGCTGCACTGCAGATGCCGTGTACCTGGTTCCCCAATGTCGATCGGCGTCTCTGTGCAACCGCCCATCTTCGTAAGAACCAAGTAGTCCCTGGCATTCAAGGCAGATCGTGGATTGAGGGGCCGAGCCCCTACCGGCATTTCTTCGAACTTCGACAGCGTCCCAACGAAATTCGAGCTTTTACCGATTACAGAAGATGATCGCCCGCCTCGAGCTCATGCCGGCCATGCCACGCCTTGGGACCACGCCATAACTACCGGCGGCTGGCGCCCAAGACGGGCTTGGTCGCTAGCCGGCAGCCATGCGATCACGCGTCGTCTGCAGCAGTGACTCCCAGGCGTTCTCGAACTGAGCTACTCCCGCACTCTCCAGCGCATTAGTGACCTCGGCGAGGTCCACACTGGCTGCGCCCAGCTGCGCCAGTGTCTGCTTCGCGGCCGGAATCTGCTGCTCGATTGTGGTGCCGGCGAAGCGCGAATGATCGGCAACCGCCTCGAGCGTCGCCGCTGGGACGGTGTTGACGGTGCCCGCGGCAACTAGCCCATCGACATACATCGTGTCGGAGTAGCTGGGGTTCTTGGCCCCGGTCGACGCCCACAGAGGGCGCTGCGATCTCGCCCCGCTCCTGCGCAGCGCCGCGAACCGGCTGCCGTTGTGCTCTTGCTCGTAAGCTGCGAAGCAGAGCCGGGCATTAGCGAGGCCGGCGGTGCCAGCCAGCGCCTGGTGGTCGGCCGTGAGCTCTGGATCAACCACACCATCCACGCGCGAAACGAAGACCGAGGCCACCGAGCCAATCGTGCGCAGATCGACGCCTTGCTGCTGCGCCCGCTCGAGACCGGCGATGTAGGCCCTTACGACCTCGGCATAGCGCACCGGCGAGAAGATCAAGGTGACGTTCACGCTGATGCCATGACCAATCACCTCAGTGATCGCGGGCAGCCCCTCGATGGTCGCCGGAATCTTGATCATCGCGTTCGGCCGTGACACCTTGTCCCACAGCATCTGAGCGGCTTTAACCGTGCCCTCCGTGTCGCGGGCTAGGCGCGGGTCGACTTCAATCGATACCCGCCCGTCGATCCCGTCGCTGGCGTCATAGGTACCGCGAAGGACGTCACACGCCTCGCGCACGTCGCTGGTAGTCAGCTCGATTAATACCTCGTCGGCACTTAGACCAGCGTGCGCCAACCGACGCACATCCTCGGTGTAATCTTCGGAACTCGCGATCGCCTTCTGAAAGATCGCCGGGTTCGTGGTCACGCCGACGATGTTGCGCGTTTCAATCAATGACCGCAACCCGCTACCACGGAGCCGTGCCCGCGAGATGTCGTCGAGCCATAGCGAAACGCCAGCAGCGCTGATAGCGGCAGTTCTTGAGCTTTGTGCCACGTCTTACCTAGTCCTTTCTGAGATCGTGTGGAGTCAGCCCTTCGCAGGCAACGCCGCCGCAACGAGTGCGGACCGTACATCTCCGACATCGCCTTCCAGGATGCGTGCCACGCAGTGCAGCAGCGGTAGCTGGTCGACGATCTCTTGAGCACGCTGCTCGACAAGCTTCGTTGCCAGACCAGAAGCCGGGACACCCTCCACTGTCTGCTCGAGGCGGTCCATCTCCTGCAACGCATGCTCGGGCGATTCGCCGCGCCCGATCCGCGAACCGTAGATCTTGTTACGTCCAGACAAGCCGGTCACCTCAAGGTCGCCGACTCCGGCAAGCGCGTACGCCGTCTCGCTGTGCCCCCCCAAGTGCTTGCACAGTAGAGCCAGCTCTTTGATGGCCTGCGCGAAGGTCGCCGCCTTCAAGTTATGATGTGGCGTTCCAGTCGCCTCACCGAGTCCGTCACTGATCCCCAGCGCGATTGCGTAGACGTTCTTAAGCGGAGCGCACAGCTCGACTCCTACCTCGTCGTTAGCAGCAGCGATTGCGTAGGAGTCGGTAGAGGTCATGCCTGCATACTTCTTGGCAACCTCGAAGTCACTCGACGAAAACACCGTCGCGGTGGGCATTCCGGCACCGCATTCGTTTGCTTTGACAGGACCCGCGATTGCGACCAACGGCGGAACCTTCGCGTCCTGACCGGCAGCGATAGTGCGGATGGCGTCGGGTAGAAGCTTTATTCGCCCATCCGGGTCCGTCCAGAATCCCTTTGAAGTCAACCAGATGGCGTCTGCCCGTGCAATTCCGTGGGCCGCGAGCTCTGTTACTTTTGGCACACCGACCGAAGCGACTGCCATCACGACGACGTTTGCCCCGTCCAGTGCATCCTCAAGCTGCGCTGACCGGAAGGTGGTTATACCTTTCGCGGCAGGCACGTTGGTGTGGGGATGTGGTTGGCCGGCGTCAATCGCGTCGACGAGGTGATCGTCAAGCCAGGTTCCCCATAGCCTGACATTCCATCCGGAATCTACAAGCGGGCGACACAATGCCGTTCCCATCGCTCCCGCTCCCAACACTGTGATGGTGCTCAATTCATTGTCCTTTCGTACTTGACCGAAGATCTTCCGCAGACGAGTCGTCACAACACTGCCTTCGGGGATTGCGGCTTTGGGCCGCTTTCCTTCGATGCAAGCGTATGGAGAGCTTCGAAAACATCGCGAAGCTGCGGATACAGCTGGCGTTGAACTGCAGCTATCTCGCGGTACTGCTCATAGCGTTCAGCGTCGGGGTAGATCCTGTCGCCGAAGTGGGCCATTGCCTTGGCCGACTTGGCGATGTCAGGGGAACCATGCGCACCTGTGGCGGCCATGGCAAGCACCGCTGCACCCAACGCGGAGATCTCGTCCTCGGCACACATGGCGATCGGTAGGCCGGTCGCGTCGGCCATGATCTGTCGCCACAGGAGCGAGCGCGTGCCGCCTCCCATAGCCCGGAGCGATGTTAGCTTCACACCCGTACCGGCTTCGATCGACTCCAGGTTCAGACGCATTTCGAAGCCGATGGACTCCAAGATCGAGCGGTACATGTGGGCGCGCGAGTGGGTCCCCCTCCAACCAACTACCGCACCACGAGCGACCGAGTCCCAATAGGGAGACTGCACGGCATTCCAGTAAGGGAGGGTGACGAGTCCCTCGCACCCAGGCGGTATCTCCGTCGCGGCTTTGTCAAGAGCGGGGTCGGGCTCCCCTAGAAGCTTGGGGTCGCCAAACGCCTCGCGAAACCATCCCGCGAGATAGGAGCCGGAGGACTGGAGGACCTCAAACACGTACTCGCCTGGTATGCCTGAAGCCAGCGTGCGAAACACGGGATCATGCGCGTAGGTCGGCGAGTTCACCCCGGCGTTCACGGCAGTGCCCAGATTGAGGTACGCGACGTCAGGGGTGACCGCCGCCGCTCCGATGCCGGCCGCCTGACCGTCACCGAGCCCTGAGATCACGGAGACGGGACCAGTCAGACCCCACTCGGAGACCAGATCTGGCTTGAGCTCCTCAATGACGTCGCCCGGCGGTACCAGATCTACCATCTGGTCCCTGCGTACACCGGCGATCTCCATGAGCTCGTCAGCGAACTCGAAGGAGCGGATGTCGAAGAGACCCAGCGAGTCCGCTGAAGCGGTTGAGCTAGCCCACCGTCCTGTCAGATTGAAGGTGATGTAGGCGAGAACGTCGGCGACCTTATCTGCCGATTCGAGAACACCAGGTTCGTTCTCCTTGACCCATGCCATCTTGTAGATCGCTGGAGTGACGCCGGCGGGCTTGCCGGAGAGCTCATGGATTCTCGAAGAGCCGTACTTCCTGATCTGCTCCGTCGCCCTGCCGTCCAGCCAGAGAATTCCGTTACGAAGAGGCGTGCCGTCTGCTCGAAAGGGGGCAAAGGACTCGCGTTGGTGCGTGATCCCGATTGCCCTGACGCGACTCCGGTCCCTGCTCGAGATATGTGAGAGCACTTCCGCGATCGTGTCTCGCGAGGTCTCCCACCACCGGCGTGGGCTGTGCTCGTAGTAGTCCATCGCCGGCGTGTGCAATTGGATGTTCCGCTTGGCCGTATCCCAAACGGTGCCCGAGGCGTCAACGACGATGGCCTTGGTAGATGTGGTTGACGAATCCAGGGCGACAACAAGTGGCCCCTCTGAGAGACGTTTATGAGAACTCATGACACTGAACCTCCCCTTGCTTCTGCCCCACGTTTGTGAGGGACACGCCCACAATATAACACTCAATATGTGGATCACAACATCTATTCTGTGCAATATTTTGATCTTGGCGGAACGATCCGGCTAGAGATCGCAGAGCCTGCATCGGAGAGCCCGCGGCTGCAGGACTAAGGGCTTATACCCTCAGGCACCCTTCGCGCCACGCCATCGCGTAGCTGGTGCTTGCTCAGCTCGAGATGTGTGTGAAGCAGCTCGTCTAGACGCTCAAAGAACCAACAGACGATTCATTGACGCAGGTCAAATCATGTGACAGCCCGAGCGCCTCATGGATCACCCAGGCTGGATGCACCATGCGCACGCCGGATGACTTCTCGATCTGCCACCGACAGGTCTCTGTGTCGCACACACCGAAACCCTGGCTGTGAGTCCGTATGTGCTCGAACACTCGCATACCGACTCTTTGGGCCACGTCGTACTTCTCCCGCTTGAGACCGTAGGTACCAGCCATACCACAGCAAGGCTGACCCGACTCCACGACATGGACACCCGGCACCAGCTCCATGAGCTCTGCTGCGGGGACCCCCATGAGCTGCCCTTTCACCTGGCAGGGCTGGTGGTAGGGGATCGTCACATCCATGCGCTGGAACCGATCGACTGGCAGCTTGCCCTCCGCATAAAGATCCATGAGGAACTCACTGAACTCACGGCTGCGCACTGAAACCTCGTCGAGACGAGGATCATCAACGCCCAGGACCTCACGCGCCTCGTGCTTGAGCATGCCCACGCACGAGCCTGCCGAGGAGACGATGGGGAGCTCCCGACCCGCATCGTTGAGCTCGTCACACAGCCGCAGGACCCTGCGCCTTGCTCCTTTGAATAAGTTGTTTGACTGCTCGGCAAGGCCGCAGCAGCCCTGCGCAGGCACCAGTACCTCGAAGCCGACGGCCTCGAGGACCTCAATGGCACGCTTCGACGTTTCCGTTTCGAAGTAGCCTCCGGCGCAACCGTGGAAGAACACCACCGACCCCAGAGGAAAGGGTCCACGGGGCGAACGACGATGGCGCAGCCAGGAGCGAAGGGTCTGCCGCTGCGCATGCGGCACAGGTGCTTGCCGATGGATGCCCACGACCGACTCGACCAACGTGCGCACCGGCTTCTGCCGCAGCGCCCAATTGGCGACCGGTGCGACAGGCGACAGGATCGCACCCTCGAGCTTGGTCTGAGTGATGATGCGATCACGCAGCGGAATCCCTATTTCGCTCCGCATCCGCGCCCGGGCCTGCGAGTTGAGCTCGGCGATATGCACGCCCTGCGGACACACGAGCGTACAAATCCCGCACGATGAGCAATAGTCAACAGAGCGATCGACTGACAGGCCATCGCGGTAGCGCTCAGCCTGGGGCCCGACGAACTTGGGACCAGGGAACAGGGGCGTGGCCGCCGCTACCGGGCATTGGGTCTCGCAGACCGTGCACTTCACGCAATTGTCGAGCAGCGCGCGAGCCTGCTCGTGACCACGATCGATTCTGTCGTCGGCTTCCATTTGTCACGCAATCCTTTCATTGCGAGGATGGCCTGCCGCCGTACAGGCATCGGCTGCCACAACAGCGCTGCCCACGGTGATCCCCTCACCGGACTTCTCATCCCAGCGGATCGCTCCGGCCAGGAGATCCCCGCAGGCGTACAAACCACCCGCGACCGGTCGTCCCGCCTGATCGATCGGTCGCATCTCGCTATCGACCATCACCCCGGTCCGGAACAATTGCTGAGGAGAACCCCACAGATCGGGATGTGTCATTGCGCACGGTTCCGTGCACGACAGCGGCAAATCAGCCACTTGCTCGTGTGGCACTCCCCTATCGTCTACAGCGATCGCACCCGACTCCAAGCCTCCAGTAGCGAGGATGACGGCATCACAGGGAAGCCCCCGCGTGCGCCCTGCGGTGGCGATGTCGACACCGGCGACTTGATCCTCATGGATCTCGAGCCTGGTGACCAGCGTGCCAAGCATGAGCCTTACACCGTCGTGCCGGGCGCGAGCGGTGAGCGCGTCGTACAGACGCAGACCCGGGATAGATGGCGGCTGTAGAGGGATCTCACACACCGGTGCGCCCGTCAGCTCCTGCATGATCTGCCACGTGCTCGTCCCGGCGACGCCCAACACTGCAGGCATCGCGATCGTCTCGCCGGATCGCACGAGTTGCCTGACTTGTGCAGCGAGGGACCTTAGGAGGGCCGAATCATCGCTGAGGGCCCGGGCTATGGTGAGGGCCGTGACATCGATCTCGCGCGGCCGAGGCGTTAGATCTACTAAGGCATGGCGCACGAGGATGGGGTCGCTGCGGTCACACGCGCGCTGAAGATTGTCCGCGACGAACGGGGCTTGGAAGTCCTTGAGCTGTCTGATGCCAACTGCCAGGAGCCTCAGCCCAGGGCGACGCGCTCCTGCAGTCATCGACGCAGGGGCTAAAAGCGTCGGACGCCAGGCGCCGACAGCTGTTGGCAACCACATGTTTGTCTCGCCACCGCCTTCGAGGAGCCCATCTGGCAGGAAGTCGTTGAGCGCACTTAGCCCTCGCCGGACGCCATCGGCGCCGATGCGGCGATAGGGATGGTCGTCGGGGAGCCCACCGAGAGCGTCGAAGGGACGCCGGATAGCCGCAGGCGAGTAACCGAGCACGTCGATTGTGCCCTGGGACAGCGGCAAGCCGCCGATACCTCGTGCTGCAAGAGTGACACGAGCGCCATTGGTCCGGGCCCGCAGGGCGGCAACCAGGCCGGCCAAGCCCGCGCCGACGACCACGACATGTGGGCCTCGCTGCGTAGGCTCGCGTCTCCGCAGCCTCTCACTGACCGCCATGTTCCGCATCGGGGTGTCCTTTGAATTCAGGAAGGTGGGTAATGTCCAGGGTCCCACGCTGGATCCAGTTGTTGAGGGCCGCCTGTCGTGCCTGCTCGCCGTGCAGCAGCGGCCATAGACCCTTCCAACGAGAGGTCAGGAAGTCGCGCAGGCGAGCCGTGGCATCGGCCGCGCTGCAGGCACCTTCGGTCACGGCGATGCCAGCAACGCGTTGGCTGCAGAATCCTCCCTGGCAAGGACCCATGCCCGCCCTGAGCTGGCGACGGAGGTCATCGAAGGTTGCCTCGGGCTGCTCATCCAAAAGTGATGTGAGCATGCGTCTGCTCATCAGCTCGCACTCGCAAATCACTTGGTTGTCGGGCGTAGATGTCTGCGGAGAAGCGGAGATGGACGTCTCCGCGCGTGCACGCTCACAAGCCGCGAGTCGGTCCGTCACCCGATAGTGCCTTCCCGACTCGCTGCCCGGCACCACCTCCTCGGCGGTCATGCACGGCGTGGTGTTTCCGGCCTTGCGCGCGACAATGTCGACAACCTTCTCGGCCATTAGACGGTAGGTGCTCAGCTTGCCGCCAATGACCGACACGAGGTTATCGACGCCGTCGCGGGGACCGTGGTCGATGATGCTCATCCCCCGGCCCATGTGACGGGTATCGTCACCAGAGACACGGCTGTCGTGGAAGAGGGGTCGTGCGCCGGCCCAGGCCCGCAGAGCGCGTGCTTGACGGAACCCGGGCACAAGCACTTCGCCCGCGTCCAGCATTTGCTGGACCTCGTCGCGAGGGATCACCAGATTATCCGGGTCCTCGGCGCGTACATCGGTAGTGCCGATCACACATACCGTGTGGGCTGGCACAAGAGTGCCGCCGTCGCCTGGCCACACACACCGGTTTATGACGCTGTTGACCAAGCGGTGGTTCATCGCGACCATGACGCCGCGTCCGCACACGACATTCACATCGGTGCATCCGGCAAGGGCTGCCACCCTGCCGGCCCATGGACCCGCCGCGTTAACGACAAAGCCACAGCTGACGATAAGGCTCTCGTCGTGCTTCTCGTCGCGGCACAACAGCGCCCGGATACCTCCCTTGGCGATGTCCACCCCGACGACGCAGTGGTAGGTAAGAAGGCGGGCACCATAGTCTTGGGCGCTGCGGGCAGCACCCCAGACCAACTTCCATCCGTCGACGCCGCCTTCATTGACGGTGAACGCCCGCTTAATGCCGGGATTGAGTCGCGGCTCGCGGCGCAACGCGTCCGAGCACGAGATCTCCTCGAAAGGCACACCTGCGGTGGTGGCGCCTGTGACCCACTGGTCGGAATAGCTGAGATCATCGTCCGGGGCAGAGATGAACAGGCCGCCCGTCATCTCCACCGCGCCAGCATGGATCCGCGCGATGATCTTATTCTCGTGGGCACATTCCACAGCCGACGGCGGATCGGAGACGACATACCGGCCACCGGAGTGCAATTGCCCATGGAACCGTCCGGTCGTGCCAGAGCCGAGGTCTCCCTTGTCCACGAGCGCCACGGAGAACCCCCGCATGGCTGCATCACGCATGACACCGACCCCGGTCGATCCGCCGCCGATCACGGCTACATCAACGCTGATTTCCTTCATGGCTTTCCTGTCTGGTGACGAGGATCGAAAGGCGGGGAGTGCAGACTTGCACTCCCCGCAACGCATTACGCCCCGACGCCTGCGAGCCCGGGCGCTTCCTGACCTGAGACCGATGGTGCACCAGGTGTAGCTGGGACAACCCAGCCGAAGCTCTTGGCCACAGCCTTCTTCCACTGCGAGTATTCAGCCTCGACCTGCTCCCGAGGGGCTGAGGGCTTCCACCGCTTGTCCTCTCGCCACAAAGCGGCAACTTGCTCGATATCGTCCCAGAATCCGGCAGCTAGACCGGCGGCAAACGCGGCACCCCAAGCGGTTGCCTCCGTGTTGACCGGCGCGACCACATCGACTCCGAGGATGTCCGCTTGGAACTGCATCAGGAAGTTGCTCTTGACCATTCCGCCGTCGACGCGTAGCTCTTGCAGCGCTGCTCCCGAGTCTTCCTTCATCACGGCAAATGCATCCAGGACCTGCCACGCGGTGGCCTCAAGGGCGGCCCGTGCCAGGTGGGCCTTCGTGTGGAACTGGGTCAGGCCGACAATTGTTCCGCGCGCGTCAGCATGCCAATAGGGAGCCCACAGGCCGGAGAAAGCGGGCACGAAGTACAAATCACCGTTATCCGGCACGGATTTGGCCAGCTCGTCAAACTCTGAGACGTCACGGACCAGCTCGAGCTGGTCGCGAACCCACTGCAACAGCGAGCCAGCGACAAGAATCTGGTTCTCAAGCAGGTACTGCGGCGGCTGCCCTTTGACTTGATAGGCAACGGATGTGGCCAACCCGTGCTCGGAGAAGACTGGCTTGTCACCCGTGTTCATGAGCATGGGAGAGCTTGTGCCGTAGGAGCACTTCGCCATGCCCGCATGGATACAGGCCTGGCCAAAGGTTGCCGCTTGCTGATCACCCAGGATGGAGCAGATCGGGACACCATCGAGCACGCCCGGCAGGTGCACATCACCGTATTCCTCCATGGAAGAACGGATCTCGGGAAGGATGGACATCGGGATGCCAAAAGCGGAGCACGCCTCTCTACTCCACTGAAGCTTCCGGATGTCCATGAGGATCGTGCGGGATGCGTTCGTCACATCGGTTACATGTACTCCGCCGTTGACCCCACCGGTGAGGTTCCAAACCACCCACGAGTCGGCGTTGCCGAAGCAGATCTCGCCACGCTCGGCCCGATCGCGCAAGCCGGGAACATGATCAAGCATCCACCGCACTTTGACCGCGGACCAAACCGGCGAGAGCTTGAGCCCGATGAGATCATGGAATCGATCCGCTCCGCCATGCTCAGCCACTTCATCGACAATGTCGTTCATGTCGGTGCGGACATCCTGCCAGGTGATGGCGTTGTAGACGGGCTCCCCGGTCCGTCGATCCCACAAGATGGCGGTCTCCCGCTGGTTGGTGACGCCGACGCATGTAAGCTCGGCCTGCAAGACCCCGGACTTTCTCAGAACATCAGCGATGACGGACATAACCGCGTCCCGGATCAGGAGGGGATCCTGCTCCACCCAGCCAGGCTGGGGGAACTCCTGAGAAATCTCCTTCTGCGAGACGGCGGTAGCGTTTGCCTCGTGGTCAAAAAGGATCGCGCGCGCCGACGAAGTTCCTTCGTCGATCGTCAGCACGTACTTCTTATCAGACATGATTGTCTCCTCTCCTAATCATGTACCCAAGTAAGTCACTGAATGCCTGAGCTGTTTCAAACGGCCGTAGTGTTGCAGTCATAACCGCACCTCCGGTGGTCATTAGCACGGCTACATCCAGTAACTCACATGAGAAGATATTCCTCTATTGCTACCTGACAGAATCCTCTTAGTAGCCAGCGTCGAGGTTACTTGTCCTCCTGGCTCCTGCAGGACTGACTTGTTCGTCGGTAGCGATCTCAGCCACGATTCGACAGAACTCACGCGGATCATGGGCTCTGCGGCCGACGAAGAGACCGTCGACCGATTCGCCGAGCTCACGGGCTATTCCTAGCCCCGCAGTGCCGCCATAGACGATTTGCCGCTTTCCGACATCTGTAGCGAGAGCATTACGGAGGCCGCTAGCCACGGCCGCCACGAACTCCGCCGGTGCCGGCTCATCGGCACCGATCGCCCAAACGGGCTCGTAGGCAATGATGGCGTCCGCACCCCGACAACCGGCCAGGGCCGAGCATGCCTGGCCCACAACCTCCTCGATGGCTCCTTGGACGCTATTCCGGTGATGGTCGCCCACACATATCAGTGGGGTTATGCCAGCGGAGGTAATGAGCTCGGCCTTCCGGCGGACGACCTCGTCCGTCTCCCCGAAGTTCGCTCGCCGCTCAGCATGACCGACACAGACCATCGTGCAGCCCAGCTGCGCGAGCAGGCTGGCCCGAACCTCCCCCGTCTGCTTGCCGTCCTCACTTGCCGCGCAGGTCTGTGCGCCTACCTCGATGGCTGTTCCGGCTAGTTGCTTCGAGGCCAAGGGGATGAGTGGCAAAGACGGCAGAAACGCGATCCGTACATGTCTATAGGCCGCCAACGGCTGGCTTCGGACGTAGGCCAGCCACTGCTGCGTAGTGGCAAGATCGAAATAAGCCTTGGTCGAGAACAGCGCCAAGCGGGGATAGGACATGCCAATCACCGCTCGCTGTCAGCAGCCTCGCGATCCCGTCGCTCGACCGCATCGATCTCTTGCACATTCGCGTACGAATGAGAAGCGCTGTCGAAGCGCAGGTCCAGCCACCGATCTACGAGGCGTTTAGCGAGCTCCAAGCCGATTACCCGCTCGCCCATACACAACGCCTGAGCATTATTGGACAGTACCGAACGTTCCACCGAGTAGATGTCGTGTGCGGTTACCGCCCTGATCCCGCTTACCTTGTTGGCGGAGATCGCCATTCCCAGCCCGGTCCCGCAGATAAGCAGCGCACGATCAGCGTCGCCCGCATTTATCGTGTGACCGGCAACCTCAGCGACATCAGCATACTTGGTGTGCTGATCCGAAGCTACACCAACGTCTATGACTGACGCAACACGCGGGTCCTCACGCAGCAGCTGTGCGAGTTCCGACTTGTAACGATAACCCGCATCGTCTGATCCGACGACAATTCGTAGTTTGCGCACCTGAGCCATGAGTAACCCTCACTTTTCCGCCAAACGTAAGCTCGGGACGTCGGCACGAGCCAGTGAGAGCTCACGAGTCGCGCGCGTTCAATCCGCGCTGACGACGCTCTCGCTCTCACACACCCCGCCGACACTCCCTCAACTAGAACCACAGTAGCACTGTTGTTCTCAACGTACAAATTGCGATCAATTGCGAGAATCCACCGTGTTCGTCGGTCAAAAACTCGCCATTTTCGTGATATTTTGACCTCGATGGCGCTCTATTCCGACGCCGACCCTGCCCTCTTAGAGGCCGTCATCGTGTGGAGACTTTGCCGGCCAGTCGGTAGGATCATGGTGTGTCGATCAACAGTTACGACGTGCAAAAGAGCCAACCAGATGCGGGCGGCGGGACTCACACTCCAAGTGAGATGGATGCCAAGGACCGGCGTCAGGCGATTATCGACTGGGTTTTAAGAGACGGCTCTGTCTCAAACGAAGAGCTTGTGAGTGCCCTCGGCGTCAGCCAGATGACGATCTACCGGGACTTCGACCTACTGGAGAAGGAAGGTTGGTTGCGCAAGATGCGCGGCGGTGCGACCGCATCCCCGTCGGCCCTCTTCGAGCGCAACGTGATGTTCCGCGAGCGCGAGCACCAAGACGAGAAAGCGGCGGTAGCGCACCTGGCACTCAAAGACATCGAGCCCGGACAAGCCGTGTTCTTGGACGACAGCACGACTGACCTCCAGCTTGCGCGGATGTTGCCGAACCGGGCGCCGCTCACGGTGATCACCAACTCGGTCTCGGTGATCGACGTCCTCTCATCCGAGCAGGACCTCAAGATCATTGCGTTGGGCGGCACCTACAGCCACGCGTACAACGCCTTCATCGGCACGGCCACAAGCAACGCCGCCCGGCCGTTCAAGGCCGACGTTGCGTTCGTTTCAACGTCGGCCGTCACAGAGGGGATCTGCTACCACCAATCTCAGGACATCATCGTGGTGAAGCAGGCCATGATGGCCTCCGCCCGCCGCAGGGTGCTGCTCGTCGATAGCAGCAAGTTCGAACGGCAAGCGCTGTATGAGTTCTCTCCGTTGACCGCGTTTGACCTCGTCATCGTGGATGGCAGCATCGACCGCAGCCACATCGCCGGTATGCACGAAGCAGGCGTCGAGCTGGCGATCGCGGAGCCGGGCGGCTCGGGCAACCGTCCGGACTAAAGATCGCTCAGGGACGCTGGATGATCGGGCTCTTCACGAGGCCGCCCGCCTGTAGCTGGTCGAGCCGACCCCTGGCCGACAACTACTAGCATCTCGACCGTCCAGGCACTTGGGCTGCAGCCATCCCGGCCCCGGACGCTCAGGCAGCCGCCGCTCAACTCCGCTGCGTGCCAGGGATCTAGGCCGCTTTGGCCTGTCGTTGGGTGTCTGGTCCGAGGGTGATGTGCTGGTCGCCGAAGACGATTTCGACATGGGCATCAAGCTCGGCAAGATAGGCCACGAGGGTAGAGAGCAGCACGTCGTCCTGGTGCTCGATGCGCACGATCGTCGGACGACTGACACCGAGCGCAGCGGCGAGGTCCGCTTGGGTGCGCCCCTGCGCGGTGCGAAGGGACGCGAGCGCACGCTTAGGCACGCTCGCAGTCTGCCGTCCACTGCGCTTGCCACCTTGACGCTGACGGGCGTGCAACGCGTCCCAGCGTGCTTGCTGCTCAGGCGAGAGCGTTATCGTGAATTCGCCGGGTCCAGACACAAACCGCCCGGCGGCTTCGGGAGTGATGACCGGTGCGTTGCTCATGGGATCAGCTCCAATTCTAGGATGTGTCTTGGTGCTGGCTGGCTTTGTAGATGGGTCGCAGTGACGCGGAAGACGCTGCCACGCGGCAACAGGATCTCGGCTTGGTGCTGTTGCACGACCAGATCTGGCGTCGCGACGTGAACTGCATGCACGCCGGCCGGCAGCAGGATCCTCGCGAGGATCGCGTCGTAGTCAGTGACGGTGATGAACCCTTCCGCGGCCGCCTTCAGCAGCGAGGTCGAAAAGTAGCCGCGGTCGCTAATCCGAGCGCCGCTTAGGTATCGCCACTGATCGAACAGCGGGAGCTGATACCAGCCGCGGTATACGATCACAGGCGTTGGCAGTACGAACCGGTGCAGCGCTGTGTCCAGTGCACCGATCAGGCGGGCGTCGCCCGGGCTTGACGTGCCAGCTCGGAGTTCACCGTTGATGCGGATGTAGGCGTCAGTCGCCTTATAGGCGGTGATTGCCGAGCGCTCCGCGTCGGTCAACGACGCTTCCCAGATCGCGAATGTGGTCTCGATCCATCGTTCGGCCGCATCGACGTCGTTGAACGTCAAAGGCCGTTCCATGATTTAAGCGTAGCTTCTAAAGTACGTAATTCCAACCTTACCTGGCGACGACCCCATTCAGCCTCCCCACAGCAACGTGGGTCTGCGCTGAACCTGCCTGACTTACTCGCGCTGGATGATCGGGCTCTTCACCAGCCCGGCCCCCCGCAGCGCGTACGCGGCCGCCAGCGCCCGCCACTCGCCGTAGGGCTCGAACAGCTCCCGCACGTCATCCTCACTCGCGCGGCCATGGGGATCGCCGCCTGATTGCAGGCGGCCGACCAGCTTCAGGAAGCCGAGATCGCCCGCCGGTAGCTGGTCGAGCCGGCCTTGCCCGACAACCGCCAGCATCTCGACCGTCCAGGCGCCGATGCCGGGGATCTGTCGCAGCGCGCGCCAGCCAGCGGCCTGGGCGGCCATGTCATCGCTGTCGATCCGGGCCCGGCCGCTGGCGACGACGCGGGCGGCGCGGATCAGGGCCAGAGCGCGGCCCGCCGAGAGGTCCAGCGCCTCGAGCTGCGCCGGTGCCAGCGCCGCGAGCCGCGCGGCAGCCGGACTGTCGCGCAGACCGCTGGCTGACGGACCGCCGGCAAGCTCCCGCGCACCGAAGCGCCACACCAGCCGACGCTGGATCGCAGCGGCGCGGTTGAACTCGATCAGCTGCTCGGTCACCGCCCACGCGAGCGCCTCGAACGGGGTCGGACGGCCCGCTGGGCGCAACAGCGGATTCGCCCGGACTGCCGCCCCGATCAGCGGGTCGTTGCGGAACTGCCGATGGAACGGTGCGAGGTCGAGATCGACGCCGAGCGCGCGACGCATCCGAGCGATCCCCCACTCCGCCGCGTCCCGACCGACCGCCGCGTCCGTACCGGCAGCGGCCTCCGTGCGAGCAGCCGCGGCGGCGAATAGCACCGCCCCGCTCGCACGCTGCGCTACCTGCACGACCACCGCGTCGCCCTGCGCGTCGTGCAGCAACCGGCTCATGACCCCGCCGCGCACAGGCGTGAGCCCGTCGGCACCGCTCGACCTTGGCAAGCGGTATGGCCAGGGCGGCGTCACCTCGGCGCGGACCGTGACCGCCGCCATGGACGCGGCGGCAGCAGCAGATGCAGCGACGATGGACATTGGCAAGGGTGACCGTACCGGGGCCGGCGGCGGCAGCCGCGCGCCCTCAGTACCGGAGCCGGCGGCGGCAGCCGCGCGCCCTCAGCGTCGCCGCCGTGCCAGCGGGCCGGCGGCAACAGCGCCCAACGCTGTCACTCCTGCGAGACCAGCGTACGGATCGACACCCGATAGGCGGCCCAGCGACCGCTCACCGTGCCGTCGGCGGCACCGGTACCCGTACCGGCTCCGGAGCGCTCGAGCTCGCGCGGGGTCGGGCGCTCAATCAGCGCTTGCTGCAGACGACGGCGGCCGAGCCAGGCGGCGGTTGCCGCGCCGACCACCAAGCCGCTGACCGCGGCCATCGCGACCGGCTTCACACCCGGCCGACGCTGCAGCGCGTGCTCTTCGCCGTCGGCCACCGTCTCGAGCTGCATGTCGGCGGCAGCGACCAGCTCGCCATCGACCACCTCGACCTCAGAAGGCTCGGAGAATTCGTCGTCCATCCAACTGATAGTGACAGAGGCCGCGGCGCTGTCAAGCCGCGGCCACTTGAGCGAGTGCCCGTCATTGGGGTCATCGCTACCCCTTGCCGCCGGCACGGCGCCCGAGCGTCTACGATTTCGGGGCTGTGAGCACAACTCCCGTCGACGTCTTCACGAAGGCCCGCGAGTTCGAGCGGATCGGCCAGCTTGCCGCCGCTCGCGAAATCGGCGCGGTGCCGTACTTCCACGTGCTTGAGGGGCCCACGCTCCCGGTCGTGCAGATGGAGGGCCAGCGCCGCATCATGCTGGGCTCCAATAACTACCTTGGCCTGACTGGTGACGAGCGCGTCAAACAGGGCGCGCGCGACGCCCTCGAGCGCTACGGCACGGGCCTCACCGGCTCCCGTTTCCTCAACGGCACGATCGAGCTGCACGTGCAGCTCGAGGAGGAGCTCAAGGGATGGCTCGGCACTGAGGACGCAATCGTCTTCACGACCGGTCACCAGGCGAACCTCGGCGCGCTGGGGACGATCCTCGGCCCGCAGGACACGGTCATCGTCGATTCTTCCGATCACGCGTCGATCCTCGACGGCTGCATCCTCTCGCGAGCGAAGCTGCGCCCGTTCCGGCACAACCGGCTCGATCTGCTCGAGAAGCAGCTCGGCAATGCCCAGAGTGATAAGGGTGGCACGCTGATCGCGGTCGACGGTGTTTACTCGATGGAGGGCGATGTCGCCCCGCTGCAGGAGATCACCGAGCTTGCCGCCCGCTATGGCGCGCGCGTGATGGTCGATGAGGCCCACGGGCTCGGCGTGCTCGGCGCACGCGGTGCCGGCGCCTGTGAGCTACTCGGCGTCGAGGATAAGGTCGACCTGCGGATGGCGACGTTCTCGAAGTCGCTGGCCTCCTGTGGCGGCGTGATCGGCGGCCCGCACGACGTGATCGAATATCTGCGGGTCGCGGCGCGGCCGTTCATGTTCACGGCCTCCGCGGTGCCGGCGGCAGTCGGCGCGACGCTAGCCGCGGTGCGGATCTGCCGCTCAGCCGAGGGCCCAGCACTATTCGCGAAGGTGCTCGACAACGCCGCCTACTGGCGCAATGGTCTGCGCAAGCTTGGCTTCCAGGTGCTCGAGCCGAGCGACGTCGGCACCGGCAAGCCGATCATCACACCGGTTGTGCCGGTGGTCGTCGGCGACGACTGGAAGGCCGCGCTGCTCTGGAAGGCGTTGTTCGAGGCGGGCGTGTTCGTCAACGTGGCACTGCACCCTGCGGTCCCGCCGGCGGGCGCGCTGCTGCGCACCAGCGTGATGGCGACGCACGAGCACGCAGTGCTCGACGAGGCGCTGGCCGCCTTCGCCAACGTCAAGCGCGAGTTCGAGTCCGAGCACGGACCGCTGCCGAGCGCCGAGTAGCTGGCGTCAGGCCGCTTGCCGACGCCCTGTCGGCGATTGCGGGACGCCAGGAAATCTTGATACATCCTTCGTTCGCTACCAGACGTGCGGCCATGCAACAAAAAGGCCGCTCTGAGCAGAGTTCGAAGGATTGTAAAGTTGATGTGAACCCGCCTTGCGCGGTAGCGTGAAAGCACTTGGGTTGCGAGCCACGAGACGCTCGCCGACCCCCCTGAGGATCGAGTAACGATGGTTTTGCCGGCATTGCCGGGTCGGGGTCCGGGACACGGAACAAACCCCTCGGCCGCACACTCCTGTGCGGCCGCAGACGGCTTGTTCGCATGCCCCCCAGCGCCGGATCGGGAAGGTCGGAGAACGGGTAACAGGAGCGGAGTGACCGTGGTAGCCCCAACGAGCAACGAGCAACAACAGCCAGACAACGACCCGCAGCGCTTGCGGGCGCTTGCCTACGCGAACAAGGTGCGTGCTGCTCGAGCGGAGCTGAAGCGCGCGATCTGCAGCGGCGAGATGACCGTCGCGGCCGTGCTCCACGAGTGCCCGGACCACGTACGCACCTGGACGCTCGGCGAGCTGCTGATGGCCCAGCATCGCTGGGGTCAGCGGCGAACGCTGAAGCTGCTCCAGCGCACCGGCTTGAATCCGACGAAGGAGATCGGCACGCTCACGGAGCGCCAGCGGGCGCTGCTGACTGAGCTCCTCGATGTCGCCGGCGTGACGCCGCAGACCGCAGGGACGCGCGCCAGCGGGCGCGCGTACGCCGTCGACCAGGCCTTCGACCGAAACTGACCCGCTCAGGCCTGACCTTCTCAGGCCTTCGACCAAGACTGGCCGCCGGGACGCCGGGGTGCCGGAACGGTGGTCGACGGCCGGGATCGGTGACTGACCGCCAGGGCCTTTTCCGCCGGGAGTAGACGGGCGCCATTAGTTTGGACATTCGGCCAGTGACCGTGGCACCAGCGTCCCATAAGCTGGCGAGGTCGCGTCGTTGGCGCGGCAGGTTATCCATGCGCGCTCAGCTTGGGCGCGGACAGGAAGGAATGAGCAACAGCATGCCTCGTATTCGCCAGCTGAACGTGCTCGCCGCGCAGTGGACACCCGATGGTTCCGCACTTGGCGCGCCCGATTTGACGGACGCTGACAACCAGACCTTCGGCGCGAACGTGTTCAGCCCACTCGTTCAGCGTCAACGTTTGCCGAAGGATGTCTACAAGAAGCTCACGAATACGCTCGCCAAGGGCGAGCCGCTGGACACATCGACGGCAGACGCGATCGCGCTGGCGATGAAGGAGTGGGCGCTCGAGAAGGGCGCGACGCACTACACACACATGTTCCAGCCGCTGACCGGCCTGACCGCTGAGAAGCACGACAGCTTCTACGCCCCGACCGGCGAGGGCACTGCGCTCGCGTCGTTCTCGGGTAAGGAGCTGATCCAGGCCGAGCCGGACGCGTCCTCGTTCCCGACCGGCGGCATCCGCGCGACCTTCGAGGCCCGCGGCTACACCGCCTGGGACCCGACGTCGCCGGCGTTCATCATGGAGAACCCGAACGGGGCGCTGCTCTGCATCCCGACCGCGTTCGTCTCCTGGACCGGCGAGGCGCTGGACGTGAAGATCCCGCTGCTGCGCTCGATGGACGCGCTGTCGAAGTCGGCGAAGCGGGCCTTGAAGCTATTCGGCCAGGAGCCGAACCTGGTCTTCACCACGGTCGGCCCCGAGCAGGAGTACTTCCTGATCGACGAGCAGTACTACTACGAGCGCATGGACCTGGTGCTGACCGGCCGCACGCTGTTCGGCGCCAAGCCGCCGCGCGGGCAGGAGCTGGACGACCACTACTTCGGCTCGATCCCCGAGCGCGTGCTTGCCTTCATGCTCGAGACCGAGCATGAGCTCTCGAAGCTCGGCATCCCGATCAAGACTCGGCACAACGAGGTTGCGCCGTCGCAGTACGAGATCGCGGCGATCTACGAGAACTCGAACGTCGGCTCCGACCATCAGCAGCTCACGATGCAGATCGTCCAGACCGTGGCGCGCCGCTACGGCCTGATCGCACTGCTGCACGAAAAGCCGTTCGCGGGCGTCAACGGCTCCGGCAAGCACTGCAACTGGTCAATGGCCACCGACGACGGCGAGAACCTGCTGGAGCCCGGCGACACGCCGCACGAGAACCTGCAGTTCCTGTTCTTCTGCACGGCCGTGATCCAGGCCGTCAACAAGTTCCAGGGTCTGCTGCGCGCCTCGATCGCCTCGCCCGGTCAGGATCATCGCCTCGGTGCCAACGAGGCGCCACCGGCGATCATCTCGATCTTCCTCGGCGCCGAGCTGGAGAACCTCTTCAACTCGATCGAGGCGGGTAAGGTCGGAGAGTCGACCCCGGATTCGTTCCTCGGCCTCGGCACGCCGGTGCTGCCGCCGCTGCCGATGCACGGCGGCGACCGCAACCGCACCTCGCCGTTTGCGTTCACCGGCAACAAGTTCGAGTTCCGCGCCCTTGGCTCGGCGCAGCCGCTGGGTCACGCCAACGCAGTGCTGAACACGATCGTCGCTGAGGCGATCGACGAGCTCACCGACAAGCTCGAGGCAGCGGTGGCCGGCGGTGAGAGCGTCGAGGAGGCGATCCCGAAGCTGATCAAGGCGTCCTATGCGGCCAACAAGAACATCGTCTTCAGCGGCGACAACTACTCCCCGGAGTGGGCTGTCCAGGCTGAGCAGCGCGGCCTGCTGAACCTACGCTCCACCCCGGACGCGCTGCCGTATCTGATCGCCGACGACACGATCAAGGTCTTCGAGCACTACGACGTGATGAGTGAGCGCGAGCTCCGCGCCCGCTACGAGGTCTTCGCCGAGCAGTACGCGACGAAGATCAACATCGAATCCGAGACTGAGGTCTCGATCGCCCGGACGCAGCTACTGCCCGCTGCGTCGCGCTACGTCGGTGAGCTGCTGGTGGCCGAGTTGCCGGAGTTGGCCAGCGACGTCAACTCGCTGATCGAGGACTTCGTCGGCGCGATCAAGGAGCTCGAGACCGCGAACCTGCACGAGAGCTACCCGGCCGACGAGGATGTCCTCGTCCAGGCCAAGTACGTGCACGATTCGGTGCTGCCGAAGATGGAGGCGGTTCGCGAGATTGGCGACAAGCTCGAGAAGCTGGTCGCCGACGACCTCTGGCCGCTCCCGAAGTACTCGGAGATGCTGTTCATCAAGTGATGTCCCGCGGTTGGGGCGGCCCGCTGGCCGCCCCAACCGGGTTCTCGCTTCCCGGGCGGGGCTCGGCCGCCCCGCGACCGGGCCTTCTGGCCGGCGCCCGCGCAACTTGCGGGCGCCTGTTCGTTTAGGGGAAGACGTGGGGCTCTTCCACGCCAAGCGTCCGACACAGTCTTCACACCGTCGCAAACGGCTCATGCGGGCGGCGGAGCCCGCTGTGCGATCGGAGCCAACTTTGCAACCGGGGCTCCCCGAGCTACCGGCGCACGCTGCGCAACCCGTAGAACCTCGAAATCCGGCACGTAGGCCTCCGCGTTTCGAGGTTCTGCAGGATATATCGGCATTTCCTCGAAAACCGGCGTGGATTGGACCGGGATTCGAGAAACTGCAGGTTCGTGCGGTGAGGCTGCTGCAGCGCATGCGCAACGCTGCCTGCGCTGGAGTCCTCATGACCGCGCTCGGGCTGGCAGCCGCGGCAGCGGCCGGAGGTGGAGCGGCGACGGCGCTCGGGCCCGCGGCCGGGACGGCAGCCGCCGCCGCCGAGACGACGGACACAGGCACCACCGGTACGGGGACCACCGGCACGAGTACTGCAGTCACGACGACCACGACCACCAGCCCGACCACCACCACAACAACTGCGACCGCCACGGAGGCGCCTGCGCCGCCGGTCACGGCGGTCCCCGCTCAGAACCCCCTTGCGACACGGGCGTTGTGGATCTGGGAGCTGAGCGCCTCCAGTCACGGCTCGGTGTCGGCGATCATCGCCCGCGCTCATCACTACGGCGTCCGCACGCTGATCGTGAAGAGCGGCGACGGCAGCTCCTACTGGTCGCAGTTCTCGAAAACTCTGGTGAGTCGCCTGCACAGGGCCGGCATCAAGGTCTGCGCCTGGCAATTCGTCTACGGAGTACACCCAGCCACCGAGGCGAAGGTCGGCGCCGAGGCAGTCGCGCGCGGCGCGAACTGCCTCGTGATCGATGCCGAAGGCACCTACCAGGGTCGCTATGTCGCGGCGCAGACCTACATCACCGCGCTGCGCAAGCGCGTCGGTACGAGCTATCCGGTGGCGCTGGCCAGCTTCCCCTACATCGACTACCACAGCAACTTCCCGTACTCGGTATTCCTCGGGCCGAACGGCGCGCAGTACAACGTCCCGCAGATGTACTGGCGCGACATCGGCGTCTCCGTCACCACCGTGTTCGCCCACACCTACGAGTGGAACGAGATCTACCGCCGTCCGATCTACCCGCTCGGCCAGCTCTACGGCTCGCCGCCGCTAACGCAGCTCAGACAGTTCGACAAGCTGCTCCAGCTCTACGGCGCGAAGGGCTCGAGCTGGTGGGACTGGCAGCTCGCTTCGAACCGCGAGCTCGCGACGCTTGGGAAGACGACGAAGATGCACGATCCGAGCCGGGCCGCGGTCACACTGAAGCGGGGCGCAAGCGGTGACTACGTGACCTGGGCGCAGGAGTATCTGAGCCCGTGGATCGCCGCGCACAGTGACGGTGCGGCGACCCTGTCGATCAACGGCAAGTACAAGACCGCGATGGTCGCTGCTGTCTCGGCCTTTCAGCTGGCCGAGGGGCTGACCGTGACCGGGAGGATCAACGGCCCCACCTGGAATCAGCTGCTGAAGCTGACACCGGTCACGGTCAAGTGGGTGAACGGCTCGAAGGGCAAGGCCGAGGCGAAGATCGTCAAGCGCTAGCGAGCCATCGCCGACCGGCTTGGAACGTCAGAACCAGAGACCATCGGCTGACGCGCGGCGGCAGAACCAGAGCCAGCGATCGCCGGTGTCGGACCGCGCCGTCAGTCGGGGCGACCGCCGGTTGCAAGCGCCTGGTTCTTATAGCGATGGTCGTCGGTGACCTCGGGGCCGAACCACGCGGGCGGGTCGAAGGCGGTGGCCGCCGGCGCCGACTCGAACTCGATCTCGGCGACCACCAGGCCGTCGAGCTCGCCGCCGTAGACGTCGAGCTCGATCATCAGTTCCGGGGCGTCAGGAGCGGGGATCAGGTAACGCGTCTTCTCGACGCGCCGGCCGGCGGTCACCGGCCACAGCGCCTCGAACTGGTCGCGATTGAGCACCACCGACCGCTCCCGCCGCGCCAAGCCGGTGCCCGACTTGACCGTCAGCACGTACTCTCCCGCACGCCTACGGATCCGCGTCTCGGTGCCGCCGTCACCGATCGTCAAATAGCCCTGGTCGATCGCCTCGCCGACGCCGACGGCGCGGTCGAGCTCGGCCGGCGGGATCGCCGGCACCAACCACTTACGCTCGACCTCTAGCTCTCGCGCCATCGCTGCTCGCTCCCTTCGATGCCCCGGCCAGCAGGCCGGGGCTGGCTGCTCGCCTATCCGGCTCCCGCTCCGGCCTACTTACCGGTCAGCACCGTGCCAGAGGGGATCTCCAAGGACTCTCCATCGGGGGCCTTGACCTCGACCTCCCCTTCGACGACGACGCCACTACCGAAGTGCACGTCGCCCTTCACCACGAGGCTGTCGGCCTGGCGCAGCGAGACGGGCGCCGGAAAGCGCTCCTCGAACTGATCGATCAGCTTGTAGTAGTGCTTGTCAAGCGCCACGAACGGTGGCGTCTCGAGGTGTTCGGCGACTGGCCGCACACTGAAGTCGTCCTCGAGCTCGTACACGTCAGAGCGCAGCACCAGCAGGTCGTCGTTCGTCTTCACCGGCGCGAACCGGGTACGCGGCACGACCAGAACACGCGCGCCGGGGAACGAGCCGATCGCGGCGCCCATCGCACTCTCGAGCTGTACCACCGGCGTCGAGGCCTTGTCGCGGGGGTCCACCGTCTTCTCGTTGACGATCACCGGCAGCTCGAGTCCCTCCTCGGAGGCGAGCCGCCGCTCGAGCGCCTCGAGGTCGATCCACAGCGAGTTCGTGTTGTAGTAGCGCCAGCGGCGGAAGTCCGTGAACGAGGCCGCATCCTCCTCCGGCGTCTGCGCGGTCTCGCGCAGGATCAGCCGGCCGTCGGCGCGCAGCTTGGCGATATGACCGCCCTTGCGATCGGCGGCCGTGCCGATCACGGCCTCCATCAAGAACGGGATCTGCTCGCGCGCGATGTGAGCGGCGATGCGGGGATCGGGGATCGAGCCGAGGTTGTCGGCGTTCGAGATCATCGCGTAGCGGAAGCCGTGCTCCAGCAGCGAGGCCAGCATCCCGGAGCCACGCAGCGACGCGTAGACGTCCCCATGGCCCGGCGGATTCCACTCCAGATGCGGCGCCTTCGGCCAGCTCACCGGCATCAGCGTCTCCACATCGAGCTTCGGCACCATACTCTGGTCGAACGCGAGATCGATACCGTCGGCCTTCAGCTCCGGATGGTCCGCGAGCGCCGCAAGGGTCGCGTCGCGCGTCGCCTCCGAGTTCATCAGCACGACCGGCAGCGCCACGCCGTAGCGCTTGCGCGCGGCCAGCGCCTGGCCGATGATGATCTCGATGAACGACTGGCCGTCGCGCGCCTCCAGTAGCGACTTCGGCTGCTGCAACCCCATCGAGGTAGCGAGGCCGCCGTTCAGCTTGATGATCGCGACGTGCGCCAGGGCGTCGCCGTCGGCGGCGGGCAGGTCGTCAAGCGTGGGCACGTCCGGTGCCGGCTCGAGCTCAGCGCTCGCGATCGTAGGCGACGCACCACCCTGCACTCGCGTCAGCGCCGAGACGAAGCTTGCGATCGCGTCCTCATGCTGACCGGCCGCACGCATCTTCGCGACCGCGGCCGTGACCTGGTCCGAGCTCATCTACTCCTCACTTCCCTGTCTGGATGGATTTCTCAGCGCCCGCAGCCAGACGGCGGCGCTGCCGTCACTCGGTGCGCGCCAGTCGCCGCGTGGCGAGAGCGACCCGCCGGAGCCGATCTTCGGCGCGTTCGGAGTCGCCGAGCGCTTGAACTGGCTCGTCCGGAAGAAGCGGTCGAGGAAGACACCGAGCCAGCGCTCGATCTCCTCAGCCGAATATTGGTTACGGCTCACCGGCGGGATCAGCTCCGGCCAGGAGCCACGGCCGCGGTCACCCCAAGCGCGCTCGGCGAGCCAGGCAACCTTTTGCGGCCGGTTGCCGAAGCGCAGCACGTGGTACAGGAAGAAGTCCTGCAGCTCATACGGACCGACCGTTTGCTCGCTGCTCTGCGCCGGCTCCGTGGCAGCGCCGGCGTCCGCCGGAATCAGCTCCGGCGAGATCTCGGTCGCGAGCACGTCGCGGACGACCGCGCCGACCTCAGACCCAAGTTGATCCGTGTCGATCATCCAGCGCAGCAGGAACTGGATCAGCGTCTTCGGCACCGAGGCGTTGACGTTGTAGTGCGACATCTGGTCACCGACGCCGTAGGTGCTCCAGCCGAGCGCCAGCTCCGACAGGTCGCCAGTCCCGATTACCAGGGCTCCCCGCATGTTCGCGAGCCGGAACAGGTGCGAGGTGCGCTCACCGGCCTGCACGTTCTCATAAGTGACGTCGTACTGCGCGGCGCCGTCGCCGGCCGGATGACCGATCGCCTTCAGCATCGCCTGCGCCGCATCGCGGATGTCGATCTCGCCGGCGCTGACGCCGAGCACCTCCATCAGCCGCCGGGCACTGGCCAGCGTGCGGTCGCTGGTGCCGAATCCGGGCATCGTATAGGCCAGCACGTTGCGGCGTGGCAACCCGAGCCGATCGATCGCACGGACCGCCACCAGCAGCGCGTGCGTGGAGTCGAGGCCACCGGAGACACCGATCACGAGCTTCTTGATGCCGGTCGCCCGCATCCGGCTCTCGATCCCGGCGACCTGGATCCGGTAGACGTCGTCGCAGCGCTCGTTGCGTGAGGCGGGGTCGGCGGGCACGTACGGGAAGCGCTGGACGTCGCGCTTCAGCTCGGTAGCGGCGGCTCGCTCGGGACCGAGCTCGAAGGTGATCTCGCGGCAGCGGCGCAGGTGCTCGCGGTGATCGTGCAGCGAGTCGCCCCAGGAGGAGGTGCTGCTGCGGTCGGCCAGCAGACGGTCGAGGTCGACGTCGGCGTCGACCAGCACGGGCTCGTCGAGGAAGCGCCCGGCTTCGGCGAGCCGCTCGCCGTTCTCGCAGATCAGCGCCTGACCGTCCCAGGCCAGGTCGGTCGTGGACTCTCCCATCCCGGCCGCGGTGTAGACGTACGCCGACAGCGTCCGCGCGGAGTGCGCGGCGCACAGCATCCGCCGGTAGTCGGATTTGCCGACAGTCGCGTTCGACGCGGACAGGTTCGCCAGCACCGTCGCACCGGCCAGAGCGCCGTAGGTGCTCGGCGGGATCGGGACCCAGAGGTCCTCGCAGATCTCGACGTGCAGGCTGAAGCCCGGCAGATCGGCAGCCGTGAACACCAGATCCTCGCCGAACGGCACTGCCTCATCGCCTACCGCAATGGTGTCGCCGACGCGATCCCTGGCGGCGCGGAACTGGCGCTTCTCGTAGAACTCGCGATAGTTCGGCAGAAAGCTCTTCGGCACGACGCCGAGGACGTGACCGCCATGCAGCACCACCGCCACGTTGAAGAGGCCCTGCTCGGCCCTGAGGGGCGCCCCGACCACGAGTACCGGTAGCAGCGACGCGGTCTCGCGCCGCAACGTCTCGACTGCATCCTCCACGGCGTCGAGCAGTGCATCCTGGTGAAAGAGGTCATCAGCGGTGTAGCCGGAGAGGCCAAGCTCGGGGAAGACGGCCAGCGCCACACCCGCGGCGTCCGCCGCCTGCGCCAGCGCGACCGTGCGCTCGGCATTGCGCACCGGGTCGGCGATCGCCACCTCCGGGACCGCAGCGGCGATCCGGACGTAGCCGTTCGCGTAAAGCGAGCCGCCCGTCACGGCCGCTGTTTGTGATCCACGCCGCATGACTGCAGTATGCCGATCACGCGTCGGGAACGGGCCGGTGCCAAGCACGGCGGGCCAATCGCCTAGGCGCTCACGAAGCTGCCGTCGCGCAGGGTCAGGACCGTGTCGAACTCGTCCAGACCCTCGGAGCGATGGCTGATCATGATCAGGCTGCGATCGCCGATCACGTCGATCACCGAGCGGATCAGCTGTGTCGACGTGCTCACGTCGACCTGAGCGGTCGGCTCGTCGAGGATCACGACCGCGGCGTCGGTCAGCAACGCCCGCGCGAGCGTCAGCCGCTGGCGCTGACCCCCCGACATCAGCTCGCCGTCCTCACCGACCAGCATGTCGAGCCCCTCCGGCAGCGAGCGCACCCAATCCGCCAGCCGCACTGCTTCCAGCACCGACCAGAGCCGAGCTTCGTCGGCGTCGTGATTGGCCAACAACAGGTTCTCGCGAATAGTGGTCGTGAACACGTGCGCGTCCTGCTCGGCGAGCGCCACCCGCGAGCGGAGCTCATGCAGCGACAGCTCGCGCACATCGACGCCATCCAGCAGCACACGCCCGCGCGTGGGATCGAGGAAGCGCACCATGAGCTGCGCGAGCGTCGTCTTCCCGGCGCCGCTCGAGCCTTGAATCGCGATGCGGCAACGGGGCGGGAAGCTGCCGCTGACGCTGCGCAGCGGGTTCGTGCCGTCGCCGTAGACCAGCTCGACGTCCTCCAGTCGCAGCTCGCTGCCTGCCGGCAGCGGCCGTGGCGCGCGCGGCTCGGGCGCGGCAGGCGGCAGCGCGCGCAGCTCCGCGAGCCGGCTCGCGGCCTCGGCACAGCGTCGCAGCGAGCGGGCCGCAAGCGGCAGCGGCGCCAGCGCCTCGAACGCCCCCATCGTCAGCAGCACGATTGCGGTGAGGTAGACGCCGCCGAGCTCGCCATGACGCACACCCGGGATCGCAACGACGAGGATCGCAACCACGGTCACGCCGGTCAGCAGCGAGGCCGCCGCCGTCGCGGCGGCGCCGGCGGCGGCATCGCGTCGTGCCAGAGCGGTCAGGCGACGGCCGAGGTGCTCGATGACGCCCGCCCGGTCGCGCCCGCGGCCGGCGACCGCGAGCTCGACGGCGCCGTCGAGCGATTCGACGAGCTCGCTGGTCAGCGCCGCGCGCGCTTGCGCTTGGCGGCGCCCCGCGGAGGCGGCCAGTGCCGCGGCCAGCGCCGGCACAGCGATTGCGGTGAAGATCAGGCAAACAGCCAGCACCAGTCCCGCCACCGGCAGCATCACCCAGCTGGCCAGCGCGGTCGCGACGATCGCGAGCACCGCCACGACCGGCGGCGCCAGCGCCCGCAGATAGAGGTCCTGGAGGGTGTCGACGTCGGCAACGAAGCGCGACAGCAGCTCGCCGGAGCCGTGGCCCTTGAGCGCCGTGACGCCGAGCGGCGCCAGCACCGCGTAGAAGCTCGCGCGCAGCCGTGCCAGGACCCGCAGGGCAAGGTCGTGCGAGACCACCCGCTCGCCGTAGCGCGCAATCGCCCGCACCAGCGCGATCGCCCGGATGGCCGTGATCACCGCCGTGACCTCGAGGATGTCGGTGATCTGAGCGCAGCGCGTGATCAGGTAGCCGGCGACCGTCATCAGCCCCGTGGCGGCGAGCACCGCCGCCAGCGCCAGGCCGATCGACCCGGCCAGGCGGCTGCGCTCGTGCTCGCGCAGCCGGGCCGCGATGCGCAGCTCCGCGATCATGCCGAGACCCCTAGGGCCGCTGTACCGGCACCCGCGTCCGCGCCGGCACCGACGCCAGCGCCAGCGGCGGCCTCAGTGCCAACGCCGGTTTCAGCCTCCGGCAGCTTGAGCTCGACGATCCGCTCGGCACGCTCCGCCAGCCGGCGATCATGCGTGATCAGCAGCATCGTGCGACCCTTCGCCAACTCGATGATGCTCTCGGCGACAGCGTCGCCGGTGGCACGGTCGAGGTTCGCGGTCGGCTCGTCGAGCACCACGAGCGACGGATCCGAGAGGAACGCGCGAGCAAGCGCCACCCGCTGGGCCTCACCGCCGGAGAGCCGGCGACCGCCATCGCCGACGACCGTATCGAGGCCCTGCGGTAGCCCAGCCAGCAACGGCTCGAGGCCAGCCGCGCGAGCCGCCCACTGAACCCGCTGGCGCTGCGCCTGCGGCTCAGCGAGCGCGATGTTGTCCGCCAGCGTGCCCGCAAACAGCTTCACCTTCTGCGGCACCCAGGCGGTTCGCCGGCGCCACGCCTCCGGGCTCAGCCGGCGCAGGTCGACGCCGCCGCAGCTAACCGCGCCTTCGGTCGGATCCTGCAGCCGCAATGCCAGCCGGGCGACAGTCGACTTGCCAGCGCCGCTTGGCCCGATGAGCGCCAGCAGCCGACCGGGCTCAAGCTCAAGGTCGAGCGCCGGCAAGCCCGGCCCCGCCCGGCCCGGATAGGTCACCGAGACGCCCTCGAAGCACAGCTCGTGCTCGCGCGGGTCCGGCGCCGGGAGCGGCTCGTCCGGCTCGCTGATCGCGCCCGGCTGATCGAGCACATCGAGCATCTTCGCGACCGCCGCAAGGCCGTCGGCGCTGGCGTGGAACTGTGCGCCGACCTGGCGCAAGGGGCTGTAGAGCTCAGGCGTCAGCAGCAGCACGCAGAGACCGTTCTCGAACTGCAGGTGGCCGGTGGTGAGCTGCACGCCGATCGTCGCGGCTACCAGCGCCGTGCCGATCATCGCGCACGCCTCGAGCACCAGCGCCGAGGTGAACGCCAGCCGCAGCGTTCCCATCGTGCGGCGCCGGTAGCGTTCGCCGACATCGGCAAGGATGCTGGCCTGGGCGCGTTCGCGCCGGAAGGCGCGCAGCGTCTCGAGCCCGCGCACCACATCGAGGAAGTGGCTTGAGAGCAGCGACAGCGTCTGCCAGCGCTTGCGCGTGATCGACTCGGCGCTGAGCCCGATCAGGATCATGAACACGACGAGGATCGGGATCGTCACCGCGAGGATGATCGCGGTCGCGAGATCGAGCCGGAGCACCCAGATGAGGATCGCGATCGGCACACAGGTCGCCATCACAAACGACGGCAGGTAGCCGGAGAAGTAGTCCTCGAGACCGTCGACGCCCTGCACAGCCACTGCGGCCAGCTCACCGGTGCGCTCGCTGCGCTGCAGTCCCGGACGCTCGATCAGAAACCGACGCGCCAACCTCCCGCGGAGCTCGTCGAGCACGCGGAAGGCGGCCAGCTTCCCGGAGAGCTCGAAGCCGCCGGCAAGCAAGGCCTTGACGGCGAACAACACCGCCAGCACGATCAGCTCGCGCGTCAGCGAGCCCAGCGAGCCGTGGTGGAAGGCCGCGCGCGCGATGACGTGCGCAAGCACCGCCGCCTGCGCGACGGTGACGACTGCGGTCACCGCGCCGAGGACCGCCGCCGCCGCGAAATGCGGCCTCGCGGCCGCGCTCTCGCGGAGCAGGCGACGGTCGTAGCGTTCGCTCACGAGTTGAGCTTACTTCCGAGCACCGACACCGGATCGAGGGAACCCTCGTAGTCGTCGCGACCCAGCCGGTGCCGGAACACCCAGTACGTCCAAGACGTGTAGGCCAGCACGAGCGGCACGAAAATGGCGGCAACGACCGTCATCACGATCAGCGTGTAGTGAGTCGAGGCGGCGTTCGCGATCGAGAGGCTATAGCTTGCCCGGGTCGAGGACGGCAGCACGTTCGGCCAGAGGCCTGCGCAGAAGGTGGCCGTCAGCAGCAGGATCGCGCCCGCACTCGCGAGGAAGCCACGTCCCTCGCTGCGGCGGTGAATCAGCGGCACCACGAGTAGCGCCAGGATCACGACGATCCCAAGCACGACCACCGAGATCCGGCCGTGGGTCAGATGCATCGTCCAGATCAGGAACGCGGCTGCCAGCACGACCGCGACGATCGAGATCCGGCCGACCGCCGCCTTCGCCCGCCGCTGTAGATCTCCAGTCAAGCGCAACGCCAGGAAGGAAGCGCCGTGCGAGAGGAAGACCGCAAGCGTGGTCAGGCCACCGAGAATCGCATACGGGTGCAGCTCATCCCAGATCGTGGCATGCACCACGTAATGCTGGGTGATGCCGTGTACCACGGTTGGCGACATCGGCACGCCGTGGACGAAGTTCGCCCAGGCGACGCCAAACAGCAACGCCGCCAAGCCGCTGCCGATCAGCAGCGTCCACTCCCAGACCGAGCGCCACGCCGGTGTATCGACCTTCCCCCAGAACTCGAACGAGACGCCACGGATGATCAGCGCCGCCAGGATCAGGAACAGAGCCAGGTAGAACCCGGAGAAGACGCTTGCGTACCACTCGGGGAAGGCCGCGAACATCACGCCTCCAGCACAGATCAGCCAGACCTCGTTACCGTCCCAGACCGGCCCGATCGTGTGGATCATCATCCGCTTCTCAACCGTGTCGCGGCCGAGCGCCTTCACCAGCATGCCGACGCCGAAGTCGAAGCCCTCGAGCACGAAGAACCCGGCCCAGAGGACGCCGACCAGCACAAACCAGAGGGCCTGCAGGAAGCTTGGATCAGAATGCATTTTGGGTCAGCTCCCTTTCTCAGTAGGCGAGGATCATCGAGTCCGACTGCGCTTCGGGCTTCGGCTGCTCGCCCGGTGTCGGGTCCGGCGCCGGGCCATTGCCGATCTCACGCCAGATCAGCCAGCCGCCGATCGCGATCAGGATGCCGTAGATGACGATGTAGCCGGTCAGCGTGATCACGAGGTTCGTGGTCGAGACGTTGGGCGAGTTCGCCTGCGACGTCTTCAAGAGTCCGAACACGACCCACGGCTGGCGACCGACCTCGGCGGTGAGCCACCCGCCCCAGTTGCAGACGATCGGCAGGATGAAGCCGAGCAGCATCAGTCGCTGGAACCACCTCTGAGTCTCGACGTGGCGACGCAGCAGCATGCCGACGACCGCGATCACGAAGGTCAGCGTGCCGGCGTAGATCATCAGGTGGAAGCCCCAGTAGACGATGTCCACGATCGGGATGTAGTTGCCGGGCCCGAATTGCGCGATCGCCTGCCGGTTCAAGTTGTCGAGCCCCGGCACCGTGCCATTCCAGCTCAGCTTCTCGATGATCGACGTCAGGTGCGGGATCGAGATGCCGGGGAGGATCTGGAAGCCGGCGCCGTTCGTCGTGTGCCAGATCCGCTCGGCCGCGGCCATCTTAATCGGCTGCTGGGTGATCATCGTCCGGCCAAGCGAGTCGCCGATGACCATCGTGATCAGCGAAACGAGCGCGGTGAACGGCAGCGCCATCCGCAGCGAGCGTCTGATCACCTCGTTGTGCTGGTCGCGCAGCAGCAGCACCGCGCAGATCGCGATCACCATGAAGCCGCCGGTGGTGAAGGCACCGATCACGGTGTGCGGGATCGCCAGCATCGCGGTCTTGTTGAACAGGATGGTGCCGATGTTCGTCAGCTCGGCGCGGTGCGTCGCGGCGTTGACCTTATAGCCGACTGGGTCCTGCATCCACGAGTTGGCGACGAGGATGAAGTAGGCGGACAGGATCGCGGCGATCGTTGTGAGCCAGATCATCGACAGGTGGAGCCGCTTCGGCAGCTTGTCCCAGCCGAATATCCAGAGCCCGATGAACGTCGACTCCGCGAAGAAGGCGACCAGGCCCTCCATCGCCAGCGGCGGACCGAAGATGTTCCCGACGTAGCGCGAGTAGAGCGACCAGTTCATGCCGAACTGGAACTCCTGGACGATGCCGGTCACGACTCCGACCGCCATCGTGACGAGCAGGAACTTGCCCCAGAAGCGTGTGGCCCGCAGCCAGACCTCGTCGCCAGATCGGTAGTACCGCGTCTGGCAGATCGCGACAAACAGCGCCAAGCCGATCGACAGCGGCACGAAGATGAAGTGGAAGAGCGTCGTTATCGCGAATTGCAGTCGGGCCCAGTCCAGCGTGTTCATTCGAACCTCCTACCGATTCCAATGGAGACGATGCTAAACGCATGAACGGCGGCGCCACGATCGTCGGCACTCTCAATAAGACTATGGCAAAACCGCTATTCCTAGTCTGCTACCAGAACTTCAGGAACGCAAATTCCGGACACCACGTCGCGAAGATCGGACGCCATGTCGCGAAAAACCGGTGTTCGCGACGGATTCCCGAGTTAGGCTTATGACGCCGGGACCGCAACTAGAGGAGGGCATCATGATCCTGATCGCATACGACGGCTCCGAGGATTCCAAGTCGGCGATCGCTCACGCGGGGACGCTGTTTCCGAACCAGCGTGCTGTCGTGCTGACCGTGTGGCAGCGGTTCGTGGACACGATGGCCCGCGCCGGCGCCGGCCTCGCGGTCGTCGTCGACTATGACGAGATCGACGAGAACGCCGAGCAGGTCGCAACCGATCGGGCCGCCGAAGGAGCCGAGCTCGCGCAGCGCGCCGGCTTCGACGCCGAGCCGCGAGCCGCGATGGTGCAGTCGACCGTCGCCGCGGCGATCATCACCGAGGCATCGGAGCTTGAGGCCGACGCGATCGTGATCGGGACGCGCGGACTGACCGGCGTGAAGTCGGTCCTCTTGGGCTCGACCTCGCACGGGGTCGTCCAGCACGCCGACCGCCCGGTGATGGTCATCCCGTCACCCAAGGCAGTAGCCGCACGGGCCAAGCACCACGCCCACCATGTCGAGGAGAACCGGAACCGTCATTTGCAGGCTTAGTGCGGGCCCCGTACCCGGCGCGTGACGCTCAGGTCGCCGGCGCCGGGTGCGGGCTCGCTCAGACCGCCGCGGGGCGCGGGCTCGGCTGCCCGTTCGCGAGCGTGCGCGCGATCGCGGCAGCGAAGCGGTCGACGTCGTCCTCGCTCGTGTCCCAGGCGCACATCCAGCGGACTTCGCCGCTGGTCTCGTCCCAGACATAGAAGTCGAACTCGTCCTGGAGCTGCCGCGTCGCCCACGCCGGCAGCGTTGCGAACACCACGTTCGCGTCCACCGGCCGCGTCACCTCGATCCCAGGCAGCTCGCGCACCGCCGCCGCCAGTCGCGCCGCCATCGCGTTTGAGTGCGCGGCGTTTGTGCGCCAGAGCTCATCCGTCAGCAGCGCGTCAAACTGGGCGGCGATGTAGCGCATCTTCGAGGCAAGCTGGAGCGTCTGCTTGCGCAGTCGCAGCATCCCCGCGTCAAGCGCGGGTGTGAAGACGACAACCGCCTCGCCGACCATGATCCCGTTCTTCGTGCCGCCGAACGAGACGATGTCCGCGCCGGAGGCGGCGCGCAGGTCGGCCAGGCTGGTGCCGAGCGCGGCCGCGGCGTTCGCCAGCCGCGAGCCGTCGACGTGTAGCAACAGGCCATTGCGATGCACCACCTCGCCGAGCTCGCCCAGCTCGGCGAGCGAGTAGACGCTGCCGAGCTCGGTCGACTGCGCGATCGTGACCGCGCGCGGGCACGCCTGATGCTCCTCGATGTGCCCGGCCAGCAAGCGCTCGAGGGCGTCCGCGCGCAGCTTGCCGTCGACCGACGGAAGCGTCAGCAGCTTGACGCCGGCGATCGCCTCCGGGGCAGCGGTCTCGTCGGTGTTCACGTGCGAGCTCTCGGTGCAGACCACGGCTTCCCCTGGTCGGCAGAGCGCGCGCAGGCAGAGCACGTTCGCGCCGGTGCCGTTGAAGACGAAGTAAACGCCCGCGTCAGGGGTGCCGAACGCCTGCGCGAGTCGCCGGGCGATGCCACGCGTGTAGTCGTCGTGGCCGTAGGCGTGGGCGTGATCTTGGTTGGCGCGCGCGATCGCCTCGAGCACCGCCGGGTGGACGGTCGCCGCGTTGTCGGATGCGAAGCCTGTGTGCATGGCAGTCGATCGTAAGGGATCGTGCGGAAATGAGCCGGTGGAGCCAGCGCAGTGCCCGGATGGTCGTCGAGTTTGTTTCGCATAGGTTGACAAACTCGACGACCAGACCCGACGACAAGCTGCATTTGCGCCACTGGCTGCCTCTGCGGTTGGACTCGCCGCCCTCCCCTCAAACCTTCACACGACCATGTCAAGGTCGATAGCATTCTCTGGATGCGCGACTATCTCCAGGCGGTACGCGACCACGTGGTCATCTTCGACGGTGGCTTGGGCGCGAGCCTCGAGCAACTTGACCTCGACCTCGAGCGCGACTACGGCCTGCCGGGTCGCTGCCACGAGGTTCTCGTCCTGAACCGCCCCGACGTCATCGAGGGGGTCCACGCGGGCATGCTCGACGCCGGCGCCGAGGTCATCGAGACCGACACCTTCCAGGCCTCGCGGTTGAAGCTGGGAGAGTGGGGGATCGGCGAGCGTGCGCTCGAGATCAACGTGAAGGCCGCGCAGATCGCTCGCCGCGCCGCGGGCCCCGACCGCTTCGTCGCCGGCTCGATCGGGCCGACCGGCTTCCTCCCCGGCTCCGGCGACCCGATGCTCGGCCGGATCGGCTTCCGGGAGCTCGTCGACGTCTACACCGAGCAGGCACGCGGTCTCGTCCGCGGCGGCGCCGACCTGCTGATGATCGAGACCGTCCAGGACATCCTCGAAGCGAAGGCCGCCGTCTTCGGGGCGCGGGAGGCGTTCAAGCTCGAGGGCCGTACGCTGCCGATCGAGGTCAGCGTCACGCTTTTGCAGAACGGCGGGCGGATGCTGCTCGGGACGCCGATCGACGCCGTCCTGACGACGCTCCAGGCACTGAACGTGGACGCCGTCGGCCTGAACTGCTCAACCGGCCCCGATGACATGCGCGATCCGATCCGCTACCTCGCGGAGAACGCGACAGTACCGGTGCACTGCATCCCGAACGCCGGTATCCCCCATCAGGGCCCGCACGGCGAGACCGTCTACCCGGAGCAGCCCGGGCCCCTGGCCGATACCGTCGGCGACTACGTCGATCGCTACGGCGTCGGCATCGTCGGTGGCTGTTGCGGGACCACGCCCGCGCACATCGCGGCGCTGGTGGAGCGTGTGCGGGCGCATGGCGCTGCCGGGGCCCGTCCAGCGGGACGGGCACCGCACATCTCCTCGATGATCGCGGACACCGCGCTGGTCCAGGAGCCGCGGCCGACGATCGTCGGCGAGCGGATCAACGCGCAGGGCTCGCGCAAGGCCAAGGAGCTGCTGCTGGCCGAGGACTACGACGCGCTGACGGAGATCGCCGAGAACCAGGTCGAGGGCGGCGCGCACGTGCTCGACGTCTGCGTGGCGCTGACCGAGCGCCAGGACGAGGCCGAGCAGATGCGCGAGGTGGTCGGGCGGATCTCGCTGAGCGTGCCGACCCCGCTGCAGATCGACTCGACCGACCCGGACGTCATCGAGGCCGCGCTCGAACGGCTGCCCGGACGCTCGATCATCAACTCCGTGAACCTCGAAGCCGGGCGCGCCAAGCTCGACCGAGTCGCACCGCTTGCCAAGGCCCACGGCGCGGCACTGATCGCGCTGACGATCGACGAGGACGGGATGGCGACCACCGTCGAGCGGAAGCTGGCGATCGCCGAGCGGTTGCGGACGCTGTGTTGCGACGAGCACGGCCTCGATCCGGAGACGCTGATCATCGACCCGCTGACGTTCACGCTCGCGACCGGCGAGGCGCAATGGCGCCACAGCGCGGTTGAGACGATCGAGGGGATCCGGACGATCAAGGAACGGATCCCGGGTGTGAAGACCTCGCTCGGCGTCTCGAACGTCTCGTTCGGCGTCAGCCCGCGGGCGCGCGCCGTAATCAACAGCGTCTTCCTGCACCACTGCGTGAAGGCGGGCCTCGACCTCGCGATGGTCAACCCCCACCAGATCACGCCGTATGCGGAGATTCCGGAACACGAGCGCGAGCTTGCCGACGACCTCGTGCTCGACCGCCGCGCCGACGCGCTCGAACGGCTGATCGGCTACTTCGAGTCGCGGTCGGGCGAGGCGGACGCAGGGCCGGAGGGCGCCGGCGATCCGACCGACGGCATGGAGCCGGAAGAGGCGCTGCACTTCATGATCCTGCGGCGCCGTCGCGACGGCATCGACGACTGGGTCGACAAGGCGGCCCGAAAGCTCGGCGCGGTGCCGACGCTGAACGAGGTGCTGCTGCCGGCGATGAAGGAGGTCGGCGACAAGTTCGGCGCCGGCGAGCTGATCCTGCCGTTCGTACTGCAGTCGGCCGAGGTGATGAAGCGCGCCGTTGCCCGGCTCGAGCGCTACCTCGACCGCATCGACTCCTACACGAAGGGCACGGTCGTGCTGGCGACGGTCTTCGGCGACGTGCACGACATCGGCAAGTCGCTGGTCAACACGATCCTCACGAACAACGGCTACACGGTGGTTGACCTCGGCAAGCAGGTGCCGGTGCAGACGATCATCGACGCCGCCATCGAGCACCAGGCGACGGCGATCGGGCTCTCCGCCCTGCTGGTCTCGACCTCCCGCCAGATGCCGGCGGCGATCGCCGAGCTGCACGCCCGCAAGCTGGACTTCCCGGTGCTGCTCGGCGGGGCCGCCATCAACCGCAACTTCGGGCTGCGCGCACTCTTCGCCGAGGGCGACGACTCCGACGCGGTCTACGAGCCCGGTGTCTTCTTCTGCAAGGACGCCTTCGAGGGCCTTGCGACGATGGAGCGGATCACGGATTCAGATCAGCGCCAGGAGCTTGTGCGCAAGACGGTTGCGGCGGCGCAGGCGCTGCGGCAGACGCAGCTCGAGACGCCCGCGGCGCCGGCGCCGGCGACCAGCGCGACCGGCGTCCGCAGCGCCGCCCGCATCGATGTGCCGGTGCCGACGCCCCCCTACTGGGGTGCGCGCGAGCTTGACGTCGACCGCGACGAGGTCCTTGCCAACCTCGACACGCACGTGTTGTTCAAGCTGCACTGGGGCGGCCACGGCGTCAAGGGCGACGCCTGGGAGCGCCTCATCCACGACGACTTCGAGCCGCGCCTCGCTCGCATGTGGCGCGACGCAACGTATCTGCAGTTGCGCTCGCTGGTTGGCTACTTTCCCTGCAACGCCGATGGCAACGACCTGATCATCTGGGATCCGGCGAGTCTCGAGACCGGCAGCCCACGGGAGCTCGAGCGACTCGTCTTCCCGCGCCAGCCCGGCCATGACCGGATCTGCCTAGCGGACTTCTTCCGGCCCCTGGCCAACGGTGGCAGCGGTGGTCGTGGCCCGCGGGCCACGACCACCGGCAAGCGCGCGGCCTTGGGAGACGATGCGGGTAGGGCCGCCGGCGCAGACGACGGCAGCGCGTTCGACGTCGTCGCACTGCAAGCGGTGACCGCCGGCCCCGAGGTGACGGCGCTGACCGCGCGGCTCGAGGCCGAGGGCGAGTTTGCCGAGCAGCTGTTCGTGCACGGGCTCGGCGTGCAGGCCGCGGAGGCGCTGGCCGAGTGGACGCACGCCCAGGTGCGATCGGCACTCGGCATCCCGGCGACTCAGGGTCGCCGCTACTCGTGGGGCTACCCGGCATGCCCGGACCAGTCCGAGCACACGAAGGTGTTCCGGCTGCTGGCGCCCGAGTCGATCGGCCTGCGGCTCAGCGGGGGCTTCGCGATCGAGCCCGAGCAGTCGACGCTGGCGATCGTCGCGCACCACCCCCAGGCCGTCTACTTCGGCATGCGCTCCGGTACCCTGCCCAAGACTGCGCGGCAGGCTGCCGACGAGATCATCGCCGGCAGCGAGAAGGCACCGAGCCTGGCGCCGGAGCGATAGGGCAGCTCAGCGTCGGCACCAGCCTCCGCCCGTCTCGGCCGTTGCCGATCTTATACCTATGCTGTACAAGATCGGCAACGGCCGAGACGGACGCTGACTCTGAGGGCTAGTCGCCCTGGCCCGCTGGCGCTTCAGGTCCGTGCGACGAGGCCGGGCGGGGCGCCAGCTTGATCGGCGTGGAGTTCATCGCCCGCAGCCGCACCTCGCGCCAAGACATGCCCTCCTTCAGCAGCGCCGGCGTCCCCATCACAAGCGCCGTTGCGACTTCGACCGCCTGCAGGATCACGCCGTAGGCGACGCCGGTATCGAAGCCGATGTGCCAGCCGGCGTGCAGGACGGTGGCGCAGGCGGCCTGGAAGACGCCCAAGTTCGCCGGCGTGACCGGCAGCACCGCCGTGACGTTCACAGCAAACAGCACCGCGGCGGCGGCGGCAATGCCCGTATGGTGCAGACCCATCGCCCGGAGCAGCAGGAAGCACGAAAGCGCCTGCAGCGCCCAGGCGCCGAGCTGGGCCACAGTGGCCTGGATGCCGAGGCGCGGGTGCCGGAAGACGCTCAGGCCCGAGCGCACGCGCCACAGCGCCGAGGTGGTGGCCGCCAGCGCCGCGCGGGCCCGCTGGAAGCGCGACCCGCCGGGGCCGTAGCGCAGCAGCACCGGCGCCAGCATCACGACCAGCAACAGCACCACCGGCGCAATCGCCACCAGCAGCAGCGCCTGCTCATGCCCCGCGAAGAGCTTGACCGACGAGAACATGATCGCGCCGAGGATCACCAGCGCGAGGATGTTCAGGATTGTCTGCGAGACCTGGGTGCCGAGGACGGTTGGGAAGTTGTCACGGGGCTTGCCACTGCGCCGGGCGACGACGATCGCACGGGCCGGCTCGCCGAGGCGCGCCGGCAGCGTTGAGGACATCAGCACGCCGATCATCGTGCCCTGCATCGCGTCAATGAGTTTGAGGCGAGTGCGTGGTAAGGCGGCCCGCAGGATCGCGTGCCAGGAGACGGCGCGGCTCATCATCGCCGCGCACATCGTCACGAGCCCGAACAACACGAGGATGAAGCTGGCGTGCACGAGCGCCTGGGCGATGTTCCCGATGCCGATCTTCCGCAGCGCGGTCAGCGCCAGCAGCGTGCCGCCGGCGACGATGACACCCGTGCCGGCCTTGCGCAGGCGCGAGAGCAGGCGCGCGCGCTTACTCATCACCGGCACCGGCTCGAGGCTCGGCAGCCGCCTCGCGGGCAGCCGTGGCTGCAGGTCGGCGGACGCCAGCCCGGCGCGTACCGCGAACGTCTGCCGGCCGCTCTGCGGCTCGGGCACGGCGATCGCCTGCTCGTACGCGCCCATCACCTGCTCGGCGACCCGCTCCCAGGCGAAGCGTTGCACGGTCTCGGCGGCGGCCGTGGCCAGCGACTGGCGACGGTCCGGCTCGTCGTAGAGGTCCCGGAGCTTCTCCGCCAGCGCGCGGGCGTCGCCGTGCGGCACCAGCAGCCCATCGTGGCCGTCGCTGACGACATCGCGATAGCCCGCGATGTCCGATGCGAGAACGACCGTGCCGGTCGCAAACGCCTCCGTCAGCACCATGCCGAAGCTTTCGCCCCCGAGCGAGGGTGCGGCCAGCACGTCGGCGGCCAGCAGCTCCTTGTGCTTGCGCTCGTCGCTGACCTTGCCGAGCGCCCGTATGGACGTGCCGTCCAGCAGCAGCGGCGCCAGCTCCTGCTCGGTCGGCCCGATCACGGTTAGCTCGGCGGGCACGTGCTCGCGCAGCGCCTCAAACGCGCGCAGCAGCAGTGGTAGGCCCTTACGCTCGACGGCTTGACCCACGAACAGAACCTTCAGCGGTTCACCGGGATGTTCGCCGGCCTGTTTCTGGAGCGCCACCTGCAGCGCGTCCTGATCGACGCCGACGCCGTTCGGGATCACCTCGTAGTGACCTCCGTACCAACGCTCGCCGGTCCACTTCGCCGCCTCTGAAACCGCGATCCGGACCCGCAGGTGGTTGAGTACCTGGCGCGCCCCGAAGCCGGCGGCAATGTGGTTCGGCAACCACTTCGTCGAGTAGGTGTGGAAGGTGCCAACCAGCGGCGGTGACCAGAGCATCGACGCCGTCCAGCCCATCATCGGCACGACCGGCTCATGGATGTGCACCACGTCGTAGTCGCCGGCGGCCAGCTCGTGCACGAGCTTGGCCATTCCACCGGGGCCGACCGCCAGGTTGGAAACAGCGCCGTTCGCCTTGAAGCCGATCGTGCGGCCAAGCGGGATCAGGTAGTCCGGCATGGTCATCGGCTGAGGCCGGGCGCCGCGGTGGGCAACTGTCGCGGCCGGTCCTACCGGGTCATACGGAGCCAGGACCCGTACGTAGTGACCACGGGCGATGAATTGCTCTGCGAGCGCTTCTATGTGCCGAGTGACGCCGCCCGGGTAAGTCCATGAGTAGGGAGAGACCAGCGCGATCCTCATCGAGGCCACATCCTAGCCTTATGGGTGCACGCCGTGTCCTCAAGCGCACGCCCTGTTAGCAATGGCTAGATCATAGATAAGACGACGGCGTAAATCCGCATGAATACAGCCAACTCCTTACTCTCCGCGGGCATCTCGTCCGAAGACGTCGGTCGCAGCGCGAAGGCGACCGGTTCCGTGCTCGTCAGCGCAAGCAACGGCGGCGCCGTACAGATCGAGGTCCTGCGACATCTGCGCGCGTGCGATCCGGTGCTGAGCGCCCTGATCGAGCAGATCGGCCCGGACGGCCTGCCGGACAGTCGTGCCGGTCGCCCAGACGAGCACTACGGCGCGCTGGTGCGCTCGATCGTGGGCCAGCAACTGTCGACGAAGGCGGCTGCCGCGATCTACCGCCGGCTGACGGATCGCTACGCCGGACTGGCCCCGACCCCCGACCAGATCCTCGCCGAGGACCCGGAGCAACTGCGCGCGGCGGTCGGGCTCTCGCACGCGAAGGTGACATACCTGTGTTCGCTGGCGGAGCACCTGCGGGACGGCTCGCTGCGCTGCGACGATCTCGGCGGAGTCGACGACGACGGGGTGATCGCCGAGCTGACGGCGGTCAAGGGCATCGGGGTCTGGACCGCCCACATGTTCCTGATGTTCCACCTCCAGCGCCCCGACGTCCTGCCAACCGGCGATCTCGGGATCAGGCGGGCGATGATGGTCAGCTACGGGCTGGCGGCGCTGCCGGACCCCGAGGGGATGCAGGCCCTCGCGCAGCCCTGGCGTCCCTACCGGACGCTCGCCTGCCGCTACCTGTGGCGGTCGCTCGACAACGATCCGGTGTAGAAGCCCTGGGCGCGGGACCTCGGCTCGCCCCAGCCGGCTGATCAGTCTTGCGCCAAGCGCTCGCGAGCAATGCCGATCGAGGCCGGATGGTCGCCGATTCCCGCCCAGGGATCGTCTCTCCGTGCGAGTCGCCGGAAGATCGTGTGAATGGTGATCTGGTCGGGTTCGACTCGCGTGAGCTCGCTCCAGTCGAGTGGGCACGCGACCGGCGCATTCGGACGGGCGCGCACCGCATACGGTGCGACCGCCATCTGGGCGTAGGAGTTACGGCCGGTGTCGAGGTACAGCCGATCGCCGCGGCGGACCTTGCGCGCCTCCGTCGTAAAGCGGTTCGGCGCCTCGTCGGCGAGCGTATGCGCGATCCGGTTGGCCAGATCCCGAGACTCCGCGAACGTCCCGGTACGGTCCAGCGCCGCGACCACATGAAGGCCACGGGACCCGGTCGCCATCAAGTAGGGCTCGAGTCCGATGTCGGCCAGCAGCGCGCGCACCGCACGAGCGCCGTCGCGCAGGAGGCGTAGATCCCGGCGAGGCGGGTCGAGATCGAAGATCAGGCGGTCCGGTCGATCGGGCGCATCGATCCGCGAGAGCCATACATGCGGCGTGATGCACGCCTGGTCGGCGAGGTAGACGAGCGTGTCGGCGCTGTCGATCACAACCTGCTCGAGCGAGCCTCCCCGTTTTCGCTCCACCCGCACGCGCCTAACGAAGTCCGGGAAGTAGTCGGGAACCTGCTTTTGGTTGATCTCCTCACCTTCGATGCCGGCCGGAAAACGCTGCATGTGCACCGGCCTGCCGGCAACATGAGGCAGCATCAGCGGCGCGATCCGCGCGTAGTAATCCGCGAGATCGGCTTTCGTGGTCCCGTCCGGGAACAGACGCTTATCGGGATGGGAGATGTCGATGCTGACTGGCGTGGGTTTGCTCTACCCATCGCACCGCCTCCCCTACGCACCGCAGTCGCGAGGCCTGCTCAGACCGCTGAGGCTTCTTCGGTCTCGGCGACCCGGAACGACATGCCACAGCCGCAGGCTGCGACCACGTTGGGGTTCTCGACCTTAAAGCCGGCGCCCTGGAGACCGTCGACGAAGTCGATCACCGAGCCGTTGACGTACGGCAGGCTCGCCTTGTCGACCAGCAGACGGATGCCCTTGTCCTTGAAGACGTTGTCGTCCTCGCGCTCCTCGTCGAACGCCAGCGCGTACTGGAAGCCGGAGCAGCCGCCGCCGCGCACGCCCACCCGCAGGCCCGCGGTCGACGCGACCGCTTCCTGCGTGGCGAGGAAATCGCGGACCTTCTCGGCGCCCCTATCAGTAAGGGAAATCATGCTTCAGGAAATATAGCGTGAGGACGCTAGTCTTGGGGGCATGGCATCCGAGATTCAGGACGTTGGAGCAACCGAGATCAAGACTCGCATCGAGGCGGGCATCCCCGGATGCCGGGCAACTGTGACCGGCGACGGTCACCATTTCCAGGCTGTCGTCGAGGGGCCGATGTTCGGCGGCATTAGCCGGGTCGCGCAACACAAGCTCGTCTACGACGTGTTCGGCGACGAGCTGGGCGATCGGATTCACGCACTTGCACTCAAGACGAAGGCGACGGAGGACGACTGATGTCAGACGAACTCAACCGCGAGACGGCAGTGGCGGCCGCCGATGAGACCACGGCGGCGGATGTCCCGACGACGACACTGCACGAGGCGATCCAGTCGGCAATCGACGAGAACGAAGTGATCCTTTTCATGAAGGGCGTGCCGGACGCGCCCGCGTGCGGCTTCTCGGCCCGCGCGGTGTCGGTTCTGGAGCACGTCGGCAAGCCGTTCGCGGCAGTGAACATCCTGCCGGACCCGAGGATTCGTCAGGAGCTGTCGGCGATCTCCGGCTGGCCGACAATCCCACAGCTGTTCGTAAACGGCGAGCTGGTCGGCGGTGCCGACATCATCGCCGAGATGTACGAGGACGGTGAGATCTACGACACGCTGGGCGTCGAGCGCCCGGCGCAGGCCGCCGCGGTCGAAACGGGATCCGAGCCGCAGCCGCTGAAGATCGAGAACCTCCTCTCCTAGCCGTCGCTGGCTCTGTGTGCACGCCGCACGCCTGCCGGGCGTGCGGCGTTCGCACGCGGCGTCGTTTATGAAGGTCCGGTACGGTCAGGCCCCATGACCGTTGCCCTTGTCTCCGACAGTTGCCACTACCTGCCGCAATCGATCGTCGACGAGATCGAGCTGCACCAGGTGCCGCTCTATGTCCATGCGGCCGGTGTGACCCGGCGCGAGACCGAGATCACCGACTACCCCGAGTATTACCGCAGCCTCGACACCAACAGGGAGCTGCCGACCACCTCGCAGCCATCGGTGGGCGATTTCCTGGCCGTCTACGAGCCGTTGCTGAAGGACGGCGGTGAGGTCATCTCGATCCATCTCTCGGGCGGCCTCTCCGGCACGGTCCGGTCCGCCGAGCAGGCCCGTGACCAGCTCGGCGAAGCCGGCGCACGCGTGCATGTGGTCGACTCGACGAGCGCGGCCGGCGGCCTGGGAACGATGCTGATGGCAGCGAAAGCGGCGCTGCGCGCTGGCGAGGGCGTCGACGGAGCGCTGGCCCGAGCTCGCGAGGCCCGCGCTCATGTGCAGCAATGTTTCGCGGTGGACACGCTCGAGTATCTGCGGCGCGGCGGACGGATCGGCGACGCCCAGGCCTGGCTCGGCACCGCCCTGCAGATCAAGCCGTTGCTGGCGATGGAGAACGTGGTCATGCCGGTTGGCCGCGTCCGTACCACCAAACGAGTGATGGCGCATCTGATCGAGCAGTTTCGGCACTACAAGAGCATCGGTTGCGACGCCTGGTTCGTCCACTACATCGAGGTTCCCGACCGCACCGAACAGCTGGTTGCAGCCGGCACCGAGATCTTTGGTCACGGGCCGCTGATGGTGACCGAGGTCGGTCCGGTGATCGGCACGCACGTCGGACCTGGCACGCTCTCCACCGGCGGCGTGCCCCGCAACCTGCTGGTCTGAGGTCGGCCCGGCAACCGCGACCGCTGGCCTGAGTCAGCCGCGACGACGGCGACGGCCGCCGTGCAGCAGGGCACCGGCGAGACCGCCGAGGCCGCCCGCGAGGACGAACCCGGCAGCGGCTGCGGCACCTGTCAGTCGACTTTGGTTCTGGCGCAGATGCGAGCGCCAGTCGGTCAGCTCGCCGACCTCCCCACGCAGCTTCACCAGCGACGTTGCAAGCTGCTCGCGGTTGCGATCGATCGAAACCCGGATCTGCTCCGGCGTCCTCGAGCCCTCTGACATCAGCGCCCCCGTCCGAGCTCGTTGGTTGCGGCATCGCGCGGCGACGCCACCGCCTGCGGCGAGACGACGCTCGCGCGGATCTTCTTCGCCTCATCAATCGCCATCTTCGGCGTCGGCGCACCGACCTTCAACTTCCGCCACGCGAACAGGAACGCGAAGACGGCGAGCAACCCGAGGAGCACGAAAACGACCAGGAAGCCGAGCCACAGCGCTCCAGCCCCGGACACGAAGGCGCCGTTCACGCCCCACGCGATCGTCAGCAGCAGGAATACGACGGCGAAGATGCCGAAGACCGCACCGGCCGCAACTGCCGCCGCTCCTCGCGCCAGCGACGAGACCTTCGTCATCGTCTCGGCTTTGGCGAGTTCGATCTCGTCGTGAACGAGCTGCGTAACGCTGTCCGAGATCTCGGACAGCGCCTCGGCGATCGTGTCGGTCTCGGGCTTATCGGCGAGCAATGTGCTTGAGGATGGTCGCGATGACAATTCCACCGGCGAACGCTACCGCGAGGGCTGCCTCCGGCCGCTGAGCCGTGAGCTCCCGCAGCTTCGCGGTGGCCCCTGAAACCGACTCACGGTTCAGTGATGAAGCCATATCTTCCTCCTCTGTCGCAGCGCGAGCGCGCGATTGGGACGTTGCCGGCTCCGCGGACCGCGGTCGCGGCGGGATCGGGACGGCAGGTTGCGGACGCGGCGCGGCTGACACCGCCCACCGCGCCTGAGACAGTGTCGGTCCAACGAGCTCTGGCTCGGACTGGGTTGAGCCGGCAGACCGCGGCTGGGACGTTGCCGGGTCGACGGGCCGCGGCCGGGGCTGGATCGACTCGACGGGCTGCGACTGGGACGGTGCCGGCTCCGCAGGCCGCGGTTGGGGCGGTCCTGGCTCAACGGGCCGAGGCTGTTGCGGCAGCTCCTGCTCGACGACGTCAGCATCGACGATCGCCTCACCGTTCGCGTCAAGCTCGGCATCAACCACCTCGGCGGCGTCAACCGCCCGATCGGCGCCGGTAGCGGCGCCATCGTCGCCTTCGGTGGTCAACCCGTCGATGTCATTCCGCGTCGGCACGTCATGAGGCGTCTGTGGCGTTAAGGGTCGCGGCGGACGCAACGTCGTGGTCGCGAGGATCTCGGCGCGCAGATCGCTGTGCGGCGCGAGCTCATCTGGCAGCCCGACCGCGGTCGGCCGCTGTTGCCGCCGCTCCGGGCTATCCGCGGGCTGTTCCGTAAGCTCTGATTCCCTCTCGTCCACTGGCTCGGTCACTCAGGCGGCTCTTCCTTAAAAACGCGCTTCCAGATGGCGGCGGCAACCCGCGAGGACACGATCGTAGCCAGGGCGCCGACACCGGTCAAAAGGCCCGACCACAGCAGCCGCTTCACAAGGGGACTGTTCTTCATGCTTCGGATTCAAGCAGATGCCCAGGCAGCATCGAATGATCGCGCGTCGCCAGGGACCTCACCCCGTAAGTCCGATCAACGGCACTCGAGCCCAGTGCAGATCATCGCGGTGATCTCGCCCTTCGCGCGATCGAGCTCATCTGGCGCCACCAGCTGCTCCTGGAAGATCCACTGCGTCAGCACCTGCTCGACCATGCCGTAGAAGGCCTGGGCCGCGAACAGGGCGCGGACGTCGCGGCGGAAGACACCCTGTTCCTGCGCAGCCCGCACGATCGTGGCGGTCGCCTCGTAGGCGCTGACCATTTCCGCGAAGTGGTTGCGCCCGAAGGTGTTGGCCGCCCTTGTCACCTCGACGATGATCACCTTCGTGAGGTCTGGGTCGCAACGGTAGGAGTCGAGGATGAAAGCCGCGACTTGGTAGAGCTTCTCACGTGCGCTGCCCGACTCGGCGTCGGTGTCGGCGATCGCCTGCATGAGCAGCTGCCAGCGATCCGTGAAGAGCGTGTCGAGGATCGCCTCCTTCGACGGGAAGTAGTGGTAGACGAGCCCGTAGGCCACCTGCGCCTCGGAGGCGATGTCCGAGACGCGGCAGGTGTGGAAGCCCTCGCGCGCGAAGACACCGACCGCGGCGTCGAGGATCTGGCGGCGCCGATCGACGGCCGTGCTCACCGCTTCACCTCGTACTCACGGCCAGCGGGCCGTGAGTACAGCTCGGCCCCTCGGCGGTTCGCGAGCGCAGGAACCTGCCGCCGCACCTCGGCAAGCCGCGCGAAGTCGAGCTCGGCGACCGCCACCGATGGCTTGTCGCCGGCAGTCGCGAGCACCACCCCCCAGGGGTCGACGATCATCGAGCGGCCGCCGCAGCGGTATCCCGGCATGTACTCGCCGATCTGATTCGCGGCAAGCACGAAGCACTGGTCCTCGATTGCCCTTGCCCGCAACAGCGGCTCCCAGTGGTCGCGGGTCGTCGCCAGCGTGAACGCGGCCGGCACGGTCAGGATCTCGGCGCCGCGGCCGACCAGCGCCCGGTAGAGCTCGGGGAAGCGCAGGTCGTAGCAGATGCTCATGCCGAGCCGGCGGGCGCCATGGCCCGTGGTGGTCAGCACCACCTCATCGCCCGCCTGTTCGCGGTCGGACTCGCGGTAGGCGTCGCCGTCGACGTCGGCGTCGAACATGTGCAGCTTCCGGTAGGTGGCGCGGATCTCGCCGTCGGGCCCGACGTGGAGGCTGGTGTTGACGGTCTTCGCCTGGCCGTCGAGCCGCTGCACGAAGGATCCGGCGATCAGATCGATGCCCAGCTCCGCGGCGATTGCCCGCGCCCAGCTCACGGCCGGGCCGGCGAGCGTCTGGGCGCCGGCTGCCATTGCCTCCGGCGTGCCGAGCACCGTCCACTTCTCGGGCAGCAGCACGAGTTCGGCGCCATCCGCGGCAGCGGCCCGCACAAACTGATCGGCCGCGTCCAGGTTCGCGCCGGCGTCGGCGGTGCAATGCAGTTGCACGACGGCCGCTCGCAAGGTTTCCGGCATGCTTGCCACTGCCCCCTCCCGCATGTTGATTGACCAGTCAGTCGAGCGCAGCTTACCGCGCTATGGGGGCAACCCACCCCGGCAGCGCGATTACCGCGGCGAGGCTGCCAAGATTGACTATGTGGAGAGTGCATCAGGTCAACTTCTGATCGCCGGCCCCCAGCTCATCGACCCCAACTTCTGGCGGACGGTCGTGCTGGTGGTCGAGCACACCGATGAGGGCGCGCTCGGGCTCGTCCTGAACCGTCCCGCCGAGGCCACGGTCGGCGATGCCGTGCCGCGGCTTTCGGGTCTGATCGACGACGACAGCGCCGTCATGCTCGGCGGCCCCGTCGGCCAGAACGCGGTGATCGTGCTGGCCGAGTTCCAGGATCCGGATGAAGCCGCTCTGCTCGCCTTCGAGAACATCGGCGTGCTTGCCGGCGATGAGGGAGACGACCTCGTCGACGCACCGGTCCAGGCCGCGCGTGCCTTCGCCGGGCACGCCGGCTGGGGACCCGGGCAGCTCGAGGCGGAGATCGAGCGTGGCGACTGGATCCTCGAGCCCGCGCGGCGAGCCGACGCGTTCGCCGCGGAGCCGGACGAGCTGTGGGCAAAGGTCCTGACCCGGAAGGGCGGGAGCTACGCGCTGGTGGCACGGATGCCACCCGATCCATCGATGAACTAAACCCCTACCCACCCTCACATGCACCTGCACCGCAACCAGGAGATCCGCTCGCTGCGTGTAGGTCTGGCCATGATCCTCGCCTTCATGGTGGTCGAGGTGCTCGTCGCGGTACTGGCCCACTCGCTGGCGCTGCTGTCGGATGCGGCGCACATGCTGACCGACGGCGCCGCACTGGCGATGTCCCTGCTGGCGGCACACCTCGCCGAGCGTCCGGCGAAGGGTCCGATGACATTCGGCCTCGGCCGGGTTGAGGTGGTCAGCGCCGGTGCCAACGGGATGACGTTGCTGGTGCTGGCGCTCGTGGTCATCTACGGCGCGGTTGGGCGATTGCTGACGCCGCACACCGTCGATGGCACGGCGATGCTCATCGTGGCGCTGGTCGGCATCGCGGTGAACTTCGTCGTGACACGCGTTCTCGGGCATCCGCACACCCAGCCGCATGCGGACTTGCAGCCGCAGACCTATGCGGGTGAGCAGGTGGCGCCCGCGCCCGTTCGCAGCCTGAACGTCGAGGGCTCCTACCAGCACATCCTCACTGACCTCGCCGGCTTCGTCGCGACCGCTGCCGCCGCCGCGGTGATCCTCCTGACCGGCTTCCAGCGCGCCGACGCGATCGCCTCGCTGGTCATCGCGGCGGTGATGCTGCACTCCGGCTACAAGCTCGGTCGGCAATCGCTGCGGGTGCTGATGGAAGGCGCACCGGCGGGGCTCGACCCGCTCGTGATCGGCCGGACGCTGGCGGCATGGCCCGACGTGGCCGAGGTCCACGACCTGCATATCTGGGAGGTGACGTCCGGCTTCAACGCGGTTGCCGCCCATATCATGGTGGCCCCGGGTTGCGACTGCCACGAGATCCGTCGCGAGCTCGCCCAGCTCCTGCAGGAGCGCTTCGGCCTCGCCCATTCGACGCTGCAGGTCGAGCACGTTCGCAGCGGGGAGCAGCAGCCGCTCCAGATCGAGACGACCTTCCACCGCGCGCCTTGAGCTCGTCCCCGTGCGGCGTTAGATTCAGGCCAGCCGATGTCAGTCACCGCCATGCCATCCCCCTCCGGTGCCGGCAGCGGTACTTTCCGCGGCGCCCGGGGCCGACGGATCTACTGGTGCTGCTGGCCGGTCGCAGCTGGCCAGAGTGGACGCGGCGTGGTCGTCGTCACGCACGGACTTGGCGAGCATCTCGGTCGCTACGAGCAGGTTGCGGCGACTCTGACCAGCGCCGGCTACTGCGTCTGGGCGCTCGACCATCACGGCCACGGCCGCTCCGAAGGACCGCGCGGGCAGTTGCGCTTCGACGACGCGGTCAGCGACCTCGATCAGCTGGTCGCGATGGCGCACGAGCAGTATCCGGAGCTGCCGCTGTTCCTTTTCGGCCACAGCCTCGGCGGCGGCATCGCCCTCCGCTACGCGATGGATCACCAGGCCGAGCTTGATGGTTTGATCCTGTCTGGCCCGCTGGCGGTGCTCGACGCCCGTCGCGGCGCGGCCCTGCTCACGCAGGTGCTCGGCCGTCTGGTTCCAGGCCTGCCGACCACGAAGCTTGACGCCACCGCGATCAGCCGCGACCAGAGCGTGGTGGAGCGCTACAAGTCGGATCCGCTGGTGAGTCAACGTGCGGTGCCAGCGGGCACCGCACGCGAGATGCTCCGTCACGTCCGGACGCTGCCACGCGATGCCGGCCGGATCACGCTGCCGACGCTGCTGATGTACGGCACCGCCGACCGGCTCTGCCCGCCACGCGGCGCCGAGATGCTGGCCGAACGGCTCGGTTCGGAGGACCTCACGGTCCACCCCTATCAAGGTCTCTACCACGAGATCCTGAACGAGCCCGAGCGCGAGCTGGTGCTTGCCGACATGCTCGTCTGGCTGGCAGCTCACGCCAGCGCAGCACGCGGCGAGCAGCAGCAGTCAGCCTGACACCGGGACAGGCCCTCGCGCGGCGGCTCAGCGATCGGCGAGAACGCCGGCGCGCGCGGCCCGGGCGGCGCCGCGGGGGCCAGCCTGCTCAAGCTCGTCGTAGAGCTTGCGGATCCGCGCGAGGATCTCGTCGGCAACGCGTTGCTGCTGCTCCGGCCCGGGATTGGCGATCGGCTCGAAGCGCAACGGACGACCGAAACGCACGACAACCTTCGGGAAACGCAGGTGCATCCAATGGCGGACATCGATCGAGCCGAAGATCGCGACCGGCACGATCGGCGCTCCGGACTCGAGCGCGAGTCGGCCAACGCCGCGTTTCCCGGTCACCGCGACGTTACCGGTGCGCGAGCGCCCGCCCTCGACGTAAATGCCGATCGCGCCGCCACGGTCGAGGATCGCCTGCGATGTGATCACCGACTCCTCGTCCCGGTGCCCGCGGCGAACCGGGTAGACACCGCCGTGGCTGTAGATCCAGCTCATCGGCCCGCGCCCGAACATCTGCGACTTCGCCATGAACTGGATGTGACGGCGGACGAATCCGCCAATGAAGAAATGGTCCATGGACGAAGCATGGTTGGGGACGATGATCACGGCGCCGTTCGGGACGTTCTCGGCGCCGAAGCCGCGCACCCGGTAGAACACCAGCGCGGCCAGGACCGTCACCACACGCACGACCTCGTAGATCCAGTCCGGCGTATGAGTACGCGCCATCGCGTGATAGCGGTCAAACGTCTCGGCCGGGCGCGGGTCCTTATAGACCTGGCGTTTGATGTGCTCGTCAGCCTGAGGCTTGCCGTGGCCGTCAGACCGGGACTTGGACTGGCCGTCAGACCGGGACTTGCTGTGATCGGATTCGTCAGCCATCGGAATCTCGGTGGTCGGACGCTTTGGCGTTAGGCGCCGACTTCAGGCACCATCTCGCGGCGGCTTCACCCACTCTCAGCCGTCCGCCTCTGGACCGGCGCCGGAGTCGAGCAACAGCTGTGCAAGCGCCTGCCGCGCGTGTTCGCTGCTGCGCGCCTCGTCGGCGATCACCTCGGCCAGGTTCCGCAACCATGCGTCGATATCCAGCTGCTCGGTCTTCAGCACGATGCCACCGGAGACGCGTGCCGCGGTCGCCGCCAATGGCTCGCCGCCGCCAGGCGCGTAGTGGAGCTCGAGCCGACGGCCCGCCCCGGACACCGTGATCGCGACCTGCGTGATCGCGCCGTGATGCAACCGCGAGCGCTTGGTCTGTACGTCGGCGTGATCGGGCAGGAGCGCATGCAGCTTCTCAGCGAGCACCCCGACGAAAGTGCCGAGATCGGCGGTGTCGGCGCGCAGCGAAGCCGCCAGCAGGTCGAGCTGGGAGACGTCGCCATCATCGGTCGATGCGTCAGCTTCCGAAGCCACTGACGCAAGCGTACGCGCTCTGGGCGCGCGGCCGACAAAACCCTCGCTACCACGTGCTGCCCCGGGTATCTCTCGCCCAGCGGGCGCTCCGCACACAGCCGGTAGCGCCTTACCGCTGCCAGTGGCCGCCCCCGAATCGGCTCGTAGAGCCCAGCCGGCTCTTGCGGACGCCTTTGCCCGAAAGCCTCTGTGCCATCCAAACGAAGTTCTGGAACGTCCAGAACTTCCCCGCCGCCTTCCGGCGGGCCAACTCACGCCGACTGCAAGAACTCACGAACAGCACCGGCCCATCCATGATCAGTCCTCTTAGTTGCAGAGATATGTCGACCAGCGGTTTCGCAACTGAGTGAACAACTGGAGTCGGACGGAATCCGCAAAGTGCGACTTTTTGGCGGACGGACGTACGAGCGGGCCGGACGGTCAGTCCTCGTAGGGGATGAAGTCGGCCTTCACGGCCGCGCAGACGGGACAGCGCCAACCGTCGGGCACGTCCTCGAAGGCGGCGCCGGCAGGCAGCTCATCGTCGTCTGCACCGTCCTCGGGGGCCGCGGGATCGTAGATATAGCCGCAGGCTTCGCACATCCAGCGCTGCATGGCGCCGAGCGTAGCGCCCCGGGGACCGGGGACCGGCGACCGGGGACCGGCGACCGGGGACCAGCGCGATCACTACCGCCCCCAGATCGCGACTGACGCCCCCTTTCCTTTGGTATCCATGAAAAAGGGGGCGTCAGTCAGGGCGTGGTTGGCGGCTAGGTTCCAATCGTCAGCCGAAGCGTGGTCGGCGACGCTGATCGCCGGCAACCAGCGCGCCTCACTCGCCGACGCGCCGAGCCACGCTCGGACGCTCGACGCCAGCCGGGAGACGGCCTTCATCGGCAAGCTTGTCGAGGTGGGCGGCGAGCGTGATCGTCGCCGCCGCCCGCAGATCCGGCGGCGTGCCCGGCCAGGCGGCGGCAAGCAGTTCGTCGACCCGCCGCAGACCCCGGTTGAGGGCATCGACCAGCGCCCGCTCCCGTGCCAGGCGGTGATCGATGTACTCGCCGAGCTTGGCGTCGGCGTCCAATACCAGCGGCCCGTGACCGGGGGCAATCAGGCGCGGGTGGAGGTCGCGTGCGCGCCGCAGTGCCGCAAGGTAGCCGGCCAGCGCGCTCGGGGTCGCACTCGCGCCCGGGACCGAAGTCACACCCGGCGGCGGCGCGCCCACGCCCGAGGCCGCACCCCCACCCACACCCGCAGCCATGCCCGGAGCCGGAGCCACGCCCGGGGCCGGAGCCACGCCCGGGGCCGGGGCCACGAAGACGCTGCCCGAACCGGCGACCGCGTCGCCGCTGAACAGCACGCCGTCATCGCTGAGGAAAGCGATGTGGTTGGGCGTGTGACCCGGCATCGCCAGCACTGTCAGCGGCCCGATCCGGTCGCCGTCGTGGAGGTCGATCCGCGTCGGCGCCGCGAACGCCGGCTGGAGAGAGTGGTTGACTGCTGCGGCGGCGGCTTCGTGGGCATGGCGCACGGGGTCGGGCACGGCTGCCAGCGGCACCGGTGCGAACCGCTTCGCGAGCTCCGAGGCCGCGCCCGCATGGTCGAGGTGGCGGTGTGTCAGCAGGATCGCGCCGAGCCCTTCGCGCGAATCGATCTCGTCGCTGACCGCATCCAGGTGCTCGGGCAGGTCCGGGCCCGGATCGATCACCCAGCAAGGCTCGCGCCCCACCACCCAGGTGTTGGTTCCGTCCAGCGTGAGCGGCCCGGGATTACCGGCAACCAGGCCGACGATGTCGTGGCCGTCGATGTCGATTCGGTTCACCCGCCAAGCATCGCACGTCACGCCAGGCAGATCCGCGGGCACGATCGGGGCCACTGCTTGAATGACCAGGTGATGAGCGCTGGCGAGCCAAATGCCGACCAGCAGGGCGGCGGGGATCCCGACATCCGTGCCGAGGACTCACGCCGGCGTCTGCGCAACGGGCTGATCTGGCTGTGCGTTCTGATCGCGATCGTCGTCGGTCTGCTGCTGGCGATCCCGCGGCTACATGCGGTCGGCCAGGCGATGTTACGGATGTCGCCGCCATTGCTGCTCTTGGCAGTGCTGTTCGAGGTGTTCTCGAACCTTGGCTACGTCGTCTGCTTCCTGCTTGTCTTCCGGCAGCTGCCGTTCAGGCTCGGGGCGCGGGTAGCGCTCGCCGAGGCCGCCTTCGGTACGGCGGTGCCGCTCGGCGGTGCCGGCAGCGCCGTGCTCGGTGCCTGGCTGCTGGTTGAGCGCGGCGCGCCACGCGGCAAGGTCGCGCAGCGTTCCGCGGTGCTGTTCCTGCTGACCAGCGGGATCAACGCTCTGACGCTGGGGCTGGCCGGCTTCGTCGCCTGGACCGGTGTCCTGCCCGGCCGGCGGGCGCCGCTACTGACCTTGCTGCCGGGCGCCGTAGGACTCGGCGCCTGCCTGTTCTTCCTGGCGCTGCCACCGTTGACCGACACGCTGGAGCGCGCCGCGGCACGTGGCAACCGGAGCATGGCGACGGTTGCGGATAGTCGCGTTGGCCGCTGGGCGGGAGTGATCAGCGAGACGATCCGCGACACCGCCAAAGCGATGTTCACGCCGAACTGGAGGCTGCTCGGCGCCTGGGGCTACCTCTGGTTCGACATCGGCGTGCTGTGGATCTGCTTTAGGGCGATGGGTGCGAGCCCGCCACTGACGACGATTGTGCTCGTCTACCAGATCGGGTACCTATCGAGCATGATCCCGATCCCCGGGGGCATCGGCGTGCTTGACGGCTCGTTCGTCGGCCTCTTCGCGCTTTATGGGGTGCACGTAGGTAGCGCGATCGCGGCGACACTCGTCTACCACGCGATCGCGCTGTGGGTGCCGGCGCTGTGGGGCGGCGCCGCGTTCCTGCGGCTGCGAGGCGATAAGCGCGCCGCCACGCTGCGCCCGCCCGGCGGCGACTGCTAGTGCCCTCCGGCGCCCGCGCGGCGACGACCGCTGAACGGCGCCCTGCACCGGCCGGCCGGCGACCTCTTCGGCTTAGGCGCCAGCGATTCTGGCAAGCTGAGTCTTGAGCCGCCGCGCGACCACCGACAGCCCGAACGTCAGTAGCCCAAACGCCAGCAGCCCGAACATCAGCAGAAATCAGGCCCCAATGAGTCAGCGCACCGCCAACTTCAGCCGCGATCCGCAAGCCAAGCGATTCGCGGTGATCGACCTCGGCTCGAACTCCTGGCGGCTGGTCGTCTTCACGTACAGCGCCGCTGGCTGGTGGCGTCATAGCGACGAGCTCTATGAGGGCGTGCGAATCGGCGAGGGCATCGACGGCTCCGGCCGCCTCGCTGAGGAGGCGATCGAGCGCGGGCTCGAGACGCTGCGCGTCTTCCAGCACTTCTGTAAGGCAGAGGGCATCGACCCGGAGGACGTGAACGTGTTCGCCACCAGCGCGATCCGGGACGCGACCAACCGGGCCGAGTTCCTGGCGCGCGCCCGCGAGGCCACCGGCTACGAGGTGCACGTTCTCTCCGCGCGGGAGGAGGCCCACTACGGCTACATTGCTGCGATCAACACCTCGACGATGACCGACGGCGTCACGCTCGACATCGGCGGCGGCAGCATGCAGCTCACGCACGTCGTCGATCGCCGCGAGCAGGAGTCGGCGTCGCTGGCCGTCGGCGCCGTGCGGATGACCGAGCGCTTCTTCGGCGGCCAGGACCCGAAGCGACCGGCGTCGAAGCGCGACCTGCAGCGCCTGCGCCGCTACCTCGAGCGGCAACTCGACAAGTCCGCTCCGTGGCTGCGAGGTCGCGGCGGCGCACTCGTCGCAACCGGCGGTGCCGTTCGTAACCTCGCTGAGGCCAGCCAGCGGCTCGAGCTCGCTGCCTCGGGCGCGGCCGACGTTGGGGTGCAAGGCTGGACCCTGACCGCCGACGCGCTCTCCGAGCTGGTCCGCCGGCTCTCACACCTGCCGGTCGTCGAGCGGAAGACCATGCGCGGTATCAAGTCCTCGCGCGGCGACATCATCCTCGCCTCGGCCGTGGCGCTCGAGACCGTGCTCTCGGTCGGCGGCATCGACGGCATGGAGGTCACCGAGGCGGGCTTACGCGACGGCATCTTCTTCTCGCGGGCGTTGCTTGACGAGGATCATCCGCTCCTCGAGAGAGTCCGTCGCACAGGCGTGCTGAACCTCGCCCTGCAGACACAGCCGAACCTCGCCCACCCCGAGCACGTCGCGGAGCTGGCGCTAGCGATGCACCGTTCGCTGGCCGACGCCGGGCTGTTCAAGAGCAAGCCCGCCGAGCGGGCCCTGCTGTGGGCGGCGGCGATGCTGCACGACATCGGCATGACCATCTCCTACGACGACCACCACAAGCACTCCAGCTACATGATCCTCAACAGCCCGCTGCCTGGCTACAGCCCTCGCGAGCGCGCGCTGGTCGCCCAGATCGCTCGCTACCACCGGAAGGGAACGCCGAAGCTCGGGACGTGGTCGAAGCTGGCGGTGCACGGTGACGCCGAGCTCTTGAGCCGTTGCGCGATCTGCGTTCGCCTGGCCGAGCACCTCGAACGCGGCCACGATCAATCAGTCAAGGATGTCGCGCTGATCGCCGACGAGAACGGCACCGCGATCCGGATCGAGGGGGATGGCGACCTGGCGCTGCCGCGCTGGAGTCTCGGCCGCTACGGCGACGACGAGGCCTTCCAGCAGACGTTCGGCCGGCGACTGCTGATCGATTCGCCCGCGCGCGTGTAGTAGCCGCCGCGGGCTAGTCGTACTCTTGCCAGTGATGCTCTGGCTACTTCGACATGCACAAGCTTCTCCCGGCACGCCCGACGCGGCGCGGCCGCTGACCGAGAAGGGACGTGAGGACGCTCGCGCTGCCGGTCTGGCACTGGAGCGACTGGGGGTCAGAATGGACACCTGCCTGACCAGCCCGAAGGTGCGTGCCGTGCAAACCGCGGAGCTTGCCTGCGCAGCGCTGGAGCTGAAGCCTCAGACCGCCGCCCCGCTGGCTGAGGCGAGCTATGACCCGGCGGTCCTCGCCGCCGGCCACGGCGACACGTTGCTCGTCGGCCACAACCCTTCGATCAGCATCGCCCTGCAGGATCTGACCGGCGCCCACGCGAGCCTGAAGAAGGGCGGCGTGGCCGCGATCGAGGACGGCGAGCTGCTGCTGTTACTCGGGCCGCGCGAGCTACGGGCTCTCGCGGCTGGAGGCGACGCGTGAGCGAGACCGCACCCGAGACCGCGTCGGACGCCGGGGGGGACGGCGCAGCCGCCAGCGTGCCTGGCGGCGCGGCCGGGACCGAGCCCGAGACGGCAGCTAGCACCGAGCGGGCAGTCGCGGCCGGAGCCAGCAACGCATCTGCCAGCGCCAACGCCAACGCAAACGCCAACGGCGCCGATACCGACGCTTCCGCCGACGTCGAGAGCATCAATCTGCGTGATCCGCACCTCTACTTCAACCGCGAGCTCTCGTGGCTCGACTTCAACGACCGGGTCTTGCAGCTCGGCGAGGACGAGCACCTGCCGCTGATCGAGCGGCTCAAGTTCATCGCGATCTTCAGCTCGAACCTCGACGAGTTCTTCATGGTCCGGGTCGCGGGCGTACACGAGCAGATCGAGTCCCGGATCCCCGCACATACCCCGGACGGCCTCTCGCCAACGGACCTGATGGAGGCGCTGGCAGCGAAGACGCGCAAACTCGTCGACCGCCATGCGCGTCACTTCACCCAGGTGCTGCAGCTGGCACTGGCGCACGAGGGAATCGTGATCGCTTCGCCTGAGGCCGCCGGAATCAGCCAGGAGGAGATCGCAGCCCACTTCCGGGAGCATGTCTTTCCGACGCTGACGCCGCTGGCGATCGGCCTCGGGCGACCGTTCCCCTACATCTCGAACCTCTCGCTGAGCCTGCTGGTGCATCTGCGCGACCCGGCGAGCGGCACCGAGAACTTCGCCCGCGTCAAGGTTCCGAAGGAGGTCGTGCCGCGCTTCGTCGAGCTGCGGAAGAACGTCTTCATCCCGCTCGAGGAGATCATCGCCGCGAACCTCGACACGCTGTTCCCGGGCATGGAGGTCGTTTCGTATGGCCTCTTCCGCGTCACGCGCGACGCGGACTTCACGATCTCAGACGAGGCCGACGACCTGCTCGCGGCCGTCGAACACGAGCTGCGCCAGCGCCGTTTCGGCGAGGTCGTCCGGCTCGAGGTCGGCGCCGGGATCGAGCCGAGCGTGCGGGCACGCCTGACCGACTGGCTGGACCTGGAAGAGAACCAGGTCTACGAGATCGACGGGCCGCTCGACCTGACGGACTTGTGGCAGATCGCCAACACCGACGGCCATGACGAGCTGCGTCAGTCCCCGTGGACGCCGGTTACCCACCCCAAGTTGCGGCCCCGCTCGGACGACACCGGCGACGAGGTCGACATCTTCGCGCGAATGCGCGAGGGCGATTTCCTCGTCCACTATCCGTACCATTCGTTCGCGTCGAGCGCCGAGCGACTGGTGATCCAGGCTTCCGAGGATCCTCATGTGCTGGCGATCAAGATGACCGTCTATCGCACCTCGGCCGAGTCGGCGTTGGTGCCGGCGCTGATCACGGCCGCCGAGAACGGCAAGCAGGCGGTCTGCATGGTGGAGCTAAAGGCGCGCTTCGACGAGCGCCGGAACATCCGCTGGTCGCGTGCCCTGGAGGAGGTCGGTGCCCATGTCGTCTACGGCATCCCCGGCTTGAAGACGCACGCCAAGGTGATCCTCGTCGTCCGCCAGGAACACGATCAGGTCCGGAACTACGTGATGATCGGGACCGGCAACTTCCACGCAATGAACGCCCGGCTCTACGAGGACTTCGGGCTGTTCACGACCGATCCGGAGATCGGCGAGGACGTCGCCGACATGTTCAACTCGCTGACCGGCTACGCCCATCCGCAGCAGCTACACAAGGTGTTGGTCGCCCCGAACCACATGCGGGGGCCGCTGACCGAGTTGATCGAACGCACGATCGCGGCGCGGCGCGCTGGTCAGCCGGCGCGGATCGTGCTGAAGATGAACGCGCTGGTCGACCGCAAGTCGATCGAGGAGCTCTACCGCGCCTCGCAGGCAGGCGTGCCGATCGACCTCAACGTGCGCGGCATCTGCTGCCTGGTGCCGGGCGTGCCCGGCGTGAGCGAGACGATCCACGTCGTCTCCGTGCTCGGCCGTTTCCTCGAGCACTCACGGATCTTCTCGTTCACGATCGGCGACGAGCAGATCACCTACATCGGCTCGGCCGACATCATGCCCCGTAACCTCAACGCCCGCGTCGAGCTGGCGGCGCCGATCGAGCAGCCGGAGCTGCGCGCCGAGCTCGCCGACACACTCGAGCGCTGCTTCGCCGACGACAGCGGCGCTTGGACACTGTCCGCCGACGGGACTTGGCACCGCCGCGAGGGCCGCACGCGCTTCCTCCACGAGGAGCTGATGGCCAGGACGCTGGCGCAGCTGCCGGCCAGCGCCGAGTACGACTGATCGAGCTTCCGGGGGTCGCGGCCCGCTGGCCGCGACCCCCGCTCGGGCCGGTACCTGTCTCAGCCCGCGGTTGGCGCCGTTGCCGGGCGCTCGCCAAGGGTCAGCTTGATCTGACTCGTCTGTCCGCTGCGCTTGACGGTCAGCGTCACCTTCTGGCCGGGCGCGTAGTTACCCAGCACAGCGATGAAGTCGTCGGAGGAGGTGACCGCGTGACCGTTGATCTCCTTGATCACGTCGCCGGCCTTCAAGCCCGCCGTCTGCGCCGGCGAGCCGGCCACGATCGAGTCGTTGCCCTTCGCAATCTCCGCGCCGCCAGTGTAGTCGGGTACCAGGCTGACGCCGAGCCACGCGTGCTTCACCGCTTTCCCGGCGATGATCGTGTTCGCGACCTGCACGTCGGTGTTGCCCGGCGTCGCGAAGCCGATGCCGTCGCTCTCGTCGGAGTTCGTCTCGATCTGGTCGTTGAGGCCGACCACCTGACCAGCGGCGTCGAGCAGCGGACCGCCGGAGTTACCCGGGTTGATCGCCGTGTCAGTCTGGATCGCGCCCGGGATCGTGTAGTTGTTGGGCGCCGTGATCGAGCGACCAACGGCGCTGACGATACCTGAGGTGACTGTGCCGGGCAGGCCGAACGGGCTGCCGATCGCGACCACCGGATCGCCGACTTTTACGCTCGTCGAGTCCGCGAAGCCGATCGGATGCAGCTCCGACGTGGGCGCGTTGACCTTGATCACGGCCACGTCACTGGAGGAATCGGTGCCAAGCACCTTCGCCTTGGCGCTGTAGCCGTCTTCGAAGTTCACCGTGACACTCGTCGCGTCGGCAACGACGTGCTCGTCGGTGATGATGTCACCCTTCTTGTCGTACACGACGCCAGCGCCTTCGTCCTCCTCGACCTGATCGCTGGGGGTCGAGAAGAAGCCGTTGCTCGAGTTCTTCTGTACGGCCTTCACGGTCAGATCGACGACACCGTTGATGTCACGCCTGTAGATACCGTTGATCGTGTTCGCGTTCGCGCCTGAGCTCGCGAACGCCGTAGGGACCGAACCCGACTGGGAGACAAGGTCGGTCGTGACGGTCTTCGAGCTGCCGCCGGCCACCAGCAGTGTGAGCCCTGCACCCACAACGCCGGCCACCACCACCGAGATGGCTGTCAATAACCTCTTCATGCCTGTTTCGAGCTCCTGTCAGATGCGATTGCTGCCACGTGATCCCACTGACCCATGAGAACAGGTCAAGCTGAGAACTCGGTAAGAGCGTGTGGCGCCCGCCTGCGGCGGGCGCCACACGCCCTGCATGACAAGCCTACGATGCCGCGGTCGTACTCGTACCCGTACTTGACCCCGGCGCACCGCCGCTCGGCCGCAGAATGCTCATGCACTTCTTCGCCGCCGCCTGGAACTGCTTGTTGTTCTCGATGCTCTTCGGGAAGAAGCCGCCACTACTGGTCTTGCTCGCCGTCGGCATCTGCGGGTAGCCGTTCTTCCGCACGCAGGTGACGAACTTCGTCAGCGTGGCCGTCGAGTAGGTCGAGCGACCCGCCCCGCCGGTCGTGCCGTACGCGCCACGGCCGAAGGAGCCGCGCACCTGGTATTTGGCGCACGCCTTGAACGCGGCTTCATCCTTCGTGCTGGCCTTGCCGCCGAAGAAGCCCCCGGCGCGCCCGCCGGCACCGGTCGTGCCGGTACCCGACGGTGGCGTCGCCCCAGCGGGAGTGCCGGTCACGGTGCCGCTCGGCGGCGTCGCCGTCGTACTGGTACCGCTGGGACCGCGACCGCCGCCGAAGCCGCCGCGCGTACGCGCTGAGATCGTGACGCCGTGCTGCTTCAGGCATGCGACGAACTTCGTGTTGCTGCCCGATTTGCTGGCGCTGGTGGTCGTGCCGGTCGACGAGGAGCTGCTCTTCGAGCCACCGCAAGCAGCGATCGAGGCCGCGGCGACCAGAGCCGCGGCGACCGTGCCGGTGAGCCGCAGTCGCTGTCCGACGGCTCTGCGAGTGAGTGTGACGCTGAACTTCACTGGGGTTCCGTACCTTTCTTCTGGACTGCTCGGAGGCGCATCCGCTGTTCGCGTCAGCTACCGAAGAGCGAGCTGATCGAGGAGCTGCCGGAGGACGAGCTGCCGCTTGTGGACCCGCTGGACGACGAGCTGCTCGACGAGGAGCTGGCGCCTGAGTCGGTGAGCGAGGTCGCGTCGATCACGCCGCCCGAGCCGCTGGCACCGGCGATCACGACCGTGTCGCCGGGATAGACCTTGCCCTTCGCGACCGTCACGGTCTTACGGATCGTGGTGTCGCCGAGCAGCTTCACCTTGACGGTGTTCCCATCCGTTTCCTTCACGTAGAGCGTGTCGCCGTCGATGCTCGAGATCGTGCCGGTCGTCGCGCCCGAGCCGCTGGCACCACCACCGAAACTGCCGCTGGGGAAGCCTCCGCTACGGGAGGTCGTCGAGCTGCCGCTCTTCGCGCTGCCGGCAAAGCGCGAAGCCAGCGCACCGGTCGCACTCGTGCCGCTGGAGCTGACGTGACTCTTCTCGACGCGGACGCCGACATAGAAGCCGATCGCGCAGGTGAGCAGCGCGAGTGCACCGGCACTCCAGCCGGTCAGGAACCGGCGCCGCGGCCGGCCCGGCATCTGGCCCCCGATCTCGTCCTCCGTGTCGAGCACGTCAAGGTCGTCGAGCTCGTCGTCCGCGCCGGTCGCATAGGGGGTTTCACTCATCTTCTTCCCTTCGGGTGGGTGCATCGGAGGCACGTGTATCCGTCTCTCTCCATCGCTATTCGAAGCGCAGCGCGTCGATCGGTCGCATGCGGGCCGCCCGGGCGGCGGGGTAGGTACCGAAGAACAGCCCGATCAGGACGGCGGCGCCAAACGCCAGGACGACCGAATACGGCGCCACCACGGGCTGCACGCCGGCGATCTTAAAGCGGCTACCGATGAGCCCGGCCACCACCCCCACGATGCCGCCGAACGCGGAGACCAGCACCGCCTCGACCAGAAACTGGATGAGGATGTCCGCGCGCCGCGCGCCGACGGCCTTGCGAATTCCGATCTCGCGCGTACGCTCGGTCACGGAGACCAGCATGATGTTCATCACGCCGATGCCGGCGACCAGCAGCGAGATCGCCGCCACCTCGGCAAGCAGCGTCGTGAACACCTTCGAGCTGGACGACGAGGCCTCCACGATCGAGGTCTGACTGGTCACCTCGAAGTTACTGTCCGAGCTGGAGCTGCTCGTCGTGCTCGAGCTGGCGCTCACCGGGTCAAGGGCATTCAGGATGTCCTCGACCTCGGTCTGAGCCGCATCCAGCGCCTTGCTCGACCGCGCCTGCACGTAGATCTCGTTGATCGAGCTGTAGCCGGTGAGGATGTCCTCGGTCGCCGTTAGCGGCGCGAAGGCCACGTCGTCCTCATCGCTCGAGCCGCTCGACCCCTTCGAGGCGGTGACGCCGATCACCTCGAAGTCGGTGCCGCCGATCGCGACCGTCTCACCGACCGGATCGGAGCTTGAGAAGAGCTCCTCGGCGACCTCCGAACCGATGACCAGCACATGTGCGTGGTTCTTCTCCTGCGCTGCCGTGAACCACTTCCCCTCGGCGATGCTGTAGTTGCGGATCCCCTTGTACGCCGTTGTCGTGCCGATGAAGGAGGTCGGCTCGAAGGTCGAGCTGCCGTAGGTGAGCGTGACGTCGGAGTCGGTGATCACGGGCGCCACGGCCGCCACGTCGGGAGCCTTGAAGTGATTCTGAAGGGCCTTTGCCTCGGCCAGCGTGAGCGTCGAGCTCGAGCCGGCGCCGACGCCACCCGTCGTCGGTGCGGCGGTCACAGTCAGCAGATTCGAGCCGAGCGAGCTGATCTCGTTCTGCACGGCCGACGAGGAGCCGGTGCCGACGGCCATCAGCACGATCACCGACCCGACGCCGATCATCAGCCCGAGGATCGTGAGGCCGGAGCGCAGCTTGTTCGCGGCAAGCCCGGTGAACGCGACTGCCAGCGTCTCGATCACAGCTCGGCCACCCGTTTGTGGAGAATCGGCTCGTCGCTGACGATCGCGCCGTCGCGGACGCGGATGATGCGATTGGCCCTGGCGCCGACTTCCTCTTCGTGCGTGATCAGCACGACAGTGCGTCCATGCTCATGCAAGCCCTTGAAGATCCCGAGCACTTCGCCGGTCGAACGGCTGTCGAGGTTCCCGGTGGGCTCGTCGGCGAGGATCAGCGCCGGGTTGGTGACCAGCGCCCGGGCGACCGCAACGCGCTGCTGCTGGCCGCCGGACAGCTCCGAGGGCATGTGACCCGCGCGGTCCCGCAGGCCAACCGTCGCGAGTGCCGCGAGCGCCCGTGACCGCCGCTCCGACCGCGACACACCGCCGTACATCATCGGCAGCTCGACGTTCGCTACCGCCCGTGTGCGCGGGATCAAGTTGAACGCCTGGAAGACGAAGCCGATCGAGCGATTGCGGATGTCCGCCAGCTCATCCTGGTTCAGCGCACTGACATCGACGCCGCCAAGCTGATAGCTCCCACTCGACGGCACGTCGAGGCAACCGAGGATGTGCATCAGGGTACTTTTGCCGCTGCCCGACGGACCCATGATCGCGACGTACTCGCCCCGCTCGATGTCGATGTTGACATCGCGCAGGGCACGGACGGAGATGCCGCCAAGCTCGTAGACCTTATTGACGTCACGGACGCGGATCACCGGACCCCGACGGCGTCGAATCGCGGTGCGCAAGTCGGGCGCCGGCGCTACCTCCAGCCGGCTCACGGAGCGCCACCGCCCGAGAAGCCATCACCACCGCTGAAGCTACCGCCCGAGAAACCGCTTGTCCCGCGCGTGAAGCCGCCGCGGCTGGAGCCGAGCGTGCTGCTGCTCGAGCTGGAGCTGCTGGAACTCGACGTCGACGTGCCCAGCGACGGCAGCGTCTCGGTGATCTGCACCTCCTGGCCAGCCTTCAGGCCAGTGGCGATGACCGCCCGCGAGCTACCGCGCAGAGCCACCACCACCGACTTCGTGGTGGTCTTGCCGCCCGAACCGACGAGCTGCACGGTGGCACTTGCACCGCTGCCGCTGAGCGCCTCGGTCGACACGGTGACGCCGGAGGCCTGGTCGGTGACGATCGTCGCCGTTGCGCTCATGCCTGGCAGTACCTTCGAGTTCTGCTGATCGATCGTAATCGTGGCGTCGTATTCGACGACGTCCTCGTCGCTGGTGCCAAGCGGCGAGATCGCCGTCACCTTACCCGCCAGCTCGACACCGCTCAACGCACTCATGTCGACGGTTGCCACCTGGCCGACCTTCACCGAGCTGATGTTCGCCTCCGTCAGCTCGACCGTCATCGTCATCGTGTGCGAGTTGACGATCTCCGCGAACGCCGAGCTCGAGCTGCTGCCACTGCTACTGCTGCCGGACGAGCCGGCCGTGGTTCCGGTCGAGCTGCTGCTCGACGAGGAGGAGGAGTCGCTGCTGGCCGCGGAGTTGGTGCCGGAGGACACCGACTCGCCGACGCCGGTATCCGCCAGGGAGGCGACCTCACCGGCGACCGGCGCGTAGAGCTTCGTGTTCTTCACGGCCTGCTCGTCGCTCTTCACGGTCGCCTTGTCCTGCTCTACCTGCAGCTTGTCGGCCGCGACCGTGGAGGCGGAGACCGTGCTCGTCGTCGTCGCCGCGGTGGTCGTGGTGGCCGACGTGCCAGCGCTGCTGCTACCGGTCGAGCCACGCTCGGTCGAGGCACTGGCAGATGTCCGTGTGCGCTTCGTCGACTTCGTCGTCTTCTTCTTGACGGTCGGCAGCTTCGTCGAGTTGGTGCTCGTCTGCGTGGCGGTCGGGCTGGTGGTCGAAGTCGTGGTCGAAGTCGTGGTCGTCGTCGTGGCCGGGTCGTCCACGAACTTGGCACGCGCGTCGGTGGCCGTGTCGGCGGCCGTCTCGCTCTCACTGGACGCCGTATCGGAGGTATCGCTGCTGCCGGCGCTGTCGGAGCTGCCGGTCGCCGAGACATCGCCGTCCTCGGCTTCCGTTAGCTCCGTCTTCGCCTCCTTCAGCGTTAGCTTCGCCTCGGCCAGCGTGAGCTTCGCAGTCGTCGGGTCAAGGGTTGCGAGCAGCTGACCCTGCTTGACCCATTGCCCGACTTTCACATCGAGCGTCTTCAGCGTTCCGCTGGTGCCGAAGTTCACGTCCTCCTCGACCCCGGGCTCGACCTCGCCGGTACCGCTGACCGTGCTCTGGACGACGCCGTTCGCGGCGGTGACGGTCTCCTTCTCGACCCGGGCGGAGCTGCTCTTCGTGCCGAGCTGCTCGATCCCGAGGATCACGATGACCACCGCGACAACGGCGATCACGTAGACGTGCCAGCGCCGGCCCGAGCCAGCCTTCCGGATGCGGTTCACCATGCAGTCTCGACTCCGCTGCGGGGCCGCCTCCGGATGGTGCTGCGCGAGCGGGTGTCGCGACGTTCACGAACTTGGTTCATAGCGGAGCTTGACCCTAGATACAGCTGCTAAGAAGTTCGTTGGGCCATCGAAGAGTTCAGTTAGAAGGGACCCCAGCCCCCGCTCGGCAAGCTCCCGCCCGCCCTGGCGCGGTCGCGTGTCAGGGACGAGCGACGTGTCTGTGAGGCCCGGCGAGCACGCGGTCAGCTGGCCGCGAGCGGCTCGCGTGTGCCGCTCGGCTCGACGCCTGTTGCCGCCGGCAGCGTCACGAGCACCAGCAATCCGCCCTGCTCGCGTGCCGCCAGCTCAAGCCGGCCATGGTGGGCGTGCACGATCGAGCTCGCCAGCGACAGCCCGACGCCGAACCCGGGCACGGACCGATCGAGCCGGCGGAAGGGTCGCGTGAGCTCGTCGACGTGATCGGGCTCGAGCCGCACCCCATCGTTCTCGATTCGCAGCTCGACGCTGCCGTCCAGCTGCCGTGTGGCGACGCTCACGGCCCCGCCGTCGCGGTTGTGGATGACCGCGTTCTGCAACAGGTTCGTCGTCATCCGCTCCAGCAGCGCCGGGTCGCCGGCGGCCCGGATCGAGTCGAGGTGCTCGGCGATCGTCAGCGAGCGCTCGGCTGCTGCTCCGCGCAGGTTCGCAAGCGCGGTTCTCACCGTCTGGTCGAGGTCGACAGTCTGGGTGTTCACCTGCCCAGACTCGCTGCGAGCCAACGCCAGCAGCGAGGCGATCAGCGCCTCGCTGCGATCGATCGTCTCCACCACCACATCCGCCATCTCGCGCAGGTCATCCACGGATGCGTCAGGGTCGGCGAGGGCGACGTCGATCTCGGTTCGCATGATTGCCAGCGGCGTGCGCAGCTCGTGCGAGGCGTCGGCAACGAAGTGTCGCTGGCTCGCGAAAGCGGCATCGAGACGCTCAAGCATGCCGTCGAAGGTGTCGGCCAGCTCGCGCAGCTCATCCGTCGGCCCCGCCAGCGCGATCCGCTCGCCGAGGTTCTCGCCCGAGACTCTGCGAGCAGTGGCGATGATCGAACGCAACGGCGCCAGCGCCCGACCGGCGAGCAGCCAACCGGCCACCACCGACAGCGCCGTGACCAGCACGAGCACGATGATGTATTCGATCGCGAGGCGGTGCAGCGCGCTGTTCGCGGCCTGGTCGTAGAGGGCCGTCACGAACTTGTCGATCTGGCTGGCCGAGTGGCCGTTCGGGACCAAAGGCCGCTGCACGCCATGGCTCAGGGCGTGCGCAAGCTGGCGCGACTGGCGATGGAACTTGTCGCCTTCACGCAGCGTGCGCCGTACCAGCAGGTAGGCGATCGTCAGCAACGTCGTCCCCGTCGCCAGGAACAGGGAGCTGTACATGACGGTCAGGCGCATCCTGATCGTCCGCGAGCGTCGTGTCCGTGCCACCCCTGAGCCTCAGTGCGGCCGCGCACTCATGGTCAGACCATGCGGTAGCCGGAGCCGATTACGGTCTCGACGACCTGGGGCTCGCCGAGCTTACGTCGCAGCGTCATGATCGTCATCCGCACCACGCTGGTGAAGGGATCCGCGTTCTCGTCCCAGGCGCGCTGCAGCAGCTCCTCCGCCGAGATGGTGGCGCCATCGGCCGACATCAGCGTCTCGAGCACCGCAAACTCCTTGCGCGTCAGATCGACCTCACGGCCGCTGCGGGTGACGCTGCGGCGAGCCGGATCGAGCTCGACGTCACCGTGCTTGAGCACCGGCGGACGGCTGGGCGCAACCCGCCGCGCGAGTGCTCGAATGCGCGCAACCAGCTCCGCGAAGCGGAACGGCTTGGCCAGGTAGTCGTCAGCGCCGAGCGCCAACCCCTGCACCAGGTCCTCGAGCTCCCCGGCCGCCGTGACCATGATGATTCGCGTTTGTGGCGAGTCGCGCCGCACCGCGATGCAGACCTCATCGCCGTGCACGACCGGCAAGCCGCGGTCCAGCACGATGACGTCGTAGCTGACCAGACGGCATTTCGCGAGCGCGTCCTCGCCGTCGCCGGCGACGTCGACAGCCATCCCCTCGCGCCTGAGCCCGCGCGCCATTGCGTCAGCCAGGCGGGTCTCGTCTTCGGCAATCAGGACTCTCATGATCAACCTCCGAGATTAATGCGTACCACGGCGCCAGCGGCGAGCTTGCCGTCCCGCCTGTGCGGTCGTGCCTCATCGCTCCGGGTTCTGAGCATAGGGGGCCGAGCCGAGCCACGCGGGCCGGCCAGCGGGCCGGCCCGCAGCGACCGTCGGAGAACCTTAATCTGGAGGAATGCTGATTCGCGAAGCCGATCCCGATCGCGACGCCGCTGACGCGGTGGCTGTCTACGCACCGTTCGTGACCGATTCGGTGACGAGCTTCGAGGAGCAAGTGCCGAGCGAAGCGGAGTTCCGCCGCCGCATGAGCATCCACCGCCGGACCCACGCCTACCTGGTCGCCGAGGATGATGGGCACGTGATCGGCTTCAGCTACGCCGGGTCGTTCCGAGAGCGCAGGGCCTACCAGTGGACCTGTGAGACATCGATCTACATCGCGCCGACCCACCACCGGCGTGGCCTCGGTCGGCTGCTCTACGGCACACTCTTCGACCTGCTCGCCCAGCGTGGCTATCGCACGCTGATGGCCTGCATCACGGTGCCGAACCCCGCATCGATCAGCCTGCACGAAGCATGCGGCTTCACGCTGGTCGGCAGCTTCCCGTACAACGGCTTCAAGGCCGGCGAGTGGCGCGAGGTCGCCTGGCTGACACGCCAGATCGGCGACTCGGACTCGGAGCCGCCGCGCTTGATCGGACCACCGGCGCGGCTGCCGCAGCCGATCACAGTGCCTTGATGATCTCGCTCAGCGTCCAGCGCTGACGGCCGTCCGCGGATGCGGGCGCCGGCGCGGCAGCCATCTGCCGCCCGGCGAGCTCGACGAACAGCTTCGGCTCAAGCTTCGCGATCAGGCTCGCGAGTTCGCGGCGATCTTCGACGCCGAGCCGTCGTGGGTCGCCGTGCGCCGCGCGCAGGATCACCACGATCCGGCGGCGCTCGGCAACCGTCAGTCGCTCGAAGTGCTGCCTGGCGAGGGACAGCACCTGCGCGAGCGCCAGCAACTGCAATGGCGAGAAGCGCCCCAGCAGCGGGATCTTCCGCAGCGCCCGGCGAGCGACGATGCCGGCCAGCGGGACCGTGATCGCGATCACGCCCGCAGCCGCCGGCGAGCGCAGCGCCTCCTCGATCAGCGCGCGCGCCTCGCGAGCGAGCGCGGTCAGGCGCTCGACCGGCGTCTCCGGCGGCGTCTGCGCGGCCATCAGGCCGCCTGGATCCCGGGCACCGTGGTCGTCGCGTCGGCAAGCGCCCAGATCGCGTCGTTGCCGAGCGAATAGCGCCGCGCGGTGCCGTTGGCCAGCAGCTCGAGCAGCGCGCGCTCGGCGCCCTGGCGATCCGATGCCACCAGATTCGGCGCCAGCAGCGCCGCAACCTCCTGGGTGCTGAGTCCAAGCGGGAAGTGCTCGAGCAGCGGCAGCGGGCCTTCCGGCGGCTGCCGGCGGTCAAGGCCGGGATCGAGGTTGGCGACCGCCGCGTCGTAGACCTCGACCGGTTGGAAGCCGCCCACGATCAGGCGCTGGCCGCCAGCCTCGCCGCCGTCCACGGCAATCGTCTCGAAGATCACGCTTGGCGCGGTGTAACGCTCGTCACCGTCGCTGTTCGCGGTCTTACCCTGCAGGGCCGCCGGCGTCGACGCCGCTGAACGGGTTTTGCGCTTGTCGTCCTCATAGGCGGCAAGCACTTCGGGTCTGTCGATGGCCGCCACCAGGGCGGCGGCGTCGACGCCGGGTACGGTGTCCAGCATCGCCTCGAGCTCGTCGTCCTCGTCGAACAGCAATGTCGTGTTGAAGTTCGCAAGCTGGAGTCCCCGGAAGACCGCCCACTCGCTGCCGGGGTCATTCTGCCGGGCGGCGATCACCGTGCGGCAGGCGCGCGCGGAGGCGCTCAGGCGCGGCTTGCAGACGCCGCCGAACGGCATCCCGTAGCGGTCCCGGAAGTCGAGCTGGCCCTGCGCCATCCGCAGCGCCGTGTGGCCGCTGCGGGCGTAACGGCTCGGATCCTCGCTGAGGCCAATCAGGACGAGATCCCAGTCGATCTGGTCGCCGTAGCGCCACTCGATCACGCGCAGCGCGGGGCTGGCGGAGTAAGCCCAGGGACAGCTCGGGTCGCTGAACAACGTGGCTTTGATTCGCGTGCTCATATCCCGATCGTAGACCAGTGATTCTTCGAATCTTCTTCGCCCGAATCGACGCCGAAGACATGCCAATCGTGCTGTATTGATCCCATGAGCACAGCCAGCGAGACTCCACCGATCAGCTCGACGGCGGAGCAGCAGCAGCCGGGGGCCGAATTCCAGAGCAGCGAGACCATTCGTCTCGAGTCACTGCCGACCAGCACCGTCGGTGCGCTCGAGCAGCTCGATTACGCCTGCCGCAGCCGCGCGATTCCGCGCGCAATCGCGTTGCCAGGCCACTACATGGCCTTCCGCGACGCCGGCGGCACCGAACAGGTGGTCGAGATCGGCGACCAGCTCGTTCACCTCGGACGCTCGCGCAACGCCGAGATCAGGATCGAGGACGTCCATGTCTCGCGCCGCCACGCGATCTTGACCCGCCGTGCCGACACCGTCCGGATCCTCGACGACGGCAGCTCGACCGGAACCTTCGTGAACGGCCAACGCGTGATCGCGACGAACCTGACCGACGGCGACGTGGTCCGACTCGGGACCGTCAGCTTCACCTACCTCCTGATTCGCTGAGCGGCGGTCACTGGACATCGCATCCTTTCGTGGGGCGCGCCTGCGCTCGGGTGGCGGCCGAGTCGCGGCCTTCCCCGGCCGTCGCCAGCGGGCGACGGCCACGATGATCGACGGGCACCTGGCTGTCCCGTTTCGTTCTATGGCACTGCACCTATCAGATGAGTATGTGGAGTGCCATAGAACGACGGCCTCAGGGATGAAACGACGACCCCAAGGCGGGCGGGCGAGCAGACGCAGCGCCCCGATCCGCCCCGCATCGCGTCGAACCGTCCCGACCCAAGCAACCGGCGTTGCCTGATTTGCAATGTCGCGACGGCTGGGCAACACTGGCGGAATCGCCGCCAGCCGGCGGCCACAGAACCGAATGGATGACTAGATGGAGCCGCTCGAGGGATCGATCTCAGAACCACTCACGCCGGCGCTGCCGAAGATGCCGGAGTTCCACGGCACCGGCGCCTCGCCGCTATCGGGCCGCAGCCCGTTCCCGCTGATCGCGGACTATGGCTTCCTGTCCGACTGCGAAACCTCCGCCCTCGTCGCGCCGGGCGGCGCGATCGAATGGCTATGCCTGCCGCGCGTCGATTCGCCGAGCGTGTTCGGAGCGCTGCTCGATCGTGACGCAGGCATGTTCCGGATCGGCCCGTCCGGCGTCAGCGTGCCGGCGGCGCGCCGCTACCTGCCGGGGACGATGGTGCTGGAGACCTCGTGGCGCACCGGCTCCGGCTGGATCATCGTGCGCGACTCGCTGCTAATCGGGCACTGGCACCACCAGAACGAACGCTCCGGCACGCATCGTCGCGCCCCCACCGACTACGACGCCGATCACGTGCTGCTGCGCACGGTGCGCTGCGTCAACGGCGAGGTCGAGCTGGTGATGGACTGCGAGCCGGTCTTCGACTACGGCTCGAAGCAGGTGCACTGGAGCTACACCGGCCCCGGCTACCACGACGGCGTCGCCACCGCCGAAGGCTCGCCGATCCAGCTCGGGCTGCACACCGACCTGCAGCTCGGCTTCGAGGGCCCGCGCGCGACGGCGCGACACCGCATGAAGGAGGGCGAGTATCTGTTCTGCGCCCTGTACTGGTCCGAGCATGCGCCGCCGGAGGACATCGACGAGGCCTATGAACGCCAGACCTGGACCGCCCATCACTGGCAGCACTGGCTCGACCGCGGGGTCTTCCCCGACCATCCCTGGTGCGCGTATCTGCAGCGCAGCGCGCTGACGCTGAAGGGCCTCACCTACGCCCCAACCGGCGCGCTGATCGCCGCCGCGACGACCTCGCTGCCGGAGTCGCCGCAGGGCGAGCGCAACTGGGACTACCGCTACAGCTGGATCCGCGACTCGACCTTCATGCTCTGGGCGCTGTACACGCTCGGCTTCGACTGGGAGGCGAACGACTTCTTCTGGTTCATCGCCGACGTCGCCGGCGGCAAGCGCGATCTGCAGGTGATGTACGGCCCTGGCGGCGAACGCAACCTCGAGGAGCGGACGCTCGACGAGCTCGACGGCTACGAGGGCGCAAAGCCGGTCCGCGTCGGCAACGACGCGTACGACCAGGACCAGCACGACGTCTGGGGCGCGCTGCTCGACTCGATCTATCTGCACACACGCTCGCGCGACGCGCTCGACGAGCGCATCTGGGTGATCCTCGAGCGCCAGGTCGAGCAGGCGATCGCGCACTGGCGCGAGCCCGACCGCGGCATCTGGGAGATCCGCGGCGAGCCCAAGCACTTCACCTCGTCGAAGATCTTCTGCTGGGTGGCATGCGATCGCGGCGCCCGGCTGGCCGAGCTGCGCGAGGACTACAAGTTGGCCGAGCGCTGGCAGGCGGTAGCCGACGAGATCCACGCCGACGTCTGCGAGCACGGTGTCGATGAACGCGGCGTGTTCGTCCAGCACTACGGCTCGAAGGAACTCGATGGGGCGCTGCTGCTGGCGCCGCTGCTGCGCTTTCTGCCGCCGGAGGATCCCCGCATTCGCGCGACCGTGATGGCGATCGCCGATGAGCTGACCGACAATGGCTTGGTGATGCGCTATCGCAACGAAACGACCGACGACGGCCTCAGCGGCAAGGAGGGAACCTTCCTGATCTGCTCGTTCTGGTTGGTGTCGGCGTTCGTCGAGATCGGGGAGCTGCGACGGGCACGCGAGCTGTGCGAGCGCCTCCTTGGCTACGCCAGTTCGCTCGGGCTCTACGCCGAGGAGATCGACCCGCGCAACGGGCGGCACCTCGGCAACTTCCCGCAGGCGTTCACGCACCTGGCGCTGATCAACGCGGTGATGCACGTGATCCGCGCCGAGGAAGCCTTCAGTCAGATCTAGACCAAACACAGGAAGAACATGACCTCAGCTGTGCAACCAGTGGACAGCGCTCACGCGGCGCTGCTCGTGATGGACTTCGAGCCGTTCATCCTCGGCCGCCTGCCCGATGACAGCGCCGTGGTTGGCGCCGCCCAGCGGGCGCTGGGCGCGGCCCGTGCGGCTGGCGCCACCGTCGGCTACGTGCGCGTCGCCTTTGCCGACGGCGACAAGCCCGGCGGCTCGATGGCCCGGCGCGTCGGCGGTACCGTGCCACCGCAGATGCACGCGGATGCTCCCACCGCCCAGGTCGACACGCGCTTGGCGCCGCAGCAGGGCGACATCGCAGTGCGCAAGATCCGAGTTGGCGCCTTCAGCACGACCGACCTGCACGAGCAGCTCCAGCAACGGGGTGTGGACACGCTCTTCCTGGCCGGCGTCTCGACCAGCGCCGTTGTGCTCTCGACTGCCAGGGCCGCCCTCGACCTCGACTACAGGGTGATTGTCGTCGCCGACGCCTGTGCCGACCGCAACCCGGAGCTGCACGAGGCATTGATTGGCACGGTCTATCCGCAAACACTCGAGGTAGTCGAGTCGGGCGACCTAGCCGGGCTCCTGCAGTAGGAAATCCAGTCTGGAACGGGTGCCGGCCCGCTGGCCGGCACCTGTGGATGTCGTCGTGGACATCGGAACAGGGACCGAGTTTGACGGACAAGGACGCACGTCTTACGATGACGCGGTGCGCCTCTCGGTCCTTGACCCGTCACCGATCCCCGAAGGCGCAACTGGCGCCGACGCGGTTCATAACACCGTGGATCTCGCCGGGCTGGCGGACCGGCTCGGCTATCACCGCTTCTGGCTCTCCGAGCACCACGGCACGCCGATGCTGGCGGGTCTGGCGCCGGAGCTGCTGATCGGGCCGGTCGCCACGGCGACCCGCAGGATTCGGGTCGGCGCAGGCGGGATGGTGTTGCCGCACTACAGCCCACTGAAGGTGGCGGAGCAGTTCTCGACGCTGTGCGCGCTCTACCCCGGGCGGGTCGATCTCGGTCTTGCCCGGGCACCCGGAACCGATCCGGTGACCGCGTTCGCCCTGCAGCGCGACCGCCGGCAGACGTCGCCCGACGACTTCCCGAGCCAGCTCGCCGAGCTGATTGGCTTGCTGCACGCGGAGCTACCGGCCGACCACCCGTTCGCGCGGCTTGCCAAGACACTGCCCGGCCAGCCACTGAGACCTCAGCTCTGGCTGCTCGGCTCATCCGGACAGAGCGCCGGCCGGGCCAGCGGCATGGGGCTGCCGTACGCGTTCGCGGACTTCATCAATCCCGCCGGTGCGGATCTTGTTGCCGGCTACCGGCGGAGTTTCGCCGCCAAGCAGCATGAGCACGCTCCGTACGTCGCGGTCGCAGTCTGTGCCATCTGTGCCGAGACCGAGGAGGAGGCGACCGAGTTCGCGGCCTCGACACAGATGGTGATGCACCTGATGCGGCGCGGGCAGCAGATAGCAGTCCCCCAGCCCAGCAAGGCGATCGACTACCTGCGCTCGATCGGACAGGACAGCCGTCCGCTCAGCGGCCCCGGGCGTCGCATGGTGGTCGGCGACCAGCAGCAGGTCCGCGCCGGGCTCGAGCAGGTTGCTTCGGAGTACGGGGCCGACGAGCTGATCGTGCTGACCACGACCCACGATCACCAGGCGCGCCGGCACTCCTACGAGCTGATCGCAGACGCGTTCGAGCTGGCGGCCGGCGACAGAGCGGAGAGCATCGATGGCACCGACTTGGCGGTCGGCGGCAATGGCCTGACGGCCGACGGCGCGAGTTCGCCGACTGACGACGTGACCCAGCAGGCTGCGACCTGACGCGACCCGAGCTGCCCTCAGCCCGCCAGCGACCGCTGCGCGGCAACGAGGAAGCCGCGCGAGACCTCCTCGGCAATCGCGTCGGGCAGGAACGCCGGCAGGTTCAGAACGGCGTGGAGGCTCACCTCGAGCCTCGTGCTCTGCTCGTCGAGCGGCTCGAGCTGCCAGCGCACCTGGAACTGCTCGGAATCGTGCTCGTCGTCGGCCAGCCGCTGCAGCAAAATCGATCGCGGCTCGTCGAGCGTGAGCGTCAGCGGCAGGTCGTGGTTGAACTTCAGCGGGCCGTAGGCGAAGGTGAGGGCCGCGGCGATCGCAACCGGCTTGCCGTCGTCGCCCACCGCGGTGACCGTGATCGACCGCACGGTCTCGGGATACCACTGCGGGTAGCTCTCGAGGTCGGCAAGCTGGGTGAAGCAGCGCTCGAGTGGTGCCGCTACGGTGCCGGTCGCGCTGCCGTCGAATACCTTCATGTCGTCATTTCCTCTTGCTTGTAGTTCTCGGCGCGCACCAGCTCCATCGCGCGATCGGCATCGTAGCCTGCCAGGTCCGGGAACAGCGCGACGATCGCGCCCACGCAGATCACGCACGCGGCACCGCCGATGACGACCGAGTCGAGCGCGCCGACGATGCCGGCGACCAGACCCGACTCGATGTCACCGAGCCGTGGGCCGCTCGTGACCACCAGGCTGTAGACAGCCGAGGTGCGTCCGCGCAACCGGTCGGGCGTCAGCGTCTGCGTGATCTGGGTGCGGCAGACGGCGCTGATCCCGTCCGCCCAGCCGGCGAGTGCCAGCAGCGCCACCGCCGGCCAGATCGATCGCACGAGCCCCGCACCGAGGATCGACAGCCCCCACAGCAGCACGCAGGCGATCACCACGCGGCCCAGCCGGCTCACCTCTTGCACCCAGCCCGAGACGAGCACGGCGAGCGTGCCGCCGATCGCAAGTGCGGTGTAGAGCAAGCCGGTGCCGCCGGCGCCGGCGTGGTAGACGCTGAGCGACAGGACCGCGAACAACGCCCTCGGCATGCCGAAGGTCATCGCGTTTATGTCGATCGCAAACGAGCCGGCGATCGCGCGATTACGCACCACGAATCGCAGCCCCTCGCCGATCGCCCGGTGCACGGGCAGCCGCCGCCCACCGACCCCGATCGGCGGCTGGGGACCGATCGCGATCGCCGCCACGATCATGCCAATTCCGCTGAGCGCATCGACCGCGTAGATCCACTGCACCCCGACGATGCCGATCAGCAGGCCGCCGAGCCCCGGGCCGATGATGCCGGCGGCCTCATTGAGGCCGTAGTTCAGCGTCAGGCCGCTGCGCAACAGCTCCGGTCCGAGCAGCACCGGCACGACGGCGCTGCGGATCGCGCCGGCCAGGGCCGTGGCACCCGCCAGCAGCCCGCCCAGCACGAGGATCACGAGCACCGGCGTTGCGCCGATGATCGTCAGCGCGAACAGGATCGCGGTAACGGCCATCACCACCGTTTGCGCGACGACGAGGATCGGCCGCCGGTCGCGGCGGTCGGCAAGCGCGCCGCCCACCAGCGAGACCACGATCATCGGCCCGAGCTCGAACGCGCCGAGCAGGCCAACCAGTGTGGCGGAATGCGAGAGCACGTAGATCTGGTACGGCAGCGCAACCATCGCGGCCTGCGCGCCGAGCGAGGTCACGATCTGTCCGATCGCCAACCAGCGGAACTGGGGGGAGCGGCGGGCGGGCGTCAGGTCGAGCGCCAATCGTGCGGCCAGCCCTCGCCCTCCCGATGGCTCTTGCCCCTGGCCCGGCTGGCTCTCTCGCTGGTCCCGGTGTCCTGCGCGCACCGACTCCACGCTATCGGAGCGTCGCGAGAGAGGCGGCGGCTGCACCGGGGCGGAGCCGCCGCCCCGACTGACGCGGCCGGTCTGCTCTGCTCTGCTCTGCTCTGCTCTGCTCTAAGCGAAGGTGGTCGTCGAGTTTGTCAACCTATGGGAAACAAACTCGCCGACCACCGAAAGTCACCATGCTTGCCGCATACGTAGATCAGTTCGATCCCAACGAGCCGCTGCGCGCGCTGCGCGTCGATCAGCGGCCAGAGCCGGAGCAACCGGCCGGCTGGCGCACGATCAGCGTGCGCGCGGCGGCGCTGAACCACCACGACATCTGGTCGCTGCGCGGCGTCGGCCTGCCGGCCGAGCGCCTACCGATGATCCTCGGCTGCGATGCCGCCGGTGTCGACGATGACGGTCATGAGGTGATCGTCCACGCCGTTGTCAGCAGCCCCGACTGGCACGGCGACGAGACGCTCGATCCACGCCGCTCGCTGCTGTCGGAGCTGCATCAGGGGACGCTCGCCCAGCGTGTCAGCGTGCCAGCCCGGAACCTCGTGCCGAAGCCGCCGTCGTTGTCGTTCGAGCAGGCGGCCTGCCTGCCCACGGCGTATCTCACCGCCTACCGGATGCTGTTCACGCGCGCTCACGTGCTCCCGGGCCAGACGGTCCTGGTCCAGGGTGCGGGCGGCGGACTTGCCAGCGCGCTGATCACGCTCGGCGCGCACGCCGGCGTGCGCGTCTGGGCGACAAGCCGCAGCGAGGAGAAGCGCGAGCTTGCCCGCGCGCTCGGCGCCGACGCGGCCTTTGGAACCGGTGAGCGGCTCCCCGAGCGCGTCGACGCGGCCTTCGACTCGGTCGGCGCGGCAACGTGGTCGCACTCGCTGCGGGCGCTGAAGCCAGGGGGACTGCTGGTGACCTCGGGGGCAACCAGCGGTGATCCGGCACCAGCCGAGCTGAGCCGGATCTTCTTCCTGCAGCTCTCCGTGATCGGCTCGACGATGGGCACGCGCGACGAGCTCGAGCGGCTCGCCCAGTTCGTCGTCCAGCATCGGATCGAGCCACTGGTCGACCGAATCCTGCCGCTCGAACAGGCCCGCGATGGATTTGCGGCGATGCTCACTGGCGAGCTACGGGGGAAAGTCGTCTTCACGGTCTGAGCCGCAAGCCAGTCGCGTGCGGCGTAGCGCCTCCTCTGAGCGACGGCACGGCGACCGAGACGGTTCGGGTCCGGCGTCTGAGCAGCGGCTCAGACGCCGAGACCGCCGAAAACGGCGAACGGGTTCGGGGGCAGCTCCGCCTCCGCAGCCTTACCGGTGCCCTCGACCGTGATCTCGGCACCGTCCGGCACCTGCGACTTCAGCTGCTCCGCGAGCTGCTCCGCAGCCAGCTCGTCGGCAGCACCGATGAGCAGGTAGTGCCAGCGTCGCAGATAGCGGATGCCCTGCGCCTGAAGCTGCTCGGCGAAGGCCACCGTCTCGCGTCTCGTCGGTAGTTGCACGCGCACCTCGAACTCGGCATAGCCGAGCTCGTGCGACTGCTCGTCCTCCTGACGGGCGAGCTCGGCAAGCTCGCCGGTCAGCGCCTCGCGCTCCTGCGGCAACGGTGCCGTCGGATCCTCCCACTGCTCGGCGACCGGATGCCAGTGGCGCAGCTCGGTGGTGACCGTGAAGCCGTGCCGCGCGGCGAGCGCACTCACAGCCACACCTGCCGCTTCCGCCTGCGAGCGGCTGCCGGCGTAGAGAAACACCTGGTCACCGTCGACCGACACGACCACCCGCTCGCCAGCGGCGGTCTGCAACTCATGCTTGAGCTGGCCGCTGCGGATCTGCTCGGCGATCTGCGCTGCGTGGTCGGCCTCGCCGAGGGTCACGCGTACGCGCCAGTCGTCGTTCATCTTCGTCATGACTCGGCAGTATCACGGATCGTCAAGTCGAACTCCAGCTGCAGCGCACTGGGCGTCGCCGGTTCGTTCGTCGTGCGCGGACGGCCGCGCTTGGTCCAGTGCGTGACGACGTCGCGAGACTTGCAGCTGCGATAGGAGATTCGCCGGTCCAATGGCTGGATCGTGAGCCCACCGAGCTGCGTGCCGGTGACGAGCGCATAGAAGCGTCGCCCGAGCCGGTCGACCTCGACGATGTCGCCTGTGCCGATGCCTTCGAGCCGCATATGCAAGCAGCTTACGAGAAGTAGCGGGCGAACGTATGTTCTGTCTGTAGCGAGCGCTTGAATAAAGCGTCGATGCTCCAGCTGCACCGCGCCACCGACACCGCGCCGCTCGTCGCCGAGCTGGCGACGATCCTCGCCCACCCGGACGGGGATCCGCTAGCGCCGCAGGTGGTAGCGGTTCCCGAGCATGGGCTCGAACGCTGGCTGGCGCAGCAGCTTGCCGGACGCCTCGGGGCCGGCCCCGGCGCCGGCGACGGCATCTGCGCGAACGTGGCGTTTCCGCTGCTACCGCGTCTGCTCGCCGATGCCCTGGCGATGGCCAGTGGCATCGAGCCCGAGCGCGACCCATGGCGACCGGAGCGGACGCTCTGGCCGCTGCTCGAGCTCGCGGCAGCGTGCGCGGAGCAGCCGTGGATGCGGCCGCTGACGCACTACCTGCAGGGCACCGAAGGTCGGCGGCTCGGCACCCTGCGTAAGGTCGCCTATCTCTACGACAGCTACGCGATCTACCGCCCGGAGTTGCTGCTGCACTGGGCCGGCAAGGAGCCGCTCGAGGCCGGCCAGCGTGACGACTGGCAGCCGCAGCTCTGGCGGGCGCTGCGCGAGCGGCTCGGCGTCGCCAGTCCACCTGAGCGGTTCGCAACCGCCAGCGCCGCGCTCAGCGCCGATCCGGCACTGCTCGATCTACCCGAGTGCTTCGCCGTGTTCGGCGTCGCCCAGATCGCCGCCTCGCAGCTGCAACTCCTCGCAGTGATCGCGCAGGCGCGGACGGTACACCTGCTGGCGCTGCATCCGTCGCCGGCGCTTTGGCGGCGAACCGCTGCCAAGGGCCAGGCACCTCCGCGCAACCGCCTGCTCGCGGCCTGGGGTCATGAGGCTCGCGAGCTGCAGCAGGTCGTGGAAGCGGCCGAGATCAACGGAAGCACGGCGACGGACAGCGGTGCGGCTGCGGAGGCTGGTACGGCAGAGGCGGCCGACGCGGCGGCGGGAGCGCGGCGTCAGCCGACGACGCTGCTCGCGCAGCTGCAAGCTGACATCGCAGCAGATGTCGAGGCGCCGGGAGGGCCACGCGGGGACGCGCAGCCCGACCACCGCCTGCGGCTCGCCGCCGATGACCGCAGCGTCGTCGTCCACTCCTGTCATGGCGCGGCGCGGCAGGTCGAGGTGCTGCGCGACGAGATCCTGCATCGCTGTGCCGCCGACCCAGCCATGGAGCCACGCGACGTGCTCATCCTCTGCCCCGACGTCGAGCGTTTCGCACCGCTGATCGAGGCCAGCTTCGGAGCGAGCCTGAATCCGGCCACCGCGGCGGTGGAGGTCGCAGACCAGACGTCCTCGGGCCCAGTGCTACCGGTACGCATCGGCGACCGGCCACTCCGGCAGACGAACCCGCTGCTGACGGTATTGCAGCGCCTGCTCGAGCTACCGGCAAGCCGGATCACGGCGACTGACTTACTCGACCTCGCGGACCGCGAGCCGGTGCGCGCGCGCTTCGGCTTCGACGACGAGGACGTTGCCCAGATCCGCGAGTGGGTCGAAGAAGGCGGGGTACGCTGGGGCCTCGATCAGGCGCACCGGTCGCCTTACAAACTGGAGGGACTCGAGCTCGGCACCTGGCATTTCGGGCTGCAACGTCTGCTGCTCGGCGTCGCAGCGGATCCGCAGACGCTGGTGGGCGGCGCACTCGGACTCGCACACGTCGGCAGCTCTCAGATCGATCTTGCCGGTCGGCTCAGCGAGCTGGTCGAGCGCATCGGCACCGCCGTTGACGCGTTCGCGACGCGCCACGCGCCGGCCGCCTGGGTCCAGGTTCTCCTTACCGCGATCGACAGCGTGACCGCCACCGCGGCAGACGCGGACTGGCAGCGCTGGCAACTGCGCCGGATCCTGCGTGAGCTCGTCGACGACAGCGACGGCGACAACGCCGAGACCGAGCTGACGCTGGCGGAGGTCCGGGTGATGCTTGACGAGCGGCTGACGCTGCTGCCCGGCGGTGGCAGCTTCGGCGGTGGCGAACTGGCCGTGCGAGCGCTCGCGCCGATGCGAGTGACGCCGCACCGGCTGATCTGCCTGCTAGGGCTCGACGACGGCACCTTCCCCCACTCCGCCGCCCATGACGGCGATGACCTGCTGGTGGCTGACCCGCGGCCGGGCGATCGCAACTCGCGGTATCGCGACCGCCGGCTCCTGCTTGAGGCGCTGATGGCCGCGCGTGAGGCGCTGATCATCACCTACGCCGGGCACGACGAGCGCACCAACGCCGCCCGCCCGCCCGCGATCCCGGTCGGCGAGCTGCTTGACGTGGTCGACGCAACCACCCGCTGGGAGCACAACGGCCGGGCCCTCGCCGCTCGCGAGCACGTGCGCGTCGTCCACCCGCTGCAGGGATTCGACCCCGCGAACTTCCGCCCCGGCGAGCTGATCGCCGGTGGTCCTTGGGGCTACGATCCGGCAGCGCTGGCGGGCGCGCAAGCGTTGCTGCAGCCGACGTCGCCGGCGCCCGCCTTGCTGAGCGGGCCGCTTGCGCCGTTGCCGCGCCCGACACTCGTGTCACTCGAGGGTCTGATTCGATTCGTGCAGTCGCCGCCGCTGGAGTTCCTGCGCCAACGACTCGGGCTCCCCCGGGCACGCAAGCGCGAGACGTTGGGAGATACGCTGCCGATCGAGCCGGATGGTCTCGGAGAGTGGCGGATCGGTCAGAACCTGCTCGACTCGCTGCTCGGTGGCGCCAGCGTCGAGCAGGCGCTGAGCCGCGAGCGCGCCCGGGGGCTGCTACCGCCGGGCAATCTCGGTGAGCGCCTGCTGCAGATGCTGATGGCGCGCGTCAGCGCGTTGATCGCCTGTGCACACGAGGAGCTCGGTGACGGGCAGCGCCGCTCGTGGCAGCCGACCGCCGTGCTCGACGACGGTGCGCGCGTGACGGGCACCGTCGCCGACGTCAGCGGCACGCTGATCGGCTTGGTCGGATACGGACGCCTGCGGCCAGCGCAGCGACTGGCAGCATGGGTCCGGCTGCTGACGCTCAGCGCCGCCTACCCGGAGGAGCCGTTCGAGGCGACCACAATCGCCCGCGCTGAGGTGGGCGAGGGACTGGTGGTCGCGCGGATCCCGGCGCTGGCCGACGACGCGGAGGAGCGGTCCGACATCGCCCGCCTGGAGCTTGCAGAGTTGGTCGACCTCTACCGGGATGGAATGTGCGAGCCGCTTCCCCTGCCGCCGCGCAGCACCGCCGCCTACGCGCAGGCGTGGGAGCGGCAGCAGCGGTCGCCAGGCGCCGAGGGGGCGCTGGAGACGGCCGAGAAGAAGGCGCAGGAAGCCGCCGGCAAGGAGTGGCATTCGAGCTACGGGCACGACGGTGAGGATCGCGACGCCGACCTCGCGCTCGCGTTCGGCGCGGGCTCGCCGCTGCCCTACATGCACGATTACGCACTGGCGCTGTGGTCGCCGCTACTCGAGCGCGAATCGCTGAGCCGTCACGAGCCGGCGAGGCGATCATGAGCGAGCCGCCACGCCCGGTGACCGACGGGGAGTTCGACCTCACCGGGCCACTGCCGCCGGCAGGGATCACGGTGCTCGAGGCAAGCGCCGGCACCGGCAAGACCTATGCGCTTGCAGGACTTGCGAGCCGCTACGTCGCGGAAGGCGTTCGCCTCGACTCGCTGCTGCTGGCGACGTTCACGCGCCAGGCGACGGGCGAGCTGCGCCAGCGCGTGCGCGAGCGCCTCGCGCTGACCGAGCAGGCGCTGCTGCGTGCGCTCGACGGCGAGTCGATCGCCGCAGACGACGGCTTGCTGCAGCTGCTGTGCAGCGGCTCGCCGCGCGAGCTCGAGCTGCGGCGTGAGCGTCTGACGGCGGCACTCACCGACTTCGACGCGGCCACCATCGAGACCACGCACAGCTTCTGCCAGCGGATGCTTGCAGAGCTCGGCACGCTCGGCGACCTCGACCCCGACGTGAGCTTCCTCGACCGCCCCGACACGCTGCTCGAAGAGGTCGTCGACGACCTCTACACGAGGGCGTTCCAGCGACCGACGACGTGGGCGCGGCCGATCGGCCGCGAGACCGCGATCGCGATCGCCCGCGCGGCGACCCAGCACCCCACCGCGACGATCTACCCGGAGGCACCGCGATCGCAGACAGCACCGGTGGTGTACAAGTGGCTCGCGGAGGGTGCCCGCACCGAGCTCGCGCGCCGCAAGCGCGCCCTTGCCGTGATGACCCCAAGTGACCAGCTGACGCGCCTGCTGGACGTGCTGAAGGGCGCGAATGGCGAACTCGCGGCCGCGCGTCTGCGAGAGCGTTTCAAAGTCGTGTTGATCGACGAGTTCCAGGACACCGACCCGGTTCAGTGGGAGATCCTGCGGCTCGCCTTCGCCACTGAATCAACTCGCCTGGTACTGATCGGCGATCCGAAGCAAGCGATCTACGCCTTCCGCGGGGCTGATGTCTACACCTACCTGGCGGCGGCTCGCCGGGCGACGCGTAAGGCGACGCTGGTCCACAACTACCGCAGTGACGCCGGCCTGCTGACGGCGCTGAATGCGCTGTTCGGCAACGCCCATCTCGGCCATCCGGAGATCCCCTACCGACCGTTGCTGCCGGCGGGCGCGGGCGTTGACAGCACGGCGGCAGCGGCGGCAGCGCCAGACCACACGGCAACAGGTGCGGCGACACCAGCACCGGCGGGCAGCACGGCGACGGCGACGGCGACCCAGCTAACGCCGGTACGAATCCGGGTCGTGGGTTCGAGCAACCCAGCGATCAAAGGGACGCCATCGGGGAGGAACCAGGACACAACCCAGGTTCGCGCCTTTGTCGCCCGCGACGCGGCCGGCGATATCGCGGCAACGCTAGCCGACGGCACGAGCATCACCGGCCGTGGCAGTCTCGATGGCGGTAACGACAGCGAAGGTGGCACCGGCGGACGACAGCTCGCCCCTGGCGACATCGCAGTCCTGGTGCGCACACACGCTCAGGCGCGGATGATCCAGGACGAGCTCACGCGGCAACACGTGCCCGCCGTGATCGCCGGCGCCGGCAGTGTCTTCGCCACCGAGGCCGCAACCGACTGGCAGTGCCTGCTGCAGGCACTGGAGCGTCCCGCCGATCGCCACCGCGCCGCAGCCGCCGCGCTCAGCGTCTTCATCGGTTGGGACGCAGCCCAGCTGGCAAGGGCCGACGAGGAGGAACGTGAGCAGCTGCACCTGCTGCTGCATCGCTGGGCGCGAATCCTGCGCGAACGTGGCGTCGCCGCGCTGATCGAGGCGCTGATGCAGCAGCAGCTCGCGGCACGGCTGCTCGCCCGTCCCGACGGTGATCGCCGGCTAACTGACATCCAGCACATCGGCGAGCTGCTGCACGCGGCGATCTCCAGCGGGCAGCTTGGTCTCGGCGGCATCTCCGCGTGGCTGCGGCAGCGTCTGGACGCGACCACCAGCGACCGTGCCAGCGACGAGCTCACGCGACGGCTCGACACCGACGCGGCCGCAGTCCACGTGATGACAATCCACGCCAGCAAGGGGCTCGAATTTCCGATCGTCTACTGCCCGTATCTATGGGACGGACGCCGCTACAGCCCGAGCGACGCGCCAGCCAGCTTCCATACCGACGACGGCGAGGCTGGGCGCGCGATTGACGTCGCCTTGGAGGGAGTCGAGTTCAAGCAGCATGCTCAGCAGCAGCTCGACGAGGAGCGTGGCGAGGAGCTGCGACTCGCGTATGTCGCCGTGACCCGTGCCCGGCATCAGGCGGTGTTGTGGTGGGCGGGCGGCCCCTACTTCGCGTTCGAGTCACCACTCGGCCGTTTGCTGTTCGCCTGCGACGCGGACGGCAACGTCTCTCCGCGGGCGCCCGGGCAGCGGCCGACGCCAAAAGCCATGGGCACGCGGATGCGCGAGCTGGTGGCGAGCTCGCAGGGCACGATCGGGCTCGAGGCGGCGACACCGCGCGACGCTGAGCCAGAGCCGACTTTCGCGGAGGCGCGCGACGACGAGCTAGCGCTGGCACGGCTGGACCGCAGTTTCGACGCGAGCTGGCGACGGATCTCCTACTCGGCGATCGTTGCCGGCGAGGTTTACGACCGCGGTGACGCCATCAACGCCCCGGCAGTCGAGCCGCTCGCGGCTGACGACGAGGTCGTTGTCGCCGGCGCGGCCGCTGCCGTGCCGGCTCCGGGCGTGCCGGCTCCGGGCGTGCCGGCTCCGGGCGTGCCGGCTCCGGGCGTGCCGGCTCCGGGCGTGCCGGCTCCGGGCGTGCCGGCTCCGGGCGTGCCGGCTCCGGGCGTGCCGGCCAACGGCGGGCCGTCCACGGGTACGCCGTCCACGAGTACGCCGCCCCCGGGTACGCCGCCCGCCCCCGGACCGGACACGCCGATGTCTCCGGAGCCCGGTGGCCCGGCAGCAGGCGGGATCCGAACGCTGCCACTCGCGACGATGCCCGCGGGGGCACTGATCGGGACGATCGTGCACCGCGCGCTCGAGCTCGTCGAGTTTGATGCCGCCGACCTGGAGCAGGCGTTAGCCATCGCCCTCGACGACTCCACCGCCGGTGCACAGCCGTTGCTTGGCTCCGACCTCGGGACGGTTGCCGCCGGTTTGGCGCTCGCTCTGCGCACGCCGCTTGGCGGCGAGCTCGGCCCGCTGTCGCTGCGCGAGCTGCCCCGCCGGGACCGGCTCGACGAGCTCCAGTTCGAGCTGCCGCTGGCGGGCGGAGAGCGACCGTTGGGCAGCGTCACGCTGGCGGCGATCGCAACAGCGGTCAAGGAGCTCAGCGCGATCGACGATCCGTTGCGCGGCTACGCCGAGCGGCTCCGCGATCCAGCGCTCGTGGCCCGCTTCCGGGGGTTCCTGACCGGCCGGATCGATCTCATCGCGAGGACAGATGCCGCCGCACCCTCGGCGCCAGTGGGTACCAGGGCACCGGCCGGAGCGGCTGCTGCGGCTGCACCGTCCGGGGACGCCCCGACAGCCCGCTTCCACGTGATCGACTACAAGACCAACTGGCTGGCCGCGCCCGGCGAGCCGCTCACCGCCGAGCGCTACCGACCGGCGGCGCTGAACGCCGAGATGCAGCGCTCCCACTACGTCCTCCAAGCGCTGCTGTACGAGGTCGCACTGCACCGCTACCTACGCTGGCGGCTGCCGGGCTACGCCCCCGAGCGCAACCTCGGCGGCGTCCACTACCTGTTCCTGCGTGGCATGACCGGCCCGAGCACGAGCCCTAACCAGGGCACGAGCACCGGTGAGACGACGGGAATCTTCAACTGGCAGCCCACCCCGGCGCTGATCATGAGGCTGAGCGAGGTGCTCGACGGTGAGTGAGCGACCGGTAAACGATCGGTTCGTACCGCGGCTGGCGCTGGCGGCCGGCGGGCTGCTGCAGATCTTCAACGCCGCCGGCGTGCTCGACGCCGCCGACGTGCACGTGGCGGGCACACTCGCGGAGCTTGGCGAGGTCGACGACGAGCGCGTCACGCTGGCCGCGGCGCTGGCCGTGCGCGCCGTCAGGGCCGGCAGCGTCTGCGTCGACCTGGCTTCGGTCGCGGGATCGGTGCCGATCGAGACCGCCGTCGACGCGGCGACCGACAGTGACGACGCGGGCCCCGACGCCGGACTCCCGTGGCCGGACGCCGAAAGCTGGGTGCAGGCAGTGGCGAGCTGCTCGGCGCTCGTGGCGGCAACCGGAAAGCCGGTGGCAACCGCAGAGCCGCAAGACACGGGGCTCGCGGTTTCGACCGGCAGCGGGCGGGAAAGCCAGACGCCGCTGTGTCTGGATGGCTCGAGGCTCTACCTGCAGCGCTACTGGCGGCTCGAGCAGGAGCTGGCGACAGCGCTCTCACGGCTCGCGGAGCGACCACCTCGGCCCGTCGCCCCGGGCCTGCTCGACGAGCTGCTGGCCGGGCTCGGTGAGGTCGCCGAGGATGACCGCGTCCAGGCGGCGCTCCGCGCCGCCACCTGCCGCGGCCTCACCGTGATCGTCGGCGGCCCCGGCACCGGTAAGACGGCGACGATCGCCGCGCTGGTCACGCTGCTGCGCGAGCTTGCCGCACGGACCGACGTGCCGGCGCCGCTGATCGGGCTCTGCGCGCCGACCGGAAAGGCGGCCGCCAGGCTGCGTGAGGCGCTCAGCGACCAGAGTCCGGACGCCCCGGTCGGCGGCGAGACCGGTGGCCGCGACGGCAGCGACATGCGCGAGCGCGACGGCGACGGCAATGGCGACGCGCCCCCAATCGAGTGCCTCACACTGCACCAGCTGCTCGGCTGGCTGCCGGGCGACAGCTTCCGCCACCACGCCGAGAACCGGCTGCCGTACGACGTCGTGATCGTCGACGAATCCTCGATGGTGCCGTTGACGCTGATGCACAGCCTCGTGACCGCTCTGCGGGACGATGCCCGGCTGGTGCTGGTCGGTGACCCCGATCAGCTCACCGCGGTCGAGGCCGGGGCGGTCCTGCGCGACATCGCCGGCCCGGCTGCGACGGCCGCCACGCTCAGGGTCGCGCAGGACCGCCCCGGCCCGGACGGCGCTTCAGGCCAAGACGCCGCCACCGGCCAGGGCTCCGGTCCGGACCTCACCAGCGGCCCGAGCCTCAACACCGGACCCAGTCTCAGCAGCGGTCCGGACCTCAACACCGGGCCCGGCCTCACGGGCAGCGTCGTCGTGCTGACCCAGGAGCACCGTTACGGACAGGAGATCGCAGACCTTGCCGGCGCGGTGCGCCAGGGCGACGCGGAGCGGGCGCTGGAGCTGGCGATTGCCACTGATGGCGGAGATGCCGCCGGGGCGGGCGCCGCCGCGCCGATCCGTTGGATCCAATCAGATGCCGCCGCGGGCGCGGCGGCGCCCGCCCTCGCCCCGGTACGCGACGCCGCGCTGGCGGCCTTTACGCCATTGATCAGCGCCGCCCGAGCCGGCGAGGTCGAGGTTGCCCTTGGCGCGCTCTCCTCGTTTCGGCTGCTGTGCGCCCATCGTCACGGCCGCTATGGGGTCAGCGGCTGGCGCACGGTGATCGAACGCTGGCTGCAGGACGCGGTCCCGGGCTTCGTCCCGACCGCGACAAGTGCGCCAGGCTACCCGCTCACCGCGATCGCCAACGACTACGAGCTGCACGTCAGCAATGGCGACAGTGGCGTGATCGTCGCCGGCCACGGCGCCGTGTTCGACCGTGACGGCGAGCCGCTCGTGATCCCACCATCCCGACTCGGCGCGGTCGAGCCGCTGTACGCGACGACGATCCATCGCAGCCAGGGCTCGCAGTTCGATGTCGTCGCCGTGATCTTGCCGCCTCCGGGATCGCCGCTGCTCACACGCCAGCTGCTCTACACCGCGATCACGCGGGCGCGGCGGCAGCTGCTGCTGGTTGGCGAGCCGGCGTCGCTGCGCCGCGCGGTGCAACGACCGATCAGCCGTGCGACCGGGCTGGAGCGGCTGCTCTGGGGCGGGAGCACGGGCTAGACCCGGAGTACACGCTGGAGGCTTGGTGTGGGTTGTCCTAGCTGCACGCCGAGCTGATGCAGAAGATCAGGCGGTGCTGGCGTGTGGCCAGACACCGGATCCTTTCTTTGTAAGTTTGACTCCGCATGTGACAGCTAAACGTGCACTGAATGAGCCCGCCTCCATCGAGTTCGACCACACCGAGTCGCCAGCCCCGGCGGGCTGAATCCGGCGTGTCGGTTCCTGTTGCCTGGATCCGTGCCGCTAGCCTCGGCGCAAAGTCAACGCGATGCCCACCCAGGCGTGCTTACCGACCAGCCCGGGCCGGGCAAGCGGCACTCCGGCGGCGTGGTAGTCAATCCGCGCCCGAGCCTCGACGTGCAGGTGATCGGCGTGCTCGATGACCGTTACCGGGAAGGTCAGCGGCAGCTTGTAGCGCTGCAGGCGCAGGACCCCGGTCGCCGTCATCCGCGGCTCATCGATGATCCGCTCCTCCGGCGGCCGCGGGACGATGCCTGCAAGCGCGAAGCTGATCCAGGGATACGCTTCCGCATCCAGGAGCTCGCGGGCACGAAGGTTCTCGTCACGCCGGTCGATACCGGTCTTCACCGATGCGGTTGCCACGCGCAGCTCACCGGTCACGGCGCCGTCCACGGCCACATGCAGCTCCCCGGAGAAGGCATCGAAGTAGCCGTTCACCGGCAGCAGCCCGAAGCCGGTGCGCGCCTTGATGTTGACCGCGCTCGAGTCCGGGTCGATCCGCCAGTCACCGCCCGGTACCTGCTCGGTGACGACGCGATGATCCCGCGGCACAGCTGTCTCGTCTTCCACTGCCCTTGCCATCTGACTGGACCGGATGCTAACCGCTCTCCAGGTATGTCAACCTCGGTGGGCCGTGCTCGTGGGCGGCTGGCTGGTGGTTCGGCCACTGCTGTCGGTCTACAACTGCGGCCAGCGGATCAAGCGGGCGCAGCGGCTTGTGATCGTGGCGGCCGAGAGCATAAGTGCAAGCTGGTTGACATCGCCGGCGTGATGCTGTACATGTTGTATACATGTCTTATAGTCCTACGTTGGGAAAGCGATCCCGCATCGTCGAGGCGCTTGCCAGCGCCATCCGCAACAACGAGCTGCGGCCCGGCGACCAGATCGAAGGCGAGAACGAGCTGGCACGCCGCTTCAGCGTCTCGCGCGGCACCGTCCGGCAAGCGCTGGAAGAGCTTAAGCGACGCCGGCTGATCACCACCCGCCCCGGCATCGGGTCCTTTGTGACCTTCGACGGCGTCGCCATCGACCAATCGGTCGGCTGGGCGCGAGCGCTACAACAGGCTTGCGGTGAGGTCACCACCGAAGTAATCGACATCGTGACCCTCCCCTGGTCGGCGATCGATCTGCCCGCAGAGCTGGGTGACGCCACGAGAGCGCCCGCGGCGGTGCGCATCCGCCGCGTACGCAGGCTCGCCAACACGACCGCGATCTCCTACGAGACCTCGCTGGTTCCTGCCGTTGGTCAGCTGGCCGAGCTGCCTGCGACCGGCCTGACGAACGGCTCGCTGTGGGACACGCTTGCACAGGCAGGCCTCAGCATCGTGAGCGCCAGCCAGCAGATCAGCGTCGTACGACTCGACGACACCGACGCCCAGGTCCTCGGACGGGCGCCAGGCAGCGCCTTCCTCTGTACCGAGCGCACCTCCTATGGCCGCGACGGTGGCTTCGTCGAGCAGGTCGTCTCGCTGCTGGATCCTGACCACTTCCGCATCGTCGTCAACTTCGGCGAGAGCGCCGGCGTAAGGGAGGACCAATGAGCCCCAGGACCGCTCGCAGTGTGCTTGCGGACCGCGCGACCGGCGCCCTTCTCGGTCTGGCGATCGGGGACGCGCTGGGCATGCCCACGCAATCGATGAACCGCAAGCAGATTGCCCGGCACTACGGACCGATCAGCAGCCTGCGCGACGCCGTCGCCGAACAGCCGATCGCCCCTTTGCATCGGGCCGGCTCAATCACTGACGACACCGAGCAGGCGCTGCTGCTTGCCCGCTTGCTGATCGATGGGCACGGCCGGATCGAGCCACGACGCTTCGCCGATGCGTTGGCGGAGTGGGAGGCTGACATGGAGGCGCGCGGCTCGCTGGACCTCCTCGGCCCATCCACCAAGGCAGCGATCGCCGCGATCCGAGCTGGCGCCGGGCCGGACGACGATCCGGGGAAGAGCGGCACCACAAATGGAGCGGCGATGCGCATCGCGCCAGTCGCGCTCGCCTTCCCACTTGCCGGCGGCCGGCTGGCGACAGCCGTCGTCGAGGCGTCGAAGCTCACGCACAACACAGGTCTGGCACTCGGCGCGGCGGGCGCGGTGGCGGCAGCCATCGCTCATGCCCTCGACCATCCCGGCTGCAGCGTGAACGACAGCACCCGGGTCGCGGCGCAACTCGCGGCGCAGCTCGAGGACACCGGCAACTGGGTTGCCGGTGGATCGATCAGTGCCCGCATCGGCTGGGCCGCAGAGCTTGTGCACGACCTCGCGCAGGACGACGTACTGGATGTCATCTCCACGATCGTCGGCACTTCGGTGGCGTCGCAGGAGTCGGTCCCCGCGGCGTTCGCCTTTGCCACGAGATTCGCCGACGACCCCTTCCAAGCGTTGTGCTTGGCGGCACAGGTTGGCGGCGACACCGACACGATCGCGGCGATGACGGGAGCAGTGCTGGGCGCGCACTACGGAGTGTCCGCCTGGCCGACCCCGATCGTCGAGGCGGTCGTCAGCGTCAACGAGCTCGAGCTGACGCCACTGGTCGACAAGCTGCTGGCGCTGCGCCAAAGCGCAGCTGGCCACGCGGCCCCCTAACGGCAAGCACACCGACACACAACCGATAACCGCCCGCCTGTCGGGCTTCCAGGGACCGGACAAGACCCACCCAGTGGGTCAGGGCACCCGTTTGTCCATCGCCGGTGCCCGTGATCAACAATCAGGAGGAGAGCAACGCAAAATGACCCAACTCAGTACAGAAAGCGAAGCGCCGGCTCCCGGCGCGAGCGCGGCCGGCACGAGCGGTACTGACGGCCCCGCGAGCAGCGTGCGTGTCGGACACATCGAGCAGCGTGGCATCGAGCCGGTCCCCGCGGCGGAGCGCACAGGTCGCCCGCTGCAGCTGTTCTGGGCGTGGTTCGCAGCCAACATCTCGATCCTCGGTCTGCCACTGGGGATCACTCTGATCCAGAGCGGCCTCAGCTTCTGGCAAGCGATCATCGCCGCGGCAGTCGGCTCGTTCGGGTCCTTCGCGCTGGTCGGCGCAATCTCGATCGCCGGCCGGCGCGGCCACGCGCCGAGCCTGACGCTCTCGCGCGCAGTGTTTGGCGTGCGCGGCAACATCGGCCCCACACTCGTCTCACTGATCTCGCGCCTTGGCTGGGAGACGGTCAACACGTCAACCGCCGCGTTTGCTCTGCTGGCGCTGTGGAGCGTCTTCTTCGGCATCAGTAGCAACGCCAAGGATGTGCCCGTCGTCACCGTCATCAGCATCCTGCTCTTCGTCGCTTGCACGGTGACGGTAGCCGGGCTGGGTCACGCGACGCTGCTGGTGATCCAGAAGTGGGCCACCTGGATCTTCGGGGCGCTCAACATCGTGGTCGGCGTCTACCTGCTGACCCACGTGAATTGGTCGCACGTGGCTGCCGCTCACGCCGGCAGCACCGCCGCGGTGATCGCGGGGATCGGCACGATCGCCGGTGGCACCGGCATCGGCTGGGCCAACGCCAGTGCTGATATGTCGCGTTACCAGAACGGCAGCGTGCGCGCCCGGCATCTGGTCGCGAGCGCAGCCGCCGGCGCCGGCATCCCATTGGTGCTGTTGATCTCGCTGGGGAGCGTGCTCGGCTCCGGCGATGCGCAGCTCGCTGCCGCCGCCAACGGTCCCGTGGAGGCCCTCGTCCACGTCATGCCCACATGGATGGCAGTCATCTATCTGCTCACTGCCTTCGGTGGCCTGCTGGTGAGTAACCACATGTCGGTCTACTCCGCCGGCCTGACCACGCTCACACTGGGCGTGCCGATCAAACGCGTCTACGCCGTGGTCGTTGATGTCGTTGTGACCACCACCGGTGCGATCTACTTCACACTCATCGCCAGCAACTTCTACGATCCGTTTGTCGCTTTCATCGACCTGCTTGCCGTGCCGATCACGGCCTGGGTGGGAGTGTTCCTCGCCGACATGATTCGCCGCCGCGACTATGGCGGTGACGATCTGCTCGATCTATCGCGCCACGGGCGGTACTGGTACAGGGCCGGAACCGAATGGCGAGCGCTGGCGTGCTGGGCGGCGGCGATCGTGGTCGGCTACCTGTTCACACGCGCCGGACCGACTGATAGCTCCTGGTTCACCGGGCCGCTGCACCACACCTGGATCGGCCAGAACGGCACCGGCTGGATCGCCACGTTCGTGGTCGCCTTCCTCGGCTACCTGGCGATGGGCGGTGCACGGGTTCGCGGAGGGCGGCGATGAGCGCCGCCCAAGGTCGGGTCCTGCATACGGGTCAGGCGATCGTCGACCTGGTGATGGAGGTCGACGCGTTGCCGTCGCGCGGCGGCGATGTGTATGCCGATCGGTTTTCCCTCACCGCCGGCGGTGGCTTCAATGTCATGGCCGCCGCCGCGCGTGATCGCGCCGAGGTCGTCTACCTCGGTGCGATCGGCGGCGGCCCGTTCGGACAGATCGTGCGCGATGCCCTCACCCGCGAGGGCATCGCAGCCCCCGCGGCGCCGGTGGCCGACACCGACACTGGATTCAGTGTCGCGATCGTGGACCAGGGCGCCGAACGCACCTTCGTGTCTGCCCTCGGTGCCGAGGGCCAGGTGGGCCCCGAGCATCTGGGCATCGTCACCGTTCGCAACGAGGACATCGTCTACGTGACCGGCTACTCCCTGGGCCACGAGGTCAATCGCGCCGCGCTGCTAGGCTGGCTGCCGCAGTTGCCGGCGCGCAGCCGTGTGGTCTTCGATGCCTCGCCATTGATCACGAAGATCCCCGACTCCGCCTGGACGATGATTTGCGCCCGGGCGTCGATCTGGACGCTCAACGCCCGCGAAGCGCAGCTTGCGCTGATACGCCTTGGCAACCAAACCGCGGCCGATGACGATGTGAGCAAGCTGGCCGAAGCGCTTGCCGAGCTTGTGCCAGCGACGGTACTTGTCCGTGATGGGGCGCGCGGCACATACCTCGCCCAGGCGGGCGCGGCCTCGCGCCACGTCCCTGCCCACCCGGCTCGTGCCGTCGACACCAACGGCGCCGGCGACGCACACACCGGGGTGCTCATGGCCGAGCTCGCGCGCGGCGCTGACCTACCGCTCGCCATCCAGCGCGCCAACGTCGCCGCGGCGATCGCCGTCACCCGTCGCGGCCCCGCCACCGGCCCCACGCGCGAGGAGATCGATCGCGAGCTGCAGCGTGCCGAGCAGCGCAGTTAGGAGCCGCCGGACTCAGGCAGTAGCTGGGGTCGGCATGAGGCGCCCTGTCAACCTCGCCGAATAAGCGGGCGACAGCTGCGCGCGGTGAGTCTTGGGCCCGGCCAGATGGCCGGGCCCAAGCACCCCGACAGGGATCACCACTGACTACATACGTCCCAGGACTTGATTGAGTGTCTGCCTGGGTGACATGACACTCCCGACCACCGCGGCAGGCCGCCCGCCGGAGCGGGCGCGTTTCGCGGCTGGACCTCGCGGCCCTGATCGAGTGGGCAATCCGCCGGACGGCAAAGGTTAGCGAGTGTGCGGTGGATTGTCCTGGGTCCTCGTTGCGGGCGCCGCAGCGGCGGCGCCCCCAGTCGTGTCCCGTGGTGGGGCGGCCTCGGGATCGTCCGGCAGATCGGGCGCTGCGAGAGCCGCCAGCGCGGAGGCGTAGACGCTCGGCTCCTCGCCGGCGACGGCGCCGGTCTGTAGCCGCGCGGAGTAGATCGAGGCCGAGCCCAGCCGGCGAGCGATCGCGGTCGCGCCGGCCACCGCGATCAGCGTCGGCACCAGCAACGTCGTCATGTGACCGGTCAGCTCCAGCACCAGCACCGCGCCGGCAAGCGGGCCCTGGATCGCGGCCGCCAGGAACGCCCCGCAACCGATCAAGGCATCGACGCTGAGCGGCGAGCCCGGCCAGGCCTTCAGCCAGAACCAAGCGACAAGCGCCGCCAGCAACACCCCAACCGACATGGTCGGCGTGAACAGGCCGCCGGGCGCGCCCGAGCCGAGGCAGATGGTCACCATCAGCGGCTTGAGTACCAGCAGCACGACGATCAGCCCGAGCGAGAGCTTGCCGATCAGGGCCAGCTGGACGATCCCGTGGCCGTTACCGAGCAGCTGCGGGTATTCCAGCGAGAGCAGCCCGAGGATGGCGAATGCAACGAATGGCGCCAGGTACCGGCCGGCACGCCTTGGCTTGACGCGGTTCGCCGCCGATATCAATCGCGTCCAGCCGTAGGCGGCGCAGCCGGCGATCGGCGCGATCAGCACCGCGTAGCCGATCTGCGAGGCCGCGAAGTGCTCGGCCGGGACTTGGTAGAGCACATGCTGGCCGATGATCAGCCACGAGACCGCAGTCGCGATCGACGACGTCAGCAGCGCCGGCAGCACCAGTGGCAGCGCCAGTGTGCCGAGCATCACCTCAAGCGCGATCAGGGCGCCGCCCAGCGGCACGTTGTAGACCGCCGCGAAGCCGGCACCGGCGCCGCAGGCCACGAGGAGCCGCCGTTGCCAGACCGGCAGGCCGGCATACTCGGCCAGGCGGCTTGCGCTCGCCGCGCCGAGCAGCTGCGGCGCCGCTTCGCGACCGAGCGAGACGCCCATGCCGATCGTCACGATCGAGATCACGCCGCGAGCGATGCTCGAGAAGAACGGCAGCCGTCCGGAGCTGAGCCAGATCGCCTCCGTGATCTCGATGCCGCCGGTCGACGCCCGCCCCAGCAGCCAGAGGCCGACAACCACGATCACCGCTGCCGCCAGCACCGACACCAGCCGCCGGTATGGCGGTGCTGCACGCGCCGCCTGCAGCACCCCGGTGGCGTGCGGCTGGCTGAAGGCGACGTGCTCGACCAGGTGCAGCAGCTCCATCAGCAGGCCGCCGCCGAGACCGGCGATCGCGCCGATCAGCAACAGCATCAGCCAGAAGCGCGAGCTGTACGAGGCGACGATGCCAACGCCGGAGATGTTCGGCTGCAACGACCGCCAGCGGTCCCGACCGTGCCTCTGACGCGCAGTGCCATCGGAGCGATGCCGCACAGCCAGCGATTCTATGGGCAGGGGCGGCGTGCGGTGGCGCCGCCGGCAGCGGACCGCCGATAGCGGACCGCCGATAGCGGACCGCCGGCGAGACCGCCGCACGACGAGCCGGCGCCGGGACCGGTACGCCTCCGGACGTGCAAATCCACCGGGATAGGCCCTAACGTGAGGTAGGTGCATCTGCTCCCCGACCAGCCGAACGTCACGCTGCGCGAGAGCGAGTCCGGCGACCCCGAGCTGGTGCTCGTCTTCCCCTATGACGCACTGCTGGTCGCCGCCGTGCGGACGCTGCCGGGCCGCCGCTTCGACTGGGACCGGCGCGAGTGGTCGGCACCGGCCGACGGCTGGGTGGCAGCCAAGCTGCAGGAGATCCTGAGGCTCTGGCCCGATCTGACTTGCAGCGACGAAGTCGGGAGCTGGCTCGGCTCGGTGGAGCGCCGCTGGATCGGGCGCGTCCGCACGACCCGCCATGACGGTCGCGGGTTCTTCGCTCTCGACACACTTGCCGGCACACCGCCCGATACGGTGCTGGAAGGATCGATCGAGTACGAGGGACGGCTGCTGGCGCCGCTCACACCCCCGGTAGCGACCGCGCTGGCCGAGCTCGACGACGCGCGCTTCAGCATCGGTGCCCAGCGCTGCATCGAGGCACTCGAGCAGGGTGAGGAGCCGCCGCCGGCACGCCTGATCCTGACCCGCAGCGTCGCCGGCGAGCGGCTTGTGCTTGAGACCTTCTGGGACCCGGAGGCGCTCGCCGCCTTCGAGCAGCTGCCCGGCGTCGCCCACACCGAGCTGGCACTCGACGCTTGGATCGTCGATCAACTCGACGCGTTCATCACGATGCACAGTGTGGAGTGCAGCCCCGCCGCCGCCGAGGTACTGGCCCAGCTTGCCACCGAACAGCGTGCCGCCCAGCATGCCGTCGCGCAATCGCGCGCGACCGAGGCAGAGCCAATCGCGGAGGTCGCCGAACGGCTCGGCGGTGAGCTGGCGCCGTTCCAGTGGGTTGCCGTCCGCTACGCGCTGGCGGCACGCCGGACCTTCCTTGCCGACGAGCAGGGCCTCGGGAAGACCGTCGAGGCGTTGGCGGCGCTCGAGGCCGACGAGGCCTTCCCCGCCGTCGTCGTCTGCCCCGCGTCGATGAAGCTCACCTGGCAGCGTGAGGCAGCCCGCTGGCTGCCTCACCGGACCTGCACCGTACTCGAAGGCCGTGGTGCAATCCCGGACCCCGATGCCGAGATCACGATCCTGAACTACGAGATCGTGCAGGCGCACCAGCCGGCGCTGGCGCGCCGCCGGCCACGCGCGCTGATCGCCGATGAATCCCATTACTGCAAAAACCCCCATGCCCAGCGCACGAAGGCCACGCGCCGGCTGGCGGAGAGCATCACCGCGGGCGGCTTGCGCCTGGCACTGACCGGCACACCGGTGCTGAACCACGCCGACGAGCTGATCGCCCAACTGCGCGTAATCGGCCGGCTGCAGGACTTCGGCTCCGGCTCGAGCTTCAGCCGTCAGTTTGCAGGCGAGCTCAGCGAGGAGCGGCTGCACTGGCATCTGCGGCGGCATTGCTTCGTCCGCCGCCTGAAGTCCGAGGTACTGCCGCAGCTGCCCGCCAAGCGCCAGGTGGTGGTCCCGGTGACGCTCTCGAACCGCAAGGAGTACCGGCTCGCCGAGGATGACGTGATCGCCTGGCTGCGCACGCAGCCGTTGGATCTGAAGGAGCTCGATGCGAAGATCGCGGCGACCCTGCGCGCACAGCGGCTGGCCCAGCTGACCGCACTGCAGATTCTGGCCGCGCGCGGCAAGCTGGCCGCGGCACTTGCCTGGATTCGCGATTTCGCCCTGACCGGCGAGCCGCTGGTCGTGTTCGCCCGACATGTCGAGATCCAGAAGGCGGTGATGGCCGCCTTCCCGGGAGCGCTGCACCTGCGCGGTGAGGACTCGATCGCCGCCCGCGAGGCGTCGATCGCCAGCTTCCAGGATCCGGCCGGGCCGTCGCTGATCGTCTGCGCGACCCGCGTGGCCGGGCAGGGGATCACGCTGACACGCGCGTCCAACGTCTGCTTCCTCGAACTGGAGTGGACGCCGGCGCTGCACGATCAGGCCGAGGACCGCTGCCACCGGATCGGTCAGCACGATGCCGTCACAGCCTGGTACCTGCTGGCGGCCGGCACGATCGACGAGACGATGACCCGGCTGATCCAGCGCAAGCGGCAGGTGATCGACGCAGTCACCGACGGCCGCGAGCTACCCGACGGCGGTCTGCTCGACGGTGTCATCCGAGAGTTGCGCGACGGCCAGCCGTTCCGTCACTTGCACGCCGTCGCCGGCGACGCCGATGCCGATGCCGAGCTGGCCGGCGACGCGCGCCGCCGCTGGCGGCATGGCGCGGAAGCGGCCGAGCAGGTTTAGTCCTCACCGCCAGAACGAATCCGGCGACTGACGCCCCCTTTCCTTTGATATCCATCGGAAAGGGGGCGTCAGTCGCGCTTGATGCGGGTCCCTCCTGGCCCGGCCTGGCCGGCCTGGCCTGGCCGGCCCGCGCGGCCGGGCCGGGCCGCGCGGCCGGGCCGGGCCGGGCCGGGCCGGGCCGGGCCGGGCCGGGCCGGGCCGGGCCACGGGCAGGCTACGGCTTGCTCACCCGGATCTGGAACCTCGCGGTGAACTCGGTCCCTGGTTGGGCGAACGGCAGGCGCTCACCGGCGCCGAACGGGTCGACCGGCGCAGTCATCGGCTCGTAGCAGATGAAGTCCGAGCCCTCGGCCGCGTAGACCTGCGAGACCGGGTAGGTACTGCCGAAGACCACCTCGACGCGCCGGCGCTCGTCGGCGAGTGCGAACACCGCCTCACCGCCGCCGGTCGTGTAGAGGCGGTCATAGCTGGTGTCGAAGGTGCGGTCGCCGAACGGACCGTCGAGCTCGCCCGGCGCGATCTCCACGCCCGCCCCCGTCGGTAGCAGCTGCTCGTCCAGCTCCGCCTGGCGGGCGACCGGCAGCTCCAGCTGCCAGCCACGCCGGTCCGAGCCCGGCAGCGTCAGGTACGGATGGAACCCGAACGCGACCGGCACGGCCGTGTCGCCGGTCGGGATCACGGTCAGCGCCACCGTCAGGGCACAGTCCGCGAGCGCAGCGCTGTAGCGGACGCGGTGCGCGAACGGGAACGCCGCCATGTACTCGGGCACCGCGCCGAAGTCGAGCTCGGCAGTCAGCCGGTCGCTCGCGCTGTCCACCACCTGCCAGTGCGGCGAGGCCGCGAGCAGACCGTGGATCGGACGACCGGTCGGGCCGTCCTCCTTGACCACCGACGACTGCCGGTCGAGCGTCACCGAGTGTCCCGCGAGCGAGTAACGCCAATCCCGCAGCCGGTTCGCCCACGGATGCAGCAGCGGCAGCGCGAACGTCGCGCCCCGCTGCTCGTACCCGGCGACCCCGCCGAGCTGGGCGAAAAGCTCCTCGCCTTGGTGCCGCAGCGAGCTGCCGATCATCCCCAGCTCGGGGATGAACGTCGCCTCGAGCGGTGCGCTCGGATCCTTGAGCGTCACCTCACGCAGCATCGATCAGCTCCTCGAACTGCTCGTCGGACAGCTTGATCGTGGCCGCCTCCAAGTTCTCCTCAAGGTGCTTGACCGACGACGTGCCGGGGATCGGCAACATCACTGGCGAGCGCTGCAGCAGCCATGCGAGCGCGAGCTGTGACGGCGTTGCGCCGGTTTGCTGGGCGAGCGCGGTGAGCGGGCTACCCGCGCCCAGCAGCTTGCCGGTGTTGAGCGGGAACCAGGGGATGAAGCCGATGCCCGCCTGCTCGCAGTGGTCGAGCAGATCCTCGGCCTTGCGGTTGGCGAGGTTATAGAGGTTCTGCACGGTTGTGATCGTGGCGTACTTCTGCGCTTCGACGAGCTGCTCGACGGTCACCTCGGAGAGACCGATGTGGGCGATCTTCCCCTCCTGCTGCAGCGCTACCAGCTCACCGATCTGTTCGGCCAGCGGCACCTTGGCATCGATGCGATGGAGCTGGTAGAGCGGGATCTGCTCGAGGCCAAGGTGGCGCAGGCTCAGCTCACACTGCTGGCGCAGGTACTCGGGCCGGCCGACCGGCATCCAGATGTCCGGCCCGTGGCGGGTGAGCCCGGCCTTGGTGGCGATCACGAGCCCCTCCGGGTAGGGGTGCAACGCCTCCTTGATCAGCTTCTCGGCCACGAACGGCCCATAGGAATCGGCGGTGTCGATGAAGTTGACGCCAAGCTCGACCGCGCGCCGCAACACGCGCACAGCCTCGGCGGGGTCCTTCGGGTCGCCCCAGATACCCGGTCCGGTCAGCTGCATCGAGCCGAAACCGAGCCGACGCACCTCGAGCTTGCCGCCGATCAGGAACGTGCCCGAAGCGGCAGCGGGTTCACTCTGACTCATCTGTCCTCCTCTAAGGATGGCTATGGAAGCTACTTGCCTTCCGCCGCACGCCGAAGCGCTTGGCGGCCGCTCGGCACCGCACCGCCGGCGGTGACCGCCGGTGCGGCGAAGTGGGTGACAACGGGATCGGTGGCGAAGCTCGGGCCGATCAACGCGCGCCAGCGCGGGAACAGCTCAGAGCCGCGGAAGCCCTCGGTATGGGCCTCAAGCGTCTCCCACTGGTTCAGCAGCAGGTACGTCGACGGATCCTCGAGGCCGCGCCGCAGTTCCGCCGAGTGGAAGCCCGGCGACTGCGCCAGTAGCGCGGTGCCCTCACGCACGGCCTGCTCGAACTGCTCCTCGAAACCGAACTTGATCGTGAACACGGCCTGCTCGACGATCACCTTCAACCTCCCTGCTCGCAGTTCCACCGATGACGGTCGCGTCGCCCAGCGGGGCGAACGCGACCGCGGGCCGCTCGAACTTCGATCGTCGTCGAACAACCCGCTGTCAAGTACGTTAGACGCTGGCGCGGGTGCCGGCGGTGGTGGCGTGAGCGCCAGCCGCGGCGGCGCTAGCGGCCGCAGCCACGGCACGCTCGACCGCGGTCACGTCGCGCACGGCACCGGTGTCGGCCGAGGTGGCCATCAACCCGTAGGCGCGCAGCGCCGGCGAGACCACGCGGTCCCGGTTCGGGACGTAGCCGCCACTCGCCTCGAGCTCCTCGCGCCGTGTGGCCAGCTCTTCGTCGGAAACGTCGAGCGTGAGCTTGCGGCCGGGGATGTCGATCGCGATCGTGTCGCCGTTTCGCACCAGCGCGAGATTTCCACCAGAGGCCGCCTCAGGTGAGATGTGGCAGATCGAGAGCCCGGAGGTGCCACCCGAGAAGCGGCCGTCGGTGATCAGCGCGCAGGTCTTGCCGAGCCCGAGCCCCTTCAGGTAGGAGGTCGGGTAGAGCATCTCCTGCATGCCGGGGCCGCCGCGCGGGCCCTCATAGCGGATGACGACCACGTCTCCTGGCTTCACGCCGCCGCCAAGGATCACGTCGATCGCCTGCTCCTGCGAGTCGACCACCACGGCCGGGCCGCTGAAGACGAGGATCGAAGGATCGACGCCGGCGGTCTTCACGACCGCACCGCGCGTCGCGAGGTTCCCGTAGAGGATCGCAAGGCCGCCGTCTGCCGAGTAGGCGTGCGCGACGTCGCGGATGCAGCCGCCTGCCGCGTCGCTGTCGAGCGACTCCCACCGCTCCGACTGCGAGAACGCCTCACTCGAGCGCTTACAGCCCGGCGCAGCCTCGAACAACTCGATCGCCGCGGGCGCCGGCGCGGTGGCACGGACGTCCCAGGCATTCAGCCAGTCACCGAGGTTCGGCGCGTGAATCGAGTGCACGTCGCGGTCGAGCAGGCCGGCGCGGTCAAGCTCGCCGAGGATCGCCGGGATGCCGCCGGCGCGGTGCACGTCCTCCATCAGGAAGGGGCTGCTCGGCGCCACCTTGCAGATGCAGGGGACGCGCCGGGAGAGATCGTCGATGTCCTGCTGCGTGAAGTCCAGCTCGGCCTCCTGAGCGGCCGCCAGGACGTGCAGCACGGTGTTGGTCGAGCCGCCCATCGCGATGTCCATCGTCATCGCGTTGCTGAACGCCGCGCGCGTCGCGATTGAGCGCGGCAGCACGCTCTCATCGTCATCCTCGTAGTAGCGATGGGTGAGCTCGACGATCTTCTCGCCGGCGGCCTCGTAGAGCCCGCGCCGAGCCGTGTGCGTGGCCAGCAGCGTGCCGTTGCCAGGCAGCGCGAGGCCGAGCACCTCCATCAGGCAGTTCATCGAGTTGGCGGTGAACATTCCCGAGCAAGAGCCACAGGTCGGGCAGGCGGCCTCCTCGATGCGGAAGAGGTCGTCGTCGGAGACGTCCGGGTCGACCGCCTCGGACATCGCGTCGATCAGGTTCAGGCCCCTCCGAACCTTGCCGTCGACCAGCGTCGCGGTGCCGCCCTCCATCGGGCCGCCGGAGACGAACACCGTCGGGATGTTCAGCCGCAGCGCGGCGTTGAGCATGCCGGGCGTGATCTTGTCGCAGTTCGTGATGCAGACAAGCGCGTCGGCACAGTGCGCGCGCACCACGTACTCGACGCTGTCGGCGATCAGCTCGCGCGACGGCAGGCTGTAGAGCATCCCCGTGTGGCCCATCGCGATGCCGTCGTCGATCGCGATCGTGTTGAACTCGCGCGGGATCCCGCCGGCGCGCTGGACTGCCTCGGCGACGATCCTCCCTACCGGCTGCAGGTGGACGTGCCCCGGCACGAACTGCGAGTAGGAGTTGGCAATGGCAATGATTGGCTTGCCAATGTCTTCGCGGGCGACGCCGGCGGCGCGAAGCAGCGCCCGGGCACCGGCCATGTTGCGACCGTGCGTGACCGTACGGGAGTTCAAAGCGGGCATGTGCCATAGGGTACATGGCTGCCGCGCCACGCCCACCAGCGCTCCGGCAGCGCTTCAGAGGTTGCGCAAGGCCCCCTTCGGAGGCCCCGGCGGGAGACCATTCGAAGGCCCTCGGTGAGGCCCCCTCGCATTCTTGATGGGACCCCTTCGGAGGACCCGCCAGCCCCCGGCGATGCATCGTACGCGGACCGCGGTTCCGTGTACGAAAGCAAAACATGACTGAACCCGATTAATTGGATGGTGAGAGTGGCGATTCAGCCTCAATCAATGACACAATGCCCTCATGAAGGGGGTATCTGACGCCGCCGAGCCGCCGGGGGAAATGCAGCCGGTGACGAAGTCCATGGCCCAGGCGGTACCGACGCCGGACCATCCAGCGGTGGTCGAGGCAGTGCTCGGCGCGAGCCGCGTGCTGGTGGCGGTCGCGGCGCGCTCGCTTGCGGATGTGGCGGAGGAGGTCACCCTGCCTCAGTACCGCGTCCTGGTCCTGCTCTCGTCGCGGGGGCCGCAGCGCGTGCTCTCCCTGGCCGAGGCGCTGACGGTAACGCCGTCGACGGCGACGCGGATGTGCGACCGGCTCGTCCGCAAGGGCCTCGTGCGGCGCCGCACCGCGCGCAGCGACCGGCGCGAGGTGCGAATCACCCTGACCGCGGACGGCCAGGCACTCGTGGACGAGGTTACCCGGCGTCGCCGCGTCGAGATCGAGGAAATCCTGGATAAGATCCCGGTTGCCGATCAGCTGGCGATCGTGACTCTGTTCGACAAGCTGACCATGGCCGCGGGCGAGCGCCCCGACCACGACTTCACCAGCGGGTGGGACCTGTAGCGGGCCTGCACCTGTAGCGGGCCTGCGTGAGGGCGCGCCCGCTGGCGCGCCCGGCAGCGTGTCGTCAGTCCGCGTCAGCGCCGAGCAGCCGGATCGTGAGCGGGTCGGCGACGCCGCCGTAGTAGCGATCCAGCACGGCCGTGAAGACGCTGTTGGTGGGCGCGCCCGGAGCGACGGCTGCAAACAGCGTCATCGAGGAGCGCGCCTTCAGCACGTCGATCGGGCCGAAGATCGCCTCGGCGCTCGTCGCGCCGGTGGCAAGCACCGCGTCCGCGCACTCCCGCAGCCGCGGACCGAGCAACGGGTGGCGCAGATAGGCCCGCGCCTCGTCCGCCGACACGATCGCGTAGCGCTGCGAGGTCGGCGAGCGGCCCAGCCCGGCGATCTGAGGGAATACGAACCACATCCAGTGGCCGCGTTTGCGGCCGGCCCGGAGCTCCGCCAGCGCCCGCTCGTAGACGCCGCCGGAGTCTTGCGCCTGGACGAACCGTTCAAGGTCGAAGTGCTGCTCCGCCATCGCAACTGCGAAATGTAAGCCGCGGACGGGCCGAGCGCCAGGTGATTCACTCGCGCACCCGAGGCTCGTGCCCTCAGTCGGGATCGACGACGGTTTGCGACTCGATCTCCGTCTGCTCATGCTGATGCCGGCGGCGGCCCATCGCCGCCGGCCACCAGTTCCAGCGCCCGAGCAGCGTGACGGTCGCGGGCACCAGCAGCGTGCGCACGATGAACGTGTCCATCAGGATGCCGATCGCCAGGCCGAAGCCGATCGCCCTGACCTGGCTGCCGGACGCACTTGAGCCGGCGGCGACCGCCAGCACGCCGAAGGTCCCAGCCAGCACAAGCCCCGCGGAGGTGACGGTCGAGCCGGTGCGAGCGACCGCGTGGATCACGGCCTCGTCAAGTGGGTGGGATCGCGCCTCCTCACGGATGCGGGTCATCACCAGGATGTTGTAGTCCTCGCCCAGCGCCAGCAGGAAGATGAACATCAGGAACGGCAGGACGAACGTCAACCCCCCGTCGCCCGCGAGATCGATGAACACGAGCGTCGAGACGCCGAGCGCCGCCAGGTAGGAGAACGCGACGCTGACGATCAGGTACAGCGGCGCGATCAGGCTGCGGAGCACCACTGCCAACAGCAGCGCGATCGCCACGATCGCGACCGGGATGATCCGCACCAGGTCGTGGTTCGCGGTGGCGCTGACGTCATCCAGCGCGGCGGCCTCACCCGCGAGGCCAGACGCGGTTGCCCCCGACTTCACCGCCGCCTGCGAGACGACGTTACGGATCCGCGACGTCGCGTCGAGCGCACCGGTGCTCTCCTGCCCGCCGGCACGCAGATTCGCCTCGAACTGGATTACCTTTCCCCCGGGGCTGACGAAGCTGGCGGTAGCCCGGTAGGCGTTGTACTCGGCGGTTGAGATGCTCGCGGCGGCAGCCGGCGCGATGGCCGTCAGCTGCGCCGGGTTGCCGAGCAGCGCATGCAAGTGCGCGTAGGTTGCCGGACTCAAGCTCGTGCCAATTGACGAGAGTGGCCCCTGCAGCGAGCTGAACTGATGCGATGCCTTCAGCGAAGCCTCTGCGGCCGCGATCTCGCTCGGCCGCTCCCAAACCGGCGTGTGGTAGCGGAACACGAGATTCGCCGGGTTGGCGTTCGACTGCGGGAAGTGACGGGCAACCAGCGCGTTGCCGGCCGCCGCGCTGCTGCCCTTCGGCGCGCCGGCGGCGCCGCCGAAGCCACTGGAGTGGTAGCCGAGCGCACCAACCGCCAGCGCCGCGAACAGCAGCACGCCAACCGCGAGCGTCACCGCCGGCCGCCGGATCAAGCGCGTGGCGATCCTCCCCCAAGCGCCTTCGCGCATCTCCCCGGGATGCACCTTATTGGGCCAGAATGCAGCGCTGCCGAAGATCGCCAGCAGTGCCGGCAGCAGCGTCAGCCCGGCCAGCAGGATCACCGCGATGCCAATCGCCAGCGGGATGCCGAGGTCGTGGTAGATGCCGAAGCTCGCCAGCAGCAGTGTGAGGAGCGCCAGGATAACCGTGGCAGCCGACGCGCTGATCGACTCGCCGACGCGCATCAGCCCGCGCTCGACGGCGGCACGGCCATCGAGCCCGCGGCGGATCTCCTCGCGAACGCGGAAGACGAGGAACAGCCCGTAGTCGGTGCCGGCACCGAGGATCAGGATGATCATCAAGAGCTCGGTGATCTCGGAGATCTTCAGGCCATGCGCGCCCAGCTCGCCGATCAGCCGCATCCCCACGAGCAGCGAGGCACCGGCTGGCAGCAGCGTGATCAGCGGCGCGAGCAGCGAGCGGAAGATCACCAGCAGCAGCACGATGATGAACAGGAAGGAGAACAGCTGGGTCTCGTTGCCGGTGTGCTGCGAGCTGAGCTGATTCGCGACGTTGGTGGCAACCTGGCCGGCGAGCTTGACCTGCAGTCCGGCGGGCGCGTGCGATCTGGCAAGCACGCCTTCGAGCCCGTCGATCACCGTCTTCTGCCCGGTGATGTCGGTGGCACTCACCCGCGCGACAACCAGCACCTGGACCGCTCTGCCGTCGGCGGAGGCCGCAACTTCACGGGCGGTCGAAACTCGTGGCGCCGTCCGCGCCGCCGCGACGATCCGCGCCACCGCGGCCTGGTCGGCAGCGCTGATCGCGGCGCCCGAGCGCGCGGCGACGATCGTGATCTGGCTGGTGTTGTTCACCGATCCGAGAATCGGCGTCGCCAGCGTGGCGGCACGCGAGCTCGGCGCGCTCGACGGCAGGAACTGGCTGTTGTCGTTATTGACCTCACTGCTGAGGTTCGGGAAGGCGACCGAGGTCAGCACGATCGCGACCAGCCACGCCGCCACGATCGGCCAGCGGAGACGGACCACATAGTGGCCCAGTGCGCGGAAGAAACGATCGGTCATGCGCACTGGCCTCCGGGCTCGGCAGCCAGCGCGGGCTCCGGCTCGGGCTCGCTCGGGGCGGCCCGGCGCCCTGCTGCCAGCAGCGCCTGCTCGTGCAGAAGCTCCCAACCGCGAACGAACTGAGCGCGGTCTGCCGGTGGCAACAGCTCCAGCGTGTGCCGGAGAGGTGCCAGCACAGTCTGCGCCCAGGCGGTGATCTCGCCGCCATGGCGCCCGTCGAGACGGACGATCGTACGTCGCCGGTCGCGGTCGTCCTCGTGGCGCTCGAGCAGACCCGCCCGGCTGAGCTCGCCCACCAGCGCGCTGGTCGTCGACAGGCTGAGGCGGAGCTGCGAGGCGAGCTCCGAGACGCTGAGCGGTCCGGCGAGGGTGACTGTCAATAGCGTCAGCATGTGCCGGCGCTGCAGTAAGTGCTCTTGCCTTGCCGCCAGCAGCGCCGCCGGTGGCGCGACCCCGGCGGCCAACGAGCGCAACGTCTGCGTGAGCGACATCGCCAGCCGCTTGAACTGTGCGTCGATCTCGACGCTCGCCGCATCGCCGTCAGGCGCGGGCAAATCGTTGGCAGTCAGACCCATGAGCGTGGATCATAGGACGGTCCGAAACTATTCGCTTATACGCATTGTTTGCGTATCACAACCAATTCCAGAGTGGTGGCCCAGGTCGGGTCTCGGGTTCGGCTCGGACTCGGCTCGGCTCGGGCCGGGCTCGGCTCGGGTTCGGGCCGGGCTCGGCTCGGGTTCGGGTCTGGTCAGACCAGACCAGACCAGACCAGACCGAGTTCAAAGGCAGGCAGGCCATGCCCGAGCATGGCTCAGGTGGACAGCTCGCGAACCACCGCTTCGCGAGCAGCCGGCCGTCACGCGTGAGCCGGATCAAGCCGCCGCCGATCGTCACCCGACCAAGGGCAGCGTTCACCTTCGTCGTCTCACGGCTTGGTTGCCGTGACCACCGAGATCGCTTGCCAGGGGCCGGTAAACCAGCCGTCCGGCCCGAGGGTGCGGACCCGCACATTGGCGAGACCGGCCTCACGCAGACTCCCAGCGTAACGTCGAACATACCGGAGGTCGGCGAGCACCAGGCGACCCCCCGGTCGCAGCACGCGAACCACCTCGTCCAGCACCTTGGTGCGGTCCGCGTCGGCCGGGAGGTTGTGGATTGCCAGCGAGCTGAGCACCACGTCAAAGCCGCCATCCGGTAGGGGCAGGTTACGCATGTCGGCGGTATGCAGATCAATCCGCTCGCCGACGCCTTCGGCCTCGGCGTTGCGCCGGGTGATCAGCTCGCCGTTGCCGCTCTGATCGACCGAGCGCCACAGATCCACTCCCTCCGCTGTACCGCGGGGAAGACGACGGGCCGCGGCGAGCAACACAGCACCCCGGCCGCAACCAAGGTCGAGAACCTGCTCGTCGCCGCTCAGCGCCAGTTCGTCGAGCAGCCTCTCCCACAGCCGGAACTTGCCTCGCAGCGTTGTATGGAGGTAGACAGCAACCTCGAGCAGGAACACGACGCCCACCCCGATCAGCCAGGTAGCTGACGCCAGCACACCGGTCACCACGGCGGTCACCCCGATCAGACCGAAGACCGCCAGGACGTAAGGAGCGTCGATGCCATAGTGCGCGCGCAATCGGCCCTGGCTCACTCCGGCACTATCTGTCACGGCGAGCATTTTGCCACGGGCAGTCGCTGCCTGTTTGGGGTCGGGCGCACAAGGGGGATGCGAGGCGACAGGGTAAGCCGCGCGGAGGGCGGCGCGCCATGGCGGAAGCTGGGAGGGAAACCGGTCCTGGGGACCGGTTTCCCTCCCAGCTTCCGCCAAAGCCAGCTCAAGCCGCCGCCTCTTCAAGCCGACAGCTCAAGCCGACAGCTCAAGCCGCCGCAAGCCGCCGTCACGTCAAGCCGCCACCTCAGGCCGACAGCTCGCGGATCACCGCATTTGCGAACAGCCGACCGCTGACGGTCAGCCGCGCACAGCCACCGTCGATCATGAGCCGGCCAAGAGCGGCCTGCTCCTGCGCCGCCTGGACACCGTTCTCGCTGAGGACCGACAGTGATAGTCCCTCACACGTCCGCAGCCCGAGCATCACCGCTTCCAGCGACTGTTCGTCGGCGGTGAGGGTCTCGCTACCCGCGACCGGCGACTCGCCGGCATGCAGCCGCGCGGCGTAGGCGGCGGGCCGCAGCACGTTCCAGAAGCGAACGTCACCCAAATGCGAGTGGGCGCCCGGGCCGATCCCCCACCAGTCATCCGAGTGCCAGTAGGCGAGGTTATGCCGGCACCACGCCGCCTCGCTACTCGCCCAGGAGCTCAGCTCGTACCACCGCATTCCACCCGCCTTGAGGCGTTCGTCGGCGATCACGTAGCGGCGGGCCTGGACGTCGTCGTCGGGCGCCGGCAGCTGACCGCGGCGGATCCTCGCTGCCAGCGCCGTCCCCGGCTCCACGGTCAGCGCGTAGGCGGAGATGTGGTCCGGCCCGGCCGTCAGCGCGGTCTCGAGGCTGTGCTCCCAGTCGGCGTCGCTCTCCCCCGGCGTGCCGTAGATCAAATCGAGCGAGACATGCGCGAAGCCGGCCTCGCGGGCCTCGATTGCGGCCGCGACGGCCCGCCCAGGTGTGTGCACGCGATCGAGTGTCCGCAGCACATGCGGTGCTGCGGACTGCATACCCATCGAGATGCGGGTGAAGCCGCCGCGCCGTAGCGCCGTGAAGAACCTCGGGCTCGTCGACTCCGGGTTCGCCTCCGTGCTCACCTCCGCGTTCGGCGCCAGGCCGAACGTCTCGCTGACGCCGTCGAGCAGCCGCAGCAGCCCCTCGGCGCCAAGCAGCGACGGCGTGCCGCCGCCGAAGTAGACCGTGCTGGCCTGCCGGTCGCCGACCTCGCGGCGCGCTCGGCGCAGCTCCAGTAGCGCCGCCGCCACGTACTCGCGCGGCTGGTCAGGGCTGCCGGGCACATACGTGTTGAAGTCGCAGTAGCCGCAGCGCACCGCGCAGAACGGCACGTGGATGTAGACGCTGAACGGAGGTTGGCCGAGGCTCACACCACAATGATGGTGCAATGTCCGCTAGTACCGGCCTGATCCTCGCTCGTCTCCGACGGGTGCCGCCGGGATTCGTGACCACCTACGGCGATCTCTGCCCCCGCGCTCCGCGCCAGGCCGGGCGTGCGCTGGCGGGCGCCGGCCCGGACGTGCCGTGGTGGCGCGTCGTGCACAGCGACGGCAGCTGGACGCAGGGCGAGCGGCAACGTCGGCTGCTGGAGGCCGAGGCGGTGCCGATCCGTGGCGAGCGGGTCGTGATGCGACAGGCGCGCATCTATCCCGAGGCGATCTACTGAGCGGCACCGGCCCCGTCAGGCCGCGCCAGGGCCAGACCAGGCCAGGCCAGGCCGGGCCAGGCCAGGCCAGGCGACTGACGGGATCCAGCGACCAATCGCCGCGCCAGCGGGCGCGGCGACCGCTAGAGCAAGTGCGCGAAGCGCCAGCCGAGACCGGGGGCGGACAGCGATGCCGGGGTGCGCACAGCGGTGCGTGTCCCGCCGCCTGACCGGGCGCTCGCACCCTTGCCGACCGGCGTCGGCAAGTTACCGGCGAGCGACACCTGGCCGACGAGCTGGCCTTTGACGAGGCCGGCCTTGACGGTGCGGGTCTGTACGGCCAGGCGCTCGCGCAGGCCGCCCCAGCCGATGACGGAGAGGCGCCCGGACGCGACCAAACGCACGCTCGACTTGTCGGCAGCGGTGGCCATCAGCACCGGCGCGCCGGCGCGCACGACCGGGTAGACATGGAGCTCCGAACGTGCCGACGCGACCAGGTTCTCGGCCGCATCCGCGGCGGCTCCGAGGATCACGCTCGTGCTCGAGCCAGAGCCCTGGCCGAGCACCACGCCGGCGACGGTCAGGCGGCGGCCGGCGACGGTCACGTCCTTGAAGAACGCCAGGCAGCCGCCGGCGGAGGAGTCGGAGCCGGTCTTCCCGTAGTAGCCGTCGGCGATCAGGGGGTTGTAGTTCGTCACCGTGCCGGCGACCGGCAGCTCCACGCTCGACATCGCGACGATCTGGCGAAAGACGGGCAACTTCATCGCCCGCTGGAGGATGCGCAGCTGGTCTGAGGCGGTCGAGACCGTCGCCGGGTCGAAGCCGCTGGCGTCCGCGTAGGTCGTGCGGGTCATGCCGAGCGACTTTGCCTGCGCGTTCATGCGCGCCACGAAGGTCTGCTCGCTGCCAGCATCTTGGGCAGCGAGGATCTCGGCGATGTTGTCGGCCGAGGGAATCAGCAGCGCCTCGAGCAGCTGGCGCTCGGTCAGCTGCTCGCCGGCTCGCACCGCGACCGTCGACTGGTCCGCCGCGACGTCGGCGGCGTACGCCTGTGCCTGCGCCGCGGTCACGGTGATCGTGAAGCCGTCGCCGTCGGCGGCCAGCGGGTGCTCGCGCAGCGTCAGGTACGCGGTCATGATCTTCGCGAGGCTGGCGATCGGCCGCGCGCTCTGGCCGCTCTCGCCCGAGGATCCGAGCGAGCCGACACCCTGCACCGTCAGTGCGGCCTCGCCGCTGCTCGGCCAGTCCGGCAGCGGCGAGTTGCCGGGCAGCTGCACCGTTGTGGCCAGCGTTGGCCGCAGGGTGACGGCGGCGGGCTTGATCGTGATCAGCCGCACGACGATCGCCAGCAATACCACGATCAGCACCAGCACACCGATGCCGAGGCGTCGGACGACCTCCGGCCGGATGCGGAACGCGGCCGGGGTGCCGCCACCGTCACGCCCGCCCGATAGGCGTCGCTCGTGGGGATCGGCTAGCCGGCGAGTCTCGCCGCCGGTGCTTGATGAACGACGGTCGTTCCTCGCCATGCCAGTAGGTACAGAACCTTACCGGGCATGGAGTTGCCTCAGCTTGCCGTCGGCCGGGGCACTTGCCCGGGCTCCAAGGACCGGCGCCGGTCGAGGCGCTTGCGCAGGCTCCAAGGGCCGGGGCGCCGGTCGAGGCGCTTGCGCAAGCCGCGGAGACCGGTGTGAGCTGACCTGTGGCTCAGGATTCGAACAGCCGCGGCAGGTCCGCGATCGAGTCGATGACGAACGTCGGCCTGATGCCGCTGCTCGTGGCCTGCTCCTCGCGGTACTTGCCGGTGCGGACCAGCACCGCCCCCAGACCGGCCGCAAGCGCGCCACCGACGTCCGACTCGACGTCGTCGCCGATCATCAGCGCAGCCGTAGCCGGCACGCCGAGATCCCGCAGCGCCTCCTCGAAGAAGCTGCGCGCCGGCTTACCGACGACGTAGGACTCGACCCGGCTCGCGTACTCGATCGCCGCCACGAACGCGCCGACGTCAAGTGCGAGCCCACCGGCTTGCATCCAGTAGCGGTTCTTCTGCAGCGCGATCAGCTCCGCGCCAGCCATCACCTGTCGGAACGCGCGGTTCAGCACCGCGTAACCGAAGTCGGAGCCGAGGTCGCCGACGATCACGGCCTGCGCGCCCTCGTCACCGGTGACCTCCTCAAGCTCCGCGAAGTCTTGCTTGACCTCGTCGTTCATCACCAGCGCGACGCGTCGGTAGCCCCACTGCCGGCAGTGCTGCACAGCCAGCGCGGCCGGTGTCACGAGCTCGCCCGGCGCCACCGCGAAGCCCAGCGCCTCCAGCTTCCCGCGCGTGGCGGCGAGCGAGTGGGAGGTCGTGTTGGTCATGAATCGCAGCGCCAACGGCCGCGACCGCAACCGCTGCAAGGCGTCGCTGGCCCCGGGGATCGGATCGCCCTCGATGTAGAGCACGCCGTCCAGATCGATCAAAACCGCCTGCACAGACTCGAACATCGCTCAACAATCGCAGATCCGACCCGCCGGGGCCATCGGCTCCCGGTGCTCGCATCCGGGCCATAGGTCCGGGCCGTGGCAACCGTGTCGCCGCGTCCGGGCCACCGGGGCAGGTCCTCGGCACCTAGGTCGCCGCGTCTGGGCCACCACGCCTCATCCGCGCGCCTACTTTAGGTAGGTGACGACCTCGTCGACGGGGGTCCGCTCGCGGGCCGGCTTCTCCTGGCGCCCCGGGCCGAGCTGGATCAACGACACGAAGCGCTCGTCGGCGGGTATCCCCAGCGCCTTACGGCCGGCGTCTTCACGCAGCACGGCAGGAGTCCGCCAGTAGCCGACCAGGCCGCGGTCATGGGCGCCAAGCAGCACGGCGTAGACCGCGCAGGCGGTGGCGAGGATGTCCTCCTCGGTCTGAACCTCGTTCTCGGGGTTGATCTTCGCGGTGGCGACCACCAGCGTCGGGGCGCGATCGAGCTTCGCGGCGTTCTCGGGGCCGGAGGCCTCCTTCAGCCGGGCCAGCGCGTCCGGTCCGAGCACGCGAAAGCGCCACGGGTTGGTGAGATGGTGGTTAGGCACCCAGCGGGCCAGCTCGAACAATCCATCGAGCTGCTCGCGGGAAACGGGCTCAGTGCCGAACACCTTATGCGTACGGCGGGTGCGAATCGCTGCTTCGAGTTCCATGCGGATAACGGTAGTGGCGGTCGGGTTTCAGCTCAGCGCTGCGACTCGGTCAGCTCAGCGCTGCGACTCGACGCGCTCACCGCACGGGCGAGACGAGCCGAGCCGATTTGTGCCTACGATGGTCTCGCAATGCCAGCGACGAGCAAGCGCGAGCTGCGACGTGGGTGGACCACCGGCGCTTGCGCCTGCGCGGCGGCGTCGGCCGCGTTCTCGGCGCTGCTGGACCGACGCTTCCGGGAGCCGGTCGAGATCTCCCTGCCGGGTGGCCGGACGCCGCGCTTCCCGCTCGCCCGCCGACGGCTGGAGGCGGATGTTGCCGAGGCTGGCGTGGTGAAAGACTCCGGCGACGACCCCGACGTCACCCATGGCGTTACGGTCGTCGCCCGGCTCCGACCATTGCCGCCCGGCGCGGGAATCGTCTTCCGGGCCGGTGAGGGCGTGGGCACTGTGACTCTCCCCGGCCTGCCGCTGCCGCCGGGTGAGCCGGCGATCAACCCGGCGCCACGCAGGATGATCACTCGCAGCTTGGCCGCCATCGCGGAGGCGCATGGCGTCAGCGCCGATGTCGAGGTCGAGATCTCGATTCCCGGCGGCACGGAGATAGCTGCGAAGACGATGAACGGCCGGCTGGGCATCGTCGGTGGCCTCTCGGTGCTGGGCAATACCGGCGTGGTGATCCCCTATTCCTGTTCCGCCTGGGTGTTCTCGCTGCATGAGGCCGTCGACGTGGCGCGGGCGAGTGGCCTCGACCACCTCGCCGCCACCACCGGCAAGACCTCGGAGGCCGGGCTACAACAGCTCTACCACCTGCCTGATTTGGCGATGATCGACATGGGCGACTTCGCGGGCGGGCTGCTCAAGTACCTGAAGCGCCATCCGGTATCGCGCCTAACCTTGGGTGGCGGCTTCGCCAAGCTTGCCAAGTTGGGTGCTGGCGCCCTTGACCTGCACTCGGCCCGCAGCCACGTCGATTTGCCCTGGCTGGCCGGTCTGCTGGGCTCGCTCGGCGCCTCCGATGCAGCGCTGGCAGAGGCCAGCGAGGCGACAACGGCGCTGGCGCTGCTGCGGCTGGCTCAGCGCGACGGCCTGCCGCTCAGTGACCTCGTGGCCGAGCGTGCTCGCGCGGTAGCGGCGGAGCTGACCGGTCCCGGGACCGCGATCGAGATGCTCGTCTTCGACCGCGACGGCAACTTGGTGGGCCGGGCCGGATAGCCGCCCGCGGATGCGCTCCCGCCAGACAGGCCACCGCCCACCGGCAGCCGCCCGATGACCCGTCGTTTGCTGATCCTCGGCGGCACGATCGAGGCGCTGACGCTGGCGCAGCTGCTGGCCGCGGATACGCGGCTCCAAGTGATCACGTCGTTGGCGGGGCGCACCCGCTCTGTTCGCCCGCCCGCCGGCCAGTTGCGTCGCGGCGGCTTCGGCGGCGTGAGCGGGCTGGTCGACTACCTGCGCACGCAGGCGATCGACCTGGTCGTCGACGCCACCCACCCGTTTGCCGCCACGATGGCGGCGCATGCCTGCGTGGCATGCGCCGAGACCGGCTCGCCGCGACTGAAGATCGTCCGCCCGCCCTGGCAGGAGCAGCCGAGAGACCACTGGGCGCACGTGCCGGACACCGCCGCTGCCGCCGCGCTGCTGGCAGACCGCTCCGGCTGCGTGCTGCTCACCGTTGGGCGGCAGGAGCTGGGCGCCTTTGCGAACGTCGCCGGCCCGCGCCTGCTGGCGCGGATGATCGAGCCGCCCGAGCCGCGGCCACGCTCGATCGAGCTGATTTTGGGGCGCGGCCCCTTCACCGTCGAGGACGAGCTGCAGCTGCTGCGCGAGCGCGAGGTCACGGCGCTGGTGTCGAAGAACAGCGGCGGCACGATGACGGCGGCGAAGCTGGTGGCAGCGCGCCGCCTGGCGATTCCCGTCGTGATGATCGAGCGGCCACCGTTACCCGGCGGCGAGCAGGTTCAGACCGCGGAGCAGGCAGCAGGCTGGGTCAGCGCGAGGCTCGCCGCGTCAGGTGGCTGAAGCCGGGGTCGTACAGCCGACTGTCGGCGAACTCGCCGGGATCGAGGACCCGGCCGACCATGATCACGGCGGTGCGGGTGATGCCGGAATCGTGGAGCTTGCCGGCGATGTCCGCGAGCGTGCCGGTCAGGATCTGCTCATCCGGCCAGCTGGCGCGGTAGACCACGGCGACCGGGCAGTCGGCGCCGCGCAGCGGCGTCAGCGCCGCGACGACCGCGTCGATGTTCCGGGCCGCAAGGTGGATGGCCAGCGTTGCGCCGCTTGCCCCCAGCGTGGCGAGATCCTCGCCCTCGGGCATCGGCGAGGTGCGCATCGAGGTCCGGGTGAGGATCACGGTCTGGCTGACACCTGGCAGCGTCAGCTCGCGCCCGAGCGTGGCGGCAGCAGCGGCATAGGCGGGCACGCCCGGGGTCACGTCGTAGGGGATCGACAGCGCGTCGAGGCGCCGCATCTGCTCGGCGACCGCGCCGTAAAGCGAGGGGTCGCCGGTGTGCACCCGAGCCACGTCCTTGCCCGCGGCATGCGCCTCCTGCATCTTCGCGATGATCTCGTCGAGGTTCATCGAGGCGGTGTCGAGCACCTGCGCGCCAGCGGGCGCGCAGGCCACCACCTCTTGCGGGACCAGCGATCCGGCATAGAGGACCACGGGAGACTGCGCGATCAGGTTCTGGCCGCGGACCGTGATGAGATCCGCTGCGCCGGGCCCGGCGCCGATGAAGTGAACGGTCAAGGTTGCTGCCCTCTCATGGTTTGGGGTCCTTCCGGGAGCGGCTGCTGTCCTCCCGACAATGACGAGCGCGGCTTGCTGGCGTAGCCGCGCGGTGTGTAAACCCACTGGTTGCCACCGGGACGATCCATCACCCGTGTCTGACTGGAGCCGACCAGCACAACCGTCAGCATGTCGGCGTCATCCGCGGTCAGCTCATCGAGGCGGATCACGCGGATGCTCTCCTCCGCGCGACCCACCTGCCGGGCCAGCACCACCGGCGTCGACGGCGGTCGGTGCTCGAGCAGGATCGCGGCGCTGTCCCCGAGCTGATGACGGCGCTTGTGCGAGACCGGGTTGTAGAAGGCGACGACGAAGTCCGCGGCTGCGGCGGCCTGCACGCGCTTGCGGATCAGCTCCCACGGCGTCAAGAGGTCCGAGAGCGAGATCAGGCAGAGGTCGTGGCCGATCGGCGCGCCGATCCGGGCGGCAGCCGCCTGGAAGGCGGACAGCCCCGGCACGACGACGATCTCCGGCCGCCGCCACTCCGGCTTCGATGCCCGGTCGAGCAGCTCGAAGGCCAACGTGGCGACCGCGTAGATGCCGGGGTCGCCGGAGCAGACCAGCGAGACGGTGTGCCCGGCGGCGGCAAGGTCGAGTGCCTTCACGACGCGCTCCTCCTCGTGGCGCATCGGGAAGTTGTGGCGCACCACGTCCTTGCGGATCGCACCAGGCGCCAGCTCGTCGAGCAGCTCGTTGTAGAGGCGGTAGGCGACGATGTCGTCGGACTGCGCCAGGTAGGCCGAGGCCTCCGGCGTGTACCAGTCCGCGCGGCCCGGTCCCATGCCGACGATCGCGAGCAGGCCGCGCGGCCGGCCGATCTCGGTGGCATCCAGCGGTGCGGCGGCGCGAGCGATCGCACAAGTCGCACTGCCGGTCTTGTGCTTGGGCACCAGCAGCGTCGCCTCCGGTCCGGCAGCGGCCAGGGCCGCCGCCTCGGCGACGCCATGACAGCCAACTTGCCGGAAGACGGTCTCTGAAGGTGCGCTCAGACGCGACGTCTCGGCCTCGAGCTCCGCGGCATCGAAGAAGCGCACCGGCACCCCCAGGGCAGTTGCCGCCGCCAGAACCGCCGGCTCATCGGCTTTCAGGTCAAGCGAGAAGAGACCCGCCACCGCCGCCTCGGCCAGATCGTTCTCGGCCAGCGTCTCGCGCACCAGGTCGATCACTGCGTCGGGCCCGGCGCCGCGGGCCGAGCCGACGCCGACCGCCAGCGTGCGGGGGTGGTAGACAAGTCGCTGCGTCGAGCCGGGCTCGTTGCGCTCGGTCACCGCGATCGTCAGCGGACCGTCGTCGGCGAGCGGCAGCCGGCTCTCGCGGAGCCAGCCGGCGCCGGCTGCCGCGCCCCCGTGTCCGCCTTCGCCTCCGTCCCTGCGATCAGGCTCTACGGCGTTCTCAAGCCGGACCGATTTGCCGGCGAGCAGCGCGCCGGTGAAGATCTTGTAGTCCTCGGGGTTGGCGAGCGTGAAGCCGGCGGGCGGATCGTCGAGGGCGAGACCGAAGCGGACGTCTCCCGCGGTCGTGATCGCGGCGACCGCGCCGAGCTCGTCTGCGACTCGCCGCGAAAGGCTGATCGCGCCGTGGTGGCCGCCGAGCAGCGGGACCGCCACCGAGCCGTCCTCGGCCACCGCCACGACCGGCGGCTCGACGTGCTTATCCGCCAGCAGCGGCGCGAGAGCGCGGATCAGCACGGCCGCGGCGCAGACGCCGATGATCGGGGTTCCCTGCTGGAACACCGAGCGCAGGTGATCACCCGCGTGCTCGAAGCTGACGTCCGCGGGCGCGACGCGCCCGCGCAGACCGTGGATCTGAGCCCCCGGAAAGATCTCCTTGAGGCGCTCGCACACGGGCAGGCCGCCCGGGGTCAGGGTGACGAGCGCGGGCGCTGCGGTCATTGTCGTCATCGTGCCTCGCCTTCACGCCTGGCCGGAGCCTCGCGCCGGACCAGGATCGTCGAGAAATAGGTCGCAGTCGCCGGGTCGACGGCGGCCAGCGGTAACACGCGCTGGCCGCGCTGCGAGGCACGCTCGACATAGAGCGCACCGTTGCCGAGACCAAGCTCGTCAAGCAGCTGACGGATCCGTTCCAGGTGCCGCCCCACCTTCATGATCGCCGCGCTCTGGACCGCCACCAGCAGCGGGCGCAGCCGCGCGTCCGGCAGCGTCCCTGGCAGCACGGCCAGGGTCTCAGCTCCCTGCGCCAATGGCACCGCTGCCGCCGCTGCGGCAGCGGTCGGGGAGCAGACGCCCGGCACCACCTGCACCGGGTAGCGCTCGGCCAGCAGCTCGAACAAGTAGCCGAAGGTGCCGTACAGCAGCGGATCGCCTTCACAGAGGACCGCCACGTCGCGGCCTGCGTCAAGCTCGATCGCGAGCTCCGCCGCGGCCTTGCGGTAACCCTGCGTGGCCAGCGCCCGCGACCCCATCGGAGTCTCGATCTGGACCTCGTGGACGCCGTCCGGGATCTGGCCAGCGACGATCGCGCGGGCGATGCTGACGCCATCCCCCTGCACCGGGTAGGCGACGACGCTCACGCTGCGCAGCAGGCGCAACGCCTTGAGCGTGATCAGCTCGGGGTCGCCGGGCCCGACCCCGAGGCCGTAGACAGTGCCCGTTGCCGACGCCGCACCGTTGACGGTCGCGGTCTCGCCGCTGGTGATAATCCCGCTCATGGCTTGACGACGCTCCAGATTGTCACCGGCATCAGCCCCTGCCAGCCGGTCATACGGCCGACCGGCTTATCGCGCCAGACCGCGATCCGGGTGAGCTCGCCGCCCCAGCTCGCCCGGCGTTCGAGCATCGCCGTCTCGCCCTCGGTCGTCACGGCGTTGGCAACGAGCCGCCCGGCGGCGGGCAGCGCCTCCCAGCAGGCGTCGATCAGCCCCGGCGCGGTCAGGCCACCGCCGATGAAAATCGTGTCGGGACGGGGCAACGCCGCCAGCGCCTCCGGTGCCCGCCCCGCGACGACGGTCAGCCCCGCCACGCCCAGCGTCTTCGCATTGGTGGCGATCAGCTCCCGGCGCGAGGCGTGCGCTTCGACGGCGAAGGCTCGGCCGGCCGGCGCCAGCCGCAGCCACTCGAGCGCGATCGAGCCGCAGCCCGCGCCGACGTCCCAGAGCACCTGCCCGTCAAGCGGCGCCAGCGCCGCCAGCGTGACGGCACGGACCTCGCGCTTGGTCAGCATCCCGTCGCTGTCGAAGACCGCGTCGGGAAGGCCCGGTGCCGTGGAGAGCGGCAGCGCGTCCGGTCCGGCAGTGCACTCGATTGCCAGCACGTTGAGATCGTCCACCGGCGCGGCCGGCCACTCATCGGCGGTCGAAACGACACGCCCCTCAGCTGGCGAGCCCATTCGCTCCAGCGCCACGAGGCGGCTGGCGCCCCAGCCGCGGTCGTGCAGCAGCGCGGCGATCGCGGCTGGTGTCGTGCCGTCGCGTGTCAGGAGCAGCAGTCGCCGACCCGGCGCCAGCTTGCCGAGCACGGTCTCCACCGGCCGGCTGTGCACGCTGAGCGTCGTCACATCGGCAAGGCCCCAGCCAAGGCGCGCGCAAGCCAGGCTGAACGCCGAGGGCGCCGGGTGGACTGAGAGCTCCTCCGCGCCGAAGTGGCGCGCCAGCAGGACCCCGACGCCGAAGTTCATCGGGTCACCGGAAGCAAGGACGCAGACTGGCTGGCCGCGGTGCGCGGCGATCTCGGGGATCGCCGCCGCGAGCGGTCGCGGCCAGGTCAGCCGGGGCCGCGCATCCGTCGGGACCAGCGCCAGGGTGCGAGCATCGCCGACGAGCAGCTCGGCTCCGACGATCGCGGCCTTGGCGGCCGCTCCGATTCCGTCGAGACCATCCTCACCGATCCCGACAACCGACAACCAGCGCATCATTCGCGCCCGAGTCCGTTGATTGCCGCCGCCGCCAGCGAGCTGCCACCGCGGCGGCCACGCAGCGTCAGGTAGGGGATGCCCAGGTTCGCGGCGATCAGCGCCTCCTTCGACTCGGCGGCGCCAACCAAGCCGATCGGGAAGCCGAGGATCGCGGCCGGCCGCGGTGCCCCGTCCCGCAGCCGCTCGATCAGGCGGAAGAGCGCGGTCGGCGCATTGCCGATCGCCACCACCGCGCCGCCCAGGCGTTCTCCCCAGAGATCGACGGCGGCTGCCGAGCGGGTATTGCCGATGACCTTGGCGCGCTCGACCGCAGCGGCGTCGTAGAGGGTGCAGACAACCTCGTTGGCGGCGGGCAGGCGACGGCGGATGATGCCCTCAACGGTCATGCGCGTGTCGACGAGGATCGGCGCGCCAGCCTGCAGCGCTGCGCGCGCGGCGCCGGCGAAGTCCGCACTCCACTCAAGGTCGGCCGTGATCCTGGGCGTGGCCGCGGCGTGGATCACGCGAACAACGACGTCTTGCAGATCGTCCGGCACCCCGCCGAGGTCAGCCTCCGCCCGGATGATCGCGAACGAACGGCGATAGATCTCGGCGGGGTCCTTCAGGTAGTCGAGCGTGCCGGCCAGCGGGCCGGCACCCGTTTGCACCGTGGCTGGTGAGGGATCGTTGAGATCAGCGTTCGCCAGACCCTCGTGGATCCGCTCGGCGAAGGTGGCAGTCACACCGGGATGATCGCCCAGATATCCGGCCAGCACGAAATCCACGCTCGGATGGCGCTGCTTCGCCTCGTCGACCTTCTTCTCGATCGCCTGCTCCAGGACACCGCTGAAGAGCAGGTAGGGCATCACCACTACGCGGCGGAAGTCCCCGCGCGCAGCGTGCTCGAGGCCGGCCTTGATGCGCGGGGTGGTGGTGTGGCCGTAGGCGACCTCGCTCCAGCCAAAGCCCATGCGCTCGCACAGCAGGCGGGCGACTTTCGCCGCGTCGCCATTGCCGTCGGGGTCGGAGCTACCGCTCACGATCAGCAACAACAGAGTCTCTTCGCGGCTCACGTCGGCATCAGCTGCGGTCAGCGCCTGCTCGATCCGGTCGCCGGCGGCATCGAGCATCGCCGCGCAGATGCCCAGCGCGCGCGCATATCCCAGCTTTGCGTCGTGATGCTGGGCCTGCCACGCACGCATCTCGGCAGGGATGTCGTTCTTCACATGCCCGGCTGTCAGCAGCATCCCCGGCGCCACCAGGATTGAACGGGTGCCGCCGGCATAGAGCTGGTCGAGCCGCTCCGCCAGCGAGGGACGCGAGTGATCCAGGAACGCGTAGGCGACCGGTACCGGCGTGAGGTTCCGCGCCACCACCTCGACGACCGAGGTGAACTCCTCTACGCCCCGCGCGCTGCGCGTGCCGTGCCCGCAAATGACGACATGCGTCTGCTGCGCGCAGTCGCAATCCTTCTGCATTCGATCCTCCGTGAGACTGATCTGGCTACGCAATGCCACGCGGTAGAGAGCATCGCGCATGCGCGCGAACGGGGCGTTGCGCTTCGCGCGCTGCGATCGGCAGACCTGCAGACGGCATCAGGATGTCTAGAGACGGCATCAGGATGTCGTCACGCGGTGCCGAGGATCACTCTGGAGCCCGGCGCGTTAGGCGGTGGCGCGGATCGCTCTGGGGCCGGCGTCAGGCGGTGCCGAGCGTCACGCCGGCGATGACGATGAGCGCGCCACCGAGCGCTACCTGCAGCAGGCTCACCCGCATCGGCACCGCGAGGAAGCGCCTGCGGACGACCGAGATCAGCGTCAGCTCGCAGGCGACGACGATCCCGGCGACGGCAAGCGCAGTGTGGACGTTGCCGATGAGGAAGGGCAACGAGTGAAAGACGCCGCCGAAGGTGGTCATGATCCCGGTGACGCTGCCTCGCATGAAGGCGGTGCCGCGACCGGTCTGGTCACCGGTGTCTGAAAGTCCTTCTGAGAACGCCATGCTGATCCCGGCGCCGACGGCTGTGGCCAGCCCCACGAACAAAGCCGTATGGGAGCCGGATAGCAGCGCCGCCGCGAAGATCGTCGCGAGCGTGGACAGCGTGCCGTCGATCAGCCCGACAAGACCTGGTTGAACGAACCGCAAGACAACGGCCCGCTCGTCGATGGTCTTCAGGCTCTCAATCAGCTCACTCACATGCGTAAGAATAGCAACTCGCTAAAAATAACTGCTGACTTGCAAGGACTCCAATTCCGACTGAGCGCCTATACTTTCTTGTAGCCAATGACCGCGATCACCTCTAACGAGACTGCCTCCGCCGCCGCCGGAGCCCTGAGATCCGACGAGGAGCTCAGCGAGCTTCTGCGCGCGCGGGGACAACGCGTGACCTCCCAACGCCTCGTGATCCTGCGGGAGCTGCGGCGGCGACGCCATCACGCGACCGCGGATGAGATACTCGGCGCGGTCTCACATGACCTCCCTGGGATCACGGCGCCGACCGTGTACTCGACGCTCGAGCTGCTCGTCGAGCTCCACCTCGCTCGTAAGATCGACGTCGGCAGCGGCGTCTCGCTGTTCGACGGTCGCACCGACCCGCATCAGCACACCGTCTGCCGCGTTTGCGGCCGGGTCGAGGATCTCGACGGGGAGTTCGATCCCGCGACGCTGATCGAGGCCGCCGAGGACACCGGCTTCCGGCCTGAGCAGGTAGACGTTGTGTTGTCGGGCGTCTGCGCCCAGTGCGCAGCGGCCGGTCACTGACGTAGTGAGCGCCGCGGCGGAGCGGCAGCCGTAGCCAGCGCAGTCATAGACAGCGGCGGCCATAGACCGCGCAGTCATAGACATCGGTGACTCGCGACCGCTCCCCACCGATGTACGCCGGAAACCTGACGCGAGTCACCGGGGCGGGTGCTGAGCCGGTCGAGCGGCCGCGTTCAGCGCCAGCCGAGCGGCGGCGCGACGTACTTCAGGATGTCCTCGATCAGGTGGGCGTTGTACTCGACGCCAAGCTGGTTCGGCACGGTCAACAGCAACGTGTCCGCGGCCGCGACCGCCGTGTCCTCGCGGAGCTGCTCGACCAGGACCTCGGGCTCGGCGGCATAGGAGCGGCCGAAGATCGCGCGCGTGTTCGCGTCGATCATGCCGACCTTATCCTGCGTCTCCCCCTGCTGGCCGAAGTAGGCGCGGTCCCGATCGGTGGTGATCGCGAAGATGCTGCGGCTGACCGAGACGCGCGGCTCGCGTTGATGCCCGGCGTTGTGCCAGGCCTCGCGGTAGAGCTCGATCTGCTTGCGCTGCTGGACGTGCAGTGGCTCCCCGCTCTCGTCGTCCTTCAGCGTCGAGCTCTGGATGTTCATGCCGTGCTCGGCCGCCCAGATCGCGGTCGCGTTCGAGCCCGAACCCCACCAGATCCGCTCGCGCAGACCCTCCGAGTAGGGTTCGACGCGCAGCAAGCCCGGCGGATTCGGGAACATCGGTTGCGGGCTCGGTTGCGCGAACGGCTCGCCCTCGAGCACCTTGAGCATGGCCTCCGCGTGCCGGCGCGCCATGTCGGCGTCGTCCTCGCCGTCCTCAGGCTCGTAGCCGAAGTAGCGGTAGCCGTCGACCACCTGTTCCGGGGAGCCACGGCTGATCCCGAGCTGCAGCCGGCCGCCGGCGATCAGATCGGCGGCGCCGGCATCCTCGGCGAAGTACAGCGGGTTCTCGTAGCGCATGTCGATGACGGCCGTGCCGATCTCGATCCGCGCGGTGCGCGCGCCGACCGCCGCCAGCAGCGGGAACGGCGAGCCGAGCTGGCGCGCGAAGTGATGCACGCGGAAGTAGGCGCCGTCGGCACCGAGCTCCTCCGCCGCGACTGCCAGCTCGATCGACTGTTGCAGCGCGTCCGCGCCCGACCGCACCCGCGAGTACGGGATGGGGCTCCAATGGCCGAACGAGAGAAAACCGATCTTCTTCACGTGCTCGCACCTTTCATGGAGAGAGGCCACCAGACGCGGTCCCGCGCCACCACCACCGCCAACGCCGCCCCCCTTGACTCTGACACCAGTGGTCGGCGGTGTACGGTCGGCAGCATGACAACTTGCATCATGACGACTCTCTTCGACGACTACGAGTTCGCCGGGATCAAGCTCCCCAATCGGGTCGTGATGGCGCCGATGACCCGTGTGCGCTCGGGTGCCGAGGGTCTGGCCACTCCCTCGATGGCCGCCTACTACGCCCAGCGTGCCTCGGCTGGCTTGCTGATCAGCGAGGGAGTCCAGCCAAACCTGGTCGGGCAGTCGAACCCGCTGACCCCGGGCCTCTACACTGAGCAGCAGACCGAGTCCTGGCGCCAGGTGACGGCCGCGGTGCATGCAAACGGCGGGCGGATCTTCGCGCAGCTGATGCACGGCGGGCGGATCAGCCACTCCGACACGACCGGCCTGCAGCCGGTCGGCCCGTCAGCGGTCGCCGCTCGCGGTGCGATGGTCTTCAGCCCCACTGGGCCGCAGCCAGCGCCGGTGCCGCGCGAGCTCACCACCACGGAGGTCGGTGAGCAGGCCGGGTCCTACGCCGATGCCGCGGTGAACGCGATCGCGGCAGGCTTCGACGGCGTCGAGCTACACGGCGCCAACGGCTACCTGATCGCCCAGTTCCTCTCCAGCAACGCCAACTTGCGCAGCGACCGCTACGGCGGCGACATCGCTGGCCGCATCCGCTTCGCGGTCGAGGCGGTGAAGGGCGCGGTCGCCGCGATCGGCGCCGATAAGGTCGGGATCCGGCTCTCCCCGGGCGCAGGCATCTGGGACGCGATCGATCAGGACGTGCCAGAGCTCTACGGCGCGCTGCTTGCGGAGCTCGCACCACTCGGGCTCGCCTACGTGCACCTCGAGGCAAGCACCGACGAGGACACCCTGGTCGGGCTGCGCCGCGCCTGGCCGGGGACGCTGATCGTCAATCCGTCCAAGCCGGACGGCCCGGTCCCCACTGATCGCGCTGCCGCCGAGCACTGGCTGTCGCTGGGCGCCGATCTGATCTCCTTCGGGCGCGCGTTTATCGGAAACCCCGACCTGGTGGAGCGCCTGCGCGCCAGCCTGCCGATCCAGGAAGCCGGTCGCGAGGTCTATTTCGAGGGCGGCGACCAGGGCTACATCACCTACACCAGCTACCAGTACTGAAGGCCGCCCGAGCATGCAGCAAGGCCGACAGCGACGGAACGGGGCCAGCTAAGCCATGACGTTGGAAGACGTCACCGGCGAGCACTAGGGTCTGTCGGGTGATGAAAGAAATTCTCCCCGGCATCTGGCACTGGACGACACCCCGGCGGAGCCTCGGAGGTACGCACGTTTCCTCCTATTGGCTTGACAACGCGGGCGTCCTGATCAATCCGATGATCCCCGAGGAAGGCATCGAGTGGTTCGCCAAGCGCGCCACCGAGCCGACGGCGATCGTGCTGTGCAACCGCCACCACTACCGCGACTCGGGCCGCTTCCACGAGCGCTTCGGCTGTGACGTGCACGCGCCCGCAACCGGGATGCACCAGTTCACCGCCGGCCAGCCGGTGGTGCCCTACCAGCCTGGTGACAAGCTCCCCGGAGACCTCGTCGCGGTCGAGGTGGGCGCGCTGTCGCCCGACGATTGGGGCCTGTACAGCGCGGACAGCAAGGCCCTGTGGCTGGGCGACACGATCGTGCGCGAGCCGACCAACCCGGACGCGGAGATCGGCTGGGTGGTCGACCAGCTGATGGACGAGCCACCGAAGACCAAGCAGGGCCTGATCGACGCCTTCACGCGCATCCTCGCCGAGTACGACTTCGAGCATCTGCTGCTGGCACACGGGCTGCCGCTGATCGGCGACGGCCGCGCCAAGCTCGAGGAGTTCGTCCGCACCGGCGGGCGAACCGCCGCAAAAGCCTTCTAGCGATTGGCGCCGGCCCCGCGGGGCCGGCGCCAATGAGCCCGGATCAGACGCCGCTCAGCGTGAACCGCCCGACCAGCTCGCGGAGCTCCGCGGAGACTCGCGAGAGATCGTCCGCCGAGACGGCGATCTGCTGCGCCGAAGCGCTGGTCTGCTGCGCCGAGCCGCTCGTCTGGCGAGCCGACGTACTGGTTTGCTGAGCCGACTCGCTCGTCAGTCGCGCCGAGGCGGCGATCTGCTGGGCGGAGGCATTGACCTGCTGGGCGGAGGCGCTCAGCTGCTGCGTCGAGGCGCTGAGCTCGGCGGTCGACGCGCTGGACTCCTGCGCCGAGGCGCTCACCTGCTCGGTCGAGGCGCTGATCTGCTGCGTGGCCGCCGATGCCTGCTCGGCCACCGCGGTGGTCTCGTTGATCTCATGCGCGACCCCGCGCGCCGCTGCCTCCAGATGCTCGATCGCGGCGATGATCTCATCGGTCCGGCTCTTCACCTCGCCCACCGAATCGCCGATCCGCACGAACGCGGTGTGCGCCTCCTCGACGGTCTGCGCACCTCCCGCCGTTGCCTGTGCCGCACCTTCGACCGAGCTGATCGTCCTCTGCGTGTCCTCCTGGATCGCGGTGATCAGCTCGGCGATCGATTGCGCCGCCGCCTGGGACTCCTCGGCGAGCTTACGCACCTCGTCGGCAACGACGGCGAAGCCACGGCCCTGCTCACCGGCACGGGCCGCCTCGATCGCAGCGTTCAATGCCAGCAGGTTCGTCTGCTGCGCGATGCCGGTGATCGTGTCGATGATCCCCCCGACCTGCTCTGACTTGACACCGAGCTCGTGGATCGCCGCGGACGCCTCCGCACTGGCGGCGCGCACGCTGGCCATCGCCTCGCTGGCGCGGGTCGCCGCGTCAACGCCCGCAGTGGCAACTTGAGTGGCCGCCGCGGTGATCTGCGCCGTCTCCTGGGCGGTCTGAACGCTCGAACCCGCCAACTCGACCATCACCTCGGTCTGACTGCGCGCGGTCTCGGCAGACTTCGCCTGGCGCTCGGCACCCTGGGCGATGTCCTCGATCGCACGCGCCACCTCGCCGATCGCGTTGCCGGTCTGGTCGGCGGCGGCCGAGGTCGTCGCCGACGCGTTCGCGAGCTGGTTCGAGGTCGCCGCCATCATCTCGGAGCTGGCGACGATCTCGCCCGAGGTCGAGGTCAGCTCGCCGGAGGTGGAGACCAGCTCGTCGGCGGTCGTGACCAGCGTGTCGGAGGTACCCACGAGCTCCTCGGAGGTGGCCACCAGCTGCTTCGAGGTAGCTGCCATCTCCGCCGAGGAGCTCGCGACCTCGCCGGCCGACGTCTGGATCCGCCGAATCAGCTGCTCGATCTGGTTGCGCATCTGGGCGATCGCCGACCCCAGTCGGTCACGCGGCGAGCGCGGCCTTACCTCGACGTCGAGGCGCCCCTCGGCGATCTGATCGGCAGCGCCCGCGAGGTCGGACATATAGGTGACGATCTCGCGGAAGCTACCGGCCACCTGCCCGATCTCATCCGCGGAGACGGCGCCGATCTCGACGTCGAGCTCACCGTTGCTGATCCGCCGGGCAGCATCTCGTACATGCTTTGCGGGTGCGGCGATCTTCGTCGCGACGAAGGCGAGCACCGCAGCCACGATCAGCACGATGATGATCGCGACCAGGATCAGCGTGTTGCGCAACGAATGGGCGCTGGCCAGGATCTCGGCGGTCGGCGCGACGCTGATGAAGCCCCAGTCGCCGCTGCTGACCGGGGAGTAGAACATCTTCACCTGCTTGCCGGTGACCGGATCGGTGGTGGTCAGCGAGCCGCTCTTCCCGGCCTTCACGTCCTTAGCGATCGCGGCGAACGCAGGAGCGTGCTCGCGCCTCGCGAGCTGGTCGAGCGTCTCGTTGCCCACGAGCTTCTTCTTCGGGTAGGTGACCAGCAGGCCGTCGTGGCTGACTACGAAGCTGTAGCCGGTCTGCAACACCCTGAGCCGGTTGATCTCCTGGTCCAGCTGCCCGAGCACGACGTCGACGCCGGCCATGCCGACGACGTTCCCATTGTGGATCACCGGCGCGATCGTCGAAGAGAACATCTGGCCGAGCCACAAATAGGGCTCGATGAATGCGACCCGTCGCGTCTTCGCCGGGGTCTGGAACCAGCCGGCCGTCTGCCAGCCACCCATTCCATAGCCCAGGGTGAGCTTGCCCTTCAGGCGGTTCCAGTAGGGGCCGAAGTCTCCCTTCGGCCCCATCCCCGGCTTGCCGATCCACGCCGCGTCGTCATGATCGAACTGGTTCGGCGTGTAGTTGATGTAGGCGCCCATGAGCTCGGGGTGCGCCGCCGTCAGGTCGTACTCGATCCGCATCACCGTCTGGCGGTCGGCGTGACCGATCAGATCGGCGCCGACCTGAGCAAGCGCGTTTGCCATGCCGGCCCGGTTCTGCATCTGGCTGTTGAACTTCTCCGCCTGCGTCGCGTTCGCAGCGGCCACAGACTGCGACACGCTGCGCTCTTGCGCCGAGGTGACCTTGCTGATCGCGACCACGCTCATCACGATCAGCGCGACGATCACGATCGGCATCATCGTCAGCAGCAACTTCGCACGGATCGACCGGATCCCGCGCGGCGCGCCGATGTTGCCCCTGCTCATTGGTTTTCCACGCCGCTTCCGGCCCCGGTCTGAGTTCAACACACCCATCACCCCTAGCTTGCGAGTCCGATCATCCGTGTCTCGCCAAAACCATCGGCAGCCGTTGCTCAGATATTTAGTTGTACAAGATATTTGTACAAGTGCGAGAGCGCGTACGACCGAGCGGAGCGACCGGCCATACCGGTCCAGTCACCAGTGAGTCCTCACCTCAGCTTGACCCTTATGGTCTGCTCGGTAGCGCTGTGCCCCTGGGGTCCTTTGGAACCAACGGCGTGGAACCAGGGGTGTTGCGGACCAGCGACGCTCTGCAACAGGTGGGCAGCGCCCGCTGGCGCTGCCCGTCGTTACGCCAGCGCCGGCACGGGCTGCGGTGGCGGCGGCCCGACGTAGCGGGCGCTCGGCCGGATGATCTTCGGGTCGTTCGCTTGCTCGAGGACGTTGGCGCTCCAGCCGATCACGCGGCTCGAGGCGAAGGTCGGCGTGAACATCTCCGGCGGCACATCGCAGAGCGACATCACGACGCTTGCGTAGTACTCGACGTTTGCGTAGAGGCGACGGCCGGGCTTGAGCTCCGCCAGCACGTCGACCACCGTCTGTTCGGCCGCGATCGCAAGCTCGGCAAGGTCGCCGCCGAGCCTGCTGGCAACTGCCTTCAGCATCTCCGAGCGAGGGTCGACGGTCTTATAGACGGCGTGGCCGAAGCCCATGATCCGCTCGCCGTGGAGCACTTTCTCGGACACCACCGCACGTGCCCGCTCGGGCGACCCGATCTCATCAAGCAGGTCCAGCGCCCGGCTCGGTGCGCCGCCGTGGAGCGGACCGCTGAGCGCGGCGATCGCGCCGGTCACGCACGCCCCCATGTCGGCGCCGGTCGAGGCGATCACCCTGGCGGTGAACGTCGAGGCGTTGGTGCCGTGGTCGATCGTCGAGACGAGATAGTGCTTGATCGCGTCGGCTGTCGCCGCATCCGGTTCCGCGCCGGTCAGCATCCACAGGTAGTTGGCCGCGTAGTCGAGGTCGTCGCGCGGCGCCACGGGCTCAAGTCCCTGGCGCAGGCGGTAGAGCGCCGTCAGCAGCGTCGGCGTCACTGCCGCGACGAACAGCGCGTCCGCGCGCCGCTGCTCCTGATCGATGTCGTAGACGGGACGGCAGCTCCGCTCCGCCGCGGCCAGCGACAGGGCCGTGCGCAGCCCGTTCAACGGCAGCGACACCCGCGCGATCGCGGGCAGCACCGCGGCGAGCGTGGACGAGATCTCGCGCAGCGGCCGCACCTCGTCGGCAAATGCGGCTCGCTCGGCCACGGTCGCCGGCAATGTGCCGTCGATCATCAGCCGCCAGACGTCTTCCAGCGGTCGTGTCTGCGCAAGCTCGACTGCCGAATACTGCCGGTAGTGGTAGAAGCCCTCGAGGCCTCGCACGTCACCGATCTCGGTATCCGTGAAAACCACGCCCTTCAGGCCTCGTGGCACTTCCACGAGCTCGCTTGTGGCGCCCATGACGTTTTCCATGCGTAGATGATGATGAGTGCGCGCTAGATATTCAAGCTTGATTATCATCAAGTCATGTCCATGCTGACCGCTCAAGAGGTCGCTGCCCGGCTCGGAGTGAAGCTCGACACCGTCTACGCCTACGTGAGCCGCGGCGCACTGAGCGCTCACCACGAGTCCGGCACCCGTCAGAGCCTGTTCGCCGCCGAGGACGTCGAGGCGCTCGCCCGCCGGGGGCGTCCCCGACGAGGCAGCAGGCCAGCGGCGCTCGACCTGGTTGTCGAGACCGGGCTGACCACGATCGCCGACGACCAGATCCGCTTCCGCGGTCGGGATGCCCGGACACTCGCTCGGACCAGCACGTTCGAGCAGGCGGCGCACTGGCTGTGGACCGGGCAGGAGGAGCCGACCGGCCGCCACTGGGAGCCGTATCCGGTCGCCCTTCCCGAGCTCGAGTTCGCCCGCGATCGCGTGCGCGTGACCGTGATCATCGCCTCAACCCATGAGCCGCTGCGCTACGACCTCTCGCCAAGTGCCGTGATCGCCAGCGCCGAACGCATGATCGCGACGATGGTCAGGACCGTTGCGATCACCGACGCCGCACCGGCCGAGCTCGTGCTCGACGCCGGCGGCCCGGCGATCGCGGGCACGATCGCCGGTCACCTATGGCCGCGCCTGAGTCCGGAGCAGCCGACACCGGGGTTGGTCGCGACGCTGAACGCCGCGCTGGTGCTGCTGGCCGACCACGAGCTTGAATCCTCGACCGTGGCCGCCAGGGTCGCCGCGTCGGTGCGCTCGAACCCGTTCTCGGTGGTGATCGCCGGCCTCGGCGTGATCGCCGGGCCGCTGCACGGCGCGGCGAGCACGCTGGTTCACCGGATGTTGGCCGACGCGATCGACCGCGGGCCCAGGAAGGCGCTGGCCGCCGCGCTCGAGGCCCAGGGCCAGCTACCGGGGTTCGGCCAGCGCCTCTACCCGAGCGGTGATCCGCGCGCGAAGCTGCTGATCCCGATGATCGACGCCGCCAGCCCGCCGGCTGCGATCTACACCGCCGCGCACGACCTGATCGACACCGCCTGGCGCCACTCGCACCTGCGGCCGAACGCCGACTTCGCCCTCGGTTACCTCTCGACCGTCGCGCAGATGCCCGAGACCGCCGGCGAGACGATCTTCACAATCGCCCGCACCGCCGGCTGGATTGCACACGCAATCGAGGAGTACGCGGAGCCACCATTGCGATTCCGAGCCCGCGCGGTATACAGGCAGCCGCAGCACAGCGCACCGCCGAGATGAGCGCCACTAAATGCTACAGAAGTGGCCGGGTCCCGCGGGACCCGGCCATCTGACAACCTTCCTTGCATTCTATCCAGGCCGGTCGAATGTCCGGCCTGGCGGCAGCCGGTGCGTCCGGCTTGGGCGGCGGCCGGCGTACCCCGGCTCGGTCGTCCGTTCAGGCGCTCGCCGTCGTGACCGCCTCGTCGGGCAGGATGCCGAGGTGCGCGTACGGCTCCGGCGGGTTCTCCAGCGCGTCACGGTTGATCACCGCGCGCGCGTCAAGCGCAATCGCGCCGCGCGGCGAGGAGGCGATCAGCGGGTTGACCTCGATCTCCGAGACCTCCGGGTGTTCCACCACCAGCCGCGAGAAGCGCGTCATGATCGTGGTCAGCGAGTCGAGGTCAGCACCGGGACGGCCGCGATAGCCCTTCAGCAGCGGCCAGACCCGCAACGACTGCAGCATGCTCTGGGCTAGCGACGCATCGATCGGCGCTAGCTGCAGCGCCGAGTCGGCGAGCACCTCGGCAGCGATGCCACCCGCCGCGACCATGATCACCGAACCGAACGAGGCGTCCTGATGAGAGCCGAGGATCAGCTCCTGCCCGCCGGTACGAATCATCGGCTGGACGGTCACGCCGTCGATCGCGGCATCCGGACGTGCCTTGTGTGCCGCGGCGACGACTCGCTCAAACGCTGCTCGGACGTCTTCGCCGCTGTTCAGATCGACGGCGACGCCGCCAACGTCGGTCTTGTGCGTGATATCCGGCGAAGCGATCTTCACAACCACGGGGTAGCCAATCTGATCTGCCAGCTTGACGGCCGTGTCGGCATCGGCCGCCAGCTCCGAGAGCGCCACATTGATGCCGTAGGCATCGAAGAGCTGCTTAGCGGCAAGCTCGGAGAGCACGCCTTCCTCGGGCACGGAAGCGATCAGCTCAGCCGCCCGCTCACGGTCCGGGACGAAATCGTCCTCCGGTTCCACGGCCGGTGCCGCTGCTGCGGCCTGCGCCGCCGCGCCACTGACCAAGTTCGTGAACGCGTCCACCGCGTGCTCGGGGAACTCGAACGTCGGGATGCCGGCTGCGCTCATCCGGCGGATCGCCTCATCATGCTCGGCGCCACCGCCCATCCACGTCGCGAGAATCGGCTTCGTCGTCGCCGCAGCAGCGGCGATCACCGCATCGGCCGAACCGACGATGTCGGTCATCGACTGCGGCGTGAGAATCACCAGCACGGCATCGGCGTCCGGCTCGGTGACCGCGGCCTTGATCGCCGCCTCGTAGCGCGCCGCGGGCGCGTCGCCGAGCACGTCGATCGGGTTGTTATGCGACCACTCGGGCGGTAGCACCTGGTTCAGCGCTGCACGCGCCTCGGGTGAGAGCTCAGCCAGACGGCCCTTGCCCGCCACCAGCGCGTCAACGGACATCACACCGGGACCGCCGGCGTTGGTCACGATCGCCAGCGACGGCTGGCGGGCCAAACGGTCAGCGTCAAGCAGCTCGATCACGTGGAAGAGCTCCGAGATCTGCATCACGCGACTGATTCCGACCCGCTCGAAGGCGGCGTTGTAGACCGAGTCCGACCCGGCCATCGCGCCGGTATGCGAGACCGCCGCCTTCGCTGAAGCCGCGAAGCGACCGGCCTTGTAGACGAACACCGGCTTCTTTGCCGTGAAGCGCTTCGCCGCTGCCGTGAAGGCTTGGGGATCGGAGATTGACTCGGCGTAGACGACCGCCGCGTGTGTCTCCTCGTCGTCGACGAGGTAGTCGAGTGCGTCGGCGATACTGACATCCGCCGCGTTACCAAGCGTCACGATCTTCGAGAAGCCGATGCCCTTACCGATCGCCCACTCGATCACTCCGGTCGTCAGCGCACCGGACTGCGAGATAAACGCAATGTGACCCGGCTTCGTCATATGTGCCGCGAACGAAGCGTTCAGATTCAGCGCCGGCGCTTCAAGGCCGAGACAGTTCGGCCCGAGCACGCGCATATCGTGGCTCTTCGCAACCTCGATGACCTCGTCCTCGAGCGCCCGGCCTTCCTTACCGATCTCGCGGAACCCGGACGTTAGGATGATCAGGCCCTTAGTCCCGCACTCCGCGCACTGCTGCACGACGCCCAGCACGGCTTTCGCGGGCACGCAGAGGATCGCTAGGTCGGGGGCACTCGGCGTCTCCGACACACTTGGGAAAGCCGGCACACCGCCGATCGACTCGTGCTTCGGGTTGATCGGGTAAATGACACCGCCGAAGTTTCCGTCCAGCAAATTGCGGACTACCATGTGCCCCAAATTTGTCGCCTTGGCTCCAGCGCCAACAACGGCAACACGGTGCGGGCGGAACAAACAGTCCAAATCAACACTCATTGGCGCGTTTCTCCGTTAGAACAAATCTCTATGACTGAACTACGCGAACATGCTCCTCATACAGCGTGTCACTCAGTTCAGCGATTGTCTTTATTTCAGACATGCGTAATTAGCGCACATATCTGCCCGCGGTGCTACAACGCATTGCGCGAAGACTACGTGCGCTTTTACACATAATAATCGGTTTGTGCGCAAGATGACATGCCGGCAGCCGGGCGCACTCAGCCACCAACCGATCCGGCCGGCACCCCGGTGGCCGATCCCAGCCAGCAGCGGGCAGTTGGCCAGACTCAGACGCGGACGTCGACGTACCGGAACGCGTCGACGTCAACCAGGCCGCCATCGGTCAGACGCAGCTCCGGGATCACCGACAGGGCGATGAACGAGAGCTGCATGAAAGGCTCGGCGACGGTGGCCCCCAGCTCTCGCTCGGCGACCAGGCTCAGCACGCTCTGCGCGGCCGCGACTTCGGCGGCCGGTCGGTCGCTCATCAGGCCCGCAAGCGGCAGCGCCAGCTCCGCTAGGGGGCGCCCGTCCAGAACCGCCACCTGGCCGCCGCCGATCTCCTCGAGGCGCGCGATCGCGACGGCCATGTCGGCGCCGCCCGTGCCGATGCAGACGATGTTATGCGCGTCGTGCGCGACCGTTGAGGCAAGGGCACCGCGCCGCAGACCGAAGCCGGTCGCAAAGCCGGTGCCAATTCGGCCCGTCTGCCGGTGGCGTTCGACGACCGCGGCGAAACAGAGGTCCTCGCCCGAGCCGACGGTCACGACCCGATTCCGGGTGGTGAGGCTGCGCGACTCGACGCCGATCGCACGCACGCGCGTTCCGTCCGGCACTGCCGGCGCGAGGTCGTCGGCCGCCAGCGGGCGGCCGACCGTAACGGTGCCATAGAGCAGGTGCTCCGGCGGCACAGCGGGAATTGCGCCGTCCACGATCGCCCCACCCGAGGCGACGAGCTGACCCGCCTGCCAGACGCGGGCGGGCTTGAATGAGCTGAGCTCGTCGAAGGCGAGAATGTCGGCCTGGTAGCCGGGGGCGAGACTCCCGAGGCTCCACAGGCCGTGATACTCGGCTGCCCTGGTGGTGGCCATGACGAGCGCGTCGATCTCCGGGATCCCGGCCTCGACGGCGATCCGCACGCAGTCGTTGACGTGGCCGTCGGTCAGCAGCGTGGTCGGCTCGCGGTCGTCGGCGCAGAACGCCGCGTGATCGGTGCCGTGCTCGATGATCGTCGGCGCAAGCGCGCGAATGTTGCGCGACGCGGAGCCCTCGCGCAGGAAAACCCACATGCCCTTGCGCCGCTTCTCCAGCGCCTCAGCGGCGGAGGTCGCCTCGTGGTCGGACTCGACGCCGGCGGCGAGATAGGCGTCCAGCGACGGGCCGCTGACCTCGGGGCTGTGCCCATCGACCCGCCGCGAGCCCGCCGCCGCGATCCGGGCGAGCATCTCGGCGTCGCCGGCGATCACGCCGGGGAAGTTCATGACCTCGCCGACCCCAGCGGCGCCATCGACCTCGATCAAGGCGCGGATGTCGGTGGCATCGAGCTCGGCGCCCGCGCCTTCGAACGGCGAGGCCGGCACGCAGCTCGGGGCATAGACGGCGAACGTCATCGGCAGCGGCTGCACCGCCCGCATCAGCGCCCGCACACCGGCGGCGCCGAGCACGTTGGCGATCTCGTGGGGGTCGACGGCGACCGCGGTCGTGCCGACCGGCAGGACCGCCGCCGCGAACGCGTCAACCCACAGCTTCGTCGACTCGACGTGCACATGGGCGTCAACGAAGCCCGGCGTCAGCGCCGCCCCGTCGACGTCGACCACCTCGCGCGCCTCACGCTCGCCCCAGCCCACGATCATGCCATCGGCGACCGCCAGCGAAGTCGGCAGCCATTCGTGCGTCGCAACCGCCAGCACGCGGCCGCCACGGATCAGCAGATCGGCGGGCTCATCACCACGCGCGACGGCAAGCGCACGGGTACTCACTGCAGGGCGAGCCATGGGCACACTCTGCCAGATCGCGGCTGCGCGTGATCAGTCTTCGGCGGCCGGGCCGCCAGCGGCGACCTGATCCAGGTCAGCCCCGCCTGGATCGGCAGCGGCGACCGGATCCAGGTCAGCCGCGCCGTCCACATCGACCGCGCCGTCCTCGGCGACCACGACGTCCTCAGCCGACCGATCGATGCCGTTGGCGGCATCCCGGCGGCGCGCATCTTTGCGCGCCGCCTTCTCGAGCCGGTGCTCGCGGAGCTTAGTCTCGCGCCGGAGCTTGGACATCGTGGTCTTCTTCTTGACGCTCAAGGAACCGCGGCTTAGAGCTTCACGACGTTCGCGGCAGCCGGACCTTTGGGACCCTGCTCGGCCTCGTAGCTGACCTTTGCGCCCTCAGCCAGCGACTTGAAGCCGCTGCCCTGGATCGCGTTGTGATGGACGAAAAGGTCCTTGCCGCCGTCATCGGGAGTGATGAAGCCGTAGCCCTTATCGTCGTTGAACCACTTGACAGTTCCTGTAGGCATGATTACTTCCTTCTGCTTGGGAGATGGTTATATGCACTCGAACACGCGGAGGAAGCAATTAAGCAACTGGAGCGGTAACGCTTGCACACATGACGGCCCGGCGATCGCCGGACCTGCCTCCAGCGTAGCGGCTGAGCGGCGGACCGTCCAGTGAGTCGCGAGCAGCGCGCCGGCAGGCGCGGGTCAGCCGATGGGCGGCAGCCTGTCAAGGAGACGCTCGGTCGTGAGCGCGAGCGACGCGTCGACGTGGACAAGTTCGCCACTGCCGATCTCTCGCCAGCCCTCGTCGTCGTCCATGCGTTCACTGGCGACGATCACAACTGCGCGATCGCGGCCATGTTCGCTGTGCACGCGCGTACCGTGGCTGCTGGTCTGCTCGAGCACACTCGGCTCGCCGGCGGGACCACCACCAGGCGGGCGCTCGAGCACGAACAGCGGGTGCGTCTCGGGATAGCGCAGCGCCCACAGCTCGGTTGCGGTAATCAAAACGCAGTTGATCGACAGCAGCGCGACGTTCTGGGCGATCCAGCGCACGGCCGCGCGAATGCCGGCGCGGACATCCCCGTCGTGCCGGTCGATCTCGCGCGTGATGAGCGCGAAGTAGCGCTCAGAGTCGGTCGCGCCCGACACCAGCGCGAGATCGCCACCGAGATGCTGCTCGAGCTTGGGCAGATCGTTGATGACGCCGTTATGGGCGAACAGCCGACCACGCAGGGAGAACGGATGCGTATTGGCAACGGTCAGATCACCCGTCGTCGCGTGGCGCACGTGGGAGACGAACGTGCGCGACCAGATCTCGCGGGCCTCAGCGGCAAAGCGCCGGTCCTCGAAAGCCGCAATCGGCTGCTTGTCGACGTGAGGCGTTCCGTCGGCGTCGAAGAAGCCGACTCCGGTCCCGTCCACGTTGTGGTGGCTCTGCACCACCAGGCTGTCCGGTGCGTCAAGCAGCCAGAACGTCGCCTGGACCGGCGCTTCGCCTGCGGTCATGCCAAAGAGCCGGCACATGACTGCAACGCTAACGCACGCCGCCGCTACGGCAGCCGGCTTCGCGGGAGAATATCGGCATGAACTCTCCGTTGCGCTACGTTCGTGCCGGGGTCGCCTGGGTATCGCGGACGCGGTGGTTCCGGCGGGTCGGCCCCACTGTCATGCCGCCGTTCGAGCGGCTCATGCGCCGGGTGACCGGCGGCCGCGTGCAGGCCAGTGGTCTGCTCGTGCCAACCGTCGTGCTGCACACCCTCGGCGCGAAGTCGGGGCAGTGGCGGGAGACGGTGCTGATGTACTGCCCGGATCGCAGATCCGGTAGGGGCGTCATGCTCGTCACCGGCAGCAACTTCGCCCGCGACCGCCACCCCGCCTGGACCACCAACCTCATGGCGCACCCGGAGGCCGCTGTCAGCCTGCACGGTAAGCGCATCCCGGTACGGGCAGAGCTGATCGGCGACGCTGAGCGCGAGGCCGTCTGGGCCACAATCGAACAGCAGTGGCCGGGCTACCGCGGCTACGAGCGCGCTGCCGGGCGGACGCTCCGGATCTTCCGGCTCTGGCCGGCGACGGAGAGAACAAAATGATGCGGTCGTTCAGACGCGAACGACCTCGACCGCGGCAAACACGCTGAGACCAGTCGGCAAGGCGTTTTGTGCCGGCGCCGACACGATTGTGACGGCATGGTGCCAAAGCCGTCACAGCTTGGAAAAACCTTGCGATTGCAGGTAGAAATCGGTTCGGTCGAGGCCCATACTGAGCCGATGAGCACGAATACCAAACGCAATCGGCGCCGGCGGCTGAAGGCGCCGGCGGACGCTTCACGGCTACCGGTTCGGAGCGGGCGCGAGCCGGAGGATCCGCGGCCATCCGACCCCTGGGAATCGCCGTGCCCGGACGGTAACCTCCAGGTCCCGCGCCGCTGCACCGGCTACATGGAGCGCGAGCCCGGCCGCCTGCAGCTCCGCGTCGACCTTTGCAGCACCCCCTACGGCATCGAAAGTGTATGCGACGTCCTCGTCGTGGAGGAACAGCACGATGTCTTCGTGAAGGTACTGGTCTGCTGTCCCCCGGCGAACGAGCCCGCCAAGTGGGACGGTCGGCTCGAAGCGATGAACTGCCCTTGCCACGTCTATCTGGACGCGCCGTTGAACGGTCGCGCCGTGCGTGACATGCTCGCCAGCGGCGCCGAGGTGCCGTATCGCAACGTCTGGGATGAGATCAAGCAACGAGAGGCGGAGAGGCCGCAGGCAGAAGGGTGGCAGGCAGAAGGGTGGCAGGCAGATGAAGAGATGGCTGAGAGCCTGCCGGATGCGTGGCCGGCAGAGGGAGGGTCCGGTCCGATCCCCTTCTGATTCGGGATATCCACCAGTTCGACCGTTCCCGGATGAGTGGTTCCACAGACCGGGAGCTCGGACACGGGATTGGCGCGTGCCGTGGAACCTGGAGACGATGCCGACCACTGCCGTGGAATCCGGGAACGAGGCTGACCAGTGTGATGGGATCCAGACATGAGCTGCCAGGGTCGCGGAACCTGCAGAACCTCGAAATCCGTCGTGATCGCCGGCGCGTTTCGAGATCTGTCGTGCTATCGACGTAGAACTCCGAAAACCGGCAGGGCGCCAAACGGTTTTCGAGGTTCTGCGGGCTGACGGCCCCTAACCGAGACGTTGATCGCGGCGAGGCCGCCCCCTAGGCAGTCGCCCGCTGACCGTTCGCGGCGCCGCCGACGACTTGGCCTCCGAGGCGCCTCCAGGCCGGCACCCCGCCGCCGACGACGTGGATCACCTCGTGGGCGCCGTAGCGCTGCAGCAAGCTGGCGGCGGTGCCCGCGCGCTGGCCCGAGGCGCAGATCACGAGTACGGGCTGAGCGGCATCGAGCTGCTCTGGGACCCCCTTGATGTCATGCCAGGGGATGTTCAACGAGCCGGGGATGTGTCCGGCCTCGAACTCGTCCGCGTCGCGCACGTCCAGCACCTGGGCGGGATGCATACCGTCGATGTAGGGGCCGATCTCGTCGACGGGCAGGCGCTGCAGCGTCTCGAGCGGCCGACCCTCGGCAGTCCAGCTCGACCAACCGCCGGCGAGCACTCCACCACGCGCGACGGGCTCGGCGAAGCCGACCGCGGCGGCGAGGGCAGCCGCGCGATGGGCGTCGTCATCGTCGCGACCGACGAACATGACCTGCGACGCGCCGGCCGCGACCCACGCGACCTTCGTGCCGAAGCCGCTGCGACCGATCGGGATCGAGATCGCACCGGGGATGTGCCCGGCGGCGAATTGCACGTCGGTCCGGATGTCGATCAGGGCGGCGTCCTCGAGCTGGCGAGCCGTCAGCTGCCCCGGGTAGAGCCGCGATACGGCCAGGTCCTCAGTCAGCAGCGGCCCGTGGTTCAAAGCGACGATCGCGTGGAAGTTCGGTGGCTGCGCGCCGGTGCGCGAGATCGACGCGTCGACGAACGCGCCCTCGTCGGCGATCGCCAGCATCGGGTTGTGCCGGCGCTCGAAGCCGATCGTCGAGGACACCTTGAGGTCCATGCCGGGGCCGCCGCACATCGAACCGCCGAGATGGCCGGGCCAGACCTCGACGTAGTCGGGCAGGGTCAGGAGCTTCTCGTGTAGAGCGTGGAAGATGCCGCGGGCACCTTCGGCGCGCTCGACCGCGAGATCCGGCCGGGCGACGTCGCCGACGAACAGGCTGTCGCCGGTCAACACGGCCCAGGGCTCGTCACCACGACGCAGGTCCGTGAGCAGGAAGCATGAGTGCTCGGGGCGGTGGCCAGGCGTATGCAGCGCCTCGATCCGCAGCTCGCCGAGCTGCCACTGGTCGCCGTCGTCGAATGGCTCATGCTCGAACTCCGAGGCCGTGAGCCGGTGGACGTGGATTGTCGCGCCCGTTGCCTCAGCGAGGCGGCCGTGACCGGAGACATGGTCGGCGTGGTTATGCGTCTCGAAGATGTGCTCGATCCGCACCCCCAGGTAGCGCGCCAGCTCCAGGTACTCCTCGATCTCGAGCCGGGGGTCGACGACCGCCGCCACCCCCGCCTTCTCGTCGCCTACCAGGTAGGACGTACAGCCAAGGTCATCATGCAGAATCTGCCGAAATAACATCGCCTTACCCCTATTTGCAGTAATTCGACCCAATTAGTCAGGTAGACCACTACCCCGATTTTCGGTCCTCCCCTGGGAGATTCCCGTCAGAATTGCTGGTGACTCAACAGCTGATCATGGGCCGGAGCAAGTTCGGCCCCCAGCACGGCCCATGGATCGACGAGGGCTGGCAGGGTTGGTGGGTGGTGTCACCCACCTGACTTTCACCCGGCGTTAGGCGCGGTACGCCGACTGCAGCTGTTTAGGGGCGGGCCCGCTGGGCCGCCCCTGATGCTGTGCGGCCGAGCCCTGGGATAGGCTCGGCATCGTGCCCGAGAACCGGTACGTCCTTGCATCGGTTGACGATCCCGACGGCCGGAGTGTCGTCCTAACCCTGGACGGTTGGGTTCACATCCTGAATGGCCATCCAGAGCTCGCTCAGTGGCAGGCTCTGCTTGTCGAGGCGATCGGCTCCCCGGACTATCGGGCGCCCGATCCCATCAGGGGTCGGTATCGCTACTGGCTCAAGGACAAAGGCCCTTCTGGCTGGCTCAGGGTGGTCGTAGACTTTTTGGTGAGGCCCGCCGAGATCGTGACCGCATTTCCTGAGCGCAAGGACCCGGCGGGGTGGCAACCATGAGCGTGACGATCGACAACATCACCTTCGACCGCGTTGACTACGACGCCGCGGCCGATGTGCTGTACCTCCACAAGGGAGACCCGAGCACAGCCGTTGATTTCGACTCCACCCCCGAGGGTCATGCCCTGCGCTTCAACGCGAAGGGCGAGATCGTCGGGATCACGCTTGTCAGCCCCCGTCACTGGCTCGAGCAGGAAGGACACCTGTCGATCACGCTCCCGCATCGACTTGATGTCGGGGCCGCCACGCGGCCGGTGCTCGCCAACGCCGCCTAGAGAGACCCGCTCCCGCCGCGCTCGGATGGCCAAGCTCGGAATGGGGGCGGCCCCGCTGGGCCGCCCCTGACGTCGTGAGTGTCAGAGCTCCAGCAGTCCGAGCTCGCGCAGGCTGTCGACGGTCTCAACGATCGTCTCGTGCAGCGGACGCGGCTGCCAGCCAAGCTCCCGCTTGGCAAGGTCGTTGTGGATCGTCAGCGGCGAGGGATCGTCACCGGGCGCGAGCGTGACGCTGACGCGCCCACCGGCGGCGCCGAGGTGGTTGCGGAGCGTGTCGGCGAGATCCTGCCAGGTGACGGTCGGACCGTCGGCAAGCAGCAGGTAGCGCTTGCCGACGGCCTCGGCAGCCACCATCGCCTTGATGTGGGCGTCGGCGACATCACGCACGTCGACAACGCCGAAGCGCTGCGGCGGCAATGGCGGCAGCGTTCCCTCGACCATCGCCTTGGTGAGGATCAGCGTCGAGCGCAGTGACATCGTCAGCGTCGGCCCCATGATGAAGGTCGGGTTGACCACCGCCAGCTCCAGACCACCGCCCTCGCGCTTGATGAAGTCCCAGGCGGCGCGCTCGGCAACCGCCTTGGAGCGCGGGTAGGGCGGCAGCCCCGGAGTGTCCGGGTCGGTCCAATCCGCCTCGTCGTAGTCACGGACCGGTTTCGGCGAGTAGCCGACCGCGGCAAACGATGAGGTGATCACCAGACGACGGACGTCCGCGTCACGGGCGGCGCGCAGCACCCGGAGCGTGCCCTCGCGCGCCGGCAGGACCAGCTCATCGGGATCGTCCGGCTGAGCGGCCGGGATCGGCGAAGCCACATGGTGGACCTCGTCGACTCCCGCGAGGGCTGCAGCCCACCCATCGTCCGCCATCAGGTTCGCGACCACGACCTCAAGCCCAGCGTCGTCGGCGTCGCCGCGAATGACGGCGGCACGGATCTCGGCCTCAGCGTCGAGCGAGCGCGCGGTTGCCCGTACCTCGCGGCCGTCGCGCAGCAGCGCGGCGATCAGTTGGGTGCCGACGTAGCCGTTGCCGCCGGTGACCAGTACTTTGCTCATCCCAGCACCACCTCTTTCAGCCGTGGATACATGTATTGCTGCAGTTGCGCGCTGACCTCCGCCTCCGCCTCCGCGTCGTCGCGGTCGCGCGCGTCCCACAGGTCCGCCTTCATCCGCAGGTACTCGAGGTGCACCTGCAACGTCTCGATCTGAGCGGTGATCCGGTCGGCGTGACGCAACAGCAGGTCGCGCTGCTCGCCTGCTCCCGACCGCCCACGCTTGCGGTTCGCCTGGTATCGCCGCATGTCCTCGATCCCTACGCCGACCGCGCGCAGGCACGAGAGCGCCTGCAACGTGTCGACATCCTCCTCGCGGTAGCGGCGGTGGCGGCTGCTGGCATCACGGGCGATCGGGCCGATCAGCCCGACCTCCTCGTAGTAGCGCAACGTCGGCTCGCTCAGGGCGGTGCGCCGAGCGACTTCCTGGATCGTCAAAGCTGCCATGAGGGCAGCAAAGCAGACCTCAAGCGCTTGAAGTCAAGGGCTACTTCGCGACGAGCCGCTCAACCGCGGTGCGCACCGCCTCGCGGCGCGCCTGCTCGTCGCGGCCGACGGCGGATACGACCTCATCCGGCTGCGTGGACCACATCCGGGCGATCGTCTGAACCGCCAACACCAGCTCCCCCGCGCTCATCCGAGTCGTGACCAAACCGGCCTGCTGCGCGGCGGCCACGGCGGCGATCTTCTCGCGAACGGCGTCCTCGACCGAACGCCGCCAGCTCTCATCGGCGCTGCGCTGGAGCTGGTACCAGCCAACGAAACGGTCGACCTCTGGCGCGCGCACGCCGGCCTCGTAGAGCCGCACGGCGTAGCCGGGCAGATCCTCCGGCGTGATCGGAATGAGCTCGACGGTCCGTGCGGTGATGTCGTCGAGGACGGCATCGAAGAGGCCTTCCTTGCTGCCGAAGTAGGTGTAGACCAGACCCGCGCTGCAGCCGGCGCGTGCCGCGATGTCCTCCGTACGGGTGCCGACAAGGCCCTTGGCACCGAACTCGATCAGCGCGCTGTCGAGCAGCTGGCGCCGCTTGGCTGCGGGATCCCGAACGACCATGACCTCAATGTTATTGATTGACGGGTCATTTGACAGTCTGGCACCGGTGCTCTACTCTGCTATTTATTGAATGATCAATCAATTAATGAGGAGATGCCATGTCCAGGGTTTGGTTTGTCACCGGCAGCTCGCGTGGACTCGGTCGCGCGATCGTCGAACATGCGCTGCAGAACGGTGACCAGGCGGTTGCGACCGCCCGCCGCCCCGAGCAGCTCGCTGACCTCGTCGAGCAGTTCGGCGAGAGCGCATACCCGATCGCGCTCGACGTCGCCGACCCGACTGCGGTCGCGGCGGCCGTAGCCGCCGCCGTTGAGCGGTTCGGCCGCATCGACGTCGTCGTCAACAACGCCGGCTACGGCGACACGGCCGCAGTCGAGGACGTGACGCTCGAGGACTTCAGGGCCCAGATCGACACCAACTTCCTCGGCACGGTCTACGTCACGAAGGCCGTGCTGCCGATCCTGCGCCAGCAGGGCTCGGGCCACATCTTCCAGGTCTCCTCGATCGGCGGCCGGCTCGGCTCGCCGGGGCTCGCCGCCTACCAGAGCGCGAAGTGGGCGGTCGGCGGCTTCTCAACCGTGCTTGCCCAGGAGGTCGCGCCGCTGGGCATCAAGGTGACCGTGCTCGAGCCGGGCGGGATGCGCACCGACTGGGGCGGCTCGTCGATGACGATCCCGCCGATCAGCGAGCCCTACCAGCAGACCGTCGGCGCCTTCGCCACGATGATCCGCGAGTTCACGGGCACCGAGCCGACTGATCCGGCGAAGGTCGCCGGGCTGATCGAGCAGCTGCTCGAACTACCCGAGCCGCCGGTCCGGCTGCTGGTCGGTGCCGACGCAACCGGCATCGCCACGGACGTCGCCAAGGCGCTGGGCGAGTCCGACGCCCGCTGGCGCGAGCTCAGCGAGTCGGTGGCGTTCGACCCCGAGTAGAACGGCGAGCGAACGCCGGCACCATCGCTACTGCGTGGTGTAGTGCTCGATGCTCATCACCAGCGCAACGCGGTCCGGGGAGTCGGGCGGCGCGCCACTGTCTGAGCCGTAGCGCCTCGCAAGCTGCTGGTAGAAGTCCCCCTCGGGATCGGGGCGGACCTCGACCAGCCGCCCGCGGACCTCGACATAGTGGTAGCCATTATCGGGGTCCACGACAGCAAGGCTCATCGACGGGTTGCGCTGGAGGTTGCGGAACTTTGCGCGCTTCGTGGTATGCGTGAACAGGATGTGCTCGCCGTCGAAGGCGAACCACATCGGGTTGACCTGAACCGTGTCATCCGGGCGGACCGTTCCGAGGAAGCCGAAGTTCGGCGCCTCTAGCAGCGGGATCAGATCCGCAGGCAGCTTGACTGTCATCACATCCTCACCTTCATCTGTGGGCCTCCGCACACACTCTATTGCGGCGTTCACCCGGACGGGCAATCGCGGCGGCGACAGCCCGTCAGGTGGCCCGCCGACGCAGGTTCAGTCGATCAGCCGCTGAGATCGGTCCCAGAGCTCGCGAGCGAGGTCGGCATCGTTCGCTTGCGGGTTCGTCTTTGCGACCCTGCGCTTCTCGTAGTAGTTGCCAGGCTCCCACCCATCGCCTGGCTCGGTCTCCGCAAACCAAACGAGTTGATCCGCGCCTTTCTCGGGCGAAACGAAGGTCGCGCGAGTCAGCGGGAACTTCACGATGAACCTCATCAAGCGGCTGGTTGTCTCTGAACCGAAGTTGCTCGCGACGTTGCCGGGGTGAAAGGCGACCGCGGAGATCCCCTCGCCGTGGAACCGGCGATGCAGTTCCTTGGTGAAGAGGATGTTCTCCAGCTTGGCTGTGCCGTACGCACGCGTCGGGCTGAAGTCCTGCTCCCGGCTTAGGTCGTCGAGGTCGACATGGCCGACCCGGGCGCCGGTGCTGGAGGTCTGGATCACCGTGGCCCGCGACTCGATCAGCTTGTCCATCAGCAACCGGGTCAGGAGAAACGGCGCCAGGTGATTGATCTGGAAGGTCTTCTCGAACCCGTCAACGGTCCGCGCCGGGTCGCCGAACACGCCACCCGCGTTGTTGGCCAGCACGTCGATCCGCGGATACATCTCGTTCAGCGAGGCGGCAAGCCGGCGGACATCACCGAGGTTCGTGAAATCGGCGAGGTAGTAATCCGCGTCGATCTCCTTGGCAACGGCCTCGGTTTTCTGCCGCGAGCGGCCGACCACGACCACCCGATGGCCATCCTTATGGAGGTGCCGAGCGGCTGCGGTGCCGATGCCATCGCTGGCGCCGGTGATAACGATTGTCTTGGGCATGCTGCCATTGTATGCCACTTATGGCATCGAGTGTCAGAATCGCCTAAACGGCTACGCTACTGACGATGCCTCCGACGCAGCCCAGCCTTCGTGAACGAACACGCCGAGCGGTTCAGCAGGAGATCGCTGACGCCGCGATGCAGCTGTTCGTGTCTAAAGGCTTTGGCGGGACGACGATCGACGACGTCGCCGCAGCTGCAGGCATGTCCCGCCGCAGCGTCTTCCGCTACTTCGCCACGAAGGAGGACATCGTCGTCGGCAAGCTCGATCTGGGCGCCGAGGACATGCTCGACATTCTTCGCGCGCGTCCGCTCGACGAGCCGGTGTGGGCATCGCTGGAGCGGATCTTCGACCTTGCCGGCGACCCTAAACGCCAGCAGGCGCTGAAGCTGGTTCAGAGGATCATCTTCGAGACGCCGGCATTGCGCGCCGTATATCTCGAGCGGACCCAGAGCATCCAGGAAGCCATAGCGGCAGAGATCATCGCCCGCGCCAGCGCTGCCGGCGAGCCGCACGCCGAGGACGACCTTGCGCTACGAGCCATCACAGCGGCCGCGTTCGCCTGCATGGATGCCGCTCAGCACGCCTGGCTGGCGTCTGACAACGGCGAATCGCTCACCGACTTCATCAACCGGGCGATGGGCGCGGTCCAACCGCGGAGCTGACCGGCGAGGGACGACCCTGGTCAGGGCCGCTCCGTCGCCGGCGCGCTCGACCGCTGCGGTCGCTCAGCAGCGCACTTGCTCGGTCAGACCGGCTGGCCGTTGGCGGTCAGCGTGACCTCGATGTTGCCGCGCGTCGCGTTCGAGTAGGGGCAGACCTCATGGCTGGCAGCCACGATCTGCCGCGCCTGCTCGGCATCGGCGATGTCGGGAAGCGTGACCGCGAGCGCGACTGCCAAACCAAACCCGCCACGGCCATCTGGAGAAAGCGAAACGCCGGCGTCGATCGAGACCTCGCCGACCTCCAGCTTCTGTCGCCGAGCAACCGCACCGAGCGCGCTCTCGAAGCAGGCCGCGTAGCCGACCGCGAACAGCTGCTCAGGGTTGGTTCCCGGCGACGAGCCGTCGCCTCCCATCTCGGCCGGGGCACGGAGCTGCAGATCGAGCGCTCCGTCGCTGCTGACCCCGTGACCTTCGCTGCGACCACCGGTGACGGTCGCGTGGGCTGTATAGATCGGTTTGGGCATAGTTTGAAGCTACCCTGATATTTATTGAGCAATCAACTTCTTGCGTCTCGTAGCGTTGGCGCAGTGCCCGCTTGGGGAGTTGCTAACTGCTAGCTCCTCGCCAGCGGGCGAGGAGCCGATTCAGCGGACCGGCTGCACGTCGACGCCGCGCCAGAAGGCGACGTGGTCGCGGATCGGCTCCGCGGCGTCATACGGTTCGGGGTAGTACCAGACGGCGCCCGCGTTGCGCTCGCCCGCGACGACGAGGTCGTAGTAGCTGGCGTCGCCCTTCCATGGGCAGTGGCTCGACTCGCTCGAGTCCTGTAGGTACTGACGGTCGACGGAGTCGGGCGGGAAGTAATGGTTGCCCTCGACCATGATCGTGCGGTCGCTGTCGGCGATCACGGCGCCGTTCCAGCTCGCCTGCACGTGCTCGTCGCTGGGGGTCACGTCGTGGCTCATCATCTTTCCAATCCTCCGGAGTGGACCGTAATCTCACGCTGCCGTTCGTACTCCTCGAGGAACGACAGCCACAACTCGCTGCGCGTCGGGAACGGCGCGATTGCATGCGCCAGTTGGAAGAGCGGCACCTCAGCGACAACGGCGATCGTCGCCGCCTGCAGGAAGTCTTGGACCTCGGGGCCGACGAATGTGACACCGAGCAGCACCTCGCGCTCGGTGTCGACGACGAACCGGGTCGTGCCGGGCGCGCCCTTACCGACGAAGCTCGCGCCGGCTGAACTGGCGGTCGGCAGATCGATCGCAATCGCGGGGCGGCCCTCCCCCAGCGCCGCCTCAAGCGAGCTGCCGACGGCCGCGACCTGCGGGTCGCTGAAGATGACCCGCGGCGCGGCGCCGTGCGCGTCGGCGTAGGCAAGCGCTCCCGGTTCGCCGAGGAGGTGATCAACCGCGATCCGCGCCTGGTACTTGCCGGCATGGGTCAGCAGCGAACGGCCGTTGACGTCGCCGACCGCGTAGAGCCAGGGCTTGCCCGGAACTTGCAGGTGCCCGTCGACCCCGACGTAGTGGCCCGGCTGAAGCCCGACGGTCTCGAGGCCGAGGTCTGTCGTGTTGGGCCGGCGCCCGACCGCCACGAGCAGCTGTTCGCCGCTGACGGCGGTGCCGTCGTCGAGTGCGACCGTGATCTGGTCGCCCCGGCGGTCAGCCCGCTCAACCTTCCTGCCGAGCCGCAATTCGACCCCGGCTTCCCGCAGACCGTCCGCAACGAGGTCCGACGCAATCGGCTCCTCGCGGCTCAGGACCCGGTCGAGCGCTTCGATCAATGTGACCTTCGAGCCGAGCGTCGCCCACGCCTGTGCCATCTCGACCCCGACGAAGCCGCCGCCCAGCACCAGTAGCGACTCGGGCACTTGCCTTGCGGTCGTGATCTCGCGGTTCGACCAGGCACTGGAAGCGGCAAGCCCGGGAATGTCGGGCGCCGCGGCGGTGCTGCCAGTCGCAAGGAACACAGCCTCACGGGCGAGCAGAAGCTCGTCGCCGACGAAGACGCGCCGCTCGCCGTCGAGACGCGCGGCGCCGCGGAACAACTCGATCCCGCGGTCCTCGAGCCAAGGCAGCTGCGCGGTGTCGTCGATGCCGCTGATTACCTCGTCGCGGCGATCGAGCACCGCCCGCACGTCAAGGGGCCCCGTGACGGCCTCGGCCGCCCCTGGCACCCGGCGCGCCTCGTTCAACGCCTGCGCGGGCCGCAGCAGCGCCTTCGAGGGCATGCAGGCGTAAAACGAGCACTCGCCGCCGACCAGGTCGCGTTCGACGATCGCGACCGAGCGGCCACCACGACCCGCAAGTCGGCCTGCCGCGATCTCGCCGGCCGGCCCGGCCCCAACCACGATGACGTCGAACTCCTGCTCCATTCTGATGTCAATCTACCCGCCCTGTCCAGTCCCCAGCGATTCATCTAAACGGACCATCGGTCCGATACGGACCTGGAGTCCGTATAATGCCTGGCACGGCGTCAGCCGCTGACCAAGACACCCCGAGCATGGAGCAGGTATGGCAACAAAGGCAGACATAGAAGGGCAATCACCGTCAACCGCAGCCGAGGTCCTCAAGCAGACGATGCCCGCGATGCTGCGCGGCGATATCGAAGATCTACTCGGGTCCTGCACCGAAGACGTGGTCTTCGAGTTCCCGTTCGCGCCGGCAGATCGACCGCGGCGGGTCGAGGGCCACGACGCCATCAGGGCGTACTTGCAGCCGATCTTCGGCCGGATGCAGATCCAGAAGATCACCAGCCTCGAGGTGCATCAGAGCGTCGATCCGTCGGTCGCGATCATTGAGTTCACGATGCGTGTCGAGGTCGGGGACGGCTCCACCCGCGAGCTTTCCTACATCGACATCCTGACCGTTCGGGACGGCCGGATCGCAAGCTTCCGCGACTACTGGAACCCGCTTGCGCTCGCCGACCAGCAAGGAGGCGGAGAGTCATGAGCAGCGGTCAGGCGCCGGCCAGCGGGCCGGCGCGAACAGGCAACGGTTCGGCGCAACCGGCTCGCGTGCTGGTGACGGGCGCCACGGGCACGACCGGGACGCGGCTGGTCCCGCTGCTCGTCGCCGACGGCTACGACGTGATCGTCGCGAGCCGGCGCGGCGGCGCACCGGATGGGGCGACAGGTGTGCGATTCGACTGGCACGACCCCGCCAGCCACGCCGGGGCCCTCGCCGGCGTCGAGCTGATGTACCTGATCCCACCGGTGCGGGACCCGCAGCCGGAGCTTGCGATGGTGCCGTTCCTGCGGCTCGCGCATGAGGCCGGGGTGCGGCGGGTCGTGCTGCACAGCGGCTCACCGATCCCCGCCGGCGGCCCCGGTGTCGGGATCGTGCACCAAGCGCTCCCCGACCTCTTCGACGAGTGGGCGGTGCTGCGGCCAAGCTGGTTCATGCAGAACTTCATCGGCCCGCATCCCTACGCCAGGATGATCCGCGAGACCGGGTCGATCCCCACCGCGACGGGCGAGGCGCGCGTCGGCTTCATCGACGCTGGCGACATCGCCCGCGTCGCGGCAGTCTTGCTCGCGGGCGCCACGGCGCCGAACACCGACTTCGTTCTGACGGGGCCGGAGACGCTCAGCTTCACCGATGCCGCGAAGCTGCTCAGCCAGGCCAGCAGGACGACGATCACGCACGAGCATGTCGACCGTGACGTGCTCGCGGCCCGCTACGAGCAGATTGGCTTCGACGCCGCAACCGCCACGTTCGTCGGCTTCATGGACATGATCATGGCCTCCGGCGCCGAGGATCGGACCACGGACGCGGTCGAGCAGCTCACCGGAGCCCCGCCGCGGTCGTTCGCCGAGTTCGCAAGCGCCGAGTTCAGCCTGGAGGCGTAGAGGTTTGATATGGACCAAGCTCGATGAACAACGATCTCGTTCAGTGCAAGATTCCTTTGCCTATGTGTAAGTCATTCGACAAAAATGGGGTCCGGCGGTCGGCCACGCGCGAGCGGTCCGACGTAACCCGCAACCGGCAGGCGATCCTCGTGGCTGCGTCGGCCCTCTACGCCGAGGCGGACGATCCGGCGACGATCACGATGGACGACGTGGCCGCCGCGGCCGGCGTCGGGAAGGGTACGGTCTTCCGCCGCTTCGGCGATCGCGCCGGCCTGCTGCGAGCGGTCTTCGACGAGCGGATCGCGACGCTGACCGAGGCAATCGAGACCGGACCGCCGCCCCTCGGCCCCGCAACCCCACCGCGCGAGCGCATCGCCGCGATGCTGGACGCGACGGTCGACTTTAAGGTCGACAACCTTGGGATCAGCCGCGCGCTCGAGGCCGCCGGCCCGCGCACCGGTGTTCGATCGTTCTTCGAGACGCCCGCCTACCTGCGAGCACACCGTCTGCTCAGCGATCTGCTCGTCGACCTGGTCGGCTCAGGCCGCAGCGAGTTCTGCGCGCACGCGCTACTCTCGCTCACCCGCGTCGACCTGATCGCCCACCTGATCGACGACGAAGGCTTCACACGACCTGAGCTGAAGCGGCTGATGCTCGAGCATGTCGAACAGATCATCGGGCCGGTGCGGTAGACGCGGCGACCGCGCTGAGACCGGCTTTCAGGAATGTGAAGGCGTCGTCGCGCGCACGCTGCAGGTCCGCGATGTTGGCAGTTTTCGCGCCGTGGACGTACTCGCTGATCACTCCGAAGACGGCACCTTGAACGGCACGGGGGGCGAAGTCGTCTGGCCGCAGACCTAGCTCATCGGCGAAGGCGCGGGCGATGGCCGTTTCCCCGTGGATGCTCTCCTCTCCACGGAAAGATCGCAGGTCGGGTTGGGCGGTGAAGAGGTTGGCGTACATCGGCAGCGTCTCGCCGTCGTTCAGGGCCTCATCATGCGACAGCCACTCATTCACGGCGTCGAGCACCGGCATGCCGGCAGGGCGTGCGGTGACTGCGTCGCGGAGACGCCGGATGGCGGCGTCGATGCGGGACGTCACCAGGTTCGCCTTCGTCGGGAAGTACGCCCATACCGTGCGTGGCGCGACTTCGGCATCGGCGGCGATGTCGGCGATGGTCGTGGCGTCGTAGCCGCGTTCGGTGAACAGCCGCAGCGCACTGCGCTCGATCGCCGCCCGGCGCCGAGCCTTCGAGCGCTCCCGAAGCGACCCCTCCCTCTGCCCATTCTCCATGACTGCAGAATAGCGCTTTAGTGCGACTTTGCAGTTAAGTGCGTATCTGCGCATGAGTGCGTAGGTACGCTAAAGTGCGCTTATGCACTTCAGTGCGAGCAAGCACTGGAGTGCAACTTGAGTGACTCGCGCCCCCGCCCGGGCGTCCGGGTCTACATCCCCGCTGCGAAGAAGGCTCTATGTCCAGGTATCTCTACCGTCTCGCAAAGTGGTGCTACGGCCATCGGTGGCAAGTGCTGTCGGCATGGGTCTTGGCGGCTGTTGTGGCGATCGCGCTGGGCACGCTGAGCAACGGCAAAGAGAGCAACAACATCACGATTCCGGGAACCGAGTCCCAGAATGTCGCGAACTTACTGAAAGCAAAGCTTCCCGCCTTCAGCGGAGCTCAGACCCAGGTGGTGTTCGTCTCCAAGGGAGCGGTGTCCGCGGCGGCGTCTCGCGCCGCGATCGAGACGACGGTGCAGCGGATGGACCACGTTTCGCAGGTGGCCCAAGCGACGGACCCGTTCAAAGCCCGGCTGGTGTCGGCCGATGGTCATGCCGCGCTCATCATGGTCCAATGGCGCGTGTCTGCCAACAGCGTCTCGGACTCGAGTCTGTCAGCCCTGCAGACAGCCACGCACCCAGCGAGCCAAGCCGATCTGCGAGTTGCCTTCGGTGGCCAGGTGTACCCGGGATGGAACCCGAAAACGTCGACGACACCGGACGCAATCGGAATCATCATCGCGCTCATCATCCTCTTGATCACCTTCGGCGCCTTCGCGGCGGCGGGCATGCCGATCCTGGACGGCCTGATCGGCGTGATCATCGTCGTTACGGGGACAACCGCGCTGGCGGCGGTGACTCAGATTGCGTCCATCGCCGTGACCGTGGCGATCATGCTCGGCCTCTCGACGGGGATCGACTACGGGCTGTTCATCGTCTCCCGGCACCGAAGCCAGGTGCTCGCCGGCCAACCGGTCGAAGAGTCGGTCGCCACGGCGGTTGGCACCGCCGGGAGCTCGGTCGTGTTCGCCGGGGCCACCGTCATCGTCGCCTTGGTCGGGCTTTCCGCCGTCGGTATTCCGATCCTTCGCGTCATGGGCCTGATTGCGGCAGGTGCCGTCGCCATCTCGGTCCTGATCGCCCTGACCCTGCTGCCCGCGATGCTGAGCTTCGCCGGACCGAGAGTGGCCCATTTCATCGGATCCTCACGACGTCCCGGCCGGGCTGAGCGCGCCGCTCGGCGGGCGGCGTCCCACCCGGAAAGGACTGTTGGCGCAAGATGGGCCAGCTTCGTCGTGCGCCACCGGCTACCCGTGCTGATCGTCGGGCTCGCCGTCCTGCTCGCTCTGGCCTTCCCCGTTACCCGTATGCACCTCGGTCTGCCGAGCGGGGCCTCGCAGCCGACGTCGAACACGGCGCGGCAAGCCTACGACCTCACAGACCAGCACTTCGGAACCGGCTACAACGGCGCACTTCTCGCCGTGGCCACCCCAGTTACCAGCAAGAAGGAAGCCGCCCTGATCACCAGCCGGCTCGCAGGCGTCGCCGACGTGCGCAGCGCCACCCCGGCTGCTTTCCAGAACGGTACGGCCGTCATCCAGGTCATCCCCGGAACCGGCCCGACCGCCAGCGCCACCACCAGCCTGGTCAACCGCATCAGAGCCGAGCGAACCCGGTTCGTCGCAGGCACCGGAGCACGACTGCTGGTCGGTGGTCCGACCGCCTCGGACATCGACGTCTCGCACCAGTTGTCCTCCGCCCTGCCCGTCTTCCTGACGATCGTGATCGGCTTGGCGTTCATCCTGCTCACCTTCGCGTTCAGAACGATCCTCGTCCCGATCAAGTCGATCCTGGGGTTCCTCTTCTCGGTCGCCGCGGCCCTCGGTGTCGAAGTTGCTGTGTTCCAGTGGGGCTGGGGCGCCAGCCTGCTGGGAGTCACCAAGTCCGCGGTGACGATCACCTTCCTGCCGACGGTCCTTCTGGCCATCATCTTTGGCCTGTCCAGCGATTACGAGGTCTTCGTCGTCTCTCGCATCAAGGAAGACTTCACCCAGAACGGTGACGCGCGGGCCGCAGTCCAACGCGGTCTGGGCTTCCAGCTGCGCGTCGTGACAGCGGCTGCGCTTGCCATGTCCTTTGTCTTCCTGGCGTTCATGACGAGTAAGAACGTCGAGGCCCGGCCCCTTGCGTTCGCCTTCGCCATCGGTGTCCTCATCGACGCCTTCGTCGTACGACTGACTCTCGTTCCAGCGGTCATGTCGATGGTCGGTGCCAAGCTCTGGTACCACCCCCGCTGGTTCGCCAAATACGTCCCCGACCCCGATATCGAAGGCGCCCGTCTCGCCGGCAGGCACCCCGAGGAGCAAGCGGCATCGGCAGCTCGCATCGGCCGGCCTGCTCGCAGCCTGACCGACGGCCTAGCCGAAGAAGAGGAGTAACCGGGCGCTGCCGCCGCCCGGGAGTAGCCGGGCGGCGGCAGCGGGTTCATGCGACTGTTGAGCGCAGCTGCTCCAGCGTTTGGCGGATGAAGGTGACGAGGGGGACGTGCTCGACCGGCTGTTCGATCCAGCGGGCGACGGCGGCCTGGAGAACGAGGTTGGCGAGCCGGGCGATCATGTCGGCGGTCTGCTCGTCGAAGCCGCGTTTGCGCAGTGCCGACAGGGCGGACTCGGTCGTGAGTTGCTGCTTTCGCAGTTCGCGTTCGCGGAGTGCGTCGTCGCTGCCGACAACTGCCCTCCAGCTGCGTAGCTGTTCGAAGCGGGACTCGAAGACTCGAGTCGCGGCCTGTTCGAGACTGTGCTGGAGAAGTTGGAGCGGCGACAAGCCGGCCGGTGCGGCCCGGACGATCTCGGCAAGCTGGTTGCGCACTTGCTCCTCGCCGGAGAAGAGCACCTCGCGCTTATCGGCGAAGTAGCGGAAGAACGTGCGCGTCGTCAAGCCAGCGCGCTGCGTGATCTGGGTCACGGTCGTCTCGGCGAATCCCTGCTCGGCGAATAGTTCGAGCGCCGCGCGTTCGAGCCGGCCTCGCGCATCCGGGTTCCATCTGCTCATCGCCCCAGGATATGTGATGGCACGCCGTGTCATGATATTGTTCGTTCCGATGACATGACGTGTCATGACTATGCGAGAGGGAAGGCTCCCACATGTCAGGTGAGGTATGGCTGCTGGGCGGGACTGGGCGCACGGGGCGCGCGATCGCGGCGGAGCTGGTCGGCCGGGATGTGGCTGTGGTGCTCATTGGGCGCGATATCGAGAGGCTGAAGATTGCGGCCGAAACGGCGAGCGCTCGCGCGGTCGTGGCGATCTCACCGGCGGAAATGGCCGCGGCGATCCGACGTAAGCGACCCGCGGTGGTCGTGAACACCGTCGGCCCGTTTCAGCAGACCGCCGCCGTCCTCGCCGACGCGGCCCTTGAGGCGGGCGACTATGTCGATCTGGCAAACGACGTCGCGACGCTGTCCCAGCTGCGCGGACGGGATGGTGCCGCCCGGCGTACGGGCCACACATTGGTCACGGGAGCGGGCTTCGGGGTCACCGCCACGGAGAGTGTCGTGAGCTGGCTCGTCAAGGAATGCCCGCCGGCCGAGCGCGTTCGCATTGACATGGTCCCTTCGCTCGCGTCCACCGCTGGCGTTCTCGGCGAGGCCTTTGCCGCGACGCTCGTCGAAGGCCTGCCGGGGATAGTGGGCGGCGGACGGTTCCAAGGCAGGCGCATCGCGGAGGGAGAACTCGAGAAAGCCGCGATCGGGGGCGAGCCGATGCGACTCACGACGCCGGACGGAGACCAGGTGACTACCGCGCTGATGCCCCTCGGTGAGCTTCTTGCCGCTGAGCAAGCCTCGCGGGCTCGCTTCGTCGATGCGGCGTCGAGCGAGGCGCCCTCCGGCCCGCTGCTGCGCCGGATAATGCCAGCCGGGCTGGTCCTGCTGCAGATCGGGCCGCTGCGCCGGTTCCTCGCCCGGCGCCTGGCAGCGGTGAAGGTATCCGAACATCCACGGCCCAGGCAGCACTCATGGGGTCATGCGCGTGTGGAATGGGCCGACGGAACCGTGCGGGAGGGCTGGCTGCGGCTTGGTGATGCCAGCGACTTCACCGCCGCTGTCGCTGCCGAGGTCGCGCACAGGCTACTGACTCGCCAGGGGCGTCCCGGCGTCTACACGCCGGCGGCACTGTTCGGTCCGTCGCTGGCCGAGGACTGCGGCGGCGAATACCTGCTCGCGGAATAGCCCCGGTGAGACCCGGCTGCTGCATGCGGGTCTCCGCCCCGGAAGTGAGCTGCCCGCACTCGAGCAGCCTAGACGTGTGATTACCGATAAAGGCGATCCGGGAAACTGACTTTCGTCGCGGGAATTGTTTAGGCTTGTCTGGTGATGCAGATGAGAGTCGACTCCATTGGCGATCCGGCGCCAGACGCGAAAGGCGATCGCGCGTGAGGCCCCGCGAGGCACTTGACCTGGTCGGGCTCAGGCCGCCGCGTCCGCATCGTGGTTGGCTGCTCGAACGCTGCTACGAGATCTCCGACCTGCGACGGCTGGCAATGCTGACGACGCCGCGACCGGTGTTCGACTACGTGGACGGTGGCGCCGACGAGGAACTGGCGCTGCAGCGCAACCAAGATGCCTATCGCGACTGGTATCTGGTGCCGTCCGGGGTGCGCGACGTATCGGTGGTCGACAGCTCGACGAGGTTATTCGACCGACCGCTCGCGCTGCCATTGGTCTGTGCGCCGACCGGAGTCTCGCGGGTGGTGCATGCCGCCGGCGAGATCGGCGTCGCGCGAGCCGCGGAGGCGGCGGGCGTCGCCTACACACTGTCGATGGACGCCTCGACCGGAGTCGAGGACCTCGCCGCCGCCGCGCACGGCGAGCTTTGGTTCGAGTTGCTGATCGAGCGCGACCGGGAGCACAGCGCGCAGTTGCTTGAGCGTGCCTGGGCGGCTGGCTACCGGGTGCTGGTGATCTGCGTCGACGCGGCGGTCTCCGGCTTCCGGATTCGCGACTTCCGTAACGGCATGACCTATCCGCCGCAGCTCACGCTGCAGACGCTGTCGAGCATCGCGCTGAAGCCGAAGTACTGGATCGATGTGCTGCGCAACCCGCCGATCACCTTCGCCAACCTGGGCGGCGCCGGCGGCAACGCGGCGCCGACCGTCGCCGAGGTGACCGAAATCCTCGATCCGACGGTCGGCTGGGACGACGTTGCCACGTTCACCAAGCTCTGGCCGGGGCGGGTGCTGATCAAGGGGCCGCTCGACGCCGCTGGCGCGACCAAGGCGATGCAGGCCGGCGCCGACGGCATCTACCTCTCCAGCATGGGTGGCCGCCAGCTCGATCGCGAGATCCCGCCGCTCGAGCTGCTGCCCGAGGTCCGCAGCGCGATCGGCGAGCAGGCGACGGTCGTGATCGACTCGGGGATCAGGCACGGTAACGACCTCGTGGTCGCGCTGGCGCTTGGCGCCGACGCCGGCGCGATTGGCCGCGCCTATCTCTACGGCCTGATGGCCGGCGGTGAGCGTGGCGTGGCACGCGTCTTCGAGCTGTTCGCCGAGCAGTTCGAGCGCGCGCTGGGACTGCTCGGGGTCATCTCGGTTGCCGAGCTGCGGGAGCAGGGGCCGAAGCTGCTCAGGCGAAGGTCGTCCCGATCGCGACCCTAGAGATCGAGAAAGTCAGCGATCCAGCCGCGGACCGCGGTCAGCGTCGCTGGCGCGTCCGGCGCGACCTACTACCCGGTCACGTGAGATCGTCCTGACCTGCTCGGACATCGCCCACGAGCGCTTTTCGAGCTGGGCCCCGACCACCATGATGTGGTTCGGCCAGCCCCGGGTCACGCTGGTGATCGGCACTACCAGCGCAAGCGTGTCGACGGGCTGGAGGTAGGCCTCACTTGCCACGACGAGCGCGGGCCGGCGTCCCGCCTGTTCCCGACCGACGGCGATCTCCGGCTGCACCCAGACGACATCGCCAGCGTTCAGCGCCTCGTCCGGAGCCTCGTCGTCAGCCATTCTCGATGCGATCCCACGCGCGCGTCTCCTCGCGATAGGACGCAAGGTCCCCAGGCGACGTGGCCCTCATCGCCGCGCTCAGGCCGGCCATGCGCGCATCACGCTCGCCAAGGCCCGCCAGGTACTCCAGATGTTGACCGAGCGTCCGGCGCGCCAGCGCCGCCTGCCCCTTGAGCCGATCACGCACCTCGCTGGACACCTTGATCGTCGTGGTCATACTTTGCGTATACCGACGGATCACAGGTAGCCCCCGCCCACCGACACCTCAATCGCCACGCAGCTCAACGGCAGTGGCCTGAAGCAACCGATATCTGCCCCGGAGCTCGGCCATTAGCCTCTTAGCTTGCTGTGACGAACTGCGGCAGACGGGCCATGATCGCCGCCATTTCCCTGTCGTCGGAGATGCCCTGGATGTCGTAGCGAGGGGTGTAGGGGGCTTCAAGCTGGCCGACCTCCTCCTCGGTCAGCTCGATGTCGAGCGAGGCGACCGCGTCGTCGATCTGAGCGACCGAGCTGGCACCAACCAGCGGGGCCGTCACGACCGGCTTGCTGCGAAGCCAGGCAAGCGCGACCAGCGCGCGCGTGATCCCGCGAGCCTCGGCGACTGTGCCGACCGCGTCGATGATGGCGTGATCGCTTTCGGCTGTCTGCGGCATGTAGAGCATGTCTGCAAAGGCGTCGTTGCCGGAGCGGACCGTGGCCTTGGCCTCGTCCCAAGCGCGGGCGAGCCGCCCGCGCGCAAGCGGGCTCCAGACGACTGTGCCGACGCCCTCGTCCAGGCAGAGCGGGATCATCTCGCGCTCCTCCTCGCGGGCGAGCAGGTTGTAGTGATCCTGCATCGAGACGAACCGCGCCCAGCCGTGCTCGCGCTGCAGGTGCAGGGCCTTGGCGAACTCCCAGGCGTGCATCGACGAGGCGCCGAGGTAGCGGACCTTGCCGGCCTTAACCACGTCGTGCAGTGCCTCGAGGGTCTCCTCCACCGGCGTCGTCGGATCGTTGCGATGGATCTGGTAGAGGTCGATGTAATCGGTGCCGAGACGCCTGAGGGAGTGGTCGAGCTCGGTCATGACCTCTTTGCGGGAGAGGCCTTTGCCATTCGGGCCCGAGCGCATCGGGTGACGCAGCTTCGTGGCGATGACGACTTCGTCGCGGTCCGCGAAGTCCTTCAGTGCCCGCCCGAGGATCTCCTCGCTCGAGCCCTGCGAGTACATGTTGGCGGTGTCGAAGAAGTTGATGCCCTGCTCGAGTGCGTGCTTGATCAGCGGCCTTGCGTCGTCCACGCCGAGCGACCAGGCCGGATGGCCCCTGACTGGCTCGCCGTAGGTCATCGCGCCGATCGCGATCGGCGCGACATCGAGGCCGGTGGTACCGAGCTTCACGTAGTCCATGGTGAGTCGTTCTCCTGGTGGGTGGTGGATGGTGACGAGTGGACGGGTGCCGACCGGGCGATGGTCACCGAACGGACGGTGGCTAACTTACGGAGTATTCTCCGCATCTACATGCAGAATAGCGGAGAGTTCTCCGCAAGTGTGGTTCAGGCCTAGCCCCAAGCCCTCGAGTGGCCTGCCGCCCCGCCTGCCTCCGGTCCGCCCCCAAGCCCGTGGGCACAATGGATGCCGTGAGCACCTCCGACTCAGAGACGTACAAGACGCAACGGCAGGCCGCCGCACGCAACCGCGCGGCGATCCTCCAGGCGGCCCACGACCTCCTGATGGAGTCGCCAACGGCCTCGATGAACGAGATTGCGAAGCGCGCCGGCGTCGGCACCGGGACGCTTTACCGGCACTTCCCAACCCGTGAGGCGCTGATCCTCGCCGTCTACCACCACGACATTCAGCGGCTGGTCGATTCCATCGACGACGTGATCGCGACCCACCCACCGCTCGAGGCCTTCACAACCTGGATGGGCACGCTTGCGGACTACATCCGCGTCAAGCACGGTCTCGGCGAGGCACTGCACAACGCAGCGATCCAGAACGCCGTCGACGAGACCTACGCGCCCGTGATCGCCGCCGTCGCCAAGCTACTCGAGGCCTGCGTCGCCGACGGCAGCGTCCGCCCCGGCCTCGACCCTGGCGATGTGTTGCTGCTGATGGGCTTCCTCTGGCGCGTCGGGCCGGGCGAGGAAGGGTTGGCCCAGGCCAAGCGGGTCACGCAGGTCGTGCTGAACGGGATACGGCTGGCTTAGCTATCGACTCCCGGCTCAGGCGCCGGTAACTGATATCCGAGCCAGGGAGACGACCCCGCCAACCAGGAGCTCGACGCCGCGCGTGAAGTAGCGATCCTCGCTGCGGCAGTCCGCCAGGGTGTCCGCGGCGGCGATGATGCTGGGGAACACCTGCGGCGCCAAAGACATCAGGTGTGCGCGCCTAGCCCGGACGGCGGTGTCGCGGTCCTTGCCGCCGAGGGTCTTCTCGGGACCTGGCTCGCCGGTGACAAGCGCCGTGATCGCGCAGAGCAGAAAAGAGCCGATCTCGGCCGCGTCGCCGGGGAAGAATCCGCCCTCGCGCAGGAGGCCGAGGGTGTGCTCGGCAACCCCAAGTCCGGCCTCTGAGGCAAGGGCCCGCGTCAGCGGCAGATCGGCGACGTTCGGATGGGCCCGCAACACCGCGAGGAAGGCGTTCAGCGCTACAACCAGCCGCCGATCCCAAACGCCCTTCTCCGGCTCGGCAGGTAGGTCGACCAGGGCGAAGAGACGCTCGGCGATGCCGTCGAGCAACTGGCCCTTGTCCTTGAAGTGCCAGTAGAGCGCCATCGGCGTGACGCCATGGTCGGTGGCAAGCCGGCGGATGGTGACCGCGTCGAGCCCTTCGGCGTCGGCCACGCGCAGCGCGTCGTCGACGATGACGGACCTCGAGAGCCGCTCTTTCGGTGAGGCTTTGCGGGTCGCCATTGCTCTCAATATACCCCGTATATGAAGCTTGGCAGGCCAGCGGGCCAGCCAGCCGAACTACCAGCGTCCACCACTGTACGAAGACAATGTACGCTAAACATGTATCTTGTATAGGAACGCGACCGTCGGCGCCCTTCCCCGGGGAACATCCCCGCCCCAGGGTCCGCCGGACGCTCGTCCGAACAGAACGGAGTCTCCCCATGAAGGTTCTCGTCAGCGGCGCCAACGGCTACATCGGCAAGGCCATCGCCCGCCAGCTCATCACCCGCGGGCATGAGGTCGTCGGCCTCGTCCGCAGCCAGGCCGGGCGGCAGTCGCTCGACGCGCTCTCGATCCCCAGCGTTCAAGGCGACCTCAGCGACGCCGCCTCGCTCGCGCATGCCGCCGCAGACGTCGACGCGGTCATCGAGACGGCCAGCGCCGACCACCCCGGCTCCACGTACGCGTTCCTCAACGCCCTGCGCGGGACGGACAAGACCTACATTCGCACCAGCGGCACTGGCGTCTACCTGGACCACGCCACCGGCGAGTTCAACCCGGTCATGCACACCGAGGACGACGGCTTTGAGCCGATCAAGGAGCTGCAGCAGCGCTTCGCCATCGACAAGGCGGTCATCAAGGCCGCGTCGGCGCTACGCACGATCATTATCCGGCCGTCGATGATCTACGGCTACGGCGCCTCAGAGCAGCTGCCGGTCCTGCTGCGCGCCGCCTGGCGGCATCAGCTCTCCGGCTGGAGTGGCGAGGGCGCCAACCGCTACGGCAACGTCTACCTCGACGACCTTGCCGTGGTCTACCAACTTGCTCTGGAACAGGCAGGCAGCGGCAGCGTCTACAACATCGCCGCCGATGAGGCCGACTTCAAGACCATCGGCGAGGCGATCGGCACGCTCGTCGGCGTGCCGGCAAGGCCGTTCAAGGACCGCTCCGAGGCCGATGCCACGCTCGGCGTCATCTGGGCCAGCGGCTTTGCGTCGAACAGCCGCATCGACTCCACAAAGGCGCGGACCGAGCTTGGCTGGAAGCCAGTCGGACCGGGTCTGATCGACGAGCTGACCTCGGGCTCCTACCGGCATGTCTGGGCGGCGAAGGAGGCCACGGTACAGACGGAGGGGTGAGCCCGTAGGCGGCGCGCATCGGCGCCTCGACCTCCCGCTGCGGGCTTAGAGCTCTCCCGGCGGGTCATTGCCCACGAGCACACGCAGGAACGTCTCGGACCGCAACCGGTGCTGGGCGAGCAGCCGCAGTGCAAGGTCGGGGTGACCGCCGCGCAGCGCCTCCAGGATCCGTTCGTGCTCGGCGAGGATCTCCGCCGGTACGTGCCGGTCGGTGTCCCCCAGCCACATTCGCCGGTAAGAAAGAACGCGGTACGGATCGAGCGTGTCCCACAGCTGCGTGACGAAGCGCAGCAACCACGGGTTCTCGCACAGCTCGAAGATCGTGAAGTGGAAGCGGCGGTTGGTCGCGATCATCTCCACCGCGTCGCGCTCCTCGACGGCACGCCGCTGGCCGCGTACGTGAAGCTCCATCTGGTCGAACTCCGCCGCCGACAGCTGGGGAAAGGCGTCTGCCTCGACCCGCGCCTCGACCAGATCCCGCGCGACATGAATGTCGGCAATGGCCGACGCGGGCAGCTCCGTCACGAAGTAGCCCCGTTGAGGACGGTAGGTGACGATCCCCTCCGTCGCGAGCCGCTTCAGCGCCTCGCGCACGGGGATCAGGCTGATCCCGAGCTGTTCGGCCGCTGCCTCCTGGCGGATCCTCTCGCCCGGCTTCAGCTCGCCGCGGACGATCGCGCCGCGCAGTTCGGCGGCGGCCACGGCGTCTGCTGTGCGGGGTATCTGGGTTTGCTGCTGGAGCATCGGAGTTCGCCGGGTCGTCATCGCCAGCCAGTGTGACGGAGCCACCGGCACTTGTTTAATTTATAATATTCAAGTATTGTTGGGTCGGTCATTCAGCGATACCGGTGCGACAGCCCCGCGCGCAACAGCAACCAGAGTGAAGACAGGTCAGATGGCAGACACCGAACAGAACACCGCCCCGCAGGCGGTCACACATGAGTTGGCGGACTGGCTCGCCGCGGTCACGCTCGAGCAGATCCCAACGCAGACGCTTGAGCGGGCAAGGCACCTGCTGCTGGACGGGATCGGGTGCGGACTCGTCGGCGCCCACCTGCCGTGGTCGGATGCCGCCACCGGCGCCCTGCTCGCGTCCGAAGGGGCCGGGACGGCACGGCTGATCGGCGAGACGCGCGTCACGACGCCGATGACGGCGGCGCTGCTGAACAGCTCATACATCCAGGGGTTCGAGCTGGACGACTACCATCCCGTGGCGCCGATCCACGGAATCAGCGTCGTACTGCCGGCGATCCTCGCGGCCGCATCGACAGACGCCACCAAGGCGGTTTCCGGGCGCAAGCTGCTGCTTGCCACTATCCGCGGCCTGGAGGTCGGCCCGCGAGTCGGGCTCGCGGTCGGCGGCGCGGAGATGCTGACTCGGGGCTGGCATTCGGGTCCGGTCTTCGGCGGTCCCGCTGCGGCGGCCGCGGCCGGCACGATCTACGGTCTCGACGCAAGTCGGATGGAGGACGCGATCGGCCTTGCGGCAACGCAGGCATGCGGCCTGATGGCGGCGCAGTTCGAGTCGATGGGCAAGCGCATGCAGCACGGCTTCGCCGCCCGCAACGGCCTGCTGGCCGCAACGCTCGCGCACGGCGGCTACACCGGCATCAAGCAGGTATTCGAGCGGCCTTACGGCGGCTTTCTGGCGGTCTTCGGCGAAGGCCACGAGACGAGGCCCGAGCAGATCGTCGAGGGGCTCGGCCACACCTGGCAGACCGACCAGATTGCAGTCAAGCCGTACGCCGCGATGGCCGGCCTGCACGCAGCGATCGACGCCGCTCGGGCGCTGCTGGCCGAGGGCCCGGTCGATCCGGGTGAGGTCTCGTCGGTCGTGGTCTCGGTCTCCGAGCCGGCGTTCCGCCACGGCGGCTGGCCGGCGGAACGCCCCCTGACCGCGATCGGCGCGCAGATGAACCTCCAGTACGCCGTCGCGGTGACGCTGCTCGACGGCAACGCGCTTGCCGCGCAGTTCACCCCGAGCCGCATCGACGCCGACGATGTCTGGGCACTTGTGGAGCGCACCGTCGCACGGCACGAGCCCAAGTTCGACGGGCGCCGCGAGAACGGATACAACACGCGCCTCGAGGTCACGCTCACCGACGGCACGACCAGAGACTCCTTCATCGCGCAGCCGCGGGGCGGGCTGCTGAACCCGCTCACCAACGAGGACGTGGAAGAGAAGTTCAGGGCGCTGGTCACGCCGCTGATCGGCGCCGATCTGGCTGCCGAGATCGAGCGCACCGTCCTGCATATCGACGAGCTCGATGACATCACCGCGCTTGTGGACCTGATCTGCCGGCCCATGCCGGCGCTATTCGACACTGAGGAGGTACAGGCATGAGCCAAGCCAAGCGACTGCGGGATCTGCTGGCCGGCGACCGGCTGATCGTCGCCCCCGGGGTCTACGACGGCATCACCGCCGCGCTTGTCGGCAAGCTCGGGTTCGACGCCGCCTACATGACCGGCGCCGGTGTCTCCGCGTCCGCCTACGGACTGCCGGACATCGGGCTGCTGACACTCACCGAGATGGCCGAGCGAGCGCACATGCTCGCAAGTCAGCTCGACATCCCGTTGATCGCCGACGCCGACACCGGCTACGGCTCGCCGATCAACGTGGTCCGCACCGTGCAGGAGTACGAGCACGCCGGCGTCGCGGCGATTCAGCTCGAGGATCAGGTCTTCCCCAAGCGCTGCGGCCACATCTCCGGGAAGGACGTCGTGCCGGCCGCTCAGTTTGAGCGCAGCCTGCGGGCTGCGCTCGAGGCTCGCAGCGACCCGGACACCGTGATCATCGCCCGGACCGACGCCCTTGCGATCGATGGCGTCGAGGCTGCGATCGAGCGCGCGCAACGCTACGCGCAGCTTGGCGCGGACGTGATCTTCGTCGAGGCGCCGACCACCGTGCAGGAGATCGAACGGATCGCCGCGGGCGTGGATGCGCCACTGCTGCTGAATCTCGTTCCCGGCGGACGCACGCCGGAGCTCCCCCACGAGCGACTCGCGGAGCTCGGGTTCCGGATCGCGATCCATCCGGGCGCGGCACTCAGCGCGGTCGTGCGGGCCACGCTCAACGCACTGCGCGCGCTGCACGAGACCTCACCGGACGTCAGCGGCGGAACCTCTCCGGAAGGCTTCTTCGACCTCTTCGGCCTGCAGGCGTGGAATGAGCTCGGCCAGCGCTACGACGATGACGCAGCGCCGGACGTCGAGGCCGTCGCCGTCGCTGGGGCCACCGCCGGAGCCGTCACCGGAACCGGAACCGGAACCGGAAAGGAGTGAAGCGATGGGCATGACAATCATCGAGAAGATCCTCGCCCGCAGCTCGAGGCAGGACCATGTGAATGTGGGAGACGTCGTCGTCTGCGACGTGGACATGACCGTCCTGATCGACCTTCAGTTCGCGACGACGTGGATGACCCCGACCCGGATCGCGGACCCCGAGCGACTGGCGGTCGTGATGGACCACGCCGTGCCCGCACCATCCGTGAAGGACGCAGACGGAGGCGTGAAGGCGCGCGCCTTCGTCGAGCAGTTCGGGGTACGGCGCTTCTTCGACGTCGGCCGTCACGGGATCTGCCATGAGGTGATCGCTCAGAACGGCCTGGCACTGCCCGGCCAGATCCTCACCTGCACCGATTCTCACACCTGCGCGGCCGGCGCCTACAACGCCGCCGCCCGCGGGCTCGGGCCGGTCGAGGTCTACTCGGTGATGTGTACCGGCAAGACGTGGTTCCAGATCGCTCCGACCTACCGCTATGAGCTCACCGGTGAGAAGCCGGACGTCGTCTCGGGCAAGGACATCTTCCTGCACATTGCCGGCACCTGGGGCGATGCGACCAACCACACCATCGAGTTCGGCGGCGACGGCCTCCGGTCGGTGCCGATGAACGACCGCCGCACGATCGCCACCCAGGGCGCCGAGGTGTCTGCCGACTTCACTACGTTCCCCGCGGACGAGCTCTGCACGGAGTTCGTCTCACGGCGCACCGAAGCCGCCTTCACCGCGGCGAACGCCGACCCCGACGCCGTCTACGCGGACGTACGCCGCGTCGACCTCAGCTCGCTGGAGCCGTACGTGGCGCGCCCCGGCAAGGTCTCCGACAACGCCGTGCCGGTCAGCCAGATCGAGTCGCGGCCGGTGAACCAGTGCTTCATCGGCTCCTGCGCCAACGGGCAGATCGAGGACCTGCAGATCGCCGCCGAGACGCTGCGCGACAAGCACGTCGCCCCCGGCGTCAGGCTGATCGTGACGCCCGCCTCCCAGGATGTCTACCGCGAGGCTGCGCACCGCGGCTACCTGACCACGCTCGCCGACGCAGGTGCGATCGTCACCAACTCGACCTGCGGCGCCTGCTTCGGCTACCACATGGGCCTCGTCGGAGCGGGTGAGGTCTGCCTGACCGCGTCGACCCGCAACTTCACCGGTCGCATGGGCAGTCCCGACGCCGAGATCTACATGGCGTCCCCCGTCACGGTCGCGGCGTCCGCAGTCGCTGGACGGATCGTCGATCCCCGGGAGGTACTGGTCTGATGCAGGACATCATCGAAGGCAAGGCGTGGGTGTTCGGAGACTCGGTCGACACCGACAACATGTATCCGGGCTTTGCGATGAAGCTCTCCCCGGAAGAGGCCGCCAAGCACGTCTTCTACGATCTGCGGCCGGGCTGGACCGACCAGGTCCAGCCCGGTGACATCGTGGTCGCCGGCCGCAACTTCGGGATCGGCTCGAGCCGTCCGGTCGCGCGCCTCTTCCAGCATCTCGGAGTCGCGGCGCTGGTCGCCGAGGAGTTCAACTCGCTGTTCTTGCGCAATTGCGTCAACTTCGGGTTGCCGGTCGCGACGATCCCGGGCGTCACCGGGCTCGTCTCCGACGAGGACGAGGTACGCCTCAACGTGCACAACGCCATCATCGACCTGCCTCGCACCGGCGGCGCGCTAGCGGGCGCGCCGCTCCCTGAGTACGTCTACGACATCCTCGCTCAGGGAGGATTGTTCGCGAAGCTCGCTGCCGACGGCTACATCCCCGCGAGCACCCGAGCATGAGCTCTCCAAACGACACCGAACCTGCCTCACGTCGGGGCGCAGACGCAGGCGAGACCGCGGGCGCTGATGAAACTAAGCCGGGCAAGCCCGCGCTGATCGGGCGCCTCCTCAAGCACCGCCGAGCCGGCGACGGGAAGCTCGCGTGGAACCGCTTCGGACTCGCGGCACCGGAAATGATCACCCTGGCCAGCGCCGCCTTCGCAAATGGTGGGCGAATGCCGGCGAGGACCGCCGGCATCGGCGTCGGCGAGAACGTATCCCCTCCGCTCGAGTGGACCGGCGTCCCGCGGGATGCCGCCGAGCTGCTCCTGGTGATCGAGGACCCCGACGCGCCCCTTCGGCGTCCCGTGATCCACCTCGCGCTCGCCGGCATCCCGCCGAGCCTGACCGGCTTCGACGAGGGAGATCTCACGACTGGCGGGCGGTTCGGCCGCGGGACCGGGTCTCGGGGTCATCAGGGATACGCAGGGCCACGGCCGATCCCCGGCCACGGTCCTCATCGGTATGTCTTCCAGCTCTACGCGCTTGCCACGCCACTCAACGTCCCGGGGAACGCCGGCGCCAGGGCGATCGTCGCGGCAGCGGATGGCAAGGTGCTCTCACGCGGTCGCCTCACCGGCTTGTACGAGCGCTGAGCCCGCGTCCTACCTGCTTCAGCTCCGGCTACGCACCGTGACACTCCGCATCGCTGTCACCGGCGGCGGGCTCGTCGGTCACGTCCGCGAGGATGAAGGGCACGGCAGTTGTCGTTTGTTGATTGACCCGGAGCGCGACCGCGTGCTCCCCGTTGTAGTAGCGCCTCGTGGTGATCGGTCGGAACTCGTGGCTGTGACTGAGTGCGAGATCCTCGCCCGGCGCCAGGACGCGCGTGGTCAGCCGGAACGTCTTCTGGCTTTGGCTGCCATTCGCCCGAAGGTGATGGACGACGTAGTTGATCGATGCGCGGGCCGGCTCGGAGCCCTGGTTGCGCACGACCGCGGCGAAACGCAACGTTCCTGGGTAGCTCACCACGGGAGTGAGGACGCGGAAGTCCTCGATCACGATGTCCTTGCTCGCGTATCCGAGCAGCGCCAGGGCCCCGGCGTCGCCTCGCTTGACGAGTGTCCGTAGCCCGTGGCGCACCACCCATCCGGTGCTGGGTTCGGGGTGCTCCTGCCACCGGCGGGCGGTGGCGACGACGAGGTCCGGGACATCCCTGCCGAGATCGTTGAGGTGGTTGGCCACCGAGCGGCGGACGGACTCCGATTCGTCACCGTAGAGGGCGTCCAGGATCGGCAGCGTGACCCCGGGGTTGGCCGTGAGAGCAGGAATGCGGATCGCCCATGGCAAGTAGGGCCGAGTGCCCTCGCTGGCCAGGCGGCGCAGGTGAGCGTCCTCAGCGCCGGTCCACCGTTCCGCGATCTGTAGAGCCCTGCGAAGGTTGGCGCGCAGCATGATGCGCAACGCGAATTCGGCGCTCAGCCGCGGAGTCAGCGAAGCCAGAAGGCCCATCGCATCGTCGAACGGCTCGTCACCGCCTGCGGCGACGGCACGCCGCGCGACGGCGACGGTGACCGGCCAGACCATCCAGCCGTCCAGCGGAGGTATGCCGTCGCGGGCGGCAGAGACGACGGCAGCCAACTCCGCATAGCCACCCGGAACGTCAGCGAGTAGCGCGTCGACCAGCAGGTCGACGCGCTGGCGGAGCGCCAGGTCGCCGAGTTGGCCACAGGCAAGCTCGAGGGATCCGAGCTGCTGCGATGGTGCGGCCGCTCGCAGTGAGGTCAGCAGATCTCGGGCGACCTGCTCCCCGACAAGTTCATCTGCGGTTGGCACCCGTTGCCGCCCCTGCGTCCCGGTTATCGCCGCTCATACGCAGATCGTAAGTGACGTCGAGGCGCGTCCCTGCCACTTGCAGCCCATTTCGTAGGATCATGCAAGATCAGGCAGGAGCCGATTGATGACGCTGAAGCTCACACCCGACATAAATGCCTACCGACTGCTGGAGTCCGGGCCGGTCGTGCTGGTCAGCACGCGTGCACCGGACGGGCGGGCGAACGTGATGACGATGGGGTTTCACATGATCGTCCAGCACCCGTCGCTGATCGGCGCCGTCATCGGCCCGTGGGACCACAGCTACGACGCTCTCGACGAGACCGGGGAGTGCGTGATCGCGATCCCCGGGGTCGATCAGGCCGAGACCGTCGTCGACATCGGCAACTGCTCGGGACGGGACCTCGACAAGTTCGAGCACTTCGCGCTAACCGCGCTACCAGGGCGTGACGTGAGCGCGCCGTTGATCGGCGAGTGCCTGGCGAACATCGAGTGCCGCGTCTACGACAGGAGCATGGTCGAGCGCTACGGCCTTTGGGTGCTGGACGCAGTCGCCATCTGGCGCGACGAGGAGCGGACCGAGCAGCGCACGATCCATCACCGCGGCGATGGCACGTTCATGGTCGCGGGCGCGACGCTCGACTTGCGCGAGCGGATGGTCCTCTGGAAGCAGTTCCAGGACTGAAGGGGCAGACGCTCACACACGCTCGTTGGTGATCACGACTTTCCCCATGGTCCGGCCGGTCTCCACCAGACGATGACCCTCGCGGATCGTGTCGGCGTCGATCGGACTCAGTACGGTCCGCGTGGTCGCCCTGATCCGACCGGCGTCCACCAGCTTGGTGATGTGGCTGAGGATCTCGTGCTGGTGCGTCGACTCCGGGGTCTCGACCGGGCCCGTGAACATGAACTCCCAGTGCCAGCTGATGCTCTTGGGCTTCAGCGGCTCAACGTCCCGGGCGCCGTCGTCGATCGCGACGATGTGTCCGTAGGGCCGCGTGATATCCGCGTAGATCGCAAGCTGCCCGTCGGAGTAAGCGGTGAAGATCCAGTCCACCCCGTCCGGAGCCAGCTTCCTGACCTGCCCAGCGAGATCTTCGCGGTGGTTGACGACCTCCTTCGCGCCGAGGTCAGTAACCCACGCCGCCGACTCCGCGCTTGACGCGGTGGCGATGATCCGCACGTCGGGAGCAAGCACGCTGACCAGCTGGATCAGGATCGAGCCAACGCCTCCGCTGGCACCGACCACCAGCAGCGACCCCTTGGAGTCGCTGGTGATGCCGAGGCGGTCGAACACCGACTCCCATGCGGTCAGCGCGGTGAGCGGCAGCGAGGCGGCATCCGTGAGCGTCAGTGTCGTCGGCTTGGCACCGACGACGCGTTCGTCAACCAGATGCAGGAGCTGATTTGTACCCGGACGAGTGAAGCTGCCCGAGTAGTAGACCTCGTCCCCGGGCGCGAACAGCGTCACCGCATCCCCGACGGCCTCGACGACACCCGACGCGTCAAACCCGAGGACGCGAAAGCCCGACGACGGAGCGTTGGCCCGCAGCTTCACGTCGACCGGGTTGACGGAGACGGCATGGACGCTCACCAGCAGATCGTGCGGTCCGGGCGTGGGCAGCGGAACCGTGCGCGCCGTGATCGCGTCCGGATTTTCGACCGGTAGGTTCTCGGAGTAGCCGAAGGCTGTCGTGTCTGTGCTCATACGACAACCGTATCGACGTGCCCGTCACCAGCCTCCGCACCTGGCTGAAGGAGAACGCCGCCTGAGCGCGCGGCTCGCTCGCGTTTTCAACGATCCAGACCACGCTGTGCGTGACCAAGGCGTCGCCTCAGTCGAGTAAACAAGGCAATCGGAGCGGTTGTAAAAGCGGTCGATATGATAAGGGACAAGCTGTTAGCTCGTGCGCCGAGCACGTAACTTGTTCCTTGGGCCTTTTGCCCTAATGGATGTCGGTCGTCTTCGCCGGGTCATCTCGCCGTTGCGAAGACCTCCGGCCATTCGCCAGCAGAGGTCGTGTTTCGTTCCGCCGCTACCGAAAGCGTGACGCTGTGCGGAAGCTGACTTTCACGAAGATGCTCGCCGTGATCTCGGCGGGGGTGGTGATTCTGGGGGTGGGTGCCGTAGCCCTCGCCTCAACATCCACCGGCAGTAAAGCTAGTAAAACAACTTTAAATAAGTGCACCACACATCCGACCGGTAAAAGCGTTACGCAGAGAAATGCGAGGTGCGCGCAGGTCGCGGATTCCGCAACAGCCGCTGCGAAACACGATCCCGTCGCGCGGAGCGCCGCAGTGCGAGGCCAACGTGGGAAGCAGGGCAAGCGTGGCGCGAGGGGCGCACGCGGTGCAAAGGGCGCAAGAGGCAAGACGGGGGCGCGAGGTGCCAGCGGCAGCGCCGGCGCGGCAGGCTCGGCCGGGATGACTGGCCCCGCAGGCCCTGCTGGACCGACCGGGTCGGTCATGCTGTACTCCAGCATGGATAGCGAGGGCGACGCGCTCGACAACGCCTACTCGCAGGCGTTCAACGGTCCGAGGCTTCAGTACTTCGGAGATGAGGTCAACTTGGCTGCCAACCCGGCTGGCAAGGCGCTCGGAACCGCGACGGTCTCGATGACCCAATTTGCCACACCGGCCACCGGATCCAGCAGTTGCGCCGCCGACGTGGCGCTTCAGTACAACTGGAGCGGGACGCCTGATTGTTATGACGCCGAGGTCGAGCTGAGCCTCTTCAAGCCGGGCAGCACATCCGGGACGGTGGGTGACCCGATCGGAGTACCGGTCACTACCACTGTCGAGGTGCCGATCGACCCGAGCGTGCAATTCACCTTGAACGTGAGCTTCGACTTCAGCTCGCAGAATCTCGTGCTGCCGAACCGGGTTGTGTACGGGATCTCATTACCGCAGCTGGTCGCGAATGATCCGACGGGACTTGGGTCGCTCAACGTGAGCCTCGCCTCCGAGGGCTACGACGTGACGGCCGGCTCGGATGTCTACCCTGGCGACATCTTCGTCGACTCCAACGCCGTGTCGATCCTCGACTCCGATATCGGTGATTGTTCGGGGAACAACCTTGTGGCAGGCGCCTTCGAGGCCGTTCCGGTCATGTGCGCGGGCGGCTATGCCCGATACACCGCCAGCGGCACAGGCATCGAATCCGGAGGCCTGTGGCAGAACAACATCCCAGCGATCTCGCTATCCACGGTCAACTGAGTGAGCCGCCGGGGAATCGATCTGCGCGAGGAAGTGGTTGTGCACGGCCTGCTTCGCGTATCCGGCGGAGTCCTTGACGCACTCCGGGCACCAGTGTCCAGCCTTCAGGATCAGCCAGGGGCTGCCGCTGAATTCATGGCCTTCGGCACAGCGCCACTGCAGCGGGGTCCGTGCTTGTCCTGGCTCAAAGCTCTCCGACAACAATTCGCCGCCGCGGAAGTCGGCGGCTTGCGCCAGGTCGATCCGGGTCCATTGCTCGATCTCCTTGGACTCGTCGTAGCCGTGATCGAGCAATGTCGGTGTCCGGGAAGGCTGCGGCGGTACGAAGGTCGACCAGTCGCCGATCGATTCCCACTCCTGGCGCGAGCCGAAGTAGGCGCGAATCCTGTCCTCATCGCCGTCGCGGAGGAACGACATCGCTCCTCTCGACTGCAGCGTCAGCGGCCGGATCACCAGATGCTTGATGATCGCTGCCGGGACGAGACCGGCATGGCGCACGCCCGCCGACGCGTTTCGCATCGTGCGCTCAAGCGCCGACTCGAAGCTGTCACGGCGGAACGGGACCAGCTCCTCGAGCAGATCGGAATCGGTGTACCACTGTCCGTGGAAGTTCTTGGTCGCGAACCAATTGCGCTCATACCAGCGCCGAACGTCCTTGACGCCCATCGCGCCCGCGAGGCGAGTCTGAAACTCCCAGTTGGTCAGCCGCCAGGACTCGCCGCCGCCAACGTTGTAGACCTGGCGCCAGAAGTCCTGAGGCGCCTCGTTTTCGCAGATGTTCGCCAGCAGGCGTGCGGAATCGGTGTCTGATACCCATTCCAGCACGCCGCCGAGCGGGACGTGGGTCATGATCGGGTCGCGAATCTCGATCATCCCCGGATGGAAGATGCCCGTTTGGCGCAACCAGACCCACCGCGGCAATCCGCTGTCAACCACGAGCCGCTCGGCCGCGACCTTGCTCTGCCCGTAAGCGTCGTATTGCGAGACGCGCAGCGGATCCCCAACCCTGCCCCAATGATGAGGCGGCTGGCGGTCACCGGTCTCGGCGACGGATCCGATCATCACCAGGCCGATCGCGCTTGGGTTCGGCTGCGCATGCACCGCTCGGAGGAGGTTCTGCGCGCTGCCGACGTTCACCTTCCACGCCTGGTCCGGATGGTCATCGGCCGCAGGTGAGACCAGCGCTCCGAGGTGCAGGACGTAGTCGGCACCGCGCACGCATGGCTCGACAGCCGCATAGTCGGTGAGATCTCCATATCTGACTTCGAGATTCGACATGGATGCGAACGCCGAGATCGCGTTGCGCTCGCGCCCGTTGTCCAGCACGAGGGCAACAACGTCGAAGCGCTCCTCTCGGTCTGCGAACTCTCGCAGCGTCGCACGACCCCAATTGCCGGTCGCACCAGTCAGAAACACTCGGAGCTTACGCATCCATCTACCTGGGTTTACGGCTGTCCGGCGCGCCGCCGATCGCGTTGTTCACGCGAACGCTGAGCCGGGCAAGCCGGGTTGTTGACGCATAACGGATCTCAGCGCGCTTCAGCGTCTTCTCGTCGTACCTCCGCCGCGCCCAGATCGATGAGGGTCGCGCCAGCCGGAGAGCCGCGAATATCGCCACCACGGGTATGAAGATCCCGACGACCGCGAGCATCGAACGCCCCTTCGCGGCAGCGATGACCACAAACGTGAAAACGAACGCGATCGTCCCGATCGTCCCCCAGATCGATCCGGCATCGTCGAAACCGAATGGCTGTGTGCCGAGCACAAAGAGGCCCGCGACTGCGACCGCGATAATCACCGCGTCAACCGACGAGCGGCCCTCCTCGCTCCAGTAGACGTCCTTGAGGTAGACCCACAAGGCAAATTCGTCGAGCGTGAACCCGGCGCCGATTCCGAATACGATCGCGTCGGCTCGCCGCCAGCCGCCGGGAAGCGGACCGGTGAAGGAAATGAAGCCCGCCAGCAGTAGCAGGCAGATACCCCAAACCAGATGATGGAGATGGACGCCACCGCTCTCAACTCCCCCCGGCCACCAAGAGACGCTGCGGGTTAGTCGCGCACTGGTACGAATCGCCAGGAATGAGACGACGAATGCGACCAGCACGTCGAAAGCGAGCCCACGCCCCGGTGCCACGTGGCTCCCAAACGGATTGACGCTGAAGATTGCGGCGAACATATTCGTGTGACTCGTGATGATGACACCGCTTCGTCATGAACTGCCAAGGGTCTTAGGAACCGGTCCTGAGGTACCCTGCTGAGTTTTGTCGTCGGGTGCTCGAGTTGGTGCAAGCCGGTGCGAGGGACAAGCTGCCGGACCGCCGCGAGTGCACACCGTGGATTGAGCTAGCCGCCGCGACCGGCGACTGCATCGATCTCTCGCCGCGCGCCCGCCGCCGGCAGGACCATGAACCGAAAGGGCCGTATCGTGTTTAGCCTCCACTGTGTTTGAGGATGTGTTGTGCGCTCTACCGATGTTGTAATCATCGGCGCCGGTGCCGCCGGCCTGATGTGTGCCCTGACCGCCGCTGCGCGCGGCCGCAAGGTGCTGCTCATCGACCGCGCCAACAAGGCGGGCAAGAAGATCCTCATGTCCGGCGGTGGTCACTGCAACTTCACGAACATGTACGCGGAGCCGGCCAACTTCTTCTCGCAGAACCCGAATTTCGTTAAGTCGGCTCTCGCCCGTTACACCCCGTGGGACTTCATCGCAATGGTCAGCGAGCACGGCGTGCCCTACCACGAGAAGAAGCTGGGCCAGCTGTTCTGCGACAACAGGTCCAAGGACATTCTCGAGATGCTCCTGGAAGAGTGCCAGCAGGCCGGCGTTGACCTGCGCCTCTCCACCTCGGTGCAGCAGATCGAGAAAACCGAGGCCGGATACCTGCTCAGCACCGACATGGGGCGCGTCGCCTCGCCGTCGCTCGTGGTCGCCACCGGCGGCCTGTCGATTCCGACGTTGGGGGCCACCGGCTTCGGCTACGAGATCGCCCGCCAGTTCGGCCACAACATGCTGACCACCCGCGCCGGCCTGGTGCCGTTCACCGTCACCGGCCAGCTCAAGGAGCTGTGCAGCGAGCTGTCCGGCACCTCGGTGGCCTGCGCGGTCAGCTGCAACGATCAGAGCTTCCGCGAGAACATCCTGTTCACCCACCGCGGCCTCAGCGGCCCGGCCATCCTGCAGATCTCCTCCTTCTGGCGCCCCGGCGATGCGGTGGAAATCAACCTGCTGCCCGACCACGACGCGCTGGAGTGGGTGCGCGGCCAGCGGGCCGCACACCCTGACAGCAAGCTGAAGACCGTGCTCGGCGAGGTCTTCACCAAGAAGATGGCGGCCCTTCTGGCCGATCGCTGGTTCGCTTCCAAGCCGATGAAGCAATACACCCCAGCCGGCCTGCGGGACATCGCCGGCAAGCTCGGGGCCTGGCAGGTCGTGCCGGCCGGCACCGAGGGCTACCGCACCGCCGAGATCACCGTCGGCGGCGTCGACACCCGCGAAGTGTCGTCCAAGACAATGGAATCGCTGAGAAGCCCGGGCCTGTATTTCATCGGCGAGGTGCTGGACGTCAGCGGCCACCTGGGCGGCTTCAACTTCCAATGGGCCTGGGCGTCGGGCCACGCAGCGGCGCAGTTCGTCTGAAACCGGCTGGTTGCGATCAGCGGGTCAGCGTCGCGTCGGCCTCTCCCGCCGCACAGTGGCTTGCTTCTCCTGCCGCACAGTAGCTTTGCGACCCTTGAGCCTGGCATTTCTGAGCCCTTTGGTGACCTCGTCGACGCGGTCTGCGGGGACCTCAACGAGGCTGAAGCGGTCGTTGGTCTCGATTGCTCCGATCTGCCAACCCTGGAGCGTCGTCTCGCCGGTGATCGCGCCGACGATGTCCTGGGGACGAATCTGCGCGGAGCGGCCCAGGCCGATGAAGATCCTTGCCGTCTGGCCTACGCGGTTGCGCCGTGGACGGCGGGCAGCGCCATCCTGCCTGTCGCCGTGGAGGCTCATCTGCGGGATGTCCATCTCGGCGTCCTCCCCACCGCCGACGGACGCCGCCTCGTGGGCGAGCTTGATCGCTGCCAGCGCGACGTTCCGCGGGTCGAACTCGTCTGCGAGCGTGTCGAAGACGGCACGAAACGGCGCGAGATCGTCTTCCAGCAGCGACTTCTGCAGCGCGGCGCGCGTGAGCTCCAGCCGGCGAGCCTTGAGATCGGCGACGGTGGGGACGGTTTCGATCTCGATCGGCTGCTTGGTGAGCCGCTCGATCGTCTTCAGCATCCGGTGCTCGCCCGGCTGGACCAGCGTGATCGCGATACCCTCACGACCTGCGCGACCGACCCGGCCGATGCGGTGGACGTAGGACTCGGGCGCGGAGGGCACGTCGAAGTTCACGACGTGCGTGAGCGTCTTGATGTCGAGGCCACGAGCGGCGACGTCGGTGGCGATGAGTAGGTCGGCCGCCTCCGACCTCAATCGGTCGAGCGCCCTCGTGCGCTGGTCCTGACTGAGTCCGCCATGCAGCGCCTCGGCGCGGTAGCCACGGCCATTGAGCGTCTCGGTGAGCTGGTCGACATCCGCACGGGTCCGACAGAAGACGAGGGCTTGCCCGGGCTGTTCGATGTCGAGGATGCGGCCCAGCGCCGCGGGCTTGCGGGCGCGGTTGACGACGTACGCGGTCTGGCGGATCTTTAGTGTCTCGCCGGGCTCGGCTTGGTTTGCGCCAACGACGATGGTCTTCGGGTCAGTCATGTATTGGCCGGTCATGCGCTTGATGCGCGGCGGCATCGTCGCACCGAACAGGACGGTCTGGCGCGTCTGGGGCGTCTGGTCGAGGATCGTCTCGATGTCCTCGGAGAAGCCCATGTCCAGCATTTCATCCGCCTCGTCGAGAACGACCATCTCAAGGTCCTGGAGGTTGAGCGTCTTCCGCGTGAGATGGTCTATCGCCCGTCCCGGTGTGGCTACGACAACGTCGATGCCGCGTTCCAGGGATTTGATCTGGCGGACGATCGGGGCGCCGCCGTAGATCGGCAGGACGCGGGCGCCGAGGTGACGTCCGAACTTATGGATGGCCTCAGAGACCTGGCTTGCCAGTTCACGCGTGGGGACGAGCACGAGCGCGCGCGGACGGGGCCCGCCGAGCGTGATGCGCTGCAACATGGGCAACCCGAACGCCGCGGTCTTGCCAGTGCCGGTGGCGGCTTGCCCGATCAGGTCAGCGCCGAGGACAAGCGCCGGAATCGCCTCGGCCTGGATCGTGGTGGGCTCGTCGTAACCGAGCTCCGTCAGCGACTGCAGCAACTCGTCGCGGAGCGCGAGCTCGGAAAACGTCGTCATCTGGCCTCCAAGGTAACGCCGACCCTGGCGAACCCGTTTAAAAATGAAGGGCCTGCAGATTGCAGACCCTTTGGTAAGTAGCGGGGGCAGGTTTAACACACTTTCCCGCGGCCGAGTACCGGCTCGTGGAAAAGCTGCAAACTACCCATTTCGAAAGATACGATAGCGCAAGCCGGCACCAACCGGCCGCGTGAGCCGACGGCCGGGATCGCGAGCGCACCATCTAGTGTTGGTGCGGGTTACTACCGAGCAATGAAGCTTTCCCGAACTGAGAGGACCAGTCTGTTGGATCTGCACCGCAACCGGTGGTGGGTAGCGGCGATGTTGGCCACGGCTGCGACCATCCTCGCTCTGGCGACGCCAGCGGCCCAAGCGGGCACGGCAAACCGCGGCCTGCCGGGAGCCAAGGCCGATCCGATCGGCCGTATGGCATGGGGCGTGCCGCACAACGACGATCTGTGGAACGCCTACGAATCCAAATCAGGAGCAAACCACGCCCTGCTGGGCCGGCTCGCGCTGAAGCCGCGGGCCGTGTGGCTCAGGTTCTGGAACCGAACCGCCCAGGTGCGCGCCGACACCGCCGCGACCGTGGCGGCTTCACAGAACGGGAACCCGAACGCGCTCACCGAGTTCGCGACGTTCGAACTGCACCCGTGGGAGAAACAGGCCGCTCGCGGATCCTGGAAGGTCAGTGCCGATGAGGCCTGGTATCGCAACATGGCGGCGGGGATCGGCAGCGCGCGGGCGCTGGTAATCGAGCAAGTCGACTTGCCGTTCGCGTGGCAGACATCCTCGAAAGCACCCGGGCGGATCGACACCTATGCGGCCCGCGTGCTGAGCGCCGAACCGCACACGACGGTCTACATCGACGGGGGCACGGCCGGTTGGCTGACCGTCGCGCACGAAGCAACGCTGCTGATCCGCAACGGCATCCGCTATGCGCGCGGTTTCGCGCTCGACGACACCGACTACGACCCGACGGCAGCCGAAGACCGGTACGGGGCGAAGGTCATCGCGACACTGGCGAGACGGGGCGTGAGGGGCAAGCACTTCATCGTCGACACCGACGAGAACGGCCAGCCTTACAAACCTGATCAGGCCGCACGGAGAGCGATCAACGACATGCCGATGTGCCACGGCCGGATCCAGACGGTCTGCCAGCGGACCGGGATCCCGCCGACCACGAACGTCGCGTCGTCGCGGTGGCATCTCGGCACCGCGGCCTCGAAGGCAGCCAAGCGATACTGCGACGGCTACGTCTGGTCGGGGCGGCCCTGGAACCTCGATGCCGGACCCTTCGACCTGAAGAACGCGCTGTGGCTCGCTGCGAACGGTCAGTACTGACGTGACTGGATACGGTCCCGCGCCTTCCGGCCCCTACCGCCGGACGACCGCATCGGGGCCGCTCTTCCTCGACTGCTGGACTGCCTACCAGCCTTGATCTATGCGTGGGTCACGCATACATTGTCCAAATGACAACCCTCGAGACCAAGCTACGCATAGACGACTGGGACGAGTCGGCTATTGAGGAGTTCGACGACGGACGCAGGATCACGCGTGCTCAGGTGCGACTGCGAGACGGCGCCGACGGCCTTGATTCCGGGTCGGCCATCATGCTTGCCTACTACCGCCCGGATGGGACGAGCGACTACGTGACCATGCTGTACCTATCCGGCCAACTGGACGGCCGCGAGGGCACCTTCGCGTTGCGCGGCGACGGAGGCTACGACGGGACGACCGCAACGGGGCGGATGATCGTCATCCCCGGCTCCGGGACCGGTGGCTTGGCTGGGATCAGCGGCAGTTGCGTGAGTGCGTCCACCCATGCCGACTACCCGTTCATGCCGCTCACCCTGAGCTACGACCTCGCGTGAACGCACCGTCGGCGCTGGCTGTGCTGCTAGCCGCCTGTCATGGGCCCTCAAGCGGTGTGCCTCGACACATCGCCGTGAGACGCTCCGACAGGAAGCTCGGGATGATCCACCCCCGAGCAAAAAGAAAGGCCTGCGATTCGCAGGCCCTTCGGTGAGTAGCGGGGGTAGGATACAACCCCATTAGCGACCTCTGGATCCCCGTAGAAGCGGCGGTTCCCTGGCCTTCTAGCTGACCCGCGGTCGGGTGAGTTCCAGTTCATCGCGGGGACACACCACACACCCAGCGGTCGCGGACGGACCTGCCTTCCACGTAAAGCAGGGCTCACAGCGGTCTGCTCAGATGCCCTTGGACGAGCGAAGCCGAGTTAGCTAATGCAGCATGCGCCTGGCTCGCGGAGGCGATGTTCATGCCGGCGGACTTCGCGCGCCGCTCGGTCACCAGATAGTTGCGGTAGTCCGGCAGCGCCCAGTCCCTGACCCGCTCTTCGCTGAGCGGGCCGCCCACTAGCTCGGCACCCTGCAGCCAGGGCAGGTACTGCCGCACCCTGGAGAGATACGTCTGGCGAGTGGTGGCCGCGAGCGGCGCGGCCTGGAGCTGCTCGGCGTAGTCGGCGAGGGCCTGCGCCAGCGCGCCGGTCAGCGCCGCCGCCGGCGCGCGCCTATTCTCGGACGCTGGATCGGGCAGGAAACTCGTCTGAATTCCGCCATTCTCGGACATACAAGGCGCACTGTACGTCCGAGAACGGACGTTCCCAGAACAGCAGCCCGCCCCTTAACGAAGGAGAGCGCCGCAGCTGCGACGCTCATCTTGATCAGCCGAAATCAGACCGCCGGCGCTACTCGGCGGGCGTCCTGATCATCGAACGTTTGGGCCTGCGGCTGGGCCTTTCGCCCAGCCGCAGACATGCATCGCGCTCATCTCTCGCTGGTAGGGAGTGTCCTAGGAACTGTGTAGGCGTGAACGAAAGGAACGTTCATGTCGAGCACAATCACAAGTAGGTTGGATGAGCCTAGGGAACCTCAGGATCAGAGCGGCAGCGTGCCTGGGAGCGAGCCCGAAGGGCGAGCGCACAGGCACGCTGCCGCTGCGCGCCGCCCCGACCCTGACCCCGGTCTGGCGGATCGGGTCAAGGAGCTGCTGCCCAACGAGTTGATCGATCAGCTGATGGTGGGCGCTAAGAGTGGTGAGGAGATCACCGGCCAAGGCGGGCTTCTGAGTCAGTTGACGAAGCGGCTGGTCGAGCGGGCGATGGAGGTCGAGCTGACCGACCACCTTGGCTATGAGCTGCACACCGAGCCGCCTGGTGGTGCCGGCAACACGAGGAATGGGTCGACGCCGAAGACGCTGATCACCGAGCACGGCCCGGTGGAGATCAACGCTCCGCGTGATCGTGACGGGAGCTTCGAGCCGCAGATTGTGCGCAAACGCCAGCGGCGGTTTGAGGGGTTCGATGAGAAGATCCTCGCGCTCTACGCCCGGGGCATGTCGACCAGGGACATCAGCGCGCATCTGGAAGAGATCTACGGTGTTCAGGTCGGCCGGGACCTGATCAGCAAGGTCACTGACGCTGTGATGGAGGACGCTCGGGCGTGGCAGAGCAGGCCGTTGGATGACATCTACCCCGTGGTCTTCCTCGACGCGCTGGTCTTGAAGATCCGTGACGGCGGCTCAGTCCAACGCCGCGCCTGCTATCTGGCGTTGGCGATCAACCTCGACGGGGACCGCGAAGTCTTGGGTCTCTGGTTCCAGGAGACCGAGGGCTCTAAGTTCTGGATGCAGGTCCTCTCCGAGCTCAAGCACCGCGGCGTCCGAGACATCCTGATCGCGTGTGTCGATGGGCTGAAGGGGTTCCCTGAGGCGATCGAGGCCGTGTTCCCGGCCACGACGGTGCAGACCTGCATCGTGCATCTCATCCGCGCGTCACTGAAATACGTGCCCCACAAGCAATACGACCAGGTCACCAAGGACCTGCGGCCGATCTACACCGCGATCAACGCCGATCAGGCGATGCACGCACTGGAATCGTTCGAAGCCAAGTGGGGCCAGCGGCTGCCGATCATCGGCCGGATGTGGCGCGAGGCATGGGAATACGTGACCCCGTTTTTGGCCTACGAACCGGAGGTCCGCCGGGTGATCTACACAACGAACGCGATCGAAGCCTTGAACCGGCAGCTCCGCAAGGCGATCAAGACGAAGGGCAGCTTCCCCTCAGAGCAGGCCGCGCTTAAGCTGATCTACCTCGCGATCTGCAACGCCGTTCCGCAATGGACCAGAACGAGAGGCTGGACGAAAGCGATGCTCGCATTCAAAATCCAATTCGGAGACCGCATCCCCGACTAACCACCAAACACCGCCCACACAGATTTCAGGACGCTCTCGCTCGGTACGGCTAGGGCGAGAGGCGAGTCAGACGATGCGTTATGAGTTTGAAACGGGCGCTGCGGTCGGCAGGATCGGGGACACCGAAACTGTGCTGTCGCCGTCTGCCGGACAGATGTTCGAGTCAAACCGCAGATTGCTGAACGCTTGAGATGTCCCAGGCAGAGTCAGCGCGATGCTCGTGTCGTTGTCGAAAACGCTGCCACAGGTCCCGTCATCCGGGTTGTTGGTGAATGCCACGATGACGCCAGCCGAGTCCGACGGCTGGATTGTGACGTCGGTCGGCTCCTCGCCAGTAGGCGCGGTCGTGCTCTGCTGAGTTGTAATGCTCAGCGGAGTGCTCACGGTCCCGTCGCTTGCGTCCGGGTGAAACGCTTGCACCGTTGGGAAGCCGCTCAGTGAGCAGGCACTCGAACCATTGTTCGTGATCGAGTAGACCGCAAAGTAGTTCATCGTGCCAAGCTCCTCTGTCTTATACGTCACAGAGAGGTTTGATGCCGCACACTCAGGAGCCGAGCTGGTGGTCGTCGTCTCGTGAGCCTTCAGCTTCGCAGCCGCTTTCCGCTGGGCGACGTTCTGCCGCTTCGCTGCTGCCGCAGCCTGCGCACGCCACTGCGGGTCCTTCTTCTTCGCCAGCGCAATCCGCTGGTTGTGCTTTTTTAGCCAGGCCGCGTGTCCAGCGTTGCCGGTGGTCTTCGCCTCCGTGGCCTTCGTGACGTTCTTGTGACCCCCGGTAGCCGCGTACACGGTGCCACCCGCTGCAAAGAGAAGCACCAGCACGCCGGCGCCGACCAACGACACCCTCCGCACTGAGGCGGTCATGCGCTTACGAGCAGTCGTCAATGCGGTTCTTATCGATTTGATCGTAGTCATCAGTTCCTCCCGACCATTGCCACATCACGGCACAACTGCTCGTTCTCACGACATCACCGAAGAAGACCGCATCGTTGCTGCCGCTGCAGTTCAAATAAGTCTGTGTCCACTCAGGTGGAGCATAGTTCGCACAATTGCTTCCCCAATGGGCAGTCCACTCCTGATACTGCGACACGTCCGCGGACGTGCCCGACCCGAAGATCGTGGGCCAGTTGCCATCCGCCGCGTAGATCATGACCTGTATCCCATCTGCCTGGATTGCGGCGATCGCTCCATTGAGCGTTGCGCGATCGACATTCTCCGCGATTGTGGCCGAGGTCTTATTCGAGCAATTCTCATAAAGCTCATTCCAGCCCTGTCCGCCATCCTCTTCGACATCGAGAGCGAGCGGCAGATCGTCCGCGTCAACGTCAGGATGGCCTAGCCACAAGCTCACTGCTTCGTTGCCTTGAGACTCACCCCATCCATAGGCCTGATCGATGCTCCCGTTGTAGCCGGGTGAAATGCCGGGGCCACCCAGTAGAAAGTAGCCGCCCGCGCCGACTCCGTAGGCGGAGCTCGCCTGAGCATTCGCGTAGGCATCGCCTATGGCCGTGCCACTCCACGCTGGACTCTGGTTGCAATTCGGCACCTGCGACATGCTGAAAAAGCCACCGATCTCCCCGTAGTCGACCCCGAACTTCCCACATCCGTTGCTTGACACGTTCGGCTCGAGCCACGGCACGCCTGACGATCCGCACGAGCTACTCGCGTTAGGTACCGGTGCGTTGCCATCCGCGCCCCAGTTCATCCCACTGCTGTCACCAGCAAAGGCCGGCGACACTCCTACCGTCACGGCTATCGCTGCCGCCACGGCCAGCGATGTCACTAAGAGTCCAGGCTTACCGCGACGTCCTACGACGGTCTCCCGTCGGCTGCGCCAACTCACCGCACAAACACCTCCCCGGTTTTAGCGTCCTCTCCCCGGTAGAGAGAACTGCAGCTGTATCATAGGCTATGCGTCAAGCAATCTTTAGCGTAGACAACTCAGTTCCGACGGATTCCACGTATGTGCACCTGGAGCCGGGCAGTTAATGACCGAGTGTGCCGATCGGTGTGTCTCGACGGCAATCGCGACGGCCGCAGACGCCGATACGACCAGGGCAATTGCCGAACCAATAACTACGCGTCACCGAAGACGACGACCGTCCGTACTCCCGCTTCGGGCAGCTTCACAGCATCAACCGACTCAACCCCCCGGACGATCCCATACTGTGTAGGCCCCGCTCTTTAACCTGGCCAGAAATAACACGCGATACGCAACTGCGACATTCGGCAAAGCTTTCGGAAAGAAGAGTTGTACCACTACGGTACGGGCTACCATCGACTCTCCATCTCGGCAGGCAAGCCGAATTGCCTTTGCAGCCGCCCCAAGAGAACTGCCACGTGTCGCCGACAAGGCCACAACTCCCCTTGGATCCGTCTTCGCCGACCGAATTGCCACTCGCGTAGCCGGAGCCAAAGCGTTCCCCGGTAATGGAGTTGCGTTAGGACACCGCGCTACGCTCCGTTGTGTGCGGCGACTACTATTATTCAGCGATGTCGAGCGTTGTGCTACGAGCGACGTGCGTTGCCCCGCATTAGTACGTTCCTCATGGAGATGATGGTGCTGAGGCGCGCCACCTACGATCGCCCAGGCGCCGACGCCCATCGCCGCAACGATCACTGCGCCAACAAGAAACTTCCGCATGACCCTTTACCAAACCACTCGGTATTCAATCGCAGGAAATAGGGACAGTCCCGGATACGTGCTAGTTTACCTCTGGTGAATTTAGGTTGGTCTAACATTGTTCCGAAACGCCACATTGGACATCGATAAGTCCACCAGATAATCCTCCGCCAATGGCAGTAAAGGAACACGCCGTCAAGTCAAACTCAACGCGCTTATAACCTTTACAACCGAACTCATCGTGGCAGTGTTGGCATGGTCCACAATCATTAACTGGAACGCTGATTTCTTGCCCAGTGCATAGTCCAGACACAGTAATATACTGACCGCAGTTTACCCTTGGCAAGCTCACGATACAGTCAGCGCTAGGATTACAGTTAGCTACATTCTGAGCTGCACAGAAATTTTCGCCATTCACGTCATAAGTCGCCGGCCACGCGATGCCCTGACGATCAGTGCGGCACGTGCCACACTTACCCGTACCTCCCGGAGGGGGACTGCAATCAATCCCTGCGTTCGCAGAGCCGCACGCATTCACGCCACCGCAGCACTGCCACGTGGCTAAATACTTGTAGTTATATACACAGACGTCGTCTGGCGATACACTTCCATCGCTTGCCGCCACCTTCACAACCGGCAACGGCCCTTCGTCGGACTGCGAGCTGTCGGTCTCCACTTCGTCTAATGATGGAAATGTTCGAGTGACCGTTATGCCACCACGATTATCGTTCGAGCAGTATCCGATCACGCGGACGCGATCGCCGCGCGATAGACCTTCAAATGAATCCGCCAACGCATCGCCCGTTGCCGTGTTGACTGCCATGCCGCCAGGGTGCACACGAGCCGGTATAGCTTGTCCCGTCCGGTCGAGCGCAATTGTCATATTCTGCGAAGCGGATCTAACGATACTGCCGCTCAAATTAAGAATGCCGACCCATAAGTTGTCGACATCTAACACTCCTGCAGGATTGATGAGGCCGCGCGCGTATAGGCCGTCCCCAACCGCCAGCGGGGCTGTCCCGAGGCCACCACGCTTCCAGACCTGCGCAGTTGAGCTTATGAGAAGCTGCCGTTGCGCGCCGTCCGGATCTATAACGGCCACCTGCGAGCCGTTGACATCAACGACTTCACCGGCGACAAAATTTGGATCTGCCACCCCCGGTGAGGCCGTGAGGTCTAACCGCCTCGGTGATGCCTTGGCTACAGGAGGTAGGATCGCGACTCCCGCCCCGGTCATAAGTGCGCCAGCTAGAAACTGTCGTCGAGTGCGCTTGTCCATGTCTGGCTCCTAGACATCTGCTGCTTCTCGGTTATCGCTGGCAGCGTAGGACTGGCAAGCGCGTCGGTCAAGCGTTGGAGTCTTGACCTCGCCGGAATGTAGCGTCAGATTCTAAGAGTCAATCGGGAGGCCTCGAGAATGAATGCCGCTGCGACATTACTACGTATCGTTCTTGCAATAACACTTGTCGGGACGGGCTGCAGCAAGCTCCTGGCGACGAGCGCAGACATGCGCAGCATCGCGGTCACCGACCTCGTCGAGCGCATTGCAATCCACTTGCCGATTTTGAGATTCAGCTCTCGTCTGCGGCTTGCGCGGCGTCTCTTCGTGGCAATTGGCGCGATCGAGATCGCCACCGGGCTCTGGCTGTTCTCCGGAATCAGTCGGAGGTCAGCGGAGACGACGGCGACCGCGGTATTCGCCTGTGGCTTGGTCTATATTGTCTGGGCTCGCATCGCTGCCCCCGAAAAAGCATGTGGATGTGCCGGAGCTACTGGACATATCAGAACCAGGGAAGTACTTCGGCCTGCTTGCTTCCTTGCCGCGACGCTCAGCTTTATGACTTCGAGTGAGCCGCTGCTTATTGCTGGTGTGGCGCTCGCTGGTATGGGAGCACTTGAGCTCGCTCAAGACCGCTGGGGGACAATTGTGCATACAAGGGCTATATACCTCCTGTATGGTCGCAGAAGTCACAAGCGTCTATTCGCGAGCGAGGAATGGGCGAGCCTCATCGCCGCGGTTCCCGAGCTGGCGGCTTGTTCTTCACGTGACGAGTGGAGAGAAGACCAGAACCTAGTTATCGCGCTAACTCCGCCTAGCGAGACACGCGGAGTGACATCGGAATACGATCAGCAAACTCATATCGAGGTTGTGGCCGCGATACGGGTCCAGCGCACACCGGGTGCTCCTATCCGAATTGTCGAGTTAGCAGAGGTTGAAGGACAAACGACTGTCAAGAGAGCATGGACGTCGGCCCAGCACAAAGCCACACAAGTTCACCGTGACAGTGAGCTGAAACGACCAGCAATCGCAGATTCCAATTCATAGACCACGATGTGTCAATTCTTGCTCGCTCAGCCGGGCTATGCCTGAGGCTCTCTGGTCCATCAGATCCCAGCTCTACAAGTTCCTCGGGGGGCGCAGCGCTTTCCGATAACGGTCGCAGCGCTGCTCACCTTGGAGAGCGGCGTGCGCTTCCGCGGCCGCCGCGCTGGTCATCGTTGCGACTCGCCTGAGTTATGCCTTAACTCGTCAAGCGTGAACGATGCTCCGCAACACGGGCAAAAGAGCAGCTCCGCGTCCTCCGGCACTACTGGCAGATCACAACTATCAGCACCGCTTTCTTTCAGCTCAGACGGCTGGTCTACTCGCTGAGCCAGCCGCACCTTGGTCCGCAGCTGGCGGACACTCAGTTTCTGGGCAACCGCAAGATCAAGCCAGCGATCCTGTTCGTCGGACGGCAGTGGTGCGAGCTCGGCGTGATGGCTCCAGGAGAGATTCTCCCGACGTCGGGAGACTGGGAAATTCTTGGCGACGTAAGCCATGTTCATCAGCGTCTGCTCGTCGTAGCCAGTGACCCGGCATATCTGGTCATATCGCTGATCGAGGTAATGCAGGCCGAAGCGAACCCAATCGCCTAACCACCAGTTGGTGCTTTTCGACATGACTCCAAGGCGCGTCCCGTATGTCTGCCACTCTTCGACGGTGAGCGTGGCACGACCGAGCCAGGCGACGGCCGTCGTCTTGGCTTTCGGGGTGCGCGCAGCATGGACGTGCTCCCGCTCAACGCTTCGCGCCCGCGTCGGAATACTCGCTTGGCGTGTAAGAGCTCGCACCCGGCGCACCTCGTCTGTTCGCTCAGTCATCGCTGCCGCTTCCCGAACCTTGCTGAGACGTCTGCCCAGCGGGCTTCTCGATCGGGATCTGGTAGCCCTTCGGCTCCGGGGCCACGCAGCTCGACACCGCACCGGTCACGCGTCCGAGCGCCATCTCGGCAGTGTTCGACCCGGTCATCCGGGCGGCGATCACGGCCGTGTAGCCAGGTTGGATCGTGTTGAGCGTCAGGCTGATGGTCGCTGGCTGTTGCGCGACTTTGAGGTAGGTCAGGTCGATATGCGAAGTGCAACCGTCCTGAATCGGCACCACGCGAATCGGCGCGTCGTATTCGCGTAGTCGCTGATTGGCGCCGCTGACGCCCGTCAAATCGCGGATCGTCACGGAGATCGAGTCGTCGGGACCCTTGGTGACAGCGAAGGACGGGGCCGTCGTCGCGCCGCCGAACAGGACCGCCACGATTACGGCCGCAGCGACGGCTGGAGCAGATATTGCGAGCCACCGGCGACGAGAACCACCGCGCACTCGCAGCCGCTGCATCCGATGCACCGAATCGCGACCGAGTCCCGACACGTATCTTGTGAGCCGCTCACTCGGCTCGATGTCCTTAGCCAGCTCCTCCAACGCGTCATAAATGCTGGCGCGGAACTCCTCGTCCCTCAGCATTCGTCCAGCTCCGCTCGTGGTGGTCGCAGCTCCTCGTGGAGTTTCTTAGCCCCGCGGGAAGCGGCGGATTTCACGGACCCCTCGGGGATCTCAAGCAGCTCAGCAACCTGCTCGACGGAGAGATCGAAGAAGAAGCGCAGCGTCAGCACATCGCGCTGGCGCTCGGGCAGCGCCCGCAGCGCCTGCACAAGCGCGTCACGCTCAGCCACCTCGTCCGTGAACGACGCAACCTGGTCTCCGATCTCGCGTTCGGTCGACTGCGCCTCCTGCAGCGCCAGTCGCACCTTCTTCAAACCGGGATCCTGCCTGCGCCAATAATCGCGACAGACATTGAGCAGCGTCTTGCGGCTATATGCTTCGGGTGCAGCGCGGGCGCTCTCCCAGTGCATGAAGACCCGCAGCATCGTGCCCTGCACCGCGTCCTCTGCGACGTCGACGTCGTGGAGCAAGAGATATGCGCCCTTCAGCAGGGTCGGTAAGAAGCGCGAGGCGAACCGCCGAAACTCATCGTCTCGGTCAAGAGGCCCCCGTGCGGACAGACCACTACTACGAAGCAATGCCACTACTTACTTAACGCGATACGTAGGATCCAGGTTCCCGCACGCGATCTGCCCCTGGGAAAATGGAGTCGGGATACTGAAGTCGTTCGGTAGAGAGGACGTTTTCAGATGCCGCGTAGGTATGCCGCTGAGACCCGTCGTCAGGTGATCGAATTGACGGCGGCTGGGACAAAGGTCAAGCAGCTTGCTGACGTCTCAGATGTCTGAGGTCACGATCTATCACTGGTTGAAACAGGATCGGATCGGGGTGAGGCCGAGGGCGCAACCACCGGCGAGCAGCTCGAGCTCGCCGCCGCGAGACGACGGATCAAGCAACTGGAGACCGAGCTTGCGGTCGCTCGTAAGGTCAATGAGGTGTTCCTGAACGAGGGCATCAGCCCAAAAGATTGGTCCCGGTGATCGAGAGCCTCACCGGGCAGGGAATCAATATCGAGTAGTCGTGCCACGTGCTGGGAGTGTCGGTTTCCGGTTACTACGCCTGGAAGGACCGCCCCGACCCGCCGAGGACGCTGCGTCGGATCTGGCTGGCGGGTGAGATAGCGGACACCCACAAGGAGTCGGGCGGCACCTATGGTGTGCGGCGCGTGACCGCGGAGCTCAACTACGGTCGCGGAATCACGGCCGGGCATAACGCCGTTGAGGACATCATGCGTCAGCCCGGTCTCAAGGGCCTTCCACGGCGGCGGCTGCCGCGCGAAGCGAAACTGCGGGCGGTTACCTCTCAAGACCTCGTGCGTCGCGAGTTCAAACGCCGGTGCCCGAACGAGCTGTGGGCGGTCTGCTCCCCTTGGGTTTGTTGACGGTTGCCGGGTGAGGGGTTGCCTGGATACGATCGGAGCCGAGGCCCGGAGGGCCGAGGCGGAAATCGTATCCAGGGCGCCTTGCTAGGTGGGCTGCTCGGATCAAGTCGCTGCGATGCTCGACGCGATCCCGGACATGCGCCACGCACCCAGGGAAGCCAACGAAACCGAGCTGATGGAGGTGTTCGACGCGTTCGACGTGACCGCCACCTACACCAAGCCAACGCGCAGGCTCGAACTCACCGCAACCATCACGCCGCAGCTCGTCGCCAACTGCAAAAAACGACCGCCCTGGAGGACGGTCGCGGGAGTTCGGTATAGCGGGGGCAGGATTCGAACCTGCGACCTTCGGGTTATGAGCCCGACGAGCTACCAGACTGCTCCACCCCGCGATGGGCAATGAAATATAGCAGCCTCAAGGGGATTCGGCATGCCAAGAAAGGGCGACGGGGCGGGAAGCACCGGCTGCGCGCCGTGCAGAGTTGGCACCAGATCTCCGCAAGTTGGCACGAACGGAACTGACATTCCACGTGCCGACGGCCACGCTGATGGCATGACTCCAATCGACATCAAACGGCGAGCTGAAGCGCGGATGCTCCAGCTCCTCAGCGACAGCGGGCTGCCGATGCCCGACGAAGTGAACTACCGCGAGAGCTCGGTCGAGTTCTTCTGGACCGACCGGAAGGTGGCGGTGATCATGGATCTCGACGACTTCGAGGAGAACGACGCGATGGACGGCTACTCGCGGGACGGGATCGCGGCCTGATGCGAACCGGGACGCGAGACCTGGGACGGACCGGGATCGCGGCCTGAAGCAAGACGGAACCGAGGCCTGGATACGGGTGATATGCGAGTTTGTCCAACCACGTGTGACGAACTCGCATCGCAGTCCTGACCTCGGTGGTGGCGGTGGTCGGCGAGCTTGTCAACCTATGCGCAACAAACTCGCCGATCACCACCGGTCCGGAGCAGGCTAAGCCCGCACCAGCCGACCGCGGCCGCCAGCCGCACTCACCCCAGCCGCGGCCCGCCGGCTAGCCAGCCGCCGGCCGCGACCTTGGCGCTCAGCCCACGCCAGCGCCAGTACCCGCCCCCGCCGGCGCCAGACAATGGCAGTACCGGTAAGCCGGCTTGAAGTCGAGGCTGCGGTAGAGGGCGAGGCCAGCAACGTTGCCGGACAGGACTTGAAGGTAAACATCGGTGGCGGTGGTGTCACGGACGAGGCCTTTGACGAGGCCCTTACCGAGACCGCGACGGCGGGCGTGCGGGGCGACGGCCAGGCAGAAGAGGCCCATCAGGTCCTCGCGCTCGACGGCGATCCCGACGGCAAGCTCGCCGAAGTGGCAGAAGCGGGCGCGGCCGGCCATGGAGGCGAACACCGTCTCACGATGGGAGCGGATGTCGTCGCCCGGCCGGGTGGGGACACGGGCCGGCTCGCAGGCGGCCCAGGCACTGAGCCACTCGTGGTCGGCATAGTCGCTGACAACCAGGTCCAGCGGCTCCGGTCCCTCAGCATCGAGGACCGTTTCCGGCGAGGCCGTCATCACGAACACGTCGGCACCGACCGACCAGCCACGGGCAGCCAGCGATTGCAACAGATGGCCGTGCAGCTCGATTGGGCTGACCTGCAGGCCGAGCTCGATCTGCCAGCGATTCGCGAAGGCCTCGGCGGCGGCCAGGCCGGCCTCGATCTCCTCGTCGTCGGCGGCGTAGCTCGGCGTCAGTGCATGGTTCGAGCGGCCGCGGCTCAGCCCTGGTGTCGCCCGCAGCGTCCAACCGCCGGGGCCGTCTTCAACCACCTGCGGCGGCCAAGAGTAAATGGAATGGGCTTCGATCTCACTGACGAAGTCCGCGTCGACGCCCGTCGACGAAATCATGCGGTACGGGCAGCGGCTTCCAGCACCGCTTCGATCAAGCCCGGGAACTGCTGCTCAAGCTCAGCGTGGCAGAGGCGGTTCAGCCTCGCCTTCCCCTCTGCGCGAGTCGCGATGACGCCGGCCTCGCGCAGCACGCGGAAGTGGTGCGACGAGGTCGACTTGGTGACCGGTACCTCCAGGTCCCCGCAAGCGCGCTCAGCGCCGTCGGCAAGCTGGGCCACGATGCCGAGGCGAACCGGATCGCTGAGCGCGTGCAGCACCAGCGTAAGGTCAAGCCGTTTCGCGGTGTGACGCTCAGGGGGGACGTCGAAGTCGCGCTCGGCGATGCTGCCACCCTGAAGCAACGCCAGGACAACTGACTCGTCCCGGTCGGCGTCTCTCTCACGGATGTCTGCAAGCGAAGTCAACGTGCGTGCTCAAGGCCGGTCACGCGGCCGGATCGAAGGTCAATTGTGGCAAACGGTCCGACTTGCAGCGTACTAAGTGCGGCGGAAGGGTGGTGGGAGCGGCGTCGCTGAAGGGATGATGGCAACCGGCAACGACCGGCGGCACAATACGAACATGGCTCGCGTATTCGTCACCCGTCAGCTCCCCGGACCGGCACTGCGAAGGCTGAGCGATCACTACGACACGTTTGTCTGGCCGGACGCCACACCGCCGGGCAGCGCCGAACTGCAAAGGCACGTCGCCGATGCCGAGGCGCTGCTCTCGCTGGTGACCGACCGGATCGACGCAGACGTGATCGCAGCGGCGCCGAAGCTGAAGGTGATCGCGAACTACGCGGTTGGTTACGACAACATCGACGTCGCCGCTGCCGAGGAGCGCGGGATCGCGATCGGCAACACCGCGGACGCCCTCACCGAGGCGGTCGCTGACCTCGCCTTCGCGTTGCTGATGGCAAGCGCCCGCCACCTGCAGTCAGCCGCCGATAACGCTCGTGCCGGCGAGTGGCGGAACTGGGAGCCGGGGGCTTTCCTCGGCGCCGACATCTACGGCGCCACGATCGGGATCATCGGCATCGGCCGCATCGGCCAGGCAGTCGCCCGGCGCGCCGCCGGCTTCGGCATGGAGGTGCTGACCGCCGAGCGTGGCAACGAGCACGATCTCGAGCATCTGCTGCGCAGCGCCGACTTCGTTTCGATCCACTGCCCGCTGACAGCCGAGACCTACCACCTGATCAGCACCGAGACGCTGGCGCTGATGAAGCCGGGGGCGGTGCTGATCAACACCGCCCGGGGCGGGATCGTCGACCAGGTCGCGCTCGCCGCGGCGCTCAGCGAGGGCCGGTTGGCGAGCGCTGCGCTGGATGTGACCGACCCTGAGCCGCTGCCCCTTGACGACCCGCTCTGGCAAGCACCGAACCTGCTGGTCGTACCGCACATCGGCTCGGCCACCCACACCGCGCGCCGGCAGATGGCCGAGATGGCGGTCGACAATGTGATCGCTGGGCTCGAAGGCCAGCCACTTCCCTACGCGATTACGTCGGACTCGGGCCACCTGGCATGAGGGCGTCGGACTCGGATCGCGCCGCATGAGGGTCGCGATCGTCGACGCCGGCACGAACACCACCCGGCTGTTCGTCGCCGACGTGCACGACGGCGCCATCACCGCGCAGCTCGAGCGCATCAGCAAGGTCACGCGCCTCGGCGCGGGCGTCGATGCGACCGGATTGCTCAGCCCCGACGCCTTGGAGCGCGAGCACCGGGTCCTCGCCGAGTACAAGGCGCGGATGGATGACCTGAAGCCCGACCGCCGCGTGGCGGTGATGACCAGCGCCGTCCGCGACGCGAGTAACGGCCAGGAGTTCGCCGACACCGCCGCCGCTCGCTACGGACTTGAGGTTCAGGTGCTCACCGGCAGCCAGGAGGCGCGCCTCACCTACCTCGGGGCGACCGACGAGCTACCGGCCGGCGACCAGCGAGCCGTGCTGGTCGCGGACATCGGCGGCGGCTCCACCGAAATGGTCCTCGGCCACGGCCACGAGCTCGACTTCCACGTCTCCACGCAGGCCGGTGTCGTGCGCCAGGCCGACCGGCACATCGACCACGATCCGCCGACTGCCGCCGAGCTCGACGCGGTCGCCGCCGACGTGCGGGCGATCATCGCCGCGGGCGTTCCGGTCGCGGTCCGTTCCGGCGTCGAGCTGGCGATCGGCGTCGCGGGAACCGCGACGGTGCTGGCCGCGATCGCGCAGCGGCTCGTGCCTTACGACCCGGCACGTGTTCACGGCTACACCCTGACCGCCGCGCAGCGTGACGCGATCTTCGAGCAGCTGCGCGTGCTGCCGCTGGCCGAGCGGTCACAGGTCCCCGGCCTGGGCCCTGACCGCGCCCCGGTCGTCTTGCCGGGCATCGTGATCCTGCAGGCGGTGATGGACCTCTTCGGTCTTGACTCGATCACCGTCTCCGAGCACGACATCCTGCGCGGCGCCGCACTTGCCTTCGCCGCCTGAGAATGGTCGCCTGAGCGGTGCCGTTACGCGCGCCCCCGCTGGGGCGCGCCTTTACTGCTCGATCGCCTGCCGAGCCTGAGGGTCTATCCCGGTAGATCCTTCGCCGCCTGACCCGCCCGTAGCCGGGTGCTGATGTCCGCGCACTCGGCGCAGGTCTCCGGCGGGATCACGCCGAAGCGCATCAGGATCGCGAACGTCTTGCAGCCGAGGCAGAAGCCAAACGCCGACTCGAGGAAAGCCGCGGCCAGCAGCACGACGAGCACGATGTCAGCCGCAGTGTGCAGACCGAGCAACGCAAGGATCAACGCGGAGGTCGAGAAGGTTGTGCCCATCGCCTGCGCGAATCGCTTCGGCGGCCCCGACACGGGACGCCGCTCGCCGAAGAACTTCGGTGCGACGTAGTTCGTCGCCACCCAGCCCAGCGGGCTGAGCGTCGGCCCAGTCAGCACCCGTGCCCAGAATCCGTACGCAAGCGGAATCAGCAGCCAGTACCAGCCGGTGACCAGCGTCACCACCGTGGCCAGCGCCACGACGCCCGCCACGAATCGGGTCGCCTTGTCGTTGAGCACCCGCGGGAACGAGAAGACTTCGCGCGCAGTCATGGCGAGAACAATACCCCCGAAACTGAACCCGCAATCCAACTTTCTGCCGCGCCCCGCCCAGGCCGAGAGCCGACCAGCGGGCCGGCTCGAACAACGATCGGATCGCCCGGGCGCGGTCACCCGATCCCGGCGCCACCGGGCCGGCTCACTTCAGGCGATCAGGCCGAGACGCTGATGATCGGGTCGATGCCGCCGAACCAGCGATCGCCGATCCGGATCAACGGCGGCGCCGGCGCCTGACGGCGGACGAGACCGTGTGTCGTCGCGTCGAGCTGCAGGTCGAAACGTGGCTCTCGCGCGACTCGTTTCGCCGTGGCGGCGCCGATCCCGGCCGCGGCAGCGGCATCGACGATCACCTGCCGGTCGTTGATGTCATAGCCGCCGCAGAAAGCGAGGCGCAGGATCGCAAGCTCGTAGACGCGGGCACAGTCGGAGCCGCCAATCTCCCCCGCGAAGACAGCCACGCGCGAGGCGGCTCGGCTTTGCATCGGGTAGCGCTGAGGGCGCACGAGCGGCAGGCCGAGGTCCACCGCCAGCGATTCGGCAAGGTGCAAGCTCTGGTTGGCCGCCGCAGCGCGCCTGGCATCCGGCTGCAGCATCGAGCGTTCCCCAAAGGCACTGATCACCGGTACCCACTCAAGCGCCCCCAGCTCGCGCTCGACCCGCTCGGCCAACAAGTAGGACAGCGGGCAATCAAGTGCCAGGTACACCGCCGCGGACTCGCCGCTGGAGCGTGAACGGTCGGCCGCACGTTCCGATAGGTAGATCAGCTCGCCCATGTCGCCCATGTCGGCGTTTCTTTGCCGGCACGGATGCCGCCTGCATGGTCCTAAATGGATGTTCTATTGCATGCTCTATCGCATGCCGCCGGGTGCGTACCCCCGGCGCCCTGCGCCGGGACCGACGACGCGCCACACGCGCCGTCGCGCGCCGCCTCGATGCTCGCCGTCTCCGCGGCGCCCCATCCGCCTGCAGGTGGCATAATTCGCGCCCAAGCGACACCTTCTCGCTTGCCCTTGACGATGACCGTCGCACCCGCACCGAAGCGCCATCCCTATCACCAGTGGTCCCCAGACGCACGCGCCCTGGATCTGGTCGGTGATAAGTGGACACTGCTGATCATCCGCGACCTTGCCTGCGGTCCCAAGCGCTTCGTCGAGCTGCTGCGCTCGCTGCCGGGGATCTCCACCGAGCAACTGCGATCGCGCCTGAACCGCATGGTCGCCGACGGCATCCTCACGCGCAGGCGTTTCCGTGAGGTCCCGCCCCGCGTCGAATACAGGCTGACACCGCGGGCCGAGGCGCTGATGCCGGTGCTCGGGGAGCTTGCGCGCTGGGGCTACAAGTAGGCGTGGAGCCAGCCCCGCGAGGGCGAGCGCCTCGACGTCGGTGCAATCTTCAGGTTGGCACGGGGACTGATCGAGCCCGGCGAGCATTGCGGCCGCGTTGAGTGCACGGTCACCGATGACAGCGCCGAGAAGCCGGCGCTCGTCTACACGCTGACGCTCGCGGACGCCGGCGCCATGGTCAACGATGTGCCCTGCCCGGACGCCGAGGCACGGATCAGCGGCAGCGAGGCGGCTTGGATCGACGCCTTCTCACCCGGTCCATCGCGTAGCGAGACGTCGCTGACGGCAAGTGGCGACGAGCCGCTCGGCAGCTGGCTGATCCAGCAGCTCGGCGGCACACTTGACGAGGCGGCACAGCCCGAGCGAGGCGGCGCCTTGGTGTACGACCGGTAACTGACCGGTAACGCAGCGGCCACAGCCAGCGAAAGCGTCCGATAGCCCAGTGCCCGGAGCGGGACTCGAACCCGCACGGCCCTTGCGGGCAGCGCTTTTTAAGAGCGCCGACTCTACCAATTTGTCTATCCGGGCTTGCCCGGCCGGATATTAGGGCCTATCCCGGTAGAACTGCACGCCCGGATGCGGGGCGGGCGGGTCTCATTCGGCGCTGGCTCGCCGCGCGGCGGACTTGCCGACGGCCCGCTGCCGGCGACGGCGCGATCCGCTTCTGCAGCCGTTGTTGCACGGCCGTGCTGGATGGACCACGCAACTCCTCGACCGCTATGGTGTTTATGGGCCGGACAGATCCCCATGGATGTTGTCGCACTCAAATATTCAGGCAGCGGCGTCCTCCATGGGCGTTCGCCGCTTCTCCGACTGCAATCCGACGAGCATCTGATCGCTCTGACGCGGCGCGGTAATGATGTCGCGTTCGAGACGTTGGTCAAGCGCTACGAGGTTAGGCTGCTTGCGTTCTGTCGGCACATGCTCAGCTCCCGCGAGGACGCGGAGGATGTGCTGCAGGAGGTCATGGCCGCCGCCTACAACGCGATCGTCGCCGATGAGCGGGCAATCAACGCGCGCCCTTGGCTCTACCGAATTGCGCGCAACCGGTGCTTGAACCACCTGCGCCGCGTGCAGCCGATCGGCGTCGACTCGATGGACGTCCACTTCAGCGACAACGGCGCCAGCACCGCCGACAAGGCCGGCCAGCGTGAGGCGTTCCAGATGCTGGTCGACGACATCCAGGAACTCCCCGAGACGCAGAAGACAGCGCTGGTGCTGCGCGAGCTCGAGGCGCTCTCATACGAGCAGATCTCGGAGGCGATGGAGACCACCGTTCCCGCCGTCAAATCGCTCTTGGTTCGCGCCCGCGCTTCCCTGGCCGAGGCCGCCGAGGCGCGCCTGCTCTCCTGCGAGGAGGTCCGCATCGAGCTGGCCGAGACGGCCGAGGGCCTGCGCCGCCGGCCGAGCCCGGCAGTCCGCCGCCACGTCAAGACCTGCGAGCACTGCTCCATCTACGCCAAGCAGATGCGCCACACCGGTCACGCGCTGGCCGCGCTCGCACCGGTCGGGCCGCTGGCGTTGCTGCACAAAGTCTTCTTCGGCAAGCTTGCCCTCGGCGCCTGGGGCCACGGCTCCAGCGCCGCTGGGACCGCGGCTGCGGGCTCCGGTGCAGCTGTCGGCACGGGTGCCGTCGCCGCCGGTACCGGCGCGGCAGCTGGCTCGAGCGGGCTGATCACCGTCGGCGTCAGCGCGCTGACGACCAAGGCCGTCGCCGGCCTGGCGGCGGCAGCGCTCGTCACGGCCGGCGCCGTCGCGGCGAACAAGCCGCATAAGATCGCCCATCCACCGGCGACAGTGAGCGCCGCGACGACGAACTTGCTGAACGCCGCGCAAACCGCCGCGCCCGCTGGCGCGGCGGCCGGCACAGTCCAGGTCCTGCGGCGCCGTGACCTGGCGACGAAGTCGCGCCGCAAGCAGGCGCCACCGAAGACCGCCCCGACGGCGAAGGCTGCCGCGGCTCACACCGGCACCGCTAGGAGCACGACCAGCGTGACCGTCGCCGCCGCAACGGCCAATGCAGCCAGCGCCGCCGCCACCGCGATCCCCATCACCGCCACGACACCCGACAGCGGCGGTGTCGGCCTGACGACGGGTGACGGCAGCGGCAGCGAGACGCGCAGCGGCGCCAGCACGACCACGACGCCCACTGGCACATCAACGACGACCACGCCCGGCGGTGGCACCACGACGACTACGCCCAGCGGAACGCCCCCTGGCGGCACCGGCACGACAACGAGCACCACGCCGACCGGCACGAACGGCGATGGTTCAAGCGGCGACGGCGCGAACGGTGACGGCACAAGCGGCGACGGCACCCCCGGCACGACCACCACTGGTTCGAACACCCCCGGATCAGGCGCCGCCTACACGGCCCCGACCGGAACGACACCTGGCGACGGCACCCCGCCCTCATCCGGCAGCGCCGGATGAGGGCCGAGACGGTCGACTTCGACCAGTTTCTGAAACTGGACATCCGCGTCGGTCGCGTCACTGCGGTCGAGGACTTCCCGGAGGCTCGCAAGCCCGCGTGGAAGCTGACGATCGACTTCGGTCCGGAGATCGGCAGCAAGCGCTCCTCAGCCCAGATCACCCACTACAGCCGCGAGCAGCTGCTGGGCAAGCTCGTTGTCGCGGTTGTGAACTTCCCGCCACGTCAGGTCGGACCGATCAGGTCCGAAGTGCTGGTGCTCGGCGCCATGGACCCCCAGCGCGGCGTCGTCCTCCTCAGCCCCGACGGCGAGGCCGAGCCGGGCGCGCCGATCGGTTGAGCGCGCGAAGCGCCTCCGACGGCCGAGCGGGCAGCTGACCTATCACCGCGCGGCTCGGCAAGTCCGCGCGCACAAACGGAGCCCTTGGGTGGGTTAGGCTGGCTTCTCCGCGAGGGTGACTGCCTGACGCATAGCCTCCACCATCGACTCCGTCTTGACCTGGCCCGTACCGGCGATGTCAAAGGCTGTGCCGTGATCTACCGAGGTTCGGATCACCGGTAGACCGACCGTGATGTTCACGCCGGCCTCAATTCCCAAAACCTTAATCGGTGCGTGTCCCTGATCGTGATACATGGCCACGATGAGGTCGTAGTCTCCGCGTCCTGCCAGATAAAAGGCGGTGTCCGCAGGCAGCGGTCCGACGGCGTCGATGCCGTCAGCTTGAAGCCGTGCGATCGCCGGAACGATCTTCTCCGCCTCTTCGCCATGACCGAACAGCCCACCTTCGCCGGCGTGCGGGTTGATCGCGCACACGCCGATATGCGGACGGTCAATTCCCGCACGCCGCAGCGCCGCCCAGCCGCGACGCGTCGTGCGTTCCACTAACCCCGGGTTGATCTTCGCAATCGCATCGATCAGGCCAAGATGAGTCGTCACGTGGATGACGCGCAGCTTCGGCGTTGCCAGCATCATCGAGACCTCCGGGGTCCCCGTAAGGTCGGCGAGCATCTCGGTATGACCGGGGTAGTCGTGGCCTCCCATGTGGAGCGCCTGCTTGTTCAGTGGTGCGGTGCAGATCGCCTGCACCCTGCCGCGGCTCGCCAGGTCAGCAGCCACCTTCACGTACTGGTACGCCGCGTCGCCGGCCACGGCGGACAGCTGCCCCCAGGCTAGATCCTCAGGCAGAAGATCCAGATCGATGACGTTGATGCGATCCGCTGTCACCTTGGCATCGCCGACAGACTCAATGGTCACGATCTCAGCATCGGACCGACCAAGTATCTTCGCTGCCAGACGAAGCCGCTTGGCATCACCAATGGCAACCGGAACGCAAATTGACTGGATCTCATGGCTCAGAAGCGCGGCAGCTACACATTCCGGACCCACGCCTGCGCCGTCCCCCATCGTCACAGCCACAATCGGTACCCCACTCACTGACATAAGCGCCCTCCGCCGTTGGCCCACATACCGCACACCGAATTTCCAAGGCGACTAAAACACCCAGAACCAGTCGGTCACTTCAGTAGTGACGGATTCTTACAATGCAGCGGCTTCTCACCGTCCACGAAGTATCGCTTCAAGTCAACGGCGACCATCCTCGCGCCACGTTGCGCGCTCTCCTGCGTCGCCCCTCCGACATGAGGGAGAGCGAGCACGTTCTCCGCCCTAAGAAGCGGATGATTCAGGTCCGGCGGCTCTGAACCGTATACGTCGATCGCCGCGCCTGCGAGCTTACCAGCAGACACTGCATCCGCCAAAGCGTCATAGTCAATCAGCGGGCTGCGAGCCGTGTTGATCAGGTAAGCTCCCTGGCGCATCGCACTGAACTGGTCACGGCCGATCATGCCACGGGTTTCATCTGTTAGCCGCGCATGCACGCTCACGATGTCGCTCTCGCCGAGCAATGTGTTAAAGCCGACCGCCTCACCGCCGACACCCTTGATCACGTCACCGTCGACGAACGGATCGTACACGAGTACTCTCATATGGAACGCCGAAAGTATCTCGGCGACGCGGCTGCCGACTTGCCCTAGTCCCACAAGACCAACCGTGTGACGAGCCAATTCAAAGCCTGCGGTGTCATAGCTGTAGAGATCTCCCTGCCATTTGCCGCTTCGTAAGTTCTCAGCTCCGACCTGTACCCGTCTTACAAGATCTAGCATCAAGCCAACGGTATACTCCGCCACCGCAGGGCCGTTACGGCCAGGGGCGTTGACTACTAGCACACCTTTCTCTGTCGCCGCATCAACGTTGATGTTGACCGGCCCGCCGCGAGCGACCCCAATGAACTTGAGTCCATCGAGACGGTCAAGCACGTACCGGTTTACCGGGGCAAGGTCGGTAACCAGCGCGTCCGCGTCTTGCGCTGCGGCGATGACGTCATCTGGTGCCCCCGCGTATTCTTGAATCTCGTCGTCGTTTCCGCGGGGCGTTCCCGGCCACGGAAGATCAGCAGCCGTAAACTGCCACCCCGAGATGAGCTTTTTGATCTCATTTTCGAAGATCACTGGCTTGATGAACCCGCTGCCAAGAATCGCAACCTTCATAGTGTCTCCCTGTTCGTCATGCGATCAACGCACATTATTACGACTCCACCGCTTGTGACGTCATCACTTTTCGGGCTTCTGCCCGTACCCTTTGAATTGGCGTATCGCTTCGCGCATCTGTTCATCCGAAAGTAGCTGAGGCGAACCTTCGGGCTTCTGCTCGTACCCTTCGAATTGGCGTATCTCCTCGTGCATCTGGTCATCCGAAAGTAATTGGGGCGAACCGAGGAGACATTGACTCAAATAGGCGAGCTGCGCCATCGATTCGATGTTGAGCGCCCCCGAATAGGCTTTCTTCAGACTGGTGCCTACCGCTACAGCACCATGGTTCCGTAGCAGCGCGCCAGTGTAGATATCGCCAAGTGCTTCGACTACGCGCTCAGCCAAAGCCGTCGAGCCAAACAGCTCATAACGCGAGGTAACCGGGATGCTTGCGCCGCCGAGCCTGCCAACTACATAGTGCACAGCGGGAATCGGTCTGCCGAGGATCGAGTACACCGTGGCATATGGCGAATGCGTGTGAACAATCGCCTTGACGTCGCCCCGCTGCTGGTAGATGGCACGATGCATCGGAGCTTCGGAAGACGGCTTAAGACGACCGGTGATCACCTTCCCTTCCAAGTCGACGATCGGAACGTCATCAGCCGTCATAGTCGGATAGTCAACGCCGGTGGGCGTCACTGCTATCCGGTCGGGAGCAACCCGAACGCTAATATTGCCGAAGGTCCCTTTCGCAAGGTCGTCTGTCAGCATGAGGTTAGAGTAGTCGACAATCTGTTGTTGCGCTTCAGTGTATTCTTCAGATTCGTTAGTCATAGGTCAATCCTCTATCGGATCAGGCGGTTATTTGCGTTCGTTATGTACCTAACGCTTTGGATCAGAGCGTCGTCGTTGCCGAACCCACCGGCCTTAGAGATGATGTTGTAGCCGTCTTTACTAATGCTCCACGGGATTCCGGTGACAACCTCCTCCTGCGGGTAGAGAGTTTCGGCGCCTATTCGTTCACAGACCGAAAGACATGTATCCGCGCCCGCGACGATGACTGCGATCTCGCGTGGGTTCAAGCGACTAGCGTCTACCGCACGCTTGACGAGGTCGGCGACGAACGACTCGAACGTGCCACGGTACGGAAGCTCTTCCATGCGGTCGTCCATCAACGCGATTGCGAGGATCTTGTCTTCGCGAAGCAGCGCGCAGATGCGACTCTCGGCCCGCTCCATCTCCGCTGACGCCTGGTTCTCATGTGTCAGCATCCGTGGGTTGATCCGCACGATGTTCAGCGAAGGCTCGGAGGCTTCCAACAACTCGACCTGCTGAAGGCTGCGTGGGTTGGCGCTGCCACAGGCAACAATCGTCTGCTTGATGGATGGACGGTCGGGCGGTGTCAGCGTCGTCTGCGGACTAGGCGCCCATAGGCGCGCCAGCGGACGAGCCAACCCGGCCGATCCGACCGGTACAACAGTTGGAAACCGCTGCAGTATCTGTGCGATCTGCTCAAGCTCTAAATCAGTAGCCGCGTCAACGGTTACTGCCGTACGGTAACCAAGGCCGTTTGCCTGTGCAAGGGTCTTAGGCAGCTCCTCGGACGTGGCATGGATAACGTGCAGCTCCTCCGACGTGGACTCCACGATTTCCTTAAGCATATCGCTCGAGACCGGATTGCGAGGGTCTCTGGCGTAATCGGTCTGGCTAATCGGTATGCCTTCGACCATCAGGCGCCCCCCTTCTACCGTCCGATGTACCCCGGGGAACGCCGGGCATACGACAGCAACATCACGTTGCAACGCGTGTAGGATGGCGTTGATCTCAGCACCGACATTACCACGCATGGTCGAGTCGATCTTCTGATAGACGCGGGCCGGCATATCTTCCTCAGCGTCGAGGCCAGCCACGGCGGCCCGCGCCCGCCGCGTCGCCTCAACGAGTTGATGCTTGCGGGTGTCCGTCAGCTTAACTTGCACGACTCCCTGGCCATACCCACGTTCCCACGCAGCCTCACCGTTGAGGCTGACTGTCACAGGCTGGCCTGCTTCACGAAAGACGATTCCCGTATCGCACGCCCCGGTGAAGTCGTCAGCGACTACGAACACGCCACCTCTACTGCTAACTACATCTTTGCTGTCATGCACAGCCGGCTCCTGAGTCTTATCTGCCGTAGTCATACGGCCGCTGGCCGGCACCGCTAAGTACCGACCAGCACCGCATAACGAGATGCATATGCTGAAGGAAAATTTATTTCCTTGTCTGTGTGTCAGGCGATGGCGATCGGACGGATCATGGACCCGGTCGCTCCCTGAATTTTCAGCGGCAGCGTGATGAACAGGAATTCCTTAACTCCGTCAGCTGCGAGTTCTTCCAGAATCAGGTTCTCCATCAGATGGATTCCGTTCTCGTCCAGAAGATGCTCGTGCACCGGGTGGGGGTTCCTGGGCACAGTCGATGGCTGCACCTCGACTGTCGAGGTGTCGCCACCAACAGCAACAATCCCCCACTCTGAAAGAAGTTTCGCGACTTCGAGCGTGATGCCTCCGCCGTCGTGCGCGTTGAACGCCTCAGTATCACGCCAAAACCCGCCGGCACCCATGCGGAACAACACGACATCACCGCTGTGGACATCGATCCCGTCACGCTTGAGCACGGCCGTAAATTGGTTTGCCTCGAAAGGCTCTCCCTTGGTCAGCGGATGGCCCACCTCACCGGCAGCATCGATCAGGATTCCCCGCGTGATGATGATCGGCAGCTCGCTCGCCGACCCCTTCAGCGGACCAAAGTCACCGAGATCCGTAGCTGCTTTCCCGTCGAACCAGTGCTGATCGGCACCAGTGACGGTATGACCGTGCGCGTCGATGTGCGTGCCCGAGTGAGTCGTCCCCATCACCAGATCCGAAATCAAGCTGATCGGCGGATCATTAGGATCCGGGAACGGCTTCGAACCCTGATTCTTCACCCCCTGCGGCGTGCGATAAGTCATCACCTGAAACGCCGGATGCCCATTCCACATCGGCATCTCCGCGTCCCGCACACCCTCAAGGTCATAAACCTTCCCCAGCTTCGGCATAGCCAGCTTCTGCAACAAGTCCTTCGACATCCTCACCCTCCTCGCTGAACCTAGGAGCACTTGCCCTGACCCCATTTCCGAACATCTGAAATCAGAATAGCTCAAGTTAGAACAAATAGAACCACCATGCCCGAGACGCTGGAAGCTCTCAGCGAGCCTGGCCGAAAGGTTCCCCCCTCTGTCAGGCTCGCTACATGCTTCTCCGCCTCCGTAGATCACTCGCCGGTATAGGAACGGACCACAATCTGGATCAAGGTCGGTTCGACGCCAACGCCTTACTTGCGGTCGTGAAACCTGGTTATCAGAGCAGGTGTGCGACCGGTACTGCAGCCAGGGCCCCAAGGCACGGAGCCAGGACTGGCACCCACGAGTACGCCCAGTCCGCGCTGCCCTTGTCCTTGATCGGAAGCAAGGAGTAGATCAGCCGCGGACCGATGTCACGCGCGGGATTAATAGCCCAGTTCGTTGGGCTGCCCAGACAGCCACCGATCGCCACGATGACGAGTCCTACCGCGGCATAGCCAAGGCCCGCGTTGCCCATCGAAATGGCGCTCGGCTTCGCCAGCACCCATAGGATGAGCATGAACGTTCCCACTCCCTCTGTGACGCAGTTCCAGAAATAGCTGCGCACCGCCGGCTCGGTGGCAAAGATCATCACGAGGTTCTCGTTATCAGTATTAGCATCGAATAGCTTCTTATACACGGCATACGCAACGAGCGCACCGGCCATGCCACCAGCGAACTGGCCAACTATATACACCGGGAATTCGGACCAGCTGAGTTTGCCGTCAACGGCCAACGCTAGAGAGAGCGCGGGGTTTAGGTTGGATCCCGAATGCGCCGAGATAGCGTTGGCTAAGAAGACTCCGGCTCCGACCGACAGGATGACTTGCAACCAGCCGCCGCCAGAGGCGCCGCCTTTGCGCAACATGTTCGCCGCAATGGCACCGTTGATGAAAAGAACCAGGGCCGCCGTTCCGATGAACTCGGAGATAAAATTCGAAAACATTAGGAAGGATGTTTTCTTGTATGTGTCAGGCGATGGCGATCGGACGGATCATGGACCCGGTCGCTCCCTGAATTTTCAGCGGCAGCGTGATGAACAGGAATTCCCTGACGCCGTCCGCTGCGAGCTCTTCGAGGACGAGGTTCTCCATCAGATGGATTCCGTTCTCGTCCAGAAGATGCTCGTGCACCGGGTGGGGGTTCCTGGGCATGATCGAAGGCTGCACCTCGACTGTCGAGGTGTCGCCACCGACAGCGACAATCCCAGACTGCGAGAGAAGCCTTGCGACCCCAAGCGTGATGCCTCCGCCATCGTGCGCGTTGAACGCCTCAGTATCACGCCAAAACCCGCCGGCACCCATGCGGAACAACACGACATCACCCTTGTGGACCTCGAGGCCTTCACGCTTGAGCACGGCGTCGAACTCGTCCGCCTCGAAAGGCTCTCCTTTCGTCAGCGGATGGCCCACCTCACCGGCAGCATCGATCAGGATTCCCCGCGTGATGATGATCGGCAGCTCGCTCGCCGACCCCTTCAGCGGACCAAAGTCACCGAGATCCGTAGCTGCTTTCCCGTCGTACCAATGCTGGTCCTCACCAGTGACGACATGCCCGTGCGCGTCGATGTGCGTGCCCGAGTGAGTCGTCCCCATCACCAGATCCGAAATCAAGCTGATCGGCGGATCATTAGGATCCGGGAACGGCTTCGAACCCTGATTCTTCACCCCCTGCGGCGTGCGATAAGTCATCACCTGAAACGCCGGATGCCCATTCCACATCGGCATCTCCGCGTCCCGCACACCCTCAAGGTCATAAACCTTCCCCAGCTTCGGCATAGCCAAAGACTGCAAAACGTCCTGCGACATTCTTCCCCTCCTCATTGAACGTGGGGCCGCTCCGAAGCCCCATTCCAGAACATCTCGCAACATAATAGCTCATTTCAGACCATATTGGATCATCATGATCAAGACGCGAAAAACGCCGCCCAACCAGCCGCCACAACAGCCGAGCCGCGAAAGGACACGACGTGTCAGCCGATAGATCCCGGCTCATCCCAGCCCAGCGCCGCGAGGAACTCGTCCGCCAACTGCGCGGCGACGACGTACTGAGCGTCCGCGAGCTCACACAAATACTCGACGTGTCCCTCATGACGGTGCGGCGCGATATCAACGCGCTCGAACGCGAGGGGCGGGTTCACAGCGTCCCCGGTGGGGTGAGATTGGCCAGCCGCGTCGTTCAGGAGCCCTCATTTGATGTGAAGGCGAGTCGCGACACCGCCGAGAAGGAAGCCATCGCCCGGACAGCCGGGAAGCTCATTCAGGACGGGATGGCAATTTACCTTGATGCAGGCACGACGACCGGGGCACTTGTACCATTCCTATGTGAGCACCACGGCCTTACGGTCATCAGCAACGATTTCATCATTGTCGATCGCCTACTTGGGATCAACGATATGCAGATCATTCACGTTGGCGGACTAGTTGAAGCCAGTAACAAGTCAACTGTCGGAAGGCTAGCTGCCGAGATGTTGCAGCATATCAACACCGACATGGCCTTCATAAGCACAAGCTCATGGGACCTAAGCCGCGGCATAACTACACCATCTGAGTCAAAAGTTGGCGTTAAGCTAGCTGCCATGCAGGCAGCACTTTCCTCGGTCTTACTGGTTACAAGCTCGAAGTTCGGTATCCTCGGCTTGTACGATATCGCCCCGCTCGAGCGCTTTGACAGGATCATCACTGATTCTCAGTTGCCTGAGTCTGTCGCCGCAGGCATTAGAGATAAGGGCGTCAGACTCGACTTGGCAAGCTGACCCAGGGTTATCTACTGGCCGCCCCGTTAGTGCGGATCACGCGCGACGAGACCACATAAGGTGGGCGGGACGGTACGCAAGAGGCATGGAGGCTTACCGCGCGCGCCAAGAGCAGGAGGCCTTTCGGCGCGCGCGGTCATAGGCCCCTCAGAGCTTGAAGCTCTGGCCGGGGTCAAGGACGACGACGTTCGACGTGGTCTCGCGCTCGACGTCGGACTTGAACATCTGCACGTCGGTCTCGATCAGCGGGAAGGTGTTGTAGTGGCAGGGGATGACGGTCTTCGCGCCGATCAGCGCCGCCGCGTCGACGGCGTCGATGCGGTCCATCGTGAAGTGCCCGCCGATGGGTATCAACGCCACGTCGATCGGGTGATGCTTACCGACCAGCTGCAGATCCGAGAACAGGGCCGTGTCGCCGAGGTGGTAGACGATCCGGTCGTGGAAGTTGACCAGCAGACCGGCGGCGGTAGCAACGCTCCCGCCTGGGGTCGTCGAGGTGTGCCAGGCCGGCACCAGCTTCGCCCAGCCCCATTCGAACTTCGCGGTGCCGCCGAGGTTCGGGTTGACGGTCTGGATCCCCTCCTCGGCAAGCTCGGCGGCCAGCTCGACGATCGCCAGCACCGGCGCACCGGTTCGCTTGGCGATCGCGACGGCGTCGCCGAGGTGGTCGCCGTGACCGTGGGTCAGCAGGATCGTCGTCGCCCGCACGTCACCGGCCTCGATGCCCGCCTTGGGATTGCCAGTGAGGAACGGGTCGATCAGGATGCTCGTATCGCCGTCGGTCAGCGTGAACGCCGAATGCCCCAGCCACGTGATGTCCATCGCTACTCCTCTTCTTGAGCTGTTGTGGAAGCGCCCGGATAGTCGAGCTCAATGCCGAGCTCGAGTCCGACCGCGACGCCGACCAGCATGCTCAGCCTGACCTCCTCGGCAAGCAGAGTGCGAACGGCGCGCAGGCGCTGGTCCGAGTCCGTCTCCGCGACCGCGTCGTGGACGGCAGCGTTATGGGCGGTGTCGAACCAGCCGCCCGCCTCGAGCGCTCGCGCCAGCGTCTGGTTCAACGTCGGCGCGGCAGCGGTCACGATCTGCTGCGCCGCATCGAGACGGCCCGGCTCGCCTAACGCCGCGATCGCAGCCTCGACCTCGGCCACGGTCCACTGACCGCCGCCGGACTTCGGCTGCGCTCGCCCGCGTTCGCTACTGGCGTGAGTGTCGCTCATCCCCAGATTCTGACATCACGACCCTTGCAGCCAGGCGCTCGGCAGTCCGAGCAGGATCCCAGCCACGATTCCGGCCGCGCACGGCACCCAGCCCGCCTCGGTCGTCGTCAGCGGCATCAGCACCAGTGCCACGGCGAAGACGGCCACGCCGATCAGGTCGCCACCGAACTCATGCCCCTTGCGCAGGCGCAGCAGCTCGGGAATCGCCCACGTGATCAGCAGCGCCAGCGCGATGCCGTTGCCGCCGGCAGCCACGGACTGCGTGATCTGGGCGCTCAGCAGAGCGCCGCCGGCGCCGGCCAGCAAGGTCGATCCGAGCACCAGCAGCGGCCCGTTGCGCCGCTCCAGCAACGTTCCGAACAGTGCAATCGCCGCCAGCGCGATGAAGGCGTAGCCGGTGTTCGAGTAAACGAACGGCGCCGTGAGCGGCCGCCACCACTGGTTGCCAACGGCGCCAGCCGTAATCACGGTGTCGTAGCCGACGGCGCCGGTGCGCCAGATCAGACAACCGATAACGCCGAGCAGGACCAGCCCCAGGGTCGCGTAGGGACGCCGCTCGCGGGCGATGCCGGGGATCTCGCCACGGCGCAGCGGCGTCAGGCTGGGAGCCTGACGGCGGCGCGGCGTGCGCTCGAGCACTCGACCCTCGCGGTCGATCTTCGGCGCGCGCTTGCGCAGCCGCTTGCCGCAATACGGGCACTCGGTGATATAGGGGCTGACCTCTGCCCCACAGTTCTTGCAGACAACGAACAGATCCGAGCGGCCGGTGCTCACAAGCGCGATTGTAAGCCGCCGCCTGACCATCCCGCCATCATCGTGTTGAACTGGGCGACAACGCCTGCCGCCACGGAACCCGCAGCGCTGGTAGCCTTCCGAGCTTGGCATGAGAATGCAACCTCGTCAAAGCCTCGCCGAGATCGAGCAGGCGTTCCTGGAGCAGGTCGAGATGGGCCATCGCGACCAGCTACGCCGGCAGCGTTCGGCCGAGATCCAGTCACGCAAGCGTTGGCACGCGCGCGAGCGCAAACGCAGCTCTTTGCGCTTCTACGTCTTGTCGGCATCGCTGGTGCTGACCGGAGCACTGGTCACGGCCGCGATGCTCGTGACGCTGTACTTGCTGCTCTCCTAGTGGACGCTTCGGCCGGAGTCACCGGCCGCCACGCCGCTAGTCGACGTTGTCAGGAGGCTCGGCGTCGACTTTGCCGGTGGACTCGGCGTCGGTGTCTGTTGACGGGCTCGCGGGCACGAGCTGCAGCTCGTTGTAGACCTCTTTCCGGAAGACAGGAATCTCCCGCGGGGCTTGGATTCCAAGCCTGACCTTGTCGCCAACGACCGCGAGCACCGAGATCTCGATGTCGTCGCCGATCATGATGGTTTGACTGCACTTCCTCGTCAGTACGAGCATCGTTCCGCCCCTTCGCGGCTGCGATGCATGCCCCCTTAAACACCACAACCAGCTATGTAGTGATACTCAGAATACCTGTGTGTCTGGGTGACGCGCAACGTTGCCGTGGCTCGGCGCCTGTATGCTCAGGCCCATATATGGCACGAAGATCTCTACGACCCGAGCTCAATCGGATTCGTGGCTGGGTGCGCCAAGGGCGCACCGATGCCTGGATCGCGCATCAGCTCGAGGTCACTGTCCAACAGATCCAAGCTTTCAAGCGTGAGAACTCGCTGGAGGCTGTCGGCGACCCCGACGTCCTGACCGTACCGGCTGACCTCGACAGCGAAGTCGACCTGCGCGCAGAGGACGAGGCGCTCGTCGCCGCCGAGCTGGAGGCCGAGCAGCTAGCCGCCGAAGAGGAAGAAGAGGAGAAGCCCAAGCGCCGTCGCGGTCGCCGCGGTGGACACTCGAGTCGCGGCAAGCACAAAGCCGGCACTCCGCTGGAGGCGACGTTCGACCATGGCGAAGAAGGCTATGGTCTCTGGCTCGATCCGGCGGTGCAGGACGATCCTGTATACGCCGAGCACTGGGCCGGGCACCGGCCGGTCGAGGTCACGATCGAGGAGGATCAGATTGTGATCCGCCGCGTCGAGGACGACGACCAGGCCGACGACGCTGAGGAGTAAGGACCTAAGCGGTGTTAGCGGGGGTTACAGCGCTTGCGCTGTAACCCCCGCGCCAACCGCACCTTCGCTCGACCGCGCCGCGACGTGCCACAGCACGCTGTGGATCGGGTAGCGAGCGAGCAAGATGTCGAGCGCTCCGCCGTCGATCAGTCCTCTTCGATGTGACGCACGCCGCCGCCCTGATCGTTGGCGCGCCGCAGGTAACGCGCGAACGCTGCCGCCGCGACTGTGCTCATGTCCCACAGCTCGGGTTCGTCCGGCGCGGCCCGCACGACAAGCTGGAAGCACCAGTCCGTACCGGTCTTCAGGTAGTAGCGCGCCAGCTCGTCGCTGGTGAAGGCGCCGCCAAGCCGGTGCTGGAGCTCGTGGACGAGCAGCTCGACAAGCTGCTCGGCGCGGCGCCGCTGCGGCGGCTCCAGCGCCTGCAGACGCTGCACGCCGTCCTGCCAGAGGCCGGCGATCTGCTCGAACTCTGAGCTCACCGGCTCTTCACGATCACGTACGGACGCTCACCGGCCTTGGTCATGCCGAGCCCGCGCCCCGCCTGGATGATCCAGCTCTTCTCGCTCAGCTCGCGGCTGCGCGCCTCCAGTCGGTGGTTCGAGGCCGACAGCCTCGACACCAGCGATATCTCGTGGTGTGCCTGCGCGTGCGCGGAGATCAGCGACGCCCCGGCCTTAACCCCGATCCAGCCGACGAGCACAAAGACGGTGACCATGATCATCCGGAATTTGCGATCCCAGCGAACCTTGGAGGTCGGCAGCCGACGAGTAACGCGCCACGGGCGCTGGACCACCGTCGACGTCTGTTCGTCCGAGTCGGGGCTGGGCGCCGCCTGCGCCTGGCTGTGAGAGTTAGTTGCACGCACCTTGCTTCGCGTTCTTCGACGCGGTCCTGCGCCCTCCTCCCCTGCTTCGCGCGGGGCTAACGAGATGCAAGATGGCTGACGGAGCGGCGGCGCGGCCACCCGCGCTCGCAGCCGGCTGATCCCGGCAGCACCGTCCAGTCAGGTCGTCGGCTGTCGCCGATCTTGTACCGCATAGGTACAAGATCCGCGACAGCCGACGCGCCGTGCTTCACAAGTGGCTGGCCGCGAATGCCGCCCGGCCGGGGTAGCGCGCGTCGCCGCCGAGCGCCTCCTCGATCCGCAGCAGCTGGTTGTACTTGGCGACGCGATCGGTTCGGACCGGAGCGCCCGCCTTGATCTGAGGGCAGGCGCAGGCGACCGCGAGATCGGCGATCGAGACATCCTCGGTCTCGCCGCTGCGGCTCGCGATCACCGGCGTGTAGCCGGCGTCACGTGCCGTCCGGATCGCGTCCATCGTCTCGGTCAGTGTGCCGACCTGGCCCGGCTTGATCAGGATCGAGTTGGCAACGGCGCCGTCGATCCCCTGTCGCAGCCGCACGGCACTGGTCGCGAACAGCTCGTCGCCGACGAGCTGCACGCGCCGGCCGAGGCCATCGCTCAGCGTCTTCCAGCCGGACCAGTCGTTCTCGGCCATACCGTCCTCGATCGAGACCACCGGGTAGCGGTTCACGAGGTCGGTCCAGTAAGCGGTCAACTCGCCGGCGCCGAGGTGACGACGTTCCTCGCCCAGCTCGTAGTGGTCGCCGTGCTGGCAGCCGGTGGCGGCAGCGTCGATCGCGATCGCGACCTGCTCGCCGGGCGCGTAGCCGGCGGCTCGGATCGCGGCCGTCAGCAGCTCCAGCGGATCGCCCGCCTCCAAGCGCGGCACGAACGCGCCCTCGTCGTTCACCGCCGCCGAGAGCCCACGCTCGCGCAGCGTCCCTGCGACGTTGTGGTAGACCTCGCTGGCCATCCGCAGCGCCTCCGAGAAGCTCTCAGCGCCGACCGGGACGATCATGATGTCCTGCAGGTCGATGCCGTTGCCGGGAGCGGCACCGAGCACGCTCAGGAGCGGCACCGGCAGCGTCTGCGCCGTACCGCCGCCGAGATAGCGCCAGAGCGGCTGATGCTCCTCGGCCGCAGAGGCGTGCGCCGCCGCCAGCGAGACCGCGAGGATCGCGTTGGTGCCGAGCCGCGATTTCTCGCGGGTGCCGTCGAGATTCCCGAGCGTGCGGTCGAGCGCTGCCTGCGCCCCCGATTCCATACCGTGGATCGCATCGGCGATCTCGCCGTTGACCGCCGCCACAGCCTTCGTGACGCCCTGCCCAAGCCAGGCGCCGTCGCCGTCGCGCAGCTCGCTGGCCTCGAACTCCGCCTTCGTGGCACCAGCCGCGACGGACACTCGGCTCCAGGCGCCGGACTGCAGGCTCAACTCGACCTCAACCGTCGGATTGCCACGGCTGTCGAGGATCTGACGTGCGCGCACTTGATCGATCTGGCTCATAGCCGAAGCCCCCTCCCCCGGGTTGTCATTAACGGCGTCGGCGCTACTTGGAAGGACACATTGTGCCCCGTTATGCGGCGCCGCCGTCGTCAGGCTCCGCGCCAAGCCGGGCGCGTGCATAGTAAGAGAGCTGCGAGCCGGCATCGAGCTGCGACCATTCCCGCCCCTCGCCGGCGGCAAGGTCGACGCCCGCTTGCACTCGATCGCGGAACCGGCCGGCTGCGGCGCGGACCGCCAGCTCAGGGTCGACGTCGAGCTTGCGGGCGCTGCTCACCACCGCGAACAGGACATCGCCGAGCGCGCGGAAGCGCTCCACGTCGGCCACAGCGTCGTTTGCCTCACCGTCCGCCGCGTCGCCTGCCTCACCGGCCGGCGCGCCAGCGGGCGCCCCGGTAGCAGCACCCGAGATCGCGTCCAGCGCCTGCAACTGATCGTGCGCGGTGTCCAGCGATGCCGCCGCGTCCTGGGGATCGAAGCCACTGGCCGCAGCGCGCTGCTGGACCTTTCGCGTGTAGAGCAGCCCCGGCAGGTTCTCCGGCACCTCGCCGAAGACCCCGGGCCGCCGACCCTCCTCCGTCCGCTTGATCGCGTCCCAGTTGCGCAGCACCGCCGCCGCCGTCTCGGCCTCTGCGTCGCCGTAGACGTGCGGGTGACGGCGGATCAGCTTCTGGCTCACGTGCCGGGCAACGGCCGCGAGATCACCGACGCCCCGCTCTTCAAGCAGCAGCGCCAGGAAGTGCACCTGGAAGAGGACATCCCCAAGCTCGTCGAGAAGCTTTGCATCGTCCTCCTGCTGCACCGCCTCGGCGACCTCGTAGGCCTCCTCGACCGTGTGCGGCACGATCGAGGCGGCGTCCTGCTCACGATCCCAGGGGCACTCCTGGCGCAGCCGGTGCGTGATCTGGTCGAGCTCGGTCAGCGCGGCGGCCGCAGCCGCCGTCGCCTCGCGCTCGTCACCGCCGGTCGAGCTCACCGCTCACCCCGAGGTCTTGGTGGTGCTCGCCGCCGTCGCCGTACCGGTCGCGGTCGTTGCCGTGCTCGTCGTCGTCCCGGCGGCCGTCGTCGTACCGGTCGCGGTCGTGCTGCTCGTCGTGGAGGTCGCGGTCTGCGTCCACGCCGCCGGGTTCGCGGCAGCGGACTTGTAGCCGGTGCAGAGGGAGATCGAGTACAGCGGGCGACACTTCGTGCTCGACTGCCACGACTTCTTGGCGGCGTTGCCGATCTGCTTCGCAGCCGCCGAATTCGCCGCGGTGGTGAGGGTCGTCTTGATCTGAGACTTGACCTTCGAGAGCGGCTGCTGCACCGACGCGGTGCGCTGGGTGATCTCGATCACGTAGTAGCCGAACTCGCCGTGGATCGGAGCGACCACCTGGTTCAACGGATCGGCGAAGATCGCCTTGTTGACGGCCGTCTCCTCGGTGCCGCTCGCGACGTTGGTGAGCTTGCCGCCGTTCTTCTTCGAGCTCGCGTCCTCCGCGTACTGCTTGGCGACGGCCGTCCAGCTCTTGCCGCCCTTCAGCGCGCCGTAAGCGGCCTGAGCGCTGGCCGCGGTCTTGGTGCGGATCAGGTTCAGGTTCGCGTGCGCGGTCGTGGCGTAGGTCGACTTGTGCTTCGCGTAGTAGTTCGAGATGTCAGCCGCCGTGACCGACTTCTCGGCGCGCTTGAGCAGCTTCTCGTAGATCATGTTGACGCGGGTCTGGAACAGCAGATCCGCCTTGGTCTCGCCGCTGCTCTTGAGATAGGACTTGAACTCCGTCTGAGTGTTGGTCGGGAAGTCCTTCTTCAGCTCCGCGTTCAACGACTTCTGGACCTGCGCGTTGGTGACGTGGATGCCGTCCTTATACCCCTGTGCCTGGTACCAGTAGCCCTCGATCAGGAACTCCATCACCTGCGTGCGATAGCTCTTGAACAGCGACGCGCACTCGGACCGGAGCGTCTTCACCGGCGTTTTCGCGAGCGCGGTGTACTCGGTCCGCGCCTGCTTGATGCAGCCGTTGAAGTTCGGCGGGTCGCCCGGCGTGATCGCCGTCGCGGACTCCTCGCTGGCCGCCTGCTCCTTGGCGGCCAGGTAGGTCCAGTGCTGGAACGCCGTGAGGCTGATCGGGTTACCGGCGACCGACGCCACCGAGTTGCCGGGAATCGCGCCACCACAGCCGGCGACGCCCAGGCCAACCACAAAAATGGCGCCTAGCGCCGCGACCCGCTTGGAGGTCTTGAACTTCTTCGAGATCTGCACGGCTGCCGATACTAGAGGACGGGAGGGGCCGTTTCCGCTCCGGCGTGCGAGTCTTACGAATATCTTGGGTGTTGCGGACGCCGCAACCGCGCCCGTTCACACAACGGCGGCCATCCGTTCACGAGGCGGTTACAGTCGCCGCGGGCGCCGAGTCTCTACCGTCCTCGGCCTCCTCGTTCTCGCGGATCACCGCCAAGAGCGCGTCGGCGGCGCGCACGACCGCCTTCAGCTGGTGCGAGGCGGACTTGCCGCCGATCCGCATCGAGAACTGCGAACGGCCCGACTCGTACAGCGACTCGGGGATCCGCACACGCAGCTCCTTCGCCTGGCGCGAGCCGAGCTCGATCGGCGTCACCGCCAGCCGACCGCCACGGAAGCTGACCGCCGTCGCGCCGGCCTGGCCGAGCTTGACGCGCGCGATCTGCAGCGTGATCAGGTTCTCGAGCGGCTCCGGGATCTCGCCGAAGCGATCGGTCAGCTCCTCGCGCAGCAGCGCGAGGTCGGCAACCTCGCGCGCTGCGGCGATCCGCCGGTGCACGTCGACCTTCGCCTGCTCGTAGGGGATGTAGGCAGCCGGCACGTAGGCGTCGACGTCGATGTCGAGCCGCACCGGCTCCCACTCGGCCGGCAACCCGTCGTCCTCCACGCCGTCGGCTCCATCGGAGCCGGACATCGCCGCAACCGCCTCGTCGAGCATCTGCATGTAGAGCTCGAACCCGAGCGCGGCGACCTGCCCCGACTGCTCCTCGCCCAGCAGGTTCCCGGCACCACGGATCTCGAGGTCGCGCATCGCGATCTTCAGCCCCGCCCCGAGCTCGGTGAAGTCCGACAGCGCCGACAACCGCTGCGCGGCTTCGCTGCTCAGCGCGGCCGCCGACGGATAGAGCAGGTAGGCGTAGGCACGCTCGCGTGACCGCCCGACGCGACCGCGAATCTGGTAGAGCTGCGAGAGCCCGAAGGTCTCCGCCCGCTCGACGATCAGCGTGTTTGCCTGAGGGATGTCGATGCCCGACTCAATGATCGTCGTCGACACCAGGACGTCCGCGTCGCCACGCAGGAACGCCATCATCTTCTGCTCGAGCTCGCTGTCGTCCATCTGCCCGTGCGCTACCAGGAAGCGCAGGTCCGGACAGAGGCCGCGCAAGCGCTCGGCGGTCTCGTCGATCGTCTCGACGCGGTTATACAGGAAGAAGGACTGTCCGCCGCGGGCATGCTCGCGCAGCAGCGCCGCCTTGACGAGCTGCTCGTCGTACTCGCCGACGTAGGTCTTGATCGGGCGCCGACCTTGCGGCGCGGTCTCGATCACACTGATGTCGCGGATCCCGGCCAGCGACATCTGCAGGGTCCGCGGGATCGGCGTCGCGGTCATCGAGATCACGTCGACCCTCAGCTTCATCTGGCGCAGCAGCTCCTTCTGGCGGACGCCGAAGCGCTGCTCCTCGTCGATGATCAACAGGCCCAGGTCCTTCGCCCGTACATCGCGCGAGAGCAGCCGGTGGGTGCCGATCAGGATGTCGACCTGACCGGCGGCGAAGTCGGCGATCACCTGCTTCTGCTCGACAGCGGAGCGGAAGCGCGAGACCTGCTCGATCCGCACCGGGTAGTCCTTCAGCCGCTCAGAGAAGGTCCCGTAGTGCTGCTGGGTGAGGATTGTCGTCGGGACCAGGAACATGACCTGCTTCCCGTCCTGTACCGCTTTGAAGGCGGCCCTTAGGGCAACCTCGGTCTTCCCGTAGCCGACGTCGCCGCAGACCAGCCGGTCCATCGGCCTGGGCGCCTCCATGTCGGCCTTGACCAGCTCAATTGCCTCGAGCTGGTCCGGCGTCTCGTTGTAGGGAAACGCGTCCTCGAACTCCCGCTGCCAGTCGCTGTCGGGCGCAAAGGCGTGGCCGGCCCGGCGCTTGCGCTCGGCGTAGAGGTTCAGCAGCTCGCCCGCCATGTCCTGAGCGGCGCGGCGGGCACGGGACTTCATCGCCTCCCAGCGCGTGCCGCCAAGTTTCGAGAGTGGCGGATGCGCACCGCCGGCACCGACGTAGCGACTGATCTTCGCAAGCTGGTCGACTGGGGCGTAGACGCGGTCCTGGCCCGCGTACTCCAGATACAGGTAGTCGCGTGTGATGCCCGCGACGGTCTTCGTGTCGAAGCCGGCAAAGCGCGCGATGCCGTGGTCCTCATGGACGACGATGTCGCCGGTGCGCAGCTCCGCGAACGAGCGCAGCCGCCCCTTGCGGCTGCTGGCAGCGACCGCCTCCGACGCAGTCCGGCGGCGCCGGAACAGCCGCTGCTCGGGGATCACGGCAAGCTGCATCGCCGGCGCGATGAAGCCCTCGCCGATACGGGCCTGGGCGAACACGAGCGAGCCGGGGGCGGCTGCCGAGCCGTTCAGCGCCGCCGCCGGTCCAGCGGGACCGGCGGCTGCGGGCTTCGTCTCAAGCCACGTCACGTTCATGCGGCCGAGGTTGTAGGCGAGGCGCTCGCCCTCACCGCGCGAGGCGAAGGTCACGACGGTGCGGTAGCCGGAGCGCGCCAGCTTCTCGAGCTCGGGCTCGGCCTGGCGGACGCCGGCGGCCGCGATCTCAGCGCTTTGCGCACGGAACTCGAACGGCTGGTCCTGCTCGATCGATGAAAGCTGGATGCGAGCGCGCTCGTGCAGCGCCGCCTCGATCTGCTCGGGCGCGATGTAGAGCTGGTGGGCCTCCTCGCTCGGGAAGGCAGCGCAGATGTCCTGCCAGTTGTCGGCGAGCGCCGGGGCGATCTCCTCTTCACCGGCGATCAGCAGCTGCGCCTCGTCGCCGGCGAGGTCGAGGAACGCCTTGAAGTCGTCGACCGGGAGCAGCTCGGCGATGTCGGGACGGTTCTCGTCATCTTCGAGCGCCGCGATCTCGGCCAGCTCGCGATACTCGGCGGCGAGCTCGGCCGCCGGCGCGACCTCGATGCTCTCGGCGTTGCCGAGCGAGCGCTGGGTGAACGTCGAGAACCAGCTGAGGCGGTCGATCTCGTCGCCGAACAGCTCGACGCGGACAGCTCGCTCCTCGGTCGCGGGGAACACATCGAGGATGTCGCCGCGGACGGCGAACTGACCGCGGTCCTGAACCTGGTCAACTCGCTCGTAGCCGGCCTCGACAAGCTTCTCGACGCCGCTTTCGAGCTCGAACTCCGCGCCCAGCGTGAGCGTGAAGCCACGCGGCCGCAGCGACGGGTCGGGCACCTTCTCCGACAGCGCCGTCGCGCTGGCCAGGATCACCGGGGCGCCGTGGCCTTCGTCACCCGCCTGGAGGGCGTCGATCGCCGCGACCCGCCGGCCCGTCAGGTGCGGGGTCGGAGACAGGTGGGACTCGTAGGTGACGCCGCGACTCGGGTAGTAGCGAACGAGCCGCGGTGCCAGCCAAGCGCGGAGACTGACCGCCAGATCGCGCGCCTGACGGTCGTCGCCGGTGACCACGATCGCCGGTCGTGCCGGGTTCTGGCTCACCAGTGCGGCCAGCAGGAAAGGCCGGAGCGAGCTCGACACGAACGCACGACCGCCTCCCTGCGAGAGTTTCAGGGTCTGGGGGTCATTCTCAGCGTGCGAGAGGAGCTGCGAGAGCATTCGCTGTCCGTTCGAGTCTAGGAGGGGCGATTCGCGCCGGGACGGCGCCGGGTGCCGTATCCGTTAGCGGGGTGGCTCGGCGCCCGGCGCCAACGTCGCCGTCTCGAGCACCTGCTGCGCCGCGTTTGCGGCACGTTCGATCAAGTCCCGGACGTCTGTATCCGGCTCACGGAACTTGCCGAGGACGTAGGCGGCGACGATCTCCGGATCGGTGCTCGCCGGTCGGCCGACGCCGACCCGCACGCGATGGAAGTCGCGGCTGCCGAGCGCCGCGTCGATCGACTTGAGGCCATTGTGACCGGCGAGGCCACCGCCAAGGCGCGTCCGGATCTCACCGAATGGCAGATCGATCTCGTCGTGGAGCACCAGGATCCGGTCCAGCGGCACGCGCAACGATCCGCGTACGGGACCAACCGACTGGCCGGAGTCGTTCATGTAGGTCTGCGGCCAGAGCAGCGCCACCCGCTGCGTCAACGGCAGGCCGCTCTCCGGGTGAAACCCGACGGTGACCTTGCCATCGACCAGCAGCCCACGACTACGTGGCTTCGGCGCTCCGAGCTGCCACTGCGTGCGCAGCAGCTCGGCGACCTCGAAGCCGACGTTGTGACGGGTGCCCTGGTACTCGCGCCCGGGGTTACCGAGTCCGACGATCAGCCAGTCAACCGGGGCCGCGACACGGGCAGAGGATCGCATCAGCTGCGACTCTGCCGGACGCGATCCCGGCAACTGCGTTTCGGTGACGATGCGCCCAGGGCGCGACCGCTCACGACTCTTCGGGATGCTCGTCGCCGTCGCCGACGACTTCGGTCTCCGTCTCGATCTCAGCGGCTTCAGCGCCGGACTGGCCGGTGTCGCGCAGACGCGGCGCATGGATCGTCGCGACGACGGTATCGGGCTCGGCGACGAGGCTGACACCCTCCGGCGGCGTGATGTCGCCGATCGTGGTGTGCTCGCCGACATCAAGCTTCGAGATGTCGTGCTGCACGAATTCGGGGATCGTGCCTGGCAGGGCCTCGATCGTGATCTCGCGGACAGCGTGCTCGAGGATGCCGCCATTGACGATGCCGACGCACTCCTCGATGCCGGTCAGCTCAAGCGGGACCTCGGTTTGGATCGGCTTGAGCAGATCCACGCGCAGTAGATCGATGTGGGTGATGCTCCCGTTGACCGGGTGACGCACCCGCTCCTTCAACACGACCGGCGTGGTGGTCTCGCCGTCGAGGCTGAGCTCGATGATCGCGCCGGCGTGCGCGAGCGCGTTACGCAGCTCGCGGGAACCGACGCGGAAAGGAATCGGGTCCTCGCCGCCGCCGTAGACGACGCCGGGGACGTAGCCCTCGCGGCGGAGGCGACGCGCGCCGCGCGAGCCGTCCGGCTCGCGGCGAGTGGCTTGCAGGACTGTGGACTGATCAGTTGACATAGGCTCGGACGATGGTAGCGGGCGCGGGTCGCCAAGGCTCCGTGGCCCCCGGCCGTGGTTCGCGTTCGCTCCCGACGCGGCCTCGTGCCCTCTCGCCCCGATTCGATCCTCCCCTTCGGGGAGGTTCCGCGCCCCGGCCGCAGGCGTCCATGGCCTTTGCGCGCGCCACGGGTGCCGGTGCTCGGCGCCGACCCGGAGCGAGGCGCGCGGTCGGCGCGCGGTCGGCGCGCGGTCGGCGCGCGGTCGGCGCGCGGTCGGCGCGCGGTCGGCGCGCGGTCGGCGCGCGCCTTCGTGAAATGGTCAAGAAATCCTGCTGGCTGGGTAGGTAACCCAAGTACCATGTGGACAGGCGATTCTCTCAGGCGAAGTGTGGGCAGTGCCATGGAAACGCTCAAAGTCATTCTCATCGTTGTCGGCATGCATTTGATCGCGTTGGCGGCGGCTTGCGCGATCCTCATCCCGGCCATCCGGGCCCAGCGTCGGCGTGACAATGGCGACCAGGGCGAAGGCGACAGCGGCTCGGACGACGGCTGGGGCAACCAGCCGCGGATCGAGCCGAAGCCGAGCCGCTGGCCTGGCGGCGGCGTGCCGCTGCCCAACGCCGAGCAATCGCGGGTGCGGCTGCGCGGCCCGGGCCGGATCGCCGACGATCTCGGCCACTGGCAACGTCGTCCCGAGCACGCACCGGCCCCGCATCGCCGCCCTGTGCGTAGCTGAGCCTCGGCGGCAGGTTGAAGCTAAAGCAGGGCGGGGGGCGCCGCGAGCCGACCCAGCGGCTGCTCAGACATGCGCGATGTGAACCTCGCGCGGCAAGGAGGAGAGACGGTGGGCACCATCCTCATCGACATGCACGATCTCCTCGAGCCGGACGCCGAACTCGCCCGGCAGGTAGATGCCCGGCTCGATGCTGTGTACGGCGCCGGCGCGCAGCGGCGCGTCGTTCCCGGCCATGATCCAGGGCGCTTCGTGAACCGAGATGCCGAGGCCGTGGCCGAGTCGGTGCGTGAAGTACTCCCCGTAGCCGGCGTCCGCGATCACCTTGCGTGCGGCAGCGTCGACATCGGCGCAGCTGACACCCGGCTTGGCGGCCGCGATCCCGGCCTGCACGGCGGCCTCGACGATCGCGTGGATCTCCCGGTAGCGCTCCGACGGATCCCCCACAAACGCCATCCGCGTGATGTCCGACGGGTAGTCGTCGAGCCGGCCGCCGACATCAAGCACGACCGCGTCGCCGGTCTCGAATCGCCGCGACCCGGTCGCGTGGTGCGGGAAGGCGCTGTTCGGCCCGCCGCCGACAATCGTGAACTCCGGGGCGCCGCCCCGCTCACGGTAGGTACCGGCGACCACGTCGGCAAGCTCGAGCTCGGTCATGCCCGGCTCCAGCGCCGCGTACGCGGCCCGGACCGCAGCGTCGTCAAGCTCCGCGCAGCGGCGCAGGAGATCAAGCTCGTGGTCGTCCTTGATCTCGCGCAGCGGCGCGATCAGGCTCGACGCGTTTGTCACGGTGGCGTGCGGCAGCGCCGCCTCCAGCGCCAGCAGGTGATCGGCGCGCAGCTCCGGATCGACCGCGAGACGCGCAGCGCCACTGACACCAAGTGACCGCAGCACCGCGGCCAGCGTAGCGGCGGGGCCGGCGGCGTCATCCCAATCGGCCAGTCGCAGGCCCGGGGCGAGCGATGCGATTTGCTCGGCATTGAGGGCGGGCACGACCATCGCCTCCTCACCACCGCTGATCAGCAGCAGGCAGAGGCGCTCGTCGGAGTGCGGCGCGAAGCCGAGCAGGTAGCGCAGGTTATCGGTCGGCGCGATCGCGACCAGGTCGAGCGCGGCGTCTGCCATCGCATGCTGCAAGGCCGCCGTTCGTTTTGTTCGCGTAACTGTGTCCATCATCACTGAAAGTGTGCTCCTTTTGCCGGTGCCCGCGACGCCCGGTTGCGTCACGATCGCGTTGTGAAGGCGAGCTCCGAAGGCGGTCGGAGGCGCCGGGGAATACAGGTAGGCTTATGGCCATGAAAGTGCTCTACATGCCCGCCCGCTTGGTCGCGCGTCTGCTCGGCGGGATCGCCGGCCGCAAGCTCTACGCGGGTGTTTGGGCGCGGATCAGCGACACACCACGGCCGCCGACAAGCGCCGCCGACCAGCGTCTCTGGCAGGTCGCGACCGGTGCCGCGCTGAAGGGCGCGATCGCCGCCGGGACGATCGCCATCGCCGACCAGCTCGCGGCACGACTGTTCCACCACCTGCTCGGGGCCTGGCCTGCGCACGCGCGGAAGCGGGCACAGTCGGACGCCAAGCTCGCACAGAATTGAAACCGTCGCCCAACGCTGAAGCCCACCGTACAGGATTGAAAACGCCGGGGCGGCCAGCTAGAACAGCTGGTTCTCGCCCTCGAAGACCTCGCTGACAGAGCCGTCGGTGAAGATCTGGCGGATCGAGCGGCCCAGCAGCTCGGCGCAGGAGAGCACCTTGAGGTTGTCGGGAGCTCCCGGCGGGATCGCCACCGTGTCGGTGACGACGACCTGCTCGAAGCCGGCCTCCGTGAGGTTCTCCCAGGCGTTGCCGGAGAAGATGCCGTGGGTGGCGGCGACGTAGATCTTCTTCGCACCGGCTTTACGGACCGCCTCGGCGGCTGCCTTGAGCGTGCCGGCAGTGTCGACGATGTCATCGACCAGCACCGCCGTCTTGCCCTTGACGTCGCCGATGACGTAGGCGATCTCGGCGACCTGCTGCTGCGGACGCTCCTTGTTCAGGATCGCGAGGTCCGCCCCGAGCTTCGCGGCGAAGCGCTTGTTCAGCTTGACGCGGCCGACGTCCGGGGAGACGACGACCAGGTTCTCGAGCTGTAGGTCGGCGAAGTATTGCGTGAGGATGAAGAGCGCGGTCATGTGATCGCACGGCTTCTGGAAGAAGCCCTGGATCTGACCAGAGTGCAGGTCCATCGTCAGGATCCGGTCGATGCCCGCCGACTCCAGCATCCGCGCGACCAGCCGCGCACTGATCGGCTCACGCGGCGCCGACTTCTTGTCCTGGCGCGAGTAGCCGTACCAGGGGCAGACAGCGATCACACGGTGAGCCGAGCCGCCGACCGCCGCGTCCACCATCAACAGCAGCTCCATCAGCGAGTCGTTCGCGTTGAGCGACTCCCCGGCGTTACCGGAAGTTGGCTGCACGATGAACACGTCGGCACCGCGGACCGACTGATCGAAGCGGCAGTAGACCTCGCCGCTCGAGAAAGTCTTCTTGACCACCGGCGCGACTTCGACGCCGAGCTTATCGGCGATCCGTGTGGCCAGCGGCAAGTTCGCCCGGCCACTGACGAGCATCAGCCGCTTGTCGGGGTCGATCCGCAGCCGATTTGCGTCGGAGAGACTTGCGGCCATCGACATCGGGCTCACCTCCAGGGTGCTCATCGCAATCGAAACTTTACGCTGAATAGAAGAGCGCCGTTAGAGGGGCCGGGCAATCGTCACCGCTGCGCCGCCCCTTCGCCGCCCGAGTTTTCGCCTTCGCGGCCCCGGCCGTTGCCGGCGTTGTCAGGACCGTTGCCGGCACCGTAGCCAGCACTCTTCTCCCCGTCGCCCGCAGCCTTCGCGCCGGCGCCCTGTTCCTTTTTGCCAGCAACCCGCTGCTCGTGCAGAACTTGCACGCGATCCGCGTATCCCTTGAGGTTAGTCTGGTGCTCCCGCGCGATCGCGAGCGCTCCGTCCGGCACATTGCCAGTGATCACCGAGCCTGCGGCGGTGTAGACGTCGTCGCCGACGCTGACCGGCGCCACAAACGTGGTGTCCACGCCGGTGTGCACGCGGTCGCCGATACGAGTTCGATTCTTCACGTAACCGTCGTAGTTGGCGGTGATCGTCGAAGCACCGAGGTTCGTGTCGACGCCGATCTCGGTGTCGCCGACGTAGCTGAGATGCGGCACCTTGCTGCGGGCTCCGACGTGCGAGTTCTTGATCTCGACAAACGTCCCGGCCTTCGCGCCGGTGTCGAGCACCGCGCCCGGTCGCAGGTAGGCGAACGGGCCGACGCTCACCTCCTCACCGATCTCGGCACCGGTGACGTAAGAGTGGATGACCTGCGCGCCGACACCGACGCGGCTGTCGATCAGCGTCGTGTGTGGCCCGATGATCGCTCCCTCGGCGATGGCGGTCTCACCGCGCAGGTCGCAGCCGGGCTCGATCCTGGCGTCGGCGGCGATCTGCACACCGACCTCGATCAGTGTCCGCGTCGGGTCGACGATCGTCACGCCGGCCAGCATGTGCGCGTCATTGACCCGGCGCTGCGCAACCGCAACCGCCTGAGCGAGCGCCCGGCGATCGTTCACGTTGAACATCTCGACCGGGTCACCAAGCGCCAGCGCGGCGACCCGGCGTCCCTCGCGACGCAACACGGGCAGCACATCCGGCAGGTAGCGCTCGCCCTGGGCATTGTCGTCGCCGATCTGCGCAAGCGCGCTCGCAAGGACGCCGCCATCGAAGGCGTAGATCCCGGTGTTCACCTCTTGGATCTCAAGCTCGGCCGCAGTCGCGTCACCGGGGCGCTTCGTCTCGACGACACGCTCGACCTGGCCGTCCTCGCCGCGCACGACGCGACCGTAGCCGCTGGGATCGTCGAGCGTCGCCGTCAGCATCGTCGCCGCGGCACCCGTCTGTGCGTGAGCGGCGGCGAGCGCCGTCAGCGTCTGCGGCCGGATCAGCGGCACGTCGCCGTAGAGCACGAGCACCGGGACACCGGGCTCGAAGTGCGCGGCGGCGGCCTCCAGCGCGTCGGCGGTTCCGTGCGGCTGCGCCTGGATCGCGATGGCGACATCGGTGTCGAGATACGCCTTCAGCGGCTCGGCCGGGGAGTCGACCACGACGACCTTCGCGGCGCCGGCCGCGCGGGCGGCAGCGATCGGCCAGCCGATCATCTCGCGCCCGCAGAGCGGGTGTAGCAGCTTCGGTGTCCGCGAACGCATACGCGTTCCCTGGCCGGCAGCGAGGATGACGACGACAGGGGCTGACACGACGCGCATATCCTAGGCGATCGTACGACGGGGAGCATCACAGCCCGGTAACAACTGTCTCGCAGCGCCTGGCAGGCGCCGGATCGCCCGAGTGGCGGCGGCTCCGACGTCACCAACCTCCCGAAGCGCCGCCATTGCTAGAGTGCAGGCGACTTTGGGGGATCGTATAACAGGTCAATACATCGGGTTTTGGTCCCGGGAATCGGGGTTCGAGTCCTCGTCCCCCAGTCTGGTCGGCCGGGCTTCCGGTCCCGGTAGACGGTAGGTTCGCGCCGCCGGCTCTCGCTGGTCCCGCGCCGCCTGCGTGACGGACGTGCGACCCGCACGTCCTCCACACAGACCCGTAAAACCTCGAACTCCGACCGCGAGAGCGCCGGAGTTCGAGGTTTTACGTCTATATGCCGGCGAATCTCGAAATCCACGGGGCTCGGCGACAGAGTTCGAGGTTTTACGGGTTGAGTCCGGTCGCGTCAGGTCGGGAACGCGCCGAACAGCGGCAAGCTGATCAGAATCGACGCTGGTCGCCGGTCGTCTCACCCACACGCCGGTCTGTTGGCCGGCGGCTCAGAGCTGGTGCATCGTGCCGGCCGGCTCGAGGTCGCCGGCTTCGATCGCGTCCCGCACGAGAGGCAGGGCCGCGCGCAGCAGGGCAGCGAACGCATCCGGCGCCTCGCGGACGTGGTCGAGCAGCTCCGCAACGGGCGTCGTCTCACCCGGCCGCACCTCGTCCGCGTAGTCGGTCAGGAAGCCGACCAGCGCGAACGGCATTTGCAGCTCGCCGCAGAGCACGGTCTCGGGGCCACCGGTCTGGCTGACCGCGGCGACGCCACAGGCGGCCAGCGAGGCGATCTCGGCGGGGGTGTTGAAGCGCGGTCCGTCGACGTGGCCGTAGATGCCGCCGACCTGGCTCTCGACCGGCAGCGACAGCGCCGCCGTGCCGAGGATCGACGCAAGCCGCTCGCTGAACGGTCCACCATGCAGCAGCCAATGACCGCGCGCAGGGTCGGCGGGCTGGTCGAAGAAGGTGCAGAGCGAGCCGTCCGGCAGGCGGTTCGCAAGGAAGTAGAGGTCGTCGAAGACCACCAGTGAGCCGAGGGGCAAGGTCGGGTCGACCGCACCACAGGCGGTGGTGCCGATCACGGCTTCGGCACCGGCCTCGCGCAGCGCCCAGATGTTGCCGCGATAGTTCACGACGTTCGAGAGGCGCGCATGGTGGGCACCATGACGGGAGATGTGCACGATCTGGACGCCGGCCAGAAAGCCGCGCGTGACCGGCACGTCGCCGTACGGAGTCGAGATCGCGACGCTCTCGGCGTCAGCCAGGTCAGGCAGCGTGTAGGCGCCGCTGCCGGTGATGATGCCAACGCTCATCGCGGTACCCGACCGCCCTCGGCACCTGGCTCGGTCGCAGGACCGCGCGGCGCCGCGATGCCGAGCACACGCATCGCCTTCAGGCCCAGCGAAAGCTTCTCGCGGCCGTCGGTGGACTGCACGTCGAGGCCGGTCAGCTCCCGCACGCGCTCGAAGCGGTAGCGGATCGTGTGGCGATGGGTGATCAGCCGCGCCGCGGTGGCATTGACGTTCGCGTCGCAGTCGAGGAAGGTTGCCAGCGTGCCAAGCAGGTCCGTCTCGTACTGCTCGTCGTAGGAGACCAGCGGCCTGACCGTCTCGCGGTAGAACCGCCGCAGCTCGGTCGGCTCGCTCATGTAGGGCAGCAGCAGCTGGTAGGTACCGGTTTGATCGAACGCAAGCTCGGTCACCTCGGGATCGCCCTCGATCACGTTCGCCGCCAGCATCGCCTCGTTGCCGCCGCGCCCAAGCTCGGCCGCGTCGTTGACCCAGCGGCTGCGGCCGATCGCGAAGATGAAGCCCGCCAGCCCCGACTCGAGCTCGCGCAGGATCGCGGCCGACGCCCGGCGACCGGCCTCGCCGTCCGGGTCGGGTATGAGCACGTTCACGGTCGCGCTGTCGGTGTCGCTCGGCGCCGCCAGCGCACCCGGCACGATCGAGCGCGCGCCACGGGAGGCGACGGTCAGCAAACGCCGGCGCCAGTCGTCGTCGGTCGGCACCCGGGCGCGCACCCGCACGACCAGCATCGTTGCGCCCGAGGCGAGGTCGCAGCCGAGCTCGCGCGCGGCGCCGAGGATCTGCTCGCGCTCGCGCAGCCGCCGATCGATGATCGCGTCGAGGAACCCGCGGGCCGCCTCCTCGGAGGCACGTTCCGGGGCACGGACGCGCTCGACCTCGGAGGCGATCAAGGTTGTCACCAGCGACAGCAGCGCGGGGTCGGGATCGCCCGAGCGCAGCCGCATCCGCAGCTCCCCCACACTCGTATCGGCAACCTTCAGCTCGATCGTCGCGACGTCCTCGGCCTCACGCAGCAGCGAGCGCTCGTCGGCGGGTGAGCGTGCGGCCACCGCGAGGATCGACGCGGAGCGATCGATCAGGACCAGGCTCGCGCCGAGCACGCGTCCGGCGGCACGCAGCACCTCCGGCAGGCCGGCGCCGGCCTGGACTGCGCCCGTGACCTCCGCAAGCGCAGAGAGGTTGAGCCCGCTGCCCGCCCCCGACGTTCGCGCTCTGCTGCGATCCGCCATGCGCTCAGCCACTTAGAAGACGCGAGGCCAGTAGACAACGAGCTGCCAGCCGGCGACAAGTCCGACCACGACAAATGCCGCCAGCACGTAGAGCGACAGCACCAGCGCGATCGCACGTTCCCAGATGCGCTGGTAGGCGGACACCGCCGGCGCGACCACCAGCACCGCGAAGGCGACCAAGCCGATGACCGCACAGCCGGCCGCCACCAAGTATGTGATGTGATCGTTGCTCATCGGAAACACGCGCGGATCGAGACCCGCATCACGACAATTGTGACCGAAGTTCGCGTCAGAGCAAGCGCGGCGCGCCGAAACCGGCGTCCACGGGTACTGCCACGGTAGCGCCCGGGTAGCGCGTCACCAGCCGCTGGATGAGCTCGGTTGCCGCCGGCCGGGCATCAGCTCCCCAGCACAAGCCGAAGACCGTGGGCCCCGATCCCGAGACCATCGCTGTGGGCGCACCCGCCTCATCGAGCCGGCGCAGCGCCGTCACGGTCTGGGGGCAGAGCGACGTCGCGGCCGTCTGCAGGTCGTTCACGCGCAGCTCCGGCGCGCCCTGCAGCGTCGCATCCTCCAGCGCGCCCTGCAGCCGCTCCAGCTCGAGGTCCGTGCGGCCGAGGCCGAGCCGGTCCGCCTCGGCGTAGACGTCCGCGGTAGCAAGCTGCGCGTCGACCGGCACGACGGCGTACGCGTGCTCGGCCAGCGGCGTCAGGCGCGTGACGCGCTCGCCGAGACCCGTGCCGAGGGCGAGGCCCGGCTGCAGTTGGGCGGGGACGTCGGCGCCAAGCTGCGCCGCGATCGCCTCGAGCGCGTCAGCCGGGCCGGGGGCGAACGCCAGCGCCAGGCGGAGGGCGGCGGCGGCATCGGCGGAGCCCCCGCCCATCCCGCCGGCAACGGGGATGCGCTTGATGATCTGGATCCGCAGCGGCGGACCGTCCCAACCCTCCTGCCGCAGCGCCGCCAGCGCCCGTGCCACCAGGTTCTCGCCCCGCACGCCCGGGCACACGACCTCGTCGTGCCGGCTCGGCTCGAGCGATTCGGCGATCAGCCTATCGGCCAGCGAGATCGACTCGTAGAGCGTCACGAGGCGGTGGTACCCAGCCTCACCGCGGGTGCCCATGAACAGGGCAAGGTTCACCTTCGCGGGAGCGAGCGCCTGCAGCCTCATGCGTAGAGCTTGTCAGCCAGGGCCGCGAATTGCGCCGCCGAGAGCTGCTCCGCCCGCGCGTCGGCGGCCAGCCCGAGCTCCGTCAGCGCCTGCCGCGCCCGCTCGCGGATCTGTGGCTGATCGCCTTCGGTCAGCGCCAGCGAGCGTGCCAGCGCCTTGCGACGATGGGCGAAGGCATCGTGGATCAGCCTTCTGGTCGCCGGGGTGGCCCGCTGGCCACCCCGGCGCTTGAGGCCCAGGAGCACCGAGTCGACGTTCGGCACGGGCCGAAAGACGGTGCGCGACACCGGTCGGAGCACCTTCACGTCGCACTCGAGCTGGGCAAGCGCCGAGGGCGTGCCGTAGGCGGACGAGCCGGCCGCGGCGGCGAAGCGCTCGCCGACCTCGCGCTGCACCATCACCACCCAGCTGGCGACGGAAGGCAGCTCCACGATCGACTTGAGGATCACGGTCGCGGCGACGCCGTAAGGGAGGTTCGCGACCAGCTTCGTCGGCGCGGGCGCGAGCTGACAGTAGTCGAGCGTCACCGCGTCGGCGATGTAGAGCCGGCCCGTCTCGCTGCCTGCCGTCAGCTCGCGCAGGCGGGCTTCGAGACCCGCATCCAACTCCACCACGTGGACGTAGCCGGCACGGGCCAGCAGCCGCTCGGTGAGGATGCCGCCACCACCGCCAACCTCGAGCACCACATCCTCCGGCCCGAGCTCCGCGAGGCGCTCGATCACATCGAGGATGTTGCGGTCGACGAGGAAGTTCTGGCCGAGCTTCACCACCCGAACACCGCAGCCGCCGCAAGCTGCTCGTCGTGCTCGAAGCGGTCGTACGGCACCCGGCGCTCAACCGCCAGCGCGGCAGCGGTGATGACGACGTTGGCGGTGACGTTCGGCCGACCGCGCTGAGCTTGCGGCGAGAGATAGGGCGCGTCGGTCTCGACCAGCAGCCGCTCGGCCGGGACCTTCAGCGCCGCGTCCCGCAGCGGGGCGTTGCGGGGGTAGGTGACGTTGCCGGCGAACGAGATCCACCAGCCATCGTGGGCAAGGCACTCGTCGATCCGGTCGGCCATCGAGAAGCAGTGCAGGATCACCTTGACCCCGACGGCATGCTCGTCGAGGATCGCAAGCGTGTCGTCGTCGGCGTCGCGGGTGTGGATCATCACGGGCTTGCCGAGCTCGCGCGCGAGCTCGATGTGGGCGATGAACGCGCGCTTCTGGTCCTCATGGCTCGCGTCGTCGTGAAAGTAGTCGAGGCCGGTCTCGCCGATCGCGACGCAGCGTGGATGGCGGGCAAGCTCGCGGATCGCATCGATGTCGGTGTCCACGAAGTCCCGCGTGTAGTTCGGGTGGATCGCAGTTGCGAAGTAGACGTCGTCGAACTGCTCCGCCGCTGCCAGCGCCGCGCGGCTACTCTCGAGATCGCCGCCGACCGTGACGATCCGGGTAACGCCGGCCGCGCGTGCCGCCGCGACCAGCTCGGCGTTTGGCGGCTCGCAGGAGTCCAGGTGGGTGTGCGTGTCGATCATCTGCCGCCTCGCACCGGCCGCTCTCAGCCTTGCTTCGGGAACAGCGGCGGCAGCGAGCTGACGGTGACGCCGCCGGCCAGCGGGCCGGCGGCGGCAAGGCCGGCCTTGGCGAAGTCGGTGTCGGGCGCCCCGAGGGCCTCGAGCAGCTTGGTGACGCTGCCCGGGATGATCGGGTAGAGCAGCACGCTGGCGGCGCGGACGCCCTCGTGCAAGGTCGCCAGCACCTGGTCGAGCGCCTGCGCCTGGGCGGGGTCCTTGGCGAGCTGCCAGGGGGTGCGCTCCTCGACGTAGCGGTTCAGCCGCCGCACCAGCTCCCAGGTGTCGGCGATCACGCCATGCAGCTCGAAGTTGTCGAAGCGGACCTTGACGCGCTCGGAGAGGTCGCCGAACTCCCGGACGATCTCGGGATCGAGCGCCACGTCGGGCACGACGCCGTCGCGGTAGCGCGCGATCATCGCGAGCGTCCGCGAGGCGAGGTTCCCGTACTCGTTGGCAAGCTCGGAGTTGTAGCGGGCGGCGAGGCCGTCCATGCCGACGGCGCCATCGGCGCCGAAGACGACCTCGCGCATCAGGTAGAAGCGCAGCGCGTCGACGCCGTAGGTCTCGAGCACCTCGAACGGGTCGAGGACATTGCCGAGCGACTTGCTCATCTTGCGACCGTCGGATGCCATCAGGAAGCCGTGGACAAACACGTGCTCGGGCACCGGCAGGTCGGCCGCGAGCAGTACCGCGGGCCAGAAGATCGTGTGGAACTTCAGGATGTCCTTGCCGATCACGTGCAGCTGGGCGGGCCAGTAGTGGTCGGTGAGGTCCTCCCCGTCACGTGCGTAGGAGAGCGCCGTGTAGTAGTTCAGCAGCGCGTCGAACCAGACGTAGAAGACGTGGCTCGGGTCCCACGGCACGGTGATGCCCCAGCTGATCTGCGAGCGCGAGAGCGAGATGTCCTGCAGACCGCCCTCCAGGAAGGCCGCGGCCTCGTTCATCGCCCGCACCGGCTGCACGAAGTCGGGGTGCTGCGCGAAGTGGGCCTCAAGCTGGGATTGGAAGGCCGAGAGCTTGAAGAACCAGTTCTCCTCATGCTCGCGGGTCAGCTCGATCTCGTGGATCGGGCAGCGGTTGCCCTCGAGGATCTCGGCCTCGGTCTTGAAGTCGGCGCAGCGCGGGCAGTACCAGCCCTCGTAGACGCCCTTGTAGACGTAGCCGTTGTCGTAGACCCGCTGCAGCACCTCCTGTACCCGGGCCTCGTGCTTGGCGTCCGTGGTACGGATGAAGAAGTCGTTGGAGATGTTCAGACGCTGCCACAGCGCCTTGAAGCGAGCGGCGTTCCGATCGGCCCACTGCTGGGGCTCGAGACCGTTGGCCCGCGCCGAGTCGGCGACCGGTTCGCCATGCTCGTCGGTGCCGGTCAAGAAGAACACGTCCTCGCCGCGCTGGCGCATGTGGCGGGCGATGACGTCGGTGGCGATCTTCTCGTAGGCGTGGCCGAGGTGCGGCACACCGTTCACGTAGTCGATCGCCGTGGTGAGGTAGAAGGACATCGGCCTAGAGACTACTGAGCGTCTCCGGTCGGGGCACCGCTGAGACCGCTGCCGGGGTCACGTGGGGAGCGGTCCATCAGAGTCCGGTACAGCGCGTTGACACTGGTGCCGGTCAGCTCGGCGACGACGCTCGCGGCGGCGCGCGGCTTCGCCCCGGCCGCGACCAGGCGGCGCACTTGCTCGAGGGCCGGGCCGAGATCGAGCTCGCCTGTGCTGGCGGCGCCGACCACCAGCACCAGCTCGCCGCGCGGCTCCTCCTCGCGGTAGCGCTCTGCCAGCTCGGCGGCAGTACCGCGCACGACCTCCTCGTGGACCTTCGTCAGCTCGCGGCAGAGCGCCACCGGTCGCGCCTGATCGAGCTCGGCCAGCAGCGCCAGCGTGGCGGCAGCACGATGCGGCGACTCGTAGGCGACCAGTGTCTCGGGCGACCGCAGCACCTCGGCAAGCTGTTCGCGCTTACGCGGGAGAAAGCCGACGAAGCACCAGCGGTCCGCCGGCAGCGCGCTTGCCACCAGGGCGGTCAGCAGCGCCGAGGGGCCGGGCAGGACCTCGACCTTAAGGTTTTCCGCCGCGCATGCCCGCACAAGCGTATATCCGGGGTCCGACACCAGCGGCATACCGGCGTCGGAGACCAGCGCCACAGCCTCCCCGTCCCGGATGCGGGCCAGCAGCTCGGGCGTGCGGCTGCGCTCGTTGTGCTCGTGGTAGCTGACCAGCTTGCCGGCGATGCCGTGGCGCTGAAGCAGCGGGCGTGTGTGGCGGGTGTCCTCGCAGGCGATCAGATCGGCGTCCCGCAGTGTACGCAGCACGCGGAGGGTGATGTCTTCGAGGTTGCCGATCGGCGTCGCGCAGACGCTCAATTTGCCGCTCATCGCGGGTCGCGGACGCTATCCCGGTCCGTCATCGTCCAGGGGCCTCAGAGCCGGCGTGGGAGCGTGCTGCCATGCGGCCACTATATGTATAAGACAGCAGTTCGGCAGCGTGCTCAGCCGACGGAGGCGCGCACGGTTGCGGGATCTTTAGGAGCGTGCACGATCCTGGTCGGGCAGCCATTCGGGCAGGATCTGGCGTCCCGCCAGCGAAGCCGACTGTGCGCACCAAGCTGATGGCACGAGACTCTGACGACAACCCAAATCGCGACCAGCCGCGCCAGCGTCGTGGTAGCGCTGACGAAGGCTGGACGTATGCTGCCCGGTCAGGTGGCAGGTCCGGGCAGGGCGGTTCCGGTCGCGGCGGCTCGCCGGGACGTGGCGGTGACTCCGGTCGCGGCAGCAGCTCCGGTCGTGGCGGGTCCGGCAGCTCCGATCGCGGCGCCAGTCAGGGTCGTAGCGGCTCCGGCGGCTCCGATCGCGGCGGCAGTCAAGGTCGTGGCGGCTCCGGCGGCCCTGGTCGCAGCGGGTCCGGTCGCGGCGGCGCTGGCGGTCAGGGTCGCGGGGGCTACAGCGGCGGGTCCGGCGGTCAGGGACAGGGCGGTTCCGGCGGCCGCTATCGCGGTCCCGGGCCGGTCGATCCCTACGAAGGCGACGTCCCCTACAACGTCTACCGCTCACGACCGCGCGGCCCCGTCGCCCGGCTCCGAGGCCAGAGCGACTTCGAGCTTGAAGAGCAGGAACTGAGCCGGCCGGCGCCGCCACGCGGCGGGCGCGGACGCGACTCCGGCGGACGCGACTCGTACGACTCTCAGCCGCCGGGATCGATGCCTCCCGGCTCCGGCCGGCGCCGGCGGCACGGCTTCATGCACCGGCCGTTGCTGGGCCTACGCCGCCTGACGCCGATGCGGGTGCTGAAGACGATCGTGGCCATCATCGTCGGCTGGCTGCTGCTGTCGGTCGTGCTGTTCTTCATCAGCGCTTCGCGCGATTCCGGCAACCTGCCGTCAGGCGCCAAGGCGGCGCTGACCGGTGGTGGGCCGATGCTGGTGAAGGCGAACAACGTGCTTGTGCTTGGCCTCGACAATCGTCCAACCACTGGCTACAGCTCGAAGGAAGGCGGCGCCAACTACAGCGAGAAGGACGCCAACACCGACACGATCATGGTCTGGCGGATCGGCGGCGGCGTCTCGCGGCGCCTATCGATCCCGCGTGACACGCTGGTCGAAGTCCCGGGCTACGGCCACCACAAGATCAACGCCGCCTGGCAACTTGGCGGCCCGGCCGAGACGATCAAGGTCGTCGAGAATCTCACCGGCATCCAGATCAACCACATGATCGTGGTCGATCTCGGAAACTTCCCGAAGTTCATCAACGACATCGGCGGCGTAACGGTTAAGACCCCCCGGATCTGCTCTGAGATCTCCGGCGGCACCGCGGACGGCGGCTACACACTCGACTTGAGGCCGGGCAAGCACCACCTGAACGGCGAGGAGGCGCTGACGCTCGCCCGCACCCGCGAGAACTCCTGCAACGCCGCCTACAACGACATCAGCCGCGAGAAGATGCAGCAGCAGATCATGAACGCGATGCGCTCGCAGCTCAAGACCTCCCACACGTTCTTCCATCTGCCGTGGGCCGCCTGGGATGCACCCGGCGTGATCCAGACCGACATGGGTGGACTCTCGTTGCTGCAGCTCTTCGCCTCGTCCGAGATCGGCGGCAACTCCACGCCGCGGACCCTGAACGAGGCCTCCGGAACCTACGACGGCGAGGACGTGCTCATGCCGCGGTCAGCCAACGTGACCAGCGAGGTCAACATCCTCCTGCACGGGAAGAAATAGGCTGCACGGGGACCAGGCGGGCCAGAATGTGACGCCGACAAGTGCCGGCCAGCGGGCCGGCACCAGACTTATGCTGACGACTGTGTCGCGCCAGGAAGCGGCGCGCCGAGTTACCCGTCAGCCAGCGGCGGGGCTGGGCGCGGCCGAGCTTGAGGAGGGCTTGGCAGCCTTGCTCTCGGCAGCGGGCTTGGAGGCCGACGTCTCCGACTTGGAGGCCGATGCTTCCTTGTCCTTCGCGGTCTGCGCGGCCTTCTCGCGCGCACGCCGCTTGGTGCCGTAGTCAGTGTTGTAGAAGCCGGAGCCTTTGAAGTGGATCGCTGGCGGGAACAGGAGCCGCTGCACCGGCCCACCGCAGATCTCGCACTCGGTCAGCGCGTCATCGCTCATGCGCTGCTTCGCCTCGAAGATGTGGCCATTCCCGCACTTGTACTCGTAGATCGGCATCGCTCGATAACTCTAGCTTTCGCAGAATCGCTTTCACAAACGTGGAGCGGTAGAGCCGCTCCGTCAGGTTGGCACTCTCGGGGTGAGAGTGCCAATATCCCCTCCCAAGGATAGAACCCGGCCACCCAAGCCGCTTTGCAGGCGCCGGCGGCGGTCAATCACGGCGCGGCGCACGGGGCCCGCCGGTATGGCGGTGCGGGTGGTCGGCGAGTTTGTCAACCTATACGCAACAAACTCGCCGACCACCCCGGCCGGGGAGTATTCCGGCCTGGGACCACCCCGGGCTCGGGACACCCCGGACCACCGGATCAGGCGGGCCGCCACGATGCCGAGCCACCGCGACTGATCGCGTCCACGAGCGGACTTCCGTAGGATGCGAACAATGGCCACAGACGTCGTAACCATGGATAAGATCGTCGCGCTCTGCAAACGCCGCGGAATCATCTTCCCCTCGAGCGAGATCTACGGAGGCATCGGCTCGAGCTATGACTACGGTCATTACGGTGTGCTGCTGAAGAACAACGTCAAGGCGCAGTGGTGGCACGCGTTGCTGCAGGAGCGCGACGACGTGGTCGCGCTCGACTCGGCGATCATCCAGCATCCACGCACGTGGGAGGCGTCCGGCCACGTTGCCGGCTTCACCGACCCGCTGATCGACTGCCGTTTCTGCAAGCGGCGCTTCAGCGCCGACAAGCTCGACCAGAGCGAGTGCGGCCACAAGCCTTCGGTACATCCCGGCGAGGCGCCGCAGTGCGACCTCACCGACTCGCGCAACTTCAATTTGATGTTCGAGACGACCATCGGCCCCGTGAAGGAGGAAGGCTCGACCGTCTTCCTGCGCCCCGAGACCGCGCAGGGCATCTTCCTGAACTTCAAGCACTACCTGCAGTTCGCGCGGAAGAAGCCGCCGTTCGGCATCGCCCAGGTCGGGAAGAGCTTCCGCAACGAGATCACGCCGGGGAACTTCGTGTTCCGCACGCGCGAGTTCGAGCAGATGGAGCTCGAGTTCTTCGTACCGCCTGAGGACGCGCCCAAGTGGCACGAGCACTGGCTCAAGACCCGCTTTGACTGGTACGTTCGGCTCGGGCTGCGGCAGGACCATCTGCGCCTGCGCCCGCATGAGCAGGCGGAGCTTGCGCACTACGCCGTCGCCACCAGCGATGTCGAGTACCGCTTCCCGATGGGCTGGTCCGAGCTCGAAGGCATCGCGAACCGTGGTGACTACGACCTCAGCCGCCACGCCGAGTACTCCGGCGAGAAGCTCGACTATGTCGACACGGCGAACGGCCGCCGCTACATCCCGTTCGTGATCGAGCCGTCCGCCGGCGCCGACCGCGCCACGCTGGCCTTCCTGGTCGACGCCTACGACGAGGACGAGATCGACGGCGAGACGCGCGTAGTTCTGCGCCTGCATCCCCGGATTGCCCCGGTCAAGGTCGCGGTCCTGCCTCTGGTCAAGAAGGCCGGGCAGCCGGAGCTCGCCCGTGAGATCCAGCATTCACTGCGCGAGGACATGCAGGTCGAGTACGACGAGGGTGGCGCGATCGGGCGGCGCTATCGCCGCCAGGACGAGATCGGCACCCCTTGGGCAGTCACGGTCGATCACCAGTCGATGGAGGACCGCACGGTCACAATCCGCGATCGCGACAGCCTCGCCCAGGACCGCGTACCGATCGACTCGCTGCGGGATGAGCTGCTGCGCCGCCTGCATGCGCCGTGGCACTCGCCCAAGCTGGACGCTTGAGGGAGGTCCGGGGGAGGAAGTGCTCGTGAGGAGCACTTCCTCCCCCGGACCCGTAAGCCCCGCAATGAGATCGTGCGCTGGAGGGCGACGCCTGGTCAGGCCATGGCGGCGGGACGCGGGCCGCGACCCGCGGCGTAAAGCAGCACGTCCTCGAATCGCGATACAGCTCGCTCGAGGCTGAAGCGCTGGATCTGCCGCTGCGCGCTCAGCGCGAGGCCGACCCGGAATCCATCATCGGTTGCCAGCCGGACGATCGCGTCGGCGAGCGCTTGAGGGGACTCACGCGGGACCACCAGACCATCGCGACCGGGACGCACGAAATCGAAAATCGCCGGGTTATCGCCACTCACCAGAGCGGCGCCCATCGCCATCGCCTCCGAGGCCATCAGCCCCCAGCCTTCGGACAGACTCGGATGCACGAAGACGCCGAGGCGATTGAAGTAATCGTTCAGCTCCGGTCCCTGCAAGTTTTCGTTGAACGTCATCCAAGGCGGCAGCGGGAACGACGGGCGGTAGAGTCCGCACAGCTGCACGTCGAGACTGTCGAGCTGCTTGCGTGCCAGCTCCAGAGCCGCCAGCCCGGTCTGAGCTCCCTTCACCGGGTTCTCGCTTACGAGCATGCCCACGACTCGCCCGTTCCGCTGCTCAATCGGCGTCGTGCAGCGGAGCTGGTCAAGGCGCAGACCATTCGGCGTGTAGAACGTGCGATCGCCCACGCCCAGCGTGACCGCCTGGTCGAAGAGCCACCGCGCAACGACACATTTGATGAACGGCAGCTGCCAGGTCTGATCAACGAGATCCGGCTGCCCCGGGGAATCCCACGTCTCATAGCCCTGCAGCAAGTAGACCGGCTTACCAGCAAGCACTGGCGCGGCTGCGACGAGCTCCGCGGTGCGCCAGGCAGTTGCAACCACGATGTCGCCGGCGGGCAGGTCGGCCGGCCGGGCGATCACCGGGTAGCGAAATTTCACAGTGCTGTCGAGCTCACGCCAAGACCCGCGCCCACGGAAGGCGGCGTAGCGAGCGACATCCTTGAGCCGCTCGGATGCACCGACACGTACCGCGTGCGGTCCAGCGCAGCCGACGATAGGTGCGACAACCTGGCAGCGATGACCCCGCCGTTGCAGCTCGCTCGCATAGTCGAAGACCACTCTGTAGCCGCCGCTCGGATGCCGAGAGAACCCCGGCAGCACGAACGTTATCCGCAGTGACTGACCAGGCTTGGCCGTCGCCGGCTCGGGCATCGCCATACGCCCGACGCAGCCGGGACTATTCGGCGGAGCCGGAACTGCTGGCGTCGTCGGAGTCGTCGCTCTGCGGCGGGTTTGCCGGCGGGGTGTAGTCGAACTGCTCCTCAGCGCCGAACAGCTTGTCAAGCGCCTTCTCGCGCAGGCTCTTCGAGAAGACCAGCGCCGCAGCACCGGCGAGGACAGCGAGACCGAAGAACCTCACCACGCGCTTGCCGCCCTTGTGCTTACGGCTCTCGTCCTTCACCTCGGCGGCTTCCGCCGTCTCACCCTTCTTAGCCTTCGACAACGTCGTTCCCCTTCCAGTTGGACTCGGTTGCAAGCATAACGGCCACTTGCGCTCAGTTCGCTAGGCGCAGGATTCTACCCTCGCTGGCAAGCGTCACAGCGGCGCCGAAGCCCTCGGCAGCGGTGCTTGCAAGCACCGCCTGGTCGAGTGTGTCGGAGAAGTGCGACACAAGCAGCGAGTGAACCCTGGCCAACTGCCCCGTCTCGCCGGCCTGGCGGGCGGTCATGTGGCCGCCGCCCGCTGGCGGCGGCGCAGCTGCGCCGAGGGTTGCCTCGACCAGCAGCAGGTCGCTGCCGCGGGCCAGGTCGATCAGCTCGCGGTTGAAGCGGCAGTCGGCGCCGTAGGTGAAGCTCGAGCCATTGCCGTCAGTGATTCGGCACGCGTAGGTCTCGATGAAGTGCGGGACGGCGGCGAAGCGCAGGGAGAGCGGTCCGAGCGCGAGCGTCGCGGCGGGGTCGTACTCATGTAGCTCAAAGGCCGCGTCGAGCTGCTCGCCGGCACCGACGGCGGCGAGCCCGCGCAGCAGCTCCCCAGTCCCCGGCGGGCCGAACAGCGGCAGCTGCGGGTGCTTGACGGCCGGAGCGAAGCGCAGCGCCTGGCTGTACGGGACTAGATCGAGGTAGTGATCGGGGTGCAGGTGGCTGAGCAGGATCGCGTCGACCGCGTCGAACCGCTGCCGAGCACGGAGCTTCGCAAATACCCCGGTGCCGCAGTCGACGAGCAAGGTGAAGTCGGCATCCCTGATGAGGTAGCCGCTGCAGGCGCCGCCGGCGTCCGGCCACGCATTCGACTTGCCCAGGACCTCGATCTCCACAGCCGCCGAGATTACCAGCGGCCGAGCGGAGGTCAACGGCTGGGCGGCGCGCCGCAATCGGACGACGCGCCGCAGCCGAGCAAGGTCGAGGCGAGGGTCCCCGCAAATTCAGCGACGCAGCGCGACCTGCTCGGCCGGCGACGGGAACGCCCAGGCCACTTGCAGGCGGCGCTCCGAGCGGAAGTCGAACCGCATCTGCTGCGGGGGCCGCAGTCCCTCCGGACGGTTCGGCCGGAACGTGGCGCAGGGGCCGGCTTCGCTCACGGCACAGAGACCGTTGCACCGGAAGTAGCACGCTTCGCAGGAGACCTTGGAGTTCTGTGTGCGACCCTTCGCCATGGGTTCATCAAAGCTCTTGACGACGCAGCTCGCAAACCCGAATCCCGGAAAACGCAACACTTTCGTCACAATCGTTTTCCCTGCTATATGCGGGTTTTTTCGTTAATGGTCACAAATCCGGCGCATTTTCCGGGCGTTTTCTTGACACTTCCGTAAGGGTCTGTCCCGGCCGAGATGCGGTCCGGGCGTGCAGATCGACCGGGATTCGCCCCTAAGGGCTCGTAGCGGAATGAGTGGCAGGATTTGACGAGTGGGTGGGCGTGGTTGGCGGGAGGCCTGACATGAGACGTACTGGCGGTACGGCGGTGTCACGGCCTCCCGCCAGGCGCGTCCAGACGCCGGCAAAGACGTCACTCATCCCGCGACGAGCCCTAAGCTCGAAGGGCGGGTCAATCAGATGCGGAGCGAGTCATTGAGATGCAGATCCTGATCACCGGCATCACCGGGTTCATGGGCGCGGCCCTCGCACCGCGACTGCAGGCCGAAGGACACGCGCTCCGGGGCCTCAGCCGCCGCCATCCCGACGAGCTCAAGCCGGGCAGCCTGCCCGGTGGCGCCGAGCTCGCCGTTGCCGACGCGGTCAGCGGTGAGGGCCTCACCGAGGCGCTCACGGATATCGAGGTTGCGTATTACCTGATCCATTCGATGGAGGAGGAGCCTGCGAGTGGGGGCTCCCCTCTCGGCGCCGAGCCGAGCGGCCTCAGCTTCCTCGAGCGCGAGCAGCAGGCGGCTCGTAACTTCGCGGCCGCCGCGGTCGCGGCCGGCGTACGCCGAGTCATCTTCCTCGGCGGCTTCGCGCCCACCGCGGTGCCGGCCTCGCCGCATCTGGCGAGCCGGCTACGGGTCGAGGAGACGCTGCTGGCCGAGTTCCCCGACACGGTGGCGCTGCGGGCTTCAATCGTGATCGGGGAGCGCTCCCGCTCGTTCCGCCTGCTCGTGCGGCTGGTCGAGCGCCTGCCGCTGCTGCCCATGCTCGCCTGGCACCGCTACCGCACGGCGCCGGTCGATCAGCGCGACGTGATCGAGTGCCTGGCGCTAGCTGCGACCGCCACCGACTTGCCGCGGCGCTCGCTCGACGTCGCCGGACCGGATGTCGTCTCCTACGGCGAGCTTCTCGCGGCGATCAAGGACGAGCTCATGCTGCCCCGCCCAACCCTCAACCTCGACATGCTCAGCGCGACGCCGCTTGTCAGCCGGCTTGCGGCGATCGTGGCCGGCGAGCAGCACGCTCTGGTCGGGCCATTGATGGATGGCCTGCAAAGCGACCTGCTGCCACGCGAGCCGGAGGCATGCGCCGTTCTGCACCAGTCGCCCCACCCGCTGCACGCTGCAATCGCCCACGCGCTCCAAGCGTGGGAGTCGCACGAGCCGCTGGGCGCCCGCTAGCGACAGCGCCAGGACCAGGACCAGGACCAGGACGCATCCCGGCGCGTGCAGATCCACCGGTGTCGGCTCTAAGCTCGGCTGTGCGTAGGGGTAGGGGTCGGCGCGTGCCGGCCACGATCAGGCGCCGGGCCTGGCAACCATGAGCATCGTCAGCACTGAAATCGAGATCGACGCACCAGCCGCGGCGGTATGGGCGGTCATCATGGATCCGTTGCGCTTCGACCAGTGGGTGACGATCCACCGCTCGGTTACGCTGCTCTCCTCGGAACCGGATGTCAAAGGCGCGGAGATGGAGCAGGTGCTGCACTTGCTGGGCCTGACGTTCAAGGTGCACTGGACGCTCGCCGAGGTCCGCGCCCCACGGTTCGCCGAGTGGCGCGGCCGCGGGCCCGCACTTTCACACGCGCTGATTCGCTACAACCTGTCGAAGCTCGACGATCAGCACACGCTGTTCGACTACACAAACGAGTTCAACACGCCCGGCGGCCCGCTTGCTCAGATCGCAAACCGGCTGGTGGTCGGCTCCTCGTCCGAACATGAAGCCAGGCGCTCCCTGTCACAGCTGAAGCAACTTGTTGAGCATCACTGGCGGTGACAGTGGAGCCGCGTATATATTATCCCTGACAGTTACCCGTAGTCCAGGACCGAGGTGCGAGATGGAGGGGTTTGTAGCTGCGGCTGTTAAGGACATCAACAGCCGCTTGCAGGAGCTGCAGCAGGAACAGCAGCGGTTAATGGCCGCCAGGGCCATGCTTACAGGTGAGGCGCCGACCGGCGGCGGCCATCTGTCGAACCATGCTACGCGCGGCGACGGCCATGCCAGGTCCGTGACCTCACGTGGCGGCATCAGCCGGCGCAATGGACACGGTCCGCACACTTCCCGCCGTAGCCGTAAGACGCGCGCGATGCAGGTGCTTGAGCTGGTGCAAGGACAGCCGGGAATCACGATCCCGCAGATGGCGGAGCGACTACATATCCAGCCTAATTACCTGTACAGGGTCCTGCCCAGGCTCGCCGAGAGTGGCGAGGTGAGCCGCACCGAGCAGGGCTGGCACCCCGGCGGCGCCGAGCTGGCGCCAACCCGAGTGGACGGCGCGCTGCCCGCCGTCACCGAGTAGACCAGCCTCAGCAGTGGGGGCACGCCCGAGCGGGCGCGCCCACCACTACCAGCGGATCAGATCAGGTTGAGCCCCTCGACGGCGGCCTTCTCGTCCTGCAGCTCAGCGACGCTGCGGTCGACGCCGGCGCGCGAGAAGTCGCTCAGCGGCACACCCTGGACGATCTCGTACTTGCCATCCGAGCAGGTCACGGGGAAGCTGGAGATGATGCCCTCCGGCACGCCGTAAGAGCCGTCGGACGGCACCGCCATCGACACCCAGTCACCTTCGGGCGTGCCCAGCAGCCAGTCGTGCACCTGGTCGATCGCCGCGTTCGCGGCCGAGGCTGCGCTCGAGGCACCGCGAGCGTCGATGATCGCCGCGCCGCGCTTCTGGACGGTCGGGATGAAGTCCTTCTCAAGCCACGCCTGGTCCTCGAACGCTGCGGACGCGGGCCGGCCGGCCACCTTCGCCTGGAAGATGTCCGGATACTGCGTGGCGGAGTGGTTGCCCCAGATCGTCACGTTGGTGATGTCCTTGACCGGCGCGCCGACCTTCTTGGCAAGCTGCGCGAGGGCACGGTTGTGATCGAGCCGGGTCATCGCGCTGAAGCGCTCGGCCGGGATGTCCGGTGCGTTGCGCTGGGCGATCAGCGCGTTGGTGTTCGCCGGGTTGCCGACGACCAGCACGTGGATGTCGGACGCGGCGTGGGCGTTCAGCGCCTGGCCCTGCGGCTTGAAGATGCCGCCGTTCGCTTCGAGCAGGTCGCCGCGCTCCATGCCGGCTTTGCGCGGACGTGACCCGATCAGCAGCGCCACGCTGGCGCCGTCGAACGCGCGGTTCGGATCGTCGCTGATCTCGATGTCACTGAGCAGCGGGAACGCACAATCGTCAAGCTCCATCGCGGTGCCCTCCGCGGCCTTGACGGCGGCGGGGATCTCGAGCAGCGACAGCTTCACTGGCGCATCGGCACCGAGCAACTGACCACTGGCGATACGGAACAGCACTGCGTAGCCAATTTGGCCGGCTGCACCGGTTACGACCACCTTCACTGGCGTCTTGCTCATATTTGTCTCCTGGTTTTCAGGTCCTGGAAGTTCAGTCAGTAATCTACAGCGCCACGCCGTAAACGTCGGTCAGCTTGGCCTTCAGGTAGTCGACGAACGGGGTGACAGCGATTGGGCCGCCACAGACCCTATCCACCAGCTCCTGGCTCGTGTAGCGGGAGCCGAGCCGGTAGACGTTCTCTCCCAACCACTCGCGCGCCCCGCTCAGGTCACCGCGGGCGAGCTGAGCGTCGAGATCGGGCAGCTCTGCCCGCAGGCGCTGCCAGAGCTGGCCCGAGACAAGCGTGCCGAGCGCGTAGGTCGGGAAGTAGCCGATCAGCCCGCTGGACCAGTGAACGTCCTGCATCACGCCGTCGGCGTCGCTCGGCACCTCGAGACCAAGGTAGGAGCGCATCCGCTCGGCCCAGGCCTGCGGCAGATCGGCGACGGCCAGCCGACCCTCGATCAGCTCCTGCTCGAGCTCGAAGCGCAGCACGATGTGCAGCGCGTAGGTGGTCTCATCGGCCTCGATCCGGATCAGCGACGGGCTCACCTTGTTCACCGCGCGGAACAAGGCGCCCGGGTCGAGACCGGCAAGGGCGCCGCCACCGAGGGCGGCGGCGCGCGGCGCCAGCCACTCGTCGAAGGCGCGGCTGCGGCCGACCATGTTCTCCCACAGCCGGCTCTGCGACTCGTGCAACACCAGTGAGTCGAGGTCGGCCAGCGGCGTGCGCGCCAGCTCCGGCGCTACACCGGCGCAGTACAGGCCGTGGCCCGACTCGTGCATCGCGCCGAACAGCGCCGTCGGGAAATAGTCCTCGGCGTAGCGGACCGTGATCCGCACGTCGCCCATGCCGAACGAGGTCTCGAACGGGTGGATCGTGTCATCGATGCGCCAGTTTGCCTTGTCGAAGCCCATGCGCTCGAGCACCTGGGCAACGAGCCGGCGCTGGTCGGGCACCGCGAACCTTGTCGCGACGAGGTCGGCACCCGGCAGCGCCCGGTCCCGCAGCTCGGCGATCAGCGGCACCAGGGCGTCCTTCAGCTCCGAGAACAGCGCCTGCACCGTGGCGGTGCGCATACCGCGGTCGTAGCCGTCGAGCAGCGCGTCGTAGGCGCTGTCGTAGTCGCCCGTCGCCTTGATGCAGTCGACGTACTCGCGGGCCAGCTCGATGTTGTGCTGCAGGTAGGGCGCAAAGGCCTGGAAGTCATTCGCGGCGCGGGCCGCTACCCAGGCATCCTCACCGGCGGAAGCGGCACGAGCAAGCTCGGCGGCGAGGTCGTCGGGAACCGTGACGGCGCGACGGTAGTCGGCTTTAGCCTTCTTCACGATCACGGCGTCATCCGAGTTCGGATCGCCGTTCTGCAGCTCGGCGGCAGCAGCGGCGAGCAGCTCTCCGGTCTCCGCGGAGGTGAAGCGCTCGTGCGCGATCCGCGCGACCGTCGCCGTCGCCTCTGCCCGTCCGGCGGCGCCGCCACGGGGCATTTGCGTCTGCTGATCCCAGCCCAGTAGCTCCTCGACAGCCTGCAGGTCGTAGATCTGGGCCAGCCGCTCGCGGAGTTTCTCTATCGTTACGCTCATCTGCCGTTCCTCTTCGATCGGTCGTCGCTGTGTCACTATTGCAGGATGTTTGCTAGGCCGCGCTCGATCAAGCTGCTAGAGATCGCCGGCATCCGCGTCGGTGTCGACGGCACTTGGTTCGTGATGTTGTTCCTGCTGGTTTTCCTGCTCTCGGGGTCGTTCCGCAACGTCCTCGGGACCTCGGAGACGACCGCCTACGTCACGACCGTGATCACCGTGATGCTGTTTTTTGCGTCGCTGCTCGCGCATGAGCTCGGACATGCCTTCGCGGCGCGGCGCCGCGGCATCGCCGTTGACCGCATCGAGCTGTTCCTGTTCGGCGGCACGACCTTCATGGGGCGTGACGCCGAGAGCCCGCGCGAGGAGCTGCAGATCGCCCTTGCCGGGCCGCTCGGAACCCTGGTCGTGATCGCCGTCTGCCTGATCGTCGACCTCGTGCTGGTCGGCCCGCACCGCCTGGTTCAGGCCGCCGAGCTGAACAATGGCATCACGATCACACCGGTGCTGCTGTCGCTGAGCTGGCTGCTGCTGATGAACGTCGCCATCTTCATCTTCAACCTGATCCCGGCCTACCCGCTCGACGGCGGCCGCGTCGCGCGTGCGGTGGTCTGGAAGCTGCGCGGCGACCAGCTTCAGGGCACCCGCGTCGCCGCCCAGCTCGGCCGCGCATTCTCGATCATCCTCGGCATCGTCGGGCTTGTGGTGGCTGTCCGTGGCAGCGCCTTCGGCGGCATCTGGCTGCTGCTGCTCGCGGTCATGCTCTACCAGTCCGCCGCCGCAGCGCTGCGCGGCACCGCGATCACCGCCCGGATCCAGACGGTGCATGTCGCCGACATCATGGACGGCGATCCGATCACGCTGACTTCGACCTTGCCGCTGTCCGAGGCGCTCGACGAGTACTTCCGCCGCTACGAGCAGCCGTGGCTGCCGGTGGTCGACGCGGACGGCTGCTTCGCGGGCATCGCCCGCCGCTACCGCGTTGAGGAGGGCGTCCGCGGCGACGCCGAGGACCCGGTGCAGACCATCACCGAGACCGATCAGCGCAGCGAGCTTGAGATCCGCACCGACCAACCGTTGACCGACGTGCTGCGCTTCGAGGCGCTGGGCCAGATGGGCGCACTCGTTGCGGTCGACGCCGCTGGCGTCGTCCGCGGCACGCTCACCCCGGGCGACGTGAACCGGGCCATGCAGCAACTGTTCGGCGGGAGGTAGTCACCTCCCGGGGCACAGCCTCGCCTTCGGGCCTCGCAGCCCAGCCGTTGGATCCACGGCCCGGCTTCCGGGGCACGACCCGGCCTTCGGGGCCGCAAGCTGTGGGCAAGTAGGTGTGCGCCGCCAGCTACGAGCTACGAGCTACGAGCTACGAGCTACGAGCTACGAGCTACGAGCTACGAGCTACGAGCTACGAGCGGGTTTACCAGGGGAGCGCCAGCGGGCGCTCCCCCCCACCGGCTGCAGCCGACGCGATCGGATTCAGGCAGCGGCTGATGCGCGCGACGGCAGCAGACCGTCGCGGATCAGCAGCTCGGCGATCTGCACGGCGTTCGTCGCGGCGCCCTTCCGCAGGTTGTCGGCGACGATGAACATCGAGATCGCACGCGGATGCGAGTCGTCGTCGCGCAGGCGCCCGACGAACACCTCGTCATGGCCCTCAGCACGCAATGGCGAGGGCACGTTCTCGAGGATCACCCCGGCCGCGTGGGCCAGTAGGCCGCGCGCCTGCGCGGCGCTCAGCGGCTCGCGGGTCTGAACGTTCACAACCTCCGAGTGGGAGATCCGCACCGGGACACGGACACAGGTGGCGGCCACGCCGATCTGCTCGTCCTCGAGGATCTTCCGCGTCTCGAACATCAGCTTGCGCTCTTCGTCGGTGTGGTCGTCCCCGTCCGGAAACGAACCGGCCGCACCGATCACGTTGAACGCGATCTGCTCCGGGTAGACCTTCGGGGCTGGCACCGGCTCGCCGGCGACATCGGCACGAACCTGGTTGTCGAACTCCTCGAGCGCCCAGTGCCCGGTGCCGGAGATCGCCTGGTAGGTGGCGACGATCAGCCGCTCGATCCCGGCCGCGTGATGGATCGGCGCCAGCGCCACCACCATCTGCATCGTCGAGCAGTTCGGGTTGGCGATCAGCCCGCGATGGCGCTGCAGCGCGTGCGGGTTGACCTCGGCGACGACCAGCGGCACGTTCGGGTCATGGCGGAAGGCGGAGGAGTTGTCGATCACGGTGGCCCCCGCCTCGACAAAGCGCGGCGACCACTGGCGCGAGGTGCCTGCCCCGGCCGAGAACAGCGCAATGTCGATGCCGGTGAGGTCGGAGTCGTCGCTCAGCGCCTGCACGGTACGGCCGTCGAGCACGCGGCCGGCCGAGCGTTCGGTCGCGAAGTAGATGATCTCGTTGCCCTCGTCGAGGTGGCGTTCGTGCAGGCACTGCCGCATCACGCCACCGACGTTGCCGGTAGCACCGACCACGGCGATCCTGAGACCTTCGCCGCTCATCGCGCCTCCTCCCCGAACCGCACCTCCGGACCAGGGCCGCCCAGCTCGAATGCCGCGTGCAGGGCACGGACGGCCTGGGGAACCTTCTCGGCGCGAACGACGCATGAGATCTTGATCGGCGAGGTCGTGATCATCTGAATGTTGATGCCCTCGTCGGCGAGCGTTTGGAAGACCTTCCAGGAAACGCCGGGGTGCGAGCGCATGCCGGCGCCGACGATCGAAACCTTGCCGATCTGACTGTCGGTCTGCAGCGTCATCTTGTACTCGTCGATCAGCGGCGCGAGCGCTTCCTGCGCCGCCCTCAGATCCTCGCCGGCAAGCGTGAAGGACAGCTCGGCGGCGGCCCCGTCGGTGGCAGGGTCGTTCTGGATGATGGTGTCGAGGTTGCACTCGGCGTCGGCCAGCACCTTGAAGATGGCGGCGGCCGCGCCAGGCCGATCGGGAACCCCGATCAGCGTGACCCGCGCCTCATCGGTCGAGTGCGTCACGGCGGTAATCAGCGGATGCTCCATGGTCTGGTCTTCTCCAACAATCAGGGTACCGGGGCTTTCCTCGAAACTCGAGCGGCAGTGGATCTTCACGCCGTGGGTGCGGGCGTACTCCACTGAGCGCAGCTGCAGCACCTTCGCGCCCGAGGCCGCCATCTCCATCATCTCCTCGAAGCTGACGAACGGCAGCTTGCGCGCGTTCGGCACGATCCGGGGGTCGGCGCTGAAGACGCCGGAGACGTCGGTGTAGATCTCGCAGACCTCGGCATCGATCGCAGCCGCCAGCGCAACCGCGGTGGTGTCCGAGCCGCCGCGCCCCAGGGTCGTGATGTCGCGGCTGGTGGAGACACCCTGGAAGCCGGCAACGAGCACGATCATGTCCTCTGCCAGTCCTGCGCGGATGCGGTCGGCGCGCACGTCGAGAATATGAGCCTTCGTATGGCTGGTGTCGGTGACGATGCCCGCCTGGGAACCAGTCAGCGAGATCGCCTTGTGACCAAGGTCGTTGATCGCCATCGCACACAGCGCACAGGAGATGCGCTCACCGGTGGAGAGCAGCATGTCGAGCTCGCGCGGCTCGGGGTTGGGCGAAACCTCTTCGGCGGAGGCGATCAGCTCATCCGTCGTCTTGCCGCGGGCGGAGAGCACGGCAACCACGTGGTTACCCGCCTCATGGGCGGCGACAATCCGTCGTGCGGCGTTCTTAATGCGCTCCGCGTCCGCGACCGAGGTCCCGCCGAACTTCATCACAACGGTTGGTCGCTGGCTGAAATCGGGCATCGCTGCACTAGAGATTACGAGCTGACGCGCCAGGGCGGCGATCCGGACAGGACCCGGTCTATATCCAGGCGGCGGCTCGCTCGGTGCCCGGGCCAAGTCCAGGCGGCAACTCGGTCGCGCTGCCCGCGTTCAGTGCATGATTCCTTCGCCTATGTGTAAGGCAACTTACAAAGAAAGCAAGCGGGGGTGGGTGCAACAGCGGCCGAGCCGGAGCTCAGAGCGAGCGGCGACCGGAGAAGGCGCGCCCAAGGGTCAGCTCGTCGGCATACTCGAGGTCGGCGCCAACCGGCAGCCCCGACGCGAGGCGGGTGACGGCGATCTCCGGGTCGATCGCGTGGATGCCGTCGGCCAGGTGCAGCGCCGTCGCCTCGCCGGTCGTGGTTGGGTTCGTCGCGACCACGATCTCGCGGATCTCACCGCTGCGGACCCGACGATAGAGCTCCTCGATCTTCAGATCCTCGGGGTCGACGCCGTCGATCGGCGAGAGCGCCCCGCCAAGCACGTGGTAGCGACCCCGAAACTCATGCGTGCGCTCGATCGAGATCACGTCGGCCGGCGCCTCGACCACGCAGATCACGCTGCCGTCGCGACGCGCGTCCTCGCAGATCTGGCAGCGAGGGCCCTCAGCGAGGTTGAAGCAGATCTCGCAGAAGCCGATCCGCTCCTTCATCTCGCGGATCGCGTCGGCAAGCGCGAGTGCCTCCTGGTTGCTGACCTTCAGGAGGTGGAAGGCGAGCCGCTGCGCGGTGCGTCCCCCGACCCCGGGCAGCTTCGAGAGCTCGCTGATCAGCCGCTGCACTGGCGGCGCGTAGACACTCATGGCTCAGGCGTCGTTTCGATCTCGGGGCATGGGTGTTAGTCGGGTTGCGGGCGTTACGCGGGGTACGGGTGTGTCGCGATCTTGGTCAGGCCTATCGCGATCTCGGTCAGCGGTGCGGGCGGAGATCCGCGGTCTAGAAGCCGGGCAGACCCAGGCCACCCAGCCCACCGGGGCCACCAAGGCCGCCGGTGACGGCGCCAAGACGCTGGGAGGCAAGCTCCTGGGCTGCGGTAAGCGCTTCGTTGACGGCGGCGAGGATCAGGTCGTTCAGCATCTCGACGTCGTCGGGATCGACCGCCTCCGGTGCGATCGTGACCGACTTCACGACAAGGTCGCCGCTGACCTCGACGGTGACGACGCCGCCGCCGGCCGTACCCTGGACCACCTCATCCTTGAGCTTCGCCTGGGCGGCCTCCATGTCGGCCTGCATCTTCTGGACCTGCTTCAGCATCTGGTTCATGTTCGGCTGTGGCATGAGCCCTCCTATTCATCATCCTGGTCGGTGATCTCGGTGGCCCCGAACTCCTCGCGCAGGCGCCGCACGACCTCTTCCTCGTTTAGCGTCGGCTCGGGCGCCGGCGGCGGCGCTGCTGCTGCCGCCGCCGACTGGCGCTCGGCAACCTCGTACCGCAAGGCGGTGCTCGTCCCCGTGATCTCGCGGATTGCCGCGATGGTCAACAGGCGCTGCTCCTCCCCCTCCGCCATGCGGCGGTAGAAGTCACGACCCGCGGACCAGGTCAACGTCAGCACACCCTGGTCGAGCGTGCTTGGCATCGCCTCGGCCAACGACGCCGCGAGCATCTGGTTGTCGCCGCGCACAACGTCGACGATCGCCGGCCACAGCTCCTGAAGCCGCGGTACCTCCAGCTCGCCAGGTGTGTTGGCGGCAACTGCCGCAGCGCGCGGCTGCGGTGCCGGCGCAAGGTCGGAAGGCCCGTACTCCTCCTCGTAGGGATCCCCCGACTCGAAGTCGTTGGAATCCTCGTAGTAGGGGTCATCGAAGACGGGCTCGGTCGGCTCCGGCGGCGCGGGCTGAGATGCGGGCGACACTGCCGGTACGGACGGGGCCGCCGGTGCAGTCGTCGCCCCCCCGGGCGTGGGCTCGGTCGCGACCGGCTCCTTTGCCGGGTCGGGAACAGGTACCGGTGCAGGGACAGGCACCGGCTCAGGCCCGGGATTGGGGTCCGGCGCAGGCGCGGGCACTGGCTCAGGCGCAGGAACTGGCTCAGGCGCAGGAACTGGATTGGGCGCAGGCACCGCCTTCGCCGCGGGCGTGGCCGGCGGAGCCTGATATCCCTGCTCCAGTCGCTGCACGCGCGCCAGCAATGCGCTGAGCGAGGGGTCGACCTCCGGCGCCGCCGCCTTGGTCAGCGCCAGCTCGAGCTGGATCCGCGGCTGGGCGCCACCGGCGCTGGCGGCCAGCGCCGCCACCACGAGCTCCAGCAGCCGGGTCGTCTCCGCTGCGGAAAGCCGCTGCGACTGCGCCTGCAACGCTGCGTCGCGATCGGCTGTCACCTGGATCTGCTCCGGCACCTTGCCGAGAATCTGCACGGTCAGCAGCTCGTTCGCGTGGCTCTCGAGGTCGCGTAGGACCTGACCGGGGTCACGGCCGCCCTCGACCAGCGAGGCAGCGGCGCGCAACGCCATCGCCGGGTCGTGGCCGGCGACCGCATCGACGACCGTGGCAAGCTGCTCGACGTCGGCAACACCAAGCACGGCCAGCACATCGGCGGCTGTGATCGGCGCACCGCCGGCGTAGCTGACAAGTTGCTCGAGCGTCCCCAAGGCATCGCGGAACGACCCGGTCGCGTTACGCGCGACCAGACCGATCGCGCTCTCGTCGATCGCGATCGACTCCGACGTCGCGACCCGCCGAACGACCTCCGCCACCTGCGTCGCCGAGGGGCGGCCGAAGTCGAAGCGGATGCAGCGGTCGACGACCGTCGGCAGGATCTTCCGCGCCTCGGTCGTCGCCAGCACGAACACGGTCCGCGGGGGCGGCTCCTCGAGCGTCTTCAGCAGCGCGTTCCATGCCTGCGCGGTCAGCATGTGCGCCTCGTCGAGGATGTAGATCTTGTGGCGGCCGGAGATCGGCGCGTAGGCGACCTGATCGCGTAGCTCACGGATGTCGTCGACCGAGTTATTCGACGCCGCGTCCATCTCGATCACATCGAGCGACGTGGCGTTTGCGATCGCGACACACGATTCGCAGACCCCGCAGGGCGTGATCGTCGGCCCCTGCTCGCAGTTCAGGCAAGCGGCGAGGATCTTCGCCATGCTCGTCTTCCCGGTACCGCGCGAACCCACGAACAGGTAGGCGTGGTGGATCTGCCCCTGCTCGATCGCATGCGAGAGGGTCCTGACGATGTGTTCCTGGCCGACTACCTCCGCAAACGTGCGGGGTCGGTGCCGGCGATAGAGAGATGGGCCGCTTGACACTGGAGGCGAGTCTAGAGATCACAGCGACTCGGATCGCAGACGCGTACCCCTGCGATCACCCCGACCCGCCAGCTGCGGCTCGCGGGACGCGCGCCGGGCCCAGGCGCCGCCGTAAACTGCCTCCCTCGGAGTATCCGCAAGGCTTATGCCACTAGATCGAGACATCGCCAGGGCGCTGATGCGGGTGCAGCGCCGCGCCGCCGACGCTCCGCCCTCGGACCGGAGTCTCGCGGGATCGCGCGCGGCGCACGAGCGTAACGTCAGCGAGCTAACCCCACCGGGCCGGCGGGCCGCCGTTGCCAGCGTGGAAGACGCCGTGTACCCAGGCGCGGCTGGGGCACTGGCCGTTCGGATCTATCGGCCGTCCCCGGCCAGCGACGGCGCGCTGCCGACGATCGTCTACTTCCACGGCGGCGGCTGGATGACCGGTAGCGTCGAGACCGCGGACATCCTGGCGCGGGCCCTATGTGACGGCGCCCGGGCACTGGTCGTCTCGGTCGAGTACCGACTGGCGCCCGAGCACCCCTGGCCGGCGGCGCTGGATGACGCCGAGGCGGCCCTGGCATGGGCCGCCTCAGCGGGGCCCGCGCTTGGCGGCAACGCAGGCAAGCTCGCCGTCGCCGGCGACAGCTCCGGCGCGAACCTCGCTGCCGCCTTGGTACTGCGGCGAAGGCGCGCAAGTCGGCTGAGGACGCCGGAGTCAGCTGCCCGGATCGCGGCACAGATCCTTTTCTACCCGTACCTCGACCTGTCGTTTGAACGGCTCGCGCAATATCCCTCGATGCTCGAGAACGCCTCGGGCTACTACGTCGACCTCGACAGCCTGCGCGTCTGCGCACGACGGTACCTGCGGGGCGGTGCCAGCGAGGATCACCCCGAGGTTTCACCGCTATGCGCGGAATCGGTGGCGGACCTCCCCCCGACGGTGATCGCCTTGGCCGAGTTCGACCCGCTGCGCGATCAGGGCCACGCGTTCGCGCAACGGCTCCAGGCCGCCGGGGTACCGGTGATCCTCCGCCGCGGTAACGGGCTCGTCCACGGCTACGGCGACCTGGTCGGCTGCAGCGCCGCCGCACGCGGCGAGCTGCTTCAGGTCACTGCTGCCGCGCGGTCACTGCTCTGGCATGAGCGCCAGCCCGGAAGCACTAGTCGCTGAACGGACGGCGGCCGTACCTCACGCGCTGAACGGACGGCGGCGGTGTCTCACGCGCTGATCGCCGCCGGCATCGCCGTCCGACCGGTCGGCCCGTTCAAGCGCTGCTCAGAGGCCTGATCGAACAGATGCAGCTTGTCGGCTGGGGCGGTCAGCATGATCGCTTCGCCCACCGCAGCACCATCCCCACCGTTGAACCGTGCGACCACGGGGTGCTGCTGACCGTCGGATTCGCTGTGTCCGTAGACGAAGGTGTCGGCACCGAGCTCCTCAACCATCTCGACGATGACTCGCAGGCCCGGCTCCGACGAGCCACAGCGGCGCAGATCCTCGGGACGTACGCCCACCAGGATCTCATCGTTCCCGGCCGCGGCCAGCGCCTCGCGCGGAACCGGCAGGACCGCGTCGCCAAGCCGCACGCCGGACTCGGAAATCGACGTACCCAGGATGTTCATCGCCGGTGAGCCGATGAACCCCGCCACGAACACGTTGCACGGCGCCGCATACAGCTCCCGAGGCTCGCCGACCTGCTGCAAGACGCCATCCTTCAACACCGCGACCCGATCGCCCATCGTCAGCGCCTCGGTCTGATCATGCGTCACGTACAGCGTCGTCACCCCCAGCCGCCTCGCGAGCGCGCTGATCTGCCCGCGTGTCTGGACCCTGAGCTTCGCATCCAGGTTCGACAACGGCTCATCCATCAGGAACGCCTGCGGATCGCGCACGATCGCGCGACCCATCGCGACCCGCTGCCGCTGGCCACCCGACAGAGCCGCCGGCTTGCGATCGAGCAGGTCCTCCAGGTCCAGCAGTCGCGCCGCCTCCTTCACGCGCCGCATACGCTCGTCCTTTGCGACCTTGCGGATCTTCAGCGCGTAGCCCATGTTGCCCGCCACGGTCATGTGCGGGTAGAGCGCATAGTTCTGAAACACCATTGCGATGTCACGGTTCGCCGGCGCGGTCCGCGTCACGTCCCGCCCGCCGATCAGAACCCGGCCTGAAGTGACCGCCTCAAGGCCCGCCAGCATCCGCAGCGATGTGGTCTTGCCGCAGCCCGACGGGCCGATCAGCACCAAGAACTCACCGTCTGCAATTTCGAGGTTGAGATCCCGCACCGATGGGTTCGATGCCCCCGGGTATACCAACGTCGCATTCTCAAAGACAACTGTCGCCATCGTGGTCCTCCCTCCCTGCTGGACGCCGTGCGCCCGGCAGGCCCTGGTTTGACGTGCGCCCCACCGGCGCCGACCCGCTGGTCGGCGCCGGTGGTCGCCTTACTTACCTAAAGCGCCCCCTTCAGACGCTCGATCTGGCACTGCCGCTGCGGCAAGTCCAGGGGCCGTCATGACTCGATCTCGACGCCGCAATGTAGGTGGCGCCGGTGGTCGAGGATGCGGGTGGCGCCGGTGAGCTCGACCCGCGCTCGCAGCCGCACATCGGCGCTTGACGCCGCCAGCCGCAACTCCAGCTCCCCCGCCTCGACGATGCGTTGACCATCGCAACCGATGAACGACGCCAGGTCGGCCGGCACCGTGAACTTGACGCGGGCGCTGGCACCGCGCGCCAAGCGCAACTTCGCGAACCCGATCAGTCGGCTGACCGGACGCACGACTGAGGCAACCGGATCGTGCAGGTACAGCTGCACGACCTCGACGCCCGCATGCGCGCCACTGTTGCGCACCGTCAGCGCCAGCTCGAAGACGCCGTCGGTTGGCGCGCTTGCGAGCGGCGCGTCAGCGCCCGCCGCCACGGCGTCACCGGCTTGCGGAACTCCATCCACGCTCAGGCCGCTCCACTCGAAGGTGGTGTATGAGAGCCCGTGGCCGAACGGGTAAACCGGGGTCGGGTCGACGTTGGAGGTATCGCTGCGCTGCGCCAATGGCGCCGCCAGGTAGGTCCATGGCTGTCCCCCTGGGCCAACGGGCACACTCACCGGCAGCCGACCCGCCGGGGCCACGCGGCCGCTGAGGACCCCGGCGATCGCGGCTGCGCCTTCCTCGCCCGGGAAGAAGGACATCACGATCGCGTCGGCCCGCGCCGGCGCGCTGCCAAGCGCGTACGGCCGGCCCTCCAGCAGCAGGACGATCACCGGGGTGCCCGCGTCGAGCAGCGCCTCGAGCAGCTTCTGCTGGGCACCAGGGAGCTTCATGCTCGTGGCGTCGGAGCCTTCGCCCGAGGTCCCGCGACCGAACAGGCCCGCCCGATCACCCAGGCACGCGATCACGTAGTCAGCGCGGCTGGCCGCCGTGATCGCGGCGGGAATCCCGCTCATGCTCGGATCGTCGACGCCGACCGCCTGCAGATACTCGATCTCCGCCTCGGGGTACTCCGCCTTGAGTCCGTCGAGCACGGTTGGGATCGCGATCCCCAGCGGCGTACCGGGGTGCATCACTCCGACATGCGCCGGGAAGGAGTAGCCGCCCAGCATCGACATCGCGTTGTCGGCAGTCGGCCCGGTCACCAGGATCCGCTTGCCGGCAGCAGCGGCGGCGGTCAGCGGCAAGATCTTGTCGTTGGCGGCAACGACCACGGACTCCTCCGCAACCTGGCGCGCAAGCGCCCGGTCCGCCGCCGTATCGAGCTGCACGCGACCGCGCGCCGCCTCAGCGTCCTGCAAGTCGGCCTCGGTGAAGCCACTCGGCAACGGACTCCAGTCGGGGTCCAACATGCCAAGCTCGAGCTTCTGAGTCAGCACCCGTCGCAGCGCGCGATCGACGAGGCGCTCGTCAAGCTTGCCGTCCTGCACCTCGGCGACCAGCTCCTCGCCGTAGGCCTTCACGGTTGGCAGCTCGACGTCGACGCCGGCGCTAAGCGCCAGCGCCCCCGCCTCCCCGAAGCTCGCAGCGATGTTATGCACCGTCTTCAGGAAAGCGATGCTGTAGTAGTCCGACACGACCGTGCCCGCAAACCCCCAGCGCTCGCGCAGCAGCTTGGTCAGCAGCTGCGGGTTAGCGGTCGCCGGCACACCATCGACATCGACGTAAGCCGGCATCACGCTCCGCACCCCGGTCTCGGCGAGCACCATCTCGAACGGCAGCAGCACGACGTCCTCGAACTCCCGTGAACCGATTGACACCGGTGCGAGGTTACGCCCGGCCCGTGACGCGGAGTAACCGGCGAAGTGCTTCAGCGTCGCGATCACGCCAGAGTGCTCGAGCCCGCTCACGTACGCGCTGGCGAGCACGCCTACCAGGTAGGGGTCCTCACCAAGCGTCTCCTCCACCCTGCCCCAGCGAGGATCGCGAACCACGTCAAGCACCGGCGCCAGGCCCTGATGAACGCCGACGGCGCGCATGCTGACCCCGATCCGCCCGGCCATCTGACCGATCAGCTCGGGATTGAACGTCGCGCCCCAGGCCAGCGGCACCGGATAGGCGGTCGCACCCCAGGTGGTGAACCCCGCCAGGCACTCCTCATGCGCCACCGCCGGCAGCCCGAAGCGGTTGGCGGCCGCGATCCGCCGCTGTGTGCGCGCCAGCGACACCGCCCCGACACCGGCGTCAACCGGCGCCGAGCCGAACGCGCGCGTCAGTTGGCCAAGTCCATACGGCAGGAGCTCGTCGAGGTCGACATCGCCGCCCAGCTCGTGCTGGAACGGTGCGACGTCACCGCCCTCCTGCGATGCACCAACCCACACGCCGTACAGCTGCGCCAGCTTCTCGCGCAAGCTCATCGCGGCGATCAACGCCTCCACGCGGGACTCCGCGGGGGCGTGTACGTCGTTCCATGGCGCGCTGCGCGCGCCCACACCGGACTGGGTCGTCATCGGCACTCACTTTCCTCCGACGCCCATCAGGCCCTGCACGAGCGCGCGACGCGCGAACAGGTAGACCAGCAGGATCGGAATGATCGAGATGATTACGGCCGCGGAGATCTCGGGTACGTTGATTCCGTAGCTCGTCTCGAAGTTAAACAAGCCAAGCGTATACACGCGATCGCCAGCCGACTGCGTAAGGACTAGGGGAAACAGGAAGTTATTCCATGCCTGCAGCGCCGCAAACACGGTGATCGTTGCCACACCGCCTCGCGACAGCGGCAAGACCATCTGCGTGAACGTACGCCAGCTCGATGCACCGTCAAGTGACATTGCCTCGTACATATCCGAGGTGATGTCACGCATCGATCCGCTCATGATCAGCGTCGCCATCGGGAAGACGAACGCCGCCGTAGGAAATATCACGGCTTCGAGCGTGTCGTACAGGTTGACCTTCGTCATCATGTAGAACAACGGCACGATCACGGCCTGCGACGGCACTGCCAGGCCCAGCAGGAATAGACGGAAGATCGGCCTGCTCAGGACGCTCCGGCTGCGGACGATCGCGAACGATAGTGGCGGTACCAGCAAGGCAACGATCAGGACGACCGCGGCCGTCACGATCACTGAGTTGAGGAAGTACCGCAGGAAGCCACTGCGAACGACCGCTGTGAAGTTGGAGAAAATGAGCTGCTTCGGGATGGACAGCGGCCCTTGCGAGGAATACTTGGACTGTGACTGCACCGACGCCGACAACATCACATAGACAGGCGTCAGCACGATCACCAGCCAGATCACGCTGAAGATGCCGGCGATCCAGTTCGGGCGACGTCGCATCAGATGCCCTCCTGCGCGCTGGCCATCTTGTCGTAGCCGGTCCACTTCGTGATCAGCAGGCCGATGGCGGTCGCGACGACCACGAGCACGACGGCGATCACGGAGCCTTGCCCGTACTGGAAGCGGAGGAACGCCTTCGAGTACATGTAGTACGCGGTGGTGGTGGTCGAGTATCCCGGCTCGCCCTGCGTCAAGATCAGGATCGACTCGAACGCTGTCATCCCGCCGATCACCATCAGGATCAGTGAGGTGACGATCGTGTTGCGCAGCTGCGGGAGCGTGATCGTGAAGAACTGGCGCACACGCCCGGCACCGTCGATCGACGCCGCTTCATAGATCTGAGCGGGGATCGCGCGCGCGCCACCCTGATAGATCAGCGTGTACAACGGCGTCCACTGCCACATCGCGACGAAGGTCAGCACGCCGATCGCATCGCCGGCATGTCCGAACAGGTTGCCGCTGCCAAACAGCCAGTGCATCTGCGACGGGATCCCGAAGTTCGGATCGAGCAGCGCCCGCCAGACAATCGCGATCGCCGCCGACGACATCAGCAGGGGGATGAAGTAGAGAGCAGTCAGCACTGCACGGTTACGCTGGAAGCCGGCGGCCCAGACGCCCAGCGGCAGCGCCACCAGCGTCTGCGTCACGACGCTCAGCGCGGTCAGCAGCAGCATCAGCCAGATGCTCTGGCGCATGATCGAGTCGGTGGCCAGAGCCTTCCAGTTGGCGCCCCCGACCCAGTGCGGCGAGCCGATCCCGCCCCACTCGGTGAACGACAGCCAGACCACCACCACGAGTGGCAGCAGCGCGAAGATGGCGAAGTAGATCGTCGCCGGCAGCGCCCAAATGATGCCGGGATGACCGATGTTCTGAGCGTGGGACCGCAGGTGCGGGCGGCGCCGTCGCCGCCCGCTGACCTGCTGGCTGCCGCCCCGCTCAGCTTGAGTAATGGCGGCCATGTTCTCGTCCTTGATCGCTTGCTACTTCGTGGAAAGCTGCGACATGGACGAGATGAACTGCTGCTCGTTCGTGTTGTCGAAGAACGTCCCGACGGCGGTGTGGATCGGCGTGTAGTCGGTCACCGGCCAGGCCTGGTCCCACGACTCCTGGAATGCGGGTGCGGCCTTCACCTTGCCGTACTGCCAGCTCATGTAGGCAGGCGTCGGAGACTTCGAGAAGAACTGCGTCGCGTTGGTCGTGGTCGGCAACCAGCCCTTGCTCAGGAGCTGCTGCTGGAACCCGTCGGAATACATGACCTTCATGAAGTCCGTGATCGCCTGCGAGTACTTCGTCGACTTCAGCACCGAGTAGTAGTTCTGCGCATTGCCGACGAGGTCCGCGCTATTGCCGGCGCCACCCGGAATCGACGGGAAGGAGACGTAGCCAAGGTCGTTCTTCGCGAACGAGGGGTTGATCCCCTGAACGGTCGAGTACTCCCACGAACCCATCAGCTCGAAGGCGGCTTTGCCTGTCACCATGAGCTTGGTCGAGGCGCTGTCCGTGAACTTCACGGAGTCATAGCTGTTGCCGAAGGCGCCGCTCTGAATGAGCTGCTTGACGTCGCCAAGCGCCTCCTTGCTGGCGGCTGATGACCAGACGTTGGTATCGCCCGTCAGTGCCTTCGACACCAGGCTCGGCCCGGCCACACGGTCGTAGACGTACTCGAGCCACATCTGCGAGGGCCACTGGTCGCCACCGCCGAGCGCGATCGGGATGAGTCCCGCGTTCTTCAGCGTGCTCACGTCGCTGAGCAGCTGCTGCCAGGTCGCCGGCGGCGCCATGTGGTACTTCGCGAGCAGCGACTTGTTGTAATACAGGAACACAGGCTGCGCGCCGCGCATCGGGATCCCGTAGTAGCTGTTGCCGATCTTCGCGGCGTTCATCGTCGCTGAGAGGAAGTTCGACTTCAGGGCCGGGTTACTGCTGAAAGAACTGTTCAGAGGTCGCACGAGGCCGGCCTCGACGAACTGCTCGATCGAACCGCTGCCCCAGTTGTAGAAGACATCAGGCGCCTTACTGGTGCTCATCACGGTCTGTAGCTTCAGCTGGTAGTTGGCTCCTGGCCAAGCCTCCAGAACCGCCTTCACCTTGTGCCCCTCAGGGGTCGCGTTGTACGTCTTGATCGCGTACTGCTCAAGCGAGTCGTTGGCGTCGCCGTAGTCAGCGACGATGAATTGGCCGTGATTCGACGAGGCCGACGACCCCGAGCTGCCGCCACAGGCGCTGACCCCCGCGGCGACACCGGCCACTGACAGCGCTACCAGCCCACGCGCCATCCACTTGCGTAACAGGACCATGCTTCCTCTCCCCTCCCGCGGAACTCCATTGGACTTCGGTTGAACGAAAGTTTCGGATAATTTACGGAAATTCTCGAACAGCGGTGAACGTATCACTCCACCACCAGGATGTCAATCGACAGCGACCGACGGCTGGCTCGCGCCGAGTGGCACTACGATATGGCAAACCATGGAGTCCGTTGAAAGTGATCATCAGGCCGCTGGCGCTGCCAACCGCACGAGGCTCGCGGACATCGCGCGAGATGCTGGCGTTTCGATTGCGACCGCCTCGAAAGTTCTAAACGGCAGGCCGGATGTTTCAGCGGCAACGCGTGACCGCGTCGAGCAGGTACTTCATCGCAACGGGTACCTGCGGCGCTCGCGACGCGAGGGCACGTCCGAGCGAATGATCGAGATCGTCTTCCACGAGCTGACCGGCGAGTGGACGGCTGAGATCATCCCCGCGGTCGCGGACGTCGCCCACAGCTCTGGCACCAGCCTGATCGTGACCGAATGCGGTGACCGTCACAGCCCCGGCAGCGCCTGGATCGAGGGCGTGCTGCGCCGGCGGCCGCTGGGCGTGATCCTCGTGTTCTCCGACCTCAGCACCGTCGAAATGCATCAGCTGCGCAGCCGCGGGATCAATTTTGTGGTGATGGACCCCGCGGGCGAGCCCGAGCCAGACGTGGCCTCGATCGGCTCCACCAACTGGGCCGGCGGGTTTGCCGCCGCGGAGCACCTGATCGAGCTCGGGCATCGGCGGATCGCGATGATCAGTGGCCCCGAAGACATGCTCTGCTCGGTGGCGCGCGTCGACGGCTACCGCTCCGCGCTCGAGCGGGCCGGGATCAGCTTCGACGCCGAGCTGCTGCGGACCGGCGACTTTCACGTCGAAGGCGGCCTGCGATGCACCGACGAGCTGCTCGCGCTTGCCGATCCGCCCAGTGCGATCTTCGCGGGCAGCGACCTGCAGGCAGTGGGCGTCTACGAGTCCGCACGCACACACCACCTGCACATCCCCGCCGAGTTGTCGGTGATTGGCTACGACGACCTGCAGCTGGCCCGCTGGGTCGGTCCGCCGCTGACCACGATTCGCCAGCCGCTCAGCGAGATGGCGGCGACCGCGGCCCGGCAGCTGATCCACATGAGCGAGGAGCCCGACGCGCCGGTCAACCGCCGGGTCGAGCTGGCCACCAGCCTGATCGTGCGCGAGTCCACGGGAGCACCCACGCCAGCCTTCGCGCGCCGGGCCTAGCCCCGCCCGCGAAGCAGCGGCGAGCGGGCCACCACAGCCGCCCGCGCGCCCGGAAACAAATGAGTGGACCGTGCACCCCCCGTCGGCGCTTCGGCTCGTGGCGCTAGGAAGCAGGCGATTCCGGCTCAGCACCCCCAAATGCGCCTGGAACTGACCGCTTAAGGCTGCTTCCTTCCGGACCTGACCTGGTTCACGGGGCTCCATCGCCTTGGGACCGACCCATCGACATCGACTGCGAAATGCTTACCTCGAACCTTGACTCCTCGAAGGGGGAATTCAGCCCCGCTAGAGCGGATTGCGGGTACAGGGCACCGCTAGCACCCCGCCTAGCACGGTCCGCCGTCGATCGTAGCGGGCCGCGCGCCCGCGCAACGACCCGGTACGCTGCGGACCATGGCTATTGGTGTTGTAGGACTTGGTTACGTGGGCCTGCCGTTGGCGGTCGCGTTTGCCCAGACGGGCGAGGACGTCGTCGCCGTGGACATCAACTCCGCGAAGATCGCGCGCCTGACCGCAGGCGACTCGTATGTTGAGGACATCACGGACGCGACGCTGAAGTCGGTGCTGCCGCGGATCACGGCAACGACCGACTTCGCGGCCCTGAAGGCCGCCGAGGCAGTGATCATCTCCGTGCCGACGCCCTTGACGCCGAACCGCGAGCCGGACCTTCAGCCGCTGATTGCCTCCGTCGAGGCGGTCGCACAAATCGCCGTCCGCGGCCAGCTGATCGTGCTCGAGTCGACGACCTACCCCGGCACCACCCGGACCATGGTCGTCCCCAAGCTCGAGCAGGCCACCGGCCTGACGGTCGGCGAGGATCTGTTCGTCGCGTTCTCGCCTGAGCGCGTCGATCCGGGCCGCAAGGACTACACGCTGCGCACCACCCCGAAGGTCGTCGGCGGTCTCACCGAGGCTTGCACCGACCGCGCCGCCGACCTCTACGGCCGCGTTTGCGACCACGTCGTGCGCGTCTCAACGCCTGAGGCCGCGGAGCTGACGAAGCTGCTCGAGAACATCTTCCGCTCGGTGAACATCGCCCTCGTCAACGAGATGGCGATCCTGGCCGAACGCATGCAGATCGACATCTGGGAAGTGATCGACGCCGCCGCGACCAAGCCCTACGGCTTCATGCGCTTCGAGCCGGGGCCCGGGATGGGCGGGCACTGCCTGCCGGTCGACCCCTTCTACCTGACCTGGCGCGCGCGCGAGTTCCAGATGTCGACCGAGTTCATCGAGCTCGCCGGCAAGATCAACCAGCAGATGCCCTACCACTGCGTGGAGCGCATCGAGCTGGCGCTGAACGACCTCTACAAGCCGATTCGCGGCTCGAAGATCGCGGTTCTCGGCGTCGCCTATAAGGGCGGCACCAGCGACATCCGCGAGTCGCCGGCGCTGCACATCATCGACGAGCTGATCAGCCGCGGCGCCGACCTCGTCTATCACGACCCGTTCGTGCCGGAGCTCCCGCAGCAGCGCCTGCGCTCAACGCCGTTGGATCAGGCAATCGTCGGCGCCGACGCCGTTGTGCTCGTGACCGCGCACCCCGGCATCGACTACGCCGAGCTGGCGCGGACCGCGTCATTGTTCATCGACCTACGCGGCGAAACCCGCAAGCTCGCGCGCACGCAGCAGCTCGTGCGTCTCTAGACGGGCGGGACCCGCTCTCTGCGGGCGGCCGGCCCGCTGGCGCGGCCGCCCGGGGCCAACCCATTCGCGTCCTGTCGGTTCCCGCCTGGGCCCGGGGTCGCCGGTGGCTTTCCGTCCGAGACCAGTACCCCGCCATCCGCGGTCTCGTAGACCGCTTGCACGGTGCTGTAGAGACGCTGGGAAAGCGCGCTCAGCTCCTCGTAGCTGTTGCAGCGCCCCACCAGGTCAAATAGGAACGTCCTCGAACCGTGTCCCGCGTCGAGCGCGGCGCCGACGGTCAAGTGCGAGCCGACGCGGTCGACGCCGGGCAGCGCGCGAAGCTGCTCAACGCCCGTGATCGACCGCAGTCGACGGGCCGCCAGCGGCGGCTGGTAGAAGAAGCGGTAACCGATCCCGCCTGTGGCTGGCAGCGTCGCAAGGCCCGGATCGGTGCCCAGCGCAAGCTGCATCGCCGCCGCGATCAGGTCGATGTCCGTCACTTGCCGCAGCATCTCCGGGATGCCGCCGCCGATCCGGCCGTTGATCTCGATCACCGCCGGCCCGTCGGCGGTCAGCTTGATCTCGGTGTGGGTGATGCCCCATTGGATGCCGACGGCCCGCAGCGCGCGGCCGGCGAGGTCGAGCACCGCCGCAAGTTGCGCGCCGCCCAGCGTCGAGGGAATGAAGAATCCGGTCTCGCGCAGGGGGTATGTCAGCGGCAGCCGGCCGGTGGTGGTCACGTGCCGGATCTGCCCGCCGTGGACGACCGACTCAACCGAGACGTAGCCGGCCTCGAACCCGTGGGGCAGCGGCGGTCCATCGCTGAGATAGCCCTCCGCCACCATCGCCTCCGGTGGCTCGTCCGCAAGCCCGGCGAGGCACGTCAGCAGCTCGCCGGCCTCGTCCACCCGGAAGGTGTGCCAGCTACCCGACGCCCGCCGTGGCTTCAGCACGGCGGGATAGTCGATCCGGGCCGCCAGCTCGCGCAGCGCCCCCGGCTCGTCACCTGACGAGAGCGCCACGACCGGCGGCGAGACGAGGCCGGCGGCCCGCAGCGCCTGACGCTGGAAGAGCTTGTCCTCGAGGTTGCGTGCGGTCTGCGGGTCGTGGAACGGCAGGCCCAGCAGCGCGGCGACCTGCGCCAGGCGCCCGAGGTGCTCGTCGGTAAAGGTCACGATGCCGTCCGGGACGAGCGGCGCCAGTGCCGCCGCGATCCTATCCGGTGGCTCCGCCAGCACCGCCACGACGGTCCCCAGGCGCCGCAGCAGCGGCAGCAGCTGCGCGACCGGCGGCTCGCTCTCGTCGATCAGCCAGATCACATCACAGAGTGCGCGTGCCTCCTGCGCGATTGTCATCATCGCGATCGAGCGCGCGCTGTAGGCGACGACGAGCCGCGCCCGGTCACTCTGCGGAGGTGTCGTACTCATATTCCACCTGCACGTCTCGGTACATGTGCTCGTTCATGTCGATGACTCCCTGATGGTCGTTCGCCAGACCAAGCAGCGTCAAGACCTGGTTCGACGAGCCGTCGGTCGGATCCAGCGCCGCCCCTGGCTCGTGCTCGAGCGTCACCTCCGCCACGCCCGGGCGCGCGCGCAGCGTCTCCAGGCCCGCAATCGACCGGATTCGGCGGGCCGCGGTTGGCGGCTGGAGCTCCAGGTAGTAGCCGACGCCGCGGGTTGATACCGGCGCCGGCAGATCGGGGTCGACGCCAAGCGCGACCCGCATCGCCGCCTGCGGGAAGTCAAGCCCGGCAGCGAGCTTCAGCATCCCGGCGACGCCACCACCGATCCGGCCGTTCACCTCGATCACCGCCGGCCCGTCGGCGGTCAGCTTGATCTCGGTGTGCGAGGGTCCCCAGCGCACACCGACGGCGCGCAGCGCCCGCGTGGCAAGGTCGAGCACCGCATCAAGCCGCCCACCGGTCAGCATCGAGGGGACGATCGCGGCGGTCTCGCGCAGCGGGTAGGCCATCGGCAGCCGGCTGTTCGTCGTCAGGTGCCGGATCTCACCGTCGAACGTCAGCGACTCGACGGAGACGTAGTTCGCCACAAGGCTGCCAGCAGGCGGGCCGTCGCTCATGAAGCCCTCCAGCACCATCGCCTCCGGCGGTCCGCTCGCGAGCGAGCTGAGGCGAGCCAGCAGCTCCCGTGCGTCCGCGACCTTGAAGGCGTGGCGGCTACCGGTCGCCACCCGCGGCTTCAGGACCGCTGGATAGGGAGCGCGCGCAGCCAGCTCCGCCAGCGTCCGCGGATCATCGCCGGTCGATAGCGCAAGCACCGGCGGCGTCCAAACGCCACCGGCTGCGAGCGCCTGACGCTGGAAGAGCTTGTCGGCGAGGTTGCGACCGGTCTGTGAGCTGTTGAAGTAGGGCAGCTCAAGCAGCTCCGCGACCTGTGCAAGCCGTCCGATGTGCTCGTCGGTAAAGGTGAAGATGCCGGACGGTGCCAGTGGTCGCAGCACCTCGGCGATCCGCTCCGGCGATTCGGCCAGCACCGGCACGACGGCGCCAAAGCGCTCGAGCATCGGCCGTATCGCCATGATCGGCCAGCGCTCGTCGAGCAGCCAGATCACATCGCCGAGCCCGCGTGCGGCGGCGATCGCCGACATCGTGAGCAGACGCTCGCGGTAAACGATGACGAGCTGCGGCCGTGTTGCCATCAGCTAACCCGATCAGTCGTCGCCGGTGGCGTACTCATATTCCACCTGCACGTCGCGATTCACTTGCTCGCTGACGTCGAGAAAGCCCTGGTGATCGGGCGCAAGCCCCAGCACGACGAGGATCATGTTCGACGTCCCGTCGGCGGGGTTCAGCTCCGCGCCGAGCTTCTGCTTGATGTTCACGCGCTTGACGCCCGGCAGCGAGCTGAGCCGCTCGACGCCGTCGATCGCGACGATCCGGCGAGCGTCGGCCGGAGGCTGCAGCGCGACGTAATAGGCGACGCCGTGCGTCGCCGGCAGCGCCGGCAGTCCCGGGTCGAGTCCAAGCGCGATCTGCATCGCCGCCTTGATCAGATCGACCCCCGCGACCAGGCTCATCATGCCGGGCACGCCACCGCCGAGGCGACCGTTGATCTCGATCACCGCCGGCCCGTCGGCGGTCAGCTTGATCTCGGTGTGCGCGAACCCCCAACGCACGCCGACCGCGCGCAGCGCCCGCGTGGCCAGGTCGAGCACGGCGGCAAGCTCCTCGCCCGCCAGCGTCGAGGGGATGAAGCCGGAGGTCTCGCGCAGCGGGTAGGCCATCGGCGTCCGGCCGTTGGTTGCCAGATGGCGGATCACCCCGTCCAGCGTCATCGATTCGACCGAGAGGTAGCCGGCGACGAAGCCGCCCGGCGGCGCCGGCCCGTCGCTGAGGTAGCCCTCAACCAGCAGCTCCTCGGGCGGCTCGTGGGCGAGCTCGTCGAGCCGCGTCATGAGCTCCTGCGCGTTCGCAACCTTGAACGCGTGGTGGCTGCCGGCCGCGCGGCGGGGCTTCAGCACCGCCGGATACGGCGCGCGCGCAGCCAGCATCGCCAGCGTCTCACGATCGGCGTCCGGCGGCAGCGCCACGACGGGCGGGGTCCAGACGCCACCGGCGCGCAGCGCCTGGCGCTGGACGTACTTGTCGCGCAGGGTTAGCGCCGTCCGCTCGTCGTCGAACCGCAGACCCAGCCGCGCGGCGATTGCCGCCACGTGATCGATGGCGCTGTCGGAGAACGTCACGATGCCGTCCGGCGCCAGCGGTGCCAGCGCCGCCACGGCGACGTCCACGGGCTCCCCCAGCGCCGGCACCACCATGCCGAGGCGCTCCATCATCGGCGCCATCTCGGCGGCCTGCGTGCCCACGGCAACCAGCCAGACGACCTGGCAGAGCCCGCGGGCGGCCTCGACGAGTTGCATGAAGTCGGGCGAGTCGTCCTGGAACACCACGATCAAGCGCGGAAGCTCGCTCCTGCCGTCACCCGTCTGAATCACCGGCCGCTCCGCAATCGTCCGCTCAGTTCCCATCGACACATACGTGCACGGCACCCTGGATGCCCTGCAAGTTCAGCAAATCCTAAGGCCATATCGATCCGCGTCAAGTAACTAGTACAACTCGCTGCTTCCGGGTAGCCTTGTGCGTGGATGCCTACAGCACGTGATAACGCAGCGCCGGGTCCGATCACCGTTGCGCTCGTGAACAACATGCCGGACGGCGCCTTCCGCGACACGGAGGCACAGTTCCGTCGCGTGCTCGCAAGCGGCGATAGCGAGCCGGGGGTCGCGGTAGAGCTGTACACGTTCCCGGGACTGTCCCGGTCCGACGAGATCGCCAGCGAGATCCGCGAGCGCTACCAGAGCCTCGACACGCTGCGCTCGCGCCGCCCCGACGCGCTGATCATCACCGGCACCGAGCCGATCGAGCCCGAGCTCGAGCAGGAGCCGTACTGGCCGGACCTGACCGGCCTCATGCAGTGGGCCTCCGAGACGGTGCCGACGACGCTGCTCTCGTGCCTGACCGCGCATGCGAGCCTGCAGTTCTTCGACGGGATCCGCCGCCAGCGGCTGCCGCTGAAGTGCACCGGCGTGCTCCAAGGCAAGGCCAATCCGCAAGCAGGCAAGCTCATCGCCGACCTGCCAGACCCGGTCTCGGTCCCCCATTCACGTCTGAACGGCGTCCCCGCTGAGCTCCTGCGCGCCGCCGGCTACACGATCGTGGTCGACTCAAGCAGCAGCAGCGACGACTGGTCGGTCGCGACCAAGCAGCAAGGGATCAGCACGTTCGTGCTCTGCCAGGGGCACTTCGAATACAACACCGACAGCATCCTGCGCGAGTACCGACGTGACGTGCGCCGCTTCCTCTTCGGTAACCAGCAGCTGCGTTACCCGCCGCTGCCGTTCGGCTATTTCAGCGAGAAGCAGACCGAGATGCTGCTGCGGCTTGCGCATACCTACAAGACCGAGCGTGATACCGACCCGCTCGAGCTCTACCGGCGCTTCCCGTTCCAGCGCCTCCGCGCCGACCTGCACAACAGCTGGGAGCAGTCGGGCGCGATCCTGTTCCGTAACTGGCTGCGACTCGCCCAAGCGCGGCGCGGCGAACAGCCGGACAGCAGCAGAAGGCAATATGCATGACGAGACGATCGCGATCCACGGCGGTTACAGCGGTGGCTCGACGCGGGCGGTAGCGGTACCGATCTATCAGACGGTCGCGCACGAATTCACCGACCACCAGCAAGCCGGTGAGATCTTCGATCTGCAGACGCCGGGCTTCCATTACAACCGCATCAACAACCCCACCTGCGACGTGCTGGAGCGGCGTCTGGCGCTGCTGGAGGGCGGCACCGCCGCGCTGGTGCTGAGCTCGGGCATGGCCGCGGTCACGGCTGCGGTGCTGAATCTGCTCGACGCCGGCGACAACATGGTTGCGACGCCGCAGCTCTACGGGGCGAGCTTCACGTACTTCGCGCACGTGTTGCCGCGCTACGGGATCGAGGTCCGGTTCGCGCCCGACGACAGCGCGGAGGCGATCGAGTCGCTGCTGGACGAGCACACCAAGGCGTTCTTCTGCGAGTCGGTCGGCAACCCGGCCGGGAACATGCTCGACCTGGAGACGGTGGCAGCGGCAGTGCACGCTCACGGCGTGCCGATGATCGTCGACAACACGGTCCCGACACCGCTGCTGCTGAAGCCGATCCAGCACGGCGCCGACGTGGTCGTCCACTCGCTGACGAAGTTCATCGGCGGCCACGGCACGACGACCGGCGGTGCGATCGTCGACGGCGGGACGTTCCCGTGGAACGATCACGCCGAGCGCTTCCCAGCCCTCACGCAGCCTGAGCCGGCGTTCCACGGCATCCGCTACGCCACCGACTTTCCCGAGGCCCCGTTCGTCACTCGCTGCCGCACGGTGGCGATGCGGAACACCGGCCCGACGCTGGCGCCGCTGAACGCGTTCCTGTTCCTGCAGGGGCTTGAGGACCTCGCCGTCAGGCTCGAGCGGCACGAGGCCAACGCGCGCGCCGTGGCCGACCACCTCGCTCACCACCCGCAGGTCGCCTGGGTGAGCTTCCTGGGGCGGCCGGACAACCCCTACTTCGACCTTGCTCAGCGTTACCTTGGCGGCCATGCCCCGTCGATCGTGACCTTCGGCGTGCGCGGTGGCCGCGACGCGGCGATCCGCGTCTACGACTCCGTCAACCTCTTCAAGCGCCTGATGAACATGGGCGACGCGAAGTCGCTGGTGGCGCATCCCGCATCCACCACCCATCGCCAGCTCACCGAAGGCGAGCTGGAGCAGGCGCGGGTCACGCCCGACATGATCCGGCTCTCGATCGGCCTCGAGCACCCCGACGACCTGATCGAGGACCTCGACCAGGCGCTGGCGGCCGCAACCAGGCCCCAGGCTCCGGACATCGCCGCCGCCCCGGCGATCGGCTAAGCCACGGAAGCTGGGAGAGAAACCGGCCCTGGCGACCGCTTTCTCTCCCAGCTTCCCCCAGAGTTCCGCGAGACGCTAACGAGAACTGCTAGCAGCGCCGCGCCCGCCGGCGCGGCGTGTAGATGCGGCGCCCCGCCCTCACTGCTAGGCGCCTGTTAGCGCCGCGCCAGCGGGCGCGGTGCTGGCCTCATCGAGGATTCTGGTCACGCATTCACCGATCTCCTCGACCGCACGGATGCGGCTGTGCGGCGACGGCACGTAGTAGGTGAAGTGGCGCACGCCCTCGGTCAGCACGCCGAAGACCCAGAGCCGCTCCTGGGCCTGGCCGTCGGCGGCGATCGGATGCGAGTCGCGGGTCAGGTTGACGCTGCCGACGGCCGTCTCGCCGTAGCGCAGCTCGGTGATCCGGCCATGCTTCCGCAGCGCCTGAAGCAGCGGCGACGCAGTGTCCGCGAGCCGCGGCAGCTCGAGGTGGCCGCGGATCACGTAGTCGACCTCGGCGGAGAATGGCTCCGCAAGCTTCGTCGAGCTGATCCGGGCGCCTTGGACCGTCCCCGTCCCCGTCCCCGTCCCCGTCCCCGGACGTGATGTGACCGCCGGCGCCGGACCGAACGGGATCCGTAGCAGACCGGCATCCATCAGCGCCAGAAACTGCCGCGTCCGCAGGGCCGGCGGGCCCGCGATCAGGCGATTGATCCGGCCGCGGATGCGGCCGTTGAAGTCGCAAAAAGAGTCCGGGTCGAGACCACCGTCCTCGACCACGCTGCGGATCGGGTCGCGGAAGATGCGCATGACCTCGGCGGCGCATTTGACGGGGCTGTGGCCGTCCGGAACCTCGGCGGCATTAAGGTCGTCCTGCAACATCTTGCGGATGGCGCCCTCGTACTGATCGGCGGTGCTCGGCTGCAGCGATGACCCGAAGAATGCCGCGTCGACGTCGAAGGCGCCGTAGTGGTCGGCAAGCTCCGCGCGCGCCTGCGCATAGCGACCGTCGCGCCAGGCTGCGGCAAGCAGCGCCCGCACCTCTCGGGCCGCCGCAAGGCCCGACTTCTGGTAGGCGACCTGCGCGTAGTAGCGGACGTCCATCTCGGCGAACAGCAGCGGCAGCAGCCTCGCGCGGACGTTGACGGCCGGGCGCTCACCACCGGCGGTCCGCCGCAAGGCCGCGAACGCGCCGGCGGTGGCGATCGCCGGCTGGTAGACGTCGGTGCGGTCGAGGCCGGTCACGGACTTCCCGGTGAACGGCAGGCCACCGCGCGAGTACATGTAGATCATCGAGGGCTCGCGGCCGCTGGGAACGTAGTGCAGGCGTCCGCCGGTCTCGACGAAGCGGCCGCCGCGACCGGAGGTGAGCGCGGTGACGACGTCGATCGCGACTAGCCCCAGCCCAGCCACCGCAACGCTGGCGCCAGCGGGCAGAGTGTCGACGTAACGGTCCACCGGGTAGGGGTCGAGTTCCCGTGGCGCCGCCTCCGCACGGATCCGCGCCCGGTTGGCCGTGTGGCCCGAGGTTATGATCACGTGGTCAACCGGCAACGCCTCGCCGCTGGCGAGTCGCACGAGCTCACCGCCGTCCTCGCCGGCGCTGATGTCGATCGCCGTGCTCTGGTGGTGGTGGATCGTGACGCCGGCGGGCGCCGAGTCAACCAGCGTCCGGTAGAACCAGGCAAGGTACTCGCCCATCACCCGCCGCGGCATGTAGTGGTCGGGTCCGACCGCCGCTCCCTCCGAGCCACGGCGCAGCTCGCCGTCGACCCAGCGGTAGTTCTCGCGTCGCACCCACTCGTCGAGGCCGACCGCGTACGGCGGCTGGTACTCGGAGTCGGGGAACGGATAGAGCGCGATCTGCTCGCAGGGGTTGTTCATCAGCAGGTAATCGGGCTGCTCCAGGTCGTAGACCCCCGAGCCGGGAACGCCCGGCTCGACCACCTCGAGCTCCAGCGTCAAGTCCGGGAACAGGCCGAGGCTTGCGGTCGTCACAAGTCGTTCGAGCGCGCACAGGCCCCACGGGCCGAGGCCGATGATGGCGATCCGCGCTCTCAACTCGGGCTTCCCTTGCCCTGGATCTGGGCGATCGCGGCTGCAAGCGACGCGATCGTCCCGAACAGCTCCCGCGTCAGCATCTCGTCCGGGAACGTGACGTCGAACGCGTCCTCCAAGGCGATCATCACGCGCACGCTCGCGAACGAGGTCATGCCCGCCGCGTAGAGGTCGGCTGCCGGATCGAGCGACTGCGCATCAGTCGCCAAATCGGCGTTGTCAGCGAGCACCCTGCGCACGCTATCGATCAGCGTTACGTCCAATGACTGGCTCATCGTGTCACTCTAGGCTCTGGTTCTTTCCTGCTAAGAGGCGGTTTTCCCGAGTTATGCGCGCCACCTCGACCGGTCCTCTAGAACCGACTCTCGGTCCACGCCGTCGCCTACACAACGGTCGCCGAGCACACGATCTTCCAGAGCGCTCGCGGAGATCCCGTGCGCGCCCGCCGCATCGCATCGTCTGCTGCCCCTGCATACCATGGGAGCCATCCATCGCGCCAGGCCTGCCTGCGACCGTGACCCGCAGCAACCGGGTGGATCGGCGTGGTCAGCTACCGCAGCAACGAGGGAGCAGCCCAGAGATGACGGATCAGCTTTCGCCCGCGCCAACAGCTCAGGTCGAGTTCCAGCGGGAACTGGTCGCAGCCGGGTTGCTGTTCGAGACTGGCGTGCCGGGGGTCTTCGGGCACGGCGCGACGTTTGAGCTTCTGCGCCACCTGCTTGCCGCGCGGATCCGCGCCGAGACCGCCGCGCTTGGCGCCGAGCACATGCACTTCCCACCGGTGCTGCCGCGCCAGCTTGTCGAGCGCAGCGGCTATCTGGACTCGTTCCCGCAGCTTGCCGGCGTCGTCTTCGCGTTCGACGGCGGCGAGCCTGAGGCCGCCGAGCAGCACAACCTGGCCGCGGCCGGTCAGGACTGGAGCAAGCACCAGCGGATGACCGACCTGATGCTGGTCCCCGCCGCCTGCTACCCCGCCTATCCGGTGATCGCCGCCCGCGGCCCGCTGGCCGCTGGCGGAGCCTTCCTCGACCTCGGCGGCAGCTGGGTCTTCCGCCACGAGCCGTCCGCGGACCCGGCGCGCCGCCAGATCTTCCACCAGCATGAGATCGTGCGGATCGGCGCGCCGAACGTGGTCGAGGCGTGGCGTCAGGAGTGGGCCGACCGTGGCCTGGCGCTGGTCCACGCGCTTGGCCTTGAGGCGACGGTCGAGGACGCGAACGACCCGTTCTTCGGCCACGGCGGCCGGATGCTCGCGGCAAGCCAGCGCGAGCAGCATCTGAAGCTCGAGTTGCTGGTCCCGATTGCCGGCGAGCAGCCGACGGCCGTCGCCTCCTTCAACCTCCATCGCGAGCACTTCGCCGAGGCCGCGGGAATCAAGTTCGCGGACGGCAGCCCGGTCCACACCTCCTGCACTGGTTTCGGGCAGGAGCGCATCGTACTTGCCCTGCTGCGCGCTCACGGCCTGGATCCGAGCACCTGGCCGAGCGCTGTGCGGGGTGAGCTGAGACTCTGACTGCCGCTGAGCGGTCGTGACCGTGGCCAGCGCAGGCACTGACGCACCCGGGAGAGAGTGCCGCGAAGCCGCAGCGCAGAGCTACTCAAACGAATGCGTCGTCATGCTGCCGCTCGACGGGTACTGGCCTTCACCAGTTCGGCAGCGGCCGGGTCCTTGTCGGCGTCGCCGGCGACGAAGGAAACGCGGGCGCCGAGCGCGCCAGCGACAGCACTGATCGTCTTGAACGTCGGCGCGGAGTCGGCGCGGAGCGCTTTATACAGCGACTCGCGACTGAGACCGGCGCGACGAGCGATCTCGCTCATGCCGCGTGCCTTCGCGATCGCACCGAGTGCCGCTTGGATCACCGCCGGGTCGCCTTCCTCGGCGGCGGCTTCGAGCAGTCCGATCGCATCCGCGTCGTTGCGGATGTATTCGCTGGCATCGAACTCGGTTGTCTTAAGCATCGTTCTGCCTCCATTCCTGCGCAAGTTCCTGGGCTTTCGCGATATCGCGCTCCTGACTGCCCTTATCCCCGCCGACGAGCAGCACCAGCATCTCGCGACCCTTGATCGTGAAGTAGACCCGGTAGCCCGGCCCCACATTGAACCGCAGCTCACTGACCCCGCCGCCGACCGCCTTCACGTCACCGACGATCTGCCCGGTTGTCTGGATTGCCAGCAGCCGCTCCACAATCCGGTCGTGTGCCCGCTGGTCCCTCAGCTTCTCCAGCCAGCGCCGAAAGCCACTGGTCTGATGTACCCTCACAACCACAGTGTAGCCGTACGGCTACGACTGGCAAACTGTCGACGTTGCCGGCCAACGACAGCGAATGGGCGGGACCACTCCGTCGACGAGCCACCACCAAGCACCACCAAGCGGTAGACGCGACCACACCGCGTCGATGCCGCGACGATCGACCAAGCGCTCGTCGCCGCCTGATGGCGGTCAGTAGATCCTGGGGATGATGCGCCAGCGTACGCGGACGCGGTATTCGTCCCAGAGAACGCCGTACTTGGCGGCGCAGCGGCGGTCATCGTCGCGCTCTCGCGAGACGAGCAGGCCGACGTAGTAGAGCGGGTAGAGCCAGGGCACGAGGTCACCGGGCGCGCCAAGGGCGAGCGTGATGCCGATCGCCATGAGGATCTCGCCGAGGTAGTTGACGTGGCGGGCGAGACCCCAGAAGCCGCCGCAGAGCAAGGTGCGCTCGCCGTCGCTGAGCGCGCGCGGCTCAAGCAGCCCGAAGGCGCGGGCGGTGGGATCGCGCTTGAAGATGAATTTCTGCATGTTCGCGCCGCGCGCGAGCGTCCAGCCGGCCGCGAAGACAACGCCGGCGATGATGAGCAGCCACGCCGGCGCGTGCGGGTCCGGCTCACCTGCCCGCGCCCAGAGACCCACGCAGTAGAAGTACGGGTAGAAGACCAGACAACCCCAACCGAGCTTGAAGCCCACACGCTCGGCGAAGAGGTCGTAGGTATAGAGGTGGACGTGCTCGAAGGTGAGGTAGTCCACGACGAAGTAGGTCAACAGCGCGGCCGAGAGCACAACCGCTGCGCTGAGATGACCGATCGCAAGATCCTGATGCGCAGCGAACGACAGGACATTGAGCTCAAGCAGCACCGCGCCCGCCAGATAGAGCCACATCTTCGCGTCGACCGTGCCGCCGCGCCAGCGCGGGTTCTCGCGACGGCCGAGAAAGAGATCGGCAAGCAGCGGCTTGCCGGTCGGCGGGGCAGGCAGAACGAATGCGAAGGTGAGCAGCAGGCCGAAGACACAGGCGCCGGCGAGCTCGGCGAAGCGGTGGCGCCAGAGCTCGTCGGCCGGAGCCGCATGCACGATCACGAGCACCACCGCGATCCCGACGGCGGCCACGAGTACCGCGAGGCCGTTGAGCCGGTAGCGCAACGGCTCGCCGCGATCGTCGCGCACGTAGCCGTCAACCCAGCGGGCGGGAAGGACGACGTGCAGGGCGAGGATGGTCAGGAAGGCGATCCACGGCAGGAAGAAGCCGAGGATCATGGCGCGCCGAAGCCCTTCACCGAGCGACCCATGATCGCGGTGGCGGCAGCGCGCGGCAGCAGCCGACGCATCACGAACGCAGCGAGCTTGTTCGTGCCGCCGGGCGTGACGAGCGCCGTCCACCCCAAGCCGGCGAGCGCCGCCTCGACGACCTGATCAGGATCGAGGGTGCCCGGCGCGTCGTGACCGACGGTCTCGACGTAGCCGGGCGTCCGCACAGCGCCGGCCACGCAGGCGAGGACGTCGACACCGGCGGGGCGCAGCTCGGCGTGCAGGCTCTCGGCCAGGGACGTGGTGAACGCCTTGCTGGCGGAGTAGGCGGCAAGGCCCGGGCCGCCCTGATTACCGGTCAGCGAGGACATCAGGATGAGCGTGCCGCGGCGGCGCGCGATCATCGCCGGAACAAGTGCGTGGATGACAGCCAGCGGGCCACGGACGTTGACGTCAACAAGGCGCTGGGCATCCTTGAGCGAATGCTCCAGCAGCGGGCCCGTGAACGAGAACGCGGCGTTGTAGACGACGGTGCCGATCTCGAGTCCGCTGGCGGCCGCGGCCAGGCGGTCCGCGCAGCCCGGCTCGGCCAGGTCGGCGACCAGTGCCCGCACCTCGACACCGTATTTGGTGGCCAAGCGCCCCGCCAACTGTTCAAGCGGCTCGGGACGGCGCGCCACCGCCAGGACATTCACACCACGCCGGGCGAGAGCCTCGGACCAGGCAGCGCCGAGACCCTCGGAGGCTCCTGCGACGACGGCCCACGGCCCTTGCGGCATATGGGTGCGGGACGCAGGCACGATAGGCGTGTTCTACCAGAGCGAGCCAAGCCAGGTCCGGTAGGGCTTGGGGAGTCTGCGCTATCTCGCCCAGGGCGTCGCCCACGAGGGTATATCCCGATCAGCGCCACGTCGCCTGGGATAGCGCGGACAAGCCAACTCAGCGACCGGGGCTGGCACAGCAGCTGCTTTTCGCCAGCGGCTTAGGCGGCGAGCAGCACAGAGTCCAAAGCGTCGGCGTCCACGTCGAGCTGCTGCGGTGTGGGCAGCGTGATCCTGATGTGGCCGTCCCGCTGCAGTAGCCAGCGCACATTGACAATCGCGATGCCAACAAGTTCGCCGTCCGCCCCGAATCGCAGAGCGTGTCCTTCGGGCGTGGCGTCGAAGCCGACCGCGCCGTCTGGCGCGACGGTGTGGAGGTAAAGCACGTCGCCACCAGCGTCGTAGTGAACGACCGGAGAAGTGTAGGGACCGATAGTCACGCTCATGGTCGTTTTCTCCTAGGGAACGCCGTTACGATTCAGCCACGTTCCACGTCAAAGGCTACAACCACCTGCAGCCAACGGCTAGGGCCAACTTCGGCGACGAGAAACCACTCCTCATTGGCCTTGCGGCCGGTCAGTGAGATCAACCCCCCGTCCATCGGGATCTGTAACGCTTGCGATTACCACCATCGGTAAAGCTGGCAGGGCCGCAGATCATCTGCGCTACTTGCGCTTTCCCAACATTTATACCGCCACCCGCATTAGTAATGGGAACCAAAACTGCACAATCTGTCACAGCTCTGTAAATCTTTCTGGTAGTACGAGCAGGTCGACGCCGGAGGTATGGGGATCTCTAAATGAGCGATCCCAGCGCAAGTGCGGTCAGTGGGCAGGCCACCGTGCCGTCATCGACGGTCAGGATCGGGCCGGTGCCAGTGACGACGAGCCGGAACGCGGGTTCGCCCACGGCACAGATGCAGACATGCTGAGCCGAGTCGTGCAGACCGACTGGCGGCCAAGCTCGGTGCTGGGCGAGCTGGAACGGGGGACCTAAAAGCGTGGGGGGCGCGGGGTACGAAACCGCGCCCCCCACCACCATCGCGCCATTGGGGGAATGGCGTCTTTTGCCTCACCGCGCCGGCTCAAAGCCGGTTTGCGGAGAGCTTGTCACGACCATGGGCACGCCACGCCCACGATCAAGAGTGTTGGCTACCTCACCGGACTGCTACTTCCAGACCGACGCATTCAGCTTCAGCGACGTCGGCCAACGCCGCGGACTCAGCTTCACGATCAACGAGCGCTTCCCGGCCTTCAGCACCTCACGCCGCGAACGCGCGACCGTCACCGTCCTCACCTTGCCGCCCTTCGCAGCCTTCCCGGCCTTGCCGCGGCTGGCGGCGCCGACCCGCTCACGGCGCAGCGCCACCAGCTGCACCCGGGCCTTGGCGTGCAGCTTGAAGGTGAAGCGCAGCTTATCCGTGCCCTTGATCAGCTTCGCCTTCTCGTCGCTGACAAGTGCGACCCTCCGCACAGCCCCCGGTAGGGTTGGCTCGACGATGGTCTCGGCCGGCAGCTGGTTCGCAAGCGAGTTGTCCGGCGGCAGCGTGGTCACCGGCACATCGGGAGTGCCGTCGTCGGCCGGCCGGTAGGTGATCACGGCGTTCGCGCCGTTGTAGACCGGATCGGCACTCTGCCCATAGCCATCGGTCACGCTCGGGCTCGCCGCATCGCCGGTCCAGTGCAGCAGCCAGCCTTCGCTGGTCGCAAGCCAGCAGTCGCCAGCGGCGGGGCAGGAGATCGGCCCGGCGGCGCCGAGGTCACCCTTCCCTTGGTCGGGGCCGAGGCTCTGCACGGAAGAGAGCGACCAGCTCAGCGTGCCGCCGCTGCCGGCCGTGCCGGTCAGCTCCTCGACCTCCGCGTCAGAGCTGTTCGCGTTGAGCGTCAGCCACGCCGCGTTCTGCCCCGGCACGGCCGCGATCCCGGTTGGGCTCTGGCCGCTGGGCAGCGTCAGCGTGCCGTAGCCGACGACCTGGCTCCAGCTGGAGCTGGCGTTGCTGTAACGCAGCACCGTCGAGTCCGCCCCGCTGCCAGAAACAGCTGCCGCGACCGCCCAGAGCTGGGCCGGATTGGCGGGCTCACCGCTGGCCGCGCCGTCGCTCGAGAGCTGGAAGGCCGAGAGATCATAAGGCTCGACCGAAGTGCCGCCTGAGGTCGCGCCGTAGGCCGGCAGCGTCGCACAGCTGCTGCCGCTGCAGGAACGCATCGACAACCTCACGAACGGATTGGTCAATCCCGGCTCGATCTCGTCGATTGGCGTGGGTATCCCCGCGGTGGTGTCGGTCAACGTCGAGCTCTCGTAGATCTGGCCGTCGTCGGTCGTCATCGAGGTGACCGGCTCCGGGTAGGTCGGGTTGTCGACCTCGGTCAGCGTCGAGCCGTTCCAGTACAGGTGGAATGCGTCGCCGGTGGTGGTCGCATCGCCGCCGGCGAACCAGCAGTCGTCCAGCCCATCGCAGGCAGCCGCATCCATCTCCGGCCAGGAGTTCGACTCATCGATCGGCAGCGCGTAGGAGGCGACGACCTCGCCGTTCACGAAGTGGCAGAGCGAGACCGCGTCGTAGGTGGCGGAGGAGGTGCCTATGCCCAGCCCAAGGCCGGGCCGCTGGTCGGAGATCGTCCACCACTCGTCGGCGCTGACGTAGGCGATCCGCCCTTCGGCGCTGCCACAGACGGACGAGAGCTGATGCCAGCTCACACCGTCATACGCATAGAGTCCTGCGGGGATGATCCCGCCGCTGGCCTCGGTGCCGCCGGTGATCAGCAGCCCCTCGTTTGGCGACCAGAACTCGATGTCGCCGACCTGCCCGAGCGCCTGGGGGAACTGCGAGGCAGGGACGCCCGAGGGCGGGTCGGGCGCCTGCGCGCCCGCGAACTGCCAGCTCGGGTCCGCCCCGGCGCGCGCCGCCGTGGCAAGCAGCGCCAGACCCACGCAGAACGTCAGCAGTGCCCCGGCCAGGACCCGTCGTGCGGTGTGCCACGTCGCGGTCATCGCCGCCTTCCCCCGATCTCGGACTTGCGCCTGGCCTTGGCTTTGTGCCCGGCCTTAGCCTGTTTGCGCTTGGCCTTGGCATGGGCCTTGACCTTGACCCGGTCGCGCAGCGTCAGCTGCAGGGTCTGGTTCAGGGCCTTATGCCCCTTAGCGCTGAAGCCGACATGCAAATCCACCGCCAGCCCGTCGCGGTGGCGCAAAAGGCTCGTGTAGCGCTTGCCGGGCTTCAGCGTCAGGGTGAAGACGCCGAGCCTGGTCGGCTTGCGGCTGGCGCTGGCGACGACCTTCGCCTTGGCGCCCGCTGGCGCCAAGGCTTTGGCGCTGGCGCTCAGCTTCCCGCCCGCCGGCACCGATGCGTGGACCGTCACCACGCCACTGCGCGAGGTGCTGGTCGTGACGCTAAGCAGCCAGGACACCTTCGCGGTCTGCGTGACCCCCGCTGGCAGCGGATCGATCGTCTGCGTGCCCGGCAGCTCGGGCACCGTGTCCTCGGCCAGCGTGAAGACCTCGGTCAGCGCCGAGGGCACCGCCGTGGCAACGCCGTAGACGAGGTTCGTCGCGCCGGAGGCGAACGCCAGCGTGTTGCCGTCGGCGGTGAACGATGGCGAGGCCACGGCGCCGTTGGCGGGTCCGTTGTCATAGCCGTAGGTAGCCATCGACAGCGTGCCGGCGGTCAGGTCGACCTCGTAGAGCTGCGAGGCGCCGTAGGTCGGCTGCGCGGAGATGCTGGGCGTGATCAGCGCTGGCCAAGAGAGCAGGAAGCTTGTGGCGGCGGTGGCGAAGGCCGCCTTACTGCCGTCAGCGGAGATCGCGATCCCGGAAACTCCCAAGGTGGTGTCACAGGCCGCAGCGCTCCCCGTCCAGCAATCGGTGAGCTGCGTAAGCGCCTGGCTGCGGGTGAGCCCAGAGGCCATATTTACTACGTAGGCGTCGGCCGTATCGTCCGGAGCGGTTGACCCGCTGAAACCAAGCGTCGGGACCTCGGTTGTCAGCGGCGCGGTCGCCAGGAAGGCGACCTCCTGCCCGTTGGCACTGAGTGATGGCGTGACCTGGTCAAGCGACGCGCGGATGTTGCTAAAGCCATACGGCGCGGTGTAGGTGCCGTACTGCGGGCCGGTGTAGCCGAGGCTCGGGTCGGCCCCCGGATCGTAGGACGTGGCGAACGGTCCATGTCCATCTAGAGCGGCTGGGTCGTCGCCGCCGGTCACGCGCCGGGTCGGAGCGCTGGAGCCGGCTGCGATGTCGCGCCAGAGCGGCTCGTCATACTCCGCCGCGTATTGCCCCGTATCAAGCACGTCACCGCCCTCGCCAGTGTTTCCATTAACGTCGTCGTAGAGTCCCGTGCCAGCGGCCTGCTCGTCAATGTCGATCCCGTACCAGGCCACGGTCGAGCCGTCGGCACTAATCGCCGCGGTCGAGGCGCTGAACGGGAGGGTTGTCTCGAGCCCGTCGATGATGTTGGTGAAGTTGGTTGCCGCGCCGTTGCTTGTCAACGCCGCCCCATCGGGCACCGCCTCAGGCGTGGCGCCGGCGTGCTCGGAGGCCTCGGTCTGGCTGACCAGCATCGTCTGCTGCGTGTTCAGGTAGCGCACTGCGACCTGGTTCACCGGCGTCGTGGGGTCGCTGGCGTCGCCGCTGACGAGGTCCGATTGACCGGTGACGGTGAACGCGACCTCGTTACCGTCCGCGGAGATCGCGACGCCGTCGGCCGAGGCCGAGCCGCCGGTAGCGCAGGCCGTGCCGGTGGAGTTCAACGTGTAGGCGAGGCCAGTCGCCTGACCGTCCAGCGCCGAGGCAAGCGTGTAAGCGCCGCTCTGGCCGACCGGCACATCCATGTCGCGCACGTAGACGTTCGCACAGCTCGCGCCCTGTTGCGGGTCGTCAGCCGGGTCAAGGTCGATGGTAGTGGTGAAGGCGACGTAGCGGCCATCCGAGCTGACCGAGGGCGAACCGGCGTCGGGTGCGCTGAAGGCTGCCAGGCTACTGCCCTGCGTCCCGGCGACGAGGTTCAGCACGCCGGTCTGGAGGTTCTTCTCGTAGACACCCTGGACACCGCCTTGCGTACCGTCGAAGACGACATACTGCCCGCCGGACGCGATCTGGGGATCGAAGGCGTCCGCAGCCAGGGTCGAGCCCTGGAAGGAGACGACCTGCGCGGCACCGAAGGTCGCGGCGCCGCTACGCTGCGCCGGCGCCGCCAGCATCACGAGCAGGACGAGGAGCGTCGCCAGCGTCAGCAGCCGGAGACGCCGGCGAGCCGTCGGATGGGGATTGCTGAAGGTCATCGGATCCTCACTTCCACCCGTATGTGCCGGCGGTTGCCGACCCGGTCACGGGCCGTAATCGTGATCACGTAGCGCCCCGCATGGGAGTAACGATGCGTGACCTTGTCCTTGCGCCGCACGGTCCTGATGTGCTTGCCGAAGCTGATGCTGGTCTGCGCGGGCTTGACGCCCGAGCCCTTGTCGGTGACGCGCACGCGCAGCGCTCGACAGTGGTCGAGGAAGGTGAGCTTGACGGTCGGCGCGGTGGCGTCGACCCGGACATTCACGCCACCGACCAGCGTTTGCTGGCCCCATTGATCGGTGGCGTAGACCCGCACGCGATGCGCGCCGGTGCCCAGCCCTCCCTTCGGGAGCTGGTGGCTGAGCGAGCGGGCCTCAGCAAGCTCCCACGCGGTGCCGGACGGCGAAAGCGTCAGGGACGGGGCGGTGGAGCTTGGACCGCTTACGCCGTTAGCCTTCACCTGCCCATCGACCGTGACCTCGTAGCTGATCGAGCCGACCGGCGCGACCGCCGGCGCCCACTCGATCTTCGCCTGCGCCGGGCGTACCCAGCCGGACGGCCCCTGGACCTGATCGGCCGGCAGCTCGCTCGCACCCTGCATGTACTGGAAGGTCTCGGGTGGGGCCGCGACTAGCGAGCCCATCACCTGCTTCTCATCGGCCGGCCCCTGTAGCCAGCCAAGCAGCGCATCGGCCAGATCCGAGTTACCGACCGACAGCCCCGAGATCGAGCCGCTGAGCGGAGCCGACAGCGAGCCGGTCTGCGTGCTGCCGTCCGGGTAGCACTCGGTGACCTCCACATCCGACAGCCCTGCGGCCGTGGCGCTCGGCCAGGCCACCGTCCAGCCGCCAGAGGGATCGGGTATGGACAGCACCGGCCCGTCGCCGCTCACCGGACCGAGCACCGTGCGCACCGCACCGAAGTCGCTGTAGAGCAACGCCTGGCCGTCCTGCGCCACTGCCACTGGCGAGTCGCCCGCGATGTCAGCGCCCGCGTCGGGCTCGCCGACCGAGGCCCCGCCGCCGAGATCGACCGCGTAGGCCGCATCCGCGCCGGAGCCGCCGGTGCTCGGCACGGTCAGCCTCAGCAACTGCTCCGAGCCGTAGGGCGAGCCGCTACCGCCCGCCAGCCGGAAAGCCGCCTGCCCGAGCAGCCCGAGCGAGGGCGCGTCCGCGTCCTCGTCGACCGGCTGCCCGTTCACCGTCGAGGGCGAGATCTGGATCGCGTTGCCGAGCGTCGAGCCGAAGATGTAGCGTGCCCAGATCCTGGCGTAGCCGGTCGTATCCGGCTCCTGCCAGACGACGACCGCCTCCGAGCTGCTGATGGTCGCGATCTGCGGCTCGTTCGTGCTGGTCGGATCGCGGTCGCTGACCTCCCCTTCATAAGCGTTGACCGCGCCGAGGCCGGACCACCAGGCCCCGTCGAAGCGGGCGACCCGCACGTCGACCAGCTCATCGCCGGTGTCGGTCGGCGACGGCGTCCCGCTTGGCTGCACCTGATTAGGGCTGAGCGGATTGGTCACGACCCGGTAGACGACGTAGGCGCTGCCGTTGGGCGCCATCGTCAGCGACGGGTCAACCGCGCTGCCGTCGCCCACGGTGTCGACCGGCTCAACGTCGCTGAAGTTACTGGCACCCGGCTGCAGCACCGCCGACATCAGCCGGTAGGTGATGCCTCCACCCGACGAGGAGATCACGTCGGCCCACGGCTGCACCCAGACGACCAGCAGCTCGCCGCCGTCGCCGGCGGCGATCGCCGGCATCGTCGCCGGCCCCGCCTGGCCGACGTCGGCCTGCACCGGCGGCTGCCAGGCGCCGTTCACAAACTGATCAACAAAGACGTGCGGCACCCCGTCGACGAGCTTGCGATAGACGATCCCACCGGAACCGTCCGGCGCCATCGCCGTTCCGTCAACGTCGAGGATCGAGGACGAAGGCCCGTCCAGGACCTGCGCCGGCAGGATCGCGGCAGAGGCCGCGGCGGGCCGCAGCGCAGCAGACGTAAGTGCCAGAAGGCCCAGAGCCAACAACGTCAGTACAGCCAGACGTAGCCGCGGGTGGGCGGCGCTTGCGCGCCGCCCACCCGGGCCCGAGGTGGCTGCTGTCACAACAACCGTCACCAGCTACCGCCTACTTCTTCTTTGCCTTGACGTGGACGGTCTCGGTCTTGACGAGCTTGAGCTTGGCGTGCTTACCCTTGCCGACGGTCTCGTAGAACCGGATCTTCGTTGCTCCGGCTGGGAGCTTGCCGGTGCCGAACTTCAGCAGGTGGCTCGAGCCAACCTTCGCGCTCTTCGTCTTCGCCTTCTTCGCCTTCGGCTCAGAGAGCTTGACAGTGAGCTTTGAGCCAACCTTCACCGACTTGAACTGCAACGTCAGCGTCGTCGAACTCACGCCCGCCTTCAGCACGACGTTCGCCGGCGAGAGCTTCGGCTTCGGAGCCGGCTTGGGGCTCGACGGCGGATTTGTCACGGTCACCGTCGCGCTCGACGTCGCCTTCTGCCCATCGGCGTCGGCCACCGTCAGCTTCACCGTGTAGGTACCTGCCGCCGAGTAGACATGGCTGGTCGTCGACGTGGTCGTGCTGGCGGAGGTGCCATCCCCGAAGTCCCACGAGTACGTGTCCATGGGAGCAAGGGACGAGCCTGCACCAGCCGTCGCTGTCGCGGTAAACGACACCGACTGGCCCGTCGTCGCGCTGGTCGGCGAAGCGGTCAGCGTCGCGGTCGGCGCGTCGGCGACGACGTTCACCTTTTCGGTCGCCGAGTTCGTGCTCGTCTGCCCGAGCTGATCGATCCCCACCAACGTCACCGTATAGGTCCCCGTCGCCGGGAACGTATAGACAAGCGTCGGTGCCGGTGTGTCCTTGTAGACAGGGCTGCCACTGCCTCCGGTGATCGTCCAGTCGTAGTCAACGATCGGGTCGTCAGTCGGATCCGTCGTCAATGAACCAGACGCATCAAGTGTCACCGGCTGACCAGCCGTCGCAGTGATCGACGAGTCCTTCAATGCTGCCGTCGGCGGTGCCACGACCTTCACTTCACCTTGCTGCACGTCAGTGCCGTAGTCTCCTAACAGCGTCAACGTCGGCTTATACGTGCCCGGCGTCGTGTAAGTGAAGGTGTAGCCAGTCGGTCGCGGCCAGTCAGGGACGCCACTCGTTGCGAATGTGTCGGTAGCAGCATCAGCATTCCCGCTGCCAGCGTCCTGCGTGTCATCCGAGCCCCACTCGAAAGCGAACGGTGTCGCGGTCGGCGGGTAGGTTGTAGTACTGCCAGTCGTCACCGCCAGCGCGGTCGCAAATGAGTTCACGGGGTACTCGATCGCACCGGCGTCGAAGGCAACCTTCGTATCTACCCCAACAATCAGCGGATTCAGCGAGCCATCGTCATTGGTCGACGGCTTCTCGGTAGAACTCCCGGCAGCATACGAGTAGAGGCCGAACGTGCCCTGCGCGTCCGGACAGTTACCCGCGTCTGGATCCACGCTATTCGACACCGGCGTTAGCGCCGTGTCACCACCGCCAGCCGTAGTCGGACCGAACTCGATGATCTGCCGGCCACCGGTAGCCTGCACGTCATTGGAACCGTAGTTGGAAGCCCACCCCCGCGTAAGTACGAACAGCACACCATCAGCGCCGGCCGCGTAGGAGCTGCCGTTGTAGTCGATGCTGCACGGACCGCTGCCTGCGGCATTGGCGCCGCTGTTCGCGAGAGTTCCGCCGAGCGTGTCGTAGACCGACGTCAGCGGAGCAGTCGTATTCGAGAGCGGGTCGGTCAGCGCCGGAGCAACGCCTGATGCTGGCTCCGGATCAAGCAACCGGACGCCTTCGTTCGTAACTCCCGCGGGCTTGCCAAAGCCGTCAGCCCAGAAGTCAGCTTCATTGTAGCTTTGGGGATCACCAATCGTCTCTTGAGAGCCGCTGAAATCCGCGGCGTAAAGGCCGTTGCTGAGTGCGACGATCTGGGGACCCGCAGCAGCGTTATATGTGTTGGCATCGGTACCTGAGCCGTCAACCGAGTAGGGCGGATCAGCGCCGTCAGTGTCGATCGCAGTCCCGTCAGGATAGCCATCTTGGACGCTGCTGCTCCAAGCCATGCCGGTGACTGCGTTGATCTGGGAGGCGACAATCGTCGCGGTCCCCAAATCCGAGGAAAGATCGACCACGTCTACATCCGCAGCCGCACCGTAGCCGCTTGCCCCTTGATATTCGTCGCCGTAGTAACTATTGGCATTGTCAAGCAAAACGGTAATACCGTTAGTGACCGCGCCAAGAGTATCGCTAGCGGGCACGCTGGAAATCCCGGCCGGACCGAGCGTCGCCTCATCGGATGAGGCCAGCGAGGGGTTGGCAAACCCGTTTGTTCCGCTGGACCAAGAGCCGCCGGCAGCACCGATCGAGCTGCCGGAAGTATGGATCTGCTGCACCACTGTCGAGCTGCCGTCAGCCCCCAAGGTGTAGTTAGCGGTACTGCCAGCCGCCGCGATGACGACCGCGTCATAGCTGGACTGGTCGTCGACCGCCAGCCCCTGCGGGTTGTAGATCGCCGCGCCAAGCGACGAGCCACCGGTGATCTGGTCGTAGTAGGAGACCGCGCCTGGAGTACCACCGCTGACAGAAGTAAAGGTCACCGGCGCAGCCGCAGCGGACGAGGGCGCCGCCTCCGACGAGAGGCCACTAGTCGGGGTATCCAGCGCCGAGGCGCTGCCGTTGATCGTGCCGGTCGACCAGGCGATCAGCTCGTAGGGCACGTTTGCCGCATCCGCGTCGTCGTACTTATCCACCAGCGAGTAGACCTCACCGGTGGTCGGGTCGACTGTTAGCCCGGTAAGCTGGAAGGTATCGCTGGAGTCGCTGTCGGCCGATGGCGCAGCCAAGGTGACGATGCTGGTCGCTTTCACCGTGCCGGCGTCGGAGAGCTGCTGCATCCGCCACGTGCTCGTCGCGCCACCATCGCCCACCGACACCGCGCTCTCGCTGACGCGATCAAGCACATAAAGCGTATTCGAGTCGACAGCGTCGGCGGCGAAGCCAGCTGGGTCGACAAACTCGCCCGACGTCAGCGCACCGCCGTAAGAGCCGGAGTCATACGCGGAGGCGTCGAAGCCGCCAAAGCTGTCGATCTCGCCGTACTGCCCGAGCGAGTACTGCCCGCCCGATGAAGACGGCGTCGCCGAGTCGGCATGAGCGGTCCCGCTCGCACCTGCTAACACCGTCAGTGCCACCAGCGTCGGCACCAGCCACCTGGCGGCGGCAACTGATCTATTCACCTTCAACTCCTCTGTTCGTCTCACATTGGGTACCTCTTTGACCGACTAGAAGTACCGATCACGGCTAGGCCCGTCGCGCTGGAAAAGCGCGACGGGCCTTTGCCCTACTACGTGTTCTCTAGAACCAATGTTCAGAGGACACTTGATCACTCCTAGTTGTCGTTGCCCGGCAGATCCTTGAGCTGATTGGCCTCGACAGAACTCAAGGCCCCGCTCGGGAGACTCGCATAGCCACCAGTAGCGATGTCACCCTGACCGGTTGCGCTGTACACGAAGTTGAAGTAAGCCGTGACGGTGTTCGCCACGTCCTGCGGCGACTGACTCTCCGCCGTCAGATCCGAGGCGACGTTACCGTCGACGTAGTCGCTAAACGCTTCGTCGTAGGTCGCTGCGACGAGCGGGTAGTCACCGACGCCACTGCTGCCCCTGGTGTTCGTCGCGTCAACGGCGACGTCGGGGTCGTCGGCAGCCGCGACCTCACCCGGCTGCTTCCCAGTGGGGTTGCCGACTGTGATGTTGTACGGATCCTCACCCCAGGCAGGAGTACCTGCCCAAGTACCGTCGTTAGTCGTCGGCACGGTCCAGAAGCCGTCGCCGTTACCCGTACCGATGTTGGCGCTATTGTTCAGGAACGTACCGGTATAGACGTTACCCGCGCTGCCGCTGCCCGTAGCGGTCGGATTCGACGGCTCCTTGCTCGGGTCGGCATATGCTGGGCTGCTCGACACGCCATTGTCCTGGATCTCGGCGTAGATGATCTGCTGGCTAGCGCCACCCGCGGTCTCCGTTGAGCGGAACCCGCCGCTCAACGCATCAGCGAGGTTGGCATAGCCGATCGTGCCAGCGTTGGCCTTGACGTAGCCCACGAGGCCGCTACCGCCGCTGGTCGCACTGGTCTCGGTGACCGGCACCGGCCAGCCGCCAGTGGTCGAGGTAGCTTCGGCGTCGCTATCGCTCACATCGCCGTCGTTGTAGGTGTAGTCCGACAGGTTGTTGCTGTGAAGCAGGTCCTCAGCCTCGTTAAGGTAGCCTCGGAACGTGAACGTCGTGCCAGAGCCCGAGGAGCGAGCGACTAGCGTAAACGCGACATTACCAGCGTTACTCGGGTCCGTGAAGTCCGTGCCCTTGACCAGATGGGCGTTCTCCAGAATTGCTCCCCACGTGTTGGCCGAGTAGTCAGTGCTTGCCGGAACGTTGTCGGTCCAGATCTGATCCAGCAGCTGGTTCGTCAGCTTCAGGTTCACACCACTTGACAGGTTCACGCCACTGGGCAAGCTGAAGATAACCGCAACCGGCGCCTGCAGCACCGGCAGCGTGATCTGCTTGATCGTCCCCGGGTTGGCCTCGTCAGCAGCGGTCTCACCGTTGCTGATCAGCGACGCGGCAGGCGCGTCGTCGGTGCCGATGAAGCCGTTCAGAACGGTCGCGTCGCCAGTGGCGTTGCCCGCGCCAGGGTTCAGCTGCCCAGCGTTAAAGACATGACCGTTGATGGTCGCGCCGGCATCGCCGAACACGGCCAGGCCATCGCCACTGGACGTAGACGTGTAGGCAACGCTACCGCCAAGGTTCACCGACGAGCCGGCGGAACCGAAGGCGGTGCTCAGAGCGGACTGTGCCGACCCCTGGAGGCTCGAGCCCGAGCCAGTGATCGCTTGGCCCGTGCTTGCGGCCAGCGCGGGGCTCGCCGAGAGAGCTACGACGGTGCCAACGGTAGCCACCGCGGCTCCCGCAGACGCGAGCGCGCGTCGAATTGAACGATTAGATACAAACATGAACTTCCTCCGCTACATACGTTGATGGTTTGTGAGTCTGTTCAGTTTTTCTTCGTCCTGCGTCATCAAAACTATGCCCCGTCGAGCAAACGCAAGTTAAACCTTCTCGTCTTTCATGCAACTTTTTAGTGACCGCTCGGCAGTTTCTGTCACAAATTACAAGAAACCGCATCCGCTTAAATGTTTTTGTCACAAATGCGGCCGAACTGCATCCGTCAGCTGCTAGCCATGAGGATGTAAAGATTCTGGTCACCGGACACCCCGTCTGTGCCCGTCATCACGGATCTGGCTGTCACAAATCCGTACAGTTGCCATCCGCTCCTGCAGGAGCTGACCACGGCGCCGGGGCCGACGCACGCTGGCAGCAGCGAGTGCCAGGGCGGGGATCAGCGCCAGCGGCCAGAGCGGGATTCCGTTCTGACCGTCGGGGTCGTAGGCGACCATGTGATGCACCGACTGGGTCGCGCTCTGGTGCTCCCGCTCATCCTCTAAAAGCTCGATGTTCTGCGAGACCGGGCTCTGGCCCTGGACCTCGGCGGTGCCCGAAGGCGGCGTCGGCCGGAGGTTCGAGGGCGCGGTCGGGGGGATGATCGACGGCACGTCGTAGAAGGTGAAAGGCTGCACCGGCAGCACCGGTAGCGACGAAGACACCGGCGCCGGCACCGGGTGGGGAACGGGTACCGCGGACGGTGACGGTGACGGCGGCGCCGACGGCGGTGCGATCGGCGTGCTACTCGAGACCAAGTGCGGATGGCCACTGCCAGCAGCGAAGCCCGTCTCGATCTGCGGCGCCAGCACCGGCGGGTTCGTCAACGGCACGGTGCGGCAAGGCTGCGCCACGGAGCCCCCCTGAATCGTCACCGCCTCCGAGTAGGAGAGGCCACCGGTCGAGACCGTGATTGTGGTGGTGCCCGCGTTGTAGGCGCAGAAGAGGCCCGAGTGCGAGTCGGCGACCGGGTTCCCGTTCTTCAGGTAGACCGCCGTCGAGCTGGTCGATGCCGGGTCCTGCTCGACGAAGTCCCCGATATCCGGGTTCGAAGAGGTGAACGTGTACTGCGGCGCGATGAACTCGTTGCAGAGGCTGCCGTTGCAGGTTTCGGGGATCGACACGTAGGCGGGCGTGACGACGGACTCGAACTCGCCGGTGGGCGGGATTCGAGCCGCCGCGTCGAACAGGGCTACCTGGCTACGGCGCAGCAGCGTGCCGTTCACGGCATCGATCGAGAGGGCGCTGATCGACGGGATCAGCTCGGCGGTGACCGGCGCTACGTTCGTCGTGGCGTCGCGCTTGGCGGCGTCGACGTTGACCAACAGGAAGCCGTGGGCACCGAAATAACCGTCCGCGTTGCCAACCGTCGAGTCATCCTCGGTGCCGAGGCTGCCAGAGCCGTAGGCCGGGATCGAGGTGCCACCAGAGCGAATCGTCTCAGCGAGGTTGTCGCCAGGTGAGTCAAACAGGTAGGCGGAGGCGCCGCCGGAGGCCAGCGCGCTGGCAACGGCAGAGGCATCAGAGGCATAGTTGCTTGCATTCGAACTCGCGAGGTCCGCGGCGCCGAGCACGATCGCCGGGGCCCCCGCCAGGTTCGCCGCGTCAAGCTCGCTGCGCAGCCAGCTGAGCTGAGCTGAGCTAAGCGTGTAGCTGTCGCCCCCCGTTGCGGACGCGAAGTCAAGGGCGATCACGTCGACGGCACCGCCCGAGCCGGTGGACTGGAAGGCGTAGGCGGCGGTCCCCGACGGCGGTGGTGCCGTCCCCGACAAGGTTTCTCCGATCGGCGCAGCCGAGCCGAGCGCGGCAGCAAACGCGGAGACGCTGCTATTCGAGTTCACATCGCCGTAGGAGATCGCGGCGTGGACCGGGATCGAAGCGGAGCTCAGCAGCTGTCCGTAGCGATCGAGCTCGCGGGCCATCGCGTCAGCCGACAGGCCGCTCGTGCTGGTACCTGTAAGCGTGTTTCCAAGTCGCCCACCGGCCCAGAGGAAGCCGCGCAGCCCGTTGACTGAGGACGCGGTCTTCAGCGCAGCGGTAGTCCAGATGTCGGGGCCGATCGCGTCGTCGGCGTCGTCAGCGCAGGCACCGTAGCAGTTCGCGTCGCCGCCCAGCGCAAAAGTGACCTGACCATCGGACGAATTCAGCGATGAGGTGTTCTGCCCGGGCGAGCTGGCGCCGGCGCCGAAGCGCATCACGCCGGCGGTCTGGCCGACAGCGGAGATCGTTTGCGACGGCGTGTAGGCGGTGGTGCCGCCAACCGCCCAACCCTCGCTGCCATCGGCGGAGACATCGAGGGCCAGCACCGCGTCCGGCCGGGCCCCAGCCCTGGAGGCACCTCGCTCAAGGTCATGCCAGCCAGCCGCGGTCTGGCGCAGTACGTAGCCGAAGTCAGAAATCGGGTTGGGATCTTCCAGGATGGTCGGCAGCGAGCCAGCTGCAGTGCTGATAGTCGGATCGTCGACGTCGATCCACGGCAGCGCAGTGTCTGGGAAGAGCCCCGTGTCTATGGAGACCAGCGCCTGCGTCTTCCCGTCCGAGCCCTGATAGGCGGCCAGCGCCGAGACGTTCGCGGCCTCCGGCAGCGGCTCGGAGCTGAAATGCCAGGACCCACTCGCCGAGTCGCGCTCGATCAGGACGCCAGGGCCAGCGGCTACGGCGCCGCCATCGGACAGGCCCGAGACCTTGAAGATCGCGTCATCGCGATACGCACCCTCGCCACCGGTCTGCGCCGGCTCGGATTCGAGCAGCGCCTGCGCACTCTGGTCGACCTGCCAGCCCGAGCCGTCGTTCACCAGCAGGCCACCGGTCAGATAGCCGTTACCGCCTGAGATCGGCTGCTCGTAGCCGACGATCGCCTCTGAGCCGGCAAAGGTCACCGAGGTGAAGTTCGCGTCCTGCACCGCGGTGGGCAGGCTGACCTGAGTCCAGGTCTTGCCGTAGGCGAGCAGCGTGCCTTGATTACCGACCGCGTAGCCGACGTCGGGGTCATCGGGATCGAAGGCGATCGCATTGAAGTTCGCCGTATTGCCGATCGGCGCCGCCGGATCGGGCTCCCAGAGGTCGGTGGTCGATTGCCACAGCCACATCGCGCCGTTATCGCCAACCGCGTACGCTCGCCCCGCCTCCGGCCAGGCGACGCCGCGCAGGTTCGGAGTCTGGGCGACGCCGGCACTGTTATAGAGGTAGTCCGGCTGCCAGCCCTCGCTCTGCTTGTACCAGGAGATCTCACCGTTCAGCCCCACCGCCAGCGCCTCGCTGCCCGCGGCGCCCACCGCAGCACCGGGCTGCGAGGCAACCGCCAAAAGCGGCTTCTCAAACGTCACCGGCCAGCTGCTGAGCTGATCGGCGGAGCCGCCAGAGCTGTTGACCTGGTAGAGCTGTGCCCCACCGCTGGTAGCGCCAACCCCAAGCCAGCCCTGCCCGACAGTGCTGAACGCGGCCCCACCGCTAGCTGCGGAGCTGACAATCGCCTCGCTGCCGGGACCGACATCCCCGCTGGCACCGCCGAAGGCACCAATGCCCACTGTGTATTGGAAGCTGCTGGCGCCGTTGTCCAGCACTAGCAGCGTAGCGCCACTGCCGACCCCCGTGATCACGCGCGAGCCAGGGTCGCTGCTACCGCTGCCAGCCCAGGCGGTGCTGGCGTAGCCGCTAGTGAGCTGTGCCCCCAGCGAGCCGGTGGCGCCGGGGCAGAGCGACTGCGGGTAGCACCAGGTGCCGAGGACCGCGTTATCCGAATCCGCGGCGATCAGCGTGGTCGCGCTACCGCTGGTGGAGCCGCCCAGTGTCGCGTCAACCCAGACGCCCTGCGTAGTGGCGGTGAGCATCGGGGAATCGGTGCCCAGCGCCTGCACGCTCTCGCCGCTGGGCTTGGAGGCCGACGCGTTCACCAGGAAGCTATTCGGCTTGACGGCGACCCAGGCGACCGTGCCGTCGGACTCGGTCTGGCGCTGGAAGAGCTGGAGCGGCTGGGCGGTCGTGCTGGCCAGCAGCCAGGCACTTGAGCCGGAGGCGGCCGCTAGCGCCAGCGGCGTGTAACCGGCCGGGACCGGCGCGCACGTGCCGGCGGCGCCGCCCGTGCCGGGGGTGTAGGTGGAACAGACCGGCTCGCGTGTCCAGGCGTTCTGCGCGAAGCGCAGAACGCCTGGGGCGGCAGTCGCGCTGGAGGTCTGGTAGGGAACCACGAAGGCTGCGACGCCGGAGCCGTCCTCGATCGTGGCCAGCAGCGGGTTGTTCGAGCCGGAGGTCGAGTAGAGCTGCTCGCCGGACTGGAGGACGCTTGAGGGCGGTGCCGAAGCAGCGGCGAAGGCACCGCCGGGGGCACGCGTGACCAAGGTCTGCTGGCCGCTGCCAGTGGCGTTCGCCGGCTCGCCGATCAGCGCCAGACCGCCCTGCGGCGTGACTCGGCTGGCAGTCCACTGGAAGGAGATCTGGCTGCCAGCCGAGTTGTCGAGGGGAACGATCTGCCAGTCGCCCTGGCTGTCCGTGTAGCGCAGCAGCACCTGCTGGTTCGAGATCGTCTGGCCGCCCACCGTGGCCGGGACGGCGCCGACCTCGCCCTGCGCCCAGGTCTCGCCGGCGGACTCGCTGGAGGCCGAGCCGATCAGGCCGACGTCGCCGGCCGGCAGGCCCAGCATCGGGCTGAAGGAGAGATCGCCGGCGGCCGGGGCCGCCGTGCCGGCGGCCGAGGCCGCGTGTGCGGCGACCGTGTCCGATGTGGCTTGCGCCACGCGCGTGCCGATCACGCCGCAGACGGTGCTGGCCAGCGCGCCGAAGATCAGCACGTGCATCAGCAGTCGCCTCAAAAGCTCAGGCAGAATCGGCGTTTACAAGGCATGTACCGGCGCGGATGCAAAATCGGTGAGTTTGTGACAGATTTTCTCTAGACGCACAAAACGCCCCGGTCAGATGCGCCACACAGCGCCGACCGAAGCGTCGAGAAAGCATGTTCCTGCCGATGCGCATGGCCAATGGTTACCAGGTCATGGCCAAGTTGTAATCATCCTGTAATTAACGATGTGATCTGGTCACAGCCGCACCCGACGCGGACCGGGACAGCGGCGAGAATCGCGGCCAAGGTAGCGGCCAATCACTATCAAGTTGGTTGCATAGAGCTGCGCAGATCCGGTTACGATGACCAGCGTGCACACGGAGCCGCGAGCCATCGCCAGCCTGTGGATCGCGCTGTTCGCCGCCGCCGTCGGCGTGCTGATGGTGAACTTGCTGCGCAACCCCGGCGCAGGCGGGCAGTCACAGCCGTTGCTCGCGCCGCTGACGTTCTGGATCACCGACGCGCAGGCCGACTCCGACACGAGCCAGCTCGCCGCCGCCGCCTCGACGCACTGGCAGCTTGGCCAGGCGCCCGGCTCGGTCGGGGTGCTGCCGGGCAAGCCGGCGCAGGCGATCGACGCGTTCCTGAGCCGCACGGCAACGCCGCCGCAGGCTCCCGCGAACCTGCTGGTGCTGACCTCGACGACGCTCTCGCAGCTCGACGGCCACGCTAGACCGGCCGCGCACGCCTCGGTGGTGGCGGTGCTCGCCACCGATCCGCTGGAGCTGGCGGTGAAGGCGGGCTCGCCGCTGCACTCGGTGGCGCAGGCGCTTGCACTGGTACGAGCGGACCCGTCGCAGAAGATCTTCGGGGTCGCCAACGACGACTGGCTGGTCGGCAACCTCGCGGCGCTGGTGCCAGGCCACGGGCTCCATGGCCGCGCCCCCTACACGCTCTACTCAAGCTCCGCCGACGCGATTGCCGGTCTGACAAGCGGCGCCGCGCAGGTCGTGCTGGCGCCGCGCAGCACGCTGAGCGGCGCGCTCGCCACCCACCGGGTCAGGCTCCTGCACTGGCCGCACGGCCGCACGCCGCAGGCGTGGATCGCGCTGGTCGCACCCTCGAGCCTGTCGGCCAAGCAGCTTGCGTCGTTGCGGCGCCACGGGCAGGCCCTGACCGCGGAGCCCGCCTGGCGCCGGCTGCTGCGCGCCGACGGCATGCGGCCCGCCGACGTCGCGCCACCGCAGCTCGGCGCGTTTCTCCGTGATCAGCTACGGGACGCGCGGCACCTGCACGCGCTCACCGCCAGGTTCGTGCAGAGCTAGCGATGGCGCAAGGCGAAGCGATGACGCTGACACCAGCAGACTTCGGCGACCTGCACGCCCGCTACCACCGGCTCTTATTCGCCTACTTCCTGGCCCAGACCAACGACCCGGAGCTGGCCGGCGATTTGCTGCAGGCGACCTTCGAGCGCGCGATCGCTGCCGCCGAGAGTTACCACGGCGAGAGCGAGCACGAGCTGCGCGGCTGGCTGCGGGCGATCGCCTACAGCGTCATGCGCGACCATGAGCGCGGCGACGTCTACGAGCAGCGCGTCCTCGGGCGGCTGCGCAGCTCCCGGCCGCAGTTCACCGACGACGAGCTGACACGACTGCAGGACGCCGCCGCGCGCGAGGCGTTCTTCAGCCTGATCGCCAGGCAGGTCGACGAGCTGCCGGCCGACCAGGCGCGCGCCGTGCGCCTCAGATTCCTGGAAGACCTCCCCTACGAAGAGATCGCCAAACGTATGAACACATCCGAGCAGGCCGTGAGGACACGCACCTCGCGGGGCCTCAAGGCGCTGCGCAAGCGCCTGCGCAAGGCCCACACCCGATTCCGGCTGGGGTCCGACCAATGAGCCCCAAGTCGCGACCGAAGCCACGCGAGCTGCCGCCAGGCTATGACCCGGACTTCCCATACTTCATCCGCCAGCACGAGCTGATCGTGCAGCTCGCCGAGCAAGCCGCGAGCGAACGTTCGCGGGCGGCTCGGCGCGAGCTGCGCCGCACGCGGGCACGCCGGCGGCTGGGGCTGCTGCGGCCGACCCGCCGCGTCGCGGCGATGGCGACGGTGCTGTCGCTGATCGCCGCCAGCGCCGGCGCGGTCGTGCTCGGTCGCGGCCACTCGGGCACCCCTCAGAGCACATCGCCGGCACCGGTCGCCAGCGGCAGCCTGGGCGGCGAGCACTGGACGCTGTTGGCGTGGCACCGCGCCGGCGAGTTGTGTATCGAGCTGCTGGCCGGCCAAGCCGAGCAGAGCAGCTGCGCGCTTGCGCCGACCGGCAGCCAGGTCAATGCCCTGACGTTGCAGAGTCCCGTCAACGACTACGTGTTCGGGGTCACCGCCGCCACCATGCAGCACGCCAACGTCAGGCTCCACGGCCACCACCTCGCAGTCCCGACCTCACCCGCCACCACCACCGGCCACGCCGCCGGCCTCCCCACCAGCGTGCGCTGGTTCGTAAGCGGGGAAGGACGCTAGGAGGCGGTCGGTGCGGGCCGTGGTGTCGGTGGTGTCGTGCCACTGTGCTGTTGGCTGATCCGCAGTGGCTGCCGGACCGGCCGGCGCGACGGAGCGGCAGCTCTCTGCACCCGCAAGCGCTGTGCCGTCACTGGGTGTCTAGATGCACCTATAGCGCGTATTTACGGCCTTTAGCAGGTCCACAACCGCAGGATGCAATCCTGCCGCCCTGGCCACCTAACCGCCGCACGCATAATGAAGCCTCCGGGTTCGCGGTGACCGGCGTGTGGTTGCGCTCACGCTTTCCAAAGCTCGGGGAGCTTCGGAAAGTTGTCAGCGCCGGTCAAACGTTGAGTAGTGTGTGACCGTTGTCGAATACCGCCGCGATTTCAAGGTGTCCGCCGAGCGCTTCGACGTAAGACCGGAGGGTGCTGACGTAGAGGTCACGGCGGTGCTCAAGCTCACTGACGCTGCCTTGGGTGACGCCCAGACGCTCCGCGAGCTGCACCTGGGTAACGCCGGCATGCTGTCGCAACTCGGCGAGCTTCTCGGCATCCTCCATCGCCTGACGGATCACGGCGACTTTCGCGTCGTGCTCGGGATCGCGGGCGCGCGCCTGAGCGCGCACTTCCTCAAACGGATGTGTCGGCATCTGATACTCCTATCTCCCGTAGGTGCTGGTCGCAGAGGTCGTCCGCAATTGGGATCATCTCGGTGTAGAACTGATTCCAACGGTCGCGTTTGTCCCCACCGATGAGCAGGATCGCGGCGCGACGCGGGTCAAAGGCAAACAGCACCCGCGCCGTCTGGACGCGTAGCTCTTTCATGTTGTGGTTCCGGCTGCCCTTGACGGTATCTACTGGTGGTCGGCCGAGCCCCGGGCCACGTTCTTGCAGCCTGCCGACGGCCGCCTCGACCTGATCCTGGTCGTCAGGGTCGAGGCAGTTCCACCAGCCGCCAAACTCGTTGGTGTACTCAACCTCCCACACGCGATCAGTATAGGGCGTCGCCGATATCGTGTCAAGGCGATATCGATGCTAGGGGCCTCCCGCCCGGCCACCACCGCGAGCTCGACGCGCGTCGAGCCGACCGACGAGCAGGGACAAGTCCACGCCGGCTACGCCGTCATGATGCAAGTGCGCACGACCAGCCACAACCGTCTCGGCAGGCAAGCAGGCGTCGTGTCGGCGGACGTGTGCCGCCAGCTCACGCAGGTGCTGCGCCTCCTAACCGCAGTCCCCGACCTGACTCGCCGGTCGAGGGTTGCCTTTCAGGGCGGTTGCGTGACTCTCTACCGAGCCACAGGCGGGGTCATAGCGAGAGCGCAGCGGCTACCCACGTGCGTCCCGAACGACGCGGCGACCAGCTACCGGCCCTTCCTTGCCGCCATCCCCCGGTCCTACCCGGCGCTGACGAGGTTCCTTGACGGTGAGCAGATGACAAGGCATCTTGTCGTTAGTGCGGACATCGCCGGCGCCGTCCGCGCCGACGAGGCATTATTGCGTGAGAAGGTCGTTATCGCCCGCGCGGACGGCCGCTCCTGGGGCCAGATCGGTGCGTCGCTCGGAGTCAGCCGTCAGGCCGCCCGTGAACGGTTCACAGACAGAAGCCGTCGCACGACAACATGGCCAAGCGGCGGGTTAGCGAAGGCGCGGGCCAGCGGGCCCGCGCGCCACGGCATCAGTGGGCGGATGCGCTGATGCAGCCGCGAGCGGGTCACGGTGCGGATGTAAATTCATGCATCCTGTGACAGGTTCTGGGCGGAATTAATCTGGCGTGGCCGAGCGCGCCGGGAACTTGCGGAAGCTGCTGTCGTAAACGGTCGGTGAAACAATGCGGATGTAATTCTGGCGAGTTTGTGACAGTAAATAGCGCTTCTGCTTCGGTCACATCGTGTTTACATTCTGGGGCGCCGGGCGTGTTGATACTTGGCGGCACATGAGTAATCCACGCCTCGCTTCTCAACACCAGCACAAGCGGAGCTCCGCCGTGCGCGATCTGCTCGGTCGCGCCGGCGCTGCTGTGCTCGCCTTCTTCAAGGCCATGCTGCGCGACAAGATGTCGGTCGCACTGGCGGTCGGCTCGATCGTGCTGCTGGTCGTCTTCTTCTCGCTGCTCGGCTCGCTCGGGCCCTCCGGCCGCGGCCAGGAGGTCGCGCTGACCCAGATCCTCACCGAGGCCAAGGCCAAGGACGTCACCACGGCGACGCTGCTCGACCACGACCACCAGGTGGTCGCTCGCACCAGCACCGGCCTGCAGCTCTACGCCGACTACCCGGCGTCGGATGCAGCCACCGAGGACCTTGTCACGTCGCTCTCGAATGGTGGCGCGCAGGTAACGGTGAACTCGCAGAGCGGCAAGGCGCTGCGGCAGATCGTGATCCAGTTTTTGATCCCGATCCTGCTGCTCGTGATGCTGTTCGCGTTCTTCACCCGCCAGGTCCGTGACGGCTCGGCCGGGATCGAGGCGTTCTCGACCTTCCGCGGTCGTGGTCGTAAGCGGAAGAAAGGTCAGACGGCGGCGATCACGTTTGACTCGGTCGCCGGTGCTGGCGAGGCTGTTGCGGAGCTGCGTGAGATCCGTGACTTCCTCGACGATCCGTCGAAGTACCTGGACGCGGGCGCGGCGGCCCCGAAGGGCGTCTTGCTGGTCGGCCCTCCAGGTACCGGTAAGACCCTTTTGGCCAGGGCAACGGCCGGTGAAGCTGATGCGGCGTTCTTCTCCGCCTCCGGCGCTGAGTTCGTCGAGTCGCTGGTTGGTGTCGGCGCCGCTCGTATCCGCGACCTGTTCGCCCGCGCCCGCCGAGTCGCGCCGGCGATCGTCTTCATCGACGAATTGGATGCCGCTGGCCGTAAGCGTGGTGCCGGTGTCGGTCAGGGCAACGACGAGCGCGAGCAGACCTTGAACCAGTTGCTGGTCGAGATGGACGGCTTCGGCGGTGACGCCGGCATCGTCGTGATGGCCGCCACCAACCGCCCCGACATCCTCGACCCCGCCCTGCTGCGCCCGGGCCGCTTCGACCGCCAAGTCGTCGTCGACGTCCCCGACGTCCACGGCCGCGTCGAGATCCTCGAACTGCACGCCCAAGGTCGCCAATTCGCGCCCGACGCCGACCTGACGCAGATCGCGCGGCTGACACCGGGGTTCTCCGGTGCCGAGCTCGCCAACGTCATCAACGAAGCTGCACTGCTCTCCGTCCGCGTCGGGACGCCGCTGATCGACCAGCCGACGCTGGAAGAGGCGGTCGACCGCGTCGTTGCCGGCCCCGCCAAGCCGCGCGTGCTCAGCAGCGAGGAGCAGGAGATGATCGCTATCCACGAAGCCGGCCACGCGGTCGTCAGCCGTGCGATCGGACAGTCGATCAGCGCCCAGAAGCTGTCGATCGTCGCGCGCGGCCGTCAGCTCGGCGTTTCCGCGCAGATGCTGACCGACCGCGACGCGGTGCTGCACACGCAGTCCGGGCTCGAGCGTCACCTGGTCGCGATCCTGGCCGGCTCGGCCGCGCAGATGATCCAGTTCGGCGAGCGCACCACCGGTGCCTCCGACGATCTGCACGCCGCCACCAAGCTCGCGCGCCAAATGGTCACCAGCTACGGCATGAGCCCCCGGATCGGCGACGTCACGATCGGCGAACCTTCGGGTGAGGTTTTCCTCGGCGCCTCGTTGCAGGACCTCGGCTCGATCGGCCCCGGCACGCTCGACGTGATCGACCTCGAGGTGGAGCGCATCGTCGCGGAGGCGAGGCTGCGCGCCGAGCACGTGCTGGACGAGAACTGGCAGGCGGTCCACGAGACCGCATCGCGGCTACTCGAGTTTGAGACGTTGTCGGGCGAGGCGCTCAACGCCACGCTCTCCACGGTGAAGGAGGTCTCGATCGCCGAGATCCCACTGCCGGAGGACAGCGCCCCTCGCTCGCGTGACAGCCGCGACTCCCGCGATGCGAATCGTCAGGGACGTGAGTGACGGAAGAAGGGTGATATGCGCTGGCTAGAAAAAGTTCATGGCAGGAGCGACGCCGTAGGGCGTGCAGCACATCGGCAGGGCAGCGTTGCTGGTCGTGCGGCCCTGGTCATCTCGGTGGTCGCTTTGGTTGGTTCGATGACTGGTGGTGCTGGTGCGGCGCGGCGGGCGGTGGCGCATTTGGTTGACGGGCACCCCGTCACGACCCGGGCGGAGCGTGGCGCGATCCCGGTCTTGGGTAAGCACGGCAAGCTCGCCACCAAAATGATCCCGGCCGGGAGCCTCTCCGTCGCGAAGGTCGGTGGCCGCACCCGCAAGCAGCTCACCTTGAGCTGCCCGTCAGGCACCGCGAACCTCGGCACCTGGTGCCTGATGAAGAACATCTACCAGCTCACCGCCGCCCAACAACAACAAGGCGTCAACGACTACGCCTGGGCATCCCAGGCGTGCGTTTCCCTCGGCGGCTTTTTGCCCTCCGCCGCACAACTGATCGGTGCCGCCGACAAAGTCCGGCTCGAATCCGTCTACACCGACAATTCCAACACCGCGATCACCGACTACGACGATGACGACGGGGTCGTGAGCGTCGCGTTAGACCAACGCGAGATGTCCTCCACCCTGGTCACCACCCAAGCCGGCTCCGACGCCGCCGGCTCCGAAGGCGTCAGCGCCGGCTCGACCTCGGGCACACCGGGGCAGCCCGCGCCGATCGCCCAACCCGCCGTGCCCTACCCACCGACCTTGCAATACGTCACCGTCTACGACAACCACAACCGAGGCGGCTTCGCCGGCGGCGAATCGGTGTCCAGCCCGGAGAACTTCCGCTGCGGGTTCGACTTGCGGCAGGGATGAGCGGTTGGGCCCAAGAGAGGTAAGGGTTTGTGGCAGGGAACAAATTTGCCTTAGCGGTGAGAGCGCCGGCGATCACGAGACCGGCCCGGCACGATAAAGTTCCTCGGACCGAGGGCGCGTAGCTCAGTGGGAGAGCGCTCGCTTCACACGCGAGAGGTCGGTGGTTCGAAACCACCCGTGCCCATTTTTAGGATATTCCCTGCAAATCAGCAGTTTTCTAACTGGCCGCTGAGGCAGGAAGCGGCTGTTTGGCTTTGGTGCGCCAAACAGCAGACTGAATCTACGCCCCGAGGCTCCGTGAGGGGGTGGCTTCGGGGTGGCGTGTCTGTCGTGGACATGTTGCTGCGACCCAGCGCAAGGGCACGATGCCGGCAGACTGCCGCAGGTCAAAGGTCGGAGCACCCCAAGCTCAACTCGTTATCGAAGGCTGTCTCGCTGTGGCGACCGTCATGGAGATGCAGGTATCAGCACGCGTGCCCCCAGCGCGCGCGCGGCGCGTCCGAGGCGCTCATCGAGGGTCACAAGCGGGACGTCGTAATCCAGCGCCAGGGCCACATAAGGAGCGTCGTAGGGGCTGATGTTGTGACGCTGATGCCACACCGCTATGAGCAGCCACCGTTGCGGACCGACGTAACGGACCTCGGCATCCACCACCGATCGGGCGTGCGTGTCGGCCTGCTCGGTGTTGATCAGGCCGATCGCTTCGTAGCGGCGGATGGTCCGCAGCGTTTCAATCGGAGCGTGTGAGGGTGCGATCCAGTCGAGGTCTCCAGTCAGCACCTGGCGGCACGCATCACCAGCAGTTCCGTCGTCGACGAGCGCCCGGACCCAAACTCCAGCATCGATCACGATCACGTCGTGCCGTCACGGTCGATGCTGAAGCCGCCATCGCGCCCCTGCCGGATGATCCGTTCTGGGCTCAGCTCCGCCGGCACAACGACTCTGGCGGCAGCAGTCTTCTCGAACAGCGCGACGTTAGCCGCAACGCGGGCTTCACGCCTCAGCAAGTCGAGCAGATAAGCCTGCATCGACTTCCCCTGTTGGGCAGCGCGCTCAGCAATGAAATCACGGACTTCGTCGGGAACGTCCCGAATCTGCAGTGCTACGGCCATGCATGCATTGTACATGCAGAAGTCGACCCGCGACTCCCGGCATCAAACTTCCGACCCCAAGAACCAGACGAAGGCCACGAAGCCAAGTTCGGCGGCGGGATCCAGGCGGACTGGGACCTATCTAGCCTGCCCACCGAGAACCCTGGGTTTGGGGCCGGCTCTCTCGGGCTGTCGCGGTTTCGTCGAGCGCGGCAACCTGTGGAAGAACCCGTTCGTGAAGAGCCTCAACAGCCGCGCAGGTCACCATCGTGTTCCATCGATCCGCTCGATGCCGGCGTATCCCGTGACCTAAACAACAGGCGGCAAACTATCAACTCTCAAAGCCAACGGACCGATGAACATATCTGGCCACCGAGCCCCGCACGGCTCGTTTGGAATGGAGACTTAGATGGAGTGGGAACAGATCCGCGAGCACGCTCTCAACGCCCTGGACGCGAGAATCACACGGGAGGAGAAGCAGGCTCGTCTGACGTTCGTTACAGAACAGGCGTACTCGCTTCCCGAGCATAAGCCCTGGATGGTTGTCCACACGTCGATTCAAGCACCATTTGGTGGATGGACTGGTAGGGACTTCTTTCTTATCGACGCAAGTACTCGTCACGCCCCCGACGCGGCAAAGCATCGGGCTCAGCTGAAGTACCGACCCGAGGGGCGCCGCCTGGTCTTGGACATCACCCCTGAGATACATCGGGCGCTGGGAGCGGCGACGCATGTACACGTAGCCTATCTCGACAGCACGGAATTGAATTTGTCGTTGCAGCTACGCGCGCAACTTTGCGAGACGTCGCACCGGGGGCCGATGCTTGAGGACCTGTGGTCAGACGCAAAGCCGCGACCGCTTTCCTACTCCCCATCGCACGGCCTTAACGCAGGACAAGCCGCCTCGCTGGATGCGATGACCGGCGGGGGCGGATGGTTGGTTTGGGGACCGCCCGGCACGGGAAAAACGAAGGTGATCTCGGGAGCAGTAGCGGAGGCCCGCAAGCACGACCGCACTGTGTTGATCACCTCACATACCCATGTCGCTGTTGACAATGTGGTGGTCGACAGCCTTCATTTGGCCGCAGAGCCAGGCGAACTTATCCGCGTTGGGTCCGATGTCACCAAAATCGACTCGCAAGTAGCCGGCCATGATTACGTCCTACTGGACAAGGCAGCGGCCGTTCTCACACACCGCGAGGAGCGACTTGCGATGATCAGTGCGCGTCAGGACGCGAATCGTACGCACCCCAATCGGCAGCGCTACGAGGAAGTCTGCGATGCACTTTCAGATGTCGACGTATGCCAACTGAACGCGGCTTCGACCGCAGTAGACGCGGCAGCAGCAGCCCAAAAGCTCGAGGCGGCCATCGCGCGGGACCAAGCGATACAGGTAGAGCTGTCCAGATCGCTCTCCGCTCTAGCCGACGAACGAGCGCCTTTGCACGACCAGGCCGCTTCGGTACAGAATTGCCAGGAACAACTCGCGCGAGCAAAGCAAGAACTCTCGTCAGCGCAATCGAAGTATGAGGAAGCGACAGATAACCTTAGTTCTCTGAGACTCGAATACACGAAATCACTTCTCACCCAGCGAAAGCTGAAACGGGACGCACACAAGTGGACTTCAAAGTTGCGACGGCGTCGCACGCGCCTTTGCGCTTCACTTGACGAAGTCGTCCAGCAAACCAACGGATTGTCAGACCTGGCGATGCAAATTGAAGCGACGCTACCAGGCTTCAGCGCACGCGTGCAGAAAGCAGAGGATAAGCTGCATACTGCTGAACGCGCTTTGAACACCTCGACTGGGGCGCAGCTACAAGACAACGTTCTACGCGACAAGCAGACAGCGATAGAGGAGAAACTCGCCACCTTAAAGGCGGCAACGCACGAGCAAGAAGAACAGCTGATCAAGGCCCGTCAACAAGCCGGTAGTTTCCCGGATGCTGCGCAATTCGTCAAAGACGCTACTGACCAAGGAATTTATGAGCTGCTCGCCAGACGGGATGAACTTACCGAGCTTGTCGGCGAGCTGGAAAGCGAGCTAGGCGATCTGAACCTCGAGAAGACAACATTGGAGGATGAGTATCGCGATACAACAAAGTCGTTGCTGGAGACAGCGCCGATTGTCGCCACGACGCTCACATCACTCGCAACCAAGACGGAACTCGCCAATCGACGCTTCGACATGGTCATCGTCGACGAAGCCGCAACAGCTAGCGTCCCGCAACTGATCTTCGCCGGGTCCAAGGCCGATTACGGCCTTTCGTTCGTTGGAGATTTCCTCCAGAATGCCCCGATCACGGACACTGCCGATGCGGTCACCGATGCAGAACGTGACCTGCTGCCGTGGCAAGAAGACGACATCTTCAACCTCCTCGGCATCACCGATCGTAACGCAGCCGACAGACACCCGCGGTGCGTGGCGTTGCGTACTCAGTACCGCTACCCGCCCATCATCGCGGACATTGTTAATGACTTCTGTTACGACGGGCTGCTTGACAGCCACAAGAAGAACCCTGCGAGTGAGATCCCAGTCGTCACGCTGGTTGATACGAGCGGCCACGAAGGAGCGGCGCTTCAACACGCTGGCGCCTCGTGGATCCACCCGCTCGGACTCGAACTCATCGCACCGATCGCCGCGCTGCATTCAGATCAGAGACTCGGATTCGTGTGCCCCTACAAGGCGCAAGCCGACCATGCAGGCATCAAGGCCCACAAAGACGACCTCAATATCGAGTGTGGGACAGTGCACAAGTTTCAAGGGCGGCAGTTCTCGACAGTGATCTTCGACCTCATGCAAGACGCCGGATACCTCCGCTGGGCGGCACAAGCCGATCTCCACGGTAACAAGCGCGCAGTATCCGCAGCAAAGTTGCTCAACGTCGCACTCACCCGGACCAAGGACCGCCTCTACTTGATCGGCGACTGGAACGTTATCCGCCGCACAAACCTCCCAGGGATGCGGGCTATCGCGGCCCTCGACGGCAAGCCAAACTTCACCGTCCTCCCCGCCGCCGGACTCATAAGCAAACCGCAGTACGAAGAAAAGGTGCGCGTCCGACTGGCCTCGGCGGTCCAGCGGCCTTCACATGATTTTCCACCACGAGAGCAGCGTAGTCCAAACCAATCGTGATATGCGGAATTAATCGGTCCGAACGAGCGGAAGCCAGAACCCGGCCTTGATGGACTGGAACCTACCTCCTAGCCGGCCTGACCCGTAGCAGCAGCTACGGTGGAACCAAACGGAGTGTTAATTACAAACATTGGCCCTCGCGAAGTGAGGTCCCGATACTCCGACACAGGAGAAGAAGGCCACGTCTTCTATCCGGCACCCAAATTCAAGACGGACCACAAACGAAACGATCTGACGCATCACACCACGCCTCGCTGTCAGCCCGCGGCGTCGCTTCGCATCTCGGCACTACGGGCATAGCCAAGCTTGAACCACCTGACAAAGAGATGCGCGCGCATGCCCAAAAGGGGACTACGACGCCCAGAAAAGGCGCCGGATCGCCCGGATCCGAACCTGCAACCCGTCGGTCTAGGCCACCAGCCACAAGCGGTGGGCTAAAACCCTCGGCAAGACCGAGAAACTGACGGCATCAGATGCCTCTCCGGTGTTGGTAGAAGCGCACGATTTGCAGGCACTTTCCGTTTTGATCGGTTCGTCCAAGCCCCGCTTCACACGCGAGAGGTCGGTGGTTCGAAACCACCCGTGCCCATAGGATTTGGTGGTCTCGCCCGGTGAATACCATTTCGTTTTTCACGATTGACATTCGCTCAACGCCTTCGGCGGCAGGAATGGCGAGGTCGCTCACTGGGAGTGTCATCACCCGCAACAGAGCAGGTGAGGGCGCGTCTACAACGCGAAAGTCAGGGACAAGACGGCGCTCAGCTGCTGGTAGGGCGCCGCTGCGGTCGCGTTCGATCCATTTGTAGAGCCGACTGGGAGACGCCGGGCAGTCGGCAGGCCAAGGCGTCTCCACGACCCTGGAGGAACCTCGCCCGGAGTGGGCGCTGGTTGTGGTCGGAGTGGCTTCTGCGTAGCCTCATTAGATATCCGCGTATCGCCGGTCGCAGGTGAAGCACCAGGCTCATGCAGCTGAGACATCTTCATTATTTCCTCGCCATCTGTGAGTCCGGTTCGCTGACCATTGCGGCGCAGCGCCTTCACGTAGCGCAACCGTCGTTGAGTCGGCAGCTTCGCGATCTGGAGGCAGAGATGGGTGTCCAGCTGTTTGAACGCTCGAGGTCAGGAGTGATACCCACGGTCGCAGGTGAGGTGCTCCGGGAGCAGGCACGTCGCTTCCTTGAGCTCGAGGCGAACACACGGGCTCTCGTGACGCAGGCCGGAGAGATCGACGATCAGATACAGGTGGGCCTGGCCCCCGGGCTCTCGAGCTCGGAGCTCGCTCAACGGGTTGCGAACGCCCGCCAGCAGGTTCCGCGCGTGCGTCTCAGGTTCGAACAGCACGCCTCGTTGACACAGCTCAGGCTCTTAAGCGAAAGACGGCTCGACCTCTGCTTTGTCCACGAACCGCCACCATCGCAGATGCGCAGTCATTCCTTTGGCCCGCAGCCGTTCGGGCTTGCCCTGCGCCCCGGGCATCCGTTGGCAGGCAAGCCGTCACTTGCGCTTCAAGACGCGCACGGGCTCAAGGTGCTCTCGCACGCCGACGATCAAGCCCCTACCAGCACCCGCCTTCTCGTCGAGCGATTCGCGGACGCGGGCGTAGCCGTCAGCTGGCACTTCCAATCCTTTTCCGACTACGCGATGGTGTGGGCCGAAGCCTGGGATGTAGCGGCGGCGGCGATGGTCGAACGCTCGGCGCATCAGCGTCTACCCGGCTGGGTCTGGCGGCCGGTAGACGATCTGGGTGTCATGTTGGAGACCTGGCTCGTGTGGTTGCCACACGCGCGTGAGGTCGTACAGCAGGTCGCATGCAGCTTGGCTGACAACGCTCACTGACACCTTCCTTCGCGATGAGTGTGTGGTGACGCGGGGGTATGGAGCCATGCCTGCTCGGTCTTTGACCCCTCGGCCGATGACTGGTTAGCTTGATCAATGCCCGAATATTTCATCATCGAACTCGATGTCGATGACGGTCCCGAGCTCACTGGATATGAACGAGCAGCGACACCCCACGGCGTCGCTGCCGGCGCACGGTTTCTCGTGCGCGGTGGACGAGTGCACACCCTCTCCGGACAGTGGGAGCCCAAGCGAATCGTCATGGAAGTGTTTCCCGCCGCGGGTGACGTGCAGGCGTACTATGACTCCGACGCGAATAAGCAGCTGACCAAGCGGCGCATCGCCAGTACGGGTGGGGTTCCGACCAAAGCGATCGGTGTCGAAGGTTTGCCTCTGGCAGAGGATTCACAGCCCGGGACGCTTGCTCGTCAAGAGGGCCACGAGCGGGGAAGCGTCTACCTGATCAGTGATTTCGGCAATGTCCGCGAGCCAGCTTCTGAACAAGCCCTTGCCACGTCGATCGCAGATGCCGGTGGGCGGTTGCTCGCGCGCAGTGAGGCAGCCGGCTCGATTGAGGGCGACTGGACTCCAGCCCTGCTTCTCCTCGCGGAGTTCGCTGATCTCACCGCCGCTCTCAGCGCCCACGCAAACTGGACGAACACACGGGGCGACAACGCAAGCGCGCCGCGGGTAATTGCTGTAGAAGGACTCAGTTCGGCAGCGAATACCGCACCCGGCGCCGCGCCCGTGGATGCGGGCGTCGACAGTGGCGGAGCAGTCATCTGGCGATAGGCCTCTGCCGTAGCGGATGGATCACATGGAGAAATTCCACACACAGAGTGACCGCGCTGAGGACGTTGGGCGGCGCAAAGAGCCCGTGAGCGCATATGACGTCGTCGTCGCTGGTGGGGGAGCAGCCGGGGTTGCGGCGGCGTGCGCTGCAGCCGAAGCCGGAGCAAGGACGCTGCTGATCGAGCGCTCAAGCACTTTGGGGGGCGCGGTGACGCTGAGAAACGTCCTCACATATTGCGGGCTCTACACCTGCCGCCCGGATCCCCAGCAGATAGTCGCGGGCATCGTTGACCGTGTGCTGGCTGTCCTCCGCAGGCTCGGTGGCGTCACCGACATGATCACGCTGGCTCACGACGGGAATGTAATCGTTGTCGTGGATCCTGAGGCGGTCAAATACGCGCTCGACGAGGTGTGCGCCGCGGCAGGAGTCGACGTCTTCCTGGGTGCCGACGTTACCGGGATCGAGCGCAGAGACGATCGGATTGTGTGCGCGCGCGTCAGTGACTTCGGCGCTACGACGACGTCTGTCGCGACTGGGGCGCTCGTGGATGCGACCGGCGACGCCTCGGCCGCCTACCTTGCCGGTTCGTCCGTCGTGGCCGGGAACGGGGGCCGGACACAGACCTCCACCATGGGCATCCGCTTCGGGGGGATCGACCCGGCCGCGAAGCTAACGTTCGCGACGGTCGGTCAGGCCGTTCGGCAAGCGATCGCCGAGGGCGCCGAAGGGCTCACCTCAAGTACCGGACTCGTCATCCGCCTGCCGGTCTCGGGTGATGTGGTCGCCTATCTCGCCGACCAGGACGTCGACGCAACCGACGGGAGCGCCTATTCGAGCGCCACGCAAGCCGCTCGGGCTCAGGGATGGCGTTACCTCGAGGTCATCCGGACAATCCCAGGATGCGCCGGGGCCTACCTGGTGTCAACCGGTCCCGAGCTCGGGGTTCGGGAGTCACGGCACCTCAAGACCAAGGCCAGTGTCACCGACGCGACGTTGCGCAGCGGCGCGGTCCCCCGCGACACGGTTGCCCTGGCTGGCTGGCCAAGTGAGTTTCACCCCGGCGCGGGAGCGCCCTCCGAGTGGCTTCAGATTGGAGGCGCTGGAGCGTTTGGCGTCACCCTCGACGACCTCCGGAGCGAGGACACGCCCAACCTCTTCGGAGCTGGACGGGTCCTCGGCGGGGACCTCCGAGCGGGAGCCTCGGTCCGAGTCGTCGGCACCGCCTTCGCCACCGGTCAAGCCGCCGGGGTGGCGGCCGCGCTCTGCAACCAAGAAGGCGTTTCCGACCTCCTTACCGCAACCCAGACCGAACTGCGGCGACAGGGCGCCCGTCTCGGGCTGCAGCACGGTCAGGCCCACGAAGCACGTCGCCAGGGGTTGGAGGCTCCCTGAACCCGGTCACAACGCCATCACACGGCATCCGGACTTCTCGTGGACCCGCCCGGCTCGTGCGGCAATTGATGGCGCTGCACGAGCGCGAGATCGTTGCCGATTGGGCGCGACTCGCCGTCGGTGGGGCCTGCGCTCGCTGGCACATATTCGGCTGGACGCTCCCGTGCGGGTGATGGTCCACTGCGTCGAGTTCTCAGCTGCGCGATGACCAAGAGGATCGCAGCGCCAGCGATCCCGACGGCAACGTAGAAGGCGAGGCGGTAGCCAGCGACGAGCGAGCCGGATGCGTTCGTCGTTCGAGCGGCCGCGACCGTGGCGAGCACAGCAAGGCCCACGGCGGCCCCGGTCTGCTGGCAGGTTGTGAAAATGGCGCCGGCAAGGCCCTGGTCTCTGTCCGGGACGCCGCTCGTGATTGCGATGGAGATGGTGGGCAGCCCGAGTCCGATTCCGAACGCGGTGAGGACAAGTCCCGGGAGGACCACGGCTGCGTAACTCGTGTGCGCCGAGATTTGTGCAAGCCACAGCTGCCCTAACCCGAGTGACGCTAACGAGATGAGCAACGTTGCCTTCAGGGTGATCCGCGCGAGCACACGCCGTGTGATCAGTGTCGACGTGATCACGACGGCGACGGTTGCCGGAACGAGTGCCAGGCCGGTGGTGAGCGGGTCGAATCCGAGAACTCGCTGCAAGTAGAGCGAGACGAAGTAGACGTAGCCGGCGAGCACGGCGCCAACGAGGAGCATCGCTGTCATGGCAGAGCGCCGTCCGGGATCGGCGACAATCGCCAGTGGAACCATCGGAGCCGCAGAAACCCGCTGAGACCAGATAAAGACGACGGCCAGCGCACAGGCGGCGGCGAGCGCGACGATGGTTACCGTCGAGTCGAATCCGGCTTGCTGCCCGTGGCTCAAGCCAAAGATGAGCGCCGCGATTGACAGACTGATCAGCAGCGCACCTCGCACGTCGATGGGGTGCTTGAGTCGCTCACCCACCGCGGGAAGCTGCCGGACGAGCGGGATGACGATCGCGATCAACGGCGGATTGACGAGGAAGATGGCGCGCCATCCCAGGTACTGGGTGAGCAGGCCTCCGGCGAGGATCCCGGCGGTAGCCCCCGCTGCCGTTGTCGCCTGCCAGATCGCAAGCGCTCTGCTGCGGGCCGCGCCTTGAGCGTTTGCATTGGTGAGCAGCGAGAGAGCGGATGGCGACACCAGGGCCCCTGCGGCCCCCTGCACGATGCGCGAGACGATGAGCATGATTGACCAGCGGGCGAATCCGCAGGCCGTCGACGCAACCCCGAAGAGCACTAGCCCGGCTACCAGCGTGAGACGGCGATCAAACCGATCCGCCAGCCTACCGCCAAGCAGGAGCAGCGACCCGAACGTCAGCGCGTAGCCAGTGACGACCCACTGCAGATCAGATTGCAGCATGTGCAGGGAGCGTTGGATCGTCGGTAAGGCGACGTTGACGATGCTGAAATCGAGCTGGAGCATGAACTGCGCCGAGCACACGAGGACGAGCAAACATACCCCGGCGCGACGGCTTGCGGTGCTCGCCGTCGATACGAGCGCTGCGTCGGTGTCTTGACCGGTTCCGGTCATGGTCGGCTCCTCACCTGGTTCTTACCGCTTGAGCACTCCGGGCTGCACGGCTGGCGCCAAAGTCTCTCATCAGAGCCGACCGAGAAAAAGAGCCTCACGGTAAAAGCATTGTTCGGGCAGACGACACAATCGGTGGCCGAGCTGGTGGTCGTAGCTAAGTTAGGCCTGTGGATCGACGAGATCTTGAGGCAGTTGTTGCGCTTGCTGGCGAGCTGCATTTCGGGCGCGCAGCAGAGCGGCTGGGAATCAGCACGCCAAGCCTGAGCGAGCTGATCCGGAGACTCGAGGCCAATCTCGGAGTCGTGCTCTTCATTCGCACGACTCGCCGAGTTGTAGTGACTGAGGCCGGGGCGGAGCTGCTCAAGGGTGCAGTTAAGATCCTCGACGAGTTGACGGCGGTCGAGGCGGCCGTGCGTCTGGTCGCATCCGGCGAGTCGGGGACGGTCCGCATGGGTGTCACGCCGCCAGCCGCCAACGGGCTCGTCGAATGTCTCTTAGCCCAGCTCACAAACCAGATGCCACAAGTCACTGTCGAGGAGCAGCTCATGTGGCGGCCGGACCTCGTCTCAGCGCTGTCAGACGGCAGGATCGACGTTGCGGTCACCTTCGGGAATGTCAGGAAGCGGGGCCAGGTGACGAGCCGGTCACTGTGCGCCCAGCCGATCGTTGTGGCGGTCAGACCTGGCCATCGGCTGGCCGGCCGGCGATCGGTCAGCCTGGTCGAGCTGGAGCGCGAGACGCTCGGTCTTGCCTCAGCGCAGCTATTTCCAGCCTGGGCTTCCTACCAGCAACGCGCACTCGACGTTGCGGGGGTCGCGCCGCCGACCAAGGTACTTGAGGATCACAGCGTCGAGGCGCCTCGGTGGTACGAGCAGAAGGAAGTCGCCTGGACGTTACTGCTGCCTGCACTTGCCGCGAACCATCGCGGAACAGTCACGATCCCGGTTGAGCCGGCGCAACTGGTGCCCTTCACGCTGGAGTGGCGCGCAGATGGCGCAGAGCCTCCCGTTGTGCACCGGGTCGCCGACGTGCTGCTCGCCGCCACTCTCCCGGCAGGCTGGCAACCTGCCCCAGATCCCGCTGCGACCGCGGCTGTCGTCGTGGCCTGATCATCGCGCGCTGGTCACCGCCGCTTCATCGGCAACGGAGGAGACCGCTTCGGTGATCTCCAACCTAGTTGGGCGGCCCTACCGGAATCTGCGGACCGGCACCGCTGGCCACCCGAGCGCGCCCAGCATGCCCTGGTCGAAATCGCGTCGCGAATACACCGACTCAGCTCTGGCTCCGGCAGCGCCCTGAACATCGGCCTAGCTAGCGCTCAGTCGTCTGACCCCCTCGACCACCGTGGCGCGGTGGGCGGCCAGGCGAGCCGGGTCTGCGGCCGACTGGCCGACAGCGGCGAGCAGCTCGGGGGCGCTGAGCGACCACGCGTTGACCAGGCCGATGATGAGGATCACGAGGTCAGCCGGGTCGATGGCCCGGTCGCTGACGGCGCGCAGGTGGGACACCCATTCGGGCGCGAGGCGTGGACCGAGCTGGGGTCGCTCCAGTCGCCACCATGCGTTCATCCGCACCGCCTCAGGGTGAGCCTGCAGGTAATCGAAGAGTCGGCCTGAGTATTCGGGCAGGTCGTCCTCAAGCAACGGGTTGGCCGTGTTCAGGTCGTCGACGACACGGACCAGAGCAGCGTCGAACAGCTGCTCCTTACCGCCGAAATAATCGTAGATCGCCCGCTTATTAGCCGCCGCAGTGGACGCGATGCGGTCGACGCGGCCGCCAGCCAGGCCCCTGGCGGCGAACTCCTCGATCGCTGCGGCCAACAGCCGCTCACGGGTCGCATGCGCGTCATAAGGCATGCCGATCAATCTAACGAACGAACTGGATGGTTCATCGCTACGCTTAGTCACGATAAACCGAACCGGATGGTTCGAAAAGCGACAGCAAACGAGGTTTCCGATGCGTCAGCGCACCCTTGGACACCAGGGACTCGTCACCTCGGCGATCGGGCTGGGCACGATGGGCATGACGATGGCCTACGGCACCGGCGACGAGACCGGCGGCGAGGAAACGATCCGCCGCGCCCACGAGCTCGGCGTGACTTTCATTGACACTGCGGAGATGTACGGCAATGGCACCGGCTCCAACGAGCAGCTTGTCGGCCGGGCCGTAAAGGGCTTTCGCGACGAGATGGTGATCGCCACCAAGTTCGGCTGGCGACTGCCCTACGAAGCGAACCTCGACCACCCCTACGACTCGCGGCCCGATCACATCCGCGAGGTCACCGAAAACAGCCTGCGCTACCTCGGCACCGATCACATCGATGTGCTCTACCAGCACCGCGTCGATCCCGACGTGCCGATCGAGGAGGTCGCTGGGGCCGTCGGTCAACTGATCGCCGAAGGGAAGGTCCGCTTCTTCGGGCTCTCCGAGGCCGGCCCTGAGACGATCCGCCGCGCCCACTCCATCCAGCCGGTGTCGGTCCTGGAGACCGAATACTCAATCTTCGAACGGGCCGTCGAGGCCGAGGTCCTGCCCACGATCCGCGAGCTTGGGATCGGCTTCGTCGCCTACTCCCCACTTGGCCGCGGCTTTCTCACCGGTGACTTCCAGCCCGCAGCTGATTACCCAGCTGACGACATGCGCCGCTTCGATGAGCGCTGGCAGCCCGGCAACTTCGAGCGCAACGCTGACGCCGTCAAGCGGCTGACCGCGCTGGCCACCGAGAAGGCGATCACCGTCACCCAGCTCGCACTCGCGTGGCTACTGTCTCAGGGCGAGGACATCGTCCCGATTCCCGGCACGCGTAAACCGCGCCGGATGGAGGAGAACGCCGCGGCCGCCGACATCGAGCTGAGCGCCGCTGAGCTCGCACAGATCAAGGAGATTCTGCCCGAAGGCGCATTCGGGAGTCGCTACCCAGCCGCGATGATGCCGAACTGGTAACTCATCCGTCACACCTTGGCGGCGGGTATCTATGGCCCGCCGCCGACGTGATCGCTTTTACGGTTTACGGATTTGCTCGGGCTCGGCGGGCTGGGTGCGCCCTTGCGAGGCTCCGGCGGCGCGGTCATCCGCGAGTTGATTCACGACGTCAATCCGATCCCGGCGACCGTTGGCGATCGTGTAGCCCAACCCGATGGCCATCACGATGATCGCGACGATCCACAAGAAGTGAAGGGCAAAGCCCAGCAGACCGAACGCCAGTGCGACGCTCAGAACGCCGACCATCACGGTGTTTGGCCCTCTTTTCTGGCTAAGCGCCCGGTCGAGCCGTTCGCGACCGGCCTGCTCGTTACTCCGCGACTCCGATTCTGCCCGCTTGCTCCGGCGGGAGTTCAAGGTCGAGGGAGCCGTCACGGTGGATTCGGCGGCGATGGGACGTCCCGTCCTCTTGTCCCCGTCCTCGGGCTGAACGACGTTGTTGTTTTGCAAGTGTCTCAGTGTGGTTGCCATTGCGTGATCCTTAGCCATTAGTGAGCGCCGCCCGCGCTGTGCTCGCGATCCTCGGCGGCCAAGTCGTTCTTCTGTTGAGCCGAGTCGTTCTTCTGTTGAGCCCTGGCGGTCTTCTGCTGAGCCCTGGCCGTTTTTTGCTGAGCTTGGGCGGTTTTCTGCTGGTCTTCGGCCGCTTGCGCGCGGACCGCTTCGCGCTGGTCGATCAGATCGTCTCTTTGATCGATCAGGTCATCTCGATCCCGGCCGGCGACGGCCGTTTCAAGGCGCGATTCTTTGAGGCTGCGGCGAGCGGCGTTGCCGCGGCGAGAGGTGCGACGTGCGCTTGCCAAAAGCAAGCCCAGTCCCAGGGCGGCCACGATGCCGACGACAATGCCGCAGAGGAACAACGTGCCGGTGGAGCCGGTCACGTGGTAGCCGAACACGGAAAAGCTGTGGGTGAGCGCGTGTGCGCTGCCGGCGTTGTGGAGCACACCTGCGACGCCGACGATCACGGCGGCGACCAAAATGATGAGTGCGAGGATAATCATGACAGTTCTTTCTACGGTGTAGGTCTACAGTGTAGTGTCATTGAGCAGGACATCAAGCCCCAACGCCAAAGACCGGAGAACAAGCGGATGACCCCACCCCTCGATAACAGCGTCCACAGCGCTGCCGACCGGCACGGCAGGCTCACGAGGGACCTGGTTCTGGCCACAGCGCTTGAGCTCATCGACCTCCATGGGGTCGATGGTCTGTCGATGCGCCGCCTCGCCGCGGCCCTCGACTGCGATCCGATGGCGCTCTACCGATACGCGTCCAACAAGGCGGCCTTGCTCGACGGGGTCGTCGAAGCCGTGCTTGTCGAGCTGGAGGTCGATCCCAGCGATTCGGACTGGGTGGCCCAGTTGTGCGCCGTCGCGCGCCAATACCGTCAGCTGGCGCTCGCCCATCCCAGGGTCGTTCCGCTCCTCGTCACGCGCCCGCTGGCTACCCCCCTTGCCCTGCGCCCGCAGGGCACCTTGCGCCCGCTTGAAGACATCCTGACCCTGCTCACCCGCGCCGGATTCAGCGGACCCGACGCGCTGCATATCTACCGGGCCCTGTTCGGCTTCCTACACGGCCACGTTCTCGACGAGCTCCAAGAGCTTGTCGAGAACCCCGACGAGACCGACGATCTGCTGCGAATGGGCCTACATCGGTTACCGATCAGCCGCTTTCCCCTCCTACGCAGTCTCGCCCCAGCTCTCGCTGCATACGACGGCGCCGCTGAGCTCGAACGCGGGCTCGACATCCTCCTCACCGGACTTGCCGACAAACTGCGCCCGCTCGTCGGGGCCGACCTCGAGCACGACTAGATCCGCCGGGGCTTCACTGTCGCCGCCCAGGACCGGTGGGGGCGGGAGCGAGTTCCTGGGCTCGCCCGTTGGCGAGTAGCATTGAAGTGGTCGTCGTTACCGACCGAAGAAGGGAATCAGTGACGTACGTATTCGACCCGGCCGTGGTGCATGAGTGCTCGATGGCCTGCCTCGATCAGCCGAAGCCGCAGATGTTCGACACGTTCGCTGCGGCACTCGCCGACCGCTACCCGGGCCGCTTGGACTTCGACCAGCCGTGGCTGTACAGCAACGCGGGCGGCGCGATGATTCAGATGAAGCTGTACTACGCCTCGGTCAGCGAGTACATCATGATCTGGGGCACCCCGATCGGGTCCGAGGGCCACTCTGGCCGCCACCACGTCGGCTTCTGGGACACCGTGATCGACGGCGAGATGTGGTACTACGGCGAGGGCCAGTTCGAGAAGCGCGTCTACCGACCCGGCGACCGCGTGTACGTGGGGCCCGGGCAGGCCCGGGCGATGAACTTCACGACGGGCGTGTGGGCCGTCGAGTATGCGCGCGGCCCGATCGCGACCTCGCTGCCGTTCGGGATCTTCGACGGCCTGTTCAGCACGCTGGACCTCGCGACGCTCGGCGTGACCTTCGGTGTGTACGCGTCGTTGGTGGGCCGGGCCTGGCAGCAGAAGGATCCTGCCGGCACGCCGTCAACGGGACTGCGCAGCAGGATCGGCAAGCTCACGGCGGGCATCGGCGACCGGCTGACGGCGCTGGCCTCCCCGCCACCGGTAGACGACGCGATCCCCTCGGGCATCCCTGGTGTCGAGAGCGAGCCGGGCAAAGGGCCTGAGCCGGCCGCGCCTTGGCCGTCGAGCGGTTCGCCGACCGAGGTCTCAGCCAGCGACCTTGCCGCCGACGAGGCGCCCGCGACCGAGCGCTAGCGCCGGTCGCCAGGGCCGGGCGCGGCGGCCGTCACTGCTCGTACATCTCGTCACTGCTCGTACATCTGGCGCGTCCGGGTCGAGGCGAGCCGGACTCGAGTCGCGATCGGCAGCAGGCCGGCGGCGCCGGCCATGATCCGGTTGCGGCGACCGGGAATGATCACCGGACGCTCGCCAAGGCGTCTGAGGGTCTCGTGCGCAACGGCCTGTGCGCTCAACGTCGCGGGCATCAGGCCACGCGATCGGCGTGGCCGCTCGGACAGAAACGTCGGCGTCGCCACGGGCCCCGGGCTGCACGCTGCGACGTCAATGCCATACTCGTCCAGCTCAGCCCAGAGTCCTTCGGCGAGGACTCGCAGATAGGCCTTCGTCGCGGCGTAGTGCGCGACCATCGCGGTGCCGAAGTCGCCGGTCATGGAGCTGAGCAGCACGATGCCGCCACGCCCGCGCGGCGCCATCGCACTCGCGGCTGAGCGCGCCAGGTGCGCCGCGAGCCGGCAGTTCAGGTCGATCATGGCGTCGAGCTTGCGATCGTCGAGATCGACGAACGGCGCGATCGGCGAGAGCGCGGCGTTGCAGACGAGCAGCCCGATCTCCTGCTCGGCGATCACTGCCGTGAGTGCGTCCCGACCCGCGGCAGTGCCGGCATCGACGCTGATCGTCCGGATGTCCACGCCGTGGTGCTCGCGCAGCGTATCGGCGAGCTCGGTCAGCGGGTCGGCGTGACGGGCAACGAGGACGAGGCCCGACCCGGCAGACGCAAGCTCGCTGGCGAACGCTGCGCCGATCCCGTGGGAGGCGCCGACGACCAGTGCGGTCGGGCCGTGGCGTTCGCTCGACCAGCCGGTGCGTCTCGACGTCCTCATCGGTAGCGAATCGTAGTCGGCGTCGACCCGAGGGAGCGTCCAGCGCCAGCTCGTCGCCAACGCGCGCGGACGTGAGGACGCGCGACCGAGCAGCCAGCCGGCGCTGGCTGCTCGGTACTGACTGCTGGCCCTTGCCCTGCCTTGCCCTGCCTTGCCCTTGCCCTGGCCCTGGCCCTGGCCTTGCCCTGGCCTGGCCTGGCTGCGGGGCTAGCGCCGCCGGGACTCGGGCTTGAGTGCCGGGTTGTCGAAGAACACGTCGCCGGGGCTGACCGTGACTCCGGGCGGCACGATCTCGTCGATGCGGTCGAGGATGTCCTCGGACAACGTCACATCCGCCGCGGTGAGCTGGGACTCGAGATGCTCCATCGTCCGTGGTCCGATGATCGCCGCGGTGATCGCCGGATGGCGAATCACGAACGCAAGCGCCATCTCGATCAAAGTCATACCCGCCTCGTCCGCAAGCGCTCCCAGCGCGTCGGCGGCGTCGAGCTTGCGCTGGTTCGCGGGATTGGACAGATCGTAGCGGCCAGGTATCATCCCGGCGCGGTTCGACTGCGGCTGGTCGGCACCCTTGCGATAGCGACCCGACAACCAACCACCCGCGAGCGGGCTCCACGGGATCACGCCCATGCCGTAGCGTCGGCAGGTCGGCAGCACGTCCTTCTCGATCTCGCGGACCAATAGCGAATAGGGAGGCTGCTCGCAGACGAACCGTTCGCGGCCACGCTCCCGGGCCGTCCATTGCGCCTCCACGATCTGCGACGCCGGGAATGTCGACGAGCCGACGTAACGGACCTTGCCGGCGTGGACGAGATCGCTCAGCGCGCCAAGCGTCTCGTCGATGTCGGTGTCGTCCTCCGGGCGATGGATCTGGTAGAGGTCGATGTAATCGGTGCGCAGGCGCCGCAGTGAGTTTTCGACCTCCTTGACGATCCAGCGGCGCGAGTTGCCGGACTGGTTGGGGTCCTCACCCATCGTGCCGTGAACCTTCGTCGCCAGGACGACGTTCTCCCGCTTGCCGCCCGCCAGGGCCTCGCCCACGATCTCCTCAGATTCTCCGCGCGAGTAGACGTCCGCGGTGTCGATGAAGTTGATCCCGGCATCCAGCGCACGGTGGATGATCCGGATGCAGTCGCCGTGGTCGGTATTGCCGATCTGGCCGAACATCATCGCCCCTAGGCACAGGGGGCTGACCTTCGTCCCGGTGGTTCCCAGCGTTCTGTAGTCCATGCGATTGACGCTACTCCGGCGGGCGGGATATCAGCGTGTGTTCGATCACAATCCGACTGGAGGCGAGCTCCGATCGCGTGTCCTGGCGGCTGGTGTCCGCTGGCGGCTCAGTGTCCAGCCACGGCGTCGAGCAGCGCGGCATCGAACGCCGGCAGGTCGCGCGGGCTACGGCTACTGACGAGGTTGCCGTCAATGACCACCTCGGAGTTGACCCATTTGGCTCCGGCGTTCTTCAGGTCGGTCGCGATCCGGGTGGTCGAGGTGAGCGTACGACCAGCAACGACGCCGGCCTCGATCAGGATCCAGGGGCCGTGGCAGATCGCGGCGACCGGCTTGCCGGCATCCATGAACGACTTGACGAAAGCAATCGCCTTCGGGTTGTTGCGGATCTTATCGGCGTTGAGCGTGCCGCCAGGGAGCACCAACGCGTCGTAATCGCCCGGATCGGCCGTATCGAGCGTGATATCGACGGGGAAGTCATCGCCGCGGTCCCAGTCGCCAATCAGAGCTGTGATCGTTCCGGGTTCCTCAGAGACCAGTACGGGCTCGGCGCCCGCTCCCTTCAGCGCGGCCCAAGGCTCGGTGAGCTCGGGCTGCTCGACCCCGCGCTTCAGTACGAATGCAACTTTCTTACCACTCAGATCAGGCATTGGGTCTCCCAGGTTCGGCTATCCATCCAGATACCAGATTAGTTCGCGGCCAGCGGGCCGCGAACGGCTTCAGGTCATGGCAGGCTTGAGGCCGTTGCCGGCTTCGGATCAATACCGGCGTGGAATCACCTAGTTGTAACCAGGCTGTGAATCCCCGGCAGTAGTGTGTCCAACACCGTAAAGGATGGCTGGCGAATACCGATGTCAGAGTCATGGCGACCGCGACGACAGACGACTCCCCGGGTGCGGACTGGCGAACGCCGAAGGCGACGCTCGGAGAGATGGCGGACGCCGGGGAGGTCGTTTCACCACAGACACCCGTGTCCTACGTCGAGCGGCAGTTCCTGGACAAATCCGCACTGAACTCGATCGTGCTCGACCTCGACGCCGAGCCGGTCTGCATCAGCCGCACCTGGTTCTTCGCCACGCTCAGCGGCCCGCTGGGCTTCGGACGCTCGATGTACATGCACGAGACGATGGCGTCCTTCCCGCAGCCCGAGACGCTGGTGCTCGACGCGGAGCTCTCACCGCTGCAAGCGTCGCGCGAGGTCGTCAAGCGGCCCGCTGAGCATCGCTACGACGACATCGTCGTGCGCTTTACGGACGGTCACTTCGCCACGCTCCCGGTCGCGGATCTGATCTCCGAGGTTGCCTACACGCATCGGTTCGCAAGCCTCCACGATCAGCTGACCGGCCTCGCCAACCGCGTGCTGTTCCTCGAACGCATCACCGCGGCGCTGAAGCGCCCCCCGCAGACTGGCCGCATCGTCGCGGTGCTGTTCATCGACCTCGACAACTTCAAGCCGATCAACGACGTGCTCGGGCACGACGCCGGCGACATCGGCCTGCTGACCATCGCCAAGCGGCTGCAGCGGACGCCGGGCGCGCCGACGGTGGCGCGCTTCGGCGGCGACGAGTTCGGGATGCTGCTCGACAACGCCGCCAGCACCGACGAGGTGATGGAAATCGTGGAGTGGATCATCTCCACGCTCAGTGCACCGATGCTGATCTACGGCGAGCCGCATTCGGTGTCCGCCTGCGTGGGCGTCGCCTTTGACAACCAGCAATCCTCGACGGACGATCTGCTACGGCACTCCGACATCGCGATGTACGAGGCTAAGCGGATGCGGAAGGGCAGCTACGGCGTCTACGACTCGACGATGCGCACTCACGCCTCGAAGCGCCTTGCGTTCCGCTCGGACCTGGATAACGCGCTTGCGCGCGCGGAGTTCAAGCTCGTCTACCAGCCGATCGTCGACGTGGGCACCCGGCAGCCGATCGGCGCCGAGGCACTCGTCCGCTGGCAGCGTCGCAACGGCGAGACCGTACCGCCGAATCAGTTCATTCCGCTGGCCGAGCAGACCGGCCTGATCGTGCCGCTCGGTAGCTGGGTGCTGGACGAGGCGTGCGCCGGCATCGCCCGGCTGCCCGACGATCGCAATCTACAGATGCTCGCGATCAACGTCTCGTCGCTGCAGCTGCGCGAGCCGCAGCTCGTAGGCCAGGTCGTCAGCGCCCTGGACAATGCTCAGCTCGCGCCTGATCTGCTGACGCTGGAGATCACCGAGAGCCTGTTCATCGACGACAGCCAGCTGTCACAGGTGATCGACAACCTCCAGACACTGCGCGGCATGGGCGTGAAGGTCGCCCTTGACGACTTCGGCTCCGGCTTCTCGGGGCTCCGCTATCTCGGGCGGCTGCCGGTTGACTCAGTGAAGCTCGACCGCGGCTTCATCAGCACGTCGATCACCCAGCGACAGCAGGGCCTCATCAGCGGCATCGTCAGCCTCGCCCACTCGCTGGGGCTGACGGTCGCCGCCGAAGGCATCGAGACCGAAGAGCAGCTGGCCGAGATCAGCCAGGCGAACTGCGAGTTCGCGCAGGGCTACCTATTCGCCCGGCCGTTGTCACTGAAGCGCTGCCTCGAGATGCTGGCAAGCGCCACCAGCCGCATTGGTGCCGGCGGAATGGACGCCCTGAACGCCGCATAGCCGAGTGGTTCCACGAGCTGAAGGCTGCGCGGACCAGGGCTCCGAGGATTGGGACTGGAAGGAGCCGGTCCACCGCGCCCGGGATCGGGGGCCAGGGCCACGGAACCCGTAGAACTTCGAAATCCGTCGCGATCGCTGGCGTGTTTCGGAGTTCGTCCCGATATAGCCGTAGAACTTCGAAAAGCGGCGGGGCGCGAAACGGTTTTCGAGGTTCTGCTGGTCCGCGGCACCCAACCACGGTCGCCTGATCGTGGAACGAGCGGCTTGGCGACGATGCCGGTGATCTGGCTGAGTAGCCTGCGGGCTGCGGTAGAGCTAGTGGCTCTGCCGGGTACTGTCGCGGTGGGCGGCAACGTGGCGACGGAAGATGTGCGACCGTGCCGCCGCGAGCGCCCTCGACCTGCTCGCCGAAACGCGCATGTCATGCTGGCGGTTATTGACGTCAACTAGTAGGAAGTAGCTTGCGCTCATGCCGTCAGTATATGTTCGTTAGGCCCGCTACTGACACCAATGTTGCTAACAGACAGCCCCCAGAATGAAGATGGTGATTAGCAACGCTCATAGTCACCACAACACATGCCACAATGATCCGGATGGCAGTTGTCGAGCTGTACATAACCGATCCGACCAGTGAGTCGCCGGCCGCGTGGTTGGGGGCGGCGGTGGCGTGGCTTTCCCCGCAGGAGCGCGACCGCGCCACGCGGTTCACGGATGCCCGCGCCCGTGCCGTCCACACGACCGGCTGGGCGCTCATGCGCCTGGCGGTCGCCCGCAGCCGCAGTGTCGAACCGCGCGAGGTCACAATCGTGAAGGAGGATTCCGGCCGACCGCGGATCCTCGGCCGACCACCGCGGCAGGGCAGCATTTCCCACAGCGCCGGCCGCGTGGCCGTCGCCGTCACCGCCGCCCGGCTGATCGGCGTCGACCTCGAGTACCGCGATCGCGACACGAAGCGACTGCTTGCAATCGCCACGCGCGCGTTCGCGCCGACCGAAGCCGAGCGGCTGCTGGCGTTGCCCGAGCAGGAGTCCGCGGCCGAGATCATCCGCTACTGGACGGTTAAGGAGGCGCTTGGTAAAGCGCTCGGGCTCAATCTGATGGCCGCGCTACGGACCGTGGTCGTGGAGCCCGCCGGTGCCGGGCTACGACTGGCAGCGCTCCCAGCCGGGCCGGCAATCGGCGAGTGGTCCCTGCATCAATATGCGCTCGGCACCGGGCCAGCGACGTTGACGCTGGCTCTCGCGTCGCCGTCTGCAGCGCGGCCGACGCTTACACACGTCAGCGCCGAGCAGCTGCGGACGGGCGAGATCTAGCCAGCGCCGCCGCTCAGCAGAGCGCAACCTCGTCACCATCCCCGACCCACAGTCGTAGTGCCCGCGGCAATGACAGATCAGTGAACACCCGCGCGCCGTCACCGACGACACTGGCTACCAACCGGGCACTGACGTACGTGACGCTGGCACGGGCCGCGACGATCGAGCGATCGATCTCGCTGCCTTCGATGTGTGCGTACGCACCGACCGACGTGTACGGTCCGACGTAAGCGTTGCGCACAAGCGCACCCGGGCCGATCACGGCGGGCCCGTAGATGACGCTGTCGTGCACGACCGCCGTGGGATCCACGAAGGCGTTTCCCTCGACGCGGTTCTCGGCGTCGATCGTTGCTGGCACGCTGCGGGTGATCCGATCGAGCGCGATCCGATTGAGCGTCAGCAGTCCTTCGGCGGTGCCGTCATAGCGGTGCCACTGCTCAAGCGGCGCCACCTGCACCGGCTCGCCACGCTGCTGCATCAGTCGCGCGAGGTGCGCCAGCCCACCGCTGCGCTGCATACGCGCGAGTCGGCTCATGGCTCCGAGCGTCTCGGCACCGAACAGGCCGACCTCACTTGCGACCGCCCCGGACGGGGGTTCAACCATGGCTGGCACGGCATCGCTGTCAGGCTCGGTCAGCGGATCCGGCTCGGTCAGCACGGTCATCGCGCCGGGACCTGGTAAGAGCTGCTCAAGCAGCTCCGCCGGCGAGCCGTCCAGGAGGCCATCGGCAGGCTGGATCACGCACGCCGATCCGTGTGGCACCGACGCACGGATCGCTTCGAGCACTGACGCAATGTCGTCCATGCGCTCGCAGGTGAGGCTCGAGACCGGCACGCCGTGCTCACGTTGCCCACGCACGAACGGCTCCAAGGCCACGGTCGAGCTCCAGTCGCCGACGAGCAGCATCGCCTCCGCACCGGCTGCCGCAAACGATTCAAGTGCATGCCGCAGAATCGGTCGGTTCGCTACATGCAGCAGCGCCGTCACTTGCGCGCCGCTCAGTCGCTTGCGCCAGCCGACGTGCATCGGCTCGACCAGCAGGGCCGCGGTGAACCGTGTGTTCATCGGGCGAGACCCCGCCATACGCGTTCACGACGTCCTTCATTTAAGGCTGAGGAGAACAGCACTGCCGTGAACGGGAAGCCCTCCACCAGGTAACGGCGAGATAGCCGCCGCGGCTCCTGCACGAGCCGGTGCAGCCACTCGAGCCCGGCGCGCTGGATCAGCTTCGGCGCGCGCTCGAGGTCACCGGCCACGAAGCTCAGCGCCGCGCCACAGCCGATGAACCAGGCGCCCGGCAGCTCCGCACGCAGCTCCGCGATCAGGCGCTCCTGCTTCGGAAACCCGAGCGCGACGTAGACGATCCCCGGCTTTGCGTCCCGCAGCGTCCGGACGATCCGCTCGCGCCACTCGGGGTCGCGCTCAAATCCGACCGGCGGGCACAGCGTGCCAGCGATCTGCAGCTCGGGATTCAGCTCGACGAGCCGATCGGCGGCCTGGGTGGCGACCCCGGGGTTGCCACCCAGCAGGAAGACGGACTCGCCGGCGGCCGCTGCCGCCGCGGAGAGCGTCAGCGCCAGGCCCGAGCCGGTGACGCGTTCCGGCAGTGGCGTCCCCTTCAGGCGGCTGGCCCAGACGAGCGGCATGCCGTCGGCGACCACCAGATCGGCGCCGGCCACCAGCTCGCGCACATCGCCGGAGCGCCGCCACTGGCGCAGGATGTCCATGTTCGCCGTACAGATCCAGCCACCGTGGCCTTGGCCACGCTCGTCCAGCACGTAGTGAATTGTCTCCGTCTCAGTGAGAGCTGCCAGCTCAAGGCCGAGCAGCGTGACCGATGCCATTGCGGAATCCTTCCGTCGGACCTCCCGCCCTGGACGCACTCGCAGCCCGGAAGATCTGTGACCTGTTCGAATCAAGCAACGGCCGGACACAGGTCACTTCTTGCACGATCCTTCGATCAGCCGCTGGCGGCAGAAACACGCGCGCGGACCCGTTGTATGAGAAGCCGCAAAATGCTCGTGATCACAATCGCGAGGCTGTGTCGTTCGCCCCGGCTCCGGCGCGTGTCGCCAGGCGCAGGCGGAAGCGACAAATACGTCATGACAGCCGCCCTTCTTCACCAACAGTCCTTGCTTCCCACAATCGCTGTCGCACCATCCGACCCGGCCGCGATAGCGGCGCCCAAGCGGACCGATGCCCACCACGCTTGATCACGACGAGAGCGAAGACGCGCTCGCGACCAAGGCATCGGAAGCTGCCGCTGCAGCCACGACGGAGCCCGATTCGTCGATGGAGGTCGGCCGCGGACGGGTCGCCCGCGCCACGATCTGGACCGCCGCCTCCGCCGCGACGCCGCGACTGCTCAGCTTCGTCACGATGGCGGTCGTCGCCCGGATCTTGACGCCACGTGACTTCGGCGTCTTCGCCGTCGCGATCACGGTGCACACGGTGATCTTCAGCGTCGCGACGTTGGGAATCGGAATCGTCCTCACCCGCGGTGATGTCGACGTCGACGAGGTCGCGCCCACGATCGCCGCGCTGGCACTGGTCAGCGGCCTGTTCGTCAGCTTGCTGATGGTCGCCTTCGCCACACCGCTCGCGACGACGCTCGGCACGCCCGCCGCCGCCGCACCTCTGCGCGTGCTGGCGATCTCGCTGTTCCTGGCCGGCTGCTTCCCGATACCCGGTGACCTACTGATTCGCGACCTCAGAACGAAAGAGCTGTTCATCGCCCAGATCTCCGGCATGGTCCCGGCGAACCTTCTCCTGCTCGCGCTGGCGCTCGGCGGCGCTGGTGCCATGGCGTTCGCTTGGTCGCGTGTGCTCGAACACCTGATCAGTGGCGTGCTCATGTACGTGTTCGTCCGTCGCTTCGACTGGCCGCGACTGAACCTGAAGGTCGCCAAGCGTGTGCTCGGCTTCGGGCTGCCGGTGGCGAGCGCTGGCGGACTCAGCGCGATCCTCGCAAACACCGACTATGCGGTCGTCGGCCATGTCCTCGGCGCCTACCACCTCGGCTTCTACCTGATCGCCTTCAACGTCGCCTCCTGGCCGAGCGCGCTGATGGGCGCAACCTTGATGACGATAATCGTGCCCGCCTTCTCGCGGCTCGCGCACACGCCGGGAGGCCCGCAGCGGGCGATCGTCTCCGGTGCGCAGATCGTGGGCCTGATCAGCTTCCCGATCTGCGCTCTGACGCTGGTGCTGTCGCGGCCGCTGATCGTCAACATCTACGGCGCCAAGTGGGCTCCCGCGGCACCCGTGCTCTCGACCCTGGCGATCTACGGTGCCGCCAGCGTGCTCTGTACCTTCTTCAGCTACACAGTCGTCAGCCAGGGGCGGACCAGAGCGCTGCTGCCACTACAGCTCACGTGGCTGGCTGCGCTCATCCCAGCCATGATCGTCGGTGTTCATCTCCGGGGGATCGTCGGCGCCGGCGACGCGCACGTGGTTGCCATCCTCGGCATCGTCCTGCCGCTCTACCTGGTGGTCTTCGCCCGTACACGGATCGTCCGCGTGCGAGATCCATTGCTGGCGCTGCTACCACCGCTGCTCGCGGCGATTGCCGCCGGGCTGGCGGCGACGCTGGTCCGGCTCGCGATCCGGCCTGAGCTGCTCGAGCTGCTCGTCGGCCTGATCGTCGGCCTCGGGGTCTACCTCGTCGCCGCCTCGCCGCTCATGGCGAAGTACATCGGCGCAGATGACCTTGCTCGGCTTCCGGCCGGCCAGCGGCTGCTGAGCGGCTACCTCGCGTTTGGCGGGCACTGCCGCCGGCAACTCAGCCGCGTACGGGCCGCGGCGCTGCGGCGCCGGCGGCCTGACCCTGACATGCCCTGAGGACGGAAGAGCCCGCAATGGGCGCACCACCGCGGAGATGGGCAGCACACTGCCGCTTGCAGTGCCCAGGTACCGGAGCTCCAGACAGGCGGTTACGCGCCGGTCGCACAGAGGCCGCTTTGCGCGACCGTGTAGATGCGAACCGTGTTGGCAGTCTGGAAGACGTCGCTGAAGTGCCCGTGGCTGGCACGCAGGGACTTGCTCGACCCAAGCACGCTGACCTTGCCGGTGAAGCCGCCGCTCAGCTGGAAGCTGATCTTCTCGTTCTGCTGCGGCACGTGGCCGGGGCGCCCCGCAGCCGCGAAGATGTAGCAGCGACCCCTATAGGCCTTGGCGAGCGTGCTGACGTCGCCGCGCGTGCTGACGTAGTTCACGAGCGTTGACGACAACAGCACCGGGCTCAGATGCTGGACCCGGTGGTCGAAGCGCGTGATCGCCAGCACCAGGTCATGCAGCGTGACGCCCGGCGTCTGGACGCAGTCGTACAGCTTGCTGCTGGGATTCGAGCCGTCAGCGAAGGTACGGTCATCGCGGCAGGGACCGGAGAAGTTGTGCTGGAACCAGATGATCCCCCGCGCCCCGGCGATCAGCGCGTGCCAAGCCGCCGCGACCGACTTCGTCGGGGTCGCGCAGTTACCGTGGATTCCGCCGACGTATGACGGGCAGCCGGTCTCGACGTCGACGACGATCGGCTTAGAGGCGCCGTTGCGCTTCTCCAGCTGCGCCAGCCGCGTAACGTTGTAGGCGTAGTTTGCGGCCAGTCGGCTCTGCACGAGCGTCAGCCCCTTGCCACCACCCCTCTCGCAGATCTTCTGCGACTTCGGATAGAAGGCGCAGCCACCTTGGCTGGCCGAGCTGAGGCTGTTGTCAATCATCCAGTAGGAATCGGCGGAGAGGATGTCGCTGTAACGCAGGAACGTTGCCGCCTGCTGGGGCACCTCCCAGAACAGGACGCCCTTGCCGAAGCCTTGGTTGATGATCGTGCCTTCCGTCGTATAAGGCAGCTTGCCGATGCTGGCCGGCTGTCCGGTGTAGAAGAAGCGGGCAACCGTAAAGCCGCATTTCGCCTTTGACGGGACACAGGCCGCGCTGCTGCCGGACGCCTTGGCGTTTGCCCAGCCAGGGCCGAAGACCAGGTCAGCCTCGTCAAAGCCCTGATAGCCGGCAGTCTCGGCCCCCGACTTGCTATCGCTCGACTGGGTGATGACGTGCATGCCGCCCGCGCGGATGACGTTGTAGTTGGCAACGTTGTCGGACGGATCACCTGCGGTCCCGCCGAGGCTCCAGTAGATGTTCTGGCCCATCTGCCGGTCACGCCTGACGTCCGCGGCGTTTTGTGGTTGCTCTGACCAGGCACCGAGCAGGATCGTGTGATCCATCCAGGCATCCTGCGGGTCCTTCTTCGCGAAGTAGTCAGAGCCGCCCATGATCGGCACGCTCCGCACTTTCCCGCTCTGCTCCGTCCCGGAGCTGTGCGTGCTCCTCAACCCCGCATGCGCAAGGATGACGATGCCGAGCACCGCCGCAAGGGTGGACGCCACTAACGGCGCGCGTCGCATGAGGCCTCAGCATAGCTGGCCGTTTTAGGCCGCTTCCAGTTGCTGCCGTGCGTCCCACGGCAGCCCTGCCCGACCGCGGAAACCTCCGCTGAGACCGTGCGAGAAACCGCCACTCCGCCGCGTTCATTCCCTTAGACATCCATGCTTGGTTCGATCGTCATTCCCGCATACAACGAGGCAGCCGTGGTCGAGCGCTGCCTCAATGCGCTCTTCGACGGCCTGACGAGCGAGGAGGTCGACGTTGTCGTGGTCTGCAATGGCTGCAGTGACGACACCGCCGAGCGTGCCCGTCGCTGCGGTCACCCCGTGCGCGTGCTTGAGCTGCCCACGGCATCGAAGGCAGCTGCGCTGCGGCTCGGAGATACAGCCACGCGCTGCTTTCCGCGACTCTATCTTGACGCAGACGTCGTACTCGGTGGTGGCTCAGCTCGCGCGGTGCTCGAGCGACTGCGTACAGACGCCGTGGCCGCACGTCCGCCCCTGTCCTACGACACGACACAGGCCAGCGCGCTCGTTCGGGCCTATTACCGGGCCCGCTCGCAGATGCCATCGCTGAACCGCTCGCTGTGGGGCGCGGGCGTTTACGGCCTCTCGGAGCAGGCGCGGCAACGGTTTGGCACGTTCCCGGACGTCGTCGCCGACGACGTCTGGGTCGACCATCAGTTCGAGCGCGATGAGATCGTTGTCGTCGATTGCAGCCCGAGCATAATCTCGACACCGCGCCGGACCACCGATCTGATCGGGACTCTGCGGCGCGTCTATGGCGGTAAGTCGGTCGCCACGCTCACTCCGGGGAGGCATAAGCGGCTGACCAGCACGACCATCGCGGCAGTCGGGGACCTCGGCAAGTTGGTCCGCCAGAGCCCCGGGGCGGGACTCGATGCAGCCGTCTATTCGGCCCTAGCCGTCATCCCGAGACTGATGCTGGCTGGATCCCGTTTCCGCCGTCGCGGTACGGGCGTCCGCTGGGAACGTGATCAGAGCTCGCGAGCGCCCGTATGACAACGACTGCGCCAACCGTCCGCGTCCGTACCCAGACGCCGCCCACTCAGATTCAGCCAGCCACGCAGACCGCGGTCTCAGCTCTCCGACCGGTGCGGATGCTGCAGCTCTTCGCGCTTGCACTCTGGGTCATCCCGTCGATCTACGTCGTCAGTCCGATCGGCAACATGGGCTACCCGGCGGCTCTGGTCGGGCTGTTCGTGTTACTGGTCTGGTTCGCCTACTCGCTACTCGGCTACCACGACCCGCGCCGGCACGCCAACCCGATCCAGGCGGCATTCGCCGGGATCTGGCTGGTGAGCCTGGTCTCGTACATGCTGATCGACCGCTCGGATATGGGTCCTCACGAACTGCTGGGCGCCGACCGCTGGCTATTGCAGCTCGCGATGCTGACCGGCGTCGCATTCGCTGCCGCGGAGGGCCTGCGATCGCTCAAGGACATCCGCCGCGTGTTGCGAGCGATGGTCTGGGGCGCCGCCTTCTCCGGAGTAGTCGGCGCGATCCAGTTCTGGGCGTCCGTCGACCTGACCACCTATGCCAAGTACCTGCCTGGCTTCACGCTCAACGCAAACGATCCGGAGATCGTGCTTCGAGGAAGTCTGAATCGCGTCGTCGGTACGGCGATCGACCCGATCGAGCTCGGCGTCGCCGCCGGGATGATGCTGCCGCTGGCGGTTTACCTCGCAATCTACGACACCGGGCGTTCACAGCTGCGCCGTTGGCTGCCGGTGGTGCTGATCGGCGTCGCCGTCATGGTCTCGGTGTCACGCTCAGCGGTCATCGCCGTCATCGTCACGATCGGCCTACTGGTCGTGCTGATGCCGATCCGGCAGCGGCTCTGGGCGCTTGCGATCCTGCCGGTCGGCATCCTCGGCGCCTTCATGACAGCCCACGGCCTGCTCGGCACGCTGGTGAAGTTCTTCGGCTACGGCAACTCCGATTCGTCGATCTCGCACCGCACTGGCAACTACCCATACGTGTGGAGTCTCTTCAAGCACACACCATGGCTCGGCGAAGGTGGCGGCACCTTCATCCCGACCCCTCTGCACATCCTCGACAACCAGTACCTGATGGCAGCGGTTGATCTCGGCGCGCTTGGCGTCATCGCGTTCATCGTCCTCTTCCTCGTGCCGTTGGTCGCCGCGCTGCGCGCGCGGCTATGGACCTCGTCCGAAGAGCTGCGGCTGCTGCTGGCTGCGCTGGCAGGTGGCTGTGCCGTGGCGCTGCTGTGCTCGGCGACGTTCGACTCATTCTCGTTCCCGGTCTTCTACTGCAGCTTCGCGTTGGTTGCCGGCATCGTCGGAGCCGCCTGGCGGCTGGCGCGCAGTGAGGCAGCCGAGTCGGCGCGAAACCCCTATCCGATCCCCACTGCAAAACGTCTCTATGACAACGGAGCCTGAGATGGACTCGATCTCGCTATTCCGTGACGCCGTGCGTCACAAATGGGCCACGCTAGCAGTGGCGGCATTCACGGTGCTGCTGCTGCTCTACGTGCTCGTCATCCGCTCGCCCAGCTACCAAGCCGACGGAAGCTATGCGCTGGTTTCACCGCCGACCGCTCCGACGGCGAGTCAGATCGCCCAGGATCCCGCACTGAAGAACGTGGATTCCTACAACCCCTACACGAACTACGGCGACCTGACGGTCGTGGCCAGCCTGGTGACGCAGGCGATGAGCAGCCAGTCGACGGCGCAGCAGCTCAAGGCACAGGGCATCAGCGATTTCACTGTCGACCAGAGCAGCGACGACACGGCACCGATCATCGAGATCAGCGCCACCGGTGACACCGCTGCAACGGCGGAAGGTGCAGCGAACACGGTTGCAACCTACGTCCAGCGCACGCTTGCGAACCTGCAGACTCAGCAGCACGTGAACACGCGCTACCAGATCACGACCCAGCAGCTCAACGCGCCGAACTACGCACAGCGCAAGCTCTCGAGCACGGTCCGTGACGCCGTGGCGGCGTTCGTCTTCGGGCTGATTCTCTGGTTCGTGGTGCTGTCGATCATCCGGGGCCTCGAGCTGCGGGGAAAAGCGTCGAGGTCGGCGCTGCCCCGCGAGCCGAGTGAGTCAGACGATGCCGCCGGGCAGATGCCGCCAGTACCGACGTCGACAGACGGCTTTGAACGCGAGCCGCTGACCGGGGTCGGCCAGCCGTAGTGCGCAGCTCAGCGCCACCACCACCCTGAAGCAGGATGCGTACCGGCGGCGGTGGTACTTCTCGTAGTAGCGGACTCGGTTGACCGCCAGGAGCGCCGCGAGCGCGGGACTGCGGCCGGAGCCACCCTCCGCGTGGTGAACGCGCGCGGCGGGCACGTAGCGGATCCGCAAGCCGGACCGCCGTGCTCGTCTGAAGTAGTCGGTCTCCTCCGAGTAGAGGAAGAAGCGCTCCTCGTCCCAGGCGCCGACGCGCGCGTCGCACTCGGCCGAGATCAGCATCGCCGCACCGGTCGCCCAGTCGGTGTCGCGCTCGACGGCGTACGCGCGCGGGCTCCACACCATTTCGCTGAGCCAGCCAGGGCGCCAATTCCACCGCGCGCCGAGCAGCGCGTCGCCCAGCGCCCGGAGGATCGTCGGCTCCCGGCGCAGCGTCGGGAAGACCTCGCCACGATCGTCGAGCAGCATCGGCACCGCGACACCCACCGGTGGATGGGCCAGGGCGTCGCGCAGCGCGCCGATCGCCCCCGGTTCGAACTCGATGTCGGGGTTCACCACCAGCAGCGCCGCGTAGTCGCCCGCGTGTGCGCGAGCGAGGTTGATCGCACCGGAGTAACCGAGGTTACGCGGGGAGGCGATCACGGTCACGTCGTGGCAGTGGCGGGCGACGGCAACGGTGCCGTCGCTGGAGGCGTTGTCGACGACGATGCAGCGCAAGCGCAGCCCACGGGCCGCAGCCCGCAGGGAGCCGATCATCCGCTCGATCCGCGCGGCACTGTTATAGGTGACGATCACCGCCACGCAGTCGGTGCGGTACGACCGATCTGCCGCAGACACATCTGTGGAGGCTCCCGTCGCCGAGGGCTCGGCGTCCGCTTTCACGCCCGTGAATCTTACCGGGCGGCCACGGCGAGCCCCCGTTAACGCGTTGCGGCCGCCGGCGTACCGGCGGCCGCAACGGCCTGTGGTGCTGCCCGCGTCAGCGCCGTTCAGCAGCTGGAGCCAGGCACCTCGTAGACGTGCACGGCGTTCTGGTCCGCGAATGTGTCGGTGAAGCTACCGCCGCTCGCCTGCACCGTGCGGCTCTCGCCGTAGACGGTGACCGGGCCGCTGTAGCCGTCGGCCAGCTTGAACGTCGCCGACAGGTTCGTCGTCGGCGGGTCGAACGGCGTGCCCGAGCCGGCGAAGACGTAGCAGGCGCCGTCGTAGGACTTTGCCATCGTGCTGACGTCGGCGCTGGTCGAGACGTATCCGTTTGCGTTCGGCGACAGCAGCACCGGAGTCAGTGCCTTGACCTCGTCGTCGAAGCCGGTGAGGTCGGTCACCAAATTGTGCAACGTGACTCCCGGTGTCTGCTGGCAGTTGTACGTGCTGCTCGCCGGGTTCGAGCCGTCGATGAACGTGTGGTCGTCTTCACATGGCCCCGAGAAGTTGTGCTGGAACCAAATGATGCCGCGCGCGCCGGCGATCAGCGCGTGCCAGGCGGAAGCGATCGTCTGCGGCGGGGTCGCGCAATCGCCTGCGGACTGACCCGTGAACGGGCAGCCGGTCTCGACGTCGGCGACCACCGGCTTCGAGGAGCCGTCGAGCGACTGCAGGTAGTTCAGACGTTCGACGTTCCAGCCGTAGTTCGCTGGGAGCTCCGCCTGCGCCGTCGTGAAGCCAGGGCCATGCCATGGGTTGGTGCCCCCGCAGGCGGCCGTTGATGCGCTCGTCGCCGGACTGATGTCACAGCCGATGCTCGGGCTATTCGCCAGGCTGTTATCGGTCAGCCAGTACGCGTCGGCGGAGAGGATGTCGCTGTAGTTCATGAACTGGGCCGCCTGGGCGTTGGTCTCGAAGAAGAGCACGCCCTTACCAAGCCCCTGGCTGACCTCACGGCCGTCGAGCTTGTACGGCAACGTCGTAGTGCCGGTCACGCCACTGGTATCGCCGCTGTAGAAGAAGTTCGCAGCCGTGTAACCGCAGCCCGAGCTCGACGAGCTGCAAGCAGTCGTCGAATAGGTACCGTCGTTATCCCAGCCAGTTGAACCGGCATCGAAGTCCAGGTCCTCCTCATCGTCGCCCATCCAGCCAACGGTCTCGGAGCCGGTGTTGGAATCCTCGGTGGACGCCTCGACGTGCATCCCACCAGCACGAATCACGTTGTAGTCGGCAACGAGATTGGACGGGTCACCTGCATTACCACCCAGACTCCAGTAGATGTTCTCGCCCATTGCGGCGTCATAGCCAACCTGAGTCGCGTTGAGGGGCTGCTCCATAAAGCCGCCAACCGGGATCACCGTGTCGAGCCACGAGCTCTGCGGACTCATGTTCGCGAAGTAGCTTGAGCCACCACCGACCGCGGCAAACGTGACCCCTGGTGTGGTGGTGGTCGTCGTCGGCGTGGTGCTAGTGGTCGTCGTCGGAGTTGTCGATGTCGTCGTCGTCGGCGTGGTCGACGTCGTCGTCGTCGGCGTGGTCGATGTCGTCGTCGTCGGAGTTGTCGATGTCGTCGTCGTCGGCGTACCGGTCGTCTTGGTAGTGGTGGTCGTCGGCGTGGTCGTGGTGGTTGACGTTGTCGTGGTCGGCGTGGTGGACGTCGTCTTGGTCGGGCTCGTCGCCGTGGTCGTGGTCGACGGCTGCGTCGGGGTAGTCGAGCCGCCGCCGGAGCCGCCGGTGGTCGTGCCCTTCAGGGTGACGATCGCCGTCGGCTTCGCGCTGGCGTCGGTTGTCCCGCCCTTATTCGTCGCGGCCACCACAGCCACGACCGTCGCGCCGAGATCGCTGTTCTTCAGCGTGTAGGTGGAGCTCTTTGCGCCCGAGATCTTCGAGCAATCCGCTCCGGCACTGTCGCAGTCCTTCCACGAATACGCATAGCTCGTGGGGCTGCCGGACCACCGGCCGCGCGAGACCGAGAGCCCTGAGCCGACCTTCGCGGTGCCGGTAATGACCGGGGCCGAGAGGAGCGACGGCGCCGCAACGCGCTGCTTGAACTCCCGGCGCGTGCCGGCGATATATGCGGGCAGCGTGCAATTCACGGCCAGGTCCGCCTTACGGCCCGCCGCACGCGAGTTCATGGCTAGCTTCGCGCCAGCCTGGCGCTTACAAGACCTTGCCTGCAAGCTCGACGAGACTTTCAGCTTGCCCGCCGTGCCCGTCACGACCAGGCGATAGCTGTCGCCCCGCACGACGCGCGTGTTAGGCAAGGAGATCCGCGTCCAAGCGCTGGCCCTGACTGTCCTGTTCGCGCTCTTCGTGAGCCGCGACTGGCCGTTACGGGCGTAAATGGCAACGCTCAGCCGCCGTGCCCGCGAGCCTCTGTTCACGTAAACGGAGACGCTATGCACGATGCCGCTGCGCGCAGCCGTGAAGTTAAAAGCCTGCCGCGCGGTGGGCTGCGCAGACGGCAGAGCACCCGGGAAGTGGGGACGCGCAAACGTCTGGGCCGAGGCTTCCGATGCCCCAACCCCCGCTAAGACCAAGCAAGACATAAAGACCAGCAGTGATGAGTCCTTGATGCGCCGCATTCGGTCGATTCCTTTCGGTGGAAAGCAGCAACACGGACCTACGTCGGAGCCAGGCGCGCCAGAGACAACCCGTCCAGGCCCAGCCTGGACGGATGTTTGATCCCCGAAACGATGACTATTTGCCGTCTAGCCTCGACAGATGTTTGACGCCGCGGCGAGAGGCGCGAGCGCGGTCATGGTTTCGAACCCAACTGAGCCGGGGAGATTATGTGCGTCGCGGGCTGGCTGTCCCTCGGCGGAACGGTGACGAAGACAAGCATTGACTGGCGCCGGAGCGGTGACGCCGCAGGAGCCCCAGGAGGCAGACGTGAACGCGATCGAGGGAACGCGCACATTTGGCCCGCGCGCATCCGGACAGCAGGGAGTGGCCGCTGCCAGTTTCAGGGCAGAGCGCCGCTTGGACGATTCCGAGGAGACGCTTCGCCAGACGCGAGCGGCGGTTGCGCGGGCGAAGGCCGGCGATCGCGATGCACTTGGCTTTCTCTACATGCGCTACGCGAACAACGTCTACGGCTACGTGCACAGTATCGTCCGCGACGATCACGATGCCGAGGACGTCACCCAGCAGGTGTTCGCGAAGCTGATCACGGCGCTGCCCAAATACCAGGAGCGCGGCGTGCCATTTTTTGCATGGCTGCTGCGGATCGCCCGTAACGTCGCGATCGACTCGCTCCGCAGCAGCCACCCGGTTCCCGACGACGCGAAGGCCGACGACAGCGCGATCTACGCCGACGACCCGGACCTTGCCCTGGCGGTGCGCGAGGCTCTGGCGACACTGCCCCCGGAGCAGCGCGAGGTCGTGTTGCTCCGGCACCTCGTCGGTCTCTCCCCCGGTGAGATTGCAGACCGGCTCGGCCGCACAGAGGCATCGATCCATGGGCTGCACCATCGCGGCCGACGTAGTTTGCGCGAAGCGCTCAGCACCGCCGGCTCCAGTCCGTCCACTCGATCGACGGACTCCGCGAATCGGCGTCCGAATTTGACATTGGTGCCTCCGACGGAGCCGATCGAGACGGCGGCTTAGGTCGAGACCAGCTCAATTGGACTTCACGGTCTCAGCCGCAGAAGTTTTGTGGCTTAGATTTTGTTAATAAATCGTGGAGCGTAAAGAGACATGCTGACCGGCAGCGAGCTTGCCCCGCGCCGGTCGGGACCCGAGGTCAGCACTTGGCTCGCACTCGGCGATGAGGCGATCCATGCGGTGATCCACACGCCGCAGGCCGGTCGCTGGCGGCGCACAGCCGTGCTGATGCTGCCGATGTTCGGGCTCGAGGACGAGTGCTCGTACCGCTCGCGACGGGTGTGGGCGCGCACCCTCTGCGAGGCCGGGTTTCCCACTGTTCGCATCGATCTGCCCGGCACCGAGGACAGCGTCGGCCCAACGCTTGCCGGCGATCGCGCGCGATCGTGGCTCGAAACGGTACGCGCGACCAGTCGCTGGCTGCGCCGCGCAGCCGCGGTCGACCGGCTCGCGGTTCTCGGCGTGGGGCTCGGCGGCCTGCTGGCCGCGCAGGCCGCCAGCAGCGAAGCGGCGATCGACGAGACCATCCTCTGGGCAGTCCCTTCGCGCGGCCGCGCCTACATGCGTGAGCTGCGGATGCTCGCCGCCGCTGTGCTGAAGACGACCGACCCAGCGGCGAAGCTCGATCGCGCCGACGGCGCCAGCTCGTTCGGCGGCCATTTGATGAGCGCCGAGACGGTGGCGTCGCTGAACGCGCTCGACCTCACCGAGCTGCCGTTCGTGCACGGCGCCAAGCAGCGGACGCTGCTGATCGGCCGCGGCGTGCAGGGCGCGGACAAGCGCCTGCACGAGCATCTGCTTGCCCAAGGCCTCGATGTGACCCTGGCCGGGGGCGGCGACTACGCCGCGATGATCGCTGACTCTCAGATCAGCGTGCCACCGACGGCGACGATCGATACGTCGATCGCCTGGCTCGCCGAGCGCTCGCCGCGGTCGGGCCAGCCGACCGAGCTGCTGCGATCACCGGAGATCTGCGATCCGATCACCTTTGAGGTCGGCGGCGCGACAATCCGCGAGCGTCACGTCGAGTACGAGACTGCAACCGGTCGGATGGTCGGCATCCTCACCGAGCCGGACGGCGAGCAGTCGCCTGTCTGCGTCATCTCCGGTAACGCCGGCTCACTCAGACGGACCGCGCCCAGCCGGCTCTGGACCGAGCTCGCCCGCCGGTCGGCAGCCCGTGGCATCGCGAGCCTGCGCATCGACCGTAACGGCGTCGGCGAGTCCGACGGCCATCTGCTGACCCGCGCCGACCGGGTCACGCCCGAGCTCGCGGATCGCGTCATCTCTAGCCACATCGGCCTGGCCGACGCGCTCGAGCACAGCGGCGTGGCCTCCCGCTTCGTGCTTGCCGGCCTCTGTCTCGATGCCTATTGGGCACTCCAGGTCGCACTCCGTGACGAGCGCGTCGACGGCGTCGCGCTGTTGAACCTGCCGGCATTCACGTTCACGCGAGCACAGGGGGTGGAGACGGAGCGTCGGCGCGCGCTGCGACCGCTGAAGGCGGAGAACCTCCGCGCGCGGCTCCGTGAGCCGCGTTTGCCTCACGCGGCAAATGTTGCCGCGCTCTTCAGCGGGTTGGCGAAGACCGTCACGGGCACGGCCGCGGCAGCACGCAGATCTCAGGCGCAGGCGATCTCGAGCGCCTTCCGGCAGCTCGAGCACTCAGCGACCGAGACGCTGATGCTGTTCGGCGAATGGGAGCCCGTCATCGGTCAGCTCGAGCACGCCGGTGTCGGCACCAGCCCGGAGTGGCCACGGCTGCACGTAGTCAGCCTGCCGACGCACAACCACGAGCTGCGGCAGCCGCAGATCCAGGAGCAGATCGCCGAGCACGTCGAGGAGCTGCTCGACACCGTCGTCGCAGCCCGCACCGAGCCGGTCGCCAGCCTGCGCTAGGCACGGCGGCGACCGTATCGGCTGGACGCCGCAGCGACCGTATCGGCGTCCTGCACGGATCGCGCCGCGGATGAGTCGTTAGCAGCGCGCTTACACGGCTCTTATGCACTTCAAAGGTTGCACCGATGTGGCCGCTCTACGGTGGGGCGTCGAGCCGTGGCTGGAGCGCAGCACCGCAGCCAGGGGCAGCCAAGTGCCGCGACAGCGGCCACGAACCGCAGGCGAGATGCGAATTCTGATCATTGAAGACGACGACTCGGTCCGGGGCGCGGTGCGCCGCGCCCTGCTGCTGGCCGGCTACGAGGTGGCGCAGGCGCCGAACGGCGAGACCGGCCTCTTGGAGGTCCAGACCGAGCCGCCGAGCGCGATCATCCTCGACCTCGGGCTGCCCGACATGGACGGCATGGAGGTCTGTCGCCGACTTCGCGAACGCAGCGATCAGACGCCGATCCTGATGCTGACCGCCCGCGACGCGATCGAGGATCGGGTGGCTGGGCTCGAGGCGGGCGCCGATGACTACCTCGTCAAGCCCTACGACGTGCGCGAGCTGCAGGCCCGGCTGACTGCGATCATGCGCCGCCACATTCCCGGCACAGACGGCAGCTCGCTCCGCTTCGGCGAGCTCGAGCTCGACGCCGATGCGCATGCGGCACGGATCTGCGGGCGTACGGCGGAGCTGACGCGCACCGAGTACCAGCTGCTGGAGCTGTTCATGCTCAACCCGCGGCGCGTCCTCCCCGCCGATCTCATCTACGACCGCATCTGGGGCTACGACCTGAGCCTCGCAAGCAACTCGCTCCGGGTCTACATCAGCTACCTGCGCCGCAAGCTCGAGGCTGGCGGCGAGCCACGCCTGATCCAGACCGTGCACGGCGTGGGCTACGTCCTGCGCGAACCGTGAGCCTGCGGCGACGGATCACCCTCGTCACCGCCGGCGCAGTCGCCGCCGTGTGCCTCGTGTTCGGGATCGCGAGCTACGCGGCGACACGCTCCAAGCTCTACAGCAGCGTCCGTGAGGAGCTTGTGAGCCTGACCCAGCCCTATCTCGGGTTCCAGGGCTTCGACCGTCGCTTCGCGCCCGGCAGCGAGTCGACCGGCACCAGCACGGTGGCTACGGTCGCGCCGTCATCAAGCGCGGCGCAACGTGCCAGCGCCCCCGGCGCGCTCGCACTTGCCGAATGCCGTGGCGTCCATCGCAGCGGCGGCCCGAATCGAGGCATACCGCTGGGCGGGGCCCGCGGCTATCTCCAGAACGTCTGCCCGAACGGCCACGCTTACGCGATCGACGGCGGTAAGCCGCGACTGCCGGTCACGCGCCGGGTCATTGCCGTCGCCAGCCGCAAGGCGCCGAGCTTCTACTTCACCGCGAAGGTCCAGGGCACCGAGGAAGAGATCTACGTCGTTGGCGACCGCCACATCCGGCGGGCCGTCGAGGCGGCGTTGCCGCTGGACTCAGTGAAGTCGACGCTGAGCGGGCTGCTGCTCACCTACATCCTGCTGGTCGCCGGCGGCGCTCTGCTCGCCGGCGTGATCGGCCTCTGGATCGCCCGCGATGCGCTCTCACCGATCACCCGCTTCACAGGCGAGACCGAGCAGGTCACGAGCGCGCTCGAGCGGCCCCGGCGGCTCGACGAGCGCGAGGGGCCCGATGAGCTCCGGCGGCTGGCCGCCAGCTTCAACCAAACGCTCGACGCGCTCGAGCGCTCCGTCAAGGCGCAACAACACTTGATCGAGGATGCATCGCACGAGCTGCGCACACCGATGGCGGCGCTGCGCTCGAACATCCAGATCTTCCTCGAGGCCGACCGCCTGCCCGCAAACGAGCGCGAGGGGTTGCAGCAGGCGATCGTCGCCGAGCTCGACGATCTGACCCAGCTCGTCGCCGACGTGCTCGAGCTGGCGCGCGGTACCACGCCCGATGAGCTCGTCGAGCCGCTCGAGCTGGAAACGATCGTCCGCGACGAGATCGACCGCGCACGGCGGCGCTCGCCACAGCTCACGTTCACGATCGACCTCGCGCCGACGACGATCGACAACTCCCCGGATCGCGTCAGTCGCGCCGTCGCGAACGTGATCGACAACGCCCGCAAATGGAGCCCAGCGGACGGGGCCGTCGCCGTGCGCCTTGCCGCTGGCGTGCTGACGGTCCGCGACCACGGCCCTGGCTTCAAGGACGCCGACATGGAGCATGTATTTGACCGCTTCTACCGGTCGGCCGACGCGCGGCGTCTGCCGGGGTCGGGACTCGGCCTCGCGATCGTCAAGCAGGCGGCGGAGGCGCACGGCGGCTTCGTGTCGGTCGAGAACGCGCCCGACGGCGGAGCGATCGTCAGCCTCGCGTTCGGGCCGGCAACGACGACGTAGGGAGCCGGCTCCGACCGAGCCGTTCCCTGGAGGAGTGGACTCTGCTCCCGGGGCGGCGCCAGCGGGCGCTGCCCCGACCTGCCTCGCAAGCCATCACCTGATCCAACGCGACGCCAGCATAAGGACGGCTTATCGTGGCACGCAGCCCCAGCTGCCCCCCGCGCGGTACGACCGGCCACCGTTGATGCAGCGACCCCGCTGCGAGCGACGACAACGGCCGGCAGATACCACATCGCACGCTCCGCGCGTGATCACGCTGCCCAGCCCGTCCTCCGCCCGAGGCGTTCACCCGTTGAGGGCTCGCCGCAAAACTCTGCCTCCAGCTACCCACCGCCACTAGCGCACAAACGTGTTTGAGCGTAAAGTCACGAATTCTCACCTCCGGACCGGAGCGCGGGCGAGAGCCGATTCCCGCATAATGGCATGGGGAAAGCGGCCACACCTGGTCGCCTTACCCCGTTTCTTTCGACTTTCAAAAGACAGGGAGCCATGACCACTCAAGCCGCCACCGCTCCCCGCCGGTTCAGCACAATGCGCCGCGACCGGTGGTGGGTGACGCCCGCCCTGGAGGCATCGGCCCTGACGATCTTCGGACTCTACGTGATCGTCGTTGCCATCCTGGGGAACAACTATCAGTACCACAGCGGCGGAGCAAGCTACCTCTCTCCGATGTACTCGCCTGACCTGAAGCGCATGTTCGGGTGGCACATCCACTTCACCTACGCGTTCTTCGTGCTGTGGTCGCCTTTGCTACTGCGTGCGACCTGTTACTACTACCGCAAGGCGTACTACCGCGCGTTCTTCCTGGCTCCGCCGTCATGCGCCGTGGCCGGCCTGCAGCGTCAGAAGTACGCCGGCGAGACCAAGTTCCCGCTGGTCCTCCAGAACCTGCACCGCTTCTTCTGGTTCTTCGGCGGCATCGTGCTCGGCTTCCTCTGGTACGACACGGTCCGGTCGTTCCTCTTCACCCCACACCCCGGTGACTGGCACTTCGGCATTGGCCTCGGCTCGCTGATCATGCTGGCCAACGTGCTGCTGCTGTCCTTCTTCACGTTCGGCTGCAATTCGTTCCGCCACCTCATCGGCGGTCGCATCGACTGCTTCGACTGCTCGACGACCTCCCGTGTGCGCCACGGCATCTGGGCGAAGATCATCAGCCCAATGAACCGCTGGCACGAGCCCTGGGCCTGGATCAGCATGTTCGCAGTCGGTCTCACCGACCTCTATATCCGCCTAGCTGCCGCTGGCGTCTTCACCGACCCGCACCACATTTTCTGATGGCTATTGAACACCACGAATACGACGTACTAATCCTCGGCTCGGGCGGCTCCGGCCTGCGCGCGGCAATTGCCGCCGCGGAGCAGGGCGCACGCACCGCAGTCGTCTGCAAATCACTCCTCGGCAAGGCCCACACGGTCATGGCCGAGGGCGGCATGGCCGCCTCGCTCGGCAACGTTGCCCCCAAGGACAACTGGAAGACCCACTTCCAGGACACGATGTTCGGCGGCAAGTGGCTGAGCAACTGGCGCATGGCCGAGCTACACGCTCGCGAGATCCCTGAGCGGGTGATCGAGCTCGAGCACTGGGGCGCGATCTTCGACCGCCTGCCCGACCGCAGGATGTCGCAGCGTGCGTTCGGCGGCCACAGCTACAACCGCCTCGTCCACATCGGCGACCGCACCGGCCTCGAACTGATCCGCACGCTGCAGGACAAGACGGTCCACAGCGGCGTCGACGTCTTCATGGAGACGACGATCACGAAGCTGATCAAGGACGGCGACCGCGTGATCGGCTGCTACGGCTACAAGCGCGCCACCGGCGAGCAGGTCAGCTTCGGCGCCAAGGCGATCGTGCTGGCCACCGGCGGTTCTGGCCGAATCTTCCACATCACGTCGAACTCGCAGGACTGCACCGGCGACGGCTACGCCCTCGCCTACGAGGCGGGCGCGACGTTGCTCGACATGGAGTTCGTCCAGTTCCACCCGACCGGCATGGTCTACCCGCCCGGCGTCGCCGGACTGCTGGTGACCGAGGCGGTCCGCGGTGAGGGCGGCATCCTGCGCAATAAGGACGGCGAGCGCTTCATGGAGCGCTATGACCCGAAGCGCATGGAGCTCTCAACCCGTGACGTGGTTGCTCGCGCCAATTACACCGAGGTGCAGGAAGGACGCGGCACCCCGCACGGAGGCGTCTACCTCGATATCTCGCACATCGGCGCGGCCGCGGTCTTGAAGAAGCTGCCGCAGATGTATGACCAGTTCATGCACCTCGCCGGCGTCGACATCACGAAGGGGCCGATGGAAGTCGGGCCGACCTGCCACTACTTCATGGGTGGCGTCCAGGTCGACGCGGAGACGGGACAGACGACGTTGCCGGGGCTGTTCGCCGCCGGTGAGACCACAGGTGGCATGAACGGCGCCAACCGTCTCGGTGGCAACTCGCTCGGCGACCTCCTGGTCTTCGGCCGTCGCGCCGGCATGGCCGCCGCCGAGGCGGCCGCGAAGGCCGAGTCGTTCACGGCGCTGCCGGAGGACGAGACGCACGCAGCCCAGTCCGAGATCGAGTACTACCTGCACGGCAAAGGCACCGAGAATCCCTTCCAGCTCCACAAGGATCTGCAGGAGGCGATGGCCGCCGGCGCCGGCATCTTCCGCGACGAGGCAGGCCTGACGAAGGCGATCGCCGACGTCGAGAAGCTCGAGGAGCGGGCGAAGAACCTGCACGCCCCGTCCGACCGGCTCGACTACAACCCGGGTTGGCAGCTCTGCCGCGAGGTCCGCAACATGATCACGGTCTCGCTGGCGATAGCCCGCGCCGCGCTGATGCGGCACGAGAGCCGTGGCTGCCACAGCCGGCTTGACTTCCCCGCGTACGACGACTACTGGGAGAAGCACAATATCCTCAACCACCAGGACGAGGATGGCAACATGGTCCTGACGCCGACGCCTACGGTTCATCGCAAGGAGCTGACCGAACTGGTGGAGGCACGGATGAAGGTCGAGAACGCATCATGAGCGACACGATGACTGCAAGCGGGACCCGCAAGCTCAAGATCTGGCGGGGTGATCTCGCGACCGGCGAGCTCGTCGACTACGACCTCGAGACCGAGCCGGGCATGGTCGTGCTCGACGCCGTCCTCGCGGTCCAGCGCGAGCAGGCCCAGGATCTGGCCGTGCGTTGGAACTGCAAGGCGGCCAAGTGCGGCTCCTGCGCCGCCGAGGTCAACGGCAAGCCGACGCTGATGTGCCACACCCGCCTCGACGAGCTGCCCCAGGATCAGCCGATCACGGTTGAGCCGATGCACAGCTTCCCGTTGATTCGGGATCTGGTCACGGACGTCTCCTGGAACTACGAGGTCAACAAGCTGATCCCGCCATTCACGCCGAAGGAGGACATCCCGACGACCGAGCGCGGCGAGTACCTGATCGACCAGCGCGACACCGATCGCATGAGCGAGTTCCGCAAGTGCATCGAGTGCTTCCTCTGTCAGGACGTCTGCCACGTGCTGCGCGACCATCGCCTGCACAACCGCTACTACGGGCCGCGCTTCATGGTCCGTATGGCGAGCCTCGACATGCATCCGCTCGACGGGCTCGACCGCAAGGACCTGGCGGTGAAGGACGGCGGCCTCGGCTACTGCAACATCACCAAGTGCTGCACCGAGGTCTGCCCGGAGGGCATCCACATCACCGACAACGCGATCATCCCGCTGAAGGAGCGGGCTGCCGACCGGCATTGGGATCCGATCATGAAGCTGTTCGGCCAGGGCAAGCCGCCCGCGGACCGGAAGCTCGTGCGCTCGAAGCAGCCGCCGGATCCCAGCTCGATCCCCGGCGCGCCGAGCTCGCCCGGGATCGGACCCGACGCTGGCTGAGACGCACATGGAGTGTGCTGCGTGGTTGTGAACCAGACCACGCAGAGAGGGGGCGGCCCGCAGGGCCGCCCCTTTGTTTATCGGTCCGGGTCGGGGGCGCCGTCCAGGACCGCGCCGTCCGGGTCTGGGGCGTCCGCCTCGAACCGCAACGGCCGCTTCGCGCCCTCCCCGACCGGTCCGCTGCACCTCGGTAGCATGCGCACCGCGCTCGTCGCCTGGCTGCTGGCGCGCAAGCAGGGCGCGCGCTTTACGCTGCGGTTCGAGGACCTCGACCCGCAGCGCTCACGGAGGCAGTGGGAGGCAGCCCAGGTCGCGGGCCTGCAGGCCACCGGCATCGACTGGGACGAGCCGCCGGTGCGGCAATCCGAGCGCCTCGCGCTCTACGCGGACGCGCTGGCGCGGCTGCGCGAGCAGGACCTCGTTTACCCCTGCTTCTGCACGCGCGCCGAGATCCGCGCCGCCGCCTCGGCGCCGCACGACGACGAGCTGCCGGACGGGGCGTATCCGGGTACCTGCCTCGCGCTCACAGCAGCTGAGCGACGCCGCCGGATCGAGGCCGGAGCGCCGTACGCGCTGCGCCTGCGGGCGCAGCATACCAAGATCGAGTTCGTGGACCGGCTGCTTGGACCGCGGTGGGGCATCGTCGACGACTTCGTGCTGGTCCGCGCCGACGGGGTCTACGCCTACCAGCTTGCGGTGGTGGTCGACGACGCTGCCCAGGGCATCGGCGAGGTCTGCCGTGGCGCCGACCTGGCCAGCTCGACGCCACGACAGATCCTCTTGCAAGACCTGCTCGGGCTGCCGCAGCCGTCGTACCTGCACGTCCCACTGGTGCTCACCGCCGACGGCAAGCGCCTCGCGAAGCGCCACCAGGGTGCCGCGTTCGCCGACGTCCGCGAGCAGCCCGGCGCGATGCTGACGCTGCTCGCGCACAGCCTCGGCCTCGCCCGAGAGCGCAACAGCGTCCACGCGGCTGGCGAGCTGCTGGACGAGTTCGATCCGGCGCTGATCCCGACCGCGCCGCTGACACTACCGGCCGCGGAGCGTTAGCGGCCGGAGCCGCCGGCAGGCGCGCGCCGGCCGCAATGTTTTCTTTCTCCTTATCTTTTCTTCGTTTTCTCCCTATTCCATGCTCTAACTTCTTTTACGCTGTCAGGCAATCTCGAATCTGCGCAGGAGTTTGGAACATGCCCAGTTATGAAGAGCTTGGATTTGGAGGCGGGGCCGCGCTCACCGGTGATCGTGCGCGCACGATCTTCGGCCACGTCATGGGCCTGGTTGCCGTCACGATGGGGTTCGCCGCGCTCGGCGCCTACCTCGGCCGGAACATGGTCGGTGGCACCGGCATCCTGTTCCTGCTCGTCGCCTTCGTGCTGATCTTCGGCCTGAACCGCGCCGCTGCTCGCGGCCGTGAGCAACTCGCCGTCGCGATGCTGTTCGGTCTCGGCCTACTGATGGGACTCGGCATCGCGCCGATCATCGGCTACTACGCGAACGCCAACCCTGGCGTCGTCTACCAGGCCGCCGGTGCCACCGCCCTCTTCACCTTGTCCCTTGGCGCCTTCGGCTACACGACCAGACGCGACCTCAGCCGCATCTGGAAGTACTCGATGATCGCCTTCGGCATCGTGTTCCTGTTCGGCCTGATCACGCTGTTCGTCGCGATCCCGTCCGGGAACATCATCTACGCGGTGCTGATGCTGCTGGTCTTCGGCGCGTTCGTGACGATCGACTTCAACCGGCTTGCGCATACCGGTACCTACCAGATGGCGGCGCCGATCGCAGCCGCGATCTTCCTCGATGTCCTCAACATCTTCCTGCTGTTCCTGCAGCTCTTCGGCGGTGGCAGCAGCAGCCGCCGCTGAGCCGCGGCGAGCGTAAGCGGGGACGTAGGGCCTGGTAGCGGCACGCCGAGCTTGAACTGGTCTGGCAGGACATTTACGGTGGCGGCCGCGATTGCGGTCGCCGCCGTCGCCATCTCCGGCTGCGGCCAGTCGGTGACGTATACGCCAACCGCGACGCAGCCGACGATCACGGTTGCCGAGACCGGCCCGGGCGCGACCACCACCGCAACCGCCACGACCACCACCGCAACGGATCCAACGGCCGGCACCGACCCCGGCGATGTGCCGACGACAACCACCGGCGTCGACATCAGCAGCCTTATCGGCCCCAACGGCCTCGACTACCAGAGCGGGAAGCTGCTGGCGCCCGTCGTCGAACAGGCGCTACCGACGCCGGTCGACGGCATCCTCTGCCAGCCCGCGCGCCAGCTCGCCTACGCGCTCTATGCGCACCTCACGATCTATGTCCACGGCCACGAGCGCTCGGTGCCCGGCGGGATCGGCATGTTCCTGCCGAAGGCGGCGCAGAGCGCCGAGGGGTCCTACTTCATCGCCAGCGAGTGCTACTACTGGCTGCACACCAGCACTCAGGACGGCGTGATTCTCGTCGAATCGCCGGTCCAGCGGCAGTTCACGCTCGGCCAGCTGTTCAAGGTCTGGGGCCAGACGCTCTCCTCCCGGAGGGTCGCCACCGCCGGCGGCGAGGTGACCGCCATGGTCAACGGTCATCGCTGGCACGGCAGCCCGCGCGCGATCCCGCTACGCGAGCACAGCTCGATCGAACTCGCGGTCGGTGATCCAGTGCCCGCGTTTAAAGCGGTCGACTGGACGGACAGCGCGCTGTAGAGTAGCCCGCGTGAGCGCGGACATCATTGTCTCTTACGACGGGACACCCAATGACGACGACGCGTTGGCTCTCGGCGCCGCCCTTGCTGGTCAGCAAGCGAAGCTGGCGCTTGCGTACGTGCGGCACTTCCACGAGTTCGACCCGCTGCGCGAGGAGCTTGCCCAGCACGATGCGCTGCGGCGCCTGCGCACCGGGCAGGAGCTGCTGTCGGACCCGGAGCTGGCGACGCACGTGCTGTTCAGCGCGTCGACGAACGACGGACTCGAACAGCTTGCCGCCAGTGACGGCGCCAGACTGATCGCATTCGGCTCTGACTACCGGACCTCCCCGGGCCGCGCCGAGCCGGGTAACACCGCACAACGGCTGCTCGACGGCGGCACGGTCGCAATAGCGGTCGCACGCGCCGGCCTGCGGATGCACATCGGCGAACCGATTCACCGGATTGCGCTTTCGAAGTCGGCCTCGGATGACGGTGCCAGAGAGACTGCCAGCAGCCTCTCCGCGCAGCTTGGCGCTGAGATCGTGCTGGCCGACGACGGCGCCGACCTCCTCGTGGTCAGCTCGCGGCCGGGCAGTCCGCCGGGACGGATTGCCCTAAGCGGTGCCGCCCGCACCGAGCTGAATGCTGCCCGCACCTCGGTCCTCGTGTTGCCAAGCGCGACCTCACTCAGGTGGTGATCCGCAGGTGCCGAACCCGAACATGGTTCGCCGGATGTCCGAGCCGGCGCCGGCGTCCCCGGATGCGCTCGCGACCAGCGGCGGGCTGCGCCAGCGTCCCCCACGCGCGAAGCTGATGCTCGTCATCGGCAGCCTCCTCTCGGCGGCGCTGGTTGCGGTCGTGATCTTCTCGTTCACCACCCGGCAGAAGCAGTCCGGCAATGGCTGCATCGATTTCGACTACATCACGATGATCGGTGGCGCCGAGATGTACAAGTGCGGCCAGGATGCCCGCAACCTGTGCGCCTCGCCGGTCCCCGCGAACGACTCCGACCCCGGCTTCTACGTCGACCTGCACGCGGCCTGCCGGAAGGCCGGCCTGCCGTTCCCAAGCTGATTGCGGCTCGCCGGTCCGACCCTCCGGGTCGAGGACCACGGCCGAGGGTTACGCGGCCACGACTACAGTTGCTTCCTTCCCTAGCGACGGTTTCCTGGAGCGCTGGCCACTTGGACAAACGCTTGTCCAAATGTCTAGGTGACGGTTTCGAACCCTGGACGCGTGGCTATGGCTCTTACCTGGCACTTATCCGAGCCTTTAGAGCTGTCAGCTCGACTTGTCGGTCGAGCCGCCGGTCGTACGACCGGCGCCCTCAAATTAAAGGAGACGCATGACAGCTGAAGCGCTCCCATGGCTGAACTCGGGAGACACGGCGTGGCAGCTCACCGCAGCGACCTTGGTCGGCCTGATGAGCATCCCCGGTCTCGCCGTCCTGTACGGCGGCGTGATGCAGAAGCGCTGGAGCATCAACAGCATGATGCTCACCTTCCTCACGTTCTCCGTGGTGCTCGTAATCTGGGTCATCTACGCGTTCAAGATGGGCTTTGGCACGCCGTGGTTCAGCAGCGCGCATCCGGGATTCCTCAACGCATTCATCGGTAAGCCCGGCCCTGTGCTGAGCCACGTAGCGCTCCAGGAACAGGGAGTCATTCCCGGAGGCTACGGCGCCGCCTCCAGCTACGCGTTCCCGGAGTCGGCGCTCGTTTACTTCCAGTTCGTGTTCGCCGCGATCACGCCGGTTCTGGCCCTTGGCTCAGTGCTTGGCCGCATTAACTGGAAGGCGTGGACCGTGTACTGCGTCTTCTGGATCTCACTGGTCTACTGCGTCGACGCGTTCCTGATCTGGGGCGGCGGCTTCTTCGCCCACCACGGCGCGCTCGACTTCTCCGGTGGCTACGTGATTCACCTCTCGGCCGGCGTTTCGGGCTTCGTGACCGCCGCAGTGATAGGTCCACGATTGCAACGTGACCGCGAGATAGACGCACCGAACAACGTCGCGATGGTCGCGATCGGCGCGGCCTTGCTCTGGCTCGGCTGGAACGGGTTCAACGGCGGCGATCCGTACGCCGCCAACATGTCGGCGGCGGCAGCCGTGCTGAACACGAACCTGTCGACCGCGGTGGCGTTCCTCGTGTGGGTCTCGATGGACCTACTCACGCGACGCAAGCCCGGCCTCATCGGCGGTGTCAACGGCATGATCGTCGGGCTCGTGGCGATCACTCCGGCGGCAGGCTTCGTCAACGGCTGGGGCGCGATCGCCATCGGCGGCATCGCCTCGATCTTCGTCTACTGGGCGATGAACTACCTCAGCGCCGTGCGGCCCTTCCGCAACGTCGACGACACGCTGGGCGTCGTCTACACACACGGCATGGCGGGCTTCCTCGGCGGTCTGCTCACCGGCGTCTTCGCCGACCCGCGCATGGCCGTCTTCTACACGGTCGAGAAGGTGCACGGGAAGCTGGTCTACATGGCCACCGGTTCGGCCTCTGGCCTCATCCACGGCTCCGCAACCTTGCTGAAGTGGCAGGTCTTCGCGGCCCTGTGGGTGATCGTCTGGACCGCTGCGGTGACCTTCATCATCCTGAAGGTCGTCGGCCTGTTCATCCCGTTGCGGATGTCCACCGAGCACATGGAGATCGGCGACATCTCCGAGCACGGCCACGAGGTGTATCCGTCCGACATCCCGTCGCTCGGTGTCTTCGCGGCGAGTGCCACTTCCGGATCTGAGGAGACAACGACGGCCTGATGCATCGACCCTCGCTCGCGTAAGGGCGATCACGCCATGCAGAACGAGGACCCGCAGATGCATCACAGTGGCATCAACGAGGGCGACGTTCGGGGGGCGGCTGACGCCGCCCCCCGATCTGACCCACTGCGACTGGTCGAGGCCGCGGTATCCGGTACCGACCTGCCGCGCGTGGTAACCGCGGCCGCCGAGGCAATCGGCTGCAGCATCGCGATCTCACTGCCCGCTCTGGATGTCTGGGCGCAGTCGACCGACGCGCTGCCGGCCGGCGTCGTCGCGGCGGTGCAAGGTTTCGCCGGCGCCGTGATCGACGACCCAGCCGCACCGCAGCCAGACGCGATCACCGCCGCCGCCCCGGTCCGCCTCGCCGGTGAGATCGTCGGCGTCGTCGTGGCGGTCCGTCCGCCTGAGAGCGAAGCTGCGGGGCCAGCTCAGGCACTGGCGGTGATCCACTCGTGGCTCGACGCGGCCGCCGCTGCGGCCGCGGTCACGGCGCTGGTCCACGGCTCGGGCCACATCAGCGGGCAGAGCGCCCGCCGCGCTTTCCTGGAGCTGCTCGAAGCCCGGCCCGAAACCGACTTCGAGTTCCTGCTGAGCAAGGCGCACCAGCTCGGCTACGACTTCTCCGCCGGGGCGATCGCGATCTGCGCGAGCTCGCCCTCGACGACGTTGGAGGACAGCTCCAACGAGCTCAGTGATCTCGGGCTGGTCGCTGCCGTCGGCGGCGAGCGCCTGATCGCACTGATCCCGCTGATCACCGAGCAGCCGGAGCACAGCGCCGATCAGCTGCTCGAGGTCATGCACGACCACGGCTTGCAGGCGATCAAGTCGGCGCCCCGGCGTGGGCCCGCCGGTGTCGGCGCCGCCCTGCGCGAGGCCTCCGTACTACTTGAGCTCGCGCTCGACCCGATGACCGCGTTCGGCGCGCAGGAGGAGACCTACCGGCTGCTGGTGGGCGTGCTCATCCACGACTCGGATGAGCTCCTTGCACTGAAGGAGCGGACAGTCGCCGACATCGAGCGCTACGACGCCGCTCACGAGACCGACCTCCTGAGCACGCTTGACACGTTCCTCAGCTACCACGGCTCGACCACTGACACCGCGTCGGCGCTGAAGCTGCACCGGCACACGGTCGGCTACCGTCTCGCCCGCGTCCAGGCGGTGACGGGGCTCTCGCCCTACGAGTCCGAGGGCCGCGAGCGCCTCAGCTTGGGGCTCAAGGCACACCGCATCCTTGAGGCGGATCAGCGCCGCAGCCAGCGGCTCGGCCGCCACCAGGGGATCTGACCCGACGGATAGCCGGCCGCCTGGTTGGCTCCCCGCCGGCCTGAGCCCGTCAGCCCCGCATCGGTCTTGCCGGCGTGCTCCTTGCCGGGGTGCTCCTTGCCGGCGTGCTCCTTGCCGGCGTGCTCCTTGCCCGGGTGCGGCTGAGTGGCGACCCACTCTTCGCGCGTGAGCAGCTCGCCGTTGCTGCGGGCGGCGAGCACGCAGCGCGTATGGGCGTGGCGCCGGCGACTGTGGTCGCCCTCCGGGAACAGGAGCATGTGCTCGCTGAGCGCCGGCAGCTGCTGGCCGCAGATCGGGCAGCGATAGGTCTTCGGCTGGTGGTTGCTTGCCCGTCGCATCACCCACCAGCGGGCGTGCTCGGTTTGCCACGCAGGCATGAGCGCATCTTAGGGTTCCGTCCCGGCGGCGGCGCGCGGCTGGGACGGCGAAGCTGGGAGGGAAACCGGGCCTGAGGCCCGGTTTCCCTCCCAGCTTGAAGCACTCGGGGGACCGCCGCCCGTGCTGAGCGGGCACTCAGCGGCCGAGGCGATCCCGGACCGAGGTCACGCTGCTGATCGAACGCGCGCCGTTTACACTGATCCGAGCGCCGGACGCGCATCTGCTGTGCCCGGAGAGGTGGCCGAGAGGCTGAAGGCACTCGCCTGCTAAGCGAGTAAGGGGGGAAACCTCCTTCGCGGGTTCGAATCCCGCCCTCTCCGCTGGTTTCGTCAGCCACTGCGCCGACGACCGCAAAGATGCCGCCGGCCGACGCGTTTAGTGCACGTTTCCTTAGCCTATATGTGAGTCAACAGACAAAGAAGCGCCCGGGAACGTGGGGCGCGGGCACCAGGGCACACGCGGCGCACCGGTCCCTTAGCGCACGCTGCGTGCTCGCTGCACGTCCTGGACCAACAGTGCGACCTGCACGCGGTTCTCGAGCCGCAGCCGCGTGAGGATCTCCGACACGTGAGCCTTGACGGTCGCAACGCTGAGATGCAGCTCCGTTGCGATCGCGGCGTTGGACTTGCCCTGGGCGATCGCTGCCGCGATCTCCCGCTCGCGCGGTGGCAGCGCGGCGAGCGCCGCGGCTGCCGCCTGCCTGAGGGCGGGGTCGCCATCGTCGGCAATCAGGTCGAGCAGCTTGCGGGTGACGGTCGGCGAGAGCATGCTCTCGCCGCCAGCGACCAGCTCGATCGCCCGCACAATCTCAGCCGGGGGCGTGTCCTTGACGAGAAAGCCTGCGGCACCGCCACGCAGCGCCGCCAGCACATGCTCGTCGGTGTCGAACGTCGTCAGCACGATCACCGCGGGTGGTTGCGGCTGCGCGCGCACCAGCGCCAGCGCCGCAAGCCCGTCGAGCTTCGGCATCCGCAGATCCATCAGCACCACGTCGGTCCGATGCCGGTCGAGCGCCGCCAGCACCTCACTGCCGTCGGTCGCCTCGCCGACCACGGCGATCTGCGGGGCGCCGGCGAGCATCATCTGCAGCCCGGCGCGCACCAATGCGTCGTCGTCGACGATCAGCACCTTGATTGGCTCGGTCATCGGCTTCCCGGCACACCCTGCGCGGTGGCGGGTTCACCGTCTTCCAGCGGCGCGGGCGGCGTCATCGGGAGCTTTGCCACCAGCTCGAAGCCATCGTCGGCGAGTGATCGCGCCTGCAGCTGACCACCGCTGAGCTTGACCCGCTCGGCCAGGCCGATCAAACCAGTGCCCGAGCCGATCTGCTCCGGTATCGGCGGCTGTACGTCCAACGCACCAACCGCGGGCCGGTTCACGACCGCAACCTCGATCCAGCCAGACCGGCCCGTGCCCGCGCCGACGCCGTCCGTGCCGGCGCCGGTGGCTGCTGCATCAGCCTCCCCGAGGACACCGATACGCACGCTCGCGAGCTGCCCAGGCGCATGCTTGCGCGCATTGGTCAGGCCTTCCTGTACCACCCGGTAGATCGTACGCTGCAGCATCGGCGCCAATGCTCCGTCCGCGATCGTGTTCGTGAACGTCGGGCGCATACCGGCGGCGCGCGAGTCCTCAACCAGCTGTTCAAGGTCGGCGAGCGTCGGTTGCGGCGGCTGGACGGCTGCCGTAACCGCTTCCACATCCGCGCCATGGTCGCCGGCGCGCTCGTCGGCCTCGGTGCCGAACCGCAGCACACCGATCACCTCGCGCAGCTCCTCCTGCGCGGCACGGGCGTTGACTCGGATCACCCCCGCCGCCTGCGTGACCTGCTCCGGGCTCGCGTTCGCGTTGAACTCAAGCGCCCCGGCGTAGACGGAGAGCAACGAGATTCGATGCGAGAGCGCATCGTGCATCTCCCGCGCGATGCGGCTGCGCTCCGCCAGCTTCGCATCGCGGATGAGCAGCTCTTGCTCGCGTTGCAGCCGATTCGCTTGCTCGCGCAACGAGAACACCAGCTCCCGGCGCACCCGCACCAACGATCCCACGGTCACCACGACGGCGCCGACCAACACCGTCCCCAGCGCAGTAGCGAGGCTTTCGAACAGTGTCGAGCTGGCGAGCCCGGCGTGGATGAACGTCAGCCAAGTGTGTAGGAACACCGCCACGGCAAGCACGCCGACGATTTGCACAGCGCGCCGCGGGCGGCAGTGGATCGCCACGGTGAACAGCGTCATGAACGCCGCGCCCACTGCCGCGGTGCTGAACACGAGCGCAAAGGCGCTTACCAGCGCCACCCCCAGCGGGTTGCGACGCCGCAGCCACAGTGACAGGCAGGCGGCAACACCCAGCACAACGCTGCCCACGAACAACGCCGGCGAGTCCATGCGATGGTCGGTGAACGATCCGGAGACCATCGCCATGCACACCACCGCGAACATCACGACGTCAACGGCCCAATCGCGCGCCGAGCGCGGCAGCGTAACGCCCCCCTCGGGGCCGCGGGCGACGGTTTCGCTACCGAGCGCCGCCGGCAGCACCCAGCGCTGCCAGCGCGGCAGCACCATTTCTTCAGCTAGCATCTGAGGCTCCCGCCCGTGCATCTTCACGCCCCTAACGGTAGGGCGTGGGGCTATGTCCGCTACCCACTTAAGTTGGTTACCGCAACACAGAAAGTAGTTGCTCAGACCCGCTGGGGCGGTCCGTTTGGCGCCACAGTAAGCGACTTTCGCCCGCTGCCAGGTCCGTGTCATGAGCCGATACTCGCAGTCATGATCGAAGTCAACTCACTGACCAAGCGCTACGGCGAGAAGCTCGCGGTCCGCGACCTCAGTTTCCGCGTGCAACCGGGCATGGTCACCGGCTTCCTCGGCCCCAACGGCGCCGGTAAGTCGACAACGATGCGTCTGATACTCGGGCTCGACGCGCCTGACACCGGCAGTACTCTGATCGACAGCAAGCCCTATCGCGAGCAGCACAAACCGATGCACAAGGTCGGCGCGTTGCTCGATGCACGCTCGGTGCATCCCGGCCGCACTGCCTACAACCACCTGCTCGTCCTGGCGCGCACACAAGGGATCCCGCGTTCGCGCGTAGACACGGTGATCAAGCTGATCGGGCTCGAGGCGGTGGCCAACAAGCGGGCCGGCCAGTTCTCGCTGGGGATGAGCCAGCGGCTGGGAATCGCCTCGGCGTTGCTGGGCGACCCCGAGATCCTGATCCTCGACGAGCCGATCAACGGCCTCGACCCCGAGGGCATCCATTGGATCCGCGACCTGCTCAAGGAACTTGCGGCCGAGGGTCGCACGGTGTTCCTTTCCTCGCATCTGATGAGTGAGATGGCGATCACCGCCGAGCATCTGATCATCATCGGCCGCGGGCGTTTGATTCGCGATGTCAGCCTGCAGGATTTCGTCGACGAGTTCTCGCCCGACCTGGTTCACGTGCGCAGCCCCGACGCCGAGCGACTGCGCGCAGAGCTGGTCGGTCCCGGCCGGCGCGTTGAGGCCCGGGAGCCTGGGCTGCTTGAGGTCCACGGGATGACCTCGATGCAGATCGGGGAGGCGGCACTAGCCGCCGGCATCGCACTGTACGAGCTGACCCCGCAGCAGGCCTCGCTTGAGTCCGCCTTCATCGAGTTGACCAAGGACGAGAGCGAGTACGGTGGCACGGTCCCCGGACTGGAGTCGGACTTGGATGGCGCGGACAAGCCGCAATCAGCGACGACGGTCGAAGGGAGCGCAGCATGAGCGCGACGGCAACCGATCCGCAGACGCCGTCCAGCGACGGACCCGAAGGTGCAGCCGGCGGCGGGCTTGAAGGCGCGATCGACGGCGGCGGGCGCGTCACCCAGTGGCGCGTGATCCGCTCGGAGTGGACCAAGCTGCGTTCGGTACGCTCGACCGGCTACTCGATGCTGGTGGCGGTGGTACTGACACTCGGGTTCGGCGTACTCGCCAGCATCACCGGGCTCTCCCATCACACCAACGCAAGTTCGTTCGATCCGCTGGCGCGCAGCCTGGCCGGCGTGAGCTTAGGGGTGCTGACGTTCGGGGTGCTGGGGATCCTCGCGGCCGCCGGCGAGTACAGCACCGGCATGATCCGTTCCTCGATGATGGCGGTGCCGAAGCGGCTACCAGTGCTGTGGGGCAAGGCGCTGACCTTCGGGGCGCTGGTGCTGGTGATCTCGGTGCCGCTGGTGCTGGCGACGTTCTTCATCAGCCAGGCGATCCTCTCGGGTAAGGGCTTGAGTATCTCCTTCAGCGCCGCGGGCGTGCCGCGGGCGGTCTTCGGAGCGGCGCTCTACATGACGCTGAGCGGGGTCTTCGCGCTCGGGTTCGGCGCGATCGTACGCAACACCGCGGCCGGCATCACTTCGTTCGTCGCGCTGATGTTCGTGGTCCCGCAGCTACTCACGCTGCTGCCGGCCAAAATCGCCAACACGATCATCCCCTACATGCCGAGCAATGCCGGCCAGGCGGTCATGAACCTGACCCGCCAGGCGCATACCTTGGCACCCTGGACCGGGTTGGTCGTCTGCGCGCTCTGGGCGGTGGTGTCGCTGGCAGTCGCCGCGATATTAATGGTCAGACGCGACGTGTGAACTGATGCGGCGCGATGGCAGCGCCCGCTGGCGCTGCCCACCACCGGCCCTCATCGCTCGGGCAGCGCTTGCTCGATCGCGCTCACCAGCTCGGGGTCGTCGGGTGTCGTCTTCGAGCCCCAGTGGGCGATCAGCCTGCCGTCGGCGCCGACAAGGTACTTGTTGAAGTTCCAGCTCGGCGGCGCGGAGTTCGGCTGGCTGGTCAGCTCCCGCCACAGCGGGCTCGGGTTCTCCCGGACCGAGGTGCGCTCGCTCAGCGGGAAGGTGACGCCGTAGTTCTTCTGGCAGAACTCCCCGATCTCGGCCGCGTCCTCGAACTCCTGGTCGGCGAAGTCGCCGGACGGGAAGCCGATCACGTTCAGGCCTTGGTCCTTGAAACGCTCATGCAGCTTCTGCAGCCCCTCGTATTGCGGCGTGAACCCGCACTTACTGGCGGTGTTGACGATCAGCGTCGGTTTGCCCCGCAGACTTGCGAGGTTGATCTCACCGCCCTCCAGCAGTTGCACCTCATGCGTGTAGAGGTCGGTTTGCTGCTCCAGCTTCGGCGTCCTGCGGAGCAGCATCTTCGCGGTTCCGAGCTTGCTCATTTCAAAATCTCCAAGGTCGAGGTTGGCGTCCGCGAGCCGGACATCGGCGCTCGCGTCGTCCTCTCTACTCCTACCCATTCGCCACTCTCGTCACCGCCTCGCGCGATCGCCCGGACGCTGCGCCCGATTCGCTTAGCCGCCCCTTACGTGACCTGTGCCATGCTCTGCAGCCAAGATGAGCGAGCGGAGCACGGACAGCCGGCCTTGATCGACAGCGACAGCCTGCTGGGAGCGAGCTGAGAATGGAGCCACCAGCCTTGATCGAGATCAACGGCCTGACCAAGACCTACGAGACAAGGACGGTCGTCAAAGACGTCTCGTTTCGCTGCGAGCCCGGGACGGTAACCGGCTTCCTCGGTCCCAACGGCGCCGGCAAGTCGACCACGCTGAAGATGCTCTGTGGCCTCGTGCGGCCGAGCGCCGGGCATGCCCAGGTGCTCGGCCAGCCGTACGCGTCGCTGGCCAACCCCGGCCTGCGAGTCGGCATCCTGATCGACGCCGCCGCCCAGCACGCCGGTCGTCGAGGCGCCGAGGCCCTGTCGATCGCGGCTCAAACGCTGCGTGTGCCGCGCACACGGGTTGCCGAGATGCTGGCCCTGGTCGGACTCGACGACGTGGCCGGCCGCCGACGGATCGGCCAGTACTCACTTGGCATGCGCCAACGGCTCGGGATCGCCCTGGCGCTGCTCGGCGACCCCGAGGTGCTGGTGCTTGACGAGCCTGCCAACGGTCTCGATCCCGAAGGCATCCGCTGGATGCGCGAGTTGCTGCGTGGCTTCGCCGGCCGCGGTGGCACCGTACTGCTCTCATCGCATCTGCTGAACGAGGTCGAGGCGGTCGCCGACCGCCTGGTGGTGATCGCGTCCGGTGAGATCGTCGCCACCGGCACGTCTCAAGAGCTGCGCGGCGAGAACGTCGCCGGCAGCGCCGTCAAGCTCGCGGACGGCGCCGAGCAGGCCGAGCTGCTGTGCCAGGAGCTGACCCGCTCCGGCGTCGTCTTCCGTAGCTCCGACGACGGCGGCCTGCTGGTCGAGGCGCCGGCAGCCGAGGTCGGCCGCGCGGCACTGCGTGCCGGCGTCGCCATCTCCTCGCTTGGACCCGTCTCGGTCGGAGCGAGCCTCGAGCAGGTATTCCTCGAGCTGACCGGGTCGTCCAACGGCAAGGAGGAGAACCGATGAGCGCGATGGGAGCGGAGGCCGAGCTGCAAGCTCGCGCCGACGAGATCCCCGCCGCAGCGGGCATCTTCAAGCTGACGCGGATCGAGCTGCGGAAGATGACCGACACGCGCTCCGGCTTCTGGCTGCCGATCGCCACGGCCGCAATCTCGTTGCTCGTCGCGATCCTGACGCTGACTCTGCGTCACGGCAACTTCGGCACCTACAGCCATGTGTTCGCCAACTCGACGCAGCCGCTCGTGTTCCTGCTGCCGATCATGGGTGTGCTGCTGGTTTGCTCCGAATGGTCGCAGCACACGACGCTGATCACTTTCGTCTTGACGCCTCGTCGTTGGCGGGTCATCGCGGCCAAGGCCCTCGCGTGCGTGTTCGTGTCGATCGCGGCGCTGGTCTTCTGCCTGATCGTCACGTTCGTGCTGACGCCGATCATCAGCAAGGCGCCCGGCGGCACCGGCTCGCTCCCGCTGGCGATGGTCGGCCAGGGCTGGGTCGCGCTGTGCACGCGCATGCTGATCGGCTTCGCGTTCGGCACCGCGATCCTGGCTTCGTCACCGGCGGTCGTCGTCTACCTGCTGCTGCCCACGGTCTGGGCCGCGCTGCTGGCCGCGATCCCGGGGCTGGACCCCATCGCGCGGTGGATCAGCACCGACCAGACGCTGGAGCCGCTGCTGCAACACACGCTGAGCGCCACCGAGTGGGTGCACTTCGCCACAACCGTGGGCCTGTGGGTGCTCGTGCCGCTGCTGATCGGCGCTTGGCGGATCCGCGAGAGCGACCTCTAGCGGGGCTCCCGGTAGCGGGCGGCCAGCGGCGGCACCGCCCGGCGCCGACCGCGCTTCCAGCCAGCGCTGACTCGCGACAGGTTTCCATTGATATACAGTGGAAACCTGTCGCGAGTCAGTTCGCTCCCGGCGCCGCCGACCAGCCGCCGCCCCCGACTGCTACCGTCCGCGATTGGCCCCTGGAGGGGTGGCAGAGTGGCTGAATGCACTGGTCTTGAAAACCAGCATGGGTGTGCAGCCCATCGCGGGTTCGAATCCCGCTCCCTCCGTGAATCTATCGACCGGTACAGGGGAGGCTGAGGATGTCAATCACTGACAGCACAGACGTAAGTGGGAACGTGGCGCTCACACCGCGCCAGCTCAAGCACGTGCGCACCGCCGTGAAGAACGCGTCGCAGGAGCTCTACGAGTCGGCTGTGGCGGTCAGCTCCGAGTTCTGGGGACGGCTGCTGCCGAACGAGCTCGACGACCCCGAGGCTTACATGCACGCGCTGCGGCACTACCTGCGGGTGCGCCAGGAGTTCGTCGAGCGGGCACTCGGCTCGGGCGGCCTGGCGGCCATCTTCGAGCTGTTGAAGAACGCATCGACGGAGTCCCATCGCCTCACCGACGACGAGCTTGCGGTGGCATTCACCAGCGCCGGCAACGAGACCGACGAGATCCACTTCGGCGACGCCGTCGTCAACTTCGACGAGACGTCCGTGCACTGGACGTCGGAGCCGCTGTTCAGTCCGCTGTTCGGGTACCCGAACCCGCTGATCAGGGTGCTGCGTCAGAAGCTCTATCTGGCCCACGTCGCCGACTGACACAGAGGATCGATCGCGGGCCCAGCCATCGATCTGAACGCCGATCTCGGCGCGCGATGGCTCCGGCCGGCGGGACCTCTCGCCCGAGCCGGCATTACTGATCGAGCAGATCGCGACCCAGATCACAGCGCTCTGTGACGCCGCCGCCCCGCTGGGCGGCGGCGTCAGCTACATCAAGCCGCACGGGGCGCTCCACAACCGGGTGCCACGACCCGGAGCGCGCGGCCAGGTGATCGCGGTGCTGGCCGACCTCGACTGCGACCTCGACCGCGCCGCCCAGCTCACGCCCGGGCAGCAGGTGCGGTTCCGCGCCCGGCACTGATTCCAGCGTAAGTTACGCAGGCTAATAACGGGCCCGCCGTAGCGCCAGTTGTATGGCTCGGCATACACCAAGGTGTAACTAGCACTAAGAAACTTATGCTACCGGCAACCCGGTGCTACGATCGGCCGATCGCTCTGAGCGCTTGCTGCCAGGGCGGCGGCGCCCACTTACAGGACGTTCTCAGAAGGAGGAAGTATGTTTGTCTCAAACCCCTGGTTAAGGGGCGGAGCCTTGCGTGCGCGATTGAGGGCGCACGCCACTTCCGCTGCCGTCGTTGCAACGGCGCTGCTCGGCGCCGGCGCGTTGGTGGCTACGGCGCCGTCCGTCGCACAGGCGGCCGCCACCGGCACAGCGACGATCACCGCCAACGTGACCGTGCCAAGCGGCGTCAATGCAGCCGATGTCGACGTGACGCTGCTACAGGACGGCGACTACGTCACTGACCAAAATCTGACCGACACTGGTTCCGGTTCGCCCAGCACCACCGGCAGCTACACATTCACCGACCTGCCGGCCGGACCCTATCAGGTCTACTTCTCGGACAACACCAGCACCGATAACGTCGTGCCCGAGTACTACGGTGGCACGCAGACCGAGGCCGGCGCAACGTCGATCTCGCTGGCCAGCGACGCGAGCGCCACGGCCAACATCACACTTGGGAGCGGCGCCGAGATCATTGGCACCGTTTCGGGCGTGGACACCAACCTCGACCCATACGTGGAGGCGTGCCCCTACAACTGGAACGACACCGAGTCGGGCTGCGTGAGCACGCCCCTACCGTCCAGCGGCAGCTATACGCTCGGTGGGCTGGTGCCGGGAGTCAAGTACGACCTCGAGTACTACTCCGACGCCTACTACGACAGCTCGACGAGCTCTGGCCAAGGATCAACCAGCGGCTACATTGACAACGGCAGTGTCAGCGCACGGACAGAGGACGAGAGCCTCTACACGGCCAGCTCCGGGAGCACGCAGACCGTGAACTTCGCCGCGCCTAGCCTCGGCAGCATCCAGGTGACGGTCAAGTACCCGGACGGCAGCGTTGACGACAACGCCAGCGAGGACCTCTCCCTGTACGCCAGCGACGGCAGCTCGGTCTCCGATTACGATGCCGTCTCCAACGCCGACGGGTCGACCACGATCTACGGGATCATTCCCGGGGCCTATAAGCTCGAGTTCGAGCCCGACCTCAATAGCTACCTGCCTAACGTCTACCTGGCTGATGTCTACTACGGCAACGCCGCCACGATTGCCAGTGCCCAGACGATCACGGTCGGTAGCGGGCAGGCGGTTACCGGGCTGACGATTCAGGCATCGCAGGCAGCGACGATCACCGGCACCATCACCGCCGCCCGTGGTGACGCGCCGCTCGGCGGCCTCGAGGTCGACGCCGTTGACGCTAACGGCTCCTCGGTCGCCTCAGCGATCACCAACGCCGATGGCACCTACACAATCGCCGGCCTGCCGGCCGGCAGCTGGCACATCGAGGTCGTCGGCGGTGAGGCGTTCGGCGGCACTTTCTACCAGACCGAGTACTACGGCGGTAAGACCACCGAAGCCGGCTCGAAGACGGTGACGGTGGCGGCTGGTCAGAACCTGACCGGTATCAACCAGGCCGTGATGGCACAGAGCCTGACGCTGCCGGGACTCGCGAAGCTCTCGCACGGAACCGCGAAGAACGAGGCGAAGAACAAGACCGCGCTTTCGTTCACGCTGAAGTCGGGCTCCGGGGTCGCCGGCTACCTTGCCGCCTTCCGGATCAAGCTGCCCAAGCAGCTCTCCTGGAACCGCAAGAAGGTCGCCAGGGACGTAACGGTCGCTCGCATCACCGTGAAGACGCGCGTTGCTGGGAAGTACCTGTACGTGACGCTGCCGCCAACCGGAGTTGCCTCGGCCTCGGTGAAGATCAAGGCCGGCGCGATCGGCATCACGAAGGCCGCCCGGAAGGCCGCGAAGCGCCGCAAGCTCAAGGCGCAGACCTTCAACGTGGTTGTGACCAACTCCCTTGGTGACAGCACAGGCCTGAAGTTCAAGGTGAAGAAGCCGCACTGAGCAGCACCGCTGACCAAGTTCGAAGTTGCGGGGGTCCCGGCGTCATCCGGGACCCCCACGACGCGCAGCACTCGCGGCAGGCGCTACCATCATTTCTCCGGAGATCACTAGGTGGTCACCGACCGTATGCGCCAGTAGCTCAGCTGGATAGAGCGTCGGTCTACGGAACCGAAGGTCGGGGGTTCGAATCCCTCCTGGCGTACCTGACGAAAGCCCCGCAAATCGCGGGGTTTTCGCGTTTCTGGGAGACGCCGGCAGACGCCGATCTCGCCCGTGGGCACCACTCGCGGGTACCACTTCAGAGGCCAAACTCCTCCCGATCCGCCCGTTCGTAGTGAACTCGCGCCGAAGGCTTCCAAGCCGAAGGTCGCGGGTTCGAGGCCCGTCGTTCGCTTACCGGAAAGGCCCTCCGAAAGGAGGGTTTTTTCATGGGTGCGATCGACCCAATGAGACTGGTTCCCAGGTTGTACAACACTTGCAGTCCGAACTCGACGCGACCGTAGGACGGGCAGGCCACACCGGGGTCGGCAACCACTGACGACCGAGGACGTGAATTGCCGTGAACCACGGCAGATTGGCGACGTTTCGCGCGATGGTCTCGAATGCCTACGGGGACGGTTGTGACGACGTTTGGGCCGGGACTGGGCCACGGCAGGTGCGCGGCGGGCCACACCGCAGATCCTGGATGAGGCATCTGTGCAAGCTTTCAAAGCTACTGCACACCCGCATCTGGCGAGAAACACGTCGGCCGGGGGTTCCGCTTGCGTGGGGTAGCGGACACGTCGTCAGCCGGGTAGCTGGGGCGCAATGTAGGCGATCGCCGCAGCTACGCCCGGTGCCGCAGCGGTCAGCCTGGCTGCCGGGGCGTGGTGCGGACGCTGGGATCAGCGATCAGCGGATGGCATGGCGCTTGTCTTTGTCCGCTCCGTGGTGCTAGGGTCATGTAGCATCATGCTGTGGGAGGTTGATAGGACCGCACCTCAACCGTTGCACGAACAGATCGCCGCGAGCGTTCGACGAGCGGTGAGCGACGGCACTCTTGCCGGTGGGGAGCGACTGCCACCGGCCCGCGAGCTGGCTGCGGTCCTACAGGTCAACGCCAACACCGTGCTGCACGCCTACCGGACGCTGCGCACCGAGGGCCTGCTGGAGTTCCGTCGGGGGCGAGACGTGCGCGTCCGGTCCGACATCGCCGGGCTGACGTCGGTCATCGCCGCGGCTCGCCACCTGCTTGAGGTTGGCGGCAAATACGGCTACACCCAGCACGAGCTGTCCCAGATGCTCGCCACCCTTGTGAGACAGCCGTCATGAGCCGCCAGGCGTACACGAGTACCGTGGTCGCGCCCGTTCAGGTCGGACTGGCGGTCCTCACCGTCGGCATCCTCATTGTGCTAGCGCTGTTGGGACCGTTGACATGGCCGATCGCCGCGATCGCCATGATTCTGGTCGTTGCGACCGGGATGTACCTATCGACCGTGCGGCTAATCGTCGGCACCGATCGCGTTCTGATCGGTTATGGCATCTGGGGCCGAGCGCGGGCGATCGCTGCCAGCGACGTGCTCGACTGCCGCAGCACGACACTCGGCTGGGCGCAGGTGTTCGGGATCGGCGTGCCCTTCCACTACCGCACGACCCGTCTAACGGTCCGACCTGGCCCGACCCTCTGCTTGACCTTGCGCGACGGCGAATACGTCCGCGTCAGCACCTCGGACCCCGACACCGCGCAACGCATCCTCTCTATCCCGCCCCCTGACAACAACGCGACACCCAGTCCGCGATCCGACCCGGAGAACCGAGGCACACATGACCGACAATGATCGCCGCCCGTGGTTCGGACCCAAACGCGTCGGCTGGGGAATCCGCCCACAAACATGGCAAGGCTGGGTCATCTCCGCTCTCGTCGCGGTCGTCATCGTTGTCCTCCCGCTGCTTATCCACTGAACCCCGCCATATCGCAAGGATCGAAGGGAACAGCGCTCCGCGATGCCGAAGGTAACCCTGTCCATTTCGGGCTTGACGGTCCACCTCTCGCCCCTGGAGAAGATCCTTGCGCTCCGCAGCGATCTGACCGTTCCTTTCGCGGATATCTCTGCCGCTTATGTGGAGTGGCACCCGTGGCTCGCGGAGGGCCTCTTTCGCCTGAGCAGCATCACAAACGTCGCTCATTACAACGTTCATCCCGGTTACGGCACCTACCCGCAGCCCGACGGCAGCTGGAACTTCCTGGCGGTGCGCATCGCTAGACCCGCGGTCAGCATCGACATCGCGAAAGGCATGTACAAACGCATCATCCTCTCGGTCTCTGACCCCGAAGAAACAGCCAGAGCAATTGCCGACGCCGCCAGACTCGACCGGAGCCCAGACCACAAGCGGCGGCAATCATCCCACCCAAACCGAACGTCTCAAACAACTTGACAGGTTCAGCAGCACGTCGCGCTCACCCGCCAGCAACCCACCGGCCCCGCTTCGACCGGCGCCCTGGGGCTGCTCGGCTCCGATGCACTCGCATCAGATGAGGTCGCGGATCTCCTCGAAGCGGTCGCAGACCTCGTCGAAGCTGGGGTAGTTGCCTGTGAACAGCAGCTGACACTGCGACTCGTAGTCGACGGCGATCTGCTCGCGCAGCGCTTGATCCGGGAACAACGCTGGGCTCGCGCCAAATGCGAGGTCTTTCGGAGGACGGTAGATGGCCGCAAAGAACTTTCGGCTCTTAGCGTCGTAGTCGGTTCGGATCGCGTCGTACTCGGGCGACACCAGCATGGCCCGCACCTCCGGTGTGCCAGCCAGTGCATAGAGATCCGCGTAGTGGCGGGCGTCGCGACCGAGTGGGACATCCTCCTGGATGAGATGCACGACCTTCCCATGGATGGTGAACAGCTTTTCGACGAAGGTTCGGCGGAAGTGCAACAGCGTCATCTCGAAGCTCGTGAGGTCCTCGGCCAGCTCGCCGAGACCCTGCTCGCTCACGAACTGGGCAACCAACGAGCTGATCGGCAGCCTTTCGGTCGGAAACGCGCCGCTTTGGATCCCGGGCTCGAGTCGCACTACAGGTCGGATGCCGGGTAGCTGGCCGAACCGAGACCGGTAGGCGAAGTAGTCCTCGCGACCGAGCCCGCCGATCGTCCGTCCTTCGTCTCTGAGCCATTCCAGCGCAGGGTGCTCGGCAACCGCTACAGACAGCTGTTTGAGGTTTCGGTCCATCTTGTTCTTGCCGGGCCGCGGCTCGAAGCTCTCGGGGTTGACGAACAGGTCGATGTCCTCGGAGAAGCGCGAGATCAATCCCCAGCCCTTTGACAGGCTGGTACCGCCCTTGAAGATCGCTTTCTCGCCAAGTTGCGCGGCGACGATCCGCAGAATCTCGTGATGTAGTAGTCCTTCTCCACGAACTGTTCGCCCACGCCGAATCGCCGGGCGGCTCGGACCATCGCTTGCTCGAACTCGGGATGCTCGAATAGCCTCATGCAGCCTGCCATTCACGAGCATGGCGCAGCTCGCGCAGCCGCCCGAAGTCAAAGTGGCTGAGCGGGTTCAGACTCTGACGCAGCGGCTTGAGCAGTTCGGCCCGCACACCAGCTTGCTGCCCCAACGCACCGAGCATCGCCCGCACCCGCGGTGGCTCGCTGATCGCAACCTCGGCGATCCGTTCGAACCGTCCGGGCACCGTCAGCAACCGCACGAGTCGCTGCACAGTTTCCTCGGGCGATAGATCACTGGATCGCGCCCGCTCGCGCAAGACCTCCAGCAGCGCACCGTCTTCGGCCGACAGCGAAGCCCGCTGCACAGGACGGCGCGTGTGCACACGGGCGCCGCGCAGCACCGTCGGCGGAGCTGGCGCCGTCGTCGCGTACTCAGGACGCGCGGGGTTCTGCGTTGAGAGCCCCAGCAAGTTCGCCGCGCTCAACCCGGCCGGATGCACGGGCGCGGCAAGCAACTGTGCAGCGGTGACACTTGCCGCCGGGACGCTTGCCCCGAACGACGTCGGCACCGACCGGTAGTAGACACCTTTACCAACACGCCTCAGAGCATCGTCCCGAGCCAGTCGGGACAGCGCCGTGACAACCGCAGCCGCCGGAAGATCACCGAAGTCGGCGTGCTTCCAATACCGCGCCCCACCCTGCGCCACCCGCTCGCGCACGGTAGCTGCCGCGCTCCGCCGCGACCGCGTCGCACTCTTCGTTTGTCCTGCTGTCATGAGAGCACCATGAGCCCAATCAAATGCCAAGTTTTATTGCTAGAAAACATAGCATCCACAAAGCCGCGCTCCGTGCTCTGACGCACCGCACTCACTCGTCCGTCGCGTTCCGCGAGCCGCTCCGAAACGCAGCGGTCGCAGGCCCGCCGCGTCACGCGCGCGCTTGTAACGCGCCAAGGGTTCTCAGTCGAAGATCGCGGTTCTGAGCCGGACCAGCAGGTCTCGATCGTCTGGCCAGGCGCTCCCTTCAACACGCCCGGGTTCGCAAGCAGGAGGTCGCCGGTTCGATCCCGGCTAGCTCCACTAGTGAAGCCGCGACGATGATCGCGCAGTTCAAGCCACCGTTTCGGCGACGGAGCGGGTAGCGGTAGATTGGGCACATGGCTCGGCTTGGAGTCCAGCGCGACGTGCTCGCCAGGATGCTGCGCAGTCACGGTGAGGACGGCCTTGCCGAGCGTGTCGCGTCGATCACCGACGACGAGCTACTGCGCATCGGCAGGCTCGGCGCCTATTACGCGTTCTCCGAGGACGCGCTAGCGCTCGGCGGCAGCATGGGCGGCACCAGAGCACTCTCCCTCGCCTCGATCGACGTGCTCGAAGGCACCGGACGCGACCTGCACCGACACCACACCGACCGGGAGCTCGCGTGGGGATTGTCTAAGCAACCAGACGCAAGCGAACGCGCCAGAGACCGGGAGCTACGGCTTCACGCCGCAAACAGACAGCTACCCAACCCGAAGAACTAATCCGGAGGCACAGTCACCAACACCGGCGGCCACTAGCCAACGACCGTGAAGAGTCCCCAAGCCGACGGTCGCGAGTTCGCGGCCCCGCGTTCGCTTTCAAGGAGTCCCCGCAAATTGGGGGCGTTGTGGGTGGCGATTGGTCCGAGACGGGCTTGATTAGCTCAGTGTTTGCGGGTGACGCTCTTCTGCTCGAGGTATTCGCTCAGACCCACCGCGCCGTACTCCCGGCCCGTACCGCTGGCTTTGTAGCCGCCGAACGGCCCGTCGAAGCTGATCGGGGATCCGTTGATCGTGACGGTGCCGGTGTGGATCCGTCGAGCCACCTCCAGCGCCTCCTCCGTGCTGGCCGACCAAACGCCACCGGACAAGCCGTACTCAGAGTCGTTGGCGATCCGGACTGCGTCGTCAACGTCGTCGTAGGGGATGACGACGAGGACAGGTCCGAAGATCTCCTCCTGCGCGATGCGCATGCCGTTGTCAACGTCGGCGAACAGGGTCGGTGTGACGTAGTTGCCTTTCTCCAATCCTGCCGGGATCTGTGGGCCGCCGGTGACAACCCGGGCGCCTTCCTCGATCCCGAGCTCGATATAGGAGATCACGCGCTGCTGCTGGTCGCGGCGAATCATTGGGCCGATGAACGTCTCAGGCTCGGACGGGTCCCCGACTTCCAACGATTCCACCATGACCTTGAGGCTGTCGACGACTTCGTCGTATCGGCTGCGCGGGGCCAGAATGCGCGTCTGGAGGATGCACGCCTCGCCATTGTTGCCCAGGGAGCCGAACCTGAGCCCTTCGGCGGCAGCTGCAATGTCCGCGTCCTCGAGGATGATGGCTGCGGACTTGCCGCCCAACTCGAGGCTGACCCGCTTGAGCTGCTCACCGGCGATCGAGGCGATGCGTCGACCAGCCCGAGTTGAACCGGTGAACGCGATCTTATCGACGAAAGGATGCGCGATCAGGTGCTCGCTGGTCTCCCGATCGGCCGGCAGGATACTCAAGACACCCGCAGGAAGCCCAGCCTCAGTAAACAGATCGGCCAACAGCATCATGCTGAGTGAATTCTCCGGCGACACCTTCAGAACGACGGTGTTACCCGCAAGCAGGGCCGGCACGAGCTTCGCCGTCGCCGCCGAGAACGGTGAGTTCCAGGGGATCACGGCAGCAACGACGCCGATCGGCTCGCGTCGCATGATGGTGTCATAGGGTGCCGTCGGGTCAGAGGGATCAAGCACCTGCTCCCAACCCAATTCCTGGGCCGCCTTCAGATAGGCGGCGATCTGGCGCGTCAGGAACGGCTGGCCTAGCTTCGTGAACCAGAGCGCCGAGCCGTTCTCGGCCGAGATTGCGGCGGCGATCTCGTCGGCACGAGCCTCGCGCAGCATGTTCAGGCGTCGGATAACCTCCTGTCGCTGCTGGGGAGTGGTATGCGGCCAGGGGCCGTGATCGAAAGCCTCGCGGGCCACGAGCACCGCTCGGTCGATGTCCGCATTGGCCGCTTGCGCGACTTCCCCAAGGACAGACTGGTCGTGAGGCGAATGGATCTCCAGCAGTTCGTTGCTGCTGGGCTCAACCCAGCTTCCACCTATGTAGAGCTTGTCTCTCGTGTTCATCGGGGGTCTCCTTGCGTTCTGCTTACGCGGTTCGTGCCCTGCGCCTCGGGACAGTTGGGTGCCCGCACCAGTTGCGCCACGGCTGTCCCCGAGAAGTCGCCGACCCCGGGCAGGTCGGTCGACATGCTCAGCTCGCGCCATTTGGCGTCTTCGGCCGCGCGAGCGGCCGCATACTGCGGCGCGAGCCAGACCGCGTCGGAACCGAGCAACAGCCGGACCGGCGGCTCGGTCTGCTCTGTGATGGTCAGGATCACCTGCGCCATCCTGGCCGGGTCGCCGCGCTGGACATCGGCGTTCTCGGAGTAGGTTCGTGCAAAGACGCCGATCGTAGGCTCGTACTCTTCGCGCAGGTTCTCTACCGAGATCGGCGCTGCGGCCCAAGGGGTGCGGATGCCACCGGGCTCGGCGACGGTCACGTGGATACCGAGGGGCTCAACCTCGCGAGCGAGGACCTCGGAGAAGCCGCCCAGCGCCCACTTCGATGTCTGATAGGCACCCAGCCCGGCCTGGGCTCGCCGGCCACCGATCGATGAGATATTCACGATGTGACCGGACCGCTGTGGACGCAGCACGGGCAGGGCAGCGCGGACCATGTTGATCGCCCCGAACAGGTTTGTCTCGATGTTGCGGCAGAACTCGTCCTCGGGCATGTCCTCGATCGAACCGACGCTGCGATGGCCGGCACCGTTGACGAGCACATCGAGGCCGCCGAAGCTGCTGACGGCATATCGGACCGCGCTGCGGGCAGCACCGGCGTCGGCGACGTCAAAGGCCATCGTCCGTAGTCGCGAGTGGACTCCGCCGTACGGTGGCCGCAAGGCGTCGGCCTTCAGATCGGTGGCCAGAACGTTGTGTCCCGCCTCGAGGGCGGCGGCGACCAGATGCTGGCCGAGACCGCCGGCCGCACCGGTGATCAACCAGGTCCGCGCCGCGAATGAGCTTGGCTCCTTTGGTGGCATGATCCCAGTATAGGCCACATTGCTGTGGCAGTTCCTGCCGTTACCGCCACACGAATGTGCCGCCAACCTAGAGACCTACGATGGAGCCGTCATGAGAGCCGACGCTTCACGCAACCTTGCCCGAGTCCTGCACACCGGAGCTCGTCTGCTTGCCGAGGACCCAGCCACCCCAATGGCCACGATCGCGACGCAATCCGGCGTGGACAGAAGGACCGTCTACCGGCGCTTCGACACCCGCGAGGCGTTGCTTATCGCGGTCTTTCAAGCCAAGCTTGATTCCGCGGAGCGGGTCCTTGATGAAGCCCGGCTTGTCGATGCTCCTGTCTCGGTGGCGCTGCACCGCTATGTCGAAGAAATCATCCCCGTCAGTCGGGAGTGGCCGCTGGACACTCGCCGGATGATGCGGAACGACCCGGAGGCGAACGCCCGCCGCGAGGAACAGAGTGCACGGCTCGACCGGTTCGTCGAGCGGGCGACGACCGAAGGCCTCCTACGCGGGGACCTGCCGGCCGGCTGGGCTCGCTCGATGCTCGACAACCTCGTCGACAGCGCGGCACACGACTTTGCCGGCATTGAGGCACCACAGGCTGCCGACCTCATCGTCGACACGCTTCTCAACGGGATCGGGCGGTCGTAAAGGCCCCACGCCGCGCTCGGCCGGATAGACGAGCGGCAGGACGGACGCGACATGGAACCCTCGCTCGAAACGAAGAATGCCCAGGTGGGCGCGCCGAGACATCTTCGGTGCACGACCACCGGTGCGCGCCCAACCTCAGATGGGTAGAAATCGCCGGCGAAGCAGTCAGGCAACCGCCGCCAGTGGGTGCCGGCCGGCCTCGGCAACATAGCGGACCGCAGCGGCGATCAACGAACCTGCCATCGGGGGAGCACCGGCAGCCCACGCCAGCACAAGCCTGCTGGGGGCGAGCCCGGAGACGGGAACAGCGCTGACCGCAGAGCCGGTGCGGGCGCCAGCGCCCTCCCCGACGATCACAATCAGGCGATCGAGCGCGACGCTGTCGATAATCTCATCCAGAGTCAGCGCCGGGCAGTGCTCCGTGAAGATCGCCTCGCGCTGAAGGCGGGCCAAGCTGACTGAGCGGTCGGCGGCGAGGCGATGTTGAGCAGGGAGCAGCGCGAAGGGTCGTTCGGTGGCGACGTCGATCGTCTGCAGCCCAGTGAGGTCTTCACTGTCACAGACAAGGGCTACATCCACGCTGCCGGATCGCACCGCGGTCGCCGGGTCACGGGTGAATACGATCTCGACGGCCGCGGGATCCCTGGTCCTGGCGTATGCGGTTACGATCGCCCGCAGCGAGACCGTTCCGGCCCCTGGGGTCGCCGCGAGCCGCACCTTGGTCGCCCCGGCGAGCTGAGTGCGGCGAACCGCCCGGTCAAGCGCCTCAAGCGTCGCACGTGCTTCCACCAGCAGCGTCTCACCGGCGGCCGTCAGGCTCACGCTGCGACTGGTACGGACGAACAGCTGCACCCCGAGGCGGCGTTCGAGGCTGGCAATAGCCCGCGAGAGCGGTGGTTGGGTGATGCCGAGCCTGTCGGCAGCACGGCCGAAGTGCAGCTCCTCGGCCACAGCGACGAAGTAGGCCAGTTCCCGGGTCGCCAATCGATCTCGAGCCAGATCCATGCTGAGAGGGTATCGATCAGTGCCTGATCAGTCATTGCTCTGGCCGGTCCGCTGCCCCAAGCTGTAAGAACCACATCCCCTATCGACGACCGGCACAGAGAGCGAGATCGAAATTGAGTGACGAACGTGAGGTACAAGAGGTTCTGGCCCGCTACGTGCGGGCGGCGGACCACCGCGACGGTGCCGCGATGACGAGCTTGTTCATCGACGACGGCGTGGCTGAGATCTACTACAACAACGCCGGCGTGCCGGAAAAGATCGCCGAGCTGAACGGAGCGACGGCGATCGGAGCCGCGATCGCCGGGCTGATGGAGCCGCACCCGTCCCGGGGTTGGAGCCACCACACCACCCATGACCACATCATCAACGTGAACGGCGATCAAGCCAACATCGATGCCCAGTTCATCGTCTTCAACACCGTTGGCGATCCGCGGCCCGAGGACGGCTGGCCAGCCGACGCCACCGGCGCTCAGGGCACGGTCACGCCGATCGAGTCGGGCTATTACCGGCCGCGGCTCCGGCGGGTCGACGGGACATGGAAGATCGTCCGTCACGAGATCGTCCTCGACCAGCCGATGGCTTTTCCGGGGGCATGACCATGAAAGCTGTCGTTTACCGCTCCTACGGTGGGCCCGAGGTACTTGAGCTGGTTGAACTGCCAGATCCGGCCGTTCACGTTGACTCGGTGCTGGTCCGGATCAAGGCCGCCGCGGTCAATCCTGCCGATCTGGCGATGCGGGCCGGTGCAGCTGCGGCGTCAGTCCCCACCTACTTTCCCGTGATCCCCGGCTGGGATATCGCAGGCGTAGTCGAGCAGGTCGGGCTCGGGGCGCCGGAGTTCAAGGTCGGCGACGAGGTGATCGGCCACATCCGCAGTGACGTAGAACACGCCCACGGTGGCTATGCCGAGCTGGTGTCCGCCGACGTCCGGACGCTCGCGCCCAAGCCGGCCGCGCTGGGCTGGGAGCAGGCCGCCGCGCTGCCGCTGGCCGGGCTGGCCGCCTATCGCGCGATCGTGCACGCCCTGCATGTGAAAGCCGACGACATCCTCCTGATCCACGGCGCTGCCGGCGGCGTGGGATCGCTGGCAGCACAGATCGCGCTAGCGCGCGGCGCCACCGTGATCGGCAGCGACTCCCAGGCCAGCGACAAGTATCTCGCCTCGCTCGGCGTGCGCCCGGTGACCTACGAGCAAGACCTGGCCGATCAGATCCGATCACTCGCGCCGGGTGGTGTCGATGCGGTCTTCGACACCGTCGGCCGTGGCGCATTGGCCAGCACCGCCGCGCTCGGCCACGAGGGAACCCGCCTCGCATCGATCGTTCAATTCGACTTTCCCGGAACGGTCCCGGTCTTCGCTCGGCTCGAACCAGCCGACCTGCGGGCGGTCACAGAGCTGGCCGACGTTGGTCGACTGACGCCGCGGATCGCCGCCACGTTCGACCTCGCCGACGCAGCCGCAGCGCATCGCCTCGCCGAGAGCGGTCACCCCGGAGGGCGGATCATCCTCATACCCTGAGCCGCTGCCTGGCCAGCTTCGGCCAGTTCGTAGAGCTCGAAGATCCTCTTGTTCGGCCCCAAAGTCCGAGCTGAATTGCCTTGCAAGTCTTGGTCGCAAGTACTTGCGACTAGGTCAGAGCGGCCGTGATGATGGCATCACGGCCACCCACAGCTCGCGTGGTCTCGCCCGGCTAGGCAGCGATGAGGCGCATCGTGGTCTGCCGGGCGAGGGGGGCGATGATGTGCTGGGTGGGGGCGTACGAAGCGCCGAACTTGGCGCGGTAGGCGTCATCGATCTGATCGTCGAGGGCCGGATCGGCGCGCTCGAAGGTCACGTCACGTTCGACGCCGCCCGACCAGACCCGCCCGACGGGGCGGATCTGAGTGTTCCGGTACCAGGTGGCATCGGGACCTTTGACCGAGCGAACGTAGATCTCATCGCCGAGGCGAACGGCCCAGATGATCACCTTCGGGCTGAGGGTGCCGTCGCGGCGGTGCGAGGAGATCTCGAGCTCCTGGGCGCCGCCGATTTTCGCAAGCTCCTGCTCTGTCCAGATTGGCATGACCCTGATCCTTTCGCGCTTGCGCTTCCGCGTCAAGCCCTGCTGTCCTGGGTCGCGGTTGGCAGAGCGAGCCAGCCGCCGCTCCTGAGTACGACAATGATCGAAACGAACCCAAGCACCGGGAGGGACTGATCTTCATGGCAGAGAACATCGAGAACAAGGTCGTCGTGATCACCGGCGCCAGCAGCGGCCTCGGGGCCGAAGCGGCGCGTTACCTGGTCAAGGCCGGCGCCAAGGTCGTACTCGGCGCGCGGCGGCTGGATCGCCTGCAGGCCCTCGCAAGCGAGCTCGGCCTCGGCGATGACGCGGTCGTACAGACCGACGTCAAGAGCCGCGAGCAGGTCAAGGCGCTCGTCGACCACGCGGTCGCGGTCTACGGCCGCATCGACGTGATGATCAACAACGCCGGCCTGATGCCGCTCTCACCGCTCGAGCTGGAGCGCTTCGAGGAGTGGAACCAGGCGATCGACGTCAACATCAAGGGCGTCCTCTGGGGCATCGCGGCGGCGCTGCCGTACTTCAAGCAGCAGCACAGCGGCCACTTCATCAACGTCTCCTCGGTTGCCGGGCACAGCATCAGGCCGGGCGGCGCGATCTACTCGGCGACGAAGTACTCCGTGCGCGTGATCTCCGAGGCGTTGCGGCAGGAGGTCAAGCCGTACAACGTCCGCACCACCGTGATCTCCCCCGGCGCCGTCGACACCGAGCTGCCGAGCTCCGTCAAGGCTGAGAGCGACGCGAAGCGGATCGCCGACTTCTACAACCAGACCGCGATCCCGGCCGACAGCTTCGCCCGCTGCGTCCTGTTCGCGATCGAGCAGCCCGAGGACGTCGACATCAACGAGATCGTCTACCGGCCGACCAGGCAGGCCTAACGGTTCGGTTCCGGCGCGGCCCCGCTGGGCCGCGCCGGAACCGGCGAAGCGGCGGGCGCGGGATTCAGGCCTGGACGTGCAGGTCGAGGATGAATTGGAGCGCGAGGTCGATAGCGCCCATCTCCTCCGGTGAGACCTCGCCGAGGCGATCGCGGATCCGACGCGTGGAGATGACCCGCAGCTGATCGCCTCTCGCGTACGAAAGATGATCAAGTCCACTCTGGTCGGCGCTGACCTCGACATGACTGCGCAAGCCGTAATTGGCAGATGTCACCGGGACGACGACGACCAACTCGCCCGGACCGTTGTTCAGGATGTCGTTGGACACGATCACGGCCGGGCGCAGGAAGGCCGGCTCGTGACCGATCGGCTGCCCGAGGTCGACCTGGTAAACCTCGCCCCGCCAGATCACGCCAGGGAGTCCCACTCCCGACGTTCGGCCAGATACGACTCCCAACGCTCGGGATCGTCCCGGAGCCGCCGGTAGTCGTCGTTCAACCCGCTCAGGAACTCCTGGCGCTCGAGCGCATCAAGCGCCGAGTGGACGACCTCGATGACAGTTGTCTGCCGCGATTTCGCCAGCGTCTGCAGCCGCTCGGAGTCCGGCCTGCGAACACGCACGGTTGTAGTTCCTTCAGCGCTCATGAGACCATGGTAGACGAAATGTAGACACCACTTGAGGCGGCGCCGCCGAGCACCATGCCCCCCGCGATCGGCGCCAGTCCATGGTCGGCGGCGCGGCCCAGCGGGGCCGCGCCAAGTGCGGAGCGGGGCGCCTCTGACCCGCGCGCCGCCCGTCAGACCTCTTCGGGGACGGCGGTCGCCGCAGGCGGCGTCGCGGGGCGCCGGCCACGGCCACGCTGCAGGTCGCGCTCCAGCCGCTCGCCTTCGATGTCGGGATCGGGGATCCGAGCGAACCACCGAGGCCGCAGCCAGGCGTAGCGGCCGAGGATTGACAGCGCCGCCGGCACCAGCGTCAGCCGCACGACGAAGGCGTCGAGCGCCACACCGAGCGCGAAGCTGAAGCCGATCGGCTTGATCCACGGGTTCGGGGCGAAGGTGAACGCGCCGAAGATACAGATCATGATCAAGGCGGCGGCCGTCACGACCCGAGCCGACTGGCCGGTGCCCAGCAGCACCGACTGCCGGGCATCGCCGAGCTTGGTGTAGTTCTCCTTGATCCGTGAGACGACGAACATCTCATAGTCGCTGGAGAGGCCGAAGACGATCGCCACCAGCAGGATCGGCAGGTAGCTGAGCGTCGGCCCCTTGACCACGCCGAGCAGCGAGTCCAGCCAGCCCCACTGGAAGACCGCCACCTGGGCGCCGAGCGCGGCGCCCATCGAGAGCAGGAAGCCGAGGATCGACTTGAGCGGCACCACGAAGGTGCGGAAGGCGAAGCTCAGCAGGATGAAGGAAAGGCCGACCACGACCGCCAGGAACTCGGGCAACGCCGCCGCGAGCTTCGCGGAGGTGTCGATGTTGATCGCGGCGGTGCCGCCGACCAGCAACCGCGCGCCGCTGCCGGCCGCCAGGGCACGGCGATGTGCACGAATGTATTGGACGAGGTGCTCGGTTGAGACGCTGGCCGGGCCCTGTCGCGGCACGACGTTGACCACTGCGACACCGTTCGCGAGAGTACTCAGTTGGGCGTGCGCGACGTGATCGAGCCGCCCCAGCGACTGCGTGATCCGCACCGCCGCCGCAGTGCCCGGCACAGGCTCGGCCACGACCGTCAAGACCCCGTTGTACCCGACCCCGAAGTGCCTTGCGATGAGGTCGTAGGCACGGCGCGAGGTATCGGTGCCTGGTCGCGAGCCGGCGCCGCTGACGCCCTGCCGCATGGCGATGATCGGCGTGGCCAGAACGGCCAGCGCCACGATGCCGGCGACCAGCGCCAAGCCGTGGTGGCGGCTGATCAGGCCCGCCCAGCGCGCGCCCGCGGTGCGCTCGGGAGCGTCCACCGCCTGACAAGTAGCGCGGCGTGCCCGCCCGAAGATCCGTAGCTCCGAGAAGCGTGCGGCGCGCGAACCGATCAGACCGAAGATCGCCGGCAGCAGGGTCTGCGCGGCCAGCAGCGCCATCAGCACCGCCCCGGCTGCGCCCAGCCCCAGCGTCGTCAGGAACGGCAGGCCGACCAGGCTCAGCCCGCAGAGCGCGATGATCACCGTCAGCGCCGCGAACACGACCGCGTCGCCCGCGGTCCCGGCGGCGTACCCCGCTGCCTGCTCGGGCTCGTCGCCGGCAAGCAGGTGCTGCCGGTAGCGGGTCAGGACGAACAGCGAGTAGTCGATCCCGCAGGCCAGCCCCAACATCGCCGCAACCGTCATCGCGGTCGAGGCGACGTTGAGGATCGCGGCGAGAGCCGTGAGCGCCAGCGACGAAACCGCGACGCCGACCAGCGCGGTGACGATCGGCACTCCGCTCACCAGTAGCGAACCGAAGGTCAGCGCCAGGATGACCAGCGCGACCACGATGCCGATCACGTCGGGGGTGCTGCTGAGGAGCCCCGAGTTCGGGTACACGCTCCCACCGAACTCGACCTGCAGCCCGGCCCGCGCTGCCGGCTGTACTGCCGGACGCAACTTGTCGATCGTGCTCTGGCCGACGTCGCCGTAGGTGGCCGTGTCGTAGTAGATGGTGGCCAGCGCCACGTGCTTGTCCGGCGAGATCAGCCCGGTCGCCGCGGGGCTCGCGACACTGGCGACCTGCGGCAGCTTACGCAGCCGCGCGAGTGCCTGCTGCATTGCAGCGGCGCTGCTGGCGCTGGTGATCGGGCCGTGGGAGTTGGCGAACACCACTTGTGTGGTCAGACCGGCGGCGGCGGGGATCTTCCGCTGGAGCACCGTGATCACCTGCTGGGACTCGGTGCCCGGCATCGTGAAGGCATCGTTGGTCTTCCCGCCCGAGAGCTTCGCACCGGCGGCGAGGGCGACCACCGCGGTGAGCCAGACCGCAAGCACGATCAGGCGGTGGCGATAGCACCAGCGTCCCAGCTTGTAGAGGTGCAGCGACATGACGGGGGTTTCCTTTCGGGTGGATGCAGGATTGGCCCTGGCCGACGTCCGGATAATACTGCAACACGGTGCAGATTTGCAACACGTCGTAAATCTGCCCTGCGTCGTCGCCTGTTGCTAGTCTGGGCGCATGTGTCCGCCGGCCCCCACCAACGTCACCGCCTCTGCCTACGCCGGTTCCACAGCCGCCGGCGACTCCACAGCCGCCCCCGATCCCACAGCTGACGCCGAACCGCCCGCGATCGGCTCCGACGTCGATCCGCTGGCAGGGCTGGGCCTGCGCGAGCGCTCGAAGGTGCAGCGCCGCAGTGCGATCCAGCGCGCCGCCATGCAGCTGTTCGCGCAGCAGGGCTACGACCAGACCACGATCACCGAGATCGCGGAGGCTGCCGGCGTCTCGCGCCGGACGATCTCGGCCTACTTCCCGACCAAGCTCGCGATCGCCACTGCTTACGCCGACGCGATCGCCGATCGCGCGATGGCGATCTTCACCGAGCACCGCGAGGAAGGCCTCTTGGCGACGGTCGATCGCTGGCTGACGGCAGAGGAGACCACGTTCTTCGACCCGCCTCTGGCCGCCATGGCGTCTGCCATGTACGTAGCGAATCCGGCGCTCGAGGCGATCGGCTCGGCACGGGTCGGCGCCGCCGCCGATCTCGGTCGCACGTTGCTGGTGGAAGAGAGCGGCGCCGACGTTGACGAGACACGCCTGCGCGTGGGTGAAGCGGCGATCATGGCGGTCTTCAACTCCTACATCGGCGAGATCAACACCAACGGACCGAGCGCGCAGCGGCACCGCGCGGTGATCGAGGTCTTGGCCGCGCTGATCGACGCGATCCTCGGCCGCGGCGCCGACGCTACGGCCTAACCGTCGGCAGGCCGGCGGCTTGGGCAGCGCTCAGGAGCCGGTCATCATAGGCGACGAACGCAGTCAGCCGTCGCCACCGCGGCGGCGACGGCTGCCGCCTAGTGGACTCGCCGGCGAGATCGGACGGCGGCTGCAGAAAGGGTGCGCGCCAGCGGGCGCGCACCCAATAGCCTCATGCTCCCAGTTTCGCGCCCTCGGGGTCGAGGGCCAGCGAAGCCGTGGCCACTGGCCGCTCCGCCGGCTCGGGCCGGGCGCGCAGGACGCGCCCCGCGAGCACATAGATGATCGCGGCGGCGAGGAAGCCGACGTAGTAGCTGGTGTCGATGTTGCCGAGCGCCTTCGCGATCGGACCCTCGTAGAACGGCCCGTCGATGAACGGCAGCTCGATCAGGACGCCGAGCACGAAGGCGGCGAGCGCCGGCCAAGCGAACGGCGACAGCGTCTTCGCGGAGAGGCGCTTGCGCCGGACCCCGCGGCGCAGGTAGAAGTCGACGACCACGACGCCCAGCCACGGTGTGATCCAGTAGCCGAGCATCAGTAGGAAGTCCTCGTAGTTGCCCTCGAAGTTGCCGCTGCCCGCAACCGCGATGACGAAGCCGAGCACGCACGTCGCCATCGTCAGCAGCGCGCGCCGGCCGCCGACACCGAGCGCCGCCGCCGACAGCGCGTTCGAGTAGGCGTTGAGCGCATTTGCCGCGACACCGCCGAGCACGATCGCCAGCACCGCGACGTCGCCGAAGCCGCCGGCGACGTGATGCAGCGCCGCGACCGGATTGGACGTGCCGGCGCCGGCCAGCACCGCAACCGCCACCCCCAGCAGCTCCATCCAGACGGAGGCGACGAAGCTGCCGAGAAACGCCGAGCCGAGCACGCGCCCTTTGCGGGTGCGCTCCGGCAGGTAGCGCGAGTAGTCCGACGCGTACGGCGCCCAGCTTGCGACATAGGAGAACGCCGCCGAGAGCATGACCGCGAACGCGGTCCACTCGCCGTGATGGACCACGTGGTAGGAGCCGAGCGCGCCACCGCGCGTGACGGCGTGGATCGTGACGATCAGGAACAGCACGCCCAGCACGACCGTCATCACGCGCTCGAAGCCGTGGATCAGATCGTGGCCGTAGACGGCAAGCACCGCCTGCACGAGCACCAGCAGCGCCGATGCCACCCAGATCGGCATCCCCGGCACCAGGATCCTCAGGCCTTCAGCGGCGAGGATCGTGTTGACCGCGAACCAGCCGAGCGTGCTCAGGTAGTTGAAGGCCGCCGGCAGCCGTGAGCCGAGCCGGCCGAAGGTGTAGCGCCCGAGGATCAGCTGGGGCAGGCCGGCCGCCGGCCCCATCGGCGAGCAGACCGCCACCGCAAGGGCGCCGAGCAGGTTCCCGATCAGGACCGACGCCAGCACCAGCGGCCACGAGAGGCCGAGCGTGACCGGCAGGACGCCGAGCGCGAAGTCGCCGATCGTGATGTTCGATCCGAACCAGAGCGTCAGCTGATCAAGCGGGCGACCATGGCGCTCACCGGCGGCGACCGGCTCGATGCCACGGCTCTCGACGGCGAGGAGCGGCCCGTGCTGGCGGGTGTCCGAGAGCGCTTCATCCTGTGTGGAGATGCGATGATGAGTTGACATGGATGCCTGGACCTCCTCAGGTCTGGTGGCGGCATCGGAGCCGTCTGGCAGCGGTCTCGAACCCACTGCCAAGTTCGATTGTGTGAGTATATAACTACTACTGGAAAACTTAGTGACGCCGCAAGTCATTGAGCCGGTCTCCCATGAGAGCCTCGCGGTAGTGCTGCAAGTTCGCGAGGATCGTCTCTGCGTGCTGCTCTGGCAGCGGGCACAGTCGCCCGCGCGCGGTTGCTGGGCCCTGCCGGGCGGACTGCTGGCCGTCGGCGAGAGCCTGGAGAGCTCGATCCAGCGTCACCTTGCGGCGAAGGTCGACGTCGCCGAGCTGGCTCACCTCGAGCAGCTTGAGACCCGCTCCGACCCCAGCCGTCTGCACGGCCACCGGCTGCTTGCCACCGCCTACCTCGGCCTGATCCCGATCGACGCCGAGCCCGCCGTCCCCGACGACACCTGCTGGCATCCGGTGGACGCGCTGCCGCCACTCGCGTTCGACCACGCCGAGCTCGTCGCGGCCGGCTGCGAACGGCTGCGCAGCAAGCTCTCCTATACGAACATCGGCTTCGCGCTTGCTCCCGCCACGTTCACGATCTCCGAGCTGCGCGAGATCTACCGCGCCGCGCTCGGTCACGAGATCTCCGCCTCCAACCTCTCGCAGGTGCTGCTTCGCCGCCAGGAGATCACGCCGACCGGCGGCGCTCGCCGGCCCGGCCCCGCCGGCGGCCGACCGGCGGCGACCTACCGCTTCTGCACCCGGACCCTCGAGGTCACCGACCGCTTCGCTGTGCTGCGACCGCCGGCCCCCGCCACCAGCGGCTCGTGACGGGCAGCTGGTGAGCAACCCCTCCCTTCACGGCGACCTGCTGTGGCTGCTGCTGGCTGGCTTCGGCGGCGGCCTGGCCGGTTCGATCGCCGGCATCGCGTCGCTGGTGAGCTATCCCGCGTTGTTGGCCCTCGGACTCGCGCCCGTGGCGGCGAACGTCTCGAACACGGTTGCGCTCGTCTTTAACAGCGTTGGCTCGGTCTGGTCATCGCACCCGGAGCTTGCGGGGCAACGGGGGCGCGGCGTGCGGCTCGGCGCGGTCGCGATCGCCGGTGGCGTCGTCGGCAGTGCGCTGCTGCTGCTCACCCCGTCCGACACGTTCCAGAAGATCGTGCCCTGGCTGATCGCGATCGCGGTCGTCGCGATCCTCGTCCAGCACGACCGCTCGGGGGACCTGACGGGCGCACTGTTGCGCTGGCCGACCTGGGCGTTGTGTTGCGGCGTGTTCCTCGTCTCGATCTACAGCGGCTACTTCGGCGCCGCCGCGGGCATCCTGATGCTGGCGTTGCTGCTGGCCGGCACGGGCGAGGTGATCGCTCGCAGCAACGCGATGCGGAACCTCGTCTGCGGTCTCTCGAACGCGATTGCCGCCGTGGCGTTCATCGCCTTCGGCCCGGTTCGCTGGGGCGCGGTGATCCCGCTCGCGGTTGGGTGCCTGATCGGCGGCTGGCTCGGCCCGATCATCGTCCGCCACGTCCCCGCCCGACCGCTGCGACTGCTGATCGCCGTCTGTGGCTTCGCCCTGGCCGTGCACCTGGGCTGGGACGCGTACCGCTAGACGGGCGCGCGGTTGGTTCGCCGCCGCGGCCGCCGCTTAGTCGAGGGCGCTCCTTGGTCGTGGGTACCGCTTAGCGGCGATCGCTCTTTGGTCGTGGGCCCAAGCCCCCTCCAGCCGCGAACGCCCCGGCCACCGAGGCGGTCCACCAGCCCGTCAAATAACCGGACCACACGGTCCGGTTACCTGCTACTCTATCCGGACTATTCAGTCCTCTTATACCGCTTCTCTCCCTCTCACTCCCCCTGGAGGTCCAGAACAGTGCCTTTCAGCACTTCCCAGAGCAATCGCTGGCTGATCCTCGTGATCGCCTGCATGGCGCAATTCATGGTCGTGCTCGACAACACGATCGTGAACGTCGCGCTTGCCTCCATCCAGCGGGGGCTGCACTTCTCGAACTCAGGGCTACCCTGGGTGATCAACGCGTACACGCTGATCTTCGGCGGCTTTTTGATGCTCGGTGGTCGCGCCGCCGACCTCCTTGGTCGCCGACGCCTGTTCATCATCGGCATCACCTTGTTCGCCGGTGCATCAATTCTGAACGGGTTTGCGCAGTCCTCGACGATGCTGACCCTCGGCCGCGGGCTGCAGGGCCTCGGCGGTGCGCTGGTCTCACCGGCCGCGCTGTCGATCATCATGACCACCTTCGAGAACGCCCGCGAGCGGACCCGCGCGCTCGGCGTCTGGAGCGCGGTCGCCGCCAGCGGCTCCGCCTTCGGGCTGCTGCTCGGTGGTCTGCTCACCGACCTCGTCTCGTGGCGCTGGAACTTCTTCATCAACGCACCGGTCGCCGCCGTGACGATCCTCATGGCGCTGCGCTTCGTGCCCGAGTCGCACGCCGACCTCGGCCACCGGCGGTTCGACGCACTCGGCGCGACCACGGTCACCGGCGGCCTGCTGTCACTGGTGTTCGGGATCGTCAAGGCCCAGACCTGGGGCTGGGGCTCAGCGCGCACGCTCGCGGCGCTTGGCGCCGGCATCGTGCTATTGGCGACGTTCACCGCGATCGAGGGCAGAACCAAGGCGCCACTGGTGAAGCTGTCGATCTTCCGGATTCGCTCGCTGATGACCGGCAACGTCGTGATGTTGCTCGCCGCTGCCGCGATGTTCGGGATGTTCTACTTCATCTCGCTCTATGTCCAGGACGTGCTCGGCTACAGCCCGCTGCGCGCCGGGCTCGCGTTCCTGCCGGCGTCCTTAGGGATCATCGCCGGCGCTGGGATCGGGCAGAGCTTGATCCCGCGGATTGGCGTCCGGTCGGTCGCGACCATCGGCTTGCTGCTCGCTGCCACCGGGATGGCGCTGCTGACCCGGGTCCCGGTCCACGGCAGCTACGTCTCCGACCTGCTCGTCGGCATGGTGCCGATGGCAATCGGCATGGGCCTCACGTTCGTGCCGGTGACGCTGCTCGGCACCTCCGGCGTCAGTAGCCAGGACGCCGGCATGGCCTCTGGCCTGTTCAACAGCGCCCAGCAGGTCGGCGGCTCGCTCGGCCTGGCCGTCCTCGCGACGCTGGCCGCAGACCACACGTCGAGCCTGACCCACACGGGTGCGGCCTCCTCCGCGCACCTCCAGGCACTGGTCTCCGGTTACCACGTCGCGTTCATGGGCGGCGCGGGGATGCTCGCCGCCGGGGCAGTGCTGCTGGTTGCGCTGCTGCGTCGCCATCACCTCGAGCACGTCAGTGTCGCGCCGGACGCATCGGCCGTGGCGGCTTGACCAACCACGCTGGAGACGCTGCCGCGTGGCCCCAGCGTCGGTTCTCGCCGGTGCCGCCCCGCATGGGCGGCACCGGCACTGCCCCTGACCAGGGTGCTGGCATCGTTCAAATAGCTCCCATGCCGGGTAACTTCCGGGCCTTGTACAGGTACGCTGAATAGATGGCCGTGCAGCAAGATTCTGGCGAGGCGCGCCCGCAGCGCGCCGATGCCGTTCGTAACCGCGAGCGGCTGCTGGCTGCCGCCGCCGCGGTGTTCCGCGAGCGCGGGCTCGGGGGCGGCGTCGGCGAGATCGCCGCGCGGGCGGGCGTCGGACGTGCGACTCTGTTCCGTAACTTCCCGACCAAGCAGGCGCTGATGGTGGCGCTGCTTGCTCACGAGATGCGCCAGGCGATCGCGCAAGGTCGCCAGACGCTGGCAGAGGCCGACGACCACGGCGTGCTGCTGCAGTATGCGGAGCGCGTCGTCGCCTTGCAGCAGGAGAACCGCGGGCTGCTTCAGGCAGTCGCCTGGGATGCTTACATGGAAGACCCGGAGATCGCCACCACACACACCGACTTGATGGCGCTGCTCGACGAGATGATCGCCCACGACCAGCGGCTCGGACTGATCCGTGAGGGCATCGGCTCCTCTGACGTGATGATGCTGATGAAGGGCGTGTTCGCCGTCGCGTGCTCGCCGCTCGGTGGCGACACCGGCGCCGTGGAGCGTCACCTCGAGCTGGTCGGCCAGGCGATCGCCGCATCGGGCCAGGCGTGATCCGCGCTCGGCTGTCGCGGATTTTCACCCTATACGGTGCAAGGTCCGCGACGGCCAGCGGCGGGTCGGTCTGATCGGGCCCTCGGTCCGCCGCCGGAGCCGGGTCCGCCGCCGCAGCCGGGTCCGCCGCCGGAGCCGAGTCCGCCGCCGGAGCCGGTCCGCCGCCGGAGCCCTCAGGCTTCGATCTCGCCCAGCGCCTGCATGACGCCGTCGAGCTCGTCAACGATCTCGCCATCGAGATGCACGTCGGCAAGCTCGTCGTAGTGCGACAGATGCGTGATCACGACCAGCTGGGCCCCGCTCGCCTGTGCCTGGGCCGGCAGCTCCGCGACGGGCATCACCTCCAGCGAGGAGCCGATGCACAGCATCAGGTCGCAACCGTCGGCAAGCTCGAAGGCCCGCTCGATCGCCGCCTGCGGCAGGACCTCACCGAACAGCGTCACGTCCGGCTTCAGCGGCTCGCCGCAGCACGGACAGTAGGGGACGCCGTTGGCCTCGGCCAGCTCGCGCCCATGCTGGCGATCGACCTGGTAGCCGCAGCGGCAGACCAACTTGCGCACCGAGCCGTGCACCTCGACGACGTCAGCGCTGCCGGCCTTTTGATGCAGACCGTCGATGTTCTGGGTGATCAGCCCGGCCAGCCGCCCGGCTCGCTGCAACGCGGTCAGCGCCAGGTGCGCGGCGTTCGGCTGGTAGTGCTCGGCAACGTCGAGCCGCTCCCAGTAGAAGTCCCAGAACCGCTCCGGCGCCCTGCGCCAGACGTCGATGTGGGCGGTCTCCATCGGGTTGACACGAGCCCAAAGTCCGCTGGGCGAGCGGAAGTCGGGGATGCCCGAGGCGGTCGAGATGCCAGCACCGGTCAGCGCCACGCATCGTTTGGATGTGGCGATCATCGCGGCTACTTGCCTCTGCCTGGTTGTTACCCGCATCGTGGTGGTCACATTACCGCTAACGATATCCCCGAATCGCAGGCGTTCCGGCGGGGCGTCGCGCCCGCTGGCGCAACGCCCGGGCTGGCGCCTCCCGGCCACCCGCCCGAATGCCCCGCGCCTGCCGTAGCCAGCCACCCTCTACACTAATCGGCCGAGTGATGAGGCTCGCTCGAACCGCGGCAAGTCGCCGCTGATGGCCTCTGGTCCAAGTTCTGAGGCAGCTTGTGAAGAGCGACATCACTTTCCGGGCGAGACAGGATAGCATCCTGCCACCGCTGGGACTGCGAACCGGCGCGTTGACCGTGCTGCTGGCGGTCGTCGCCCTAGCGAGCCGCGCCGGGCTTGGTGGCGGCACGACCGCCACCGCCCGCAGCTGGGCGGGCAGCACAGTCGACGTCCTCGTCGTGGTCGCGCTGGTGCTCGCCGCCGCAACGGTCGTCGTCCTGATCTACGCCTTCACCGGCGCCGGCCGCGGTGGCAAGCACGAGGAGCTGATGATCGGCGGCCGGCCGCAGCGGTCGCTGGGACTCAAGCTGCTCGCGCTGGCCTGCCTCGCGCTGCTGGCCGCGGCGATCGTGGCCGTGATCCTGATCGGCCGCGACAGCCTGGGCGGGCCGGCGCCGGCGCTGCCTGCAAACCCGGTGACGACGCGACCGGTGCCAGCGCCGGCGCCGGCCCGCCCTGCGGCGCACGCGGCCGCTGGCCCACTGCTGCCGTGGTGGTTGGTCGTCGCGGTGGTCGCCGTCGCGGTGGCCGGCACCGCCGCCTTCCTCTGGTGGCGACCGCACCGCGAGCGCGTTGGGGCCATCGCCGCGGAGGCGCGCCGTGCCCGGGCGGCGCTCGATCAGTCGCTGGCGGAGCTTGACGATCAGGCCGAGCCGCGGGCCGCGGTGATCCGGGCCTACGCGCGGATGGAGCAGGTCCTCTCCGAGCATGAGCTGCCGCGCGGTGTCAGCGAGGCGCCGCGCGAGTACATGACGCGCGCGCTGTCGGTGCTCGGCGCGCCGGTGGCGGCAGCGCGGCGTCTGACTGAGCTCTACGAGGAGGCCCGCTTCAGCTGCCACGCGATCGACGCGCGAATGCGATCCGACGCGATCACGACGCTGCGAACGCTGCGGGCACAGCTAGGCGGCAAGGAGCGCACACGATGACGGCGATCGAGATCGGCGTGCTGGTGCTTGCGGCGATCGTAATGCTCGGCGTTGTTCAGTCGTTGAAGCGCTGGCCGGGGCTGCCCAGGGCGCACGCCCGCCGGCCAGCGCCACCGACGGCGCCCGCTGAGCTGCAGCGTCTCGAGGCGCTGGCCGGCGGGCTGCTGACAGAGGGCGACGTCGACCGGGACCTGCGACCGCTGCTACACGACATCGCCGCGGCCCGGCTCGAGCTGGCTGGAGTGCGGCTGGAGAGCGAGCCCGAGCGTGCGCGGGAGCTGCTCGGCGACCGGCTCTGGTTGCTGCTGCAGCGGCAGCGGCAACCATCCGAGGACCGCTTCGCGACGGTGCTTTCGCGGCGGGAGCTTGAAGATCTGATCGACACGTTGGAGCGCTTATGAGCGAACGCAGCGAATCATCGGCACAGGTACAGGCACACGCGGAGGCGATCCTCACCGAGGTCGAGCGCGCGGTCGTCGGCAAGCGTGACGCCCTCGAGCTGGTCCTGATCGCGCTGCTGGCCGACGGGCACGTGCTGCTGGAGGACAACCCGGGACTTGCGAAGACGCTGATCGCCCGCAGCTTCGCGACGGTCACGGGCCTGCGATTCGGGCGGATTCAGTTCACGCCCGACCTGATGCCGTCCGACATTACCGGCGCGTCGATCTACGATCAGCGCCGCGCCGCCTTCGAGTTTCGGCCCGGGCCGATCTTCACCGACCTGGTGCTCGGCGACGAGGTGAACCGCGCCCCGCCGAAGACGCAGGCGGCGCTGCTCGAGGCGATGCAGGAGCGGCAGGTGACAACCGACGACGGCACGTACCCGCTGCCGCGCCCATTTCTCGTGCTTGCCACCCAGAACCCGATCGAGTACGAGGGCACCTACCCGCTGCCGGAGGCGCAGCTCGACCGCTTCATGATCCGGCTGTCGGTCGGCTACCCGGACCGGGCGGCCGAGCAGGAGATGCTGCTGGACCGCGCGCGCAGGCAGGTCGAGGAGGTCGACTTACAGGCGGTGGTCGACCGCGAGCTGCTGCTGGGGATGCAGCGAGCGGTCGAGCGTGTCCACGTCTCCGAGGTGATCGGCGCCTACATGGTCGACCTGGTGCGCGCAACGCGTGAGCACCCGCAGGTCGCAGTCGGCGCGAGCCCGCGCGGATCGCTGGCGCTGCTGAAGCTCGCCCGTGCCGCAGCGGCGCTCGACGGCCGTGACTTCGTCACCCCCGACGACGTCAAGCGGATCGCGGTGCCGGCGCTCTCGCACCGGCTCGTGCTGAAGCCGGAGTACTGGGTCCAGGGCGCGGACGACGCGGCGATCGTCGAGGACTGCCTCGCGAGCGTGCCAGCGCCCGCCCCGGAGACGTCTGTTGACGACGAGTCGCCGGCCGGACCCGAGCCGCCGGAGCCGACCACCGCTCGATGAGCCTCACCCGTCATGTCTCGCCGCGCCTGCGCGGCTATGCGGTGATCGCCGCGGGCGCTCTGCTCGCGGCGCTCGCGGGCGGGCGTCCCGCGCTGATCGCGGTGGCGGCGGTGTTCCTGACCTTCCTGCTGGCGGGCGTGACCCTCGCCCGCCGGCCCGACATCGAGGTCACGACCGCACTTGCAAGCGAGCGCGGGCTTGAAGGCGAGCCGCTGCCGCTCACGCTGACCGCTCGCAGCCACGGCGGTCCGGCCGAGCTGAGCCTCACGCTCAACCCACCCGAGGGCATTGACGCACCCCAGCGCACCTGGGCGCTGGCGCTGCCGCTCGGCGGCGAGGCCACGGTGCAGGCCGAGCTGGTGCCGCGGCGCTGGGGCGTGCGCGGCGCCGGAACGGTGCTGGTCGAGGCCAGCGACCCGCTGCGGCTCTTCCGCTGGCGTGGCAACTACGCCAGCGAGGGACAGGTACGGGTCTATCCGCGACCGGAGCGACTCCGAACGCTGATCGCACCCCGCAGCACCCAGAGCCTCACCGGTAACCGCGTCGCCCGTAGTCGCGGCGATGGCATGGAGTTCGCCGAGGTACGGCCGTTCGTCTCAGGCGACCGCGCCCGTCGCATCAACTGGGCCGCCAGCAGCCGCCGTGGCGAGTTGTTCGTCAACGACACTCACCCCGACCGCAACGCCGACGTCGTGCTGTTCCTCGACACCTTCGAGGAGACGCGGCTCGGGAGCGAAGGCACGCTCGACCTCGGGCTGCGCGCCGCCACCTCACTTGCAAGCCAATATCTGGCGGCCCGCGATCGCGTCGGCGTAGTCAGCTTCGGCGGCGTCCTGCACTGGCTCGAGCCGGCACTTGGCAGCCGCGCGGGCTACCGCATCGCCGATGCCCTGCTGCAGGCCGAGGTCGTCTTCAGCTTCGTCACGAAGACGCTCGACGTGATCCCCCGCCGGCTGCTGCCCTCGGGGGCGCTGGTGATCGCACTGACGCCGCTGCTCGACACGCGCACGATCGCGGCGCTGATCGACATCCGGGGCCGTGGCTACGACCTTGCGATCGTCGAGTGCGATCCCGAGCCCTTCCTGCCCCCAGCAAGCTCCGCTGAGCAGGACCTCGCGCGCCGGCTCTGGCGCCTCGAGCGCGAGGCGCTGCGTCACCATCTGCGGCGCCAGGGCGTCTCGCTCGTGCGCTGGGAGCCGGATCAGCCGCTGTCGATCCCGATCGCGGCGATGTCCGCGTCAAGGCGCCAGCTGCAGTCGGGACGGGTGGCGTGAGCGAGCGGACACGCAGTCTGGCCGGCATCGCGCTGGCAGGCGTACTCGCCGTTGCCTACGCCCTGTACGTGCTGCTCGCACCCGCGGCGACGGATGCGACCGCACCGCTTGTCGCAGCCGTGATCCTGCTCTGCGCCGAGCTGGTCGCGGGCGGCCCAGGCACACTGCGGGGTCGCAGGACGACGCGCGGTTCCAGGACGCTGCCGGGTTCCAGGACGCTGCCGGGTCCCAGGACGACGCCGGTTCCCGACTCACCCCAAGGCTCGGCGCAGCGGCGCCGAGCTCACCTGCTGCGACTGGCGACCGTGACGCTTGCAGGGGTCGTCGTCGGCTACATCGCGCTGGCGGTCGCGTCCGTGCAGGTCGGCACGGGCATCGCGCTGACCGTGCTCGGCGCCGTTGCTGCCGTCCTCGCACTGTGGCTCACGGCGCTGGCGGCACGCCGCTCGTGAGCGCTTCAGCGGCGCAGCGCCCGTGAGCAGATCGTTCTTTCCGCCTCCGCCTATCAAATGGGTATGTGGAGGCGGAAAGAACGCGATCGTCCCGGCGCGCCGGGACGGCGCCCCTACCTAGAACTCCTCGTACGTGGCTGGGTCTTGGTCGTGCAGCCGGCCATCCGGGCGGCCCAGACGGGTGATCGCCGCGAACTCCGCGTCGGTGAGCACGAGCTTGAGGCTGGCGATGTTCTCGATCTGGCGCGCGTCGGACTGCGCCTTGGGCAGCGGCACCGAGCCCAGGGCCCGGTGCCAGGCCAGCACCACCTGCCCGGGGGTCGCGTTGTGGGCCTTCGCGATCTTCTTAATCACCGAGTTCGACAGCAGATCGCTGCCACGCCCGAGCGGGCTCCACGCCTCGGTGACGATTCCCCACTCACGGTGATACGCAAGCGCCTTGAGCTGCGGAAAGTACGGGTGCAGCTCGATCTGGTTCACCGTCGGGCGTACGCCCGTCGCGGTCTCGATCCGCTCCAGGTGCTTGGGCAGGAAGTTCGAGACGCCGATCGTGCGAACGAGCTCCCGCTCGCGGGCCTCGATCAGCGCCTGCCAGGCCTCGACGTATTTACCGACGCGCGGATTCGGCCAGTGGATCAGATAGATGTCGATGTAGTCGAGGCCGCTGCGAAAGACGCTCTCCTCGATCGCCGCCAAGGCCTCCTTATAGGAGTGGTGGCGACCCGGCAGCTTGCTTGTGAGCTTCAGCTGCTCGCGGTCGAGCGGAGCCTCGCGGATTGCCTTGCCGACCGCGCCTTCGTTCTCGTAGTTGAACGCGGAGTCGAACAGCCGATAGCCGTGTCCGATCGCACGCTTGATCACCTCAACGCCCTCGGCGCCATTCAGCTTGTAGGTACCGAAGCCGATCGCTGGAAACGCGGTCGCGGGGCCCCTCGGTGTCAGCACCAATCTCACTCATGCGCCCAATTTAGAGAGCAGACCGCTGCAACACTAGTTTGGCGCGCGCGAGATCGAACATGTGTCCAGATGGTGAACCCGCGCCGAGCAGGCGCCAGGTGGTACGTTCCGCCGTATGAGCGACATTCAACAGGTACATGCCCGCCAGATCTTCGACAGCCGTGGCAACCCCACGGTCGAGGTCGATGTCGTGGCGGCGTCGGGCGCGCATGGACGCGCAGCCGTTCCCTCCGGTGCCTCCACCGGCGAGCTTGAGGCCGTCGAGCTTCGCGACGGCGGTGCCGCTTACGGCGGCAAGGGCGTCAGCACAGCAGTGAATGGCGTCAACGGCGAGATCGCCAAGGCCGTCGCCGGCCGCGACGTCGCCGACCAGGCCGGGCTGGACCAGGCGCTGATCGACCTCGACGGCACCGAGAACAAGGCCCGCCTGGGCGCCAACGCGATCCTCGGCGTGTCGATGGCAGCCGCGCGCGCTGCCGCGGCTGAGCAGGGCCTGCCGCTTTACCGCTACCTCGGCGGCGACGATGCCAGCCTGCTGCCGACGCCGATGATGAACGTCCTGAACGGTGGCGTTCACGCCGACAACCCGGTGGACTTCCAGGAGTACATGATCATGCCGGTCGGCGCGACCAGCTTCACGGAAGTCATGCAGATGGCCACCGAGACCTACCACGAGCTGAAGTCGATCCTGAACAAGGACGGCCTCGCCACCGGCGTCGGTGACGAGGGTGGCTTCGCCCCGCAGCTGAAGTCGAACGAGGCGCCGATCGAGTACCTCGTGAAGGCGATCGAGGCCGCCGGCTACAAGCCCGGCGAGCAGATCGCGATCGCGTTCGACCCGGCCTCCAGCGAGTTCTACGAGGACGGCGTCTACAACCTGAAGGGCGAAGGTCGCAAGCTGAAGATCGACGAGCTGATCGAGTACTACGAGCACCTGGTCGACACTTACCCGATCGTCTCAATCGAGGACGGCGCCTCCGAGGACGACTGGGAGGGCTTCAAGCAGCTCACCGACCGCCTCGGCAGCAAGGTCCAGCTCGTCGGCGACGACATCTTCGTCACCAACCCGAGCATCTTCAAGCGCGGCATCGAGCAGGGCATCGCCAACTCGATCCTGATCAAGCTCAATCAGATCGGCACGGTCACCGAGACCCGCAAGGCGATCTCGATGGCCCACGACGCCGGCTACACCGCCGTCGTCTCGCACCGCTCCGGCGAGACCGAGGACGCGTTCATCGCAGACCTCGTGGTCGCCACCGGCACGGGCCAGATCAAGACCGGCGCACCGGCCCGCTCCGAGCGCGTCGCGAAGTACAACCAGCTCCTGCGCATCGAGGAGGAGCTGGGCTCGAGCGCCCGCTTCGGCGGTCGCAGCACGCTCGCCCACTAGCGAAGCGTCAGGTCGCATATCGCGGCACTGGATGCGTGGCCCGGACCCGCTGGTCCGGGCCACCGGCGTCTCCAGGGATGGGAGTCCGTCGCGACTCCCGGGGCCGCGCGCCCTGCAGGTATCGGCATCCGGAGCCGCTCGGGGCGCGCGGCCCCGCCCCGCCCCGGTACTACACTCCTCGCCAGAGGCGATGAAGCTCGCCGCAACTGCGCTTTCGGGCGCTGATGGCTTCTGCTCGTGACGCATCACAGCAAGCAGCGGAGGCAAGTCGGTGAGCTTCAAACAGGCAGCAGTAAGGACGGCCCCGGAGGCGACGGCACAGTTCGTCAGCATCCTCTTTCCCAGCGCCGAGCCGGAACTCGGTCAGACGACCCCCGAGCCTGACTACTTCGTCGACCTGAATCTCGATCAGATCTCCAGCTCGGTCTTCGCAAGCCGCGGCGACTATGCGCTGGCACCGTACTTCGCGCAGACATTGCACGAGACCGACGCCGTGCGCTACCGCCAGGCTGTGATGCGCGACCTCGAGCACGACGAGATCAGCCGACCGGTTCGCGACTTTGCGCTGGCGATATCCGACTGCCGTCAGCAGCTCGCCTACGCGCGTAAGCTCCACAGCCCGTTCCAGAAGGAGCGCTATTTGCTGGCGGCGTTCACGACCTACGGCGACGCGGTGCTGGCGTTGGCAGCGGCGCTTGGCGCAGCGCGCCTGACCTCGGCCGCGCTGCGCGGACTGCGCGACTACCTCGAGCGCTACGTCGCATCGACGCGATTCAAGTCATTACGGGAAGACGGTCGACGCGTGACGGAGGCACTCAACGGCATCCGCTACACGCTGCAGATCCGCGAGATGCGCGTCAGCGTCGACACCTATCAGGAGCAGCCCGACCTCGCGCAGCGCGTCGAGGAGACGTTCGCGCGCTTCCGCCAGAGCGAAGTGCAGAGCTACCGCTCGCACTTCCCCGAGCCGGTCGCGCTGGACCCCGTCGAGGAGCAAGTGCTGGCGCTGGTCGCGAAGGTCTACGAGGACGAGTTCAGGGAGCTCGCGGACTACTGCGTGCACTACCACACCGCGCTCGATCGAACGCTGCTGCGGTTCGATCGCGAGGTGCAGTTCCTGCTCGCCTACCGCGACTACATCGCGCCGTTGCAGGCCGCCGGGCTCGCGTTCGCCTATCCGACAGTTCGGACCGAGTCGAAGGAGGAGCACGTCGAGGACGCCTTCGACCTGGCGCTCGCGGCGCAACTCGTCGCCGCTGGCGAGCCTGTGGTCACCAACGACTTCACGCTCGCCGGCGTCGAGCGGGTGCTCGTCCTGACCGGTCCCAATCAGGGCGGCAAGACCACGTTCGCCCGGATGCTCGGCCAGCTCCACCACCTGGCGGCGCTCGGCCTGCCGGTGCCGGGGCGCAGCGCCGACCTGTTTCTACCCGATCGGATCTTCACGCACTTCGAGCGCCGGGAGAGCCTCGAGTCCCTGCGCAGCAAGTTCGAGGAGGAGGTCTACCGCATCCACGACATCCTCGCCGAGGCCACCGGCGACAGCCTCCTGATCATGAACGAGAGCTTCAGCTCGACCACCACCCGGGATGCGCGGGCGGTCGGCGAGCGGGTGTTGCGGCAGGTGATCGACCGGCAGATGCTGTGCCTGTACGTCACCTTCATCGACGAGCTCTCGCGGCTGACCGAGAACGTGGTCAGCATGATGAGCACGGTCGATCCCGAGGATCCGACGGTGCGGACCTTCCGGATCGTGCGCAAGCCGGCCGACGGGCTCGCGCACGCCGTCCTCCTGGCGAAGATCTACGGCCTCTCCTACGACCAGCTGAAGACAAGGCTCACAGCATGAAAGTCCACCTGATGCACCCCGAGGCGGCGTTCGACGCCTACGCCGAGCTGCCACCAATGGCCGACGCGTTGCTGACGGACCTGGAGCTGCAAACGCTGCTGGATGCGATGGCGGGCGGCGACCCGATGATCGAGCAGGTCGCTCGCACCGCGCTGCTGAACGGTGTTGCCGATCCGGCGTTGATCGCATACCGTCAGGCAGCGCTACGCGATTGCCTCGCGCAGCCTGATGCAATCCGCCAGCTCTACGGCATTGCATCCGCAGCGCTGCACGACGAGCACAAACAGTGGGGCCTCAGCAGCTACACCTCCGCGCATTCGATTCTGTCGCGCTCGCTGACCGTCATCGAGTTGCTCGTAAGGCGCCTGCGGCAGCTTCGCGAAGTCGGCGAACGGGCGGGCGTGGCCTTTTACTCGGAGGCATTCACGGATCTGTTTGCGACGCTCGCGCGCAAGTGCTCGGACGAGTACTTCAATCAGGTCGCCGAGGTCACCGCGCTGCTGCAGGACAAGCGTGGCACGCTGGCCGCCGTTCGCCTCGACGCCGGCAACCGCGGCCAGGACTACCTGCTGCTGCAGGCGCTACCGCAGAGCTGGCGCGATCGTGTCACCGCGCTACGTCGCCACCACCCCAGCTTCCAGATCTCCGATCGCGACGAGGCTGGGGCGCGGGCGGTTGCAGAACTCGCCGACCGCAGCCTCGATCCGGCCGCGAACGCAACAGCGCAGGCCGCCCAGCATGTGCTCAGCTTCATGCGGTCGCTGCAAACCGAGCTTGCCTTCTACGTCGGCTGCCTGAACCTGCAGGAGCGTCTGACTGAGCTCGGGCTGTCGACCTACCTGCCGCGACCGCGTGAGCGCACCCACCACACGCTCGCCGCCACTGACCTTTACGACGTCTGTCTAGCTCTGCACTCGCGCGGTTCGGTGGTCGCCAACGACATCAAGGCGCCGGGCGGGGCGCTGGTACTAATGACCGGCACAAACCGAGGTGGCAAGTCGACGCTTCTGCGCGCCATCGGTCTCGCACAGCTCATGATGCAGTGCGGCATGTTCGTCGGCGCGGCAAGCTTTACCGCGAACGTGCGTAGCGGCATCTTCACGCACTTCAAGCGGCCAGAGGACCCCAGCATGCACGTCGGCAAGCTCGCCGAGGAGCTTGAGCGCATGCACAACATCGTCAAGCTGATCACGCCGGACAGCATGTTGCTTTGCAACGAATCGTTCGCCTCGACGAACGAGCGCGAGGGATCGGAGATCAGCCGTCAGCTGGTTACTGCGCTGATCGACTCAGGCGTGAAGGTGCTGTTCGTGACACACCTCTACGAGCTTGCCCACGGCTTCTACGATGAGCAACGTCCCGACACCGTGTTCCTGCGGGCGACGCCGCCGGACGCGAATGGCGAGCCGACGTTCAAGCTGGCGCCGGGTGAGCCGGAGCCGACCAGCCACGGCCTGCTCGCCTACGAGCGAGTGTTCGGGGCCGTCGCGTAAGGGACTGGTCAGCATGGTCGCGCGGCATGCTGTCGACGCCCGCCGAGCGTCAGGCCCAACGTAGCCATGAGCGCTGCGAGCATCCAGGCAGCGGCGTAGATGAAGCCGGCCGCGGGCGAGATCGCGATCCAGATCACACCGACGACTGCGGAGGAGGCAAAGTCGCCGAGCGACTCGACCCCGCCGAGCAGCCCGAACCCGCTGCCGCGCAGCGCATCGGGCAGCGCGCCAGCGATCAGCGCCGATTCCGCGGTCTCCGCCAAACCGATCCCAGCGGCTGCGAGCAGGAACGCCGGGATCAGCGTTCCCCAACCGTGTACAAGCAGCGCGAACAGCAGGTAGGCGCCAAGATACAGCGCTGCCCCCACCGCAAACGGCCCCAGCGGACCGACCCGATCGACCACATGCCCGCTGGCGTAGGCGACGATCGACGCCGCAAGGTTGTGCCCCGCATACACGAGCACCGCCAGCGACGTGGCCGCGGCCACCGCATAGCCATCCGCACGCAGCAACTCGGTCGCCCGCAGAATCAGCAACGTCGTCGCCATGTTGCCCAACTCGAACGCCGCGATCGGCACCAGCGCCGTATACACGCCGTGCCCCCGGATCAAGCCTAGCTGCAAGTGCCGCCGCCGCTGCGGCTGCGCATCCGACCGCCGCCGCCGGGCCGCGCGGGCGGCAACAATGATCGCCAGCGCCGAAAAGACACCCGGAATCGCGGCCAGGTAGAGAGCCGGGCGGATCCCCAGCCAGGCGACGAAACCGGCCGCGAGCAGCGGCCCGGCGACAGCGCCAAGGTTGTCGCCGGCGCGCTCCAATCCGAACGCGCGCCCATACGCATGGTCGGGTGCCAACGACGCCAGCGTCGCATCACGCGCCGGCGAGCGCACCCCACGCGCGAGCCACGCCAGCGCCCGCAGCACTCCCGCCTGAAACACGCCTGAGGCCAGACCGATCGCACCGGTCGCCGCCGCCGTCACGAGATAGCCCCCGGACGCCATTCGTGCGCGTCGCTCGGTGTTGTCGGCCAGCGGCCCGGCGATCAACGTCGCCAGGCCGGTGAGGCCATCGCTGATCCCCTCGATCACCCCCAGCGCACCGGCCGTCGAGCGCAGCGTGACCGTGATGAAGCTCGGCAGCACCGAGGTTGTGATCTCATGCCCAGCATCGCTGAAGAAGCTCGCCAACGCGACGCTGATCACGCCGCGAGTGACCCAGCGACGATGGCCGCGATCGGCCTTCGCCTCGATCGACACTTGCCTAGCTCCTGAGCGTCGCGACCAGCACGCGCGGCTCAAGCAGCAGATCAAGTGCGTCGGTAATCGACGCGCAGACGATCTGCGCCGCCAGGATCGCCCGCGTGCTAGCCCCTTCGGGTCCAGTTACAGCGATCGACAGCGCGCAGCTCTCGAACATGCTCACGTCGTTATTACCGTTGCCGATCGCGACGCAGCTCTCGCCCCCCGCTCGCTCGACGAACGTGCGCTTCTCGACGCCGCTTGCGACGCGCTCGCCGCTGACCCCGAGCTGAGCGACGACCTCCTCGAGGGTCCCAAAGGTGTCGGCGGTCAGGATGTGAACGGCAAGCTCCGACCTCAGCCGCGCGAGCCGCTCGGCCACGCCTCCGATCAGCTCGCCGCGGTTACTGAGCGTCCCGTTCTGATCGAGCAGCAGGTGCTCAAGTGAAAGTGTCTCCCGACCAGGAATCTCGACCTTAAGTGTCATCACACGCTCCCATGGCTGCTTGGTGGATTCGATAGAAGCCATCAGCGCCCGGGGCGCGGTTACAGGTGAGCCTCATCACCTCGCCAGAAGGATACCCGCGCCGGTACATCGACCCATATGCGGTCCGGCCGCAGCCGAGCGCGGAGTAGCCGGAACCGGGACCAATCGACGGAAGCACGTTAGTCGCTGCTAATTCGCCAGTCTGAGCATTTCGGTCATTAGCGCAGAGCAGGTGAGCGCCAGGAACGGGCTGAGCGTCCAGTTCAGCACGATGTTGCGCGCGACCGCACGGTTGAGCTTGCTGCGCGCCGTCGCCGCGCCTGCGCCGATCAGCCCGCCGACGATCGTCTGATTGATCGAGGCGTTGTACCCGAGCGCGTTGGCCACCGACAGCGCAAGGGCCTTCGACAACTGCGCGGCGGCAGCCAGCGGTACGTCGAGCGGCAAGATGTCGCGGCCGATGCGCGCCAGCATCCGCCGCCCCCAAGTGAGAATTCCGAGCGCCATCAGCGCGCCACACGCCGCGGCGGCGGCGCGCGTCGTCAGCAACCCGGTACTAACCAGTGACGCAGCGGCGTTGGAGACGTCGTTGGAGCCGAGGATGAAAGCGCTGTAGGCCACTGCAACGACCAGCATCCACTTGAGCGCCCACTGACCACACCGCGCGACTCGCAGCCCGGCAGGCGCAAGCACGAGTCCGAGGACGAAGGCCGCTAGCGGGCCGAGCGCCCAACCGAGCATGATGAGCCCGAACGCCCCGCCGTCCACGTGCAGACCACCGATCAACGCCCCGCCGAGTAGCGAGAAGGCGTAGACCTGGATCGTTGAGGTCGGCAACTTGAAGTAGGTCGAAGCAGTCGTGACCGCCGCGGCCGACAACTGCGCGGCGGCGACATACAACGTCGGCGCGTGTGGCACCAGCCGGGTGTAGGTCCCGACAACGCTGCCGGAGCCCGCAATCGCGCCGACCACGGTCAGGACCGCCGTCAGCGTGAGTGCCGTGCGGATCGAGAGCACACCCGCGCCATAAGCGGTTCCGGCGACCGAGCCGGTGTAGTGGCTGCCCATGCTCCACGCAAACAGCGCACTCGAGACGAGCAGCAGGACATCGATCCCGCTCACATAAGTAACCGGGTCGTCGGATTTTCGCGACGCCAGCGTGCTCTGCTGCGATCGTCGCAGGAGTGGTCCGGCTGGGTGTGTGAGAGTCGCAATCTGGCTTCTTCCGTCTGGCTCGCATGGGTCAGCGGTAGAAGCCATCAGCACCCACGTGTCTCAGCACCATGAGTGCACTCAAAGGCGAGCCTCATCGCCTGCGCGCAAGCATAGACCGCTGGACGCTCAGCGACGTTGGGCGGGCCTGCGACAGCAACCGCTGTCGCAGCACGCTCGCCCACTAGCGTGTTCGGGGCCGCCGCGTAGCGGCGGCCCCGAATGGCCCGTGCCCATCCTGTTGTGCCGAGCCAAGGGTTGCACCGGTCAGGCTGCCGCCGCCCTGAGATGCGGGTGGCCTGAGGTGCGAACAGCCTGACGGCGCGCCTCCGGCGTGGGGGCGCGCCGCGCAGCTGGCTCAGACCGCGGCCGCGACGGCGCTGGCGGCGAGTGCCTGATCGAGGTCACCGATGATGTCGTCGATGTGCTCGATGCCGACCGACAACCGCACGGTCTCCTGGTTGACGCCGGCCGCTTCGAGCTCCTCGTCGTTGAGCTGCGAGTGGGTCGTCGTGGCCGGGTGAATCGCCAGCGATTTGGCGTCACCGATATTCGCCAGGTGGCTGAACAGCTTCAGTGACTCGATGAAGCGCTTGCCGCCCTCCTTGCCGCTCTTCACACCGAAGGTGACAAGCCCGTTGTAGCCGTAGAGCAGCTCGCGCTTCGCGATCTCGTGATAGGGGTCGGACTCGAGGCCAGGGTAATGGACCCAGGCGACATCGGGATGCTGCTCGAGATGCTCGGCGACCGCCAGACCGTTCTCACCATGGCGCTCCAGGCGCAGCGGCAAGGTTTCGATCCCCTGCAGGAACAGAAACGCGTTGAACGGCGAAAGCGCCGAGCCGGTGTTGCGCAGCAGCACGGTCCGTGCGCGGCCGATGTAGGCCGCCGGCCCCAGCGCGTCGGTCCAGATGGTGCCGTGATACCCGGGGTCCGGCGCCGTCAGCACCGCGAAGCGGTCGCCATTGGCGGTCCAGTCGAACTTCCCGGAGTCGACGATCGCGCCGCCGATCGACGTGCCATGACCACCGATGAACTTGGTCAGCGAGTAGACGGCGACGTCGGCGCCGAGCTCGAACAGACGGATGCCGACCGGGGTCGGGACGGTGTTGTCGACGATCAGTGGCAGGCCCTCGGCGTGCGCCGCGTCAGCCCAGGCCTTCACATCGAGCACGTTCAGCAGTGGGTTGCCGACCGTCTCGCCATACACCAGCCGGGTCTTATCGTCGGCGAGGCGCGCCACCGAGCTGGGGTCATCGGCATCCGCGAAGCGCACCTCGATCCCGAACTGCGACAGCGTGTGTGCGAACAGCGCGTAGGTCCCGCCGTAAAGCTGCGAGACCGAGATGATGTTGTCGCCGGACTGCGCGAGCGTCAGCACCGAGTAGGTGACCGCCGCGGCGCCGGAAGCCAGGGCCAGCGCCCCGACGCCGTCGTCGAGCGCGGTCAGCCGCTCCTCGAGCACGGTCCAGGTCGGGTTGATGATGCGCCCGTAGATATTGCCCGGCTTGCGCAGGGCGAACAGGTCGGCAGCATCGTCGGTGTCCGTGAATACGAAGGAGGCGGTCTGGTAAATCGGAACGGCGCGCGAATGGGTTTCGCTGTCGGGATGCTGCCCGGCATGCAACGCGAGCGTTTCGGGCTTCAACGTTTGGGTCATGTGGTTGCTCCTGGCCGGTAATCGGGTCGTATGCCCTGATGGTGGTGCGGAAATCGTAGTTTACGCTAATTTCGATCCGCAATGAAGGATTTTCTTCGATGGGTCGGCCGAGGAACTTGGCCCGCGGGGATGTCAACCCTCGAATCCGCAGCTTCGTAGGTCCATTGGTCAGTCGATGCGCCGGGGCATCCATGGACCAACGGTGCGCCACGGCAACTGCAGACTGGTGGTGTCGCCGGAGACCAACCAGCGAGTGGTGGCCGGGGGTAGTAGCGGGACATGCCCCGGCCACCTGCCCCATCTCTACCCCGGTACTCGATTTCCTCAACGCTGGGCTGCGCGCGACGAACTTGACCCACGTCGTGCGGTACGCCCGGCGTGTCGACATCACGGACATCCTGCAGCGACTTGACCAGCACAGCAGACAGTACGGGGCACCAAGACGGTAGGTGCAGTCGAGTGCCATCCGATGCCCCTTTGCGTGGTGGACGCCAGGGAGTTTATGCTTGCCTCAATCCGCACGTATGGCGGGCCGACCGGCGAGAGGGTGGAGGGATCGTGTGCTGAGAGCAGTTTCCAAGACATTTGCGCTGGCGGCGCTGGCCGCCTGTCTGCTCGGCCTGACGGCCGCTTCCGCGATGGCGTCGCACAACGCGAAGCGCACCACTCCTGCCTACGTCGCGCTGGGCGACTCCTACGCCGCCGGCGTCGGCACTGGCTTCTACTACCCGAGCAGCGGCGCCTGCCTGCGCAGCCCGGATGCGTATCCGGTGCTTGTGGCCGGCGCCCGCCATGACAAGCTGACCTTCCGGGCCTGCTCCGGAGCGACGACGACGTCGCTGGCGAAAAGCCAGCTTCAGGTGCTGAGCCGCAGCACGTCCTTGGTAACAGTTCAAATCGGCGGCGACGACGCCGGGTTCACGAACGTACTCGAGACCTGCGTGCTCAGCCCAGCGAACTGCGCCGCAGCCGTGAAGAAGTCCGAGAACTTCATTGCGAAGACGCTGCCAGGGCGCCTGGGCGCCGCCTACTCGAAAGTCCGCACCCGCGCGCCGAAGGCACGGATCGTGGTCGTCGGCTATCCGCGGCTGTTCGGTGCCGCCGGTAAGAGTTGCAAGGCCGCGATCGTGACAGCCACGAATGCGCTGGCACTCAACGGCGCCGCCAACCAGCTCGATCAGACGGTCGCGCGCGCGGCGGCGCGGCACCACTTCCGCTACGTCGACCCCCGCTCGGCGTTCGCCGGCCACGCTGTCTGCACGAGGCGACCGTGGCTGAACGCCGTCACCGTGCCGGTGCAGCAGAGCTTCCACCCGACCACGAGGGGCGAGCGGGAGCTCGCGACACTGGTCAAGAAGGCGGCGTAGCCGAGAGCGGCCGCACCCGGTCGGGTGACGGGCGCCGCGCGGCAAGCGTGGCCGCGGTCTGCGACTGACGCCCCCTTTCCCTTGGTATCCATCGGAAAGGGGGCGTCAGTCGCGAAATCGCCGTCGCTGGGAGTCAGGGCTGAGCGGAGGCCAACGCGGACCGGCTGGGAGCGGCTCAGAAGACGACGGTCGTCTTGCCGTAGCGGATCACGCGGTCCTCGCAGTGCCAGCGGACCGCTCGGGCAAGGACGCCACGCTCGACCTCAGCGCCGATCCGGATCAGATCCTCGACCGAGTCGGAGTGGCTGACGCGCACGACATCCTGCTCGATGATCGGCCCGGCGTCGAGCTCGGGCGTCACGTAGTGCGCGGTCGCGCCGATCAGCTTCACCCCACGCTGCTTGGCCCGCTCATAAGGGTTGGCGCCCTCGAAGGCCGGCAGGAAAGAGTGATGGATGTTAATCACCGGAATCCCCACGCGGTTGAGGAACTCAGGCGAGAGGATCTGCATGTAGCGGGCCAGCACGACAAGGTCGCAGCCCTCCACCAGCTCGAGCTGGCGGCGCTCGGTGTCGGCGCGGGTCTCCGGCGTGATCGGCACGCAGTGATAAGGCAGCCCCTGCGCCTCGACAAGCTCGCGCAGGTCATCCCAGTTCGAGACAACCTCGACGATGTCGCCGCCGAGCTCCTCGTGCTGCCAGCGATAAAGCAGCTCGTAGAGGCAGTGGGCGTCGCGCGAGACGAACACCGCGATGCGCTTGCGCCGGGCCGAGCTCCACAGCCGCCAAGTCATCGAGAACGGCTGCGCAACCTCGGTGGTGAACCGCTGCGCGAACTCCGTGCGGGCGGCCTCCGGCAACGTGAAGGCCATCCGCAGGAAGAAGCGACCGCCGCTGGGATCGGTTGAGTACTGGTCCGAGCGCACGATGTTCGCGCCCGCAGCAAAGAGGAACTGCGAGACCGCGGCGACGATCCCCGGCCGATCTGGGCAGGAGATCACCAGGCGCAACGGCGACGGCTCGGACATCGGAGCTGTCACCGAGCTCACCTAGCGCTCCTTCGACCGGCTGGCTGCGGCCCCGGCGGAATCCGCCGCTGCTGCCGCCGCGGCCGACGGGGTTGCGACCGGCGGGGCCAGGGGCACTTGCGGCACCGTGAAGCGGGTCATCGCGTGCAGTTGACGCATCCGTGCCTCGATCTCCGGCAGCGTCAGCCGGGCCACACGTGTGGTGCCGAAGTCCTCGACGTTGAACGAGGCGACGGCGGTGCCGCAGGCCATTGCGGTCGACAGCAGGTCTTGGTCGATCTCGTCAGCTGAATGCGCCGCGACGAAGCCGACCAACCCGCCGGCGAAGGTGTCGCCGGCGCCCGTGGGGTCGACGACGCTCTCCAACGGGAACGCCGGCAGCGAGAAGAAGCCGTCGCGCGAGATCAGCACCGCGCCGTACTCCCCCTGCTTGGCGATCACCGTGTCCGGCCCCATGCGCAGCAGCTCCCGCGCGGCGGTGACCAGCGACGCCTTGCCAGCGAGCTGCCGAACCTCGGCGTCGTTCAGGACGACGCAGCTCGACTGCTCGATCACCGCCAGCAGCTCGTTGCGCGCCGTCTCGATCCAGAGATCCATCGAGTCGACCGCGACAAATCGCGGCTCATGACATTGCGCCAGCACCGACAGCTGCAGCCGCGGCTGGATGTTGGCCAGGAACAGCACGTCGCAGTCGCGCGCCGGCTCGCTGAGCTCCGGCTCGAACTCGCCGAAGACGCCGAGCTCCGTGCTCAACGTCTCACGCGCGTTCATGTCCCAGCCGTACTCGCCGGCCCAGGAGAACGTCTCGCCGCCGGGCACGCGCCGCACGTCGTCGACGAGCGTGCCGCGTGTGCGCAGCGTCGCCATGTCGGCGGCCGTGAAGTCGTCCCCAACCGGCCCCACCACCCTGACGGTGTCGAAGAACGAGGCGGCCAGGGAGAAGTGCGTGGCGGCTCCACCGAGCATCCGCTCGCGGGAACCGAACGGCGTCTTCACCGTGTCATACGCGATCGAGCCGACGACGGTGATGCTCATCGGCAGGCACCCGTCGGCATGCGAAGGCGGTTCAGAAAGCGGTTCATGTGCATCAGCTTATTGTCGCCGGGCACGGGCAGGAGTGCGGAGTCCCCGGTGCTACCAGACCGGCGACGCCCTGGCGCAATGTGAGTGGGAAGGCGACGCCGCGGCAGTCGCGAGCAGTAAGGCGAAGCCCCCCGCCCGGCGCAGCAGCGGCGCGCCGGGCGGGCGCTGGAGGCTGACGAACGCGAGCCGTAACCGGCGCCGTCAGCCTCCGTCACCCGCGGAGAGCGATCCAGCTAGGCGACCTGCCCGTAGTAGGCGTTCGCGCCGTGCTTGCGCAGGAAATGCTTGTCCAGCAGCTCGGGCTGCACGCTCGAGATCGACGGATTGATCTGGCAGGCACGCAGCGTGCTGGCGGCGACCGCCTCGAGGGCGACGGCATTCTCTGCCGCCGTGGCTGCGTCCGGACCCCAGGTGAACGGGCCATGACTCCAGACCAACTCGGCGGGCACCTGCAGCGGGTCGAGCCCCAAGCCCAGATGCGTCTCGACGATCGCCACACCGGTGTTCGCCTCGTACTCACCCGCGATCTCATCGGCGGTCAGCTTGCGGGAGACCGGCACCGATCCGTAGAAGTGGTCCGCATGGGTGGTGCCCAAGCAGGGGATCGGCTGGCAGGCCTGCGCCCAGGCTGTCGCGAACGGAGAGTGCGTGTGAACGACGCCGCCGATCGTCGAGAACCGGCGATAGAGAACCAGATGCGTCGGCGTGTCAGAGGAAGGCCGCAGATCGCCCTCGACCGTGTTGCCGGTCTCAAGGTCGATCAAGACCATGGTCTCAGGGGACAGGTCGTCGTAAGGGACGCCGCTGGGCTTGATCGCCATGATGCCCGCGTCGCGATCCAGCGCGCTTGCATTGCCAAAGGTCAGCACCACCAAGCCAGCCCGGACGATCTCAAGATTGGCTTCGAGCGCCTGCTCGCGCAGCTCGGTGTATTTCATCGTTCTTCCTCCATCCTTCTTCCTCCATCCAGCTCATAGGCCGGCGATCTTCGTCGGGGAGCGGGTCGGTCCGGTACGCGGCTGCTCCCCGGACCGACCCGTACTAATGACAGCCTTCACGCACGGTAGTAGGCGTCGTTCGCGCGGATCTCCCGCTCGAAGTCACGCAGCGTGGTGGCCTCGTCGATCGCCAAGAGCTCGACGCCCGCCATCTTCGCGAGGTCGCTGAAGGCATCGAGCCCGACTGCGCTCGAGAACACCGTGTGGTGTGAGCCGCCGGCGGTCAGCCAGGCGGTGGTTGCCGTGGCGAAGTTCGGGCGCGGTGCCCAGAACGCGCGGCCGACCGGCAGCTTCGGCAGGTCGGATTGCGGCCGTACGACGTCGACCACGTTCGCGAGCAGGCGGAAGCGGGAGATGAAGTCCATGATCGAGACGACGATCGCGGGCCCTGGATCGGCGGTGAATACCAGCCGCACCGGGTCCTCGCGGCCGCCGATGCCAAGCGGGTGGATCTCTAGCCGTGGCTTCGCGGTGCTGATCGTCGGGCTGACCTCGAGCATGTGGGCGCCGAGGATCAGCTTCGGCGTGTTCGCGAGGTCATAGGTGTAGTCCTCCATCAACGAGGCGCCACCAGGCAGACCCGCGCCCATCACGCTGGCCGCACGTAGGAACGCGGAGGTCTTCCAGTCGCCCTCGGGCCCGAAACCGTAGCCGTCGGCCATCAGGCGCTGCGCGGCCAGGCCCGGCAGCTGCTTGAGCGCGCCGAGGTCCTCGAAGGTGTCGGTGAAGGCATCGAAGCCGCCCTCTTCGAGGAAGGTCCGCAGCCCGACCTCGATCGCGGCGCCGTCACGCAGCGACTGGTGACGATCGCCGCCGCGTCGCAGCTCCGGCACGATCTCGTAAGCGTCCTCGTATTCGTCGATCAGCGAATCGACCTGCGCGTCTGTCGCCGCAGCGACCGAGTCGGCCAGCTCGTTCACCGGATATGTGTTGACCTCGAAGCCGAACTTTGTCTCGGCCTCGACCTTGTCGCCCTCGGTGACCGCCACGTAGCGCATGTTGTCGCCGAAGCGGGCGACCTTCAGCCCCTGCAGCGCGTGCCAGCCGGCGGCCGCGCGAGTCCAGGTCGCGATCCGCGTGCGAACCTTCGCGTCGGAGACGTGACCGACCACGATCGTCTGCGGAATGCCCAGTCGCGCCGCGATGTAACCGAACTCCCGGTCGCCGTGGGCGGCCTGGTTCAGGTTCATGAAGTCGAAGTCGATCTCGCTGTACGGCAACGCCGAGTTGATCTGCGTGTGGAAGTGCAGCAGCGGCTTGCGCAGCGCCTTCAGTCCCGCGATCCACATCTTCGCCGGGCTGAACGTGTGCATCCAGGTGATCACGCCGATCACGTTGCCGGCGTCGTTTGCCTCGATGATCGTCTTGCGGATCGACCCGGGGTCGATCAGCACAGGCTTCCAGACGACCCGGACCGGAATCTCCGGCGCCTCGTCGAGGGCGCTTGCGATCGTCTGCGACTGCGCGGCGACCTGGCGGAGCGTCTCCTCGCCGTAGAGAGTCTGGCTACCGGTGAGCAGCCAGACCTCGAGGCCGTCGAAGCTACGAGATAGCTTGGCCATCGTCACAGGCCCCCTTCGGATTCTGCGCACTCATGTCAATGACTCCCTTTCAGTACGTTTGAGCTCCGGGTGACGTGGGGGTTCGTCGACGTCGCCAGATGGCCAGAAACGCAGCGTACAAGCGGATGTGACCGGTCACGAAACTGCCGCTGCAAAAGCCGCTCGAGCACCCGCGCCCGCTCCGACCAATCAGACGCCCAACCGAAGCGCGCACCGGACGTTGCCTCTGCTGCGAGGCGCTCGGCCGGACTGCTCGTAGCGCTCCAGACTTGACTCATCGACTCCCCCATCGAGACCGTGCGGCCGTCCCTGCCAGCCACCTCGCCATAGGTTACGGCCGTCCGCGGGCAGGTGAGTTCCGGGTGGCGGCTAGTGTCCCGCGTCTGAAGTTGGTTGACGGGTGGCGCGGGGCAGGATGTCTTCGGCGGTCTTGGTCCAGACGAAGGGTCGGCAGCGGTTGTTGTAGGTGTCGATGAACGCGCGGATCGCGGCGATGAGCTCTCTGACGTTGTCGAACGATCCGCGGCGGATCGTTTGGCGAGTAATGATCGAGAAGAACACTTCGACGAGGTTCAGCCAGGAGCCGGAGGTCGGGGTGAAGTGCAGCGTGATCCGCGGGTTCTTCGCCAGCCACTGGTTGATGTCGTCGTGCTTGTGGGTGTGATAGTTATCGAGCACGACATGCAGCTCTTGGCGGGGGTAGGCCTTCGCGACACGTTTGAGGAAGTCCAGGAACTCAGCTTTGCCATGGTGGTCGTAGCAGCGGTCGGTGACCTGACCGGTCGCGACCTCCAAGGCGGCGAACAAGGTCGTGGTGCCGTTGCGCTTGTAATCATGGGTCGCGCGCTCCGGCAGCCCGGGCCGCAGCGGCAGGAGCGGCTGGGTGCGGTTCAGCGCCTGGATCTGGCTCTTCTCATCGACACACAGCACGATCGCGTTCTCGGGCGGGTTCAGATAGAGGCCGACGACGTCACGGACCTTCGCCTCCAGCTCGGGGTCGGTGGAGAACTTGAACGTTCCCTGCCGCCACGGCTGGATTCGGTAGGCACGCCACGCCCGCGCGACGGTCGCGTCCGCAACACCGAGGTGACGGCCCAGCAGCCGCGTGGACCAGTGCGTCACCGCCAGCGACTCCGGGGGTGGATCCAGGGTCGCGGCGATGATCTGCGCATCATCGATCGTCTTGGGTCGGCCACTGCGCGGCCGATCGTCCAGGCCGGCCACGCCATCGGCCGTGAACCGATCGCGCCACTTGATCACTGTCGGGCGTGACACACCAAGCGTCCGGGACGCGCCCGACACGCCCGTCCCATCAGCAACCGCCAAGACGATCACGGCACGCTCGCGCTGGCCTGCCGAGACCGTCGAGGACCGCGTCCAGGACTCGAGTGTCGCGCGATCCTGATCGCTGAGAACAAGCACAGATGAAGGCATAGACCATTATCCGGACCCCACCCACACCTGTCAACTAATTTATGACGCAGAACACTAGATGGTCCAGTGGACGGTTTTCGGGCCGGGCCCGACGCAGGCGCAGGCCGACGGCAGGCGCAGGCCGACGGCAGGCGCAGGCCGACGGCAGGCGCAGGCCGACGGCAGGCGCAGGCCGGCGGATTCAGGCCGGCGGATTCAAGCCGGGGCGCAGCTGATGGCGCCGGCGACGGCGCAGCCACCACCCGAGGGACCACTTCCGCCGGTGCAGTGTCTGCAGCTGCACCGCCGCCTGGGCGATCGTCTCCGGCCGCTTGCAAAACGCGAGGCGTACCAGCGAGGCGCCAGTCGAGGGGTCGGCGTAGAAGGCCGCGGTCGGGATCGCCGCGACGCCACAGCGCTGCGGCAGCTCCTGGCAGAGGGCAGTCGCGTCCTCACCGACGTCGGCGTTCATGAAGTAGGTGCCGGCGCAGACCAACGGCTGCCAGCCGGCGTTGCGGATGCCTTCGGCGAGGGCGTCGCGGTTCTGGCGCAGCAGCTCGCGCAGCGGCGCGAGCTGCTCATCGGGCAGCATGAGCGCCGCCGCGGCCGCGTGCTGGAACGGTGTCCCGCCCGAGAACGTGAGGAACTGCTTGACGGTGCGCACGGCGCGGACGAGCCGCACCGGACCGGTGCACCAGCCGACCTTCCAGCCGGTCAACGAGAACGTCTTGGCGATGCTCGAGACCGTGAGCGTGCGCTCCGCCATCCCGTCGAGGCTCGTAATCGGGATGTGCTCGCCGTCGTAGACGAGATGCTCGTAGACCTCGTCGCTGATGCAGGTCAGGTCGTGTTCGATGCACGCCTTCGCAATCACCTCGAGCTCGCGGCGGGTGAGCACCCGCCCGGTGGGATTGTGCGGCGAGTTCAAGACCAGAACGTGGGCCTTCCCGCCGGCAGCGAGGATCGCCTGCTCGAGGACGTCCTCCTCGACCGCGAAGGCCGGCGCGCGCAGGGTGACCGGCCGCAGCCGGGCACCGGCGAGCTGGACGCACGCGGCGTAGGCGTCGTAGAAGGGCTCAAGCACCACCACCTCGTCGCCGGGGTTGACCAGTGCCAGTAGCGCCGCCGCGACCGCCTCGGTCGCGCCGAACGTGATCTGCACGTCCTCGCATTCAAGCCCGTAGTGCTGGCGCTGGTGCGCGCGCACCGCTTCGCGCAGCAGCTCGACGCCGGCGACCGGCGCGTACTGGTTCGCGCCGATGCCGCTCTGCAACGCCGTCACTGCCGCCTCGGTCACCTCGTCGAGCATCCCGATCTCGGGGACGCCCTGACCGAGATTGATCGCGCCCGCTCGCTGCGCGAGCTGGGTCATCTCACTGAAGATGTTGGTGCTCATCCCCGCCAGCCGGTCGGCCAGGGGATCTCTCGAAGGTTCAGGCATCTTCACCATTGTCGGCGCTGAGCGGCGGATTGTGCAAGGTGCTGGATGCGCGACGCGGAAGCCCCACCCAGCTCACAGCTCACAGCAGGCCGGCGAGCGTCGTGTAGATCAGGTAGAAGTTCAGCACGGTGATGATCCCCACGGTCGCCCACAGCGCCCAGCTCGTGAGGCGGCGGTTCACGCCCTCGCCCATGATGTCGGCGCGCTGGGTGAACAGCGCCAGCGGGATCAGTGCGAAGGGGATGCCGAAGGAGAGCAGGACCTGGGAGTAGACGAGCGCGTCAGTCGTGTTGACGGCGAGCCCCAGCACAACCAGCGAGGGAATCATCGTCAACAGCCGCCGCAGCGTCGTCGGGATCTTCCAGTTCATGAAGCCCTGCATCACGACCTGACCGGCGTAGGTGCCGACGCTTGAGGACGACAGCCCTGAGGCGATCAGCGCGACGCCGAACGCCAGCGCCGCCCCACCCCCGACCATCGTTGCCATGTGCGCGTGAATCGGACCGAGGTCGTTGATGTTTGTGAGGCCGTGGCGGTAGAACAGCGCCGCCGCGATGCAGAGCATCAGCAGGTTGATCACGCCCGCCAGGCTGAGCCCGACCATGCAATCGAGCTGGTTGAACTTCAGCAGCTTGTGGCGCTCACCGTTGTCGACCGGACGGATCCGATCCTCCTGCAGCGCCGAGTGCAGGTAGACGACGTGCGGCATCACGGTAGCGCCGATGATGCCGATCGCCAGCACTGCCGTATCGCCACCGTTCAGCCTCGGTAAGACGCCGCTCGCGATGCCGCTGAAGGATTCGTTGCCGATCACGAAGAAGTCGATGACGAAGCCGGCCGCGACCAACAAGAGCAGGGCAATGATCCCGATCTCGAACTTCTTGTAGCCACGCTGCTGGAGACCGAGGACGACGAACGAAACCGCTCCGGTGATGATCCCGGCGGCGAAGAGCGGGATCCCGAAGACCAGGTTCAAGCCGACCGCAGCACCGGTGAACTCGGCGAGGTCGGTCGCCATCGCGATGATCTCGGCCTGCACCCACATGAAGGCGTTGAAATGATTGGGGAAAACCTCGCGGCAGACCTCCGGCAAGCTCTTCCTTGTGTAGAGACCGAGCTTGGAGGTCAGATACTGCACCAGCATCGCCATCAAGTTGGCCGCGATGATCACCCAGACAAGCAGGTAACCGTGCTCGGAGCCGGCCTGGAAGTTCGTTGCGAAGTTCCCGGGATCGACATAAGCGACCGAGGCCACGAAGGCCGGACCGAGAATTGCTAGGGTGCCGCGGACCTTCCCCTTCGAGAGGATCTGCGTGAGTTTGCTGGGAGCTGGGGCGCGCTCTGCCTCGAGCCCGCCCACCAACGTGGAGGTCCCAGGAAGCGCCGCGATTACACCTTCCTCTGAAGCCATAAAGACCACTGCCTTCTTCGGGGTTGCTTTCTTTGGAGCTGGCTTCGACTATACCACAGAAGTTCACAGCATCAAACTTCGGTTCTTGCGGGTGACATATCCTGGCTTACGAGTGCGAATAACGGTTGTCAACCACTACTCGACGTCACCGGACTGGGATACGCTTTACGCATGAACGAGCCTGTATCGACCCTGGCGAGTCCGCCGGGCGACGAGCAACTCGAGAGTCCCAGCGGCCACCAGATCTCAGCTTCGGCCCAGGACTATGCGCGCGCGATCTTCTCGTTGACGTCCGGCAACGTCCGTCCCACATCGACCAGCGCGGTCGCGGACCGGCTCGGCGTCACCGCCGGCTCGGTCTCGACGATGCTCAAGCGCATGAACAGCGCCGGCCTCGCCGAGCATGTCCCCTACCGTGGCGTGCTCCTGACCGACGCCGGCGTCAAGCTCGCCCTGCGCGTGATCCGGCGCCACCGGTTGCTGGAGGCGTTCCTGGCGAAGAGCCTCGGGATCCCCTGGGAAGGCGTCGACCGGTTTGCCGACGCGCTCGAGCACGCCGCCTCCGATGAGCTGATCAGCCGCATCGCCGCCAAGCTCGGCGATCCGACGGCCGATCCGCACGGCGATCCGATTCCAACCGATGAGCTCGTGATCAAGCCGTCGCCGCACCATCCCACGCTCGCCGACCTCGAGCCGGGGCAGCGGGCCCGGATCGTGCGCGTGTCCGACTCGAACCCGGACATGCTCAAGTTCCTCACCGAGCAGCAGATCGGCATCGGCACAAAGGTCCAGCTGGTTTCGAAGCAGCCGTTCGACGGACCTTGCGAGTTGCTGATCGAGCGCCGCCCGCACACGCTGGGCGCACAAGTCGCGCGCACCGTCCAGGTCGAGATCGTCTAGTCACCCTGACCGGCGTCTGGGGTTTGGGCGTCAGCTGCGGAGTTGTCGGTGGCTGGGTTGTCGGTGGCCGCCGGGGAGGTCGTCGGCGGCTTGGTCGTCAACGGCCGCCGAGCGGGTCGTCGGCGGCTTGGTCGTCAACGGCCGCCGAGCGGGTCGTCAGCGGCTTGGTTGTCGGTGGCGTCTGCGGTGCGGTCGTCGGCGACAGTCCTGCCGGTGCCCGGGCCAACCGGACTCGGCCCAGCGGGGCCGGGTCCGTCAGAGACAGCTGCCGGCATCAGCTTGCGTAGCTCGATCGCCATCTGCTCGGGGTGATTGATCACAAACAGCTCGGCGCCGGTCTCCGGGTCGGCGCTGAGCACCCGCAGCCGGCGCCGGAGGCCGCCGCTGGAGCGACCCGAGATCGACAGCGATGGTGCGACCGTGTCGATCCGACGCACCTGCTGCCAGGGGATCCGCACCGAGACGAGGTCGCGGCGGCGATTCAACCGGTTCGGCATGAACACCACACCCAGCGTGCTTGCGAACAAGGTGCCACTGACGACACGATCGGCGCGTGAGCGGGCCGCCGGTCGGTGCCAGCGCACTTCCTCACCCGGATGCCAGCTCGGCTCGAGGTTGATCAGGCCCATCGCTTCCCCAATACACGTTTCCCGCTGGATACGCTCAGCTCATGGCTAAAGCTATCTACACAGCAAGCGGCACCGCCACTGGCGGGCGCAGCCACGGTCACGGCTGGACCGACAACGGCACGCTCGACGTACAGATTCGCCGACCGGCGGAGATGGGTGGCGAGGAGCCGGGCACGAATCCCGAGCAGCTGTTCGCCGTCGGCTACGCGGCTTGCTTCGACAACGCCCTGATGCGGGCCGCCGAGCGTCAGCACCTGGAAACGGGCGAGACCACAGTGAACACCAAGGTCTCGCTGCTGCCGAACGGCACCGGCGGCTACTTGCTCGCAGTCGAGCTCGCGGCGAGCTTGCCGGCGATCGACGACATCGAGCTCGCGAAGAGCCTGGTCGCCGCGGCGCATCAGGTCTGTCCCTACTCGAACGCCACTCGGGGCAACATCGAAGTCAAGCTGTTCGCGAACGGCGTGGCTGTCTGAGTCGGATAGGTGCGCGTGCGCCTGGGCCTGCGGACCTCGACTGGCTCGGGGAACTCGCCTGCGCCCTGGAGACCACCTGCGCCCTGGAGACCACCTGCGCCCTGGGGACCACCTGGGCCTGGGGACCACCTGGGCCTGAGGACCACCTGGGCCCTGGAAACCCTGCCTGGAAGTGTGGGGCGCGTGGGCCTGGAGACCGCCTGGGCAAGTGTGAGTGGGCGCCAGCGGGCGCCCACGCGGTGAGGTCACGATCGCAAGGCCACATGAGGTCACACTCGCGAAATCGACCGCTATTTGCAAGCTACTGACCCGGATGCCTGGCGTTATGTCAACTTAGGGGGTGGTCTGATCGTTCTTTGGCGCTCTACCTATTAGATGAGTAGGCGGAGTGCCAAAGAACGAATCGCGCAGATCGCATCCCGTCAGTGCGGGCGCATCGTGTACGTGCAACTTCGTGCGGCCGGCGCAAGTGACGCCGCTATCCAACGCTGGCTCGCGCAGAGCTACCTCACGAGGGTTCTCCCCCGCGTGTACGCGGTCGGCCACACCGCGCCCGACCGCCGCGCCGACCTGTGGGCGGCTGTCCTCTACGCCGGCCCGGGAGCCGCGATCTCGCACGCGACAGCGGCCCACCTACGCGGCTTGATCGACTTTCCGCCCAGCACGATTCAGGTCTCCACGCCACGTAGGAGCATCCACTCGATCCCTCGCGCCGTCCGCGTCTACTCAAGGCGACATCGCCCTCGCGAGCCCTTCGACGGCATCCCCACCACGCTCGTGCCCGAAACGATGCTCGACCTTGCCGCAACGACCACCGAGAAGGTCGTCAGCCGCGCGGTCCGGCAGCTCGACCGCCGCGGCGAGCTCGACCTCAGGGCATTGGACGCGGTCTGCGGACGCGGTCGCCGCGGCAGCAAACGCCTCCGAAAAGCCCTGACAGTTGCCCGCCCCGCAATCGGCTACACGAACAGCGAGCTCGAGCAATTGTTCCTCGAGCTGTCCCACGAGTGGCAGATCCCGGAGCCACGCTGCAACGTCGTTGTCGCCGGCGTGCCCGTCGACGCTTACTGGCCCGCGCACAAGCTTGTCGTCGAGACCGACGGCGGTGACGACCACGCAACCGTCGCCCAGATGCGCCGCGACCGCGCCAACGAGTTGAAGCTGCGCGCTCGCGGGCTGAACGTGATCCGCTACGACTGGGTGCTACTGAAAGCCCGTGCCCCGGCCGTGCACAAGGACCTGCTTGCTCAGCTCAAGCGGACGGCGTGAGCAATCGTGCCCGAGCGCGTTCGTGCCGCCGCCAGCCTGCTGGCCGGGCGGCACCGTCAGCGGCGGCAGCAGCAGCAGCAGCGTCAGCGGCAACCTTTTACTCCCCGGCCGGTCCTCGGGTCGAACTGAACACGAGGTTCACGGCCAGCGCGACAAAACCGCAGACGGCCATCGCGATCCCCATCGGCAGCACGTCCATCGCGCCGCCGAGACCCACCAGCGGCGCGACCAGCGAGCCGAGGCCGAACTGCGCCAGCCCAATCAGCGCCGACGCGGCCCCGAGCGCGGCGCTCTGGCCGATCATCGCCGCCGCAACGGCGTTGGTCAGCACCACGCCGACCGTAATCATCATCAGGAAGATCGCCGCCAGCATCAGCCAGATGTCGCCGCCACCGACCGCGACCAACAGCACCAGTACGCCGGTGACGGCAACCCCATAGAGGCCCCAGCGCGTCAGCCGCTCGGGCGAGAAGCGCCGCACCAGCGGCACGCACGCCCGCGAGACCGCCGCCAGTGCCAGCGAGCCGCCCGCGAAGATCGCGCTGAAGACCTGAGGCGAGACCCCGTAGACGTTCTCGAAGACGTAAGAACCCGCCGAGATGTAGGCGAACAGGACACAGAAGGCCAGCGCGAACGACCACATCAGCGGCGCAAACCGCCGGTCGCGGAGCAGCCGACCGATCGCGCCCAGGTTGCGTCGCATGCCGCCGGGGTCGCGACGCTCGGTCGGCAACGTCTCGGGCACGAGCCACAGTGCGCCGGCCAGCTGTGCAGCCCCGATCACCGTCAGCACGATGAAGATCCCGCGCCAGTCGGTGAACGCAAGCACGCCGCCGCCGATCACAGGCGCGATCACTGGAGCGATGTTCGAGGCCATCATCAACGTCGCGAACAGCTGCGCGGCCCGGACCCCGCCGTAGACGTCGCGTACGACGGCGCGAGCGATCACGATCGCGGCGCCACCACCAAGCCCCTGCACGAAGCGAGCCACGATCAGCCACCAGATCGACGGCGAGAGCGCGCACAGAATGGACGCGAGCATGAAGCCGACGAGGCCGACACGCAGCGGTAGCGCGCGCCCGCGCGAGTCGCTCCAGGGTCCCGCCAGCAACTGCCCCAGGCCAAGTCCCAGCACCGCCGCCGTCAGCGCCAGGTTCGCGAGCGCCGCGGTCGTGTGCAAGTTCGCACGCAAGGCCGGCAAGCCCGGCAGGAACATGTCGGTTGCCAGCGGCGCGAACGTCGACAGCGCTCCCAGCATCACCAGCAACCCCCGCCGCGACGGCGGCGCGGCGGGTCCATGTTCCAGCAGGCTCGTCACCGGCGCTCAGTGCGCCTCGTTGTGGCGGTCGCGCCAGCGCAGCAGCACGCGCAGCGGCTCGAGGTCGTAGCCGTCCGGGGCACCGGTGATCCCGATCGTAAGCTCGTTCACGCCCGCGTCGGCCAGTCCTTCGAGTGCCTCGATATCGCTCGTGTCGGTCCCGATGACACGCTCGATCGTGGCCGGGTCGCGGCCGAGCTTCGCGCAGTGCTCGGCGAGCACGGCCGACTTATGCAGGTAGGTGTCGACGTCGGCAAACGTGTGCCAGATCTGCGCGTGCTCGGCAACCAGGCGCAGCGTCACCTGCTCGCCGCCACCGCCGATCATCAGCGGCAACGGGCCAAGTGGCGGCGGGTTCAGCTTGGCGAGGCGCGACTCGATCAGCGGCAAATCACGCCGCAGGGCACGCAGGCGCTCGGGCGCGGTCCCGAACTCGTAGCCGTACTCCGCGTAGTCGCGCTCGAACCAGCCGGCGCCGATCCCGAAGATCATGCGGCCGCCGGAGAGATGGTCGAGCGTGCGATGGATGTCGGCGAGGAGCTGCGGGTTGCGGTAGGAGTTGCAGAACACCAGCCCGCCGAGCCGCACCCGCTCAGTCACCGTGGCGATCGCCGCCAGCGCGATCGACCCCTCCCAGTGCATGCCGTCGGGCTCGCCGGAGAGTGGGTAGAAGTGATCCCAGGTGTAGACGGTGTCGACGCCGAGTTGCTCGGCCTCGGCGGCCGCCTGACGTAGTGCCGCCAGCGGTGCGTGCTGGGGCTGTAGCTGGACTCCGACTCTGACTGCCATTTGCGACCTCCGGAGACGAGTGTTTGCGTAAGACGATCGGGGACAGCGTACGAAGGCGGCGCGCCGAGTGGTCGCCACCTCCCCTTCACGCCACGCGCCACCTCACTTCCACATCCCGCACCGCCTCGCCCGCACCCCGACGACCCCGCCCGTCCGCATCCTGGTCAATTTTCTTGACCGTCAAGTATCCGTACTATAGTCTCGATACATGAGCGAACAATCTCCCCATCTGACTGACACGCTCGCTGGCCTGCTGCGTCGCGCCCGCGGCGCCTACAGCGATGCGATCGAAAGCGCGCTGCGGCGCGCGGGACACGAGGACATCCCTCGTCGCGGCACGCTATTGCTGTCTAGCCTGAAGACCCACGGCGACGCCGCACTGGCGAGCCTGGTTGAGCGGCTTGGCACCTCCAAGCAGGCGGCGAGCCAGCTGATCGACACGCTCGTTTCGCGCGGCTACATCAAGCGCAGCACCGATCCCGAGGATCGCCGGCGCCTCATCATCTCTCTCACCGAGCAGGGTCATCACGCCGCCGAGGTGATCAACGAGGCGATCCACACCGTCGACAACAGGCTCACGAGCCGCCTCGGCTCCGACCGCATGCACTCGCTGCGGGACGCTCTCAACGAGCTTGCCGACATCGCCATCCCGCACCGTCGCGGGCCGTCGGCCGACAGCGGGCCGGCAGCCGAGAGCGAGCCGGAGGCGACGGCAGAGCCGACCGCAGACGGCGCGGCGGCGACTGCTGCCGAAGCCGCGTCAAACGCAACTGACAACGCCGAGCCGGAGTCGCCTGCGAGCGAAGCAGGCGAGTCGACTGGCAAAGGCGAGACCAAGGAGTGATGTAGCTGCGGTCGTGACGGGCCCGCTGGCCCGTCACGACCGGGTTACTCCCGGCTGCGCAGATCGAAGTACAGCAGCGCGGTCGCCACCGTCTGCAGCGTCTGCAGCAACACCGTCACAACGATCGCGACCCCGACCTGGATGCCCAGGCTGGCGCCGTCCGAGAGGTTGATCAACAGGTTGTCGACGACCTCGATCACGATGCCCACGAGCAGCAGCAGGCCCAGCACGCGCCAGACGTTGCCACGGGTCATCCGCCAGGCGGTCCGCAGAGTGGTTGTCCAATCCTGACGCTCGAAGGCGGCGGTCGGCGCGACCACCGCCCAGCGAATCAGCAGGTAGATCCCGGGGATCACGAACACCGTCAGACCGGCGACGATGCCGATGCCGGCCATGATCTGGGCCGCAACAACGACTGGCACTGCCGGCACGGCGCCACGGATGACGCGCCAGAGCCGCGGCCGGGCACTCTCGGTGGTTGCCACGATCGCCTGCATCTGCAAAGCCGAGATCAGCGGCAGGAGCAGTACCCAGTGGATCAGCTGCAGCAGCACCAGCGTGTCGAGCGAGCTGCTTTCGCCGAGCAGCGCCTTCGCATGGCCGATCGCGACCACGATCAGCATGTACGGCACGAGGATCAACGCGGCCAGCGAGATGAACAGCCCCGGATAGCCAAGGTAGAGCCGTATCGCCGCGGAGACGATCTCGAAGACCCCGCGCCGCTGCGTCAGGTCGATCGCCGGCTTACCGATGCGGGGCATTCATCCCACCGCGTGCGGCCCGCGTGTTGACGACCGCTCCACTGCCAACGATTCTCTGCACAGCTTGCCATGATGACGGACAGCAGCGACGAATTGACGGCTGGTCCGTCGGGTGGGCACGAGTGAGGAGCGGGTAGAGACGTTGGCGAAGGACTCGAAGACGCAGTCGACCCGCGGCCCGCGCACCCGATTCGCTGGACGCCAGCCCAGCGGACTCGCTAGCATGATCTCGCCCGCCCTCTTAGCTCAGCCGGTAGAGCGCTTCCATGGTAAGGAAGAGGTCAACGGTTCGAATCCGTTAGAGGGCTTGACAGCAGCGCAGTTCTGACTAGCTTCTCAGTCGGAGTGTCCTCGGGTTCCGCTGCTGTTCGCGGGCTCCGGATTCAGCGGCTTGCCGTCAAGGCACTGCAGGAATTCGCCCTCGGTCATGACCTCTGCATGGCGAGCCGCGATACGAGTTGGCTGTTTCGAAGTCGATCGCGGCGTAGTCAAGCATCGGTTCCGTCCTCCGTCAGCAGCGTCAATTCGCTCCTACTTACGTGGTCTTGCTTCCTTGGCCCATGACATTTCAGGACACTGGGTGCTGCATTAGGCTCCTGCGGCGCCTCTGTAGTGGCTCACTTCTTCGCTTCCGCTCGGCGCCGCAGGAGCCTAATGCAGCACCCAGACACCAAGCCAGTCTGGCTTCCCGCTGCCACTGACGATATATCCGAATAACGGACATATCGTCAGTGACAGTTAAGGACACCAGTTCCCCTTATACAAAGGCAACCACCGCCTTCTATGCCACCGAAGCGACGCGCGCGCGAATCCGCCCCTTTCACCACTACGATATGGAACCATGGTGTCTCAGCGACAACCTGCCGGGCCTTCGTTGGACGCTCAAACTGCGTTGACCCGCGCGGCCGTTCTAGCCGGCACGCCAGGCGTTGTACTGGTCGAACGCGACATTGGCGTCCTGGACACGTTGACCGGCTCCCGCCCCAGAAGCCACAAGCTGGTCCGTAGACTCGCGGACGCCGGGCATCTACATCCCGTCCGCCGCGGGGTCTATGTTGTGGTGGACAATGCCGGCACGGTTGGGGCCGACATCTTCGACTTGATCGATGCACTCACGCCGAGGCCATATCTGGTCACCGCAGGCCGAGCGCTCCAGTTTCATGGACTGACGGATCAGCACTTTCGCCGGATCGACGTTCTTGTCGGCGCCCAGCTTCGACACTGGTCGTGGCGAGGCAGCACGGTCAAGTACTTCAACACGACCACCAGCCTGCGTGGCTTCTCGACTCGGACCCGCAAGACGCCGGCGTCGATCGCCAACCCAGAACGTGCCGTGGCCGACAGCCTCGACCGCCCAGCCTTGGGAGTCACGTTGTTCCAGGTCGCCGAGGCACTCGACTTACTGCTGAATCGAGATCCCGCCTCGCTGGATCGCCTCGCCGTGCTCACGGCTAACGCCTACAGCCGTGCGCTCGCGCGGCGGCTCGGCTTTCTCGCTACGACGCTCGCCGGCGGCGACGCCGCGCGAGTTTTCCTTCCCCTCGTTGGAAAGAGTATGGGCGCCACGGCATTGCTCGCGGGAGGACCAGCAGACGGGCCGGTTGACCCGACTTGGATGGTGCGGGTCAACGTGGACCCGGCTTTGCTGCTGCAACATCGGGAGCGACACTGATGGCAGCACCGATCCGTCACATCCACAACTACTTCGAACTCCAAGATCTCATTGAGCAGTCAGGACGAGACGCGGATCTGGTTAAGCGAGACTTCGCGTTGGTCACCGTAGTCGCCGGCCTGGCCGACCGTTTCGGCGAAAGCCTCTGCTTCAAAGGCGGCTTCGTCCTTCGCCATGTCTACAAGCATCAGCGATTCTCTAAAGACCTCGATGCAACTCGCATCAATCCCCCGAAGAACAAGCTCGACTCATCGGAGGTAGCGGCCGCGATCAGAGCCTCGAGCGTCCACAATCTGCTTACCCTTAATCCCCATGAACCGCAGACCGACAGCGGCCGTAGCCTCGACTTCGACAACGTGACTTACCGTGGGCAGGTCGGCGACCAGGGGCAGATCTCAGTCGAACTCAGCTACAGAGAGGACGTCATCGAGCCGCCTGACATCGTCGCCGTCGGGCCTCCCTACTACGAGCCGTTCGAGATCCCCGCGATGCGGCTGGACGAGATCGTCGCGGAGAAGCTACGCGCACTCGCTCAGCGCCAGCGCCCCACTGACCTCGCAGACGAAGCAATGGTCCTTATGTCGGAGGACGTCGACGACGAGCGCGCTCGGCTGCTCGTCGAGCACAAGTTCAGATTGGTCCGTGCGACCGACAACCGCAGCCGAATCGAGCAGAACATCGCCGAGATGGCCAGCAGCTATGACGCAGCCGTGCAGGCCGTCGCACCGGACGCTCCCGGCTACAAGGCCGCAGCAGACGCGGTGCTGAGCCGCCTCAGCGCGCTGCTGCCGTAGGACCGGTCGACGACGCAGGCGGGCTTACTTGCCGTATGGCACTCTTCGGGGGCTGACGGGCTACGCCCGTCAGCCCCCGACAGCTACCTATGAGCGTTTGAGGCGGGCCGGCCGTTCAGAGCGCCTCGACCGCCGCCTGCTCCGCGGCGAGGCCAGCGCGGTAGCGGTCCAGGTAGGTCGCGAAGCCGGCGAGATCAGCCGGATCGGGATCGATGACGCTCACGGACGCGCCCTGAAAGACGGTGTCCGAGAGGTAGGTGGCGAGGTCAGGACCAGCGCCCTTTGGTGCGGCTGCAGCGGCAGCCGCATACGCAGCCAGCACAGCCATGCCCCAGGCACCGCCCTCCGAGGCGGTCTCGCCAACCGCGACCGGGGCGCCGAGCGCTGCCGCGAGGAAGCGCTGCGCGACCCCAGCGGTGCGGAACATGCCACCGTGAGCGAACATCTGGTCGATCGCCACGCCTTCCGAGGCAAGCACGCGCATGCCGAGGCTCAGCGTGCCGAACACGCCGTAGAGCTGGGCACGCATGAAGTTCGCGAGCGTGAAGTCGCTGTCGGGCGTGCGCACGAATAGCGGGCGTCCCTCCTCAAGGCCCGCAATCGGCTCGCCGGCAAGGTGGTTGTAGGCGACGAGGCCACCGGCATCGGGCTCACCCGAGAGCGCCTCGCGGAACAGCGCCCCGAAGACGGCGTCGCTGGCGAGCGGCGTCCCGGCGGCCTCGGCGAAGCGGCCGAACAGACCGACCCACTCACCAAGCTCGCTAGCGCCGTTGTTGCAATGGACCATCGCCACCGGATCGCCGGCGGGCGTGGTCACGAGGTCAAGCTCGCTGTGCTGGTGCGCCAGCGCCCTTTCGAGCACGACCATCGCGAAGATGCTGGTGCCGGCGCTGACGTTGCCGGTGCGGACCTTCACGGAGTTCGTCGCGACCATGCCGGTGCCGGCATCGCCCTCCGGCGGAGCCAGCACCGCACCCGGCTGCAGGGTGCCGGTCGGGTCGAGCAGCTTCGCGCCCTCGGCGGTTAGGTCGCCGGCCGACTCACCGGCCGCGAGCACCTCCGGCAGTAGCTTGCCGAGGTGGACGCCGCGGTCGGCCACAAGCGCGTCGAACTTCTCGACCATGCCACGGTTGTAGTCGACGGTCGTCGAGTCGATCGGGAACATGCCCGCGGCGTCGCCGACGCCGAGCACCTTGCGGCCGGTCAGCTGCCAATGGACGTAGCCGGAGAGAGTCGTCAGGTAGCGCACTTGCGGGACATGCGGCTCGTTGTCGATGATCGCCTGATAGAAATGCGCGACCGACCAGCGCAGCGGGATGTTGACGCCGAACAGCTCGGTCAGCTTCGCCGCAGCCGGACCCGTGTTGGTGTTGCGCCAGGTCCGGAAGGGAACGAGCAGCTTGTCGCCCGAGTCGAACGCCAGGTAGCCGTGCATCATCGCGGAGATGCCGATTGCGCGCAGCGACTTGATCTGGACGCCGTAGCTGCGCTTGACATCGGCGGTCAGGTCCGCGTAGGCGTCCTGTAGACCCGCCCAGACGTCGTCCAGGGAATAGGTCCAGAGGTGGTCAACCAGCTTGTTCTCCCACTCGTGGCCGCCGGTCGCCAGCACCTCGGCGGGATCGTCGCCGACAAGGCAGGCCTTGATGCGGGTCGAGCCGAATTCGACGCCGAGGCTCGCATGGCCCGCGTTGATGGCCTCGGCAGCAGCAGCGCGCTTGGCCTGCGTTGCGGCCTGCTCGCTCTTCGCGGCTCCTTGCTCAGTGCTCAGCGAGCTCGAACCCTCGCCTGAGATCGTTTCACTCATCCTTACTCCCTCTTCGCTCTGTTGCCGGGTCCCTCGTCGGCCCTTGTAATCCCTCCGCGCGCCTTCAATCTAATCTCGCCGCGCCGACCACGCCGTCTCGGTCGCGCCGGTCGCGCCTGACGCCGGATCCGGCCCGATGCCGCTGGCTGCAATCTTGGCAGCGCCACTGGTCACATGCTGGTGCGGTCTTGCCACCCGTGCGCCGGCGCGAGCGTGGCAACGCACGATTCACCGGCGAAACGGCTGACGGCCAATCTATCTTTGTCGTCCTGGCCGCCGACGATCCTGGGTTCGTCATCACGGCCTTCCTTCGGAGCTGACGATGCGAGCCGCTACGAGCTTGACCGCGAGGCCATCGAGGCAGCAGCGCAGTCTGCGCTCGCGGCTCCGAACCGTCTGGTCACGGCAGACGTCCAGCCGCGCGTCGCCGCTTGAGCGACACCGTCCTGACCGGGGCCTACCTCACCTCAAGACCGTTACCAGCGTCCCGTAGGTGAGGTAGCCGAAGGATGTCTTCGCGGCGGCCATCGGCACCTCGACGCAGCCGAGGCTCTGGGGCCAACCGTAGGTGGAACGGTCGAAGTAGTGGACCGCGTCACCGCCGTGAAAGTAGGAGACCCAGTAGACCTGATCCGCGTACTTCGAACCGTCGGGGTTCTTTCCGCGCATGATCTGCGAGGAAAGCTTCTCGTAGACCGGGTAGGTGCCGGGTGCCGTCGGGGCAGCGGCAATGCCGGTGTTGGCAGGGCTATGCAGCACCACATGACCGCCATGCCAGATCGTCAGCGTCTCGGAACCGCTCTCGGTCGCCACCGCGTAGGTATAGCCACGCGTATTTGCGTGCTTACCGGCAGCGGCACTCAGCAGGTCCGACCACACCTTGGTGCCCGCATCGCCGTCCATCGTCAGGTGATGCTGATACTCGAAGGTGCGCACAGCACCGGCCACGACGAGGCCACGGTCTTGAGTCCAAAGGGAGTGCAGCTGGGACGGCCAGCCCTTGGTCCAGGTGAAGTGCCCGCTCGGAGGCGCGAACGCGAGGCGTCGCTGCTCGGTCAGGTTGCCGTTCACAAGGTGCCGGTCCTTCGCCACGGGGACGAACTTCAGCGGCAGGTAGTGGAGCTGCGCCAGCAGCTGGACAAGCCGCGTCTGCTGGTAGTTGCCGACCTGGTAGTCGAACGTGTAGGCCTTGCTCAGGTGCGCGCCGTCGGCAGCCTTCAACGAGGTTGGGATCGTCACCTTCACGGTCGTTCCGGCCGGGTAGACGCCGCTCGGGGTGAAGTGCAGCCCGCTCGTCCCCACCTCAGACCACTTGCCTGCAGCCTTCGGCGAGAGCTGCGGCAGCTCGCGAGCGGGAAGACTCTTCGGCAATGCCTTCGAGAAGCTGATGCTGACGGTGGCGTAGCCGGTAGCCGTGTGCTTCGGCGTGGCGCTCAGCACCCGCAACGCCGGCACTTTTGGCGTGGTGGTGGTGGTGGTCGTCGTCGTCGTGGTGGTGGTGGTGGTGCTGTCAGTGGTCGTGCCGGTGGTTGTACTGGCAACCGCTGCAGCGCCGGCGCCGACCCCGGACGCCAGCAGCAGGATCGAGGTGATGAGCGTGAAGCGTCTGAGCATAACTAGAGAGAAGTATGGAGCAGAACCCTTAAGCGCTGGTCAGGTGGCGCGCCAGCGGGCGCGCCAAAACTGCGCGCTCAAGGGGCGGGACAAGGCGGCGACGGCGACGCTCCCCGGCGCCAGCCCGTGGTCAGTCGACTGGCGAGACACGGATCAGGTTGCCTGGTAGCGATGCACTTGGCCGCTCATCGGTTCGCTGCGAGCCTCCCCGCTCACATCGTCTGTATGCCTTGCACCCGCGCCGCCCGGAGCACCTTCTGATCGAAAGAGGTCAGCGTTGCTGGGAGATGCTTCGCGCTTGCCAGACAGAACGCATCGGGCAGGCTAATCGGATGACGCTAGCGGAGCCGCGCCGCCGCGCCAGCGCGCAATCCAGCCTCCTGCAGCGCGGCAACCGGGATCGTGACCTGGTTCTTCGTCGAGATCTTCGTCATGCCTTTACTTCACCAGTAAAGGTCTAGTCTCACGGATCGCGCGCCGCTGATCTGAGACTTCGGAGCAACCATGCGGCCCCTGGCGAGAGTACGCGACAAAGCAGCCTCGACTGACGTTCACTTTTGCGACAAAGCAGCCTTGTTTCGTTTCATACGCCTGAGCGATCATTCCTGGCATGCGCAAGCAGGTCCACCGCACATCGCGATCACGGCGTACGACATGAAGGTCCGCGACGCAATCAGACTGGTCGAGGCCGACGGCTGGCGGCAAGTCCGCCAAGTCAAGCTGGCAGCCACCGGTAGTTTCGGCACCCGACCAAGCCGGGAGCTGTCACCATTGCGGGTAAGTCGAGTATCGATCTGCCGATCGGGACCGCTCTGTCGATTCTCAAGCAGGCTGGGTTGAAATGTCCGAATACGCCGTCATCTTTGAGCATGGCCCAACGAGCTGGGGCGCCTGGGTTCCGGACCTGCCCGGCTGTGTCGCCGCCGGTGAGACCAAGACCGAGGTCGAGCAGTTAATCGCGGAGGCAATCGTCTCGCACATCCGGGGCCTGCGCGACGCGGGCGAAGAGGTACCCGCACCGCGCTCGACCGCAGCGGCGGTTGCTGTGGCCGCATAGCACCGCTACCCGCTGCCGCCCCACCGGGGTCCGGGGCGGCAGCAAGGTCCGGCCGTCAGGCCGCGGCCGCCTCGGCAAGCTCTTGATCCGGCTTGCTGGTGCTGTGCTCGCCGCAGAGGACGATCTTCAGCGCGCCGGAGTTACGGGAGTCGGCGAAGACGTCGTAGGCGCCCTCGATGTCCCCCAGCGCAATCCGGTGGGTGGCGAACAGCGACGGATCGAGCCGGCCGCTTTCGATCAAGCGCAGCAGCGTCGTGATGCTGCCGGTGTCGACGAGTCCGGTGGTGATCGTCACGTCGCGGATCCAGAGGCGCTCGAGGTGCAAGTCCGCGGGCGTGCCGTGCACGCCCATGTTGGCGATCCGTCCGCCGGGACGCACGAGCTCGGTGGCGAGCTCGAAGGTCTCCGGCACGCCAACCGCCTCCATCGCCACGTCCGCCCCGAGTCCGTCGGTGAGCTCCATCACCGCAGCCACCGCGTCGACCTCGGAGTTGTTGATGACGACGTCGGCGCCGAAGCGCTCGGCCAGCACGAGCCGGCCGTCGGAGTGGTTGATGGCGATGATCCGGCCCGGCGTGTGCAGCTGAGCAGTCAGGATCGCCGCCAAGCCGATCGGCCCGGCGCCGACGATCGCGACCGTGTCGCCAGGCGCGACCATGCCGCTGACGACGCCGGTCTCGTACGCGGTTGGCAGGATGTCGGCGAGGAACAGCACCTGCTCGTCGGTCAGCTGCCCGGGAATCCGGTACGCGGAGTTGTCGATGAACGGGATCCGTGCGTACTCCGCCTGGACGCCGTCGGTCGTGTGGCCGAGAATCCAGCCGCCACCGCCAAGGCACTGACCGTAACGGCCTTCTTTGCAGTAGCGGCAGCGACCGCAGGCACTGATGCATGAGAGCAGCACCCGATCCCCCGGCTTGAAGCCACCGACGCCGGAGCCGACCGCCTCGACGGTACCCACCGCCTCGTGGCCGAGGATCGTCCCCGGCTCCGTCTCCGGAACGTGGCCCCTGAGGATGTGCAGGTCGGTGCCGCAGATCGTCGCGGTGTCGATCCGGACGATGCCGTCGGTCGGCGCGAGGATCGTCGGATCCTCGACCTCGTCCCAGCTGCGGTCGCCCGGTCCGTTGTAAACAAGTGCCTTCATTCTTACCCCCTCTGACGAGTGCTCACACCAGTTCCCACCTGGGCCGAAGGCGCAGACGCGCCGCACCAGAACAGCATCCTGGCTCACTGGCGTAACACAGAAAGTTACAGTGAAATCTTTGTACCTTAACGAGCGGGCACTGTCAAGTCCTAGCGCAGCAAATTATCTTGTACGCTATGGCACTTGATAAGTGCATTCTGTAACTTGCATGTGCTAGTTGCAACGTATGCCTACAAGTGCAACATGCCACGTACGTACACAACCAACGATGTGCCATTAGCCACATACCATGTGGCGTTCGTTACAGAAAGGGAGCGTGCACCGCACACGCCGGCGAGCCGGACGGCAAGGTGCGCAAAGCGCGCGGGGGGCGGTCGGTGCGCCGCAGCGCACCGACCGCCCCCCGCCAAAACCTCGTTCAGACGCTCTCGATCGCCTGGCGCAGATCCTCAACCAGGTCGTCGGGATCTTCGATCCCGCAGCTCAGGCGCACAAAGTCAGCCGGGATCGCGGCATCCGTGCCCGTGGTGGCCTGATGGGTCATCGAGTGCGGGACCTCGATCAACGACTCGACGGCACCGAGTGACTCCGCCAGCGCGAACAGTCGCGTGCGGCTTGCCAGCTCGTTCGACTTGGGGTGACGGAAGGCGACCATCCCACTGAACCCCGGCCAGCGCACCCCGGTAACGCCAGGTGCAGTTTCCAGGTACTCCGAGACCGCCCGTGCGTTGCGCGCGTGCTGCGCCATCCGCAGCGGTAGCGTACGGATACCGCGCTGCAGCAGGAAGCAGTCGAACGGTCCGGGGATCGCCCCGGCCGCGTTCTGGATGAACCGGAGCTTCTGATCGAGCTCCTCGTTGCGCGTCACGACCGCACCGCCGATCACGTCGGAGTGACCGGCAAGGTACTTCGTCGTCGAGTGCACGACGAAGTCGACCCCCTGGTTCAGAGGCAGCTGGTTGACCGGGGTCGCGAACGTGTTGTCCACGACCACCAGCGCGTTGCCCTTCCGCGCCACGATCGCCTCGATGTCAACGACGTCGAGCATCGGGTTGGTCGGGCTCTCAACCCAGATCAGTGCGGTCTTCGGGCGGATCGCCCGCTCAAGCGCGTCGAGGTCGCCCTGGTCGACGAGCGTGTAGGTGACGCCCCACTGGGCCAGTACCTTGTCGACAAGTCGGTGCGTACCGCCGTAGAGGTGCTTCGGCAGGATCACGTGCGAACCCGCCGAGCAGACCGCGGTGATCAACGCATGCTCAGCGGCAAGGCCGGACGCGAAGGTGACCGCCCGGCCCTCCTCGAGGCTGCCGATTGCGGCCTCGGCCGCATCCCGCGTCGGGTTTGCGGTCCGCGAGTAGTCGTAGCCGGCGGTGTACTCACCCGGGCGCTTCTGGATGAAGGTCGCGCTCTGATAGATCGCCGGGGCGACGGCGCCGTATGCCGGGTCCGTCTCGAGGCCCGCGTGGACGGCGCGCGTCGCGAACGCGTCGCCTGGATGCTGATACTCAGACAAACCGACACACCCCCTGCGAACGCCGGGACGCGGCAGCCAGGCCGGCACCTGTCTGCTGACGCCGCTGACGGCGACCGTCCAGTGGGTGCGCTGGCCTCGTCAGGTCGGCGGCCATCGACATGGACATGGAGCTCTGCTGCGCGATAGCCATGGGTGCACTCATTACAAGAGTCATCGTGTACTCAACTCCTTTGGCCCGGCGCCGAGCAGAACCGCTCGCATGCCAAGCATCGTTTGTCGTTGCGATGGACCGCCTTCAAGCCTCGGGCGACGCCGAAACCTGAGAAATACGATCGTAGTGGATGGATTAGACGGGCGCAGAGCCCCACAGTCCGGCGCCGTCGGACCTCGCCCCCACTCGAACCGGCTCGCCCCACGGCGACTTGCCCCGCCCGCGGGGCTCCGGTCCATGCCGTCCGCCTTACTCGGTCGCGATCAGTGCGATTACCGCGCGCCCGCCAGACCGCTCGAGCCCGAAGACAACGTGACCGGTGAGGGTGGAGCCGCCGGCAAGCGCGAGCGTGTAGCTGGCGGACGCCCTTGCCGCCCAGCCCGCGTGGGTGACGACGTCGCTCAGCGTGTAACGCTCGGGCCGCGACCCCTCGCTGAACTGCCGCCTGTAGTTCGCCAGCACGGCGGCACGGCCGTGCTGGCTGGTGCTCATATCGACACGAGTGGCGCCCGAGGCGAGCAACTGACCCAGCGCCGGCGCATCGCGCCGGCTGTAGTCGCTTGCGAACGCCCGTAGCACGGCACCGATCTCAGCCCGCGACAGGGGTCCCGCCGCCTTAGCGCCGCCGCCAGCCAGCAGCCGGTCCACCCCGAAGCCGGCAGCGGCGAGCACGATCACCACTGCCACGATCCAGGGCACGACGCGCCGACGCCCAAGCCTCCCGCGCCGACACCCCAGCAGCCTGCGGTGACCATTCCCGGGTTCGCCCACCTCGGCGCCCGGCCCGCTGGCCGGGCGCCGGATCGCCACGCGCTCATCCACCCGCGTCCGCACCGGCAGCGCTTTCGCCGCCGTCGTTTCTGCCGCCGTCTCATTCGCCGCGACGTCAGTTGCGGCGATCTGGGTTCCGGCCGTTTCGGTCACGTCCGTCCGGGTCCCAGCCGTCCGCTCTGACGTGGCCGCCGCTGGTGCCGGTGCTGGTGCCGGTGCTGGTGCTGGTGCCGGTGCTGGTGCCGGTGCCGGTGCCGGTGCCGGTGCCGGTGCTGGTGCCGGTGCCGGTGCCGGTGCCGGTGCCGGTGCCGGTGCCGGTGCCGGTGCCGGTGCCGCGACGACGGTGCCGGCTGTCCGCGCCTGACCGCGCCACCGCGCTCGCAGCCCACGCCGGTGCTCAGCCGTCGCCGCAAGCGCCGCCGTCCCCAGCTCGCCGGCGCTGCGGTAGCGATCGCCCGACCGCTTCGCCAGCGCCTTTGCGATCACCCGGTCGAAGCGCTTCGGCACAGCGGCGATCTGCGCGGGACTCGGCGGCCGATCCTGCAGGTGTGCCGTGATCGTTGCGGCGACGCTGTCCCGGTGGAACGGCGGCACCCCGACAAGGCAGGCGTAGAGCAGGCAGCCAAGCGAGTAGACGTCAGAGCGCTGGTCGATCTGCTCGCCGCGCAGGTGCTCCGGCGACATGAAGTCGACGCTGCCGATCCACTTGCCAACCTCGGTCGAGCGGGTCTGCTGGTCAACCATGCGCGTGATGCCGAAGTCCGCAAGGTAGGCATGGTCGCCAGCAAGGAGGACGTTGCTTGGCTTGATGTCGCGATGGACGAGGCCACGCGCGTGCGCCGCGTCAACCGCGCGCGCGACCTGGTCGACGATCTGCGCGGCCGCCTCGGGCGCGAGGCGACCCTGATCGCGCAGCAGGCGGTGCAGGTCCGTGCCCTCGACATAGCGCATCACCAAGTAGAGGTGACCGTCCTCCTCCCCCGCGCCATAGATCGGGATCACGTTCGGATGATCGATCGCTGCCAGCAGCCGCGCCTCGCGCTCGAAGCGGTGGCGGGCCTCGGCGCTCGCGGCCCTGTCGTCGCCGATCACCTTGATCGCCACGGGGCGCTCGAGCGCGCGATCGCGCGCCCGGTAGACGACACCCATGCCGCCGCGGCCGATCTCCTGCTCGATCAGGTAACCGGCGAACTCTGTGCCGGGGGCAAGGTCAGCCACATCGGCATTGTGGCGCACCGTCGACCGCTACCTTCAAGCCGGGATGCCCATTCGTACAGTGCTCTCGCCAAAGACCAGGCGCTCCCGGCGTAGGTGGCCGGGGCGGCCACGCAGTGCCGTCGCCCGCGCAGGGGCCGTCCTCGCAATTGCTCTTGCCCTGGCCGCGGCGCTGAACGGCTGCGGTGGCAGCAGCCAAGCCACCGTGACGCGGATGGTGCACCTCGCCGTCAGCGCACCGGCCAGCGGCACTCGCATCGCCGCCGGCACCATCGCCGTCTCCGGGAAGGTCTCGCCCCCGCGTGCGACGGTGCTGGTCGCAGGCCACAGGACGTCGCTTGCCGCCGGCGGCAGCTTTGCAACCACCGTGAACCTCACCATCGGCACGAACCTGATCGACGTGATCGCGGGCGCGCCGCATGCGCGCCCGGCAATGCTCGCACTCCGCGTGGTCCGCTACGAGCTGGCGAGCGTTCCGTCGGTCGTCGGGCTGACCCCGGCGGCAGCCCGGAAGGCGCTGACAGCCGCCGGACTGAAGGCAAAGGTGAGCAACACCGACGACTTCTTCACCGAGGTCCTGCCGGGGAGGATCTCGGTCTGCAGCCAATCGCCGACGCCGGAATCGAAGGTCTCCCCCGGCGCCACGATCACGCTGCGGGCCTCGAAGTTCTGCTTCTAGCCCTCCACCGGGCGGCGGCCCAGCGGGGCCGCCGCCAGCAGCTCAGTCCTGGCTGAATGCCAGCGTGAAGCCAGTGTTGATCGACTCGCCCGGCTCGAGCACGGGCGCACCGGCCGGGATGCCGACGCGTTCCGGACCCCACGCCGGCGCGTTCGTCGGCTCGATCCCAAGTGCCCAGGCGTTGCGGGTCGGGTAGATCCACTCGAGGCACCGCGGCAGCTCGTCCGCGTTCCAGCTAACGGTGGCGGTGATGCCGAGCTGCGCGGAGTGCACGCGCGCGTAAGCCTTGCCGGCGGCATCGCGCTCAAGGCCGGTGTGCCCCCAGACGGACTCCATCACCTCTTCGATCGGCTGCGGGAAATGCTCCCAAGTGAACCGCTGAGCCGCCACGTCGCGAGGCTCATGGTTTGCCGCGGCAACGTCGATCTCGGTTCCCGGCAGCACAAGCGGGGCACCGAAGTTCATGTGATAGAGAACTGGCACACCCTCAGCCGTCGTCCCCTCGTTCACGATTCGATCCGTGAGCGTCAGCTCGGCGCGATCGGCGGCGATCGCGATCCGGCGGTAGAGATAGACCTTGCGGCCGAACGCGCGGGCGGAGTCGACCACGCCCTCGATCACGACGCCTGCATCGGCCGTGCGGCGGATCGCCACGTCGGTCGCGGCAGTGTTGTGATGGGATCCGTGCAGACCCATGCCGTCGTGGCCCGGGCCGATGTTGTCGAGCCCGGCGGTGGCGAGCATGCCACCGCTGAATTTGCCGATCCACCCCTCACCCGCCGGGTCTGTGAAGGCACCGCGAGACTCCAACGGCGAGCGCCACGCGATCGGGTAGGACGCGAACCACAACGAGCCGAGATCGAGCCCGCGCTCCGGCAGAACCTCGACGCTGATGCCACACGCGGTCGTAATCCGATACGCCCGGCCCCTCGGCCCCGACCGCGGGTCGCCGAGAAGCTCGCGAATCTCTGCGACCGCGTCCGGGCGGGAGACGAAACCCCCTGCGAGGAGGTCGGCAGAGCGAATGCTGTGCGGTTCGTTCGACATGGGGCCATTCTGCACCGATTGCCGCACAGGTAGCACGGCCGGTGGGCGATCGCCGCTCCGACGCCAGCGACCACCGCACCCATGCGGGTGCGACCGCGCGCGGGAAGCTGGGCGAGAAAGTGGTCGTAGGGGTTACTTTCCCTCCCAGCTTCCGGTCATGCACACGAAGCTGGGAGGGAAACCGGGCCTGAGGCCCGGTTTCCCTCCCCGATAGCGGTGAAACACGCAGGCATCCGCACGCACGAACGCACGCACGCATGGACGGACACACGAACACACGAACACACGGTCGCACGGACACCCGAACACGCGGACCCGGCCCGGCGTAACCGGGAGCGTGACTCGCCTCCGGGGTACAAGCCGCTCGAGTGTGGGACTCGCGCCGGCTACTTCGACCCTGCGGTCACGGCCACGGCCGGACGGCGGTGAGAGCCGCTGTGCGCGATCAACAAGTAGAGACCACCGCCGGCTGCCGCGATCAGCGCCGCCACGGCGCCGAGACCAAGTCCGGCACGGGCACCGAGCAGGCCCATCACCAAGCCGACAGCCGGGCCGCCTATCGGGGTCGAGCCCTGGAAGGCGACGAACCACAGCGACATCACGCGCCCGCGCATGTCCGGAGCGGCACCGAGCTGCATCGTCGCATTGCCCATCGACATGAACGGCATGCTGACGCCGCCGACCAGCACCAGGGCGAGCAGCACCGTGATCAAGCTCGGCGCCAGTGCCGCCAGCACCAGCACGAAGCCGAACGCCGCCGACGACAGCACCAGTGGTCGCACCCCGGTGCGACCGCGGCTGGCGACCAGCAGCCCGCCGGCCACCGCGCCGACCGCCATCGCCGACGTCATGAAGCCGTAGCCCGACGAGCCCACGTGCAGGCCCTTCGACGCCAGATACGGCAGCGAGACCTGGAACTCGTACGCGAGGCAGCCGACCAGCGCCATCATCACCAGCGGCACGATCAGGTCGGGGGTGTGTACGACGTAGCTCAGTCCCTCGCGGAGCTGGCCACGAGCGCGAGGTGTCGGCGGCACCGGGCTGAGGGCGGTCGTGTCGAGCCGCACGAGCGAGCTGACCACGGCGATGAACGAGGCGGCGTTGATCAGGAAGCAGAGACTCTCGCCGAGGAGGGCGATCAACACGCCCGCGACCGCCGGCCCGACGATGCGGGCGAGGTTGACGATCGTGGAGTTCAACGAAACGGCGTTGCGCAGGTGCTCAGGCCCGACCAGCTCGAGCATGAACGACTGCCGGGAAGGGTTCTCGAACGCGTTGTTCAGGCCGAGCACGACCGCGAGCACCGCGATCTCCCAGTAGCGCACGACGCCGGTTGCGGTCAGCACGCCAAGGGCCAGCGCCTGTACGCCCATCGAACACTGCAGGGCGACCATCATCTTGCGCTTGTTCACGCGGTCGGCGATGACCCCGCCGTAGGGACCAAGCAGCAGCACCGGGATCGTCTGGAAGGCGACGATCAGGCCCAGCTTCGCCGCCGAGTTGTGCGTCAGCGTCAGCACCAGCCAGGACTGGGCGGTCATCTGCATCCAGGTGCCGATCAGCGACAGAGCCTGACCGGAGATGTAGAGGCGGTAGTTCGGAACCGAGAGTGAGGCGAAAGCGCTGTGACTGAAACGCGCGAACGCGCGCGTCATCGGGTCTCCTCGCAGAGCACTTCGTTGAACGCCTCAAGCGCCGGCAGAGCGGCCGCGAGCGACGCTCGCTCGCTGTCATTCAGGCGATCCAGCGCACCCTGCACGGCCGTGGTGCGCTCAGCGCGAATCTGCCGCGCGAGATCGCGTCCCCGGTCGGTGACCGCGAGCCAAGCGGAACGGCGATCGTCGGGGTCGTTGCTGCGCACGATCAGCCCGTCCTGGACGAGATGTCCGATCACGCGCGAGAGCATCGTCGGATTGAGCCGCTCATGCGCGACGACCTGCGAGAGCCGCAGCGGGCCGCGGTGTTCGACCGCCAGCAGCACCGAGAGGCGAGCTGGCGGCAGGTCCGCGGCACGTCCCGTCTCAGTCGTGCCCAGCAGGCGGTTGGCGCGGGTGATAATCGTCCGTAGGCGCTGTGCCGTCTGCTGTTCGGCCCCCTGTTGCTCAGCCTGCGACCCGGCCGTGTCCTGCTCAGCCCGCGGGGTTTCCTTCGTTTGCATTGCTGCCGCCTTCCTGCTCTGGGCCCGCCGCGGCTGCCAGCCGCCCGCCCAGTACCCACTCAGATTCTTGCTTGCTAGCAAGCATCCTAGCAGAGGGCTCGTCGCCCACCTTGGGGCGAGCCGCGAGGTCCAGCTCCGACCCCGACCCCAGCTCCAACTTCGGTTCCCACCCCGGCGCCGACCTCAGCTCCGGTTCCGACCCCGATTTCGACCCCGGCGACGCTGCTGACACCCCGAACAGCAGCTCGATCGCGTGCGCCACTTCTTCCTGGCGGCCGTCGGCAGCAAGCTGGCGCGCCCGCCGCATCAGCGGATCCAGCGCGCGCGCCATCAGGTGACGGGGACGCTGTGAGGACCCCGGCCGTTGCTCCTCCTGCTCCGCCAAAGCAAAGCCCCGTTGGCGTAGCTCAACGAGCTGCGCATCAAGCTGCTCGTAGTTCATCCGCGCCGTGAACTCGGCGACGGCGGCCTCGATCAGCGCCAGCGCCTGGTCAGTGGCGTGCGCCTCCTCCCACGGCTGGTGCAGGCGGATCGTCTCGATGTCGAGCAAGCTGCAGCCCCGCAGCTCGGCGATCGCGGGGTCGAGATTGCCCGGTAGGGCCAGATCGATCAGCAGTTGCGCACCGCGCCCCGATGCTCGCCGCACAGCGGCGAGTCGCTCGGCGCTCACGACGCGGGTGCCGCCACGAGTGGTTGCAAGCACGACATCAGCACGCGCCAGCGCCGCGTCAAGCTGACCGATCGGCACTGGAATCAGCTCGCGCCCCTCGGCAAACGTCGCTTCGCGACCGGAGGTCGAAGTCACCTCGATCTGCGTGATTCCGCGAGCACGCAGCGCCGCCACGCAGACCCGTGCGTAGCGACCGGTGCCGATCAGCAGAACACGGCAGCGACGCCAGTCGGCTGCCCAGGCCTCGGCCAGGTCGAGCGCCAGCCCGACCACCGACCGCCCGACCCCGTTGAGCGCGGTCGTGGCCTTGATCCGATGCGCGGCGTGGGCTGCCTGCTGGAAGGCCCGCTCGAGCAGCGCCGTCGTGCTGTCCTGCGCTCGCGCCCCCAATAGGCTACGAGCGACCTGGCCCGAGACCTCGACCTCTCCGACCGCGAGCGAGTCAAGCCCGCTGGCAACCTGGCAGAGGTGGGCGAAGGCATCGCCGTCGGCACGTACCGTGAAGGCGTTGGCCAGCGTGTCGGCCGCGACGCCGAGATCGGCCGCGACCAGGCCAATGACATCAGCGGCAACGTCGCACCCGGGCGCGTCGAGGTAGAGCTCGAAGCGGTTGCAGGTAGACACGCATACCGCTCCCGCGACGTCCGGCAGCCGCGTCGTTCGCTGCGAAACGGGATCGGCGATCTCAGCAAGGCGGCCGAGCAGCTTGAAGTCGTTCTGGCGGTAGCTTGCCGAGAGACAGATCAGCACTTGTCGCCACCGACTTGCCCGCCACGACTGCTTTGCACTGTTGAGCTCCTGTGCGTCAACGTACTCGCCGTTCGAATCGTAGTCACTCGGAGAAGTGCTACCCGGATGTCGCGAGCGGCCGTGGGCACAGCGCCCGGTCAGAAGCCGGTCAGGTCAGAAGCCGGCCCAGGCAGCTCGCTCGGCTTGCACTCGAGCCAGGCAAGCTGCTTGCCCAGGGCCACTACCGGCCCGAAGACCGCAATCGAAGGTGCCCTGATTGCCTCACGTACGGCGATGTCCGCAATCGTGCCGAGCGTGCCGATCACGACCCGCTGATCCGGCAGCGTGCCGCCGTGCACCAGTGCCGCCGGCTCGTCGCCGGGACGGCCACCCGCGAGCAGCGCCGCCGTGATCGCCGGCAGCGGCCGCACGCCCATGTAGACCACGAGCGTGCCCGGGAAGGCCGCCAGCGCCTGCCAGTCCAGCACCGACTCCGGCTTGTCGGGGCTCTCATGACCGGTCAGGAAAGCGACCGCGCTGGCGACTCCACGTTGCGTGAGCGGGATGCCCGCGTAAGCCGGCGCGGCGACGCCGGAGGTGACTCCGGGCACGATCTCAAAGTCGATGCCAGCGGCGCGCAGCGCTTCGGCCTCTTCGCCGCCACGGCCGAATACGAACGGATCGCCACCCTTCAGCCGCACAACCCTGGCAACTCTGCGACCGTGCTCGACCAGCAGTTCGTTGATGTGCGCTTGGGCAGCTTGATGTCCGAGTCCGCCCGCGCGAGCGTAGATCAGCTCCGCGTCGGGGCGCGCGCCGTCAAGCGCGGTGGCCGGGATGAGGCGGTCGTAGACGATCACGTCGGCGCTCGCGATCAGCTCCCGCGAGCGCACCGTCATCAGGCCCGGGTCACCCGGCCCGGCACCAACCAGATAGACCGTCATGAGTGGACCGTTGTCATCATTGAGAGCACCATGCCAGGGGAGCCAAAAGCTATCAACCGGTCCACTCCGGAGGGTCCTGACGCGCACTTCGGGGCGCCCGGCGCCGCTTGGAAGGCCATGACGCAGACCCTGTCGGCATGACACAGGCCTCGAGAATATGACGCAGCTGCCAGAAACCCACCCGTTGATCACCGGCCGCACGTTCGACTCGCCGTTGATCCGCGCGCTCACGGGACGGCCTCCGGAGACCGTCCCCGTCTGGTTCATGCGACAGGCTGGCCGCAGCCTTCCCGAGTACCGCCGCGCCCGTCAAGGCCTGGGACTGCTCGAGTCCTGTCTGATGCCGGCTCTGGCCGCCGAGCTCACCGTCCAGCCGGTCACGCGTCATGGAGTCGATGCGGCGATCTTCTTCTCCGACATCGTGGTGCCATTGCGCCTGGCGGGCATCACGGTCGACATTCAGCCCGGGGTCGGCCCGGTCTTCGCCCATCCGGTGCGCACCGCCGCCGACGTCGAGGCGCTGCCCGAGCTCACCGCCGAGGCGCTCGCGCCGATCAGGCAGGCCGTCAGCCTTGCCGTCGCGGCGTTGGGCGACACGCCACTGATCGGCTTTGCCGGCGCGCCGTTCACGGTCGCTGCCTACCTGGTCTGCGGCCGGCCGCAGCGTGATCAGCTCGCCGCCCGCGAGCTGATGCACCGCGATCCAGGCCTCTGGCACGCCTTGCTAGAGCGCATCGCCGGCTACGCCGCCGCTTTCCTCGGTGCGCAGGTCGAGGCCGGCGCCAGTGCCGTGCAGCTCTTCGACTCCTGGGTCGGCTCGCTCACCGACGAGGACTACAGCCGCGACGTGAGCTGGGCGTCAGCACGGGCGACCGCTGCGATTCGTGCCCTGCGCCTGCCAGCGGGCAGGCGCATACCGGTCATCTCCTACGGGCTCGCCCGCACCGGTCAGCTCCGCGCGCTGGCCGCCGCCGGCGACGCGGTCGGCCTCGACTACCGCGTTCCGATCGACGTGGCACTGCGGGAGCTTGGCACCGATACGCCGCTGCAAGGCAACCTCGACCCGGCGCTACTCGCCGCGCCCTACCCGGTCCTCGAGACCGCCGCGGATCGCATCCTCGCTGCCGGTGAGGCCGCCCCTGGCCACGTCTTCAATCTCGGGCACGGCGTACCGCCGGGTACCGATCCCGAAGTGCTCACCCGGCTCGTCGCCCATATCCACGCGCATCCCACCGCCGCTCGGGCGGCCGTTCCGGGCCGCGAGGGACCGGCAACGGCGTAGGCTCAGCACGAGGAAATCGTCGCCGCGAGGAAACGTGCCAGATGCAAGAGAGCTACACCGCGGAAACCCAGCAGAGAAGCAGCGCACCGGCCCAGACGCCCGCCGACGGAGTTCACGACGTCGTCATCATCGGCGGCGGACTTGCCGGTCTGACTGCGGCCTGGCGGCTTGGTCGCGCCGGACGGCGGGCAACCGTGCTCGAGGCCCACAGCGCGGTCGGCGGTCCGATCTCGGGCCACGTGCTTGCCGAACTCGAGCTCGATGCCGGCACCGAGGAGTTGGCCACTCGCAGCGGCAAGCTCCTGCCGATCCTCGCCGAGCTTGGCTTCAGCGCCGAGACCACCCCGCCCGGCGTGGTCGCCCCGCTGCCGGTCGGAGCCTCGGTGGGCTACTCGCGCAACGGGACGTTCGCCCTCGCGAAGCTGCCTGAGTTCGGCCTGCTCGGCATCCCCGGCGATCTCGATGATCCCGAGCTGGCGCGGACGCTTGGCGCGGAAGGGCTGGCGCGTGCCCGCCGCGACCGCGAGCTGCCGGTCGGTGAGGTCAGCGACGATCAGTCGATTGCGTCGCTGGTCCGCGAGCGGATGGGCGAGCGCGTGCTCGAACGACTTGCCGGGCCGCTCGTCGGCGGGATCTACTCCGCCAGCCCGGAGACGATCAAGGTCGGCAACGTCGCCCCCGGGCTCATCGCCGCGCTGCGGCAGACCGGCTCGCTGGCGGCGGCGGTCACGCAGCTCCGTGGGCAGTCTCCCGCCGGTCCGTCGACGCGCTCGTTGCGCGGCGGCATGCACAAGCTGACCGACGCGCTGGTGACGCGGATCGGCGCCAGCGGTGGCCGCATCTTCACCGGGATCCGTGCCCAGGCGATCGCCCGCGAGGCCGACGGCTGGCGGATCGAGATTGCCGCTACCGGTGAGGCCGGCGGCGCCGACACCGGCGCTGGCACAGGCCAGGCCGATCAGCTTGGCGCCGGCCCGCTGGCCGGCGCCGGCGGCGAAGCGCAGACCCAGGCGATCCACGCCCGCGAGCTGGTGCTCGCTACGCCCGCCGCGTCGGCGCTGACGCTGCTGGGGCAGCTTGACCCCGCCCTCGGTTCCCGCACCTGGCCGCAGGCGACGCATGTCAAGCTGGTTACGCTGGTCGTCGATGGCGCCGGCCTCGACTCCTCCCCGGTCGGCACCGGCATCCTGATGGCACCAGAGGCCCCTGGCGTGCAAGCGAAGGCGCTCACCCATATGACCGCGAAGTGGCAGTGGGCGCGTGCCGCGGCAACTGCCCAGCGCCCCCACCGGCACGTGCTCAGACTCAGCTACGGACGCGCCGAGGCGCCCGAGCGGCGCAGCGCCGACACGCTCACCGAGCAGGCGGCGCGGGACGCGCGGGCGATCATGGGGGTGCCCTTCGACGTGGTTGCCAGCGACGTGCGGAGCTGGGACCACGAGCGGATTGCGCCCGACCGTGCCGCAACGTTGCAGCTTGTCTCGGGCGTCACCGAGCGCACCGGCTTGACGGTGGTCGGAGCCTGGGTCTCCGCGATCGGCCTGGCCGCGGTCGTGCCGCACGCATTGCAGGCTGCCGACCGGCTCGCGGAGCGCGCTCGGCGCTGATGGACAGCGCGCCAATCCGCATCGGCACCCGCCGCTCGGCGTTGGCGCTCGCCCAGGCAAGCTGGGTCGCCGAGCTGCTGCGCGAGGCATCGGGTCGCAGCACCGAGCTCGTCAAGGTCACGACCCACGGTGACGTCAGCCGTGCCTCGCTGGCGACGATCGGCGGCACCGGCGTCTTTGCCAGCGCGTTGCGCGAGGGTCTGCTGCGCGGCGACTACGAGCTTGCCGTGCACTCCTATAAGGACTTGCCGGCAGTCGAGCCGGACGAGCTGACGATCGCCGCCGTGCCGGCCCGGGCTGACCCCCGCGATGTGATCTGCACTTTTGGCGGCCGGACGCTCGCTGAGCTGCCGGCCGGTGCCCGAGTCGGCACGGGCTCGCCGCGTCGCGCGGCCCAGCTTGCCCGCCGGCGCGCCGACCTCGAGATCGTCGACTTGCGCGGGAACGTCGACACGCGCTTGCGAAAGGTGCAGTCGGGCGATCTCGACGGAGTCGTTCTGGCTGCCGCAGGACTTGAGCGGCTGGGCATCGCGGGCCGGATCAGCGAGCATTTCGACCTCGAGACGTGGCCGACCGCGCCCGCGCAGGGCGCGGTCGCCGTGGAGGCCACACCAGCTTGCGCTGTCCTGGCGGAGTGCATCGACCTGCCGCGGGACCGGCTGGCCGTCGCCGCCGAACGCGCCGTCCTCGCCGGCCTCGGGGCCGGCTGTGCGGCTCCGGTGGCGGTCGCCTCCCGCTGGGACGGTGAGCTGCTCGAGCTTGCGGTTCATGTGTTCGCCGATCACGCCGATGCGGATCTGCAGATCTGCGTGCAGGAGCGGGTCGATCTCGATGACGAGGCTGCCGAGCAAGTCGGCCTCCATGCCGCCGAGCGGCTATTGCAGCATGGTGCCAGCGCGGTCATCCAGCGTGCACAGGACGTGCGGGCCAGGAACGCCCCCCTGGCATGAGCTGGGCTGCGGCACGAGTGCTCGTGCCGGCCAGCGAGCAGACCGGCAAGCGGATCGCCGAGCTGCTGAGCATCGCCGGCCTCGAGCCGGTGCTGGCGCCGATGATCGCCTCTGTGCCGGCAGCCGACGACGCGGTGCTCGCGCAGGAGTTGGCCGGCGCCGCGGATGCCGACTGGGTGGTGCTGACCAGCCCAGCAGCCGTCAGGGTGCTGGCCGGGTACCTGCGCCGTGAGCGCTGGCGTCTGGCGGTGGTCGGCGCTCGCACCGCCGCCGTGGCCCGCGCCGCCGGCGGGCAGGTGCAGCTTGTCGCCGACGGTGGTGGCGCCGACCTCGCCCGGGCGATCATCGCCGCCGGGCCACTGCGCGGCCGGCGGATCCTCGTGCTCGGCTCCGCCCAGAGCCACCACGAACTCGACGATCTGCTGGCAGCGGCCGGCGCCGCAGTAAGGCGCGTAACCGTCTACCGCACCGCCGGGGTTGCAGTCCCGGCCGCGATCCTGGCCGCGGTGCGGGCGGGCGAGATCAGCGCGGTGGTGATCACCTCGGGCACGGTCGCCACGCAGCTCCATGAGCAGCTCGGCGCTGACGCGGCGTGCCTGACGACAGTGAGTCTCGGCCACCAGACCACTGCCGACGCCAGAGCGATCGGGCTGCGCATCGACGCCGAGGCGGCCGCGCCCGAGCTGGCGGCGCTTGTCACCACGCTAACCGGCGTGCTGCGCAACGATACGCAGAGAGAAAGGCGGCAGAGCATGAGCACAACTCCTGACACACCCCAGACGACAGCTTCCCTCGCAGGGCCGGACGGCCCGACGGTGACCGGTGCACCGGGCTTCCCCCGGCTGCGGCCGCGGCGCCGCCGCGTCAGTGCCGCGGTGCGCCGGCTGATGGCTGAGACCCATCTGCAGCGCAGCGAGCTGGTCCTGCCGGTGTTCGTCCGCGAGGGGCTCGACACACCGGTGGACATCGCCGCGATGCCCGGCCAGCAACAGCACACGATCGACTCGTTGTGCCGACTGGTCGAGGAGGCCGTGAAAGCCGGTATCGGCGGCATCAACCTCTTCGGGATCCCGGAGCACCTCGATGCCACTGGCTCCCAGGCCGACGCACCCGACGGCATCACGCAGCGCGCCCTGCGCGCCCTGGCGTCGCGCTTCGGCAACGACATCGTGCTGCAGGCCGATCTCTGCCTCGACGAGTACACCGATCACGGCCATTGCGGCGTGCTGACCGCTGACGGCACGGTCGACAACGACGCGACGCTGGAGCGCTACGTCGCGATCGCGCAATCGCAGGCGCAGGCCGGCGCCCGGATGGTCTGCCCCTCGGGGATGATGGACGGCCAGGTCGCCGCGATCCGTGATGGGCTCGACGCCGCGGGCTTTACGGACGTGCTGATCATGGCCTACTCGGCCAAATACGCATCTGCGTTCTTCGGGCCGTTCCGCGAAGCCGTACGCAGCCAGCTCCGCGGCGACCGTCGCGCCTACCAGATGGATCCCGCGAACCAGCGCGAGGGGCTGCTCGAGGCCAAGCTCGACGTCGAGGAAGGTGCCGACGTCGTGCTGGTCAAGCCCGCCGGGTACTACCTCGACGTGCTTGCCAAGGTCGTCGCCGCCAGCCCGGTGCCGGTCTGGGCCTACCAAGTCTCCGGCGAGTACGCGATGGTCGAGGCGGCAGCAGCAAACGGCTGGGTCGACCGGCAGCGAATCATCGACGAGACGCTGACGGGGATCAAGCGCGCCGGCGCCGAGGCGATCCTGACCTACTGGGCGATCGAAGTGGCGCAGCGCCTCGATCGCTAGCGAGCCACCGCTAGCGGCCGCGGCACCACAGCACGCAGATTGGAGAAACGCATGAGCGACGCATTGCATACAGCAGCGACAGGGTCGGGGAGTCCGAGCACCTCCGGCAGCGGCGCCCCGAGCACAGGCACCCCGCACACGAACGCCGACTGGCTCGCTGCCTCCATCCGCGTGATCCCCGGCGGAGTCGATTCGCCGGTGCGGGCCTACGGCTCGGTCGGTGGCACGCCGCGCTTCATCGTCTCCGGCCACGGACCGTACGTGACCGACGTCGAGGGGCGGGACTATCTCGACTTCGTCTGCTCGTGGGGGCCGATCCTGCTCGGACACGCGCAGCCGCAGGTGCTGGCCGCGGTGCAGGACGCCGCCGTTCGTGGCCTCGGCTTCGGCGCGCCGCACCCCAGTGAGACCGAGCTGGCGCAGCTTGTCGCAGGGCGCGTGCGCTGTGGCAGCGCCGCACCGATCGAGCGGGTCCGGTTCGTCTCCACCGGCACCGAGGCAACGATGACCGCGATCCGGCTGGCGCGCGGCGCTACCGGTCGCGATCTGATTCTGAAGTTCGCGGGCTGTTACCACGGCCACAGCGACTCGCTGCTGGTCGAAGGCGGATCCGGGCTCGCGACCTTCGGCCTACCCGCATCGGCCGGGGTCACCAAGGCAACTGGTGCTCAGACGATCGTCGTGCCGTACAACGACCTCGATGCTGTGCAGGCCGCGTTTGCCACGCATCCTGACGCGATCGCCGGCGTGATCGTCGAGGCCGCCGCCGCGAACATGGGCACGGTCGCGCCGCTTCCAGGCTTCAACGCCGGCCTGACGCAGATCGCTCACGAGCACGGCGCGCTGGTGATCTTCGACGAGGTGCTCACCGGCTTCCGCGTCGGTCCGGCGGGCTGGTGGGGTTACGAGAACGCGGGTGCTGTGGAACCCTACATCCCTGATCTGCTGACCTTCGGCAAGGTGGTCGGCGGCGGCCTACCGGTTGCCGCCCTCGCCGGCAGCGCCAAGCTGATGGAGCTGCTGGCGCCCAACGGGCCCGTCTACCAGGCAGGAACGCTGTCGGGCAACCCGCTGGCGATGGCCGCCGGGCTGGCTCAGCTCACTGGCGCCGACGCGACGGCGTACGCACGCGTCGATCGCGCCTCGCAGACTGCCCAGCGCCTGATCGACGACGCGCTGACCGCAGCTGGCGTGCCGCATCGCATCCAGCATGCCGGCAGCTTGTTCTCGATCGCTTTCGGTGACTTCGCGGCGCCACTGCGCAACTACGACGAGGTGCGCTCGCAGGAGCTTTACCGCTACGCCCCGTTCTTCCACGCGCTGCTGGATGGCGGCGTGGCCGCGCCGCCATCACCGTTCGAGACCTGGTTCGTCTCCGCGGCTCACGACGAGAAGGCGCTCCAACGGCTCGCGGACGCACTGCCCGCCGCCGCTCGCGCTGCGGCGCAGGCCCGACCATAGCGTCAGCTGCTCGCTTCATCGCAGCAGCACCGACCGCCCCGCCGCAGGATCCCGCAAGCTCAGTCGGGCTCCGCCTGCCAGCGCAGCGCCGACTCGCCCTCGCCCGCGTGGCTGTCGTCCCCGGTCCCAGCCGCCTGCGTCCCCGGGTGAAAGTCACGGCTCCGGATCGTCAGGAACGCAACTACGGTGGCGATCGCTGCCAGGATCGCCGCCACCAGCAGCACCGTGTTCAGCGCGCTGACATAGCTGGCGCGCACCGCCGCCAGGGCAACGGCATGCAGGTGCGGCGACAGGCCGCTGCCGCTGGCGGTACCGCCCGCGGCGAAGCTGCTCGCGAGCCGATGGCTGTCGGATGCGAGCGGGGTGCCAGCCAGATGCGCAGTCAGCTGCCCTGTGATCCGGCTCACGAGGATCGTCCCGAGCCCGGCGACCCCGGTCGCGAGTCCGACCTGGCGGGCGGTCGAGTTGATCCCCGACGCCATGCCGGCGCGCTCGGCCGGGACCACCCCGACCGCCGTCGACGCCAGCGGCACGTTGATGAACGCCGTCGCCGCACCCGCGAGGATGAACCCGGGGAGGAAGTGCGTCCAGCGGTCGCCCGGGGCCAGCCCGCGCATCAGCAGCAGCGCCACCGTCACCAGCGCGAAGCCGCCGCCGATCAGCAGCCGGATCGGCACCTTCGTCGTGAGCCTGCCGGCCAATGCCGCCAGGATGAAGGTGCCGCCGGACAGCGGCAGGAAGCGGAGGCCGGCCTGCAGCGCCGAGTAGCCCATGATGTCCTGCAGATAGATCGTCAGATAGGTCAGCAGCGCAATCACCGAGCCGGAGACTGCAAAGGCGGCGACCAAGCCGCCGTTGAAGGTCGGCACGCGCAGCAGCCGCAGATCGAGCATCGGCTCGGCGGCACGCAGCTCGATCAGCACGAAGGCGACCAGCAGCACCGCCGCGGTGATCAGCGGACCGGCCACCTGGGTCGCACCCCAGCTCTCGTTTTGGCTGCGGATCAAGCCGAAGACGAGGCCCGCCAGGGCGACGCTGAAGGTCAAGAAGCCCGGTAGATCCGGCCGCGGCGCGTGCGCGAGCTTCGACTCGTCCACGCGCGCCAGCGTGATCACCAGCGCGATGGCGCCGATCGGCAGGTTCACGAAGAAGATCCAGCGCCACGAGAGCGCGGCGATGATCGCGCCACCGAGCACCGGTCCGATCGCCACCGCGACGCCGGTCACCGCGCCGAAGGCGGCAAACGCAGTCCCGCGCTCAGCTGGCTGGAACGCCTGCGCGAGCAGCGCCAGCGCGGTGGCGAACATGATCGCGCCGCCGATCCCCTGCAAGCCCCGCGAGATCGACAGGAAGGTGCTCGACGGTGCCGCGCCGCACAGCACCGAGCTGACGGTGAAGATCACCAAGCCGACCGCGAATACGATCCGCCGGCCGGCGAGATCGGCGATCGAGCCGGCGGTCAGCAGCAACGCCGCGAGCGTCAGCGCATAGGCGTCGACCACCCATTGCAGGTCGGAGAGGCTGGCCTTGAAGGCGCGCTCGATGTCAGGCAGCGCGACGTTGACGATCGTCACGTCCAGCAGGAGCATGAAAACCCCGATACAGACGGTGGTCAGCGTCCACCACTTGCGATCCACCGCAACCTCCAGAGAAAGATGTGGTGGCGGCCCCCGTCGTGCCGCCACCACCATCGGTTCAGTGCTGTGTTACCCGCTCACGCGGAGACATAACCGCGGAGCAGCCGCCGCGGCCGCGCCAGCAGCGACGCAGATCACGGCTCAGCTTGCGACCGCCTCGAACCGCGCCAGCGCGTCGTTGAAGAGCGACGACGGCCGCATCGCCGCTGCCACCTGCTCGGGGTCGGCGTCGTAGTAGCCGCCGAGGCCAACCGGCTCGCCTTGCACCGCCTCGAGCTCGGCGATGATCTGATGCTCGTGCCCGGCAAGCTCCTGCGCCAGCGTCGCGAAGCGCGCCGCCAACTCCGGATCGGCATCCTGCCTGGCAAGCTCCTGCGCCCAGTACAGCGTCAGGTAGAACGTCGCGCCGCGGTTATCGAGCTCGCGCACCTTCCGGCTCGGCGAGCGCTGATCCTCCAGCACCCGCTCGGTGGCGCGGTCGAGCGCGTCCCCCAGGATCTTCGCGCGGGCGTTGCCGGTGTGCTCGGCCAGGAACTCGAGCGCGACCGCCAGCGCCAGGTACTCGCCGAGCGAGTCCCAGCGCAGGTGGTTCTCAGTCAGGAACTGCTGGACGTGCTTCGGGGCCGAGCCACCGGCGCCGGTCTCGAACATGCTGCCACCGGCCATCTCCGGGACGATCGAGAGCATCTTCGCGGAGGTGCCGAGCTCCATGATCGGGAACAGGTCGGTCAGATAGTCACGCAGCGTGTTGCCGGTGACCGTGATCGTGTCCTTGCCGGCGCGGGCTCGCGCCAGCGTGAACCGCGTGGCCTCGGCGACGGGCAGCACCTCGATATCGAGGCCGTCGGTGTCGAGCTCGTCGAGCGTCGCATAGACCTTCTTCAGCAGCTCGCGATCGTGCGGACGCTGCTCGTCGAGCCAGAAGACAGCGGGTGCACCTGTCGCCCGTGCGCGGTCGACGGCAAGCCCCACCCAGTCGACCACCGCAGCGTCCTTCGTCTGGCAACCGCGGTAGACGTCGCCGACCGCGACCTCGTGCTCGAGCAGCGTCCGATGATAGGTATCGACGACACGAATCCTGCCGTCGCTGGGAGCAGCGAACGTCTTGTCGTGCGAGCCGTACTCCTCCGCCGCCTGCGCCATCAGGCCGACGTTCGAGGTCGCGCCCAGCGTTGCCGGGTCGAACGCGCCGCCCCGCTTGCAGTCCGCGATGACCTCGTCGTAGACGGCGGCGTACGAGTGATCGGGGATCACGAACTTCGTGTCCTGCTGCTTGCCCGTGGCGTTCCACATCTGGCCGGAGGCACGAATCGCGGCCGGCATCGACGCGTCGATGATCACGTCGGAGGGCGCGTGCAGGTTGGTGGTGCCACGGTCGAGGTCAACCATCGCCAGCGCCGGACCACGCTCGAGGGTGCGCTTGATCTCGCCCCGGATCGCCTCTCGGTGGTCCTCGGGTAGCCGCTCGAGCGCCGCCAGCAGCGACGCAAGGCCGTCGTTCGGGTTCACGCCGGCGTGCTCGAGGTCGTCACCGAAATGCTCGAAGACGTCGGCAAAGTAGCTCCTGACCGCCTGGCCGAAGATGATCGGGTCGGAGACCTTCATCATCGTCGCCTTCAGGTGGATCGAGAACAGCACGTCCTCGGCGCGGGCGTCGACGATCTGCTCGGCAAAGAACCGCTGCAGGTCCCCCAGGTGCATCACGGCGCCGTCGAAGATCTCCCCCGTCTGCAGCTCGAAGCGATCCTTCAGTACCGTCACGATGCCGTCCGCGTCAACGTGCTCGATTCTCACGGTAGTGGCCTTGGTGAGCGTCAGCGACTGCTCGGTCGCGCGGAAGTCGCCGTCCGTCATCGTCGCGACATGCGACTTCGAGTCGGCGGACCAGGCACCCATCGAGTGCGGATGCTCGCGGGCGTAGCGCTTGACCGAGGCCGCGGCGCGGCGGTCCGAGTTGCCCTGCCGCAGCACCGGGTTGACGGCGCTGCCCTTCACCCGGTCGTAGCGAGCGCGGATCTCGCGGTCGTCAGGACTGAATGGATTGTCCGGGTAGTCGGGGATTTTGTAGCCGTGACTCTGCAGCTCCTTGATCGCCGTCTTCAGCTGCGGGATCGAGGCCGAGACGTTCGGCAGCTTCATCACGTTGGCTTCGGGCTGCTTGACCAGCTCACCGAGGTAGGCGAGGTCGTCGCTGACCTGCTGCTCCGCCGGCAGACGATCGGGGAACTGCGCGAGGATGCGCGCCGCCAGCGAGATGTCGCGGGTCTCGACCTCAACGCCTGCAGCGGCTGCGAACGCGCTGACGATCGGCAACAGGGAGGCTGTGGCGAGCGCAGGCGCCTCGTCGGTGTGCGTGTAGATGATTTTCATTGTTCGGGTGGGGCCTCATTCAAGGTCGGCGCGCCGTGTGCGCGCCGACCACCGTATCTCGAAGTTAGTTACTGATGCTGATGTCGCGAACCCTACCGCGACCGGCCAGAACCGCATAACGAGGCGGTCGATCCGCGCTGTGCCCACGCCTGGTCGCAGCCGCGCGGGGTGGTCGGCGAATTTGTTGCACATCGGTTGACAAACCCGCCGACCATCCTGGGCGAGTGCGACCTCTGAGGCGGTGCGGCTCGTCAGAGCCCTTGCGGGTGCAGGATCAAGTTGAACGAGCCGAGGTAGGTCGAGGAGACGTTCCGCATCCGGTGCACCTCCTCGGCGCCGGAGGGGCCGCCACCGCCCTCTTCCCAATACTGACCGTTGATCTGGATGATCACATGGTCGTCGTCCGAGCCGGCGTCGGTGCGGTCGTAGAGCGTCACGTACCGACCGGGGCCGCTGACGATCCCGGGCTGCGACGGCAGCGTCTGCGTGGTCTGCGGGAAGCTCAGCGCCCGGCCGGCATGCAGCACTGCCGAGACGAAGCCCGAGCAGTCGTAGCCGGAGTCGACGATCCACTGGCTGTCCGCGTGCCCGCCGCCCCAGACGTAGGTGTCACCGTTCAGGAGCTTCGCCATCATCAACATCGCCGCGACGCGCTTCTTCGGCTGCGGGTGTTTGCCGAGCCGCTCGGCGGTGATCCGCTCGGTCAGCGTCAGCACCTCCTGCACGTACCACTCGGCGTGGTTGTAGCTGTAGACGGCGCTCGCGAGGCCGGTGTGGGCACCGTTCGCGACCAGCAGCCGCGCCGCCGAGAAGACCGCGTCGCTCGGCGAGTCGGGGTTCGCGGTGGCCGCCGTCGGATCGGTGATCTGACCCTGCGCATTGACCGCCTCGCCGTACTGCGCCCAGGTGGACGGCATGAACTGCATCCAGCCTTCCGCCCCGGCGGAGGAGACGTTCAGGTCGGCGCCGTAACCGGTCTCGATGTAGTTGATCGCGGCCAGCAACTGCCACGGCAGGTGGTAGCGCTTGGCAGCCTGCTTGTAGATCAGAACCAAGTAGTGCGGCGGCATCGGCATCCGGTTCGCCTGCGCCGCGAACGCCGCAAGCTGGGCAGCGCTGAACGGGTCCGCCAGCAGCGTGCCGCCCCAAAGGTTGCTGAGCGAGACCGCGCCCAGCGCGGCGCTGCCGTCAAGGCCGAGCAGATCAGCGCTTAGGCCCGCAGCCGTCGTGGTGGTGACGGGAACCGGCTTGGCGGACAGGATCAGCGCTTGCTCCGAGTCGCCATCAGCACTGTGCAACGCCGACGTCTTCTGCACCTTGGCCGCGAGTCCGGCAGCCGAATCGCTGCTCCCGGAGGCTTGCGAGAGCAGCTTGTTGATCGCCGCATCCGCGCCCCTCGAGCCACCACCCTGCCTCGACGTGCCACCACCCTGCCCGCCGGCGGTGCTCGTGCCGGTGCCGGTCGCGCCCGTCTCCGTGCCGGTGGCGGTGGTCGCACCATCACCCGTTGTGGTGCCGGTCGTGGTGGTGGTCGTGCCGGTCGTGGTGGTGGTCGTGCCGGTCGTGGTGGTGGTGGTGCTGGTCGTCGTCGTCGAGCTGTCCGTGGTCGTTCCGGCACCGTTTGTCGAACCGACATCGCCACCCGTGTCGACGAGCTGGGTGCCGGCGGCCCCGCCGCCGGCCGTCGCTGCCCGCGCAATCGTCGGTGCGCCGAACAGCGTGCCGAAGGCGAGAACCGCGACCGAGGCCAGCACGCCGGCGCCGCGGCGCGGCACGCCAGCGCCGGCAGGCCGTGCCAACACCGGTGTCGGCAACGGCAACGACACATCTGCACACCGTCGTGCGCTCAGCCAGAACCGGGTGTGCGGATCCGTTCCCAGTACCGGTGGCAGCACGAAGCTGGCGCGCAGCTGCGTGCAGGCACGCCGGCGACCGGCAGCGGTGCCCTGACGCTCAAGCGCGAGCTGGACCGGTCTGAAGGCACGCACTTTGCCGCCGCGCAGGACAATCAGCGCAAAGCGCGAGTGCTGGCCGCCGTGCATGCTGAGCTGGCCGGCCACCGTGAGGCGGACGACGCGACCCTCGTCCCGGGAATGGAATGAGTCCACATGCAGCCAGCCGGTGACACCGATCTCGGCTTCCATCTCCAGCCCGGTCGACGCTTCCGGAAACGCGCCGGAATCGAAACCTCTGGTGGGCGTCGAGATCGAGTTGTCGCTGAGATCCGATGCTTCCATAGGTAAGCCGCGGTCTGACAGTTTGGTCGCTGGGCGCATGATTGTTGTTAACCTCGAGTGAACCGCAGATGTGAACTCTCATTGAGTCGCATCACGCGCTCGGCAGCCGTCTCCCAGCCAACCAGCCGCCCGCCTCACGGCAGCGCCATGCGGTCATTCCGACACTACCGAGTTCAGCTCTCCCGTGAGCTCTGACCAACAAGCTTGCCCTTCAGAACCTTACCCGTGGGGTTACGCGGCAGTGCGTCGAGGAACTCGACATCGCGCGGCACCTTGTAGCGGGCGAGGTTCGCGCGGACGTACGCCTTGACGTCACGCTCGCTGAGTGTCGCCCCGGCCACCCGGACCACATAGGCCTTGAGCCGCTGCCCGAACTCCTCATCATCGACGCCGACGACCGCCACGTCGGCGACCGCGGGGTGACCGGCCAGGAGTTGCTCGAGCTCGGCGGGAAACACGTTCTCGCCGCCGGAGATCACCATCTCGTCCTCACGCCCGTCGATGAAGAGTCGGCCGTCGGCGTCGAAGTGGCCGACGTCGCCAGAGGCGACCTTGCCGTGGAAGCGCTCCTTATCTTCGCCGCTCGTGTAGCCCTCGAACTTCACGACGTTGCTCACGAAGATCCGTCCGGTGGCACCGGGCGGCAGCACCTCGTCGTCATTACCGAGGATCGCGACCGACGAGCCCGGCACGACCCTACCGACGGTGCCCGGCGCCGCAGCCAGGTCGGCAGGCGAGGCGATCGTTCCGTAAGCGATCTCGGTCGAGCCGTAGAGGTTGTAGACGACCGGCCCGAACAGCGCGGTCGCCTTATCCGTCAGCGCCGGCGTCAGATGCGAGCCGGAGATATAGATGATCCGCAGCTTCGGCACCGGGTGCGCGGCGATCACCTCGGCCGGCAGCGCCACCACCCGCTGCAGGATCACCGGCACCGTCACGATCGCCGTCACTCCGTTCCGGGAGAGGCTCGTCAGCAGATCCTCCGGCCGCGACCAGCGCTGCAACACCAGCGTGGAGCGCAGCGCCACGGCCAGCAGCAGCTGTGTGAAGCCGAGCGCGTGGAACAGCGGCGCGCTGATCTGCGTCGGCTCGCAGGCCTTGAACGGCACCATCGTCAGCGCCCCGCCGATCGGGGAGAGCGAGAATGGCACGTCGCGTCCGGCGCCGCGGGGAGCGCCGGTCGTGCCGGAGGTCAACACGATCACGCGCGGCGGCCGGCCGGGGCGCGGCGGGTCGCGCTGGTCGCCGCCGGCGACCAGCGCCGCAACCGTGTCGTTGCCGTCGGGCCGCGTATCGCACCACGCTCGCCAGCAGCCATAACGCGGGTGCAAGCGCGCGAAGCAGGCACCGAACTCCTCGTCGTAGATCACGAGGTCCGCGCCTTCACGGGCGATCACGGCCTCCACCTGTGGCGGTGAGAAGCCGGTGTTCAGCAGTACCGTGCGTGCACCGCAGCGCGCGGCCGCACATGCCGCCAGGACGAACCCACGATGGTTACGGACCATGATTGCGACCGCGTCACCGGGTTTGAAGCCCCGTGCACGCCAGGCGTTGGCAAGCGCGTTGATCTGGCCGTTGATCTCGCCGAAGCTGAGTCGGCCGGCGTCGTCGATCAGTGCCGTACGCTCGGGACTGAGCCCGCCGCCCAAAAAGCCGAGCGCGCCAAGTGGTCCGTAGCGGGTGAGTGCCCGCACGATCCGTGCGTAGGCACCGGGTGAGCCGGGCTCAAGCATCCCCGCCCGCACGGCAGCGGCAGCAAACTGGCTCTCGATGCGCGCCCGCTTGGAGATCTGCCGAGCCTTGTGTACCACGACTCGCCGCACCCCCGCGGGGCCGTTTTCGTTCGGCTGCGGCGAAGACATCAACAAATGAAGGTAGCGACTAGCGGCGGCAACCGCTGCACCATCCCGTGCTCGCTCTACCGGCCGCTATGGCGGGGTCGGGGTGGCCTAGACGCCTTTACGGTGCGCAGGGGTGGTCTTCGGGACGTTGACGACGCCGGAGATCAGGTCGCCCGCGTCATCGGCGACCACGCACGTGAGCGCCGCGCAGGAGATCGCGGCGGTGTTAACCGTCGCGCTGGTCGTGGCTGCGACCAGCGCCTTCGGCTTGCCCCAGTGGCCAAGGACCGGCGTGTGGGTCGAGTAGACGTTGTCGACGGAGTCGACTGCCAGGCAGAAGCCCTTTGCCGGGCAGGCGACACTGTCGAGCAGTCCTTCGCTGATCAGCGGTGGGTTGGCCTCGACCAGGCTGCTGGTCCAGTTCTTGGAGCCGGCGGCGTTGCTGCCGGCGGCCAGGCCGGTGGAGCGGGCACCGGTGCCGACCGCGACGCACGTCGTCGTGCGGTGCGCACAGCCGATCCCGTCGAAGATCCCATTGCTCGGGGCGGTCTCGCCGACGTGCCAGTCCCAGGAGGAAGCGTGCGGGTAGGTCGAGTAGTACGTCGTCGCACCGGTCAGCACGCACATGGAGTTCGACGTACAGCTCACGCCGGTGAGTTCGTCGCCGGCGCTGAGCTGCCCGCGGCGCCATGTGCCGGCGCCCGCGGTTGGCTTGGTCGAAACGATCACCCGACCACTGGCCGCGTTGTCGACCGCCACACACAGCGTTTTACTCGGGCATGAGATTGCGGCGATCCCGACGTAGCCGCCGCCGGCGAACTTGTTCGGGTCGATCCGTGCCGGCACGCTCCAGTTACCGGCGCCACCGGTCGGCTTCTTCGTCCAGAGCACGCGGCCGTCGGCATCGGCCGCGACGCAGAAGGTCTTGGTCGGGCACGAGATGGCGGTGAGGCCGCCACCGGTCAGGTCGACGGGGACGACATGCCAGCGCCCGGCGCTGGTGCTCGCGGGGTTAGTGGACCAGACGATGTCGCCGGCACCGTCGACGGCAACGCAGAGATTGGCCGCCGGGCACGATACGCCGGCGAAGCCGCCGGTGCTGGCGCTGACCTTCTGCAAGATCGCGCGATGCCACGTGATCGAGTATCTGGTGACTGTGGTACTCGCGGCGGCGATGCCAGGAAGCACCGCCATCACGGCGGACGCGACGGCGGCCACCAAGACCAGGCGAAGAGGTTTGGACACTAATCCCATCCGATGCGTAGTTCTATCAGTCGTGACAACCCGGGGATTTTGTCAAGGTTGCGGCCACGGGTGCCCTGCCCGCTGGCAGGGCACCGTTCCCACCGCCACCGCACCTGCTCACGGCAGCCCGATCTCAAGCGCCGCCGCCGTCGCGTCGAGCGCGTCGACAAGCTCGTCCAGCTGGGCTCGGACCGGGCGCGGGAAGCCGCGCGCGTCAGGCCAGCGCGTCTCGTTGTAAAGCTGCCGCAGCGGCGGCAGCTCGCCAGGCTCCGCGTCAAGCTCGCGCAGCCTGGCGCTGACCGTCGCAAACGCCTCGAGCGTGGCCTCGCGCAGCGGCGCCAGCTCGTAGAACGGCTGCGGCTCCGCGATCGCGAAGACCTCAAGCCTCAGGCCGTGCACGGCCCCGATCACGCGCCGCAGGCCGGCAAGCGCGTCGGCGGCGTCCCGATGGTCGAGCTCGCCGCGCGCGGGCTCGCTCCCGGCAAGCTCGATCGCCGACGCCGCGTCCGTCGTCGCGACGCGCGAGTCGTGAGCCAGACGTCGCACCTCCGCCTCCGGCAACGGCCGTCCGCTGGTGAGCGCCGCCGAGACCGCGTCGAAGTAGGTGCGCTGCGCCTGCACCAAACGGTTGAGCAGCAGATGCAGCGACTCTCCCGACCAGCTTGGCCAGACCGTGTAGGCGAGCGCGCCGACGAGCCCGCCGATCGCGGTGTCGATGCCGCGGTCGAGCGCGATCTGCGCCGAGTCTGGACTGAGGCCGTGCATCAGGAAGACCACGAGCGCGGTCAGGGAGGCGATCCCGGTGAGGAAATGCGCACTGAACAGCAGGTACGTTGTGAACGCCGCGATCGCGACGATCACGACGATCGCCCAGCCTTGTGGCGAGAGCAGCGAGGCGACCAGGGTGGCGCTGACGACGCCGAGGATCGTCCCGAGCGTGCGTTCGAACACACGGGTATAGGTCGCCGAGAAGTCCGGCTTGATGACGAGCGCGACGGTCAGCACCGCCCAGTAGGAGCGGGGCAGGATCCCGGCTTGCTGGACCACCGCGGCGGTTGCCACCACGGCGACCGCCATTCGCAGCGCATGGCGTCCCGCCATCGAGTGCAGCGTCGCGTTCTCGCGCACGCGCCGCAGGTCGGAGAGGATCGCGTGGCGCAGATTCCGCGAGCCGAACGTCGGCCGCCCGATCACGAGCGAGCGGCCACTACCGAGCGGCAACGAGAGCCCGCGTTCACCCGGCGCTGAGAGCTGCGCGGTCAGGCGCATCGCGGCGCTCAGCTGGCCGATCACAGCGGCCACCCGCGCCTCGATCCGGTGTTTGTGGATCGGCTTGCGCGTGGACGTCCACTCCGCCAGCGCATCGACGGCCACCGGCATGCTCTTGACGGCGGTCAGCTCGCCGCTCGCCGCCTCCGCGATCAGCCCCAGCGCGCCGCCGAGACGCGCGGCGATCTCCTCCAGCTGTCGCTCGAGCTCCTCGCGATCGGGCGTGCCCTCCAGCTCGCGCGACGCCGTCGATTGCAGCACCACCAGCTCCAGGCGCAGCCGCCGACCCTCGTTGATGAGCTGGAGCAGGCGGGTGCGGCTCGGGTCGGCGAACAGCGCCGGTGCCCGCAGCGCCGTGGCGGCAAGGTCGAGCGCCCGAGCGGTGCCGGCACTCGCTGCTGTGGCGTCCGCCGTCATCGCCGCCAGCTGGCGGAAAGCCGAGCTGACCGCGATCCGCTCGCGCTGCCAGGACATCGGCTCCGAGGCGAGCGTCGCGAACAGCGCCTGCCCGAGGCCGCCGGCCAGCACCAGGCCCGCCTGTCGCAGGGCACCAGTCGCGCCGGCGGCCGGCAGCACACCGAAGACGATGTAGCCGATCACCGCGCGGTAGCCGACCATCACGCCGTGGCGCCCGATCACCGTCGCGACGCCGGCGGCGAGGCAGATCAGGAACAGCAGGACGAGGTGCACCCAGGTGGTGCCGAGCGTGAGCGTGCCGAGGAAGGTGACAAGCGCCAGCATCACCGCTGAGGCGAACAGCGTCCCGACCGGTGGTACCGAGCGGGCCTGGTTGCCGCGCCAGGACATGCCGGTCAACATCGCCCCGACGCCGACCGTCGTCGCCTGGGCCGGCGACACGGTCGCCAGCGCCAGCGCGAACATACCTGCGACCGGAATCATCGCGACGATCGCCGCTCGCACCGACACGAAGCGCCAGTCGATCCGAGGCGCGTGCCTGATTGAGTGGCGCAGGGCTCGGGCGGCCGTTTCGGTGGCAGTCGGATCAGCTGGGATGGTCACCGACTAGTCAAGCAAAGCGGGCGGCCGGGCACGCTGCTCAGGCGTAGGGGCCGCTCGGAACGAACGGGTGCAGCGTGCCCGGCCGCCCGCGCACGCACAGGCACCCCTCGGCGCACAGCGGCAGCCCGGCATCAATCAGCAGCGGGATTGCCCACTGCTGATCCGCCGTCAACCAGCCGACGCGCGCTTGCGCCTGACCGGCGCTGCGGTGCAGACCGGCGATCAGCAGCGCCTTCGCCGCCTCCTCGTCACGCGCCGCCAGGCCCCAGATGCCGCGGCCGGCGCTCAGCATCGCCACGCCGCGATCCCCGAGCGCCAGCAGCTGCCCGCCGTGAGCGAGCTCGACTTTCAGCTCCGGCGTCCAGGCCGCACCGCGAACCTCGCGCACCAGGTTCTCGAACCGTCCCAGCGCGTCCGCGCCCACCTCGCGCACCTCCGGATCGGGCGCCGGCAGGCGCTCGGTGCGGACCTCGCCCTCAGCTTTCAGCGTCGGGTGCAGCTCGAAGCCCGAGCTCGAGTAGATCCGCAGGGCGCGCGGGTCGTTGGACGCGACGATCAACCCGTGCGTGGGTGGCTGCGACGGATCGCCGGCGCTCGCACCGGGACCGCGGTAGCCAAACGTAGCGGCGATCAGCGCGCGGCCGGCGCCGGCGCTCTGGGTGCCGGGCGCAACCGCGAGCAGTGACAGCACCCACAGCGATTCGCGCACGATCGCCTGTCCGACGCCGATGACAAGACCATCCGCGATCGCGACGAAGGAGCCGTCTGGGTCGGTCTGCAGCGAGTGCGCAAGGCGATCCTGCCAGCGCCGCGTCGCCCCCGGCCGCTCGCTCTCCGCGGCCTCTAGGTCGTAATCGAGAGCTGCGGCTGAGAGCGTCGCGGCCGCGACCACGTCACCCGTCTGCATCGGCCGCACCGTCATCGCAGCTGTAGCCGTCTTCGTCCCGGCTTGCATCTGTGCACTCATCAACTGTCAGGCTCCTCTCGGCTGGCTATTCGTGAACGGCGCCGGCTCGACGTCCGAGCTCCCGGCCGCAGCTGCCGGCGACATGCCTCTGACCTGATTGGACAGCGATATCACCAGCTCACGCACGAGATCGGGGCGCTCGTCGACGATAAAGTGACCGGCGCCGGGAACCAGCTCGAGCCGGTACTCGTCCGCCCTGGCCGTCTCGGCCGCGACCCAAGAGCGATGGACGACGCCGTCGTCGAGCCCGAGCAGTGCCAGCGTCGGCACCTTCAACGTACGCCGCTCCGGCGCGATCAGCATCGTCGGGAGCTCGTGCACCAGGAAGTTGCGATAGGTGCTCACGGTCGTCCTGGCGCAGACGCGATCACGGCAGCGCTCGGCGTACCACGCGACCTGCTCGCGGGTCAGCGCCTGACGGTTCGTCAGCGAGGCAGCAACCAGGTAGCCGACCATGTCGGTCTGGCGCAGCAGCTGCTCGCCGGCGGCGGCGATCAGTAGTTGGTGGCGCAGCTGGCGCCAGAGGTGCGCGAGCACCGTCGCCGGCGCCACCCACGGGTGCGGACTGGCAAGTGCCAGCAGGGCGCCGAAGCGTCGCGGCTGCCGCAACGCCATCCGGTAGGCGATGTTGCCGCCCCAGTCGTGACCGACGAGCAGCACCGGCGCCGTCAGCCCGAGCGCGTCCATCAGCATCAGCAGCTCATCAGCGGCGCGCTCGTCACGCCAACCTTGCGGCGGCGCACCCGACCAGCCGTAGCCGGGCAGATCCGGCGCGATGATCCGCATCCCCGCCGGCGGGTTGCGCAGCAGCTCGCGGTAGACGAAGTGATGCTGCAGCCATCCGTGGAGCGCGAAGACCACAAACGCGTCATCGTCGCGCGAGCCCGACTCGGTGACGTGAAAGCGCACTCCGCCCGCGGTCACGAACGACCGCCTCACGCCGCCGATCAGCGGCGGCTGCAGCACCGGCTCAACCGGCGGTGGGCTCACGATTCTGCCCTTCCTCTCACACGATGAAATCTAGTGCTCGGTCGAAGCCGCAAGCGCTCGTCCGAGCCGGCACCGAACAGCCGGCCAGGCGTGTGCCCGACGGCGACCAGGACCGACGGCTAGGGTCGGATCAGCGCGCCGTTGCCTCTTCCTCTTCCTCCGCCTCTTCCTCGACAGTCGCCATCGCCCGCGCCTGGTAGGCGGCGACCGCGGCGATCACCAGAGCCACCGCGCGGTCGGCCCACCACCAGCCAAAGAGATGGAAAACCGCCAGGCCGACGAGCGCGAACAGCGCTGTACCAGCACCGATCGCGCTGAGCATGCCGTCTCCGCGCAGCGCCCGCGAGCCGAGCGCTGCCCCGGTCGCACGCTTTGCGGCGGCGAGTGGCACCAGCACCACGAAGCTGACCGCCGAGACGATCACCGTGACGATGCCGGAACCAGGATGGCTGCCTGACAGCAGCGCGATGATCGACTCGACCGCGAGCACCAAGGCGATCACGACCAGGAGGATCGATACGACCCGCGTCGCGATCCGCTCGACACGCTCCGCCCGCGCGGGGTCCGAGCGCTCGACCCGGAAGCGCCAGATGAGCACGATCGAGCTGCTCATGTCCGCAAGCACCGACATCCCCGAGGCGAGCACGCCGAGGCTGCCTGCCAGCAGCCCCGATCCGACGGAGATCGCGCCTGCCACGGCACCGAAGACCACCGACAGCCACGAGAGCTGAAGCGCCCGGCGCAGAAGTTGCTGGTGGTCAGCCATACCCCCACTATTCCAGCAACTGTCGCGGTGTACGCTGCCGCCGGCCGTTGCCAGGTTCCGGTCTCGCCGCTGCAAGCTGCCGACGCGGTCGTTCCCTGACGTCAGGGCCAGCGCTAGCTTTCTGTCCCTCATGGCTATCGAGATCGACATTCCAGGCGTCCGCCAGATCAAGCTCGAGCACCTGCTACTCGACCAGAACGGCACTCTTTCGGACCGCGGGGAGCTGGTCGACGGAGTCGCCGAGCGGTTGCACAAGCTCAGTGAGCAGATCGAGGTCCACATCCTCACTGCCGACACGTTCGGCACGCTTGCGCAGGTCACGGACGAACTTGGGATCGGCGGCGAGCGGGTCCAGACGGGTGCCGACAAGCTTGCCTTCCTCGACCGCCTCGGTCCGCAGTCCTGCGCCGCGATCGGCAACGGCCGCAACGACGTGCCGATGCTGCAAGCGGCCGCCCTCGGCATCACCGTGCTCGGTCCCGAAGGCGCCGCGTCGGTAGCGATCACCGCCGCCGACCTCGTCTGTAGCTCGATCACCAGCGCGCTCGATTTGCTGCTGGAGCCGATCACGGTCGCCGCCGGCCTGCGAATCTAGCTTCAGACGGCCGGTCGGCCACAGCAGCAGTCTGGCGGACGGACCGATCGCGGACGTGCGTTCCGCCGTCGACCTGGCCGGATAGGCGCACTGGTAAAATCATTTGAGGTTTGAGGTCCGCCGAGCGTGCCGTTTCTTAGCTAACGGCTTCTGCGGAACGACGATTTGACGAGAACTTCGAGCACGGGAGGGCCGATGCTTGCTCGCGTAAAAGTGCGTGGGGTGATTTGGGTTGGCGACCGGATCATCGTGAACCGCTACCAAGGCAGCGGCGCTCAACGGGCGACATTGCCAGGCGGACGGGTACGCGAGCGCGAGGCAATCACCGATGGCCTGCGCCGCGAGGTTCAGGAGGAGCTCGGCATCGACTCCGAGGTCGGTCAGCTGCTGGCGGTCGCCGAGGTCAAGTCAGCCGTGAACCACCACGACGTCGAGCTGATCTTCGAGGTCAAGCCGACCGAGCCGATCGACCCGGACGCGTTCGAGCTGGTCGATCCGGTGACACCGGAGGTCCCGGTGCTACCGCCGGTACTGGGCACGATCGCCGCGTGCCACGGTGCCGAGCCGCCGAATATCTGGCTCGGCAACATCTACGACACAAAGCTGCGGTTTCACTGACGCGTGCTGAGGGCCGTCCGATCGGCGTCGAGCGGCCCTATGCTTCGCCGGTCAGCGGCGGCTCACGCCGTCAGCGCGACCGCCGCCTCCGGTGAGTCGATGTGCGCGCTGAAGCTCTCCTGCAAGTAGAGCCGGACGCTCTCAGTGTCGTGCGAGTCGTAGCCGACCGAGATGTCCTGGCCGGACTCGAAGATGAAGTCGCCGCCGCGCAAGCTGACCACCGCGCCGCCATCGAGCCCGGGCGTCCAAACAATCGGCCCGCCCTCGAGGATCACCTGGAGATGCTCGCTGAGCAGTACGCCGCCGACCTCGACCGTCTGCAGCACGAGCTGATGCGCAGTGGGGTTCAGCGCTAGCGCGTAAGGGCCAACGATGCCGCCACGGCGCAGCTCGTCAACCGCGGCCGCGATCAACGCGGGGTAACCGGTAGGGTCGTTGCCGAGCGCACGACGCTCGTATGGCACGGCCTCGACGATGCCCGTGAAGACGTTCGGCCAGCCCTCCAGCACGGCGGCGTTCTCGGCCTTGGCAAGCTGGTACGCGGCCTCGCCGACAGCCTCGAGGTCAGGGTCGCCGGCACCACGGTCGATGTTCTGCAGCTCCTCGCGCGAGAGCACGAAGTCGGCGCGAAGTTCGACCAGCGGCAGCACTTGCCGGCGCCGCACCACGGCGCCGAAGCCCGACACATCCGTCAGCGGCTCGCTGCGACCGAGGTTCGTCGCCGAGTGCTCCCAGCCAAGCGGGCCGTTGAAGTCCACCAGCTTACGGGCTGCGAGCGCCGGTGTCAGACGGGCGCGCGCCTCCTGATCGATCTGCTCCCAGGCTTTGTCGCTGATCGGAGCGCGTTCACGCAGCAGATGGTTCATGACTGGTGGTCCTCTCTGAGGCTGCCGATGCCAAGCGACCCTACGTCCGGCGCGGCAGCCGATTCCGAGATCAATTCGACGTTCTCAGTGAGCGTAGAGACGTCCGCGGCCGCCTCATCCACAGACACCTCTGCGGCCCGGGGCGCGCCTGCTGGCGCCGCCGTGACAGCGGCCCGCGTCGCGTTTGCCGCCTCGGGCAGCTCGCTGAGGAAGTCCGCGCTCGGCACGAAGAACAGCGAGCCGGTGATCGCCTTCGAGTAGTCGAGGATGCGATCGTAGTTACCAGGCGGGTTGCCGATGAACATGTTCACGAGCAACGTCTCGATCACGCCGGGGTCGCGGGCGTAGGCGATGAAGTAGGTGCCGTACTCGCCGGCACCGACGTGGCCGAACGGCATGTTGAGTCGCAGCAGCTCCGGCTCGTTGCCGTTCGCGTCGGGCAGCGAGTTCAGCGCGACGTGCGAGTTGGGCGGCATCTCCGCCGCCGGCAGCTCGACGTCATCGAGCTTCGTGCGGCCGATCACATGCTCCTGTTCCGGCACCGGCAGGGCCTGCCAGCTGGCTATCTCATGCAGGTACTTCTGGACGATCACATAGCTGCCGCCGGCGAACTCCGGGTCCTCCTCAGACGTCACCGTGACCGCCGCGAACGCCTCACGGCCGTCGGGATTTTCGGTGCCGTCGACGAACCCGAGCAGGTCGCGCTGGTCGAAGGAACGGAAGCCGTGGACCTCGTCGACGACCTTCACGTAGCCGGCGAGCCGCTGGACGATCAGCCCGGCAAGCTCGAAGCAAAGGTCAAGGCGTCGTGCGCGGATGTGGAACAGCAGATCGCCCGCGGTCGCTGGCGCCGTGTGCCGCTCGCCGGCGTAGCCGCTGAACGGGTGCAGGCACGCGGGACGCGGGCCGGCGAACATGCGGTCCCAGAGCTCGGAGCCAATGCCGACCACGCAGCTGAGCGCCGCTTCGGGGACACGGAAGCCGACGGCACGCTTCAGCGCGCCGAGGTCCTCGAGCAGCGACCGAGCCTGCGGCTCGCCGCCGGCATTCACGGTCAGGACGAGGAAGATCGCCGCCTCGGTGACCGGATCGAGGATCGGCTGGCTTTCGGGAAGCTCGATGCTGTTATCCGTCACGGCTCGCTCGTTCGCGTTCGGGGCGGCGCTCCCGCGGGCCCGTGCCGGGCCGGCTGTCGTTGGGGGCTGCGCGCCGGAGATGAACTCCACGCTCGCAGCCCCTGGCGCTCGCCTGTTGGCGCGAAGGATACGCTGCGGCCGACATGTCTGCCGGCCCGTACGGCCGGTGAGAAAGGCCAAAGTGCCCGGGTGAGTGACTTGGCCTTGGGCGAAATGGCCAGAGCCTGAGCGGATCACACAAGCGGTGGAAGGAGGTCGTCTCTCCGCTTCTGCGCGTTGTGCACGAGAAATCACTTGCATGCGCATAGTGCGCGATATATATTGCGCACTATGCGCAACACCAGGTTCGAGATCGGCTCGTCGCGCCAAGACAGTGCAGCGCGCATCCCGCTATCTGAGCGTGCGCAAAGAGGTCGTCATGACCTCAGGGAACCTGCGTGATCTGCGGCCGGCCAACCGGCGCCGGCAGAGATTTGCGGACAGGCACCTTCGTTCACAGAGGAGAGGAGCTTAACCGTGTCGATCAAGCGAACAATCGACAAGCTGCCAGGCGGGATGATGATCATCCCGCTGCTCATCGGTGCCGTGATCCGCACCATCGACCCCGGCATGTTCGACAGTAAGACGTTCAGCGGGTCCTTCACCGGGGGACTGATGTCGGGGACGTTGCCGCTGCTCGGCGCCTTCTACATCTGCCTGGGTTCCACCATCGACGTCCACCAAGCCGGATACGTCGTTAAGAAGGGCGCCACGCTCTGGCTGACCAAGGTTCTGGTGGCAGCCATCTTCGGGTTGCTGATCAAGGCGCTGGCGTCCAATCAGAACGACATCTTCCTAGGGCTGTCGTCGCTGGCGATCGTGGCGGCGTTCGCCGACACCAACGGTGGCCTGTACATGGCTCTCATCGGGCAGCTGGGAAAGAAGGAGGACGCTGCCGCGTACTCGATCATCTCCCTGGAGTCGGGCCCGTTCTTCACCATGCTCATCCTTGGCGTCGTCGGTCTGGCGAGCTTCCCGCTCCTCGCCTTCATCTACGTCCTGTTGCCGCTGCTCGTCGGAGCGCTGCTCGGCAACCTGGATCCGGACATGCGCAGCTTCCTGGGTAAGGGAACCGACATCCTGATCCCCATGTTCGCCCTCGCAATCGGGGCCAGCATCAACCTGAAGGACGTCGTCACGGCCGGGACGGCGGGCATCGTGCTCGGCCTCGGAGTCATCGTCATCTCCGCTGTCACTCTCGCCATGATCGACAAGCTCACCGGCGGCAACGGCGTGAACGGCGTGGCAGCGGCGACGACGGCGGGCAACGCCTCCGTCGTCCCTGCCACGGTGGCCGGCCTGTACGTGGGCTACCGCGCCATCGCCGCGAAGGCCACCGTGCAAGTCGCGGCCGCGGTCATCGTCACGGCGATCTTGGTGCCCTTCCTCACCGGTTGGTACGCCCGACGCGTGTCCCGCCGCCATCCGATGTCAGAGCCTCCGGCCAGCACCGAACCAACCGTGGCAGATCCCCCTGCCGAAACATACGACGTCCCTTCGGCACGCTGATGCTCGTCGAAGTCGTCAACGGCAGAGATCACGCATCGGGTGCGTGGGTGCTGAGATCAGATGCGTGAATCGAGCGTGAACGCAGAAGGCAGCGGTACGCGCCGACGCCTGGTGATCGTGGCCGACGACCTGACCGGTGCCGCCGACGCGGCCGCCGCGTTCGCACCGTCGGCCACAACCTCTGTCGTACTGCGGCAGACGGATCGCAGTCCGGTCCGCGAGGTCTTGTCCGTCGACACCAACAGCCGGTACCTCACGGCCCCGGAGTCGACGGCCGCGGTGGAGAGTGCCGTGGCACAGGCCGTACGACTCGAGGCGGACCTCTACAAGAAGATCGACTCCACGCTTCGGGGCAACGTGGTGGCGGAAGTTGCCGCCACGTTGCGCACCGCTGGCGCCGAGCTGGCGCTGATCGCCCCTGCCTTCCCCTCGACCGGCCGGACCGTCGTGGACGGGATCGTGCACGTCGACGGTCGCCCCTTGCCCGGTGGCAACCTGCAACACCTGTTCTCAGAGGGTGAGCTGAAAACCGCGGTCGTCGGTCTGGGAACAGTACGGGCGGGTGCTCGCGCCCTTCAGGGCGCGATCGAAAGGCACCAGCGCGATGGCGCCCTCGCGATCTGCATCGATGCTGAGACTGATGACGACCTGCGCGTCGTTCGCGACGTCACCGTCGCGTCGAGCGTCACCGTCGTCCCCGTCGGCTCCGCCGGGCTCGCCCGAGTCATGTCGGCAGCTTGGGCGACACCATCTCATGGGTCCCTGCCCCTACCCGCATCGCGGCAAGGGGCCGTGCTCATGGTCCTTGGCAGCTACTCCTCCGTCGCGCGCGCACAAGTACGGGCGCTGACGTCCAAGGCAACGACCGTGACGATCGCCGAACCGTTCGGCTCGGCGGAGATTCTGCGGGCCGGAGCCAAGCTACGGCAGGCGCTGAGCGGCGGCGACGCCGTGCTCGTCCCCGATCCCGCCAGCCCCGTCCGCCGAGATCGAGCCGCCCGAATCGCCGATGCCCTTGCCACCGTCGGCGGCGGCGCGCTGAGCGAGCAGCACGATCAGCTGGCCGGCTGCCTGCTGAGCGGTGGCGAGACCGCCCGAGCCGTGCTGCTCGCCGCAGGAGTAGCGACCGTCGACATCAGCGGCGAGCTCGAACCGGGCATCGTGCTTGCCAGCGCCCCGGATCTCGACGGCCTCCCACTCGTAACCAAAGCCGGAGCCTTTGGCGACCCTGGCGCCCTCGAGCGGGCGCGTGTCGCCCTTCACCGGGGAGCTGGCCTTTCTGCACACCCCATAAATCCGGCGACGACTCAGAACCACCATGGTGTGCCGCCGCTGGCTAACCACACGTCCAACGGCCACCACCACGCGGCCTAACCACTAGGAGGCCCCCCTCTATGTCACGTCCTATTCTTGCGATCACCATGGGTGATGCCGCCGGTATCGGGCCCGAGATCATCGTGAAAGCTCTCGCCGACCCCAACGTCTATCAGTGGAGCCGGCCGCTGGTCATCGGCGATGCCGCCCGTCTGCGCAAGGCAATGACGCTCACCAACGCCGGATTGGCGATCAACGTCGTCGACGATCCTGAGTCCGGGCAATATGAGCTCGGCACGATTGACTGTGTCGACCTCGGGCTGATTCCGGCTGACCTCCCCTTTGGCGAGCTATCCCCCGTCGCCGGTGAGTGCGCCTACCAGTACGTACGGCTCGCCGCCGAGCTGGCCTCCGCCGGACGCGTCCAGGCGATCTGCACCGCGCCGTTGAACAAAGCGGCGCTTCACGCCGCCGGACACAACTACCCCGGTCACACCGAGATGCTGGCCGCGCTCACCGGCACCCCCGAAGTCTCGATGATGCTCACTGCACCCAAGCTGCGCGTAATCCACGTCACCACCCACATTGGGCTGGTCGACGCTGTCGAGCGGATCGAGCCGGGGCTAGTGGAGCGCACCATCCGTCGGGGTAACGAGGCGTTGCGTAAAACCGGCATCGCCCATCCACGGATCGCCGTCTGTGGCATCAACCCCCACGCTGGCGAGGGCGGCCTGTTCGGTCACGGCGAGGAGGAGACCAAGTTGGTTCCGGCCATGGAAGCCGTCCGGGCCGACGGCATCGACGCCGAGGGCCCGCTACCTGCCGACACCGTCTTCTACCGGGCGGTGCGAGGCGACTTCGACCTGACCGTCGCCATGTACCACGACCAAGGCCATATCCCGGTCAAGGTGCTCGGTCTAGAGGCCGGCGTCAACGTCACCGTCGGCTTGCCGGTCGTCCGCACCAGCGTTGACCACGGCACCGCCTTCGATATCGCCGGGTCCGGGAAAGCCGACCCCGCCAGCATGATCGAAGCCATCCGCCAGGCGGTCGCTCTCGCCCCTGCAGCAGAGGTGGCCTAGTCCGATGCGAGCCCCCGTGGCGAGTCGACGAGCCGCCATCGCCGAGCTGCTTCAGCGCCGACCCGTTAGCGTCGACGAGCTCTCCGAGCGGTTCGACGTGACCGCGTCGACCATTCGCCGTGACCTCGCCATCCTCGATGGGCACGGCACGATCGTTCGGACCTATGGCGGTGCTCTCGCCGCGCCAAGTGAAGAGCCGCTCCACGAGCGGGAGGCCAAGGCCGCGGCAGAGAAGGCGGCGATCGCTCGGGCAGCAGAGCGGCAGGTTGCTCCCGGCCAGTTCCTGCTGCTCGACGCCGGCACCACGGTCGGCGCCCTGGCCGAGCGGCTCGCCTCGCACGAGGCGCTGACGGTCGCCTCGTGCGGCCTAACGACGCTAAACGTCCTGGCCGATTGCGAAGGCATCGACCTAATCTGTCTCGGTGGCTCCGTTCGCCACGTCAGCCACGGCATGGTCGGCCCGCTCGCCGAGGATGGCCTTGGCAAGCTCAGCGCTGACGTGGCGTTCCTCGGCTGCGACGGCGTCACCGCCGAGCGGGGCATCTGCGAGACGACCCCGGCCCAGGCTTCGCTCAAACGTCGCATGGTCGAGGCAGCCACAGGTGTCTTCGTGCTCGCCGACTCGAGTAAGGTCGGCACCGCCAGCTCCCACTGGTGGACGACTCCCCGCCACGGCTGGACGCTGATCACCGACGCAGGGGCGACCGAGAGTCAGCTCCTGCCTTTCCGCCAGGCCGGGATCGAAGTGATCGTGGCACGCTGAGCCCGCAGACTACGCATGGACCCGCAGCGGGATCTCCACACAAGCCGTGGTGTATCGTGATGTGTATGCGCACCAACATCGAGATCGATGACGCCCTGCTGGACGAGGCACGCCGGCTGACAGGCCTCACGACCAAGCGTGAAACGGTTGACCATGCGCTGCGCGAGCTGGTCGCGCGGCAGAGTCGACTCGGTGTGCTTGATCTGCGTGGCAAGGTGCACTGGGAGGGCGATCTGGGAGCCTCCCGCAGCTCCCGCGACTTCAAATGATCATCGTCGACACGAGCGTCTGGATCGACGTCCTGAACGAGGTCGAGATGCCGGCGGCGAGCGTTTGCATCGATTTGCTCCGACGGGGTGAGCCCGTCGGCCTCACCGATGTGATCTTCACTGAGATCCTGCAGGGTCTGCGGACCAGCGCAGAGGCCGAGATGGTGGAGCGCCAGCTTCGCAGCTTCCCGATCCTGCAACTGCAGTCGCTGGATGACTTCGCCTTCGCCGCCGACCTGTACCGAACCGCCCGGCGGAAAGGCGTCACGATCCGGAAGACGCTCGACTGCCTGATCGCAGCGCCGTGCATACAGACCGGCGCCGCACTACTACACGCAGATCAGGACTTCGATCTGCTCGCGAGTTGCACACCGCTGCGCATCTACACGCCATGATCGTCGTGTAGCGTTGGTAGCGGGGAGGCAGCTTGGCATCGCGTAGCGAGCAGAAACAGCGGGCGCGCACAGCACGTTTGGAGCACGAGCAGAAGCTGGCGGCGGCAGCGGCCCGCCGTCGGCGTTATCTGACGTTCGGCTCGCTAGTGGCGGCGGCCGTCATCGTTGTGGTCGCTGTCGTCCTGATCTCCACGCGCGGCGGCAGCGGCAGCGGCGCCAAGGCCACGAGATCGACCGCCGGGATTCTGACCGGTAGCGGCGCTGATCCCTACGAGATCGGGCTGCAACACGGCGCAAACGCCGCCCACATCGCCAAGCAAGTGCAGGCGTCGATCGGCGGCATCCCCCAGCAGGGGCAGACCCTCGGCAACCCCAGCGCGAAGGTGACGATGGTCTACGTGGGCGACCTGCAGTGCTCCTACTGCCAGCTCTTCACGATCTTCGACCTGCCGACCTTCGTCTCGCACTACGTCCGCACCGGCAAGGTGAAGGTCACCTACGACTCGCTGTGTACAGCCAGCTGCGGGAACGATGCGTGGGGGAGCGAGAAAACGGCGGCGGCCGTTTTCAGCCGCCAGCAGATCGCCGCCTCCGCCGCCGGCGTGCAGGGCAAGTTCTGGGATTACGCCGAGCGCTTCTATCGGGAGCAGGGCCAGGAAGACAGCGCCTACTCCAGTACCGCATACCTGCAGGCGATCGCCAGCCAGGTCCCGGGGCTGAACCTGAAGACCTGGTCTAAGGACAGCAAGACCGACCCGGAACTCGTTGACCAGCTCGATGCCGACAATGCGCTGGCCGCGAAGTACTTCAAGGAAGTCAACGCTCCGACCGCCGACCGGGGCACCCCCAGCGCGATCTTCGTCGGCCCGAAGGGCACGAAGATGGCCCAGCTCGGCCTGCCACAAGAGACGTTCTCGGTCAGCCAGGCCCAGGCCACCGCAGCCCCTAATCTCAAGGCACTCGCCGCCGCCTACGAAGCGGTCCTGTGACTGACAACTCGGTCCTGTGACTTTCCCGACTCCGGCGGCCGCGCGGAGCCGGAATGAGCACGACGAGTCGCCGGCCCCTCAGCCGACGACTCGGTGCTCCTTGGGAGAGGTCTTAGATCAGGCTCCGGTGCACCGCGCCAGCCAGGCTTGAGGCCGACGGCAGCAGCGGCAGCAATGTCGCCTGCAGTGAGTGGTAGATGTCCGGCTTGCCGAACCACGGGTGGACCTTGCGGTGGTTCAGGGGATCGAGCTCCGCGTACCAACCACCCCGACGACCGTCGATCAGATAGTGCGCCGCGTAGTCCCATAAGCACCTGTACCAGCGCTCGTAGAGTGGTTTGCCGGTCAGCCGCGCGAGGTAGAGCGAGGCGCCAATCCCTTCGGCGACGGGCCACCAGTAGCGATCGGGGTTCGCCGGTCGGCCATCCCAGCCCAGGGTGTAGTAGAAGCCCCCGTCGGGATCCCAGCCGTCGCGGACGGCGCGTCCGAACAGGGCCTCAGCCGCGGGCAGATACCAACTGTCAGAGTCGTTCGTGGCAGCGGCAACCCCGAGTACCAGGCGCGACCATTCCAGCGAGTGCCCAACGGTGGCTCCGTAGGGCCTGAAGGGGTCATCGAGCCGCTCGCTGTTGTACTCCAGCTCGGGCTCCCAGTCCGCGCTGTAGTGCTCCGGTAGCAGCCAGTCGTTCGCCCGCGCAAAGCCGTCGATCAGCTTCTGCGCGATTCGCCCAGCCCGCTGCGCCAGATCCTCGCGGCGGCTGACCTCGGCGGCAGCAAGCAAGGCCTCACACAGGTGCATGTTGCTGTTCTGGCCCCGGTAGGGCTCGGGATTCGCCCAGTCGCGGTCGAAGCTCTCGCGTGCGGCACCAGCCTGTTCGTCCCAGAAGTGTGCGTCGATCACCGCCAGGACGTCGTCGAACAGCCCCTGGGCGTTGCCGTGCCCGGCCGCCAATGCCGTCGAGGCGGCCAGCAACACGTGGGCGTGCCCGTAGGCGGCCTTGACCGGATCGACGCGGCCGTCACGCCCGACGGCCGTGTAATAGCCGCCGAACTCCCTATCGCGGTGGCGACCCAGGAGCGCCTCCAGGCCGGCATCGACGACCGGCGCGCAACCGGGCACGCCGAGCAGCTCGCCGGCGGCGTAGCTGTGAACGGCGCGCGTGACCGTGAGCAGTAGCTCCTGCTCGCTGCCGCCGGCCGCCGGCGTCAACGTGTTCCCGTCGTCGTCGAGGTCCGCGAACCAACCGTCTGGTGCCGCGATCGGCCGGAAGAAGCGCAGCAGCGTCAGCGCCTGATCGGTCAGCCACTGTCTATGCAGATCGCGCTCAGTCAACGAGTGCGAGCCTGGTGATGCACTTGCCATCCGAATTACCTCTCGGCGACGGGTAGATAGCCCCGCTCGGGCCGGAACTGCACTGATCCGTTGATCCGCTGACCGTTGCCGGCGTCGAACAGGTGGACGTACTCTGATGCGACCGTCAGCTCCAGCCGCGAGCCGACCGTCGGCGCCAGACCGGCCTGAACGCGCACCACGAGCTCCGCGTTATTACCGGTCCCCTCGGCATGTCCGTAGACGAAGCAATCTGAGCCGAGCTCTTCGACGAGATCCACGTGCATCGCCAGTCCGCTGCCACTCTCCGCGCCGATCGTCAGGTTCTCGGGTCGGATGCCCAGCAGGATCTCCCCGGAGCTGCGACTGAGCACATCGCGCTCGACCGGCAGCACCTCGCCGCCGATTCTGACACCACCTTCAACAGCGTCGACCGGCACGAGGTTCATTGCCGGGGAGCCGATGAAACCGGCCACGAAGACGTTGATCGGCGTGGTGTACAGCTCATGCGGGGTGCCCACCTGTTGCAGCACGCCCCCACTGAGCACCGCGATCCGGTCGCCCATCGTCAGCGCCTCGGTCTGATCGTGGGTGACGTAGACGGTCGTGACACCGAGTCGTCGGGTCAGCGAGCTGATCTGGCTGCGCGTCTGGACCCGCAACTTCGCATCGAGGTTCGACAGCGGCTCGTCCATCAAGAAGACCCGCGGGTTGCGGACGATCGCGCGGCCCATCGCAACACGCTGGCGCTGGCCACCGGAGAGAGCACGCGGTTTACGTTCAAGCAGATCCTCCAGATCGAGCAGTCGTGCGGTCTCGCGGACGCGCTCGAGCCGCTCCTGCTTCGGCATCTTATGGATCTTCAGCGCGAAGCCCATGTTGTCGGCGACGGTCATGTGTGGATAAAGCGCGTAGTTCTGGAACACCATCGCTATATCGCGGTCCGCCGCCGGCACGTGGGTCACGTCCTGATCGCCGATCAGCACGTGCCCGGTACTGACTTCCTCGAGTCCCGCGAGCATCCGCAGCGACGTCGACTTGCCGCAACCCGAAGGTCCGATCATCACCAGGAACTCGCCGTCCGCCACGTCCAGTGTCAGACCGTCGACCGCAGGCCCCTTCGCGCCCGGATACAGCCGGGTCGCGCCGTCAAAAGCTACTGTCGCCATCAGGCGTATCTCCTTCCTCGGTGGGTGCCATCGCACCCGAGTTCCCCGCCACTGCCGCGCCCGTTACCGACTCGGCATGGCAAACAGCGGGTGCATGGTGCTCCTTGGCCCAGGCCGCGATGAAGCCACCGACGAACGCGTCGCCAAGGCCAATCGTCACCGCCCGCGTGGCCGGCAGCTCGTAGCCCGCCACACAGCACGCCGGCTCCGCCAGCGCCGCCGGTAGTCGTCTCGCGACATCGAGCCCCGCGGCTGAGCGTGAAAAACCTCGGGGCGGATAATCACCGGCCCCGACGGCATCGCCGTGCACGTAGCGTGCGCTGGCCATGTCGACGCCGCCCTGTAAGGCGGCCATGTACTGCTTTGCCTCGCGACCGACGCTCAGCGCCCAGTCGCGCGTGTGGACCACGATCGTGGCGGCGGCGACCTTCGTTCGCAGCCCCGTTACCGCCGCCGCCACCGCGGCCGGGTCGCTGAGCACGACGCGATGGCCGACGTGGCCCTGTAGTTCGTCCTCGTTCATGCTGACGACATCGAGGCTCGAGCCGAGTTGCTCGAGCGCAACATCGCTGAGCGCCGGATTGTGAAAGCCCGCGTCTTCATACATCGCCACCGCAGACGGCGCCATCGACGCCATCGCGCGCCGCACCGTCGCCAGCCGCTGCAGCAATATCGCCCGATCCTGGATGACGTTGAAGCTCGAGATCAGGAACAGCCGCGCCTTTGCGAGCGCCGCCGGCAGCTGCGAGCTGATGCGCAGCTCCAGGTGCGGCGGGTCGTTGGCGAAGATGATCCGGTTCGGGCTGGCGGAACGTACCGTCAGGGCCCCGACTTCGATCGCGACACCGGCCGGGTACTGGATGATCACATGCGGATCGGTGGTGTCGTGATCGCCGGACAGCAGGTACTTGCTGCTCGCCGGCAGCAGCCTGCGCACGTTGTCGTCGATGCTGACCAAGTGCAGCGTCGAAGCGATCCCCAACATGTCCATCGCAATCGCCGCCCGCACGCAGGTACCGCCAAGCGTAATGCGTTTGTCGAAGCGTGCAGAAAACCGCTCGGCCAGCGCCGAGGAGGCGATGTACCGCTCGCCGCCGTGGCCGCCCGCGATGAACCCGAGGATCGCAATCAGCAGCCCGCGCTCATCGTCGATCGGGGCAGCGGTGCTCAGCTCCTCGGGCTTGATCCGCCAGCGGCGTACGAGCTCCTGAATGCGGCCGGTGTTCCACCGCAGCTCGTAGTCGACGGTGCCGGCAAGGCCCAGAACCAGTTGTTCTGGACCCACCGGCACGCCCCGACGATCAGAAGCAGCGAGCCTTGTCACCTGCATTGAACAGCTCGATCTTGTGGGCAGCGACGACCTTCATCGCCGCGACCGCCGGCGGCGCGATCACGTTCGGTTCACGAACGGCAGGGTCGCGCAGCACTTCGCGTAGCTTCGTGAAGTACGCCACCTTGATGTCGGTGGAGATGTTCACCTTGCAGATGCCGAGCTGAACCGCCTGCGCAATCTCCGCATCGGGGTTGTCGGAGCCGCCGTGCAACACCAGCGGGATCGATACCACCGAGCGAATCTCCTTCAGCAGGTCGAGTTTCAGCTTGGGATCGCGGCCCGCGGGATAGATCCCATGGCGCGTCCCGATCGCAATCGCCAGGCTGTCGACGCCGGTCTCCGCGACGAACCTCACGGCATCCTCCGGGCGCGTATAGATGAGCTCCTCAGCGCCGTTCTCACCGCTGTTCGGATCGACTGAGCCGATCGTCCCGAGCTCGCCTTCGACCGAGACGCCGACGTCGTGCGCCGCCTCGACCACTTTCTTCGTAGCCGCGATGTTTTCCTCGAAGGACAGCTGCGAGCCATCGATCATCACCGACGTGAAACCGGCCCTGATCGCGGTGATCACCTGCTCGAAGCTGCCGCCGTGATCGAGATGGATCCCAACCGCGAACGACGCCTGGTGTGCCTGCTCGCGGATCGCGCAGATCACATCATTACCGATGAACTTCAGTTCATCGGGATGAATCGCGATCAGCATCGGCGCCTGCTTCTCCTCGCAGAGCTCGAACAAGCCGTTCGACATCGCGTAGTCACTCACATTAAAGGCAGGGACCGCAAACGCATTACGCTGCGCGACCCGGAGCAACTCATCACCAGTAACTAACACGTCGTACTCTCTTTCTGTTTGATGTCGACAAGTTCCGCGCCACAGTCGTCTATGACTTCACGGCGCCGGATGCCAGACCCTGGATGAAGTGGCGCTGGAAGATCAGGAACAACACCAGCACCGGGATGCAACCAAGAATGCTGATCGCCATCACCTGGTTCCACTGGAAGTTGTTCTCCCCCATCAGCAACTGGATCCCCACCGGGACGGTGCGCATGTTGTTCGTCTGCGTCAGCGTCAGCGCGAACAGATACTCGTTCCACGAGATCATGAACGTGTACAGACCCGTTGACACAAGACCAGGACCGCAGATGGGCACAAGTACCCGCCACAGCGTCGTGAGTGGTCGCGCCCCATCCATCTTGGCCGCCTCGTCGAGCTCGCGTGGCAGACCGTCGATGTAGGCGGTCATCATGATGATCGCGTATGGCAGCGTGAGGATTATGTAGGTGAGAATCAGACCTTGGTAGCTGTTGTAGAGGTGCAACGAGACCATCAGCCCGAAGTACGGGATCAGCAGCGCCACCGGCGGTACTGCCTGACTGCCGATGATGATCACGTTCAGCACACCCTTCAGCCGGAAGCGATAACGGCTGAACGCATACGCGGTGTGCAACGCCACGATCAACGTCAGCGCCGTCACCGATAGCGCGATGACGTAGCTGTTGAGGAAGAATCGAAGCGACTGCGAGCTCGACAGCACCGCCCGGTAGGCCGACAGCGAGAACGTCGAGTCAATCAGCTTCGGTGGGTACTCGAAGATCGCGGAGTTCGACTTGAACGAGCTAGACAGCATCCACAGGACCGGCAAGCCCGCAAACAGCGCTCCGGCGGTCAGGCCGACGTAGACCCAAAACTTCTTGACGATGCGCCTACCGACGGCACGCCGGGCGGCGGCATCCCGCCTGCTGTTCGCTGTAACCGAAACGCTCATGACTCCCTCGCCCTCTGAAGCTGACGGACGTAGAAGACGGCGACCACCACCGACGCGATGAGCACGATGACGGCGCTGGCCGAGGCAAGCGAGAATTCGTAGTTGTTGAACGCTATGCGATATGTGAAGGTGCTCAGAACCTCCGTGTAGTTGATGGGTCCGCCACCCGTGGTTGCCCAGATCAAGGTGAACTGCTGGGTCGTCCAGAGCAGATCGAGCAGGCACATCGCGAAGATGATCGGACGCAGCTGCGGTAGCGTCACATGCAGGAACTGCTTGACTGGCTTGGCGCCGTCGACGGTCGCCGCTTCGTACAGGTCCGTGGGGATCCGCTGTAAACCAGCCAGCAAGCTGATCATGAAGAACGGATAGCCGCCCCAGATGTTGATCGCCGTCACCGAGATCAGTGCCGTGCTCGTGCCACCGAGCCAGGTGACCGCGTTGTGCACGATCCCCGTGGACTGCAGAAGGTAGTTGATGACGCCGTTCGGATCCAGCAGCAGGCGCCAGAGCACCGCGACGATCGATGCGGTGAAAACCCACGGCAGCACGTAGATGACGCGGTAAAGCGTCCGTGCGACCGGACTGACCAGCTTGGTGTTGAGCAGCATCGCAAAGCCCATGCCGAGCACCAGGTGGACGACCACGCTGCCGCCCGTGAAGATGCTGGTGTTGCGAACTGCGACCCAGAAGTTGTTGCTCGACAGGATCGACCAGTAATTCTTGAGGCCGACGAAGTGAGGGTTGTGGTCGACGATCACGTTGTCCATCAGCGAGTAGCCGATGACGATCACGATTGGCACGATGATCAAGCCGATCACCAATAACGTGGTAGGCGTGATCAGCGCGTACGGAGTCAGGCGCTCCAAGTTAAGGCGACGGTGTCCGCGCCGCGGTTGTATTGCTGTGGTTACCATTGAGTAAGCTTCGTAAGCTCCGGCTGGCTGGACGGTCGCTTACGCAACCGTCCAGCCAGCGGTTGATTCGCTTGCTGTTCTGTGGTTAGAACTGCTGCTTCCAGGAGGACTGGACGTTCGCCAGCATCTGTGCTGTCGATTCCGAGCCCTTGACGGACTCCTGGAGCTGGTTGAGGAACTCAGTCATCAACTGGTCGGCGTTCGGCAGACCAGTGAACTCTTCCATCGGCGTCGACTGCTGATAGATCTTGAATGCGTCCTCGAAATGCGGGTCAGACTTGGAGAAGTCCGGGACCGAGGTCTTGTTACCCGGGAAGCTATCCGCCTCGGTGGCGAGCTGCGCGTTCACCGACTTACTCATCAGGTACTGCACGAACTCCCAGGCCTGCTTCGGGTACTTCGTCTTCGCTGAGACGCCGATGCCCCACGATGCAGTCAAAATGCCGTGCTTACCGGTGTAGCCATCTTGTACCGGCTCCGCCGAGACTTTGAATTTCAGCTTCGGGTTGCCCTGTGCGATGGTCGTGATGTGGGCCATCGAGTCGATCATCATGCCGACACGGCCGTTGACGAAGTTCTCTTCCTTGTCGATCTCCTGGAGGCTGTCCGCCCCAGGGAGCACGGCGTTGTCGGCGATGAGCTGCTTGACCATGTTCACCGCGCCGGTGACGGTCGGATTGTTCGTCAGGTTGGGCTCGCCGTTTTTCAGCATGCTGCCGCCTGAAGCCCAGACCCACGACATGATGTCGTTCTCGACACCGTTGGGGTTCTCAGTCCCCAGCGGCACAACCCAGCCCTTGACGGTGCTACTGAGCTTGCTGATCTTGATCGCGTCGGCCGCGAACTGGCTCCACGTGGTCGGCGGGCTTGCGATCCCCGCTTCCTTCAGGATCGCCGTGTTGGTGAACAGCGGGTAGACGAAGTTCACCACCGGGATCATGTACGTCTGGCCATTCAGCTTCACCTGGCTCGCCAGATCGCTGTCGTTGTAGCCAGCCTCCTTCATCGCCTGCGTGAGGCTCAGCAGGGCACCTTGCTTGACCAGTGGGTTGACCCAAGCGCCGTCGAGGCCGACGACGTCAGCCATCGTGCCGGTTGCCGCATCCGAGACCGTTTGCTGCTGGACCGTGGCGAACGGAGCACTGATCAGCTTGATCTGGACGTTCGGGTATTTCTTCTCGAACCCATTGACAATCGCCTGCAGATCGCCCTTTGGCATTTCTGGCGCCCACCACTGCGAGAACTTGAGCGTCACCTTGCCGCTCGAAGAGCCTCCACTCGAGCTGCTGCTACTGCTGCCGCCACAGGCTGCTACGCCGACCACGGCTGTAGCTGCCACGGCTGCGGTGGCAGCGAACTTCGCCACTCGCCGCCATGGCCGGGCCATGTGGTTCCTACTCATGCGACCCTCCTCCGGATATCCGTACCATGCGCGTTTTTGCGTGCATATACGTGCTTATGCGTTCTACATGTTCTATCAATCCGCGGTCAACCCGTCAAGATGAACGCGCAAATTCTCGCAGAAAGGCGCAGATATTGCCTTGTGTCGCCCCTGAGCCTCCTTTCACCAGCGATTTAGGAGGCAAATGAGAGTCGCCGCAAAGTCAAACCGGCATCATTCTGCTGGTTCCTTCGACCCTTTGCGGGCACAAGCACGCTGAGCCCAGCGGATGAGCGGTCAGATCGCCCCCGCATGCACGTCGCTCCAGCCAAGGCCCTGCTATCTATTGCGAAGTCACAGCTATCTGCTCGGAAGCGCCAGCCGCGTCGCCCGCTCCGCCCGCCGCACGCGAATCCCCGTCACGGTGCCCGCGACGCGCGACGCGCGGCCTATCCGTCTCCACGAATGCGTAGATTCATGCAGAAAACCGCCATCAATTGCCAATCTCACACCAACAGAACTCTCACATTCTCGATATGCAGGCATAATGCGCAATGGAGAGGCAGTCGCTTGCCCTATGGCCGGAATAGGAAATCGGACCGTGAACTACAGACACGTGAGCAGTGCAGACAGAGATGACTCGGAGCGCCAGCTCCCGGCCGGGCGCAAGGCGGATCTCGCCGCATATGTAGATTCGGTCGGCCAAGTGACGGTCGCCAAGCTGGCCGAGCGTTTCGAAGTCTCCGCCGACACGATCAGACGCGACCTCGACCAGCTCGATGCCGACGGTGTCCTCGTACGCACTCACGGCGGCGCGGTCAGCATCGCTGCGAACCAGCGCCCAGACACCGACCTAGTCGTCCGGCTGCGGCTCAACACCGCCGCCAAGGAGGTGATCGGCGAACTTGCCGCCGAGCTGGTCGACGACGACTCGGTGATCATCGTCAACGGCGGCACCACGACGCTCGCGGTCGTCCGCCATCTGCGGAACCACCGGGGCCTGACGATCGCTACTAACAACCTGCGTGTGCCGGCCGAAATCTCGCCGAAAGCCTTCCGTGACCTCTACATCTTCGGCGGCGCCGTGCGATCGATCACGCAGGCGACGACCGGGCCAGTGACGTTCCAGGTCGGCCCCGGAGGCACGGATGTCGACATTCGCAGCGACCTCGCGCTGCTCGGTGTCGGTGCGGTGTCGGCCTCCGGCGGCTACTCAACCTCGAACCTGGGCGACGCGGCGATGATGGCCGAGATGATCGACCATGCTGCGCGAGTCGCGATCCTGGCCGACTCCACCAAGTTCGACCGGCGCATGTTCGCGCAGGTCGCGACCCTGGAAGGAGCTGACTACCTGGTCACCGACGCCGCACCGGGACCGGCGTTGAGCGCTGCACTGGTCAACGCGGGCGTCGAGGTGATTACGCCGGAGACCCCGTACCGCGGGCCCAGCGCTGCGACGCCTCGCTACGAGGGCATCAACGTGCAACCGGACGCGCCCGCAGAGACCTGACCCCATTTAGCCGTCGGGCGTGCCAGCAGCGGCGGCACGCCCGACGAGCGCGCTTCGGGCTGGTTAGCCGGCAGAGCGACCCAAGTCGAGCAGCGTCTCCGCGCGCTGCTGGGACACGCCCTCGATCCGCACGGTCTTCTCGCGCGCATGCTGGCCACGGACGATCGAGGTCGCGCTTGAACGGACGCCAAGGCGGGCGGCCAGCAGCTTGCACAGCGCCGCGTTGGCGCGACCGTCGAGCGGCGGCGTGGTCAGCCGCACGATCAGGACGCCGTTACGGACGGCGGCGATCTCGTCTTTACGAGCGCGTGGCTGCACGCGCACGGCGATCGTGGCCTGGGGCGCCGCTCGGTCCGGCTCGGGCGCTGCGGGTGGTGGTGTCATCGGAGCACGTTTAGATCAGACCTGCAGCCCAGCAGGCTGCCAGCCCGGGAGCGGGTCGGGGAGCTCGGCCCAGGCGTCGGCCCCCAGCGCAAGCTCGTCATCGGTCAGCAGGCAGGCATCGAGCTCCGCCTCGATCCGCTCGCGATCGAGGTCGACGCCGATGAAGACGATCTCCTGGCGCCGGTCGCCATAGGGCTCGACCCAGCACTCGGCGGCCAGTGCGGAAAGCTCCGGATCCTCCTCGATGTCGGCGCGGTCGAGGACCGCGATCCAGCCGCCGGCGTCGCCGACCGTGAGCACGCCGCCGGCCTGCGACCACTCGCCCGCCTGATCGTGGCGCGAGGCGAGCCAGAAGAAGCCCTTCGCTCGCAGCACGCCACCCCAGGGCTCGTGCATCCGCTCCCACAGCCGCTGCGGGTGAAACGGCACCCGCCGGCGGTAGGTGAACGAGCCGATCCCCCGCTCCTGCGCCTCGTCCTCCTCATCGCCGCGCGCGACCGCCAGCCAGCCGGCGGACTGTTGCGCACGCTCGAAGTCGAACGAGCCCGTGTCGAGGATCTGTCCGAGCTCGACGTCGCCGCGCACGGCTTGCACGATCCGCGCCCGCGGGTTGAGCGCGCGCACCGCGGACTTGACCCGTTCCAGCTCAGCCGGCGCGATCAGATCGCACTTGTTGATCACCACCACGTCGCAGAACTCGACCTGCTCCACCAGCAACTCGGCGATCGAGCGGTTGTCCTGAGGATGCGCGCCGAGGTCGCGCTCGGTGAGATCGTCGGCGGTGCCGCAGTCGCGCAGGAACGCGCCGGCGTCGACGACGGTGACCATCGTGTCGAGTCGTGCCACGTCGGAGAGCGAGACACCGGTTGTGTCCGCGAACGTGAAGGTCTCGGCGACCGGCTGCGGCTCGGAGATGCCGGAGGACTCGATCAGCAGGTAGTCGAAGCTGCCCTCGCTGGCCAAGCGCGCAATCTCCGTCAAGAGGTCCTCACGCAGCGTGCAGCAGATGCAGCCGTTCGACAGCGCCACCATCTGCCGGCTGACCTGCGTGACCGCCGCACCGCCGCGCTGCAGCAGCTGGGCATCGATGTTGATCTCCGCCATGTCGTTGACGATCACCGCTACCCGCCGACCCTCAGTGTTGCCGAGCACGTGCTCGAGCAACGTGGTCTTGCCGGCTCCGAGGAAACCGGAGAGGACAGTGACGGGTAACTTCGACATCTTTTTCACCTCGAGAAGGACTAACGCGAACAACTGGAAATGCGAGATCAGATGAGTGCGCTCCGGAAGCTGGGAGAGAAACCGGGCGTGAGGAGCACTTTCTCTCCCAGCTTCCGCGCCGGAGCCGCGCCGGGACCACTGCTCAGCGCTCGCACTCGGAGCAAGCGCCGTGCAGGATCACCTCGTGATCGGAGACGTGCAGCGGGACGCCCGCGGCAAGGTTCGCGATCGCCTGCTCGAGGCCCGCGTCGAAGAACGGCTCGACGCGACCGCAGCGGTCGCAGACCAGGTGATCGTGGTGGGCGTGGCCAGAGCCGGCCGGCTCGTAGCGGGTGATGCCGGCGCCGACCTCGACACGCTGCACGAGGCTCAACGCCTCCAGCTCCTCCAACACCCGGTAGACGCTGGCGCGCGAAACGCGGCGCTCGCCGCCGGCAAGCACCTGCTCGAGCTCGAGTGGCGAGAGCGCGCAGCGCTGCGAGCCAAGCAGCTCGACGACTTCGCGACGCGCGCCGCCGCGCTTGTACCCGGCGGCCGCGAGCTGGTCGAGCGCGAGCTCGGTCCAGGGCTGGGCAGGCTGCTGCCCTCCGATCGGGCCAGCGGCCCGCTGGCCGCTGGCCAACCGCTCACGATCCGGGCCGGTGACCAGACCCCGCGCGCCGGCCGTCCTTTCCCCGATCCCGTGTTCCTGATGGCTATCTGACTGATCACTCATGCCACACCTCCGCGAATCCTCGACCACAGCCGCCCCAGCAGGAAGCAGCCCGCACTGATCGTGCCCACGAAGAATCCGATCGGATAGTTCGTCTCATATGAGAGCGCAATCGCCGCCCAGACGCTGAGCAGCGCAAATACCACCGACAGTGTCAGGGCCACCGTGATCCGGTTGGTCAACGCGCGGGCCGCGGCCGGCGCGCCAATCATCAAGCTGAAGATCAGCAGCGCGCCCACCACCGGCACCGTCATCGTCGTTGCCAGCGCGACCAACAGCAGGAACGCCAGCTCCACGACGAACGTCCGCACGCCCCGCGCCGCGGCAATCTCCTCGACCACCGAGCTGAACGTCAGCGGCCGGTAGAGGACGGCGAGCCCGATCGCACACACGGCGCCCAGCACAATCGTCGGCACCAGATCCGCATGGCTGATGCCGAGCACCTCGCCAAACAGCAGCGAGTAGATCGCGGGCGCGTATTCGACTGTGCGGCTTAGGAACAGCGCTCCCAGGCCGAGCATGAAGGCGAGCACCAGACCAGTGACGACGTCGTGCCGGCCGCGGCGGCCGAGCGTGCCGATCCCGAGCGCGCCGAGCACCGCGAACACCCCGAGTCCCAGGAGCGTGGAGGCACCGATGAGGCTGGCGCCGGCCGCGCCGGCAAAGGCACCGTTCGGGATCGCATGCGCCACGAACGAGGAGCCGCGCAGCACGACGAAGAAGCCGACGATCCCGGCGATGACAGCGGCGATGCTGGCCACGATCCAGGTGTTGACCATGAAGCTCTGGAACATGACGGACGCCTCAGCGCACCACCGTCGAGACCGCACTGGCCGTCTCGCCGCCGACGCTCGGCACCTCCGCCCCGCCGCGCGCCTCGCGACTGTCGCGGCGCCGGCGCAGGTGGGCCGGTACGCCGCTGGCAAGGTACGCAATCAGCACCAAGGTAACGATGAAGAACGAAACCGGCCAGGCGTGCCCGGCTGGAGGCCAGGTGTTGCTGTCATAGGCCAGCACGATGCCGATCACAACGGTGCCGACGCCGATTGCGGCGGAACTCGCCAGCGCCGCGCGTGGGCTGCGCGTCAGCCGCAGCGCCGCTGCTGCCGGGCCGATCAACAGCGCCGTCGAGAGGATCGAGCCGATCGTGATCGCGGTCAGCGCCACTGTGAGCGCCAGCACGACCAGGAACAGTGCGCCGACCGTCCGCACGGGCACGCCGCGCGCGGCGGCCAGCTCGGGGCTGGCGGAGCTGAGCATCAGCGGCCGGTAGAGGAGCGCAGTCAGCGCCAGCGAGATCACCGCCAGGAGCACCACCACCGGCACCGTCGAGGCGGGCACGGCGAAGATCGAGCCGAACAGGATCGTGACGGCCGCACCACTGGTGCTGGTTGCGGTCGTGTCGAGGTAGAGGAACAGCGCCGCCAGGCCGAGGCCGGCCCCGAGCACGATCCCGGTCGCCAGGTCGCGCCCGCGCGCCCGCTGCACGCCGATCGCCTCCATCGCCGCGGCGGCCGCGATGCCCGCGACCACGAAGCCCCAAAGCGGCCCGACCCCGACGAGATAGGCACCGGAGCCGCCGGTGCTGCCGAGGTCACCGAAGGCGTGGCCAGCGAACGACTGGCCGCGCAGCACCGTGAAGGTTCCGACCACGCCGGCCACGATCGCGACCAGCACGCCGATGATCAGCGCCGTATACACCGCGTCGCTGCTGAAGAAGCCGGGCGCGATCAGGCTGGCGGGCGCAAGTGGCGCGAAGCCGGCCGCCGCGCTCACGAGATCACCTCGACCGAGCCATCGCCGCTCTCGGCGCCGTCCGCGTCCGGCTCGCTCGCCGTCAGCGCCTCGTCGGCACCGACCGCCCACTCACCATGCCCTCCGCTCGACTCGCCGCCGGCGACGACCAGCACCCGGCCGTGCACGTGCAGCACGTCGACATGGTGCCCGTAAAGATGCGAGAGCACGTCGGCACGCACGATCTCGCCGGTCGGCCCGCTGGCCGCCCGGCCACCGGCCAGGTAGACGATCCGGTCCATCACCGGCAGCAGTGGGTTCATCTCGTGCGCCGAGATCAGCACCGCGACCCGCTGCTCGTGCGCGATCCGCGCCAGCAGCGCGACGACCTCGTGGCCGCTGGGAAGATCGAGGTTGGCGAGCGGCTCGTCGAGCGCCAAGAGCTGCGGCCGCGACACCAGCGCATGCGCGATCAGCACGCGCTGCTGCTCGCCGCCGGAGAGGCGACCGACGCGCTTATTCGCCAGGTGGCCGGCGCCGACTGCCGCAAGCATCGACTCGACCAGCTCGGTACGCCGTCGAGACGGCAGCGCGAAGCCGAGCCGCTGCCCGTCGATGCCGAGCGCGACGAGGTCGCGGGCGCGCAGCGGCGCGTCGGGATCGAGCATGAATTTCTGCGGCACGTAGCCGATCTTCATCGCGCGCCGGGAACGCAATTCCCCCCCGATCAACACCTCACCCTGCGACGGCGCCTGCAAGCCGAGGATTACGCGCATGAGCGTCGTCTTGCCGGCGCCGTTCGAGCCGATTAGGCCGGTGAGCTCCCCGGCCTTGATGCGGAAGCCGACGTCCCGCAGGATCTGGCGACCGCCGAGGTGGACACTGACGCCCTGCACGCTGAGCACGTCGGTGGGCGCCCCGGCACCAGTGCCAGCGCCATCGGCCTTGTCCGCCGGGGCCGGCGCCGGGGCGCTCATCATCACCGTCTCGGGAGCCTTCATCACCCTAACCTCGTGGCCGCACTCATCGTCCCAGCCTCGTGGTCGAAACCTTGTCGGCGACCGCCTCACGCAGCGCCTTGACCTCGGCCAGCATCCACGATTGGTAGCTGTAGCCAGGGGTTGGCATCGTCTCATAGACGCCGACCACGGGAATCCCGTTCTGCCGCGCAAGCTTCAAGAACGACTGGGTCAACGTATCGGTGACCTGCTGGTTGTAGACGAACACCTTCACCTTATGGTCGGTGAACAGATGCTCCTGCTCAGTGACGTCCTGAGCGGAAGGATCGGTGCCGTTCATGATCGCAGTCTGCAGGGTGAACGGCGTCAGGTTGTCGGTGCCGGCTGCTTGTAGCAGGTAGTCGGCGACGGGCTCTGTGGTGGCCACCGGCGTGTTTGGATAGGCCCGCTTAAAGGCGGCAACCGCCGCGTCCCAGCGCTTCAGCGAGCGATCGAAGCGCGCGGCGCTCGCCTTGAAGTAGGCGGCGTGCCGAGGCTCAAGTCCCGACAGGTCGCTGACCAGTACCTGCACCAGCTTCGGCATCGTCTGCGGGTCGTACCAGAGGTGCGGGTTGGGTGTGGAGTCCGGTAGTCCCAGCACGTGCTGAACGGTGATCACCTTCCGCGTCGAGCTCGGCGAGGCGTTCTCGATGTCGGTCATGAAGTCGTCATAGCCGACGCCGTTCTGCACGACCAGCTTCGCCGCGCTGACGGTCTGGGCAATGCTGGGGCTGGCCTCGAAGCTGTGCGGGTCGCTGTTCGGGTTGCTCATGATCGCCGCGACTTTCACGTACGGGCCGCCGATCTGCTTGATCACGTCGGCGTACTCATTCTCGGCGCCGACCGCGACAACTGCGCCCGCGGCGCTGCCGCCACCAATCGTTGCGTCTGACTTAGCGGTGCCGCCGCAGCCACCGAGCGCCAGGGCTGCAACGGTCGGCGCGGCGATCGCAGCAGCCAGCGCCACTGCCCGCCGGAAGCGGAACCGCAAGCGAGGCAAGGACCTCGGGCGGGACGAACTCATATGCAACTGCGACAGACGGCTGTGGCTCATGTTGGGTGTCCTCATCGACTGGTCAGGGGGAAACTCAGGTCCGCCGGCACGCCTGTCGCCGCACCGGCAAGAGACATCCTACACAATTCTGAGAATCATTCTCATTCTGATCTGGGGACGGTCATCTACGGTGGGCTGTGGCCTGCCCCCGAAATGCCGTCCTGTGCCGCGTCGTCGCTTGCCGTCCCGCGCCGTCGCTTGCTGCGCCGTCCCGCGCCGTCCCGCGCCGTCCCGCGCCGTCCCGCGCCGTCCCGTCCCGTCCCGTCCCGCGCTGTCGTTTGCCGCGCTGCTGCGGATTCCACCCTATATGGGAGAAAATCCGCGACAGCCGGCGCTCTTCGCACCCCTGCGGCCGGCCCGCCGCCATGCGATCCAGCTTCCGCGTCAGAAAAAGATCAGCACTCCGCGGATCGTCTGCAACCATGGACCTGATGTCAGAACGACCTCGGATCATGCATATCGTCCGCCGCGTGAGCGCGACGTTCGCGCTGACGGGTGCAGTTGCGCTGGTTGCCGCCGGTTGTGGCTCGAGCTCGACCAAGACCGTGACCACCAGCGCGGCCACCCACACGCAAACCACCACGACCAGCGCCAGCACGAACTACTGCAAGAAGCTGAAGCGGCTCAAGCAGCAGGCGCTGACGATCAATGCCAGCCAGGGCATCAACGGCTTGAAGTCGCATGCGCAAGCTGTGCAGGATCAGCTGAACGGACTGAAGTCCCAGCTATCCGGCGAGTTCACGCCCGAGGTCAATAAGGTCCAGACCGCCGTCGGCAAGGTCAAGGCGGCCGCCCGCGAGCTCGCGAAAAACCCTTCGGCCCGCGCGATTGGCGATGCCACGACCGGGGTCAGGGATCTGACCACGTCGGTCAACCAGCTCGTCATCTCGGGCCAGGCCACCTGCAAGCAGTCATAACGCCACTGACCGTCGCCAGTGGTCACAGCTCCAGGCCGTGGTGACCGGTTCGCAGGCCACAGTGAGCGCTTTTCCCAAGGGCGTCCCCGTGGGGGCGCCCTCTTTGTTTGACTTGAGTCGGGAAGTTGTAGTAACAACGGTCATCGGTCCGCGATCGCGGGTAGCCGATGTATGTCCCCATTGGCCGGGGCGGTCGCGCCCGGGAGCAGTGCGGTGCATGCTGGCGGGGTGGAAAAGCGGTATTGCTACGGTATATGCAACTGCATATACCTTTGTGTTGAGCACGTCACGATGGTGAAAAGGGGCAGGCACTGATGCAGTTCGGAATCTTCTCGGTGAGTGACATCACAAGGGACCCGATTTCCGGTGTGACGCCGAGCGAGGCGGACCGCATTCGCGCGATCCTCGAGATCGCGAAGAAGACCGAGGAAGTCGGGATGGACGTCTTCGCGATCGGCGAGCACCATAACCCACCGTTCTTCTCCTCTTCCCCGACGACGTTGCTGGCCGCGATCGCGGCATCGACCAAGCGTCTGATCGTGACCACGTCGACCACGCTGATCACCACCAACGATCCCGTGCGCATCGCCGAGGACTACGCGATGCTCCAGCATGTCTCGGGCGGCCGCGTCGACCTGATGCTGGGACGCGGTAATACCGTCCCCGTTTACCCCTGGTTTGGCCAGGACATCCGGAAGAGCCTGCCGCTGGCGCTCGAGAACTATAACCTCCTGCACCGCCTCTGGCGCGAGGACGTGGTCGACTGGGAAGGTCACTTCCGCACACCGTTGCAGGGCTTCACGTCGATCCCCCGGCCGCTGGACGATGTGCCGCCGTTTGTCTGGCACGGTTCGATCCGCACGCCCGAGATCGCCGAGCAGGCCGCTTACTACGGCAACGGCTTCTTCGCCAACAACATCTTCTGGCCGAAGGAGCACTACATGCGGTTGATCGCCTTCTACCGCCAGCGATACGAGCATCACGGCCACGGTCCGCGCGACCAGGCGATCGTCGGCCTCGGCGGGCAGGCGTTCATCGCCCACCGCTCGCAGGACGCGATCCGCGCGTTCCGCCCCTACTTCGACAACGCCCCCGTCTACGGCCACGGTCCGACGCTCGAGGAGTTCATGCAGACCACCCCGCTGGTCGTCGGCTCGCCGCAGGAGGTGATCGAGAAGACGCTCACCTTCCGCGAGTCCTTCGGCGACTACCAGCGCCAGCTGTTCCTGATGGACCACGCCGGACTGCCGCTCAAGACGGTGCTCGAGCAGCTCGAGTTGCTCGGCGGCGAGGTGATCCCGGCGCTGCGCAAGGAGTTCGAGGCGCGACGCGACCCGCTGGCGCGTAAAGACCCGCCGACGCATGAGTCGCTGGTGCGGGAGAAGTACGGCAACGAGCCCAGCCGCCAGCCGCGCCCGCAGCCTAACCGTGGTGACAACGTCACCGGCGAGTCGCCGTACCTCGACAGCGACGACGCCATCGACGAGGCGCTTGCCATCACCAGGGAGCCGCAGCGGCACGGCCAGCAATGAGCCACCAGGGAACCTCGGCAGCACCGCCGGCGATGATGAACCGGACCATCGCGGCGAACCAGTCGTGGGAGTCACTCATGACGGCGCATGCGCGGATCATGAAGCGCTACGCCGCCCATGACATGTGGGCCGAGGTTTCGATGCGCGAGTACGACGTGCTCTACACGCTGTCCAAGTCGTCCACGCCTCTGCACCTGTCCGAGCTGAACCAGGGCGTGGTGCTTTCGCAGCCGGCGCTCTCGCGGATGGTGGATCGCCTCGTCCGGCGCGGGCTCGTGACACGCGTGGTCGACTCCGACGACCGTCGCAGTGTCCGGCTGTCGCTGACCGAAGCCGGCGCGGACGCCCAACGTGTGATCGGGCGTGCACATGGGAAGGATGTAGTCGAAGCGATGGAGTCACTTGACGACGAAGAACTGCAAGTGCTGCGCGCGCTTTGCCTGAAGCTGATTCAGGCACAGCCTGAGGTGCACGAGATGAGTCTGGCCGCACGTGGTACTCGCGGAGTTGGGACGTTCACGAACCTATGAGCGGAGCAGTCGACATTCACCCTGTCAGTGGTGGCGTCGAGCAGCAGCCGATGCGGGTCGTTGTCATCAGCGGCGGCACCAGCAATCCCTCTTCGACGCGGATGCTGGCCGACCAGGTGACGGTCCGGCTACTGCGACTGGCGTCCGAGCGCGACGTCGTGCTGCGGATCGAGGTGATCGAGCTGCGGGACCTTGCAAGCGAGCTTGCGCCGGCGTTCGTCGCCCAGCACATCGGACCGAAGCTGAGCGAGGCGATCGACACGCTGACGGAGGCGGACGCGGTGATCGCGGCCACTCCGATCTACAAGGCGGGTCTCAGCGGCCTCTTCAAGTCGTTCATCGACGTGCTCGACAACGACCTCCTGATCGCGAAGCCGGTCGCGCTACTCGCGACCGCCGGCACCGCCCGCCACGCGCTCGTGGTCGACGCCCAGATGCGCTCGCTGTTCGCCTTCATGCGCACGATCACGATCCCCACCTCGTTGTTCGCCGCCAGCGAAGACTGGGGCTCGAACGAACTCAGCGAGCGCGTCGACCGCGCGGCACGCGAGCTCCTGACGCTGATGGAGGCCGGCGTCGGCGACACGGTGCGAAACGGCGCCTGGCGCTCCTACCAGCACCAGCTGGGGCCAACGGCCGAGCGCGACGACGAGCTCATCGACGTCGGCTCCGACCTGATGAAGCTGGCCGCCGGCGGCGAGTAACCGCCGACGTCGGACCATCACGACCGTCGGACCGCCCCGGCGTCCGATCGCCGTAGCCGGCTCATCCCCCTAGCCTGCCAATCGCCATAGCCGGCTAGATGGCCGCAAAGAGGTGTTCACGGAGGATCTGCCCGCCCTCCTCCCAGTCGCCCAGTCGCGACTCGGCGTTGATGTGACCGCGGGCGCCGACGTTGACGCGGGCGCTTGCACCGATCGCGTTCGCAAGCTCCGAGCTGAACTCGATCGACGCGTAGGGGTCGTCGTCGCTCGCGACGACGACCGCCGGGAAGGGCAGCGCGCTCAGCGGACCGGTGCCGAAGCCGGTTGCCGCCGTCGGGAACAACGGACCGTGCGGATCCGGGCAAGCGACGAAGAAGCCGCCTGCGATCTCAGGGTCGCCGTGCTCTCGCGCCCACGCAAGCACGGTCAGGCAGCCGAGGCTGTGGGCGATCAGCAGACGCGGGCCCCTGGTCGTGTTGAGCGCGGCCTCGAAGTCCGCGAGCCACTCGCCACAATCCGGCCTGTCCCAGCTGCGATGCTCGACCCACACCCCGCCAAGCTGCTCGAACCAGCGCCGCTGCCAGTGATCCTGACCCGAGTTGCCGATCCCGGCCAGAAAGATGAGGGTGTGGCGCATCGATTGACGGTAACCGGCGGCACTTTGTCGGTCAAGGATGGGTCCTTAAACGAGCAAGCCCCGGAACCGACGTGATATGAGGTCGGGCTCGGGGCTAGCTCTGAGGGAGGAGAGGTACTGCGTCACATACCTTGACCTAGAGACCGGCAGGAATCAAATACTTCTTAGGCCTTGGACCTATATGGCGGGGCTATAAGACCCGCAAATGCCCACCTTCCGCGATTGACGCGGCTATCGCGGTCGGTCCCGGGGCCGATGGCCAGCGGGCCATCGGCCCCGGCGCAAGCTCCGGTAGGAGTCAGGCGGCAAGCAGCGGTAGCGCGTCCTCGGCAGCCGGCTCGTCGCCAATGTCGCCATAGACGCTACGGAGCACGGCCTTGCCGTCGCGGAGCTGGTAGGTGGCCTCGACTACTGCCAGCGTCTTCGCGCTGAGGCCCGACGAGACGATCGCGCTGGTCTCGATCAGTCGCGCGGCAGTCTCCTGCACGTGGCGCGCCTCGAAGTCAGCGACGGTATGGAGGCCGTCCTTGCGGGCAGAGAGGATGCTCGGGACGATCCGCTCGACGAGGTCGCGCATCGAACCCAGCGGCACCTCGAAATCGTCCATCGCTTCCAGCGTCGCGGCGATCGCACCGCAGCTATCGTGCCCGAGAACCACGATCAGCGGCGCCTCCAGATACACAACCCCGTATTCGATCGAGCCGATCACCGATGGATCGAGGGCATGACCCGCCGTGCGCACCACGAACAGGTCGCCCAGTCCCTGGTCGAAGACGATATCCGGCGGGACGCGCGAATCCGAACAGCCAAGCACGACCGCATGCGGACGCTGACCATCCGCCAGCCTCGCCCGATCTGCCGGTTCTGTGTGCGGATGTCGAACCTGGCCGGTGGTGAAACGCTCGTTGCCTGCTCGCAGCTGTTGCCACGCTTGCGCCGGAGTAGTGCCTGCCATGCAGGTGAAGCTACCCCTTATAGACGAGTTGTGACCGCACAGTGGAAGCGGCGTTGCAAGCCTGGCGGGACAGCGGCGTCGCAGGCCGAGCGTCCAGCTGCGAGCCAGTCGATCAGCGCCGCGACCTTCGTCCAATCCTCCCGCTGGCGCGCCTCGATGAGGTCTCGCACAACGGGCGGCTCGATCAGCATCAGCGCCTCGGCGCCGGTTGAAGCGCCGGCCTCGATCTCATCCCCCGTCACGGCGATTCGAGCGATTGAATCGTTTAAACGAGCAAGCCCCGGAACCGACGTGATATGAGGTCGGGCTCGGGGCTAGCTCTGAGGGAGGAGAGGTACTGCAAGAAGTAATCTCCTCCCCTCGGGCTTGGAAGTCAAAGACACAGTCTTTCAATCACTTATAGGCTGCCGTTATGGGCGCTTCACAAGAGGTGCCCACGGCGCGTAAGTGGCTGCCCGCGCTAGCGGCAGTAGCGTCGTGCGATCTCGATTGCACGGATGCCGTAGGCGCGCCCGAACAGTGCCGCGTGCACAAGCAGCGGGAACAGTTGCCACAGCGCGATCCGCTCGCGGTAGCCGTCGCTCAGCGGATAGACCTCGTTGTAGGCGGCGAGGCAGCGCTCGCCGCCACCACCGCCGAAGAGCCGCAGCATCGCGAGATCGACTTCGCGATGGCCGCCGTACGCGGCCGGGTCGATCAGGTACGGGGCCCCGCCCGCAGCGACGAGCACGTTGCCGCCCCAGAGGTCGCCATGCAGCCGGGCCGGTGGCTCCGCCGGCCCGGCAAGCTCGGGCAAACGCTCGCAGAGCGTGGCGATCTGTGCCAATCCGCCGTCCGGCAATGCTCCGCGCGCGTCCGCGATCCCCGCCATCGGCAGCAGCCGCAGATCCGCGTAGACATCCGACCAGCTGCTGGCGGGATCACTCGCAACCGGCAGCCGGAGCGGTCCGATGAACAGCTCACGCCCGGCGGCGACCAGATCGATCTCCGACGTCGGTTTCCCCGGTGGCGGCGCGCCGTGGCCCGGAGCGCCGGCGCGATGCAACGCCGCAAGCTCGTGGCCGAGCCGCTCCGCGGTGTCGCCGTTGGCGCTGCCAGGCTCGATGCCGGACAGGATCAGCATTCGGACCGCGTCCTCCGTGGCGCCGTCAGGATCGACGACAGCCTCGACGTCAGGCACTCGCGGCCCGTCGGGCGCGTCAGCAATCCACCGCAGCCCCGCCGCCTCAGTCGCGAACTCGCCAGCCGGAGCGTCGAACGAAGTCTTCAGGAACAAGCACCGTCCGTCTGCCAGGCGAATGGCGTAGGCCTCGTTGAGGCCGCCGCCGGACAGGGGCGAGAAGCCGGTGATCCGAGCTCCCAACACCGCCTCGGCACGCGCGCGGATCGCATCCAGGTAGTTCAAGCCACACCGTCCGCACGGAGCTTGTCCAGCAGACCGCGACAGGCTTCGTCGATCTGGCCGAACATGACATCGAATCCCCGCTGACCGCCGTAGTAGGGGTCGGCGATGTCGAGGTCATCCGGATCCGCGTTTGGGTCGAACTCGCGCAGGAGCTTGATCTTCCGGCGTCGATCCGGATCAGCGCCGGCGAGCTGCAGTAGCGCGCCACGATTCTTGACGTCGGCTGCGAGCACCAAGTCGAAGTCGTCAAGGTCGGCCTCGGTGACCTGGCGTGCGACGCTGGTCAACTCGATTCCACGCCGCGCGGCGGCTGCACGCGAACGGGCATCGGCGCGCTGGCCGATGTGCCAGGTGCCGACACCGGCACTATCAACCACGACCGCATGGTCGAGCCCGGCCTCGACCAGCAGCTGGCGCATCACTCCCTCGGCGGCAGGCGAACGGCAGATGTTGCCCAGGCACACGAACAGCACTCGCATCCTTGTCCGTCAGTAAAGCGGATCGCCGTACGAGCGCACAACCGCTGGACGCTGCCGATGCTCGCAGGCACGCCGGCAGCGTCCATGTCGCTTGACGTCCAGCCCGGCCGTCAGTCCCCGCGACCTGCGCCCGAGTCGTGGCCGTGATCGTGGTTGTGGCTTCCCATCATGCTCATCGAGTCATGGCCGTGATCGTGGTTGTGGCCACCCATCATGCTCATCATCACCACCATCATCAGCATGCAGCCGAGCGCACCGAAGACGCCGCTCACCCGTCCGGTCGAGATCAGGACCACCAGCGCAACCACGAGCATCGCCAGGCACGGCAGCATGTGCCAGGCGAAGATGTGCGGTCGCAGCTTGTACCAGATCACCCTCATCGCGGCACCCTCCCCTGTTCGATCTGTCTGCGCAACCGTTTGAGCGAGAGCCGTCCGTAGGCGAGCACCGCCCCCTCGCCGTCGTAGAGCACCGGCCGCATCGGCGGGGCGGTAGCGGCCAGCTGCTGCCCCTCGTCGGAGCCGGCGTCGACCTCGCGGTACTCCAGCCCGAGCTCTGCCAGCACGGTCTTAGCGCGCTCGCAGAAGTGGCAGTCGTCCGTTGTCAAGAGCTGCAGCGTCATGATCCGATCGCCCCCGTCGAGGCCGCGGCCGTCACGGCGCCGTGCATGTTGGCCATCAGCTGCTTCGGCGCCACGTACATCGTGCCGTAGGCGCGGCGCCAGAGCACCTTGCCGCTGGCGCTCAGCAGCATAAAGGCGTGGCCGTCCTCACCGGCCATGTGCATGCCGCCCTGGGCAAGCATCCCGTAGGCGCGGGACATGGTGGTGGTTGGGTCGGCCAGCAGCGGCGCCGTGATCCCGTACTCCTTGGCGGCAGTCGCCAGCTCGGAGCTGGTGTCTGTGGTGACGCTGACCAGCTTGATGCCGGCGCGCGCGAGCAACCCCGACTTCTGCAGGTCGGCGGCCTGGATCAAGCACGGTTGGCAACTGACGCCCTCGGAGAAGAACAGCAGGGTCTCGTGCCCGCGCAGCGAGGCCAGCGTCATCGGCTTGCCGGAGACGGCATCGGTGAGCTTGAAGCTCGGCGCCGCGGCGCCGAGCTTGAGACCAGCGGTGCTGGCGCTCCCACCCCCGCCGCTCGTACCGCTGCCTTGAGCGTTCGAGCCGCCCAGAGTGATGGCGACCACGATCAGCGCGACGGCAATCGCGGCGATCACACCGCCGGTCGCGTAGCTTCTCAAGCGCCGGCGACGGTGCCGCAGGCGTTCCTCCGCCTCGGCCTGCAGGCGCTGTTCGCGCGCCGCCTGCCGCTGGATGTTTCGATGAGCCATCAGAGCTCATCCCCTTTCTGATCTTGAAGTTCGCCCCGTTTCGGGCGCACCAGCGCACGGATCGCCAGGTAACCGACAAGCGCCGCGACGAGGAGCATCAGCACCCAGCCGATGCCGTCGGGAACCGCGGCGCTGATCTGGTCTGCGCGCGCAGTCAGCCAGCGACCGAATGCCTTCTGGAAGTCGGGCGAGGTTCGGGCCTCCCCGGTGACGGCCAGCACGAGCACGTAGCTGCCAAGCAGCAGGAACGCGATCCCACCGATCAGGCGCGAGAGCGTCATCCGCACCCGGTGCCCGAGCACCGAGAAGACGAGCCGCGGGTCGTGCAGACGGCCTTTCAGCTTGCCGACCCCCGCCGCCGACAGCAGCAGTGGGCTGACAAGCCCGAACAGGTAGAACAGGCCGAGGATCGCACCCGCCCACCACGATCCGGACACGCCCGCAATCGCGATCGCGCCCGCCAGCACCGGGGCGCAGCAGGCGGTCGCGGCACCGGCGAAGACACCGAGCAGATAGACGCCGACGACCCCGGCGGAGTCGCTGCTACTGCCGCCGAACGCCGGCGCGTGATTCCACATCCAGCCACGCAGCGTCCCGATGCCGACGGCAAGCATCATCACTCCGCCGATCAGGAACATCGTCTCGTGGTTGGAGGAGATCAGCTCCGACAGTCCCGCCGCCCCAAGCGTCAGCGGCAGTACGACGCTGGCGACGCCGGCAACGAACACCGCCGTCAGCGCCGCGGTCCGCCAACGGCTCGCGCCGGTGACGCTCGCCAGATAGGTTGGGAGCATCACGAATGCGCAGCACGGCGCGAAGAACGCGACCATGCCAGCCAGGTAGGCGGCCAGCGCGGAGCTCGTCAGGAGCGCACCACTCATCGCGGCTTGCTCCGGCGCAGATATGCGTACATCGGGTGGTACTTCCTTTCTCTGAGAGCGGTGTTCGCTTGCGCGCGCCCGCTGGCGCGCGCAGCCCGAGTGGGCGCGCGACTACAGCGCGCGCTGCGAACGGCTCAGAGCCGGAAGACCTGTATCAGCGCCGGTGGCGCCGGCGGGCCGGCGCGGACCATGAACGCCGACGCCGCCGGGAAGGCCCGGATGGGGCTAGTCAGCGGCGCCGAGAGTGACAGCGTGAGGCGCCGCCGTAGGCGGCGCCCGGTGAGCAGGGCCACGCCGATGATGGCGGCGCAGCCGCCGAGCGTGAGGCAAATGCTGGTGCCGGCGCTCATGCCGTGTCCCATCGCCGCTCCCGCGCTCATCACCGCAGAATGCGTGGCGAGGCCGGCGAAGACGAACGCCAGCACTGCCAGCACGCACGCCGCCACGCGGCGGTTGCGACGGAGTCGGGTGTTGAGCGACAGCAGCATTTCGGACACGGACCAGGTGGGTCGGTGTAACGCTTGCGAGTTTAGACGGGCCCGCGCCGGGGTCGGCCCGCATTGGCGAAGAGCTTGCGAAGAAGCCGAAGGCCCGGCCGGCGCTCACCGCAGCGGACCCGGCGACCCGTGCTGGGTCGGGCTCGCGCCCTACCCAGCACGGGTCGCCGGGTCGAAGCCCAGCTCGGTCAGCCGCTCGCTTTCCCCCCATAGCCACTCACCTTCGGCCGGGTCGCCGGCACCGCGCGGGAGACCGACCGGACGCGGCGTACCACCAGTCTGGTCGCGCCCCGCCGGGCCGATGAACTCGCCGCTGTGCGCGTCGGCACTCGTCGCGGCGTACAGCGTCGGCCAGGCAGCGCCTGCGAGCGATCCCATCGCCAGGCGCTCGACGGCACGCATGCCGAGGTGAGTCAGCGCGCCCTTACTGTGCCGCTGCAGGTTCGTCATCGCCGAGCCCGGGTGCACGACGATCGCCGCGATCGGCTGATCGGCGAGACGTCGGGCCAGCTCGAGCGTGTAGACGACGTTGGCGCGCTTCGACTTGGCGTAGGCGTCCATCGGCCGGTAGCGCCGCTCGCTCATCAAGTCACCGAGCCGGCCGCTGCGCCACGTTGCCGCGATCGCGCTGACCGTGACGACCCGGGCGCCGGCCGCACGCTGGACCGCGGGCCAGACTCCCGCATCGAAGGCGAAGTGGCCAAGGTGGTTCGTGCCGAAGGTCAGCTCGAAGCCGTCCTTGGTCGTCTGACGCCGCGGGAGGTTCATGACGCCGGCGTTGTTAATCAGGAGGTCCAGGGTTTCGGCGGTGGAGATCCGCGCGGCTGCCGCGCGGATCGAGGCAAGGTCGGCCAGATCGACGAGGAGCGTGTCGAGTTGCGCCTGCGGCGCGGTCGCACGGACCGTCGCCACAGCTCCATCGAGCTGTGGCTGGCTGCGTCCGGCAAGGATGACTCGCGCGCCGTGCTGGGCGAGCACGCGCGCCGTCTCGAGGCCGATACCGCTGCCCGCACCGGTGATCAACGCCGTGCGCCCCGACTGATCGGGGATCGCGTCAGGCGTCCAGTGGCTTGCCGCTGTCGCTGTCGCCATCGTCTCGCTCCTTCCGAAATGAACATTCACTTGTTAAGAGGCGTACCACTCACTCGCGACTCAAACTCAGTTAGCAGTGGCGAGATCCAGAGTCCTCAGCATCAAAATCAGTTGGCGCGGGCGTTATGCTACTCGACATGCCGACCATCGAAGGTCGAGTCAACTCAGCGCCGACTGAGGATTACGCGAAGGCGATCTACTCGCTCACTCGCAGCCAGCATCATGCCGCGACAACGAGCGACCTTGCGCGACGCCTGAGGCTCACGCGCGGATCGGTCTCAACGATGCTCAAGCGATTGGACACCGCCGGACTGGTCAAGCGCGTTCCCTATCACGGCGTACGACTCACACCGGCAGGCGAGCGGATCGCACTCCGTGTGATCCGCCGCTACCGGCTGCTCGAGCTGTTCCTCCACGAGACCCTGGAGGCCCCCTGGGTGACCGTCGACCGCTACGCCGATCGCCTCGAGCACGCCGCCGACGACGAGCTGATCGACATCATCGCCACCAAGTTCGAGCATTCCCCCACTGGTTAGCCCTGAGGCTCAGGCGCTTGCATTCATCGCAACGCCCGTTAGGATGAGGACATGGCATCGGACCGCTGCGACCTGTTGTGCCTCGACCTCCCGCGCGCCGAGCAAGTGCGCGCGCATCTCGATCACGAGCTGATCGCGCGTGTGGCCGCGCAAGCGCGGGTGCTGGGCGACGCGACGCGGCTGACCGTCGCCGCCGCGTTGGCCGAAGGCGACGAGCTGTGCGTCTGCGACCTCGCCTGGATCACCGGCCGCGCGGAGAACCTCGTCGGCCACCACCTGCGAACGCTCCGCGGCGCCGGCCTGGCCCGTTCCCGGCGGGACGGGAAGATTGTGTTCTACTCGCTGACGGAACTCGGACAGACGCTGCTCGAGACGCAGGTCGAGCAAGCACGCCTCACCACCAGCGGGAGGTCCGAGTGACGAGTCAGGTCCAGACGGTGCTCCGTGAGCCGCTGATTCGCCGCGCCAGGTGGCTGTCGGTGCTCAGCCTCGGCTGGATGATCGTCGAGGCTGCGGTCGGGATCGTGGCGGCAGTGATTGCCGGCTCGGTCGTGCTGATGGGGTTCGGGCTTGACTCGGTGATCGAGCTTGCCTCCGCCGCCACGATTCTCTGGCTGTTCACGGGCGACCGTTCGGACTCAGAGCGTGCCGAGCTGCGGGCCGGACGCACGATCGCAGCCTGCTTCGCCGCGCTTGCGCTCTATCTGACGGTCGATGCGATCATCACGCTGGCCGGCGGGCACCGCCCTGACGGCAGCTGGCCCGGTGTCGCGGTCACCGCCTGCGCGCTGGTGTTCATGCCATTGCTCGCGACCGCCAAGCGTCGGGTCGCCCTCCAGCTCGGCTCGAACGCGACTGCCGGAGATGCGGCGCAGTCGTGGCTGTGCGCGATCGGCGCAGCAGCGGCGCTCATCAGCCTGTTGGCGACCCAGGCGCTTGGCTGGTGGTGGCTCGACCCAATCGCCGGCCTCGCGATCGCCGCGCTCGCCGTCCGTGAGGGTCGGGAGGCCTGGAGCGGCGAGCTGTGCGCCGACTAGAGCCCGATGCTGATCGCATGCCGGACGCCGCGCTCGGCGCTCGGCTCCAGCAGCGCATCGATCTCCGCCAGTAGCTGCTGGTCCCCGTGCTCGACGCGGGCACCTTGCGGTCAGCGGGCTGCGGCTCACCCGCCGCAGCATAGCCGCGGGCGCGTACGACATCTACCGTAAAATCAGCAGCCGATATCGGTTTCCGAAGTTCGAGGCGCGGAATGCGGGAGTTTCAGCGAGGTGCGGTGCGGCTGCACATCTTGCATCACGCCGCCCAGGGCGAGGTGCACGGCGCCTGGCTGACGCAGGAGCTCGCCCGCCACGGCTACGCGATCAGCCCAGGCACGCTCTACCCGACCTTGCATCAACTGGAGGACGCGGGGCTGTTGGTGTCCGAGCGGCGCGTGGTCGATGGCCGCACCCGGCGGGTCTATCGAGCCACCGCTGCAGGCCGACAAGCGCTGGCCGACGACCGGCGGGCGCTGGCGGAGCTGGCGCGCGAGGTCCTGGGCGCGGACGCCTCAATGCCGCACTCGGACTCGCGAACCGGACAGCAGCCGTGCGGCGATCCACAGCAGTAGCAACCCGAACAACACCTCGGTCAGGCGAATCGGCAGCAGGTTGACGATCGCTACCCCGAGCAAAGCGCCAGGCAGCGAGCCGAGTGCGATCGGGATCGCCAGCCGCCAGCCGCCAGCCGCCAGCGCAGGTTGCCGTAGCGGTATTGGCTGAGTGTGCCGACCAGTGAGGTCGGAACGATCGCCAGCAGCGATGTGGCCTCGGCATGGATCTGGTCAAGGCCGAGGAAGAACACCAGCGCCGGTACGAACAGTGCGCCGCCACCGATCAGCAGCAGCGCTAACAGGAGGCGGATCGCCCGCACCGGCAGTCGCTGCTGGATCGCGGTGCCGGCCAGCGATGCGGCCGTCGCGGTGCGTTCGTCGACCCCGGGGATCGTCAGCACGGCAGGTACCACAATCACGCCGCCACCCACGCCGAACAGACCAGAGAAGAGGCCGGCGCCCAGCCCGATCAGCGGCGCCCGCCGGTGGGTGACACGCTCAACCTCGCTGAGTGGCAACTACAGACGCCCGCTTCCAGGCCCCAGGCGACGACGTTTAGTGATGGGGCTGGTCGCAGCCGGGCGGTGCTTTACGCGGCGAGATCGATGCGGAGGGTGCCGCCGACGGCGTGAGCGAGTCGAGCGAGCATGACCCCACCCGGGGCCTGCGCGCCGTTCTCGATCGCCGAGACCACGGCTTGGCTAGTGCCGGCGCGACGCGCGAACTCAGTCTGCGAGAGGCCGGCGGCAGTGCGCGCGTTGTAGACGAGCTCCGCGAGCTGCAGCCGCGCTTCCGCCTCGACGGCGGCCGCATCGTACTCGGCGCGCTCGGCCTGGTTCATCGCAGCTAGGGACTCATCCCTGACCTGCTCCCAAGGAGTTGTGATGGCGCTCATCGCTCTCTCTTTCTCTTGTTCTCGCCGTCAGCACGCCCAGCCGCTCGGCGAGCAGCCTGTGCTCGCCGAGCGCGCAGGATCTCCGCTCGCTCGTTCTGCCGCTGCTTGTGAAACGTTGTGAGCATGATCGCGTGCCGGCTCGGCTCCAACACATAGGTGATCCGCCGGTTCACGCTCTCGCAAGTGAACCGCAGCTCGTACAGCCCATCGCTGAGCGGACGGCTGTGCGGCATCCGCAACGTGTTCCCGCTGGTTGCGAGTCGCTCCAGCGACCGATCCGCCGCTGCCTTCCCGGCCGGCGTCAAGCCGACATACCAGACGCGAATCTCCTCGGCGAGCTCGACAACCCATCTCACAGACCTAGTATACGATCTTCAACATATACGAACTGCGATATATATAACGGACGTCCTGGACACCGATCTAGTTGTGCGTGAGGGCCTCGAACCAGAGGCGGCGGCGGGGTGTCCGACCGGTTCAACCGCGCTTGCGACCACCGAGCGGCAGCGGCCGCAGACGGTGATCCGGTGTGAACACGCGCACGACCAGCCCAAGCGCGACGACAACGGTGGTGGTCGCCGTCGCGCCCAGTATCAGGAACATGACCACGGCCTGCACGAGCACAGCGTGCACCGGCGAGACCCCGGCGATGATCAGCCCGGTCATCGCGCCGGGCAGGAACACCAGCCCGGTGGCCTTGGTGGTCTCGATCTGCGGCGACAGCGCCGAGCGCAACGCGGCTCTCACGTACGGCGTGGCCGCCAGGCGCGATGGCTGGCCCAGGGCGAGCCGCGCCTCGACCTCGTCGCGCTTGTCACGTAGCTCGTCGACCAGCCGCCGGGCGGCCAGGACGGTCGCGGTCATCGAGTTGCCGACCATCATCCCGGCGATCGGCACCAGCGTGCGACTGTTCAGCGGCAGCACTCGGAGGCCGAAGGTCACACCCAGGGTGATCACCGCAGCAGCGGCGAACGAGGCGATGGCGAGCGAGGCCATCCGCGGCACTTCCGGCGCGCGGCGCCGCGCAACGTCGCCGGCGTATATGACCATGCCTGCGATCCACGCCCACGACCACCACAGCGAGCGGCCAGGCGTCAGCAGTAGCCCCAGCGCCACGCCGACCAGCAGCAACTGCACGAGCGCCCGCGCCGCGGCCCAGGCGATCTGCCACCCGAGCCCCAGATGCCGCCACATTGAAACAACGACGGCGACCGCCACCAGCGCCAGCGACGTCACCAACCCGAGCCAACTGACCGGCCCGTTCATCGCGACGGTGCCCCGTCGACTGCGGTGCAACGACCGTGATCGATGCGCAGCACCCGGTCGGCGACCCGCTCTACCTGTGCCGCATCGTGGCTGACCCAGATGACCGTCATGCCACCCGTGGCCTGATCGAGCACTGCTTGCTCAATCAGACTGGCCGCCTCGGCGTCGATCGCGGAGGTCGGCTCGTCCAGCAGCAACACATCAGGACTGGTGATCAGGGTCCGCGCGAGGCACACTCGCTCTGCCTCGCCACCCGAGAGCGCGGTCGCATCCCGATCAAGCCAGGATCCGATCAGCGCCGCCCGTTCCAGAACTGCGGTCATCTCCGTGTTGCTCGCCTCCGGATCGGCGGCGCGCAGGTTTTCGGCGACGGTGCCGGGGAACGGCGTGGGCCGCTGAAAGCACATTCCCACCTGGCGGCGGAGTTGCAGTGGATCGAGCCCAGCGACGTCCCGGCCGCGGAACAGCACCCGACCGGAGGTGGGCACCTCCAGCCGATTGCACAACCGCAGCAAGGTCGACTTGCCGGCCCCGGACGGCCCGAACACCGCACTCACTCCCCCGGCAGGCACGGTTGCGGTGAATCCGTCCAGCGCGCGGACGCCGTCACGATCGACGGTCACCTCCTCGAAAGCGAAGGCAAGATCCGGCATGATGATATCGATACCCGATATCGGGCATAGATAGCGCTGGCCGCGGCACCGAGCCTCCATCTCCATCGCGGCAGGCGACCGACAGGCCGCCCGGGTCGTGTCTAACGCAGCGCCGCGCGGATCAGCGCGAGCACCGCGTCCGCGGCGATCCGCATCTGCGTCGCGTCGCGGCGGACCTTCGCCAGCAGGAGTCCACCTTGGAGGATCGCGAGCGTCTGCGTCGCCAGCAATGCCGGATCTGTGCCAGGCCTGAGCTCGCTTCTGGCAGCCATCGCCTGCAGCCCCCGGCGGAGCCCGTCCTCCCAGCGACCAAGGCCGTCGGCGAGGATCAGGCGTGCTTGCTCGTCATGGTCGGCGAGCTGACCCGCGAGCGTGGCGATCGGGCAGCCGGTCGGATGCTCCTGCTCGATTTGCAGCTCGACAATCGCGTCAAGGTAGCGTTCGATGCCAACGACGGAGTCGAAGCCCGAGAGGACGTCGGCCTGCGTGTCGATCACCGTGTCGCACGTCGATCCCGCCACTTCCCGCAGCAGCGCCTCGCGCTCGGGGAAGTAGAGGTAGAGCTGGCTCTTCGACACACGCGCGAGCTCACGCACGTCGTCCAGCGAAGTGGCTGCAACCCCTTGCTCGGAGACAAGCTCGGTTGCCGCCTGGAGGATCCGGTCACGCGTGGCTCGGCCCCTGGCTGTTCGCGGCGTGGTTGCTGTTCTCGGCGTGGCCACCATAAGGTCAGCATAGCCCTACTTGGACTATTTGGTCCAAGTGATGCTACGCTCACAGGCAGACCAACTTGGACCAAATAGTCCATTTCCAGACAGGAGAGCCATGAGCTTCGAAGGAAAGACGGTACTGGTCACAGGCAGCACCTCGGGCATCGGTCGCGCGGCGGCCGAGCGGTTCGGACGCCAGGGCGCTCAGGTGATCGTCACCGGCCGCGATGAGACACGCGGCCGTGAGGTCACCGCCGCTGTCGAAGCTGGCGGTGGAAAGGGTCGGTTCATCGCGGCCGACCTCTCAGAGCCGGACGGCGCTCAGCAGCTGGCTGCGCAGGCCGGCCGCGTCGATGTGCTCGTGAACAACGCTGGGATCTTCCCGTTCGGCGCGAGTCATGAGATCCCGATCGATCAGGTGCGCGCGACGCTCGACTTCAACGTGATCGCCCCGTTCACGCTCGTGGCCGCGCTCGTGCCGGGGATGCTCGAACGGGGCTCGGGCGTGATCGTGAACGTCTCGACCATGGTCGCAAGCTTCGGCAACCCGGGCATGTCGGCCTACGGCGCCTCGAAGGCCGCACTTGAGCTGCTGACCAAAGCATGGGCCGCCGAGTACGGGCCTCAGGGCATCCGGGTCAACGCCGTCGCCCCCGGTCCGACCCGCACGCCGGGCGTTGAGGGTGCTGGCGACATGATCGACCAGCTCGCCAAGACGCTCCCGCTTCAGCGGCCCGCCGAAGCGGGTGAGATCGCTGACGCGATCGTGTACCTCGCCTCCGACGACGCGAGCTTCGTCACCGGCGCGATCGTGCCGGTCGACGGCGGCCGGGTCGCGGTCTGAAGCACAACCGGGCACTCCGGCCGGGGCCCGGTCTCTTCGCTCGCGGCGGCTGCTTACAGCTCGACGCTGTGCAGCGGCCGGTAGCCACCGGCCGACTCGAACAATGTCACCCGCGTACCGGTGAACTCGACGGCAGGAGGGCCGTCGAGTGGTGCCGGGCGCACCCTAAACCCGCGCCGCACCCGGGCCACGGTCACGTGCGGGAAGAAGACACGGCGCTCGGGCTCGAAGCCGATGGCGCGGCGCAGAGCGGAGAGCAGCAGGCCCTGGGTCTCATGCAACAGGCCGTCGTCATCCTCGATGGCGACCGCCAGGACCCCGGGGCGGCGCCGCGGCAGCCACCAGGGTGAGCCGAGCGCGAGCGGCGCCGCCCCGGCGCCGGCCACGGCGTCGAGCGCACCCAGCAGGGCGTCGACCGACGCCGGTTCCCGTTCCCCGAGGAACGCGAGCGTCACATGCATGGACTCCGGCGGGACCGGTCGCAGACCCGCCTTTGCCGCGAGGACCGAGCGCCGCCAGCTGACAAGCTCCCCGACCGCGGCGGCAGGCAGCTCAAGGGCGATGAACAGCCTCACAACGTGCAAGGCTAACCGCCGGTCAGGTCGGCGCTGCACGCGTCATCAGCCGAAGCGGGCGCAGATGCCAGATGAGATTGAGCAGATCTGACTGGGTAGATCCACCAATATCAGAGAGAGGTGCTAGCAGCATGACCATCTTCAGCGATCAGGAACTTGACTGTTTGGGCGGCCAGCGTCTGGCACGTTTCGCAACGGCGCACGCCGGCGGCGCGCCTCATGTCGTGCCGGTCGGCTTCCGCCTTTCTGAGGTGCGGGTCCTGCCCGGTCGCGTGATCGGTTGGGGCATCGAAGCCCCGGCCTTCTCGTCCGCCGGGCGCAGAGCTCGCACGATTAGCCGGCCCGGAGGTGAGCGATGACGACAGATCCGAATCAATACACGCGCTTCAACGACTCGATCATCGAGGAGTTCCGACAGAACGGTGGCACGGTCGCACAATTCGGCCGCGGGCTCGTGCTGCTGCATCATCTCGGTGCGAAGAGCGGGATCGAACGCGTTACGCCGGCGATGAGCATGCGCGACGGGGACGCGTGGCTGATCGCTGCATCCAAGGCCGGCGCCGATGAGAACCCGGCCTGGTACCACAACCTCATCGCACATCCGGATATCGAGATTGAGACCGCCGACGCCGGTGTGGTCGCGGTGCATGTGACCGAGCTGAAGAATGGAGAGCGTGACCAGGCCTGGTCACGGTTCACCACCATGAGTCCCGGCTTTCGGTCCTACGAGCAGCGCACGACGCGCGTCATCCCAGTTCTGCGGCTGACGCCCCGGTCATAGGTACGCCTGGCCGGCGACCAGGACAGCGCTGCCGCTAACCATCGAAGCGCCAGATCACTTGGCTAGTCGCCTCCGGCGCAGCCCGGGGAACTCTATGGCCGGAGCGACGTACGCCTGGTCGAGTGTGCCGATGTCGGCGCCGGGCGGGACGATCTCATCGATCCGGTCCAGGACGTCGTCGTCCAGCGTGACCTCGAGGCCGCCGAGCAGGTCATCGAGCTGCTCGTCCGTGTGCGGTCCGATCAGGACGCTGGCAACCGCCGGGTGGGAAGCGGGGAACGCCATCGCCATGTGCGTCAGTGGGATGCCGACCTCGCCGGCGAGCGCGAGGAACTGCTCGGCCTTGTCGATCCTGCGGTCGTCCCGCAGATGCTTGAAGTACTGTGTGCGCCGTAGGTCGCTCTGCCGCCCTTTGCGCACGCGTCCGGTCAGCATGCCCTGACCGAGCGGGCCCCAGACAAGGACGCCGAGGCTGTAGCGCTCCGCCACCGGCAGGATCTCGTTCTCCACGCCGCGACTCAGCAGTGAGTAGGCCACTTGCTCGGTCCGCATCCGCTGCAGGCCTCGGCGCTCGGCAACCCACTGCGCCTCGACGATGTTCGAAACCGGCGTGTTGCAGGCGCCGATCGCCCGCACCTTGCCACTACGGACCAGGTCCGTCAGGACCGAAAGCGTCTCCTCGATATCGGTGTTCGAGTCGGGTCGGTGGACCTGGTAGACGTCGATGTAGTCGGTCTGAAGCCGTCTGAGGGAGCTCTCGACCGCCGTCGTGATCCAGCGCCGGGAAGCGCCTTGCTGATTCGGGTCCTGGCCGGTGGGACGACCGACCTTGGTGGCGAGGACGACGCTGTCGCGGCGGTCCTTGATCGCCTTGCCGACCGTGACCTCGGACTCCCCGTACGCGTCAGCGGTGTCGATGCAGTTGATCCCGGCGTCCAGCGCCTTATGGATCAGGCGGACCGAGTCATCCACGTCGGCGTTGCCGACCGGTGTCCCAAGCGCCAAAGCGCCGAGTGCATAAGGGCTGACCTTGATGCCCGTGCGGCCCAGCGTGCGGTAGTTCATGTGCGGTTCTCCTGGATGACGGTGACGTGATTACGCTCACCGCGTGGCAGCCAAGAGCTAAGCGGAAAGCTATTCCGATAAGTATACGGAACATCTTTCCGGTTATCTCGGTATCGTCAGACGCCGATGGCCAGGCAGCTCGCAGAGTCCACCGAAGCCGGCGCACGGCAGGCCGCGCGGCCGCAGCGTGCCGACGCTAGACGTAACGTGGCGGCCCTCCTCGACGCGGCTAAGACTGTTTTCGCCTCTGCCGGGGTCGACGCGCCAGCCAAGGAGATCACCGACCGGGCCGGAGTCGGAGTCGGAACGCTCTACCGCCACTTCCCCAAGCGCGCCGACCTGATCGTCGCGGTCATCCAGCGGGACATCGACTTCTGCGCAGCCGCAGGACCAAGGCTCAGCACAGAACACAGCCCGGGCACCGCGCTCAGGCTCTGGCTCGAGAGCTTCACGGAGCTCGTTGGAACCAAGCGTGGGCTGGTCACGGCGCTGCACTCCGGCGATCCGGCCTACGATTCTCTGCCGGCCTACTTCATGCGGCGTCTCGAGCCGGCCCTGCAGCCCCTGCTAGAGGCGGCAGCGACCGCGGGGGAGATCCGGCCAGGTCTCGAAGCCGCCGACGTCCTGCGCGCGATCACCCTGCTCTGCCAACCGTTACGCGAGGTCCCGTTCTCGTTCAACCGACGCATGGTCGCGATCTTCATCGATGGGCTGCGGGAGCCCTCGGCGTGTAGAGAAAGCTGAGGTTGACCGATTGTTGAGCAAGGCGCTTCAGTTATCCTCCGCCGGGCGCCAGCCCGCCGCGGCCAGCCAGCTGCGGAAGTCGAGCACGTCTGGGACCAGAGCACGGGTCCGGTTGGAGTCCGCGTGGTAAGCGGACGTCTCGACGAACCAGCGGAACATCGCCGCTAGATCCGCGTCGCCGGCGACCGTCTCCAGTAGAACCGGCTGGTACCGAGCCGGGAGACCAGGATGCTCACCGATCGCCTCCGTCGGCTGCGGTGTCGCCCGAAAGAAGCAGGAGCTTGCCGCGCGGATGACCGGTGAGGCTGAGCTCAAGCGCCGCTTGCCAGTCCGCCAACGGGAAGGTCCGGGCAATCGGCACCGTGAACCGGCCGGCGGCGGCGAGCTGCGCGAACTCGGGGAACGGATTGAAGCGCTCGCTCCGTGTCGTGGCGTCCTCGTGGAAGGTGTCGCGGACACCGAGCTCCTGTGCGGACTGGAAGTCGGAGATGGTCAGCACGCGTTGGGGATCGCCACCGGCGATGGCGACGAGGTCCGGCAAGGCGCCGCCGACGGGTGCGGTGTCGAGCACGAGATCGACCTGACCGTCGCCGGCGGCCCTGACCCGCTGCACCATGCCGTCGCCATAAGCGGTTACAACGGCGCCGAGGTTACGCAGCCGCTGAGCGTAGGTCTCTCCTGCGGTGGCGATCACCCGCGCCCCGCGGATGAGCGCGATCTGCACCGCTGCGAAGCCGACGGTGGTGCCGGCGCCGTGGATGAGGATCGTCTGGCCTGCGGCGAGGCCGAGCCGCGAAAGGTGCCAGTAGGCGGTGTCGAGGGCCATCGGCAGAGCGGCGGCCTCGATGAGGTTGAGCCCTGCGGGAACGACGAACCAGTGGTCCATGATCGCGCGGTCGGCCGCGCCCGCGGAGGTGCAGTTGGCCCAGTCTGCGGTGCCGAACACGAGATCGCCAACGGCGACATCGGTGACGCCCCCGCCGATGGCGTCGACGGTGCCGGAGACATCGCACCCGATCCCCCGAGGCAGATCCCCGGGGAACAGGCCGCGGCACAGGGCCCAGTCGGCCGGGGCCAGACCGCACGCGCGAACGGCAACGCGGATACGGCCGGGCCCCGGATCGGGCAGGGACATCGCTTCCAGACGTAGGACGTCGGCAGGTTCGCCGTACTCGTGGAAGCGCACGGCGCGCATGGTGTCGGTCAGCCCCGACTCACCGGTGACGAGAGTGTGCATGCATGCACTCCTTGGATGGAAGGGTCTATGCGGATCATGTTCCGGTTCCGTCAGCCCTTACACTAGCGCAAAGTGGAACGTGATCCGCATAGCTATGGCGCTTGATCGCAAGCCGGCTGCTCGCCAGCTTCGCGCCGACGCGGCGCGCAATCGCGAGACGCTGCTCGCGGCGGCCACCCGCGCGTTCGCTTCCTCAGAGACCGAGCCTTCGATGCGGGCCATTGCGCGCGCAGCCGATGTCGGCGTCGCGACTCTCTACCGGCACTTCCCCACGCGTGAGTCGCTCGTCGACGCGGTCTACCGGGATCAGGTCAAACGACTGACCAGCGGGGCTCGCGAGCTGCTCGAAACGCATCCACCCGCCGAGGCGCTGCGGCTATGGATGGACCTCTTCGCGGACTGGCTGGCGACCAAGCACGGGATGCTCGACACGCTTCTGGCCATGATCGACTCCAACCTGATCGCTCACGCCCAGACCCGAGACGAGCTCCTTGCGGCCATCACCACGATCCTCAACGCCGGGTGCGCCACGGGCGACATCCGCGCCGACGTGACCGCCGAGGACATTGCCGCCAGCCTCACCGGGATCTTCACCGTCGCCGGCAAGCCCGAGCACCGAGCGCAGGCACAGCGACTCCTCGATCTCCTGATGGACGGCCTCAGACCACGACCCAGCCCGCCACCCGCGGCAACCTAGCTGCCGGTTCAACGAGGGATGACTTCGACCCGTCGCCAGCCGCTGTCCGGCGTGTCTAGGCCAGGTTCAGCGCGATTCCGTCGAGCAGACATTTGAGGCCCCGCTCGAATCGCCCATCGTTGCCGCCGGGGTCGGCCAGCTGCTCAATTCCCCGGATCGTCTCCTGCGCTCCCCCGCGGCCGAAGATCCGCTCCGTGTGTGGGAAGCTCCCCGTTGCGAGCTGCTGCTCGATGTAGGCCGCCATCGCCTTCGTCCGCCGTTCGCCGCCACGCTCCTGCGGTCGCGCGGAGCTGTCTCGCAACTCGCGCAAGGCGCACCCGAAGACGTAGTCGTCGACCATCGTGATGATTTCGAACTTGGTGGCGGAGTCGACGCCCAGCGCCTCGACTGCAGCAAGGCTCTGCTCGCCGTGACGCATCGCGCTGGGTCCGAGCGAGATTGGCGGCCCTTCGATCGCCCACGGGTGGCGGTGGAACGCTTCCCGGCTGCGGTGAGCGATCAGCTCGAGGGCGGGACGCCACCCGGCTGGCAGCTCGTCGCCGGGCACGAGCAGCTCGGCGATCATGGCGTTGTGCATCAAGGTGAGCAGCTCGTCCTTGGTATGGACGTAGTAATACAGCGACATCGTCCCGACGCCGAGCTCGCTCGCCACGCGACGCATCGAGACCGCCTCTAGGCCTTCGGTGTCGGCGAGCCTCAGCGCCACCAGGGCGATCTGCTCACGAGTCAGGCCGGGTCTGCGCGAGACCGGCTCTGGCCGGGACCAGATCAGTGCGGCGGAGGTCTCCTCTCCGGAGCGCTGGATCTCGTCGGTCGTGCGCTTCGCCGCCTGTTCGCCGGCAGCCGCTGCGCGCCTCCGGCCCCGCCGACTCTGATCGCTTGACATTCGTACAGCGTACCGTTAGTCTTTTCGTACTGCGTACGACAGTTGGAAGGAGCAATATGAAAGCAGCACAGTTCAGTCAGTTCGGGGGTCCCGAGGTCCTGGAAATCGTGGATCTTCCCGATCCCCATCCAGACCCCGATCAGGTCCGGATCGTTGTGCACGCCGCCGGAATCAGTGCGACAGACCCGAAGCTGCGGGCCGGCTCGTTGAGCTTCGGTGCGGAGCTCCCGCAGACGACAGGCCGCGATGTTGCGGGGGTGGTCGACGAGGTCGGCGAGAATGTGACCGACGTAGTCGTCGGCGATCGCGTGTTCGGCGTTTCCGACGACGGCGCCGGCGCGGCTGAGCTGGCGCTGCTGACCTACCGCACGATCATTCCCCCGTCGCTCGGATTCGTCGATGCCGCCGGGCTTCCGGTCGCGCTCGAAACGGCGACACGCAGCCTTGACGAGCTTGGCGTCGGGACCGGCAGCACGCTGTTTATCAACGGTGCCGCCGGTGGGATCGGCAGCACCGCCGTCCAGCTCGCCGCCGCACGTGGCGCACGCGTCATCGGCGCGGCCAGCGCTTCCAACCAGAGCTACCTCAGCCTGCTCGGTGCCGAGCCCGTGACGTACGGCGACGGCATGGTCGGGCGGGTTCGCGCCCTCGCCCCCGATGGCGTCGACGTCGCACTCGATGTCGCCGGGAACGGGGTACTACCCCTGCTCATCGAGCTCGCCGGTGGCTCAGAGAACGTCGTGACACTCGCCGACTTCGAGGGCTCGAAGGAGCACGGTGTGCGTTTCAGCAATGGGTTCCTCGGTCACGCCTTCCACGCCCTCGCCGAGGTGGGAGCGCTCATCGAGGCCGGGCGGTTCTGGCTCCCGGTCGACCGGACGTTCCCGCTTGCCGAGATAGCGGAAGCGCATCGCATCATCGAGCATGGCCACGTTCGCGGCAGGCTGGTGCTGGTGATCGGCTGATGACGACGGCCACGAGGAGCGGCGAGCTATCTGGCTGGGCCCGGGCCCGCTGGCCCGGGCCCAGGTCTGACCGGCGGGGCACAGCTCAGGCCGGCTCGTGACACTGCAGCTTGGCGAGCCCGCCGGCCAGCAACGGGTAGACGGTATGGGTGTCGTTCTCGGTGATGTCGTTGAGCGGATGGCTGGGTGCCTTCGGAGATCAGCCGCGCCAGTCCACTGTTTCGAATTCGAAACACGTCTATACTTTGGGCATGCCGATCGCTGTGACAGATCCAGCACCAACGTCTCTGGAGCCGGAGGCAGGCACCCCGCGCATCGGCGAGCGACAGCTCGCGGCGTACTTCGCGCTCAGCGAGGTCGGCGCTCTGCTGAGCCATGCCGTCGAGCAGCAATTGCGCTACGACGGTGATCTGACCTACGTGCAGTTCCAGATCCTCGCCACGCTCGGCGACAGTGGCTCAGGCAGCCTGCGGATGACCGACCTCGCCGATCGCATCGTCTACAGCCGCAGCGGCGTCACCTACCAGGCCGGGCGGCTGGAGCGGCGACACCTCATCACGCGTACGCCCTCAACCGAGGATGAGCGCAGCACGGTCGTCGCCCTCACCGCCGAGGGTCGGGAGCTGCTCGGACACGTCCTATCGGGACACGCCGCTCTGGTCCACCGGATGCTGTTCGCGACGCTCAGCGACGACGACGTCGCTGCCCTGGGCACGATTCTCGGCCGCGTTCGTGATCGCATGCGCCAGGCGCCACCCCGATCGGCCGCACGACGCAATTCACATCGTGCCGGAGCAGCGGGTCAATGACCGGCTCTGCGAAGGACATGGGCGAGCCGGTCGTGCGCATCCCCGACGGAAGCCTCGAAGACCTGCGGCAACGGGTCCGCGCGGCTCGGTGGCCTGAGCCGTGGCCGCTGGCCGGCTGGGGCGCCGGGACCGATCGCGACGAGCTGCGCCGACTTGTCGATTACTGGGCGGACGGATTCGACTGGCGTGCCCAGGAGGCAATGATCAACGCCCTGCCGCACCGTTTAGGCACGGTCGACGAAGCGGCGATCCATTATCTGCGCTTCGACGCCGAGGTGCCCGGCGCGCTCCCGATCGTGCTGACTCACGGCTGGCCGAGCACGTTTCTGGAGGAGGTGCAGCTCGCGCAGCGTCTCGCTCGACCCTCCGTGTACGGCGCCGGCGGTGCGCAGGCGTTCACGGCGATCGTGCCGTCGCTGCCCGGATTCCCGTTCACTCCGCAGCAGCAGCGAATGCCCGGCGTCCCGACCCATGAGCTTTGGCACGGGCTGATGGCACAGCTCGGATTCGATCGTTACCTCGCGCATGGCGGCGACCTCGGCGCCGGCGTGACTGCGCGGCTCGCCGCCGCGTACCCGGAGGCCGTGCTCGGCATTCACGTGCTGGCGGTCGCCGATCCGGCCGACCAGCACGACCCGACCGATGAAGAGCTGGCCTATCTCGCCCAAGGCGAGGACTGGTATTCCGAGGAAGGCGGTTACGAACACCTGCAACGCACTCGTCCACTCACCGCCGCCTACGCACTGAACGACTCGCCCGTGGGGCTGCTCGCCTGGCTGCTCGAGAAGTACCACATGTGGACCGACCACGAGGACGGCGCGACCGGGCTCGACGACGACCTGATCCTCACACAGGCGAGCCTCTACTGGTTCACCGGCACAATCGCGTCGAGCTTCCGTCCGTACTGGGAACACCGCACCTTCCCCCCGGGACCGGTCATGGTGACCGTGCCCACCGGTCTCGCAGTGTTCCCCGCGGACCTGGTCCAGCCGCCGCGTAGCTGGGCTGCGCGCAACTACAACGTCGTCCACTACACGCGCATGCCACGCGGCGGGCACTTCGCGGCACTCGAACAACCCGACCTGCTCGCAGCCGACATCAGGGCCTTTGCGGCCGTCGTCCCGAGCCGCCCGTAGACGCAACCCTTCGATGGGCTAAGGCTGTCCACCGTTCGCCGGCGCATCGCCACTCTCCGCGGCGGCCTTCCATGCCGGCTTACGGAAATAGTGCAGCAGCAGCGGTGGGAGCACCCCGAGAGCGAGAATCCCGATCGCGATCAGCACTGCGTACAGGACCGGGCTCATGTGCCCAATCTGCGACGGGGCCACGAACCCGATCACGAACGCGACCACCGATGCGATCCCGCCGATGATGCACAGCAGGGTGAGCGCCGGCGCGCGGTATCCGCGCGGATGATCTGGCTGCGCGCGGCGGAGACGGATTGCGGAGACGAACATCAGGACGTACATGATCAGGTACACCTGTGTGGCCAGCGCCGTGAAGATCCAGTAGGCACTTGAAACGGTCGGGATGAACGCGTAAAGCAGCGCGATGATCGTGATCACGACGGCCTGTGCGGAGAGGATGTGGATCTCGATGCCGTGAGCGTTGACCTTCTGGAAGAACGGCGGCAGATAGCCCTGCTCGCGTCCGATCCGCACCAAGCCCTCGGAGGGGCCGTCGAGCCAGGACATCATGCCGGCCAGGGCCCCGACCGCCAGGGCGATCGCGATCACCGGCACGGCGAAACCGATCCCGAAGTGCGTCATGAACTTCTCGAAGGCTTGCATCACGCCGGCGGTGAAGCTGATGTGGCTGGACGGGATCACCCAGGAGATCGCGAGCGTCGGGAAGACGAAGACCGCCAGCACCAACGCCATGGCGAGGAAGATCGACTTCGGGAAGTCCCGCCCCGGGTTGTGCAGCTCATCGACGTGCACGGCGTTGACCTCAACGCCGGCATAGGTGAAGAAGCTGTTGACGACAAGGACGATGCTGGCCAGCCCGCTCCACGCCGGCAGGATGTGATGAACGGTCATCGGTGCCGCCGAATGGTTGCCCTGAACCAGATAGATGACACCGAGGGCGACGAGGATGGCTGCTGGGATCAGCGTCCCGATCACGGTCCCAACCGAGGAGAGATCGGCCACCAGCGACGCTCCCCGCGAGGAGATCAGCACCCCGCCCCAGAACAGCACGATGATGACCGCGGCGGTGTAGACGCCGTTGCTGGCCAGACGCCGGTCGATCACATAGGCGAGCGTGCTGCCGATGTAGGCGAGCAGCGCCGGGTAGTAGAAGACCGTCTGGGCGAACTGACACCACACCGCGAGCATCCCCATCGGCGCCGAGATGCCCTCTCGGACCCAGTTGAAGACGCCGTCCGGCCACCCGGAGGCGAGCTCTGCCGCGACCAGTGACACGGGCACCAGGAACACGAAGGCGGGTAGGACATAGAGGAAGACGGAGGCGAGCCCGAGCACGGCGGTGGCCGGTGCAGATCCCAGGTAGCCGACCGACCCCACGGTCATCATCGCCAATGCCGGCCAGGCGATGAAGCTGCGGGCCCGCGGGCCCGCAGCGGGTGGGAGCGCACCCCGCCGGGAGGTGGTCGCGGCGCCGCCGGCGCGGGGATAGCGTCGTCTTCGCACCCACATGGACCACAAGTATGGCGGCGGTTGCTGACGAGGTCCGATTCCTTCAGCGTGCTGTACGGGATTCCAGTCATGAACGCCCGTCGTCCAGCGAATTGACGTCGGATCACACCGTGAATCGCGACCGAATGCGACCATCACGGTTAAGCGCGCTCGCGGAGTACGCTTGCTCCAGGCTTTGCCTTAGCTCTCGGCAGGCCCTGTCTTTCCGGCTCTAGCAATCTGGTCGGCATCGATGACCCTTGCTGGCCGTCGCAAACCCAACTGCGTCAGGAAGACGAAGTCATGATCGTTGTTTACGTAATTATCGCTGTCGTCGTCGTGGTCATCGCGATCGCGATGTCTGTGCGGATCATCAAGCAGTACGAACGTGTCGTGTTGTTCCAGCTGGGGAAGGTGAAGGATCACCCCCGGGGGCCGGGAATGATCTTTATCGTGCCGTTTGTAGACCGGGTTCATCGCGTGTCGTTGCGGATCATCACGATGCCGATCCAGTCTCAGGGGATCATCACCAAGGACAACGTAACCATCGACGTCGCCGCCGTAGCGTATTACCGCATCAAGGACCCGATCCGGTCGGTGATCGCGATCGAGAACGTCGAGGCGGCAATCGACCAGATCGCGCAGACGACGTTGCGATCGGTGGTGGGGCGTCACACACTGGATGACGCGCTGTCAGAGACCGACACGATCAACCAGAACATCAAGGAGATCCTTGACGTTCAGACCGAGGAATGGGGCATCGAGGTCACCGTCGTCGAGCTGCGCGACATCCAGCTACCCGCGAGCATGCAGCGCGCGATGGCACGCCAGGCCGAGGCGGAACGTGAGAAGCGCGCGAAGATCATCGCCGCCGAGGGCGAAGCGCTCGCCGCCGGCGAGCTGGCGCGAGCCTCCGACGTGATGATGGCCCACCCACTCGCGCTGCAGCTCCGCAACCTCCAAACGCTGGTCGAAGTCGCCGTCGACAAGAACTCCACCGTCGTGTTCCCAGCACCGCTGATGAGCACAATCGGAGAGCTCGGCGAATTCCTCGCCCGCGAGAGCAAAGCCGTCGGCAAGCTCGGCACCGCACCCGTAGTGCCCGGTCCATCTGTCGTGCCGACTGCGCCCGTGGTGCCGACCACACCACCCGTAGTGCCGGCAGGGTCCACCAACGGAAACGGGTCCACCGACGGAGGATCTGCCTCGTAATGACGATTACGACCGTCCGGGCGCCCTTACGGGCGCCCGGACGGTCAAGGAACGCCTGCACCACCTCGTCGAATAAGCCGCTCCGAACGATTCAGCTCGGTAACTCGCAATATCGCGTATCAGCAATTCGCCGCTAATAGGATCAGCGCGACTTACCGATTTAGCTGATATGCAGTCGCTAGCATCGACAGCAGGATCGGCCGCTGTCAAGCCACGGGTACCCGGCACGGCCGTGGATGTGTTTTTGCGCGAGGCACTCACGATCGCGCCACACACGGTTCGGACGCTGCCCACCGGGCGAGCTAACGTCGACGCAGCCACCCGCGAGGGCACCCATACGCAGCGGCATCAGAGCCCTAACGGCCAGCAGCTGCAACGCTGGCGCGAGCCCACTACCCAGCCTAAGAAGCGATGAGCTCCGACCGCGAAAAACGGGTAAACGCAGTTTCTTCGACGGCTGCCGAGATCGGAGCTCAAGCCGCAGATCGACTCGAGCGCTCGCTGGGGTTCTTCTCCTCGGCAGACGAGATGCAGCTCGCGTGCATCCAGAGCCTGCTGGCAAGCTCGCAGGAGCGTGTTTACTTCAAGGATCTGGACAGCAGATTCCTGCTCGTCAGCGCCGGATGGCTGAAAAGCGTCGGCCGCAGCTCGCTGGCCGAGGTACGAGGTAAGACGGACCTGGACATCTACAGCTCCGAGCACGCCGCACAGGCGCTTGCGGACGAGCAGCAGATCATCCGGACGGGCGTACCGCTCGTCGGCAAAGTAGAACACGAAACGTTTGACAACAAGCCAGCTTCGTGGGTTTCGACGACCAAGGCGCCGTTACGTGACGCGAGCGGCCGGATCGTCGGAACCTTCGGGATCTCGCGCGATGTCACTGCCGAGGTCAGGGCACGGAAGACCCTTGCGTTTCAGGCCCTGCATGACCCGTTGACGCAGCTGGCGAACCGTGGCGCGTTGACCGACAAGCTCGAGCAGGAGCTTGCCGCACTCGCTGGGCGCCCTGGACAGATCGCCTTGATGTTCGTTGACCTGGACGATTTCAAGCAGGTCAACGACACGCTCGGACACGAGGCAGGCGACCACGTCTTGGTGGAGATCGCTCGCCGCCTAAAGCGGATCGCACGACGCAGCGACACGGTCGCACGTCTCGGCGGTGACGAGTTCGTACTCCTTTGCGCGAGGTTGCATGGACCAGACGATGTGCGACGACTCAGCAATCGGGTCGTGACAGCGATCCGCAAGTCGTTGCCAGACCGTCAGCAACTCGCGCTCACCGGCAGCGTCGGCGTTGCCGTGACAGGCGACGCAACCACTGAGCCGCGCGAGCTGCTCAACAAGGCAGACACCGCCATGTACGCGGCCAAACGCGGTGGACGCAACCGCTTCGAGCTGTATGACGAGCGAGCACATCCTGGCTCGTCGGCCGGCGGCGGGATCGTGCTCGAACTGCGGCGCGCGCTCACTAGGCACGAGCTATTCGTTGTCTACCAGCCGCTCTTCCGTCTCGATGATGGCTCAATCACAGGTGTCGAAGCACTCGCGCGCTGGCGTCACCCCAAGCGAGGCGTCATCCTACCCGCCGAGTTCATCCCCGTAGCCGAGCGCCACGGCCTGATCGCGGAGCTCGACGCGTACGTACTGGACGAAGCTTGCCAGCAGCTTGCAGCGTGGACACTCGGAGATCCGAGCTGGCAAGGCGCGACGCTGTCCGTCAACCTCTCAGGTCATCAACTGCACGACCCAGACGTCGTGAGCCGGGTGCTCGCGATCCTCCGCCGTCACCACATCGAACCATCGCGCGTGTGCCTTGAGATCACCGAGACCGCCCTGATCGACGACCTTGACGAAGCAGAGCATCTCCTCTCCTCGCTATCCGCGCACGGACTAAAGCTCGCACTGGACGACTTCACGAATGGCTACTGGACCCTCGCACACCTCCAGCAGCTCCGCGCCGACAGCCTGAAGATCGACCGCAGCTTCGTCGCAAACGTCGACCACGAAGACCGCGACCGCGAGATCATTGCCGCGATCACGGCAATGTCACACGCGCTCAGCATGACGGTCGTCGGTGAAGGCATTGAAACGGACGAAGTCCGTGAAGAGCTCAAGACCACGGGCTGCGATCAGGGACAGGGCTTCCTCATGGCACGGCCGCTCACGGCCGCCCAGATCGCCGAGCTCTGGGACACGAACCAATCCCAACGCGGTGGCTGCGGCTAACCCGCCGGCAACGAGCGATCAGAAAGTAACCAGGCGGCGGCACTGACCATTTATGACGAGCCGCGCTGACCGGACCGTTTCTCTTCGGCGATGGCCTCGCTCAGCGCCTGCTTGAAAGATCGTGGTTGGAAGCCGAAGAGCGCCATCCCGGACGGGTCTGTGACCGTCGTGTCGGTGGAGAGACCTTCAACCAACGGTCTCGCAACACCCGCGTCCACCGTTGTGATCAGGCCGATCCAATGCGAGGAAAGCCACGGCGTTAGCAGTGGCACGGGAATCCGTGGGCGTCGCCGCAATCCCAACGCATCGGCCATCTGATCGAGCATCAGGCCGTACGTGAGTACCTCAGCTGAGCCGATCTGGATTTCACGGGACCGCGTCGCGGGTATGTGGCGGCAATCAATGAGATACCGCAGGACGTCGTCGATCGCGATGGCCTGCGTGGGCGTGGCAAGCCAAGCTGGTGCCAGCATCACCGGCAGCCGCTCCACAAGCGAGCGCAAGGTCCGGTAGCTTTCCGAGCCGGCGCCGACGACCATGCCGGCACGGAACCAAGTCAGCGGTGGTCCTTCATCGCGCAGGATCTCACCGACACGCAGCCGAGACCGGAGATGTTGAGATCCGGGCCGATCGCCGAGACCACCGAGGTACACGACCTGCTCGATGCCGCTGGCGACCGCGAACCGCGCGAAGTTCGACGCCGCGGTGGCGTCGCGCTGTTCGTAGTTCGAACCGCCTCCACGACCCATCGAGTGAACGAGGTAGTAGGCCGTCGTATAACCGTTGCCGATTGCGCTCAGCGAACTCGGGTCAAGCATGTCGGCCCGATGTACGGTGACGGCTGGATCGAAGCTCACCCGGCTCGGGTCGCGCACGATGCACCCCACCGGCTCGCCGAGCGCATAAAGCTCGCGCACCAGCCGGCTGCCTACGTAACCGGAAGCACCGGTAACGAGCACGCGGACCATACTGGAAGGTCAGGATACAACGCGCATCACCGCCCGCACGCAAGCCTCTGGCGACGCCCATGCTGAAGCACGCAATCATGGTCGTTGTCAGCGCGTCACGCAGCGCCAAGGCTATTTTCTAGTACAGGAGCATCGGTGCCGACAGCGCATCGAACTGAAAATCCGGGGAGTGTAGGCGGCTTGTGATCAGCCACTGCCCGTCGCGTTTCGCGAACGCGTCCTCAAAGTAGACGCTGCGCACTTGAACACGGCCCTGCCCTTGCTCACCGGTGTGGAGGATGGCGACCGTCTTGAATCGTGAGGTGGCTGTCTCGCCATCAACTGTGATGACAGATCGACACAAGATGTGGGAGGTGACGTTGTATGCGGTCATGCGGTGCAGAAAATCTGCGACACCCTTACCGCCGATCAGGTCCTGCGGCTCATGGTTGTAGTGCGAGATCGCATCGTCGGTAAAGCATGCTGCGATCCCGTCCCAGTCCCGGTCGTCAAGCGCGGTCAGATAGCGCTCTATCACTTCGCGGATCAGGAAGCGGTCAATGACGGTCGGATCGACAGCGGTGTCTGGCATACGTCTGACTCCTCGGTTGTTGATAGCCACTAGATTGCCATGCGGTCCAGCCATACGATCCCCCGCGAGGAGCGTCCGGCTGCTCAGCCCGGCAGGCAACGCCCGCAACAGACGGCCCAGGCCGTCGGGCTTAGGCCAGTTTTGCCGGCGCCGATGGGACACATCTCAACCGGCCTTGGCGCAGGATGCGACTTGCGGACGACCGCTGACGCGGCGCGACGGAACACACGCTGGTAGCGGATGGCAGTGGCGAAGCCAACGCGAGCCACCCCCAAACGCGGTTCCAACTAGCAAAAACCGCCGTTGCAAGCGGTTCTTGAAGCGGGAGCGACGGTGTTTGGTTTCAGGACATGTGTCTCAGGTGATATGGCGCTGATGTCTCGCGTCATGTGTCTCACTTGCCGCCG